>JAESFT010000005.1_pt1 | contig 960438 bp, 949 predicted proteins | sample 9269451 | NCBI WGS metagenome assembly JAESFT01 (sample SAMN14502557, study PRJNA617106) | algae metagenome | isolation source: Scytonema hyalinum WJT4-NPBG1 and co-occurring heterotrophs from well... | place: USA: Mojave Desert, Joshua Tree National Park, California | collected 2006-05-25
CTCACGCAAACCCCAACAAAGCCCGCTTGCGACGAAGCAAAGCAATGTCAGGCCAATGTTGAAGCTCCGCCGGAAGCCGCAGACGACGGTCGGTGATGGCCAGCGTCTCGCGATCCTCAATAGGCGCGGACCGAGTATAGTCGTCGTGGATCAAGACAGCGCCGCTGTCGATGCGGGCGTGCCAGGACGGCGCAAGAAGTCCGCCGCTGGAAATCGTGTTCATCGGCTCAAGAGCGTAGGGGTACCAGTGGACCGCTTCAAGCGAGCACTCTTTGCCGTTCGGGCTTAACATTGTCAGGCCGCTAATGGCGCAGCGGCCTTCATAAGCGTAGTAGATCGCCCGGGCGAAAGCGGGATCACGCACCTGATATGCACGAACTCCGAAGATCGGCAGAGGAACGTTGTCAGGTGCTGGTGCTTCATAGAGGACGCCTGGCTCTTTGAGATCAATCGGCCCTGACTTTGTCGGATCGACAATCGCCGCGAACTCTTCTGGAGCCAAGGTTCTCAGATCTCGGGCTGCATACCAGCCAATTAGCTCGCCAGAGGGGTTGAAGAGCTTCTTTTCAGGACCGCCGCCAGAGTCATGCATCAGCGGGACAACTTCATCGAAGTAGGTGAGCTGTTTCAGGAACACTATGCAGCGTCGCGGGTCGGACGGGTGGTTGAACTCATCTTCGACAATGGCTCTCGCGAAATAGCCACTTGTTACGTGCGGCTCCGCAGCGTCACGCCCACTTTGGTAAAGCACCACTTCGCAGCCACGGAGCTTGCGGCAAAGCTGCTGAAATTCTCGCCGTATCAAGCAAGTTGCTGACTCCTCGAGAATCGCACGCTTGGCTTCATTAGGTGCTGTGCCTTGCACAGGGCACATTCGGGCTTTAGGACCACCGCCAACCTGCGACAAAGCTGGATTTTCGCATGCCCAAGATCGTCTTTCTCTTGCTGTTCATGCTCCTGCCGTTTGCTGCCCAAGCGCAAACGCCTGCGTCAGTGATACAGCCATCATCCGCGGATGCCAGCATCGACGAACTCGTCCGGATTCTGGAGAATGATGAGACCCGGGCGGCGCTGATCCAGCGGTTGCAGCAAACGACAGGAGATGAGGCGACAGGTAGCGGCGTCGAGGCGGAGCCCGATCTCAGCCTGGCGCGGCAGCTGTCGCAGTATACGCAAGCAGCCGCTGAAAGCACGGCGGAGACTTTCGTTTCGCTTGGCAGAGTGTTCCGTGAGATCCAGCGGGGGCTGAGCAACACAGAAGGCGCGGAAGTACGCGTGTTTCTTGATTTGGCCGCCAATCTGGTGCTGGTTGGCGTCGCCATGTTCGGGGGTCTGCTGCTTGCGCGTCTGATCGTTGTTTGGGTGGAAAGCCAGCTTGCGCAACGTGTTGGGGGCCGGAAGTGGCCGATGCGAACAGGCGGGGCTCTTGTCGCTGCCGCAGTCGACGCGCTCTCAGTGCTGCTTGCCTGGGGGGCTGGCTACGTTGTGGCATTGTTTTTCGCCGCACCTGGCGCAGCGGGCATGGAGCCTGGGCAGGTGCTGTTGCTTAATGCGTTTCTCCTGGTCGAGCTGGTCAAAGCCGTAGCCCGCTTTGTTCTGTCGCCGCGTTTCGGAGCGCTGCGCCTGATCCCCGTGACGGATGACAATGCGCGCTATTGGTCGTTCTGGTTAGCGCGGATTGTCGCGCTGATTGGATACACCTTTCTCTTTGTGTCCCCGCTTGTGGCCACCAATCTTGATCGGGGGCTGGCAGCCGCTGTGCAGGTCGTGGTGATGGCCACAGCGGTTATCATCGGCATTGTTGTGGTGCTGCAGAATAAGGACGATGTGCGACTCTGGCTCACTGACCTTGCTGCACGGCGTAACAATGATGGCTATGGGCAGTTGCTGCTATTGATCGGCCGGTATTGGCACGTGTTCGCCATTGTCTACCTTCTCTCCCTGCTGGTCGTCTGGTTCGCCAATCCTTATCGCGCTCTGCCGTTCATGCTAGGCGCCACGGTTCAATCTCTCCTTGCCATCTTGGCTGGAACGCTCCTGTTCAGGTTCATCGCCCGCTTTGTTGCCCGGGATCTTCACGTTCCCGGCGAGATCAAGGACCGGCTGCCACTCCTTGAGAACCGGCTGCAGACATTTGTGCCGACAGTCATGCAGGTGGTTCGCTGGACCATCGTCATTGGCGTGGTGCTGGCGATCCTTCAGGCTTGGCGCCTGTTCAACTTTGCTGGCTGGATCAGCAGCGAAGACGGCCAGACGGTTGCGGGTTCGGTGTTCTCGGCCATGCTGATCGTGTTGATCGCTCTGGGCGTTCATGTCGCTATGTCGTCCTGGATCGAATACCGGCTCAACCCCAATTTCGGCAAGGCGCCTACAGCGCGCGAAAAGACACTGCTCAACCTTTTCAAGAATGCGTTCACCATTGCCCTCGTGGTTTTCGGCCTGATGCTCGCCCTGGCGCAGATCGGGGTGAACATAGCGCCACTGCTCGCCGGTGCTGGTGTGATTGGTCTTGCGATCGGCTTTGGTGCGCAGAAGCTGGTGCAGGACATCATCACGGGCATCTTCATCCAGTTCGAGAATGTCATGAACGAGGGGGATGTCGTCGAGGTCGCCGGCAAGTCGGGCGTGGTCGAGAAGCTGACAATCCGCTCCGTGACCATTCGCGACCTGAGCGGCACGGTGCACCTGATCCCGTTCTCCTCGGTCGATCAGGTGTCGAACATGGTGCGTGGTTTTTCGTTCTATGTTGCCGAATTTGAAGTGGCTCGCGAGAGCGATATCGAGGCGGTCAAGCAAGCCATGCGCGATGCCTTCGACCAGGTCATGGAAAGCGAGCACAAGGACGTCATTCTTGATGATCTCGATCTGCAGGGGCTTTTCGCGATCACGCCGCAATCAATGAGCCTGCGGGCGCGCATAAAGACCCTTGCCGGCCAACAATGGGGCGCAGGCCGGCTGTATACCGAAATGGTTCTGCGCCTCTTTGCCGAACGTGGCGTCGAAATGCCAACACAGCGGGTGAGCTATGTTGAGAGCCGCGGCAGCGGCGAGGTCAAGAGTGTTAGCCTCAAAACCAAACCGCATGCCATCTGACCGCTTCGTGATCGTGCACGGCCATTGGCCTTAAGGCGATCTTAATTCAGTGGGTTAAAATAATGATACGCGCCCATGCGGCTGTTGGGCGTGCGGCTGGTTGATGCCGCTATTTGACCTGTTGTTTTGCGCTGTACGAGGCCTGTCATGCTCCTTGCTCCCCGCGCGTTCGGCTCGCGCTTATCCCGCCTTGTGTCCGTTGCGCTTGCTGGCCTGCTTGGCTTCAGCGCTGTTTCTCCGGTTCTTGCCAACAGCGCCGATTTCGTACGCGGCCTTTGGCCACTGGCAGAGCAGCGGGGCGTCAGCCGGGCGGCGTTTGAATCGGCGTTTTCAGGCTATAGCTATCTTCCCAAGATCATGGAATTGACTGGCAAGCAGCCAGAGTTCCGCCAGACAGTGCAGCAATATGTCGATAGGCGGGTCACTGCTGCACAGGCAAACAAGGGCCAGGTTATGCGGGCCGAATGGGCGCAAACCCTTGCCGGCTCGGAACAGCGTTGGGGTGTCCAACCCGAGGTTGTGCTGGCCATCTGGGGCATGGAAACCAACTTCGGCGGTTTCATGGGCGGCGAGAACACGATCCACGCCCTGGCAACCCTCACCGAGGGCGGCTATCGAGCCAATTTCTTCCGAGAAGAACTGCTCACGGCCTTGCGTATCGTGTCTGATGGCCATGTTAGCGCGCCTAACATGGTGGGGTCCTGGGCTGGGGCCATGGGCCACACGCAGTTCATGCCTTCGAGCTTCATGGCTTATGCGGTCGACTACAATGGCGACGGCCGCAAGGACATCTGGAACTCCGTACAGGATGCGCTGGGATCTACGGCGAACTATCTCAACAAGCATGGCTGGCGCCCGGGAGAAACGTGGGGCTATGAAGTCAAGCTGCCGCAAGGCTTCGACTTCGCCACTGCCCGGCAGATGGAAAGAGCACCGCTTGGCCAATGGCAGGCAATGGGTATTCAGCGGGTGTCGGGACGACCCTTTCCACGCCCGAGCGATAACGGACGGCTTTACCTGCCTGCGGGTGCCGCAGGCCCGGCTTTCCTTCTTCTCCCCAATTTCGATGTGATCAAACGCTATAACAATTCGGACAGCTATGCTCTGGCCGTCGGGCATCTGGCCGATCGGATTTTGGGTGGCGGAGGGTTCGCGACGCCCTGGCCGGCCGGCGACTATGCGCTGACCACTGCACAACGTGCGGAGCTGCAGGGGCTGCTCAATCGCGCCGGGTTCGACGTGGGGGCGCCAGATGGGGTGATTGGGCCCAAGACACGCGCCGCGGTACTGGCTTATCAAAGCCGCATGGGCCTGCCGGCAGATGGCTACATTTCCGGTCGCCTGTTGGAAAGGTTGAAGAATTAACCTTTCATTAACCACTTGGTAGCACCCTAGGGGTGCTTAAGTAGAGGGCAGGTCAGTCTCGCAGATTGAGGCGCCTGCCCTCGCCCATTCTGGGCCACGCCACAAAGTACCCGGTTTTTCCGGCTAGGCAGTGGCCCATCCAAACTCAAGATGCAAATGGCCATGTCTCTTTTGACCTCGCTGACGCGACGCTTCCTTCTTTTGCTGCTGGTGGCATTCTCCATGCTTCCTGGTCCGGCCTTTGCCTTTTCTGTCATGGACCCGTTCAATTTGCCGGCCTCCATGGATGGCGGCACGGTCAAGGTGGGCGATGGCGTCGCTTATGCCGATGGCGCCCGCCACAAGCTTGATGTTTATGCGCCAGAAGCGCGCGGGGCTGCGGCACCCGTGGTGTTCTTCATCTATGGCGGTGGCTGGAGCAGGGGCGAGCGGAGCGATTACCAGTTCGTAGGCCGCGCCCTGGCAGCGCGCGGCTTTGTCGTGGTGATCGCCGACTACCGGCTGGTGCCCGAAGTGCGCTATCCGCAGTTTCTCGAAGATAGTGCCAGGGCGCTGCGCTGGGTGCAGGACAATATCGCCCTTTATGGTGGCGACCCCAACCGGCTGTTTCTGGCGGGGCATTCGGCTGGCGCCTACAATGCCGTCATGCTATCGCTGGATCCGTCGTTCCTGCGTGAATACGGCGTGAGCATCCCCATTCTTGGCGTGGCGGCTTTGTCCGGCCCCTACGATTTCTACCCGTTCGAGTATGGCGAAGTGCGCGAAGCGTTTGGTTCGGCACCCAACCCCGAGGGCACGCAGCCGATCAATCTCGTCACCAGCGACAGCCCACCTATGTACCTTGCAACGGGCACAACCGACCCGATCGTTCGCATGCAGAACACCGAGCGTTTCGCCCAGAAGCTCAAGGACAATGGCGTCTGGGTCACCACGCGCTACTATGAAGGCTTTGGCCATATGGAGCCGGTGATCGCCATGGGCGCGATGTGGCGCTGGCGCATGCCGGTGCTGGACGACATGGTGGCATTCTTCCAGATGTTCGGTGCCTTCCCGAGCGGCGTGCCTTATGTCGCTGTTGTGCCCGATGCACCCGAACAACTGCCCGAAGCCATTGCTCCCATGGAGCAGATTGTGCAGCAGATGAACTCCATGTTCCAGCCGATCGAGCGCTAGTTCTCCCAGCCTGCCCGGGCGGACTGCTCAGGAAGCAGCTTCGATGCGAACAGCATCTGTCGAACGTGTCGAAGGACCATGGAAAACGGCCTCGATGTTGTTGCCGTCCGGGTCGAGCACAAAGGCGCCGTAGTAGCCGGGATGGTAGGAGCGCTCGCCCGGAGCACCATTGTCCTGTCCGCCCGCGGCAAGAGCTGCCTGATAGACTGCGTCCACGGTGGCGCGGTCCTTGGCCTGGAATGCCAGGTGCACATGGGTTGGCGGCGTGTCGGCATCTGCCGCGTTCACGTAAAGCTCGTCGAGCTGGAACCAGTCGTCTCCACTATAGGCAATCTCCAGACCCAAGGCAGCAAAGACCGCTTGGTAGAACTGGCGCCTCTTGGTGAAATCCTTTGCCCGTAGGTGCACGTGATCGATAAGGCGTCCGGTGTAATAGGTCATGCTGTCCTCCCTTGCCGCACTCCAAAACAAAACCGCCCGGAAGCGGTTCCGGGCGGTTTCGTTTGCTTGTCTAAAACGTCATTCGGCTTCGTTGGCCGGAGCCGCATTGAGGAGCCCGTAACGCTCCTCGCCAATCTTGGCGAGCAGTTCGAGCTGGGTTTCGAGGAAATCGATGTGGCCTTCTTCATCGGCCAGCAGTTCGTCGAACAGCTGCTTGGAGACGTGGTCGTGCAGCTGGGCGCAGAGCTCGCGGCTGTTGCGATAGGCTTCGCGCGCCTCGTACTCGCCGGCCAGATCGGCTTCGAGCACTTCCTTGATGGTCTGCCCGATTCGCAAGGGTGCGACGCGCTGCAGGTTAGGGTGGCCCTCAAGGAAGATGATGCGCTCAATCAGGCGATCGGCATGGTGCATTTCTTCGATGGATTCGGCGCGTTCCTTGCTGGCCAGCTTCTTGTAGCCCCAGTCTTCCAGGAGGCGATAATGCACCCAATACTGATTGACTGCTCCAAGTTCGAGAAAGAGGGCTTCGTTAAGCCGCTCGATGACTTGTGCTTCGCCTTTCACGACGTACTCCACTCTGCTGTTTCTTAAGCTTTTCCAGCCCCGTCTGAAGGTGAACCAGATCGGCGGGCGGGTAAGCCTGCTGCGCGTGGTAGTTTTCGGTGACGCGGACGATAATGTCCACCACATTCGGCACACAACCGCTGCATTTCGCGCGGCGATTGAGCTCACTATAGACCTTGGCGGGCACCACCAATTGCCAAGGATCAGCTTGCAAGAGCTCCAGGACAATGTCCTCGATCTCTTTGCTGGTGATCATATTGCACTGACAAACGAGCATAAGGCGCCCATAAAACGGCTGGCTTGGGGTGGCCGCATAAAGCGACCACATTATCTGAATGTCAATGTCATATATGTGTGATGGCAGGATTGTCCCTGGTGCCTGGCTTGGCGCTGCCGTCTAATTGGCGCTTTTCGTCTTTGTGAGGGAAACATTTTCGCGCTTGCTCCGTATAAGAAGCCTGCAATGGAGCAATCGTGGTTTTCTCCCTCTTTTCAGCCTTCAACTGGCTTTCTCCCAAAGACGCCGGATCCCACAGGATCGCTCACAATGTGCCCTATGGTCCGCAGGCAAGGCACATGCTGGATATCTATGCGCCCAAGCACATGCCGGATGCCTGTCCGGTGGTGTTCTTTGTTTATGGCGGCTCCTGGAGCGATGGCAATCGCGGGAACTACGAGTTTGCGGGCAGGGCGCTTGCGGCGCAGGGCTTTGTAACAGTCATTGCCGATTATCGCCTAGTGCCAACAATAGAATACCCCGCGTTTCTCGATGACTGTGCCGCTGCCTTTGCTTGGGTGGCACAGCACATCGCGCAGTACGGCGGCGACAGCGGCCGCATGGCGCTGATGGGGCACTCTGCCGGCGCCTACAACGCGGTGATGCTGGCCCTCCATCCCGACTACCTGCGAAAGACGGCGCTGATCAATCAGGTGCGGTGTGCCGTCAGTTTGTCGGGTCCTTACGATTTCTTTCCATTTGACGGTCCGATCTCCCTGCGCGTTTTCGGCGCAGCTTCAAACCCAAAAGAAACGCAGCCCATCAACAATGTGTTCACCACAGCGCCGCCCATGTTCCTGGGCAGCGGCAACAAGGATAGTCTCGTCGCCCCGCGCAACACAAAGGCGCTGGCCGCGCGATTGCGGAGCGCCGGCGTTGCGGTGGAAGAGGTGCACTACCGAGGGCTTAGCCATGCGGGGCCGCTCCTCGTGTTGAGCCGGCCAGCGCGCCGCCTGGCGCCTGTGCTCCGCGACGTCGCTCGGTTCCTTCACCAGCATCTGGACCCTATTTGAAGGGAAGGTGTTAGATCTGCTTGTCCTTCTGCCGGCGGGCAGCAATCACGGCAGCCGATGCGGCTGTCCGGTGCGACGAGGAAAAGAACTCGCGATGAGCCAGGATCAGGATTGTCGCAATGCTTGCAATCACCGGCAGCCATTCGGAAACAAACCAGGCGACTGTTGCCACGGAGAAATAGTAGTTATGCCGCTGTTGAAGTTCTTGGCGCCCAGAGCATTCATGCGGGTTATGGCGTCGAGTTCTTCATCGCTGGTGGGCTCGGAATGATCCATTGCACCCAGCATGATGCAGAAGTGATTAAACTGCCGGAGCGCCAGCGTGAAGGCGAAGAAGGCCAGCACGAACATGACCAGCATGACCAGCAAGTGAAGCTGGATATCGGCGCTGGAGTAGACCCGGTTCAGCGACAGCGAATTGAGCGCATCCATAAGGGCAGGAACCTGCCCGAACAGGGCAAAGATCGCGAGGATCAACAGCACGGCGGTTGACGCCAGAAAGCTCACCGACCCCATGATGTTGCCCGACAGGATCGCGTCGAATGGATTGTCGCGCCGGCTCGCATTGGCGACCCACCGACGGCGCTGCATGTTCATGATAACCGAAAGGGACGGCCGCAGCTTTTCTACCTGCGGCACGATGATGTTGTAGGCAAAGTAGCACAGGAGGGGAAACAGCGTTGAGATCAGCGTCGTCGACAAAAGCGCCCCCGCAAATTGTGTCTAAGCCCTTATAGCGCGGCTGCCCATAAAGGCGATGCCTGCCTTAGATGGTCCGGGGATAGCGGCGGTGAATAGCGTCGATCTCGCTCAGGAGTTCGGGGGAGAGCACCAGATCCTTGGCCGCGATGGCATTGGCCAGCTGCCCGGTCGAGGTGGCGCCGATGATGACGGAGGTCATGAAAGGCCGGGTCAGGGCAAAGGCGATGGCCATTTGCGCGACATCAAGGCCATGGCGCTGGGCGAGGGCCATATATTCCTTGGTTGCCGCTTCCGAATAGGGATTGTGGCGCCAGAAGCCCTTTTGGTAATCGCCGCGGCTACCCTTGGGCATCTGCCCGTCATTATATTTGCCAGTGATCAAGCCGCCCGCAAGCGTGGAATAGGCGAGCAGGCCAACATCTTCGTGGTGGCTGAGTTCGGCAAGATCCAAATCGAAATGCCGGCGCAGGAGGCTATATTCGTTCTGCACCGAAACAAGGCGCGGCAAGCCCTTGCTTTCGGCGATGCGCAGCCATTGGGCAATGCCCCAGGTCGTTTCGTTGCTGACCCCGATATGGCGGAGCTTGCCTTCTTGCACCAAGTCGCCCAGGGCGCCCAGCATGTCTTCCAGATTGGCCAGCACATCGGCCGTGTCCTGCTTGTGCGGCTGGTAAGTCCAGGAGCCTTCGAAATTATAGCTGCCGCGCCCGGCCCAGTGAATCTGATAAAGATCGATGCGGTCGGTCTGGAGGCGCTTGAGGCTGTTTTCGACAGCGATGCGGATGGTCTTGCCATCGGTGCGCGTGCCATTGCGAATGAAGTCCACCGGGCCGCCCGCCACCTTGCTCGCGAGGATCCACTGGTCGCGCTTGCCGGTCTTCTTGAACCAGTTGCCGATGATTTCCTCGGTGCGGCCGGAGGTTTCCGGGCTGCGCGGCACGGCATAGATTTCGGCGGTGTCCATGAAATTGAGCCCGGCCTCGAGCGCCATGTCGATCTGCTCGTGCCCTTCGGCCTCGGTGTTCTGGCTGCCCCAAGTCATGGTGCCCAGGCAAAGTTCGGTGACCCGCAGATCGGTGCGGCCAAGCGGCTTCAGTTTCATTAGGAGGCTCTTAGAAAGCGTGTGGAAGGCGGCCCCACACTAATCAATGTTGGGGCAAAGAGAAGGGCCGCCGCCGCAAAAATCCGACCGTCAAAAAAGCGTCATGCAGTGTCGTTTTAGGGGTTGAGCTATCCGGTTCCACCCCCTATATACCCCTCACGTCGCGACTGATGTCGCACTTGATGACCGCCCAACCGGCATTGTTATCAACTTTGACGCGGGATGGAGCAGCCCGGTAGCTCGTCAGGCTCATAACCTGAAGGTCGCAGGTTCAAATCCTGCTCCCGCAACCAATGACGTAAGAGGAAGTCTTCGCAAGAAGGCTTCCTTTTTTCTTGGCTGATCAGTCGTGTTGAGATGGCACGCTACGCACATCAAGCGCCGCTAGCCGCACTGACGCATGACCTTGGCGATAGCGTCGGACGAGCCTTTAGCGGTGAAACTGTGACGGTCGAAGAACTCCAGTCCGCCGGCACTCTTGGTGCGCACATAGGCGAGGTGGATGTTCTCATGAGCGCCCTGGGCTATGCGCGCCCATTGCCTTGCCACCGGACCGCGAACAACCACCGAGGTGCCGTCGCTGTGAATAAGTGGCAGATCCTGCGCGAAACTGGTGTCAGCGCCCGCTGACACTTCGGGGCCTGTTGAGGTCATGGCAAGGCTCATGGACGCGGCTGCTGCCACGGCGCCTCCTGGCTTTCGCACCCAATAAGCCATCGCCAGATCGCCACCCCTGCAAGCAAACTGGAACTGAGCGGGGCCATTGTCGGAATAGGCAATAGGGGTGTTTCCGCCTTCATACTTCCATTCTCCCCCGAAAGCAGGCGCCGAAAGCAGGCAAATGGAGGCGCAGAGGAGCTTGAACATGGGCGTTTGGGGATGAACTCACGGATATCGCGCGTACGCAGCACAGGATCGCGCCTGCTCATACTGAGTGAGTTTGGTAAAGGCGCTGCTAACGGTACGAGGTCGCTCTAAAAATAAGGCAGTTGCCTTAGTATTTATCCATGATATGAAGACATGCACCTTAGTAATAGCTTAGATTGCAGGGAGGATGCCTATGGCCGTTCGAGTCGATCTCAACATTTCTCTTGACGGTTTCGCGACCACAACCGACCAAACGCCCGAAAAGTCGTTTGGCCACGACTGGGGGCGGCTGGTCGGTGCCTATGCCGCGACGCGGACGTTCCGGGAGCGCGTGCTGCATGACACCAGCGGCAAGGGCACGACGGGCGTCGATGACAAATATGCCCGGGACTATTTCGTCGAGATCGGTGCGGAGGTGATGGGGGCGGCCATGTTCGGGCTCCATAACTTTCCGGATGATCCAAACTGGAAAGGTTGGTGGGGTGATGAGCCGCCTTTTCGCTGCCCTGTATTCGTTCTGACGCACAAGCCACGCGCGACCATCGAAATGGGCGGCGGCACAACCTTTCATTTCATCGACACCACGCCACAGGATGCGTTGGATCGGGCCATCGCCGTTGCAGGCGGCAAGGATGTGCGCATCGGCGGTGGGCCGACCGTGGTTCGGGATTACCTCAAAGCCGGGCTCGTCGACAGGCTCCACGTCGCCATCGCCCCTATCTTGCTTGGCCGAGGTATCCGGCTCTGGGACGACCTGCGCGGGCTCGAGACGGGATACGAGGTCAAGGCCGAAACTGCAGAAAGCGGCACCATTCACCTGACTTTCAAGCGCTGATCCTGCGGCAACTAGCCCGTGATGCGTTCGGAACTGCCAATCCATGAGGCACATTAGCCGCACAACACAATCCTGCGGAGGCGCCTCATGGCCACGGAAGAGTTTGACGAGACCACCGGACGCAGGGCCCTGCGGCTCAGCGAGCGCATCGCTGTTGTAACAGGGTCCGATTCCGGCATCGGACGCGCCATCGCGGAAGCCTTCGCGATGGAAGGAGCGGATGTCGCCGTAACCTTCCATACCGACGACTATGGCGCAACCGAGACGGCCAACCAGGTGCGTGCCCAAGGACGCCGCGCCATCGAACAGCATCTTGACGTGCGCGACGAGAACAGTGTTGCGGAACTCTTCCGCCGGGTCGAGGCCGAACTGGGCACGCCGTCCATCCTTGTCAACAATGCGGGCAAAGGCACCACCGGCACGCCCGTTGTCGATATGGAAACGGCGGACTTCGACAACGTCATCAAGACCGATCTCTATGGCCCGTTCTTTTGCAGCCGCGAGTTCATCCGCCGCCGCCGCGATACCGGCGGTATGGGCAAGATCATTAACATCACCTCGGTGCACGAGGCGATTCCCAGCCCCGGCGCCGCCTCCTATGGCGCTGCCAAGGGTGGTCTTTTGACCTTCACCCGTAGCGTGGCGCTGGAAGTCGCCGAGTTGCGCATCAACGTCAACGCCATCGCGCCTGGCCTGATCCGGACGCCCATGACGCAGGAGCGCACAGACGATCCGCAAAAGCGCAGCGAGGAGATGCCGCGTATTCCGTGGCACCGTCCCGGCGAGCCCTGGGAAGTGGCGCGCCTTGCGCTCTATCTCGCCTCCGACGACGCCGACTATGTGACGGGGCAGAGCTTCACCATAGATGGTGGCCTGGAGCTGAACTGGGGTCAGGGCGCCTGACCAGGCGACATCGTCCTGTTACCGCCAGCCGTTAACTGGCGTTAGGAACTGCAACTGCGCTGCCGAACGGGGATTGATCACCAGTTCGTGTAACAGCTGCATCGTTCTTGCGACTGCTCTTGCACGCCCTTTCGTCCACATGACCGGGGTAACACCTCGGCAACCTGCTTGCAGAATGGAGTTTGCCGTGCTGGCCATGCTGACTGCCGTCGTGCTCACGCTGCTGGGCCTTGCACTTGGTGTTCCCGGAGCATGGCTGGTCGGCCTGGGTGGCAGTTGGTACTACCTGATTGCTGGCCTCCTCATGCTGCTAACGGCATTCCTCATGTTTGCCCGGCGCAGCGAGGCGCTTTGGTTTTTCGCCGGACTGGTCTTGGGTTCGCTCGCCTGGGCGGTTTGGGAAGTCGGGTATGACTGGTGGCAGTTGGGCACGCGCGGTGGGGTCATCGTTCTCCTCGGCATCTGGCTCTGGCTGCCTTTCATCCGCAACAAGCTCGTCTCTGGTCCACGCCGGGGCGGCACCGTCGCCCTGGCGCTTGCCAATGCCGCGGCCATTGTGGTTGCCGGCTATTCCATGTTCCAGGATCCGCAGGATATTTCCGGCACGCTCAACGCCGAGATCGTCACACCCAATCCCGATCTCGGGGCAGGGTTCGATGGCGGCGAATGGCATCAATATGGCCGCACGCCCTATGGCCAACGCTATTCACCGCTGGACCAGATTACGGTTGAAAATGTCAGCCAGCTTGTGCCGGCCTGGACCTATCAGACCGGAGACGTCAAGCAGCCCGGCGACGTGCCTGAAACCACCTACCAGGTGACCCCGCTCAAGATCGGGGATGCGCTTTACGTCTGCACTCCGCATAACCTCGCCATCGCCATCAATGCAGGAACGGGTGAGGAGATCTGGCGGTTTGACGCCAATTCGGGCCTCAACCCGGACCGGCAGCACCAGACCTGCCGCGGAGTCACCTATTGGCGAGATGCGGGACTGCCGGACGGTGCGCCTTGTGCCGAGCGCGTTTATCTGCCCACGGCCGATGCTCGCCTCATCGCTCTGGACGCGGTCAATGGACGGGTTTGCCCTGGCTTCGCCGAGGGCGGCACGCTGCATCTCGAAGCGGGGATGCCGCACAATCCGGCAGGCTATTACTATTCCACCTCGCCGCCGGTTGCCGTCGCCGGGCTGCTGATCATCGGCGGCGCCGTTAATGACAATTACTCCACCGAGGAGCAGTCGGGTGTCATTCGCGCCTTCGATATCAACACGGGCGCCTTGGTCTGGAACTGGGATTCAGGCAATCCGACGCAGACAGCACCCATCGATATCGCGGGTGGGCAGACCTATACGGCCAATTCTCCCAATTCATGGTCGGTCTTTGCCGTCGATGAGGCGCTGGGCATGGTTTACATCCCGCTTGGCAACAAGGTGCCGGACCAGCTGGGCATGGGGCGCTCTCCGGAAGTGGAGAAATATGCCTCCTCCATTGTGGCGCTCGATATCCGGACTGGCCGCGATCTCTGGGTGCAGCAGTTCGTCCATCATGACCTTTGGGACATGGATGTGCCAGCCCAGCCGGCGCTGCTGACCATCACCGATCCGCAGGGCAATCCGGTGCCGGCGCTGGTGGGGCCCACCAAGCAAGGCGATGTCTATGTGCTCGACCGCCGCACTGGTGCGCCCATCCTGCCCATCACGGAGGAGCCGGCGCCAGGTGGCGCCATTCCGGAAGATTTCACCGCGCCAACCCAGCCCACGTCGGCGCTGAGCTTCAAGCCGGAGCCGCTCGAGGAAAAGGACATGTGGGGCTTGTCCTTGTTTGATCAGGTGATGTGCCGGATCGAGTTCCACAAGCTCAACTACGAAGGGCGCTACACGCCGCCTTCGCTGAACGGTACGATTGTTTATCCCGGCAATTTCGGAGTGTTCAACTGGGGCTCGATCGCCATCGATCCGGAACGGCAGGTGATGTTCGGCATGCCGACCTACCTGGCCTTTACTTCGCGATTGATCCTGCGCGCAGAAATGCCGCCGCCGCGGCCCGGTGCCCTGGCCAGCGAGCAAGGCCCCAACCAGAATGCAGGCGCACCCTATGGCATCATCATGGGCCCGTTCCTCAGCTCGATCGGCATTCCCTGCCAGGCGCCGCCATGGGGCTATGTCGCCGGGGCGGACCTGCGCACGGGCGAGATCGCCTACAAGCACCGGAACGGCACGACGAAAGACATGACACCGCTGCCCTTGCCCTTCAAGGTGGGCGTGCCAGGCATTGGCGGACCGATCATCACCAAGGGCGGTGTCGCCTTCCTCGCTGCAGCGGTAGACAATGTCTTCCGCGCCTATGACCTGACGAGCGGCGAGCAGCTATGGGAGACACGCCTGCCGGCAGGCGGGCAATCAACCCCCATGACCTATACGCATGATGGCGAGCAATATGTCGTCATCGTTGCCGGCGGGCACGGCTCGATCGGCACTAAGCCAGGCGACTATATCCTCGCCTATAAGCTTCCGGGCGAGCAGTAGGGCCGTTTGAAGCCGCTAGACCTCCGGCATATCGCGTAGCGGCGTATCATCGCTCAAAGGTACGATCTGCCGCTCGATCATGCGATGCACCTGCGGCTTGTCTGGCCCGCGGTGCAGCGCCCGCAATTGCTCGACATTGTCTGCGTCGGCCTTGGTGCGCCGCATGTTGTGGCGGACATAGTCCGTCCAGGTCGGCACATGATAGCTTTCCACCCACAGGTCCGGCTGCTCGAGATCACGCAGCAAGGACCACTGCCGGGCGCCGTCCCTCCGGCGAATGCGGCGCCGGTCGACCATCAGCCCCAGGAAGCGCGAAATATCGGCATGATCGATCCGGTAGTCCACCATGACCATGATAGGTCCGCTGCGCGGGCGCACATCGAGCCGCAGGACCGGTTCGCTGAAGCTATTAAGCGGATTAAGGTCACGCGTGTTGAACTCGGGCAAGGGGAGCCGTAAGCCGACCAGGGCGCACAGGAGCAGCACCAGCCCCGCACAGGCCAGCGCCCAATCGGGCCCCATGGCATCGGCGGTGAGGCCCCAGATCCAGCTGCCGGCTGCCATGCCGCCAAAGGTTGCCGTTTGATAGAGTGACAGCGCCCGCCCAACGACCCAGCGCGGTGTCGAGAGCTGGATCGAGACGTTGAACAGCGACAGCGACAGCACCCAGCAGGCGCCGGCTGGCAGGAGCACAAGATGGCTCAGCACCGGATCGCGGCTGAACCCCAGGCCAATGGCGGCGAGGGCAAAGCCGACGCTTGCGAGCCGCACAATGGTTTCATTGTTGAAGCGTTGGCGAATGCGACCATTCAGAAACGCGCCGCCAATGGCGCCCAAGCCGAAACAGCCGAGGAGGGTGCCATAGACCAGCGCGCCGCCGCCTACATATTCGGTGGCCACCGATGGCAGCAGCGCCAGGATCACGATGGCGGCAAAGCCGAAGAGGAGGCCGCGGAACAGGACGAGGGTGAGGTTGGGCGATAGCGAGACATAGCGCAGCCCTGCCCACATGGCGCTGCCGAAATCCTCCCGTGGCAGCTTAGAGGCAGGCCGCTCGGGCTTCCAGCGCCACAGGGCCAGGATCAGCGGGATATAGGAAATGGCGTTGAACGCAAAGGCTGCGCCGGCACTGGCGAGCGCAACAATCAGCCCGCCGACGGCCGGACCGACGCTGCGCATCATGTTGAAGCCGACCGAGTTGAGCGTCACCGCGCCGGGCAGGTCGGCACGCGGCACGATATCGCCCATGGACGCCTGCCAGGATGGGTTGAACAGCGCCGTGCCGCAGCCGATCAGAAATGTGAACGATAGGAGCAGCCAGGGATTGAGCCAACCCAGGATAGCCATCGCAGCCAGGAGGAGCGACACGATCATCAAGCCGGTCTGAGCGATGATCATGACCGTGCGGCGGTCGAAATTATCGGCCAGCGCACCGGCAGCCAGGGAGAATACCATGATGGGCAGGGTCGTCGAGGCCTGCACCAGCGCAACCATGTTGTGAGAGTCGGTCAGCGTCGTCATCATCCAGCCGGCACCCACCGACTGCACCAGCCCGCCCAGATTGGACGCTAGCGTTGCCAGCCACAGCAGCCGAAAGGTTTCGTGGCGGAACGGCGCCAGCACGGACGAACTTTTTGACATATGCATCCCTTACACCGATCCCACGCCTGGCGGTAGCAAGGCAAAGCGGTTTGTCGGCACTTCGTGCAGATGCCGTTCGGAAAGTCCCAGCCCAAGCACTGGGCAGCTTGTCTCAAGCTTGAACGAGATGCTCGCTGACAGCCAATTGTGCGAGCGCTAGCGCGGCTTCCCGCGTCCGCGCGGCGGCCACGAAGCGCTTGTTGTGGCAAAACACAGCGCCGGTGACGCCGGTGACCCGCTCAAGCTCGCCATTGGTGAGGCCGGCCCAGCTAAGGGGGAGATCAGCGCGGGTTTCAAAACCTTCGTCCGCGCGCCGGATGGTGGTGACGCACCAGTCCGTTTCGCGCGGATGCACCACGAACAGCAGGTGGTCGGCGCCAGCCTTAACGATAGCAGGGCGGAAGGGCATGCCGAAGGGCAGTTCAAGGATCGCGCTGTTTCCGGCTGCCTTGATTGCTTGGAGCACAATGCCCTCGGCCCGCAACTTGGCGGCATGGCGCGCAATAATGGCCTCCACAAAGGCGCGGGCAATGTCGAGAGCGCTGCCAAAAGCTTCGCTTTCTGCCTGTGGCGCCTTGTTGTCGAACACGGGCTTGAGCGTTTCCAGCAGGTTTGGCAGCGTCAGGTCCGCGAGAGGACCAGTTGGGCTCAGCGCCCCGTTGTCGGTCAGGTCGATCGGCAGGACGAAATCAGCGTCGAATGCCGCATGCACCGTCTCCACATGTTGCTCGGGAATGCCGGAGAGCCGAAGATAGTCGTGCCCGTGATGCTTCCAGATGAGGCCAAAGGAGCTATAGGGCTGCCCATCGGGGCGAAGCGGGGCACCGCGCTGATGATGGTCGAATATCCCCAATTCAGCGTGATAGGCGCCACCGACATCATAGATGATCCGGTCGGGCGCCGGCGTGATCCATTCGGGCGAGCGACTGCGCACTAGGCGCGCTTCGGGATGAAGGCGCTGGAGGATGACAGTCGACAGCAGTTCATCGGCATGGAACCCACCGGAATGGGTGACGAGATATTCTATGGGCATGCCGGACTGCTCGGTGGGGATGGTGGCTGCGCACCTACACTATTCGCACCTCGAGGTCACGATGGCGGGCAATCTTTTCTAGGCTTCTGCGCTTGGAAGAGCGGTTTGCGCCGTCAGGGTCGACACGAACCGCTGTGTACGCAGGTCGCGCGGTGCGCCGAAGACTTCACGCGCAGGCCCGGCTTCCACGATCTCGCCGCCGTCTAGGAACACCACATTGCTGGCGATAGTGGCAGCGAGGCGCAGGTCATGCGTCGCCATCAGCATGGTCGTGCCATCCCGCGCCAATTGCGCCAGAACTTCCACCACTTCGGCGGCCAGTTGCGGGTCCAGCGCCGAGGTGGGCTCGTCGCAGAGGAGCACCTTGGGGGAGGGGGCCAATGCCCGGGCGATAGCAACACGTTGCTGTTGTCCGCCGGAAAGATTGGCAGGCCAGGCGTCTGCCTTCGCTGTCATGCCGACCTTGTCGAGCAGTTCCAGCGCCCTTTGCCGCGCCCTTTCGCGCGGCCAATGGAGCACTGTGGTCAGTCCTTCCATGACATTGCCCAAAGCAGTCAGATGAGGGAAGAGCTGAAAGTTCTGAAACACCATGCCGGTCTTGCGCCGCAGCCGCAGCACGGCATCGCGGCTGGGTTTATGGTCGGGCGCAAAATCGATAATCTCGTTGTCGATCGCCACGCGACCCGACTGCGGCATTTCCAGCAGGTTGACGCAACGCAGCAGAGTGCTCTTGCCGCTGCCCGACGGGCCAATGAGGGCCGTCACGCCCCGTTCGGGCACGACAATGCTCGCGCCCTTGAGCACATGAAGATCGCCGAAACTTTTCTGAATGTCCTTAAGAGCGATCATGACGCGGCCTCGATAAAGCCGCCATAGCGCGAAAAGCGCTTCTCCACCCGTGCCTGTAGGCTCGAGAGCACCGAGCTCACCACGAGGTAGATGAGCGCCACCTCGATATAAAGGATCAGCGGTTCATAGGTTGTCGCCACGATGCGCTGCCCCGCCCGGAACAGCTCCGGCACAGTAATGGCGGCGGCAAGCGAGGTGTCCTTCACCAACGAGATAAAGGTGTTCGACAGAGGCGGAATGGCGATCCGCGTGGCCTGCGGCAAAATCGTGCGGCGCATGGCTTGCGCCCAGGTCATGCCGATGGAATAGGCAGCTTCCCACTGACCCTTCGGCACGGAAACGAGCACGGCGCGGATGATTTCGGAAGTATAGGCCCCGATGTTGAGCGTGAAGCCGATCAAGGCTGCCGGGAAGGCATCAAGAACAATGCCGACGCTGGGCAGGCCGTAGAAGATCAAGAAGAGCTGCACGAGGAGCGGCGTGCCGCGGATGATCCACACATAGAAGCGGACAAAGGCGGCGAACGGCGCGGGTGCAAAAAGCCGGGTCACCGCAGCCAGGAATCCGACGCCCAGGCCCAGCACGAAGGAGAGCAGCGTCAGGGGAACGGTGAAGAGCACGCAGGCCATCAGCAGCGATGGTAGCGAGTCGATCATTAAGGAGAGCCAATGCGGCATGGTGGGTTCGATCAGCTCATGAAAAAGGACCGGCTGCCGGATGCAGCCGATCCTTAACGATAGCAAACGGAAAGCGTTACTGCGAGACGTCCTCGCCGAAGTACTTCTCCGAAATTTCCGCGTAAGTGCCGTCTTCTCTGATGCTGGCGAGGGCATCATTGATCGCCTGCAGCAATTCCGGCTTGCCCTTGGCGAGCAGCACGCCGGAGAAGTCGGCGTCGGCTTCGGTCGCGACGATCTTTACTGGGGCGTCGGGCTGCTGCTTCTTGAAATCGAAGAAGGAAAGGCTGTCATTGATGGTTGCATCGGCGCGGCCCTGCACGACCAGGGCAATCGACTGGTCGAACCCTTCGGTGGGCACGATCTCGGCGCCGTATTCCTGCGCGAGCTTGCCGTAGTTGCTGGTGAGCGTCTGGGCGGCCTTTTTGCCCGAGAGCGCTTCAAAGCCGGTGATGTCAGCGTTGTCTTCCTTGACCACCAGGGCTGCCTTGGAGGCGATATAGGGCTCGGAAAAATCGTACTTGGCCTGGCGCTCTTCGTTGATGCCCACCTGGTTGATGACAACGTCATAGCGGTCGGCATCAATGCCGGCGATCAAGCCATCCCAGGGGCCTTCAACGAACTCGGCTTCCACACCGATGCGCTCGGCGATTTCGCGGCCGATCTCGACGTCGAAGCCAACAAGGGCGCCGCTCGCATCATGAAAGGTGAAGGGCGCATAGGTGCCTTCGGTGCCGATGCGCAGGGCGCCAGCTTCCTTGATTTCGTCCAGAGCCGATTGGGCGAGGGTCGGAACTGCCAGGGTCAAGGCCACAAGGGCCGGCAGCAATCGCAAGAGCTTCATTGATCTCTCCTTGTTTCACCGGACGTTGGAGCCGGATTGTGGGCAGGAAAATGCGCCGTCACCCCATTTGTTTCAACTAGCTGGACGGATGTTTTTCTTCCGGTTCTGCTGAGGGATGCTTATGCTGGAACGCTGCAATTTCTGAGTTGACGTTTGTCTGATTTCGCACCCCGGCAGAGCCGACGGGAGAGCCATTGACGCTCTCGCTCGATCGGACTCTTTCCATTCTTCTTGTGAGCCGATAGTTAAGAGAACGAAGCAGGCGGGGAATCCTGCTGGCAATGCCGTGTCAGAGTCGGAAGAAATTTGGCGATCTTTGAGACCATAAAACAGGCGCTGGCCGACATGCCGCGTCCGCTAAAGCGTGTCGTGCTGATCTGCTTCGATATCGCGGTCCTGGTGCTGGCCGTGTGGTGCAGCTATGCCCTGCGCTATGGCAGCTTCTTCCTGCCGCGGCCGCAGCAATGGCTGGTGATTGCGGCCGCTCCTGTGGTCGCCATTCCCATTTTCATCCGCATGGGGCTTTATCGCGCCGTCATCCGCTATCTGCCGGAGCGCGCGATCTGGACCATGCTGCAAGCAATGACGCTGGCAGCTTTTGTCTGGGTGTTCGTGGTGTTTCTGGCCGAATGGGCCGGGAATGGCATCGTGCCCCGCTCGGTGCCGTTCTTTTACTGGATGATTGGCGGGCTGCTAATTGTTGGTAGTCGCTTCGCAGCCAAGCATTTCATCTGGGCGCCGGCCGAAGAACAGTTGCGCCATGGCCAGATCCTCATTTACGGGGCCGGCGAGGCTGGATCGCAACTCGCCATGGCCCTTCGCTCGCAAGGGCGACGGCTGATCCTGGGATTCCTCGACGACAACACGAGCCTCCATGGCCGCGACATCGCCGGCCAGCGCGTTTACCCGCCATCGGAGCTGGGCAATCTGATCACCAATTACGGGGTGGAGGAGGTGATCCTCTCCATGCCGTCGGTGTCACTAGAAAAGCGCCAGCAGATCGTTACCAGCCTCACGCGCTATCCCATCAAGATCAGGACCTTGCCCCATATCGCCGATGTGCTGACGGGCAAGTACCTCGTCAACCAGATCCAGGAAATCGACATCGACGAATTGCTCGGCCGTTCCTCCGTTCCAGCAGAGTCCGAACTCCTCGGCGACATGATCCGGAACCGCGCCATCCTGGTGACCGGCGCTGGCGGCTCTATTGGCTCAGAACTCTGCCGCCTGATCGCCCTATGGTCACCCAAGGTGCTGGTGCTGTTCGAGCAGAACGAGTTTGCCCTCTATAACATCCACCGTGCCTTGGCGGAGAAGGCAAACTTCCCCGTCGTCGCCGTTCTTGGCTCGATCACCGATGCGCCGCTCCTGTCGCGTGTCCTCAGCGAGCATGGCATTGAGGCCTTGTTTCATGCCGCCGCGCACAAGCATGTGCCGATGGTGGAAGCCAATGCGCTCGAAGGCATCCGCAACAATGTGTTCGGCTCGCTGGCTGTCACGCGAGCGGCCTTCGAAGGCGGGGTGCGCGATTTCGTCCTGATCTCCTCGGACAAGGCGGTGCGCCCAACCAATGTCATGGGCGCCACCAAGCGCTGGGCCGAACTGATCATGCGCCACTATGCCGGCAAGGCGCATGCGGGCGGAACCGGGCAGCGGTTCAGCGCGGTGCGCTTCGGCAATGTGCTGGGCTCCAACGGCTCGGTTGTGCCCCTATTCGAAGAACAGATCGCCAAGGGGGGGCCGGTCACACTCACCCACCCCGACATGACGCGCTACTTCATGTCCATTCACGAGGCAGCCGAATTGATCGTGCAGGCTGGCGCCTTGGCCGAGGGCGGCGACACGTTCCTCCTTGAAATGGGCAAGCCGGTGAAGATTGCTGACCTGGCGCGTAACATGATCCAGCTGGCCGGCGAAACCGTGCGCGATGCCGCCAATCCGGGCGGCAGCATCGAGATCGTGACCGTGGGCACGCGGCCGGGCGAAAAGATGTTCGAAGAGCTGTTCTATGACGCGGCCAATGCCCAGCAAACGCGGCATCCCAAGATCCTGCGCGCCATCGGCCGGCGCGAGATCGAGCATTTCCCCGAAGAACTCGCCAGACTCGAACAGGCTCTTCTGGCGCGAGACGAACAGGTTGCCCGCCAGATCCTGTTCGACTTCATCGCTGAGTCAGCGCCTGTCCCGCCTCAGGCAGAGCTCTCGGTTGCGCCTCCGGCATTGGCCCAGGCCGCGCATCCCAGCAGCGGCGCATAAGCCAGCACGACCAGCGCCCAGTTGGCGTTAGCTTGAGCCAGCCAGGCAAGCGGCAAAGCCCAAAGCGCAGTCAACGCACCATAAAGCAGGGTCACATTGCGGTGGCCCCAACGGCGCGACAACTGCTGATAGGCATGGCGCCGATGCGCATGCCACGGCTTCTCGCCACGAGCCATGCGCCGCAGCAGGGTCAAGGTCGCATCGGAAACAAACACCGATGGAATAATGAGCCAGGTCAGGTAGCTCAGTTTACCCGCAGACAGGGTGAGCAGCGCCAGCGCGAAAATAATGACTGCAAGGACATTCGATCCGGCATCGCCCATGAAGATTCTGGCCGGCGGCCAATTGTGCAACAGAAACCCGGCCGTTGCCGCCACAGTTGCGAACGCCATCCAGAATACAGGTGCCGCTGGTGCGCTCGTATCGCCCGCCCACCAGAGAAAACAGGCGCCAAGCAGGATCAGGATGGCCTGGCTCGCTGCCAAGCCGTCAATGCCATCCATGAAGTTGAAAAGGTTCAGCCACCAAAGACCAACTATCAGTACGATTCCGGCCAGGAGGGCGCCAGCCAGCGCTACGCCCCATACTAGGGCAAGATCGGGCAGGGGACCGAGTGCCCACACGAGCCCGGCTAGCACCAGCGCCTGGAGAGGAAAGCGCAGCGGTGCGGGGAGATCGTGGAGATCATCGGCAAAGCCGAGCCCCGCGATCAGCGCCGTGCCAATGAGCACTGGCCAGAGCGGCGCTGCGCTCCAGTTACTGATGGCGGCCAGTGCCAGCAGCACCGCAAGTGCAATGGCAGCGCCGCCGCCACTGGGCGTTGGCTTGTGGTGAGAGGAGCGGAAGTTGGGATGTTGCACGAGGCCCAGCTGCTCTGCCCGCCGTTCGAGCAACAGCGTCAGGGCCCAACTGAGCACACCTGCCAAAATGCAAAGCGCAAGTCCCCAAAGCGCATTCATCGGCTGACCCCTGCGTGATAGCGGCGCGCCGCATTCACCATTCCCTCGCGCAAGGGAACGGGTGGCACCCAGCCCAAGCGCTCGCGAAAGCGCGTGGCGTCCACAACGAGGCTTTGCGACAGCTTGTCAATCGGCTGCGCCAGCCCCACTTGCCGCAGGACCTGCAAGGCAAATGGCGGCACTGCGAAAAGCCGCGGCGTTTTGCCCAGCCCGGTGCCGATCAGGCGCAGGAGCTCGGGCGTCGACAAGGTGCCCTCGTCGGCCAAGTGAAAGAGCCCCGCGGACTTTTCCCTCTGCCCAAGGCAAACCCTCACCGCATCGGCAAGGTTCTCTACCGCCAAATAGCTGCGCTGGTTGTTCAAGCCGCCAAAGGGCAGCGGCAGGCCGCGCGCACACCAGCGCAGCATCTGCCCGAAGCGGCCGCCCGCATCGGGGCCGTAGATCAAAGGCGGCCGTAGGCAGGTTACTGTCATGTCCCCTGAAAATCGCAGCAAGCCCTGCTCCGCCCCCAGCTTGGACTGGCCATAAGCCGTAGTCGGGCGGGGCGCATCATCCTCACGCAGGGGTTCCGGGCGCTCGCCCAGCGCTGCTATGGAGCTGATGAAGATAAAGTGGCGCACCCCAGCTGCCGCGGCAGCCTGCGCCAGGCGAAGCGTTCCCCCTACATTGACGTCGGAAAACGTTGCTGCCGATCCAGCGGCCGCCCGGTCGAGCACATGGGCGCGTCCCCCGGCATGAACCACCGCATCGCAGCCGGCCAGTGCAGCGGACCAGTCAGCATCCGGTCCCAGGGGGACGCGGAAATCAACGGCCGAGCTGTAATAGCCTGCCGTCCTCACCGTGTGGCCCGCTGCCCTCAGCGTACTCACCACCGAGCGGCCGACGAAGCCGCTGGCGCCAGTCACGAGAACAATCATCGCCCGGCCAGCCTCCCGTAAAGCGCCGCATAGCTGTCGCCCATTTGCTGTGCCGTAAACAGCTGTTCGTAACGCATGCGCGCTGCCTGGCCCATCTGCTCGCGCCGGGGCTGGTCATGCCAGAGGGTCTGCATGGCCGTGGCGAGTGATTGCGGATCGGCGGGCGGAATGGTCAGACCGGTGACCCTATGCTCGTTCACATAGCTCGTGCCCGTGCCAATCTCGCAGGAGATCATCGGCTTGCCAGCGCGGGCAGCCTCCAGGAGGGCAACCCCAAAAGCCTCGGAGCGCAGGTGCGAGGGGAAAACGAAACCCGTGCAAGCCTCCAGCAGCGCTTGCTTTTGTGCCTCTGACACTTCACCCAGCACAACAACGTTGGGTGGCGTCGGGCCCGGATTGCCCGAGCCGGCAAGAACAACGGGAAGGCCGGTCAACTCCGCGGCTTTTAGGAGGAACGGCAGGCCCTTGTAGTACCGCATCGCCCCCAAGAACAGGAAGAACCCGCCGCGCATCTTGCCCGGAAGCTCCGGTAGACTATTCTCGTCGACGCTAGGTGCCGGCCCTATCCCGATGGGTATAGTGGAGAGCTTGTCGCGATAGCGGCTGAGCACTGGGCTGCTCGCCGCGTAGTTGGGCGAGGTCGCGACCACGGCGTCCACCGAGTGGAGAAAGCGGTGCATCAGCGGCTGGTAGAGCCGGAGCAGGCCCTGCTGCTTCACCACATCGGAATGATAGGTAACGAGGCTCGGCTTCTTCGGGCGCACGGTCAAGTGCACCAAGTCCATCATTGGCCACGGGAAATGGTAGTGAATGATGTCTGCCTTCTCGGCCAGGCGGCGGAAATCGCCAGCCACCGAAAGGGACAATCCTGTGGAGGCTATGTAGGCATCCTGTCGGGATTGATGCGAATGGTGTCGCGCAACAGCGATCGGCACCGCGCTCGGCTTGGGGCTGAGCGAGAGGACATCGGTGTCGACGCCATGCTCGATGGTTGATTCGGCGATTTCAAAGATAACGCGTTCAACGCCGGTGAAACTGTCCGGCAGGTAGGTCTTGAAGAAGTGCAGAACACGCATGGATGCGGCGGTGATCCGTGCTGTGGCCGCAGCGCCCGCTAGACAAGGGCGTAACCGGCAAAGAAATCGAAATGGCCCACCGCCGAAATCGTGCCGCCGTCTTCCATGGACCAGCTATAGGCGTAGGCGCGGTCCATTGTATCGTCGAACGCCGTTAAATCAATCAAAACCAATTCCGTGGCGCTGGCAACGATCTGCAGGTCGCCCGCCTGCTCAAGGAACGAGGCGAGCAGTTCACGCGCGGCTTCGCCGTATGTGCAGTGCTGCACAGGCGGCTCGGGCACATAAGCGTCCGGCGCGTCCAGCAGAAGATCCATCAGCCCGGCATCGTCACCAAGCCCACCGAGCTGGAAGGTGTCGGCCGGATTGAAGCTTGCCAGCAGATCGAGCCCATTGACCTCATAATGCGCCAGCGAAACCGAGCTTCCGAGCAGGGTGTTGAATTCCCCCGCAGGGAGAGCGGCATGTAGCGGCAAGGCAGCGCTCGGCAGGGTAATCTGGTCAGCGCAGTCAGCCAATGGTGCGTCATGGACAAACAGGGCCGGCGCCAGGCCGAGATGAGCGCCAGGTCGGTGCAATGGTCGGGGAAAGCGTCGTCCTCATAGCTTTCCTCGGTGCGGTAGCCGAACATCACATCGGCCCCGATCGCCTCCGCCAGGGTCAGCACAAGCCGTTCCCCGCCGCCGCGTATGGCGAAATAATCATGCGCAATCAGCGGCGCAGAGGATGCGCGATCGCGCGCTTGTGCAGGGCGGCGAAAAGCATGGGCACTAGCGCGCTCGAGGTCCGTGCGAAAGTCGGCAAGACTGGGAAAAGCATTGTGCCAATTGGACATACGGGTCCTCACGGCACAATTCGGTCACCAACTTACGGGAGAACCCGTATGGTCCAGCATCAAGCCACTATCGATCGGCCGCGTCTGCTCGATGACTGCCAGGAGCCGCCGGGCAGCGAGTGCGGGTTCGTCGGCCGGATGGGACGATGACGTAAACGGCGCCGAAAGGCCGGTAGCCACGGTGCCTGGATGCATGGTGATGCAGATGGCCTCCGGATGCGTCCGGCGCAGTTCGATCGCAGCCGTATGCAGCAACTGGTTGAGCGCTGCTTTGGCCGCGCGATAGCCGTACCAGCCGCCGAGGTGATTGTCGCCAATGCTGCCAACGCGGGCCGACAGGGCCGCAAACACCGCCTTGCCCGATCGCGGCAGGAGCGGCAGGAAGTGCTTGGCCAGGAGCGCTGGCCCAGTGGCGTTCACCGCAAAGCTCCGCGCCAATGCCGCGCCATCGAGCTGGCGCCAGGTTTTTTCCGGGCGCATCTGCTCGTCATGCAGCACGCCCGTGGCAACAACCACCAGGCGCAAAGGCAGTCCCAGAGCAAGCGCCGTCCTGGCCGCTTGGGCAATGCTTGTTTCGTCCGTGATATCGAGCCCATCCCCGCTGCGTGACAGCGGCAGGACACGGGCGAAACTGTTCGACTCTCCGAGCGCCGTGGTGAGAGCCGCGCCAATGCCGCCGCTGGCGCCAATCACCACAGCAAGGCCATCAGGGGCAAATGAGCTAGGCGGCGCGGTCATGGGCTGGTCTCCTCACCGCCAATACGGGTCGGCGCGCCTCTCGGTTCAGCGTTGTTTCATTTTCGGCAACAGTGCGTGGCGCAGAGGTCCGGTTGCTCTCCGGCCACATCGGGCTGATATCTCCCTGTAATCAGCGATGGAGATTGCCGTGACCACCTTCCAGTTCCGCGAACAGCCCGGTCCAGCCGGCGCACCGCTCTTTCTTGTGTTTCATGGCACAGGCGGGGACGAGAACCAGTTCTTCGATCTGGCCGGGCAATTGCTGCCGCAAGCGCAGATCGTAGCGCCACGCGGCGATGTCAGCGAAGGCGGCGCCCTGCGGTTCTTCAAAAGGACGGGAGAGGGCGTTTACGACATGGCCGATCTTGAACAGCGCACGGCCAAGATGGTCGACTTCGTTCAGGGCAAGAGGCAAGCGGGCCAGCAGGTGATCGGCCTCGGCTATTCCAACGGTGCCAACATCCTCGCTTCGGTGCAGTTTGCAGCGCCCGACCTGTTCGATGCCACGATCCTGATGCACCCGCTTATCCCGTTCACGCCGAAACCCGCCGGGTTCACTGGTAAGCGCGTCCTGATCACCGCCGGCCAGCACGATCCCATGGCGTCGGTGCAAACAACGCAGGCCTTGCACGCCTATTTCGAAGCCAATGGCGCGAAGGCCGAAATCCACTGGCACCCGGGCGGGCATGAGCTGCGCCAGGAAGAACTTCTGGCCGCGCAGCGTTTTCTCGCGCCACTCCGGGGCTGATCCGCTTGAACCGAACATCCCTCGTGCATTGACGGGAGCATCCAAGGCTGTAAGCCTTGGATGTGATCGGCTTGGGAGCCGAGGGAGGTTTCATGTTCAGATCGCCTTATCTTGCTGCGACAGCGCTCATCCTTTTGTGTCCAGCACCGGCGATGAGCGCCAGTTTCGACTGCCAGAAAGCCACGACACCTTTCGAGCACGCCATCTGCGAAACGCCGGACCTGTCCCGGGCCGATGAGATCCTGGCCAAGGCGTTTGCCACGGCAACGGGCGGGCTGACCAAGGAGTCTGTCAATCTGATGCGGCAGGACCAGCGCAACTGGCGCGACTTTGCTCAGCGGGCCTGCACCGACGATGCGCAACCGCTGACCGAAGGGCGCTATGACGAGGACGGCGCCTCGTGCCTTCTGGACAAATTCAACGGCCGCATTGATGCGCTCGAGCAAAGCCGCATGCTGGGCGGCCATCGCTTCCTCGTCAAATCGGTCTACGGCGCCGTGCCCGATCCAGATGAGGCCGATAACCCGGATTCCTATTGGAAAGTGGCGGCGCATGAACTCGTCATGCCGCTCCTTGATGCCGATGATCCCCTGGCAGAGCGCTTCAACTCGTTCGTCAACGAGCAGGGTGACGCCGCCTCCGATCTCCTCAGGATCAGCGGCGGCGGTGAATTGGCCGAGCTGGACGGGCGCACAGACAACACAGCCAAAATCGACATTCAGGAAGTGGTCGGCACGGGCCGGATCAGCCTTGTCGAAAACGGCTATTATTATCCGCACGGCGCCGCCCATGGCGGCTCCATGATCACCTACCGGCACTATCTGGTCGGGGAGGGTCGGGCGCTCGAAGCGAGCGACCTGTTCACCGGCGAATGGGAAAAGACGCTGGTTGATCTCGCCTGGGCGCAACTGCAGGTCGAGCACAAGGACTGGCTGCAGGTGGAGTCCGCCGAGGACATTGCCGAAATCGCCGTCGATCCCGCGCGCTGGGATCTTTCCGACGATTATGGGCTGACCATCCAGTTCAACCAGTACGAAGTTTCGGCCTACGCCTACGGAGCGCCGACCGTCACCATCCCCTGGAGCGCGCTCGAAAGCATTGCCGCTCCCAACCAGTCTGCCATTCTTTATGGCCAGTAAGGCTCAGGCATGCAGATCCGCCCATTCCGGATGGCGGCGGAACTGGGCAACGACATAGGAGCATAAGGGGGTGATCTTGAAGCCGTCCCGGCGGGCGTCTTCGATCATCTTGTTGACGAGCTTGGCGGCAATGCCACGGCCTTCGAAGGCCGGCGGAACGCCGGTATGATCCACGACGATGGTGTTGTTGTCGGCCTTGCGGAACGTCATCTCGGCCTCTGCGTCTGGCGACAGCGTGATAAAATAGCGTCCGCGGGTCGGTCCGTCCTCGCGCTCAACCGTGACTTCATTGTCGTTCATCGCCGAAGGCTCCTTTACTTGTCCCAACCATATGGGCGGGCCGGAGCCCGCTTGCTAGTGCACGCCCTCCTTGGCGGCCCAACGCGCCTGCATGGCCCGGCCAGGCCACCGAGCCAGGGCGCAAAGAACAGCAGGATGCGGCGGTGGTAGTGCGTCAGGAGAAACAGCGCGGCCAGGATCAGCGTTCCAAACACAATCACCAGTTCGAGCGAAAGACCATTGATTTGAGCCAGGCCGCCGGCAGCATGCCAGCCAGGATGTGGTCGGCGGCCCAGTCGAAGGCCCCCTTTGAGCGGATTGTGTGTGCAACACAGCCCGGCCGTTGACTTCGGGCCCGGTCCCGTCGACCGTTGAGCGATAGCCTACTGGAGTGAAAAGAATGAGTCAGCTTCTGCACCATATGATTGCATCGGGGCCGCGGCCGGTCGCGCCGTTTTCCCATGCGGTGGAGGCGGATGGCTGGGTTTTTGTGACCGGGCAGATGCCCACCGACCCCGACGCGCCCGATGCGCCGCTCGCCGGAGGGATCGAGGCACAAACGCGCCGCGTGGTGGAGAACCTCAAGATCGTCCTGGGCGGCATCGGCCTGGGCCTCGAGCACGTCACTATGGCGCGCATCTATCTCACGCAGTTCGAGCGCGACTATGCGGCGCTCAACGCCCTCTGGCCGGGCTTCTTCGAACCCGGCAAACTGCCAGCGCGCACCACAGTGGGCGTGACTGCCTTGGCCATCGGCGCGCTGGTGGAGATCGATTTGGTGGCAAAGAGGCCGTAACTTAACGGCCTAGCAGCAAGTCAATTCAAGGTCGGTCGTCATTGCCGGGCTTGTCCCGGCAATCCAGCGATGGTGATCACACACACCAAGAGGCTATTGAGACCTCATGGTGAGCCCGTTGAACCACGAGGTCGGGCACTCCGCCTGTGCCATGACCTCACCCTTCGACAAGCTCAGGATGAGGCCTACTCTCTACTCCCTTGAACTTACCTCGCGTAAGCCCGCACATTCTGCTGCTGCTCGCCTAGCCCTTCGATCCCTAGGCGCATGACATTGCCGGGCTTGAGCCAGACGGGATCGGGCTTGATGCCCATGCCGACGCCGGGCGGGGTGCCGGTCGAGATGATGTCGCCGGGCTGCAGGCTCATGAACTGGCTGACATAGCTGACCACATGGGCGACTCCGAAGATCATGGTCTTGGTGGAGCCGTTCTGGAAACGGCGCCCGTCGACGTCGAGCCACATCGAAAGATTCTGCGGATCGGCCACTTCATCGCGCGTCACGAGCCAGGGGCCGATGGGCCCGAACGTGTCGGAACCCTTGCCCTTGTCCCAGGTGCCGCCACGCTCGGTCTGGAAGTGGCGCTCGCTCACGTCGTTGACCACGCAATAGCCGGCCACATGGTTCATGGCGTCGGCCTCCTCGACATAGCGGGCCTCGGTGCCGATCACGACGCCAAGCTCGACTTCCCAGTCGGGCTTGATCGAATTCTTGGGAATGATCACGTCGTCATTGGGGCCGATGATGGCGCTGGTCGCCTTCATGAAGATGATGGGCTCTTCAGGGATCTTCGCGCCGGTTTCTGCAGCATGGTCGGCGTAGTTCAGCCCGATGCAGATGAACTTGCCGACATTAGCAACGCAAGGCCCGATGCGCTGGCCGGCGTCGAGCTTGGGGAGGACCTCCACATCGGTGGCCCGGATGCGCGCCAGGCCTTCCGGCGTCAGCGCCTGCCCGCCGATATCGCCGACAATGCCGGTGAGGTCGCGAATGGTGCCGTCTTCGGCAAGGATGGCCGGCTTTTCCGCGCCCTTGGCGCCGACACGCAGCAGTTTCATTGATTGGTTCTCCCTTTGATTGAAGCGAGCCTTAGCGGCTTCCATATTGGCGTGTCGAGGCCGGCTCGGGCCCGATCGGTTCGGTGGGTCAGGCTTGTGGGCGGATTACGCCCTTTTTGAGCAGGACATTGCCATAGAGCCGCCGCTCGCCCGATTGAACAATGGCGTAGCCTTTCGAGACGCGCTCGTAGAAAGCGAAGCGCTCCATGGAAGCGAGCTTCATGCCGGGCTCGTGCCTGCCGATGATCTGGTCGAACTCGTCCATAATGGGCTCGCGCTTGATGGCGTCGCCCACCACCTGCATGCAGATGGCGGCTTCATCCACGAAATCGTCGAGCGGCATGAGCGCGAGGATGGCATCGAGCACATCGGTGGCGCTGATGCCGTCGAGCCTGACCGCAACCGGCCCGGCGCTGTCGGCGGGGTAGTTGGCGTCCACAATGGCGATCTCGTCACCATGGCCCATGGCGCGCAGAATGCCGAGCAAATCGGGTCCGAGAATAGGCGGAATGTTTTTGAGCATCTTTTGAGCCGGCCTCCTCAGCCGAAGGGGAAAGAATCGCGCTCGAGCGTGTCGCCGTCGTCAAACAGCCCGGGGTGTTCTCGCGCAAAGGCGAACAGCTCCACCATGACAGCGTCGATATGCGCCCGGATGGCACGGATGGCCTGGTCTTGGTTTTGCGCGAGGATGCCGTCAAAGATCGCCTGGTGCTCGGCGATGGTGAGCGCGAGGCGCCGAGGCGTGATGATCAGCCGGCGCGCGCGATCGAGATTAGCCCGCGCTAGGTCGATGATGCCCTTGATCTTGGTGAAGCGCATGGAGCGGAAGATGATGTCGTGGAAGTCGATGTCGATCTGGTGAAAGGTTTCGGCATCGTCGCGCTCGGCGGCCTCACGCTGGAGGCGCATATTGGCATGAAGCGCCTCGATCAGTTCGGCATCGTGGCTGCCGATCAGCACGCGCAGCGCTTCGGACTCCAGCCCCTTGCGGATCAGCATGTATTCCCGGACATCGGCAATGCGCACCAGCGACACGGTGGAGCCGCGCTGCGGCGCAATATCCACCAGCCCCTCGAGCTGCAGCCGTCCCAGAGCTTCGCTCACCGGAAAGCGCGATACGCCCAGCTCGTTGCAGATCCGTGTCTTGTCGATCGTGCTGCCCGGAGCGAGTTCCAGCCGCACGATCGCGTCGCGCAGAACGGCCGTGACTTCAGCCGTCACATTGCCCCGCGTCAGGGGCGCGGGACGCTGCAGAAAAGAATAGGGACTTGCTGCCGTTTCCATGCTAACATGTTAGTTAGAGCCGTGGTGCTTTACAACGACGATTGCTGCCGATGCCTACGGGCAATCTGGCCGGTATCGCTCCCGGGGTAAAGCCAAGCACAAGACCTGTCCCCCGAAAGCTGCCTTATGTCCGAAACCATGATCCGCCGCGAGGCCCGCACATTGGTGCTTAACAGCGCCGACAACATCGCCGTGGCCCTGTCCAATCTCGATGTTGGTGCGCAGACCCCGCAAGGTGTCGCCATCGTGCGCCGCGTGCCCAAGGGGCACAAATTCGCCATCCGGCCGATCAGGGCAGGGGAGGCGATCCTCAAGTTCGGGCAGATCATCGGCTTTGCCACCGAAGCCATCCCGCCCGGCGATTGGGTGCATGAGCACAATTGCGGCATGGGCGGCGCCGATGGCAGCCTGAAGCACGATTATGCCTTTGCCGAAGGCGCCATTGCACCAGACATGATTCCGCTTGAGCAGCGCGCAACCTTCCAGGGTTATCGGCGGGCCAATGGCAAGGTCGGCACGCGCAACTATATCGGCATTCTCACCTCGGTGAACTGCTCGGCGACGGTCGCCAAATTCGTGGCGGATGCGATCAACCGCTCCGGCATTCTCGACGACTATCCCGAGATCGATGGCGTCGTGCCGTTCGTGCACGGCACGGGCTGCGGCATGGAATCGCGTGGCGAGGGTTTCGATATCCTTAAGCGTACGCAGTGGGGCTACACCTCCAACCCCAACCTTGGCGCGGCTCTCCTCGTGGGGCTGGGCTGCGAAGTGTTCCAGATCGGTCGCATGAAGGAGATGTATGGCATTTCGGAAGGTGAAACCTTCCAGACCATGACCATCCAGGAGCGTGGCGGCACTAGGCGGATGATCGAATGGGGTGTCGAGAAGGTCAAGGAGATGCTTCCCGTCGCCGCTGCCGCGCGCCGTGAAACGGTTGATGCTTCCCACCTGACCCTGGCGCTGCAGTGCGGTGGCTCGGACGGCTATTCCGGCATCACTGCCAATCCGGCGCTGGGCTATGCCGCCGATATCCTTGTCCGCAATGGCGGTACGGCGATCCTGTCCGAAACGCCCGAAATCTACGGCGCCGAGCACCTCCTCACCCGCCGCGCCGTATCGCGCGAGGTAGGCGAAAAGCTCATTTCCCGGATTCACTGGTGGGAAGATTACACCCAGCGCAACCATGGCGAGATGAACAACAATCCATCGCCCGGCAACAAGCTGGGCGGGCTGACGACAATTTTGGAAAAGTCACTCGGCGCTGCGGCCAAGGGTGGCACCACGCCGCTGACGGCCGTCTATGAATACGCAGAGCCGGTGACGGAAAAGGGCTTTGTGTTCATGGACACGCCCGGTTTCGATCCTGTTTCCGCCACGGGGCAGGTGGCCGGCGGCGCGAATATCCTGGCCTTCACCACCGGGCGCGGCTCCGCCTATGGCTGCAAGCCCGTGCCCTCCATGAAGCTCGCGACGAACTCGGACATGTATGCCCGCATGACCGACGATATGGACATCAATTGCGGCGACATCGTCGAAGGCGTGTCCATCGAGGAAAAGGGCCAGCAAATCTTCGACATGCTCATCAACATCGCCTCGGGCAAGCGAACCAAGTCCGAGGAGCTAGGCTATGGCGACAACGAGTTCGTGCCGTGGCAGGTCGGCGCGACGATGTAGGCTTTTGGCTGTTCGCCACCAGCCTAACCCCACCCACGATGTCACCCCCGGCCTTGAGCCGGGGCCCATCCTGAGATGCCCCTGAGACCTCATGGTGAGCCCGTCGAACCACGAGGTCGGGCACCTCGATTGTGCCACGCCCTCGTCCTTCGACAGGCTCAGGATGAGGTCTGTTGGGAGATCAGGGTGTACACCCGTCCCACTCGCTCCGTGCTTGCCCGCGCATCGCCCACATCGCCGACCGGATAGGAGGCGATCTCCCGCAAGCGATTGATCGGCAGATCGCGCCGCTCGGGATCGCCGATCAAAACCGATAGTCCCGCCGCTGCACAGCGCTCCAGAAACGGCAGCATACGGGACGCGACCTCCGCATTGTAGAACACGTCGCCTGCGGCAATCAGGTCGACACCCTCTGGCGGCGCTCCGCCCAGATCGACATCAACCAACTTCACTGTCACCCCATTCGCCTCGGCATTGAGCCCGATGGCCGCGCGACCATGCTCATCGATCTCGGCAGCCAGGGCGGTTGCACCCGCCTTCGCCGCCGCGATGGCGACGAGCCCCGAACCTGCACCCAGATCAAGCACACGCTTGCCGCGCAACAGCTCTGGTTCCTCGGCGAAATGGTGCGCCAGAGCCAGCCCGCCCGCCCATTGATAGGCCCAGTACGGCGCCGGCGCGTCACCGTGTATTGCCAGCCGACTCAGCCGGCTACCGGAATGGGCGGTATAGAGCGTGATGCCCGGCAAACCCGGAACGGGCTCAAGGCGCAGATTCGCCTTGATAAATGATGCCGCAACCCTCAAGGGCGCTGCATGCCCGTTGCCGTCACATAGATCGACATCAGATATTGGCTGCAGGTGATGAAGAGCCGGTTCCGCCGCGTGCCGCCAAAACAGACATTGGCCGTGGCGTGGCCCGTATGGATGCGCCCCAGCAGATTGCCGCCGGGATCATAAACGTTCACGCCCGGCCCAGCACTGGTCCAGACATTGCCTGATGTGTCGAGCCGAAAGCCATCCGACGAACCATTGTCGAGCACGGTGAAGACACCCGGATTGGTGAGCCTTGCGCCATCCACCTTGAACTGTCTGATATGGGTGGGCACGTCGGGATCGTGGCTCCGGCCAGTGTCCGAGACATAGAGCATGCTTTCGTCCGGCGAAAAGGCGAGGCCATTGGGTTTGCTGAAGTCGTCGGCGACGACGCTCAGCGATCCATCGGCAGGATCGAAGCGGTAGACATAGCAGCCGGGCTGCTCCTGCTGGGATTTATAGCCCTCATAATCAGAAAGGATCCCATAGGGCGGGTCGGTAAACCAGATCGTGCCATCAGACTTGACCACCACGTCGTTGGGCGAGTTGAGCCGCATGCCATTATAGCTGTCGACAAGGGTGGTAATGGTCCCATCAAGCTCGGTGCGCAGAACGGCGCGAGCTCCATGCGAGCAGGAAACGAGGCGTCCCTCGCGGTCACGCGTGTTGCCGTTGATGTAGTTGGAGGGCGCGCGGAACGTGCTGACGCCGACATCGGGGATATAGCGCAGGAGGCGGTTATTGGGGATGTCGCTCCAGACAAGATGGCCGGCATCGCCGAACCAGACCGGACCTTCGGCCCAGCGGCAGTCTTCGTAAAGCACCTCCAGAACAGCAGAGCTGATGGTCAGCCGTTTGAATTTGTTATCGACGATTTCAAGCGCCGCACCGCCAAGAGCCATGCCGTTCCTCCGTTTTGGGGTGATATGACGGGATTGGAGAAGGGAGGGCAAGGGGGTAGTTCCTTGTCTCCGCTCTACCACCGAGGCGGCACTCTCGGGCTCTGCACTTGTGGAACGTCGGCGAAGTACAGTCCCCTTGGGTCAAGCCCAAGGGTGACGATCGGAGATGGGGCAACATCTCACCCCACCCCCCGTGTCTTCCCGGGCTCGACCCGGGATCCATCTTGAGATCACACCACAGCCGCAAGGTGGTTCGAACTAACTCATTACTTGCGATGCACCATCTCAGGATGAATCCCGGGTCAAGCCCGGGATGAGCCCGTAGATGTGGCAATAGCAGTGCATCAACCCCCACCCAACCTCCCCCTGGCAGGGGGAGGAGCAAATCCACTTGTGGCACCATCCCTGCCACACTCACCGGCCCATCCCTCCCCCTCCCAGGGGGAGGCTAGGTGGGGGTTGTTGCCCAAGTCCCCAATTTCTCCCCCTTCTCCTCCTGGTAAATCCCCATGCCATCATCCCCCTCATCTCCGCACATGCTGCGCGGTCGCGACGAACGGTCGGTGCGGGGATGCCAGGTGAGGTGGAGGTCGCTCCCCCTCCTGTGGTTCTTGGATGATCTGTGACCCGATTTGAGCCTCCGGGTCCTGGAGCAATGTGCTCCAATTCCGTCGGCACGGGCTAAAGCCGAGGACGGTCCATGCCATAGAGTCCCTGGCACCATGGGGCGAGGTGGGTTCCACCTCCAACCTTTCCGCCGGACGACCGGCACCGGGACGAACCTCGCCCCATGTCGCACACCAACCGCACGGGCCCAAGCCTAGGCGGCGCTTCGGCACGCCGATTTGGCCCTGATTGACGACTAACATGTTAGTTGCTAGGGCAGGCGAAATTGGAGCATTTCATGGCCGCCCTCGATAAAATCCTGACTGTTGACGAGATGAAGACGGCTGCCCGCCGCCGGGTGCCCAAGATGTTCTTCGAATATGCCGATACGGGCAGCTATACCGAAAGCACCTATCGCGCCAACGAAAGCGATTTCGCCCAAATCAAGCTCAAGCAGAAGGTCGCGGTGAACCTCGAGAACCGCAGCCTTCGATCCACCATGCTGAGCAAGCCGATTACCATGCCGGTGGCCATCGCGCCGGCCGCAACGGGCGGCATGCAGATCGCCGACGGGGAGATCAAGGCGGCCAAGGCAGCCGAGAAATACGGTATCCCCTTCACCCTATCGACCATGGCCGTCTGCTCGATCGAGGACATTGCCGAAAATACCTCGGCGCCCTTCTGGTTTCAGCTCTATGTCATGCGCGATCGCGCCTTCATCGAACGGCTGATCGACCGGGCCAAGGCCGCCAAGTGCTCCGCGCTGGTGCTGACCATGGATCTGCAGATACTGGGCCAGCGGCACAAGGACATCCACAACGGGCTCTCCACACCCCCCAAGTTCGATGCCTACTCGGTCTGGCAGATGATCCAGCACCCGCTCTGGTGCCTTCGTATGCTCAGGACGAAGCGGCACACCTTCCGCAACATTGTGGGCCATGTGCAGGGCGATCATGATCTCGCCTCCCTCTCGCAATGGACCGCATCGCAGTTCGACCCGACGCTCAACTGGGCCGATGTGCGCTGGGTCAAGGAGCGCTTCGGCGGGCCGGTGATCGTCAAAGGCGTGCTCGATCCCGATGACGCCGTCGCTGCAGTCGATCATGGCGCCGATGCCGTCGTGGTGTCCAATCATGGCGGCCGGCAGCTCGATGGTGCACCATCCACCATTCGCGTTCTGCCTGAGATCATCGACGCCATCGGGCACCGCACCGAAGTTTACCTCGATGGCGGCATCCGCTCGGGGCAGGACGTACTCAAGGCCCTTGCCTATGGCGCCAAGGGCACGTTTATCGGCCGGCCCATGCTCTATGGGCTTGGCGCCGGCGGCGAAGCGGGCGTCACGCGCGTGCTCGACATCATCCGCAAGGAACTCGACACCACCATGGCGCTGTGCGGGGAGCGCGACATCCTCAATGTCGGGCTTCACAACATCTATTCCAACGATCTGCCGCCGCGCAATGCGCCGCTGACCAACCGGTAAGGCTGCCTGAGGCCGGCGGATTAACGAACAGGGGCAACAACATACTGGACAGAGCGCGCCGAGATTGCTTTTGTGCGCTCAAGCGATGGCGCGGCTGCTTGGGCGGCGCGCCATCAGCGACCGTGCGCAACGGGCGCACGGCTTTGGGAGGATTTTGATGAAGAGACGTGAATTCTTTAAGTCGGCTTCGGCTGCGACCATTGGTGCAGCGGCTGCAACAACGCTTGCGGCACCGGCTTTGGCGCAGGGCAATATCACCTGGCGCATGGTGACCACATGGCCAAAGAATTTCCCTGGGCTGGGCGTTGGCGCGCAGAATTTGGCCGACCGTATCACCAAGGCTTCTGGTGGCCGCCTCACCATCCAGGTGTTTGCCGCGGGTGAAATGGTTCCGGGCCTCCAGGCACTGGACGCCGTGATCGACGGCTCGGCCGAAATGAGCCATGGCACGCCCTACTACTGGCAGAACAAGAGCCAGGCCCTGAGCTTTTTCACCGGCGTTCCGTTCGGCATGACCAATCGCGAACTGACCGCCTGGGTGCGCTACCTTGGCGGCCAGGAGATTTGGGACAAGGTTTATGACCAGTTCGGCGTGCAGGGCTTCCTGTCCGGCGACACGGGCACGCAGGCTGGCGGCTGGTTCCGTAACGAGCTGACCGGCGTCGCCGATGTCCAGGGCCTGCGCTTCCGCACGCCGGGCCTTGGCGGCCAGGTTTGGGCTAAGCTCGGCGCTTCGGTGACCAATCTGGCAGCGGGCGAAATCTTTGCCGCGCTCCAGTCCGGAACGCTCGATGCTGCTGAATTCGTCGGCCCCTACAACGATCTGGCGCTGGGCTTCTACCAGATCGCCAAGAACTATTACTTCCCGAGCTTCGTGGAGCCGGGTCTGGCGACGGAAATCGTGGTCGACAAGGCCAAGTTTGCCGAGTTGCCGGAAGACCTGCAGGAAATCGTCCGCATCTGCGCCCAGTCGGCTTATGACCAGGTGTCGTCGGACATGTATGCCAACGATCCGCGCGCCCTTAATGCGCTGGTCGCCGAGCATGGCGTGCAGGTGCGCCGCTTCCCCGAGGAGATCATCGAGGCCGGTGCCAAGGCGTCGATGGAACTGATGTCCGAAATCCGTCAGGGTGGCGATGCCTTGACCAAGGAAACGGCGGAAAGCTTCGTTTCGGCGTTCAATCTCCTCCGCGCCCGCACCGAAGGCACCGACATGCCGTTCCTGGCGGCACGCGAAAAGTACATCAAGTTCGAATGAGCGCTCGCAACTGCCCAAGAGAAGTAAGGCCCGGGAAATCCCCGGGCCTTTTTCTTCAGTTATAAATCAATCGTGGCAGCCAGGTGATAAGGTCCGGGAACAGGAAGAGGATCAGCAATCCAACGATCTGCAGGCTGACAAAGGGAATGACGCCCTTGTAGATCATGCCGGTTGTCACGCGTGGCGGCGCGACACCGCGCAGGTAGAATAGGGCAAACCCAAAAGGCGGGGTCAGGAAGCTGGTTTGCAGGTTTACGCCCACCATTACGCCCAGCCAGATCGGATCGACACCTAGCGCCAGCAGCACCGGTGCGGTGATCGGGATCACGATGAAGATGATCTCGAACGTGTCCAGGATGAACCCAAGCAGGAACATGATGGCCATGACGATGATGGTCGCGCCGATCGCGCCGCCGGGCATGGATGACAGGAACTCATGCACCAGATTGTCGCCGCCCATCATGCGGAACACGATGGAGAACACGGCCGCACCAAACAGGATGATGAACACCATGGAGGTGATGGTGGCCGTGGAGATCACCGCCTGGCGCAGAACCGACAGACTCAGCTTCCAGCGCAGGGCCGCCAGGATCATCGCGCCAATAGAACCCACGGACGCAGCTTCGGTGGGCGTTGCAATGCCGGCAAGGATGGAGCCCAGCACGGCAAGGATCAGCAGCAGGGGCGGGATCAGCGCGACGACCACTTCACGAGCCAGCCCCGCCTTTTCCGATTCGGGCACTGGCGTTGCCGGGCAGGATTTGGGGTCGGTAATGGCCTTGAAGATCATCCAGGCGGCATAGAGCACAACCAGCAGGAGGCCGGGAATGATGGCGCCCGCAAACAGCGAGCCCACCGAGACCGGCTCGGGGGCAAAATTGCCTTTTTCCATCTGCACCTGGGCGTTGATGCCCGACAGGATGTCGGCCATGAAGATCAGGACCGTGGAGGGCGGAATGATCTGGCCCAGCGTGCCCGAGGCGCAGATCACGCCGGTGGCAAGCTTGGGATCATAGCCGGCGCGCAGCATGGCCGGCAGCGAGATCAGGCCCATGGTGACCACGGTGGCGCCGACGACGCCCGTGGAGGCAGCCAGCAGGGCACCCACCACGATCACCGAAAGGCCCAAGCCGCCCCGCAGATTGCCAAAGAGCTTTCCCATGGTGAGCAGCAATTGCTCGGCAATGCCCGAGCGCTCCAGCATCACGCCCATGAACACGAACAGGGGCACCGCGACCAGCACTTCATTGGTCATCAGGCCGATATAGCGGCCAAAAAGCGAGCCATAGTTGGATGGGTCATAGACGCCCAGCCACCAGCCGACGAGGCCGAAGATCAAGGCCGTACCGGCAAGCGAGAACGCAACTGGAAAGCCGAGCATGAGAATGCCGATCACGCCGACAAACATGAGGCCGGCGAGGATTTCTCCAATCAGAACAGGATCCATTAATGCGCTTCCTTGGCGTCGTTGGCGCCATAGCGCAGATGATCAGCGAGAAGGTCTTCATTGTTCGTCAGGACCAGGATGGCGCGCAAGGCCATGGCAATGCCTTGCAAGCCGACCAGAACGGCGAACGCAATGATGAAGCTCTTAAGGACAAACAGCCCCGGCATGCCGCCGATATTGCCCGAGGCTTCATAGAACCCCCAGGAGCGGCGAACCGCAGGCAAGCCATATTGAATGACAATGTACATGAACGGCAGCAGGAAGGCGAAGACGCCGAAAAGATCCGCTATCGCCTTACGTTTGAGCGATGCTGGCCGATAGAAAATATCGACGCGCACATGGTCATCACGCAACAGGGCAAAGCCGGCTACGGCGGTGAACATGGCCCCGCTGACCCACACATAGAAATCCTGCAGCCACAATGTGCTGGTGTTGAAGAAATAGCGCTGCACCACGACGGTGAAACAGGCCAGAACGCAAACAAGCGCGAGCCAGGAAAACACTTCCCCGACCGCCCTGTTGAGAGCGCTGATCGCGCGAATAATGACGGCCAAGGATTGCAAGCGCTTGTTCTCCCATGATTGCCCCAGGGCGCCGGGTATGCCCGGTCGCCGACCTCGGGCGATTGAACAGGATCAAAGGGCGGCGTCAACGTGCTTGTGCGGCCGTTCGCAAGAGTTCAGCGCAATTTTGATCGAATGTGCGCCGAGTGGGGCCGTGGCAGCGCGCTGGTGACAATCTCGCCAAAGATGATATTGGGCTCGCAACTGCCGTCGGGCAGCCAAGGGTGTGGAGGGCAGTAGATGTTTGTCGTTGGTGGGGAAAGCCTGATCGATCTCAAGGCCGAAGTGGTGCTTGCTGAACGGCAAGTCATCGGCCGGGACGGCGAGGGGCAGATCGTAATGACAGCCCACCCCGGCGGCTCACCCTACAATTGCGCCATTGCCTTGGCCAAGCTGGGCAACCCAACCGGGTTCCTGTGCCCCATCTCGGCCGATGCCTTTGGCGATTACCTGCTTGGACCGCTGAACGCAGCCGGCGTAACGACGCTGCTTGCCGAGCGTGTCAAGGAGTACACAACGCTGGCCGTCGTCAACTTCGACGACAACCACAATGCGCGCTATGGCTTCTATCGCTCTGCCGACGGCGCCATCGACGCCGCCAAGGCCATCGCAGCGCTGCCCGATGATCTCAGCCTTTATCAGATCGGCGGCTTCTGCCCGATCAAGCCGGACGAAGCGGCCATCTGGCTCGAGATCGTCCAGGCGGCGATCGCAAAGGGCGCCACGATCTCCATTGATCCCAATGTGCGTCCGAGCCTCGTGGATGATTTTGCTGGCTACAAGGCGCGCCTCTCGCGCTTTCTCGATCTTGCGCATCTCGTGAAGGTCTCAGAAGAAGATCTCGACGCGCTCGACAGCACGAAAAGCGTCGAACAGCACGCGGCCGACCTCCTGGCGCGTCCCAATTGCGAGCTGGTTGTTGTCACGCTGGGCGACAAAGGTTCGCGTGCCTTCACCAAGACAGGCAAGGCCGAGGCCAACATCTGGGCTCCACCCGTATTTGGCGACACGGTGGGTGCCGGTGACAGCCTGATGGCAGGTGTTCTGTCCTGGCTGCGCGAGCGGAACCTTCTGAAGCCCGGCAAGCTCGAAACGCTCGGCCATGGAGCGCTCGCCGACATGCTGCGCTTCGGGGCCGTGGTGGCCGGCATCAATTGCGGGCGCAAGGGCTGCAAGCCGCCAACCCGCGCCGAAGTAGACGCCGTACTAGGCCACTAAACCCAGCTAACATTTCCGTTAGTTGCCAGCGGCATGCGGACCTGTTCTCTTGGGCGTGATCGCGATGGGGGCACATATGCGGCGTGGACTTGTGGTGTTGAGCGTCCTGGCGGTAGTCGCCATTGGAGCCGCGGTGTATTTCCTTAAGCCGGTGAACGGACCAGCGCGTGACCTGACCCTGGTGGGCGATGTCGAACGGGGCAACTACCTGATCCGGCTCGGCGGCTGCATCTCCTGCCACACCAATGCCGAAGCCGGCACAGGCTTGCTGGCCGGCGGCGTCGGCCTTCCGACCCAGTTCGGTACGTTCGTCGCGCCCAATATCACCTCCGATCCCGAGGCCGGCATTGGTAGCTGGACACTGGCGCAGTTCTCCGATGCCATGAGCAACGGGATGGGGCCAGAAGGGCACCTTTATCCCGTGTTCCCCTATGAGCACTATACCCTGATGAGCGATCAGGAAATCGCCGATCTTTATGCGGCACTGATGGCGACCGAGCCGGTGAGCCAGCCAGCCCCGCCCAGCCAAGTTTCATTCCCGTTCAACATTCGGCTGGCCATGGCGGGATGGAAGAATCTGTTCTTCCAGCCGCAGCGCTTCGCGCCCGAAGAGGGCCGCACCGAAACTTACAATCGCGGCAAATACCTTGCCACCGGTCCGGCTCATTGCGTTGCCTGCCACTCTCCCCGCAATGCGCTTGGAGCGCTAGACTGGAGCCGGGCATTTGCTGGCTCGGAGGGCGGTCCAGGTGGCCGGGCACCAGCCATCACGCGTGAAGCGCTGACTGAAAAGGGCTATGATCCCGCAACGCTCGCGCAAACCCTCAGCGACGGCTTCACGCCGAGCTTCGATGTGCTGGGTGGACCGATGGGTGAGGTGATTGCGGACAGCACGTCGCAATGGACGGCCGAAGATCGGGCAGCCATCGCGGAGTACCTGCTGGCAGAGTAGGGGCTAGCGCAGGCGCTGCATGAATTGTTCGCGATGCCAGGCAAGGGCCCGTTCATCAGGCCTGTCTGCCGGATCGTCGCTGATCACGAGCTTGCCAGTCGGGTTAACGGTAGACAGCATCTGCGCCGTCACCGCATGGGCGTCGGCGATGATTTCCAGCTCCGGCCCAACCGTCCAGGCAAAGCGGCTGAACATTGCTGCCGGTTCGTCGTGAAGATAGATGAAGTTGCGGACGTGAACCCGGCCGCCCAGGCTCACTGGCTGGATCGGTGTGGCGCTGCCTTCGCCTGGTAGTGCCTTGACGCCGGAAAACGCGCAGATACCCCGTGCCGCCAGACGGACTTGCTGGGCGATTTGGCCATAAGTATCGAGGGGGTGAAAGAGAGCACTCGCCTCCTCCACTTCCTTGTTGAACTTGTCCCCGTCCGGTTGGACAAAACTATATTCATCCGGGAGAAGGGCGAACACATCGTCTTTCAGAAAGCTCGGCACCTGCTCTTCTGACGGCATGATCTGGAGGTTTGTCAGAACAGCGATGTTGCCCTCGTTTTTTGGCGAGAACCTTGAAAGGCGTGCCGTTGCAAAAGACACACGAGGCAGGCTTTCAGCTTTTCTCCCGACAACAAGCACCTCTTGCCCGAGATAGGACGAATACCGCACTTCGTCTTCAAGGCTGCACGTCACTTCCAATTCATGAAGCGTAAGCTGGCGTGGCATAAGCCCTATGTTGACGACCAGACTTGGCACGGCGATCCCGATAGATACGTACATAAACGTACGTATATGGGCGCCGGGTGGAATAATAGTGAATTGATGCGGTGCGACGGGGAGCGAACCACACAGATTCACCCATGCCTGCGCGAACAGGCTTGCGATAAACGCGCCGAGCTCCTAACCCTTCCCCAACTCCACTAACGAGGCCGATCATGCCGCAAGACGCCGCTGCCATCCGCTCCATTCTTTCGCTCGCTCCCGTGGTGCCGGTGATCATCCTGGATGACGTCACGCAGGCGCGGCCTTTGGCCGAAGCGCTGGTGGCTGGCGGCTTGCCGATCCTTGAGGTGACGCTGCGCACCCCCAATGCGCTCAAGGTCATGGAAGAAATGGGCAAGGTCGAAGGCGCGATCGTCGGTTCGGGAACGGTGCGCAATGCCTTGCACATGAAGCAGTCGGTAGATGCCGGTTGCCGCTTCATGGTCTCGCCCGGCATTTCACCGCGTATCCTCGACGCCGCCGACGACATTGGCATTCCGCTGCTACCTGGCATAGCCACGCCGAGCGAAGCCATGACCGCAGCCGAGCGGGGCTATTCGTTCCTCAAGTTCTTCCCCGCCGAAGCTAATGGGGGCGCGCCCGTGCTCAAGGCCTTTGCCTCGCCCATTCCGGACATCACCTTCTGCCCCACCGGCGGCATCGATGCGGCCAAGGCCAAGACCTACCTCGCCCTGCCCAACGTGATCTGCGTTGGCGGCAGCTGGATCATGCCGGCCGATGCATTGGCAGCCAATGACTGGAGCCGCATCGAGGCCCTGGCCCGCGAGGCTGCGGCGCTACGCGTTTAATCATGGGGCAGGTGCCTCCGGACGGGCTCACGCATTTGCGGGTGACGCTTAGCGAGAGCGCCTATATAGGGCCGGGCAGGGCCGACCTTTTGGAGCTCATCGATCGCACCGGATCGATCGCGGCGGCCGGCAAGGCGATGGGCATGAGCTATAAGCGAGCGTGGAGCCTGGTGCAGGCGCTCAACGCCGGTTTTGGACGCCCACTTGTTGAATCCAGCCGCGGCGGTGCGGCCCAGGGCGGTGCGCACCTGACCGATGACGGGCGGCTGGTGCTGGAGCACTACCGGCAGATGCAAGCCGGCACCCGTGCGGCCATTGCCGAAAGCGTTGGCTCACTGCGCGAGCACTTCGATATGGCCGAGCGGAAATAACGCTTGCGCCAATTCCAGTTTCCACGCGACAACCGATATGAATAGAAAACCATATCGGAGCGTCCAATGATCCGCCTTCCCAGCTTGGCCTTGCTGACCAGCTTGCTGCTCGCCGGCACGGCGCAGGCAGAAACGGTCAATGTCGCCGTCGCCGCGAACTTCACCAAGGTTGCCGAGGAGCTGGCTGCCGTGTTCAGGGAGGAAGCGGGGCATGATGTGATCTATAGTTTCGGCGCGACCGGGCAGCTCTATACCCAGATTACGCAGGGCGCCCCCTTCGAAGTACTGCTCGCGGCCGATGACGAACGGCCGACCAGAGCGGTAACCGAAGGCTATGCCGCCAAAGGCACTGTGTTCACCTATGCCATCGGCACCCTGGCGCTCTACAGCACATCAATCGACCTCACCGACGGCGCCGCCGTGCTTGACGGAGGCGAGTTCAACAAGCTTGCCATCGCCGATCCGGAAACGGCCCCGTATGGCCAGGCCGCGATGGAGACGCTGGATGCCCTCGGCCTCAGGCCCAAGCTCGTTACCGGCGAAAACATCACCCAGACCCTGCAATTCGTCCAGACCGGCAACGCGGAACTCGGCTTCGTTGCGGCCAGTCAGGTGGTCGGTGAAACGGGAGTTTGGCTGGTCCCGGCTGAGTACCATCAGCCGATCCGCCAGGATGCAGTGTTGCTCAAGACGGGAGAAAACAACCCGGCTGCCAAAGCCTATGTCGAGTTTCTCCGAAGCGACAAGGCGCGTGCCGTGATCGAAGCTGCTGGATACACAGTGGTGCCATAAGTGGAGCTTGGGGATCTCTGGACCGCGATCAGCCTCACGCTGGCGCTTGCGGCCATCAACACGATCATCCTCCTGGTTCTCGGAACGCCGCTTGCCTGGTGGCTGGCGCAAAGCAGCAACCGTTATCGCGAAGCTGTCGGCGCCCTTGTGTCCCTGCCACTGGTGCTGCCGCCCACCGTTTTGGGATTCTACCTGCTGATCGCCTTGGGTCCCCATGGCCCGGGCGGCTGGATCGCCAGCTTCTGGGGCGGGCGAACGCTGGCCTTCTCGTTTGGCGGGCTCGTCATCGGGTCTATCTTCTATTCGCTCCCGTTCATGGTGCAGCCCTTGCGCAATGCGTTCGCCGCCATCGGGAGGGATCCGCTCGAGGCCGCTGCCAGCCTAGGCGCTTCAAGCGGGCAACGGTTCTGGCGCGTGGCGCTGCCGCTGGCCCGACCCGGTTACGTCACTGGAGCCTTGATGACATTCGCCCACACCATTGGCGAATTTGGCGTCGTGTTGATGATTGGCGGCAATATTCCTGGTGAAACCAAGGTCATCGCCATCGCGCTCTATGACTATGTCGAACGCCTGCAATGGAGCGAGGCGCACATGGTCGCGCTCGGCATGGTGGTGTTTGCCTTCCTTGTCATCGTGCTGACGCTCAACATCGATCGCCGGATCGATGTTCCCATGCCCTAGCCGGTCGCACCGGCCTTCCCAAGCATGGTCTTGGTGATGCGTTGCGTTAACGAGAAATAGTCCGTCCAGGGATCAGGCTGCTTGGCGCGCTCTGCCGCAGCGGCAAGCGAGAACTGGTTGGCCGCCGTGACGGCCTCCAGTTCGTCCCAGCTGACCGGCACGGCGGCCGGCGCACCTTCGCGCGAACGGCTTGACCAGGGCGCAACAGCGGTCGAGCCGCGCTCGTTGCGCAGGTAGTCGACGAACAGCTTGCCCTTGCGCTTGGCCTTACTCATGTTTGCCGTAAACGTCTCGGGCTGCTGCTCGGCCAGCCCCTGAGCAAAGGCCTTGCAAAAGGCCTTCACCTCGGGCCAATCCATGCTGGGTTGCAACGGCGCGATGACGTGGACACCCTTGCCGCCGCTCACAAGCGGGAAGCTCTGGAGCCCAACCTCTGCCAGCGCGTCACGGATCGCCTTGGCGGCGCTCCTGACATGGTCAAACCCTAGCCCCTCGTCGGGATCGATGTCGAAGATGATGCGTTCGGGCCGTTCCACATTCTTGGTGCGGGCACCCCACAAGTGCCATTCCAGCACGTTCATCTGCGTGCCGGCGATCAGCCCGGCGAGATCATCGATGAAAAAATAGTCTTCCTCCGTGCCATCCTTTTCGGTGATCATCACCGACTTCATCTGGTCGGGGAAACCGCCCGTGTCGTGCTTTTGGAAGAAGCAGTATTTCGCCCGACCCTGCGGGCAGCGGAGGAGGCTCAGGGGACGATTTTCGATATAAGGCAGCATGCGCTCGGCCACAGCGGCATAGTAGGCCACCAGATCCGCCTTGGTCACCCCCTGGCCGGGATAGATCACCCGGTCGGGACTGGTGAGCTTGACGCCGGCCGCTTCGGCAGCGTTCTTGCCGGCTTCGGCGCTCAGGGTCGTCGCGGCTGTCGGTTTATCCGCTGCTTCCTCTCGCTTGACCTCGGCGGCTGGCTTGTCCTCGCGCAGGCCCAAAAAGGATGGGTGCCGGAGAATGCCGTCGGGAGTGTATTCGGTGAAGCCGATTTCGGCGACCAGTTCGGGTGAAACCCACTTGGCCGTGCGGGCAATCGGTCTTGGCACATCGCTGAACGGCGCCGCCTTGCTGGCCAGCCGGACGAGCTGCTGCTGGATTTCGTCCGCGCTTTGCGCATTGAACCCGGTGCCCACACGGCCACGGTAAACCAGCTTGCCGTCCTCCCAGGTTCCGAGGAGCAGTGAGGCGAAGTGCTTGCGCTTGGTTGATGGTGACCAGCCAGCGACAACGAACTCCTGCCGCTTGGCGCACTTGATCTTGAGCCAGTCGCGGGTGCGCTCGCCCCGGTAGGGCGCGTCGGCGTTCTTGGCAATGATGCCCTCGTGCCCCTCCCGGCACACCGCATCAAACACCTTCTGCCCATTGCCGGTGACATGGGCGGAGAACTGCACTGGCGAGGACTGGTCCAGCGTGCCTAGGAGCTTTTCGAGCCGTGCCTTGCGCTCGACGAGCGACAGGGAGGTCAGGTTCTTGCCATCCTGCTCCAGCAAGTCGAAGGCGAAAAACGTCAGCGGCTCCCCGCTGGACAGGTGATCCTTGAGCGTTGAGAAATCCGTCCGCCCCTTGCTGTCAAAGGCGCAAAGCTCGCCATCGATCAGGGCGGTGCCCTCGGTGATTTGGGTTAAGGGAGGGATGATCGCGGCAAACTGCTTGCTCCAGTCCTTGCCCGTCCGGGTAAACAGCTGGACCTGGTCTCCGGCTATGGCCGCAAGGCAGCGATAGCCATCATATTTCATCTCGAAGACCCAGTTGGAGCCTTCCGGAACATCGCTGACGAGCGTGGCCAATTGCGGAGGCTGGAAGGCGGGCGGCTTGGCCCCCCCGGATTTCTTCCTCGCTGGCCTGGACGGCTCGGCAGCCTTGCCCTCGTCCGAGTGCCACACGGCCTTGGCTTCGGTCGTCGTCTTCTTGCGTGGCTTGAGGCCCTTGGCGATGGCGTCCATGGCGCGGCCGGTCGAGACCGAGGTCATGTACTTGCCCGTCAGGTCGTCACTGTCGGTGGCATAATCGTCCTTGTGCTTGATCAGGAGCCAGTTCTCGCGTGCAGGGCCAGACTTGCGCGGCGTATCGCGGCCCTTCATGTGGACCAGCACCCATTCGCCCCTCATGCGCTTGCCGCTGATGCGCATCTTGAGGTCGCCCTTGCGCAGTCCCTCATGCGGATCGCCAATGGGCTCCCAGGTGCCTTCGTCCCACAACATGACCGTTCCGCCGCCATACTCGTTCTCGGGTATGGTGCCTTCAAAGCTGCCGTATTCCACCGGATGATCCTCGACCCGAACGGCGAGGCGCTTGTCCTCGGGATTGTTGGACGGGCCCTTCGCTACAGCCCAGCTCTTGAGCACGCCATCCAGTTCGATGCGGAAATCGTAGTGAAGACGGGTCGCATCGTGCTTCTGGACGACGAAGCTGAACCCCTGGCCCTGTGCGTCGCCCCCGCCTGCAGGCTCCTGCGTTTTGGTGAAGTCGCGCTTGGCCTTGTATTCCTTGAGGAGGGTGTCAGCTTTGGCGGCCATGGCTCGGTTACACTCGACGCTTGCGACTACACTGCCAAATCAACGAGTCTCTGAAAGGCTTTGTTCCCGTTCGGAGCCGTTGCGCAGCCAAGCGCCGGTACCTAAGCTCGCTCCCGAGGAGCGGGGGAGAATCGAGCATGGAATTGATGGAGGGCTTTGCCCTTGATGGGCTTAGCATCACGCTGATCGCCTTGGGCATACTGGCGTTGCTGGTCTTGTTCGCCGGCGCCAAGCAGGTCCCGCAAGGCTACAATTACACCATCGAGCGGTTCGGCAAATATACCCGTACCCTCAAGCCCGGGTTAAACTTGATCGTGCCGTTCATCGACGGCATCGGCAAACGGATCAACATGATGGAGCAGGTGCTCGATGTTCCCCACCAAGAGGTCATTACCCGGGACAATGCTTCCATTACCGCCAATGGCGTGACCTTTTATCAGATCCTGGATGCCGCCGCTGCCGCTTACGAGATTTCGGGTCTGGAGAATGCCATACTCAACCTGACCATGACCAATATCCGCACGGTGATGGGTTCGATGGATCTTGATGAACTCCTTAGCCATCGCGACGAGATCAATGAACGGCTGCTGCGCGTGGTGGACACGGCGGTTTCCCCATGGGGTATCAAGATCACTCGCATCGAGATCAAGGACATCGACCCACCCAAGGACCTGGTAGAGTCCATGGGCCGGCAGATGAAGGCAGAACGTGAAAAGCGCGCTGCGATCCTGGAAGCCGAAGGACGCCGGCAATCGGCCATACTGCAGGCGGAAGGCGCCAAGCAGGCCCAGGTTCTGGAGGCCGAAGGCCGGCGGGAAGCTGCGTTCCGGGACGCCGAAGCGAGGGAGCGCCTGGCCGAAGCCGAGGCCAAGGCCACGCAGGCGGTGAGCGACGCCATTGCTTCGGGCAGTGTGCAGGCGATCAACTATTTCGTGGCCAATAACTACATCAAGGCCCTTGAAAGCATCGCTACCTCGCCCAACCAAAAAGTGCTGATGCTCCCTGTCGAGGCTGCCAGCGTGATCGGCGCCATTGGCGGCATAGCTGAGATCGCCAAGGAAACCTTCGGCGGTACCACGCAAGCATCAACTCGCCCCAGCCGCCCACCGTCGGCCGGGCAGTGATCGCGCGTCATGCAGATCGTTGATTTCATCGCCTCTTACGGACCATGGTCCTGGATCATCGCTGGGCTCGTGCTCCTGGCGCTCGAACTCGTTCTTCCAGGTGGCATCCTCGTCTGGATGGGTCTTGCCGGCATTGTGACGGGGCTGATGCTCCTGTTCCAGCCCATGGGCTGGCCTCTGCAATGGCTGATCTTCGGTGTGCTGTCGCTCGGCTCAATCCTCGTCTGGTTGCGCTACAGCCGCAGCCGGCCGCCATCAACGGACAGGCCCTTGTTGAACCAGCGCACAGACCAGTTGGTCGGTCAGCAGGCGGTTCTCGAAACGGCGATCTCGCAAGGGTATGGGCGCGTGGCGCTCGGCGACACCCTGTGGCGGGTCTCTGGGCCTGACCTGCCAGCAGGGCACAAGGTGCGCATCGTCGGCAGTTCGGGAGCCGTGCTGGCCGTGGAGCCAGTGGACTGAGCCGGTGCAAACGGTTCTTTAACCATAAACTGAAAGGTTTAGCGCAACTTGGCGCCGTGCCGAGGGGTGTGTCGGGACGCCGATGCGCTGTTCGTCAGCTTCCCGGAGCGGATCGTGTCCTTGGCATTGCAGCGGCTCATTTTGCAGACAGGAGCCCTCTGGGTGCTGTGCTGCGCAGCGCCTGTCCTTGCTGCATCCGACAGTTCAAACGGGGATGGCTCCAAGAGCGACAACGAGCGCCTTCTGCCCGGTGTCTTCCCGGCTGATCCTGTGCTGGCGAGCGGCGAGTCACTGCGCGAGCCCTACCACCCGTTTTTTGACCTTGATTGGTCTACCTCCCTGCGCGGCTCCTACACCAAGGCCACGGGCGGGGAACGATTCGACATTCGGCTGGTGCCCACCATCAGCCTTGACCATCAGGGTAGCCGTTCCGCCATCAACATCACGGGCGAAGCCGAGGTCGTGCGTCCCCAGGACGAACAGATCGATATCAGTGCGCTGCGGCTGAACCTCTCGGGCGGCTATCAACTGGACAGCGTCACCGAGCTCCGGGCCAACGGCAATTTTGCCCTCACCCAGGATGTGGCCGGAACGCCTGGCGTAGGCAGCGATGTGCTTGTCGCTCCCGAAACCCTGAGCGGCGGGTACGACCTTGGAGCCACGCGCCAGTTCGGCCGCTTCAATGTCAGCGTAACCGGGGCGGTGCAGCGCACCATATACGGCGACACCACGCAAGTTGGTGGCGCGATCATCGACATTTCAGACCAGGATGTCTGGTCCCTCGATACCGGCTTGCGCGTTGGCCTTCAAGCAACGCCCATCTTCGAGCTTTTTGGGCAGGCGAGCCTGGGCCGGGACGTGTTCGACCAGCCGTCATCGGTGCTGCTGATCAAGACCGATGCTACCGACGCCACCATCGAAGGGGGCGTAACGGGCAAGTGGAACGAAACGCTTGAAGCAACAGTGTCCACCGGTCTCAACCTTCGTCGTTTCGACGAAGCGAGCCTGGGTGAATTCACGACCCGGCTCTATGACGCGAGCATCACCTTCCGACCCGACCCGACCTGGGTCGCCCGTGCCGGCTTCAGCACTGTTGTTGCGCCGCCAGGACCGGGCGGATCCGGCACGAGCCGGGTCGAATATGCTGCCGATGTGGACCTGGGCTATACCGTCAACTCGTGGTTGGCCTTGCGGGCCAACGCCACCTGGAGCACAGCACGCTATAGTGGCAGCGGCGAAACGGAACGTGGCTATGGTTGGGGCATGGGCGCCGACTACACCGTTAACGCCCATACCGCTGTCACGGCTGACTATGGCTATGCCAAGACAACCAGTTCGACCGACGGGGTCGAGGACGCCCACAGGGTCACCATGGGCGTCACAGTTTCGCGCTAGAGGTGATCGTTCAGGTCGAGCTTGCGCAGTTCCTTGACGAAGCCTTCGCGAATGTCGTCGCGGTCCAAGGCGTAAACAACATTGGCTGTCAGGAAGCCGATCTTGGCGCCGCAGTCAAAGCTTTGCCCCTTGTACTTGACGCCCGTAAAATGCTGCTCGTTCATCAGCGTCTGCATGGCGTCGGTGAGCTGGATCTCGCCGCCGGCGCCGCGTGGCTGGTCCGCGAGCAAGCTGAAGATTTCTGGCTGGAGGATGTAGCGGCCAGAGATAATGAGGTTGGAAGGAGCCTCTTCGCGCTTGGGTTTTTCCACCATGCCGGTGAGCGAGAAGCCCGCATCAGGGCCCTTGCCACGGGCGATAACGCCGTAGGAGGAGACTTCATGTTCTGGCACTTCCTCGACGGCAATGACATTGCCGCCGGTCTCTTCATAGGCATCCATCATCTGACGCAGCACGCCCGGCTCGCCCTTGAACAGCATGTCGGGCAGCAGCAGGGCAAAGGGGTTGTCGCCCACGATGTCGCGTGCGCACCAGACGGCATGGCCAAGGCCAAGCGGCTCCTGCTGACGCGTGAAGCTGGTCCGACCGGCCGAAGGAAGGTCCTTGCGCAATTCGGTCAGGGCTGCCGTCTTGCCACGAACCTCCAGCGTCGTTTCAAGCTCGAACTGCCGATCGAAGTGATCCTCAATCACGCCCTTGTTGCGCCCGGTCACAAAAACAAAGTGCTCGATGCCAGCCTCGCGGGCCTCATCCACCGCGTACTGGATCAGCGGACGGTCAACAACAGTCAGCATTTCTTTGGGCATGGCCTTGGTGGCGGGCAAAAAACGTGTTCCAAGGCCAGCAACGGGAAAAACGGCTGTTCTGACGCGTTTGGGCAAGTTCAGTACTCCAATCTTTGAATTGGCGTAAAACTATAGCAATCTCGTGTGAATAACATCACGCCGAATAAGTCTTTACATAGTAGGGGTTAACGCATGGCAGTACTGGTCACCGGGGGCGCAGGTTATATCGGCAGCCATATGGTCTTGAACCTGGCTGATGCTGGTGAAACCGTTGTGGTGCTGGACAATCTGACCACCGGGTTTGACTGGGCCATCGATGGGCGGGCCATTTTCGAGCAGGGTCATGCGGGTGACATCGCCTTTGTCCGAAGCCTCCTCGACAAGCATGCGATCACCGAGATCATCCATTTCGCCGGCTCGATCGTGGTGCCGGAGTCTGTGGCCGATCCGCTCAAATACTACGGCAACAATACAGCCACGTCGCGAAACCTGATCGAAGCGGCGGTGCTGGGAGGGGTCAAGAGCTTCATCTTCTCGTCCACCGCTGCTGTTTACGGCATGACGGGTCTGGACCCGGTTGTTGAAACAACCCCGCTCAGCCCGATGTCGCCCTATGGCCGCTCCAAGCTGATGACCGAGATGATGCTCGCCGATGTCGCGGTGGCTCATCCGTTGACGTTTGGCGTGCTGCGCTACTTCAACGTGGCAGGGGCCGATCCGGGCAAGCGTAGCGGGCAATCGACACCATTGGCCACCCATTTGATCAAAGTCGCTTGCCAGACGGCGCTGGGCCAGCGGTCCAAGATGGATATCTTCGGGACCGACTACGAAACGCCCGACGGAACCTGTGTGCGCGACTATATTCATGTCACGGACCTGATTGCCGCCCATGCCTTGTTGCTCAAGCATCTGCGCGCGGGCGGCGAGAGCACGACGATTAACTGTGCCTATGGGCAAGGTTATTCGGTGCGGCAGGTGGTGGAAACTGTTCGCCGGGTGTCTGGCGTTGAATTTCGCGTCGATGAAGGGCCGCGCCGTCCAGGTGACCCCGCGTTCGTCACGGCCACTGGGCAGAAAGCACGTGAACTCCTCGGTTGGGTGCCCCAGCACGACGATCTCGATGAGATCGTTCAATCTGCCTTTGCCTGGGAACAGCACCTGATGACCCGCAACCGCTGATCGGAGGTCGGTCGATGCGCTTCGTGGCCTTGTGGTTTCTCCTGCTGCTATCGCCCGCTTGGGCTCAGCCGGTGGAAAGCTTCGATAGCTTTGTTGCGAATTTCCGCAGCACGGCCCTGAGCGCCGGCATCAGCGCCCAGACCTATGACAGCGCGATGGCCGGCCTTACGCCTGATCCGCGTGTGCCCGATCTCGTATCCAGCCAGCCCGAGTTCACCACGACCATGTGGGACTATATCGAAGGGCGGGTGACCTCGGGCCGCGTGGAACGGGGCAAGGCTGCTTTTGCCCGCAACAGCGTGCTTTTTGCCTCCATCGGTCAGGCCTATGGCGTCGATCCTTATGTTCTCGGTGCCATTTGGGGAATGGAAACCGACTATGGAGCGGTACTCGACAACGGTGAATTGATCCGGCCCATCGTCCGCTCCCTCGCAACCCTGGTGCACCAGCGTCGCTCGCGGCTCAAGGAAGACACGGGCGATCTCCTTGCCGCGCTGCAATTGGTGGAGCGTGGACCGCTCAATGCGCAAACGCTTGTTGGATCATGGGCTGGAGCCATCGGCCACCTGCAAGTGAACCCATCCAATGTCGTGGCGCATGGCACGGACGGGGACGGCGATGGCCGCATCGATCTGCACCATTCACTCGCTGATGCCCTGGCCACCAGCGCGCGGTTCCTGCGCGCACTGGGCTATCAGCCCGGGGTCGACTGGGGCATGGAAGTCGTGGTGCCCGCGGGCTTCGATTACCTGCTGGCGACGCGTACCCAGTTGCGTCCAATTTCGTTTTTCGCCGAACGGGGCATCGTCCGGGTCGCCGGACGGGAGTTCGCCGACTCCAACCTGCCGGTGTTTCTGTATGTGCCGGCCGGCAAGGACGGGCCCAAGTTCCTCATGACGCAAAATTATCTGGTGCTCAAAGGCTATAATTTCTCGGACAGCTACGCCATGAGCGTTGCTCACATGACCGACCGCCTTAAGGGCGGCGGCGGTTTCGTCGATGATTGGCCACGCGATGCAGCATTTCCCAACCTGGCGCAGCGCAAGGCCATCCAGGAATCCCTCATTCGACTGGGGCTTTATCAAGGTGCGGTGGACGGACGCCTCGGACCCATCACCCAGGAGGCTTATGCCCGGTTCCAGGCGGCACGCGGCGAAGTTGCCGATGGCTTCATCACCAGAGCCTCCTATGAAGCTTTGGCCGCTGCCCGGTAAACTTGCAGCGACAGGATTGGCCAATGGGCGCGCGGTTTGCTAGAACATCCTCCCATTCACATGAGGCTCAAGTGAAGCATTGGATCGTTGCATTGGTGATCGGCCTGTTCGTCTTTGTTGACGTGGCGCCAGCCTTTGCCCAAGCGGATGAGCGGATCCATGTGGCGCAACAGCAAAAACGCCGTACGCTGTTCGACATGCTGTTTGGCGAGGAGCCGGCGCCGCCACCACCCGTCGTGCAGCAGCAGCAGCGCCAGCCGCGCCGCACGCAGCAACGCCAACAACAACAGCAGCCGCGGCAACAGCGGCGGGCCGAACCGGCTCCGCCTCCACCGCCCCCCAAGCCGCAGGTTGAAAAGGCAGAGAATGCAACACGGCTGGCGGTGTTCGGTGACTCCCTGGCGAATGATCTCAGCAAGGCGCTAGAGCGGTTCTATGCCGAGGATCCGAACCTCGTGGTCGTTAACGAGGGCGTCGACTCCTCTGGGTTCGTGCGCACTGACTTCTTTAACTGGAGCAGTGCCATCGATGAGGAGATCAGCAAGAATAGCTTCGATCTGGCTGTGGTGATCATTGGCATCAATGATCGGCAGGAACTCACAGTTAACGGCGAAACCTATGAGCCGCTCACCGATGAGTGGAACGCTGCTTACCAGGCGCGCATAACCGAGTTTTTGGGCAAGCTCCGTGCTGCGCGCAAGCCGGTTATCTGGGTGGGGTTGCCGCCCATGGCCAAGAGCCAGTACTCGGCCGCGATCAGCCAGATCAGCAACATCCAGCGGCTGGCGAGCTTTTCGGGCGGGGCGGAATTCTTGGAGATCTACGAGCGCTTCCTGGGGGAAGACGGAAAGTACTCATCCTATGGACCCGACGTGAACGGGCAAAATGCGCAGATGCGCAAGGATGACGGCATCCACTTCACCTCTGCTGGGGCGGACAAGCTGGCCTTTTACCTTAGCCAGCCCATCAAGACATTCTACAGGGGTGGGTCTGGTGTATCAATCGCCGTGGCTGACCCGCTGTCGGGCACGGATGCGGCTGCCATGCTGCGGCCGCCCTACCAGGGACTGGGGCAAATCCGGTTGCTGGAAGTTGCTGGGGCCGTGATCCCCCTCAGCCGCGCACCGCAGCGGGCGGGAGATCTCCTGAGTGCCAGCAATACACAGGCACCTCAAGCGCCGTTTGCCCTCGACCAATTGGTACAGGCGCCAATTGGCCGCGCCGATGCATTCGGCGTCGGGATTGATCCCGATGCTGCAGCAGAGGCGGAGCAGCCAGCAGCGCCCTAGTTGTCCTCGGTGAAGCGGACGGCCCCAATGTGGGGCAGGTTGCGGTTGCGCTGCGCATAGTCGATGCCGTAGCCCACTACAAACCTGTCCGGAATATCGAAACCGACCCATTTCGCCGGCACGTCGACTTCGCGCCTTGATGGCTTGTTCAGCAGCGCGCACACCTCGACGCGACGTGGGTGGCGGGTCTCCAGAATTTCGAGCACATGCTTGAGCGTGTGGCCCGTGTCGATGATGTCTTCGACCACCAGCACGTCGCGACCGGCGATCTCGCCGCGCAGATCCTTGAGGATGCGCACTTCCTTGCTGGACACCGTGGAGTTGCCGTAGGACGAGGCTTCGAGAAAGTCGACTTCAACCGGCAGGTGGATTTCGCGGACCAGGTCGGCGATGAAGATGAACGAGCCGCGCAGCAGCCCGACAACGACAAGTTTCTCGGTATCCGCATAAAAGGCAGAGATGTCCCTGGCCAAAGCCTCGACACGGGCGGCGATGGCTTTAGCGGATATCAGTTCATCGACGATGTAGGGCTTCTGAGTCATGGCGAATCCTGGTCGCGTCACGTGTAGCAGATTGACCCATTGCGCCAACAGACTGTTACCCGCCGCAGTCCTATTGTGTCATCCACAAGGACCCCCACCTAACCTCCCCCGGTAGCGGGAGGGACAGATGGGCCCTGTGGCACAATCGATTAACTGCTTACTGCGCCATCCCTCCCCCTTCCAGGGGGAGGTTAGGTGGGGGTGCTAGTCCTACCGCGGCAGGTCGGTCTTACCCATCAGGTCGAAGTCGATCGAGCGCGCCGCCTGGCGGCCTTCGCGGATCGCCCAGACAACAAGGGACTGGCCGCGACGCATGTCGCCCGCGGCGTAGACCTTGGGAACCGTTGTCTTGTAGCTTAGCGTATCAGCAAAAAGATTGCCCCGCTTGTCCAACTGGGCGCCCAGTTCGGTTAGCATGCCTTCCTGCACGGGACCAGCAAAGCCGATGGCAAGGAGGACGAGATCGGCTTTAATGATGAATTCAGTGCCGGGAATGGGTTGGCGCTTGCGGTCAACGCGAGCGCATTCGACGCCCGTGACCTGGCCCTTGGCATTGCCGATGATCTTCATGGTGCCGGCGGCAAACTCGCGGATCGCGCCTTCGGCCTGGGAGGACGAGGTGCGCATCTTGACTGCCCAATTGGGCCAGTTGGTCAGCTTGTTTTCGAGCTCAGGCGGCATGGGTCGCACGTCGAGCTGGGTAACCGCGATGGCGCCTTGGCGGAAGCTGGTGCCGACGCAGTCGGACGCAGTATCGCCACCGCCGACGACAACCACGTGCTTGCCGGCTGCGGTCAGTTGGACCTGATCGGAAACATCCTCGCCGCCGAGGCGACGGTTCTGCTGCACAAGGAACGGCATGGCGTAGTGAACGCCGTTAAGGTCGGTGCCTTCGGAGTCCACGGCACGCGGCTTCTCAGCGCCACCAGCAAGCAGCACCGCATCATGGCGGGACTGCAGGTCAGAGAGGGGACGCGTCACGCCGATGTTCTCACCGTAATGGAAGGTGACCCCTTCGGCCTGCATCTGATCGATGCGGAAGTCGATATGGTTCTTTTCCATCTTGAAGTCAGGGATGCCGTAGCGCATCAGCCCGCCAGCCTTGGGCTCACGCTCGTAAACATGAACGTCGTGCCCAGCGCGGGCCAGTTGCTGTGCAGCGGCCATGCCGGCAGGGCCCGAACCGACAATGGCGACGGACTTGCCTGTCTTGTTCGGGTTGATCTGAGGCTGGGCCCAGCCGCTGCGGATGGCGCGGTCGCCAATCGCCTGCTCGATGGTCTTAATCGCCACCGGCACGTCTTCAAGGTTCAGCGTGCAGGCTTCCTCGCAAGGAGCGGGGCAGATGCGGCCAGTGAATTCAGGGAAGTTGTTGGTGGAATGAAGATTGCGCGCCGCCTCTTCCCAATCGCCATTGTAGACGAGATCGTTCCAGTCCGGAATCTGGTTATGGACCGGGCAGCCGGTGTCGCCGTGGCAGAACGGAATGCCGCAATCCATGCAGCGCGCTGCCTGGTCGACAATGCGGCCTTCCGACATCGGAATAGTGAATTCACCGAAATGCCGGATGCGATCGGAAGCGGGTTCGTAGCGTGGTTCTTCACGCTCGATCTCGAGAAAGCCTGTTACTTTTCCCATGGGTCAGCCTCAATCAATCGTCGTCAGCAGGTCTTCGGAATAGGGTTGGCAGGTGGCGTGCTGAAATTCCCAGCCTGCGAACTCGGGGAAGTTGCGCTTGTTGCCGAGTTGCCGTTTGAGCACCGGCACCTGGCGCGGCGCCTCCTGCTGGCACTCCTCCATGGTCATAGCCTTGCCGAGACTAGGTGCCGGGATGGTCTTCATCGAGCCATCGGGTGCCTTGTAGTGCATGACGATCACGATGCCGCTCGGCTGCTGCGCCATGGCAGGAGCCGCGGCCAGGGCCAATGCGGCTACGGAAGCTGCCAGGAGGACGCTTGAGAAAAGGCGCTTGGTTGTTGTGGTCATTTGCGTGCCCCTATGCTGCTGCCGTGAATGAAGGCAGGTTCAATTCCTGTTCGCAATCGGCGATCCAGCGCAGGAGCGCCGGGCGGCCAGATAGATCGAAGCCGGCCTGCGGCGCCTGTCGCGTGTAGGCGAGAAGCGCAATGTCAGCGATGGTCATGCTATCGCTGACGAGAAAGCGCCTTTCGCCCAGGGCCTGTTCAAGCCGGTCGAGCGCCTTGTTGGCGCGAGCGACCAAGCTGGGGTCAAGATCTTCTGGCTTCTGGCCATCGTAAACAACCCGGGCGCGCGCCACTGCCACGGTGGGCTCGTGGCTATACTGTTCCCAAAACAGCCATTCGTCCACCTTGGCTGCTTCGTAACGGTCGGCCGGTATGAAGCGGGAACCGTGCGCGAGGTAGCGAAGGATGGCGTTGGACTGGGCCAGAGAGCGGCCATCGTCCAGCACCACGACGGGCATCTGGCCTGCCGGATTGAGCTTCAAAAACTCGGGCGTCGCGGTGCCGCCCGAACGGGCGCGCACTTCGTGCCAGGTGTAAGGCATGCCGATGGCATCGGCGATATACTTGACCTTGAGGCAGTTGCCCGACCCAAGATCGCCATAGACCTGCAGCATCATTCCGCCGCCATCACGCTGGGGCCACCAGCGCGTTTCTTCTGCATCTCCTGGATAGCGCGACGGTATTCGACCGGCATGACCTTCACGAATTTCGGCCGCATCTCGACCCAGTGGTCGAGAATGTACTTGGCGCGATCCGAGCCGGTGTAGTGCAGATGGTTGGAGATCAACTGGTGCAGGCGCTCATCGTCATGCTTGGTCATGTCGCCCGAGATGTCGACGCGGCCATGCCACTCAAGGTCTCCACCATGATGGTGGAGCTTCTGCATGAGCTGCTCTTCCTCGGCGACGGGCTCAAGATCGACCATGGCGAGGTTGCAGCGCTCGCGGAAGGTTTCGTCTTCATCGAGCACATAGGCCACGCCGCCCGACATGCCGGCTGCGAAATTACGGCCTGTGGGGCCGATAACAACGACAACGCCGCCAGTCATGTATTCGCAGCCGTGATCGCCCGTGCCTTCGACAACGGCGATGGCGCCCGAATTGCGGACTGCAAAGCGCTCACCGGCCACGCCGCGGAAATAGCACTCGCCAGCAATGGCGCCATAAAGCACCGTATTGCCCACGATGATCGACTTGGACGGCTCGTAGCTCACCTTGTCTGACGGACGCACGACGATGCGGCCGCCCGAAAGACCCTTGCCGACATAGTCGTTGGCATCGCCCACCATGTCGATGGAAATGCCGCGCGCGAGGAAAGCGCCGAAGGCCTGACCAGCCGTGCCATGGAGTTTGATGGAGATCGTGTCCTCGGGCAGGCCTTCATGGCCGTACTTCTTGGCCACGGCACCCGAAAGCATGGCGCCGGCCGAGCGGTCGCGGCTCTTGATGGGGAGTTCAATCTGCACGGCGGTGCCGTTCTGAAGAGCCGGCTGGGCCAGTTCGATCAGCTTGCGATCGAGCACGGCTTCCAGATGGTGGTTCTGCCGTTCGGACTGGTAAAGCGTGTCGCCGCCAAGCGGTTCGGGCTTGAAGAACAGCTTGCTGAAATCAACGCCTTCGCTTTTCCAGTAGTCGGCAAGCTTGCGCTGGTCGAGCAGGTCCGAGCGGCCAATCAGGTCCTGCAAGGTGCGGGCACCCATGCCGGCCATCAGGCCGCGCAGTTCTTCGGCGATAAAGAAGAAGTAGTTGATGACGTGCTCGGGCGTGCCCTTGAAACGCTTGCGCAGGACCGGATCCTGTGTCGCGACGCCGACGGGGCAGGTGTTGAGATGGCACTTGCGCATCATAATGCAGCCCGCCGCAATCAGGGGCGCGGTGGAGAAGCCGAACTCATCGGCGCCAAGGAGGGCGCCGATGAGGACGTCGCGGCCGGTCTTGAGGCCGCCATCGACCTGCAGCACGACGCGCGAGCGCAGGCGGTTGAGCACCAGCGTCTGGTGTGTTTCAGCGAGGCCGATTTCCCACGGGCCGCCGGCATGCTTGAGCGAGGTCAGGGGCGAGGCGCCCGTGCCGCCATCATAGCCGGAGACGGTAATATGGTCGGCGCGCGCCTTGGCGACGCCGGCCGCAACCGTCCCCACGCCCACTTCAGAGACGAGCTTAACCGAAATGTCGGCCTCTTCATTGACGTTCTTGAGATCGTAAATGAGCTGGGCGAGATCTTCGATGGAATAGATGTCGTGGTGCGGCGGCGGCGAGATGAGGCCCACGCCCGGCGTCGAGTGACGGGTCTTGGCGACGATCCAGTCGACCTTATGGCCGGGCAATTGCCCGCCTTCGCCAGGCTTGGCACCCTGCGCGACCTTGATCTGGAGCTGGTCGGCATTGACCAGATATTCGGTGGTGACGCCGAAGCGGCCCGAGGCGACCTGCTTGATAGCCGAGCGCAAGGGGTTGCGCGAGCCGTCGGGCAGGGGCTTGTAGCGATCGGGCTCCTCGCCACCCTCACCAGTGTTCGACTTGCCGCCAATGCGGTTCATCGCCTGGGCAAGGGTGGTGTGGGCTTCGCGCGAAATCGAGCCGAACGACATGGCGCCGGTGACGAAGCGCTTGACGATCTCCGCGGCGGGTTCGACCTCCTCAAGCAGCACGGCTTCGCCGAGCGGCTTGATGTCGAAGAGATTGCGAATTGCAAGATATCCGTTCTCGCCCCCGTTCACCCTGGCGGCAAAGCTGTTGTAGCGGTCTTGCGCGGTTTCGGGCGAGTCATCCTTCGTGCGGACGGCGTGTTGGAGATCGGCAACGACGTCCGGGCTCCAGGCATGCTTTTCGCCGCGGATGCGGTACATGTATTCGCCGCCCACATCGAGCGCCTTGCGCAGGACGATGTCGTCGCCAAAGGCGTCGCGGTGACGGCGGACTGTTTCTTCGGCGACTTCGGCAAGGCCGACGCCTTCGATGGTTGTCGCGGTGCCAAAGAAGAAGCGCTTGACGAATTCGGTCTTGAGGCCGACGGCGTCGAAGATCTGCGCGCCGCAGTAGGACTGATAAGTCGAGATGCCCATCTTGCTCATGACCTTGAGCAGGCCCTTACCCACCGACTTGATGTAGCGGTAGACCACTTCATGGGCGTCGACTTCGGCCGGGAACTCGCCTTCAGCGTGGAGCGCGGAAAGCGTTTCGAAGGCCAGATAGGGGTTGATCGCTTCGGCCCCATAGCCGGCCAGCATGGCGAAATGGTGCATTTCGCGGGCTTCGCCGGTTTCGACCACAAGGCCCGAGGAGGTGCGCAGGCCCTTGCGGATCAAGTGGTGATGGACGGCAGCGGTCGCCAGCAGCGCGGGGATCGCGATGCGGTCGGACGCGACCTTGCGATCGGAGAGGATGATGATGTTGTATTCGCCGGCGATGGCGGCTTCGGCCTGTTCGCAGATGGCCGAGATGGCGGCTTCCATGCCCACCGCGCCCATGTCGGCGGGGTAGGTGATGTCGATGGTCAGCGTCTTAAACTGGTTGTCGGCCATGTCACCAATGGCGCGGATCTTTTCGAGATCCTCGTTGGTGAGAATGGGTTGGCGCACTTCGAGGCGCTTCTCCTTGGACACGCCTTCGAGATCAAAGATGTTGGGGCGCGGGCCGATGAAGGAGACGAGGCTCATCACCGATTCCTCGCGGATCGGATCGATGGGCGGATTGGTGACCTGGGCGAAGTTCTGCTTGAAGTAAGTGTAGAGCAGCTTGCTCTTGGTCGAGAGCGCCGAAAGGGGTGTGTCCGTGCCCATCGAGCCGACAGCTTCCTGGCCGGTGGTGGCCATGGGCGCCATCAGGAGCTTGATGTCTTCTTGCGTGTAGCCAAATGCCTGCATGCGATCGAGAAGGGACTCGGTGGTAACCGGAGCCATGGGCTCGGTCTCGGGCAGGTCCTCAAGCACGATCTGCGAACGGGCAAGCCATTCGCTATAGGGGTTCTTGGTGGCGAGCGTCCGCTTGATCTCGTCGTCCGAGATGATGCGGCCTTCCTCCAGGTCGATCAGCAGCATGCGACCGGGCTGGAGGCGCCAACGTTCGACGATATCCTCGTCCGGAATGTCGAGCACGCCCGATTCAGAGGCGAGAACTACATGGCCTTCGCGGGTGACAAGGTAACGAGCGGGCCTGAGGCCGTTGCGATCGAGCGTGGCAACGACATAGCGGCCATCGGAGAGCGACATGGCGGCAGGACCGTCCCATGGCTCCATGAGGGCGGCATGATATTCGTAGAAGGCGCGGCGCGTTTCATCCATCAGCGGGTTGCCGGCCCACGCTTCGGGGATCAGCATCATGGCTGCATGCGGCAGCGAATAGCCGCCGCGCACGAGGAATTCGAGCGCGTTGTCAAAGCACGCCGTGTCGGACTGGCCCTCGTAGGAGATGGGCCAGATCTTACTGATGTCATCCCCGAAGAGGGGTGATGAGACCGACGCCTGGCGGGCCGCCATCCAGTTGACGTTGCCCCGTATGGTGTTGATCTCACCATTGTGGGTCGTCATGCGATAGGGGTGCGCTAGCTTCCAGGACGGGAAGGTGTTGGTGGAAAAGCGCTGGTGCACGAGGGCAATGGCCGACTCGAAGCTTTCGTCAGACAGGTCCGGGTAGAATGCCTTTAGCTGGGCAGCGAGGAACATGCCCTTGTAGACGAGAGTGCGGGCGGACATGGACACGACATAAAAGCCGTTGTCGGTGTTGGCTTCGGGCACGGCGGCATAAACGGTGTTGGAGATGACCTTGCGAACGATGAGGAGCTTGCGCTCAAACTCGTCGAGCGTCAGCCCAGCGGGGCGGGCGATCACCATCTGCTCAATGATGGGCTGAGTGGCAATGACACCGGCGCTCAAGGGCGAGTTGTCGGTGGGGACCACGCGTTCGCCGAGCAACTCGAGTCCCTCGCGCTTGATGCAGCCGCGCACGGCTTCGGCGCAGCGGTCACGCAGGGCAGCGTCGTTTGGGTAAAAAATCATCGCCACGGCATAGCCATGCTTTTCCGGCAGCGAGAAAGGCATAACCTTCTGCATAAAGGCATGAGGCGTCTGGATCAAAATGCCAGCGCCATCACCCATCAGCGGGTCAGCACCTACAGCGCCACGGTGTTCGAGGTTCTCAAGGATCTCGAGACCCTTTTCGACCACTTCGTGGCTGGGCTTGTTCTTGATGTTGGCGATCATGCCAATGCCGCAGGCATCATGCTCGTTGGCCGGGTCGTAGAGACCCTGCGTGGCGGGGCGCCCGGTGACGCGGCGGCCGTTCTCGATCAGGGTTTTGCGAGTATTGGCTTTGCTGGTCATCGGTGAAATATCGCCGTTCCGCTCGTGTGCCATGATGTGTTCCTCGCTTCTGATCGCGCCCGTTGCCGAGCTGGTTCGCTATGTCGTGTGCATCCTGATGGTGCCGATTGCGGCGGGCGGGATGCAGTCTTGTCCTTACGTCAGGCATGTTCCTCAAGCGGTCGTACTACACAGTACGGCTCGGAAGAGCAAACACGTCCATGCTTGGGAGCGGCGCTGCATCCAAATGGCCGCTCGATTCGAACGATCTACGTTCCGCTTATCCGTTTCCGATCATCGCAGATCGGTCCAGCCGGACCAGCGTGCGCGCTGGCCGCGGAGAGCGGGGCGACGCGTCAGATAGGACAGTCGTGCTGCCCTAACAAGGTCACATTTGCATAATTCCAAACTGGGGGCAAGCGGAAATGCTGATGTCCTATAGGAGATTTCCAGCGCTGCTATAGGAAAGAGTAGGAAAGCGCTATTTTACTGCCATCGCGTTAGCGTAACAGAGGCATGGGGATCGAGAATTTCCCATTTTTTGGGAACTAGACCGTGCTCCGCCAGCACAAGGCGTGGGTGACCTGCGGTGAAGCAGGGCAATCCGGTGGGTAAAAGCACTTCGTGGCTTTCGACCAAGTCGAATCCGGTGAACTGCGTAACGAACAAGTCGAACACTCCAGCTATAGCCGCGGTCCCGTCTGCAAATCCAAGCGCTTTGATCGCGTCAGCGAAAGCCACCGTGGCCGGATTCCAATAAGTGGCAAGGCGGTCATTGGGGTCATCGGCAAGGGCTGGCACGCTTGAAGTCGCGACGAGGCGGCGGCGACTGGGATTGGGGAAGCGCTCATGCGCCTTGCGGCCGAGCACAACGATGTCAAATTGGTTCAACTTTGCCTGAAAGCGCTGCCAATCGGCATCGTTGCGCAGTTCAGGCGGCATCTGGCCATCAGCAGTGGCGATCTTGCCGTCAACCGAAACGATGGCGTGTCCGATGATCTGCACGACCGACTCTCCTGTGGCAGGAAGGAATCGACCTTTTCTGCCACAGGAGAGATGAGAACGCTATTCGAGGTGCGACTTGATGAACCAGAGTTCCTTGTCGAGCTCGCGCGAAAAGGCGGTGAGGATATCAGAGGCGTCTTCATCGCCAGCGTCCGCAGTGGCGTTGATGTCTTCGCGGACCTGGTTGGCAATGGTGGTGTAGCGTTCGCCCAAGGCTTGCAGGTGATCGGGAACCTTGCGGATCTCGGTTGGGTAGGGGGCGAGTTTGCTCGCGCTTGCAACTGCTTGGGTCGTGCCCATGGCGATACCGTCAAGCTGGGCCACGCGCTCGGCGATGGTGTCGACATGCTGGTCGACCGCCGTGCGGAAGGTATCGAGCATTTCGTGCACGCCGATGAACTGTAAACCTTTGAGATTCCAATGAGCTTGCTTGATCATCAAAGATAGGTCGATTGCGTCGGCGAGACGAGCATTGAGAATGTCGATAACGACGGACTTGGCGTTGTTGCCGGGGAGGGCAATGGATGGGGTAGCCATGAGATTTCCTTGAAAAGGCAGGTGTTGCCACTCAACCGCCCCTTCCCAGGTACGGTTCCTTGCTGCAGCAAAAAGGCGCAGCCCGGGTGGACTGCGCCCTCTATCAGAACAGCGAACCGGTCGGCTTAGTTGACCGACTGGTCCTCAATAGTCGGCTGGGCAGCGCCGTTGATCTGGATGGTGCGCGGCTTCTTGCTTTCAGGCAGTTCGCGCTTCAGTTCCAGATGCAGCAAGCCGTTTTCCAAAGTTGCGCCCTGAACCTCGACATAGTCGGCCAGCTGGAAGCGCAGCTCGAAAGCGCGTTCGGCAATGCCGCGATGGAGGAATTCACGGGTCTTGTCACCCTGGGCTTCCGGCTTTGCACCCTTGACCACCAGGCTGTTTTCCTTGGTTTCGATGGCGATATCGCCATTGCCGAAGCCAGCTACAGCGATCGAGATGCGATAAGCGTCATCGCCAGTCCGTTCGATGTTGTAGGGAGGGTAGGTCTTGGCTTCCTGCCCGACAAGGGTGTCGAGGCGGTTGAACAGGCGGTCGAAACCAACGGTGGAACGATAAAATGGTGAGAAATCAATGGTCTGCATAGTCACATTCTCCGTAAAGCAACGTGGATTTCCCGGTGGTCTCGCGTCGTGCTCCCAGTGTTAGGCGAGCATCGGACGGGGAGGTCGGGGTTCCCGGAAAACCGGCGAACGCAGCTGATATGGGGCTCGGTTTTCGGCCTTCAAGAGGGTTCACGCCGCAGAATTTTGAAAAATTTTGCCCCGGCAAAACAGGCAAGATGAACGAATTATGAACCGAATATGAACGGCCTATACCGGTTGAGTTCATGGTGAGTGGCCTACAAGGGCGCATGTGCTGGGGGACACCCCGGTACGCCCCAAGACCGGTCCATCACCCGCCCCCCGCATGGACCGTTCAAGAAGAGCCAGTGCATCGCGAGATGTGCTGGCTTTCTTTTTTGCTGATCTCTGGTCTAAGACGAAGGGGCAACTGTCCACCGGATCTGTTCATGAACGCCGTTGTCGACCCTCAAGGACCGAACCTGGTCAGCATACCCAGCAATCCGATCCCGGAGGGAGCACGCGTGGGCTTCTTCCGCACCAGCGACAAGGTGCAGCTGCGCTATGCTTTGTGGCCCAAGTCGGAGGGCAAGCACCGGGGCACGGTGTGCCTCGTGCATGGGCGGACCGAGTTCATCGAGAAATATTTCGAGACCATCGCCGATTTCCGCAAGCGCGGGTTTTCCGTCGCGACATTTGACTGGCGCGGGCAGGGCGGGTCGGAACGGCTGGCGGGCAGCAAGCTCGGCTATGTGGATCGGTTCGAGGATTACTGGACTGATCTCAAGAGCTTCCACGCCGAGATCCTCCTGCCTGACTGTCCGCCGCCATTTTACCTCGTGGGCCACTCCATGGGCGGGCTGGCGGCGCTGTTTGCCGCCATCAACGACCGGCTGATGTTTGACCGGGTGTTCTTGTCGGCACCCATGCTGGCGCTCGACAACCAGCCGATGAGCATGAAGAACATGGCGCGCCTGTGCGAAGCGCTGAGCTTTTTCGGCCTTGGGCGCCTGCCTGTGTCCCGCGGAGCTGACCGGCCTGCATCGGAGGCGAGTTTTCCCGGGAATCCCCTGACGAGCGACCTCCGCCGCTATCTGCGCACGATCGACGTGCTCAAGGCCAGTCCGGCGCTGGAGGTTAAATCGCCGACGATCCGCTGGGCGGCAGCGGCCATGGCAGCGATGGCAGAAGCCAACACCGATGATTTCCCGGCCAAGGTACGCATTCCGCTCCTGATGCTCGCCGCGGCGCGCGACGAGGTGGTTTCGACCTCGGCCATCGAGCAGCTTGGGCTCCAATTGCGGACCGGCCGGCATGTCGTGGTGGCGGGGGCGCGGCACGAGTTGTTCATGGAAAACGATGTGATCCGCGGACAGGTGCTGGCGGCGTTCGATGCCTTCATCACCGAACAATCGGGCTGACTTCTCGCAAGGCCCTTTATCTAAACGGTTCGTTTAGCTGGCATATTGTATTGCTCGTGCTGCCAGAATGGCCTAGCGCGGGAACCAGTGGGTGCCTCTTTTCTCCACCATTTGTCGATTTCTCGCGAACAGCGATGGCAATGTCGCTGTTATCAGCGCCTTTGCCATCCTGCCCATGCTGGTGCTCGCGGGTGGCGCGACCGACATTGCGCGGCACGAAGCTTACAGGGCGCAACTGCAGGACGGTGTGGACCGTGCGGTGCTCGCCGCAGCGTCACTGACGCAGAAGCGGCCAGTGGAAGATACGGTCAAGGATTATCTCAAGACTTTGCCGTTCGCGGGCGATGTAGCGCTAACGTTTGCTCACACGACCAGCTCGAATGAGCGTCGGGTCACCGTTTCTGCCAGTTACCCCATGGAGACTGCATTTCTGCCGTTGATCGGGATCAACAGCATGGCCGTCAATGCCTCGGCCACGGCGCTGGAAAGCCGCAAGAATATCGAAATCTCACTTATCCTAGACATCTCAGGCTCGATGCGCGAGGGCAAACCGCCTCGACTTGATCGTTTGCGGCCGGCCGCACAGGGCTTTATCGATCGCGTAGTGACGACCGATACAGCGCCATATACTTCGGTCAGCATTGTTCCTTACGCCGGTTCGGTCAATCCTGGCGCGCTCGTGATGGATTTCCTCGGCGTACCGCGACAGCACAACTACTCGTCGTGCCTGGAGTTTACCAATACTGACTATGGTGTTGGGCTGATTCCGTTCAATCAGCGAACGCAAGTGCCGCACTTCACCTTCAATCACAAGTCCTCTCCGTACTCCGGCAAGAACAACGACAAACAGCCTTATACGGGGCTTGAGTGGGCTTATTGTCCTTATGAAGAAACGGCCATCACCTACTTGAGCAATGACGCGAGGGCGCTCAAAGCCAAGATTGCCAACATGAAGATGCATGACGGCACCGGGACCGCAATTGCGATGAACTGGGGCATGATGCTGCTCGAACCAGCGGCGCGACCCTTGGTGTCTCTCGGCGCTTCGCATGGTTACATTTCGAGTCAGTTTGCCAATCGGCCTGCAGAATTCAGCGACAAAGGAACGCTCAAGTTCATCGTGCTCATGACTGACGGTGAGATCAGTGATCAGTTCCGTCCCAAGCAGTACGAGTACCCGCGTGCGTGCAATGACGCCACGTATGGACCTGAGACTACCAAGTGCACGACCATGACGCAGACGAGGGCAGATGCTGTTAACAAGATGTACGCGGTCTGCAATCGCGCCAAGACCAACGGAGTCGTGGTGTTCACGATCGGGTTCGAGGTGGAATCAACCGCCCAGAAGCAGATGGAAAGCTGCGCGTCCAGCCCAAGCCATTTCTACAATGTCGCTGGACTCGACATCAACACAGCCTTTCAGTCGATTGCCTCAGCCATCGACAAGATCCGGCTCGTGCAATGATGCAGCGACTGCTCCGAAGCTATGCCCGCGACAGGCGCGGCGCTGCGGCGATCGAGTTCGCCCTGATCGCGCCGATGCTGCTGGCGCTGATCTTCTCAACGCTCGAAGCGGGCTGGACCATGGTGCAGACCATCATGCTGGACCGGGCGCTCGACATGACGGTGCGCGAATTGCGCATCGGCAAGATCGCCAATCCAACCCAGGCTTCTGTCCGGGCGCATGTGTGCCAGGGCGCCATGGTGTTGATGGAGTGCGACAAGACCCTGGCGCTGGAATTCATTCCCATCACCAGCGAGGCCAGTTACCCGACGGATGCCGACCGCTGCATCGACCGCAGCACTGCCATTGCCCCGGTCTTGCGCTTTGATGCCGGTGGCCGCTCGCAGAACGTGTTTGTGCGCGCATGCTTCGTGGTGGACCCAATCACACCTGGGCTGGGGATTGGTTTGGCCCTCCCCAAGGACAGTACGGGCGCCTATCGCCTCATCGCCAAATCGGCCTATGCCAACGAGCCCCTATGAGGAGATCCGTTCTCCAACGGCTGGGCCGTGACGAGCGCGGCGCCTCGGCGATCGAGTTCGCCCTGCTGGCGCCCGTGCTGCTGCTCGTGCTGGTCGGGACGGTGACGATGTTTGACCTGTTCCGTAATGCGCAGAATGTGGAGAAGGCGACTTTTACCGTGGGCGATATCCTGTCGCGGCAAACCAGCGTTTCGGACAGCTCGCTCAACGCCCTCATGAGCATGATGCGGCACACTGTTCCCACTGCCGCGGATGGTGGACTGCGGGTGAGCAGCCTGACGCGGAAAGGGAGCAAGCTGGAGCTGGACTGGTCCAAGATCGTGGGCGACAGCACCAGCGTTGGATCGGCCCCGCTTCCCACGGACATCCTGCCGCAAGTCGCCAATGGCGATTCAGTGATCCTGACGGAAAGCTTCGTGCCGCATTCGGCAATGATCGCGGCCTTCGGGCTTGATGTGGTGGTATTCAAGGCGCGCGCGGTGCACCGTCCGCGCTTTGTGGGCACGATCGCCTATCAATAGGCTCAGGCGCTGTTGATGACGTCCAGCGCCTTTTTGAGCAGGGCTGGCGTGGCCGCCGCCACGACATCACCGCCGCCGGTTGGCTCGCTGCCATCCCAGCAGGCGATCGCGCCGCCAGCTTCCCGGATGATGGGGACGAGGGCGGCAATGTCATAGGTATTGAGGAACGGCTCCACAACGAGATCGGCATAGCCGGCGGCGAGCAAGGCATAGCCATAGCAGTCCATGCCAAAACGCTGGAGGCGCGTGGCGCTTTCCACGGCTTGCCACTTGCGCATGAGTTCGGGCGTGCGGAACAGCGACGGCGTAGTGGTAAAGACCTTGGCTGGGGCAAGTTCGATTTGCCCGCTGGTGCGCAAGGGGCGGGTTTGCCCTTCACGCCCGTAGGTGGCGCGGCCGGGCAAGGCAAGAAAGGTTTCCCCGATGAAGGGCTGGCTCATGAGGCCGGCAATGGCGACGCCGTCCTGGGCAAAGCCGATCAGCGTGCCCCAGACGGGAGCGCCGGAGATGAAGGCGCGGGTGCCGTCCACGGGATCGATGATCCAGCTATATTGGCTCTGGCCGGTGCTGCCCCATTCCTCGCCGATGATGGCGTGGTCGGGAAAGGCCTCGGTGATGATTTCTCGGATCGCCGTTTCGGCGCCACGATCGGCTTCGGTGACGGGGTCAAAGCCGGCTTCGAGCTTATTATCGATGCCCAGATCGGTGCGGAACAGGGGCAGGGTGCGCGCCGCCGCGGCGGCGGACGCGGCAAGGAGGGTGGCTTCGATTTTGGGGAGATCGAGGGGCATGAGCGGTCCGGGGCACGACCTCGTGGTTCGACAGGCTCACCATGAGGTCTACTGGGGGCGTTGTAGCTGGGTTGTGCGGGCTTGGCTATGGGGGCGACCCCCACCTAGCCTCCCCCTGGGAGGGGGAGTGTTCAGGATGGACTTACCCAAACTGCGAACGCTTAGGTTTGCCCTTCCCTCCCCCTTGAGGGGAGGGATCGAGGGAGGGGGTCGTTTGAGCGACCACGAAGGGACCTTCTCCCCAGCCCTCCCCTCAAGGGGGAGGGAGGCAAAGCCGACGCCCCTTCACTAGACCCTGACTTGGTGAGTTCATATTGAACACTCCCCCTTTGGCGGGAGGGACGAGGCGGGGTTTTTGGGGAGTGTCCCTGGTCTCTAAGCAAACGAGGAGTCATCCTGGGCTTGACCCGGGATGGATCTCCCGATGGTGCCGCAGCCATCGAGTGGTCGGGTCCATTTTGCCGGGACGACTATCTCAGGATGGATCCCGGGTCGAGCCCGGGATGACATCGTGGGTGTGGGGTAGGTGGTGTGCTACTCGGCTGCGAGTTTTTCGGCCACGTTTTGGTTGCCGACCAGGGAGGGCAGGTCGAGGCCGATGAGGGCGAAGATCAGGCGGTCGATGATGCCGACTATGGCGGCGAAGCCGTCGTGTTTGGCGAGGGTGACTTCGTTCATGTAGAGGTGACGGCTGATTTCAATCTGCAGGGCATGAACGCCGTGCTGGGGGCGGCCATAGGAGCGGCTGATAAAGCCGCCGGCATAGGGACGGTTGCGCGCAACGCGCAGGCCTGCGCCAGTGAACATGGTTTCAACCAGATCGATCAGGGCCGGGGCACAGGTGGTGCCGTAGCGATCGCCGAGGACAATGTCGGGGGCGGCCTTGTCGCCGGCGCGGTTGATGCGCGGCATGGAATGGCAATCGATCAGCAGGGCCACGCCATAGGCGGACATGGCTTCGCCGAGCAATTTCTGCAGCGCCGCGTGATAGGGGTGGTAGATGCCTTCAATGCGCATGCGCGCATCATCAAGGGTCAAGCGATCGCGGTAGATCGGCTTGTTCTCGGCCACGACGCGCGCCAGCGTGCCAAGGCCCGCGGCCACGCGGGGAGAGGTGGTGTTGAAGCGGTCCGAGAGGGGCTCGATGAACATGGCCGGGTCGAGTTCCCATGGCTCGCGGTTGACATCGAGATAGGCGCGGGGGAAATGCGCCCGCAGCAGGGGCGCGCCCAGATGAGGTGCACGGGCGAAGATTTCGTCGACCCAGGCGTCTTCAGACTGGCGGATGGAAAGGTGATCCAGCCGGGTCATCGCCAGAAAACGTTCGGGATAAACGCGGCCGGAATGGGCGGAATTGAATACCACGGGCGAGACCAGGCGGCGCGGCCGGATGGTTTCAAATGCTGGCTGATCCCAATAGTCGGACCGCACGCTGCCTCCCTTGTGGGCGCCAATGCCTCGGCGCCAAACTGATTTGCCTAGTTACTGTCGCGCTTTACCGCTCGGTTGTCCAGATTGTCACATAAAGGAGCTGACAAAACGCTGAGTGGGTGAAAATCCGCAGAGGTGGGAGCGACAACGCTGTGCGTTGCGCTGTGTTTTCAGATCGGCAAACTTGCCTTAAACATCCCGCAGTATGATCCGACTCACTAAGGCCAAGGCCCGGAGAAGTTGATGAAACGCATTCTGCTCGCGGAAGACGACAATGACATGCGCCAGTTTTTGACGCGTGCGCTCAAGAACGCGGGCTATGAAGTGGTGTCGTTCGACAATGGTTTGAGCGCTTATGAGCGCCTGCGCGAGGAGCCGTTTTCGCTTCTGCTCAGCGACATCGTTATGCCCGAAATGGACGGAATCGAGCTGGCGCGGCGCGCGACGGAACTCGATCCGGACCTCAAGGTGATGTTCATTACCGGCTTTGCCGCCGTGGCGCTGAACCCCGACAGCGACGCGCCCAAGGACGCCTCAGTGCTGAGCAAGCCGTTTCACCTCAAGGATCTGGTGAACGAAGTGGAGCGGCTGCTGGCGGCTTGAGGGGCCGGCGGCGAGTTTCCCACAGGCTCACAACTTGCAACAGACCTCTTGACCCCAAACAGGGTTTTATGGTCTATCCGCGCCACTGGAACGGTTCAGGCCGTTTCATCCCGGAGAGATGGGCGTATAGCTCAGCGGGAGAGCACCTCGTTGACATCGAGGGGGTCACAAGTTCGATCCTTGTTACGCCCACCATCTCTCGGTCATTTCGCTTCGGCGATGGGAGTATAGCTCAGCGGGAGAGCATTCGCTTCACACGCGAAGGGTCACAAGTTCAATCCTTGTTACTCCCACCATTCCTTTTCTCGTGATGCCGGTCTGCAAACGGCAATCGTCTGCGCTTCCGGTGCTCACGTACCGACGTACGCTCCGCTCCGGTTCTCGCCGATCACCATTTTCGACTCGGCCTGACAAGAAAAGCGCCGACTGATAGTCCTCTGTCTCACCACATGGTCTGCCGGGCGCGTTCGGGCCAGGCTTGGTCGTAGCTTTGGCCGCCAACGGCGCCGGCGGTCATGTTGGCGAGGATTTCGCCGGGGGTGGGGAGGGTGCTGAGGTCGATGTGTCGGGCGGGGTTCCAGAGGTCGGAGCGGACAATGGCGCGGGCGCACTGGAAGTAGAGTTCGTCGATCTGCATGACAATCACGGAGCGGGGTGGCTTGCCGTCAACGGCGAAGCTTTCGAGCAGGTCGAGGTCGATGCTCAGATGCGCGCGGCCGTTGGCGCGGAACGTGGTGCCCGAGCCGGGCAGGAGGAACAGAAAAGCGCAGCGAGGGTCGCGGACGATGTTGCGGAGCGAATCAATGCGGTTGTTGCCGCGGCGGTCGGGCATCATCAGCGTTTGATCATCGTGGATGCGCACAAAGCCGGGCTGGTCGCCGCGGGGGGAGCAGTCGATGCCTTCGGGGCCGACGGTGGCGAGGGCGGCAAAGGGGCTGGCTTCGACGAGGCGCCGGTATTCCGGGGTCATGCGGTGGGCGACCTTGACCGTGGAAGCGGCAACCGGCGCGGGGGTGTAGAGCGCTTCGAGCTGCTCGATGGAGGTGATGGTGGTCATGGATGTCACTTCGGGTTGATGGCGTCGGGGCTCGTCGGGCGGCGTTTGCGTCACTATATCTAAGATATGTTCACATTCTGGAAAAAGCGGGAGAACCCCATGGACGCTCATAGTTTCGCAGTGACGCGCACCGACGCGGAATGGAAGGCCCGGCTCACGCCCGAGCAATACCAGGTAATGCGCAACCATGGCACGGAACGCCCTGGCTCCTGCGCACTGCTTTACGAGAAGCGTGCTGGCACATTTTCATGTGCGGGATGTGACAGTCCGCTGTTTGAATCGACGCTGAAGTTTGAAAGCGGCACGGGCTGGCCGAGCTTCAACGACCCGGTGCCGGGTTCGGTGGAGACGACCACGGACCGATCGTATGGGATGGTGCGGACCGAGGTGCATTGCGCCACGTGTGGCAGCCATCTGGGGCATGTGTTCCCCGATGGTCCGCCTCCAACGGGACTGCGGTATTGCATCAATGGCGTGGCGCTGAATTTTCAGCCTGCTGAGTAAGGTGAAGGCCCCGGAGAGATCCGGGGCTTTTTTCTGCGGCACGCCCTCGTGGTTCGACAGGCTCACCATGAGGGCTACTGCAATAGCTGAGTAGACCTCGTCCTGAGCTTGTCGAAGGACGAGGGCGTGCCGCTATGTGCCTCGAGGCTTTGCGCGAGCAGTGGCCGCGGCGTTGATGGGGTCGTCCGGCCAGAAATGGCGGGGATAGCGACCTTTGAGGTCCTTGGCGACGTCTTTCCAGGAGCCGCGCCAGAAGCCGGGGAGGTCGCGCGTAGTCTGGATAGGGCGGTGCGCGGGGGAGAGGAGGACGAGGAGCAGCGGGATCTCGCCGTTGGCGATGGTGGGGTGGCGGTCTAGGCCGAAGAGTTCCTGGACGCGGATTTGGAGGGCTGGTCCGTTCTCAGCTTCGTAGTCGATGGGCAGATGGCTGCCCGAGGGCGCGCTAAAATGGCTAGGGAGGAGGCGGTCGATCTCCTGCCGCTCGGACCAGGGCAGGAGCGTGTCTAGCGCATTGCCGAGGTGGGCAGCGGTGATGGCGGCGAGACGCGTTTCGCCGTGAAGGTGCGGCGCGAGCCAGGACTGGTCTGCGCCAAGGGCAGTGTCTGACAGGTCTGGCCAGCTTTCGCCTAGGGTTTGGCGCAGGAAGGTGGCGCGGGCGCGCAGGGCTTTTTGTTCGCGTGTCCAGGGGAGCCTGTCCATGCGGCGGACAGCAGCTTGGGCGAGGAGATCGGCCGCTTGTTCCCAATCGGTGATGGATACGGGTTCGTCGGCCAGACGGAGGGCGCCGAGCTGACGGGTCTTGCGCGCGCGGATGGTGCCGGAGGGGGCATCGAAGCTCAGGGTTTCAGCTTCGGTGATGCGGTCGGCAAACAAGGTTTCGAGGTCTGCCCGATCGATTGCGGCGGCGGCGCGAATGCGGCTGGTGGCGGCAGCGCCGGTCATGTCGGTGACGACGAGGAATGGCTGGCGCGCGAGCGGGTCGGTGTCATCGAGGTTGGCCTGGCGGCCGTTGGCGAGGCGGAAGCGGCCAGGGGCGCCGGTGGACTGGGCGACGCGGTCGGGGTAGGCGCGGGCGAGGTGCAAACCGGGGGAGTCCGACAAGGGAAGTGAAGAGCCCTCGGGTTGAACCCGAGGGTGACGGTCTGTGGGTGAGTGACGATCGGCGGTTGAGGAGCCTGCAAGTTTCGCCCAACGCCGGGCAAGGGCTCTCCCGTCTTCGGCGCGTTTGGAGCGGTCGGTGCGGAAGCGGTCGAGGCGATTGTTGAGGTCGGTGCTGTCGCCGCCCAGGCCGCGTTCGCCGATGAGGACGGCGAGTTCGGCGGCGGTTTGCCGGTCCTCGCCGGCGGCAATGATCATGTGCGCGAGGCGCGGATGGAGCGGGAGGCGGGCGAGAGCCTTGCCCTCCGTTGTGAGGCGGCCAGCCTTGTCCAACGCATCGAGCGACTGGAGCAGGGTTTTGGCTTCACTCCAGGCGGGCGCAGGCGGGGGATCAAGAAAGGTCAGCCCACTCGGCTCAGAGACGCCCCAGGCAGCCAGATCGAGGGCAAAGCCGGCGAGGTCGGCGGCCAGGATTTCGGGCGTGTCGAAGGGCTCGAGTGCGGCGGTTTGCCCCTCGTTCCAGAGGCGGATGGCGACACCGGGGCTGGTGCGGCCAGCGCGCCCACGGCGCTGGTCGGCGCCGGCGCGCGAGACACGGCGAGTCTCGAGGGTCGTAAGGCCCGTATTGGGTTCATAGACGGGCACGCGGCGAAAGCCGGAATCAACCACGATGCGGACCCCCTCAATGGTGAGGGAGGTTTCGGCAATGGAGGTGGCGAGGACGATCTTGCGGCGCCCGGCTTCGGCTGGGCGAATGGCGCGATCCTGCTCGGCTGGGGTGAGTTGGCCGTAAAGCGGGGCGATGTCGGTGTTGGGGGGAACGCGGCTGGCGAGGCGTTCGGCGACGCGCCCTATTTCCCCCTGACCGGGAAGGAAGACGAGGGCGGAGCCTTCGTGCTCCCGCAAGGATTGGAGGACGGCTGATGTGACCTGGTCTTCGAGGCGGGCAAGGGGATCCGGTTCGCGGTAGAAGGTCTGGACGGGAAAGGTGCGGCCGAGGCTTTCGATGACGGGGGCGTTGTTGAGAAGCTTTGCGATGCGCGCGCCATCGATGGTGGCAGACATGACAAGGATGCGCAGATCGGGGCGGAGAGCCGTAGCGTCGAGCGTCAGGGCGAGGCCGAGATCGCCGTCGAGGCTCCGTTCGTGGAACTCATCGAACAGAACCGCGGCGATGCCCGTGAGCTCGGGATCGTCGAGCAGCATGCGGGTGAAGACGCCTTCGGTGACGATTTCGACGCGGGTTCGGGCAGAAATCTTGCTGTCCATGCGGACGCGATAGCCGACGGTCTGGCCGACCTCTTCGCCGAGGAGGCGCGCCATCTGCCCTGCAGCAGCGCGGGCGGCGAGGCGGCGCGGTTCGAGCATGATGATGCGGTTGTCGTTGCGCCAGGGTGCGTCGAGGAGGGCCAGGGGGACGCGTGTGGTTTTGCCCGCGCCGGGCGGGGCGACAAGGACGGCGGTGGCGTTTTCGCTAAGCGCGGAGAGGAGCGCGGGCAGGGCGTCATCGATGGGCAGGGGCGGCAGGGGCATGGGTGGGGTTTTGGGGGATTGGTGGCCTGTGAGCAAGGGGGGTGGGTGGTCTGGGGACCACTCGATCCACCTTGCGGCCGTGGCGGCATCGCGGGATCGATCCCGGCTCAAGGCCTGCGCCATTCGAGCATAGCTCTCATGGCCTTCTCACCTCAGATCGCTCCACCGGAGCGATCTGCCAAGGGACGGCTCGAAGGATGACACCGTGTTTTGGTGAGATGGTGCGAGGCACAAGGTTTTCGAAAGGGCTGTTCGCGCGTTAGGGTGCAGGAACTGGCGGGAGTCGAGAATGAGCAATGTCACGATCGAGAACGAGCATCTGAGCGTGGAGATCGCGCCATTGGGTGCAGAGATGCAGATCCTGCGGACCAGCGATGGGGCGGACTGGCTTTGGGATGGGGATCCGCAGTTCTGGACGGGGCGGGCGCCGGTGCTGTTCCCCATGGTGGGGCGGGCGCCGGAGGATCATGTGCGCGTCGAGGGGCAGCGCTATCCCATGAGCCAGCATGGGTTCGCGCGGCGCAGTAAATTCACCTTGCTGGACAAGGGCCCTGATTTCTCGCGCTTCGAGCTGCGTGCCAATGCGGTGACAAAAGAGGTTTATCCGTTCGAGTTCAGCCTTGTGATCGAGCATCGGCTTGAAGGGCGCGGCGTGCGGGTTTCAGCGACTGTCACTGATCTCGATCAGAAGCCGATGTATTACGGGATCGGTTTTCATCCGGCGTTCCGCTGGCCATTGCCGGGCTGCACGGGGGAAAAGCATTGGGTGAAGCTCGATAACGGGGGCGAGCCCCTGCTGGCGCAGCTCTCGGGAGGCTTGGTGAAGCGGGAGAAGCTGCCGTCGCCCTTTACCGAGGGCGAACTGGCGCTCCATGATGATCTGTTCACGGCCGACGCGCTGATCTTTCCCGATGGGGCGGGCACGGGCCTACGTTATGGCGCCGACAGCCGTGGCCTGCGCTTCACTTGGGAAAACCTGCCCAATTTTGCCCTTTGGTCCAAGCCGGGCGCACAGTTTGTTTGTCTGGAGCCCTGGCACGGCACGGCGGCCATGGTGGGGGGCAGCGATGCGCTGGAGGAGCGGCCGTTTGTGGAGGTTCTCGAGCCGGGTGGGCGCAAAGAGTATGGGTTTAAGGTGGAGCTTGAGGGATGATTTCGTGCCACGCCTCCATGGCCAGTCAGCATAGCTGACCGGCGTTCTCGCCTAAAATCGATCCACCGGATCGATTTTCGAGCGGCTCGAACTTCGACAGGCTCACCATGAGGGCTACTGGGATAACTTAGTTTGAACGCAGCGGCTTACTCCGCTGCGTTCTGTTGTTCCACCATGGCATCGGGGCCGTTGGGATCGCCGGGGGCGGTTTCGGCTCCAAGGTCCGGGAAGGCGACGACGCGGTTGTTGCGGAAGTCGAGGCGCACGACAAGGAGGCCACGTTCCTCGAACCAGGTGAGGAGGCGGCGGGCGCGGCTGGCGGAATGGGTGCCGTAAAGGCGTGCCAGCGTTGCGTCGGAGGGGCAGGGGGCGCCGGTGAGCGCCGCTTGCGCGAGAACGAGGAACACACCCTGGACGTCATCGGTCAGGGTTTCGCTGAGGGCCAGGGCCTGCTGCCAGGCATCGGACTGGGCGGTTTCAGGGTTGGGAGCCACGCGGGCGACGGCGAGTTTGCGCTTGAAGGCGGGCAGGGCTGGTGGTTCGCCAGGAACGCGGCGAATGCGGCAGCGAACCAGGAAATCCTGATAGAGGACAGCCACGGTGCGGAAGCTGGCGTCGGGATCGCCCAGGAGTTCGACCATGACCGCGTCGATCTGCGCGTCGCGCTCGGCCTCGTCGATCTCGGGGAAGAGGGTTTGCGGAGCCGGCTCCGTTTCGGGACGCGAACGCGAGATTTGAGCCAGCAATTCATTGGTGGAGGGCGACGGTGGTGGCGGCGGACGGCGCACCACAGGGCGCGTGGTTTCCTCCGGGTCGGCGGTAAAGATTAGCTCGGCCGCATCGACCGGCGCTTCGGGCAGGGGCGTGAGCTTGGGGCTGGTGGAGCGAGCGGAGGTTTCCACTGCGCCAATGGTGACCGGCAGCGGGCGGCGGGAAATGGCTGGGCCAAGCGCCACGAAATGGCCGCGCGACAGGTCGCGGAATTGTTCGGCCTGCCGCTTTTCCATGCCGAGGAGATCGGCGGCGCGAGCCATGTCGATATCAAGGAAGGTGCGGCCCATCAGGAAATTGCTGGCCTCGGCGGCGACGTTCTTGGCGAGCTTGGCCAGGCGCTGGGTGGCGATGACACCAGCCAGACCACGCTTGCGGCCGCGGCACATGAGGTTGGTCATGGCGCCGAGGGAAAGCTTGCGCGCTTCGTCGCTGACTTCACCCGCTGCGGATGGGGCAAAAAGCTGGGCTTCGTCGACGACGACAAGGACGGGGTACCAGAAGTCGCGGTCGGCATCGAACATGCCGCCCAGGAACGCGGCGGCGGCGCGCATCTGCTGCTCGACGTCGAGCCCTTCAAGGTTGAGCACGACCGAGACACGGTGCTGGCGCACGCGGGCGGCGATGCGGGTGAGTTCGGCTTCGGTGCGCGTGGCGTCGATCACCTGATGGCCAAATCGCTCGGACAGGGTGGTGAAATCTCCCTCGGGATCGATGATGCATTGCTGCACCCACGGGGCAGATTGCTCGAGGAGGCGGCGGAGGAGGTGGGACTTGCCGGAGCCTGAATTGCCCTGCACCAGGAGGCGCGTGGCCAGCAGCTCCTCGAGATCGAGCGTTGCGGGCGTGTGGCCCGTACTCACGCCCATGTCGATTGCTACTTTCATCGTGTCTCCAGAACGGGTGTCACATCCCATTAAGACGGGAGGCACGCACACACGCAAAACTGTGGAGAGGGGATAGCACGGATGTGGGTGATTCGAGCGACGTATCGGGTGTCTTGCACAGGAAGCGGTGGGTTTGGGCCCCCCTCTCTAGCTTTGTTATGGCCTTTGGCCAAGCGACGCTACCCTCCCCGCAAAGGGGAGGGTGGGGCACCTCGGGTGGTCTAGGTTCTTTGCTCCTCCCCCTTGAGGGGGAGGTTGGGTGGAGGTGTGGGAGCCGGGGTATTCGGACGTCACCCCCACCTTAATCCTCCCCCTAGGAGGGGGAGGGGTCGACTGGAGCATCTCGCCGCAAACAGATGTGCGACTGAAGCGTCAGTGCCTAGAACTTCACCAGCGTGCCAACATTTACCGGCAGGCCGGTGTTGAAGGATTGGTTGGCAGCGATGCCGGTGAGGATGGAGAGGGCGCCGTCGCGGTGGTTAGCGCCGTAGCCTGGCTTGGGGGTGGCGCCGCCGAAGATTTCCTCAAGCATGATCTTGTCGCCGCCGCCATGGCCGCCTTCGCCGTGAACGAGCGGGACGACTCGCGCTTCGCCATGCAGAGGGAAGTGGTAGAGATCGATGCCCTTGGCGGCGCCTTCGGCCGTCGAGGTAGAGCCGGCGTTGATATAAGAGGTTTCGCGGACCATGAGTTCAAGGCGCCCGCCCGTGCCGTTGATGGCGACGTTGAAGCCTTCCCAGGGCGCATAGGCATAGAGCGAATAGGTCATCACCGCCTTGTTGCGGTAGCGGACCATGACGTTCATCGTGTCTTCGATGGAGATGCCGTCGCCAAAAACGTTCTGGTCGCGCTGGTAGCCATCTTCCTTTTCGGCGTCCCAATAGAGACCCTTCTGGACGGGGTTAGAAGTGAGGTCGATCGCGAACTTGTCGTTCTTGGCGGCTTGGACGCCCGTAGTGCGGGTATAAGGGGTGAAGACGCCCCGTTCCTCGGCATTGGCGCGGCCGTAGAATTTGAGGTCGCCCATGGCAAAGACGGTGTCGGGCTGCGAGCCGAGCCAGAAATTGACAAGGTCGAAATGGTGGGTGGATTTGTGGACCATCAGGCCACCCGAATTGCGCTTGTCGCGGTGCCAGCGGCGGAAATAATCGGCGCCGTGGCGGGTGTCGAGCAGCCATTCGAAATGGACTGAGGTGGGTGTGCCGATGGCGCCCGAGGCGACCAGTTCGCGGAGGGCCGAGTTATGCGGGGCATAGCGATAATTGAAGGTGACGCGCACATCGCGCCCGGTGCGCTGCACCGCGTCCAGAATTTCCTGGCACTTTTCGGCGTCGGTGGTCATCGGCTTTTCGGTGATGACGTCGCAACCGGCTTCCATGGCTGCAATGATGTAGCGGTGGTGCGTGCGATCGATGGAGGTGACGATAACGGTGTCCGGCTTTTCCTTGCGGATCATCTCGCTGAAGTCAGCAGCCTTGTAGGTCGGTAGGGCCTTGCCGCCGAATTCACCTTCAATGACGCGGTTGGTGTATTCCATGCGCGTCTGGTTGGTGTCGCATAGGGCAACCAGCCGGGAATGTTCACTATGGGGGCCTAGAATGGCCTCGTAGAACATTCGTGCGCGACCGCCGGTCCCCACGAGTGCATAGGTCTTGGCCATTCATTCTTCTCCCAAGTCGATAAATCCTGCGCCAGAGGGTGGCGCTTGGGAGGCATCTACCATACAAGATTGGGGAAGGTCACTATTGTTTCGCGCGATTTGATTGGGCATTGGGCTTGGTCCGAGCGGAGTGTACTTTGGTGGCTCCCAAGTGCAGAGCCCTCGGGTCAGGCCCGAGGGTGACGATCGGTGGGCGTTGAAGGCACGGTGGGTTGAGCCGCAAAAATGGAGATGCAAGCAAACTCATGACTGGTATGCTCGACATTCCAGAAGAAACCATGGCCTGGCGCGTGGTGGAGGCGTTGCGCGACGAGATCGTCAGCATGACGCTGAAGCCTGGTGATGTGATTTCCGAAAGCGATATTGCGGCGCGTTATGGGGTGTCGCGGCAGCCGGTGCGCGAGGCGTTTATCCGGTTGGCGCAGCAGGGATTGCTGTTAATCCGGCCGAAGCGCGCGACGGTGGTCAAGAAGATCTCGCCCGAAGGGGTGCGCCAGTCGCGGTTCATTCGCGAATCGATCGAGGTGGAGATCGTGCGGCGCGTGGCGGCCAGGGGTGGGCCGGAGGCTGGTGCGGTGCTCGGGGAGTTGATTGAAGACCAGGAGCGGGCGTCGGCGGCCAAGGACAGCCGGCAGTTTCACCAGCTGGACGAGTTGTTTCACCGCACACTCGCGCGGCTGGCGGGCGTGGAATATGCCTGGCAGTTGATCGATGACCATAAGATGCAGCTCGACCGGGTGCGCTACCTGACGCTGGGCGTATCTTCGGCGCAGGTGGCGATCGGGGAGCACAAGAGTATTGTCGACCGGGTGGTCGCAGGCGACGTGGCTGGGGCCGAGGCGGCGATGCGGGCGCATCTGGGACGGGCAGAAGTCTTGTTGACACAGACGATCAGCGACTTCCCCGATTATTTCGAATAGTGAGTGGCAAATCGGTGCACCGTTTATGAGGGTGCGCCGTTAGAGCTTCCGATGCCGCTCGGGCGGTCACTTTTTGCGGGGAAACAACAATGAAGATGCGCCGCTTGGGCAAGACGGGTTACCAAGTCTCCGAGATCGGGCTGGGATGCTGGCAATTGGGCGAGGCTTTCGGGCCGGTGAACGACCAGACTGCGAACGACATCCTCCGAGCCGCTGTGGATGTGGGCGTCAATTTCTGGGACACGGCCGACGTCTATGGCGGCGGCCAGAGCGAGCGGCGCATCGGGGCCCATGCCAAGCCAGCCGATGTGAAGGTCGCGACAAAGCTGGGGCGCTCGGGCGCGCTCTTTCCCGACAAATACACTAAGGACGGCATTCGCGAGAGCCTCCGGGGCTCGGCGGAACGGTTGGGCGTTCAAAGCCTCGATCTGGCGCAGCTGCACTGCGTGCCGACGGATGTGCTGCGCGATGGCGCGATCTTTGGCTGGATGGACGAGCTCAAGTCCGAAGGGCTGGTGAAGCATTGGGGTGCGAGCGTCGAAACCATTGAGGAAGGATTGATCTGCCTTGAACAGCCGGGCTGCGCGACGCTGCAGATCATCTTCAACCTCTTCCGGCAGGATGCGGCCAAGGAATTGCTGCCCAAGGCGGCGGGAAAAGATGTCGGCATCATCGTGCGGCTGCCGCTGGCGAGTGGCCTCCTAAGCGGCAAGTACGACAAGAACACGCGGTTCGATCCGAGCGATCACCGCAATTTCAACCGTGATGGACAGGCCTTTTCGGTTGGCGAGACGTTTTCGGGCATTCCGTTCGAACGGGGTGTGGAACTGGTGGCCGAGCTCAAGGGGCTCTCGCCCGAAGCCATGCCGATGAGCCAGTTCGCGCTGCGCTGGATTTTGGATCATCCGCAGGTGTCGACCATCATCGCTGGGGTGAGCAAGCCGGAGCAGCTGGCGGATAATGTTGCCGCGAGCGAGCAGAAGAGCCTGTTTCCAGCGCTGATGGGCAAGCTCAGCGAGTGGTATGAGAAGAGTGTCAGGCCCGAGATCCGGGGCGGCGTTTAGGACACGCCGTTCTTCGCGTGATGCCGGCCTGCAAATGGCCGCACCCTGTGCTTCCGGTGCTCACGTACTCAAGTACGCTGCGCTCCGGTTCTCGGGTGCGGCCATTTTCGACTCGGCCTAACGCGAAGCTCGACATGCCCTCGATCGTGCCCAATCTTTGGCGCCCCTAGCGCATCGCAGGTCGCGTGCCTAGATTGGTGCCAACACGAATTCCTTCCCGAGTTTCCCCATGACCTATCATCCCGCCTTCGAGTTGATCCGCGACGAGCATATTGCGGAGGCCAATTCGCAGGCGTTGCTGTTCCGGCACAAGAAAACCGGGGCGGAGGTGCTGAGCCTTGTCAATGACGACGAGAACAAGGTGTTCGGCATTACCTTCAAGACGCCGCCCGATGATTCAACGGGCGTGGCGCATATTCTTGAGCATTCGGTGCTGTGTGGGTCGCGGAAGTACCCGGTCAAGAAGCCGTTCGTGGAGCTGATCAAGGGATCGCTCAACACGTTCCTCAATGCCATGACCTTTCCGGACAAGACGGCTTATCCGGTGGCGTCGCAGAACCTCAAGGATTTCTACAATCTCGTCGATGTCTACCTCGATGCGGTGTTTTTCCCGCTGATCACGGAGGACACATTCCGGCAGGAAGGCTGGCACTACGAGCTCGAGAATGTCGAAGCGCCGCTGGTCTACAAGGGCGTGGTGTTCAACGAGATGAAGGGCGTGTTTTCATCGCCCGACGCGGTGATGCGCGACCTGTCGCAGCGCTCGCTTTATCCCGATGTGACCTACGGCAAGTCCTCGGGCGGCGATCCCAAGGCCATTCCTGATCTGACCTACAGCCAGTTCAAGCGCTTCCATGAGAAGTTCTATCATCCTTCCAATACGCGGGCTTTCTTTTCGGGAGATGATCCGGCCGGCGATCGGCTCGCGATCCTGGACGCTTATTTCTCGCAGTTTGAAGCGGCCCCCGTGGATGCCGAGGTGCAGTTGCAGCCGCGCTTCAATGCGCCTCGTCGGGTGGTGGCGACTTATGCCGGCACCAAGGAAAAGGGCAAGGCGCGCGATGGCATGGTGCAGCTCAACTGGATGCTTGATCCGCCCGCTGACCGCACCGAAGCCCTGAGCCATGGCATGCTGAGCTATCTGCTGGCCGGAAATCCGGCGGCACCCCTGCGCAAGGCGCTGACCGAGTCGGGGCTCGGCGAGGGCATGACAGGCGGCGGGATCGGCTCGGGCCTGCGACAGCCGATGGCGAGCTTCGGCTTAAAGGGGATCGATGCGGCCAATGCCGAGAAGGTCGAGACGCTGATCCTCGAAACGCTGGAGGAGATTGCAAGCAAGGGCTTTGCACCCGAGCAGCTGGAAGCGGCGGCCAATACGTTCGAGTTCTCGCTGCGCGAAAACAATACCGGCTCGTTTCCACGCGGCATGAGCTATATGTTCAATGCGCTGGGGACCTGGCTGCATGGCGGGGATCCGCTGGCAACGCTCCAATTCGAGGGCGCATTGGCAGCGCTCAAGGAGAAAGCCGCGAGTGGGCACTTTGAGAGCGAAATCCGCCGGCTGTTCTTGGAGAATACGCACCGCACCAGTGTGGTGCTGAGCGCTGATCCCGAGCAGGGTGCGCGTGAGGCGGCGCGCGAGGCTGAGATTTTGGCGGAGGTGCGCCAGAAGCTGGATGATGCGGCGCTGCAGGAGACTGTTGCCGAGACGGAGCGGCTTAAAGCGCTGCAGGAGGCGGTGGATGATCCGGCGGATCTGGCGAAAATTCCGACGCTGACGCTTGCCGATCTGCCACGGGAAATCCGCAAGGTGCCGATGGAGCTCGGGACGCTGGGCGATGTGCGGTTGTTCTACCATGACCTGCCGACGCTGGGGATTTTGTACCTCGACTTTGGCTTTGACCTCCATGTCCTCGACAAGGAATTGCTGCCGTACCTGCCGCTGTTCGGGCGGGCGCTGCTGCAGACGGGGACCAGCAAGGAAGATTTTGTTTCCCTGACCCAGCGCATCGGGCGCACGACGGGCGGCATTGCGCAGCATCGTGGATTGTCCTCGCGGCAGGGGCATGACGGCAGCGCGGCATGGTTCTTCCTTTCGGGCAAGGCGGTGCCCGACAAGTTCGGCGCGATGCTCGACATCATGGGCGATGTGCTCCTTGATGCGCGGCTCGACAATCGCGAGCGCTTCCGCCAGATGGCGCTGGAAGAAAAGGCCGGGTTCGAGGCACGGCTGGTGCCGGCGGGCAATTCCATTGTGGATACGCGGCTGAAATCCGGGCTGACGGAAGCCAGCTGGATCGCCGAGCAGTTGGGCGGCGTCAGCTATCTGCAGTTCCTGCGCGGGCTGGTGGAGCGGGTGGACAATGACTGGGCTGGGGTTGAGGCAGCGCTCCGGCGCATTCGCGACACGCTGTTCAATCGCGGGCGGATGGTGATCAATGTCACGGCGGATGGATCGCTTTGGGATCGTGCGCGGCCAGAGATCGAGACCTTCCTCGGCCGCTTGCCGAATGGCGACTATCCGCTTGCCGATTGGAGCATCGATTATCGGCCTCGTTCGGAAGGGCTGATCATTCCGGCGCAGGTCAATTATGTGGGCAAAGGCGCCAATCTGCGCCAGCTCGGGTTCGAGCTGACCGGGGCGGCCAATGTGGCGATCAAGTTCCTCAACACGACATACCTTTGGGACAAGGTGCGCGTGCAGGGTGGGGCCTATGGTGGCTCGTCGCGGTTCGACCTGACGAGCGGGAATTTCTCATTCCTCTCCTATCGCGATCCGAACCTGCTCAAGACGATCGAGGCCTATGACGGCGCCAGCAAGGCGCTGCATGCGCCGATTGGGGAAAGTGACCTCACGCGCTCGATCATTGGCGTGATCGGGGATGTGGATGGTTATGAGTTCCCCGATGCTAAGGGCTATTCGTCCATGTGGCGGTATCTGACGGGCACGACCGACGAGATCCGGCAGCAACGGCGGGATGAAATCCTGGGTACGACGCAGGCGGACTTCAGGCGGCTGGCGGAAGCGGTGGATGCGATCAGCCGGCAGGGGCATGTGGTGGTGCTGGGTGGCGAAGCGGCGATCACGGGGGCGAATGAGAAGCGGCCGGGCTTGCTGGAGGTGATGCGGGTGATGTGATCAGGCCGATGCGACCGCAGGTGTCAGCCTCGACCTCGAGGCGGAGCGAGGCTGACCAAAGAGCTGAAGAAGAGGTTTTTCAAGCGCGTAGTGGATCAGGAAGCCCGCTGCAATCGCAGATCCTGTAGCGGTTGCGACGACCACTGCATAGCCAAGAATGTCCGAGGTGGACAGTATCTTGCCGCCCACAACAACCATAGCACCAACAACAAAGATGTGGCTGAGGTAGAGCGAATATGATGCATCGCCCAGGCGCTCCAGCAGCGGCCAGTGCGGCAGCCGTGCCTCCAATGCGGTTGCAGACAGAACGAGAGCTGATGAGCCTGCCACTAGCGCAAAATAGGCAAGTTCCCCTGTTCCTGCCAAACCGAGCATAGGTAGGAGCAAAGCCACTATGATCAGGCCGGCTCGGCTAGAAGCCCAGATCCGAACTGTGCGTCCTTGCAAGTGCAGTAAGCCCAATCCAGTACCAGCAGAGAATGCAACAAGCGACAGATTGGCGTAAAAGCTCAGCACAACATTGCTGGGGTTTGCCAGCTGACCGTAAAGCGCCAGCCCAGCGAAGATGATGCCCAACAGCAGCACGCGATGCGTGGCGCCAAGGAATGCCAGGGCGGCAAAAGTGAGGTAGAAAAACATCTCATAATTGAGCGTCCAACCCAGGCTAAGCAAAGGGCTGAAACCACCTCGGCCAGGTGCCTCGTGAGGGATGAACATCAAAGACTGCAGGAAATGCGGCAGCGTGAACACTGTACTCTTGAACAAGGAGGGGAGGGTAAGAGCAAGCACGGCTGCAAGGGCAGTGAAGCACCAGTAGAGCGGCACAACTCGCACTATGCGCCGCTTCAGAAATTTTAGTGGGTTGAAGGTGTCAGGGCCGGAAATGGTGACCATGATGAAGCCGCTGATAACGAAAAACAGCGTTACGCCAAATTCACCAAGTTGAGTGAGCAGACTTGGGGTCTGTGCCAGAGGATGATCAGCGGCATGAGCCAGAACCACAAGCACGGCAGCTAGCGCACGCAAATACTGTATCGAAAGAAGCTTCATTTCTACTGCCCCGCCCTCGTCGCGTAGTTCGTAACACCGGACACGGCGAAAGCATGCATCTGTCGTGCGGAAGGGTTAAAGCGCGGCGGAACAGGTTCTTGTTGGCAATGCGAGTGATGAAGGGGAGGCTTAGAGTAGGCGTTATCCTGAGCTTGTCGGAGGAGGGTGTCGCAACGCGATTGGGCACGACCTCGTGGTTCGACAGGCTGACCGTGAGGTCTACTGAGACTCTGAACCAGTGACCCTGACCCAGCGTTACCATCCTATGGCAACGCAAATTCTCGATCGGCACCTGCATATCAAGGCGATTAATGCCTTTATTGATCCCAGCGTGCCGCGGGAGCGGGCGATCATTACGCATGGGCATTCCGACCATGCGCGGTCGGGGCATGGAGCGGTGCTCGCGACGCCCGATACGATTGCGATCATGAAGACGCGCTATGGGGAGGATTGTGCCGGGCAGTTCCAGGCGCTGCCTTTCGGCGAGCCGCTGCAGATCGATGATGTGACGATCACGTTTTTTCCGGCCGGGCACGTGCTGGGATCGGCGCAGGTGCTGATCGAGCATCGCGGGCAGCGGGTGGTGGTGACGGGGGACTACAAGCGGCTGGCGGATCGGACGTCGCAGCCGTTTGAATTGGCCGAATGCGATCTGCTGGTGACGGAGGCGACGTTTGGGTTGCCGGTGTTCCAGCATCCTCATCCCCGGCACGAGATCGGGCGGTTGCTCAAGTCCGTGGCGGATAATCCGGAGCGCTCGCATCTGGTTGGCGCCTATGCGCTGGGCAAGGCGCAGCGGGTGATTGGCCTCCTGCGCGATGCTGGGTGGGACCGGCCGATTTATCTGCATGGCGCTATGATCCGGCTGTGTGAACTGTACCAGGAACTGGGCGTGGAACTCGGTGACTTGCGCCCTGCGACCGGCACGACAAAGTCAGAGATGGCCGGGCAGATCGTCATTGCGCCCGCATCGGCTATCCGGGACCGATGGAGCCGGCGGTTTCCCGATCCGGTGGTGTGCCAGGCGTCGGGTTGGATGAGCGTCAAGCAGCGGGCGCGGCAGGCACTGGTGGAATTGCCGCTGGTGATTTCGGACCATTGCGACTGGGGCGAGTTGCTGCAGACCATTGGCGATACGGGCGCTGAGACCGTTTGGGTGACGCATGGGCGCGAGGATGCGCTGGTCTATTGGTGTCGCAAGCAGGGCCTTGAGGCCGAGCCGCTCAATATCCAGGGCTTCGAGGATGATGGCGGGGAGGGCGGCGAATGAAGCGCTTCGCCCAGTTGCTCGAATTGCTGGCGCTGACGCCGTCGCGCAATCGCAAGCTCCAGGCGCTGACGCAGTATTTCCGTGAGACGCCGGACCCGGACCGTGGCTATGCGCTGGCGGTGCTGACCGGCGCTCTCACCTTCCGCAATGTCAAGCCGCAGCTTTTGCGCGAAACGGTGCTGCGCGAGGTGGACGAGACGCTTTTCGCCATGAGCTATGATTATGTGGGGGACTTAGGCGAAACCATCGCGCTGATCTGGCCGCACCATGGGGAGACGGGCGATCTGCCGTCGCTGACGGATTTGATCGAGCTCTTCAACACGACCTCGAAAAGCGAATTGCCCAAGCTGATTGCGTCCCTTCTAACGCGGGCGGAGATCAACGAGCGCTGGGCGCTGGTGAAGCTCGCGACGGGGGCGCTGCGCATCGGGGTTTCGGCGCGGCTGGCCAAGACGGCGCTGGCGGAGATGAGCGGGAAGGATCTGCAGGAGATCGAGGAGGTCTGGCACGGGCTCAAGGTGCCCTATTGGGATCTGTTCGCCTGGCTGGATGGCCGGGCGGAACGGCCCGACATCGATCATGCGGCACGGTTCCACCCGCTGATGCTGTCCAACCCGATCGATGAGGAAAAAGACCTCGGCAAGCTCGACCCGAAGGACTTTTCGGCCGAGTGGAAGTGGGACGGCATCCGCGTGCAGCTGGTGCTGGGGGAGGGCACGGCGTCGCTGTTTTCGCGTACGGGCGATGATATCGCAGCGGCCTTTCCCGATATTGTGGAGAATGTCTCGGGGCAGGCGGTGCTGGATGGGGAATTGCTGGTCGGCCACAATTTCGAGGCCGGGAGCTTCAATGATCTGCAGCAGCGGCTAAACAAGAAGGTGGCGTCGGCCAAGCACCTCAAGGACAGCCCGGCTTTTATTCGGGTCTATGACATGCTGTTCGATGGACGCGAGGATATCCGCACGCTTCCTTGGACCGAGCGGCGCAAGCGGCTGGAGGCGTGGCTCCAAGCCAATCCGCAGACGCGGTTGAATTTGTCGCCCGTATTGCCATTTAGCGATTGGGACGATCTGGCGCGGCAGCGGCGGCAGGGGGCGGATGAGCAGGGGCATGAAGGAGTGATGCTCAAGCTGCGTTCATCGCCTTACGTGCCGGGGCGGCCCAAGGGCTATTGGTTCAAATGGAAGCGCGATCCCAATGTGGTGGATGCGGTGCTCATGTATGCGCAACGCGGGCATGGGAAACGGTCGTCGTTCTATTCGGACTATACGTTTGGCGTCTGGAAGGGGAACGAGATCGTGCCGATCGGAAAGGCCTATTTCGGGTTTACCGATGAGGAACTAAAGCAGCTCGACAAGTGGATCCGCGCTAACACCATTCAGGCCTTTGGACCGGTGCGTGAGGTCAGGAAGGAACTGGTGTTCGAGGTGGCGTTCGACTCGGCACAGGAGAGTGCGCGGCATAAGTCGGGCGTGGCGCTGCGGTTTCCGCGCATCAACCGGATTCGGTGGGACAAGCCGGCGACGGAGGCGGGGACGCTGGAGGATATGGCCGTATTTATCGCGGCGTCCTGACCCCAATTGTGCCTGGTGAGACCTCAGGATGGATCCCGGCCTGCGCCGGGATGACATTGTGGGTGTGGAGGAGTTAGCAAAATGTCTTCGCGCAGTATTCACGAGAAGCTGTTGGCACTGACCGAGCAGATGCAGGCGGCGGCCGAAGCCATGGACTTTGAGAAGGCCGGGGCGTTGCGCAATGAGATTGCGCGGCTCAAGGGGGAGGCACCGGTGGAGGGTGATCCGGACAGTGTGACAGTTGGGCAGCCGCCGCCGGGAGCCATGGGGCTGGGTACTCAGGTGCCGGTGCGGCAGCCGCCGAAGGGGTGGGTTAAGCCGAAGAAGCCGGATTTGATGACGAAGAATGTCAAGCCGCGGGGTGGGCGGTAGTTAACTTTCCGGGCCTCATGGGTTTTGTCAGTAGCCCTCATCCTGAGCCTGTCGAAGGACGAGGGCGTGGCGCACCAGCCTCCACTCGCTCGCCCTCGTGGTTCGACAGGCTCACCATGAGGGCTCCTGCCGCATGATGTTCTAGCTTGCCTTCTCCAGCCGCTCGTCGGCGAGTTTTCGGATTTCCCGCAGTTCGGTGATGGTGGTCTGGAGGTCCAGGAGTTGGCTCTCCAGGGAGGCCAGGCGTTCATCGACTTTGTCGATGAGGAGGTGAACCTGCTGGGATCGGTTGGCGTCGTAGAGGCTGAGATAGTCCGAGATATCGCGCAGGGAGAAGCCCAGGCGCTTGCCGCGGAGGATCAGGATCAGCCGCGCGCGATCGCGGCGGCGGAAGATGCGGGTGGCGCCGACGCGTTCGGGGGACAGGAGGCCTTTGGCTTCGTAGAAGCGGATGGCGCGGGTGGAGATGCCGAACTCCTTGGCGAGATCAGCGATGGCGAAAAGATCGCGATTGTCAGCTTGAGCGCGGCTCATGCTTGCCGCCCGTGAGTCTGGGCGTACTCTTCGCGCAGTTCCTTCTTGCTGAGCTTGCCGATCAGGGTTTTTGGGAGGGCGTCCTTGAAGATGATTTCCTTGGGCATTTCGATCTTGTTGAGGCGCTCGGCGAGATAATGCTTGAGGTCATGCTCGGAGACGGTTTGGCCAGGCTTGAGCTTGACGAAGGCGACAGGCGCCTCGCCGCGATATTGGTCGGGTACGCCAATGACGTTGGTTTCCTCCACCGCCTCGTGGCTCATCAGGGCTTCCTCGATGGTGCGGGGATAAACATTGAAGCCCGAGCAGATGATGAGGTCCTTGATGCGGTCGACCAGGAACACATAGCCGTCCTCGTCGATATGGCCGACGTCGCCGGTGCGCAGCCAGCCGTCCATGAAGGCCTTGTCGGTTTCTTCCGGATTGTCGGCATAGCCGGCCATGATCTGGGCGCCCTTGACCTGCAGCTCGCCATTCTGGCCGATGCCGACCGGTTCATTTGTGTCGATATCAACGAAGCGTATGTCCGTGCCGGGCAGGGGCATGCCGATGGACATGGGCTTGGACGGCACGCGTAGCGCGGCGCAGCAGACAACAGGCGAGGCTTCGGTGAGGCCATAGCCTTCGGCCAGCAAAGCCTTGGACTTTTTGCCGAATGCCACGCGCACCTCATCGGGCAGGGCGGCGCCGCCGGAGATCGCGACCTCAAGGCTCGCGAGTTGCTCAGGCTTGGCGGTGCTGGCGCGGGCAATGGCGTTGAGAAGCGTTGGCACCGTGGGCAGCACATTGGCCTTGGTGCGGGTAAAAAGGTCGAGTAGCGCCTTGAGCTCAAAGCGCGGCAGCATGACCACCTGCGTGCCGTTGCAGAGCGGCACGTTCATGCAAACCGTCATGGCGAAGATGTGGAAGAAGGGCAGCACCGCCACGACTTTGCTGGGCGGATAGAACAGCCCGCAGCCCCACTTGTCGATCTGGCTCATATTGGCCGCGATGTTGGCGTGGGTAAGGAGGGCCCCCTTGGGAATACCTGTGGTGCCGCCGGTATATTGCTGCACCGCCACGTCGTTCCTCGGGTCGATGACCACGGCGCCGGGGGTCTCGTTGCGGGCGATCATCTGGTGGAACAAGGTAATGCGGTCGGCAACCGGGGACTTATTGAGCTTGGCCAGATCCTTGCGCTTGGCGATCGAGAAGAGGACCTTTTTGGCCAGCGGCAGGGCGTCAGGGAAGTGGCAGACGACCAGCGACTTGACGTGGCCGGCCTGAACGAGCTTTTCCCCCTTTTCGAAGATCTGTTTGAGATCGAGAGTGACCAGCACTTCGGCGCCAGCGTTCGCGGTGATGTGGCTGAGTTCCTGGACGGTGTAGAGCGGATTGCAATTGACCACCACGCCACCAGCCCGGAGAATCCCGTAATAGGCGATGGGGTAGAACGGGGTGTTAGGGAGCATGAGGGCGACGCGCGTGCCCTTCTTGACGCCGTACTGCGACTGCAAGGCACCGGCAAAGGCGATGATCTTTTTGGCCAGGTCGCCAAAGCTGGTGATGCCGCCCAGGAAGTCGAGCGCCGGAGCGAAGGGGTTCTTGGCGCAGGCGGCGAGGACCTGTTCATGCACAGGGCGGATATCGAGGTCGACATCCCAGGCGATACCGTCGGGATAGCTGGCGATCCAGGGACGCGGGTGAGCGGCGGTCTCGATCGGTGTGTCCATGCTAGTCCTCCAGCAGCGCTTGAACGCATGGGCTTTGCGCCCTTCAGATCAATATTCCACGGGTTTACGTTAGCGTCAAATGGGTGCCGTGGGTTTTTGGCAGGGTGCCTGTCACGAACCCCCACCCGGCCTCCCCCTCAAAGGGGGAGGTGCAGGAAGCGCAAAACTGCGGCTCGCTCTGAAGACGTAAGGGGCGTTCGGTTGACGTTTACGTAAACTACGCTAGACTGCCTTCAGCAGGACAAGGTCCGCTGGAACGATCGACGGTGGACCTGCTGGCCGCAGCCGATTGATTCGGTGAACGGTGTCCGATGAAAGAAGTGCCTTGCGGCCATCAGCGGCAAGGCGACATGGAGGGGCATGCCGTGACCATTGCGCTTATTGTGATCAGCCTTGTGGTGTTTGCCGTTCTGGCCGTGCGGGAGAGCCCGATGTGGCAATGGGCCTTGGCTGCGTTGACCATTGGCCTGCTCACACGCATCGATTTCACCAGCGACGGTGTTGTGGTTGCGGGGGATCTGGGCGGCCTGATCCTCGTCCTCTTGCCGGCTATCATTCTCGGGCTGCTCAGCATTGAATCTGTGCGTAAGGCAACTGTGCTTCGCCCGATCTATGGTGCGGTCAAATCCATTTTGCCGCGGGTGAGCCGGACCGAGCAGGAGGCGCTTGACGCCGGTACGGTGGGCTGGGATGCCGAGCTGTTCTTGGGGCGGCCGGACTGGAGCAAGCTCGAGGCAATCCGCCCACTGACCCTTTCCAGCGAAGAACAGGCCTTCCTCGACAATCAGGTCGAGACGGCCTGCGCGATGATGAACGATTGGGATATCCGCCACAACTGGTCCGATCTCAGCCCCGAGCTCTGGCAGTATTTCAAGGATGAAGGTTTCCTTGGCATGCTGATCGGCAAGGAACATGGCGGCCTAGGCTTTTCGGCGCAGGCGCAATCCATGATCGTCAGCAAGATCGCCAGCCGCTCGGTTGCGGCCGGCATCACCGTGATGGTGCCCAATTCCCTGGGGCCGGGCGAATTGCTGGAAAAATACGGTACGCCCGAGCAGAAGGAAAAATATCTCGGCCGACTGGCACGCGGGCTCGAAGTGCCATGCTTTGCCCTCACGGGCGTCCATTCCGGGTCCGATGCCGGTGGCATGCGTGACGTGGGCGTTGTGACGCGCGGCATGTTCAATGGCGAGGAAGTGCTCGGCGTTCGCCTAAGCTTTGACAAGCGCTATATCACCCTCGCGCCGATCGCGACGCTGGTAGGCCTGGCATTTATCCTCAAGGACCCAGACAATTTCTTGGGTCGGGGTACGGATATCGGAATTACCCTCGCACTGGTGCCGCGCGATCATCCGGGCGTGGAAATCGGTCGGCGGCATTTCCCCGGCCGGCAGGCCTTCATGAATGGTCCGGTGCGCGGGCGCGATGTGTTCATTCCGATGGATTTCCTGATCGGGGGAACGGCCTATGCCGGCCAGGGCTGGCGCATGCTGATGGAATGCTTGTCGACCGGGCGCGCTATTTCCTTGCCGGCGATCGGTTCGACCTCCATCAAGCAGGTGTTGCGCACCACCTCGGCTTATGCACGGGTGCGGCGGCAGTTCGGCATACCTGTTGGCATCATGGAAGGGGTTGCCGAGCCCTTAGGCGAGATGGTCAAGCGCGCCTATACGTTCGAGGCAGCGCGCGGCCTCACGGCATCCATGGTGGATGAGGGACAGCGGCCTGCAGTGATCGCGGGTCTGCTCAAATACACCACCACCGAAGCCATGCGCGAGAGCATGGACGATGCCTTCGACATTCATGGTGGCCGGGCAATCCAGGATGGCCCCAGCAATTACCTCTTCGGCGCCTATATGGCGATTCCGGTGGCCATCACGGTGGAAGGCGCCAATATTCTGACGCGCACGCTGATGACCTTTGCGCAAGGCGTGCTGCGGGCCCATCCGTTCCTCTTGCGGGAAGTGCAGGCGGCACAGAACAAGAACCAGCGCCAAGGGCTGGATCAGTTCGATGCGGCCTTTAGCGGCCACACCAAGTTCATGCTGCGCAACATTGCCGCCAGTTTCCTGCATGGCGTCAGCAATGGTGGCTTCGTCCAGGCGCCCAACCATGGACCCATGGCGCACTGGTACCAGAAGCTGCATCGCTATTCGCAGGATTTTGCCCTCGTTGCGGACTGGACAACGGTGGTGTTGGGCGGAGCGCTCAAGCGCAAGCAGAAGCTATCCGGTCGCATGGCCGATATCTTGAGCGATCTTTATCTCATGTCGGCCGTGTTGCGGCGCTTCGAGGATGAAGGACGGATTGCCGAGGACCGGGAACTGGTGGATGCGATCCTTCAGGATCGTGTAGCGGCGCTCGAAAAAAATTTCGGCGAAGTGTTCGACAACTTCCCCAATCCCATCTTTGCCCATGCCATGCGGTTCCTGTGCTTCCCCCTGGGGCGGCATGCCAAGCGCTCCAGCGATCGGGTGAACTACCGGCTGGTGCGTGCCATTTTGCGTCCTAGTTCTTTCCGCGACCGGCTGACCAAAGGCGTTTTTGTTTCGTTTGATCCCGACGATGTGACAGGCGTTCTGGAAGATGCGCTGCGCAAGGTGACCGAGGCCGAAGAGATCGAAGCCCGTTTCGTCAAGGCCTCGCGCAAGGGCGTCATCGAGCGGCGGCTGGATCGGGATCCCTTCGCCGATGCCGTCGCTGCAGGGGTGCTCAACGACAATGAGGCCGGCATTATGCGTGCGGCGGATGAGGCAACCGACCGGGCGGTGCGGGTGGATGATTTCGCCGGTGATGCCCTGGCGACGGCGAACGTACCGCGCATGGCGGCGGAGTAGGAACCGAGGTCGCAGTCGACGTCCTCCCCGCAAGGGGGAGGGGGAACAAGACAGGAGAAACAATGATCCAGCCGCAGATGCCGACAGCCAAGCACTGGCGCTTTCACCGGGACGTTGAAAATCTCGGTTGGCTCACGATCGACACGCCTGGCGCACCGGTGAACACACTGAGCCGGGAAGCGATCATGGAGCTCGAGGCTCTGGTCGCGCGGTTCGAGGAGCTGGCGCAGACCCGCGAGCTGGAAGGCGTGATCATCCTCTCAGGCAAATCGAGCGGCTTCATCGCGGGTGCGGACATTTCCGAATTCGACGCGATGAGCGATTTTTCGGTTCTGCCGCAGGCGCTGGAGCGCACCCATGCGCTGTTCAATCGCATCGAGGCGCTCAAGATGCCGGTTGTCGCTGGGATCCATGGATTTTGCCTGGGTGGTGGATTGGAGCTGGCGCTGGCCTGCCACTACCGCATTGCCGTCAATGACGACAAAACGCGGATCGGTTTTCCGGAAGTCAATCTCGGGATTTTCCCGGGGTTTGGCGGCACGGGCCGCTCGGTCCGGCAGGCTGGGCCGATCGATGCCATGCAGATCATGCTTACGGGCAAGATGCTGCGGGCGGGTGCAGCCAAGGGCATGAACCTGGTCGACAAGCTGGTGCGCCATCGCGACATGCTGCGCTGGGAGGCGCGCAAGGCGGTGTTGCAGCATCGGCGCTCGAGCGAGGCGCCGTTCACCAAGAGTGTGCTGGCCACGGGATTCTTGCGGGAGTATCTCGCCAATAAGATGCGGGACGAGGCCAAGAAGAAGGCGCGACGGGAGCATTATCCGGCGCCTTACGCCCTGATCGACCTTTTCGAAAAGCACGGCAATGACCCCAAGGCCATGAGCCGGGGAGAGATCGAGGCCTTTGTGCCACTGATGGGCACGGATACGGCGACCAATCTCCGGCGCGTGTTTTTTGCCCAGGAGAGCCTCAAGAAGCAGGGCGCCAAGGACGCCAAGTTTAGCCGCGTCCATGTGATCGGTGCCGGGGTGATGGGGGGCGACATAGCGGCCTGGTGCGCGTTGCGCGGCATGGCGGTGACGCTGCAGGATATCGACATGGCGCGGATCAATCCCGCGCTCGAGCGGGCCAAGAAGCTGTTCCGCAAGCGCCTGCGCAAGAAGCGCGAGGTGGATGCGGCCATGCTGCGGCTCGAAGCCGACCCTGCGGGCAAGGGCGTGAGCCGGGCCGATGTGATCATAGAGGCGGTCGTGGAGAAGCTTGAGGTCAAGCAGGCGATTTTTGGTGGGCTGGAAGACAGGCTCAAGCCAGGCGCGATCTTGGCAACCAATACTTCGTCGATTGAGCTCGAGCGCATTGCCGAGCATCTCAAGCAGCCGGAGCGTCTGATCGGGCTGCATTTCTTCAATCCTGTGGCGCAATTGCCCCTGGTCGAGGTGATCCGGTCAAAGTTCAACAGTGATGCCGAAATCGGCAAGGGCGCGGCGTTTGCCCTCACCATCGGGAAGTCGCCCGTGGTGGTCAAGTCGGCACCGGGGTTCCTGGTGAACCGGGTGCTGATGCCCTACATGCTCGGCGCCGTGCAGCGCGTCGAGGCGGGCGAAAGCAAGGAAGTGATCGATGCGGCGGCCGTGGCGTTCGGCATGCCGATGGGGCCGATCGAGCTGATGGATACGGTGGGGCTCGACGTAGGGCAGTCGGTCGCCACGGAATTGGGTCATCAGGTGCCCATCGAGAGCCGGTTTGCCACGCTGGTGCGGGAAGGCAAGCTCGGGCGCAAGACAGGCGAGGGTTTCTATAAATGGGTGGATGGCAAAGCGCAGAAGAGCGAAACGCCGGAGCGTTCCGACTTGGCAGCGCTGGGAAGGGCACTGGTCAAGCCGCTGGTTGACATGACCGAAGTGGTGCTGGCCGAAGGGGTTGTCGCCAATGAACGGCTGGCCGATATCGGGGTGATCCTGGGGACAGGCTTTGCGCCGTTTCTCGGTGGACCGCTCCAGGCGCGCAAGGATGGAAGAGCTTAAGTTATGACTGAACTTCGCAAAGTCGCCATTGTGGGGTCGGCCCGCATTCCGTTTGCGCGCGGCAATACGGCCTATGCCGATGAGACCAATCTTTCCATGCTGGGGACGGTGTTGACCGGCCTTGCCGAGAAATTTGGGCTCAAGGGGCAAAAAATCGACGAGGTCATGGGCGGGGCGGTGATCGCTCATTCGCGTGACTTCAACCTGCTGCGCGAGGCGAGCCTTGATGCCGGGCTCTCGCCGCGCACGCCGGGCACCAATATGCAGATCGCCTGCGGCACGAGCCTTCAGGCGGCGCTGACCTTGGGTGCCAAGATCGCGTCGGGCGAGATCGACAGCGGGATTGCTGCCGGGGCGGATAGTGTCAGCGACAGCCCGATCGTCTTTGGCAACAAGTTCCAGCACCGGATGATCGACCTTAGCCGCGCGCGTTCGGCGGGCGAGAAGCTGGGCGTGTTCAAGGGGTTTTCCCTGGGCGAGCTGACGCCCGTCGCGCCGTCCGTCAATGAGCCGCGCACCGGCCTCTCCATGGGGCAGCATTGCGAATTGATGGCGCGGGAATGGGGTATTTCGCGCAAGGCGCAGGACGAGCTGGCCGTGGCGAGCCATCGCAATGCAGCCAAGGCCTATGACGAAGGCTTCCACGACGATCTGCTGGTGCCCTGCGCGGGTCTGGTGCGGGACAACAATGTGCGCCCCGACACCAATCTCGACAAGATGTCCCAGCTCAAGCCAGCGTTCGACAAATCGGGCGGGCATGGCACGCTGACGGCCGGCAATTCGACGCCCCTGACCGATGGAGCCTCGGCGGTGTTGCTGGCGAGCGAAGACTGGGCACGCGAACGCGGTCTGCCGATCCTGGCCTATCTCACCACGGGGCGCGTTGCAGGCAATGACTTCGCCCATGGCGAAGGGCTCCTCATGGCGCCCACTATCGCTGTCAGCGAAATGCTGGCGCGGCGCGGGATCGGCTTTGCTGATATCGACTTCTTCGAGCTGCACGAAGCATTCGCCGCGCAGGTTCTGTGCACGCTCAAGGCTTGGAACGACGCAGCCTATTGCCGGGATGTGCTGGGGCGGGAGAACGTGCTCGGTGTGATCGATCCGGCCAAGATCAACGTGAAGGGCTCAAGCCTTGCCTATGGCCACCCCTTTGCTGCCACGGGCGCACGCATTTTGGGCCTGACGGCGAAGTTGCTGGCCACCGAGCCGGGCAAGCGGGCACTCATTTCCGTGTGCACGGCAGGTGGGCAAGGCGTAGCGGCTCTGGTAGAAAGTGCTGCATGAGCGATAATGTCGTCAAATTTCGTCGCATCGAGAAAAAGCCCGAGCCGCCGCCAAGGAAGCCGCGCGGGCCTGCGCCGAGCTGGGTTCCGTTTGTTGCGCTGATTGCGGTCGCGGTGTTGCTATATTTTGTCCAGCAAACGGGCGTGCTTGGCGGTTGACACTTCTATCCATCGTGCCAAGCTGAGGGCAGGAGGTCGGCATGACGAAGAAGCTTGATCCGATCATTTCTGAGTTCGAGACCCAAGAAGAGGCGGACGCCTACGACGCTTGGTTTCGACAGAAGGTGCAAGCCGGAATTGATGATCCTCGTCCGCGCGTTCCTCACGACGAAGCGATGGCTCGCTTGAAGGCAACCATTGATCGCGCAGCTAAACGAAAAAAGAGTGCCTAGTGCCACTCGCGATAGTCTGGTCGGAAGAGGCTTTGCAGCAGGCCGATGTCCTGCTGGAGTATATCGCTGGCAACAATCAGGCGGCGGCTGATCGCCTCTGGGCGAGATTGCAGGATGCAACTCTTCCACTGGCTGAACACCCCTATCTCTTCAGACCTGGCCGTGTGTCGGGGACGCGCGAACTTGTGGTGCACACCAATTATGTCGTTGTGTACCGTGTGCTCACTACCTCAGTGGAAATCGTTGCGGTTCTGCATACTCGCCAGAGATATCCACGCTCGAATTGAATGAGAGAGAGCCTTAAAGCCAACCCGCTCCTTCGCACTCGTTCGTGACAGATTGTTAACAAATTTGCTCACGTTGACGTTTAGGTCAATGTTTTGCTTGTCAGTGGACGGAAAGCCGTAATAGCGTCCATCAATCTTGACCAGCGGGTCAAATCCGCGCGGGCGAGCTCCAACACCGCAACAGCATGATTGCGGAACAAGACGACTTCAGGAAATCCACAAGGAGATGGGACGAGCATGAAATTCACGCAAACCCTGACAGCGGTAGCGACCGCTGGCGCCATGGCGCTGTTGATGAGCTCGACGGCCTCGGCCGTGACGCTCAACATGATGAACGGCTCCGAACCCGGTTCTATCGACCCACATCAGGCCTCCGGCGATTGGGAAAACCGCATCATTGGCGACTACATCGAAGGTCTGATGACTGAAGACGCCAATGCGGAAGCCATTCCAGGACAGGCTGAAAGCTACACCATCTCCGACGATGGCTTGGTTTATACTTTCAAGCTACGCGACGGCTTGCAGTGGAGCGATGGCGAGCCGGTGACGGCCGAGGACTTCGTGTTCGGCTTCCAGCGCCTGTTCGACCCCGCGACCGCGTCGGAATATGCGTATCTGCAGTTCCCCATCAAGAACGGCTCCGAAATTGCCGACGGTTCCGTCACCGATTTCAGCCAGCTTGGCGTCAAGGCAATTGACGACAAGACCCTCGAGATCACGCTTGAAGGCCCCACCCCATTCTTCCTCCAGGCGCTGACCCACTACACCGCCTATCCCGTGCCAAAGCATGTGATCGACCGGGTTGGCAATGACTGGACCAATATCGAGAATATTGTTTCCAACGGTCCTTATACGCCGACCGAGTGGGTGCCCGGCAGCTATCTGAAGTCTGTAAAATCCGAGACCTACTGGGATGCTGCCAATGTGCAGATCGACGAGGTCAACTATTTCGTTCAGGACGACCTTGCAGCGGCCCTGTCGCGCTATCGTGCTGGCGAATACGACATCCTGACCGATATTCCGTCCGACCAGGCTGAGTGGATCAAGACCAATCTGCCAGGACAGGATTACTTCGCGCCGTTCCTAGGCATCTACTACTACGTGATCAACCAGGAAAAAGAGCCCTTCGCGAACCCTGACGTGCGCAAGGCCCTGTCCATGGCCGTCAATCGCGACGTGATCGGACCCGATGTGCTCGGCACCGGCGAAGAGCCCGCCTATGGCTGGGTGCCGCCCGGCACCGCGAACTATGAAGGCGTGGAACCATACCAGCCCGAGTGGATCGGCCTCTCCTATGAAGAGCGCGTGGCCGAAGCCAAGTCGATCATGGAAGGGCTTGGCTATACTGCTGAAAGCCCGCTTCAGCTGCAGCTGAAGTACAACACCAATGACAACCACCAGCGTGTGGCCGTTGCGATCTCGTCCATGTGGGAGCAGATCGGCGTCAAGACCGAGTTGTTCAACTCGGAAACTGCGGTGCACTATGACGCCCTGCGCGCCGGCGACTTCCAGGTCGGCCGTGCCGGTTGGTTGCTCGACTATTCGGATCCGTCCAACACGCTGGACCTGCTGCGCCAGCCGATCGAGCAGGACGGCACAATGAACTGGGGCAACAACTACGGTCGTTACTCCAATGACGAGTTCGAGGGGCTGCTGAACCAGGCGACCACCGAACAGGATCTGGTGGCACGCGCCAAGCTCCTGGGCGACGCGGAAAAGATCGCCATGGATGAAACCGCCGCGATCCCGATCTACTGGTACATCGCGCAGAACGTTGTTTCGCCCAAGATCACTGGCTTTGTGTCTAACGCGTCGGACATTCACCGGACGCGCTGGCTGAGCAAGTCGGAATAAGCCTTCAACCATCCCGCGGCGTCGCCCCTTGGGAGGGGCGGCGCCGTATTTTGATTCACCGGCGCGCATGACGCAGCGGCGCGGTGGATGTGAAAGGTCCGGACCCCATGTTTGGATATGTTTCGCGGCGTGTGCTGTCGGCTATTCCGATAGCGCTGATTGCCGTTACAGCCTGTTTCTTTATTCTGCGGCTGGCCCCCGGCGGACCGTTCGACGGTGAACGCGCGCTGCCGCCGACCACGCTCGCCAATCTGCGGGCGCATTACAATCTCGACCTGCCGCTGTTCCAGCAATACTTCATCTATGTCGGCCGGTTGCTGCAAGGCGATTTCGGACCGTCCATGGTGTATAATGATTTCACCGTGGCCGAGATGTTGTGGATCGGCCTGCCGTTCACCCTGATGCTGGGCTTTTCAGCCTTCATCATCGGCACGATTGTCGGCCTCATTGCCGGAGCGCTTTCCGCCGTGAACCAGAACAAGTGGCCGGACTATGTGCTGGTCCTGCTGGTGATGATCGGCCTTGTCGTGCCGAACTTCCTGATGGCGGCCATTGTGCAACTGGTATTCGGGGTTTACCTCGACTGGTTCCCGGCAGGTGGCTGGCAAAATGGGTCTATTGCCCATCTTGTGCTGCCCATTTTCGTGCTGGTCTTGCCTCATGCGGGACGTACGGCACGACTGATGCGTGGCTCGATGATCGAGGTGCTGGGCACTAATTACGTGCGCACGGCTAAGTCGAAAGGCCTGGGGCAAAGGCTGATCCTCGCGCGACACGCCATCAAGCCGGCGCTTCTGCCCGTGGTGAGCTATCTCGGGCCGGGACTGAGCTATTTGCTCACCGGCTCGCTCGTCGTGGAGCAGGTGTTCGCCCTGCCGGGTATCGGCAAGTACTTCATCAGCGCCGCGCTCAACCGCGACTATGGCCTCGTTCTCGGGACGACCATTCTTTACATGTTCATCATCTTGGCCGTGAACCTCGTAGTCGACATCCTCTATGCATGGCTGGATCCCAAGGTGAGGTACAGCTGATGGCCGGTATCACGGGCAAGGACGCCCTCCTCACCGACTACGCCAACAAGCTCGAAAAGCTTGACCCGCCCAAAGGGCGGTCGCTGACGCAAGACGCCATGCGGCGCCTCGTGCGCAACAAGGCGGCGGTCGCGTCCATCTTCATCGTCGTCTTTATCGTCCTGTTCGCGTTCGTGGGGCCGTATCTGATCCCATGGACCTATGACAAGATCGACTGGAGCGGCATTCGCAAGCCGCCCAATTTCGAAGCCGGTCACTTCGCTGGCACGGACCAGAACGGTCGCGACATGTTGGCCCGCATCATGCAAGGCACGCAGATGAGCCTGATCGTGGCTGGTGTCGCCACGCTCGTGTCGGTGATTATCGGCGTGATCTACGGCGCGGTTGCAGGCTATTTCGGCGGCAAGGTCGATGCGGTCATGATGCGCTTTGTCGATATCATGTACGCGCTGCCCTATATTCTGTTCGTGATTATCCTCGTGGTGATCTTCGGGCGCAATCCGGTGTTGCTGTTCGTGGGCATCGGATGCCTTGAATGGCTCACCATGGCGCGCATCGTGCGCGGGCAGACCCTCTCCATCAAGGAGCGCGAGTTCATCGAAGCGGCAAAGGCCGGCGGCGCCAAGCCCTGGACCATCATCATGCGGCACATCGTGCCGAACCTGACCGGTCCGGTAGTGATCTATGCGACGCTCACCATTCCCGAGATCATCCTCACGGAGAGTTTCCTTTCTTATCTCGGGCTAGGGGTGCAGGAGCCACAGACATCGCTCGGCACGCTGATCTCGTTTGGCTCGCCCGTCGCCGAGACACTTCCCTGGATGTTGATCGGCCCGGCGGTGGTTTTGGTCACCTTGCTGCTTTGCCTCACCTATATCGGGGACGGCTTGCGCGATGCGCTCGACCCCAAGGATCGATAAATGAAAAACGTCTTATCCGTTCAGGACATGTCGGTGACATTCGCGCTGCACAACAGCGAAGTGCACGCCGTACGTGAAATGAACTTCGACCTCTCGCCCGGCGAGACACTCGCCGTCGTGGGGGAGTCCGGCTCGGGCAAAAGCCAGGCGTTCCTCGCCATCATGGGGCTTCTGGCCAAGAACGGCCGCGCGAGCGGCCGGGCCATGATGGGGGATATCAATTTGCTCGGCATGGAGCCGGGGCAATTGGACAAGCATCGTGGCAAGGACATTGCCATGATCTTCCAGGACCCCATGACGAGCCTCAACCCCACGCTCAAGATCAAGACGCAACTGAGCGAAGTGCTGGTCAAGCATCGTGGCTTCGACAAGGACAAGGCGGTTCGCGCAGCAACAGAAATGCTCGAGCGCGTTGGCATCCCTGAACCCGCCAAGCGCGCCAATGCCTATCCCCATGAGCTTTCAGGCGGCATGCGCCAGCGCGTGATGATCGCCATGGCGCTGCTATGCCAGCCCAAGATCCTGATCGCGGACGAGCCGACAACGGCGCTCGACGTGACCGTGCAGGCGCAGATGCTGGATCTGTTCAAGAGCCTGACGGATGATTTCGGCACCTCGCTGGTGCTGATCACCCATGATCTGGGCGTTGTGGCTGGCGTCGCGGACCGCATGATGGTGATGTATGGCGGGCGGGCGGTGGAGAAGGGCGTTACGGACGACCTCTTCTATGATCCGCGCCATCCTTATACACTGGGGCTGCTTCATTCGACCCCGCATATTGCCAAACGTGCCGAGCGGCTCGACCCGATCCAGGGCCTGCCGCCGAGCCTTGAGAACCTGCCCAAGGGCTGCTCGTTCAACCCGCGTTGCGCCTTTGCGTTCGACCGGTGCCTGGTGGACCGTCCACCGCTGATGGACACCGGTAATGGGCGTGAGAAAGCCTGCTTCTATGAAGGCCCGATGGCCTATGGAAAGGTCGCTTGATGGACCAGACAACGATCAACCTTCTTGAAATCCGCGACCTCAAGAAGACGTTCTCCGTTGCCTCGGGCCTGTTCAGCCGGCCTTTGACGCTGACGGCGCTGAGCGACATCAATTTTTCCATCCGCAAGGGCGAGACACTGGGCATTGTGGGCGAGAGCGGGTGTGGCAAGTCCACGCTCGGACGCTGCATCCTCCAGCTGCTGAGCCCTGATGAGGGGCAGGTGCTCTGGCTGGGCCAGGATCTGACCAAGCTGCCGGCCGAAGAGATGCGCAAGCGTCGCGCCGATCTGCAGATCATTTTCCAGGACCCGCTGGCATCGCTCAACCCGCGGATGACCGTGGGCGAGATCATTGCCGATCCGCTGCGGACATTGCGGCCTGAGCTGAGCCGGGACGAGCGGCAGGCACGCGTGCTCAAGATCATGGAGGCGGTGGGCCTCTTGCCAGAGATGATCAACCGCTATCCGCACGAGTTTTCGGGCGGGCAGGCGCAGCGCATCGGCATTGCCCGAGCGCTGATCACCGAGCCAAAGCTCATCGTGTGCGACGAGCCGGTGTCGGCACTCGATGTGTCGATCCAGGCGCAGATCCTGAATTTGCTCAGCGAGCTCAAGGATGAGTTCGGGCTGACGCTGATCTTTATTTCGCACAATCTCAGCGTTGTGCGACACGTGTCGGATCGTATCCTCGTGCTCTATCTCGGGCGGATCGTGGAGCTGGCGACGGGCGACGAGATTTATGATCGGCCGCGGCACCCCTATACGCGGGCGCTGTTGACCGCTGTGCCGATCCCGGATCCGCGGCTAGCGCGACAGCGCAGCATCGATGCGCTCAAAGGCGAGATCCCTTCGCCGATCAATCCGCCGTCAGGCTGCACCTTCCGTACACGCTGCCGCTTTGCCAAGCCGTATTGCGCCGAGCACCGACCACCGCTGGAGACCATCGAGGATCATCGCCTGGTAGCCTGCCATCGCTGGCGGGAGATCGAGGTGCCGGAAGAAGCGGCAATAGGGGCTTAGGGCGAGGGGCTGGGGTGCTGGTTTTGATTACCAGACTATTCAAACGCTCGCTGTCATCCCGGCCTTGAGCCGGGATCCATCCTGAGATGCTTGTTGCACGGTTGAACGCCGAGCGAACCACCTGGCGGCTGTGGAGCGATCTCGGGATGGATCCCGGGTCAAGCCCGGGGTGACATCGTGGGTGGGCGCGACCGTGCCGCCCTAGTAAGGAGCAGTTAGCCCGTCTTGCCACCTTCGCGACGGTCGTTTTGGCCGACATTGACGACCTTCCGGCGGCGGTCGGGGCCTTTGTATTCGCCGGCTTCGATGAAGCCGCGCGGGTTTGTCTCGATACTGGTGAGTCGAGACTGCAGGTGATTGGCGGCAAAAGGCTTGCGCAGGAACTCGGTGACGCCGGCGTCGCGGGCTGCGGCAATGCGCTTGGCGTCGGGCGCGCTGCTCATCATGATGATGGGCACAGAGCGGTTCGGGGAGTCGGTTGCGGCGCGGAGATTCCTGGTGAGGGCGACCCCGTCCATGCCGTCGAGTGCGTCATCGAGGATGATCACCTCGAAGGCGCGGCGGCGCAGCTCGAACATGGCGCTGTCTGCGTCCGTGACCTCGCAAATATCCTTGCGACCAAGGCTGCGCAGCATGTCGGCGATAAGAGCGGCCATGTGGGCGGAGTGATCAGCCACGAGGACGCCGCGCTTGGTGATGGCCTGGATAGACATGGAACACAAATGCTCAAGAAAAGACGTAGAGCAGAGCATAGCCACCTTTCGCATATGGAGCGTTAATTCGCGCCGTACGATCTACGTGTGCGGGGTGGAGAAAAGGGCAAAAGCTGCGTTCTGCTGCGTTGACAGCCCCTCGCAATTTCCCTATGAAGACGCACAAGTTTCGGGCGCTTAGGCGCCCCTTTTATTTGACCTGAGGATAAACCGATGAAGATCCGCAACTCGCTGAAGGCGCTGATGACTCGCCACCGCGCGAACAAGCTCGTCCGCCGTCGCGGCCGGGTATACATCATCAACAAGGTGGACAAGCGCTTCAAGGCCCGCCAGGGCTAAGCTTCGCTGCTTGACCGATGTGAATTGCAAAGCCCGCGCAAGCGGGCTTTGCTGCTTTTAGCGTCATGGTGTTAGGGCCCGAGAAAGATCATGCGGCGATCTCATGTAATCTGCGTCTCCATCGAGAGACCGTTCGATGAGGTTTATGCGTTTCTGGGGCAGCCAAGGAATTTCGCGCGCTGGGCTTCGGTTGAGAACGAGTCGCTAGAACCATTGCCCAATGGCGACTGGGCGGGTCAAATGGCTTTCGGCTTCCGCCACATCCGCTTCACGCCCTCTAATCCCTATGGCGTGCTGGACCATGCCATCTTCAAGCCGGGCGGCGAGGTTCTCTTTACGCCCATGCGCGTCGTGCCCAATGAGGAGGGTACCGAGCTGAACTTCACGTTTTTTGCTCGCGAAGGCATGGACGAAGCCCAGTTCGCATCAGCCATTGAATGGATCACCACCGACTTTCTGGCGCTAAAGAGCCTGCTCGAAGCTGTGCCGCGGCGCTAATGCAAAACCCCCGGAACACAGTTCCGGGGGCCGCAAGATTGCTACTCGGGCTCAGCCGCTCAGCTGGAGCCGGCGCCGTCCTGGCGGACGAAAGCGATGCGGAGCATGTTGGTGGCGCCAGGCGTGCCCAGGGGAATGCCGGCGGTGATGGCGACACGATCGCCAGGACGGGCAAAGCCTTCCTGATAGGCGATGACGCAGGCCCGGTCGACCATGTCTTCAAGAGAGACGGCATCTTCCGTCTGCACGCAATGGACGCCCCAAACCACCGACATGCGCCGGATGGTCCGCTGATTGGGCGAAAGGACGATGATGGGCTTGGATGGCCGCTCACGGGCCGCGCGTATGCCGGTGGAGCCGGAGGCCGTATAGGTGACGATGGCGGCCAGATCGAGTGTTTCGGCTACCTGGCGGGTAGCCGCCGAAATGGCATCGGCTGCCGTAGCCTCGGGCTCGGTCTGGGCGGCCCGGATGATGCCACGATAGTTGGCATCGCCCTCAACGGCGGCGGCAACCTTGTTCATGGTGGAAACGGCTTCCACCGGATACTGGCCCGACGCCGATTCGGCCGATAGCATGATAGCGTCGGCACCTTCAAATACGGCAATGGAAACGTCGGAAACTTCGGCACGGGTCGGCACCGGCGAGGTAATCATCGACTCCAGCATCTGGGTCGCAACCACCACCGGCTTGCCGTAGCGGCGGCACATGCGGATCATGCGCTTTTGCAGGCCTGGCACGGTCTCGAGCGGCAGTTCCACGCCCAGGTCGCCGCGGGCGACCATGATGGCGTCGGAAAGCTTGACGATTTCCTCGAGACGGTCGATGGCCTGTGGCTTCTCAATCTTGGCCATGACGCCGGCGCGGCCCTGCACGATCTTGCGGACATCGATGATGTCTTCGGGACGCTGCACGAAGGAGAGGGCAATCCAATCGGCTTCGGCCTTAAGGCCCTCGAGAAGGTCCGCATGGTCCTTTTCGGTCAAAGCACCAGTCGGCAGGAGAGTATCGGGCAGGGACACGCCCTTCTTGTCGCTCAGCTTGCCGCCATAGATCACTTCAGTTTCGATCGAGCCGCCCCCGACCTTGGTGGCCTTGAGCGCAAGCTTGCCGTCGTCGAGCAGGAGGCGATCGCCGACAGAGACGTTCTCAATGATTTCGGGATGGGGCAGGTAGACGCGCTCGGTATTACCGTTGTCGTCCTTCTGGCTGTCGAGGGTGAACTTCTGCCCAGCCACTAAATTGACCGAGCCGCCAGTGAACTTCCAGACGCGCAGCTTGGGGCCTTGAAGGTCAACGAGAACGCCCAAGGGATGGTTCAGGCGCTTTTCCACGGCCCGGATACGGCCAACCGTCTGGTGCAGCAGGTCGTGGCTCGCATGGCTCATGTTGATGCGGAACACGTCGGCACCGGCCTTGGCCAGTTCCTCGATCATATCTTCTTCGTTGCTGGCTGGCCCCAAAGTCGCGAGGATCTTAGCGCGTCTCAAGCGTCTCATTGCGTATCCGTTCCCTGGGTCGTTATGTCGTCCTGCGGTGCATCGGGTGATGCTTCGTCCGGATCAACAAGGAATGTGGGGTCTTCGAGATCCTCGCCCGCTTCCGGGTCGACCAGGGCAGGACCGGCATTGTCTTCGGTCAACTGCAAAGTCCAGTCCGTGCGGTTCTGGGTATCGATTTCAAAGAAACCGGTGCGCTCATAGCCGCGCGCGAGGCAATCCTCAACCCCGAATATTGTGAAGGTTTCGTCACGCGTGCACATGAATACCGAACCTTCCCAGGCCCCGCCGCCAATATCATCCACCGCGTAGATGTAATAAAAACGACGCTGGAGATCGCCCTGGTAGAGCACGCGGCAATCACCCGGAGGCGCTTGCCACCAGCCCTCGCTCATCCAGCCGCGTTCGGCGCGATAGCCCATGGAAACAGAAACAAGGTTGGCGGTTTCATTGCAGACGCGCAAATCCGCCTTCGCCGGAGTGGCTGAAAACGCAAGGCTTGCGCCAAGGGCGCCCATCAAAAACAGACCGAGGCGAAGTCGCTGCAAAATCGTGCCGAGAGAGGTCAAGAAAACGTGCCCTGTTTGAGCTTATGGTGACGCATAGGTCAATGGGGAAACGGGCGATTTGAGGGTTTTGCCCGCGCACTGCTCCGTGTGCGTGTGGATAGGTCCACAAAGGGGTTGAACCTGCCGCCCGAGTGCTGTTCAAGCAGCGCTTGGTCACGGAACGGCACGGATCGGCTGATCAGTCCCAAGCAAGCGGACTTACGTTCCAATCGAGTATTGCAAGAGTTTGATCGGGACCTTCGCTCCAGGCGGGCATCCTGATCGCAGGCGGAGGGCCTTATGGCTGAGATCACTGGCGACAACGTCGCGGCGGATGAACTGCGGCAGTTCATTGAACGCATCGAACGCATGGAAGAAGAAAAGGCGGCCATCTCGGCCGATATCAAGGAGATCTTTGCCGAGGCAAAGGGGCGCGGCTACGACACCAAGGTGATCCGCCAGATCGTGCGCATCCGCAAGCAGGATGCCAATGAGCGCGCCGAGCAGGAAGCAATCCTCGATCTCTACTTGCAGGCCATCGGTATGGCCTGATAGGGCACCCAACCACCTAGCCGGGCCGCGAAAGGAGCAGAGCACCGGCAGCAAGCATGATCCAACTGGAGCCAAGTCGCGTAACGCCATGAATATGGCGGGTGTTGGATGGTGCAGTTTCGGGTCGTTGACCTTTTGATGGCAGATCGCAATGGTGATGGCCGTGTCGTGGCGGCAGACTCACCCGAGCACGCGGCTCGTCTAGTGCTGGGTGTTGATCTGGTGCGGGACGGTCTTCGGAGCGATGCGCGTGCGCTGGTCTACTTCGAGGAGCATGATGGCCGTGGTGCTTCGGTTCAGCTCTTCAGCAAGCCAGATCCGATGGCCAATCAAACATGACCACCTGGGAGTATTGAGCAGCAGAACTCAATGTCTGTTGCCTTCGCGTCCGCTTGCCTCTCTAAAAGAACTTCTGCTTGAGCCAATATCCTCCTGACATACGTACCTTCCCAAGGCCATTGGCTGACTTGTCAAAGTAACTAGCACCTCTCGTGCAATCCGGATAACCAACCCTTACGGAGATGGTATATGAGGGCGCAAGACGATCGGATCGATAAAGAGCTGCACAAGATCTCGGCCTCGAACGATCCTTTCGCTGCGGCTGTCCGGGCTACGCGCATGCCGATGCTGGTGACCGATCCGTCCCAGGCTGATAACCCGATCGTCTTTCTCAACGACGCTTTCACCAAGCTGACGGGCTATACTCGTGAAGAGGTGCTGGGGCAGAACTGCCGGTTTCTCCAAGGACCGGGCACCAATCTGGAAGACATAGCACGCGTTCGCAATGCCATTGCACGCCGCGAGGCCATCGAGATCGATCTGCTCAATTACCGCAAGGACGGCACCACCTTCTGGAACCGCCTGCTGATTTCGCCCGTCTTCAACGAAGAGGGTGATCTGAGCTATTTCTTTGCGTCCCAGTTTGACGTGTCGCCGGAGCGCAACCGGGTCAACGAGCTGCAAATGTCTCATAGCGAGCTCGAATCCGAGATCGAGCGGCGCATGCTCGACCTGATGACGAATGAAAGCCGCGTGCGCTTCATCCTCGACTCCGCCAAGATGGGCATCTGGACGCTGGACCTCAACAACTACCGCCTCATCGCCTCGCCGCAGTGCAAGATCACCTTTGGGCGTCCGTCCCATGCGCCTTTTTCCTATGATGATTTGCAGCAGGCTATCCTCGAGGAAGACCGGCTGCGCTGGAACGAGGTCATCGACAAAGCCATCGCATCGAGCTCACCCTTCGAAATTGAGTTCCGCATCAAGACCACAGCAGGCGAAATCCGCTGGGTATCAGTGCGCGGGCAGGTTTCCCGGGACCTGACGGACATGCCTTCGATCATGTCGGGCGTTTCCCAAGAGATTACCGAGCGCAAGGAAGCCGAGGAACATCGCAAGCTCCTGGCGCGCGAACTCAACCACCGCGTCAAGAACATGCTGGCCACGGCACAGTCCGTGTTCCTCCAGTCGCTGCGCTCGGCCAATACCCTCAAGGAAGCGCAGGAAATTGCCGTCGGCCGGATCAACTCCCTTTCCACAGCGCAGGACTTGCTGACCCAGGAGGGCTGGAGCAGCGCAACCATGCGCGACGTGGTGGAGCGTTCCATTGCGCCCTTCGGAGGGGCGGACTTCCGCATCGCCGGTCCTCGTATTCTTCTGGGCGCCCGCGCGGTCTCGATCCTGTCGCTGACGCTGCACGAGCTGGCCACCAACTCCATCAAGTATGGTGCGCTGAAGTCGGAAGCCGGTTCGATCACCATCACCTGGGAAGTGCTGCCAGGCGATCCGGCCATGCTTAAATTCTACTGGAGCGAAATGGGTGGTCCCCCGGTTCAGCCACCATCCAAGCGCGGCTTTGGCTCGCGCGTGGTGGAAAATATTGTCAGTGGGGAGTTCCAGGGCCGGGCCAAGCTCAACTTCCACCGTGACGGGGTCAGCTACGAGATCGAGGCTCCGATTGATCGCCTGACCTATAATTTCGATGCCTATTCAGGCCAATCCAGGATGGACGCCTGAGAGGTCATTCAGGCTCCTGCGCGGGTGTCTCGACGGCTCCCGTGCGCTGCAGCTTGAAGGCGATGGCGCTGCACAGCATGGCCCAGGCGGCACCGAGGCACCATCCCGCGAGGATATCGCTTGGGTAGTGCACGCCCATGTAAAGCCTGCTGAAGCCCACCATGAGGGTCAGGAACACAGCGCTCGCTATGGCGAAAATCTTGAGCCTGCGGCTTGGTGCGAGCCGTGCCAATACCGCTCCGATGGTGAGGAAGGTGACGGCTGAGAGCATGGCATGGCCGCTGGGGAAGCTGGCCGTGAACTGCTGGGACATGGCGGTGAGGTCGGGGCGGGGGCGGTTGTAGCCCATTTTGAGGAAGGTGCTCAAAAGCGTGCCGCCGATCACGGAAATGACCAGCAGCAGGGCCGCCGATCGGAGACGAACCATGACGAGGTAGGCGCAAACGCCGACAGTAACGAGGCCAAGGAGCGAAAAGCTACCCAGTGCCGTGATGTCCCGCACCATCTCATGGACCCAAGCGGGCCCGATTACCTGATCCACATTACCGGGGTCGCGGAAGAGGAGGAGGATGGCATTATCGAACGCCTCGGTTTCTCCCTCCAGCACCTCATCGGCTATGCCAAGAAATGCGAGCAGCAGGCCACTGGCAGCGGCAATGGCTGCGAGCAGCCAGATCTCATCGGATACGAAGCGTTGGACGCGTTGGTAGTGCTTGTTGGCCAGCAGGCGATGAAACATGGAATTCAATCTCTTCTTGCTTACGCAACGTCTCACCCGAGCGCACGTTCCTCTTGTGCGGGGAAGAGCGACCGGGATGGGACGAGCATGAACCAAGCGCCATACTATGTCATCTTGAATGCCAATGCGGGCACTGCCAACGCTATCGGCATTACCCCCGATGCCCTAAAGGACATGTTTGCAGCCAACGGCATGGACGCAATCGTCGATGCCGACACCGAAGCCGGCATGGAGGTGCGCACCGAGCGTGCACTGGCGAGCGGGGCACAGACAATCGTCGCTGCGGGCGGGGATGGAACGATCACGGCGCTGGCTTCGGCGCTGGTCGGAACGGAGCGGCAGCTCGCCATCTTGCCGCTTGGAACGGTGAACGCCCTGGCCAAGGACCTTCACGTTCCGCTGGACCTGACCAGTGCCGTGGCCGCGATCAAGGATGGCGAAAGCCGGCGGATCGACGTTGGCGAGGTCAATGGCAAGATCTTCCTCCACAAAGTGGTGGTTGGGCTCATTCCCAGCCTCGCGGCTGGGCGGGAAAAGATCCGCGGGCGCTATGATGTTGCGGCCAAGATCGGTTTCCTGCGCTACATGTTCCGGCGCATTGCCCGGGCCAAGCGCATGGCCGTGGCCATCGAAACCGACACGGGCACACGCCGGGTCGAGCGGATCCAGGCGCTGGCCGTGGCTAGCAATGCCTATGACGAGGGGCTGGGCCAGTTCTTTTCGCGGGCAAGCCTCGATCGCGGCACGCTGACGCTTTATGTGCTCAAGCACTTCACAGTCAGCGATTTTTTCCGGCTGACCACCGGCATGCTGTTTGGGCGCTGGCAGAATGATGAAGCGCTCAGCATGGAAAGCGTCAGTTCTGTTACCATCAACGCCCATAAAGCGTTGATGAAGGTGATGTTCGATGGCGAGGTCATGACTTTGCAGACACCCTTGAAGTTTACGATCCGGCCCTTGGCGTTGACTGTGCTCGTGCCTCCCGCCCTCGCTAAAGCCGAAGCAGGAGAGCAGGCAGCGTGAAACTGGTCCATATTTCCGATCTGCATTTTGGGCACCACGACCCGATTTTGGCTGAAGGCTTTGCCGCTGATATCAATGCGCTCAATCCCGACCTGATCGTGGCGAGCGGTGATTTCACCCAGATTGGGACCGAGGAAGAGTTCGAGCAGGCCCGCGCGTTTCTCGATACGCTCACTGCGCCGGTCTTTGCCGTTCCGGGGAATCATGACGTTCCGGCGGTCAATATCTTCCGGCGGTTCCTGGACCCTTACGGGCTTTATCGGAAATACATCGCCAAAGACCTCGAGCCGTTCCTTGAAATTGACGGCGTGGTGCTGGTCGGCATGCGCACCTCACGCCGGGCACGGCTGGAGTGGAACTGGGGTCATGGCACGATCTCGCGCGGGCAATTGGAAGATCTGGACGAACGCTTCGCCATGGCTTCGCCGGACGCCGTGCGCGTGATCGTCGCGCATCATCCACTGCTGTTTCCCACCCAGCCGATGATGCAGAAGACCAAGCGCGTGAAGCGCGCCGACGAGGCTCTCGCGACCTTTGCCGAACTGGGTGTGCGCCTAGTGCTTTCAGGGCACTTTCACCTCAGTTACGTGCGCAAACATGAAAGCCTGGACAAGGCTCGCGAGGGGCAGCCGATGGGCGTCAGCAAGTCGGTGGTCGCGCCCATTCTCGTTGCACAGGCATCCTCGGCCATTTCGACGCGCCTCCGCGGCGAGGCGAATGCCTATAACCTCATCGACATCTCGCACGAGCGGATCACGGTGACCGTGCGCGAGTGGCGTGATGGCCAGTGGCGTACCCGCGACAAGGCCAGCGAGCCCGTTTAAGCCGGTGACAAACGCGCCGAGATCAGCTTGACCGAGCGCCAATAGGTGTTGGAAATGCCGGGTGAGGTTTCGATGGCGTTGGGGAAGTCCAGGCGCAGATCGAGATAGCCGTCCCTGATGGCCGCGGCTGGGACACCGAACTGGAATGTCTGGGTAGCTTCGGCACCCAGCAAGACCTGACCGATTGGCTGTTCGCCAGCAAAGAGGCGAATGTCGCGATCGCCCGCATCGTTGAGATCAATCCCCTTGAGCACTAGTTCAAGCCGAAGATCCTGTTGCGGTCCGACGGCAAAGCGCAGGCGCGAGGTTTCACCCAGCGATTGACGGCCATCGTCATTGGGTCCTTCCCAGCCGCAGGGCAAGAGCTCGCGCGCAGCGTCCCTGTCGCCCTTGTTGGTGAAATCCACCGTTTGCCCCAAAACATAGCTGGCGGTGACCGGCTGCGGCAGGCAGGTCGTGGTGCGCGTTATATAGTAGGCGCGATAGTCGTCCGACACGTTGGGGTGCAGTGTTTGCCAGAGGACAACGAGCTCCGTTACGGCGAGCAGCGCCGCTAGCGCGTATGTCGCAAGAACTTTGGTTGAGCGATCAAACAAGAGCAATGTTGCCTCTCATCCAAGCGAGAGTGGTGAACCAGGCGCCAACCAGCATGACCAGCATGGACACGGCAAAAAGCCAGCGGTAGCGGGCAAGTAGCGTCATCAGGGTGATGGTGAGCGGGGCCATGCCGGTCATGAAGCGCAGCATGGAAGCAAGGCCTGCGCAGAGCGGAACGATAATAGCCAGAAACGCGAACACCGCGGCCGCCCATTGCCGGCGCCAGGCGAGAACACCGGTCAGCACCAGCCCCGCACAGGCCGAAAGGGCAAGGATCTGCGAGGCCGAGAGGCGGATGCCATCGGGGGGAAAGTTGGTAAGGCCGCGCCAGAGATAAACAGCCGGGTTGTCAAATTGCCTGCCCCAGGCACGCTGAGTGTGGCTGAAGGCCAGCCCGTCACCAACCCAATAATGGAGAAAGGCCATGTAAACAAAGAGGCCCAGGGGAGCGACAAAGATCGCAAGCACCAGTTTGTGCTGGCGCAAGAGGCCGGGAATCACACCGCGCCAGGTGCCTCTTGAACGGCGATAATCAAACAAGGCCTGAACGCCGATGGAAATGGCGATGAACACTCCGACAATGCGCGTTGCCGAAAGGAGGGCAGCAAATCCTGACGCTGCAAGGTAGTTGCTGTGCCCCAGGGTGCGGAACACCAGCGTGGTGAGCAGCACAAACATGACTTCTGTGAAGAGAGTGGTGAAGTAGAACGAGACCGGGCCGCTCAGGATGAAAGCGGCATAAAGGGCGTACGCCCTACGGCTTCGCCCCAATAGTGGCCAGGCGAGCACTGCTGCAAGATAGGCAACGCAAAGCGACACCATGCTGCCGACCACGACCGTGGGCAAGGGGACGAGCTTGGCAACGACGCCGACCAGCATGGGGTAGAACGGAAAAAACGCCCAATTGCCAGCATTTGTCCGGTTCGGTGTCGGGAAGCGATTATACCCTTCTTCAGCCATTTTGACGTACCAATGGCAATCCCAGCGGCACATGACGTCGAAATAGCGGGTAAATGGCTCGTCAGGCAGATGATGGCGAAAGGCCAGGAAGCGGATCAAGGTGCCAAGAAGCAGGAAGCCCAGGGGGAGCAACAGGACAAAAGTGGTCTGTCGATCCTCCTTCACAATCAGGGTTGCGTCCAAAATGGTCTCCAAACCGCATGTTGGCCCCTGCTTGACACAAAAGAGCGTTTCGCAGCATTGCAGCCCTTGCAGGGCTGCCATCTCATCTCAGCAGGCAACATACTGGCAGGATAGTGCTTTGGTGCGCCGGCGGGGAATTCTGGATCAATCTTGGAGCTTGGTACCGGCTAATGTCTATGGTTGAGAATACGCATTCCGTTTCCGAGGCCTTGGCCGCTCCCGAAGTTCTATTTCATCCCCCGCAACTCGCCGTCATTGTTCCCAGCTACAATGAGCGGGACAATATCGAGCTGCTCTACGAAAAGGTTGCTGTCGCCCTTGGCGATACCGTTTGGGAGATGATTGTCGTCGACGACAACAGCCCGGACGGAACGGCTGAAGTCGTCCATGAGCTCTCGCGCGTTTATGCCAATATTCGTTGCCTGCAGCGGTTTGGGCGTCGTGGTCTGGCTTCGGCGTGCGTTGAAGGCATGGCGGTTACATCTGCGCCTTATGTCGCCGTTATCGATGCTGACCTGCAGCACGACGAGGCCATCCTGCCCGTGATGCTGCGCAAGGCGCTTGATGGCGCCGATCTCGTGGTCGGATCGCGCTTTATCGAAGGTGGCTCGGCGGGGCAGGGCTTAAGCGAAACGCGTCTTTCCGGCAGCCAGTTTGCGACAAAGATGGCCGGCATGATCGCAGGTCAGGCGGTCAGCGATCCCATGAGCGGTTTCTTCCTGATCCGCCGGGATGCTGCGTTGGCAGCGGCGCCCAAGCTTGCGAGCGATGGCTTCAAGATCCTGATCGATCTGATCGTCACATCGCAGCGCATGGGCAAGCCGCTCACCATCGCCGAAGTGCCCTATACCTTCCGGCCTCGCCATGCGGGGACCAGCAAGATGAACCCCCTGATCGTGATCCAGTATCTGGGGCTCTGGGTATCCAAGCTCACCAATGGGGTGCTGCCGCCCAGCTTTCTCCTGTTCGGGCTGGTGGGCGGCACGGGCGTCGTTGTGCATCTAGCGACACTAGCGCTGTTCACGTCCGTGTTCGGGCAAGGCTTCATCCTGTCGCAGATCGCGGCAACGCTGATCGCCATGGCCTGGAACTTCGTGCTCAACAACAACCTGACCTATGCCGATCGCAAATTGCGAGGGATCCGGCTGATCACGGGTTTCCTCAGCTTCTGCGCTATCTGTGCGCTGGGCGGCATTGCCAACATTTCGGTGGCCAATGCGATCTACCAGTTCGACCACCATACGCTCGTTGCCGGGCTGTCCGGCGCCATCATGAGCTCGGTGTTCAACTATGCCGTGACGCGAGCCTTTACCTGGAAGTAGCGGGCGAACGGCCGGGATCGTCCGGCGTGTTTCCGCCAGGCTCAAGAAGCAATGCCCTTGGATCAAACCGAGGGCATTGCCCTTAGCTCCGGCGCATCGTTGGGTCTTAGCTGATCTGGCCCAGGGCGGCGGCCATGGCGGCCTGATCATAGCCCAAGGTGGTCAGCGCCGTCGTCACGATGCCAGATCGATCGAGCCCAGCCGCCGCATACATGTCGGCTTGCGTTGAGTGCTCGTCGAAGCGATCGGGAATCATCAGGGGGCGGAAACGCAGCTTGCCATCTAGGAGGCCGTTGCTGGCAAGGAATGTCGCCACATGGCTGCCGAAGCCACCTATGGAACCTTCCTCGGTGCTGAGGAGCACGTCGTGCGTTTGAGCAAGGCGGGCAATCAGCTCTTCATCGAGCGGCTTGAGGAAGCGGGCATCGGCTACGGTGGGGTTAAGCCCGAGGGCCGCCAGCTTGTCTGCCGCGGCAAGAACCTCGCCCAGACGCGTGCCGTAGCTCAGAATGGCGATGGTTGCGCCCTGGCGCACGATGCGGCCCTTGCCGATCGGCAGCCTTTCGCCGCGCGCCGGCATATCCACACCCATGCCGTCGCCGCGCGGATAGCGGAAGGCGATCGGGCCATCATCATAGGCGGCAGCGGTTGCCACCATGTGGCGCAATTCGGCCTCGTCGGCAGCAGCCATCAGCACCATTCCGGGCAGGGCGCCGAGATAGGCGCCGTCATAGTTGCCGGCGTGTGTGGGACCGTCGGCGCCCACGAAGCCAGCGCGGTCAATGGCAAAGCGCACCGGCAGGTGTTGGATAGCCACGTCATGCACGACCTGGTCATAGGCGCGCTGGAGAAAGGTCGAGTAAATAGCGCAGAACGGCCGCATGCCTTCGCTGGCAAGTCCTGCGGCAAAGGTCACGGCGTGCTGCTCGGCAATGCCGACATCGAAGACGCGGGTCGGATGCACTTCGCCAAACTTGTCCAGCCCCGTGCCAGCTGGCATGGCGGCGTTGATAGCGACAATGCGCGGATCGTCATTGGCTTCCTGGATCAACGTCTCGGCAAAGACATTGGTGTAGGACGGGGCGTTGGACACCGCCTTGGCCTGGGCGCCGGTGATAACGTTGAACTTGCTGACGCCGTGATACTTATCCGTAGCGCTTTCGGCCGGGCCATAGCCCTTGCCTTTTTTGGTGACCACATGGACCAGGATTGGTCCCTCGCTGGCATCGCGCACGTTGTCGAGCACGGGCAGCAGATGGTCGAGGTTATGACCGTCGATCGGCCCAACATAGTAAAAGCCCAGTTCTTCAAACAGCGTACCGCCGGTGAAAAACGATCGGGCGAATTCTTCGGTGCGACGTGCCGGCTCGTGGAAGAACTGCGGCAGCTTGCTGACAACAGACTTGGCCGCCTCGCGCGCGCCGCGGTAAACCGGGCTCGATACCAGCCGCGCAAGGTAAGCGCTCATGGCGCCCGTGGGCGGAGCGATCGACATATCGTTGTCGTTGAGAATGACAATCAACCGGGCATCCATGGCTCCGGCATTGTTCATGGCTTCATAGGCCATGCCGGCGGACATGGCTCCATCACCGATAACAGCCACGACGTGGCGCGGTGTTCCCAGCATGTCGCTGGCGACAGCCATGCCCAGGCCTGCGGAGATGGATGTCGAAGAATGGCCGGCGCCAAAGGGATCGTATTCGCTTTCCGCGCGGCGCGTGAAACCGGACAAGCCGTTTTTCTGGCGCAAGGTGCGCATGCGGTCGCGGCGGCCGGTCAGGATCTTGTGCGGATAGGCCTGGTGGCCGACGTCCCAGATGATCCTGTCGCGCGGGGTGTCGAACACGGCGTGCAAGGCAACTGTCAGTTCCACAACACCCAATCCAGCGCCTAGATGCCCGCCTGTAACGGAGACCGCATCGATCATTTCGGAGCGCAGTTCGTCGGCTAGTTGGCGCAGATTCTCGCGCGGAAGAGCCCGTAGTTCGGCTGGTGAATTGACGGTGTCGAGAAGCGGCGTGGAAAGCTTTTCGGCCAAGCGGGCAGTCCTTTAACAGGATGTATCAGTACAATCTTTAGGCTGGGCGAGTGCCGTTTGCAACCAAGGCAAATCCCCGGCGCCAGGCACCAGGGATTTATTCGAGGCCGATAAGGGCAGAAAACGCGGGGATGCCTAGTTGGTTGCAGCCGCTGCAGGTGCCGTTGCCACAAACTGCGTGTGGGACAGCCCTTGCGGGAAATCGCCGGCTCGCAGAACAGGAACGGCTTCGCCGAGCTCGGTGGCGGGGCTGAAGTCAGCCTCGTCATGATCCCAAATCACGGCGAAGTGGTCCGAGGTTAGGGCGGCAGGGGCGGTGAACACATCGGCCACATGCTCAAGATCGGGGGCGACCAGGTTCGGCCGACGCATTGTTTCCGGCTGAGCCTGGCTGGCAATGTGGCCGGCAAGAGCTGCGGCGACGGGTTCGTCCTGCTGGGCAGCACTGAAAGTCTCGTTGAAGAGGCCTGCAAGGGCGCCGGTCACGCCGCTGCCGCCGAGCGAAGCAGTGTGCACGCCTGTTGCTGCCGTGAGCGGCGGCAAGGCGGGCAGACGCTTGGTCGGGCTCGGTGGTGCGACAGGGGCAGTCGCAGCAGCGGTGGTTTCCCGCTCGATGATGAGTTCCAGCGCCCGTTGCGCCTCAGGATCCTGCGGGATCGGCGGCAGGTAGGCGGTGACCATATCCGGCTGCGGATTGGTCATGTGCAGGCGCGGCTGCGGCAGGGGGGCGGTGAGCGCGGCAAGGGCTGTTACGGCGTCACCGGCGGGGAGCGCGGATGCGGTGGCCAGGCGCAGCGTTTCCGACTTGGTCAGCGGGAAGGGCATGTCTTTCGGCGTGACCATCTCCGAGGGATCGAGCGGCGCGCTGCCGGATGTGCCGAAGGGAATGGCAATCGGCGCGGCCTCAGCAATGTCCATTGCTGGTGCACTGCCACCCAGGCTCGCCGGGCGAATTGCGGGGATGGGAGCCATAGCGGGTGTGGCGGGCTCAGGAGCAAGAGCGGCCATCTGCACGGGCGCTGGGGCCGGTGCTGCAACAGCGCTGGCGCCAGCAGGCTGGTCCTTGCCGCCAAAGAACATGTCCATCAGCGTGCGACCGCTTCCGCCATTGGAGGCGACCTGCGTGCCCGACGAGCCGCCATTGCAGGGATAGGCGTGACAGGTTTTCCACTGCGCCATGGCAATCTGGTAGCCTTCCTGGGACAGGGGCTTGCCATCGGTCGGCAGGTGCATGGTCCGGCCGTCGGGGAAGATTTCCTTGAGCTGAGCCCGGGTCATGCGCGGCCAGGCGCGGACCGAGCCGGTGTCGAGGTGCACGAAAGGACTGCCCGACGTTGGGTAGAAGCCCACGCCGCCCACCTGCTTCTTCATGGCGACGGCGCGAAGCTTGGCGAGGGGAATGCCGGGGATAAAGAAATCCATGGCATTGCCCTTGGTGTGCTGTGAATTTTCAGCAACGCCCGAGGACTTCTCGCGCAACATGGCGTTGGTCTTGGGGGAGCGGTAGGCCGATACGATATTGACCGGCTGGGATGCGCCCACCTCCTGGTACACTTCCCAGATGAGGTCGAAGAGGCGCGGGTCCATCTTGGTGGGTTCGTTGCGACGCCAGTCGCGCAGGAAATGATTGAGCTCGTTCAGCCCCGACTGGACATATTGCCCATTGCGCTTGAAGACGATCCGCGCCGTTTCCTTGGTGTGGGTATAGTAGAGATAAAGCGCGCGCTCAGTAGCGGCGGCGGCGGGGATCACGGCCTGAGGCAGGATGACTGTGATGCTCATAAGGGCGGCTATCGAAAGCCGCGCGATATGGTGCAGTTTCAAATTCCTGTTCCCCGCAACGCTACACTACTGCCGGCCAGTGCCGATCTGAGCTGAACTTAGCGCGAAAAAGGATCGAAATTGTTAACGCTAACACGCCTGCAATCCCCTCAGCCCCGTTCCTCACGGCCACGTTATTTAAGGGCAAAAGCAGGCGCAACCAAGGCGAAATTGTAAACCAGCCATTAAGAGCCGCTAAGGCGCGAGTGCCGCCTCGGTCGCTTCAGCCACAATCTGCGGGGCTTCTGGCGCTGGTCCAAGGCCCAATGCGGCGATTACCTTCGCATTATGGCCATAAACATCTTCAAACGAGCGCAAGCTGCCGTCGGCGTTGGGGCGGACAGTAAAGTACGCCAGATGCACGGGAATTTGCGTTTCCGGATTTACCCAGCGCTCAGACGGGCCAAACATGGCTTCGAGCGAAGCACGGCTGATGTTGGGCTCGTTCGCCATCAGCGCGCCCGCAAACTCCATCGGGTTCTGCACGCGAATGCAGCCGTGGCTCAGGGCCCGCACATTGCGAGCAAAATAAGCCTTAGACGGCGTATCGTGCAGGTAAACGTCGTGCTTGTTGGGGAACAAGAACTTGATCTGGCCTAGCGCATTACCCTCGCCAGGGCGCTGGCGGATCTTGAAGGGGAAGTAGCTGGTGCTGACCATGGACCAGTTCACCTGCCAGGGGCTAACAGGCGTGCCCTCATAAAGCAGATCGTAGTTGTGGGCATCGATGTAGCTGGGGTCGCGCAGCACAGCCGGCGCGAGTTCACCTTTAACGATGGAGCTGGGCACGTTCCAGTATGGGTTCACCACGATGTGGCGGATGTTGTCGGAGAAGATAGGCGTCTGGTTCTTGACGCTGCCGACGACTACGCGCGTTGTATACTCCTCGGCATTGTCGCGATGGATTGCCAGCCGATATTCTGGAATGTTCACAAAGACATGGAAGGTGCCGAGGTCACGCGGCATCCAGCGCCAGCGCTCCATATTGGCGATGATGTCGGCGCGGGTCAGCGGCGCGCCACCATTGATGGCGGTGAGTGTCGCCGGGCCCATGACGCCGTCGACATCAAGGTTGAGGCTTTGCTGGAACGCCTTCATTGCTTCCACCAAGGCATCGTCATAGACCAGCCCATCGGCGGGCGGCAGATCGAAGCGGGTGCGGAGGGTGGGGACGCGAGCGTCGCTCATGCCCGGCTTGAGAGTCGGACCCGAGGCGATGCGCAGGGGAGCGTCAACCGGGTTGTCGTCGAAATTGGCAAGAGCGGCCTTGAGCGCCACAAACTCGGGATGTGTCGGCTCAAGGGCCTGCAGCACCGACACTGGATCGTCGCTCGAGGCCAGTTGGATCAGCAAGGATGCTTCATCGAGCTTCTTGGGCTGGATGTCGAGCGACGGGCTGACGGACTGCGGCGCAACGCGGCCGGTATAGATGTGCGTTGCATAGCGCATCGTGGCGCGGGAAAACGCTGTTTCCAGCGCTGCCATCTTGGCCGGGTCGCCTTTGGCTGCACCGACGTCGAGATCGGGCGTCAGATAATCGGCCGGACGCAGGCCTTCGAGTTCCGCCGCCTCGAAGAGCTTAAGGATTTTCTGAGCGGGCGCTGAGAACGCAACATCGCCATTGGCCGCTTCGTCTAGCCAGATGGGCTCGAAATGGCGCGAACCATAGAAGTAGTAAAGCTTCTGCGCTTCGTTGTAGCTCGGACTGTTCTTGCTCTCGCCTGCATAGGCAGCAGCCAGCGCCGACTTGATGGTCTGTCCGAGTGGCGTTTGTGGTGGCGCAATGATGATCGGGCCTGTGGCCAGCGCTGCAAGGTCCTGAGCCAAGGCAGGCGCCACAGGCGCAGCGCTGGCCAGAAGAGCGGCGAGATAAACCACAAACTTGTTCATGAGAGCTCCATGCACTGCAACGCTTTGCCCTCCATCTACAGTCCTGAAGCTGAACGCAGACTGACGGCCCAATGCTCGTCATCAATACTCTGCAAACCTTAACAGGAGCAATCATTCCCGAATTTGTGAGATTGATCTGTGTTAGCTATGCAACGCTTTTGCCGCGACCTCCTGGCGGTTCAGCTCAGCAAAAATGAGGCTGGTCATCCCTTTACGGGAGGGCAGCATGGGACTTGGCATAACTGCGCGTTCCGGCGGCCCTTGGCGAAAATCTGCCCGGAACAAGTGTGATCAACCGCCCGTTGCAGACCCGGCCGGACAAACCCTTGGGCGAGGGAAACGGCGAACCAGATATCAGCAAGACGCCTTTGTATCTCGATGAGGGCTCCCATCGCCGGCTCTACGTGGAGCGATGGCGACTACAAGGGAATCTCCGGCATCTGGTCTAATGACGAAGTGGCGCTGCCCGGCGATCCGCCTGGCGAGCTGGAAGTGGTTGAAGGCATGCCCGACGGCGGCAAGATCCAGCAGCTGGAGGGTGTTCCGTCTGCCTTTACGCCCGACTATGCCCCCGAAGAACTCCTGGAAATCGCGTCCAAGGTTTACAAAGCTTCGCGCTAGCGAATGCGGGAGCGAGCGCTACTCGCTCCCACCGCAACGGCTCAATTACCTCAGCGTTAGTGCCTCGCTAAGGGCCGGATCGACGCTGCCGTCCTTGCGGATCAGCCCATGACTCCACCGGTTACGGGATCGGGGGCGCTGCCATGGTGGGCAGTCGACAATTGGGTACCAGCATATGCCAGCGACCTGGACGCCTTGCGCCATCGCAGCCGCGACCTCGCCTTGCACATGGCGGAGCCAAATGCCCTTGTTGAAACCAGGATAGCGGCGGTGGTGAATGGGATGGCCATCGTGCCAACTGGTTTCAGCAATCAGGATCGGCTTGCCATAGCGGCGCCAGGTCTTGGCCAGTACCTTGAGTAGGGATGTGCGCGCTGTGTGGGGATAGTAGTTGACTCCCACGACATCAACCAAGCCAGTGTGAACGAGGCGATCAGTAGCGGCGAACTGCCGTTCACCAATGCCAGTGATGGGGTCAGTCGTCAGCACCCGAACATCGGGATGATGATCCTTTGCGACCTGCGCCATGGTAATTGCCATGTTGGTCGCCGCTTCCCAAGGCATGCCGGCCAGCATGGGGTAGATCATCGGCTCGTTAACCGGGCAGATCCAGAAAGGAGCGCGTGGGTCGGCGGCGCTGGCACAACGGCGCGCATGGGCGACCGGGTCGGGAGGAGGGTCGTAATGGTTGAGGTCCCAGATGACCTCCAGTCCCGCAGCCCTCGCGGCAGCTAGGCGCGGTTCGGGTTTATGGCGCCAGGGCAGGCCGTCCCGCGCGGTTCCCAAACCGTGCTCAAGCGCCGTCCGATAGTGCTGCAGCATGCGATCGCTGGGCAGGTGCCGGGTCGTGACCAGCAGGTCATGACCGTTCCAGCCCAGATAGCCGCATTCGAAGCCTGCCATGGTTCTAGGGCGAAGGTTCTGACCCTTGGTGGCAATTGGTTGGGGCGCGGTATCGAAGTCGGCAAAGAGATCGAGTTGGGAGGAGAAAAGAATCGCTGCTGCTCCTGGAGAGGAACAAACAGCGAAACTAGATTTCGGCCATGGATGGAAGAGGTGCGGCTATTTTGTGATCGGCCGTATGCTGTGTTGGCAGGAGATTGCGGGCATGAACCTCTTGCACGCGCTGCAGCTCGGCAGCCAAGGGCCGATAGACATTGCGCCGGCCGTTTACCCGTTCCTGTTCAAGTAGGCCATTCTGGCAGGGTCGATCGTCGTCCCAGCCGAAATGGTTGAGCACAGGATAAAGGCAAAGCCCTTCCATGGGCACGCCCTTGGCACGGGCGAGCTCGAGCTCGGCTGCGACGTAGGCGAGCCAGGCTGGGCGGCGATCGAACTCAATGCCGGTTTCAGCCAGGAGAACCGGGCGGCCATACCGACCATAAATCTCCATCAGGAGGCGATGCAGCGGCCGGTACTGCCCATGCTCGATGTCGATGGGTGGGCCGCCATGGATCCATTGATTGTTGAAATAGTAGTTGACCCCGACAATATCGAGCAGATCCGGGCTGCCGCCCAGTTGCGGCCAGCTCATGCCCGCAATCATGTCCCAAGCCTGGTATTGCGCCTGACGATGTCCTTCGGCTGCCCAGAATTCGTGCGGACGATGGACATCCGCCACCACGTTGATGGCGGGGTCAGCATGGACGAAGCGGGCGCGGGGGTCCACCTCGCGAATGGCGTGCATGGCGGCGATACTCGCCCGCACCAATTGCACCTTGAGCTCAAAGCCGCGTCCATGAGCAAAGGGGTTGAGGTAGCCAGCATCGCCGCCGCCCCAAGAGCTGAACGAGATCTCATTCACCGGACAGTAGAAGGGCACGTCGTCAGATAATTGGAGGACACGTTCCGCAGCGGCTTTCGCGAAGCGGGCGAAACGATCAACGAACTGCGGCCTCCAGATATCGATATCGTCTGGCCAGCCATAGTGGAAAAGGTCCCAGATCACCTGCGTGCCGCTGCGCTGCGCGGCCCGGAGCATGGGGTCGATGCTGGACCAATCAAAGCGCCCGGGGCTTGTCTCGATCAGGTGCCAGCGGAAACCATCACGCACTGTCCGGATGCCGTGTTCGGCCAACTGCCGGTAGTCGGCTTCGGCAAACTGGTCATGCTTGCTGGAGTGGAGGACATCGAGCCGCCTGCCGCTGCGCAGGCGGTGGGTCGAGCATTCAAAGCCACCCTGCCAATAGGTTTGAAAAACACTGGGACGTGGTGCATGGGAGCGCTCGGCTAGGACATCCCGGAACAGGGCTTTCCATTGGGGGGTCACCGCTCCCGTGCTGTAGCGCGTTTCCACTGCTTGGCGCATGGCTTTACCAAGCTGCTTGCGAAGCGCGGCATTGTCGAGCAGGCGCAGCATGGCATCAGCAACTGCGCTCGGGCTCTCATGGGGCACGAAAACGCCGGAGACGCCGTCCTCAATTTGCTGCAAGGCGCCATTGTCGGGCGTCGCAATAATGGGCAGGCCCGCAGCACCGGCCTCGGCAATCACATGGGGCATGCCTTCGCCACGTGAGAGCCAGGCAAAGATATCAAGTGCGCTGCAGAGGGCAGGAACATCCTTGCGATCGCCAAGGAAATGGAGGTGAGCGCCAAGCTGGCGCGCTTGGGAGAGGGCCTTTAAATGATCCGCATAGTCGGGCATGAAGGCGTCCGGACCACCGACCACTAGGAACTGCGCATTCGGTCGTTGCCGATGCACGATTGCTGCGGCCTCGATGAAGTCCTCGACGCGCTTCTTGCGGTCGAGCCGACCCACCCAGCCAATCAGCGGTGTGTCCTCGCTGATGCCAAGTTCCGTGCGGATCTTCAGCCGGTCGCCGGGGTGAAAAGCACGCAGATCGACCATGGACGGGATTTCGATCGCGTGTTGTTCGCGCCCGATCATCTTGGATGCAGCCGCATCGCGGATGGACCGGCATACACCCACGTAACGATTGGTGAAATGCTTGGGGCCGGCCAGCGCCTCGGATACCAAGCCGCCGTGTTCGATCAGCGGTGGGCGAAGATGAGCGCGCTCAAGGGCCGGGTAAATATCGGCAACGTTCTGGCAGGACACTACGAGATCGTAGTCGGCGACCTTGCGCGCGAGATAGGCAACCGTGTCTTCGAAGGAGAGACTATAGGGCACGGTGTCGACATCGACGCCGAGTTGGCGCAATTGCTCATGGGTCTGCTCCGGCATGCCGGGTTTGCGGAAGCAGGCGACCACATCAATGCGATACTTCGCCCTGTCGAGATGCTCGGCCAGAAGCCGAACCTCAGTTTCCTCGCCCCCGACAACAAGCCAGGCAAAAACAAACAGGATACGCGTTGGGTGCTGGTTCAATCCGCCACCTGAAAAACAATCTGCATGAATTCGGGCCGGTTCCTCACCAGTTCTGCGAGGAAAGCTGGGCCGTTATGGAGGGGCACGACATGGGTGATCACCTCTCGCAGGATGGTTGCGGCTTCCGTTTGCAACAGGGCTATGGTTTCGGAGGCCAGCCGCCGGCGATCCCAGAGGTGAGCCAAGCCGCGCGGGACGCGGTTGATCTGGGCGCAGCGAATGGAAAGGCCATTGTGGTGGAATTCCTCGCCGAGCCTCAGCGCATCAGCCCCGCCCTGGTAAAAAGCCAGATCGATGACGGTGCCTTGGGGTCGTAACGCTTGCAGCGCCATGTGGAGACTTCCCGCATGGGCGCGCGTCTGGAAAACGAAGTCGGCGCCACGCTCGCTGCCGCTGTGCCAGTGGGTGCGGGCATGTTGCCAGGCATCTTCCTCGGTCATGGCAAGAAAGCCCATGGCGCCAAGACGCTCCCGGCGATAGGGGGAGGGGTCGGCTACAACCACCTCCGATGCACCGGCATGGCGGGCAAACAAGGCTGTCATCAGCCCTACGGCACCAGCGCCGATCACTAGAACGGGCTTATCGGTGAGCGACTGGCCGAGCTGCATCACGCCGGGCCCGAAATGCTCGGCATCGGCATGGAGGATCCCGTTGGCGGCAATGGGTCCCATCTGGGCGACAAAAATGCCAAGGATCGGATCGAGGCCCTTGGGCATGGGGATCAGCACATCGCGCGACGGGTCCGCGGTGTGTCCGGTCTTGTGCCCGAATGTGGTGGCGAGCACCTGGCCGGGAGCAAAGGCCGGGTTGCGGCTTTCCGTAACGCGGGCGACTTCCATGTAGCCAAGGAAGGGGACGGGGTAGGCGAGGCTTGGTTCTCCGCTGCGGAACACGCCACGATCAGCGTCCCACCGGGAGTGGAAATAGGGATTGGTGTGCTTAAGGAAGGTCAGTTCCGTGCCAGCCGAAAACCCGGTGTAGAGCGTTTCGAGGCGAACATGGCCGTCCGGCGCATCACCCTCGATATAGGGGAAGACATAGGCCTGGCCTTCGTTCTCGACGCCGAGCGAAAAGATCTGTCGTTCAGCCATGGTCTAGCTGCCGGCCGCAATGGTGAAGGGCTTGCCTTCGCGGGCAGATTGGGTGATCGCCAGCGCAACACGATGGGTCTTGAGGGCTTCCCCGTATGGGCAGCGGATTCGGTTGATTTCGCCCCGCACGGCATCGATGAAATCGCGATCTTCCCGCCAGACGGGATCGCCTTGGGCGTGCTGCACCGGCCGACCAGCGCCGACATCGATCATGATGTCATGATCGGTGAGCTCCAGGGCGAGCCCCTCGGCGAAAACATGCAGGCCCACGCGGTGCCCCCAGTTGAGGATGCAGGTGGAGGCAATATTGCCGATGGCGCCAGAGGCGAACCGCAGGCTAGCCGTGCTGGCTGTGGGAACGTCCAGCCCGGGAAAAGCCTCGCGGTCGCGATGCCCGGCCAAGCCAAACACTTCCGTCACCTCGCCAACAAGATAGCGTGCGAGATCGATGATGTGCGTTGTCTGCTCCACCATCTGACCGCCCGATTGATATTCGTGCCACCACCATTGTGGCGGCGGGGTTTGGTCCAGCCAATAGCCTGATATGAGCTGGGCAGGACGATCCGCGAGGCGCCGGCGCGCTTCCTCGACGGTGTCGATGTAGCGCCAGTGATAGCCGACGGCCGTGATGAGGTTGGCCGCGGCGACTTCCCTGGCGATGGCTTCCGCCACATCGATTTCAAGCGATAGAGGCTTTTCCACGAAGAAAGGCAGACCGCGCCGGATGGCGAGACGTTCCGCCTCGCCGTGGGCGAATGGCGGAATACAGATATAAACTGCGTCAAGGTCCGGATCCTCCAGCAGTTCGGCCGAGTTCTGGTATGCACGCGCGCCAAAGCGCGATGCCGATGCGACTGCGCGGTCGAAATCAGGATCGGCGAAGCCTGTCAATTCAACATCGTCAAACTGTTCCAGCACGCCCAGATGGCGCTGGGCGATGCCGCCAGCGCCGATAAAGCCTATTCTTGTTCTTGTCATGCGGCGGCGCCTCGGGGCAGTGGATTGGAGACTAAGGATCGATAAAGGTCAGCGGTTTGGCTCGCCATGCGCTCGGCACTGAAGTGAGCATCAAAACGCTCTTTGCTAGCCTGGGCGATGGACGCACTTGCCCATTGGTCTAATAGGGCGGAGTTGATTGCGTTGCCGAGACTGCCGCTGTTTCCCCTTTCTGCAAGGAATGGGTAGTCGGCACCCAGGGCCTCCATCGTTCCGCCGTTGCTGGTTGCGACCACAGGCACGGCAGCGGCCATCGCTTCCAGCAGCGCAAGGGAAAGCCCTTCGAAATGAGATGGCAAGACAAACAAGTCGGCGCTAGCGAGGAGATCGGGAACGTCGCGGCGGGCGCCGAGCACGAGCATGCTCTTGTCCAGACCATCGTTTGCAATCTGTGACTGGATGGCCGCCCGTTCCGGACCTTCCCCGACCAGGACGAACTTGGCGGATGGGTGGGTCTCGAGCACCGCCGGAGCGGCTTGAACCAGAAGGTCATGGCCCTTCTGCGCGGTGAAGCGGGCAATTGTCAGGATCATGCAATCGCTATCGCTGATGCCAAGATCAGCGCGCACTGCTCTGCGGTCGCGCTGAGCCACCGGAGGGACGATGCCATTGGGGATGACGCGCATGCTTCCGCGGCCATGTCCGGCATGGGACTGCGCTACCGCTTGCGACACCGCGATGCGGTGGTGAACGGACTTCAGCATGGCGCGATACTCCGCCTGCTGCACCACGTCGGTCAGCAGATAAGGCAGGTGCTCGGTCCGCAGCACAATGGCGCCAGCGCCTTTCGCCGCCCGGACCAGGCCATGGCCTTCCCAGCCGATGCCAGCATGGACATGAACCATCTTTACAGCATGGTCCTCCAGCCAGTGCCGAAACAGATCGAGCCTTGCGAGGTCAAGAGTCTTGACAGCCAAGCCAAGTGTTGCCGCGCGCCGGAGGAGGTCAGCGCTCCTGGCGCCTTCAGCCGCGGCAAGAACGATGTCGAACTCCCCCTTCAGCGCATGACCCAAGGCAAGCATGTGTTCGCCCATGCCCGACGGATCTAGGCTGTCAGTCGCCAGAACAATCCTGTGCTTCATGCAGATACAATCGCTGGTTGGCGTGCTTCTGCGGAGGACGTCATCCGGCGATAAGTCGCCAACGCCTGGCCCACGACCTGGTCCATGTTGTAGTAGCGGTAGGTGCCCAGGCGACCAACAAAGATTGTGTTGGGGTCCTCGCGCGAGAGTGCCTCATAGCGCTTGTAGAGTGCCGCGTTCTCCGGTCGGGGAATGGGGTAGTAGGGGTCCCCGTCGGCCTGTGGGTACTCATAGCTGATGCTGGTCTGGCTGTGGACCTGACCCGTCAGGTGCTTGTACTCGGTAATGCGCGTATAGGGCACGGCTGGGTCAGGATAGTTCACGACGGCGACAGGCTGGAAACGTCGTTGCTGGAGCGTCTGGTGCTCGAAGCGAAGGCTTCGATAGGGCAGGGCGCCGAAGCGGTGTTCGAAATACTCGTCGATCGGGCCGGTATAGATGACCTTCAATGCACCGTGCTCGGCGCGCAGGTCCTTGTAGTCGACGCCAAGAGCCAGCTCGATCCTGTCGTGATCCACCATGTTCTCGAACATGGCGGTGTAGCCATGCAGAGGCATGGCCTGGAAGCGATCAAGGAAATAACGATCGTCGGTGTTGAACCGGGTCGGGACGCGCGCCGTGACGGCTTTGTCCAGCTCGCTTGGATCCATGCCCCATTGCTTGCGGGTATAGCCCTCGAAGAAGGTGCGGTAGAGCTCGCTGCCGACCTGATTAATGACGACGTCCCGCGAGCTCTGAATCGTCTCAATCGGCTCGGCGCGAGAGCGGAGGAACTCCTCCGTTTCACTGTCGGAGCGAAGATTGAGGCCATACAGAGCGTTCAGCGTTGTCCGGTTGATCGGCATAGGCACGGTCTGCTGCCCAACTGAGGCAAGTACCCGGTGTTCATAGGGACGCCATGCCGTAAACCGGGACAGATAGGTGACGATCTCGTCGCTATTGGTATGGAAGATGTGCGGCCCATATTTGTGGACTAGGATGCCAGCAGCATCAGGATGGTCATAGGCGTTGCCACCCAGATGTGGGCGGCGGTCGCACAAGAGAACGCGTTTGCTTGAACCTGCTGCCAGCCGCTCGGCCAGTACGCTGCCGGCGAACCCGGCACCCACTATCAGATAATCGAAGTGGCCGCCGCGGCCGGAGCGCCGAACGGCCGGTGCTGGCAGCGTGAAGTCGTGCGGATTGGCCGACGCCTCCACCAGGCTCGAAATGCGCCGGAAGGTTTCGTCCCAGGACATGGCGGCCAACTTCTGGTCCACCTTGGTCATGAGCGCATCCATGTCTCTATCGAGTGCTGCTTCGCAGGCGCGAACGAACTCGTCGGCCGTACCGGCAATGCGAACTGCGTCCAGATCGCCATAGGTGGCGATGACATCCACGATAGGGGTAGAGACCACCGGCAGCCCGGCGGCGAGGTATTCGGGCGTCTTGGTCGGGCTGATGAACCGAGTCGCTTCGTTGATGGCGAAAGGCATCAGGGCAACGTCCCAGGCCGCGAGGCAATTGGGCAGCTCGGCATAGGGGCGAGGCCCTACAAAGTGAAGGTTGGGGACCTGGGGCAGATCGTGGTGGCCGATCTTGGCAAGCGGTCCAACCATGATGATCGACCAGTCAGGACGTGCCCGGGCGAGATGCTCAAGGAGTGGAAGGTCGATCCGCTCGTCAATCACGCCATAAAAGCCGAGCTTCTTGCCCGGCAGTGCTGCCATGTCGGGCGCCGGCGCCAGGCCTTGCCGCACAGTATTGAAGTGATCGAGTTCCACGCCCGAGGGGAACAGGTGAACATTGTCATGCAGATGCTCGCGCGCCTGGTAAAGGCTTGAGCCGCCGGTAAGCACGAGGTCTGCCCGGGCAATGAGGTCGGCCTCCAATTCCTTGAGGCCCGCTGGCGCGAAGCGGAAATTGGCCAGTTCGTCCATGCAGTCATAGACTAGGGCTGCAGCATCGATGTGCCGGGCAAAGGTGAACATTTGCGGGCTGTAAAACCAAAGGAGCGGCTTGCTGATGCCATTGAGGCGCAGCATCAGATCGAGCAATTGACGGAGCCCGGCATTGCATCGCTCCGCATCCCAGTGGTGCGGTATGCGCGGCCGCAGCGACACCAGATCGGTTCCCTCGTAAGGGTGGTATTCCAGATAAGGCGAATGGTGATCGGTCGGGATATGCTCTTCCCAGAAATAGATCTGACGCGACTTCGCGAAACGGTTCATCAGATGTTGTGGTCGCTGCAGGACAAAATCCCAGCGCAGGTGGGAAAAGCAGATCAGCGGCGTATCGTCGAGATTGTTGTTCAGGGCCGTCGTCAGGATTTGTTCGTTCATAGCGACCTCACACCAACTCTAGATGCTTTTGCTGCGTCTCGTCGTTCTTGCTCAGCGACCCGAGCAAGGCCGCCAGCGTGGCAATGGAGCGAGGCCATGACCAGTTTTCGAGAACGAATTCGCGCGGCCGGAAATCCCTTCGGGCCAACGCTTCCAATATGCCCAACTCAAAACGATCGGCTGGCGCGACGATGCCCGTTTCGGCACGAATATATTGAAGACCACAGCGCAGCTGGGCATTGGCGACCACTGGCAGTCCCGCCAGCATGTATTCCGTCAGGATGGCGGGCGCACCATCATCCACGCCACAGACAAGGCCGATGCGTGCCTGGTTCATCAAGCGGTTGACTTCGGCGTGCGACACCCCCGGCGGGCCGACGAACTCAACATCAAGATTGCGAGCGGCGGCCTCCTGGCGGAGGCGATCACCGTCTTCGCCGTACCCCATGACACACAGTGCTTTCAGGGGCTGTGGTGAGCGCTCGAGGGCATCAAACAGAATGTCGTGCCGCTTGTAGGGCTGGGCTGCGGCGACATAGACCACATCAAAGCGCTTCTCTTCTTCCTCGATAGGAAAGAATGTTTCGGGAGAAGCAAAGTCCGGGCCGATCGGCAGAATAGCCGATGGCAAATGAGGATGGCGCGCGGCGACGTCGTCGCTTTGCCATTGTGCCCCCGTCAGTACCAGGTCGAAATGACGGCTGATCTCTGGCGGCACCCGGAGCGCTGGCACATCGATGGAATTGTAGATGATCGTGCTTTGAGCACAGGCTTGGAGAATGGCCTCCGAAACACCCAGCCCCCAGACGCACAGAATGGCTGGCGCACCGTGCTCCTTGATGAAATGGAGTATGGCGTCAGAGTGAAACGGTGCTCCGCTGGTTACTGGGAAAGCGCGCCTCGTCAAGAACTCGTCGGCTCGCTCGCTCGCAATATCGCCTTGGCGGTGGTGTTGCCAAATTTCGGCAAACTCAACCAAGCCATGACGAACAGCGGCGAGAGGCAGTCTTTCAAGATAGCCGCCGCTGACCTCGCAACGGGTCACATTGCTTTGTGGAGTCGATGGCGCCAAGGAAGGATGCTGAACGGGGAATCTGGGGTGGTCCTCAACCAGATCACTGATGACCACGATCGCCTTTCTCAGGGCGCCCTCTGCGTTCGGCACTCGGCACTCCATCAAGACGTTCATGCAGGAAGAGGCAGTTCTCCCCGCAGCCTGTGCCTAATGCGTCCCGCTTCCGATTGTTCCAGTCCGGCTTCGACTCGGAAGCCAGCATTGCTGCTCCGCCTGCTCAAACCGGTAATAGGCAAGGGGAAGATTTGTATCTCATGTTATAGTGGGTTGATGGTGGTCGTTCCTCATCCGACATCGGCTACATTGCGCGCGAATAGGGCTATCTGGTAATTGGGCGGGATGACGACGTTCGATCCATACGCCATTCTCCAACTGCAGCGCGACGCTGATGCCGCTACCATTAAGGCTGCCTATCGCCGGTGTGTGCGCGTTGCTCATCCGGATCGGGGTGGCGACGCCGAAGATTTCATGGCTATCGTCCGGGCGTTCTCGGTTTTGTCCGATCCGATGGCCAGGCGGCTATATGACGAAACAGGGCAGATCGACGAGGATGGCGTCCGTGACTATCGCCAGGAAGTGGCGGTTGTGCTCGCGGACATGTTCGATGCCGCGGTGACATCCGCCTTTGGATTGTCGCTGCCGTTGCACAAGGTGAACTTCATCGAGCAGATGACCACTGTTGTGCGCACGCAGATTGCGGATGCGCAGGGCCAACGCAGCAAGGCCGACAGCGAGATCAAGGCTCTCCAGGGCCTCAAGGACCGGATTAAGCGGCGGGACGGCGCGGCCAATCTTTTCGTCGAGCGGCTGGACGAGCAGATCAAGGGCAAGGTCCAAGCGCATCGCGTATCCCTGCACCGCCTATCTTTGCTTGAAACAGCGGCGCAGGAACTGGCGAACTATGACTCCGAGGTGGAGTTGTTTTCCGCCCTGGATGTTGCCTGACGCTCCAGGGCGGACTCGGTTGAACCACAGCGACCGACGCGCTCAAGTATTGTGCAGCATACCCTGGAAAGCGCGATAGCTGGCCTTGGGCGTACGCTTTTGGGTCTGGTAGTCTACGTGGACGATGCCGAAGCGCTTGTTGTAGCCTTCAGCCCACTCGTAGTTGTCGAGCAGCGACCAGGCGAAATAGCCACGCACATCGGCGCCCTGCTCACGCGCGGTCAGCACTGCCTTGAGGTGCTCGTCATAGTACCGCACCCGGCGCGGATCGTCCTCGCCTTCCACTTCGGCCATGCCGTTCTCGGTCACATAGAGGGGGATCTTGGTGTATTCCTTGGAAACACGCACCAGCAGATCGCTGAGCCCCTGCGGATATATTTCCCAACCGATATCCGTCTTTTCCAAATCACCTTTGACCTGCTCGACCAGTTGGCCGCCGGCAGTGGTGGGTGCCCGGTAGAGGCTGCGGGTATAGTAGTTGATGCCTAGCCAATCGAGTGGGCGGGACACAACCGCCATGTCGTTCTGGTAGTTAGCGGGCAAGTGCTCGCCCAGCCAGTTGGTGACTTCCTCGGGATAGGCGCCCTTGAGGACGCCACCGAGATACCAGCGATTGAAAATGGCATCGCCGATGTTCATGGCGGCGATGTCTTCGGGCTTGTCCGTGGCAGCTTCAGATTTTTCGAGATTGAGGACAATCCCGAGGTTCTTTGCACCATTGGCCCGCAGGGCGTCGATGGCGGTGCCATGGGCAAACAGCACATGGTGCATGGCGTGGGCGGCGGCCCGGATGTCACGATAGCCAGGGGCGTGAATGCCCAGGTAGTGGCTGAGGAAGGCGACACACCAAGGCTCGTTGATGGTCGCCGTGGCCTGAAGGCGATCTCCGAACTTCTGCGCGACAAGCGCGGCATAGTCTGCGAACCAGCCGGCAATGTCCCGGTTCATCCAGCCGCCACGATCCTGCAAGGCGGACGGAAGGTCCCAATGATAAAGCGTAGCAAACGGCGCAATGTCGCGCTCCAGCATGCCATCGATCAGCCGGTCATAGAAGTCGATGCCTGCCTGGTTCACCGCTCCGGTGCCTTCCGGAATCAGGCGTGGCCAGGCGAAGGAGAACCGGTAGCCATCAAAACCAGCATCACGGATCAGGTCGAGATCCTGCGGCCAGAGTTCATAATGATTGCAGGCGATGGATCCCGTGTCGCCATTTTTGACGTTCCCCGGCGTCGCCGAGAAGCTGTCCCAGATTGACGGACCTCGGCCGTCGCCCTGGCCTCCTTCGATCTGGTAGGCAGCAGTCGCTGCACCAAAGGTGAAGCCTGGTCCAAAATCCTTGCGGTCAACGGAAAACATGCAGGCTCCTCCAGCCATTTGCGGATGTTGCGGCAAGGGCAATAGCGCAGCAGAAGCAGTTATGCAATCGATTGCATAGAGCTCTTCAGGCGCACGGCTGCTGCCGCAGGCTCACAGGTAAGGGCAAGATATTTTCTCCGTGACGCGGCTAGTAGAAGGTTAAGCCTCGTTAATCTCTATCTCTCTGCTAGGGTAAACAGGTGCAACAAGCCGGCTTCCTGTCGGCATGAGCAGGAGAAGCAATGATGGTCCACTTCTTTGGCATACTTCAGCCACTTTCCACCAAGCGGCACCAAGCCGATGAGGCGCCCCGCAAAGCCTCGTTCTTTGGGCCTGACCAGGATCAGGCAACGGTAAAGGACGAAGAGCAGGAGGCGTTGTTGGCAGAGGAGGAAGCACGGGAGCGGCAACGGTTCTTGCTCCAGAGTTTCTCGCCGCATTTCTAGCGTCGAAAAGAGACAGTTTTCGCCTGATTTAACATAGGTAACAGCGTTCAGGGCGGTAAGTTGCTAGGGCTCTTGTGGGAGAGCTCGAATGACTAATTATCGCGTTGTGGATTGCCGGACTACTGTTGTCGATCCAAGCGAGATCGTCATCTCTCATGCAGCCTCGCCGGAAGACGCAGCCTTTCAGGCGCTTGGCGAAGCACTGGTACGCAGCGGCCGCCGGTCTGACTTGCGGGCGAGGGTTTACTTTCAGCACCCTAATCAGCCCATGTCCATGGTTCGGCTTTATGCCAAGGCCGTCGACCGGGTCAGTCCGGTTAGCTTGTCGACATCGGCGTTTTTCTAAGACGATCTTGCGCGGCACGAGCCGTCCTCCTAGCTTCGCCGCGGGAGGGAGACAGGTATGGATCGCCAATCGCATTTTGTGATCGTCGGCGGGGGCACCGCTGGCTGGATTGCAGCTTTCATCATTCAGGATTCGGCGCGGCGGAAGGGCATTAATGCCCGGATCAGCGTCGTTGAGCCTTCCAAGATTCCGACGGTCGGCGTGGGCGAGGCCACCACGGCTGCCTTCCGCGTGCTGCTCAAGCATTTTGCGATCGACGAGTTCGAATTCTTCCGCAAGACCGGTGCCACCTTCAAGCTGGGCATCCGCCACGAGGACTGGCGGCGCAAGGGCTTCACCTATTATGGGCCGATCGATGATCCGCACCAGGTGATCCAGGCGCCAGCGGGTGCACCATCGGACTACCTCAATGTCTATGCGGTGGCGGCCGGACGGTCGATCACCGACATGCACCTGTTCGGACCGCTGCTGGAGCAAAAGAAGGCGCCTTATGCCCGTAAGCCCGACGGTGCGCTCATTCCTCTCGGGCCGTTCCACCACGCCTTTCATTTCGATCAGGCACTGGTCGGCAAGTTCTTTGCCAGCAAGTCGCGAGGTGTCGACATCATCGATGCGGTGGTATCAGGCGTGCACAGGGTAGGGGAGACTGGCCACATCACGGCGCTCGAACTCGACAATGGCGAGCGGCTCGAAGGTGATTTCTTCATCGATGCGACGGGTTTCCGCAAGCAGCTGATCGTGCGGGAGATGCAGGCGCCCTGGATCTCCTATGCTCATGAACTGCCGGTCAACCGGGCGCTGCCCTTCTGGCTCGACATCGAGGAAGGGGAGGAGATCGCCAACTACACGCGGGCCTGGGCGCAGGACAGCGGCTGGATGTGGCAGATCCCGACGCAAGGGCGCTATGGCTGCGGCTATGTGTATTCAGACGAGTTCGCCACGCCGGAGCAGGCCAAGCTGGAGGTGGAACGCGTTCTGAGACGCGAGATCGAGGTCCGCGGCGACATTCGCTTCCAGATTGGGCGGCTGGAAAATGCCTGGATCGGCAATGTTCTCGCCGTAGGCCTGAGTTCAAGCTTCCTGGAGCCGCTGGAGTCGACCTCCATTCACGGTACCATCGTGCAGATGATGCTGTTTGCCGACCGGCACCTCAAGCACCCCGCTGAGATGACGCCCGAGGACCGCGCCGATTACAATGCGCGTGTCGGTCGGCAGGTCGATGATTTCCGCACTTTCGTGAACACCCACTATCTCGTCGAGCGGGACGACACGCCGTTCTGGCGCGAGGTGCGCCAGCACCGCATTCATCGCGAGACCAAGGAGCGTCTGGCGTTTTGGAAAACGCGCATGCCGCGGCACGAACATTTTCCTGATAGGCTCTTTGGATTGCCCCATGTCGAGACGCAGTTGCATTATCCGGTGCTGGCCGGGCTGGGCTTGCTCGACCAGAACCTGGCGCGCCAAGAGATGGATGCGGATCCCAAGCTGCGTCAGTTCGCGCGCCAGGCCTATGAAGCCTTGGTCAAGGAGTATCGCGAAGCGGCTCGCCAGGCGCTGGGGCATGCCGAGTTCCTCGAGATCGTGCGCGGCATAGGGTGAACGGATACGGATTGCTACCAGCCGTCACCCTCGGGCTTGACCCGGGGGCACTGTACTTGCTGGAGGTTCCGCCAAGCGCAGAGCCCTTGGGTCAGGCGCGAGGGTGACGATCGAATGTCTTGACGGTCGTCTACTAAGCCGCGTCGTGGATCATTTCCTCCGCCAGCCCATATTCATGCAGCTTGCGATAAAGCGTTGAGCGGCCGATCTTGAGGGCGCGGGCGACACGAGACATGCGGCCGCCATGATGCTCGATGGCAAAGACGATGGCGGCACGCTCGATTTCGGCGAGCGCAGCAATCTCACCCGTGGGATCAAGGAAGCGATCCTGCCGGGGTGCCGGCTCGGTGGCCAGACGCGGGCGGGACGCCACCATGTCGATATGGGTAGGAGCGGCGGCAACAGGCACATTCTCGATCGCCTTGGCGGCAACGTCGCGGCCATTGGCTTGGGCGACGATCTGCGGAAAATCCACAGGCTCAAGGAAGGCGCTGTCGGTGAGGACGACGGCTCGATAGATAGCGTTTTCCAGCTGGCGCACATTGCCCGGCCAGCTATAGGCCATGAGCATGGTGAGGGCTGCCGGAGAAATGCCCAGAACACGCTTGCCGGCTTCCGCGGCGAAGCGTGCCGTGAACATGGAAACGAGGGCTGGTACGTCTTCCATCCGCTCCCGCAGGGGCGGCGTATAGATAGGGAAAACGTTGAGGCGGTAATACAGGTCCTCTCGGAATTCGCCTGACTTGGCCAGGTTCAGCAGGCGACGGTTCGTAGCGGAAATCAGCCGCACATTGATGCGCTCGGGGCGGGTGGAGCCTATTGGCTCGATCTCGCCTTCCTGGATGACGCGTAGCAGCTTGACCTGAATGTCGAGCGGCAGCTCGCCGACCTCGTCAAGAAAGAGCGTGCCATTATGCGCCTCGGCGAACTTGCCGGCCTGGTCGGCAATGGCGCCGGTGAAGGCGCCTTTCTTGTGCCCGAACAGCACAGACTCAACCAGATTGGGCGGAATGGCGCCGCAGTTGACGGTGATGAACGGCTTGCCGGCGCGCTCACCCGAGCCCTGGATGATGCGGGCGATCAGCTCTTTACCAACACCGGTTTCGCCTTCGATGAGCACCGGAATGTTGGACTTGGCAGCCTTGCCACAAAGCGACAGGACGCGCGCCATGCTGGGCGCTTTGGCGATCATGTCAGCTGCCGTGAATGTGCCGGCCTTGCGAGCGTGCTCGGCACGGATAGCTGCTTCCAGTGCATCGAGCTTCATCGCGTTGCGCAGCGAAATAACGAGGCGTTCGGGGGAAACAGGTTTGACGAAATAATCGGCTGCCCCGTTGCGCATGGCCGAAATAACGGTCTCGAGCGAGGCATTGGCTGTCTGGATAATGACGGGGGTCGTCATGCCCTCGCGCCGCATGGTGTCGAGCACACCCATGCCGTCAAGGTCGGGCATGACGAGGTCCAGAATCATGACGCCGATGTTGCGATCTTCACGCAGAATAGTCAGGGCTTGTTCGCCGCTCATGGCGAGCACAGGCTTGAACCCCGCCCGGTTGGCGACTTCAGCCGTCAACCGCAATTGGACCGGATCATCGTCGACTACGAGAACGCGTGCCATCCAAACTCCAAAGATGCGTCTTCCGGCACGATTCGTGTGCCGTTTCGGGAACAAGATGAGCGGACGGTCTTAAGAGGGGATTAATCATGAAGATTTTGCTGTGCATGGATGACAGCCCTTAGCACCACTGCAGTATCGCCATCCCTTTGGCTTGCCCTTGCGTTGCGCGGATCTTCGGCTCTCTAGGCTTGAGGCAGAAATGACCATCTTTGAACGGGTTTGGTCCCGCATACCCTTCCCATCATGAGCCCTGCTCGTTAAGGTCCGCGCGCCCGTTGACCAGCCGGAGACTTGTTTCATGAGCGAATCTGCGCAGAAGAGCCACAATCAGTTTGGCGCGCTCCCTGTCTGGGATCTGAGCGATCTTTATCCCGGCAAGGACAGCCCTCAGTTCAAGGCAGACCTGGAAAAGGCCAAGGCGGACGCGGCCAGGTTCGAGGCGGATTACAAGGGCAAGCTTGTCGCCCTGACCAAGGCTGGAAAGCTCATCTCGGCTATCAAGGACAGCGAGAAACTCGGCGATCTCACCGGCAAGATAGGCTCGTTCTCGTTTCTCCAGTATGCGCAGAAATCGACAGACCCGGACCGCGCCAAGTTCATGGGCGACACCAACGAGGCGCTGACTAACCTTTCCACCCGCGTCTTGTTTTTCGAGCTCGAGCTCAACCGCATCGAGGATGCCGATCTCGAAGCGGCGTTTGCAGCCGATCCGGAGCTGGCACGCTACCGCACCTGGTTCGCCGAGTTGCGCAAGGCCAAGCCCTACCAGCTCGACGACAAGCTCGAGGAATTGTTTCACGACAAGTCGGTCACGGCTTACTCCGCCTGGAACCGTCTGTTCGACGAAACGCTGTCGAGCCTTGAATTCGAGGTGGACGGCGAAACGCTCAACATGGAAGCCACGCTCCACCTCCTCAGCGAAAAGGATGAGAAGAAGCGCGAGAGCGCGTTCAATGCCTTGGGCAAGACGCTGAAGTCCAATGGGCGCCTCTTCACCCACATCACCAATGTCCTTGCCAAGGACAAGGAGATTTCCGATCGCTGGCGCGGTTACGAGGATATCGCCGACAGTCGCCACATGGCCAATTCGGTGGAGCGCGAAGTGGTTGATGCGCTGCAAAAGGCCGTAACCGAGGCCTATCCTCGGCTGAGCCATCGATACTACCGTATGAAGGCTAAGTGGTTTGGCAAGGACAAGCTCAATGCCTGGGACCGCAATGCGCCCCTGCCGACCAGCGACGAGCGCACCTGGGACTGGAACAGCGCCGTATCAACCGTGATGGAAGCCTATGGGCAGTTTTCGCCCGAGCTCGCCGAAATCGCCCGACCGTTCTTCAACTCCGGCTGGATCGATGCGCCGGTTGGGGAGGGTAAGCTTTCGGGCGCCTTTGCCCATCCTACTGTGCCCAGCGCACATCCTTACCTCATGCTCAACTACATGGGCCGCTCGCGCGACATCATGACCCTGGCGCATGAGCTGGGCCATGGCGTGCACCAGCGGCTTGCGGCTGCCCAGGGGCTGATCCTCTCCAACACGCCCCTGACGCTCGCCGAAACCGCATCGGTTTTTGGCGAGATGCTGACCTTCCGCTCGCTCCTTAACAAGACGACCGAGCCCAAGCAGCGCTTTGCCCTCCTTTCGGGCAAGGTGGAGGACATGCTCAACACCGTGGTGCGCCAAATCGCGTTCTATACCTTTGAGCGCCGCGTCCACACTGCGCGCCGCCAGGGCGAGTTGCGGACTGAAGAGATCAACCAGATCTGGCTCGATGTACAGAAGGAATCGCTCGGGGACGCGATCATCCAGAACGAGGGCTATGAAAGCTTCTGGAGCTATATCCCGCACTTCATTCATTCGCCCTTCTACGTCTATGCCTACGCCTTTGGTGACTGCCTTGTGAACTCGCTCTACGCACAGTATGAGAAAGCGAACGAGGGATTTGCCGAGCGCTATTTCGAGCTGCTCAAGGCTGGGGGAAGCAAGCATCATTCCGAACTTCTGGCGCCGTTCGGCCTGAACGCGAAAGATCCGCAGTTCTGGTCGCTTGGTTTGTCCATGATCGAAGGTTTGATCGACGAACTGGAAGCCACGAGCCCCCAATAAGCGTTGGCCAAGCCAACGATGACAGTGACTACGACGAGGATAATATGGCTAGCGCCCACCACCACCCCGAACACCACGCCGAACCCGTGCTGGAATCGCCTATGGATTATGCCCAGCACGAGAAAACCTATGGCGGGTTTCTGACGGGCATCAAATGGACCGTCATCGGATTGGCCGTTCTGATCGTTGTCCTCTATTTCTTGATCCAGCCCTGATACTGGCTCCCTGAACAGGCATTTGACCAAAGCCTGTCCGTCCGGCAGGCGGGCAGGAGTTATCAATGAAAATCGCTGTGCTTCGCGAGCGCTTTCCAGGTGAACACCGGGTAGCGGCCACGCCTGAGACGGTGGGTAAGCTCATCGGGCTTGGCGCTGTGGTTGCAGTGGAAACCGGCGCTGGCACGGGTTCGCGGATCACGGATGATGACTACCGGGCGGCAGGTGCCACCATTGCCCTTGAGCCGCAGGCCGCGCTTTCAGGTGCCGAGCTCGTTCTGAGCGTGCGGCGCCCCAGTCCCTTGGCGCTCGCCGGCGTTGCTCCCGGCGCCCTGGTGATCGGCGCGCTCGATCCATTCGGCAATGAAGCCGAAATCCATGCTCTCGCGCAAGCGGGCGTCACGGCCATGTCCATGGAATTCATGCCTCGGATCACGCGGGCGCAGGTGATGGATATCTTGTCGTCCCAAGCCAATCTGGCTGGTTATCAGAGCGTCATCGAGGCAGCGGCTGTGTTCCAGCGCGCCTTTCCGATGATGATGACGGCGGCCGGTACCGTGCGTCCGGCCAAGGTGTTTGTGATGGGCGCGGGCGTAGCAGGGCTCCAGGCCATTGCAACGGCCAAGCGCCTGGGTGCCGTGGTGTCCGCGACCGACGTTCGTCCGGCTGCCAAGGAGCAGGTGGAGTCGCTTGGCGGCAAGTTCGTTGCCGTGGAGGACGACGAGTTCAAGCAGACCGAAACGGCTGGCGGCTATGCCAAGCAGATGTCCGCCGAGTACCAGGCCAAGCAGGCGGAACTGACTGCGCAGCACATCGCCAAGCAGGACATCGTCATCACCACGGCTCTGATTCCTGGCCGTCCCGCGCCGCGGCTGATTACCCGGGCCATGGTGGAGTCCATGGCGCCTGGTTCGGTGATCGTGGACCTCGCGGCCGAGCGCGGCGGCAATGTGGAACTGACCCAGCCCGATCAGGTCATCGAGCACAATGGCGTGCGGATTGTAGGCTACACCAATGTCCAAGGCCGCATCCCGACCACGGCGAGCCAGCTTTATGCCCGCAATCTCTTGGCTTTCGTGTCGACGCTGGTCGACGCGCAAAGCAAGACTCTGGCGGTGAACTGGGAAGATGAACTGGTCAAGGCCGTTGTCCTGACGCGCGGCGGCCAGGTGGTGCATCCGAGCTTTGCTGCCACTGCCCAGGCGAGCGTCACATCTTCGCCCGAGGTTGTAGAGGCAGCAGTGGCAAAGCCATTGCGCAAGGCCACCGCGCGCAAAGCGCAGGTGCCGGCCATGGCCGATACTCCGAAGAAGGCCGCACCGGGCGTCGAGCAGTCCGTCCCTTCGGCGGCTGAGCCACAACCGACGCCAGCCAAGAAGGCCGCAACGAAAAAGGCGACTGCGGTAATCAATGCAGCGCTTGCGGCCAAGAGCCCAAATCCCAAGTTCCTCACGGGAGCGCTGCCTGAAGCGGGTATCCCTAAGCCAAGGGCGCGAACCCGCCGGGCTATCGACGCCTCTGCACTTCCCGATAGCAACGGCGAGGCAAGCCCAGTTGTGAGCAAACCAAGAGTGCGCCGTCCTTCAGCGCCCAAGGATAGTGAATAATGGAAAGCACGGCTGAACAGAGCGCCGATGTCCTGGCCGCGGCGGCCCATGCAGCGACCGGCGGGGTCATCGATCCCTTTACCTTCCGCCTGGCCATATTCGTCCTGGCGATTTTCGTCGGCTACTTCGTCGTCTGGTCGGTCACTCCCGCGCTGCACACGCCTCTGATGAGCGTAACCAATGCCATCTCGTCCGTGATTGTCGTCGGCGCGCTGCTAGCGGTCGGGGTACATCTGGCGACCGATGCGAGCTGGGTCAGCAAGCTTTTCGGCTTCATCGCCCTGGTTCTTGCCAGCGTCAACATCTTCGGCGGCTTCCTCGTGACCCAGCGCATGCTGGCCATGTACAAGAAAAAGGGCTGAACTGATGATCTCTGCAGATTGGGCAGCCCTGCTTTATCTGGTTTCCGGCGTTCTGTTCATCCTGGCCCTGCGAGGTCTTTCCAGTCCGCGATCCGCACGGCAGGGCAATTTGTTCGGCATGGTGGGCATGGGCATCGCCATTGTCACGACGCTCGCGGTTGCCGCGCCTTCCGACTGGGTGAGCTGGCTCCTGATCGTAGCGGGCCTGGGGATCGGTGGCGGCATCGGCGCCTATATGGCGCGCACGGTCAAGATGACCGACATGCCGCAACTCGTGGCCGCCTTTCACTCCTTGGTCGGTTTGGCTGCCGTGTTCGTGGCAGCGGCAGCCCTTTATGCGCCCGAAGCCTTCGGCATCGGGGTGCCCAGCGACATTCATGCGCAAGCGCTCGTTGAGATGAGCATCGGCGTGGCGATCGGCGCCTTTACCTTCACCGGTTCGGTCATCGCCTTTGCTAAGCTCAACGGCAATATGAGCGGCAAACCCATTATTCTGCCGGCGCGGCACGCCATTCACATCGCAATCGGTGTGGCCATTGTCCTCTTGATCTGGGCCTTTACTGCCTCGGCAGAGCCCTGGCTGTTCTGGGTTATTACTTTACTGGCGTTGGTGCTGGGTGGATTGATGATCATCCCCATCGGCGGCGCCGACATGCCGGTCGTCGTATCCATGCTCAATTCCTATTCCGGCTGGGCCGCTGCCGGTATCGGCTTTACCCTGGGCAATACGGCCCTGATCATCACCGGTGCCTTGGTCGGGTCCTCCGGCGCCATTCTGAGCTACATCATGTGCAAGGCCATGAACCGCTCATTTGTTTCGGTGATCTTGGGCGGCTTCGGCGGTGACAGCAGTGCGGCCGGAAGCGCTGCCGAGGACAACAGGCCGGTCAAGCAGGGAGCTTCGGAAGACGCAGCGTTCCTGATGAAGAACGCCGGCAAGGTCATCATCGTCCCCGGCTATGGCATGGCCGTCGCCCAGGCGCAGCATGCCCTGCGTGAGATGGCCGATCTGCTGAAGCATGAGGGTGTGACGGTTAAATATGCCATCCATCCCGTTGCCGGCCGTATGCCCGGCCACATGAACGTCCTTCTAGCCGAAGCCAATGTGCCTTATGACGAAGTGTTCGAACTCGAGGACATCAACTCCGAGTTCGCCCAATCGGACGTTGCCTTCGTGATCGGCGCCAATGACGTTACGAACCCCTCGGCCAAGACGGACAAGAGCTCACCCATTTACGGCATGCCGGTGTTGAACGTCGAAGATGCGGGCACCGTGCTGTTCATCAAGCGCGGCATGGCTGCAGGCTATGCAGGCGTGCAGAACGAGCTGTTTTTCCGCGACAACACCATGATGCTGTTCGGTGACGCCAAGAAGGTGACCGAGGACATCGTCAAGTCGCTCGGCCATTAGCGCTTAGGCGCTTCAGTAGTGTGGCGGCGGCGGCTCGGTGCTCGGATCGGCGATCTGCACGCCTGAGCGCACCTGCTCTTCCATCGTGTCCAGCCTGCGCGTCAGGAGGTCGATCTGCCGCCACTGGGCGGTGATCGTGGCGTTCAGCTCTTCAATGGTCTGGTCCTGAAAGGCGATCCGTGTTTCGAGGGCTTCCAGCTGCGCAGCGATATCAGTCATGATCAGCTCCGGGCTTGGGTGAGGCAGCGGGATAGATGCCGCTGCCCCTGTTTGTGTCAGAAGCAGCATAAAAGGCAATTCGGTAGGTTTTAAGTCTTACCCGGCGACCCAGCGGTTTGGATCGGCAGAGGACATGGAGCGGATGCGGTAGCCTGAGGCGCGCAGGGTCTTGACCTGGTTGTTGAGGTTGTCGAGCACATAGTCGCCCTGGCTGGTCTTGACCACGAGGACGGCATGGCTCTCGCCCCAGCGCGTCGTGGTGGTGGCAATGCGCAGGGAACCGGCGGGTACGCCCTTGCGGATCAGCTGGGCGCGCTTGGTCAGGACATAGTCCTCGCAATCGCCGGAGCTGGCATTCATCTGCCAGCTGTCGCCCCGGTCATTGCGCGGGGTGATCGATCCATTGACCCGCCGGTTGACCTGGCTCAGCAAGGCCATGAGATCGCCACTGGCCGTGACCTGGCTGGCGCCGCCACCACCGGCACACTGGCGCGGGCTCTTGGCGCAGAACACCTGCATGGCAAAGGGGGTGAGGGCTGCGGTGTGCATCACGGGACGCGCCGTGATGTCGGTGTGCGGCGCATAGGCCATGGCCGCACCAGCCGAGCCAAGGGTGAGCGCCAGAACGACGCCGGAAAGCACTGAAGCCAATTTGTTGTTCATTTGAGCCATCCCTGAGTTGATGGCTTAAGCATGCCGGTGCCCCATTGCCCCTTTGCGTGCAAGTTCCCTAAAATTTTAAGCAAATGCCACCCATTGAGGTGGGTTCGGTGACTAGGCGATTGCTTAGGTCATGATCGTTCCCGAACGTGCACTCCGAAATTCGTGAATTGCAGTTGACGGAACCGATGCGCCGCTCGGGCTCTTTCTTGTGCAATTGTTTTTTCTTCAGGTGCCGACATGGCGACCATGGCCGCAGTAAGCTACGCAACAAAATCTCAGTCATTGCTGGATGCCAACCGGCACGATGTGCTCGGTTTTCTCCTGAGCGCCGCTCTGCCGCTTGCGTCTTACATGGTTTTCCATGGCGTTGCTGACTTCAACCAAGTCATGCCCCTGTTCTTTGCTCCATTTGGTATGCCTGGCTGGGTCGGTGCTGCGCTTTATCTTTCGGCGCTGCCTTTGTTCGGCATTGCGCGCTGGATGGTTGCCTGCAAGAGCGAAGCTGGCGCCAATGCCGGCTGGTGGCTGGTGGCCCTCATGGCAGGCACGATCGTCTTCCCGTTCATCGTGGCTCCGCTTGATTCACTGCTGCTCAGCATCCTCTCGATGAGCCTCCTTGTCGTCGGCTTGGGTGCGGCCATCCGCACGGCCAAGGTGTCGCGTCTGGCGGGTCTCGTCATGCTGCCTGGCCTCGCCTGGCTTGGCCTCAGTGCCTTTGTGGGCCTGAGCTTCGTTGCCGGCTGGACGCCGCCATTTGGTCTCACCAACGCGAACGCCAACGTCAACGCTGCGGCCTGATCGTCGCGGTCACCCAGTTACCTTTAGGTGCGTTCTTGCAGTTGCCGATGGCTCCGGCCATCTGATGGCAAAAGGAATTTGCCATGGCCAAACAGCTCAAGATTGATGTCTTCACCGATGTAGTCTGCCCTTGGTGCGTTGTCGGGTCCGCCCGGCTCGACGCCGCCATCAGCAAGCTGCCGGACGACATCGACGTCATTGTTGAGAACCATCCCTTCTACCTCGACCCCAATACGCCTCAAGAAGGTGTGGTCGTTGCAGACATGCTGCGCGAAAAGTACGGCAAGGACCCCAAGGAGATGTGGGCGCGGGTGGAAGGCGAAGCGCGCAAGGCTGGAATCGAACTCGACCTGTCCAAGCAGCCGCGCATGTTTCCCACGCAGAAAGCCCACACGATTACGCGGCTCGCCAAGCCGCTTGGCATCCAGCATGAGTTGGCGAACGCCATTGCCCATGCCTATTTCCTTGAGCACCGGCAGATCAACGACGACAATGTTCTGGCCGATATCGCCGTCGAATGGGGGTTTGACCGTGGCGATGCGCTTGACGCCATGAACGATGAGCACGAACTGGCCATAACCGAGCAACTGGCCAACGATGCTACAGCGCAAGGCATCAGGGGCGTTCCGTTCTTTGTTTTCGGTGCGAAATATGCTCTCTCCGGAGCGCAACCGGCCGAAGTGTTCGACCGCGCTTTGGCGCAGGTGATCGAAGAGCTTTAGCAAAGGCCGGCCTTGCCGTAAGATGGAAGGGCGCAAGCCGAATTCGTGGGGCTGCCGCCTTTCTATCTGCCGAGGTTTTCCTTGAAGCTTCTCGTTCGTCTTCTGGTTGGATCCGTCGTGGTCCTGGTCGTCCTTTATGTGGCCGTTGTTGGCTACATGTATTTCAACCAAAGGGCGCTGCAGTATTCACCGGCTGGAGAGGTCGTGGCCTTGGCGGACGCTGGTTTGCCCGGCGCTGAACCCGTCAGTATTCCTTCGGGCGATGGGGTGATCAACGGCTGGTTCCAGGCGCCGCAGGCTGGCAAGCCCCTCATCATCTACTACAAGGGCAATTCAGGTTCGTTTAGCGCCGAGCACGAGCGTTTCGAGCAGTTCGTGGCCGACGGTTATGGTTTTTTGTCCTTTGATTACAGGGGCTTCCCCATGTCGGAGGGCACGATAACGCAGGCTGGCATTTTGGAGGATGCGCTGGCGGCTTTTGACTGGGCGGCAGAGAAAAACGTGCCGATCATGATCTGGGGGCGTTCGCTCGGATCGGGGCCGTCGACCTATGTTGCGAGCCAGCGGGATGCCGAGGCTTTGCTCTTGGAAACGCCGTTTCTATCGGCCGCTACGGTGGGTAGCGAGCGCTATCCGATCCTCCCTGTTGCGCTCGTCATGCAGGACCAATTCCCCGTAAATGAATGGATTATGAACGTCTCCGAGCGGGTCCTTGTGGCTCATGGCACGGCGGACCAGACGATCGGCGTCAGCAATGGCGAGCGTCTTTATGCTCTCGTGCCGAACAAGGACGAGCTCTGGATCGAGGAGGGGGCCGATCACGGCGATCTTTGGAACCGGGGTATCTGGCAGCATGCCGTGCCGTTCTTCGAGCGGGCGCTAGCGCGCTAGCATCTGGACGAGTTCCGCCTCCCCGAGGAGATTGCCGTGACTGATGAACAATTCCTCACGCCCATGTCACCACGCCGGACGGCCTTGGTGGGTGGCTTGATGGTCGCGGCGGGGCCCTTGTCGATTTCGCTTTATGGTCCGGCCCTGCCGACCATTGTTGCCGAGCTGGGCACCACCGATGCCATGGGCAAGCTGTCGCTGGCGGTGTACTTCGGCGCCTTTGCCCTGGCGCAGCTGGTGTGCGGCCCGTTGTCGGACAGCTGGGGGCGCCGCAAGGTCACCGTTCTGTTTTTTGCGCTCTATGTGGTCGGCAGCATCGTTGCCGCGCTTGGCCCGACGATCGAGTTTCTCCTTCTCGGGCGGGTGTTGCAGGGGATCGGCGTTTCGGTAGGCGTGGCCCTGTCCCGTGCCATGGTGCGGGACCAGTTTACGGGCCGGCAGGCCATTCAAATCCTGACCTTGATCAACTTGATCCTCACCGTGGCTCCGGCCATTGCGCCAACGCTGGGGAGCATAGTCCTCGTTTTCGGCAGTTGGCACTTCCTCTTTCTCCTCATGGGCGGCTATGGCCTGGGCATCATGGCGCTGACGACGCTTGCCACGCGCGAGACCCATCCGCCCCCGGCTCGTGTGCCGTTCAGGGCCGGGTCGATCATCAAGAGCTATGGGATATTGCTCCGATCGCCCGCCTTCATGGTGCCCGCTCTTCTGCTGGCCCTGTCGTTCGGCGGTTTCTATGGCTTTGCCGCGCTCTTGCCCTTTGTGCTGATTGACGAGGGCGGGCTTTCGACCTTCCAATTTGCCATGGTCATGCTGATGCAGACCGGCGCGTTCATCACGGGCAATGTCTTGGCTGGCTATGCCGCCAAGCGCCTCAGCGGTCCGGCCATGGTCCGGATCGGCCTTGGCCTGCTGGTGCTGGCCGGCGTCGGTTTTGCGTTGGGACTGCGTCTGTTTCCCGCAGGTGTCTTGCCGGTGATGTTGCCGGTAGTCGCTTGGATGCTGGCCCTGGCCTTTATTGGTCCGAGCACCACGGCAGCAGCCATGGCCGGATTTGGCAATATTGCGGGTGCGGCCGGTGCCCTGACGGGTGTGTTTCAGGTGGGTGGCGGGTTCATTGGCTCGACATTGGCCAGTCTCGCCTTTGCCGATGCCAGCGACGCGCTAATTACCCTGATGCCGATCATGGCAGCGCTGACACTTGCGGTAGCTGTCCTGCAGCGGGTGCCAGCACGGCCGGGGATGAACCCACCAGCCGCTCCCTAGAGCTTATTGCGATGGCTGCGGCTGCTCGGGCGCTTCGCCGCCGACGGCTTCGGGCGTTACCTCAGGCGTGCCGGCCGAGACGTTGTCGACCTCGGTCTGCCCGGTTCCGGCATCCGGTCGGTTGCTAATACTGGTGAAGATAAACACAGCCGCAATCAGCCCGACGATCAAGATAGCAATGCCGATCAGAAGGCTTCGGTTTTTCATGAGGGTTCACCAGTTCTCCAAGTGTCCCCTGCACAACGACAACAAGCCCATTCGGTTCACACCGAAGCAGACCCAACGCACAGATAAACAAAAACGCCGCCCTGAAGGACGGCGTTTCACATAACTGTTGGATGGTCTTAGCTGCGCGGCGCGGCTGCAGCGGCCGGACGACCGGGCTGGCCGGGACGTGCCACTGGAGCTGGAGCGGGCAGACCGCCCTCGCGCTGAGCGCGCTTGCGAGCCAGCTTGCGGGCGCGGCGCACAGCCTCGGCCTTCTGGCGAGCCTTCTTCTCGGATGGCTTTTCGTAGTAGTTGCGCAGCTTCATTTCACGGAAGACGCCTTCGCGCTGCAGCTTTTTCTTCAGCGCGCGCAGCGCCTGGTCTACGTTGTTATCGCGAACGACTACTTGCAAAGGTCAACCGCCCTTTCGAAGCTTGAACATGTGGGTTTGGAATAAAGCGCCGGCGCCAAAAGACACCGTCGCCGACCAGCAAAGCCAGTCACCGTGGGCCGCTCTATAGCCTAGCCATCAGGCGGGGGCAAGAGAAAAACCGCCGATTGGCCTTTTCCGGGCTTGCCGGGTGAGCCGCGAGGCGAAACAGTAAGCACCCAAACTGGGCTGATAGAGGGCAAAATGTCGGTTGATCTCGTGCTGCTTCCGGGTTTGCTGTGCGACGAGCGGCTCTGGCGCGACGTGACCAGCGGGCTTGATGCCCGCTGCCAGGTTGCTGACCTGACGCGGGACGATTCGATCGCTGCCATGGCTCAAAGGACTTTGGCCGAGGCGCCGCCGCGATTCGCGCTGGCAGGGCTCTCCATGGGTGGCTACGTGGCCTTCGAGATCATGCGGCAGGCGCCCGAGCGGGTAAGCCATCTCGCGCTTCTCGACACCTCATCGCGGGCCGATGACGAGGCGCGCAAGGAAACGCGGCGCAAGGGCATTGCCATGGTGGGGGAGGGGCGGTTCATCGGAGTTTCGCGCGGCCTCCTTGCCAGCTTGATTGCACCGCATCATCTTGGAACCGAGATCGCGGCCGAGGTTCAGGCCATGAGCGAGCGCGTAGGTCCGGACACTTATGTGCGCCAGCAAACCGCCATCATGAACCGGGTGGATTCACGACCGCTCCTGGGCGCAATTGCCGTACCGACGCTGGTCGGTGTCGGCGAGCTCGACAAGCTGACCCCGCCGGAACTGGCAGAAGAAATGGCAGCGGGGATCCCCCATGCCCGATTGCAGGCTTTCCCCGACAGTGCGCATCTGCCCACCATGGAGAACCCCGAAGCGGTGGTTCGCGCCATGCGGGAATGGCTCGGCGCCTAATCCCTGATGATGCGATTGATGTGCGCCATCTTGCGACCCGGCCGGGCTTCGATCTTGCCGTAAAGGTGCGGCTGGGTATTGCCATCGAGCGAGGATGGTAGGCTCAGCACCTCGTCGCCGATGAGGTTTTCCATGACGACATCGGCCATGCGCCGGGGGTCGCCTAAGGGCCAGCCGAGAACGGCACGGATGTGCTGCTCGAATTGATCGGTCAGGCAGACCGCTTCGGTCCAATGCCCTGAATTGTGCACGCGGGGTGCAATTTCGTTGACCAACAGAGTTGGCCGCTCGCCGGGCACCACGAAAAACTCAACGCCCAAGACCCCAACATAGTCGAGCGCCACGACAATGACCTTGGCCAGCATGGCGGCATGCTTTTCTATGCCCGGCGGAACCGATGCGGGTACCGTGCTGGTATGAAGAATGTGGTGGCGGTGCACATTTTCCGCCGGGTCGAAAGCGCGCACTTCACCAGCCATGTTGCGCGCGACAACGACTGAGATTTCCTTCTCGAACGGCACAAAGGCCTCGAGCACCAGCGGCTTGGGCTCGAGTTCGGCAAAGGCTGCCGCAGCATCGGCAGCGTCACGGAGAACGCGCTGCCCCTTGCCGTCATAGCCGAGCCGGGTCGTCTTGAGGACGGCTGGCAATCCAAGTTCCCCGATCGCCTTCTCGAGGTCGCCCAGGCTTTCCACGGAGCGATATGGAGCGACCGGAATATTCTTGGAGGCAAGGAAGCTCTTTTCGGCCAGGCGGTCCTGCGAGATGGCAAGTGCATTGGCGCCGGGGCGCAATGGCTTGCGTGCTGCAAGGAACGAGGCCGTGGCTGCCGGAACGTTCTCGAATTCATAGGTGATGACATCGACCGCCTCGGCAAAGGCGGCGAGCGCCGTCTCGTCCTCATAGGCCGCCACTGTCTTGTGGGGCGTCACCTCAAAGGCAGGGCTCAGCGGATCCGGGCAGAAGATGTGGGTGCGCATGCCGAGCTTGCTCGCTGCCAGCGACAGCATGCGGCCGAGCTGTCCGCCCCCCAGAATGCCGATCATGCTGCCGGGGGGAAGGGGAAGGAGATCTTGGGACAAGGCCTACTCGGTATCTGCGGGAAAGAGTGGAACGGCGGCGGTCTGGCGCGCGCGGAAGCGATCGAGCCGATCGGCAAGTTCGTCGTCGCTCAGCGCCAGAACGGCTGCCGCGATCAGGGCGGCATTGATGGCTCCGGGCTCGCCAATCGCCAGGGTGCCAACAGGAACGCCGCCCGGCATCTGGACAATGGACAGCAAACTATCCTGCCCGTTGAGCGCCTTGGACCGGACCGGCACGCCGAACACCGGCAGGGGAGTCATCGCCGCGATCATGCCAGGCAGATGGGCGGCGCCACCAGCACCGGCAATGATCACCTTGAACCCGTCGGCGCGCGCCGTGGTCGCAAATTCCACCAGCCGCTCGGGGGTGCGATGCGCGGAAACAATGCGCGCTTCGTATTCCACCTCCAGCGATTCAAGAGTTTCGGCGGCAAGCCGCATGGTCGGCCAATCGGATTGGCTGCCCATGACAATGGCAATCGCTGGTTTGGTGAGCACGGCCGATTCCCCTATCGGTCTTTGCAAAAAGCGGAACTAGCCCAATTCCTGCCATACATCAAGTTGGCGGAGGCTCAGGCGATGATGTCTGGAAGGAGGATATTCTCGAGCTGGACGATGCGGTCCTTGAGGGCAAGCTTGCGCTTTTTCAGACGCTGCAGAAGCATGCGGTCGCCGACATGCGACTGGGTCAAAGTGTCGATCGCCGCGTTGAGATCACTGTGTTCCTGGCGTTTCGTCGCCAGTTCAAGACCTAACGCAGCTTCCTGTTCCCTGGTGAGCGACATCATATCAGGAGCGCACCCCACGCTTTTCCGTTAGTTCTGGTTAACTCATCGGGTTCAGCTTTGCATCACATTTCGAAAGGTGTGCTTAAGGGCGTCGACAAAGCATGAATTATTTGTGACGATGCGGGCGTCCACCAATCTTCTAGGAGTTGTTATGACGACTGAAGGCCATGTTGCGGCGCTAGAACGGCGCCATCAGGAGTTGGATCGGCAGATCCAGACCGAGATGCAAAACATTCGGTATGACGATCTTGCAATCGCCGCGCTCAAGCGGAAAAAACTCGAAGTGAAGGACGAACTGTACAAATACTCGAATAACACACAGTAGGCGTAAGTTCCCGGTGGGGATCAAGGGTCACAGCGTTTGCTGCGGCCCTTTTTTATTGGCTCAGAGGCCCCAGAACACGCCACGCGCGCCGTCCCAAACGAGCTTGAGCGCCAGGAGGAACACCAGCCAATAGGCGATGCGATAGAACCACTTCATGGAGATGCGGCGCACGAGGAAAATGCCCAGGAACACCCCGGCGATGCCGACCGGGATCAGCGCCGCGGACAGCTGCAGATTGTGCAGGTTGAGCTGGCCGAGGAAGAAGTAGGGGACCAGCTTGGCGGTGTTGACGATGGCAAAGAACACCGCCGTCGTGCCCGAATAGGTGGCTGGGGGCAGACGCTGGGGCAGCACATAGATCTGAAAAGGCGGGCCACCGGTGTGGCTGATAAAGCTGGTGAAGCCGGCAAAGCCGCCCCAGAACGTGCCCCAGGGGCGCGAGGGCGGCAGACCTTCGAGCTTCTTGCGAAGCGGCAGCAGCGCATCGAGGATGAACAGCAGCGTGACGACGCCAACAAAGAGCAGGACCGCCGCGTCGGACACAAAGGCCCAGAGCGCCCAGCCGAGAAGGGTGCCGATCGCCGCGCCGGGCAGCATGATGCGCAGGATGTGCCAATCGACGTCGCGCCGATAAGCATAAACCGCGATGGCATCCATGGCGAGCAGGACGGGCAGCATCATCCCTGCTGCATCGCGAGCCGGCATGACCAGGCTCAAGAGCGGCACGGCCACCATGCCAAGGCTGCCCAAGAGCCCAGCCTTGCTGAGCCCGACAATCAGCACGGCAATCACCGCAACGGCGACGAAATAAGGATCAAGAATGGGCATGAGGCAGTCCGGCGGGAGTGGACCGCATGGGTACGCCTTCGGTGCGGCTTGTCAACTCGTATGGTAGTTTTTGGTGGCGGAGAGGCGCGCTTTTTGCGCTGTTGAGCCGCGGTTTATCTGAGATCGCTTAGTTGGCTTGCTGCAGACCAGCGTGCGATGTGTGCGGCGCCACCTCAGGATGGATCCCGGGTCGGGCCCGGGATGACATCGTGGATGGGGGCAGCGCTCTGCCCATACAAAAGGCCCCCGGATTAACCGAGGGCCTTAATAGCTCTGCTTATTCGTCGCTGTCGTTCTTAAGCGACTTGAGCTTGGCGAAGACCGAGTCGGCGTCGAATTCGTCCTGCGCTTCGGCCGGGCGGTGGTCACTACCAGCAAACTCGCTGTCGGCGCCGTCCGATTGCCCGCGGGCACCGGCGCGGGCCAGGGCTTCTTCGGCGGTCATCAGCGTGGTGCCCTCGGCCAGCTCCTCGACGCCCGGAGCGCCCTTGGAAGCGCGCTTGACCTCGAGATCGAGGTCGATCTGGCTGCAGAGGCCAAGGGTGACCGGATCCATCGCCGTCAGGTTGGCCGAGTTCCAGTGGGTCGATTCACGCACGGAGTCGATCGTCGACTTGGTGGTGCCAACCAGGCGCATGATCTGCGCATCCTTGAGCTCGGGATGGTTGCGGACCAGCCACTTGATGGCATTGGGGCGCTCGTTGCGGCGCGAAATGGGGGTATAGCGGGGTCCCTTGCGCTTGGCAGCTGCGACGCGCACCTTGGGGTCGCTGAGCTTCATGCGGTAGTTGGGGTCCTTCTCCGCCTTTTCGATTTCTTCGCGGGTGAGTTGGCCGTTCTGGATCGGGTTCACACCCATGATGCCGCCGGCCACGTCGCCATCGGCGATGCCCTGGACTTCGAGCGGGTGCAAGGTGCAGAAGGCAGCGATCTGCTCGAATGACAGCGCAGTGTTGTCGACCAGCCAGACGGCGGTCGCCTTGGGCATCAACAGGGGCTGGCTCATAATAAATCTCTCCTGCAGGCGCGGCCGGTTTTCCTCCGGGCCGCTCCGCCTCTTTGCTTCGTGCTGAGGGGAACAATAGGCAATATAGAGCGTCGCCCATCGATCCGCAATGGCGATGTGGCTTGCCGGGGGCGTTCAGGCGTTGAAAACCCGGGCTTTGGCTAGCTTTCCAGGCCGAAGGCGGTTTGCAACACGATCTTGCCCATGTGGGTGCCGCTTTCCATAGCGCTGTGCGCCGCCGCGGCGTCCAACAGGGGGAAAACGGTGAGCTGAGGCTTGATGGCTCCGGGCCGGGACAGGGCTGGCAGGAGGTCGGTGCGGATGCGATCGGTTATGGCGGCCTTGGTGGCGCTGGTTTGCGGGCGCAGGGTCGAGCCGGATAGCGTTAGTTGCTTGGCCATGATGGTCCGAAGCGAGACTTGCGCCTTGCCCGCGCCGAGCGTCGCGATCTGGACGATATGTCCGCCGCGCGCGGAGGCTTCGATGTTCTTGGCGGCCATCTCACCGCCCACGAGATCCACAACACGGTCCACGCCGTGGCCGCCGGTCAACTCCAGCACGCGCTCCACCAGATCCTCGTCCAACCGGTTGACCGTGGCGACGGCACCCATGCGGGTGGCGTAGTCGGCCTTAGCAGCAGAGGACACGACGCCGATGGCGCGGGCACCGAGGATCGTTGCGATCTGTATGGCGGCGCCGCCGATGCCGCCCGAGGCGCCGTGCACCAGGACATGCATGCCTTTTTCAAGTGCGGCGCGCATGACAAGGGTCTGGGTGATGGTGAACCAGGTTTCGGGTAAAGCCGCGGCTTCCAGCATGGACCAGCCATCGGGAACGGGCAGGACCTGCCCCGCGGGCACGGCAACATATTCGGCGTAGCCACCGCCATTGACCAGGGCCATGACACGATCGCCGACGTGCCACTGCCCAACCCCACTGCCGAGCTCGACAATCTCGCCAGCGACCTCCAGGCCGGGGAGGGGGGATGCGCCCGGAGGTGGATCATAAAGACCACGCCGCTGCGCCAGGTCGGGGCCATTGACGCCGGCGGCAGCAACCCGGATCAGCACCTCGTCGGGGCCGCAGGCCGGCATCGGCCAGGATTGCGGCTGCAACACTTCGGGCCCGCCCGGATTTGCTATAACAATGGCTTGCATGGTGGGTTGATGAGTCATGGCGCCATGCTGCGCGCAATGGCTGCGCCGGGCAAGCCGATATGGTTAGATTGCGGAGTGGATGGAGGCTCGCCATGGACGATGATGTAATCAGGAAACCCAAGGCTCATGAGGTCGGCATGATGCTCGACGCCCTTTCGGTGGAGGAGCTGGAAGCGCGCATCGGCCTGCTCGAGGGCGAGATCGCGCGCCTCAGGGCCGCCATAGAGGCGCGGGGCCAGACCCGGAAGGCTGCCGAGTCCGTGTTCAAGTTCTGAGCGGCTTTGCTTAATGGCAAAACAAGCAGGAAAGTTAAGATTTTTAGCTTTATTAACGCTCGATTAATCTATTGCCGCTAATTTGTTTTCATTCAGATTGTTCTGGATTTTGCAGAGCGATTTCTCCCTCTGTTTGACGCCTCCCTGTTGACTTCGAGAGCGGTCCTAGCCGCTCTCTTTTTCTTTTTGGGAACTTCGTCCTCTACCCTGCTGTTCTTAAAGCTCTTTTCAGATTGTTGGCGGCGCACTGGTGACGCTCGGCGATTTCGGGCTTATCCTTTGAACAAAACGGGAGCACATGCATTTGGCCGATGTGAGCGACACTTCAGCAATTGCCATTGGTCCGCGGATTGTGGCCTCGGGCGGCTTCGACCTCCTTTATCGCGAAGGCATGACACTGATCGAGCAGGTCGCGGCTTACCTCGATGGCGATGGTCGCGCTGAAAGCCGCATCCTCAGCCGCGAAGCGTCTTTTGTTTACGCCACCGAATCCATGCGCCTGACGACGCGGTTGATGCAGCTTGCCTCCTGGCTCCTGCTGCAGCGTGCCGTCAATGAAGGCGAAATCACCAAGGAAAACGCGCGCTCGGAAAAGGAGAAGGTGAAATTTTCCGCGACTCCCTCCGAGCGGGGCGGGCCGGGCTATGACCAATTGCCCCCAACCCTGCGCGACTTTATCGACAAGGGCGACCGCTTGTTTGATCGGGTGATGCAGTTCGATACGCTCGAACGGGGCAAGATGCCGGTGCTCGATGCTGGCGTGGCCAACGGCATTGCCGACCAACTGGCGCGGCTGAAGGCTGCGTTCGGGCGGGTTTAGAAACAACAGAGACCTCATGGTGAGCTTGTCGAACCAGGAGGTAGCGACCTAGTGCCACGGCCTCGTGGTTCGACAGGCTCACCATGAGGCCTACTGAGACAAAACAAAAAGCCCGGCACATGGCCGGGCTTTTCGAAAACAGCAAACGGATCGGCTTAGATGCCGAGACCCTTGAAGCGCTCCTTGAAGCGCGACACGCGACCACCACGATCGAGCAGCTGGCCCGTGCCGCCGGTCCAGGCGGGATGGGTCTTGGGATCGATATCGAGCTGGAGGGTGTCGCCCTCTTTGCCGTAGGTGGAATAGGTCTGGTACTTGGTGCCGTCGGTCATGACCACGTTGATCAAGTGGTAGTCCGGATGGGTATTAGCCTTCATCGGTGTTCGCCTCAAATCAAACGGGCGCCGCAGCGCCCGGAGAGCATCTAAAACTGGTGTTGGCGACTACATACAGAAAGGAGGCGCCGTCCGCAAGAGCATGGGCGCGGCAATTTCACGCCGGTATAAAGCAGTTGCCCCTCTCACCGGCAGTGCCTATATCGGGCGCGGAGCACGGTCCGGCCGATCCGGACCTTCTCACAAGAATGGCGAACCCGAGCGATGACAGATCAGGCCGTTCCGGTTCAGGCCAAACCCGACACCACAATCCAGGATGCTGAACGCCCCAAGCGCAAGCTGCAGCCACTGCGGCGCTTGCTGCCCTTTGTTTTGCGTTACCCGGTCCGGTTGTCGCTGACGATCCTGTTCCTCCTGATCTCGACGATTGCCTCACTGGCCATTCCGGCATTCCTGGGCGGCGCAATCGACCAGGGGTTTGTCGAGCGCAACCTTGAAAATGTCGGCCGCTATGGCTGGCTCATCATCGGCGTTGCCGCTGTCATGGGTGCTGCAAGCGGCGCCCGATTCTATTTCATATCTGTCGTGGGTGAGCGCGTCCTCGCCGATCTACGGCAGGCCGTGTTCGTGCACCTGCTGAGGCTCGATGCACGCTATTTCGATACCAATCGCGTCGGTGAGCTGACCAGCCGCCTTAATGGCGACGTCGGGGTGATCCGGGCTGCGGTGGGGTCCAGCTTCTCGCTGGCACTACGCTCGATGGTGACCATTATCGGCGCGCTGATCATGATGTTCCTGACCAGCCCCACCCTGACGCTGGCCGTGGTGATCATCGGCCCGGCGCTGCTTTTGCCGATCATCGCGTTTTCCCGCAGGCTACGCGGCATGTCGCGCCGCACCCAGGATGCACTGGCCGATCTTTCCGCCATGGCAACCGAAATGCTGGGAGCGACGCGCACTGTCAAATCCTTCACCCAGGAAGAGGTGCAGGCCAGCATCTACGATGCACGCAGCGAAGACAGCTACCAGGCCGAGATCAAGCGCCTGGGCGCCCGGTCGGTACTGGTGGGCATGGTGATCTTCCTGGGCACAGCAGCCATCGTCTTCCTGGTGTGGTGGGGTGCGCGCTCGGTGTTCGAGGGTTCGGTCACCGCCGGCCAGCTGGCGCAGTTCATGATCTATGCGCTGATGGCCTCAGGCGCCCTTACCAATGTTAGCGAAGTGCTCGGCATGCTGCAGACCATTGCCGGCTCTACCGAGCGACTGACGGAAATCCTCGATACGGAAGCCACCATCAAGGATCCCGTTCATCCCGTTCCTTTGCCAGTTCCGCCTTTGGGAACAGTGTCGTTTGAAAACGTGCAGTTCGCCTATGAAACAGGCGGTTCCGAGCGCGTCCTCACCGATCTATCGTTTTTCGTTGGCGCTGGCGAGACGGTGGCTCTGGTCGGCGCCTCAGGCTCGGGCAAGTCGACGACACTGTCCTTGCTGCAGCGCTTTTATGACGTCATTGACGGCTCCATCAAGGTTGACGGCGTCGATATCCGCCAGGTGCGCCTGCAGGATCTGCGCCAACGCTTTGCTTATGTGGAGCAGGAGCCGACGATTTTTGCCGGCACAATTGCCGAGAACATCTTGTTCGGGAAACCGGGCGCCAGTCGAAGCGAGATGGAAGCGGCGGCCAGGGCTGCCCTTGTGCATGACTTCGTTCTGGAGCTGCCGCAGGGCTATGACACGCTCGTGGGCGAGCGCGGCGTGATGCTATCGGGCGGGCAGAAGCAGCGGCTGGCTATTGCCCGTGCTATCCTCAAGAACGCGCCCATCCTGCTGCTGGACGAAGCGACGAGTGCGCTGGATGCGCAAAGCGAGCGCCTGGTGCAGACCGCGCTCGAACACTTGATGCAGGGCCGCACCACGCTGGTGATTGCCCATCGCCTTGCAACCATCCGGGATGCCAACAAGATCCTGGTGCTTGATGCTGGCCGCATCATAGACCAGGGCACGCATGACGAGCTGGTCGCCAAAGGCGGGCGCTATGCCGAACTGGCGCGGCTGCAGTTCCGGCTGGATGAGGTCGGGGGCTGAAGCTGCGTGTGACCGCGCCATGACCGGAGCCCTTATGATGAGCTTGTCGAACCAGGAGGGCCGGACTCCGATCGTGCCACGACCTCGTCCTTCAACGGGCTCAGGATGAGGTCTACTGGTCTGTGTTAAGCAGATGACTTGAAAGGCGGCATCGGAGGACTGCGATGCTGTTGATTGCGCTAAGACAGGTGTTCATGGAATTTGCGGAGCCCACATGGGCCCTCATGTTGAGCTTGTCGAACCAGGAGGGCCGGACTCCGATCGTGCCACGACCTCGTCCTTCGACGGGCTCAGGATGAGGTCTACTTTGCTATGAGGGTACTTCTAGGCTGAGCTATCAACCCTCGGTCAGCTTGAACTCGATACGGCGGTTGCGCCGATAGGCGTCTTCGGTGGTGCCGGGATCGATTGGCGTGAACTCGCCAAAACCCGCCGCCACGAGCCGGTTGGGCGAAACGCCTTTGCTGACCAGATATTGCGCCACTGAAATGGCGCGGGCCGCCGAAAGCTCCCAGTTGGATGGGAAGCGCTCGTTGGAGATCGGCCGGCTATCGGTATGGCCGTCGATGCGCAGCACCCAGTTTATGTCAGGCGGGATCTCGGTTTCGAGCTGCAGGATGGCCTCGGCCAGGGCGTCGAGATCGGGCAGGCCAGCCGTCTGGACATCCGCCTGGCCAGGATCAAACAGCACTTCGGACTGGAACACGAAACGGTCGCCGACGACGCGCACATCGGCGCGGCCTTCGAGGATTTCGCGCAGGCGGCCGAAGAAATCCGAGCGGTAGCGCGAAAGGTCCTGCACGCGTTGGGCCAGCGCCAGGTTGAGACGCCGTCCAAGGTCGGCAATCTGGGTACGCGACTGGCTGTCCCGGGCCTCGGATGCTTCAAGCGCTGATTCCAGCGCGCCGATCTGCGTGCGCAGCGCTGCCAGCTGTTGGTTCAGCAGGGCCACTTGGGCATTGGCCTCATCAGACAATTCCTGGGCTGCGGCCAGATCGCTTTCAAGACCGGCAATAGCTTCGTCCTTGCCGTCCATGCCGGCGCCGATGCCCGCAAGTTGGGAGCTCAGATTGCTGTTTTCCGACTGCGCATCGCTCAAGGTCGCCGTGAGCTGGGCGATCTGGGTGTTGAGATCCTCGGAATTGCTCCGTTCGAGCTGCAGGGATTCGGTCAGCTCGGCGATCTGGCTATTGAGGCGCGCCAGGGCCGTGTCGCGGCCCTCCAGTTCCTGCCCCAAGAAGAACTGGGTCAGCATGAACAGCGACAGCATGAAGATGATGACGAGCAGGAGGCTCGACAGGGCATCCACGAAGCCGGGCCAGTAATTGGCCTCGCTGCGCCGCCTGGAACGCGCTCCGGGCATGGGCTAGTTCCGCCGCTCGGAATCGGCCTGGGTCAAAACGGCTTCGATCAGTTCGCGCAGCTTCTTGTTGGTTTCGCCCTGCTCATCGATATAGCGGCGCAGGTCGTCCTGCTCGGTGCGCATGTGCTTGACGAGCCCATCAATGCCGCGGGCCAGCTCGGCCATGGCGCGAATGGCATTCTGGCTCGAATTCTGGTTCTGCATGGAGCTGCCGAGCTTGTCGAACATGGCCTGCATATCCGGCCCGCCAGCATTGGCCTGCATGGCCGATACGGGATGGTCGAGCTCGGTCATGGAGGTCATCCAGTCCTCAAGATCGGTGTAGAACGCATTTTGCGCCTGGCTGGTCTGCAGATCGAGAAAGCCCAGCACCAGTGATCCGGCGAGGCCAAATAGCGATGAGGAGAAGGCCGTGCCCATGCCGCCCAGCGGCGCTGCAAGGCCCTCGCGCAGGCTCGCGAACTGGGAGGCCGTGTCACCGTTGGACACATCAAGCGTGTTGATGACGCCAGCCACCGAGGTCACGGTTTCGAGCAGGCCGTAAAAGGTGCCCATGAGGCCGAGGAACACCAGGAGACCCGTCAGGTAGCGCGAGGTGTCCTTGGCTTCATCAAGGCGATTGCCGACCGAATCGAGAATGGAACTCATGGAAGAGGGCGTGATCACCGCTTCCCCGATCCGCTCGCGCAGCAAGCCGGCGACGGGCGCCAGCAGGATCGGCGGCCGGACCGAGGAGCCATTGCCGTCCTGGAGCGAGTTGACCCACTTCACCTCTGGAAAGAGGCGGATCACCTGACGGAAACTGAGGAAAATGCCAATGAACAGGGCGAAAAAGATCATCGAATTGATGAACGGATTGGCCCAGAAGAACGTCACGATGGTGCTGAACAAAATGGCGGCGACCAAGGCCACCAGCACCAGGAATATCAGAATCTTGACGAGGTAAACGAGAGGGCTGGCGAGGTGGTACGGGTCATAGCCTTGCGTCATCTTGCCTGAAACCTTGCCCCCGCACGCCAAATCACTAGGCCGCAGACTAGTCAGAGCATTGGCGCAAGACAATCCCTAGGGTTAACCGATGTTTGAGCCGTGATCAGTGTCACGCAGGCTTCGTCAGGGGTGTTTACTGTGGTGGGCACAAAGGGAGACCACCATGGCGTCCAGTTTGAGTGATTTTCTCGCCGCGAACCATTCCGGGCCGCCGCGTTACCTGGGCAGTCGCTATGATGCTTCCGGTCAGTTTCTCTCTGATCCGGGCAACACGGTTGTTTGCCATCTCGTGCAAGGCTCACCCACGGAAAAGGCCTTGCTGGCCGCACGGGAACGCATCCGGCAGCTGGGAGGCGATAGCCTGGCCCTCACCGCGCCGGACAGTCTTCATATGACGCTGTTCCAGGGCATTCTCGATCGCCGCCGCATGGCGCCATATTGGCCCTCTGATGTGGCGCTGGATACGCCCGTGAGCGCCATGACGAAGTTATTCGCCAAGCGCCTGGCGTCGTTCGAGCCGGGACCGGCCTTCGCGGTGGAAGCCAAGGCGGTGTTTCCGAGCGGGGTCATTGTGGATGGCGTCTCTGCAGCCGACCGTGCGGCACTGGCCGAGTGGCGCGACAGGCTGGCCGACCTGTTCGGCTACCGGCATCCGGACCACGACTCTTACGAGTTCCACATCACCTTTGCTTATCCGATCCGCTGGTTTGAACCGGCTGAACTGGAAGCATGGCGGGGCTTGCTGGATGATGTTCTGGCAGCCATTCGCAGAGACGCTCCTGTGCTCGAACTGCGGCCACCAGCCTTCTGCTCGTTCAAGGACATGAACTGGTTCGAGGAGCTGGTTCGCCTGGAGACCGAAGTGGCGGCATAGGAGCACCATTTTCCCGCAGCCCTGTCGATGCAGCGTCAGCTGATCGGGCGCAGTTCCTTGAGCAAGGCGGCCTGGAGGATTTCGTTGCCGGCAACAATTTGTCCGTTCCATACCGAGCCGGTGCTGCCGGCAAAATCGGATACGAAGCCGCCGGCTTCCTTGACCGCCAGAAGACCTGGGGCCACGTCCCACGGGGCAAGGCCCGCTTCCCACACGGCATCGTAGCGGCCGGCGGCTAGCCAGGCCATGTCCATGGAAATGGAGCCGGAGCGGCGGATACCGGCGACGGCAGGATTGATGTGGGCGAGCTGGCGCAGCTGCAGGCCGTCATTGGCCGTGCCTTGCGTCTTGATGCCGGTGCACACAACGGCATCGGACAGGCTGCGGCGGCTGGCCACGCGCAGGCGCCGGCGATCGTTGAGCCAGGTGCCGCCGCCTTTTTCAGCCGTGTAGAGCTCGTCGAGCACGGGATTGTAGATGACCGAAGCGACGATCTCGTTGTTGCGCTCAAGGGCGATCGCCACGGCGAACAAGGGAATGGAATGAAGGAAATTAGTGGTGCCATCGAGCGGATCGATGATCCAGCGGTGCTGCCCATCCGTGCCGGCAACTTCGCCGCCTTCTTCCATGAGGAAGGCATAGGTCGGGCGGGCCTTTTGCAGTTCGGTGAAAACGATCTGCTCGGCGCGAAGATCGGCCTTGGAGACGAAATCGGCAGGACCCTTGCGGGACACCTGTAGATTTTCGACTTCGGCGAAATCCTTGGTCAGGGATTTGCCGGCCTTGAGGGCGGCGCCAACCATGACGTTGAGGAGTGCAGAGCGTGCCATGGTCAGTCCGCCCGGCGCATATAGGTGGCTTCGGTGGTGTCCACGACGATGCGCTCGCCCGTGGCGATGAAGGGGGGCACCATGACGCGCAAGCCATTGGAGAGAATGGCGGGCTTGAACTGGTTGGAGGCGGTCTGGCCCTTGATCACGGGATCGGCTTCGGTGACCTCGAGCACGACATTGGGCGGGAAGCGGACGCCGAGTGGGGTGTCTTCGTGCATTTCGAGCGTGATCTTCATGCCGTCCTGCAAAAAGGCCGCGCGCTCGCCCACGAACTCCTTGGGCAGTTCGACCTGTTCGAAGCTGTCCTGGTCCATGAAGACGAGATTGTCGCCTTGCTCGTAGAGATAGGTGAAATCGCGAAATTCGAGCTCGACCTGTTCCACCGTTTCGGCCGAACGGAAGCGCTCGTTGAGCTTGGTGCCGCCCAGAATGGCCTTGAGCTCGACCTGTGCATAGGCGCCGCCCTTGCCTGGCTTGACGTGGTCAACCTTCACGGCCACCCAAAGGCGGTCCTGGTGATTGATGACAAAGCCGGGGCGGATTTCATTGCCGTTGATCTTGGCCATGCGTGCTGCTTTCGATGTGATGGCGGAAGGGGAAGCTCCGCTTGGGGCTCACCACAAGCACAGGCATTGTGGGTGATGCGCTGAACCGCGCTTGGCGGGCTTATTGCCTCAGAATGCCTGCCGGTTCAAGGGTCTTCCGGTGCTGGAGCGGCGGCCTCGGGTGCCGTCGTGGGCGCTTCGCCAGCGTCGGTCGGGGCCGGCAGAACGTTGTCATCGGGCGGGGGCGCCGTTCCGGTGGGGATCTCGAGGATGGTCTCGGCGGTTTCTTCGGTGGGCGGTTCCGATGGCCAGAAACGGGCGCGTTCCTCGGCCCGCGCGAGGCTGTCGGCCGGAATGGACACGAGCAGCCGATCGAGCGACGGATCGGAAAGACCCTGCCGGCGGGAGAGCGACCGCCACATGGCTGCGGTCTCGAGGTCGAGTTCGACACCTTCGCCAACGGCGAGAAGCTTGGCAAAGCGGTTCTGCGCCACGGCGCTGCCGGCTTCAGCCGCGCGCTGGTACCAGGACGCAGCTTCCTCGACATTCCTTTCGACGCCCTGGCCAAGATAGAGCAGGGTCGCGTAATCCACCTGAGCTTCGGTCAGACCCTGCTCGGCGGCGAGGCCGATAAAGCGGGCGCCTTCTGGCACATTGGGGGTCAGCCCCGCGCCTTCGAGCAGCATGGTCCCATAGTCGTATTGGGCTTCGGCCAGTTCGGCATCGGCTGCCTCCTTCATCAAGGCGGCAGCCTCGGTCAGGCTAGGCGAGGCATAAACGCCTTCAACATGCAGAAGCGCCATGTTGTATTTGGCCGGAGCGTAGCCCGCATCGGCGGCTTTCCGGAACAGCTCGGCAGCGCGAGCGCGGTTCTTGGGAACGCCGATGCCATCCTGATAGAAGAGCGCAAGGGCAAAGGTCGCAAGAGGATCGCCATTGTTGGACGCCAGCTGATACCAGCCGGCGGCGCGCTCATCGTTTTGCGCAACACCAAGGCCCTTGGCATAGATCTCCGCTATCAGGGTCTGTGCTGCCGCATCGCCCTGTTCGGCCCGTGGCAGGGCAAACTCCAGCGCCGTCAGGAAATAGCCACGCTGGAAAGCACCGAAGGCAAGGTCGGCAGGGGCGCGCGGCCCGAAAACTTCGCTGCTGATCGCTTCGGCCGGCGCAGTGTCAGGTGTGGCTCCTGGCGCAGGCTCAAGGGGCGCATCGGGTGCAGCAGGGTCCGTTGCCTCGGCAGGCGGCGGGGGCGCTGTATCTATTTGAGGCGCTTCCGCAGGTGCTTCGGCAGGCGGAGCTGGAACATGCTGGGCAAGGCTGGGCAAGGCCGAGAGCCCCAGCAGGATCAGGACAAGGAGGCGCGCGATCATGCGTTTGCCTTCAGGGCTTCGGCAATGGCGCGCATGGCCTCGTTCGGTGCTGGTGCGGACCAGATGCTAGTCGAAAGCGCAAAGAACTCGGCGCCTTGTGTGTCGAGAGTGTCGGCTTGGGCCCCAGGATCGCTCAGCACGGCAGGAATTTCGAAGGTTGCAGCCCACCATTGTGCCAACTCGGCCGCCGCGCTGTCGCTTGTCCCGTTCAATGGGCCGAAAAGGAGGTAGTCCACCTCCATCTCACCCAGGGTCATGGCGTCGTGGCGGCTGATGCCCGTGCTCGCGCCCACGATGAACTTCGGCTTGAGCGCGGCGACGGCGTCGGCAACGGCGCCCGGTCCGCCGGTGATGTGAACGCCATCAGCACCCAACTTTTTGACGAGGGCGACATCGTCTTCCAGCAAAACGGCGCAACCGGCACCCTGGCCGATATTGATCATCTGCGCTGCCAGGCTCGAATAGTCGGCATCGCTTTGCTCGCCGCGCCGCACAAGCAGCGCCGCGATCTCGGCCGTGTTGAGCACGCTCATCAAAAGGGCTGCAAATTTCGCCGGATCAGGGTTGGCGGGGGTAATCAGGTAAAGCTGGGGTGCCATGGAGTTCCGGGCAATCGCGACGCGTGGGCTGTTGTGGCGTCCCATTTTGGCAACAAAGAGGACGGCCCTTGCTGTAGCGGGTCAGAAGCCTGGGGCGCAAAGGAAAAGCGCGCCCGGCCAGCGAGCGCGCTTTGCAAAGTTCGTTTACGGAAGGGTCAGGCAGCCCGGTCGAGCTCTCCCGTCCACTCTCCCAGGGCTGCCAGCGAGTTCATGCGGGCACGATGGGTGAATGCGGCTTGCGCCGCCGGGAAGTTTTCGCGGCGGCCAGCCCAAGTACGCAAGGCGACGTTTTGCAGGGCGCGGCCATAGGAGAAGGTCAGCGGCCATGGCTTGCCGGGGATCTGGTTCATGGCTGACAGATGGGCGGTGGCTTCTTCGTCGGTTTGCCCACCGGAGAGGAAGGCGATGCCCGGCACGGCAGCCGGCACATGCTCGCGCAGCACCTCGACCGTACGCTTGGCGACATCCTGGAAGGATGGCCGTTCGCGGGAGTTAACGCCCGGCAGGACCATGTTGGGCTTGAGCAGCATGCCCGCCAGGTCGACGCCGGCAAGGCGCAGTTCCTTGAAGGTATTTTCCAGCACATCGCCGGTGACGGCGGCGCAGCGTTCCATGGAGTGGTTGCCTGGATCGCCATCGCCCACCACTTCCGGCTCGACAACCGGCACAATGCCGGCTTCCTGGCAAAGAATGGCGTAGCGCGCGAGGGCATGAGCATTGGCGCGGATGTTGTTGCGGGTCGGTGCCACGTCATTGATGGTGATCACGGCGCGCCATTTCGCGAAATTGGCGCCCAGCTGCGCATAGCGTTCCAGCCGCTGGCGCAGGCCATCGAGCCCTTCGGTGATCTTTTCGCCGGAGTCGCCCGGCATGGGGAAAGCGCCGCGGTCTACCTTGATACCAGGAATGACGTCGGCATCCGCTAGGATGGCGCGGAACGAGGTGCCGTCGGCGGCCGATTGCTCGAGGGTTTCCTCGGTCAGGATTACGCCCGAAATATAGTTGGTCATGGCTTCGGTCGAGCGGAACAGCATTTCGCGATAGTCGCGGCGCAGGTCGAGCGAATTGGGAAGATTGATCTTGGCGAAACGCTTGGCGATGGTGCCTTCGGATTCGTCGGCGGCGAGGATGCCCTTGCCGGGCTCCATCAGTTTTTGAGCAATGGCGTTCAGTGACTTGGTCATGGCAATGCCTCCTCGGATATGGAAGCCATCTTAGACTTTCGTTTTGCCCCTCGCGATTAGACCTGTGGCTATTAGACGAAAGACTGATCTTGTATGGTAGCTGAGGGCCTGCGGAACCGCTGCGGGCAAGCAGCGTTCTCGCCTAGCAATCTTCCCACCTCCTGTTCGGACTGATCCATGAGCAATCAACCCCTCATTACCTTCAACGACGGCCGCACGATCCCGCAGGTCGGGCTTGGTGTGTGGCAAACACCCAATGAAGATGCTGCCGAAGTCGTTCGCACAGCCCTAGAGGCGGGCTATCGGCACATCGACACGGCCGCCGGCTACCAGAACGAGCAGGGCGTGGGCGAAGGGATTAAGGCTTCTGGCCTTTCCCGTGAAGAGGTCTTCGTGACCACAAAGGTGCGCAACGAGGACCAGGGGTTCGACACAGCCCTCGCCGCCGTCCACAACAGCCTCAAGTTGCTCGACACGGACTATCTCGATCTGTGCCTTATTCACTGGCCTTCGCCATGGCGCGGCAAATATCTCGACACTTGGAAGGCTCTGGTGCAGCTCAAGGGCGAGGGCAAGATCCGCTCGATCGGCGTCTCGAACTTCGAGGCCGAGCATCTGGAGCGGATCATCGGGGAAACCGGTGAGACGCCGGTGCTCAACCAGATCGAACTGCATCCGCGCTTCCAGCAGAAGCCGATGCGCGCCATCGATGACAAGCTCGGGATAAAGACGGAGTCCTGGAGTCCGCTTGGCCAGGGCAAGCTGCTTGAGGACAGCACTATTGCCGCTATCGCGTCCAAGCATGGCCGCAATGCCGCGCAGGTCATCATCCGCTGGCACATCGACAGCGGCCTGATCGTCATTCCAAAGTCGGTGACGCCGCGCCGGATCATCTCGAACTTCGACGTGTTCGGTTTTCAGCTGGACGCCGAGGACATGGCTAAGATCGACGCGCTCGACAGCGCCAGCGGCCGCATCGGTCCTGATCCGATGACGGCCACGTTCTAGGGGCGACTACTTCTTGAGCGCCTGGACGCCGGGCAGGGGCTTGCCTTCCATCCATTCGAGGAACGCTCCCCCGGCGGTCGAGACATAGGTGAACTCGTCCTTGACCCCGGCATGGGCAAGGGCGGCCACCGTGTCGCCGCCGCCGGCGACCGATACCAGCTTGCCATCATGGGTGCGCTTGGCGACATGCTTGGCAACAGCCACGGTGCCCTTGTCGAACGGGTTCATTTCGAACGCGCCCATGGGACCGTTCCACACGATCGTGTGGGCATCATCGATGGCGCCATTGATGCGCTCGATCGATGATGGCCCTATATCGAGGATCATGCCGTCAGGATCGATCGCGTCGACGCCATAAAGTCGCGTTGGCGAGTCGGCCTTGAAGTGCCAGGCCACGACAGCATCGATGGGGAGGATGATGGCGCAGCCACTGTCGATGGCCTTGTCCATGATCCGACGCGCCGTATCCGCAAGATCCTTTTCGGCCAGCGACTTGCCGACGCCATATCCTTGGGCATGAAGAAACGTGTTGGCCATGCCGCCGCCGATCACGAGGGCATCGACCTTGGTCACAAGGTTTTCCAAGAGATCGATCTTGGAGGACACTTTGGCGCCGCCCACAATGGCGACCACGGGTTTGCGCGGCTTGCCGAGGCCTGCATCGAGGGCTTCCAGCTCAGCCTGCATGGCGAGCCCCGCCGCTGCGGGAAGAAGATGCGCCAGCGCTTCGGTGGAAGCGTGAGCGCGATGGGCGGCCGAGAATGCGTCGTTGACGTAAACGTCGCCAAGGCTCGCCATACGCTTGGCGAGCTCGGCGTCATTGGCTTCTTCTCCGGGATGGAAGCGCGTGTTTTCCAGAATCAGAACGGAGCCGGAAGGCGCTGAGTCAATGGCTTTGCTCGCATCGGACACATCGGTCCAGTCCGTTGCGACAAAGCCCACCGGGTGCCCGGTTGCGTTGGCGACTGCTTCGCACACCTGCTCAAGGGAAAACTCGGCATCGACCTTGCCCTTGGGTCGGCCGAAGTGGGAGAGGAGGATGGCCTTGCCGTCCTTCTTGACGATCTCGCGAATGGTGGGCACCAGCCGCTCGATGCGGGTCGCATCGGTGACCTTGCCGTCTGCCACGGGAACGTTGAGATCGGCCCGCAGCAGCACGCGCTTATTGGCCAGATCGAGTTCGTCGAGCGTCTTGAAGGTCGCGGTCATGAAGGAGCCTCCCCGGGGGTCAATGTTGGCGGTGGCGTAGCAGAGCCGGCATCAAGGGGGAAGGGCTCAATCGGCGCGTTCAAACAGCGTCGGATAGTTCCGAACCAGCAAATCGGCGTCCACTTCCAGGGTTTGCTCAAAATCTGCGCTCTGGAAGCGGAAGTGAGTGGCGTCGATCCGTGTGTAGATCTGCTCCTGCCGGGTCACTGTCATCTCGTCACCGTCGATCCAGGCGATGGCAAAACGCTGCGGCTGGCCGTCGACCCACTGGGTGCGCCAGAGTGGGAGTGAATTGGTGAGGGGTGTCGGCCAGATGTCGATGTCGATGCAGTTGCGCAGGGCCGGTAGGGGCTCGGCGCGATCGTCCGACCAGTTGCCGGCACCATCGGAGAACAGCTCCAGCACAGCCCCATCCGTGCGTTCGAGGCGCACTGTGCGGACGTGTTCCCGGTCATCGAGCTTGATGCGGTAGAACAGGCCGTAGTCGGGGGTGATGATCGTGCCGCGGATGCGCGTGTCGCGTTCGGTGGAGATCACGTGGCAATGTTCGAGGGTCTTGGGATCAAGGCCGCGCCAGCGGATGGATCGGTCCAACGACATCGCTGCTCCCGTTTTGCTCGGTCTTGCCGGCAAGTCTCTCCGCAAACTCGATGTCATCCCGACCTTGATCCGGGATCCATCTTGAGATCGTTTGAACTATCGCGCCATCTCAGGATGGACCCCGGCTCAAGGCCGGGGTGACACAGTACATGTGGCAAGATCAGGCGCGATCCCGACCTAGTTTAGCCTAGAGCGTCTTGCCCAGCGCAACGGCCGTGTCGGCCATGCGGTTGGAGAAGCCCCATTCATTGTCGTACCAGCTCAGCACCGACACGAAGTTGCCATCCATCACCTTGGTCTGGTCTAGCGCCATGGTGGAGGAGTGCGGATCGTGGTTGAAGTCGATCGAGACGTTCGGGAATTCCGTATAGCCCAGAATGCCCTTAAGCTCGCCATCGGCATAGCGGCGCACGGCTTGGTTGATCTCGTCCGAGGTCACATTGCGCTTGGCAATGAACTTGAAGTCGACGCAGGAGACGTTCGGGGTCGGCACGCGGATCGACACGCCATCGAGCTTGCCCTTGAGCTCGGGCAGGACGAGGCCGATGGCCTTGGCAGCGCCGGTCGAGGTCGGGATCTGCGACAGGGCTGCGGCGCGGGCGCGGTACAGATCCTTGTGCATGGTGTCGAGCGTCGGCTGGTCACCGGTATAGGAATGGATGGTGGTCATCATTCCCTTTTCGATGCCGAATTCCTTATGGAGCACGTAGGCGAGCGGCGCGAGGCAGTTCGTGGTGCAGGAGGCGTTGGAGATCACGACGTGATCCTTGCCCAGCTGCTGGTGGTTGATGCCGTAAACGACCGTCAGATCAGCACCATCGCCGGGAGCCGAGATGATCACCTTCTTGGCGCCAGCCTGCAGGTGCGCCGAGGCCCTTTCCTTGGAGGTGAAAATGCCGGTGCATTCGAGCGCGATGTCGATGTTCATTGCGGCATGGGGCAGTTCGGCCGGGTTCTTGACTGCCGTGACCTTGATCGGGCCGCGGCCCACATCGATGGTGTCGCCATCCACTTTTACGGTGCCGGGGAAACGGCCGTGCACGCTGTCGAAGCGCATCAGGTGGGCATTGGTTTCAACCGGGCCGAGGTCATTGATGGCAACGACTTCGATGTCGGTGCGGCCGGATTCGATGATGGCGCGCAGAATGTTGCGGCCGATGCGGCCGAAACCATTGATGGCGACGCGGACTGCCATGGAAGGCTCCTTGAAGAATGGAGGAGGGAGGAGGGCGAGGCTCTCTTACAACTGTGCGGTGACGGCTTCAACAACGGCCTTCGCCGTAATCCCAAAGTGGGCATAGAGGTCGTCAATGGGGCCAGAAGCGCCGAACGAGTGCATGCCGACAAAGCGGCCCTTTTCGCCCAGCAGCTTGTTCCAGCTCATTTCGATACCAGCCTCGACAGCGACGCGCGCCTTGGCTGAACCCAGCACTTCGGCCTTGTAGGCATCGGACTGCTTAGAGAAGAGCTCCATCGACGGCACCGAGACGACGCGTGCCGAAACACCCTGTTCAGTCAGCTGCTTCTGCGCCTCGACGGCGATGGCCACTTCCGAGCCAGTTGCGAAGATGATGGCATCGGCATTGCTGTCGCCGACCAAGGTATAGGCGCCCTTGGCGGACTTGTTTTCGCCAGTGTACTCGGTGCGAACAGTCGGCAGGTTCTGGCGCGACAGGGCGAGGATCGACGGATGGTTCGCCGTTTCCATCGCGATCTGCCAGCACTCGGCGGTTTCAACGGCATCGGCCGGGCGGAACACGAGGAGATCCGGAATGGCGCGCAGGGCCGAGAGATGCTCCACGGGCTGGTGGGTGGGGCCATCTTCACCCAGGCCGATGGAATCGTGGGTCATGACATAGATCACGCGCTGGCCCATTAGGGCCGAGAGGCGGATGGAGGGACGGGCATAGTCCGTAAAGACCATGAAGGTGCCGCCATAAGGGATCAGCCCGCCATGCAGCGCCACGCCGTTCATCACGGCCGCCATGCCATGCTCGCGAATGCCGTACATCATGTAGCGGCCGGAGCGATCGGCAGCAGTGAAGGGCTTGGTATCGGGCGTGTTGGTGAGGTTGGAGTGCGTGAGGTCGGCGGAGCCAGCCAGGGCCTCGGGCACGGCCTTGGTGATCACTTCGAGCGCCAACTGCGAGGCCTTGCGGGAAGCAACTTTCGGCTTTTCCTCGCTCAGCTTCTTCTTGTGCACGTCCATGGCCGCAGCAAAGTCGGAGGGCAGGGTGCCGGCCATGCGGCGCTCGAACTCGGCGCGGTTCGCCGAACCCGCCAGGCGCGACTGCCATTCGCCACGCACATTTTGCGAACGGGTGCCGGCAGCGCGCCAGGCATCCAGCGTCGCGGATGGAATCTCGAAGGCGGGGTAGGTGATGCCGAGCGCCGCCTTGGCGCCGGCCAGTTCTTCGGCACCAAGCGGAGCGCCATGCACCTTTTCCGTGCCAGCTTTCTTGGGGGCGCCAAAGCCGATCGTGGTCTTGGCGGCGATCATGGTTGGGCGGTCGGAATTCTTGCTGTCGAGCAGCGCCTTTTCTATCGCTGCTTGGTCGTGTCCGTCGATCTCCACCGTGTTCCAGCCACAGGCCTTGAAACGGGCGATCTGGTCGGTGGAGTCGGAGTTCGACACCGCGCCATCAATGGTGATGGAATTGTTGTCCCAGATCAGGGTCAGCTTGTTGAGCCTGAGGTGACCAGCCAGTGCAATGGCTTCCTGGGAAATGCCTTCCATGAGGCATCCGTCGCCAGCCAGGCACCAGGTATGGTGGTCAACAAGGTCCGAGCCAAACTCCGCAGCGAGCTTGGCCTCGGCAATGGCCATGCCCACGGCATTACCCACACCCTGGCCCAGAGGGCCGGTGGTGGTCTCAATGCCCTCGGCATGGCCATATTCGGGATGGCCGGCCGTCTTGGAGCCGAGCTGGCGGAAGTTCTTGACCTCGTCGATGGTCATGTCCTTGTAGCCGAGCAGGTAGAGCGAGGAATAAAGCAGCATCGAGCCGTGGCCGGCCGACAGCACGAAGCGGTCGCGGTCAGCCCACTTGCTGTCGGCGGGATCGAACTTCATCACCTTGGTGAACAGCACTGTCGCGATATCAGCGCAGCCCATGGGGAGGCCGGGGTGACCCGAATTGGCTTTTTCAACCGCATCCATGGACAAGGAGCGAATTGCATTGGCCAAATCGTTTTGCTCGGCAGTGTTGGTCATGGGGTGCGCTTTCTTCGGCTGGGAAACTGGGGAGGTGAGGCCGCAAAAGCCTCCTCCCAAAGGCGGCATACGGCATAACAGGTTCGGATTGCCTGTCAATGACAGCAGGTTGCATTCGCCCCCTTGCTGAGGCACCCTGACACGCCGGAGGTGTTCGGCAACAAAGGGACAAGGCGCAATGAGTGACACGGAACCCCATGATAGCCTCGTTGCGTCGCAGGCGCGGTTCGATGCTGCCATGGCGCGGCTCGACCGGAGCATCAAGGATTTGAGCGCTCGCATGCGCCAGCTCAACCGGATCGAGGTCGACACGCAACGCCTGGTGCATGAGCGGGCGCGCCTTGCGACCGAACTGGACAAAACAGCAGCGCGCGCCAAGCGGCTCGACGACAGCGCCCATGATGTGTCGCGCCGCCTTGTCGAGGCCATGGAAACAGTGCGCGAAGTTTTGGCCAAAGCAGAGAGCTGATATGCCTGAAGTCAATGTCGAGATTAACGGCCGCAAGTACCGCATGGCCTGTGAAGAAGGCCAGCAGAAGCACCTGATCGGCCTTGCGGAACGCTTCAACGCACAGGTCGAAGGGCTTAAAGGCGCGGTCGGCGAGATCGGCGACAATCGATTGACCGTGATGGCCGGCATTGCCGTGGTGGACGAACTGGCAGAGGCCGAGCGCCGGATCAGGGAACTTGAAGAGGAAGTCCTGATGCTGACCCGTGCCGGTCAGGAAGTAGCCGCCGAGATCGAGGCGCTCGAGACCAAGGTTGCCGACAAGCTCAATAGTGCGGCCCAAACGCTCGAGAGCGTCGCCGGCATCCTGGACGAAACCGCACCGCTACCACACGGCTAATCGCCGTTTTTCTGGACGATACAATTGCCACCGGCCGCCAGGAGCTTGTTGCAAAACTCCTGGGCTGCCTTGCGTTCGGGAAAGCCGATCTGCGCTGAATAGCGCGTGCGCGTGCCAATGCTGAGATTGCGTGTGGTGATGAGCAGGAGGTCCTTGCCATCCAGCAGATCGGGGAAGCGCCCCTGCGCCCGCACAAAGGCTGCCCGCGCGATATCGGGTGAAAAGTTCTGCGCCAAGAGCACGCCCCAAGGCTGCCACACCGCTGCATCCGGCCCGAAGGTGGGCATGGGGACGGCCTTGGCCATATCTACACAAGCGTCCTGAAAGGGCTGCTCAGGGCTCAGCGCATAGTCGGCCGGTTCAATGTCATCGCCCAACCAATAATCGACAGGGCGGCCCGTGATAATCGACACATAGGCGCGCGTCTCGCTGGCCACACCGCCACCGGTGATGAAGCGGGACACCCGGCCCTCGCCGCCGTTGTAGGCAGCTGCAGCTAGGCCCAGATTGCCAAACTTCCGCTCCAGAAAGCGAAGGTACTCGGCCGATTTCGCCAAAGCCTCAGCTGGATCGAACGGGTTGCGGAGGGATCGCAGGCGCGCCGTGCCGGGCATGAACTGGGCAACGCCTTGCGCACCAACAGGGCTGACGGCGGTGGGGTCAAAGCGGCTTTCCTGCCAGATCAAGCGCGCGAGAAAGCCCTCGGGCAGGCTGTAGTGCCTGGCATAGGTCTCGATCGCAGCGCAGACATCGGCCGTGTAGTTGTCCTGACTGATGCAGACGTCCTGATTGCCGAGCGTATGGCAGGTGGTCTTTGTTTCGTCCTCTTCTGCGGCCCGCAACGTTGTCGGCCACAAGACCAGCAGTGCCGTGAGAACGATGAGCCAGTTCATGTCAATCTCTCACGCAGATGCCGCCGGTGGCGCAACAATCGTCTTTGGCGGCGAGCTGATCCCTTGTAACAGCATTGGCAAAGTTTGCCAAAAGAGTATGATCAGGCATCAAAGGAGCTTCCCCATGGCCACCATGAATGTCTCACTGCCCGATCAAATGAAAGAATGGGTCGAGGAGCAAGTCAAAAGCGGGCGATATGGAAATAGCAGCGACTATGTCCGCGATCTGGTGCGCAAGGACCAAGAGCGGGCGGAAGCGCGGGAGAAACTGCAGCAGTTGGTGGACGAGGCAAGAGCCAGCGGAGTGAGCGCTCTTGGGAGAGAAGACTTGCTGAAGCGTATGCGCTCCAAGGCGCGCGATGCCATAGCCCAACAGAAGAGCGCTTAGTTCTTGGCGTGGATTTTAACGAACGCCGCTGAGTCCGATCTCGACTGGATAGCGGCTGAGGGGGCGCGACAGTTCGGCTACCAGCAGTCTGAAAGGTATGAGCGTGAACTAGCCGATGCCTTAGACCTCTTGGCCGAGATGCCACACTTAGGCGTCGAGCGGTCAACCGGGTCTGAGAATGTGAGGCTTATGCCATGCGGAGTTCACAACATCCTCTATGTAGTTAAAGATGGAGATGTCCTTGTCTTGAGGATTCTGCATGGTTTGCAAAACTGGGTGGATGTTCTCTAGCGCCCCTTTGCACTGACGCGCGAACACCCTATATTCATCTTGCTGCCCGGTGCGTGAGGATACCAATATCCCCGGGGCCTTAATCGATCCTAAGGGAGCTGTCCCTGACCGGACCCGTGGGTTCGGACATACGGCGCCCACCTACGTGAGTAGGTTCCCGGGATCGTCATCCCACGGCCAGGGTGGCACCTTATTCTATGCGGATTGCGACACTGCATGATCGATGTAGACATCGGGCAAGCCAAATCCGCTTTGCGTCTCCAGGCCCATGCGGCGCGTTCCGCCTTGTCGCCAACCGATCGTGCTGACGCCGCTAAAACCGTATCAGACCTGTTTTTCGAACATGTGACACCCGGGCCCGGGGACGTCGTTGCAGCCTACTGGCCCATCCGGGACGAACTGGATTGCCAGCCTATTCTGGTCCGCCTTATGGAGGCCAACACGACTGTGGTTTTGCCGGCGGTCAACGGCCGGGACCAGCCGCTTGATCTCAGAGTCTGGGAGCAGGGCACCACGCTTTTTGCCTCGGGGTTCGGCACGCTTGCACCATCCCCTCTGGCGCCGCGTGCGCAGCCCGACATCGTTTTGATCCCCTTGCTGGGATTCGACCGGCTTGGCACGCGCCTTGGCTATGGCGGAGGCTATTACGACAGGACACTGGCGTCCCTGCCAAAAAAGCCTAAGCTGGTGGGGATAGCCTTTGCCGCACAGGAACTTGACTTGATCCCCCGTGAACCCCACGACATGCCCCTTGACCTCCTTATCACTGAAGCCGGCGCGCGGCAGTTCGGCGCCGACGCATGAGGTTCCTGTTCTTGGGCGATGTCATGGGCCGGTCCGGCCGCGATGCCATTGCCGAGCGCCTGCCGGGGATGATCGAGCGGTACAAGTTTGATTTCATCGTGGTCAATGGCGAGAATGCCAGCCATGGCAAGGGACTGACCGAAGCGCATTTCATTGGGATCCGCGATGCGGGCGCCGATGTTGTCACCTTGGGTGACCATGCATTCGATCAGCGCGAGACCGTTTCGTTTATCGAGCGCGAGACTACCCTGCTGCGCCCCATCAATATGCCGCCGGGAACGCCGGGGCGTGGGGCCATGTTCGTGGAAAGCCGGGGCGGCTATCGCGTGCTGGTGATCAACGCCCTGGGTCGCGTCTTCATGGGGCCAGCTGATGATCCGTTCCGGGCCGTGGAAGCCGCTGTGGCGGCGTGTCCTTTGGGCGAACAGGCCGATGCCATCATCGTCGACTTCCACACGGAAGCCACTTCGGAAATACAGGCCATGGGACATTTCCTGGATGGCAAGGTGAGCCTTGTGGTGGGTACCCATACCCATATCCCGACGGCCGACCAGCGTATCCTGCGCGGCGGCACGGCCTTAATGGCCGATGCGGGCATGTGTGGGGATTTCGACTCGATTATCGGCACCGACACCGAAGAGCCGCTCAACCGATTTCTCACCGGCATTCCCAATAGCCGTTTCAGCCCGGCCGATGGCGAGGCCACGCTCTGTGGCGTTGCCGTGGAGACCGATCCGCGCACGGGGCTGGCGCAAAAGGTGCTGCCCGTCCGGCTCGGCGGTTCGCTGGCGCAAGCGGAGCCTCTGTTCTAGCGCCGCTTCACAATCGGCTTGCGCTTGCCTATAACGCGCCACCAATCCAGCATTCACCAAGACGAGGGAGTGACCGATGGCCGGCCATTCACATGCCAAGAATATCATGCACCGTAAGGGCAAGTCCGATGCGGCGCGCTCCAAGGTTTTCTCCAAGCTTGCGCGCGAAATCACCGTGGCGGCCAAGATGGGCATGCCCGATCCGGCGTTCAACGCTCGCCTGCGCTTGGCAGTGGCCAATGCGCGCGCCCAGTCCATGCCCAAGGACAATATCGACCGCGCCATCAAGAAGGCGATGGGTTCGGACGGCGAGAACTATGACGAGATCCGTTACGAGGGCTACGGTCCAGGTGGCGTTGCGATCATCGTCGAAGCGCTAACGGACAATCGCAACCGCACAGCGTCCAACGTTCGTTCCTATTTCTCCAAGAACGGCGGTGCCATGGGCGAAACCAATTCGGTTGGTTTCATGTTCGACAAGGTCGGCGAGATCACCTATCCGCCGAGCGCTGGTTCGGAAGACAAGGTCATGGAAGCCGCTATTGAAGCTGGCGCCGATGACGTCGAGAGCGACGAGGAAGGGCACTACATCACCACCTCGTTCGAGGCGATGGTGGACGTTGCCGCTGCGCTCGAGAAGGTGCTGGGGGAAGCCGAATCGGTCAAAGCCGTCTGGCGGCCGCAAACCAATACGCCCATCGATGCCGAGAAGGGCGCGACGCTGATGAAGCTGATTGCTACTCTCGAGGAAGACGATGACGTGCAGAACGTTTATTCGAACTTCGAGATGAGCGACGAAGACGTGGCCAAGCTCGAAGCCTAGATCGTTACGGCAGATCACAAAGGCAGCACTCCGGTGCTGCCTTTTTCATGCGCTGTATTTGAGCTCGATATAGGGATGATCGTTCATGTGAACGATGGTGACCTTGTTGCGGCCGGTCTGCTTGGCGCCATAGAGCAGCTGATCGGCAACGCGGAACAGCTCTGAAAAGCTTGCCGCGCCTTCGAACACCGCACCGCCTATGCTCACCGACAGGCTCCGCTTGCGGCCATTAGGTGCAAAATCCACAATGCTGACGGCACAGCGGATGCGCTCCGCCACCGCCTCGGCATCGCGCTGGTCAACCCGCGGCAGGTACACCGCAAACTCCTCGCCTCCCATGCGGCCGACCAGGTCGCCGGCCCGCAGGATGGAACGGATCGATTGCGCGATGCGGGTCAGCGCCTCATCGCCGATGTCATGCCCGAACATATCGTTGATGGACTTGAAGTTGTCAGCGTCGATCATGAGAAGGGCGCCCGTGCTGTGCGGGCCTTGCTGGGCCAGCAGCATGGTGACCTTGCTGGTGAAGGCTCCCCGGTTGAGGCAGGATGTCAAGCTATCGGTGCGCGCCACAAGCCCGAGTCGGCGGTTGACGACCGCTAGGCCGCGCAAGCGCATGCTGAGATAGAAAAAGAGCGGCACACCCATCAGGATCGGCAGAATGGTTGCGCTGATCAGCGAGCGGCGCAGCGCTTCGGGCCCTAGGTCACCGAAGTAGACGGCATTGAAAGAGATGGCGACTGCCACGCAGCCAATGGTGCCAAAGCATGTCCAGCGCGCGACACTGGACCAACTCTGAAGGGCAAGGATTGTCTTGGCCGAGATCATAATGCGGAACACCTGTGCCGAACGGCGCAATTGCCAGCTATCATCATCTCTTCTCCTGCAATCCCACCAGCCAAGCTAAGCAGCCGCATTGAAGATGCCCTTGCGCCAATGCTTACATTTTTATGGAGCGGCTGTTTTCCCCAAGCCTGTTGTTGCCTCTTTGTTCACATAAACCTTTGTAGTTTCACCGTCCGACCGCTAAGGACAGAGCATGAAAGCAACCACGCGAATCATCGGGATCGACCCAGGGCTGCGTCGCTGCGGCTGGGGCGTCATCGAGACATCAGGCAACCGGCTGAGCTTTGTCGCAGCCGGCACGGTAACGCCTGACATCGAAGGCTCGCTGGCCGAGCGGCTGGCCGTGCTGTTTGCCGATTTGGGCGACGTGCTCGACCGGTTCGCGCCCGACGAAGCGGCGGTCGAGGAAACCTTTGTGAACTCCGGCGCGCGTTCGGCGCTGATCCTGGGCCAGGCGCGCGGCGTTGCGCTGCTGGCCCCTGCCGTGCGCAAGATCGATGTTTCCGAATATGCCACCAACCTTGTCAAAAAGTCCGTCGTGGGCACCGGCCATGCGGACAAGACCCAAATTCAGCTGATGGTTAAAACACTGCTGCCCGCGGCTGAATTCAAGGGAGCGGACGCTGCCGACGCCCTTGCCGTTGCCATTTGCCATGCCCATCACCGCGTCGCCAATATGCGCCTCAAGGCTCTCACATGATCGGCAAGCTCAAGGGGCTCGTTGACAGCTTCGGCGATGACTGGGTGCTGATCGACTGCAATGGGGTGTGCTACGAAGCGTTTTGCTCCGGCCGCACCCTGCAAACCTTGCCAAGGGCGGGCGAGGCCACAGTGGTTTTTATCGAAACCATCGTCCGGGAGGACATGATCCGGCTTTATGGCTTTGCCTCGCAAAGCGAAAAAGCCTGGTTCAATCTCCTGATGACCGTGCAAGGCGTCGGCGCCCGGGTGGCGCTGTCGATCTTGTCGGTTCTGTCGCCGTCCGAGTTGTCGAGTGCTATTGCCTTGCAGGACAAGGCCATGATCGGGCGCGCCAATGGTGTCGGACCCAAGCTCGCAGTGCGCCTCATCACCGAGCTCAAAGGCAAGGTTCCCGAGAGCGGGGGCATCGATGCCGGCACGTTGGGGCTTCAGGCCGCGTTGGGTGAAGGTCTTGCGCCCAGTACCGTTGCAGATGCTGTTTCGGCCCTCACCAATCTGGGCTATTCCAGTGCCCAGGCCTCCGCCGCGCTCGCACGCATCGTTGCCCGGGATGGCGAAGGCTTGCCAACGGAGAAGCTGATCCGGCTTGGCCTGCGGGAGTTGAGTAGTTGACCGATCTGACTTCCCCTTCGGCTGGACGCGACGAACCTCTGGACGTTTCCCTGCGCCCAACCGGCTTTTCCGAGTTCGTCGGGCAGGCTGCCGCGCGGGCCAATCTGGAAGTCTTCATCAAGGCCGCCAAACAGCGCGGGACCGCGCTCGACCATGTTCTCTTCGTGGGGCCCCCGGGGCTTGGCAAAACCACGCTCGCGCAGATTATTTCGCGTGAGTTGGGCGTCGGGTTTCGCGCCACGTCGGGTCCGGTGATCGCAAAGGCCGGCGATCTAGCCGCGCTCCTGACAAATCTTGAAGATCGGGATGTCCTCTTCATTGACGAGATCCACCGGCTCAACCCGGCGATCGAGGAAGTGCTTTATCCGGCCATGGAGGATTTCCAGCTCGATCTGATCATTGGGGAGGGCCCTGCAGCCCGCTCCGTGCGGATCGATCTGGCGCGGTTCACCCTGGTTGGCGCCACGACCCGCGCCGGCTTGCTGACGACCCCCTTGCGTGATCGCTTCGGCATTCCCGTTCGGCTCAATTTCTATACGCCCGAAGAACTGGTGCAGATCGTCACCCGCGGCGCTCGTCTCCTCGGCATGCCCATGGCGGCCGACGGAGCGCTCGAAATCGCCCGTCGCTCGCGCGGCACGCCGCGTATTGCCGGGCGCCTCCTTCGCCGGGTCACCGATTTCGCCCTTGTGGAAGGGGCAACGGAAGTGACGCGATCCATTGCCGACAAGGCCCTCCTGCGGCTGGATGTGGATGCGCGCGGGCTCGACCAATTAGACAGGCGCTATCTCACCACCATTGCCGACTTCTATAATGGCGGGCCGGTGGGGATCGAAACCATCGCGGCTGCCTTGAGCGAGCCACGCGATGCCATTGAGGAGATCGTGGAGCCTTATCTGATCCAGCAGGGGTTCATACAGCGGACACAGCGTGGCCGCATGCTGACGGGACTGGCGTTTCAGCATCTGAAACGTGTTGTTCCACAAGGCTTTCTTGGCCTGCAGACGAGCCTGTTCGAGGATCCGGAGAGCGAAGCGTGAGGCCTGTGGTGCGTGTTACCCGCTATGCTCCGGCCATCGCAAACTGGCCGGAAAAGCTGCGGCTCCGCATCGTCATGCTCACCGATTTTCACGTTTGTGAACCGTTTATGAACGCCCGACGGGTCCAGGCCATCTGCGCACAAGCCAATACGCTGGGTGGTGACCTCATCGTGCTTCTTGGCGACTACCTTTCCGGGCCGCGCTTCAGCAGGCCGCCAAAAGAGCAATGGGCCGCGCCGTTGAAGGCACTGTCGGCTCCTCTAGGTGTTCACGCTGTCCTGGGCAATCACGATTACAAGTCTGAGACTAGGGGCGTAACGACGGTAGTCGAGCGAGCACTGGGGGCCGTGGGCATCCCGGTCTATATCAATCGTGCCACCCGGATCGAACATCATGGGCATGGCTTCTGGCTCGCCGGGCTGGGCGACCAGTATGCCTTTCTGCCCGAGGGCTCGTCGCACCAGGCTGGCCACGGGGCAGACGATCTTCCCGCAACGCTGGCGCAGATCACCACAGACGAACCTGTGCTCCTGATGGCGCATGAGCCTGATATCTTCGCCGAACTGCCCGACCGTGTCGCCCTCACCATGTCCGGGCACACCCATGCGGGGCAGGTCCGGCTCTTCGGCCACGCGCCGGTTGTGCCGTCCCGCTTCGGCAAGCGTTTCCTTCATGGGCATATGGTGGAAGAAGGCAAGCACCTGATCGTTTCGTCGGGCCTGGGCTATTCCGGCTTGCCCATCCGTTTCGGAGCGCCACCGGAAATTGTTGTCGTCGATTTAGGAGGCAAGGCACAGGGATGAGCGAGCACAGCTTTCCCGTGCGCGTCTACTACGAAGACACCGATTTTTCCGGCAATGTCTATCATGCGGCCTATCTCAAATTCTTCGAGCGTGGCCGCACGGAATGGCTGCGGGAAGCGGGTGTGCATCACCATGAACTCGCCCGCAAAGGCATCGCCTTCGCTGTTCGCAGCATGAACATCCAGTTCGATGGCGCGGCCCATATCGATGACTTGCTTGTTGTAACCACAGCCATCCAGGCCCTGACTGGTGCCCGGCTCATGCTCCAGCAGCGGATCGCGCGCGGTGACGTCGTTCTGACCCGGGCGGAAGTAACAGTCGTGGCCATAAAGACCAGTGGCGGGCCGGCCCGCATGCCAAGTGAAATCACCGCCCGCTTTGCTGTCTGATCATAAGGCAATGTACAGAGGTGCATGCCTGACAGAGTCGGTTTGTTAACCTTCCCTTGACCATAATTGGCCCAAAGCGAACACGTGTCCGGCAACAGCCCGTCTCAAGGCTGATCTGCGGGGCATTTCTCTTAATTTTGACAGATTTCGACCGCATCGCCGTTGAGTTATGGGGTCGGTCATGAGAACCGGGCCGAAAAGGATCACTTCATGGAAGCAATGGATGCTGTAGGAGCGGCCGCTCCGCATGCTGACTTGTCCATCTGGGGCTTGTTCTGGGCTGCCGACTGGATCGTCAAGTCCGTTATGCTCGGCCTGCTCGGCGCCTCGATCTGGTGCTGGGCGATCATCATAGACAAAACCATTACCTATCGCCGCACGGCCGTCGAAATGAACCGTTTCGAGCGGACCTTCTGGTCCGGGCAATCGCTGGAAGAGCTTTACCAGCAACAATCCGAGCGCACTTCGGGCGGCCTGGGGGCGGTGTTTGTCGCGGCCATGAAGGAATGGAAACGAAGCCACGAGCAGAATGCGGCAAGCTTTGTCGGCATGCAGCAGCGCCTCGACAAGGTCCTTGACGTCGCCATTGCGCGCGAAAGCGAAACGCTTGAAAAGCGCCTGGGCTTTCTGGCCACCATCGGTTCGGCCGGACCGTTCGTTGGTCTCTTCGGTACGGTGTGGGGCATCATGAATGCCTTTACCGCCATTGCCGCATCCTCCAATACGAGCCTTGCCGTGGTGGCCGGTCCGATCGCAGAAGCGTTGTTCGCGACCGCCATTGGCCTTGTGGCCGCTATCCCTGCGGTTATCGCCTACAACAAGCTGAGCTCGGATGCTGGCAAGCTGATCGCGCGTCTCGAAGGCTTTGCCGACGAGTTCTCGACCATTCTGAGCCGCCAGCTCGAAGCCCGGAGCCGCTAAGATGGGAATGGGTGTTTCAGCCGGTGGTGGCGGAGGCGGTGGACGCCGCCGCCGTGGCCGCAGGAAAGCCGTGATGAGCGAAATCAATATCACGCCCATGGTGGACGTGATGCTGGTGCTCCTCATAATCTTCATGGTGGCTGCGCCGATGATGACGGCGGGCGTGCCGATTGACCTGCCGACCTCGTCGGCCGCGGCCATGCCCAACCAGGCTGACCCCGTTACCGTCGGCGTGACGCCAGAGGGCGCCGTGTTCATCGGCGAAAGCCCGGTGCAGGAAGCTGATCTCATCGCCCAATTGTCCGCCATGGGCGTTAATGGCGCGGAAGATCGCATTTTCCTGCGCGGCGATACCTCAGCCAATTACGGCGCCGTCATGCGCGTTATGGGCCTGCTGTCGGCCGGTGGCTACAGCAAGATCGGCCTCATCACGCAGCCGGACCAGTAGGTCAGCCCGATGCGCACCGGCGTCACCGTTTCGATTGTCGCCCACCTCGCCGTTCTTGCGATCGGCCTGGTGAACCTCGGCTTTGCCGAGCCCTTGGTGACGGTGGAAAACGCGATTGCCGTGGATCTAGTGCCCATCAGCGACTTCAACAATATCCGCATGGGTTCGCTCGACAGCGAGGTCGTGGAAACCGAAACGCCCTCGATCGTCGAGGACGATCAGCCTGCCGAACTCGCGCAGCCCACGGGCAATACCGAAGAAGACCAGCCCGCGCCGGCGGAAGTCGATATTCCGACGCCTGCTCCGGTGACCAATTCGGCACCCGAGCCCGAGGCGGCGCCTCCGCCGGAACCGGAGCCCACGCCCGAGCCAGCGCCCACTCCCGAACCACCGCCGCCGCCCGAGCCCGCTCCGGCGCCGGAACCTGAGCCTGCGCCGCAGCCGGCCCCCGCTCCCACGCCAACACCGCCGCCACCGCGTGAGGCTCCAACGCCGATTTCTCGGCCTGCACCTGTGGCAACGCCCACGCCGACGCCGGAACCTGCGCCTGCGCCCGAGCCTGAGCCGACACCCGAGCCCGAGCCAGAGCCGCAAGCTGAGCCCGAACCGACGCCGCTCGAGCCGGAGACGCCGCAGGTCGCGGCCCCGGCACCGGCTGCACGTCCGTCCAACCTTGCCCAGCTGCGCGAGCGGTTCGCCGCTGCTGAAGCCGAGCGCAAGAAGCGCGAGGAAGAGGAACGCCAGCGTTTGGCCGAGGCGGAAGCTGCTGAAGAAGCCGAAGCCGCAGAGCGCGCCGAAGAGGCGCGCGAAGCCGAGCGCGTTGCAGAACGTGCCGCGCCAGAGCAGCTGGATGCTTCGCTGGCCGATGACATTTCGTCCATCATCAATCGCGACACGACCACCGGCGCCACGACAGGGCAGGGCGGCTCGCCCACCCTGGGCGGCACCACGGGCGCTTCGGCCACGCTGAGCCAGACCGAGATCGGCGCGCTGGTCGCCAAGATCAAGCAATGCTGGGCCTTGCTGCCGAACGAGCAGACCAGTGGCGTCGAAGTGACGGTCAACATGCGCCTCAACCAGGATGGCTCGCTGTCCGATGTGCCGCGCCTGGTCTCGGTCAGCCAGCAGCCGGAGGCGATCACCATCGCCCAGAAGGCCGTGAGCGCCGTGGCCGGATGCGGTCCCTACAGCATGCTGTCGGCTGCCTCGTATGACCAATGGCAGAATATCAACGTCACGTTGCGTCCGTGACTTATTGGAAGCACGTTCGTGTGCCAGCTTGGCGCGCGAACGGCAGGAATGGAGACTGAAATGACCCTTCTTACTCGGCGCAACGCCATCAAGCTTGGCCTTGCAGGCGGGCTTGCCATGGCTGCTGCATCAAAAGCCAGCGCCCAGCTCAACATCACCGTGGAAGGCGCCAATTTCCGGCCGCTGCCGATCGCCATTCCCGATTTCGCTTCGGCGGATCCGAGCTTCGGGCGCGAGATTGCCGAGATCGTGCGGGCCAATCTGCGCCGCTCGGGCCTCTTCCTGCCGCTTGATGCCGCTTCGCTCCCTATTCAGGTCGGCGACGTCAACGCCACGCCTGACTTCAACACCTGGCGCACCGTCAATGTTGATGCCCTTGTGATGGGCAGCGTCGAGCGCGGCGGCTCCATCGCTTCCTCCGTACGCGTGTGGGACACCCGCCAGGGCGCGCAGGTTGTTGGCCAAAGCTACAACACCGATCCCAATTCCTCCCGCCGCGTCGCCCACATCATCTCGGACGCCATTTATTCGTCCCTGACCGGCGGCTCGGGCTATTTCGACACGCGCGTCATCTACACCGCCGAAAGCGGCCCCAAGGCCAACCGCGTGCGGCGCCTCGCCATCATGGATCAGGACGGCGCCAATGTGCAGTACCTGACCGACGGCAATTCCATGGCGCTGACCCCGCGCTTTTCGCCCAATGGCGACATGGTCACCTATATGAACTTCGCCGATGGCAATCCGCAGGTCTACCTGCTGCAGTTGTCCACCGGCCGCCAGCAGCGCCTCGCCAGCGTGGGCGCCATGACCTTTGCCCCGCGCTTTTCGCCCGATGGCGGCACGGTCGCCTTCTCGGTGGAGCAGGGCGGCGCGACCAACCTTTACGCAGTCGGCGTCGGCGGCGGTCAGCCCTACCAGCTGACTTCGGGCGCGGCCATCGACACGGGCCCATCCTATTCGCCCGATGGCTCGCGCATCGTCTTTGAAAGCGATCGCGGCGGCTCACCACAGATCTATATGATGAGCTCGGGCGGCGGGAACGCCAACCGCATCAGCTTCGGCCAGGGCAGCTATTCCACCCCCGTCTGGTCGCCCAAGGGTGATCTCATCGCCTTCACCCGCCAGTCCGGAGGCCAGTTCAACATCGGCGTCATGAACCCCGATGGCTCGGGCGAGCGCATGCTTTATTCGAGCTTCCATGCGGAGGGCCCGACCTGGGCGCCCAATGGCCGCGTCATCATGTTCTTCCAGGATCCGGGTGGCAATGACGGCCCGAAGCTGCAGAGCATCGACATCTGGGGCCGCAATCTGCTGACCATCCCGACGGAGAGCTACGCCTCCGACCCCGCCTGGTCGGGGCTGCGCAGCTGAGGCTGTCGCATTCTCAAATCGTCACCTTCGGGCGAAGACCCGAGGGTTCTGCACTTCCCCTTCGCCGAAAAGTACAACGCCCTCGGGTCTTCGCCCGAGGGTGACGATCGGTGCTAAACCGCTGTTCCGCTTAACCTTAACACCACGCGCGGCGCGCCTGTTGCCGTTCTGCATCACGGGCGAAACTCCCGCAATTCAGCCACATTCCAGCCGCGTTGGGAAAACATTAACCACGCCGAAAAACCCGGTCTTAAGATTAAGAGCGGTAAATGCCGTGCTTAAGATTGTTGCCTTTTAGGAGCCTCCCCGTGGTCATCACCGCACCCCTCAACACCGTATTGCGCGCTGCCGCGATGCTGCTTTTCGTCGTGGTCGTGGCGGCCTGTTCGCGCACGCCCAACAGCAATGTCGGCATGACCGGCGTGGGCAATGTCGGCCCCGGCGGCGGCGCTCCCGGCAGCCAGCAGGAATTCCTGGTTTCGGTCGGCGACCGTGTTTTCTTCACCACCGATTCCTCCTCGCTGACGCCTGAAGCCATGGCGACGCTCGACAAGCAGGCTTCCTGGCTCAACCAGTACCAGAACTATCGCATCATGATCGAAGGCCATGCCGACGAGCGCGGCACGCGCGAATACAACATCGCGCTGGGTGCCCGCCGTGCATCGGTTGTGGTCAACTATCTCGTTTCCCGCGGCGTGAACCAGCAGCGCATCACCTCGCAGTCGTTCGGCAAGGAACGCCCCGTCGCGATCTGTAACGACATTTCCTGCTGGTCGCAGAACCGCCGCGCCGTCACGGTCGTGCAATAACGGAAAACCGGTAGCGCCCTCAGGCGCTGCCGCCACCACCCAGCGCAAGCTGGAGGCAAAAGCGCCCGGAGCCACCAATCGGCCCGGGCGCTTTCTTTTGACCAAATTTTGCCTGTATTGGCTGGCTTCCACACATGGGTGACTCTCGCTTGTCGCGAGATCGTCGGAGGCTCGTAATTGTTCAGCATGAAACTTTATAGCGGGCGCAAATCGCTTGCGCTTGCCACCGTGATGGCGCTCGGCCTGTCCCTGCCGGCCCAAGCGCAATTGTTCAACTTCCCCTCCAATGATCAGGCGCCCGCTGCCGCCCAGGGCGAGACGGCGCAGCTTGTGGTGCGCGTGCAGCAGCTGGAAGAACAGTTGCGGAGCATCAATGGCCAAGTCGAAGGCCTCACCTTCCAGCTCACCCAAATGCAGGAGCTGCTGACCCGCACGACGCAAACCTATGAAGCGCGGCTCAAGGCGCTCGAAGGGAGCGGTGGAGCCGCTGCCGCCCCGGCGCAGCCTAGCGCCGCGGCCCAGCCCACGGCGCCTTCCGTTCCCGACACCGAAATTCCACCTCAGGGCGTGCAGCCCCTGCCGGGGGAGGCCGAGTTCGACCCGACATTCGACGATGGCAGTGCTCCGGCGGGCGACCTCGGCAATTCGAGTGACCCCCTGGTCGGCACGGGTGCCGAAGGCGGCGTTGATCTTGCCACCGGGCAACCGATCGATCTCAACTACAATCCGCAGACCGTCAGCACCGGCGATGCGGATGCCGATGCGCAGTTCACGGCCGGCGCCGAAGCCCTCGCCAGCGGCGACTATGCCTTTGCCGAGGACCAGTTCAGCCAGTTCCTGGAACTCTACCCCGACAATGCCCAGGCCACGCAAGCCGCCAGCTATCTGGGCGATGCGTTGATGCAGCGTGCTGCCTATAGCGAGGCGGCCGATGTGCTGCTCACCGCGTTCCAAAAAGCGCCAGCCAGTCCCGAGGCGCCCGATCTGCTGCTCAAGCTGGGTGTCTCCTTGTCCGGCGCTGGCGAGCGCGAAACCGCCTGCCGCACCTTCGCCGAGATCGACAAGCGCTATGACACGCTGGCGCCTGCCTTTGTTTCCCGCCTTGGTACGGAGAAAACCAAAGCCGAATGCCCGCCCGCCTGAGTGTTGATCTGAACGATCCGGCAGACCTGAACCGGCTGTTTGCACCGGTTGGGGGCGAACGGGTGCTGGCCCTGGCTGTTTCGGGCGGGGCCGATAGCCTGGCCTTGTTGCTGCTGGCGCAGCGCTGGGCACAAAGCCTTCCGGAGCCGCCACAACTGCATGTTTATTCGCTTGATCACGGCCTGCGTCCTGAAGCTGCCGAGGAAGTTGCCATGGTGCTGCGTGTCGCCGGAGATCTAGGCGTCCCGGCGACGGGCCTTCGATGGACGGGTGACAAGCCGGAAACGGGTTTGCAGGAAGCAGCACGCAGCGCTCGCTACGGCTTGATCGGACAGGCCATGGCAGCCCAAGGCATTGGCGTCCTCCTTACGGCGCATCACCAGCAGGACCAGGCCGAAACCGTCCTGATGCGGATGGCGCATGGCAGCGGCGTTGAGGGCCTCAAGGGCATCGCGGCATGGTCCGAGGTCGAAGGGGTCCGGGTCTTTCGTCCGCTGCTGGATGTCAATCCTGCCGCCTTGCGCCGAGTGGTGCTCGATACCGGTCTCACGCCCGTGGAGGATCCTTCCAACGAAGATCCGCACTATGAGCGGGTGCGCTGGCGCCAGGCCATGCCAATGCTTTCCGAGCTCGGGCTTGATGCGGCAGCGCTGGCCGTCTTTGCCGAGCGGATGGCCGAGGCCGATGCCGCCATCGGGCAAATGGCCGACGGGTGTTTCAGTGAACTCGTTCGCCTTGACGGATTTGGTTCGGCAAGCATTGGCTTGGCGCCGTTCACCCAGTTGAGCCCTGCCATTTCAACAAGGCTCCTGAGCCGCGTCCTCAACATTGTTGGCGGTCGCCAAAAGCCACGGGCCTTGGGTCAGGTGGAGCGCCTGCGCCAGTCGATCGCTGACAGGAGCCTGCCCAAGTCGACGACGGTTTTGGGCTGTGTTGTCCGCTACAAGGACGATGACATCGCCATCGCCCGTGAGCCCGGCCGTATCGCCCCGCCCGACGCGATCCTGCTGCCACGCAGCGAGCTGGTGTGGGATGAGCGCTTCCTCATCATCAACGGCTCCGATCACGCCGACCTCACCGCCAGCGTCGCCGACTATCTGCCCCGCCACCGCCTCGAAGATTTCCTCGGCTTCAAGGTCACCGCCCCCGCCGAAGCCATCCGCACCGCACCGATCGTGCGCGACAAGGATGGCGGTGTCCTGTCCCTGGGCGGCTGGTCGTTCGACGAGCGGATCAAGGTGCAGTTGCTGATCGATTAAGGTGGTTCCCGGAATGGGCGGTGGTCACAAGACAGCGTATAGCCCCTATGTCGCGGATCACCCACCGCCCGTCACCCTCGGGCTTGGCCCGAGGGCTCTGCACTTAGCAAGCCGGTCCCCAAGTACAGGTTCCTCGGGTCAAGCCCAAGGATGACGATCAAGGATGTGGGAAAGGTGGCGCCCCACCCACGATGTCATCCCGGCCTTGAGCCGGGATCCATCTCGAGATCTCTCCCGAGCCGCAAGGTCGTTCTGCTTACACCAGCAACCCCCACCCAACCTCCCCCTGATAGGGGGAGGGGCCGATCCGCTCTGTGGAACCATGTTGGACCACCCAATCTGTCCCTCCCCCTCCCAGGGGGAGGCTAGGTGGGGGTCCTCTGCCAAGTCCCCCCCAATCTCTCCCCCTTACCCCCACCCCTCCACCCGTGCCATTCTTCCCTCATCGCCCACGCAGAGCCCAGTCATGACGAGTGATGCGCGCGGGGACAGCTGGGAAGCAGGGGTCGCCCTGCTTGTGCAAGATCACGGCAGCCGCGTCTGAAAGACTGGCGTCGCCTGACCCGCCTTGCGACAAGACCCAGCGTGGTGGCGAGGCCCATGCCTCAACGCACCAAAACTTTTCACGAGGCAACGGCCTCGCCACCATTGCTCACCACATCACCGCACCCGGGGCGGGGCTTCTGCACGCCTATGGAACCTCTGATTCCACGGCGTATTAACCCAAACGTGACAATATGGCTGGACGCCAAGGCTAAAGGACCGCAGGTCTTGCCCTTGTAACGCCCTATTGCCGGGCATACATTCGGCGCACGTACCGGCTCGTTCGCCGGCTTCTCCGGGACAGAATCTTAATGAACGGAAATTTCCGCAACTTCGCCATCTGGCTGGTCATCCTGTTTATGCTGATGGGCCTGTTCCAGGTCTTTCAGTCATCGACCCGGTCGGTTTCCGTTTCTGACAAAAGCTATTCGCAATTTGTCACCGACGTTGAGGCTGGCTCGGTGACCTCCGTCACCATCACCGACAATGTGGTGTCCGGTTCGCTGCGCGACGGCACCCGGTTCGAAACCGTGCTGCCCGACGGCGCCGATGTGATCTCGCGCCTTGAAGAGCGCAATGTCGCGATCACCGCCCGTGCACCGGAATCGAGCCCCTTCTGGTCGATTCTGCTGAGCTCCTGGTTGCCGTTCATCGTCATCATTGGCGTCTGGTTCTTCTTTATACGCCAAATGCAGGGCGGTGGCCGTGGCGGCGCGATGGGCTTTGGCAAGTCGCGCGCCAAGCTCCTGACCGAGTCCCATGGCAAGGTGACGTTCGAAGACGTTGCTGGTGTCGACGAAGCCAAGCAGGACCTCGAAGAAATTGTCGAGTTCCTGCGTGACCCGGGCAAGTTCCAGCGCCTGGGTGGCCGCATTCCGCGTGGCGTGCTGCTTGTCGGCCCTCCTGGTACCGGTAAGACGCTGCTCGCCCGCTCGGTTGCAGGCGAAGCCAATGTGCCGTTCTTCACCATCTCGGGTTCGGACTTCGTTGAAATGTTCGTCGGTGTTGGTGCGTCCCGCGTCCGCGACATGTTCGAACAGGCCAAGAAGAATGCCCCGTGCATTATCTTCATCGACGAAATCGACGCCGTCGGGCGCCAGCGTGGTGCCGGCCTGGGCGGCGGTAACGACGAGCGTGAACAGACCCTCAACCAGCTCCTTGTCGAGATGGACGGCTTTGAAGCCAACGAAGGCATTATTCTGATCGCCGCGACCAACCGTCCGGACGTGCTTGATCCGGCTCTGCTGCGTCCCGGTCGTTTCGACCGCCAGGTTGTAGTGCCGAACCCCGACGTGTCGGGCCGCGAGAAGGTGCTCAAGGTCCATGTCCGCAAGGTGCCGTTGGCCCCTGATGTGGATCTCAAGGTCCTGGCACGTGGTACGCCTGGTTTCTCCGGCGCGGATCTCATGAACCTCGTCAACGAGGCGGCTCTGATGGCCGCGCGCAAGAACAAGCGCTTCGTGACGCACCAGGAGTTCGAAGACGCCAAGGACAAGATCATGATGGGCGCTGAGCGCCGCACCATGGCCATGTCCGAGGACGAAAAGAAGCTGACCGCCTACCATGAAGCCGGTCATGCTATCATCGCCCTCAAGGTTGCTGGCATCGATCCGATCCATAAGGCGACGATCATCCCCCGCGGCCGTGCCTTGGGGATGGTGATGACCTTGCCGGAAAGCGACAGCTATTCGTTCTCCCGCGAAAAGGCTCTGGCGCGCCTCACCATGCTGTTTGGCGGCCGTGAGGCCGAGATCATCAAGTTCGGGCCGGAAAAGGTGACCTCTGGCGCTTCGGGCGACATCCAGATGGCAACCAATCTGGCCCGCTCCATGGTCATGGAATGGGGCATGAGCGAGAAGCTCGGCCGCGTGCGCTATAAGAGCAACGACCAGGAAGTGTTCCTGGGCCATTCGGTGACGCAGTCGCAGCACATGTCGGATGACACAGCCCGCATCATCGACCAGGAAGTGCGCAAGCTGATCGAGGATGGCGAAGCTTCGGCCAAGGAAATCCTCACCACCTACCATGATCAGTGGGAAGCCATTGCTCAGGCCCTGCTCGAATACGAAACCCTGACGGGCGACGAATTGCGCGCCCTGATGGATGGCGTGCAGCCGGTCCGGCACGACGACAACGGCCCGACCAGTAAGGCCAGTGGCGTTCCCTCGGCCGGCAAGCTGGGCAAGAAGCGCCCCGATGCGCCACCTGAAGGTGGGCTGGAGCCGCAGCCGGGTAGCTGATCGGCTAGAAAGATCAAAAGGGTCGCCGCAGGGCGGCCCTTTCGCTTTGTTCCCACTTCCGCTATTTCGCCGGAAAACCGTATTAACGGTTCAGCGCTAGAGTGTTCGCAGACACACAAGAGGGCAGATCATGGCCAGGAAATATTTCGGCACCGATGGCATTCGCGGCCTTGCCAATGGCGATAAGCTGACGCCGGAACTGGCCATGAAGATCGGCATGGCTGCCGGCAAAAAATTCGTTCGTGGCGAGCACCGCAATCGTGTGGTGATTGGCAAGGATACGCGGCGCTCCGGCTACATGATCGAAACGGCACTGACAGCAGGCTTCACGGCCGTGGGCATGGACGTATATCTGCTTGGCCCCATGCCGACGCCAGCCGTTGCCATGCTGACGCGCTCGCTGCGCGCTGATCTCGGCGTCATGATCTCGGCTTCACACAATCCATATGACGACAACGGTATTAAGCTGTTCCGCCCCGATGGCTACAAGCTGTCGGACGAGGTGGAAGCCGATATTGAGCGGCTGATCGATGGTGACAGCCGATCGCTCCTGGCGCATGGCATGGAGATCGGACGCGCCCATCGCGACGAGGAAGCCAGCACACGCTATATCGAATATGCCAAGCGCACACTGCCGCGGAACATCGATCTGTCCGGCCTGCGCGTCGTTCTGGATTGCGCTAACGGCGCGGCCTACAAAGTGGCACCAATTGCCCTGTGGGAACTTGGCGCAGAGGTCATCACCATCGGCGTCAATCCCGATGGCTATAACATCAACCACAAGGTCGGATCCACCGCGCCCGAGGCTGTCGCGGCTAAGGTCCGGGAGATGCGTGCCGACATCGGTATTGCACTTGATGGCGATGCCGACCGCGTCATCATCATCGACGAAAAAGGCAATGTGGTTGATGGCGACCAGTTCATGGCAGTGATCGCCGAAAGCTGGCTGCAGCGCGAGATGCTGCAGGGTGGGGGGATCGTCGCCACCGTCATGTCCAACCTCGGGCTGGAGCGCTACCTCTCGACCCTGGGGCTAACGCTGGAGCGTACCCAGGTCGGTGATCGCTATGTGCTCGAAGCCATGCGCGCCAAGGGCTTCAATGTCGGCGGTGAACAGTCGGGGCATATCATCCTGTCGGACTTCACGACTACAGGCGACGGTCTTGTCGCCGCGTTACAATTGCTGGCCGTGCTGAAGCAGCAGGAGCGGCCTGTTTCCGAAATCTGTGCGCGCTTCGCCAAGGTGCCGCAATTGCTGCGCAGCGTGAAGTTCAAGGCAGGCAAGCCGCTCGAGCACAAGCAGGTTATTGCGGCCATCGCTGATGGCCAAGCACAGCTGGGGCAGGGTGGGCGCTTGGTGGTCCGCGCGTCGGGCACGGAGCCGGTGATCCGCGTCATGGGTGAGGCCGACGATGCTACTCTCGTCTCCACCGTTGTGGCGCAAATCGAAGCCGCTATTCTCCAGGTTGCTTGATCAAGCTTGCCGCTTCAACGGAGCGGCAAGTATTCTTTGTAGCGCGTTGTTAGGGTTAAGTGTTTAGGTTAAGCGGGCTTTAAGGAACTTGGTCCATATTGTTGCTCAATCGACTGGTGTCGTGGCAACCGAAGGACAGATTTCATGCGCAAGCTTACAGCTGCGGTTATGGTGGCAGGAGCCACTCTCATCGCCGGTCAGGCAATCGCCGCCGACTTCCCTGAATACCCACCCGTGATCGAGATCCCGGAAGTCGACTACGGCGTCCAGGGCTCGTTCTACCTGCGCGGCAGCGCCGCTGGCAACGCCCTCTGGTCCAAGGAAGGCTATGCCTACGATTGCGCTTGCGAGGTCGAAGCGTTCCCCTTCAACGAAATGGGCTATGGCTATAGCTTCGGTGCTGGTTTCGGTTACGAAACGGGTACCGGCCTGCGCTTTGACGCCACCATTGACCAGATTGGCAATGAAGGGCTGCAGATCACCAAGGATGCGAGCTACAACTTCCCTGGCGACTTCAAGGTGAAGCTGCGTTCGACCCTCGCCTTGGCAAACGTGTACTATGACTTCTCGCTGGGCGGGCAGGGGTATGGCGCTGCTGGCGGTGCATTTGGCTATGTCGGCGCCGGTGCCGGTGCTGCGTTCAGCAAGGTCGAGATCGATGCGCCTGCTGGTGTGGCTATCCCCTCGGGCTCGAACACGAGCTTTGCCGCTGCGGCGATGGCCGGTGTTGGCTACGACTTTGGCTCCGTTGTCGCCGACCTTGGCTACCGCGGTGTTTACATTGCCGAGCTGAGCAACAGCGCGGCTGAACCGAATACCGTTTGGGCCGACAATAACTGGCTGCATGAAGTGCGCGGCACAGTTCGCTACCGCTTCAACTAAGTTAAGCTTGGTCAAAGTCTCGGTCGGCGCCCTCGGGCGCCGATTTGCTTTGTAGATGCCGCTTAATGCGCCAGTTTGCCTGTGACTTGTGCATGCACGCACATGGTGCGATGCAGGCCAGCCATGCAGCGTCTGAATAGCGCTGCTCCGGCATTTACAACGGTATTGTCGCCCGGCAATCTTCATCACGAAAGCTGCTCACATGCCGGCTTATTCTTGAAGAAGGTTTCAGATTGATGCGTCTCCTGCTTGCCCTCGTTGTACTCCTCGCCATGCCGTCGCTGGGGTTCGCACATGATGGGCACGCGGACGGATCGGGCCTTGTGCACGGCTTCATCCATCCCATGGGCGGGGTCGATCATATCCTTGCCATGTTTGCTGTAGGCGTGTTCGCCGCCGTGCTTGGCGGACGCGCGCTCTTGCTCATTCCCATGAGCTTCATCGGCATGATGACCGTCGGTTTCCTCCTGGGCATGGAGCAGGTGGGACTGCCATTTGTTGAGCTTGGCATTGCGCTTTCCAGCGTTGTTATTGCCGGCGCAGCGGCGCTGAACCGCCCCATGCCAGTTGTAGCGGCGATGACACTTGTAGGCGTCTTCGCCGTCTTTCATGGGCATGCCCATGGCGCTGAAATGCCGGCATCCGTGGCGGGGCTCAACTATGCGGCTGGCTTCCTCCTGGCCACGGCTCTTCTTCATGCTGCCGGCGCCTTGCTGACCATTCTTGCTGCCAAGGCGCTCAAGAGCCGGCTCGCAACAACCGGCCGATGGGCAGCGGTTCCAGTAGCGTTGGGCGGCGTGGCTGTGCTGACCGGCTGGCTATAGCGCTTGCAAGCATGCCTTAACCGCATCGGAGCTTCCTTCCAAAGACTCATTGACGCCCTTACCCCCCACGCTGTATTTGCAGCCTCAGGACATCTCGCCCTAACGCGAGACGCATAGACCTGGGAGGGTCGCTCAAGATGGCTGATATGCCCCTGACCGCACCGGCGGTGAAACCGGCTAACCCCAATTTTTCGTCGGGCCCATGTGCCAAGCGTCCAGGATGGACGGTTGAAGCGCTAAGCAATGCGCTGGTGGGTCGTTCCCACCGCTCCAAGCCCGGCAAGGCGCGCATTCAACGCGCGATCGATCTCACGCGTGAACTGCTCCAGGTTCCGGCCGATTATCGCATCGGCATCGTGCCGGCTTCCGACACGGGCGCGGTGGAAATGGCCATGTGGTCCATGCTGGGCGAGCGCGGCGTTGATATGCTTGCCTGGGAAAGCTTCGGTGAAGGCTGGGTCACCGATGTGGCCAAGCAACTCAAGCTTGAAGACGTTCGCATCATCAAGGCGCCCTATGGCGAATTGCCGGACTTGGCTCAGGTCGACACTGACCGGGACGTGGTCTTCACCTGGAACGGCACGACGTCTGGCGTGCGTGTTCCCAATGCCGACTGGATCAAGGCTGATCGCAAGGGGCTCACGATCTGCGACGCGACATCGGCTGCTTTCGCGCAAAAGCTCGATTTCCCCAAGCTCGATGTGGTGACGTTCTCCTGGCAAAAAGCGCTGGGTGGTGAGGCTGCCCATGGCGTCTTGATCCTTTCGCCACGTGCGGTGGAACGGCTCGAAAGCTTCAAGCCCGACCGCCCGCTGCCCAAGATTTTCCGTCTGACCAAGGCCGGCAAATTGCTCGAGGAAGTGTTTGAGGCTGCCACGATCAACACGCCGTCGATGATCTGCATCGAGGATGCCATCGATGCGATGGAATGGGGCAAGTCCATTGGCGGGCTCCCGGCCATGCAGGCGCGTGCCGACGCAAACTTCAAGGTGTTGGCCGACTGGGTCGCCCGGACCAATTGGGTGGAGTTCCTGGCCAAGGAGCCGGCAACTCGCTCCAATACATCGGTTTGCTTCTCCATTGTTGATCCGGCTGTGACCGCTCTCGATGAGGCTGCGCAGGCGGCGTTTGCCAAGGCGATGGTTGCGCGGCTCGATAAGACCGGTGCTGCCTATGATATCGGCGCCTACAAGGACGCTCCGTCGGGGTTGCGCATCTGGGCTGGCTCGACGGTGGAAACGGCTGATCTTGCGGCGCTCCTTCCATGGCTCGACTGGGCTTTTGCCGAAGAACTGGCAGCGCTCAACAAGGCCGCTGCCTAGCACTCCCATTTCTTGCCGCCACACGTCCAAAGCGCCATCGAGTATCATTTCTGATGGCGCTGATGGAGTGGTGGGCTCAATGACATTCAGTTCGAGGGATTTCCCATGCCCAAAGTTCTCGTTTCCGACAAGCTTAGCCCGACTGCCGTTCAGATCTTCAAGGACAATGGTGTCGAGGTCGACTACCTGCCCGATCTTGGCAAGGACAAGGAAAAGCTGCTCGAGGTGATCGGCCAGTACGATGGCCTCGCTATCCGTTCGGCCACCAAGGTTACCGAAAAGATCATCGCTGCTGCGGACAACCTCAAGGTCATCGGCCGGGCCGGCATCGGCGTCGACAATGTCGACATCCCGGCAGCGACCAAGAAGGGGATCATCGTGATGAACACCCCCTTCGGCAATTCCATTACGACCGCCGAGCATGCCATTGCCATGATGATGGCCCTGGCTCGCCAGTTGCCCGAGGCCGACGCTTCGACGCGTGCCAGCAAGTGGGAAAAGAACCGCTTCATGGGCGTCGAGGTCACCAATAAGACGCTCGGCCTGATCGGCGCCGGCAATATCGGCTCCATCGTGGCGGACCGGGCGATTGGCCTGCGCATGAAGGTCATTGCCTTTGATCCGTTCCTGACGCCCGAACGGGCGCAAACCTTGGGCGTCGAAAAAGTCGAACTCGACGAATTGCTGGCGCGTGCGGATTTCATCACGCTCCATACGCCGCTGATCGATGCGACGCGCAACATCATCAATGCCGAGGCTTTGAAGAAGACCAAGAAGGGCGTTCGCATCATCAACTGCGCCCGCGGCGGCCTGATCGACGAAGCCGCGCTTTACGATGCGCTCAAGTCGGGCCAGGTGGCTGGTGCGGCGCTCGACGTGTTCCTTGAGGAACCGGCACAGAACAATCCATTGTTTGATCTTCCCAACGTCATTTGCACGCCGCACCTGGGGGCATCGACAACCGAGGCTCAAGAAAACGTGGCGCTGCAGGTGGCCGAGCAGATTTCGGCTTACCTGATGAGCGGCGAAATCACCAATGCGCTCAACTTCCCGTCCATTTCGGCCGAAGAAGCCCCGCTGCTCACGCCCTGGGTCAAGCTTGCCGAAGCGCTTGGTTCCTTTGCGGGCCAGTTGACCGAAACGGCGATCACCGGCGTCCGTATCGAGTTCGAGGGCAACGTGGCCCAGCTCAATACCAAGCCCATGATAGCTGCCGCCATCAACGGTGTGCTTAAGCCATCGCTTGGGGACATCAACATGGTTTCGGCGCCCCAGATCGCCAAGGATCGCGGCATTACGGTGGAAACCACGACGCGTGACCAGCAGGGCGCTTACGAAGGCTATATCCGGATCACGATCACGACCGAGCGGCAGGAGCGTAGCCTCGCGGGCACTTTGTTCGCTAATGGCAAGCCACGCATTATCCAGGTCAAGAACATCAACATGGAAGCGGAATTGTCGCCGTCCATGCTGTATGTGACCAACGAGGACAAACCCGGCCATATCGGCCGCTTGGGCACGCTCCTGGGGACGCTCGGCATCAACATCGCCAACTTCAATCTCGGCCGTGCCGAAGTGGGAGGCGACGCCATCGCCCTTGTTTCGATCGATGGTACCCTGACCGATGAACAATTGGCACAGGTCGCAGCGCTTGAAGGCGTCAAGCAGGCCAAAGCCCTGCGGTTCTAAAGACCGCTGAACGATGTGAAAGGCCGGCACAGACGCCGGCCTTTTTCTTGAGAGCTCAAGGTGAGGTGTACGCGCCGTTAGAAGGTCTACGACGCTACAGGGCTTTCCGCCGCGCTGCCCATTCGGCCAGCACGATGCCGCCGATAATGATCGCTGCTGCCAGGTAGTGGTAGACAAAAAGGCTTTCCCCCAGGATCAGCACGGAGCCGAGTGCCCCAAAAACCGGAATAAGGTTGTGGCTCGGCGCAGCCCGGTTGGGGCCGACCAGTTCCACACCCCGGGCATAAAATACCTGGCTGAACATGGAGGGGAATATCATCACATAGGCCAAGACGGCCCACACTGCTGGCGACATGGTTGGAATGGTGGCAAAGCTGCGGAGCCCGGGGCCGAATAGCTGGAGCATGACCAAGCCGGTGATGGCAGCGCCGGTGAATGCCACAGCCATGAAGCTCATCATGTGGATCTGCGGCCGGAACTTCAGCGCTAAGGTGTAAGCGGTATAGGTGAGGCAGGCGAGCAGCACGAAGCCGTCGCCGATATTAATATCAAGCGTCAGGAGCCGTCCCGGGTCGCCATGGGTCGCAGTCAGCATGACGCCGGAAATGGCGATAATCACGCCCAGGATCTGCAGCCAATTCGCCCGGACGCGGAACACAACGAAATTGGCCAGAAGAATCATCATGGGCAGGGCGCCCGTTTCAATCGATGAGTTCACGGCCGTTGTCGTGGTCAGCCCGACATAGAGCAGGACATTGTAGAGCGCATAGCCGAGCGCACCATAGCCCATGACCAGGAGCCAGGATCGCTTGATGACGGGCCAATCTGCCTGAAGGAACCGCCAGGAGAAGGGCAGGATGAACAGGGTCGCTCCTACACAGCGCGCCGCCAGCAACAAATAGGGATCGATTTCCCCCACAACCAACTTGGCCGCAACCACGTTGCCGCCCCAGAACAGCGGCGCCAAAAGGAGCAGCAGATAGGGCTGATTGAGCAGGCGGGCAATTAAGCCGCGATTTTCGGCCACGAGCGGCTTGGTCATATCGGCCTTGGTGATGTAAGGACAGTCGGACTTAGCAGTTATTCGGCACCGATCAAACACTTCCCCGAGCGGGCCGGGAGGACGGCTGTCCATTTTGGACAAATGGCTTTGGCTGGTCAGTCAGGCCCTTTTGTCGTGCCTATCTGGAGAGAATACCTATGGCTAATGTGGTTGTCGTCGGCTCGCAATGGGGTGACGAGGGCAAGGGCAAGATCGTCGACTGGCTGTCTGAGCGTGCCGATGTGGTCGTGCGATACCATGGCGGCCATAATGCTGGTCACACGCTGGTTATCGACGGCGTCAGCTATAAGCTCGCGCTGCTGCCCTCTGGCCTGGTACAGGGCAAGCTGTCGGTGATCGGCAATGGCGTCGTGGTTGACCCCCACCATTTCGTGCAGGAGGTGGCCAAGTTGCGCGGGCAGGGTGTTTCGATCACGCCCGAAATCCTGCGCATTGCCGACAATGCACCGCTGATCCTGTCGCTCCATCGCGAACTCGATGCCATCCGGGAAGATTCCAACTCGGGTCTCAAGATCGGCACAACCAAGCGTGGCATCGGCCCGGCCTATGAGGACAAGGTCGGCCGGCGCGCCATTCGCCTAATCGACCTCAGCGAACCTGATACGCTGATGGTCAAGATCGAGCGCCTGCTTGCCCACCACAATGCCCTGCGCCGCGGCATGGGGCTGGTCGAGATTGAGGCGCAGAAGATCTATGATGAACTGACCCAAGTCGCCGACGAGATCCTGCCGTTCATGGACCAGGTCTGGAAGGTGCTCGATGACAAGCGCAAGGCGGGCGCTCGTATTTTGTTCGAGGGAGCGCAAGGGGCGCTGCTCGACAACGACCATGGCACTTATCCGTTTGTGACCTCGTCCAATACGGTGGCGGGGCAGGCCGCGGCTGGTTCGGGTCTTGGCCCAACGGCGATCGGCTATGTTCTGGGTATTACGAAGGCTTACACAACCAGGGTTGGCGAAGGGCCGTTTCCCTGCGAGCTCGACGATGACATTGGCCGGCATCTGGCCACCGTCGGTCGCGAAGTGGGCGTCAATACGGGCCGGCCGCGCCGCTGCGGCTGGTTCGATGCGGTTCTCGTGCGCCAGACCGTCAAGACCTCGGGCATATCGGGTATTGCCTTGACCAAACTCGATGTTCTCGATGGCCTTGATGAGATCAAAGTCTGTGTTGGCTACGAGCTTGATGGATCACGCATAGATTATTTGCCTGCCTCAATGGGGGCACAAGCCCGGGTTAAGCCGATCTACGAAACGCTTGAGGGCTGGTCGCAGACAACGGCGGGGGCGCGGAGCTGGGCTGATTTGCCTGCTCAGGCGATCAAATATGTCCGCTATATCGAGGAGCAGATCGGCGCACCGGTGGCGATGTTGTCGACGAGCCCCGAACGGCTCGACACGATCCTTGTGGTAGACCCATTCCAAGACTGAGATTTTTTGTTACAACACGTCGCTGACATCGTGAGTATCAAGTAACCAATGGCGGACTACAAAGAGCTGTTGCGCCGAGCCATCTCAGCGCTGCCGGAGAATAACGGGGCTGCACGTCGTGCAGTATACGAGAAGGCGCGTTCGGCTCTGGTGGGGCAGCTGAGGGCTATCCAGCCGCCATTGCCAGCACGCGACATCACCCAGCACCGCCTGCAGCTCGAGGACTGCATCCGCCAGGTCGAGCAGGAAGCCAGCGAAGCGATCATTTCGCTCGGTCGTGATGCTGGTCTGGCGCAGCCGCTGGCGCCGAAGCCAGCCGCCAGCGGGTCAGCGGCGGAAAGCTCACCGATCATCCCGCCGATCACGCCGGTGCAGCAACCAGAACCCGAGCCTGCTGCGCCCATGGAGACCGCTGAAGCGGCTCCGACAGCGGAGCAACCCAAGCCCAAGGCCGAGCCTGAGGCGAATGAAGAGCCTCCGCCAGCTCCGGTCAGCAAGGTCGTTTCGATCGAAGACATCATCGCCCAGGCTGCGGCGGCGTCGGGCACCAGCGTTGTTGCGGCCGATGAGCCAGTGCCGCCGCAGGCCGAACCACCTTTGGTCGGTCCTACGCCCGAACTGCGCGGGCCGATCAGCGTGGTGAAGACAGGGCCCACTTCACCAATCCCCAGCAAGCCGCGCATCATCGAGACGCCAAAGGTGCCGAGCTTCGAGCCGCGACGGGACGTTGCGGCGCAGTCGGGTGGCGCGGCTGCGGCGCGGTTGGATCCAGCAATTGGCCGTAACCAGGCAGTGGCGCGCCAGCAGGATGTGGTGCCGCTGATCCTTCCTGGTACGCAGCCAGTTGAGACAGCGCTCTCCACTGTTCGCGAGGTGGAACTCGAAACAAGCCAGCCCGATCCGACGGAAGCCGAGAGCGTTATCGAACGCGCCATCGAGACGCTCGACCGGGAGGCACGTGGGGATACGACCGAGCCGACCGAGTCGGCGCGGGACGCTGCCAATCGCATGTTCGCAGCGCCCAAGGCGCCGATCCCGGCAGAGCCAGATGCGTCGGGCTTTGCCCAAGTGCCGGCGACGACGCCGCGGTCGAACGCCGGTGTGACGATCTTCCTGATTGTTTTTGCCGTGCTGCTGGTCGGCGCGAGCGGGGCAGGGTTCTGGGCCTGGCGCGAGGGGTATATCGATCTCGACCAGATGTTCGGGCAGAGCGAGCCGGTGACCGAGACGGCCGAGGTTTCGCCCAGCACAACGCCGACGCTTGATCCGGCGCAGCCCGAGGCCACTCCGCCGGTCGAAGGACCGGGCAATACTGCCACGGCGCCCGAGCCGGCTCCCGCAACGACGATCGAGGGCTTGCAGGACGAAGAGCGGCTGGAGCCTACGCCTGAGCCGGTGCCCCCCGAGCCGGCGCCAGCTGTCTTGCCTGATATCAGCCCAACAACGGACCCCAAGAGCGAGGAGCGGTTGCCTGGTGAGGACGCTGCCCTGGCGGATGTTACCGATCCTGCCGCATCGGTTGACCCTGCGGTTCTGGCGGGGAGCCAGTCGCTGCTGCTGGAAGCCAGCGCGGATGGCCGCACCGGCGCGGTTCCGTTCTCCGGCACGATCGAATGGACCAAGGGCGTCGACGAATTGGGATTGCCCACCATCATTGGCGACGCGAGCATTCCGGCGCGCAATCTTGGCGTGCAGGTTACCATCCGCAAGAATTCCGATCCGAGCCTGCCGGCCAGCCATTTGATGGAAGTCGACTTCGATGTCAGCGATACATTCATTGGCGGAACGATCGCCAACCTGCCCGGCGTGTTGCTGAAGAACGAGGAACTGGTGCCCGGGACACCGCTGGTCGGCGCTTCGGCACGGGTGGTGGGAAACTCGTTCCTTTTTGCCCTCAGCGCCTCGCCGGATGATCTGACGACCAATACCGACCTGCTCGAAAGTCGGAAGTGGATGGACCTGGCCGTGGTCTATGGCACGGGACGCAATGCCATCATCACGCTCGAAAAAGATGACACGGCGCAGGCCATGTTCGACGAGGTGTTTACCGCTTGGGCTCAGTAGAGCTCCAGGCGGCCGTTCTCTAACCTGTAGCGCCGCTGGGCCAGTTGCTCGATGTCATCGGCGTGGTGACTGACCAGGATAGTGTGCCAGTTGTGTCGCTTGGTCAGCTTGTCCACGAGAGTGCGGATGGTTTTCCGCGTTTCGTCGTCCAAAGCGGAAAAAGGCTCATCAAGGAGCAGAACCGGTCGATCGCGCAGCAGGGTGCGGGCGAGCGCCACGCGCTGCTTCTGACCGCCCGACAAAGTGGCCGCAACCTGATGCTGGACGCCGGCTAGGCCAACCTCCTCAAGCGCTTGATCAACCTTTTCTCGCGCCACGGCTCCAGGCGTGTGGGTTGGCAGGCCAAGCGCCGTATTGCGTTCGGCGCTCAGGTGTTCAAAGAGGCTCTCCGACTGTAGCAAGAGTGAAAGCGGGCGCTGTTCGGGCTTGAGGGGCACGAGCGAAAGACCGTCTAAAGTGATCTGGCCCGACCGGGGGCGGAGAAAACCGGCAAGAAGGTCCAGCAGTGTCGACTTGCCTGATCCACTTGGGCCCGAAATGGCAGTGACCTCCCCCTCTTGAGCGGTGAAGGAGAAACAATACTCCGTTGTTTGCCCCAGGTGGACAAAGCTCAGATCTTCAACGCGCAGCATTGGCGATCCTTTCGAATAGCTTGGGGAGGCCGGCAAACGCCACGATGGTGCCAATGAGAAGAAGGGCAGCAACGGCGCCGGCATCGTTGTTGCGGTAGGAACCAAGGGCGCGGAACATCATCAACGGCAGGGTTTCGAAATCCTGCGTGCCGAACAGGGCAATGACGCCAAGGTCCCCTAGCGAGAAGCAGAAGGCCAGGGCCAGCATGACGCCGAGGTCACGTCCGAGGAGGGGAAGCTCGATCAACCTGAACTGTTGCCAGCCGGTGAGCCCAAGGGAGCGGATCAGCTTGCCCCGGCTGCGGGCGATGGCGTCGAGCGGCGGACCCAGCGTTGCGATGGCGAAGGGCAGGGCCAAAAGGCTGTTGCCCAGGATGACGACAAAGGGGGCGGCCTGGGCCGGGGCGATCCCGGTCTGCCGTACCAGAAGGAAAAAGCCGAGCGACAGCACGACGGCTGGAACGGCAAGATAGGCGAACGCCGGCATGCCTAGAAGCGTGCGCAAAGGCGGCTGTCCGGTGGCGCTGCGGCCAGCAGCAAGGCCAAGCGCCAGAAGCAAGGTCAGAAGGGCCGATGCGCTGCCCACGAAAAGGCTGGTGCCTGCAGCACGCCAGAACGTCGCTTGTCCAAGAACGCGGCCAATGCTGCCGGCGCCGTCGGCCAGGACGGAAAGGAGCGGGAGCGCGAAGCACAGGACGGCAATCGCCAGGACAGCGCCCTGAAGAACTTGTGCTGGCCGCGAGTCCCGCCATGTGGGAGGCAGCGAGGCTCCGAAGCTGGCCGGAACGGCGGTGAGTGCCGACGCAGCGAAGACAACGACCGAGCAGACGGCGATCTGCGTTGCGGCGAGCTGAACGGCGCCCGCCAAATCGAAATCCTGCCGGACAGCTGCATAGATGGCGACTTCCAGGGTCTGGTTGGCAGGGCCGCCGCCCAGCAGCAACACGATGGGGAAGCTGGTGAAGGCGAGGAGGAAAATGATGGCTGCGATGCCCGGCAGGCTGCCGCGCAGGGCAGGCCAATCAATAAGGGTGAACCGCTGCCAGGCTGATAAGCCCAGGGATTGCCCGGTCTTGAGCCGGTTGGTGGGGATGGCGTCGAGGCGCGCCAGGAGGATGCGGGCCGCGAAGGCGCCGTCGAGCACGACATGGGCCAAGAGAATGCCGGAGAGGCCGAAGGCCGGATTGCCGATGGGGACGCCGACCAGCGCTTCGCTCGCCTGATTGATCCAGCCATTGCGGCCCCAAATGGCGAGGAGGCCGAAGGCCACGACCATGCCGGGCGTGACGATGGCCGAAGCGAAGAGGCCGACGACGAGGTCGCGGCCGGGGAAGCGAAGCCGGTTGAGCGACCAGGCGAGCGCCGTGCCGACCAGGAGGGACAGAATAGTTGTGAGGCCGGCCTGGATCGAGGTCATCCGGAGGAGGTGGGGGATGTCGACGCGGGACGTGCTGCCATTGCCGGTTGCCGCGGCCAAAATGGCCCAGAGCACCAGGGCGATCAGGATTGTGATCGCCGCGGCGAGGGTGGTAGCGGTGGCGATGCGCAGGGGGCGGCGGGGCAGGGTCAGCATTGGGGATCGAAGGTGGCGGTACGATCGCCTACCCCCACCCAACCTCCCCCTTGAAGGGGGAGGAGCCGTGCGGTGATTGCTGACATGATTTGCCTTACTGGACGGCTGCCAGCATTTCGTCGATCCAGCGCTGGCTGTTGGCAGCGATCTCTTCGTCGCTCATCGTCAGCGTCTTTTCGGGCTGTGGGAGGCTGGCGAAGGCTGGGTCGAGATCGGCGCCGAGATCGGTGACCGGCAGCATCCAGTTGGTGGTGGGAATGATCTTCTGGCCGTCCACGGAGGCGAGATAATCGAGGAATTGGCGGGCCAGTTCGGGCTGGTCAGAGGCCTTCAGCATGCCGGCGACTTCGGTTTGTGCCAGGTGGCCTTCGTTGAACAAGGCGGCGTGGATGGTCTGGTCGCCTTCGGAAACGATGTGGTAGGCTGGCGAGGTGGTGTAGCTCAGCGCCATATCGGCTTCGCCCTCGAGGAACAGATTATAGCTTTCGCTCCATTCGCGGGTGACAGTGAGGATATGTGGCTTGAGCCCAGCCCAGATTTCAGGCGCGCGATCGCCATAGGCGGCAGCAATCCAAAGGACGAGGCCAAGGCCCGGGGTGGCCGAGCGGGGATCCTGCACCACGATCTTGAAGTCCTCCGGCAGGCTGATCAGCTCTTCGAAGGATTGGGGAGGCGTCGCCACAGTGTCGGCGTCGTAGACGAAGGCGAAGTGCGCATAATCGAATGGCACGAAGGTTGTGTCGGTCCAAGCGGTCGGCAGGGACAGGTTGCTTAGATTAAGCCCGTGTTCGGCGAAGAGGCCAGTGGCGCGGGCTTCGCCGGCGATGGCCGTATCAAGGCCCACGATTAGGTCGGCTTGTGTGGTGTCCCCCTCGAGCTGCACGCGGCGCAGTGTGCCAATGGAGCTGTCGGCGGCTATGAACTCGACTGTGCAGCCGCCGCATTGCGCTTCGAAGCCGGCCTTGAGGCCTGGTCCGGGACCCCATTCGGCGGCGAAGCCGTCATAGGTGTAGATGGTGAGTTTCGGTGCGTCCTGGGCGATGGCAGGAGCAGCGATCAGTCCGGATAGGACCGCAAGCGCGAGCGAGGCAGATTTGACCACGGGCCAATTCCTTCACATGGTTGCGGCCATGTGTGAAGGGCTGGTGTCAATGGCGGATGCGTCGAGACGCTCTTGCCATCTCGAACTTCCTCCGCCAGCATGACCTGGTTCAGGTTCAATGGGTAACTCTCAGCTCCGCAGATATGCGGAACACCCCAGCGAGACGCCCCACATCTAATGAGAGCTGTGCTGCAGTGCAAGACACTTCCGTGACCATGCCGGATGCCGGCGTCCTTGTGTTCAACGAACCGATTGCCATTGTGGGCGGCGGGGCTGTGGACCCGCAGATGCTGGTCGAACTGCAGAGGCGTGGGGTGGTGCTGGTTGGTGCCGATGGGGGGGGCGATGCGATCGGAGCCGCAGGGCTCGTGCCGGCTGCCATTATCGGCGATCTTGATTCGCTGGAGGACCGTGGTGCGTGGGAGAGCCGGACGCGGGTGATCCACCTGCCCGAGCAGATCACCACCGATTTTCAGAAGGCGCTTTATTCGACGCATGCCCCGGTTACCCTGGCGCTGGGCATGACTGGCAAGCGGCTGGACCACACGCTCGCGGCGCTGAGCGCTGTTCTGCAATATGCGCCGAGCCGGAGGCTCCTCCTGGTCGATGAAGTGGATGTGGCGCTCGCCGTGGTGGGGCCGATCGTGTTCGAGGCGGGCAAACGCGAGCGGGTGTCCATTCATCCGCTGCTGCCCATTCCGTTCGAGCGTTCGGAAGGGCTTTTCTATCCTATGGATGGGTTGACGCTGGAGCCCGGCGGGCTGATCGGGACCTCCAATGAAGGCGTTGGCGGGCGCGTGGAGATCGTTCCAGCAGATCAGACGCCATGGCTCTTGATCCTGGGCAGGGAACGGCTCTGGGAGCTGGTGGAGGCATGCCGAAGCGCCGCATAGGCTTGGGGCCCTGCGGTTGTGCTGCGACATGGGGCGAGGTTCGTCCCGGTGCCGGTCGTCCGGCGAGAAGGTATGAGGTGGAACCCACCTCACCCCATGCAACCAGGGACTCTATGGCATGGACCGTCCTCGGCTTTAGCCCGTGCCGACGGAAAAGGAGCACATTGCTCCAGGACCCGGGGGCTCAAATCGGGTCACAGATCATCCAAGAACCACAGGAGGGGGAGCGACCTCCACCTCACCTGGCATCCCCGCACCGACCGTTCGTCGCGACCGCGCAGCATGTGCGGAGATGAGGGGATGATGGCATGAGGTGGGGATGGGGGGAGAAGGGGAATAAGTAGAGGGATGGAAGCACCCCCACCTGGCCTCCCCCTGGGAGGGGGAGGGACGGGCTGGTGGGTGGGCGAGATGGTGCCATACCTTCGATCGTCATCCTCGGGCTTGACCCGAGGAGACTGTACTTGCGGTGGGTTGGCAAAGTGCAGAGCCCCTTGGATCAAGTCCGAGGGCAGGCTCTCGGGTCAAGCCCGAGGGTGACGCGCGGTGGGCGTTTCCATAAGCCAGTTTTGTGCAGGTATATGAAGGCTCCACATCCGCGGTGTCATCCCGGGCTTGTCCCGGGATCCATCCTGAGATGGAGGGGCATGCATTGAGGGCGGTTCGGACCACCTTGCGGCTGTGGCGTGATCTCGGGATGGGCCCCGGCTCAAGGCCGGGGTGACATCGCGTTCTGGGCAGTATTCTGCCTCATCCACGATCGTCACCCTTTGGGCTTGAACCCAAGGGGGCTGTAGTTGCGGAACATTGGTGAAGTACAGAGCCCCTCGGATCAAGTCCGAGGGCAGGCACTCGGGTCAGGCCCGAGGGTGACGGCGCGGTGGTGTGCTGAGCACCCACAAAAAAGGCGGGCACTAGGCCCGCCTGGATAGCTTGGATGATCGTTGCCTAGTGTGCGCCGGCGGCTTCCTTGACGGCGTCTTGGACTTTTTCGAAGGCGCGGACTTCGATCTGGCGGATGCGTTCGCGGCTGACGTCGTATTGCTGGGCCAGTTCCTCGAGCGTGGCCGGATTTTCCTGGAGGCGGCGGGCGTGGAAGATGGCCCGTTCGCGCTCGTTGAGGACATCCATGGCGTTGTTGAGGAGGCCCATGCGCTCGCTATATTCCTCGCTGTCGCCCAAAGCGGTTTCAGCGCTCGGCGTATCGTCGACCAGCCAGTCCTGCCATTCGGAGGAGCCTTCGTCCGCCCGCATGGGCGAGTTGAGCGAGGCGTCGCCGGACAGGCGGGCGTTCATCGAGATCACGTCATCCTCGGTCACGTTGAGGGTGGTGGCGATCTGCTTGATCTGGTCGGGATGGAGCGAACCATCGTCCAGGGCGGCGATCTGTCCCTTTACCTTGCGGAGGTTGAAGAACAGGCGCTTTTGGGCGGCGGTGGTGCCGATCTTGACGAGGCTCCACGAGCGCAGGACATATTCCTGAATGGCCGCACGAATCCACCACATGGCATAGGTCGCCAAGCGGAAGCCCTTGTCGGGTTCGAAGCGCTTGACCGCATGCATGAGGCCGACATTGCCTTCCGAAATCACTTCGGAGATGGGCAGGCCATAGCCGCGATAGCCCATGGCGATCTTGGCGACGAGACGCAGGTGCGAGGTGATCAGCTTCTGGGCCGCGCCAGGATCGGCATGTTCCTTGTAGCGCTTGGCCAGCATGAATTCTTCATCCGGTTCCAGCATCGGGAACTTACGGATTTCCTGAAGATAGCGGCTGAGACCGCCTTCGGTTGAGAGGACTGGCAGATTGGTTTGGGCCATGATTGCACCCCTTTCATGTTCCCCCACAACGGGCTTACCAACAAGCGGCAGTACCCCAAAACCGCTCAGGCGCCCGTCAAGGGCAGATAGCTTCGCCGATGTCCGTTCGGCCCATCGGCAAACTACGATGAATATATAATCGGCATTTTGGCGAATGTAAGAGGACTAACGGAGCCAAACTGTTACAAATACGCAAGGTCTGCCATGGCGCTGGCATGCACTCAAAAACAAGTACGCCCAGGTAGAGCATGAGGTTCATTCACCATGCAGTGAATCGCTAGCGCGCAAAAGCCTTGTTGTAGTTCTCAAGGGCATCCTGCAGTGCTTCAAGGTCAGGCGGCAAAGGGGCTTCAAAGAACATTTCTTCTTGCGTGACAGGATGTTCAAAGCCCAGCTCGGCGGCATGGAGGGCCTGCCGGCCCAGCGCCTGTATTGGTTCGACCACGTCCTCGGGCAGCTTGTTGATCTTGGTGGCGTAACCTGAAGCATAGACCGCATCAGCCACGAGGGGATGGCCAATATGAGCCATGTGGACGCGGATCTGGTGGGTGCGGCCGGTCTCCAGGTGGCATTGAACGCGCGTGATGTCCCAACCGGCGTCGCCGAAACGCTGCTCGACGAAGTAGTGGGTAATGGCTTCGCGGCCGTCCTTGCGCACGGCTTGCTTGAGGCGATTGTTCTGGTCGCGGCCGAGCGGCGCTTCAACAGTGCCCTTAGCCGTTTCGGTAGATCCCCAGACATAGGCAAGGTAGGCGCGGTGCAGGGGGCCGGTGCGGCCATGGTCGGCGAACTGCTCGGAGAGGTGCTTGTGGGCGTGTTCCGTTTTGGCGGCGACCATGACGCCGGAGGTGTCGCGATCGAGCCGATGAACGATGCCGGGGCGCTTGACCCCGCCAATGCCGACCAGGCTATCGCCGCAATGGTAGAGAAGGGCATTGACCAGCGTACCATTAGGGGAGCCGGGGGCGGGGTGCACGACCATGCCCACGGGCTTGTTGACGACGATCAGCTGGTCATCCTCATAGAGGATGTCGAGCGGGATGTTTTCTGGCAGCGGTTCGGCATCTTCGGGCGGCGGAGCAAGAAGAAAGATTGTTTCGCCCACGCTTAGCCGGTATTTGGGCTCGCTGACGGTCTTGCCGTCGATGGTAACGGCGCCCGACAGGATCAAATCCTTGATCCGGTTGCGGCTCAGAACGGTGTGTGCCTTGGCCAGAACGGCATCAAGGCGGCCACCGGCCATGTCGGCATCGACGACGATTTCCACTTCGTCGCCCTCGAACTCCAGTGCGGTATTTTCGGCCATGAGCAATCCTAACGAGACCGGGCCCGGCGGCCCCAAAGCGGATGAGCCGCTATCCCCCGAGGCGCTGGCCATGTTCAGCAAGGCGCGCCGTTCGTTCGGGATCTCGATCGGCATCCTTCTGCTGGGCTTTATGGCGATTGGCTTCGCCCTTGTCTATCGCGTGATGCGCGATGCGCCGCCGCCGGCCGTGGCCGAGGTGGTTTCCATTCCGGCGGGAGCGGAGGTGGTTTCGGCGGTGGTTAGCGAAGGCGCGATCAACGTGACCTATACCGTTGGTGGCACTACGACACTGGCATTGTTCGATCAGGCAACCGGGGCCCTGACGCGGAGCGTCGTGATCGGGCAGTAGGGGAGCCTAGCTGCCGCGGATTTCGCGTAAGGCGGCCATGCGGTCGGACACGGCACCGGAACGCTGGCCCTTGGCGGGTTTTGGGGGGGTGTTGCTGGCGCTGTCGCGATCGTCGGCGAAGCGCTGGACGCGATCGAACAGGCTTTCGCCTTCGGTGTTGCCCATGGGGCTTTCAGTCTCGACGGCATAAACGAGGCGGCTGACGCTGGCGGCGATGTCGTTGAGCTTTTCGCGCAGGTGCGCTTCTTCGAGCCGCTCGGTATCCCAATCGGCTAGGATCGAGCTTTCGACATTGGCGACCTTGTTGCGCAGGCTTTCTACCTCTGCCTCAAGCGTCAACTTGTCGGCCAGCAGCTGTTCGGCCCGCCCGGCGCTGATTTCGACCAAGGTGCCGGTTTCGGCAAGCAGGGCGTTGAGACGGTTTTCGGCGCTGGCAATGCGTGCTTCGGCGGCAAGCAGGGTTTCGGCGTCGGCACTCTTGCTGTCATTGCGGGCGTTCAGCGCTTCGCGCATGCTGGCAATGGCGGCAGTGGTCTCATTGCTGCGGCGGTCGGAATTTTCGAGGCGCTCAATGAGGCTGCGCGCCTGATCTTCGAGAAAGGCAGCGCGCTTGGACTGCACTGCGAGCGCAGCACTGAGCCGATCGATGTCTTCGTTGTAGTCGCCGGAGAGGGAACTCGGATCAACCGCCAGACCAGGTGGCAGGTCATTGCGCACACTGTCGCGCAGCTTGCTGAGCTCCTGGGTGCGCAGGGCCATTTCCTCGTCACGCAGGCGCAGGCGTTCCATCAGCTCGGTGCCCTCGCGTTCGAGCTCCGTGACGCGGCTGCGCAGCTCGGCTTCACGCCGTTCGAGCTCCTGTACCACACCCAAATGCTGGTCGCGCTCGGCCTTGAGCGTCGCGAGATCGGCACGCTTCTGGTTGACCTCGGCCAACTGCTCGGTGAGCTTGCGGCGGAGGGTTTCAACGTTCATTTCCAGCCGGCGGGTGGACAGAGCGAACTCGGCGCGCAGCTGATCCTTGTCGGCCCTGAACTCGGCCATGGTAATCGGCGTGGCGGCTTCAATGCGGCGCTTGGTGAGGCGGACGGCGCGCTTCCAGACTGCGGGCAGGATGATCAGGGCGAGGAGCCCTGCGACCAGCGCGCCAAGCGCGAAATACATCATGTTCTCGATCAGCATCAGCCGAGCTCCAGCGCCGCGCAGCAGACAGCGCGGACCTCTTTATTCTCTGGCATCTCAGGCGAGGCCTCGCCATCTTCGCCAGCCATTAACCCTAACGCACGAGGAGGCCAAGCCTGGCTAGCTTGTGCGGACGGTTGCGGCTGTTATTTCACAGGCGTGTCAACAATGCATCAGTGGCGTGTTGGCTCCCTAGACGGATCAGAAGGGGTTCCAGGTGGGCTCGTTGGTGAAGTTGAGGTAGCCGATGTTGACGCCCAGGCGGGCGCCAACGCCGGAGCGGATCGGGACCATGACCACGGGGCCGCGCTTGATCACCGTCATGCCGAAGCCGCCCACCACATAGGCCGAGCCATTGACGCCAGCATAGCGGCCCAGAACATCGCCGATCTGGTTGAGGTTATAGACCAGCATCATGACTTTGGAGCCATCCCCACCGACGTCGAAGCCGAGGGAAGGACCTTGCCAAAAAACGGCGTACTGACCCGCGTTTCGGGTATATACGGTGCCTTCGCCATAGCGCGCGCCGGCAAACAGCGCGCCGCCCGCGTCTTCGCCCAGGATATAGCCGTTTGGCAGGCCAAATTCGCTGACGGCACGCTCGACCAGCGAAGCGAGGCCTTGCGATGCGCTGCCGAAGAACTGCCGGCCGCTGTCCACCAGCTCCTCGCCGGAATAGGTGTCGCTGAGCGAGCCTTGGGCAAAGGCAACCGAAGATGGCGCAGCCAGGCTCGCCAACAGGGCTAGAAGGAGGGCAAGGCGCTTGATCATCTGAGATCTCCTGGTGCAATGGCCGCCAAAGGCAATTACGGGCTCGTTAAGGCTTGTTGCCTAGCTTGGAGACCTCGATCCGCCTGCCTGTGCTGCCGATCATTGGATCAATGATGACGCAAACCTCTAAACAAATCTTAACCATGCTCGCCTTTGTTTTGCCCCTTTTCGGCATGGTTTGCGCCGCAATCGTGCCGGTGCGAGCGCAGTCGGTAGTGACGCTGATCGTGACGGATCCGCTGACCGGGATTGCCATTTCGGGGTATGATCCGGTGAGCTACTTCACCGAGTCGACCCCGCTTGCGGGCCACCCTGACTACGAGGTGATCTGGCAGAACGTGCCTTGGCATTTCGCTACTGCTGCCAATCGGGACGTGTTCCAGAGCGCGCCCGAGGTTTATGCACCACAATATGGCGGCCATGATGGGATGGGCGTGTCGCGCGGCTTTGTTTCGGACAGCGATGCCCGCATCTATACGGTCTTCAAGGAGCGGCTTTACCTCTTTTATTCAGCCGCCAATCGCGAGGCTTTCCTTCTTGCGCCAGACGCCGCCGCCCGCACGGGAGCAGAAAAGTGGCCGGCGCTTTCCAAGCAGCTTTCGCTCAACTGAGCACCCCTTGGGCTTTTTGTGGTCCACTTTTAACCATCTGCCTCTAATGTCGGGCCAGATTGATTCTTGGCGGTCCACCGCCCTAAGGAGAGCTTTTCCATGGCCGATATCATCGAGCTCCAGGCAACCGATCTTGCTGCAATGCTGTGCAGCCGGGTTTGCCACGACCTGATCAACCCCATCGGGGCTATCGGCAACGGCCTTGAAGTGCTGGCTGACCCCAACCAGAGCGAAATGGCGGAAGGCGCGCGCGACCTGATTGCGAGCGCAGCGAAGCAAAGCCGCGCCAAGCTCGAATTCGCGCGCCTTGCTTATGGCGCCTCATCCACGGCCGGCACCGACATCGACACGCGGGAATGCGAGCGCGTCGCGCGCATCCTGTTCGATATCGAAAAGGCCGATCTCGAATGGAATGTGCCGCTGATCTTGCTGCCCAAGCACAAGGCCAAGCTCTTCATGAACATGCTGCTGATCGCCGCCATGTCGGTGCCGCGCGGCGGGGTGGTCACGGCCTCCATCTCCGGCGAAGCTGGAAGCGAGAAGTTCGAGTTTACCTCCAAGAGCGATCCGGAAAAGCGGCAGAAAACCTTGGTGCCGTCAGGAGCAGCTGGATTGCTGTCTGGTTCGCCCGATGAGGGCGCGGTGGATGCGCGGGGGATTCAGCCCTTCTACACCGGGCTCCTCGCGCGCATGACCGGTATGGAGCTTGATATCGGCATCGAGGACGGCATGTTCTTCTTCACGGCTGTTCCCAAGGTGGCTGAAGAGACAACAGCCGAAGTGTCGGCATAGTGATAACCAATCTGTAGGATGTGGCAGGCATACTCTGTTGTGCGTCAGCCTCTGCGGAACCGGTTACGATGAAATCCTGCCTGATCGTCGATGACTCCAGCGTCGTGCGCAAAGTCGCACGGCGCATCCTGGAAGACATGGACTATATCGTCGAGGAGGCCGAAGACGGGCAGGAAGCCTTCGACAAGTGCCGGCAGGAAATGCCGGACGCCATTCTCCTTGACTGGAGCATGCCCATTCTAAGTGGGCTCGAGTTCCTAAAGCTCCTCCGCGGCTATGTGGGCGGGGAGAAGCCGCGCGTGGTGTATTGCACGGTCGAAAACGATATTGGTGCGATCGCCATGGCGCTCAAGGCCGGTGCCAGCGACTACATGATGAAGCCGTTTGATCGGGCGATCCTGGAAGCCAAGTTCGAGATGGCTGCTTAGGGCATTATCCCTCGAGTGAGCGTGGCTGCGCCACCTCGCGGCTGTGAAGCGATCTCGAGATGGATCTCGGCTCGAGGCGGGGATGACATTGCGGGTGATGCTGTGTTTTGCCCGTGACCCTTATCAGCCGCTCTCTTGTGCCCGGCCCATGAGGTAGGTGCGTTCGCGTTCGTTGCGGGTGAGTTCGGCTGCACGGCGGAACTCTAGCATGGCTTCGGTGTGGCGGCCGAGCTTGCTCAGCATGTCACCGCGCACGCCATAGAGCAGATGATAGTTCTTGAGAGCGGGATCGTCCTTGATGGCGTCGATGATGACGAGGGCAGCGGCAGGTCCTTCAGCCATGGACACAGCCACAGCGCGGTTGAGCTCGATCACGGGCGACGGCGTCAGTTGGTGAAGCTGCTGGTATAATCGGGCGATGCGGGTCCAATCGGTTTCGGCCGTGCTCCTAGCCCGAGCATGGCAGGCGGCGATTGCGGCCTGGAGCGCATAGGGTTGGTCCTCTCCGCCCAGAGCAATGGCCTCGTCCAGAGCCGCCAAGCCCGAACGGATCAAAGCCCCGCTCCATCGGGAGCGGTCCTGATCGGCCAGAAGCACGGGCTGTCCTTTAGCGTCCGTTCGCGCTGCGGTGCGGGACGCCTGGATTTCCATGAGGGCAACCAGGGCATGGACCTCACTATCCTCGGGGGACAGCCGCATCAGAACGCGACCGAGCCGGATGGCTTCGTCGCACAGATGGGGGCGGATCCAGTCATCGCCCGAGGTGGCGGAGTATCCTTCGTTGAAGATGAGGTAGAGCACGCCCAAGACAGAGGCGAGGCGTTCGGCGCGCTCTGGTCCGCGTGGAACCTCGAAGGGAATGCCCGCCTCGGCGATGGTCTTCTTGGCCCGCACGATGCGCTGGCCGATGGTTGGCTCGGCGGCAAGGAAGGCGCGGGCAATTTCTTCAGTGGTGAGGCCGCCCAGGAGGCGCAGGGTCAAGGCTACACGGGATTCTGCGGGCAGGATGGGATGGCAGGAGGTGAAGATCAACCGAAGGAGATCATCACCGACGTCATCGTCCAGCGTGTCGTGCAACTCTGCTTCGTGATCGGGTGCATCGGTCTCAATGCCGTGTCCGACCTCCACCAGCTTTTCTGCTGCCATCTTGCGGTGGCGGAACATATCGATGGCGCGGCGCTTGGCCGTTTGCATGAGCCAGGCGCCCGGATTATTGGGCACGCCGGCCTTGGGCCAATTGTTGAGCGCAATGACAAGGGCGTCCTGCGCCAGCTCTTCCGCGAGGGAAATATCGCGCACCATGCGCGTGAGCCCGGCGATCAAACGCGGCTGCTCGGTTTTCCAGACTTCGTTGATGGCGCGGTGGGTCGCTGATGCGGTGCTCATGGCGGCGATGAAAGCAGCATCGCCCGCCAATCGCAACAGCTTCATGGGGGACGAGGAAGGGGAGGCGTGTCGGTCTCCAAGAGCCTAGGGCGCCATGAAGCCGGCCGGTGTCTCGCCCGCAAGGAAGGGCTCGATAAAGCCATGCAGCAACTCGGTCTGGTTGATGACGGCGGTGTGCGAGGTGGCGGGCAGGATGGCGAGGCGTGAGGCGGGCAAGGGCGTGCCCATGTCGCCCATGACGCCGCCACCCAGGAGGCGGAACATGGCGACGTTGTGCTCAAGCGTCGCGACATCGGCATCGCCGGCGATGATCAGAACCGGGGTCTTGAGCGCCTTGACCTCGGCTTCCCAGGCCATGGGCTCCTTTTCGAGGGCGATCAGCTTTTCCACGACGGCACGGAAGCCATCAGGGTTGGGCGCGAGCTTCTTCCATTCCTCTTCCATGAAGGTACCGACGAACATTTCGGGCGCCATCTGTGGGATGAACTCGACAAAGGCAGGCTGCCAGCCGGACACGTCGTAGGCGACAGAAGCGGCGATCAGCTGATCGACCTTTTCGGGATGGTCAATGGCGAGGCGCAGGCCGGCGGCCGCGCCCATGGAATAGCCGAACACATCGGCTTTTTCGATGCCGACTTCGTCCATGAAGGCGGCGACGTCGTTGGCTAGGTTTGGGTAAGTGATGGGACGATCGATATCCGTGGTGCGGCCATGGCCCTGGAACTCCAGGGCATAGACCTTGTGGGTCTCGGCGAGAAGGGGGATGATTTCGCCCATGGTGGGGATGTTCATGTAAGCGCCATGGAGGACGATCAACGGGTCGCCCGCGCCGGATGTCTCGTAATACATGTTCATGCCGTTAACGGAAACGGTAGCGCCGACAGGCTCCGATTGCGCGAAAGCGGGTGTGGCGAGCAGCAGGGCTGCGGTGGTTAGAACGGTGCGGATCATTGGGTTTCCTCTCGTTATCTTGTGTTGCTGAACTGACAACACGACGAGAGGGCTTAGAGGATTTCGACAGCGGCCTGCGTTTTTAACAATGGTTGCGCTTGCCGCTCCCAATTTATCCAGGCGATGGGCATCTCAGTATAAACCCCGGCTCAAGGCCGGGGTGACACAGTGCGGGTGAGAGCGCTGGTGTTAACGACCCGCCTATGGCGCGCGGTCGAAGGCCAGGCCTGAAAGGACACAACCGGGTGCATCGCCTATGGTGAAGCCATTGGGATTGCTGGTGACCGGGCAGGTCATTGGGAAGGTGGCATTGCCGACGGCGCCCTGGGCGTTGGTGAGTTCAAGCTGGTTGTCGCTCAGAACGTAGTCACCATTGACGGTGCGATTAGCGCGATCGGTCAGGGTGAACTTGCCGGCTGGATCTAGCGCGAGGGTCAGCCCACGGGCCTCGCCGTCGCCAGCCACGGTGTAGCGACCAGCGGCATCGGCGGCGGCAACGGCCGTTGCGACACGCTGCTCCAACGCGGTGAGTTCCTCGCCGCGCTCGGTAATGGTGCGGGCAAGCTCGTCGACTTGCGGCTGCAGCTGGTCACGCTGGTCCTGGTAGTTCTGGACTTCGGCGGTGAGTTCATCGCGGCGCGTCTGCAGTTCGGCGACCTGCTGCTGGAGCGCCTGCAAATCTGCACCCGCGGTTTCAGTCTGGGCTGCGAGATCGGTCATCTGCTGCTGTGCCGTGGTGAGCTGTTCGCGCGCGGTTTGCAGCTGCGCCTGCAGATCGGCCAAATTGCTAGTGGTTGTTGCTGCTTCATTGGTCAGCTGGGCCGTGTTGGCGGTGGCGGCTGCTTCCTGTTCGCGGGCATCTGCAAGGCGGGCACCGATGTCGGTGAGCTGCTGATTGGCCGCGTCGATCTGGCCTTGCAAATCCTGCTGCTGCGCGGTCAGTTCGGCCGTGCGCTGATTGGCGGCGTCGGCCTGCTGTTGCAGCGTCGTGGCTTCGGCGCGCCGTGCCTCAAGGTCCGTGTTGAGGGTATCGAGTTCAGCCTGGCGGGCACCCAGATCATTGCGCACGGTTTCAAGCGATGCCGTGTTGGCGGCAAGATCCTGCTGGGCCGTTGCGATCTGGCTCTGCAGATCAGCCAGCTGGCCTTGAGCCTCTTCCTGTGCGGTGAGGCGTTGGGTGACATCGTCGCGTTCGGCCGTCAAAGTGGCGATCGTCTGCTGCTGCTGACCCGATTGGCTCGCCGAATTGATCCACATGGCAAAGAACGCCAGCCAGCCCGCCACGGCGACGACCAGAATGATGATGACCAGCGGTTCACGCAGGCGCTGCGACAGATCTGACATGCTCAATTGCCCCCAATTCCAACTCTTCGCGTAACGCGCGCAGTGGTTGTCCGTTCCGAGGGTATAGTGTGCCTATGAGGATGCCATGACAAAAGCCCTGCGCGACGGATCACGCAGGGCGGGAAGCGATGACAAAGGACGCTGAGGGGATCAGGCGACGTTGTCGGCGTAGACGTCGTTCTCGTCGGGCTCGCGCAGCACATAGCCACGGCCCCAAACGGTTTCGATGTAGTTCTTGCCACCGGTCGCCACCGACAGCTTCTTGCGAAGCTTGCAGATGAACACGTCGATGATCTTGAGCTCGGGTTCGTCCATGCCACCATAGAGGTGGTTGAGGAACATTTCCTTGGTGAGCGTGGTGCCCTTGCGCAGGGACAGCAGCTCGAGCATCTGATATTCCTTGCCGGTGAGGTGCACGCGCTGGGTCTGCACTTCTACGGTCTTGGTATCGAGATTGACGGTGAGTTCGCCCGTGGTGATGACCGACTGGGCATGGCCCTTGGAGCGGCGCACAATGGCGTGGATGCGGGCAACCAGCTCGTCCTTGTGGAACGGCTTGGTCATGTAGTCATCGGCACCGAAGCCGAGACCGCGCACCTTATCCTCGATGCCGGCAAGGCCGGATAAGATGAGGATCGGCGTTTGAACCTTGGCGACGCGGAGCGTGCGAAGCACTTCGTAGCCGCTCATGTCGGGAAGGTTCAGATCGAGAAGGATAATATCGTAGTCGTAGAGTTTGCCGAGGTCGACGCCTTCTTCACCGAGGTCGGTGGTGTAAACGTTGAAGCTCTCGGACTTGAGCATCAGTTCGATGCTTTGCGCCGTAGCGCTGTCGTCCTCAATAAGGAGTACCCGCATTCTATTCCCCTTGTCATTCGTTCCTGCTGGAACCGTGGGACCTGGCCTGCCCACGCCAACCCTACTGGATATGACTGAAGCCTAAGCCCAAATAGTTAACAAAGTTTAATTCGGTTGGGCAATACGCAAACAGCGTTAGGGTGAATTAAGTCTAAGTCACTGAAAACTAAAGGTTAATCTTATCAATTTTTCTTAAGAAAATGGATTAAGTAGCCGCTCTAAGCGACTCTCAGGACTCAGGCAATGCGGGTCATGTCAGGGGTTTGCGGGAGGGTCGACGCAAAGCTGCGGACACACTGCTCCGACGCTTGAATTAGCGCATTTACGTTAAGGATGGGTTACCATCTGATTCGGGATTTATCCCGATCGGGTCGGTGCAGAAACCATAGTTTGGCCACTGCGATGAACGGATGCTGAACGAGCGATGAAGGCACTTATCTCGGCGATCGATGCCATCGATGATGTGGAGGTTTTTGGCCGGGTCAAATCGGTGCAGGGGCTGCTGATCGAGATTGTTGGTCCGGTGCGTGAATTGCGCGTTGGCGGACGGGTGCAGATTGACTCCGTCAATGACGAGCAGGTGGCCGCCGAGATCATCGGCTTCAAGGATGGGCATGCGCTGTGCCTGCCGTTTGGGCAGTTGAGCGGCGTGCGGCTGGGGTGCAAGGCGGTGTTCCAGCGCAATGACGGGTCGGCATTCCCCTCCATGGGGTGGCTGGGTCGGGTAATCAATGCCAATGGTGAGCCGATCGACGGCAAGGGACCGCTGCCGCGTGGCGCCACGCCCTATCCCCTACGGCAAAATCCCTTGCTGGCGCATGACCGGGTGCGGGTGGGCGAGCCGCTCGATCTGGGGGTGCGGTGCCTCAATACCTTCACTACGGTCTGTGAGGGGCAACGGCTGGGCATTTTCGCCGGCTCGGGCGTGGGCAAATCGGTGCTGATGTCCATGCTGGCGCGCAACACCAATGTGAATGTGGCGGTGATCGGCCTTATCGGCGAGCGCGGGCGCGAGGTGCACGAGTTCATCCAGGAATATCTGGGTGAGGCGGGACTGGCCAATGCCGTGGTCGTGGTAGCGACTTCGGACGAGGCGGCGCTGATGCGGCGGCAGGCCGCCTATATGTCCCTGGCCCTCAGCGAATATTTTCGTGACCAAGGCAAGCGCGTCCTTTGCATGATGGACAGCCTTACACGCTTTGCCATGGCGCAGCGCGAAATCGGGCTTGCCATCGGAGAGCCGCCGACCGCCAAGGGTTATCCGCCCACGGTTTTCACCGAATTGCCACGTTTGTTGGAGCGCGCCGGACCTGGAACGCCTTCTACCGGTTCTGTTACCGGACTTTTTACCGTTTTGGTGGAAGGTGATGACCACAACGAGCCCATCGCGGATGCCGTGCGCGGGATTCTTGACGGGCACATTGTGATGGAGCGTGGCATTGCCGAACGGGGGCGTTACCCGGCCGTCAATGTGCTCCGGTCCATTTCGCGCACCATGCCAGGGTGTGTGCCGGTTAGTTTCCGGCCAACCCTGCAGAAGGCGCGGGAGCTCATGTCCATTTATTCGGACATGGAGGAACTGATCCGGCTGGGGGCTTACCGGAAAGGGTCAGATCCGAAAGTGGACCGCGCGATCGCCATCAACCCGGCACTTGAGGCTTTTTTAAGCCAGAGCCGGGAAGAAACGACGACGATTGCCGAGGGCTATAAAATGCTCGAAGCGATCGTGGCCGAGGCGGGCGCGGCAGGCTGATGGGGCTTTGTATTGGCCCCGGAACTGACTTGGTGTGTAAGGAGTACAGGTCTTGAAATCGCGCAGCGAGAGCCTCATCCGGCTCAAGAAGTTCCAGGTGGACGAAAAGCGCCGGCAGGTTACGCAAATCGAGATGATGGTCCGCGATTTTGAGCGGATGGCGGCCGAACTCGACCAGCAGATCGAAATCGAGCAGACCAAGACCGGTATTTCGGACGTGGCGCATTTTGCGTACTCCACCTTCGCCAAGGCGGCTATCGCCCGGCGTGATAATCTTCTGGCATCGGCCAATGACATGCGGGGCAAGCTTGAGTCAGCGCAGGATGCCCTGGCCGAAGCGCTCGAGGACTTGAAGAAGGTCGAGCTGCTGGACCAGCGCGAGCATCAGCGCGAGAAGGACGAGCAGAACAAGATCGAGCAGGCTGATTATGACGAGATCGCCCGGCTGAGGTTTTCTCGGCAGTAGGGTGGCGCGTACGTCGCCCGGCTGGTGTTGTTTTGAAGTGAAGTGCTCTCGGGCCGAGCCCGGGGGTGACGGGCGGGGGGGGGCGAGGCCTCAGTGGTCCGTTCTGCCTGAGTTGTCTGAATAGTTGCTGTGCTTGCTATCTTGCGGCCGTGGCGCGATCTCGGGATGGATCCCGGCTCGAGGCCGGGATGACGCCGTGGGCGTGGGACGGCGTGGTGGTTGAGACGGTCCGCTGGGAGACTGACGGTTTGCGCTTCGATCGCGGAAGTACGGCTTTGCGCAGGCGGTTTCGGCTGTGACGGAAAGTATAGTGCCCTCGGGTCGAGCCCGAGGGTGACGCTTTGTGAGGGTGGACGCCTCAGTGGTTCGTTCTGCTTCGTCCGGTTAGCCTCTTTGCGGTCTGATGAGCTGCTCGACAGTAGCGATGTTGATTGGAGCACTAGGCTTGCAACACACTCGGTGTCATCCCGGGCTAGACCCGGGATCCAGCCTAAGGTGTTGGGTGCGCCACGGTGGGTCGTATAAGCGACCTTGCGGCCGTTGCACGATCTCGGGATGGATCCCGGGTCAAGCCCGGGATGACATCGGGGGTGGGGTGATGCCGGAGTGACACTCGCGGTTCGAAATAGGCGCGGCTGTGGCCACCGCTACGGCGTAATCACCATGCGTTGGCGTTCGCGTTCGGTGGCGTAGGTCTCCGGGTTGTATTCGGGCTGGGTTTCGAGCTGTTCGCGGGTGGTGTTGAGGAAGAGGTAGCGGTTGCCGAAGGTGTCGGCTGAGAACACCAGGTTGTCGAAGCCTACGGCGACCGGCTTGGCGCCTAGCCCAAGAAAACCGCCAACGTCGACGATTACGGCGTCAAAGCTGCCGTCCTGGTTGGCGACGACGTCGCCGATGCTGCCGATCAGCTGGTCGTTGATGCCGTAGACGCCGATGCCGCGCAGCTCTTCGGCCGTGAGGCCGGTTTCGTCGAATTCTGAAAAGCCGGTGCGATCCACGGCAGATGGGGTGCCTTGTGCTTCGGGTTGGTCGGTGGTGAGGGCCGGGTCGACCGGGGCGGCATTGGGGTCGCCTTCGACGAGCTGTTCCTGCTCCTCCTCGGGGGTCAAGGCTGGCTCGCCCGTGGCTTCCTCGCTTTCGCCCCAGATGAAGGCTGGCGCTGCAGCAAGCGTCTCGGCCGTGGCTTCGAGCACCCAGCGGCGGGAGCCATCTTCGCGCTCGCTCCACTCCAGCTGGCTGAAGTCAACGGCAACGTCCTTGGTGCCGACGCCCAGAAAGCCACCAACGCCGATCACCACAGCGGTGAGCCCCTCCCCGGAGGTCACGACCATGTCGTTGATGGTGCCGATCTCCTCGGCGTCGTCCGCCGTGGACGAAAATACCGTTTCGCCCAGCAATTGCGTGACCAGGATATCGGTGCCGCCGCTCTGGTATCCCTCGGACAGCAAGGTTGGCGGGGTGAGGCCGCTTTGCTCCAATTCGGTCAGCCCGGTGCCAGGGGCTTCTGCCGGCGCTTGCTGTGCCTGCGCTGAACAGGCGAGCAGGAGAACAAGGCTTGTCGAGAGGATGGGCAGGCGGTGCATGAATTGCTTTCTCCACGATGCAGGCAAGAAAAAGGGCCAGCCCAAAGGCCGGCCCTCCATTTGATAATCCCGCGAGCGATTAGTTGGTTGCGGGAGCCGCAGGAGCCATTGCGCCACCGTCAGCCGGAGCCATGGCGCCACCATCGGCAGGAGCTTCCGCGTCAGCTGGCTCGTCTTCTTCGGTTTCGAATTCCGGAGCGCCTTCAAGCGCCTCGCTGGTGGTGGGGAGAACCCAGCGTTCGGTGTTGTCCTGAGCAATGACAAATTCGAGCATGTCGTACGGGACAGCAACGTTCTTTTCGCCAATGCCAAGGAAGCCACCAACACCGATGATAGCGGCGGTGATCTGGCCCTGCTGGTTGAAGATCAGGTCAGAAACATTGCCGATTTCTTCGGCGTCTTCACCGGCAGACGAATAAACGGTCTGGTCGATCAGTTCCGAAGCGAGGTTGTCGGTATCGACAACAGTGTAGCCTTCGGCCATTTCAAATGTTGGCGGGACAGCGCCGGGAGCTGCTTCGACTGGTTCAGGGGTGCCAACAGCCGGAGGAGGTGCTGGCGGAGTTGCCGCATCTGGCGCTGGCTGTGCTGGAGCCGCATCTGGAGTACCGGGCGTGGATGGCTGAGCTGGTTCAGCCGGCGTTTCGGTGGCGGGAGCTGGTGCTGGCGCCGGAGCCGTTTCTGCTGCAGGGGGATTTGCAGGATCTTCAACCGGGGTTGCGTCCTGAGCGATGGCGCCTGCGGACATCAGGGCTGCAATCGCCGTAGTGGCCAGAAGGGTACGGATCATTATAGGCTCCATGTGTTCATTGTTGTTTTGAACGGGCCGTGTGGTGCAAAACTTGCCGGTCGCGCACCGCGCGGTCCTGATAAACTGGTAACGCCATGGTGTGCGAAGTGTTCCGCGAAGCTTTTGCGACGTTGTGTATTTGCCCAATGAAAAGGCCGGCGCTCGCGAACGAGGCCGGCCCTTCCCGCCTCCCTGGCGGCTTATTATTCTGAGCGGGCGCCGGTTTACGTCGCAAACTGCCCAGTGTCCTCCAAGATAACGGATCAGATTGGGCCGTACAGCCCAAGCCAGCAAACAGGCTTAAGCAGTTGCTAATTGGTTAACTCGGCAGTGTCCCGGTCATAGCTGCGCATGGCCCGGTGCGGCATGCCGCCATCGGTAAATTCGGGACCGAAGGCGGCGAAGCCGAGCTTTTCATACATGGCGAGCTTGTCGGACTGGGCGGTCAGGTAAAAACGCTCCTGTCCGTTAGCGCGTGCGAAGTCCATGGCGTGCTCGATCATCTGCCGGGCGATGCCCTGACCGCGAAACGCCTGGCGAACCGCAACCCGGCCGATCTTGGTGTGCTCGGGTTTTTCGATCAGGCGCAGCGTGCCCACGACCTCACCCTCGGCAATTGCCACGAAGTGGGTGGCCGTGAGGTCATCGGCGTCGTTTTCTTCTTCCTCGGGAACTTTCTGCTCCCAGACGAAGACTTCGCGGCGAAGCGCGAAGGCGGCATTGCAGAGGGTGGAGAAAGGCGGGACGCGGAGGATGGTGATCGGCATGGGGGGAGAATAGCGGAAGGGGCGGGGGATTGGGAAGCCGGGTTGACCCCCACCTAGCCTCCCCCTGGGAGGGGGAGGGACCGCGCGGTGGGTGGGCAAGATCGAGGCATATGCACTGTGAGTCCCTCCCGCAGGGGAGGTTAGGCGGGGTTATTTCGCCCCGTGCACGAGCTCGTGGATGAACTCGAGCTTATTTATAACCTCGGGCGTCAAGACGAAGGGGTAGGCGTCGGGGTGGCCCATGGCGCGGTTGAGATTGTTGAGCATGGAGGACAGGGGCACCCAATTGTCGACGATGGTGTGGATGTTCTTTTCCACATAGGGGTCGAAATCGAGGCGGACCGCGAGGTTCTCGTCCTCGGTCGTGGGCTTGGCGCGGACGCCGAAGGCTGCGGCCATTTCGACCGTGTCGGTGATATGAAGATAGTGGGCGAAAGTTTCGGCGAAATCTTCCCAGGCGTGAGCGGTGGCATAGGCGCTGATGTAGTTTTGCGGCCAGCCCAGGGGAGCGCCATTGGCATAGTAGGCTTGGAGCGCCTGGCCATAATCGAGGGTATGGTCGCCGAACAGGGCGCGGAAGGTTTGCTCGGCGGGCTTTCCGTCCACCAGGAGATCCCAGTAGTGGTGGCCGATCTCGTGGCGGAAATGGCCGAGGAGTGTGCGATAGGGTTCGCCCATGCTGGTGCGGCGGCTTTCGCGCTCGGCATCGTCGGCCTCGACCAGGGCAATAGTGATGATGCCGTTCTCGTGGCCGGTCATCACCGATGTTCCCAGGGCAGGCTCATCGGCGAGGAACCGGAAGGAGAGCCCATGTGTGGGGTTTTCGAAGCGGGTTTCCAAAGGCAGATGGAGGCGGAGGAGGGAGTAGAACAGCCGCTTTTTGGCGCGCTCAATCGTTTGCCAGCGCGCCAGATTCAGCGGATCGTCCACCGCTGGGATAGTTTCGTTGTGCCGGCAGGCGGCGCAGAAGATGTCGCCGCCAGGCTCCGCAGGCACGAGCCAGTTGCAGGCGGCGAACTTGGCGTTATCGCAAAAAACGTAGCTTTCGCCGGGAAAGGCGGGTGAGGACCAGGTCTGGCCATCGGTGACCAGGGACACCATGGCGTTCTTGCCGGGGATATAGCCGAGCTGGTGCCCGCAGCGCTCGCACAGCGCATTCTCGAAGTAGATCGTGTTGCCGCAGTGGTCGCAGACGAAAAGTTTCATGAAAACCGCCCCATAGTGCTGTGCCGACAATGCACAAAGCCTCCTGCTGTTCCCCATTGTTCCTGCATGGGAGAAGGCTGGATTGCGCAGCCCTTTGCCGGTTATGGTCGTCGCCACTGGCAAGGCTCCGGAGGAAGCGGCATGAGCATGGAATTTTTGATTACCACCCTGATCGTCGTGGTGTCGCCGGGGACGGGCGCGCTCTACACCATTGCGGCCGGGCTGGGGCGCGGAGGCAGGGCGAGCCTGTGGGCGGCCTTTGGCTGTACGCTCGGGATCGTGCCTCACATGCTGGCGGCGATTACAGGGCTTGCCGCGATCCTGCATACCAGTGCGCTGGCCTTCGAGATCATCAAGTATCTGGGCGTTGCGTACCTCCTCTACATGGCCTGGGCGACCTTGCGGGAAACCGGAACGCTGAGTGTCGAGGGGAGCCGGGCGCCAAAGACGGTAGGGAAGGTGATCACCGAGAGCATTCTCATCAACATCCTCAACCCCAAGCTGTCGATCTTCTTTTTTGCCTTCCTGCCGCAGTTCGTGCCGGCGGCTACGCCCAATGCGCTGGGGCGCATGCTCGAACTCAGCGGGGTTTTCATGGCGATGACGTTTGTGGTTTTTGCTGTTTATGGATTGTTTGCGGCGGCCATTCGTGGGCAGGTGATCTCGCGACCCGCCATCATGGTGTGGATGCGTCGCACCTTTGCCGGGGCGTTCGTCCTTTTGGGTGCGAAGCTGGCTTTCACGGAGCGCTGACTTGGCCGACCTGTCCCAATTCCCCATTGCCCAACGCTGGCCTGCCCAGAACCCGGACGTCATCCAGCTTTATTCGTTTCCGACGCCCAATGGGGTCAAGGTCTCGATCATGCTGGAGGAAACCGGGCTGCCCTATGAGGCGCATGCGGTCAACATCACCAAGAACGAGACCTGGGGGCCAGAGTTCTTGTCGCTCAACCCCAACGGCAAAATCCCCGCGATCATCGATCCGAACGGGCCAGGCGGCAAGCCGCTGGCGCTGTTTGAGTCAGGGGCGATCCTGATCTACCTGGCGGATAAATCAGGGCAGTTGCTGCCAGCCGATCCGGCGCGGCGCTACGAGACCATCCAGTGGGTCATGTTCCAGATGGCGGCGATCGGGCCGATGTTCGGGCAGCTGGGGTTCTTCCACAAGTTCGCCGGCAAGGACTATGAGGACAAGCGGCCGCGGGATCGCTATGCGGCGGAATCCAAGCGCGTGCTGGGCGTTTTGGAAACGCGGCTCACGGGGCGTGACTGGCTGATGGATGAGTATTCCATTGCCGATATTGCGTGCCTGGGCTGGGTGCGCAATCTCATCGGGTTCTATGGGGCAGGGGAACTGGTGGACTATGGGAGCCTCAAGGCGGTCCCGGCCTGGCTCGAGCGGGGGCTGGCCCGCCCGGCCGTGCAGCGTGGGCTCGAGATCCCGCCGCGGCCCTGATTACTTGCTGTCTTCCAGGGGATCGTGCCCCCAGTTCATCAGCGAATAGCGCCAGGGCGTTTCGCTGATGTCGCCGTCGGGGCGCTGCTTGCTGTGGCGGGCCACATAGCCGATGACCTTGCGCATATGGGCGTAGTCATCATCGTTAAGATCAGCCACGTGCTTGCGCTTGATTTCGATAATGCGGCGGCCGGAGTGGTGGCCGACTGACTCCGCGTCGCCGCGGTCCTTGGGCCAGCCGACTTCCTTGCTGTGCTCGCTCTCCAACCACTTTTCGAGCTGGGCCGGGGACATGTTCACCGCCTGGGCGAACTCCTTGCGGGTGTCCTGCTTTTCGGTCTCGTCCATTGCGGTTCTCCATTGATCGGCGAGAGAACGAGACGAGGGGAGATGGCGTTCCGCTAGACGCTGCCCACGGTCTTGAGGCGGACGCGGGCATGGACCTCGTTCTGGCTCATCACCACGGTTTGCGGGCGGAAGCGCTCGATGATGGAGCGGACATGGGGGCGGATGCCGGGCGAGGTGATGAGAACGGGCAGTTCACCCATCTGGGCCGCGCGCTCGAAAGCCTGCTGCACCGCGCCGATGAATTGCTGCAGGCGCGAGGGCGCCATGGCGAGGTGCCGGTTCTCGCCATCGCCCACCATGGCTTCGGCGAAATCGCGCTCCCACTGAGGGCTAAGGGTGAGGAGCGGCAGATTGCCGTCGGGGCCAAGGTTGGCGGCGCAGAGCTGGCGGGCAAGGCGCGAGCGGACGTGTTCGGCGATGGTCTGGACGGAGCGGCCCGGGCCGGCGATCTCGGCGATGCCTTCAAGGATCGTGGAGAGATCGCGAATGGAGATGCGCTCGTTGAGGAGTGCCTGAAGGACGCGCTGCACGCCTGATACGGTGATGAGGCCGGGCACGATGTCTTCGACGAGCTTTTGCTGGTCTTTGGGCAGGCCCGAGAGGAGCGACTGGACGTTGGAATAGCTCAGGAGGTCCGCGACGTTGGTTTTCAGCACTTCGGTCAGGTGCGTTGAGATGACCGTCGAGGGATCGATGATGGAGAGGCCGCGCAGTTCGGCCTCGTCTCGCAGGGCAGGCTCGATCCAGGTTGCGGGCAGGCCAAAGGTGGGCTCGGTGGTGTGGTGGCCCGGCAGGTCGATCTTATTGCCATAGGGGTCCATGACCATGAGGAGGTTGGCGTAGATCTCGCCGGCACCGGCTTCCACTTCCTTGATGCGGACCTTGTAGGCATTGGGCTCGAGCTGCATGTTGTCGAGGATACGCACGGGCGGCATGATGAAGCCCAACTCGCCCGCCAGCTGACGGCGCAAGGCCTTGATCTGCTCGGTGAGGCGGTCGGAGCCGTTTTCATCTTCCTTGACCAGGGCAAGGAGGCCATAGCCGAGCTCGAGCTTGAGCTCGTCGATCTTGAGGGAATCGGTGATGGGCGCTTCGCCCGGAGGCGGCGCACCGGGAGCGCCGGGTTGTGCCGCTGCTTTGGTGAGGGCGCTGAGCGCATCAGCGGCTTTCTGCGTATCCTTGGTGCGTGCGGCGCGCCAGGCGACATAGCCGATACCGCCAGCCAGGGCGATGAAGGGGAGGAAGGGCATGCCGGGCAAAAAGGCCAAGGCAGCCATCACGGCCGCCGACATGCCCAGGGCACGAGGATAGCCGGTGAATTGCGCGGAGAGCGCCTTGTCGGCCGAGCCGGTCACGCCGGACTTGGACACAAGGATACCGGCGGCGGTGGATACGATCAGCGCGGGGATCTGGGAAACAAGGCCGTCGCCAATGGTCAACAGGGTATAAACATTGCCGGCCTCCTGGATGCTGAGGCCCTCCTGCATGACCCCGATCAGGATGCCTGCGGACACGTTGATGAAGGTGATGATGAGGCCCGCGATGGCGTCGCCGCGCACGAACTTGCTGGCGCCGTCCATGTTACCGAAAAAGGCCGATTCCCCTTCGAGCTCGGCCCGGCGGCGCTTGGCGGTGTCTTCGTCGATGAGGCCGGCCGATAGATCGGCGTCGATGGCCATCTGCTTGCCGGGCATAGCGTCCAAGCTGAAGCGGGCGGCGACTTCGGCAATTCGGCCCGAACCCTTGGTGATGACGATGAAGTTCACGATCACGAGGATGATGAACACCACAACGCCGATCACGAAATTGCCGCCGGTGACGAAGTTGCCGAAGGCCTCGATCACGTGACCCGCTGCGTGGGTGCCCTCGTGACCGTGGGATAGGATCAGGCGCGTGGTGGCGAGGTTCAGGCCCAGCCGCAGCATGGTGGCGATCAGCAGAACCGTGGGGAAGGACGAGAATTCGAGCGGCTTCTGGATAAACAGCGCCGTCATCAGGATCATGACCGAAAAAACGATCGAGATGGCGAGCAGCACGTCGACCAGGATGGCCGGCATGGGCACGATCAGGATGACGATCAGGCTCATCACGCCCGTGGCGAGCGCGATGTCGCCCGAGCGCAAGGTGTCGACTACCGAGGCGACGGTGGGGAGCTTGAACTTGGCGTTTTGCTGGCCGGTGAGGTCGGTCATGCCACGGTCCTAGACTGCGCCCAATCGGCCCCCCTCCCAACCTCCCCCGCAAGGGGGGAAGTGCCGTGCGGTGCCCTGGGCAGAGTAGTGCCGCAAACACGGAACGACACCCTCCCCCTTGCGGGGAGGGTTGGGGAGGGGGGTGTTAGGTGGGCTGCGGCACGACCTCGTGGTTCGACTGGCTCACCATGAGGTCTACTGATGAGGTTCATCTAGGCCACGCTCCGGCGTTCGCCGGGTTCGGGGATGTGGGTGCCTTCGTCGGCGTATTGGTTGAGTTTGTTGCGCAGGGTGCGGATCGAAATGCCGAGGATATTGGCGGCGTGGGTGCGGTTGCCCAGGGTGTGATCGAGGGTGTCAAGGATCAGGTCGCGCTCGACGTCGGCCACGGTACGGCCAACGAGGGCCGCGGACATGGTCTGGGCGGTTTGCGCCAGCTGGGCCGAGAGGGAGCTGGCGGCGGCGACTTCGGTAAGACCCATGCCATCGGGCAGGACAATGGCGTCAGGGCCAATGACACTGCCGGATGAGAGCAGCACGGCGCGATGAAGGGTGTTTTCGAGCTCGCGGACATTGCCCGGCCAGGGCGCCTTGAGGAGCGCGTCGCAAGCGTCGGGCGAGAGGATGCGGGATGGCAGGCCATTGGCCTTGGCGTATTTGGAAACGAAGTGTTCCGAGAGCGCCAGGATGTCACCAGGGCGATCGCGCAGGGCAGGCAGCTTGAGGTTGATGACGTTGAGACGGAACAGCAGGTCCTCGCGGAAGCTGCCTTCGCGCACGGCTTCGCTCAAGTTGCGGTTGGAGGTGGCGAGAATCCGTATATCGACCGGAACGGGCTTGCTGCCGCCGACACGGTCGATCAGCCGCTCCTGGATCGCGCGCAGGAGCTTGGCCTGAAGACGCACATCCATCTCGGAGATTTCGTCAAGAAGGAGCGTCCCGCCCGAGGCTTCCTCGAACTTGCCGATGCGCCGGGCTACGGCGCCGGTGAAGGCGCCCTTCTCGTGACCGAAGAGCTCGGATTCAAGCAGGGCTTCGGGAATGGCAGCACAGTTGACCGAGATAAAGGGCTTGTTGGCGCGGCGCGAGCGGGCATGCACGTATTTAGCAATGACTTCCTTGCCGGTGCCCGATTCGCCCGTGATGAGGATCGAGGCATCGGAAGGGGCGACCTGATCGGCCATCTTGACGACGCGTTCCATGGCCGGATCGCGGAACAGGAAATCGGAGCTGTCGCGCGCGACGGCGGCGATCACGGCTGCGATCAGTTCCGCATCGGGGGGCAGGGGAATGTATTCCTTGGCGCCGGCACGAATGGCGTTGACGGCCGCAGCGGCATTGGCCTCGACGCCACAGGCCACCACTGGGATGGCAATGCGCTCGGCTTCAAGCCCAGCGATCAGGCCGGCAATGTCCATCACGACGTCGCAGAGGAGCAGGTCGGCGCCGCGGCCGGCGCGCAGGGCAGCCAGCGCGATCTCCACCGATGGAGCATGGGCGACCTTGGCCCCGCCATTCATCGCCATCAGGGTGGCTTCGCTCAACTGGCCTTCAAGGGCTCCGATGATCAGCAGACGCATCCTTCGCCTCCCTTACTGTGGTTTGATGATTTCAGTCATGGTGACGCCGAGCTTGCCATCGACAAGCACGATTTCACCGCGCGCCACGAGGCGCTCATTGATGAAGATTTCGACGGCTTCGCCAACCTGGCGGTCAAGTTCGATCACCGTGCCGGTATCGAGCTTGAGCAGGGCACTTACGGGCATCTTGGTGCGGCCGAGCACGACCGAAATGCGCACGGGAACGTCGAAAACGGCTTCAAGGTCCGCGGCGCTGCGCTCGACATAGCTTTCCGGGCTCGAGCCGCGGCCAGCGGGCGACATTTCTTCAAAGGTCATGTTTTCACGCGTTGAGATGTCATCGGGTCCAGTTGCGCTCAATGGCCGCTCTCCTGTGATTGGGTGGGCCCACGCGCAGCGGCGAGATAGGCAGTAATCTTGCGGTCGATGTCCTTGGAGATCGCTCCGATATCGCGGACCAGGCCGCCATCGACCCATTCGAGCCTGCCGTCGCCGAGCCGGATGTCCGGATCGCCCATGACAACCAGGCGGCCGGAAAAGCCGGAGGTCTGCATGTGGGCGGTCGCGATATCGCGGATCTCGTCGGCAATGGTGGGGTGGCAGCGCACGACCAGATGCGGCACTCCATTGAGGCTCTGCATGCACTCGGCGATGAGGGCGTCGAGTTCGGTTGTCGGGAAGCGCGCCAGCAGGTGGAGGGCGAGCTTGCGCCCGATACTGGCGGCAAGCTCGATCGCATCACGCCGGACCTGCAGGGTTGCATCGTCCAGCGCAGCCGCCATCTCAGCGGTTTGCGTGGCGAGAGTTCCGGCGGCAGCCGCCAGGGTCTGGGCAGCCATGGAGGTCGCATTGCGCTCGCCGGCGGCCAGGCCTTCTGCGTATGCGTCCTCGCGCGCCTGGGCGACCAATTGGGCGACCAGGTCTTCCGGCACGGTGGGCTTTGGGGGAGCTGCGGTGCTCCTTTGGCCCAGATCGAGATCAAAGGTGAAACGGGCGGGTTGTGCCATCATGCCACCATCTGATCGTCGGCTTTGCTCTTGAGGATCATGATCTCGCCCTTGGCGGCCAGATCCTTGGAAGTGGAAACCATGCGTCCCTGGGCTTCGTCCACGTCCTTGAGGCGGACGGGGCCCATGGCCTCCATGTCGTCCTTGAGCAATTTGGCGGTGCGGGCCGACATATTGCCAAAGAAGGTTTCCTTGAGGCCATCATTGGCACCCTTGAGCGCCAGGGCGAGTTCCTTCTTGTCCATCTTGGTGAGGAGCGTCTGGATGGCCGAAGCCTCCAGCTTGCCCAGATCCTCGAAGGTGAACATCAGCGCCTTGATGCGTTCGGCATCGTCGCGGCTGTGTTCCTCGAGCGTGGTGATGAAGCGGGCTTCGGTCTGGCGATCGAAGCTGTTGAAGATTTCCGCCATCTGCTCGTGGCTGTCGCGGCGCTTGGAGGTGTTAAGGGTCGACATGAACTCCGTGCGCAGCGTCGTTTCGATCTTTTCCAAAATCTCCTTTTGAACCGGATCGAGGCCCAGCATGCGCTGGACCACATCCATGGCGAGTTCCTCCGGCAGGACGGCCAGGACCTTGGAGGCATGATCGGTGGCGATCTTGGAGAGCACCACGGCAATGGTTTGGGGATATTCGTTCTTGAGGTAGGCGGCGAGGACGTCCGCCTGCACGTTGGAGAGCTTTTCCCACATGTTGCGGCCGGCAGGACCACGGATCTCTTCCATGATGGAATCAACCTTTTCCTGCGGCAGGAAGCTGAGAAGGAGGCGCTCGGTCGAGTCAGTATTGCCCGAGAGCGAGCCATTGGACGAAATGGTCGTGACGAACTCGATCATGAGGTCGTCGAGCATTTCCTGGGTGATCGGGCCGAGCTTGACCATGGCGCGGCTCAGCTGCTTGACCTCGAGCTCATCCAGCTCGTCGAAGATGGGCTTGCCGTAATCGGGGCCGAGCGCCAGGAGGAGTGCTGCAGCCTTTTCGTCGCCCTTGAGCACGCGCTGGTTGGTGGCGTCGCCAACGACGAGCTGCTTGGCGGAGGCATCCTGAAGGGGGGCGGATTGAGCAACAAGGGACATGGCGGTTACGCAGCGCTACTGAGCCAGTCGCGCACGATGAGTGCGGCCTGACGGGGATTTTCTTCAACCAGGGTACCGACGGTCTTGAGCGTCTGCAGCTGGGTTTCGCCCATGGACTTGGCATTAGCGACCCAGGCCGGCGTCTTGTCGCGCGGGGCGTCCTCGACCACTTCGGCGATCACCTGGCCATCGGCGGAGAGCATGCCGTGCTGCCCCAGCTCGGCCGCGCTGGGGAGGGCGAGTGGCTTGGTTTCGGGCGTCAGGACCTTCTTGAGCAGCGGCCGCATGACGAAGAATATAAGCGCAAGGGCGATCAGGAGGGTGACGGCCATTTCGGCGCCGTTCATGAGGTCGTCGCGGGTGAAATCGAGGAGGCCGCCAGTGCCGTCGGTTCCGGCTGCTGCGACTTCGGGCCGCTCGGCGAACTGGAGATTGACCACCTGGACGCTGTCGCCACGGCCTTCCGAATAGCCGACGGCCGAGCGCACCAGGGTCTGGATCTGGGCGATCTCGTCGGCGGAGCGCGGCGCGTAGGTGGCGTTGCCTTCCCCATCGGTGGTGTAGACGCCATCGACCACGACGGCGACCGAGAGGCGCTTGACGGCGCCAGCTTCGGTGACGGCGGTCTGGGTGGTCTTGGAGATCTCGTAATTGGTGACTTCTTCGGTGGAGCTGCCCTGGTCGGTCGGGCCGGTGCTGCCAGCGTTCTGGGAGGCGCCGGGCAGCTCGTTGGCCACCGTCACCTGGCCATCAGCGCCATTGGTGAGGTTCTGCGATTCACGCGTCTGGGTGGAGCGGACGACCTGGCCTTCGGGGTCGAAGCGTTCTTCGGTCGTGGTGGAGCGGTTGTAGTCGATCTCGGCGGCGACTTCGACGCGGGCGCGGCCGGCGCCGACGATATTGGCCAGCATGTCCTCAACGCGGGTGCGCAGGCGATTCTCGTAGCCGAGGGTGCGCTCGTCGGCTTCACCGGCCAGGGCGCTCTGGGCGTCTTCGGTGCCCGAGGCCAGCAGGTTGCCCTGGTCGTCGACAATGGAGACGCGCGTCGGGGTCAGGCCCTCGATGGCGGAGGCGACCAGGTGCTGCACGGCGCGGATTTCGCTGGCGGAGAGTTCGCCACGCACGGAGAGGACGATGGAGGCGGACGGGTCCTTCCGTTCGCGACGGAAGAGTTCACGCTCGGGCAGGACGAGGTGGACGCGAGCGGACTTGATGCGGTTGAGCGAGGTGATGGTGCGGGCCAGTTCGCCTTCAAGGGCGCGCACATTGTTGATGTTCTGCACGAAGCTCGTGGCGCCGAGCGTGGATTGTTCGTCGAAGATTTCGTATCCGACCTGGCCGCGTTGGGGCAGGCCGGAACCTGCGAGATTCATGCGGAGGGTCGTGATCTGGTCGCGAGGGACCAGGATGGTGTCGCCTTCGCCGCGCAGCTCGAAGGGCACGTTCTGGGTCTGCAGTTCGGCGACGATGGCCGACGAATCCTCCAGCGACAGGCCGCTATAAAGCGGGGCCAGGTTTGGCGTCTGCGCCCGCAGCATGAGGAAGCCGAAGAAGCCCAGCATCAAGACCGCAACGGTTGCCATCGCGGCCAGGCGCGGCAATCCGATGCGGTTGATGAGCTGGGTGAGATTATCCACGCTAGGGTACTCGTTTCAGGTCGGGCCAGGACGAAGCAGGGGAGGCTTCAACCTGGTGGGCAAAAATTACCTATCAGATGGTAAACATTGTCTTAACCTCCCGTTGCACTTTGCAAATTTGCGGCAGAAAGTGCCGGGCGTGGTGAACGGAGAGTTAGAACAGTGCTGAAGATTCTGGGTCGCGTGACCTCCATCAATGTCCGCAAGGTGCTTTGGGCGCTGGATGAGCTGAACCTCCGCTATGATCGGGAGGATTGGGGCCTGCCGATCCGCGATCCGAAGGTGCCGGAGTTTCTTACACTCAACCCCAATGGGCAGGTGCCGGTGCTGGTCGAGAGCGGGTTCGTGCTGTGGGAAAGCAACGCCATTCTCGTCTACCTTGCGGAGCGCGAAGGCGTGTTGCTGCCCGAGCACCTGGAATCACGCGCGCTGGCGCTGCAATGGCTGGGCTGGCAGGCGGTCGAGCTCAATCCGCCCTGGGGCTATGCGGTGAATGCGTTGATCCGCAAGACGCCGGGCTATGATGATGCGGACAAGATTGCCCAATCCATGCGGCAATGGGGCGCCAAGATGGAGATCCTCGAGGCGCAGTTGAGTAAGGGAACGCCGTTCGTGGTGGGCGATGAGTTCACCATTGCCGATATAGCGCTGGGTTTGTCGATCCATCGCTGGATGAGCGTGCCGGCGGAGAAGCCGGAGTTCGCGGCGGTGAGCGGATATTACGAGCGGCTGCGGGAGCGAACGGCGGGGGCGCGGTGGATGGGGTCGGAGACGCCGTAGGGGTGTCCCATAGGTCATCACCCTCGAGCTTGATCCAGGGAGCCTGTACTTGCCGGACGATCGTCAGTGAAGTGCCCTCGGGTCAAGCCCGAGGGTGACGATCGAGGGGTGGATGCTCTTTCGAACACAAAGCCCGCCGGCTTTCGCTGGCGGGCTTTGAACTTGATCCCTGGACGTATCCGGCCCTTCGCTATGGCTCAGGGCGTTCGACACTCAAATTGCTCCACTGGAGCAATTTGCCGGGCTTACCCGTCGTGTCTCACCCCTCTCGGTAGTGCTGTATCCAGGTGGTCCGCAGACCGGCTAGACCATGTTTGTCGATAGCGGCCTGCCAGTTGAGGAATTCATCGACGCTGAGCGTGTAGCGATCGCAGGCCTCTTCGAGGCTGAGCAGACCGCCGCGCACTGCTGCGACGACTTCGGCTTTACGGCGGATGACCCACCTCCGCGTATTGGCGGGGGGAAGGTCTGCGATCGTGAGCGGACTTCCGTCCGGTCCGATAACGTACTTAACGCGGGGACGCATTTGTACGGTCATTTTACTCTCTACTCAACCTGACCATATGAGGAAGAGAGTAGGCCAACGGCCTTAAAATTGAGCTAAGGGAAAATGGACAACAGGTTAAGAATGACGTGGAAAATCAAGCAATTGTATTCAACTTTTCAACACAAGGGCGCCCTGTGAAACAGGACGCCCGGGCAGCCGAAAAGTAAGCAGTATCAGCCAGTTCAGCTGGCAGGGGTTTGCGATGTGCTGGAGGGTTGGCGCACGTCGGTGACATCGGTGATGGCGACCTTGCGGTTGCCCACGGTCAGGATTGGCACATCGCCCGTGAAGTCGACGCCGGTGACCACGCCCACCGATGACGTGCTGACATCGATCGTGGCGCCGCTCAGATTGGTGCCCTTGATCTCGATGGTATAGGTGCCGTTGGGAGCGACATTGTTGTCGCTGGTCTTGCCATCCCAGCGGAAGGTACCCGGACCAGATTCTAGGGATCCGGTTTCGGAATAGACCACGGTGCCTTGGGCGTTCTTGATGGTCACGGTGGCATTGGCCACGGCGGCTTCGGCGTCATAGGCCCAGAACACGGCCTTTTCGTCGGTCAACTCGCCCGTCTTGCCCGTGGCGGTCACCTGCTTACCGATATAGCTGACGGCCTCGGACTTGGCAGTGTTTTGCGTGGAGAGCATCAGCGTTTCAAGGAACTCATTGGTCTTGAGCTGCTGTTCCACGCCGGTGAACTGCACCAGCTGCTGGGTGAACTGGTTGGTGTCGAGCGGGTCCAGCGGGTTTTGGTTTTTCAGCTGGGTGGTGAGGATATTGAGGAAGGTGTCGAAATTATCCGCTATGGTGGCGCGGGACTGGGCGACCTTGCTGGTTTGGGCGTTGGCGACGCTTTCGATGGTGGCCATTCCTAGTACTCCCTAAGCGAGGATATTGACGCCGCTGGCCGAAAGGCTCGCGCGGTAAAGGTTGATGGTAGGAGGCACGTCAGTGGTGTCTACCATGCCGCTGCCGGTTGGCGCCTGGCGTCCATTGCCATTGCGCCCCTGCTGCTGCCCGTCGCCGCCATGGTTTTGCTTCAGCGAGAATTCGAGATTGGTCTTGGCGCTATCGAGGCCCGCCTGGTGCAGGGCCTTTTCCAATCCGCGCTGGTCCCGCTGCATCAGGTCCAGTGTTTCAGCTTTCTCGACAACGAGGCGGGCATTGACCTGGCCTGATGTGTCGATGTCGAGCTGCACGTCGATGCGCCCCAGTTCAGCCGGATCGAGCCGGATCTGGAAGCGGGTATTGCCTTCGGTGGTCTGGCGAGCCAGTTCGAATGCGATCTGTGGCAGGTTCAGCTGCTGCTGGCTGGTTTGGTAGCCGGTCTGGACCACGCGGGGAGCGGCAACGGCGTCGATGCGGGCGGCATGCTGCTGGCCCTGTGCGGCTTGCGGCTCCGGCTTGGCATCGGAGGCACTGGCAGCAATAGCGGTCGCAGCGGCTTTATCGTCTGCGGGCTTATTGTTTCCCTTATCCTGCTCGGCGGTGCCCGGATCAGTCCCGGTGTTTCCAGCTTCAACGGGTTTGACCTCAAGGCTGGTGGTTGCGGCCTGGGCTGGTTCGGCACCGGTTTCCGCTGGTTGGCCGGTTAGCGCCGGCTCGTTCAACTGCAATGCCGGTTTGGCCAGCACAGGCGCTGTGACGGCCTCGGGCTTGGTTGTTGTGGCCAGCAGCTTGGCAATGGCGAGTTCGGTTTCGGCATCTACTTCCGTAGACAGGCCAAGCTGGGCCAGCTTCTCGTCTGCGATCGCGCCTTCTTCCAGCGAGGCCAGCAGCGCCGCCAGCTTTTCGCCGACCTGTGCGCCAAGCTCCGCAGCCTGCGGATCCGGCGTAGCCTTGCCTTCGATCAGTGCTCCGGCGAGCGGGGCAATGCCGGCAGACAGCTTGCTCGCGAGGCTCGCGTCTTCAGGCACTGGTTCGGCTAAAGCGGCCGTCAGGGCCTGGAGGCCAGGCAGGGCAGAGAGATCGATGCCCAGAGCCTCTCCCAAGGCATCGAGTTGTTCGTTGAGCTTTTCGAGGAACTCCCCATCGAGCGGTTCGCCTGCGTCAAGCTTGGTCTTGAGATCGGTGAGGTCAGCGAGAAGATCGGTCAGCAAGGGGTTGGCGTCAGCCGAGGGGGCGGTTTCGATCGGCAGCATGGCATTGATCGCAGCGGCCAGCGCATCGGGGTTTTCCGGCGCTTGCTGGTCGGCGTCCTCGAAACTGGCACCCAGGCCAAGGATAGCTGCAAGATCGGTCGCCGGGGCGCCTGCCGTGTCAGCTTCCTTTTCGGCCAGCCCCAAGAAGGCCGCAAAGGCATTCGGGCTTTCGGTGCCGGCATCCGGGCCCACCTGGCCCTGTCCGCTGAACGGACGCGCAGAGCCGATGCCAAGACCAGCGCCGCTCGTAATCGTGAGATGTGATGCCAATTGCCTGCACCCGCCATAAGGATATTTCCCACGTCTCAATGCAAAGGTGGTGCCAAGTCAGTTAGGCAAGAAAAAGGTCTTTGCTTGCAACGGTGTAGTATCACTTCCCCGGTCTGCGGCGGCTTCCGGCGCGCTGCCGTGCGGCAAGAACAGCGGGGTGCATGCGGCAAGTTCTGCCGGGTTGCCGGGTCCTGTTGCGGGGAGCGCCCGATCAGCGTAAAACGCCGCCATTCATCCGCTGGCCCTTGAACCCAACCGGATCAAAGGAAAAATGCTGAACTCGCTTGATATTGCCAAGCGCCCCGAAGACACGCGCGTTGTTGTCGCGATGTCCGGCGGCGTTGATTCATCGGTCGTTGCTGGCCTGCTTGCCCGCCAGGGCTATGATGTGGTGGGGGTAACGCTCCAGCTTTACGATCATGGCGAGGCGACGTTCCGCAAAGGGGCATGTTGCGCGGGGCAGGATATCCATGATGCACGGCGGGTGGCCGCGACTTTGGGCATTCCCCATTACGTGCTCGACTATGAAGAGCGCTTCAAGAAGTCGGTGATCGCACCCTTTGCCAATGCCTATCAGCAGGGCGAAACCCCCGTGCCGTGCATTGCCTGTAACCAGAGCGTCAAGTTCGTAGACCTGATGGCCGTGGCGCAGGATTTGGGCGCCGATGCCCTAGCGACGGGGCATTACGTGCAGTCGCGCCTAGGCGAGAACGGTCGGCGCCAGTTGTTCCGGCCTGTCGATGGCGACCGCGACCAAACCTACTTTCTGTTTGCAACCACGCAAGAGCAGCTCGATTATCTGCGCTTTCCCCTGGGCGGCATGAGCAAGCCAGAGGTGCGCGAACTGGCGCGCGAGTTTGGGCTGGAAATTGCCGAGAAGCACGATTCGCAGGACATTTGCTTCGTGCCGCAGGGCAAGTATGCCGACATCATCCGCAAGATGCATCCCGAGGCGGTTGCAACGGGAGAGATCGTGCATCTCGATGGCCGTGTGCTGGGCACCCATAACGGCATCGTCAACTACACGATCGGGCAACGCAAGGGTCTGGGCGTAGCGGCGGCTGAGCCGCTTTATGTGATTAAGCTCGAGCACAAGACGGGCCGGGTGATCGTGGGGCCGCGCGAAGCGCTCAAGACCCATACCGTGCGCTTGCGCGATGTGAATTGGCTTGGTGCCCGGCCGCTGGCTGAACTATCGGCGGGCAATGGTGCGCCGGTCGAGGTCAAGGTGCGCTCGACGCGCGGGCCGCAGCCGGCGGTGATCCAGCAGCGGGACGGGGATGTCTACGTGACGCTGGTTTCGGGCGAATACGGGATTTCGCCGGGCCAGGCTTGCGTGTTCTATGCCGATGACAGCGCCACGTCGGAAGTGTGGGGCGGTGGGTTTATTGCCGAGGCGGTGCCGCAGGTGTTTGCTGCTTAGGGGCTTAAGAGCGCGTCAAGTGAAGAGCCCTCGGGTCAAGCCCGAGGGTGACGGGCGGTGGGGCGAGGTGACGGGCGGTGGAGGTGCCAAGGCCGGGGCGCGGCTTGGCCAAGTGGATTGGTCGGCCACCTTGCGGCTGGGGCGCCATCTCGGGATGGGCCCCGGGTCAGGCCCGGGGTGACATCGTGGATGCGGAGGCAGCTATTATGGAGACGCGCCTTCCGCGGCTGGTGCGGCGCTCGTTGCCTGGGCATTGGCTTCGCGGAGGGCCTGGTAGGCATTGATGCCGCCGAACCAGGTGGATATGGCGATCAGCACCACCACCGCGCCCAGGACCAGGATCAGCACGCGGCCGCGATTGAGGGCGAAGGGGCTTTGTTTGGGATCGTCCATGCGAGACCTTCATTATTTTTTCGACACTACCCAAAGCTATGGGCTCTCTGCGGCGTCTTACCACTAAGATGGCTCGTTGGGTACGCTGGGGTGCATGCGCTGTTGATGGGATTGGCTGCCGCAGACAAACACGACCATGCGCAGGCGATCACGCAGGCGCTGGTGGTGCGCGCGCGCAACGGCGATGCGCAAGCTTTCGGCGAACTGATCGAAGAGCACTACGAGCTGATCTACCGCACGGCATGGAAGTGGTGCGGTAATCGGCATGATGCCGAGGACATTGCGCAGGAGGTTTGCGTCAAGCTCGGGCAGGCGATCGGCGGGTTCGATGGGCGTAGCGCCTTTTCGAGCTGGGTTTATCGCATCACGCTCAATGCGGTGCGCGACATGCAACGGGCGGGCAAGCGACGGGGGCGCCAGGCAGACGCCTATGCCCAGATCGCGCCGGAGGATCATCCGGCCGAGCAGGAGGCGGCGGCGACAACGGGGCAGTTGTGGGACGCGGTGCGCCGGCTGCCCGAAAAGCAGCGCGACGCCGTGCTGCTGGTTTATGCCGAGGAACTGAGCCATGCGGCGGCGGCCGAGATCATGGGGATCAAGGAGGCGACGGTTTCCTTTCATGTGCATGAGGCACGCAAGACGCTGAGGGGCCTGCTATGAGCCATGACATGCCCGACGATCCATTCGACCGGCTAAAGACCGCCGATGTGCCGCCCGCCAGTCGGGAGGCGAAAAAGCGCGCCTTGGCGGCCGGTGTGGCGGCGTTCGAAGCGGCTCGGGAAAAAACTGAAGCGGCACCCAAAGGAAATCAGTGGGACAGGCGTCTCACATCCATCATCAGCTTTTTCCGAGGAAAAACGATCATGGATATGCGTCTTCCCATTGGCACGGCAGCGATCGTGCTTCTCCTGCCGCCGCTCGGCTACCAGCTTTATACGACTAATTCGATGACTACCCTGCCGGCACCGGCCCAGCTACCCGCTCCTCGCGAGGAGGTTGTTGTGCGGCCGCAGTTGGAGGTGGCTCAAGAGCCCGCGGCGAAGGTTGAGCCGCAGACAGCGTTGACGCAGGCGCCGGTTGCGCCGGAGCCCATGGAGGGCGAGATCGGGGCTGCGGTGGATAGTGCGGTGATGATGGAATCCATGCCCGCTCCGCCACCACCCGCAGCCGCGGCTCCCGCCATGCGGCAAAGTGCCGGCGCGGTGGCGCCGTCGGCCAGCTTTGCCCCGACCAGCGACATTGTGTTGGCGCCCCCTGAACCGAGTGGCGATCAGTTCACGAGCTTTGAAGAGCAGCGGCTCAAACTGGTTGCCGAAGAGCCCGTGTCGACCTTCTCGATCGATGTGGACACGGCGAGCTATGGCTATGTCAGGCGCATGCTGGAAGATGGTCTCTTGCCCGAACCCGACGCGGTTCGGATCGAGGAGATGATCAACTACTTCCCCTATGATTACCCGGCTGCAAGCAATCCTGCCGAGCCGTTCCAGCCAACTATGGCGGTGTTTCCCACGCCCTGGAACGCCCAAACGCAGCTACTCCAGATCGGCATCAAGGGGTATGCGCCGCCGGCCGGCGAGGACAAGGCGGCCAATCTTGTGTTCCTCATTGACACGTCGGGCTCGATGGACGAGCCGGACAAGCTACCGCTGCTGAAACGTGCCTTTGCGCTCCTTGTGGATCAGCTGTCGGCCAATGACACGGTGTCCATTGTCGCCTATGCGGGATCGGCCGGCGTGGTGCTGGAGCCGACCGCTGCGACGAACAAATCAGTCATCCTCCAGGCGCTGGATAATCTCTGGGCCGGAGGGAGCACGGCAGGGGCGGAAGGGATCGAACTGGCTTATCGGCTCGCTGAAGAGCGGCGGGTGGGCGAGGGGGGCACGAACCGGGTGATCCTTGCCACAGATGGCGACTTCAATGTCGGCATCGATGACCCGGAGAAGTTGAAGGATTTCATCACCGCCAAGCGCGACAGCGGGATCAGCCTTTCCGTGCTGGGTTTTGGCCGCGGCAATCTCGACGATGCCACCATGCAGGCGCTGGCGCAGAACGGCAACGGCAATGCCAGCTATATCGGGGACTTCCGGGAAGCGCGTAAGGTGCTGGTGGAAGAAGTAGGCGGCACGCTCGACACCATCGCCAAGGACGTCAAGATCCAGGTCGAGTTCAACCCGGCGGCCATCAGCGAATACCGGCTGATCGGCTATGAGACGAGGGCGCTCAACCGGGAAGACTTCAACAATGACCGGGTGGATGCCGGCGATATTGGCGCTGGGCATACGGTCACGGCGCTCTATGAAATCACGCCGGCGGGATCGGCAGGTGCGCTCGTCGATCCGCTGCGCTACGGCACGGCTCCGCAGGCGGCGCCCAGTGGCGCGCTTGCCTTCCTTCGCATGCGCTACAAGCTGCCCGAGAGCGATGTGAGCCAGCTGATCGAACAGCCGGTGACGCCAGACCTTGTTTATGCCGACATCGGCCAGGCGAGCGATGATGCGCGGTTTGCGGCGGCGGTGGCAGCGTTCGGGCAAAAGCTCAAGGGGAGCCGCTATGGCGGCGAGCTGGATTGGGATGCGATAGCCGACCTCGCCCGTTCCGGCCGAGGCGAGGATGCGAGCGGATATCGCAACGACTTCGTGCAACTGGTGCAAGCGGCCAAGGCCTTGAGGCCGGATGTGGCTGGAGAACCGCCGCTCAATTGAAGACGGCGAAAAAAGCGATCGCCATAGCCAGAACGAAGACCCCGGCGCTGATCCACAGCGCCGTCCTGATCCAGCGGAAGGGAATGGGGAGCCAGCCAAAGCGGGACAGGACGCCCAAGACGCCCAGAATTGCATAGATAGCGATGAAGAGATTGAGAGCGTAGAAGCCGATATACCAGCCATCTGCATAGTCGGCCGTGGCCGTGCCGGGAATGCCCAGGGTCCAGGGCACGTAAAGGAGCAGCGCCACGGTCAGGAGGATATGCGGAACGGCGCCAAGGATGCTCTTGCCGATATTGGCCATGTTGCTCCCCAAAATCGAACGGCGCCACCGAGGCGCCGTTCTTGGTTTTAGGAAATTGGCGGGCCTTAAACCAGAGGCTTGAGGTTGGCTTCGATGCTGGCGCGACGCCCTTCCAGGAAAGGCGGCAGGGACAGGGTTTCGCCGAGGGACTCCATCGGCTCGTCGGCGGCAAAGCCGGGAACGTCGGTTGCAATCTCGAACAGGATGCCATTGGGCTCGCGGAAATAGAGCGAGGTGAAGTAGAAGCGCTCGACTTCCCCGCTCGAGCGGATGCCGAAACGGTTGGTGTGCCTGATCCATTCGCGCAGGCTGTCCTGATCGGGCGTGCGGAAGGCGACGTGGTGCACGCCGCCAGCACCTGGACGGGCCGGCTTGACGCTGGGATCGACCACGACATGCAGCTCGGCTGCAGGGCCGCCCGGACCCATTTCGAAGACATGGGTTTCAGCATTGCCATTGGCGGCAGGATAGCTCCTGACCTTGCGCATGTTCATCACCTGAGTGAGCATGGCCTCGGTTGGCTCCAGCTTTGGCACAGCCATGGAGATCGGGCCCAGGCCGATGATCTGCCGTTCGGCCGGCACGGGCGACTTGCTCCAGGGCACGACCTTGTTGGCGCTGTCGGTGACGAGGCGGAAGCGCTGTCCCTCGAAATCCTCGAAATCGAGCGAAAGGTGTCCGTTGCGCTCCTTGATGGCAGAAGTGCCCACATTATGGGTCTGCAGGTGGTTCTTCCACCAGTTGAGGCTGTCTTCACTGTCGACGCGCAGGCCAGTGCGGCTCACCGTATGGTTGCCGCGCTGCTCGCGGGCGGCATCGAAATCGAAGAAGGTGAGGTCGGCACCCGGAGACGCAACGCCGTCGCCATAGAACAGGTGATAGGCTGTCGTGTCGTCCTGGTTCACGGTCTTCTTGATCAACCGCATGCCAAGCGTCTGCGTGTAGAAGGCCAGGTTCTTCTTGGCCTCGGCGGTGACGGCCGTCAGGTGGTGGATGCCTCCAAGTTCAAGCGTCATGATCGTTCTCCTTCCGGCGCTAGCCTTGCGTTGCTCGAGATGTAGTTCAATCGGGGCGGGTTGAGGAGCTAGACAATACCAACAGACTGGTGCGGTTTGGTGAACAATGTGTGGGGATCCGGTGTGATCTGATTGAGGGCGTTGAACGTAGAAACGCCGTAGGCGCAAGTGACGCAAACTGCCTAGACAGCGATGTTCACATTTCGCTCAGACGTGTCTTTTTGATGTGCGCTGCAGGCGCTTATCGGATAGCGTCGCTGCGAACATAAAGGGAACGATGATGGCCGTTCTGTCTCTCCGCCGAAAGCTCGCAGTGTTGTCCGATGCTGCCAAGTATGATGCGTCCTGCGCGTCGAGCGGCACGGAAAAACGCTCCAGCGCCGGTACGGGTGGGATCGGCTCGACCGAAGGCAGCGGCATTTGCCACTCCTATGCGCCCGATGGGCGCTGCATCAGCCTGCTCAAGATCCTCCTGACCAACTTCTGCATCTACGACTGCGTTTACTGCGTCAATCGGTCCTCATCCAATGTGCAGCGAGCGCGCTTCTCGGTCGAGGAGGTGGTGCAACTCACCCTCGATTTCTACAAGCGCAACTATATCGAAGGGCTGTTCCTGTCTTCCGGTATCATCCGCTCGCCGGACTACACGATGGAAGAGCTGGTGCGGGTTGCGCGGACCTTGCGGCAGGACCACAAGTTCGCCGGCTATATTCACCTCAAGCTTATCCCCAATGCTGCGCCGGAACTCCTGGCCGAGGCTGGCCGCTGGGCCGATCGGCTCTCCACCAATATCGAAATGCCGACCGATATTGGTCTTGCCGATTTGGCGCCGGAAAAGAACCCAAGCGAGATCCGCACCGCCATGGCGCGGGTGCGCGGCAAGCTGGATGAGGCCGAGCCGGAAAAGAAAGCCAAGACCCAGCCGGCCAAGTTTGCGCCGGCGGGGCAATCCACCCAGATGATCGTGGGCGCCGATGGAGCCGATGATGGCGCCATACTCAACCGTGCGGCGGGGCTTTATTCGGGCTACAAGCTCAAGCGCGTTTATTATTCGGCTTTCTCGCCCATTCCCGACGCCAGCTCGCGCCTGCCGCTGAAACCGCCGCCGCTGATGCGCGAGCATCGGCTCTACCAGGCCGATTGGCTGATCCGCTTCTATGGTTTCGATGTGCCCGAGATTGTTTCGGGCGGGCAAGATGGCTTGCTGGATCTCAGCATCGATCCCAAGCTTGCCTGGGCGCTGAAGAACCGCCACCGTTTTCCGGTGAACGTCAATCGCGCGGACCGCGAAATGCTCTTGCGGGTGCCCGGGCTTGGTACCAAGAGCATCGACAAGATCATCCAGACGCGCAAGCACCATAGCCTGCGGCTCAATGATGTGGCGCGCATTGCTGGATCCATCGACAAGGTGCGCCCGTTCATCGAGGCGGTTGACTGGAGCCCAGGTGGTCTGACCGATCACGACCGGCTTCGCGCCAAGCTCACGCCGCAACCGGAGCAACTCAGCCTGTTCTGATGCACACCGTTACCCTTGAGGCGCTGAACGACTTTGAAGAGTGGCGCAAGGCGGCGCGTGGCTTGTTGCAGGCCGGGATTGCGCCGGAGGATGTCGCGTGGCGCGACCCCAGCAGCGACGGGGGCCTGTTTGGCGAGGCGCCGGAGATACCAGGCGGCGACCAGCCGGTGGGTTCGGTGCCGCCCACGTTTATCGAGCTGGCGCGAACGGCCATTGCCCATTCCGACCCGGAGCGGTTTGCCTTGCTTTACCGGCTGCTTTGGCGGCTGCAAGGAGATCGCAACATCATGGAGGTTTCCTCCGACCCGGACGTTGCGCGCCTTGTGAGGCTCGCAAGCGCCGTGCGGCGCGACAGCCACAAGATGAAGGCCTTTGTTCGTTTCAAGTCGATCATTGATGATAGCGGGCTGGAGCGCTTTGCGGCCTGGTTCGAGCCTGAGCACTATTGCCTCGAAATGACGGCGCCGTTTTTTGTGCGCCGCTTAGATGGCATGATCTGGGCTATTGTAACCCCATACGCTTCGGCCTTCTGGGACGGGGAAAGCCTGGCATTCGGACCGGGCGGCAAGCGGTCCGACGTGCCGGAAGACGATGCGGTCGAAGCGGACTGGAAGACCTATTTTTCGTCCATTTTCAACCCGGCCCGGCTCAAGGTCGCGATGATGAAATCGGAGATGCCGGTCAAGTATTGGCGCAACCTGCCGGAGGCCGAACTCATTGCTCCTCTTATTCGCGGCGCCAAGGAAGCGGAGCAGGAAATGATCGAGCGAATTGCCAGCCTGCCGCCATCGCGGCATGTGCGCCAGAAGGCGCGGATGGAAGAGGCCCTCGAGCCGCAGCCCGAGATCGTGTCGCTGGCCGATGCTCGTGCGGCCGTGCAGGGCTGCCAGCGTTGCCCGCTCTACGAGCATGCAACCCAGGCCGTGTTTGGCGAGGGGCCCGAGCATGCCCAGGTGATGTTTGTGGGTGAGCAGCCGGGCGACCAGGAGGATCTGGCCGGCAAGCCATTCATCGGGCCGGCCGGCAAGGTGCTGGATGCGGCGGTGGAAAAGGTCGGGATTGATCGCTCCCGCGTTTACGTCACCAACGCGGTCAAGCACTTCAAGTTTGAGCCGCGCGGCAAGCGGCGCATCCACCAGAAGCCCGATGGGGGAGAGGTGGCGGCCTGCAAGTTCTGGCTCAATCTCGAGATCGGGTTCGTCAAACCCAAGGTGATCGTGGCGCTAGGGGCAACGGCAGCGCAGAGCCTCCTGGGGCGGACCGCCACCATTGGCAAGCTGCGCGGCGCGCCGATCACCATGGACGATGGCACCATATTGTTCGTGACCAATCACCCATCTTACCTCTTGCGCATTCCCGACCGGGAGGGGCAGGAGCGTGAGCGGGCCAAGTTCGAGGCGGATTTGGTCTTGGTTCGTGATGCGATCACGGCACTGGAGGCGCGGCACTGAAACAAGGCTCTAGCGGCTTGACACGCAGCTATGCTAAAATTAGTAAGTCGCCGTGCTGGTGAATGCCAGCGACCCTTTGGGGCGGAGTAGCTCAGTTGGTTAGAGCAGCGGAATCATAATCCGTGTGTCCCCAGTTCAAATCTGGGCTTCGCTACCATTCAAACCCCCGGGAAACCGGGGGTTTTTGTTTTTCCGATGATCTCTGCTTCGTGCATGGGGACGCCCATCCATGCACATGTGCGTCGAAGCTTTCGCGCCGCGCGGGAAGCGTGAACGAGGCCTAACCGACTGGTTCAGGTTGGGTTCATGCCGGAAGGAGCCAAATGTTGCTTTGGGCTTACCGCCCTTTCCAGAAAGGAAACTAAATGCAACTGAACAAGAAAGTTCTCAAAGCTGGTTTGGCGAGCATAGTCTTGCTTGGCTCGGCTGGGGTTGCAATGGCTGCTCCTGGTTTTGCCACCGGCAATGTCAATGTGCGCTCTGGCCCAGGAACTGACTACTTCAAGGTGGGCTCCCTCCGCCGGGGGCAGAGCGTCGATGTGCTGGGTTGCCGCAGCGGCTGGTGTTACGTCCAGAAGTCCGGTCCGGATGGCTGGGTGTCGGTGAACTATCTCAGCGCTGCCCGCTCGGCCAATCGCCCCGTGATCCGGTTTCAGTTCAACTTCGGCAATCCACCTCGCTTTGAGCGCCCACGTCGTGACGATCGTGACTGGGATTGGGATCGCCGCGGCCGCGACCGTGACGATTGGGACCGCGATGGCCGCGGACGGGACGGACGGGATCGTGACGGACGAGATCGTGACTGGGACCGCGAGCGGGACGGTTACTGATTTAACACAAGCAAGCTCAAGTGCCCTGGTCTCTCCCAAAGAGGCCAGGGCCCTTTCATTCGCGGCACCTTCTTGGGAGATTCAGGCGATAGCCCCCTGAACCATAGAGCCGCTGCCTTGTTTAAGGGACATGGCCTTACCCAAGCTGAGCGTTGAAGAGCGCCGCACCAGAAAAGCGGAAAGACGCAGCAAGCAACGCGAGATCACCGTGTTGCGTGCGGGCAAGATGCACAAGGCGCGGCTTGCGGCGGAGGAAAAGGGGATTGCTCCGGCTTCGTTCTTGCCCCCGGCATTGAACATCGGGTGCTCGGGGTGGTTCTACTGGCACCTTAAGAGCGTCTTCTATCCCACGCAGATGCCGACCAAGGAGTGGTTTTCCTTTTATGCCGAGCACTTCGGCACGGTCGAGCTGAATGCACCATTCTATTCCTGGCCCACCCTAGCCGGTGTGGAGGCTTGGCGGCGACAGGCCGGCGAGCGGGAGATGATCTACACGGTCAAGGTGTCGGAGCTGATCACCCACATCAAGAAGTTCGAAGAAACGGAGATGCTGGTCAAGGACTTCGGGTACATCGCCGACCTTCTTGGAGCGCGCATGGGGTGCTTTCTGTTTCAGCTGCCGCCCAGCGTTCACTATTCAGCGGAACTGCTTGGAACCATTGTCGGGCAGCTCGACCCGAAGCGGCGCAACGTTGTCGAGTTTCGTCATGAGAGTTGGTGGAATGACGCGGTTTACGCAGCGTTCGAGGAGGCGGGCGCCATCTTCTGCTCGTGTAGCGGGCCCAAGCTGCCCGACCGGCTGGTGAAGACAGCGGACGATATCTACATCCGCTTTCATGGCGTGGAGCGCTGGTATCGGCACGACTACAGCCGGGAGGAATTGCTGGTCTGGGCTGATCGCATTCACGGGGCTGGCGCCAAGCGGGTGTGGATCTACTTCAACAATGATTTCGATGGCTATGCGATCAAGAACGCCACCATGTTGAACGAGATCCTGGCGGCAATGTGGGACTAGCAGGGTTGCGGCAGCATTGTTGGCACCATCACAGCAGTTGGCGCGTTGGGCGATTTGCCAATTAATGCAGAGGACGCAAGATGCAACAAAGGTGGCCCCGGCGCTTGTGGATCGTGCGCCATGGCGAGAGCACGGGCAATGTCGCGCGACAGGCCGCCATGGATGCAGGGCTTGCCGAGATCAACATCGATCACCGCGACATCGACGTGCCGCTGAGCGCCAATGGGGAAGAACAGGCCATCGCGCTGGGGCGCTGGTTTGGTCGCAATGGTGCGGATGGCGTGCCTGAAGTGGTGATCGCCTCGCCCTATGCGCGGGCGCGCCGGACAGCCGATCTGATCAAAGAGCATGGCGGTTTCCCCGATGCGGAGTTCAGCCTTGATGAGCGGTTGCGGGAGAAGGAGTTCGGCATTCTTGATCGCCTCACTACGGCGGGCATTCTGGAGCGCTTTCCCGAGCAGGCACGGTTCCGGAGCCTGCTTGGCAAGTTTTATCATCGTCCGCCGGCGGGGGAGAGCTGGTGCGACGTGGTGCTGCGGCTGCGGAGCCTGATGGATACGATCGGCCTCCATCATGCCGGGCAGGACGTGCTGATCGTCAGCCACCAGGTGGTGGTGCTCTGCCTGCGATATCTGCTGGAGCGCCTGACCGAAGAAGAAATCCTTGCCATCGACCGGGAAGGCGATGTCGCCAATTGCTCGATCACCGAATACCATTTTGTGGATGGGCCTCGCCGTGGCGGTGACCTGGTGCTGCAGCGGTACAATTTCGTCGCGCCGCTGGAAGAGCATGGTGCCGAGGTGACGGCCGAACCTCCTGTTGCGGCGAATGTGCGCCAATGAGCGAACACTCGATCGCAGCAGATTTTCTTCGTCGCAATGCGCTTCCGCTGCCGGAGGGCGAAACCGACAAGGATGCGCGTGGGAGAGTCGTTGTTGTCGGCGGCAACCGGGAAGTGCCCGGGGCCGTGTTGCTGACGGGCGTTTCTGCACTGCGGGCGGGCGCCGGCAAGGTGTTGATTGCAACCGTTGCGAGCAGTGCCGTGGCTCTGGGCCTAGCCCTTCCGGAAGCGCGAGTGAAAGGATTGGGCGAGAACGAGCAGGGCGACATCGAAGCTGGCAATGCGGCGGCCGTTCTGGAGTCTATCAAGGCCGGTGACTGCGTGGTGCTGGGGCCGGGAATGCTGGACGACAAAGCGGCCGGTACTCTGGCCGAGCGCGTCCTCTCGGGACTCAATGGGCAAAGCTTTGTGCTTGATGCGGCAGCTCTGACCGGGCTACAGGGTCATCCGCAAACCATCAAGAAACATGCGGGGCGGGTGATCATGACTCCGCATGCCGGCGAAATGGCAAGCTTCTTGAATGTTGATATCGAAGAAGTGGAAGCGGATCGCCGGGGAGCCGCCCGCCGTGCTGCGGCGATCACGGGCGCTATCGTGGTCATGAAAGGCAGCCAGACTTTTATCGCCAGCCCGCAAGGAGAGGTGTGGAACAGCGATCATGGCAATGTGGGTCTCGCGATATCTGGCTCGGGCGACACCCTGGCCGGGATCATGGCAGGGCTGCTCGCGCGGGGAACCGCGCCACTCCTTGCAGCACAATGGGCTGTGTTCATGCATGGCGAAGCTGGTCAGCGCCTTAGAGAGCAGCATGGCCTGCTGGGCTATCTGGCCAGCGAAATACCGGGGCAAATCCCCCGGATCATGGCCGATCTGGGTAGGGACACCTAGCCGGGGAGGGCAGGTCAACACGTGGTGCTGCCATGCGGAACAAACGGGATTGCCGAAGATTAGAGGCTCCAAGGCACAAAGCCTTTTGTTGAGGAGCTTCAAATGATTATTGCACGTCCTGTTCTTGTTGCCGCCACTGTGGCGCTGCTGGCTGTTCCATCGGTTTCCGTGTTTGCACAAGATACCGCAGCACCTGCGCCAGCGCCGGCGACCGTTGATGCCGATGACGCCGACGATGATGATGATGGGTTCGACCTGGGCTGGCTTGGCCTGCTCGGCTTGGCCGGGCTGGCTGGCTTGCGCGGCCGCCGTCACGACAACACGGTTCACACCCGCACCACGACCACTCGCTAGTCCCAAGCGACCAAAGCACCGCAAGGATGCAACGTCCGGCTTCCTATTGGGGGCCGGACTTTTTTCCGCGCGAGGAAGCCACAACGCTTGCCTGGATTCAGCATGGGTTTAGCGTCCGAAAGTTCGGAACCGCACAGAGCGAATGGGGATTGGCTTTCGGAACAATGGAGGAAGCCATGTCAGACGAAAAACCCAAAGGCGAGTTCCCCGACCAGCCGCAGCCTCCGCCGGGGCTGACCGGCAAGATGGAGCCAGTTCCGGACCATGGTGAAGACACCTATGTCGGAAGCGGCAAGCTTTCCGGCAAGATCGCGTTGATCACGGGCGCGGACAGCGGGATTGGCCGGGCCGTGGCAATCGCCTTTGCACGCGAGGGCGCCGATGTGGCCATTGCCTATCTCAATGAGCATGAAGATGCGCAAGCCACGGCCAAGCTGGTGGAAGGGGCAGGGCGCAAGTGCCTCGTAGTTGCGGGCGATATCACCAATGAGCAGCATTGCCAGTCTCTGGTGCAGCGGACTGTGGATGAGCTAGGCGGGATAGACATTTTGGTCAACAATGCCGCCTTCCAGCGCACCTATGCCGAGCTGGGTGACATATCATCCGAGGAGTGGGACACAACGCTGCGCACCAACATCTATGCACCGTTCTTCCTTTCCAAAGCAGCCGTGCCACACATGAAGCCGGGCAGCTCGATCATCAACACAACGTCAATCCAGTCCAAGTCGCCATCGCCGCAACTGCTCGCCTATGCCACGACCAAGGGCGCCATTTCGAACTTCACGGCTGGTCTGGCGCAAATGCTGGCGAGCAAGGGCATTCGGGTCAATGCAGTGGCGCCGGGCCCGATCTGGACGCCGCTGATCCCTTCAACCATGGATGCCGAAAAGGTAAAAACCTTTGGACAACAAACGCCGCTCGGCCGGGCCGGGCAGCCGGCAGAACTAGCCGGGAGCTATGTCCTCTTGGCATCTGAACAGGGCAGCTACATGACGGGTGCTGTGATTGCCGTCACTGGCGGAGAGCCAATGCTCTGAGCGTCTTTTGTCTCGGGCTCGCGGTTCAAAGCCGCGAGCTCTGCCGTTCCCGTATGGGTGGGGGAGCCAGTTGAGGCCCCCACATTCAGGGCAAGGGCTGGAGGGCCGATACAAGCTTGCTGGGTTGCACGGGCTTGGGGATGAACGTGGCTTGTTCGGGGAGTTCTCCGTCCATTGGTGAACGGGCCGCCGAGATCACGACGATGGCAATGTGCGGCCACAGGCAGTGGACATGATTGGCCAGAACGCAGCCGCTGCGCGTGCCTGGCATGTTGATGTCCGTGATCAATCCGGTGAAATGATCAGCGGCTTTGTCCAGCATGGACAATGCCTCGGCTGTATTAGCGGCTTGCCATGGCTGAAAGCCATGTCGCCGGACGAGTTCATCAAGTTCCATGCGCGCCAAAGGCTCGTCATCAACGATGAGAACTGCGGCATTGCGAGAAGCATTCTGGAGAAGGGTCATGGATGGAAATGACAGCTCTTGTCCTGCAGTTGCCCAGCCCGATCAATCGTTAACTTGCGCCAAGCTCCATCTCATTTGTTAAGCAGTGCCGGAGGATCGAAAGTCGACTTTCAAGCTCCCGAAAGGGTATTCTTGCTGCGCGTCAGGTCCTCGGCTTTGAAGGACAGGCGGAGATGAGTTCGGTTTTGTTCGTCGCAAACAAACATATCGTAATAGCCAGTTTGCCAGAGCTGCAGGCCTAGATCCTTGAGCATTTCACCAGCGATCCGAACGGCGTGATCTTTGACGTCCTCGGACGTGGCGCATTCCAGCCCCGTGGCGTCGGGAATAAATTCGCCATTGATGACATGGAAGAAATAACGAGCCATGCGAACCTCCTGATATGGGCGGTTAATGGCGTCGGGCTGCTTAGGTTTCCCTTTAAGCTGCAGCCCGCTGGTGTCGGCAACCGCCCAGCGAATGTCAGATGACGTGCAACTGCCAGTGAGCCGCGCCGGAAACCAGCTGTTAACCATGCGGCGCTAGACTAGGTTAACTGCTGACCAGGGCGAAAGGGCTGGGCATGGCGTTCAACGATGCTGCCGGCGCCAAACTGACCGAAGCGTCGCCCGCTGTCCGGGTTTCGCCGCGCGCAATGCGGGTGATCATGGATCGGATCGGCTCGGAACTCACCAGCTTTTCGTCCACCAACCAGCAGATTGCTCGTCAAACCAAGCTCCTCGCGATCAATGCCATCATTGAAGCCGCACGTGCCGGCGAGCATGGGAAAGGCTTCGCCGTTGTGGCGGGAGAGGTTCAGCATCTTGCTTCTCGAGCGGCCGAAATAGCCGATCAGTTCCAGAAGGTGTTGGTCGGGCGGATCGCTCAAGGGCGGGAAATGTCAGGCGGCTTGGTGGACGAGCTGGAAGGCGCTCGTCTCACCGATCTCGCGCAAACGCTCGTGCAGTTGATCGTCCGCAATCTGTTTGAACGAACAGCCGATGTTCGATGGTGGGCGACTGACAGCGCGTTCTGGACGGCACTCGCTGAGCCCGATGCCAACCAAACCGAACACGCTGCCGCGCGATTGCAGGCCATTGCCAAGTTCTACAGTGTATATCGCGACCTGGTCATCGTTGACCGGCAAGGTAAGTTCGTTGCCAATGCAGACCGATCAGCGCATCAGCGCTTTCTCGGCACGACGCTCCATCAGCAGGCCTGGGTGCGCGGCGCCCTCGGCACCAAGAGCGGGGATGATTACCATGTGAGTGACGTTGCCCTCAGCCCGTACCACGGAGATCAGGAAGTGCTGGTTTACAGCACAGCCATACGTGCCGGTGGGTTACCACAGGGTGAGATCTTGGGAGCACTTGGCGTTTACTTTGACTGGCAAGTGCAGGGGCGAGCCATTGTCGAAAAGGAAGCGGCGCTGCCCGACGCTGTCAAACAGCGCACGATCGTCATGCTCCTCGATGGGAACCTGCGCATCATTGCCAGCAGCGAAGCATCGCTCCGTTTTCAGCATTTTGCCTTAAACGCCGATGGGCGGCAGCGGGGCAGCTACTACGATGCCAGGGGCAACATCGTCGCTTTTGCCCGGACACTTGGCTACCAGGAATACGATGGGCTGGGCTGGTGGGGCGTTATCGTGCAGCAAACCGACAGCGAAGCAGCCCTTGCCGAAAGCCTAAACCTGTAGTGCGACGTAGGCTTGAATTTGGTGTTCTAGCGCCTGGTTGATATCGTGGTGCATGGACCGGTTGGCGCAGCCAATGGTGCTACGCGGTGGTAGATGGCGAAGGGGCCCAATTCCCTGGTCAGCTTGTAGGATTGCATCAATTGAGCATAGGCGGGTTCTTCCATGAAGAACGCCTGCATGTCGAATTGAGGCTCATCGAAACCGAAGGTCGATTCGATGCTATCCTTGTCGTCGATAATGATATCGGGCGGATTGCACCGGTAATCTTCAACCGTTTGCCGGCGGATTTCATCCATGTAGGCCTGCAACTCGGGCGTTACCGTACCAGCGGCTCTCGCCTGAACAATTGTCGGCATCATCCAGAGCTGGAAATAGCGCGAGGGCCAAATCAGGCCTTTCTCCTCGATGAATGGCCATGGGCGGGCGGCTTTTGTGGTTTGCATGACGACGGTCATTCCAGGCTTGGCGTCTTGCAGGAGCCTATCGGCAGCATCGGCGAAGTAATTGCGATAGGGGCCGTGAAGAGCAGGGGGCAGCACGGCCATGACGATCAGAAGAACCGCGAAGACCCGCTCCGAAAGGCGCATGGGCACGGCGGGGCGCTGCACCAGATGGAGGAGAAGGGCGAGCAACAGGGCGCCCACAACGGGACTTCCATGATAACCCCAGCCGCGAAACTGAAGATAGAAGGATATGGTCAAGCTTGCGGCGAGCAGCAGCGCGGCTTGGGCGGGTAGGCTCAACTCGCGGCGGAAGTGCCAGAAGTAGAAGGCGCCGGCCAAGATCATCAGGTTCATCTGATTGATCAGAAGATTAAGGAGCGGGGTCCGCAGGCCGCCGAAGGCCATCTGCAAGGCGGGAACCATATTGGAGAGGTAGGCCGGGGTGAGCAGCACGACTGCCAAGGCGTAAAGGACAGCGCCCAGCACCATGAGCACAGTTTCCGGGCGCGCCGGGCGCCAGTTCCGGCGCTGGTGCCAGATCAGCCACGCTTCAAGCAAGGTCGGGATCAAAACAAAGTAGTGCTTGAGGGCGAACATCGGTGTTGCCAGGAGGGCCACAGCTAACGCCATCTGCCAAGGCACCCGGTGTCCTGCCGCGCGCCGAGCGATCAGCATTGCGTAAGGGATGGCACCGATCAAGACGAGCGGCTCACGTTGCGCAAAGTCGGCCAAACAAACGAATATGGTCGCCATCAAATATCCGGCGAGAAGCCCGGCTCGTTGCAGTGCTGGCCATTGGGCAGCCAGCCAAGCGCAGAGTATGGTACCCAAGCCGATGAGGACAAAGATGGCGCTGACCAGCAAAGTGGTCGCTTCTATTCCGGTTGATTGCGAAAGTGCGTCGATCGGTTGAGCCATCCAGAACCAGAGCGGCGGATTGGTCTCCATGATCCAGCTGTAAAGGGGCACGCCGGCATTGAGGTGGCGGGCCACCCAGAGTTGCCAGACAACGTCGTGCCAGACGGGCATGTCGGCCAAAAGGGCAAAAGCGAGCAGCCAGGCTATTCCGGCGCCAAGTTCAGGCCAGTAACGAGCCAGCAAACGCGGGTTGGCGCCTGAGTGGACGGGGCGGACCAGGATCTGGCTCATCTTGCTTCCTTGAGCACACAAGTGTGCTCACCATAGCAAGAGCAGTCCTAACCCCGGGTGAATACTTGCCAAAGGGCGTGCAGGAGCCTTCTAAAGATCGCGCAGCAGCCGCGCCGGGCGAGCCGAGGCGGCGCGGAGGATAGTGGTGGCGCCGAGGAATGCGGTGATGAGCGTGGCGGCGGCAAGGACGACAAGGACAACATCGGTGTCGAAGGTGAAGTCGACTTCCAGCATGACCTGGCTAATGACCCAGCCCAAGCCAATTCCCAGCACTACGGCGGGAATGGTCGCGAGGATGCCAAGCAGGAGGTATTGCACGAAGGCTGTCAGCATCAGCTCGAAACGCGTTGCGCCCAAGACCTTGGTGATGACCGCATCGGCCTCACGCTGGCGGCGTCCCGTGGCCAAGCTTCCGATCAGCACCAGAAGCCCGTTGCCCACGGCAAGGCCACCGATCAGGGCGGCGGCGAAAGACAACTGGCTCAGCGCATTGGTGATTTGCTTGAGCGTGTCACCGATGGCGATGAAGCTGATCGCAGGCAGGGCCGTGGCGAGTTCCCGCTCCACTGCTTCTTCCCGGCCGGGCAGGGTGGTGACGGCGGCAAATAGGGTGGTCGGGTAGGCTTCGAGGACGCCTGGGGAGAAGGTGGCAAGGAAATCGATACCGCCTTGCCAGGAGTATTCGCGGAAGTTGGCGATCTCGGCAGTTATTTCTTCGCCGAAGATCAGGAAGGTCAGGGTATCGCCGACTTCAACATCAAGGCCGGAGCGCAGGCTTTGATGGAGGGAAACAAGACCGGGACCTGTATAAGCAGGTGGCCACCAGTTGCCACCCGTCAGCTTGGAGGTGATCGGCATCTGGTCGCGATAGGTCAGCGGAACTTCCCCTGACAGGAGGAAGGTCGCTTCGGGGCCGCGGGTCTCGACCTCTGTGGCCGGGGTGCCGTTGATGTGGGTAAGGGCGCCGCGCAGCATAGGTGTGGCGACAAATAAGGGAATGTCGGTGCGTGGCCCCGACATGGCTGCAAGGGTTTCCACCTCGTCCGGGAACAGGTCGGAGGCAACCAGGGTGGGGGCGTCGAAGGCGGAGGCGCCAAAGAACTCCTGGCGCAGATTGGCCTGAAGTACCAGAACAACGATGAGCATGGTAAGGGCCATGCCGGCCGACACCACGACTGACGTGGCGTTGGTGCCCGTGCTGGCGATAGAGCGCACGGCATGACGCAAGATGCGCGTCGGCGGCTCGGGCACGCGATGCAGAAGATGCTGCACGACGGCAACAAAGAGCTGGAACATCAAAGCTGCTACGGCGCTGGCCAGGGAAAAGGCGCCAACCAGCAGCCAGTCGCCGGTCATGGCATAAGCTAGGAATAGAAAGGCGACGACGGCAAAGACCAGGGGCAGGACGCGTGGCGAAAGGATGAGCGCGCGCCAGTCCACTGCCGGCGCCGCTAGTCCCTTGGAACGGAACAGATGAACGGGCCGAATAGTCTGCGCCTGCTGTAGCGGCAGGTAGGAAAAGGCAAATGCCGTGACGAGCCCAGCGCCAGCGGCGATCAGCAGCGGTTCGGCATGAAGTTGCGAGGGCAGGTTGATGCCCACGGCCTGGCCAATGAAGGGCAACACAAAGTAGGCGGCTCCACCACCGACCAGCAGGCCGATCCCGACGCCCACTAGGGACAGGGTCAGCACTTGGGAAAAGAAGTGAATGAACACGCGCGAGCGGTCAGCGCCCATGCTCCGCAAAACGGCGATCACATTAGCCCGCTCAGCAATATAGGCCTGCATACCGCTCCAGACGCTGACGCCGCCAATGAGGAGCGAACCCAGGCCGACAATAACAAGGAAGCGCATGAAGAGGTCATAGTAGCGCACCATGGGACCAAGTCCGTCCCGGGCCGAGCGCACTGTCCAGCCGGTGTCGCCCAGGGCGGCCTGCACCTGCGCCTTGGCCGTTTCGGCGTCCCCGTTGCCCAAGAGGATTTTGTAACGGAACCAGCTGCCGAGACCCGGCAGCGGCGAGGTCCGGTCCGAAACGATGGAGAAGCCTTCGAGAGTAACAAGCGCGGTTAGCCCCAGGCGGAAGCCGCGAACAGCGGCGTCGGGCAGCTTGGACAGGGTGCCGCGCGCTTCGAACTCGGTACCACCGAGCTGGAAACGATCACCCACGGCAATCCCGAGCTGGTCCAGCATGAGCGGATCGAGCAAGGCGCCAAAGACGTCTTCGCGGGGGGCGAGGAACTGCGTCACCGATGTGCCGGCGGGCAGCTGCGGGCTTTGGACAGAGCCAACGAGCGGATAGGTATCGCTGACGGCGGTCAGATCCACAAAGGCGTCAGCTGTGGCGGATTGGGCGCGCACATTGGTGTCGATGACGTGGGAAACAGCGCCAAAGCCCTGGAGGACGGCCAGCTCTTCTCCGGTAGAGGGACGATCAGCGCGCGACAGTTCGAGGTCGCCACCCATGAGTATGGCGGCGTTGGCATCGATGGAGCGGGCAATGCTGGAGCCGACCGAGCTGACCCCGGCGATCAGGGCGGTGCCTACGGCAAGGCAAACGATCAGCAGAACAAAGCGCCGTAGGTCGCCCCGCAAATCCAGAAGGCCAATGCGAATGGCCGCCCACCAGTTGTTCATAAGGCCGCTACCATTGTCTGGGTTAGCTCGCCCTGGGTCATGGTGAAGACCTTGTCGGCACGTGCTGCGAGGGCCGGATCGTGGGTGATTAGCACAACTGCCGTGCCGTTCTTGCGAGCCAGATCGAACATGAGGTCGACAACGACAGCGCCGGTGGCCTGGTCCAGATTGCCGGTGGGTTCGTCGGCAAGCAGGAGCGGCGGGTTGGCGACCATGGCGCGGGCAAGGCCCACGCGCTGCTGTTCGCCGCCGGAAAGCGCGGTTGGGCGGTGGTCGAGCCGTTGACCCAGGCCGACGGCCGAAAGCGCTTCGGCCGCCCGGGCGCGCACTTCGGACATGGTCAGCTCAGGAGCGGCGATCTCAAGCGCAAGGGCAACATTGTCGAGCGCAGTCAGCGAGGGAATAAGGTGGAAGCTTTGGAAAACAATGCCCAGAGACTTACGACGGAACCGGGCCAGTTCGTCCTCGCCCATGGAAGAGAGATCCTTGTTGCGGACCATGACCTTGCCTGAGGTAGCCCGCTCCAGCCCGGCTAGGAGCATCAGCAGCGAAGTCTTGCCGCTGCCGGACGGGCCTACAATGGCAACGACTTCGGCCGGGGCAACGCGGAGGGAAACACCCTTGAGGATGTGGAGGGGGCGAGAGGCAACCTCGAGGGAATAAACAATATCCTGAGCATCGATGATTGCAGAGGCAGTTGTGTGCAAGAGCCTGTTCCACTTTCCATTTAGCCGTTCGCACAGCCGTTGGGCATTTATGCCACACAATGGGTAAACTAATATTATGCGTGCGGCGGAATCTGCTTGAGGGTGTTCAGTTGCCGAGCGGTTACGCGAGCTGGAGTGGGATCGGCAACCAAAGCATTGTGAGCCGTCTCGACATTGTGCAAAGCTCAGACAATATAGCCGCACTCGATTATTCTATCGCTGGAAGCTTACTTCATATGATTAAACGATCAAAGATGCTGGCTACTGCCTCGGCAGCACTGTTGGCGCTGTTTAGCATAGCGCCGGCGATGGCTGGTCCCAATGAGTTGAACGTGCTGACGTCCTATGTAGGGAACTGGCGCGGCGCCGGTGCCCTGGTGGGCGGGGGCAAGTCGGAGCCATTTACCTGCCGGCTGAGCATCGCCAAGGGCAATGCCGAAAAGATCAACTATACCGGGCGGTGCAGTCTCGTCAGCGCTAACCTTTCGATCAGCGGCACCATCGCCTTCAACGACGAAGCGGGGCGCTATGAGGCCGCCATGAGCTCCAATGCCGGCTTTACCGGCCTGGCCATCGGGCGTCTGCAAGGGCAGCAGATCAGCTTCGACCTGCGCGAGCGCGACAAGGATCGCAGCGGCAGCGATGTGCGCATCGGGTCCAAGATCCTCCTCGCCAATGGCGACATTACGGTGGATTTCGAGGTGGAGTTCAATGACTCCGGCGAAGTGCTGCGCGCTTCGGTGCCGTTCTCCCAATAGCTCGGCTTTAGCTGTGTGTTAGCCTTCAGGCATCTGGCCTGGAGGCCTGAGGCGGTGCATGGTCGCCATGAATCTCACGAGGATACCATGCCCTTTCCCGATCTGATCCAGCCTGAAGTCGGCACTTACCAGAGCCGGGTCACGACACCGCCTGACTTCGCCCTGTTCTGGGAGCAGACGCTCGCAGAGGCGCGAGCGGTAGGCGGCACGACGAGCATCGTTCCGGTTGATACCGGGCTGAGGCTCGTCGAGGTATTCGACGTCACCTTCCCAGGTTTTGGCGGGCATCCAATCAAGGGGTGGCTCCACTTGCCGCGCGAGCGGTCGGGCCAGTTGCCGTTGGTGGTTCAATTCGTCGGCTATGGCGGCGGGCGGGGTTTTCCCCATGAGAACCTTCATTGGGCCGCTTCGGGCTATGCCTATTTCCGCATGGACACGCGCGGGCAGGGCAGTGGCTGGAGCATGGGCGCGACAGCCGATCCGGTGGGCACCACGCCTTCTGGCCCGGGGATGATGACCAAGGGGATACTCGACAAGAACGATTATTATTACCGGCGCGTCTTCACCGATGGAGTTCGTGCCATCGACATGCTCCTCGACCAGGCTTTTGTGGATAGCAAGCGCATTGCCATATGCGGCGGCAGCCAAGGCGGCGGAATCTCGCTGGCCGTGGCCGGCCTCGACAAGCGGGTCAAGGCTGTCATGCCCGATGTTCCATTCTTGTGTGACTTTCCGCGCGCAGTACAGAAAGCGGTGCGCGATCCTTACGGCGAGATTGTCCGCTTCCTCGCCCAGCATCGGGACAAGAAGGCCCAGGTGTTCGAAACGCTCAGTTACTTCGACGGGGTCTGTTTTGCGCGGCAATCGCAGGCGCAGGCGCTGTTTTCCGTCGCGCTTATGGATGACGTTTGCCCGCCATCGACTGTTTATGGGGCGTTCAATGCCTATGCAGGCCAGAAGACCATAGTGGAGTACGAGTACAACAACCACGAGGGCGGTGGACCTTTCCAGGACCGCGAGCAAATGGCTTGGCTTAGAAAATTATTCGAGCTGTGAGAAGCGGGGTTGCATTACTCAAAAAACGCAAATATTGCGTAACAGGAGAATAATTTCGGACTTGTCTATGCAGAAGCGCGCAAACCAAGCTGATATTGCCGAACGGCTCGGTGTGTCGATCAGCACTGTTTCGCGCGCTTTGGCTAACGAGATCGGTATCAGCGAGGCCGTGCGCCGCGATGTGCAGCGGATGGCGCGGACGCTGGGCTATAAGTCCAAGCACCTCGCCGGAACCACTGCCGGAGACAAGCGCGCCGTAGCACTGGTGCCTCTTGGCAGCGCAACCAGTGGTTTGTCGGGGTTCTATTTCGGTATTGTAGAAGGCATGCGCGCTCAGGCAGCGGAAGCTGGCATGGCGCTCGATGTAAGGCTGGTCAATGAGGCTATTGTAACACTCGACATGATCCGCAAGCAGATCGCGCAGGCTGATGCCGGCGGCGTTCTCCTGGCGGGCATCGACGCTTGGGATGAACTGGCCCAGTGGTGCCAGGAGGAAAATATCCCGGCCGTTTTGGTCAATGGCAGCGACCCCGGGATGCGATTAAGCTCGGTATCGCCAGCCAATTTTTACGGTGCCTACCAGGCAACACAGCAGCTGCTCGACGCCGGGCACCGGCATATTTTGCACTACACCCACCGTTATCGGCCAACCATTCTCCAGCGGCAGAGGGGGTTCGAAGCTGCAATCGCAGCAACGCCAGGCGCAGTCGGCACCATCGTCAATACGGCGGAGCGCAGTACCGTTCAGTTGCTGGCCGATCTTCTTGCCGGCAAGCACAAGGTAACGGCGATGTTCAGCTGGAACGACATCGCGGCGGTGGAAATGCTCGAAGCGCTTTATGGTCCAGAAAGCCCGCTGCCAGAGAGCTTTTCTATCATCGGCTTTGACGATCTGCCCATTGCTGGGATGGCGACGCCGCGGCTGAGCACAATGCGAGTTGATCGCGAGTCGATCGGGCGAGGGGCGGTGCGGCTCCTCGCGCAGCACATGGACGGGGAAACGGCAATCCAGCAGCTGGAAACCGGTGTGTCCCTGGTGCCGGGCGAGACGATCTTCACCGTTCAGACTACGGGGCGCCGCTGATCGCAACAGCTTGCTGAGGACGTTATCCTCAAACAAAATCTGTTGGTGGACGATCGCTCTGACTGCTGAACAGAGTATTTTCCTGTTGCTATGTCCCTGTATGAACAACGCAATTTTACTGGATTTGCGTTTATTGCGTGATTTGCGCAAAATGCTTGCACTTGCGCAATTTCTACCCTAGCCTCCCTGGAGCGTCACAAGGCGCCGGGCCGGAAAGCAGACGGCCGCTAAGGGAGAGCAAATTCATGATGAACACCCGATCTGGGCGGCGCCATCGTGCCGGCCAAGCCGTAACCACAGCGCTGGCGGCCATGCTGATGATGAGCAGCGCGGCGGTGGCGCAGCAGCAAGCGCCCATGCTGGACGAAATGGTGGCGAGTGGCGCCTTGCCGCCGCTAGAAGAGCGCCTGCCGGCCAATCCCCTGATGGTGGAGCCGGTGGAAAGCGTTGGCGTTTATGGCGGCACCTGGCGCTCGGCGCTGCGCGGCGGCCTCGACAATGCCTGGATCGGCCGCACGGTCGCCTATGATGGCCTCGTTCGCTATGACCGCGAATGGAAGGAGATCATCCCCAATCTGGCGGAAAGCTGGGAGATCAGCGAGGACGCGCGCACCTATACGTTCAAGCTGCGCGAAGGGCTGAAGTGGAACAATGGCAAGCCGTTCACCTCGGCTGATATCGCCTTTGCCGTGGAACTGATGAAAGAGCCCAGCTATGGCGCCGGCACGTTCATCAAGAACCCGAACAACCCTGTGAATGTGGAAGTGGTCGACGAGACAACCTTCCGCTTCGTGTTCGAGAAGCCCAACGGCATCATCATGGATGAGCTGGCGTCGATCAATGGGTTGACCGTGGTGTCGCTGAGCAAGGATTATTGCAGCCAGTTCTATCCCAAGTACAATCCGAACGCTGCCGAAGAGGCCAAGGCTGCAGGATTCGAGACCTGGGAACTGCGGATGCAGGATCGCTGCTCCTGGGCCACGGAAACCATTCGCTGGGCCAATCCAGAACTGCCATTTATGAATGCCTGGATGATCGAGCAGCCGCTGACTGGTGACGCGACGCGCGCCACCTTTGTGCGCAATCCTTATTATTGGAAGGTCGACAGCGAAGGAAACCAGCTGCCCTATATCGACCGGCTCGACATGCGCGTCTCGGACTCGCTCGAAGAGCTGACCCTGATGGCGCTCAATGGCGAGATCGACTTCCAGGATCGTCATATCGCAACGATTGCCAACCAGCCCCTGTTCTTTGACGGGCAGGAAGCCGGCGACTACCGCCTGGGCGAAAACATCCCCTCCAGCATGAACACCATGACGATCCAGTTCAACATGAACCATGTTGATCCCAAGCGTCGCGAGCTGTTCTCCAACAAGGATTTCCGCATCGGCGTCAGCCATTTGATTGATCGGCAGGAAATCATCGACGTCGTCTTTACCGGCGATGGCGAGCCCTTCCAGGCGGCGCCGCGGCCCGAATCCCCGTTCTATGACGAGGAAATGGCCAGGCAATATACCGAGTTCGACCCGGAAGCGGCCGATGCGGCCTTCAAGGCCGCAGGCTTGGGTGAAAAGAACGCCGATGGTTTCTACACCATGCCGGATGGCTCGCCGCTTCAGATCACCATCGACACGATTTCAGCATTCCGCACCGAATGGACCGATATGATGGAACTGCTGCAGTTGCAGTTCGAAGCGGGCGGTCTGGATGTCGAGATCAACAACATCGACCGCACACTCTACTACGACAAGCGTCCGCTGGGTGATTATGACGTGCAAATCTGGCAGGGCGACGGTGGTCTCGATGTGCTCCAGGAGCCGCGCTACTACATGCCGTCCGGTCCCGAGAGCGTTTGGGCGTTCCGTTGGCAGGCTTGGTATAATGGCTCAACACCCGACATTGCGGAAGAACCCGCCGCCTGGGCGAAGGAACAAATGGAGCTCTACACCCAGCTGCGCCAGGAAGGCGATCCAGCCAAGCGTGACGAGCTGATGAAGCAGATCCTGCAGATCGCCAAGGAGAACTTCCCGGTGATCGGGGTGAGCTTGCCGGGCAATGGCTACTACGTCGCCAAGAACAATATGCGGAACATCGCTCCGACGATGCTCCACGCCTATCTGTTCCCGACCCCGGCTCCCTATGATCCGTTCCAGTGGTACTTCGCTGCTGAATAACGGATCCCTCCCGCCCCTCGCGGCTCTCTCCAGCCGCGAGGGGAAGGGCGACCCCCACCTAGCCTCCCCCTGAGAGGGGAAGGAACGGATTGGGGATGGGCGAGATGGTGCTCAAATGATCGATTGTTCCTCCCCCCTCCGGGGGAGGCTAGGTGGGGGTGCGAGGTCTACGCGCCACCAAACGGCCGGCGCTTGCCGACTGAGCCTTCCTTTTGAGGAGACGCCCATGCTGCGTTTCATTGCGACACGGCTGATTGCCATGGTGCTGACCATGTGGGCGGTAAGCTTTGTGGCTTTCGCCATCATCCAGCTGCCGCCGGGCGATTACCTGACGACGTATATCGCGACGCTTGCCGCCAATGGCGATCGAGTGGATCCGGCGACCATCGAGGCGCTGCGGCGGCAGTATGGGTTCGGGGAATCCTATTTCGTTCAGTACTGGAAGTGGATTTCCGGCATCCTCCTGCGCGGCGATTTTGGCCAGAGCTTTGAGTGGAAAGCGCCGGTAACCACGCTGATCTGGGGTCGGCTGGGAAATTCCATCCTCGTTGAAGGCCTTGCAGTGATTGTGATGTGGCTGGTGGCTCTGCCCATCGGCATCTATGCGGCGGTGCGGAAGTATTCGCTGGGCGATTATCTGGCGACTATTGGTGGGTTTATCGGCCTTGCCATCCCGAACTTCTTTTTCGCGCTGATCCTCATGTACCTGTCTTTCGTCTGGTTTGGCGAAACCATTGGCGGGCTGTTCTCGCCCGGCATGGAGAATGCGCGCTGGAGCCCGGAGCGGATCTGGGACTTTGCGAGCCATGCCTGGGCGCCGATCCTGGTGTTGTCCCTGGCTGGGACGGCCGAGCTGATCCGCATCCTGCGCGCCAACCTGCTTGATGAGCTCAAGAAGCCCTATGTGACGACGGCGCGCGCCAAGGGGCTGAGCGAGTTTCGGACCATCATGAAATATCCGGTGCGCGTGGCGCTCAATCCGCTGGTGTCCACCATTGGCTGGCTCTTGCCGGCGCTGGTGTCGAGTTCGGTAATTGTTTCAGTGGTGCTCAACCTGCCGACTGCAGGGCCATTGCTGCTGCGTTCGTTGACCTCGCAGGACATGTTCCTCGCCGGTGCGATCATCATGCTGCTCGGTATCCTCACCGTGATCGGCACGCTGATCTCGGACCTGCTCTTGGCCTGGATCGATCCACGCATCCGTTATGGGAGCAAGTAAATGGCAGTGGAAACCATGACAGATATTCCCGTTGCCGCTCCGACCACGCGTGCCCGGCGCGAAAGCCAGACGGCGCTGATGTGGCGCCGCTTCAAGCGGCACAAGCTTGCGCTGGTGAGCCTGTGGATCGTCGCCCTTTTTTATCTAATTGCGATTTTGGCCGAATTCCTCGCCCCGCATGATCCGGCTGATTACAGCGCGCGCTATACCTATGCGCCACCGCAGGGATTGCAGCTGTTCTCCACCGACGAAAACGGCGGCTGGCGCTTCTTTCCCCATGTAAACGGCTATTCCACAGAAGTGGATCGTCAGGCGATGCGACGCGTCTTCGTGGTGGATCCCGAGATCGACATTCCGGTGCAGTTCTTTGCACCGAGCGAGCCTTACCTCTTGGCCGGGTTCATTCCCATGTCGATCAAGCTCATGGGCGTGACGGAAGCACGGGCGCCATTCTATATTCTCGGCGCTGACCGGCTCGGTCGTGACCTCTTCAGCCGGTTGATCCATGGCACACGCATCTCGCTGTCCATCGGCCTTGCCGGGGTGACGCTGAGCTTGTTCTTCGGCATCATCATCGGCGGTTTTGCCGGTTATTATGGCGGCTGGTTCGACAGCGCGGTGATGCGCGTCATCGAGTTCATTCGCTCCATGCCCACGATCCCGCTGTGGCTGGGATTGGCGGCTGCCATGCCCAAGGACTGGACGGCGCTCCAGACCTATTTCGCCATCACCCTCATCCTGTCGCTGATCGGCTGGACGGAACTGGCACGCGTGGTCCGCGGACGGTTCTTGAGCCTTAGGACCGAGGATTTTGTGACGGCAGCGCAGCTCGATGGCGCAAGCGACTGGCGCATCATCACGCGGCATATGGTGCCCTCGTTCATGAGCCACATCATTGCGGCGGCGACGCTCGCCATTCCCGGCATGATCCTGGCGGAAACGGCGCTGTCGTTCCTGGGGCTGGGCCTGCAGGCGCCGATCGTCAGCTGGGGGACGCTGCTGCAAGATGCGCAGAATATCCGCACGCTCGCGAGCGCGCCGTGGCTGCTGGCGCCCGGCGTGTGCGTGGTGATCATCATCCTTTCCATGAACTTCTTTGGCGATGGGCTGCGCGATGCGGCTGATCCGCATGGGCGGTAAAGACATGACCCAAAAACCAATCCTCTCCATTGCCGACATGTCGATCGTGTTTTCCTCGCCAGATGAAGCCGATATCGAGGCTGTGCGGCAGGTGGATCTGACGCTGACGCCGGGCAAGACGCTGGCCCTGGTGGGGGAGAGCGGATGCGGCAAGTCGGTGACGGCGCGGGCCGTGCTGCGCCTGCTCGACAAGAATGCCTTGATCCAGCGCGGTTCGATCACCTTCGAGGCCAAGGGTGAGGCGCCGGTCGATATTGCCAAGCTCAAGCAGGACAGCCTGCCGCTGCGGGCTATCCGCGGCAACCAGATCTCGATGATCTTCCAGGAGCCGATGAGTTCGCTGTCGCCAGTGCACACGATCGGTGACCAGATCGACGAGATGATGATCATCCACGAAGGGCTCAAGCCAAGACAAGCGCGGGAACGCACCGTGGCGCTGCTGGATCAGGTGGGTATTCCAGGGGCTCGGGACCGGGCCAATGCCTATCCGTTTGAACTCTCGGGCGGGTTGCGGCAGCGGGCGATGATCGCCATGGCACTGGCGTGCAAGCCGCAGGTGTTGATTGCGGACGAGCCGACCACGGCACTCGATGTGACCACGCAGGCGCAGATCCTGGATCTCTTGCGGGAGCTGCAGGCCGATTACGGCATGGCCATGCTGTTTATCACCCATGATCTGGGTGTAGTGGCCGAGATCGCCGACGATGTTGCAGTGATGTATCTGGGCGATGTGGTGGAGCAGGGGAGCGTGTTCGACGTTTTTGCCGCGCCCAAGCACCCCTATACCCAGGCGCTGATGAGTTCCATTCCCAAGATGGCGCGCAAGGCCGACCGCGTGCGCCTGTCGCCGATCAAGGGCACTGTGCCGGCACCCAAGGACCGGCCGGAGGGCTGCGCCTTCACCAGCCGGTGCCCGCATGCCTTCGAGCCGTGCCCAACAATCCGGCCGGCACGGACAGATCTGGGCAATGGGCACCATGCACGGTGCCATCTTCTGACGCGCGTTCCCGTGGAGGAGCCAGCATGAGCACGCTGCTAACGGTCGAAAACCTGTCCAAGCATTATACGTTGAGCGGGGGTCTGTTTGGTGCCGAGCGGCGGCTCGATGCACTGACCGACATCAACCTCGAGGTGGAAGCGGGGGAAACGCTGGCCATTGTGGGCGAAAGCGGGTGTGGCAAGACAACGCTTGGGCGCTGCATCATACAGGCGCAGCCGGCATCGGCGGGCAAGGTGGTTTACCGTCCCGCAGCGGGCGGCGAGGTGGAACTATCGGCGCTCAACAAGCGGCAGATCAAGCCCTGGCGGCAGGACATCCGCATGATCTTCCAGGATCCGATGAGCTCGCTCAACCCCAATATGCGTGTGTTCGACATCGTCGCAGAACCCTTGCGCATCCATAAGATCTGCAAGGGGCGGGAGCTGGAAGACCGGGTGATCGGAACGCTCGCCAAGGTGGGCATTCCAGCGGAAGCGGTGGGGCGCTATCCGCATGCTTTTTCGGGCGGACAGCGCCAGCGTATCGGCATTGCGCGCGCTCTGGTGCTCGACCCCAAGCTCGTGATCGCCGACGAGGCGGTGTCGGCGCTCGATGTGTCGATCCAGGCGCAGGTGCTGAACCTCTTGGAAGATCTCAAGAGCGAATTTGGGCTCACCTATATTTTCATCAGCCACGATCTTGGCGTGGTGAACTATATCGCTGACCGGGTCGTCGTGATGTATCTCGGTCATGTGGTCGAAAACGCGCCTACCGAGATGCTGTTCGAGCGGCCGCGTCATCCCTATACCGAGCTGCTGCTCGAGGCACTGTCCATTGCCGATCCGCTGCGCCGCAAGGGGCGCAGGACCGAAGTGCGTGGGGAAATCCCCTATCTCGGCAATCGGCCTGTCGGGTGCCCGTTCCACACGCGCTGCCGCTATGCCCAGGATGTGTGTCGGAAGGAAAAGCCGGCGCTACGCAAGGTCAATGGCACGCCGCAAGAGGCTGCCTGCCACTTCGCCGAAGAGCTTCATCTGAAGGGGGCTTATGAGGATGCGCCTGCTGCCCGCGAGATGGCGCATGCTCAGTGAACGCATGTCTTGTCCCATACACCGAACGGCACCTCCCCCTCGATGGGGGAGGTTGGGAGGGGGTGTCGGGAGCCACGAGATCCGGGCTCTCTCCCCCCACCCTTGATCCCTCCCCGCAAGGGGGAGGGTGTCGACTGATAATGCGGCTCATACAGAGCGATCAAAATAGAGATCCCAATCCAAATGACCTATGACCCCGTTTCCGCCAATCCGCTGCATGGCAATCCGCTCAAGACGCGGGCCGATGTGGAGAAAGCGCTGCGTGATTTGTTTGATCCGCTTCTGCCTTTCTTCTCCGACGGCGGGGCGCGGGTGCGGCTCGATGCGGCGGCGGCGCATTTCGACCGGGCGGCGGCGGACCTGGAAGGCTTTGCGCGACCGCTCTGGGGGCTGACGCCGCTGGCGGCGGGCGGCGCAGAGTTCGACCATTGGGAACTCTATCGGCGTGGGCTGGCGAACGGGACCGATCCGGAGCATCCGGAATATTGGGGAGAGGTCAATTCCACCGACCAGCGCATGGTGGAGCTGGCGGCGATCGGGTTCACCATGCGGCTCTTGCCGCATCTGGTGTGGGAGCCGCTGGAGCAGAAGGCCAAGGATAATCTGGCGGCCTATCTCAAGCATGCGCGGCAGTTCAATTATGCCGACAACAACTGGAAGTTCTTCCGTATCCTCGTTGATCTGGGGCTTGAGAAATGCGGTGTAGAGTTCGACCGGTCGCTGACCGAGAAATATCTCCAAGAGCTGGATGGCTTCTACCTTGGCGATGGCTGGTATCGTGACGGCAATATCCGCCGGATCGACCACTACATTCCCTTTGCCATGCATTTCTATGGCCTGATCTATGCCAAGCTGGCCAAGAACGATGACAAGCGCGTTCAGGCCTACAAGGAACGGGCGGCGCTGTTTGCCAAGGATATAAGGCACTGGTTCGATGACGAGGGTGGCACGCTCGCCTTTGGGCGGAGCCTTACCTACCGGTTTGCCTGTGGCGGCATTTGGGGGGCTTTGGCCTTTGCCGATCTTGAGGCGCTGCCCTGGGGCGAGATCAAGGGACAGTTTTTGCGGCACCTGCGCTGGTGGGCGGAAAAGCCGATCGCCAATCGGGATGGTATTTTGTCGATTGGTTATGGCTATCCCAACCTCTTCATGAGCGAGAGCTATAACTCGGCGGGGTCACCTTATTGGGCGCTCAAGGCCTTTTTGCCGCTGGCGCTCCCCGAGGATCATCCGTTCTGGACGGCGGAGGAAACCGAGGCGGTGACGGATGAAACGCCGGTGCCGCTCAAGCATCCCGGCATGGTGATGATGCATACGCCGGGCAATGTGGTGGCGCTTTCGAGCGGGCAGCAGAACTGGCAGATGCGGGCGGGCACGGAGAAATATGCCAAGTTCGTGTATTCGTCCCGCTATGGCTTCTCGGTCGAGGTGGACGAGCGGGCCTACAATATGGGTGCGTTCGACGGAGCGCTGGCGCTGTCGGACGATGGACGGCATTACCGGATGCGCGAAAGCAACGAGGCCGTAAAGATCGCGGGCGACATGCTCTATTCTCGGTGGAGGCCGTGGGGCGACGTAGAGGTCGAGACCTGGCTCGTTCCGGCCAATCCCTGGCACATCCGGGTGCACCGGATCACCACGCCACGAGCCCTGCACGGCACCGAAGGGGGCTTTGCCATCGGGCGGGCCGACCTCAATGCGGATCAACTGCTTGAGGAAAACGGGCGCGCCATTGCGCGCAGCCAGACCGATGTGAGTGCGATCGTCGATCTTACCGGGCAGCGTGCAGGGCGGGCGCACAAGCCTTTCCCCAACACCAATCTAATCGTGGCCAAGACAATCGTGCCGCAGCTGCGCGGCGAGATCCCCGCAGGAACAACAGTGCTGGTGACGGCTGCCATGGCCTTGCCGGCTGGGGAGCAGGCCGAGGCGGCGCTCGGACGAGTGCCGCAGGCTCCCGATATTGCCGAGCTCGAGCGGCTATTTGCCCAAGGTGGGCAGGATGTCAGCGCCATTCTGGTGCCGGAGCGTTTCTGATGAAACTAAAGCTCGCCTTTGCGATGGCGGCCGACAAAACCAAATACGTGTTTGATGCCGCGGCGCGCGAACGCCTTGCGCAGTGTTGCGAGGTGCTGCGGGAAGCTCCGCTCGAGGAGTTTTCAAGCGCGGAGGCGCGGGCCTTGCTGGGCGAGGCCGATATTTTGGTGACCGGCTGGGGTTGTCCCAGCGTTGACGGCGAGGTGTTGCGCGCGGCGCCCAGGCTCAAGCTCATCGCCCATGCTGCCGGAACCGTCAAATACACGCTGGATGATGCAGTTTACCAGCGCGGCATCCGGGTGACCCATGCAGCCGATGCCAATGCCGTGCCGGTGGCCGAGTTCACGCTGGCCTCGATCATTTTCGCCAATAAGCGCGTGTTTGAACTGCGCGATCGCTATCGCGCGGACCCCCAGCGGCGCACGAGCTATGCCCTGATGAACGAGCCCATCGGGAACTACCGGCGCGTCGTGGGGCTGATCGGCGCGTCGCGGATCGGGCGCAAGGTTGCCAAGCTGCTGCAGGCTTTCGACTTTACTGTGCTGCTCAGCGATCCTTTCGTTTACGGGGGGGATCCGATCCTTCAGCATTGCGAGCTGGTGGACCTCCATACGCTGCTCGGGCGGTCCGACGTCGTCTCGCTGCATGCACCATCCTTGCCATCGACGCGGCACATGATTGGTGCGCGAGAGTTCGCCTTGATGCAGGATGGAACTACGTTCATCAATACGGCGCGCGGGGCGCTGGTGGATGAAGCGGCGCTGCTGGCGGAACTGCAGACCGGGCGCATTCATGCGGTAATCGATGTGACCGAACCTGAAATTCCCGCCGCTAGCTCGCCGTTCTTTTCATTGCCCAATGTGTTTTTGACCCCGCATGTGGCGGGCGCGGTGGGCACGGAGCGGCTCCGGCTGGGCGAGATGGCGGTGACCGAAGTAGAGCGGTTTGTTCGTGGACAGGCGCTGGAATTCGAGATCGAGCCGGCCTTGCTAGAGCGGTTGGCGTAAAGCCATTTGGAGCCAAGCCGATGGATAGCTTTGGAACGCTAGAAGACGCTCATCATCAAGCGCGTTTGCAGTTTCTGACTTGGGACCGAACGCCGGCTGACATCGATGCGCCCGAGCACAGGGCGCGGCAGGCGCATCTCGGGCAAGTTGCGGGCGCGAGCTTTGCTCCGACAGCCTATGTGGCGGCGGAAGCGGCGGTATTTACCACGCACCTCATCTTGGGTGAACACTCCTGGATTGCCGGGCACGCCCTGGTGCGCGGGGATGTGGAGTTCGGTGCCCATTGCACCGTGAACCCCTATGCCATGATCTCAGGCAAGGTGCGGTGTGGCGACGGGGTGCGGATTGCCAGCCATGTCTCGATCGTGGGGTTCAATCATGGGTTCGATGACCCCGATGTTCCCATTCACACGCAAAAGCATGAGAGCCTTGGCATCATCATCGAAGACGATGTGTGGATTGGAGCCAATGCGGTCGTCCTGGATGGCGTCCGGGTCGGGCGCGGCGCGGTGATTGCGGCTGGCGCCGTGGTCAGCAAAGACGTGCCGCCGCTCGCCATCGTCGGTGGCGTACCGGCCAAGGTGGTGCGCTTTCGCGGGCGCGGTGGCAAGAGCGATGCGGTGAACGCATTGGGGCAATTGGGCAGTGCAGCCAAGGCGCAATTGCCCGAGGTGCTCGCCTGTTACCGCGACGGCGGCGCGTATGTGTCGCGGGAAGCGGATGGACAGGTGCGGCGCAGCGCCCGGCACCTCAACGACGCGATCGAGCTGGCGGCCGGCTTTGACAGCTTGCCGGAGGGGCTCGACGCTGCGGCGACGCTGCAACAATTGCAGGCATTGCAGGACCCTGAGACCGGACTGTTCCCCGATCGGCACCAGCCACCGGGGCCCGGCCAAGCCATGCGCGACAATGGTCTGGCGCTTTATAATGTTCTGTCGGTTGGCTATGCGATCGAGATCTTGGGCGGGCAACCACTGCACCCGATTGCGGCAGTGGAACTCGATGCGCCCGCCTTATGTGAATGGCTCGAGAGCTTGCCGTGGCGGGAACGCGCCTGGGGCGCCGGGGCGGCAGTCGATGCGATCGGGACGGCGCTTTATTTCAACGCCCGTTACCATACGACAGGGCGCGCGCGGGAAACGCTGTTTGGCTGGCTCGCGCTGCGGCAGGATCGTGGAACAGGGCTTTGGGGATCGCCGACCGCAGCGGAAGGATTGCTGCAGCCGGTCAATGGGTTCTACCGGCTGACGCGCGGCACGTATGCGCAGTTCGGATTGCCGGTGCCCAATCCCGAGCGGGCGATCGACAGTGTTCTGCTCAACTACCGGAACTATGGCGGGTTCTCAGGCGCGACCTATACGGCGTGCAATCTGCTGGACACAGTTCATCCCTTGCTGCTGTGCATGGCGCAGACCGATCATCGTCGCGCAGAAGCGGAAGCCATTGCCCGGGCGGTGATCGAAAGGGCAGGGGCGCGCTGGGTGGACGGACAAGGGTTTGCTTTCGCCGACGGGCAGGCGCCGAGCCTGCAAGGAACCGAGATGTGGCTTTCGGTTGTGCATCTGGCGGCAGAACTGCTTGGCATCTCCGCCGAGTTTGCTTTTGTGCCCGAGGGTGTGCACCGGACGCAGGCGGCCGGGTTGGGGCTATAAAGCATGAGCAAGGCGAAAAAGGCGCTGGTGGTCTGGGGCGGGATGGAGCTGCATACACCCGAGCGAGGCGCGCATGTGGTGCGGGAGCTGCTGGAGGCGGAAGGCTTCACTGTCGAGGTAACGCCTGACTATGACGCGCTGGGCGCAGAGGATGTGGCCAGCAACGACCTTGCCGTGCCGGTGATCACCGATGGGCAGCTGGCGCCCGAGAAGATGAACAATCTGGTGGCAGCGGTGCGCGCCGGAACGGGCCTTGCGGGCTACCACATGGGGCTCGCGACGAGCTTTAGAGCCAGCGTGCCGTTTCGCTACATGGCCAGCTGCTACTGGGTACAGCACCCAGGCAATATCATCACCTATCGCGTAGACGTGCCTAAAAGCAATCATCCAATTACCCAAGGTATTGAGAGCTTCGAGCACACGTCCGAGCAGTACTATCTCAACTACGATCCGGCGGTGGAGGTCCTGGCCACGACTAGGTTTTCTGGCGAGTTCCATCCTTGGCGCAAGGATGTCGTGATGCCGGTGGTGTTCACCACAATGCACGATTTTGGGCGGGTGTTTTATTCCTCGCTAGGCCATACAGCCGATGAGTTGGCGGGCGGACCGGTGCGAGAGATATTGCGGCGTGGTCTTCTTTGGGCGGCGCGGACATTGTAATGGCGACCAAAGCAACACCCGGAGCCTTGCAGAACCGGGTGTCGGGTGCCGAGGGTTATTGCGGTAACCGGCACCTAGCGGCTGGACAACAGCGACGAAGTCCGGCCGATATTTAATTGTCCAAGGTCTCTCCGTGGCGAGCAGGGCCATTTCGCACCAACGCGAAAGCAATGATGACGGCGAACAGCATTGTCACCGCGCCAACAAATGCCAAGACGTAGATGACAGCATCTAGCATCGCAGCCTCCCCACGGACGCGGCCTTTGGCTCTACGTCCAAGGTCACAATAACACTGCTCAAACTTTGAACATATAGTCAGTTCTACGTACGCCTATGACCGTTGCAGACGGCGCTTTACTGCTGCGCTTGCTGGCGACGAAGTACTTCAGACTCGGGAAGGGCGTTGGCGTAACGCAACTCCCGATTGGCTCGCTCCCAAAAGCTGGGATGCACTCTATCGAGCTGCGCGGGATCTGTCGGCACCAGGCCGAAAGCAGTCCGTGTTCTGCTATCCAGGTAAAGCACGGTATTCTGCCGGTACCATGCCGGAACGGCCTCATCAGTCCAGATGGCCGGGCGAATGATGTCGTGGGCGGTGTAGTCGTGGGCGGCAAAGAGCCCGGCCCAATAGCTCTGCCATTGCTCGTTGCAGTGGCCCACGCCGCCCTGACCGGGGATCGCGGCGCTGAACAGGACGGCCGGAGCAAGCGCAAGGAGATCGGCGACAAAGGTCTCGGCGCGCTCGGGCGACAGGTGTTCGGCGACTTCGAGGGAGATAGCCAAGTCGACACGAGGTCCGGTAAAGCGCTGCTCCAGATCGTGTGGAACATAACGAATGCGCGGTTCGTCCAGCATCTCAGGCGTAACCCAATCCCCTTCCATGCCGAACGCAGATTCACTTCCCATTGCAAGGGCTTCGGCGAGCGAGGTGCCGGTCCCACAGCCAATGTCGGCCACAGCCTTTCGCGGTAGGTCGGCTGGCAGTGCACTCAGTAGGCGCCGGGCAGCATGTGCCGTATGTGCGCGCCGGTTTTCGTAGAAGCCTGGAGGATATAGCGAAGCGGTCATCAAACGCCCATTGGTGGTCTTACGCGAAGCCTATGCACACTACGCGTGGAACGCCAGACAGGATTATTTCGGCCGGAACTCTAACCGTGGAGCGCCGTTGAAGGGGCAGTCAAACTCTTGACAACTGGAGACGATGAAATGGCCGAAAAGACCCTGAACGACTTGTTTCTCGATACGCTCAAGGACATCTACTACGCCGAAAAGCAAATCGTAAAAAACCTCCCCAAGATGGCTAAAGCCGCAACCTCGCCCGAGCTGAAGGCCGGCTTCGAACAGCACCTGGAAGAAACCGAAGCCCAGGTCGAGCGACTTGAGCAAGTTTTCGAGATGATCGGCAAGCCAGCTCGCGGCAAAACCTGTGAAGCCATCCTCGGCATTATCGAGGAAGGCAAGGAAATCATGACCGAGTTCAAGGGCACTCAGGCTCTGGATGCGGGTCTCGCTTCCTCTGCTCAGGCGATCGAGCACTATGAAATTGCCCGTTACGGCACGCTGAAGTCCTGGGCACAGCAGCTTGGCCTAACCGAGGCTGTGACCCTGCTTGACCAGACCCTGCAGGAAGAAATCGCAACCGACAAAAAGCTGACCCAGGTCGCTGAGGCCAATGCGAACCAGAAGGCTGCTTAAGCCTTAGATGGTGCTTAAACGGAAGAGGCCGATCGCGTGAAGCGGTCGGCCTTGTTATTCGTTGCGCGTCACCCTTAAGCTTGACCCAAGGGGCCTGTACTTAGCGGTAAGTGAGCAAGTATAGAGCCCTCGGGTCGAGCTCGAGGGTGACGGTCAGGGGTGGCCTGGGCTGGTTACGAGCACCAGCCGTGCAGTTCTTCGCAGAGCGGCCGGCGATCAGTCTTTAGCGCGTTCAACGTAAGAGTTGTCTTCGGTCAGGATAACGATGCGCGTGCCGGGGCCGATGTGGGGCGGGACCATGACGCGCAGGCCATTGTTGAGGACGGCAGGCTTGTAGGACGAGGAGGCCGTCTGGCCCTTCACCACAGGCTCGGTCTCGACGATCTCGAAGGTGAGGCGCTGGGGGAGTTCCATCGAGAGGGCGACGCCTTCAAACGTCTTGAGATGAACCTTCATGCCATCGACGAGATAGGCCTTCTGATCGCCAATGACGTCGTCGGCGACGGTGATCTGCTCGTAGGTCTCCGGCTCCATAAAGTGGTGCCCTTCAGCGTCGGAATAGAGGTAGTCGTATTCGCGATCATCGACGTCGGCCTTTTCGACCATTTCCACGGTGCGCCAGCGGCCGACGACCTTCACGCCATCGCTAATGCGACGCATGTTGACGTTGGTGATGGAATTGCCCTTGCCAGGGTGGACGTTTTCGGCCGTCAGGATGACGTGGAGATTGCCGTCCTGCTCGACGACATTGCCCTTGCGCAGCGAGGAGGCGATGACCTTGACCATTATTCTTCCTTGTTCGTTTTCAAAGCGCGTAATAGAGGCAGGGCCGTCTCGCGCTTGCGAATATGTTTTCGTTGCGCCAACTACCCTATCTCGGCGTAAATCGCCAGCCCGACGGCGATAAAGGTCACATGAGCCAAAAAGTTTCCAACCCATCGCCCTGGTGGACGCCCAGCCTGCATGCTGACCGGCGGCCAATTCTCATGGCAAGGAGCCGGATCGAGGCAAAGGTACGGCAGTATCTTGCGGAACAGGATTTTGTCATGGTCGATCCGCCGGCTTTACAACGCTCGCCTGGCAATGAAACGCACCTGCATGCGTTTGGGACGGTGATGATCGGCAATGATGGGGTGGGGCGGCCCATGTTTCTCCATACCTCGCCAGAGTTTACGATGAAGAAGCTCCTGGCGGCCGGGGAGCAGCGCATCGCGAGCCTTGGGCATGTGTGGCGCAACCGCGAGCGGAGCGCATTGCATCATCCAGAATTTACCATGCTGGAATGGTATCGTGCTGGCGAGTCCTATGACGCTGTTATCGCCGATTGTATCGCCATGCTGCGGCTGGCAGCGGAGACGGCAGGTTCAAGGCAGTTGTGCTTCCGTCAACGTGTGTGCGATCCCTTCGCCGAGCCTGAGCGCTTGAGCGTTGTTGATGCTTTTCTCCGCTATGCTGGCATAGACCTGCTTGCCACCATGAATGAAGAAGGCGTGCCCGACGGGCATGCACTGGCCCGCCAGATGGAAAGGCAAGGGCTTAAGGTGCCCGAGGATCTGAGCTGGAGCTATATGTTCAGCCTGATCCTGACCGAGAAGGTGGAGCCTAATCTCGGCGATGGAAGGATTACTGTGCTCGATCGCTATCCCGCGGCTGAGGCCGCGCTGGCGCGGCGGACGGTGGATGACCGGCGGGTCAGTGAACGGTTCGAACTTTATGCCTGCGGGGTGGAACTAGCTAATGGGTTTGGCGAGTTGACCAACGCCGGCGAGCAGCGGCGGCGGTTTGACGCCGAAATGGGAGAAAAGGAGCGCATCTATGGAGAGCGCTATCCGGTGGACGAGGACTTCCTCCAGGCATTGGCGCTAATGCCGGAGGCTGGTGGCGTGGCATTGGGGTTCGACCGACTGGTGATGCTGGCGACAGCAGCGCCGCGCATCGAGGCGGTGCTTTGGGCGCCGGTGGTGGAGTGAGTTCTGTCGCCAGCAAAGGGACCCCCACCCCGGCCCTCCCCTCAAGGGGGAGGGGGCGAGAGGGGGCCAGCATCAAGAGCGTGGATGAGCTCGTTGGAGCGGCGCTCGTGGAGAATGGGGGATCGCTGGAGGCAGTTGCGGCCAAGTATGCCATTGGGATCACCCCGGCGGTCGCCGCCTTGATTGACAAGGGCGATGTCGATGATCCGATTGCACGACAATTTGTTCCCTCTCTTTTGGAATTGGTAACAACGCCGGAAGAGCGCGCGGATCCGATCGGGGATGGAGAGCATTCGCCTTTGAAAGGGATCGTGCACCGCTATCCGGACCGCGTCTTGCTCAAGGCGGTACATGTATGTCCGGTATATTGCCGGTTTTGCTTCCGGCGCGAGATGGTCGGACCGCAGGGGCTGGGTACGCTGACGGCGGCGGAGCTTGACGCAGCGATCGGCTATATCGCCAAACACCCGGAAATCTGGGAGGTTATCCTCACCGGAGGCGATCCACTGGTGCTTTCGGCGCGTCGGCTGCGTGAGATTACAGGGCGGCTGGCTGGAATAAAGCACGTCAAAATCGTGCGCTTTCACACGCGCGTACCGGTGGTGGACCCAGAGCTAATAGATACAGACTTGATCGATGCGCTGAAGGCGAGTGGCAAGACTGTTTACCTGGCCTTGCACGCCAATCATCCGCGAGAACTTTCATCAGAGGCCAAGACTGCAGTGGCACGGCTGGTGGACAGCGGCATTGTCCTGGTCAGCCAGTCGGTGCTGCTCAAAGGAGTCAACGACAGCGTCGACGTCCTGGCTGCACTCATGCGGTGCTTTGTCGAGAACCGGGTAAAGCCATATTATCTACACCACCCCGACCTTGCGCCGGGTACAAGCCACTTCCGCTTGAGCATTGCCGAAGGCCGGGCGCTGGTAGCTGGATTGCGTGGGCGGGTGTCGGGTTTAGCGCAGCCGACCTATATCCTCGATATTCCGGGAGGGCATGGCAAGGCTCAGATCGGTGCTACAGAGATTTCAGGTGGGGACGGGTGTTTCACCGTGCGGGATTGGCAGGGTGGGGAGCACCGGTATTGGGGCTGAGTTCGTTGGTGGAGCCTCGCGGCCTTTGCATTCGATCGTCACCCTTGGGTCAAGCCCGAGGGTGACGATCGGAGGTGGGACGAATTAATTCACCACTTGCGGATCAACGTCCTGGGAATAGTCGACGCCGCCGAGGCCGAAGCCAAAGAGCTTAAGGAACTCGGTGCGGTATTTCGGCAGGTCTGCGAGGGCGGGCAGGGACTCGGTGGTAAGAGCAGCCCAGCGCTTCTTGAGTTCGGCCTGAACGGGTGGGGAGAGTTCCCAATCGTCGACGCGGATGCGGTTTTCGTCGTCCAGCTTGGGGGTGCCCTGGAGCTTGTCGCGGAACAGGCGGTCGATCTGCTCGATGGTGCCTTCACCAATCCCCATCTCGTCCATGACCTTGATCAGTAGCGTGCCGTAAAGCGGGACGACGGGAATGGCCGAACTCGCCTGGGTCACCACGGCCTTGAGCGCAACGACGTTGGCAGCCTGCTCGCCAAAGCGCGCGCGGATGGCGCTGGCGGCACGGTCGAGATCAGCCTTCGCCTTGCCCAGCGTGCCCTTGTGGTAGATGGGCCAAGTCAGTTCGCTGCCAAGATAGGTGTAGTTGAGGGTGAGGAAACCGTCAGCCAGAACGCCGGCATCAGCGAGCGCCGCGATCCAGAGCTCCCAATCCTCGCCGCCCATGACCTTGACGGTGGCGGCGGCTTCTTCCTCGGTGGCGGACTCGACGGAGATTTCAGAGACTTCGCCCGTGGTGGTGTTGAGCGTCTTTGACGTGACCGAACTGCCATAGGGCTTGATGGCAGAGCGGAAGGTTTCGCCGGTTTTTGGATCGGTGCGGACGGGGGAAGCGAGGGAATAAACGATGAGGTCGACCTGACCCAAATTGGCCTTGATGGCCGCGATGGCTTCGGCTTTCACCGCGTCGGAGAAGGCGTCGCCTTCGATGGTCACGGCTTTGCGGCCGGCGGCCTTGGCGCGGTTCTCAAAAGCGCGGTTATTGTACCAACCAGCAGAGGCGGGCTTGTTTTCGGCAGGCGGGCGCTCGAAGGAAACGCCGACCGTGTCGGCATCACTGCCAAACGTGTTGACGATGCGGGAGGCCAAGCCATAGCCGGTGGAGCAGCCGAGGACCAGAACGCGCTTGCGGCTGGAAGGGATCGGGCCCTTGACCACGACATGATCGATCTGGCGCTGCACATTGGTGGCGCAGCCGACAGGATGGGCCGTGGTGCAGATGAAGCCGCGGATCTTGGGCTCGATGATCATGGGAACACTCCGGTGATTTTGGCTTACCGCAATAGCGGTATTGAAGGCGCGCGGCTACCCCCACCTAGCCTCCCCCTGAGAGGGGGAGGGACGGATCGGGGCTTTGGTGAGATCGTGCCACAGCCACGAGGCGGTTCCTCCCCCATCTAGTGAGAGTTAGGTGGGGGTTGTTTCCAGTGCCCGGCCAGCAGGGAAGATGCCGGACATGACGACAAAGCCGGGGATGCGGCGGACGCGGTCGCACCAGCGGCGAAGGGCCGGGTAATCCTGCCGGCTGATGCCGCCTTCTTCCGACAACATGACATAGGGGAAGCACGCTATGTCGGCGGTGGTTGGGTGGGCCGCGCTGCAGAGCCAGGGGCGGTCCTCGCGCTCGCCGAACCAGAGGTGCTCGTCGATGAGCCGGAAAATGCGGTGGGCGCCGGCCTGCGCCTTGGGAATGTCGAAGTTGTAGTCGAAGCCGAGGGCAAGGCGGGCGGCGGAGGCTGTCGTGGTGATATCGTCGGCAACGGCATGCCAGCGCAGGATCTCGGCAGTGATTGCCGGATCATCGGGAAACCAAAGGCCGGTCTCGTCGTACTTCTTGGCAAGGTAGGCAAGAATGGCGCCGCTATCGGACAGAACCAGACCGTCGTCCTTGAGCACCGGCAATTGACCGAATGGATTGAGCTTTAAGAACCAGTCGGACTTGTGCTGGCGGCCAGGGAAGAAATCGACCGGGACGATGTCGTAGCGCAAGCGCAGAATGCTCATCAGCAGGCGCAGCTTGTAGCAGTTGCCGGAGAGCTCAAAGTCGTAGAGGGTGATCATGATGTGGTGGTGCTCCGGCCTGTACCCTCTCCCTTGCGGGGAGGGTTAGGGTAGGGGTGCTGTGCAAAAGGCTGGACTCGATGTTCTTTGGTGACGCAGCACCCCCACCCTTGGTCCCTCCCCGCAAAGGGGAGGGTGTCGACTGCGCCATCTGTGATGGAGAACATCCTTAGATATCCAGCACCAAGCGGCTGCTTTTCGCACGGGAGACGCAAGTCAGCATGGCCGTGTTGGAGCGCTTTTCGGTATCGTTGAGATAAACGTCCTGGTGGTCACACTCGCCTTCGATCACGCCGGTGAGGCAGGTGCCGCAGGCGCCTTGCTCGCAGGATGAAGGAACCTGGAGGCCTGCTTCGCGCATGACTTCTAGAATGGTCTTACCAGCGGGCACCTGGAGCGTCATGGCGGAGCGGGCGAGTTCCACCTCGAACGACGAACTGCTGTCGAGCACACGATCGTTGCGGAAGTATTCGAAGTGGATGGACTCTTCGGGCCATCCTTGCATCGCAGCGGTCACGCGGACGGACTCCAACATGGCAGAAGGTCCGCAGACATAGACATGCTGGGCATGGCTCCACTGACCAAGCGCTTCGGCAATGGTATGGCCGATGGTGTCGCGCGTGAGACCGGTATGCAGCAGCACCTTGCCATGCAGCGCCTCAAGATCAGCGCGGAAGGCCACCTGTTCGCCTTGGCGGGTGAAATAATGAAGTTCATAGGGCAGGCTCGACTTATCCAGAAAGCGAGCCATGGAGAGGAGTGGCGTGATCCCGATGCCACCGGCGATAAGCACCGTCCGGGTCGCGTCGCGGCGCAGGGGGAAGTTGTTGCGCGGTTCGGAAATTGACAGAAGATCGCCTTCGCGTACCGACTCGACAAGAATCTTGCTGCCGCCCTTGCTGGCGCTCTCCTGCTTGACGCCAATGATGTAGCTCAGGAGATCACCCGGACCGTTGGTGATGGAATATTGGCGGATCAGCCCATTCGGCAAATGAACGTCGATATGCGCGCCGGGTTGGAAGGTCGGCAGGTGGCCCTCGCGCGGGGCAAGCTCGAAACCGATAACGCCATCGGCACTGGTCCACTTGCGCTTGACCACGACAGTGATGGTGTTGCCGCGCGGAATGGCGATGTCGGGCATGGTGGCGAGATCAACCGAGACTTGTTCAAAGACTGGCTGCAGCGGCTCGGGCGTCGGTTTCTTGCGGGCAACCCGTTCCAGGCGATCGCGCAGCTTGCCCAGAATTTCATTGTAGTGGCGCAAGGCGGCGGGTGCGTCCATGGGCTGGTTAGCAAGGAGGCCGCGGATCACGGCGCGATTGCTGTCGACGGGCTGAACGAAAAACAAGGCTGCGCCCAAACGCACAGCCGAGGGCGGTAGGAGATCGGCAGGCTGATCGTCCGGCGCCAGACCGACTAGGCCGGCCAGTACGTCCTCGGGCGTGGCGTTGACGGGAACAGGGCGCAAGGGAAACCATTCGCCCTGCTCGGAGCCCGGAAATGGCGTAAACGGTATATCATCATTGGCGGCCGACCAAACGAGGCCGAACGCTTCGTGGACCGGGTAAGTCTTGTTCTGGATGCGGCGCGCTGGGGCGTCGGCAGGATGGGCGGGAATATAGGTGCAGCCAGCCGAGCGGTTAGCATAGCGCCAGCCATGGTACTGGCACTTGAGTTCGCCACCCTCGTTGATGCCGATGGAAAGGCGCACGCCGCGATGAAGGCAGCGATTTTCCCAAACGTTGACGTTGCCGTCATCAGCACGCCAGACGGCGAGTTCCCGACCGAGAAGCTGGCCATGAAAGACGTGGCGGAACGGGAGGTCATCGGAACTGGCGATGGGGTACCAATTGGTATCGGTCAGAATTTGCGTCATGGATTCATCCGAAGACTTCGATGATCGCGCCACGATCGGATGAATACGCTTTTAGCCACCCTGGCGTACGGGGCGGCACTTGATGGCATCTAGCCGGCTGCCGGGATCACCCCGTAGGTAATGCCCTTTTGGGAGAGCCAGCGACGATAAGCAATGGCTGATTTGTCAGCCCGGATCGGGGTTTCCGAGCGGGGATCGAGCGGCAGGCGCTTGGGATATTGGTTCTCAAGGATTGGCTTATCCTGGCCAAAAATTGTCTGCTGGAACCGACGCAACTCGGTAATGGTCGAGGTGGAATCGATCATGGACTGCAGCAGGTGGGCGCGGCAGCGCTCCTCCCCTACTGGCTGGAGGAAAATGGCGATAACGTCGCGCCGCTCCGGTGCCTCTGGCGAGGACTTGTAAAGCACCGAGCAATAGGGATGCGGCACGCGGTAGACATATTCCACTTCCATGCCGTCAGTGGCCGAGAGGGCTGCGCGGGGCTGGAAGAAGCGGCAGCGGGTGGCGAGGACTTCGTCGCGCTCCTCGGAGACTTCGACGTCGTATTCCTTAACTTCGGTGTGCGGTTCAGCGCCCAGGATGTCGGTGTGGACATATGGGAAATGCCCCATGTCGAGGAAGTTTTCTACGGCACGCGGCGCGGACACATGAATGCCGATGGAGCCGCAACTCATGTTGACGCGGTCCGGTTCGGCATATTCGGGAATGGGGAAGAGCTCTGCGGATGGGGTGCCTAGCGAAGTCCAAATGAAGCCATAGCCAGTCGTCACCGGTAGGCGATCTACGATTGTTTCCGGATCGATCTCCTCTCCGGCTTGCTCGTCGGTACGGCGCCAGACGATGGGCATGCCGTCATTGTCGCGCGTCATAGCGAGGGGGGTGTCGAGCAGGGTGGTGCACTCGACAATACCGGGCGGAAGCTCGTCGATGGCGGCGACTACCTGCCAGGAATTGAGGGTCAAGGGGTCTGGTGTGGTCATGGGGGGAGAATAGCGCCCGGGCACGCGGAGGGGAATGGGAAATTGGGTGGCATGGTGCCGCCCAATCCACCAACGTCATCCCGGACTTGATTTGGGATCCATCTTGAGATCACAGGATTGGCCCTGGGTCGAGCTCGGGGTGACATCGTAGGTGGGGAGAGTTCTAGGCAGGGCACTAACCACGAAAAATGTCGAAAGGGCCGAAGGCTTGGGTGGTGGCCATTACTTGGAGGCGGTTGACGTTCACGTGCTCGGGCAGGAGCGTGGACCACATGATGGTCTCGGCGATGTCGTCGGCGTTCATGGCCTTCGTGTTTTCGTATGGTTTGGCGGCCTTGCTTTCGTCGCCCTTGAAGCGGACCAAAGAAAACTCTGTTTCAGTCAGGCCTGGCTCGATGTTGGTGACGCGGATGTTCTTGCCTTGGACGTCCGAGCGTAGGTTCAGGGCAAATTGCTTAACGAAAGCCTTGGTTGCGCCATAGACCGAGCCGCCGGGATAAGGATAGTCGCCGGCCACGGAACCCAGGGTGACCACATGGCCGCCGCCGCGCGCGATCATGCCTGGCAGCAGGGCACGCACGGTGTAGGCAAGGCCTGTGATATTGGTCGCGATCATGGTTTCCCAATCCGTGATGTCCGTTTCGGCGGCGGGCTGCAGGCCCAGAGCCAAGCCGGCATTGGCAAGAACGATGTTGATCCCGGTGAACTCTGGGGGAAGGGAAGAGATGGCAGCGTCGATCGCAGCGCGATCCCGCACGTCAAGCTCAATGATGTGGCACTTGCTTGTGCCCAATTCGTTCTGCAGGTCGACCAGCCGGTCATAGCGGCGCCCTGTCGCGATCACCTTGCCTCCAGCCGCAACATAGCGGCGAGCAGCTGCGGCTCCAAAGCCCGACGTAGCGCCGGTGATGAAAACAACAAAGCGGCTGGGATCAAGCAATTGGTACATGAACGTGTCCGAAGAAGCAGGCGGAAGACGCCGCTTTCTGGACCGCGTGTACCTTCGGGTCAACCGGGCAAAGCTGCAAGGAAGCGTTGCGCATCGGCCACGATCGGGTAGTCAAATCGGATTCAAGCTGACAAGAACCTGTTGTTTGTGTCGGGGCAGCCCTAAACTTGCCATGAAACGGACGCCTGTTGGGCAGGCGTTAGCGTCAGCGCAAGCGGGGTGGACTTTTGTTTAACGCAATCTTTCCGCTCCAGAGGGCAATCTACGCATTCTGCCTTTGTGGTTGAAGCGTAACGGGCGGGATTTGGTCCACTGCATATCGCGCGAATAGTAACGAGTATGGGCGCATTGTGCGTTGCGGTTGCAGGTCTCGGCCTCGCGGCACCGGCCAGTGCTTTCGAAATTTTCGGCATCAAGCTGTTTGAGGATCAAAGCGATGCCGATGCGGAAGCCGTCATTGCCGATCCGCAGCCATACACTGTTTCGGTGGTGGTGAACGCCACGGAAGATCTTGAAAGCGTTGTCCGCAATGCTTCGGCGTTGGTTGCTGATGAAGAGGAACCAGCCTCGGGCGCGGCGGGCTTGCTGGCCAAGGCGCGCGGCGATTACCGGCGCATCGTGGCCGCGCTCTACGAAGAAGGCCATTATGGCGGCGTCGTCAGCATCCGGGTGGGTGCCAGCGAAGTCACAAGCCTTCCTCCAGACGTTGATCTGCCTGATCCTGTGCCGGTGACCATTGTGGTCGATCCCGGTCCCCTGTTCAATTTCAATCGTGTCGACATTGTCAATCAGGCGCCGCCCACAAGCGATCCATTCGACCAAGTGGATTCGCCATCAGGACGCGGCTTTGGCGCAGGAGAAGTGGCACGCTCCAGTGTCATAACACGCGCGGAAGGTCTCGCACTCGAGGCTTGGCGGCAGCAGGGCTATGCCAAGGCTGTGGTTCGCAGCCGCGATGTGGTCGCTGATCATGCCACCAACCTTGTTGACGTGGTGATCACTGTTGATCCCGGCCAGAAGGCCGCATTCGGCGATGTCACGGTCGCGGGTACAGAGCGGATGGATCCTGAGTTCGTGCGGCGCCAGACGGGGCTCGCGCCAGGTGAGGAGTTCGATCCGGACGAAGTGGAGCGCGCCCAAAAGCGCCTGGACCGCCTTGAAGTGTTCCGTTCTGCCCGGCTCGAAGTAGCAGAGTCGATCGGGCTGGACGGGCTGCTGCCTTATGATTTGATCGTTCAGGAACTGCCGGGCGCGCGCTTCGGCGTTGGCGCGACCTATTCCACCATTGACGGGCTCGGGGTGGAAGCCTTCCACCTCTGGCGCAATCTTTTCGGCCAAGCCGAGCGCCTGCGGCTCGATGCGCGTATAGCGGGCATCGGCTTTCCGGTGGAAACGGAAGAGTTCGACTACTTCTTTGGTGGGACCTTCACCAAGCCAGGCATCTTTACGCCAGATACGGATCTAGTTGCCACGATTTCGGCAGAGCGGACGGTTTACCCGACCTACACCGAAACGGCTGCCAACGGACGCGTGGGCCTGACGCACATCTTTTCGGACCAGATCACCTTCGAAGGTGGCGCCGAATTTGAGCGCAGCCGGTTCGACGATGCGCAGGGCACGCGCGACTTCGCCCTGGTCGGCGCTTATGGCGCGGCGACGCTCGATTTCCGCGACAATATGGTGGACCCCACCAGCGGCTGGTATCTGCGAGCCGATATTGAGCCATTCTACGAGTTCAACTACGGCAATGCGGCTGGGCGGGTCACCGTTGAAGGCCGCACATATTTTGGGTTCGGTGAAGAAGATCCATTCGTTCTCGCCGGGCGCATGAAAGCCGGTGCGGTTATAGGGGCAGAACTGGGCGAGATACCCCCAGACCGGCTCTTTTTTGCCGGCGGCGGCGGATCGGTGCGCGGCTATGGATATCGTTCGATCGGCGTGGATGACGGATTTGGCAATATCATCGGCGGACGGTACCTTTTGGAAGCTTCGCTGGAGGCGCGAGCCAAGGTAACCGAGAGCATCGGCGTCGTCGGCTTCCTCGATGGCGGCTATGTCGCCGGCGACGAATTTCCTGGCATCGAGGATCTGCGGCTCGGGGCAGGCGTGGGCCTGCGCTACTATACCGGCCTCGGACCATTGCGACTGGATTTGGCCGTGCCGCTCAACAAGCGCGAGGGCGATCCCGATTACGCCATCTATGTTGGCATAGGGCAGGCGTTCTGATGGGCAAGACTCTTTCCTCTTTGCGGCAGCTTGGCTTTGTTGTTCTCCTCTCCTGCGGCATGGGTGCGGTTGCGCCAGCGTCGTCGCTGGCTCAGGAAGTGGCTGGCACCGCGAGCGAAGCCGAGAAAGGCTTTCTCACCAATTTCGTGCAAGATCGCCTCTCGACGCCCGACCGGCAGATCCAGATCTCCAACATAGACGGCATCCTTGGCTCGGACGTCTCGATCCGCGAGATCACCATTTCGGACCAGGAGGGCGTCTGGCTGCGGGTCACCAATGCCCGGTTGACTTGGAACCAGGCAGCGCTTTTCTTGGGGCGGCTGGAGGTGAGTTCGCTCACCGCCGACAGCATCGACTACATCCGCAATGCCGTGCCAGCGGAAGGCGTCAACCTCCCGCCACCCGAAGCCGGTACACTGGAAATTCCCCAGTTCCCCGTCGCCATCATCCTCCAGCAGCTCAGCGTTCCCAAGGTTACCTTCGGCGAAAATGTTTTCGGGCTGGGATCAGAAATATCGCTGGCCGGTGGCTTTACGCTCGATGATGGCAATCTCAACGCCAATCTCGATGTGGTGCGGCTGGACGGACCAGGCGGTACGCTCGACCTGGATGTGGCTTATACCAGCACGGACAATGTCATCGATCTCGGCCTCTCGCTCGTCGAGCCCGAAAATGGTGTCATCGCCAATCTTCTCAGCATCGAGAACCGCCCGGCGGTGACGTTGACCCTATCGGGTGCCGGTCCTGTTGCCGACTTGCGCACCGAACTGGTGCTGCAGGCCAATGGGCAGACGGCCTTGTCTGGCGCTGCGACGATCGAGCAGCAGACCGAAGGCTTTGCAGTCGACGCCGATTTGCGCGGACCATTGGCGACGCTAGTGGCAGAACCCTATCGCCCGTTCTTCGGCGCCGAAACATCACTGAGCGCCAATGCCCTGGTGCGCTCGGCCGGTGGCTTTTCCATTACTGGCCTGCGGCTGAACGGGGGGCAGCTGTCCCTCGAAGCGGCGGCGGACACCACGGCCGACAATTTCCTCCGTACCCTGGCGCTCAACGCTGTTATCGCTGACCCGAACGGCGCGGCAGTGACGCTGCCGGTGCCCGGAAGCGCAACGCAGATCGACACCGCGCAACTGGCGATTGCGTTTGGCGGGGAAGGCAATGAGGATTGGACCTCGACGCTGAGCATCGCAGGCCTTTCCACGGGCGACTTCAGTGCTGATACGGTCGCTCTGAGCGTAGGTGGTATCGCTAGCAATCTGAGTGACCCGGCAACGCGGCGCGTGACCTTCAATGGTGATGGAACGCTCGCCGGCATAACTGCATCTCCGGAAGTTGAAGCGGCGCTGGGCGATGGCGTTGGTGTCGGCATTGCCGGGTTATGGAATGCGGGGCAGCCAGTTGAACTCGCCGAGTTGCGGGTTGCAGGTGATGCCCTCACGGCCATGTTGACCGGTCAGTTGAGCGGGCTCGACTTTACGGGCAACATTGGTGTCGAGACCTCCAGTATTGCGCCGTTTTCGGGGCTGGCGGGGCGCGACCTTGATGGTGCGCTGTCGCTCCGAGCCAGTGGCTCTATTATGCCTCTGACCGGCGGCTTCGACCTGACGCTGGACGGTACCGGAACTGATTTGCGGATCGACGATGACGTGGCTGACCGCCTGCTGGCGGGCGCTGTTGCCCTGAGCGGGCGTGTTGCGCGCAACACCAATGGGCTAACAGCTGACGACTTCCGCATTGAGAACCCGCAAGTGCAGGTGCTGGCAGACGGTTCGTTCTCAAGCGAGGTCGCGGACTTCACCTTCAACCTCGATCTCAGCGATCTGGCGCTCCTATCCGAGCAGGCGTCGGGCGCGCTCCAGGTGGCTGGAACGGCGAAGGGTGCCGAGGGCGTCATCAATCTTGATCTGGATGCCGATGTAGAGAGCGGCGCGCTGGCGGGGCGCCAGCTGAGGGAAGCGAGCATCGACTTCGTTGGGCAGTATGCTGAGGAGGCCTTGAACGGCACCATCAATGGCGAAGCGGGGCTGGATGGCTTCCGGACGGCGCTCTCCACCGCCCTTGAGCTCTCCCCAGCCGAGCAGGCACTGCGCGATATCGATTTCCAGGCGGCTGGAACCCGCGTCACGGGTGAGTTGGCGCGTGTTTTAGTAACCGGGCTGATTGATGGCAATCTCAGCTTAGTTTCGCCTGATGTTTCCGTGCCAGCCGCGCTACTCCTCCAAGAGGCCTCGGGTGCAGTGAATGCCGATATTTCGCTTGCGCCGGCGGGTGACAAGCAGGGCGTGACGCTGCGCGGGGATGTCCGGGAGCTTTCGATAAGTGGCATCCGGATTGGCGCTGCGGATATTTCTGCCGACGTCGCGGATGCATTTGGCGTTCCGGCAATCGATGGATCGCTCAACGGGCGAGACATTGCGGCGGTTGGCGTTGATATCAGCACATTGGTGGCCACCGCGTCTCAGAACGGCACTACAACCGCCTTTGACGCACAGGCCGCGCTTGCCACCGGCACTGATGTGGATGTCGCAGGTTCGTTGACGCCGCTCGATGGGGGGTATCGGCTAGCTGTGGATCGCGCCGAACTGGCGCAAGGGCAATTATCGGGTCGGTTGGCGCAACCGACCGTCCTCCAGGTGGCGGGTTCGAATGTCTCGCTCGACGCGGTGCGCTTCGACGTTGGTTCAGGCTCAATTACCGCGACCGGATCGGCTGGTGAGACGCTCGATGTTGCGCTCGACATCAATGCGCTTCCGCTATCCATCGCCAATACCCTTGCGCCCGATTTGGGACTGGCCGGCACGCTGAGCGGGCAAGCCAATATTAGCGGCACAGGAACGGCGCCGCAGGTCCGTTTCCAGGCGGAGGCGCAAGGAATCGATGCCGCTGCCATTGATGAGTTCGGCATTTCGCCTTTGTCCGTTGCCGCGAGTGGCAGTTTCGCGGACAACGTCGTCACCCTGGCCTCCCTTCGGGCGAATGGCTTCGGTGGGTTGACCCTCCAAGGGTCGGGCGCCGTGCCGCTTGGTGGCAATGGGCTTGATGTAACCCTCACCGGATCGGCGCCCCTAGCATTGGCCAACCGGTTCGTAGCTGACCGGGGCGGGCAGTTGAGCGGCGTGCTGACGCTGGATGCGCGGGTGACCGGCAGCGTTACGAGCCCACAGTTTGGCGGGCGCGTAGCAACTAGTGGCGCCGACTATGTGGATCCTGAACTTAATTTGCGCCTTCAGAACATCACCGGTTCGGCTAATTTGAGCGGCAGCAATCTGCAGATCGCTTCCCTCTCGGCCAATCTCGCAACGGGCGGATCTGTGTCGGCGTCCGGCTCTGTGGGGCTGACGGGCGGGTTGCCGGCCGACATCCGGGTCGCGCTCAACCAGGCGCGCTATGCCGACGGCAATCTGTTCGTGGCGACGGGTTCGGGCGCTCTGGCCTTGACAGGTAATCTGGCGGGCTCGCCCCTGCTCAGCGGCGATGTGCTGATCGATGAAGCCAACATAACGGTGCCGGAAAGCTTTGGTGGCGGCGCTCAGCTGATCGATGTGGAACATGTCCGGACGCCGCCAGCCGTGGAGCAAACACTGGCCCGGGCGCGTATCGATGAGTCCGGCGCACCGGTGCCGCAGACACGGCCGGGAGGCGTCCTGCTCGACATCAACATCAATGCACCCAACCAGATCTTCATTCGTGGACGCGGGCTTGATGCCGAGGTCGGCGGGTCGGTGCGGATCACCGGGCCGATCGGTGATATCCAGCCGGTGGGTGCGTTCCAGCTGACGCGCGGACGCCTGGCCATTCTTGGCCAACGGGTGAACTTCGAAAGCGGCGAGGTCACTCTGGTAGGTGACCTTGATCCGCAGCTCAACCTGGTCGCTAGTGTCGAAGGCGAAGACATCACGGTATTCGTCACTGTTTCGGGGCGTGCTTCCGATATCGAGGTGAGCTTTAGCTCCAATCCCATGCTGCCGCAGGACGAGGTGTTGAGCCGGCTGATCTTTGGCCGCTCCATGGGCGAACTGTCGCCGCTGCAACTGGCGCGGCTTGCCGCAGCGGCGGGCGAACTGGTGGGCGGCGGTGGCGGCGGGGGGCTGGTCGACAGCCTCCGCGGCGCGGCGGGACTTGATGATCTCGATATCGTCACGGACGACCAGGGCAATGTCGCTGTCCAGGCCGGCACGTACATCCAGGACAATGTGTATCTGGGGGTGCAGGCAGGGGCCGGTGGGCAGAGCCGGGTCACGATCAACCTTGATGTGACCGATGATCTAAAGGTGACAGGGGCGGCCGGGCAGAACGGGGATTCGAGCCTGGGTGTGTTTTATGAGCAGGACTATTGAGGACAGATCGGGCGTATAAGCCCATTTCCCTGAGTGAAACAGAACCGCGGCCTTAAGCCGGGGCTGTGCTCGGCAGTTCCGGTTTTCTGCGTGTGTTGATCTGTCCACCTGGCGGCAAGACCGATATCTCGAGCTGGATCCCGGCTCAAGGCCGGGATGACATGGTGATTGGCAAGCGTTTCGTTGTCGAGAGAACCTATTGCGCGCCGCCCGTGGCTGCCGCCTTGGCTTCGTCGTACCACCAGATGGTGGGGAAGCCGCTCGAGAATTCCGGCAAGATCTCAGGGTGGCTGAAGCGGTTCCAGCGGGCGATGCGGGACTGGCGCAGGGAATAGCTGGGAACCATGAGGTGGTGATGCAGCAAGGTGCGGTCGAGCGCCTTTGTTGCGGCTTCCTGGGTGGCACGGTCGTCGGCGTTGATAACCTTGTCGATCAAGGCATCAATGCCGGGATCGGCCAGGCCAAGATAGTTCTGCGAGCCTTCTTGGTTGACGCTGGAGGAGCCAAAGAAATAGCGCTGCTCATTACCGGGGGAGAAGGACTGGCCCCAGCCCGAATAGATCATGTCGTAATCGAATGAGCGCACGCGGTTGATATATTGCGGGCTGTCTACCGAGCGCAGGGATACGGCAATGCCGATCTTGCCGAGATTGGTGGCAAGGTTTTGGGCTACCGGCTCGATGGTCGGGCCGTTGAGGAGGATTTCGAAAGTGAATGGTGCGCCGGTCGGGCCCAGCAGTTGGTTGCCCTGCAGGGTATAGCCGGCTTCCGTCAGCAGCTGGAGGGCTGTGCGCAGGTTCTCGCGCAGCTTTTGCGGGTCGCCGCTAACGGGATTGGTGTAGGTTTCGGTGAAAACCGAGGGCGGCACCTGATCTTTGACCGAGTTAAGGATTTCCAGCTCTTCGCCTTCGGGCAAGCCGGTGGAACGGAACGGCAGGCCAAAGAAATAGCTGTCGATGCGCTCGTACTGGCCAAAGAACAGGGTATTGCTGAGCTCTTCGAAGTCGAAGGCATAGTTGAGGGCTTCACGGACACGCTCGTCCTGGAACTTCGGGCGGCGCAGATTGGGAATGAACCCGACCATGGTGCCGTAGCCGTTGTAATCTTGTGGGAACAGCTCTTGGACCACACGACCCTCTGCAACAGCGGGGAAGTTGTAGGCCGTGGCCCAGCGGCGAGCCTGGTTCTCGTTCCACCAGTCGAACTGGTCACCCTTGAAGGCTTCGAACTGCACCGTCAGGTCAAGGAAATACTCGATGCGGTACTCATCAAAGTTGTTGGCGCCGACTTGGGTCGGATGCGTGAGGCCCCAGTAATCCGGTACGCGCTTGTAGGTGATGGTACGGCCGGGATCGAAGCTCGCCAGCTGGTAAGGACCAGAGCCAAGGGGCGCCTCAAGGGTGGATTCTGCAATGTTGCGCGGCTCACTTCGGCTGTTGGTACCTTCCCACCAATGTTGGGGCAGGACCTGCAGTTGACCCAGGATCAGCGGGAGTTCCCGATTGCCGGTCTGGTCGAAGGTGAAGGTGACTTCGCCGGGTGTGGTGACCTCGGCCTTGACCACATTGGCATAGTACTGGGCCTGGTTGGGATTGAGTTCCTTGGATTTGTTGAAGGACCAGACCACGTCCTCGGCTTTGACCGGCTCGCCATCATGCCACTTGGCGGCAGGGTTCATGCGGAAGGTCACGGCGCCATAATCGGGCGCAATCCTGAGGCTTTCTGCGAGAAGGCCATAGTAGGTGTTTACTTCGTCAAGCGACGGCGTGAGCAGGGTTTCATAGATCAGGCCCAAGCCACCGGCCGGTTCGCCCTTGGGCAGAATGGGATTGAAGGTGTCGAACCCGCCCATGTCGCCCATGCGCACCACGCCGCCCTTGGGTGCATCAACATTGACATAGTCGAAATGCGGAAAACCGGCCGGGTACTTTGGCGCCTCGATCATGGTGAAGGCGTGGGACCAGGTATCCGTGGGAGTCTGCGCCGCGGCTGGAGCGGCGAGGCCGAACGCCAGCAAGGCGGTGATGAGCAGGGGGGCGAACTTCATCAGGCAGCTCCTGAATTGCAGAACATCGTGAGGAGATTAGGGGCTCTTTTCACGATAGGACAGGGGTATCAAGCGATGGTGCATTGACCACCGCAACATCGAAGGCCGCAGCCATCAAGGCCTTGGTATAGTCCGATTGCGGAGCGGCGAAGATGTCGGCGGCGGCGCCGTGCTCGACGATCTTGCCGTTGCGCATGACGATCAGCTGGTTGGCGAGGGCGCGCACAACCTTGAGATCGTGGGAGATGAAGAGGTAGGTGAGGCCATGGCGCTGCTGGAGGTCGCGCAGGAGGTCGACGACTTGGGCTTGGATGGAAACATCGAGCGCCGAGGTGGGTTCGTCGAGCACCACGAATTTGGGTTCGAGCACCATGGCGCGGGCGATGGCGATGCGCTGGCGCTGGCCGCCGGAGAACTCATGGGGGTAGCGGAAGCGGGCTTCTGGGGGGAGGCCAACCTCCTCTAAGGCTTTGATAACCTTTGTTTCTCGCTCGGCGGCGGTGAGTTTTGGCATGTGGACGGCGAGGCCTTCGCCGATAATGCGATCGATGGAAAGGCGGGGGCTGAGGGAGCCGAAGGGGTCCTGGAAGACGATCTGCAGGTCGGCGCGGAGGGGGCGCATGGCTTTCCAGGAGCGGTTCTGGAGTTCGTTGCCGAGAACGACGATGCGGCCTTGGGAGGGGATGAGGCGGAGGAGGGCGTAACCGAGCGTTGACTTGCCGGAGCCACTTTCTCCAACAACGCCAAGGGTTTCGCCACGGCGGATGGAGAGGTCGATGCCGTCCACGGCCTTGATGTGACCGACCGTTCGGCGCAGCACGCCGCGCTTGATGGGGAACCAAACCCTGAGGTTTTCGGCCTCTACGATGTTGGGTGCGGCGGGATCGGTGGCGGGTGGTTTGCCCCGTGGTTCGGCTGAAAGCAGGTGCCTGGTGTAGGCGTGTTGGGGATTTATGAACAGATTATGAACGGATTTTGCCTCGACGATCTCACCTTTTGTCATGACGCAGACGCGGTCGGCGATTTTCCGGACGACACCCAGGTCATGGGTGATGAAGAGCATGGCCATTCCGAGACGCTGCTGCAGCGATTTGAGCAAGGTGAGAACCTGCGCCTGGACGGTCACGTCGAGGGCTGTGGTGGGCTCGTCGGCGATGAGGAGATCGGGCTCATTGGCGAGCGCCATGGCGATCATGACGCGCTGGCGCTGGCCACCGGACAGCTGGTGCGGATAGGACGAAAGCCGGCTTTGTGGATCGGGGATGCCGACGGCCTCGAACAGTTCGAGCGTGCGGGCGCGGGCGGCGGTGGTGCGAAGGCCGCGATGAACCGCCAGGACTTCGCCGATCTGGCGCTCGATGGTGTGAACCGGATTGAGCGAACTCATCGGCTCCTGGAAGATCATCGAGATGTCGTTGCCGCGTACGGCGCGCAGTTCGGCAGGAGGGGCGGTGAGGAGGTCCTGGTTCTTAAACAGGATCTGGCCCGAGATGGCGGCGGAAGGCGGCAGTAGCTGGAGCACGGAGAGCGCGGTGACGGATTTGCCGGAGCCACTTTCCCCGACAAGGGCGACGGTTTCGCCGGGGGCGATGTCGAATGAAAGGTTTTTTGCCGCTTCATTAGCGCCAAAGCGGATGGTGAGGTCGCGGATGGACAGGAGTGGGGTCATGGGCGGCTTTGAGGGTCGCCGACGGACCCCCACCCTCGTTCCCTCCCCTCAAGGGGGAGGGAGGCAAAAGAGCCGATTGTCCGGCTGACACTGAAACGATGCGCCATGGTCAAAACAATCATGCCAGGGACCTGCGGGGGTCGAAGGCGTCGCGGACGGCTTCGCCGATGAAGACGAGGAGGGTCATCATGATGGCGATGGTGAAAAAGCCGGTGAGGCCGAGCCAGGGGGCCTGAAGGTCGTTCTTGCCCTGGGCGAGGAGTTCGCCGAGTGACGGGGAGCCGGGCGGCAGGCCGAAGCCGAGGAGATCGAGGGAGGTGAGCGTCACCACCGAGCCGGAGAGAATGAAGGGCATGAAGGTGAGGGTTGCGACCATGGCATTGGGCAGCAGGTGGCGGAACATGATGGTCCAGTTGGAGACGCCGAGCGCCCGGGCCGCGGCGACATATTCGAAATTGCGGCCGCGCAGGAACTCGGCGCGGACGATGCCCACCAGCGTGACCCAGGAAAAGAGCAGTAAGATGCCGAGCAGAACCCAGAAGCTGGGCGCAATCACCGAGGAGATGATGAGCAGCAGATATAGCGCGGGAATGGAGGTCCAGATTTCAATGAAGCGCTGGAACAGCAAATCCACCCAGCCGCCGAAATAACCCTGCACCGCGCCGGCGACGACGCCGATAACGGAGGAGATGATAGTGAGCGTCAAACCGAACAGGACCGAGATGCGGAAGCCATAGAGGAGGCGCGCGAGGACATCGCGACCGCGATCGTCCGTGCCCAGCCAATGATAGTTGCCCATATGGCAATTGGGGTCAGCGGTTTGCCCGGGATAGCGCGAGCAGAATTCTTCCCAGCTCATGAGCCAACTCGGCGCCACTGAGCCGGAATAAGGGAGGTAGGTGTCAACGGTCTGATAGCTGAAATGCACCGGTGGCCAGATAGCCCAGCCATTGGCCTCGATTTCAGATGCGATAAAATCATCGCGATAGTTGGTTAGGGCAAGGAAGCCGCCGAACTTGGACTCCGGGTAGTCCACAAAAGCGGGGAAGAGGAGCTCGCCCTTGTAGGACACCAGGATGGGGCGATCGTTGGCAATGAATTCGGAGCCAAGGGTTGCCAGGAACAGGACCAAGAAAATCCAGAGCGACCACCAGCCGCGCCGGTTGCGCTTGAAATTGGTCCAGCGCCGCTGGTTGAGCGGCGATAGCCACTTGTTGCGCGGGGCTTCAATAACCGCAGCTTGCTGGGCCAGGTCAGTCATACTTCGCGGCTTTCGAAATCGAGTCGCGGATCGACCCACATATAGGCGAGGTCGGAGATGAGGGCGACGACCAGCCCCAGCAGGCTGAAGATGTAGAGCGTGGCAAAGACCACTGGATAGTCGCGGTTGGACACCGATTCGAGGCCGAGCAAGCCAAGCCCATCCAGGGAAAAGATCGTTTCGATCAGGAGCGAGCCGGAAAAGAAGGCCGAGATGAAGGCGGCGGGAAAGCTCGCAATGATCAGCATCATGGCGTTGCGGAAGACGTGCCGATACAGCACCTGCCGCTCGGTCAGGCCCTTGGCGCGCGCCGTGGTGACATACTGCTTGCCGATCTCGTCGATGAAGGAATTCTTGGTGAGGAGCGTCGTGGTGGCAAAGGCGCCCAGACCCATGGCGATGATGGGCAGGGTCATGTGCCAGAAGTAATCAAGGATCTGCCGCCACCAGGGGAAGTTCTCCCAGCCCGGCGACACGAGGCCGCGCAAGGGGAAGATGGACCAGAAGCTGCCGCCGGCGAACAGGACGATCAGCATGATGCCAATCAGGAAGCCGGGAATGGCATAGCCGATGATGACGATCGTAGAGGTCCAGACATCGAAGCGTGACCCGTCGCTGACGGCCTTCTTGATCCCTAAGGGAATGGAGATGCCGTAGGCGATAAGCGTCATCCACAGGCCGAGCGAAATGGAAACGGGCATCTTCTCCTTGATGAGGTCGATGACCGAGATGTCCCGGTAGTAGCTTTCGCCGAAGTCGAAGCGCAGGTAGTTCCAGAGCATAAGCCCGAACCGCTCCAGCGGCGGCTTGTCGAAGCCGAACTGCTTTTCGATGCGGGCGACGAGGTCCGGCGACAGACCCTGGCTGCCGCGATAGGTGCCGCCATTGCCGCCTTGCCCCGGCTGGCCGGCAAAATCCCCAGCTTCGCTGCCGGTGACGCGCTCTGTGATGGACTGGTTCTGTCCGGAAAGGTTGGCAAGCGCCTGCTCGACCGGGCCCCCAGGAGCGAACTGAGTGATGATAAAGGAAATGGCCATGATGCCGAACACAGTCGGTATCATCAGCAGCAGGCGGCGAAGAATATAGGCGCCCATTCATTCCCCAACAGCGGATTCTTGCGTCCGCGAGCTAATTCCGGCTCTCCCAAGCCAGCAAATCACCTTAGGGTGAAACACCTTAGGGGCAAGTGCAACACTTTGATGGCAGGTTGGCAAGCCTGGGGGTGCTCGGCGGGCCTTGCTCGTTAGTGCTCCAGGCCGCAAGATCGGTCACGAGATCGGAGATAACCATGAGCTACCAAACCATCGCCCATGTGAAGAGCCCTTCGGCCGCGCGCGTGCTTGTGGTGGCCTTGCGCGCCCATGGTTTCAACCCGCTGGAGCAGGGGGAGGGCGGTTTGCCTGGGGTGCCCAATCTCTTCGGGCAAGAGGGTATTCCCGTGCAGGTACCAGAGGACGAGGTGCGTGACGCAACCCTTCTTGCCACCGAGTTATTGAAGGACATGGCGGCCTCCTGATCCCTATTACAGCCATAATGGTATGCCTTGGGTGGAATGCGGACCGGGCGGTTGTGTGCGGATGAGGGTTTGGCTATAAGGCGGCCAAGCTGTTAACCTTTATTTAGCCTTCGGGCAGGAGCGAACCTTATGACGGTTTGGATGCGCGGATCGTTGTCCGCTGCGGGTATTGCGACGATCGCGATGGTGCTGGCAGCGTGCCAGTCAACCGGATCGAACACGGCCAACCTCAACACCATCGGAGCACCCGCGCAGGTTGCTCCCGTGCAGAATTCAACCGTGCAGCAGGGCACGCTTCCGGCCCTCGGCGCCAGCGGCACGCCGGCTCCGGGCCTTGCCGGCCAGCCCGTCTTGGGCGGTGTTCCGGCCAGTCCGCAGGTGGCTTCGGTTAGCCCGACTGTTCCGGCTCCAGGACCGACTTCGACGACCATTGGCGCGGCCCCCACGGCGCCGACCACCACGCCCGGCACGCAGCCCGGCGGCTCCATGGTGTCCCTGGCGCCGCTTAACCAGCCGGCCGCTGGCGGCATGAGCTCGGGTCCAGAGGGCGTTTGGAATGTTGTAGCCGGTTCGGCGCAGTGCCGCCTGAATCTCCCTATGACGGCCAAGGCCGGCACCAGCTACTATCGTGCTTCGGCCCCGGGCTGCACGGTTCCCGGCCTGTCGGCCGTGACCGGCTGGCAGCAGGTGGGCAGCCAGCTGCAGCTTTATGATGATAACGGCAATATCGCTGCCTTCCTCGCCCCAAGCGGCGGCCGGTACATCGGGACTCTTGGCGGCGGACAAGCCATCTCCATGGCCCGTTAAGTTTTCGCTGAAGCCGGTCTGCAAAGGCCGGCTTCCTGCGCTTCCGGTGCTCACGTACATAAAGTACGCTGCGCTCCGGTACTCGTCAGCCAGCCTTTTCGACTCGGCTTGAGCGAAAACGCATCCAGCCCGGTCTCCCGTGTCGCTTTCCTCTCCACATCTCGAATCTGTCGGCCCCGTCAGTGCTGCTTATGCGGAACTGGCGGATAAGAGCGTTTTGTCGGCTGATCCGGCGCAGGCGGATGCAGCCGGGCTGCTGGATGATGTGCTGGCCGGGTTGATGGAAGAGAGGCCACGGGGATTTCTTGCGAAGCTGTTCGACAAGCCCGAACCGGTGCGCGGACTTTACCTTTATGGCGAGGTCGGGCGGGGCAAGACCATGCTGATGGATTTGTTCTTCGCGGCGGTTCCATTTGGGGAAAAGCGGCGGGTGCATTTCCACGAGTTCATGGACGAGATCCACGCCGGCATGGCGGCCTTTCGCAAAAGCGAAAAGGGCAGGGATGCCGATCCGGTGGAGGCCGTGGTGCGGCCGCTTGTGCGGTCAGGGCTGCGCCTCCTGTGCCTCGACGAATTCCATGTGCATGACATTACCAATGCCATGCTGCTGCAGCGCCTGTTCGAGAAGCTCTTCGCGCAGGGCGTGACGCTGGTCGCCACATCCAATGTGGTGCCGGACGAGCTCTACAAGAACGGGCTCAACCGGCAGCTGTTCTTGCCGTTTATCGATCTCTTGAAGCAGCATGTAACGGTCGCGTCCTTGCCGGCCGCGCAGGATTACCGGCGGCTGAAGTTTTCCGGCCAGCAGGTTTATGCCTTCGGGATCGGCAGTGACGCTCGCGCGGCGATGGACCGGCTTTGGGCGCGCATAACCGGTGGTGCCGCTGGCAAGCCTGCAACGATCGAATCGATCGGGCGGCACATCGCGGTGCCGCTCACGGCGATGGGTGCGGCGCGCTTTGCATTTGCCGATCTCTGCGAGAAGCCGCTCGGCACGCGGGACTTCGTGCGCATTGCCCATGCCTTCGACTCCCTTGTCATTGATGGTGTGCCGCAAATGGATCGCACCCGGTCGGATGCTGCCAAGCGGTTCATTCTCCTGATCGACAGCCTTTACGACCGCGGCGTGAAGCTGGGCGCAAGTTTTGCCGTGCCACTCGAGCAGCTGGGCAAGGACGAAAAGACGGCTTTCGAGTTCCAGCGCACCGTTTCCCGGCTGATCGAGATGCAATCGGAAGAGTATCTGGGCAAAGCCTTGCGTGATTCCCCAAGCGAAGAGAGCGTCTAGCCTCGTTTTGCGTTTTGGGCAGGGGGCCTTCACCCATGAGCAAGGCTCCATTGTCCGTTTAGACGAAGGGTTCACTTGCCCCTCCCGGCTGGGAGGGTTAAGACGTGCGCCAAATCAACGCAGACTGGGATGAGGATTAATGGCGCGCAAGAAGATCGCTCTTATCGGCTCGGGTCAGATCGGTGGGACCCTGGCCCATCTGGCGGCTCTCAAGGACCTCGGCGACATCGTCTTGTTCGATATCGTGGATGGTGTTCCCCAGGGCAAGGCGCTCGACATTTCCCAGTCGGCTCCGGTGGAAGGCTATGATGCCAAGATCACCGGCACCTCCAAGTACGAAGACCTCAAGGATGCCGACGTCGTGATCGTCACCGCCGGCGTGCCGCGCAAGCCGGGCATGAGCCGCGATGATCTCCTCGAAATCAACCTCAAGGTGATGGAGCAGGTGGGCGCGGGGATCGCGAAGTACTCGCCCAATGCCTTCGTGATCTGCATCACCAACCCGCTCGACGCCATGGTCTGGGCGCTGCAGAAGTTCTCCGGACTGCCGACCAATCGCGTAATCGGCATGGCTGGTGTGCTCGACTCCTCGCGGTTCGTCCACTTCATTGCCGATGAGCTGAATGTTTCGGTCGAGGACATCAACGCCTTCGTGCTGGGCGGGCATGGCGACACCATGGTGCCGTTGGCGCGCTATTCCACGGTTGCGGGCATCCCCTTAACCGATATCGTCAAGATGGGGTGGATGACGCGCGAAAAGCTCGACAGCATCATCCAGCGCACGCGTGACGGCGGCGCCGAGATCGTCGGCCTGCTCAAGACCGGTTCCGCGTTTTATGCGCCGGCGACTTCGGCGATCGCCATGGCGGAAAGCTATCTCAAGGATAAGAAGCGCGTGCTGCCGGCGGCGGCTTACCTCGACGGCCAGTATGGCGTGAAGGGTACGTATGTTGGCGTACCGGTGGTGATCGGTGCCGATGGCGCCGAGCGGATCATCGAGATTGCGCTGAACTCGGCCGAGCAGAAGGCTTTCGACAAGTCGGTTGCGGCCGTGGAAGGGCTGATCGAGGCCTGCAAGAAGATCGCGCCGAAACTCGCCTGATGGTGCCCCGGGCGCTCCCGCCGGGCGCCTAGCGCAGCTTTCTGCGCTTCCGGTGCTCACGTACCCTTAAGTACGCTGCGCTCCGGTTCTCGAAATCCACGCTATTCGCCTCGGCGGATAGCTCCCAGAGCACCATCAGGTGCCTCACACAGGGTTTAGCAATGAACATCCATGAACATCAGGCTAAAGAGCTCTTGAAGTCCTACGGGGCGCCGGTGGCGCAGGGCGTGGCGATCTTTTCGGCAGATGAAGCCGAGGCGGCAGCCCGCCAATTGCCTGGTCCGCTTTATGTGGTGAAGAGCCAAATCCATGCCGGTGGGCGCGGCAAGGGCAAGTTCAAGGAATTGGGCGCCGATGCCAAGGGCGGCGTGCGGCTGGCCAAGTCGGTTGAGGAAGTCGTCAGCAATGCCCGCGAAATGCTGGGCAATACGCTGGTGACCAAGCAGACGGGCGAAGCGGGCAAGCAGGTCAACCGGCTTTACATCGAAGATGGCGCCGATATTGCGCGCGAGCTCTATTGCTCGCTGCTGGTGGATCGCGCGACGGGCCGCGTGTCGTTTGTGGTGTCCACCGAAGGCGGCATGGACATCGAGGCGGTGGCCGAGCATACGCCGGAAAAGATCATCACAGTCGATATCGCTCCGACGGCTGGCGTGACGGAAGCCAATGTTCGTGAGATCGTCGAGGCGCTGAAGCTCGAGGGCGATGCGGCAACGGATGCGGGGACGCTGTTCCCGATCCTTTACAAGGCCTTTACCGAAAAGGACATGAGCCTCCTTGAGGTCAATCCGCTGATTGTCATGCAGGACGGACATCTGCGCGTGCTCGACGCCAAGGTGAGCTTTGACAATAATGCGGCCTTCCGGCACGAGGAACTGAAGCCCCTGCGTGACCTTTCCGAAGAAGACGCCAAGGAGATCGAGGCCTCAAAGTTCGACCTCGCCTATGTGGCGCTCGATGGCAATATCGGCTGCATGGTGAATGGCGCGGGCCTCGCCATGTCGACCATGGACATCATCAAGCTTTATGGCGCCGAGCCCGCCAACTTCCTTGATGTGGGCGGTGGCGCTTCCAAGGAGAAGGTGACGGCGGCGTTCAAGATCATCACGGCCGATCCGGCAGTGAAGGGGATCCTCGTCAACATCTTTGGCGGCATCATGCGCTGCGACGTGATCGCTGAAGGCGTGATCGCGGCCGTCAAGGAAGTGGGCCTTGAAGTGCCGCTCGTGGTGCGCCTCGAAGGCACCAATGTGAAAGAAGGCAAGGCCATTCTCGACCAGTCGGGCCTCAATGTGATTTCCGCCGACGACCTCGACGATGCTGCGCAGAAGATTGTCGCCGCCGTCAAGCAAGCCGCCTAAGCCCTGCCAAGAGAGTTTGAAAACCGATGTCCATTCTCGTTAATAAAGACACCAAGGTTCTCGTGCAGGGCCTGACCGGCAAGACCGGCACGTTCCACACCGAGCAGGCGCTCGCTTACTATGGCACTAAGATGGTCGGGGGCGTGAACCCCAAGAAGGCTGGTGAGACCTGGACCAGCGGCGTCGACGGATCGGCATCCCTGCCGGTGTTCGCCTCAGTTGCGGAAGGCAAGGAAAAGACTGGCGCCAACGCATCGGTGATCTATGTGCCGCCTCCGGGCGCTGCGGCTGCCATCGAAGAAGCCATCGATGCAGAAATTCCGCTGATCGTCTGCATCACTGAAGGCGTGCCGGTGCTCGACATGGTGCGGGTCAAGGCCAAGCTCGAGAAGTCGAAGTCGCGCCTGATCGGGCCGAACTGCCCGGGTGTGCTGACGCCGGAAGAATGCAAGATCGGCATCATGCCAGGGTCGATCTTCTCCAAAGGCTCGGTCGGTATTGTTTCGCGCTCGGGCACGCTTACCTATGAAGCTGTGTTCCAGACCACCAATGAAGGCCTTGGCCAAACCACCGCTGTCGGCATCGGCGGCGACCCGGTCAAGGGTACCGAGTTCATCGACATGCTCGAAATGTTCCTCGCGGATGAAGCGACCAAGTCGATCATCATGATCGGCGAAATCGGCGGTTCCGCCGAGGAAGATGCCGCGCAGTTCCTGATCGATGAAGCCAAGCGTGGCCGCAAGAAGCCGATGGCTGGTTTCATTGCCGGCCTGACCGCTCCCAAGGGACGGACCATGGGCCATGCTGGCGCCGTAATTTCGGGTGGTAAAGGCGGCGCGGAAGACAAGATCGCGGCCATGGAAGCGGCCGGAATTCGTGTTTCGAAGTCGCCAGCGCGGATTGGCCGGACTTTGGCTGAGGTGCTGAAGGGCTGACAGTGAAGACCCCCGCCTAGCCTCCCCCTGGGAGGGGGAGGGACTGGCCGGTGAATCCTACTGGATGGTGTTCAGCCCGATCTATGCCTCCGCTCGTAGGGAAGGCTAGATAGGGTTTAGCGGAACACTGATGCGACGAAAGTCGGTCGCGCTTCGGACACACAAGGGTGTTACGCCACTCAGTGCCCGAAGCGGCTATAACTGAATCGAGCCACGGCCCTGCTCAGGGGCCGTTACACTTAACAGGATACTAAGGATAAGCGGTCAGTATCCGAGCTAAATTTAAGGACCGCATGGACCGGCACTGAGCCGGTTGTTGAGAAGGATGGCGGGGCCAGCGCCTCGCACGAAAAGCGATGACACGACAGGAAAAGAACGACACGTTCTTGCTGACCTCGTTCCTCTATGGTGGGAACGCCGACTACATCGAGCAACTCTACTCCCGCTACAAGACCGATCCGAACAGTGTCGACGAGACCTGGCAAGGCTTTTTCGGCCGGCTGGATGATGCCGAAGGCGTTGCCGAGCAGAATGCCGAAGGCCCGAGCTGGGGCCGCAAGGACTGGCCGCAAAGCCCAAATGGCGAGCTGGTCAGTGCGCTGGACGGCAATTGGGGCGACATCGCCATCAAGACCGAAAAGGCCGTCGCCAAGAAAGCCGAGGCCATGGGCGTGGCCAAGGCCAGCGTCGCCGATGTGCTGCAGGCCACGCGCGATTCGATCCGCGCCATCATGATGATCCGTGCTTATCGCATGCGCGGGCACCTGCATGCTGATCTTGATCCGCTCAAGATGAAGGCCGAGGAGCCGGCGCCCGAGCTCGACCCCAAGAGCTATGGCTTCACCGAAGCCGATTACGGCCGCAAGATCTTCATCGACAACTATCTGGGCCTGGAATACGCCACGATCCCCGAAATGCTGGCGATCCTTAACCGCACTTATTGCGGCACGCTCGGCATCGAGTTCATGCACATCTCCGATCCGGAAGCCAAGCAGTGGATCCAGGAGCGCATCGAAGGGCCGGACAAGGAAATCACCTTCACCGGCGAAGGCAAGAAGGCGATCCTCAATAAGCTTGTCGAAGCTGAAGGCTTCGAGAAGTTCATCGACGTCAAATATACCGGCACCAAGCGCTTCGGCCTTGATGGTGCAGAAGCCACTATTCCAGCGCTCGAGCAGATCATCAAGCGGGGCGGCGCCCTCGGCATCAAGGACATCGTTTTGGGCATGGCGCACCGTGGGCGCCTTAATGTTCTGACGCAGGTGATGCAAAAGCCGCATCGCGCCCTGTTCCATGAATTCAAGGGTGGCGCGTTCTACCCAGACGATGTGGAAGGCTCGGGCGACGTCAAGTACCACCTCGGTGCGTCGTCGGACCGTGACTTCAACGGCAACAAGGTCCACCTGTCGCTGACCGCCAACCCGTCGCATCTCGAGATCGTCGATCCGGTGGTGTTGGGCAAGGCACGCGCCAAGCAGGACCAGCATATTTCTCCGAGCGGGAAGCTGATCAATATCGCGACCGACGGCAAGCCAGACCGATCCATGGTGCTGCCGCTGCTGATCCATGGCGATGCCGCGTTTGCCGGACAGGGCGTGATCGCCGAATGTCTGGGGCTATCAGGCCTCAAGGGTCACCGGACGGGTGGTTCGATCCACTTCGTGATCAACAACCAGATCGGCTTCACCACGAGCCCGATGTTCTCGCGCTCGTCGCCTTATCCAACCGATGTCGCCAAGATGATCGAGGCACCGGTCTTCCACGTCAACGGCGACGATCCGGAAGCCGTGGTGTTCGCGGCCAAGGTTGCGGTCGAGTACCGGCAGAAGTTTGGCAAGCCTGTTGTCATCGACATGTTCTGCTATCGCCGGTTTGGTCACAACGAGGGCGACGAGCCCTCCTTCACCCAACCGCTGATGTATTCCAAGATCCGCTCGCACAAGACGACGCTGGAAATCTATTCGGACAAGCTGGTTGCCGAAGGCCTGCTGACAGCCGGGGAAATCGACAAGCTGAAGGCCGATTGGCGCGCCAAGCTCGAAAGCGAATTTGAGGCTGGCCAGGACTATCGCCCCAACAAGGCCGACTGGCTGGATGGCGCGTGGAAGGATTTGCGGCCTGCTGATCAGGAAGGTCCTCGCCGTGGCGACACCGGCGTTGCCATCGATCGGCTTGCCAAGATCGGCACGGCACTGACGCGTGTTCCCGAGGGCTTCAACGTCCACAAGACGGTCAAGCGCTTCCTCGACAATCGCTTGGCGGCGATCGAATCGGGTGAAGGGATCGACTGGGCAACGGCCGAGGCGCTGGCGTTCGGTACATTGGTGACCGAGGGCCATCCCGTGCGCCTTTCGGGCCAGGACGTAGAACGCGGCACGTTCAGCCAGCGCCACTCCGTGCTGAATGACCAGCAGATCGAAAACAAGAGCTATACTCCGCTCAATAACCTCAGCGAAGACCAGAGCCGCTACGAGGTCATCAATTCGATGCTCTCCGAAGAGGCGGTGCTCGGCTTCGAATACGGCTATTCACTGGCCGAGCCCAAAGCGCTGACGATCTGGGAAGCTCAGTTCGGCGACTTCGTGAACGGCGCCCAAGTGGTGATCGACCAGTTCATCTCCTCGGGCGAGCGTAAGTGGTTCCGCATGTCGGGGCTCGTCATGCTCCTGCCGCACGGCTATGAGGGGCAGGGGCCGGAGCACTCCTCCGCGCGTCCCGAGCGCTTCCTGCAGCTTTGCGCCGAAGACAACATGCAGGTTGCCAACTGCACGACACCGGCAAACTATTTCCATGCCCTGCGCCGCCAGGTGACCCGCGACTTCCGCAAGCCGCTGATCCTGATGACGCCCAAGTCTTTGCTGCGCCACAAGCGGGCCGTGTCGGGGCTTGCCGAAATGGGTCCGGATTCGTGCTTCCATCGCCTCCTCTGGGACGATGCGGAGGCGCCAGGCGCACCCAAGACCACCATCAAGCTGGCCAGCGACGAGAAGATCCGCCGCGTCGTGCTGTGCACGGGCAAGGTTTACTATGACCTCCTGGAAGAACGCGAAAAGCGCGGGCTCAATGATGTGTACCTCCTGCGCATCGAGCAGCTTTATCCGTTCCCGGCCAAGGCACTGCTGGACGAATTGAATCGCTTCCGCAATGCCGAGATCATCTGGTGCCAGGAAGAGCCCAAGAACATGGGTGCCTGGGCTTTCATCCAGCCGTATGTGGAATGGGTGTTCGACCAGATGGGGCAGAACAACCAGCGCGTCCGCTATGTTGGTCGGCCGGCATCGGCTTCCACCGCAACGGGTCTGATGCGGACCCACCTGGCACAACTGCAAGCCTTCCTCGACGAAGCCTTCGCTCAATAAAGGACAGAGAAAATGTCGACTGAAATCCGCGTTCCAACGCTGGGCGAGAGTGTTACCGAGGCCACTATCGGCCAGTGGTTCAAGAAGGTGGGCGATACGGTCAGCGCAGATGAGCCGATCGTCGAGCTCGAAACCGACAAGGTGACCATCGAAGTGCCGGCGCCATCGGCTGGCGTGCTCGAAGCCATCGCGGCGCAGCAGGGCGACACGGTGGATGTAGGTGCGCTGCTTGGGGCCATCAGCGGTGCTGGCGCGGCTGCCAGCCCGGCTGCCCAGCCGGCCGAAAGCCGCCAGCAGTCACCGGCCAACAATGCTACCGGCCCTGAAGTGATCAAGCCCGAACCGGCACCACAGCCCGTCACCGCAACCGACCGGGCGCCTGCGCCATCGGCGCAGAAGCTGATCAACGAGAATGGCCTCAATGGTGGTGACATCAACGGCTCGGGCAAGCATGGCCAGGTGCTCAAGGAAGACGTGTTGGCCGCCCTAAGCCGGCCTGCCGCACCATCGCAGCCTGCAGCACCGGCTGTGCCGCAGGATGCTGCGCCCAAGGTGTATCAGCCCGCGCCAGCTTCGGCTCCGGCGGCCAAGGCACCTGAAGTCAAGGCTCCGGAGGCCAAGGCACCGGCTGCGCCGCGCGGACCTGTCGCTGCCGACGATGCGAGTCGCGAAGAGCGGGTCAAGATGACCCGGCTGCGCCAGACCATTGCCCGCCGCCTCAAGGACGCACAGAACACGGCGGCCATGCTCACCACCTTCAACGAGGTGGACATGAAGCCGGTCATGGACCTGCGCAATTCCTACAAGGAGCTGTTCGAGAAGAAGCACGGCGTAAAGCTCGGCTTCATGGGCTTTTTCACCAAAGCCGTGGTGCATGCGCTCAAGGAAATCCCGGCGGTTAATGCCGAGATCGATGGCGACGACCTGATCTACAAGCAATACGCCCATATCGGCGTGGCTGTTGGTACCGAAAAGGGCTTGGTCGTTCCCGTGGTGCGCAATGCGGACCAGATGAGCATTGCCGAGATCGAAAAGGAAATCGGCAATCTCGGCAAGAAGGCGCGTGACGGCCAGCTGTCCATGGCCGACATGCAGGGCGGCACCTTCACCATTTCCAATGGTGGTGTGTATGGCTCGCTGATGTCGACGCCGATCCTTAATGCGCCGCAGTCGGGTATCCTCGGCATGCACAAGATCCAGGAGCGGCCGGTGGTGGTCGGCGGGCAGATCGTGGTGCGCCCGATGATGTACCTGGCGCTGAGCTATGACCACCGGATCGTTGACGGCAAGGAAGCGGTGACGTTCCTGGTGCGCGTCAAGGAAAGCCTCGAGGCGCCTGAGCGGCTGGTGTTGGACCTCTAGGGTCTAGGAAAATTCGGAAGGGCCGGGGCGCTGCTCCGGCCTTTTCGTTTTGGGGGTGATATGGACAAGCCAGTTGTTGCTGTTACCGGCGGTTCGCGCGGGATCGGCGCGGCGATTGCGTTGCTCGCAGCCGAGCGCGGCTATGGCGTGGTGGTGAATTATGCGGCGAGCCGGGGTGCCGCCGAGGCCGTTTGCCGGGAGATTGAAGCTAGGGGCGGCGCTGCCCTTGCGGTTCAGGCCGATGTGGCTGTTGAGGCGAGATCGAACGGCTGTTTGCCGAGGCGGATGCGTTCGGGCCGCTGATGGGCCTCGTTAACAATGCCGGTGTGGTGGACCGGGCGGCGCGCGTCGACGAGATGGACATGGCGCGCCTTTCGCGCATGTTCGCCATCAACACCTTTGGATCGATCCTGTGTGCCGGGCAGGCCGTGCGGCGCATGTCCACGCGTTATGGTGGTAAGGGCGGGGCGATTGTCAATATCGGCTCGGCAGCCTCCAAGCTCGGCTCGCCAGCCATGTTCGTCGACTATGCCGCCGCCAAGGGTGCGATCGATACGTTCACGGTGGGGCTGGCGCTCGAGGTGGCCAGCGAAGGCATTCGCGTCAATGCGGTCCGGCCCGGCATCATCGAAACGGACATCCATGCCTCGGGCGGCGATCCAGAGCGGGCCGCACGCATGGCGCCGAGCCTGCCCATGGCGCGCACGGGAACGGCCGAGGAGGTGGCGCGAGCCGCATTGTGGCTCTTGTCGGATGAGGCTAGCTACACGACGGGCACGGTGATCCACGTTTCGGGCGGGCGAGCTATTGCGCCGTGACGAGGGGTGCTCACAATGGCGTGGGGATTGGGTCCGTTAAAGATTTGCTAGTGTTTTGGGCTGCTTAGAAGAGGTCTCTGCGACAATGCTGGAGTTGAGCTATTGAGACGTTTTCTCCTTGTGATGTTTGGCCTGCTCGCCTCGCAGGTCCAGGCGCAAGAAGCGGCCAATGCCAAGCTTATTGGCGAGCTGATGGCTTTTCATGGATCGGAAACGATCGTCTCGGCCATGACCACGCATTGCTACGAAACGACCGGGCTCGATAGCGCCTACAAGACTGCCTACGATAATTGGTATCTGCGCAATGTCGGTTTTCTCGACCTGGCCGACCGCGTGGCGGCGCGGCTCGGGGGCGGAACGCCGGAGGAGATTGCGGCCGCGGAGAATTATGGCGGCAGCCAGATCATGAGCGCCTATAACCAGGCCGAGGACAAGGATGTCTTTTGCCGCGCTTTTCTCGAGCAGGTGGATAGCGGCGCGCTTGATATCGACAAGCAATTGCCTGAGGCGCTCCGGCAAGCGCAGCAGATCGCGGCGCAATAAGGGCGCCTGTTTGCACGGCCGGGCTTGCCACAGGCGCGGACTCGGCTAAACAGGGGTGGTTAACCCTTGGTGCACCCATGACCTTTCCCTGGTTCGAGTTCGCTGCGCTAATGCTGGCCTTCGGCATCAATGCCGTTATTCCGGGTGCCGACTTCGCCATGGTGCTGCGGCAATCGATCGCCCATGGAAGGCGCGCGGCGCTGTTCACCTCGGCGGGCATTGCCACCTCCATCCTGGTGCACGGCAGCTATACGCTCCTGGGCATCGGCGTGCTGGTGAGGCAATCGCTGATGCTATTCAACATCATCAAGTGGGTGGGGGCGGCCTATCTCGTCTGGCTAGCCATTTCGGCGTTGCGCAGCCCACCGCCCAAGCCGCCAGTGGAAGGTGACCTTGCCGGTGCGCGCCGCGGGGATTTTGCCGCCTTTGCCCTGGGCTTTCTCACCAATCTCTTGAACCCCAAGGCTGTACTGTTTTTCCTTGCGCTGTTTACCACGCTGGTTTCGGCGCATACGGCGGGCGACATCAAGGTGGTGTATGTGCTCTGCATGAGTCTCATGCTTTTTGCCTGGTTTGCACTGGTGTCGGTTTTCTTTACGACAGCCGCGGTGCGGCAGGGCTTTTTCCGCTTCGGCCGGTGGTTTAATCGGGTTACCGGCATTACATTCATGGCGCTCGCTGTGCGGGTTGCGTTGGCACAGCAGCATTAAGACAAGGTTCAGGACTTTTTCATCATGGCAGACGCGTTCGATCTCATCATCATCGGCTCGGGTCCGGGCGGCTATGTCGCAGCGATCCGCGCGGCGCAGCTGGGCATGAAGGTCGGCGTGGTGGAGAAGTGGCCGACCCTGGGTGGGACTTGCCTCAATATCGGGTGCATTCCATCCAAGGCGCTGCTGCATGCGTCCGAACTGTTCGAGGAAGCAACGCATGGGTTCAAGGCCATTGGCATCGATATCCCGACGCCGACGCTGAACCTGCCGCAGATGATGAACCACAAGACCGAAACGGTTGCCGCCAATGTCGGCGGGGTGGACTACCTGTTCAAGAAAAACAAGATCACCGTGTTGCGCGGCATTGGCACGATCGCGGGGCCGGGCAAGGTGTGCGTCACGCCGCAGAATGGCGCCAGCACGGAAGTCGAAACCAAGAACATCATCATCGCCACGGGATCGGTATCGGCGAGCCTGCCGGGGATCGAGATCGACGAAAAGAAGATCGTGACCTCGACCGGCGCGTTGACGCTGGAGAAGGTGCCGCGCCAGCTCGTGGTGATCGGCGCCGGGGTGATCGGGCTCGAACTCGGTTCGGTCTGGGCGCGCCTGGGCAGCCAGGTTACGGTGGTTGAATATTTCGATCGCATTCTGCCCGGCATGGACAGCGAAGTGGCGCGGCAGTTCCAGCGCATGCTGCAAAAGCAGGGCCTCGAATTCAAGCTGTCGAGCAAGGTGGCTGGCATCGACAAGCAAGAGAATGGCTCGCTCAAGGTGCGGGTCGAGCCTGCCAAGGGCGGGGAAGCCGAAGTGCTGGACGCCGACGTGGCGCTCGTCGCTATTGGCCGCAAGCCGTATACCGAAGGTCTTGGTCTCGACATTGTCGGTGTAGCGCTGGACGAGCGCGGCCGGGTTCGTGTCGATGGCCATTTCAAGACCTCAGTCGATGGTATCTACGCCATTGGCGACGTGATCGCCGGACCCATGCTGGCGCACAAGGCAGAAGACGAAGGCATCGCTGTCGCCGAAATCCTCGCCGGCCAGGCCGGGCACGTCAACTACGGTGCCATTCCGGCAGTGGTTTACACCAATCCGGAAGTCGCATCCGTCGGCAAGACGGAAGACGAGCTCAAGGCCGATGGGGTCGAGTACAAGGTCGGCAAGTTCCCCTTCACGGCCAATGGCCGCGCCAAGGCGATGTCGGCAACCCAAGGCTTCGTCAAGATCCTCAGCGACGTCAACACGGACCGGGTGCTTGGCGCCCATATCGTGGGCAAGAATGCCGGCGAGATGATCCACGAACTGGTTGTGCTGATGGAGTTCTCCGGCTCGTCCGAAGATCTGGCACGCTCCACCCATGCGCACCCGACCCTGTCGGAAGCCGTTCGCGAAGCTGCCCTGTCGCTGGGCGATGGCGCCATCCATATCTAAGTATTTAGGGGAGGGTGTGCGCATCCTTCCCGCAGGCGCGGCCTGCCGCTATCTCAACTCGGTGAGCATGGCGGCATAGGCCTCCTCGTGCCCGCCAGCCCAGTTCGGCTTGCCCGGTGCCGTCAGCAGGCCGCGACGCGGCGGGATGTAGCTCCGGATGCGCCGCACAGGGTCTTCGCGCCATTGGAGGTTGAAGGCGGCATAGCGCGGGAAGAATTCCATTTCCGAGTAGGGCAGGTGGTCATGCACCCACCAGGCCATGGATTCCCAGTCGCCGGTCCGCTCGTAATAGGGGATGAAGCGGTTGACCACGATGCAGGCTGTGGCACCCATCCGGCCTTGGGCATCGCGACGATCCCAGATGTGGCTGGCATAGTTGCTTTCATTGCTGCCGCAGTTGAGCTTGTTGCTGTTGCCGAATTCATTGACCTCGGGGGAACGGTAGGCCGAGCGGATGGATAGCTTGCCAAAGCGATCCTGCAGTGGCTCCAGCAGCGTTTCGCAAAGCATCTTTCCAGCGGCGATCGCCAAGTCGGGATCATCGGGGATATTAGCTAAGCCATGAACTGCTGCGATCTCCGAGTAGAGAAAATCGCGCAAGAAGAAGTTTTTGCTCAACCGGACGCGGCCGAGTTCTTCAAGGGCTTTGACCGATTTTGGCTGGCGCATGCTGGGTCTCGCTGGACGCGGCAATCTGGTGCGCTAGTTTGCTAAACGCAACCCGGTTTCAACAAGGCAATCCATGCTGCAGATCCTGTTCTATATCGCCATCACGGCCGAGGCGATGACCGCGGCCCTGGCAGCCGGGCGGCGGAAAATGGATTGGTTCGGGGTGTGCCTGCTGGCCTGCGTAACGGCACTCGGTGGCGGCACAATGCGCGACACCTTCCTCGGCCATTATCCGCTTTATTGGGTGGGCAATCCTTATGTCTTGCTGCTGGTGTGTGGCGCGGCCCTCTTCACCATTGCCATCGCGCGCGTCATGCATCGCCTGCGCTGGACCTTCCTGGTGCTCGACGCGCTTGGGCTGGTGGTTTTCACCATTGTGGGGTGCAATGTCGCCATGGAGATCAGCGCTCATCCGCTGATCGTTATCGTCTCCGGCATGGTCACGGGGATCGTCGGCGGGATCTTGCGCGATGTGCTGTGCAATGACGTGCCGCTGGTGTTCCGCAGCGAACTTTATGCCACTGTCTCGATTGTCACGGGCGTTCTCTACTATCTTGGCTCCGGCACTGCTATCAGCCGCGACATCGTCATCATCGTCGCCATTACCGTGGGCTTCTCGTTGCGCATGCTGGCGCTGCTCCGGAAGTGGGAAATGCCGAAATTCGTCTACGACAAGGACCTCTAGCTCTTTCCCCCGCACGCGTGTTGTGGCAAGCACTGCCATACAAGACGGAGGAGCGACGACATGCGGCAGACCTGGCGGTGGTTCGGGCCAAAGGATTTGTGCAGCATCGATGATATCACCCAGGTAGGTGCCCAGGGCGTTGTTAGCGCGCTGCACCATATTCCCAATGGTGTCGTGTGGTCTCCCGAGGAGATCGCCAAGCGCAAGCAGGAGATCGCAACGCGCAAGAATGGCTCGCCTTCAGGCCTCACCTGGGACGTGGTGGAGAGCCTGCCGGTCAGCGAGGACATCAAGAAGCAGAAGAATGGTTGGCGCGAGCACATCGCCAATTACAAGGTGTCGCTGAGCCATCTGGCCGACGCCGGCATCGAGGTCATCTGCTACAATTTCATGCCGGTGCTCGATTGGACACGCACCGATCTGCGGTACACCGTCGCCAACGGCGCATCCTGTATGCGGTTCGACATAAATGATTTCGCGGCCTTCGACATCCACGTCCTGGAACGCTCGGGAGCCGAGGGCGACTACACCAATGCCATCACCGACGAAGCGGCGCGCCGCTTTGCCAAGCTCGATGAGGATGGCCGCAAGCAGCTGGCACGCAATGTGACCATGGGACTGCCCGGATCGACCGAGTCCATGACGCTGGACGACGTCCGGGAACACCTTGCGGAATATGGCAATATCAGCCGCGACCTGCTGCGACAGCACTTCGTCGACTTTTTAAGCGAAGTGGTTCCGGTAGCTGAGAATTTGGGGCTGCGGCTTTGCTGCCATCCCGATGATCCGCCGTTCTCGCTACTCGGGCTGCCGCGCGTGATGTCCACCGAGGAGGACTACAATTTCATCCTCCAGGCCGTCAGCAGCCCGGCCAATGGGATGACATTCTGTTCCGGATCGCTCGGAGCGCGGCCCGACAACGACTTGCCGGGAATGATGGACCGTTTGGGCAGCAAGGTGCATTTTCTCCATTTGCGCAATGTCAAGCGAGACACGGACTACATCATGGGCTCGTTCTATGAGGCCGAGCATCTGGATGGCGACACGGACATGGTGGCGTTGATCGCGGCGATTGTTCGGGAAGAAAAGCGGCGTCGTGCCGAGGGACGTGCTGACCACAGCATCCCGATGCGGCCCGACCACGGGCAAGACATTCTGGACGATCTGGGCCGGCGCTCACAGCCAGGCTATCCGACGATTGGACGGATGAAGGGACTGGCGGAGCTGCGCGGGGTGTTCCGCACGTTTGAGCATGCGGCGCTGGGGCTTTAGGCGCAGCCTTAGTTCACTCGCCTTGCGATTGTTTGGGCATCTCGGGATGGATCCCGGCTCGAGGCCGGGATGACATTGTGGGTGTGGAGCCATTGGGCTGCTTAGCCCGATAGTTCAGTCTTCGAGCAGATATCCGCCGGCGCGAGAGGGGAGGGGCTCCGTGCCGACGATCTTGGCGATGGCGGTGCCGCCTTTTACGAACTTCGCCGTTGCGCGGGAGAGCACGAAGCCGTCGGTGCCGGCGAGGATGGGGGTGCGGACGAGGAAGGCCTCGGGGCCGTCCATGGCGATCAGGTCGGCAATGGGTTGTCCCTTGGTGACGCGGTCGCCTAAACCGACCCGATAGGCAAGCAGGCCCGGAGCATCGACGCGGAGCACTTCGGTGGCTTCGAAAAGCGTCGGAGCGGGAGAGGGCTCGGGCTCGCGGGCTGGCGCAACAGCGATCAGGCCGCGACCCGCAAAGAAGTTGAACAGGCCGTCGGCGTCTGTTTGACCAAGTTCGTCGAAGCTGTCGGCACGGCCGCGATATTCGAGCGTGGCCGTTTCGGCGCCGTTCGGGACAGGGCAATCGGGATGGGCGAGACGCGCCTTGCGATAGAACAGGGGCAGGACCTCGTCGAACGAACCGCCGCCGCTGTCTTCGGCCGTGAGAGTCGCGGCGACACCCATCCAGTCTGCCAGATCCTGGAGGCCAGGCATAAGCTCGGGCGAGGTGAAAATGTGCATCAGGCTTTCGTCGTCGCAATGAAGATCAAGGACGATATCCGATGCAGCGGCGGAGCGCAGGACAAGGAGGCGAAGCTGCTGAATGGCAGTGGTCGGTTGCTGCTCGTCGATCCAGTCGAGCACGGCCCGGCGTAGCAGCTGAACATTGTCAGCTGCGTCCTGGCCAAGCTTGCCCGAGATCCGATCGGCAACAAGTGGGTAAAGATCGGGCCAGCGCCGGTTGTAGTTGATGCCCGTTTCCACATCGTAGCGACCGATGTGGTGGCGCAGCGAGCGGTTGGCGAGACCCAGCGGATTGACCGATGGGAAGACAGTGAAATGGGCGTTGAGCTGGCCGGCAGCGTCTGCCTCCCGTAAGCGGGGCAGCAGATGGTGGAGCGCCATGGTGCCGGGTTGCTCATCGGCGTGGAGCGCGGCCTGGAGGTGGACGCGCGTTGCGGCGTCCTCCGGGCCCACTGTGTACCAGTAGAGCGTGATGGCATGGCCGGGCGTATCGCCAGCAATGGATGTGCTGTGCAGTTGGAAGGTCATGGGGAAGCTTTCAGCGGATCCACTTGGGCGCAAAGCGCAGGCGGGGGGCGGCGGACGGCATGTGGCGCATGAGGCGCTGGTGCACGAGGCCGAACAGGAAAAAGACGACGAGCGACACGGCAAGGAAATACAGCGCTGCCACGGAGAAATGAAGGAAGGCGTTGTAGTCGCGCTCGAACAATTCCTTGGCCGTGATCATCAGGTCCTTTTGCTGGCCGATGACCGGCAGGGCGAAATAAACGATGGCGGTGGCGTGAAACAGGAACACGACTTCATTGGTGTAGGCCGGCCAGGCGAGGCGGATCAGATTGGGCCAGATCACCCGTCGGAACTGCTGGACGCGCGACATGCCATAGGCACGGGCGGCCTCGACCTCGCCGCGGGGGACGGCGCGCAGGGCGCCATAGAAGATCTCGGCGGTATAGGCGGCGGTGTTCAGCACCAGCACAAGCGGGCCGATAAACAGGGGATGGAGGATGAAGCCCGATATGCCCAGCGGCTTCCACAAGGACACGTTGAACGAGAGCCCCAGCGAATAGATCATGAAGAACTGAATGAAGAGGGGCGAGCCGCGGAAGGCGTAGATATAGCCGCGGCTGAGGCGGGAGATGATGGGATTGCTCGAGGCCTTGCCTAGCGCCAGGAAGATAGCAAGGACGAAGCCGAGCGGAATGGAGGCGACGGCGAAGTAGATGTTGAAAAGGACGGCCGGGGCGAAAAGGGCAAGTTCTGCAAGGAAACGTTCCATCAGCCGCGCGCCTCGCTGAGAATGCCGCGGCCCATGCGCAGCATGAGGGCGTTGAAGAACTTCTCGGAAAGGAGCGTCACAAGAATATAAAAGAGGAACAGCACGAGGTAGTAGCGCCAGCGCCAGTCGTCATGGACCAAGCCGACCGAGGGCAGGAAATTGGGTGCGCCGAGCCGATCGGCCCAAAGGACGATATCGGCGATCTGCAGGAGCGACAGGAGGGATGTGGCCTTGACGATCAGCATCCAGACATTGGAGAGGCCGGGCAAGGCATAGACCCACATCTGGCGGATCTGGATGCGCCAGAGCACCTGTGAGGCGGACATGCCATAGGCGCGGGCGGCTTCGAGCTGACCGCGGGGTACGGACCGCATGGCGCCGTGGATGACATTGGTGGCGAAGGCGCCATAGACGAGGCCAAGCGAAACCGATGCCAGGATCAGGTATTCAGGCGTGCCCAGGAACCAGTTGGCTTCGCGGCACGGCGGCCAGGCAGCGCTTTGTGCTGCGATGCTTTCGGGCGTGCAGACCTGTTGGGCGAAGACCCATTCGGCGGCCTGTTCGAAGGCCAGGGGGAAGAACAGGAAAAAGAGCACATCCGGAACGCCGCGCACGATGGACGAATAGATGGTGCCAATGAGGCGGAGGGGAAGAAAGCGCGAGCTCTTGAGGGATGCGCCGATCAGCCCGAAAACCACGGCGAGCGTGCCGCCTACAACTGCGGCGAAAACGGTGAACTGAAAGCTGGCGTACCAGGTCAGGTGCTTGCCGTTTGTCAGGTAACTCAGCCAGAAGGCAAGATCCTCGCTCATATATTGGTCCTGGCGAGCACTAAGGGAGTGGTCTTTGAGATCGCTCCCTCTCCAGCATGAAGAGGGAGCGAAAGAGAGTGATTACTCAGCGAAGTAAGGGCCACGGCCCTCGAAGTACTGGGCGATGAGCTTGTCGACGGTGCCATCGGCCTTGAGGGCCGTCAGGGCATCGTTGAACTTGGTCTTGAGCTCGGCATCGTCCTTGCGCAGGCCAGCACCGACGCCGTTGCCGATCATCACGTCTTCGCCAACGAACTCGAGCGCGCCGCCCGAGGCTGCAACGACAGGCTCGAGGTAAGCGCCATCGGCGAGGATGGTGTCGAGATTGCCCGCGGCGAGGTCAGCCATGGCTTGGTCGGCCGTGCCGAACGAGACAACGGTGTTGTTGCCGCCGAAGTTTTCCTCGGCATAGGCAGCCTGGATCGTGCCGCCCTGAACGCCGATGCGCTTGCCTTCAAGCGCCGCGGGGTCGATCCCTCCACCGGCAGCCGCCACAAACTTGGACGGATCGGGTGGGAAGTAGTTCTGGGTGAAATCGATGGTTTCGAGGCGCTCGTCGGTGATCGACATGCCGGCCATGATCACATCGTAGTTGCCGGCCAGCAGGTTCGGGATAATGGAATCCCAGTCATTGCTGATGATTTCGCAGGTGAGGCCAGCCTTTTCGCAGATGGCATTGCCCAGGTCAATCTCGTAGCCCGCCAGTTCGCCTGCTTCGTTCACGAAATTCCAAGGAGCATAGGCGCCTTCCGTGGCGATGCGCACGGTCTCCTGCGCCTGCACTGCGCCACCCAAGGCCAGAACGGCAGCGATGGTTGTCAAAAATGTCTTCATGTGTTGCTCCAAAGAGATGTCTTGGTTGGTTCAGGCATGGGTTGCCGCATTCAGAAACTGCTTAAGGCGTGGAGATTTGGTGGCGCCAAAGATTTCGTCGGGCGTGCCTTCTTCCTCGATCTTGCCCTGGTGGAGGAAGATGACGCGGTCGCTTACCGAGCGGGCGAATTCCATGTCATGGGTCACCAAGACCATGGTACGGCCCTCGTCGGCCAGGATCTTGATGACGCGCAGAACTTCCACTTCCAGCTCCGGATCGAGGGCGGAGGTCGGCTCGTCGAAAAGCATAACGCGTGGATTGATGCAGAGGGCGCGCGCTATGGCGGCGCGCTGCTGCTGGCCGCCTGACAGCTGATTGGGGTAGGCGCCGGCCTTTTCCCGAATGCCCACCTTGGCCAGCATTTCGAGGGCTTCCTGTTCCACCTCGTCGCGATTGCGGCGCTGCACCACGAGGGGCGCTTCCATAACGTTCTGGAGAATGGTCAGGTGGGCCCAGAGATTGAAGCTCTGGAACACCATGCCGAGCTCGGAGCGAATGCGGCGGATCTGTTCCTCGTCGGCAATGGCCCTTTTGGGCCCCTCACCACGCAGCTTGATGACTTCGTTGTCGATCTTGACGGTGCCGCTATCGGGGATCTCAAGCATGTTGATGCACCGCAGCAAGGTTGATTTGCCAGAGCCGGATGAGCCGATGAGCGCAACCACTTCGCCTTCACGGGCCGAAAAGCTGATCCCCTTCAATACCTCCAGCGTGCCAAATGACTTATGCAAGTCGCTGATTTCAACGACTGGCAAAGGTGCTGCTGATGGGGCAGTTTGCGCCATGCTTTCCGAGCCCGCGGAGCAGGCGCCTTCCTGAGTGGCGATTGCCATTATTTCAGGCTGGCAATCTTAACCGCCTGCAAGAAAAGCAAAAACGCGCGAGATAGCAAGCACAATCGGCCCTGAAGGTCGAACTCCCTTGTGAGTTAAGCCTCGAACTGGCCTGATGGGATGGTCAGATGGTAGCTCACCTTGCCATTTTCGATGGAGAAGAGGGCTGTTCCAGAAACCGAAAGCGGCACGATCCGTTCGAGCACCAAGGTGCCAAAACGCGGCTGGCGAGGCTGCTTGGGCGCGCCGGGACTTGTTTCATCCCAATCGACAACGAGCCCCGAAGCGCCGTCGGGACCCGACGCGAAACTGGCATGAACAACAATGTTGCCGCCTTTGCCTTCGCCCAATCCCCCATGCGCAACGGCATTCGCCGCCAGTTCGTGAATGGCGAGGCCCAGGTGGAGCGATGCATTGGGCCCAAGGATGGGGTTCTCTCCCGTGATCTGGATGTGACGCGAAGAGCCATGCCCCACGCGCGCGAGTTGAGATGTGATCAGGGCGTGAAGACGCGTTCCCTGCCAATCGCTTTCAGTGACCAGATCCTGGGTGCTGGAAAGGGCATGGAGGCGCCCACGGAACTTCTTAAGAAAATCCTGAATGTCGCCGCTGTGGTGGGCCGTTTGCATCGCAACCGACTGGACAATGGCAAGGAGGTTCTTGGAGCGGTGGCTGACCTCGCGCAGGAGCGACGCCAATGCGGCCTCACGGTTCCGGCGATCGGTGACGTCGCTCATGATGGTGAGAATGCCATCCTCGTCAGGCGCAAGGCGGGCTTGGTAGGTGCGGGGTCCGCCCTCTTCGAGCAATTCCAATTCCAAGGTCTGGAGTTCCTGCTGCGCTAGGCACCGGTCCACCGCAGCGCTGAAGCGGCTGGCCAGCGTTTCCGTCATGAACTCGGCTTCAGTTTTGTCGAGAACAGTTGTTCCGAGCCATGGCTTGGGCAAGTGCTCGGCCAGATCAAAGCGGTGATCAGGGGTCTGGTGGAGAACGGAGATGCCCCGGCCCTCTAGCGCTGCTGCGAGTGCTCTCAACCTCAACTGCGTTTGCTGCGGGAGAACTGCAGGTGGCATCGAAACACTCAATACAGGTGAGTTGGAACAAGGATGGCCCCGCCCAGGGCGAGGCCATCAAAACATCAGGCCATCAGTGGTTGAGTCCTCAAACCCGACGGATCAGGCCAACGACAATCGAGATGACCAGAAAGGCAAGAAAAAGATAGAACAAGATCTGCGCAATACCTGCCGAGGCCCCGGCAATACCACCAAAACCGAGTACACCGGCAATGAGCGCAATCACCAGAAAAACGAGAGCGTAGTACAACATTTCAACTCTCCGAATTCAGCTTCTTGGTTCATCAACGACCTAGGTTCATCTCAGTTCCTTTTGGCCACAAAAAAGGGCCGGTCAGACCGGCCCTTTAAGGATGTTGCGCGCGGCAGATCAGGCAGCAGCGCGGGAACCTTCGTCGAAGAACAAGGCCTGGCTAATCAAGGCCTTGACCATGTCCGGATTGAACGGCTTGGTGACGAGGAAGGTCGGCTCCGGACGTTCGCCGGTCAGCAGGCGTTCAGGGAACGCTGTGATGAAGATGACCGGAACAGAATGGGTATTGAGAATGTCGTTGACGGCATCGATGCCAGAGCTGCCATCGGCCAGCTGAATGTCCGCAAGGATCATGCGCGGTTGAGTCTGGTTGAACAGGCTCACTGCTTCACGATGGGTTCGTGCGACGCTGACCACTTTGTGGCCCAAGCTTTCCACCAATTGCTCGATGTCCATCGCAATGAGGGGCTCGTCTTCGATGATCATGATCTCGGTAGCCACCTGGCGCGAAATCTCGATGGTGGCTTCCTCGAGGAGCGAGCCGAATTCGGCTTCGCTAACGCTCAGGATTTCGGCGGCCTGGGCGTGGGTAAACCCTTCAACGGCCACAAGGAGAAAAGCCTGCCGCGGACGCGCGGACAAATTGGCGAGGTTGGTTGCCGCGCGCTGTTCCCAGGCAAATGTCGAGACCGGCTCGGGAATGGTCACGGCGGAGGTCGAAAAGAGTGCGGAAAAAAGCTTGTAGAGCGCGATACGATCGTTGGAGGCTTCGGGGAAAAGCGAGATATCGGCGATCAGGGCTTCAAGAGTGGCTGCAACATAAGCGTCGCCGGAGGTTTGCGATCCGGTTACCGCGCGTGAAAACCGCCGCAGGTACGGCAGGTGCGGAGCGATCCGCGTGGACAAGGTCATATAGAAACTCCCAGTGACGCTTTTCTCGTGAGGACACGAAATCGGAGAACGAAGCGAAAAGATAAAAGTTCCTATGTTGTGGAACTTTTTTGGCGTTGGCGATTTATGGTGTCGAATGTGGGCAAATCAAAAATTGGCGGTCTTTACAAGGCATGATGAAGGATAAACTGGTGACCCAGCAGCGTACGCGTATGCAGGCCGGGCGCGCGGATGATGGTTTGGGTCCAAATACGGACATCGGCAACCGCTTGCGTGCGCTTTATGGGGCAGTCCAAGAAGAGGGTGTTCCAGCGCAGTTACTCGACTTACTCGAAAAGTTGGACAGCGCGGAACAAGCGCAGAAGGACAAGGCTGCCAAGAGAGACGGGGAGTAACGCCATGAGCGCCGAACCGACCTCGTTCAAGCGCGAAATGCTTGCGACTCTTCCTAGCCTCCGCGCTTTTGCTGTTTCACTCACTGGCAAGCACGACAAGGCCGATGACCTTGTGCAGGACACCGTGATGAAAGCCTGGGCCAAGCAGACCAGCTTCGAAATGGGTACCAACATCAAGGCCTGGCTGTTCACCATCCTGCGCAACGAATTTTATAGCCAGATGCGCAAGCGTGGCCGCGAGGTTCAGGACAGCGACGGGGCCTTCACCGAGCGCCTCTCCGTTCATCCGTCGCAATATGGCTCGATGGACATGCAGGACTTCAAGAAGGCTTTGAGCCAACTGCCCGACGACCAGCGAGAAGCGGTGATCCTGATCGGAGCCTCCGGCTTCTCCTATGAGGAAGCCGCCGATATCTGCGATTGTGCCGTTGGTACCATGAAGAGCCGGGTGAGCCGTGCCCGGACACGGCTGCAGGATCTGCTCAAGATCAGCGGCGAAGCCGACTATGGTCCTGACGCTGTTTCTGCCCAGGTCACGACCACCAATCACTCGTTCTAGGCAGCAGCTTCGCCCAGCTTGTTGATGGCGGCAACCAAATCGGTTTCCGCCATCGGCTTTATGATGACAGGCGCATGGGGGAACGCCGTAACGCCGCGGCGCAGTGCAGCATCGGCGGAACAGATCACCACCTGTATGCCGCTCTTGATCAGGCGGTCTATCAGCAGCAAGGCGGCCTGAGGCTCCAGGGCAATTTCTACAATAGCCAGATGGACGTCGGCCCAGTGCATCTCCATGGCCTGGGCTTCCTGTATGCTGCGGGCAAACAGGATCTGACCGGCTCCAAGAGCCTCAAGCATGCGCTGAATGTCCAAGGCGATCAGGAACTCTTCCTCGACAACAAGGACAGGTTTACCGTTAAGCATTTCTGGGATCCGGGGATTGAACCCTCTCCTGACCCCACTTTATTTCGCTGTCATTTAAGTTTGACATGTGTGTTGAGCTTGGGGGTCTGTTACTAGTCAGGCCACCCAGTTCTTCTTGTGCTTCGGTGCCGATTGAGTCTCGTTCTTCCCAGTTCCGGGCGCCGCGTGCCGTGCGAGCAATGCCCCTTGCGTGTCATGCCTGGCTTTCGCCCTTTCGAGCCGGCCGAGTTGCAGTTCATTGCCTCGTTCAAGACAGGAGAATTGGTGGCCGAAACTGGTGCGACCGTACTGGCGGAGGGCACCCACAGCGCCAATCTTTACACACTGCTGTCGGGCTGGGCATTTCGCTACAAGACGCTGCCTGATGGCCGACGGCAAATCCTGAACTACCTTCTGCCGGGCGACCTGCTGGGTTTGCAGGGATCGGTGATCGGCGAAATGGAGCACTCGGTGGAAGCGCTCTCGCCCTTGGTGCTGTGTGTGTTCCAGCGTAACCGGCTCCATGAGTTGTTCAGCAACTATCCCGGGCTCGGCTTTGATGTCACCTGGCTCGCGGCAAGTGAGGAGCGCATGCTGGACGAGCATCTGCTGAGCCTTGGACGGCGCACGGCAATGGAGCGCGCTGCTTATTTGATTGCATTTTTGCATCAAAGAGCTGCTTCAGTGGGCAGTTCACCGGCAAAATCGCTATATTTGCCTATAAATCAGCAGCATGTCGCGGATACGCTTGGGCTTTCAATCGTTCACACCAACAAGACACTGCGCAAACTTGCCGATCGTCAGCTTATTCGCTGGCTGGATCGCGCGTGCGAAGTTCTGGATGTGAAAGGACTGATGGAGGTCGCCGATTGGGATGGACTGCCGCAAAATCGACGGCCGCTAATCTAGGGCAGGGCTGTTTATACAAGCCATGTGTTGCTTGCGATGCGGGCACAGGGCAATCTTGGGACCTCAAGAGCGGCATCGGAGCGCATGAGCATCGCCAATAAAAGCAGTAGCGGGCGCATGATCGCGATCAACCGGGCGCTTCCGTTTCGCGGAGGCGTGCTGCTTTCCCTTATCCTGGTCATTTTGGCAGGGGCGGCGGCTTTGGTGCTTGTCCAGGGCATGGACAGGCAGAATGCCGACGTCCAGCATAGCTATGAGGTGCGCAATCAGGCACGCGAGCTCACTATTGCCTTGAGTGAAGCGCAGAGCAGCCAGCGAGGCTATGTGCTCACCGGAGACGAGGCGTATTTCGAGCCGTATCGCCGCGCCACGGCTGCGGTGCAAACGCGGCTCGCGACCTTGACGGCTTTGACCAGCGACAATCCGGCACAGGCTGCTTCCTTGGCTTCCATGTCCGGGGCCATTGGAACTGCCCTGGCTGAACTGCAGCGTACGCTTGATCTCGTGGAAAGCGGACGGACGGCGGAGGCGCGGCAACTGGTCCAGTCCGGCAGCGAAGTGGAATTGCTCAATGAGCTGCGCCGCACGCTGGAGCAGTTTATCAACGAGGAAAACACGATCCTGCTTGATCGCAACCGTGCGGTGGATCAATGGCGCCGCTGGCTGGTGGGGGCTATCGTTCTTTCACTCGCCGCGGCGGTATTGCTGGCCTATGTGCTGTTCGCCCGGACGCAAAAGCAAGTGAGTGCGCTTTCGCAGACCCGTTCGGCCTTGCTGACCGAGAATGAGCTGCTGGACAATCGGGTGAGGGAGCGGACGCAGGCGCTGGAGGAAGCGCGGCAGCACGCCGAACACGAGCGGCAGCGGGTGGAAGCGCTCTTACAGGAAACCAGCCATCGCATTGGCAATTCCCTTGCCACGGTGTCCTCGCTGCTTGGGCTGCAGCTGCTACGCAGCAACTCCAAGGAAGTGCAGACAGCCCTCGAGTCCGCCCGCGCGCGCGTGCACGCCATAGCGGCAGCGCACCGACGGCTACGGTTGGGGGACGACTTGGAAACCGCCAGTACCGACGATTTCCTGGATGCGGTGCTGGAGGATCTGTCCACCACGATTTCGAGCTCCGACAAGATCCACCTGTCGGGCCAGATCGATCCCATCACGATCAGTGCCCGGGACGCGACGACACTTGGCATTCTCCTGAGCGAGATCGTGACCAACGCGATCAAGCACGCTTTCCCCGGTGGCGCAGGCGGGACCATCGAGGTGCATTTCAAGCGGGTGGATAATGTGCCGACGCTGACCATCAGCGATGACGGGGTCGGGATGCCGGAGGGAGGAACCGGCGATCAGACCGGGCTTGGTTCAGTCATCATCAAACAGCTTTCAAGCCAGTTCGGAGGCGTGCCGCACTACGAAGCGCGCCCATCGGGCGGGCTTTCGATCACCATCCCCTTGCCGGGACTCGAAGGCAAGAAACATCCCTAGAACATCTGGAGCAAGGCGCGGTGCATTTCATCGCTGTTCTGAACCGGGGGAGCGGAACGCTTCGGACGATGGACCTCGATGCCTTCTGCGCCACCGCACGAGCCGTGTTCAAAGAGCACGGCCATTCCATCGACTGTCGCATCGTCGCCGGCAAGCATATGGAACGCTTTCTTCGGCAGGCAGCAGACCGGCCGGAAGCCGATGCGCTGATCGCGGCGGGCGGTGACGGCACCATCTCAGCCGCGGCAGCCATCGCTTTCGAAAAGGGGATACCACTGGGTGTGTTGCCGGCGGGCACGATGAATCTCTTTGCGCGTGCCCTCAAGATACCGATCGCTCTGCAAGAGGCCCTCGTCGCCATTGCGCGGGGAGAGGTCGGAACCGTCGATATCGCCACGGCCAACGGGCACCCATTCGTGCACCATTTCGGCGTTGGCATTCATGCGCGGCTGGTGCGGATAAGGGACGCGATGCCTTATCGCAGCCGGATGGGCAAGATGCTGGCCGGCGTGCGCTCGATCGCGGTGGCAGCGGTGGATCCGCCCAACTTCGAAGCCGAATTCCGCACTCCCGGCAGGCTCGAGCGTCGGCGGGTCTCCGGTATTGCGATCTCCAACAATCCGTTCGGCGACGGCCATATACCCCATCCGGACGAACTTGATGGCGGGTTGTTGGGCGTTTACATAGCCGAGCCTGTGTCCACGGGAGCCCTGATCAAGCTCTGGAGCGATGTGCTGCTGGGCCGCTGGCGCTCGAGCGAAGCCGTGACGGAACAGCAGGTACCGCAGCTGGAGCTCTTTTTCCCCCGCCACCGCCGCAGCCATCGTGCTGTCCTCGACGGTGAACTCATCAAGCTCGACAAAACCGTCACTCTCAAGGTCCACCCTGGTGCTCTCAAAGTGATCCTGCCACATTTGAACGAAGACGCCACAGGGTGAGCTTGTGGAACTTCTGCGGACCAATTACCGTTCCTGACCGCTGTACCATGTAGATCTTTACTGGACGTGCCGAGTTTGCGTCAGGACCACCAGTGATAAATACGTCTTCCCCGCTGCCCGCCGGGGTTTGGGAAATCGTAAGCGATCCGGCGCGACTTCACGCGCTTCCGGAAATGCAAGATGCTGCGAATGATTCCGACTGTGACTTCGAACGCCTGAGCCGGTTTGCGGCAACGCTATTCAACACCAAATTCGGCTTGGTGACCCTAGTCGGCAACGAGCAACAATGGTTCCGCGGCCGTTTCGGTCCCTTGGCGCTCGAGGGTACCCAGACCAGCGTATCATTTTGTGCACACACCATCGCTTTGCCGGATCACGAGCCATTGGTGGTGCTGGATGCATCCGCGGACCCGCGCTTTGAAAATAACGAGTTGGTGACCTCCGAACCATTCATCCGCTTCTATGCCGGTGCACCGATCGTTCTTTCCGGGCAGAAAATCGGATCGGTTTGCGTGCTTGATACCGAAGCGCGGAAAGTGATTGAGCCGGGGCTTCTAAGCCAGCTTCAGGAACTCGCAGAGATGGCGTCGTCCTTTTTTGCCCTCAAGGACGAGGCGCTGGTGCGCGCCCGAACAGCGGCTGCGCTCAAGCGCGAGGAATGGCGGCATGCCCTGACGCTTGAAGCCGGCAAGGTTGGCAGCTGGGTTTGGGACATTCGCACGGGCGAGGTGGCTTGCAACGACATGTTCCGCCGCATGTACCATCTAGCCGAAACCGGCCCGGTGCATGCCAGGGATGTCCTCGAGGCTATCCACCCGGACGACCGCGCACTCGTTGAAGATGGACTTCGCGCCAGCCTTAGTGACGGGGTCGACTACAGCGCCGAAGCGCGGGTTGGGCAAAGCGGATGCTGGCTGAGCATGCGCGGGCGAGTCTATCAGCGCGACACTGAAGGCAAGCCGTTGATTATGATGGGCGCCAGCATCGACGTCAGCGAGAGCAAGCAAAGTGCGGAACATACGCGCCTGCTGCTCCGCGAGCTCAACCACCGGGTCAAAAATACACTAGCCATGATCCAGTCCGTAGCGCGCCAGACGATCCGGCAAAATCCCGATCCCAAGACCTTCATCGATGCATTCTCCGGCCGGCTGCGGACCATTTCGGATGCCCATGTGCTCCTCGCCGACCGGGACTGGTCGGGCGTGCACCTTTACGAGGTCATTGCTTCGCAACTTGGCCCGAAATTCCTCACCAAGCCCGATCGGGCGGAGGTGCGGGGAGAGGACATTGCCTTGCCCGCCGATCATGCGCTGGGGCTGGGCCTGATCCTTCACGAACTCACCACTAATGCCCATCGCTATGGCGCCTGGTCGACCCAGCAGGGCATTGTGCGCATCGAATGGAACATCAAGGACGCTCCCGAGCGCGGTTTGGCCTTGCGATGGCAGGAGATTGGCGGACCCAAGGTCAAGCCGCCGGAAGAGTATGGCCTGGGTGCCAAGCTGATTGAGCGCAGCCTGGCCAAGGTGCTCGACAGCAAGGTTGCGCTCAATTTCGATCGGGATGGCGTGGTTACCGATGTTTGGCTGCCGCTGCCAGCCTAAAGGCGTGAGCCGCACGAGTGCGGCCCAGCTTAGTCGTGTTTGTTGCCGCGGATCAAAAGAACAGCGGCGATAGCAGCGGCCGGAATAGCCAGCGTTCTTAATGCAGGCGAGCGCAGCACCACGGGCAGAGCGGTCAGAGCCGCTGTAGTTGCGAACGCCCCGGCTTCGCCAGACCGCCGTTTTTCGGCCGCCGCCCGGCGTTCTCGTGCCGCGCCAGCCTTAAGGCTGAGGTGCACCGCAAATGCGGCCACCAGGAACACCGCCGCCAGCACCAGCGCGGCATAGATCAGCCCGATGGCGGCCGCCAGGGCAAAGAATGCTGCCGCGAGGAGAAAGCACGTCCCGATCAGCGCCAGTACGATCATGACGGCATTGCCAAAGAGGGAACGCTTGAGCCGCTCCTTGACGGCATCCATTTCAAGCCCCAGCAAGGCTGCCAGGGGGACAAGGAGGTTCATGATGCCTAGCGCCGCGACAGCAGGGCCAGGATGAAGCCAATGCCCACCGCGCTCGCCACAGCCGTCAGGGGCTTTTCCCGAATACGATCCTTCAGCTGCTGCTCGATCTCGCCGGCTTGGTCCTGAACGTCTTCGAGCACGTTCTGGCCCTTGCGCTGAAGGTTGAGCGCCTCGCTGCGGGCAACCTCCTTGGCCTCATTGACCTTGTCATTGCTCAGTTGCGCGAGTGTCGCTGCAATGCCCTTCAAGTCTGCCTGTAACTGGGCGATCTGTAGTTCGAGTTGCTCTTCCCGCATTTGGGCCGATGCGCGGCTCGCAGCGGCAGCTGCCTTGCGGCGCGTGGGGGCAAGGTCGGATGTTGTAGCCATTTGACGCTCCTGTAGCTATGTCCGGAGAAACTCGGAAGGTTTGTTGAAGTTCCCGAGCCGCAAAGAAAGACGCCCCGGCACGCTAGGCGTGGCGGGGCGAAAGGATGCGGGCGGAGGCGGGGCGACCTCGATGCCCGCGGGCGCAGCGTTGGATATCCCCTTGGAGGGACAGGGTGCGCTAATCTTGTTTTTTCGTTAGATCCGGCCCATTAGAACCAGGATCAGAACAACGATCAGGATCACGCCGAGGATGCCGGAGGGTCCGTAGCCAAAGCCACGCGAATAGCCCCAGTTTGGCAAGGCGCCGATCAGCAGCAGAATAAGGATGATGATGAGGATTGTACCGAGACCCATGGCGGTCTCCTTTTTGTTTTTGTGACGCTTTGTTTGGGTAGTCTAGAGAATGGCGAGCATGAGCGCAGTCGCGGCAACCAGGATGAACATGGCCGGCGCCAGTGCCTTGAGAACATCGCTATAGTGGGTTTCGCCATCATAGCCTTCAGTCCACACCATGGCGGTGCGGCCTGCATGCTCCAAAGCCTTGATCTCGATACCGGTCATGAAAACCTCTGGCTGTTGCAGCAGGCAAACAGCGGGCCGTTTGACTGCTGGTGACTTGCGCCGTGCAGCGCACACCCCAGAAACGGAGGCTTCAGGTCTTTGGTTCCGTGGCGTTCCGCAAATCCCGTGCGGCGCTATTCTACCCGCGCGACATCGACTGATTGGGTCGCCTTGTGAGACCCGCTCGTCTTGAGCACGCCCATAATGGGGGAGATATCGGCATAGTCTCGCCCGTGGCCGATCGAGATATGGTCGGGACCAGCGAGCATGGCATTGGTGGGGTCGAACTCAACCCAGCCGGTGAGCTGTCCGCACCATACCCGCACCCAGGCGTGCATGGCATCCGCTCCTTCGAGGCGCGGCTTGCCTGGAGGCGGATTGGTGCGCAGGAAGCCCGACACATAAGCCGCCGGTATGCCTACCCCTCGCAGAGCGGCGATCATGACATGCGCGAAGTCCTGGCACACACCCTTGCGCAGGGCGAAGGCTTCAGCGGGCTTGGTTTCAACATCCGTGGCCTTGGGATCGTAGGTGAAATCGCGATGAATGGCCATGCACAGCGTCCGGGCGATATCTAAGACGGACGTGCAGCCTTGCGTGACCTCGGCAGCGTATTGGGTGATCGCCGCTTCACTCCTTACGCGAGGCGAGGCGGCCAGGAAATGATGGGGGCTGTCCGGCTGGACGGACCAGTGCCGGGCGATTTCATCGGCAAGTGCCTCGCGTGTTGGCGAAAGATCCACCGGCGGCTGCGTGTCCTCCACCAGCACGCGTGCCGCCAGGCGGATCGCCAGGCGCTCGTGCGGTTGAGTAAACTGGATGGAGGTTGCTGAATTGCCGAAGAAATCGGTAAAGCTGGTTTCCCGCTCTGGACGCGGTTCAACGGCGAAACTCGACGCAACCAGGCGTTGAACGCCCGGAACGGTCGCTGGAACAATGCGCACAAGATGCCGGCCACCATGAACGGGCGCATCGTATTTGTAGGCGAGTTCCAGGCGCACATCGTAGAGCATTGCGATCACACAAAGTACGCGGCGGCAACGAGGCCGGACAGTGTAGCGAGGTCTCCAGCCAGCTTCTCCAGCCGGGCAGGGGACATAGCGGCAGCCTCGGTGATCCGCAGGTCCGTTTCAATCTGGAGCGCCGCCTTGGCCGCGGGCGAAAGCTGCCCATCTTCGACCCCGCCGGGCATCATTTCGATCTGCAGCCGTAACTCGGTGAGCTGGAAAAGGACGGAGCGCGGATTGAGCGGATCAAGTGCCAGCAGATCAACCGCGCTCTGCGTGCCGGCGCTCACCGAATAGCGTCGCCGATGCGACATGACGCTGTCGCCAATCTCGAGCAGCATTTCGAGCGAGCCTTCGGGTGCGTCGCTCGATGTGAGCCATGCCGTGACGCGCGCCGTTTGGATAGCACGCTCGAGACGCCGGCCCACCTCGAGGAAGCGCCAGCCGGCGAAGCGGTACATGTTTTCGTGCACAAGACCCGAAAAGCCTGCGAGCTTGCGCAGGAGCACTGTCATGGCCCGCGTTGCATCATCGCCGGGCTGGACGCGGGCGGAGAAGCGCTGCGCGGTTTTCTGCAGGTCGTTGAGGGCGAGCCAGCCATCGGGCGAAAAGCGGTCGCGAATCTGCCCGGCGCTGTGCACGGCACTGTCAATGGATGAAAGCAGCCCCACGGGCATGGCTTGGGTCGCATCGACGTCGATGCTTTCGAGGAACTCGGCGCAACGCGTCAGGATGGGGAGATCGGCCTTGCTGAGCTCGGCAAGGCGCGCATTATAAGCACGGAGGATGCGCACGGTTGCTTCGCAGCGTTCGGCATAGCGGCCGAGCCAGATGAGGTTATCGGCCGCGCGGCTGGGAAGGCTGCCATGGGGATTGCGGACGAGCTTTTCGCCATCCTGCGGCAGGAGGGAAACGCGCTCCACCGGCTTGCTGGACAAGACCCAAACGTCGGCCGCCTGCCCACCGCGCTGCATGCCGATCGCCTTGGTATCCGCCGTCGAGCCAACGCGGGCCAAGCCGCCGGGCATGATGGTCCAGCCGTCATTGGTCCTCGCGGCATAGACGCGCAAGGTTATAGGCCGCGGCTGCAGCTTGCCATGGACATAAACGGGCGCCGTGGACAGTTGCACCTGTTCCTGGCCGACATAGTTGGCGCCTTGGCTGCGGATGCGTTCTATCAGCGCCTCTCGCTGGTCGGCCGGTACGGCCTGGCCCAGAACCGTGCCGCGCTGGTCGTCGAACGGCAGGGCGGTGGCAAAAGCCGGTCCGATCATCAGCGTGTCGAAGTTTTCAAGAACATGCCGCTGTTCCGCCGGCTGGCCGCACCACCAGGTCGCGATCTCGGGCAGGAGCAGTTCCTGGTTCAAAAGCTTCTGGCCGATCCGCGGCATGAAAGCGGCGAGAGCCCGCGTTTCGAGGAGCCCTGTGCCCAAGGCATTGATCATAGAAATCGAGCCATTGCGAATGGCCTCGACTAGGCCGGGCGTGCCGATGCGGCTGTCATAGCGAAGCTCCAGCGGATCGGCAAAGCTCGCATCCATGCGTCGCCACAGGACGCTGACGGGCTTGAGCCCGGCGACCGTGCGGACCATGACCTGACCGTCTTCCACCATGAGGTCATCACCCTCGAGCAGCATAAGGCCGAGATAGCGCGCGATATAGGCGTGCTCGAAATAGGTTTCGTTGAGCTGGCCAGGCGTAAGGATGCCGACGCGCCCGCCATCGCGCTTGGCATTGGCAAACAGCGTGTCACGGAAACCACGGAAAAATCCGGCGAGCCGATGGACGTTCATCTCGGCATAAATGTCGGACAAGGCCCGCGTCGTCGCCACCCGATTTTCCAGGGCAAAGCCTGCGCCTGACGGCGCCTGGGTTCGATCGCCCAGCACCCACCATGCCCCGTCCGGCCCGCGGCCCAGCTCGAAAGCACAGAAATGAAGGAAATGACCGCCGGAAGGCGCAACGCCAACCAGGGGGCGGAGGAACTCGCTGTTGCGGGCGATCAGTTCGGGCGGCAGGAGGCCCTGCTGCACCAGCATGTTATCGCCATAGATGTCGGCGATTACACGTTCGAGCAGTTCGGCGCGCTGGATGAGCCCGGCACTGATGCGGGCCCAATCCGCTTCATCGATCAGCAGGGGAACGTGGGCCAAGGGCCAGTCGCGCTCCTTGCCTTCGGCGCCATCATACTTGCGGTAGAACACCCCGGCATCGCGCAGATATTGGTCGGCTCGTTCAAAGCGCGCCGCCATTTCGGCGTGACCCAGACGATCAAAGGCCGACATGAGCTCGGACCAGCCGGGGCGCAGATTGCCATCCCGGTCGATCATCTCGTCGGGCACGCCGGGCTGCAGCCGGTAGTCGGCGATAATGCCGGGCTTCGCTTGGGGCCTGCGGCGCTTGGGTTTCTGCATTTCCATGCGCTACCAGAAGCGCGGCGGGCGGCGCAGGTCAAGCGTCAGCGGGAACTCGTCCGCAGGCTTTTCTTCGCGCAGGGTGAAGCCGCCGGCCGTGTAGTTCTGCGGCACGAAACGGGCCAGCCGGCGGGCCTCGGCTTCGTTGCCATTGACCGGGAAGGTCTCGTAGTTGCGGCCGCCGGGATGGGCAACGTGGTAGACGCAGCCGCCGACCGGGCGCTGGGTCCAGGTGTCGTAGATGTCGAAAACTAGTGGGGCGTTGACGGGGAGGACGGGGTGGAGGCCGGAGGCGGGTTGCCAGGCCTTGTAGCGGACGCCGGCGACGGAAATTCCCTTTGTAGATGTGGGTGTTAGCGGGACTTTGCGCTGGTTGCAGGTGACGGCGTAGCGGTCGGGGTTGAGGCCTTCGAGCTTGACCTGGAGGCGCTCGACGGAGGAATCGACGAAGCGGACGGTACCGCCGATGGCGCCTTGCTCGCCCATGACGTGCCAGGGCTCAAGGGCTTGGCGCAGCTCAAGTTTTACCCCTTCATGCTCGATTTCCCCGCAGAACGGAAAGCGGAATTCTAGCTGGGCGGCGAACCAGGCGGGGTCGAGTTTGAAGCCGTGCCGGTCGAGGTCGGCAAGGACGTCGAGGAAGTCCTGCCACACAAAAGCCGGCAACATGAACCGATCATGAATGCTCGTTCCCCACCGGGTGAACGGGCCATCGAGCGGGTCCTTCCAATAGCGCGCGATGAGGGCTCGGATCAGTACTTGCTGGGCGAGCGACATGCGCGCATTGGGCGGCATCTCAAAGCCGCGGAACTCGACGAGTCCAAGCCGACCGGTCGGGCCATCGGGTGAATAGAGCTTGTCGATGCAGATTTCGGAGCGGTGTGTGTTGCCGGTGACGTCGACAAGGAGATTGCGGAACAGCCGGTCCACCAGCCAAGGCGGCGGCGGTGCTGCGCTCGAGGCAGGGTGGGGCACCTGCGCCATGGCGATTTCGAGCTCGTAGAGGCTGTCGTGCCGCGCTTCATCGAAGCGCGGCGCCTGGCTGGTCGGTCCGATGAACAGTCCGGAGAACAAATAGCTCATCGAGGGATGGCGCTGCCAATGCAGCACCAGCGACTTGAGCAGGTCCGGCCGGCGCAGGAAGGGGCTGTCGTGCGGGGTGGCGCCGCCGACGACGACGTGGTTGCCGCCGCCCGTTCCGGTGTGCCGACCATCGATCATGAACTTGTCGGCGCCGAGCCGCGACAGGCGCGCTTCTTCGTAGATGGCGGTTGTAGTGGCGACGCAGTCATCCCAGGAGGAGGCGGGGTGAATGTTGACCTCGATCACGCCGGGATCGGGGGCCACGCGGATGACGTTGAGGCGCGGATCGTGTGGAGGTGCATAGCCCTCAAGATGCACGGGCTGGCCGATCTCGCGCGCTGCGGCTTCCGTGGCGGCAACGAGTTCGAGATAGTCCTCCAGCTTTTCCACGGGTGGGAGGAACACGCACAAGCGATGGTCACGGATCTCGGCCGTGACGGCCGTACGAACCTGACCTTCGATCTCGCTGATCTGCTGCTCGGTGCGGTCCTGCTGCGCGGTCGCGGCGGTAAACTCAGCAGCCAGCTGGGCTCGTGGATCGGCCTTCAGCCCTTCGCTGGTGCGGGCCAAAGCCTCCGCCGGATCAGGCAGGGGGCCACGCGGCGCGCCGGGGTCCATTGGGACGACATGCGGATATTCGGTTGGCTTGAGGTGCTTGAGCGAGCTCAGCGGCAGCCGGTATCCGGCGGGGCTGTCACCGGGCGCCAGGAACAGCTTGCCGCGGCGTGTCTTCCATTTTTCGGTGAGCCAGGGGCTCGACGCGACGGCATTCCAGCGCTGGACGGGCAGCACATAGCCGGTGGGGCTGGTGAGACCTCTTTCGAACACCCGGGCTATGCGCAACCGCGCCTCGGGGTCGGCCAGTTCAGAATTGGCCGGGTCGACATTGGGCGGCAGGTTGGCTTCCTTGAGGAGCCACTCGCCAGGGTCTTCATAGGCTTCGGCGATGGTGTCGTCCGTGAGCCCCAAGTGTCGGGAGAATGCCTGGAGGAAGTCCCGCGCATGCTCCAAGCTGGCTGCTGTCCTGACCCCTTCACGGGCAATCAGCTTTTCGTCCGACCAGACCGGCTTGCCGTCCACGCGCCAATAAAGCGAGAAGGTCCAGCGCGGCAGGGTTTCACCGGGATACCACTTGCCCTGACCATAGTGGAGCAGGCCATGCGGGGCGAAACGCTGGCGCAGGCGGCGAATCAGATCATCGGCCAGCGTCCGCTTAGTGGGTCCAACCGCTCCGGTATTCCATTCATCGGATTCGAAATCATCGATGGAAACAAAGGTCGGCTCGCCGCCCATGGTGAGGCGGACATCATTTTCTTCGAGCACCTGGTCAATCTGTTGGCCAAGCGCATTGAGCTCGTCCCAGCTTTCGTCCGAGAATGGCTTGGTGATGCGCGGGTGCTCGGCGACCCGGTCCACGCGCATGTCAAAGGAAAAATCGACCTCGGCATAGGAGGCGAAGCCCGAAATAGGGGCCGCGTTGCGGTAATGCGGCGTTGCGGCCAGCGGGACATGGCTTTCGCCCGTCAGCAGGCCGGAAGTGGGGTCGAGCCCAACCCAGCCGGCGCCCGGCAGATAGACTTCGCACCAGGCATGAAGATCGGTGAAATCATGGTCCGTGCCGGCCGGACCGTCGAGCGAGACCAGATCGGGCTTGAGTTGGATGAGGTAGCCGGACACAAAGCGGGCGGCGAAGCCCAGATTACGCAGCACCTGCACCAGGAGCCAGCTGGAATCGCGGCACGAGCCCCGGGCATTGCCCAGGGTTTCCTCCGGCGTCCAAACGCCGGTTTCCATGCGGACGATATAGGCGACGTGCCGCTGGATGGAGGCGTTGATCGCCGTGACGAAGTTGACCGTGTTGCTGGGGCGCTTGTCGATACCGTCGAGGAATTGCTGCAGGAGCGGCCCGACAGGCTCAGGCTGCATATAGATCGAGAGGTCCGCGCGGATATCCTCGGGATATTGGAAGGGCCAAGTTTCGGCTGTTTCTTCGACGAAGAAATCGAAGGGATTGTAGACCGTCATGTCGGCAACAAGATCGACCTCGATCTTGAGCTCGGTCACTGGCTCGGGAAATACGAAGCGGGTGAGAAAATTGCCATAGGGGTCCTGCTGCACATTCACGAAGTGCAGTGTGGGCGAGACCTTGAGCGAATAGCTCAGCACCTTGGTCTTGCTATGCGGCGCCGGCTGCAGGCGGATGATCTGGGGCTGAAGAATGACCGGACGGTCGTATTTGTAATGCGTCAGATGATAGACGGCGGCTTTGATCGACATGCGTACGCGTCGCTCGCTTCTTCGGCCACGATGTTGACTTCCCAAGGAGCAGCGTAGCGGTGTTTTCGGGCGGGGGATAGGTGGAATGGTGGAGATGGACGCTGGAGGCGTGAAGGCGTCGTGGATGTCCGCACCACGTCTTTTGCCGCATGCGCCGCTGTTCCAGGACTCCAGGTCGATATCGCAAGTGCCTCAGCCAACTTCCGTGTTTATCCAAGAGCTACTCTACAGCCCCGGCTGCCTTTAGCCCTCGCGCGAAGATGGCGGCGACCTGATCATCCAATCCTGCAGCATTGCGGTGAAAAGAGATTGTAAAATCGGGTTGCACGGCCAGCACTTCGGTGAGCAGGCGGCGCGCCGCCGGAATATCGCCGGCCAGCGCGAGTGCAGCAATGCGGCTGCCTTTGGCTTCGATGTGATCAGGCGCAAGCGCGTAGGCCTGTGCTGCTTCCTGGTAGCGCCCAAGGACCATCATCACCGTGCCGCGGTTCCAGTCGTACCAAGCGGGACGGGAGGGATTGAGTTCCATCGCTCGCGCCATCCAGCGTTCAGCATCGGCTGCAAGGGCCGGGTAGTGCGCTGTTCTGAATGCCAAATAGGCTAGAACGTCGGCATTGTTGGGTGCCAACTCGGCCGCGCGGCGCACCATGCGTTCGGCTTCGGCAGGGTTGTCCCACCGGATGGCATTGGCGCCCTGGGCGAGGGCACGGGGATTATCGGGCGACACACGATAGCCTTGCAGCGCGGCAGCATCCCCTTCTTTCCACCGGCGCTCTATTTCCGCTTCGCTCATGTCGGGCGAAACCGTGATGTAGATGGTGAGGGATAGTTTCGCCCAGGCTTCCCCAAACTCGGGCGCGAGTTGCACGACCCGGCGCAGCATGGTGACCGCCTCCTCCAGATCCTCTTGCCGGTAGGTTTCGATCTTCTCGCTCGCCAAGAGAAAGAGCTCGTAGGCCCCTAGATTATCTGTTCCTCGTCCGCGCGCCATGGCACGGTCAGCGCGCGCGATCGGACCGTCCGCATGGGACGACAATTCGCTGACCAGCGCCTCCGATGTCGCTTGCTGCATCGCGAGAACGTCTCCAATCGGCCCCTGGGCGCGCTTTGACCACAGCTGGCGGCCGCTCGATGTTTCGGTGAGCACGGCATTGATCCGGGCGGTCTTGTCTTCGATCCCGATCGAACCACTGACAAAATACCTGGCCCCCAGGCTAGCTGCCGTTGCTGGTCCCGGGGCACCAGCATTGCGGGTGGTGGTGTCCGCAAGCACGCCGAGCCAAGATGATTGCGCAAGGTCCCCGATGATATCTTCGGTCATGGCGCGCGCGAGCCGATTCCAACGCGGGCTTTCCACCGAAGCTGCGAAGGGAAAAACAGCGACAATGGGCATGGCAGATCTAACCGCTGCCCGCGTGTCGGCCTGGGTCCGATCGAAAAAGACTGCAAAGGCGCCCGCCAAGGCGAGAACCAGCAAGATTGCCGCGACCCAATTCCAGCCTCTTACTGATTTGGATCGCTCAGGCAGAGCACTGGGGTGAAGGGAGTAGCCGCGCTTTGCATGGGTGCGCAGGGCCGTGCGTCCGTCGTCTTCCAAGGCACGCCGGATCTCCCCAATACATTGGACTAGACCGTCTTCATCAACGACGGAATCCGGCCAGACCGTTTCGAGCAATTCATCCTTGCTGAACAACTCGCCCGGCCGAGTCGACAGAAGCTGCAACAACGCTGTTGTCTTGGGCCGCAGGACGGTCGTGCCGCCATGAGGGCCGCTCACCTCGCCCGTGCGAAGATCCACCCTAAAACGGCCGAGCTGCAGGTCTTTGTTGCTGCCGCCAGCACGAACCGACGAGAAATTTCGGAATAATTTCGGCACGAACTCGGGACGCCACCATCCAGTCCAACCAGACTGGTGGGCGGCTGCCCGGATGCTGGAAATACCAAGTGATCGACGTCCCATTCTGCATCGGCTCGGCTGTGCCAGCTCCAAGCTAGCACAACGGGCTCAGTTAAGCAGCCGCGAACTCGCATTGAAACGGGAGGAACCGCGATGCGTCGACTTGTGAAACAACTATCCAGCGGCTTGAGCCTTGCTCTGCTGTTGAGTGCGTCGTCTTTTCTTGCGCCAGTCGCTACCACACAGGCAGCAGATTGGCCGACAGCCGCGCCGCACGAAGTTGGCTTTGCTCCAGATTTAGCCGACCAGCTTGATGCAGCGCTTGATAAAGAGGCTTTCAGCGGCGTGCACTCGGTTGTTCTGGTGCGGCATGGAAAGCTCGTCTACGAGCGGTATCTGAGCGGAGACGACGAAAGACACGGCTTACCCAAGCAGAACGTGGTCTTCAGCCCGGAAAGCCTTCATGATGTGCGCTCGATCACCAAGAGCGTCGTTAGCCTTCTCTATGGTATCGCGATGGCGGAGAAAGACGTTCCGCAGCCGCAAACACGGCTTTTCGCTGAATTGCCGGAATTTATCGACTATGACCGTCATCCGCTTCGGCACGCGATCACCATCGATGACGTGCTGTCCATGACCATGGGATTGGAATGGGACGAGATGAACGTCCCCTATAGCGATCCCGCCAATTCAGAAATTGCCATGTACCGCGCTCCGAGCAGCATGCAGTACGTGTTGGGCAGGCCCATGGCCTCGCCGCCGGGAAGAATGTGGACCTACTCTGGCGGCGCTACAACCTTGCTTGCCGAACTGATCGGCCAGGGCACTGGCAAAGGACTTATGGACTATGCGCGTGAACGCCTGTTCAAGCCGTTGGGCATCGAAACATTCGAGTGGGCTACTGACTATTACGGGCAGCCACGCGTCGCCAGCGGACTTCGGCTACGTCCTCGTGACACGGCCAAGCTGGGCCAACTGGTTTTGCAGTATGGTCGTTGGAACCGGCAGCAGATCGTCCCTGACGAGTGGATTGCGGCTTCAACGCGGGTGCATGCCCAGGCGATTGAAGGATGCGGCTATGGCTATCACTGGTGGGTCTGCAAGACCAATGGAGGCATGAAGATCATCGAGGCTTCCGGCTGGGGCGGGCAGCAATTGCTCGTTGCACGGGAGGCCGGCATTGTCCTAGTCGTCAATTGCGGGCTCTATGGGAATCCCAACGCCTGGCGTCGCGCCTATGACCTTCTGGAAGGCATCGTCCTTCCCGCGCTCCAGGAGCAATCGGCAATGGCGGCATTGTAGCTGGCGTGTTGGCTGATTTGGGCAATGTCCGCGCTGTCGACAGTTGCTTGGGAGCAGGGTGTCAGACCTTCACCGCTTGTAAGGGGAGGAACAGGTTGAACATGGCGGTGATCCTGCCCCTTCCATGAAAAGGTGGGGTGGGATGGCCTCAGGCCATGGCGTCGATGGCTTGGCGTTGGCGCTGCATTTCGAGGAAGATGCGGTAGTCGCGGTCGAACTGGGTGCGGGCGGCGGGATTGGGGGCGTGTTCCTGGCCGCCTTGCTGCATGGCGGTGCAGGCAGAGACGAGGGTTGGGTAAAGACCGGCGGCGGTGGCGGCGACCATGCCCATGCCGAGAAGGGTTGCGTCCTTGGTGGAGGGCACCACGACGGTGCAGCCGGTGGCGTCGGCATATAGGTCCATCAAGACGGCGTTTTTGGTGTGGCCGCCGGTGATATGGAGCGTGTCTATGGCATAGCCGCGGGTGTTGAGAGTTTCCAAGATATGCCGAACGCCTAGGGCGATGCCGACGCAGGTGCGCCAATACAGACGGCAGAGTGAATCGAAGTCACTGTCGAGCGTTAGCCCCGAGATGACGCCCAGCGCGGAGGGGTCGGCCAAGGGCGATCGGTTGCCGTGAAAATCGGGCAGGACATGGAGGCGATGTCCCAACTGCCAGCCTTCCTGCTGGCGCAGCGTGCCGATGCGGTCGGCAATGCGCTGATGCATCTGGGCGGTCGGCTCGCCGCCCGCGCCGTGCCACTGGATGATGTGATCAAGGAGCGCGCCGGTGGCGGACTGGCCGCCCTCGTTGAGCCATACGCCAGGCAGGACCGCGCCGAAATAGGGGCCCCAGACGCCATTGATCGGCCGGTCCTCGGCCGAAAGCGCCATGACGCAGGAGGAAGTGCCGGCGATCAGGGCCAGGTGGCGGTCAATGGTGGCCACGTCGGTGGTGAAGGCGCCCAGTACGCCGAGGGCGCCGGCATGTGCATCGATGAGCCCGGCCCCGACGCGGCAGGCGGTGGTGAGGCCCAGATCGGCAGCGGCTAATGGGGTGAGGGGGCCCATATCGTCGCCGACGGGGCTCGCCGATTGCGGCAGGGCCGATTTGCCCAAGAGATCGCCCAGGCCGACGAGTTCAAGGAAATCCTGCTGCCAGCCGGGCGTGGTGTGGGCCAGGTAGGTCCATTTGCAGGTGAGGGTGGATTGGGAGCGGGCCTGCGACCCGGTGGCCTTCCAGGAGAGGAAATCGGCCAGGTCGAACATCATGCCGGCGCGGGCCCAGGTTTGCGGCATATGGCGCTTGAGCCACATGAGCTTGGGCACTTCCATTTCGGGCGACATGACGCCGCCGACATAGTTGAGCACGCGATGGCCGGTGCGGGTGCATTCGTCGGCTTCGGCCAGGGCGCGGTGATCGAGCCAGACGACGGTATCCCAGCGATCGGCGCCGTTGGTAGAGACGGTGACCGGCGCGCCTTGCGGATCGCGGATGACAAGGGAGCAGGTGGCGTCAAATGAGAGGCCCACGACCTGCTCGGGCCTGGCTTGGGCAATGGACATAGCCGCGCGCACGGCGCCGCAGACGGCTTGCCAGATCTGTTCGCTGTCATGTTCGGCATGGTTGGCATCGGTGCGATTCATCGCAATGGGCTGCTCGGCGCGGCCAAGCAGGGCACCTTGCGGCGTCAGAACGCCGGCCCTCGCACTCCCCGTGCCCACATCCACTCCCACCACGAGGCTTTGCGTCAACGCTAGAGCGCCTTCTTTCCGGTCCGGGGAGAGCCTACAAGATCGGGCAGCTTATGCATATTGTCGAAAATCAATTCTGGCCGCGCCGCTTCAATGGCCTCGCGGAGCTTGCCTGGCACGATGTGCGTGCCGCCGGCATAGCCGAAAACGCGCATGCCGGCATTGTGGGCCGCGGCGATCCCGGCGGGACTGTCCTCGATGACGAGGCAGCGGTCCGGCTCGGTGTGCATGGCGCTAGCGGCATGAAGAAACAGGTCGGGGGCGGGCTTGCCGTTTTCCACCATGGTCGCGGAATAGATGTGGTTTTCGAAATAGGGCAGGAGGCCGGTGAGTTCGAGGCTGAGGCGGATGCGCTCGGGGATGGAGGAGGATGCGACGCAGAACGGGGTGCGAAGCTGTTGGAGCGCCCAAGGCAGGCCGGGATTGGCATGTAGTTCGGTGCGGTAGAGGGCATAAAGGTCGCTGCGCATGGTCTGGTGGGCGCCGGGCGAGAGCGGGTGGCCATAGAGGGCTTCAACGCTCGCCGCGATGGTGGTCATGGAGCGGCCCAGGAAATCGCGATAGGCGTCTTCGGCTGAGATGACGATGCCTTGCTCAGCAAGAGCGGACATCAGGACGCGCATGGCGAGCGGTTCGCTGTCGACCAGGACGCCATCGCAATCAAAGATGATCAGCTCGACCGGGTTATCCATGCCGGCCTAGAGCTGGCCGGCCAGATAGCGTTCCAGCGTTGCCTTGGTGCCGTTGGTCCACAGAGCGCGGAGCGCTTGGGAGAAGGCCTGGACAAAAATCTCGCTCTGCGCTAGTTCGCCATAGATGTCCGACATGGCGAGCCAAGCCTTAGGATCGTCCTTGGCGAGCTTGGCCTGCTGGGTCAGGCGATTCCAGTTTGGATCGTTGGGCTCGATCACGGCGCCGCTGTCGGTAGTGCCGTAGCAGTAGCGGCACCATAGGGCTGACACGAGCGCCAGGCCGGTGACGGACTGTCCGGCCTCTACGCGATCAAACGCGGATGGGATGATGAATTTGGGCTGGCGGTTGGAGCCGTCGAGGGCGAGGCGGCGGATGGTGTCGCCGATCTTGGGATTGCTGAAGCGGCGCTCGCAGAGCGCGAAGTAGTTGTCGAGATTGGTGTCGGGGACGGGGGGAACCACGGGAATGATCTCGTCGCGCTCGACCTTGGCGAAGAAAGCGCCGACGAGGGGATGCTCCATGGCTTCGTGGACGAAGTGGATGTCGAGCAGACCCGCAGGGTAAGCAATGGTCGCGTGGCCGCCATTGAGGATGCGGATCTTCATGTGCTCGTAGGGCGCGACGTCGGGGACGAACTGCACGCCGACCTTTTCGAGCGCGGGGCGGCCGGCGGGGAAATTGTCCTCGAGCACCCATTGCTTGAAGCTTTCGCAGAAGACGGGCCAATTGTCCTCAATGCCAAAATGGTCGGCGAGGAGCCTGATCTCGCGATCGGAGGTGGCGGGAGTGATGCGGTCAACCATGCCATTGGGGAAGGCGACATTGGTGCTGACCCAATGCGCCAAGGCGGGGTCGATCAACTGGGCGAGGCCGACTACGGCGTTTTGGGTGACGTGGCCATTGCCGGGGATGTTGTCGCACGACATGACGGTGAAGGGCTGAACACCGGCTTGGCGGCGGCGCTCGAGGCCAGCGAGGATCAGGCCGAACACGGTTTTAGGGGCGTCGCGGTGCGCGGCGTCGTAGGCAATGTCGGGGTGGGTGGGGTCGAACTTCTGCGAGGCGGGGTCGATATAGTAGCCGCCTTCGGTGATGGTCAGCGAGACGATCCGGATGGCCGGGTCGGCGAGGCGCGCGATCACCGCGGCGCTGTCGCCGGGCGGGAGGTAATGGATCATGGCGCCGGTGACACGGGCGGAGGACGCGTCGGCTTCCTGCTCGACCACGGTCGTCAGCCAATCCTGTGCCCCGAGCTTTTGCCGCATGGCCTCGTCAGCCGGGCGGACGCCGGCGCCGATAATGGCCCAGTCATGGTCGGTGCCGTTGGCGAAGAGATCGTCGAGATAGATGGCCTGGTGGGCACGGTGGAAATTGCCGACGCCGAAATGGACGATGCCGGGGGTGAGGGTGGCCCGGTCGTAGGCGGGAGTGGAGGCCGTGATGAGGAAGGGGAGAGTGGCGGCGGAGAGTTTAGTGGTCATGATATAATCCTCGGTGCCAAGGGTTTGGCCTCCCTCCCCCTTGAGGGGAGGGCTGGGGAGGGGGTGGTTCGGTGGACAAACAATGGACCCCCACCCCCGGCCCCTCCCCTCAAGGGGGAGGGGAGGGCGCAAGCCGTTGGCAGGGTTTCTGACATTCAGATCGCCTTGCCAGCCGCATCGAACCTGTAGATGCGGGCGGGGTCGGGCGTGAGGTAAACGTCGTCGCCATGGTTGAAGGTTTGTTCGCCATCGGTACGGATGGTCATGAGGCCGAGGCCATCGACATGGACATGGAGGAAGGTGTCGGAGCCGAGCTGTTCGGCAACGCCGACCTTGCCCTTCCAAGCGCCTGGGGTAGGGGCGGTGGAGAGCGCGAAGTGTTCGGGACGCACGCCGATGGAATGGGCGTTGTGCTTGCCCGCTTCGGGGCCGTCGATGAAGTTCATCTTGGGCGAGCCGATGAAGCCGGCCACAAAGCGGTTGGCGGGCTTGCGGTAGAGGTCAAGCGGGGAGCCGAACTGTTCCACATTACCGGCATTGAGCACCACGATGCGGTCGGCCATGGTCATGGCTTCGACCTGATCGTGGGTGACATAGATCATGGTGGTCTTGAGCTGCTGGTGCAGTTCGGTGATCTCGAGGCGCATGTTGACGCGCAGGGCCGCGTCGAGATTGGACAGGGGCTCGTCGAAGAGGAACGCCTTGGGCTCGCGCACGATGGCGCGGCCAATGGCGACGCGCTGGCGCTGGCCGCCGGAGAGGGCACGCGGGCGGCGGTCAAGATAGCTGGTGAGGTTGAGGGTGCGCGCCGCGTATTCCACCTTCTGGTCGATGACCTCCTTGGGTGCCTTGGCCATCTTGAGCGGGAAGGCGATGTTGTCGCGCACGCTCATATGGGGGTAGAGGGCGTAAGACTGGAATACCATGGCGAGGCCCCGCCGGGCGGGTGGCGCCTTGGTCATGTTCTCGCCGTCGAGGCGGATCGTGCCGCTCGTGGTGTCCTCAAGGCCCGCGATAAGGCGCAGCAGGGTGGACTTGCCGCAGCCGGAGGGGCCGACAAAGACGACAAATTCGCCATCGCGGATATCGAGGGAGATGTCGGGGATGATTTCGACTTCGCCGAAGGACTTCTTGACGTGTTCGAGGGTGATGGAGCCCATGTTTGTTATAGTCCTCCGGAACATTCGTTTATTGTGCCTAGGGCAGACCCCCACCTAACCTCCCCCTGAGAGGGGGAGGGATTTATCGCGTTTGCTGCGCGGCAGGTGAGCCACTGCAGCACCCCTCCCCTTCTCAGGGGGAGGTTGGGTGGGGGTGCCTGCCATTCGAGCGCAGCTCTCATGGCCTTCTCTCCTCGAAATGCTCCACTGGAGCATTTCGCCCTGGCGAGACGGTTCGAAGTCATTTCACCGCTCCAAACGTCAAGCCACGCACCAGCTGCTTCTGGCTGAACCAGCCCATGAGGAGGATGGGCGCGATGGCGAGGAGCGAGGCGGCGGAGAGTTTGGCGAGGAAGAGGCCTTGGGGTGAGGAGAATGAGGAGATGAAGGCAGTGAGGGTGCCGGCACGGCCCGAGGTCAGGGTGATGGTCCAGAAGGCTTCGTTCCAAGCGAGGATCACGTTGAGCAGGAGCGTGGAGGCGATGCCGGGGACTGCCATGGGGACGAGGACGTGGACGATCTCGTTCCAGAGCTCGGCGCCATCCATGCGCGACGCCTCGAGGATGTCGACCGGGATTTCCTTGAAGTAAGTGTAGAGCATCCAGATGATGATCGGCAGGTTGATCAGCGTCATGATCAGGGTAAGGCCATGCACCGTGTCGAGCAGGCGCAGGTCGCGGAAAATCAGGTAGATCGGGATCAGGACGCCCACGGCCGGCATCATCTTGGTGGAGAGCATCCACATCAGGACGTCCTTGGTGCGTTTTGTTGGCGCAAAGGCCATGGCCCAGGCGGCAGGGATGCCGACAAGGAGGCCCAGCAGTGTCGAGCCGACCGAAACGATGATCGAATTGGTGGCGTGCTTAATGTAGTCCGAGCGGGCCTGGACGGCGCCGAAGTTTTCCAGCGTGAAGTTCTGCGGGAAGAAGGTCGGCGTATTGGCGATCGCCTCGGCCTCGGTTTTGAAGGCGGTGAGCAGGACCCAGAGAATGGGGGAGAAGAGGATCAGGGCGATGATCCAGGCCAGGGCGGTGAAGCCGATGCGGGTGGAGGTGGAGACGTTGCGGGCCATTTAGTGAATCTCCGCTGGATGGTCGCCGAGGCTTTGGGTTGTCTGTCTCCCTCCCCCTTGAGGGGAGGGATCGAGGGAGGGGGTCGGGCAGTGATCACCAGGCGACCCCCACCCCGGCCCTCCCCTCAAGGGGGAGGGGGACGATGGAGCCTCATGTGCTGTGTGTTCGCTAAGCATCGAGGTTCTTTCCCACGGCGCGCATCAGGAAGAAGGCGACGATGTTGGCGAGGATGACGGCGACCACGCCGCCGGCGGAGCCGGCGCCGATGTCGTTGGAGAGGATGCCGGTGCGGAAGACGAGGAAGGTGAGGTTGGTCGAGGCATAGCCCGGGCCGCCGCCGGTGGTGACGCGGATTTCGGCGAAGATGCCGAGCAGGAATATGGTCTGAATCAGGATCACTATGGTGATCGCGCGGGCCATGTGCGGCAGGATGATGTAGCGGAAGCGGTTGACCGCGTTGGCGCCGTCCATTTCTGCGGCTTCGCGCTGTTCCTCGGATAGGGACTGGAGCGCGGTCAGAAGGATCAGGGTCGCAAAGGGCAGCCATTGCCAGGCGACGATGACGATGACGGAAAAGAGCGGGTATTGGTTGAACCAATCTACCGGCTGGAGGCCAAAGAATTTCCAGAGGTGCCCGAGCATGCCGTAGCCGGGATGCATGAAGCCGTTTTTCCAGATCAGGGCCGCCACGGGCGGCATGACGAAGAATGGCGAGATGACAATGATGCGCAGGATGCCCTGGCCCCAGATCGGCTGGTCGAGCAGCATCGCGAGCAGGATGCCGCCGATCACGGTAATCAGAAGGACGCCACCGACCAGGATCAGCGTGTTGACCAGCGATTGGGTGAAGCTTGGGTCACCAATGACGTAGAGGTAATTCGCCCAGCCGGCGAAGCCCGTCATCATTGGGTTGATGAGCGAATAGTTCTGGAACGAGAACCAGAGGGTCATGACCAAGGGCACGATCATCCAGATCAGCAGGACGATGACGGCCGGTGCCATCATGATGCGGGAAAGGGTGCGGGTTTGTGCGGTGGCCATTTCGCTGGTCTCAGGCGTTGATGAGCAGGCGCTATTTTCGATCAGACCTGTCGAAGGACGAGGTCGTGGCACGGCTGGTGAACCCGACCTCGTGGTTCGACAGGCTCACCATGAGGTCTCAAAACATTCTGGTTGTCGCATTCAACGAACCGCCCGGTCTCCAGAGGGGACCATCGACCGGGCGGTCTACGCCTTCGGGAGAAGACTACTTGATGTACCCGGCGCGGGTCATGTCGCGGGTGGCGGCGTCCTGGGCCTGGGCGAGGGCGTCGTCGGCAGACATCTGGCCGGCAAGGGCAGCCGAGAAGAGCTGACCAACATTGGTGGCAATGCCGGCGAACTCGGGAATGGCCACGAACTGCACGCCGGTATAGGGCACGGGCTGCACGGTGGGCTCGGCAGGGTTCGCCGCATTGATGGAATCGAGCGTCATCTTGGCGAAAGGCGCGGCAGTCTGGTATTCTGCGTTCTCATAGAGAGAGGTGCGGGTGCCCGGCGGCACGTTGGCCCAGCCTTCCTGTTCGGCAACCAAGGCCAGGTAGTCCTTGCTGGTTGCCCAGTTGATGAACTGCTCGGCGGCTTCGGCATTCTGCGAGCTGTTGGGGATGGCCAGCGACCAGGCCCAGAGCCAGTTGCCGCGCTTGCCCAAGCCATTGTCGGGCGCGAGGGCGAAGCCGACCTGGTCGGCTACGGTTGAATCCTCAGGATTGGTGACAAAGGAGGCGGCGACAGTGGCGTCGATCCACATGCCGCACTTGCCCTGCTGGAAGAGGGTCAGGTTTTCATTGAAGCCGTTGGAGGAAGCGCCTGAGGGGCCGGCATCGGCCATGAGCGACAGATAGGTGTCGAGCGTGTTCTTCCACTCAGGCGTATTGAACTGGGGCTGCCAGTTTTCATCGAACCAGCGGGCGCCAAAGGAATTGGACATGGCCGTCAAGAACGCCATATTCTCGCCCCAGCCCGCCTTGCCGCGCAAGCAGATGCCGTTGATGTCGGCGGCGCGGTCGGTCATGGCGCGGGCAGCCTCGCCGATGAACTCCCAGGTGGGGGCTTCGGGCATGGTGAGGCCGGCTTTTTCCATCAGGTCCTTGCGGTACATGATGAACGAGGACTCGCCATAGAAGGGAGCCGCATAAAGCTTGCCTTCATAGGACAGGCCTTCGCGGATGGGCGGCAGAATGTCGTTAACGTCGTATTCTGCGTCGGCGGCCAAGGCATCGAGGGGCTTGAGCCAACCCTGCTTGGCCCAGATCGGGGCTTCATAGGTGCCGATGGTCATGATGTCGTACTGGCCGCCATTGGTGGCGATATCCGTCGTAACGTTCTGACGAAGGGTGTTTTCCTCTAGGACAACCCAGTTGAGCTGGATGCCGGTTTCTTCGGTGAATGCAGGAGACAGGGCCTGCATGCGGACCATGTCGCCATTGTTGACGGTGGCAATAGTGAGCGTCTGCGCCGAGGCGGAAGTGGCCAGCGCAAGGGTGAACGCGCCCACGAGAATGGGTGTCAGTTTCATATGTATCCTCCCAACGACCGAGACGGGCATTTGTCACGGTGATGGGCAAATACTCACAACTTATGCGGCAGAGTCAAGTGTGCTATGCACGCTTCAGATGAGGCGTGCACCAAGGACTATGTGTTCGGTGGAGGATTACAGCTGCGCTAGCAGGGGCTTAGCCGATGTCGAGCAAGCCTTCGGCCGTCTTCTCATCGGTGATAAGGCCGTTGACTAAGCGCCGGTTCAGGGTCGCCCTGATGCCGGGCAATTTGCGGCTGCCCATGGCGATTGCCACAACCAAGGAACGCTCCCGGGATGGAATCGGGGCGGATGCAACGCGCTCGTTGATGGGGCCTTCGATGAGGCGGCCGTCTCCATCGAAGCTCCAGCCGCAGATTTCGCCGACGGCGCCTGCTTTCTGCAGGGCCTTGAGCTCGATCTCGTTAATGAAGCCATCAAGAACGAGCGGCGCCTGGGGGCCGATGTCACCCAAGCCTACGAAGGTGACGTCAGCCTGGGAGGCCAGATTGAGCGTTTCGCGAATCATGGGCTGGGCGTGGAGCAGTTCACGCTCACGGGCTGAGGAGGCGATCACGGGCAGGGGCATGGGGAAGCTGCGGGCCTTGACCGTGTCGGCGATGTTGAAAATGACGTTGTAGTAGGCCGCCGAACCATCGGGCGCGATATTTCCGGTGAGCGAAACGACCTTGTGGTGCGGCGCTTCCATGGGCGTCAGTTGCTCCACGGCGGCCTTGAGCGTGCGCCCGGTGCCGACGGCCATGATGATGGGATCGGAACGCTTGAGCCAGCGCTCGATCTCGGTGGCGGCCGCTTCAGCCAGACCAATCGTGGTCGAGGTGCTGGTCGGGTCGGAAGGAACGACTTCAACCAGATCGAGCGCGAATTTGGTCTTGAGGCGGCTCGCCAGGTCCATGCAGCGGCCAATGGGGTGATCGAGCCGGACCTTGATGAGGCCTTCGCTGACCGAAAGCGAGACGAGGCGCTGCGCCGACTGGCGTGAAATGCCCAGCTTGGCCGCGATTTCCTCCTGGGTATTGCCCGCCACGTAATAGAGCCAACCGGCACGCGCGGCATCGTCCAGGCGATTGCCTGAAGTGTCTATTCTTGGCGCCATGGCTTGGTCCTGCCCATTTTGCCGGAATATGGGGCGATGGAGGGGAGGGCTGCAAGTGGTTTGTGCGCGGCTATTGCGGTGGTGCGGGGCGCAGGGCGAGCTGGCTCATGGCCGAGCGGATATCGCGCTCGGTGTCCTTAAGGTGAAGGCGCATGGCTTCGCCGGCGGCGCGACCATTGCCGGCGCGGATGGAATCAAGAATGCGCTGATGGGCCGCGATCGTGTCGTCTGGCGTATGGCCGCGTTGCTCGTGCCCGCGCCGGCTGATGGAGAAGGCTTCGCGCAAGGGTTCGGACATGGCCTCGAACAGGTAGCCGAGGACACGATTGCCGCTCGCCAGGGCAACCGCCTCGTGAAAGCCAGCGTCGTGGGCGTGAAAGCGTGCTTCGAGTTCCGGCGTCAGAGTTTCCGCGTTTGTGGCCAGAACATCGCGCATGCCCTGCAGTTCGCTCTCGATCGCCGCTAGGGAGGCACGGGTGGCGTGCTTGGCAGCAAGGTGCGCGGATTGCACCTCAAGGACATGGCGCACTTCGACGAGGTCGAAGAGGCCCTTGGGATCGTAGCGGAGCATGGAGGTGAGAAAATCGGCGAAAGCTGCGCCATCGGGCTCGCGCACCACCGCCTTGCGTCCGCGCGCTATAACCAGCAGTCCGCGCCCTTCGAGGCGCTTAACCGCTTCGCGGATGGTCAGGCGGCTGACATCGTATTGCGCCGCCAGTTCGGCTTCGCTGGGCAAGGTAGAGCCAGGCGTGAGTTCGCCCAGAATCATGTGCGCCAAGTGATCGGCCACGATGCTGGCAGCCGTTTGCCCGTCAGGGCGCCGCTCCCTGTCCGCCATCATTTTCTCCTCGGGTATCAGATATGTTTGGCCCGCCTGCGAACGATTGACCGTTTCTTCCGAGGAGCCTTGCTGATACGGCGGGCACCTTAGCCAGAGCTGCATTGGTCTGCAACAGCCCGCGCAACGCGGTTAACCGTTAAGCTTATGGGCGAGATGGGTGCGCAGGGCCGCTAAAAACCGGCTTTACAGAGATATCTGATTATCCTAGCTTCCGGCCCGTGGGCTTGGGAGGGCCCGAGTGGCACGAGCCGCTGGTTAGAGGATTTTCACCAGAACAGCTGAAAGCGCGCCCAAGGGGCATCGCGCGGCTTGTCGTGGCGGCAAAGTCCAAAGCACGATCAAGGTGATCGGCGCTTGAGCCAGCAGCGCACACGGCCGCAGCCTCTCCCCTGTTTGACCATCAAGGCTTTATGACCTCGAATACATAAAGGGAGTCGAGACGTGAAGATTATCAAGACGCTTGCCACCGTGCTGGCTGCCGGCGCCATGGCGCTGACCGCTTCCACCGCAGTTTTCGCCCAGGACAAGGGCGCTATCGGCATCGCCATGCCGACCCAGTCCTCGCTGCGCTGGATCTCGGACGGTAACGAGCTCAAGACGGCCCTGGAAGGTCTCGGCTACACCGTTGACCTGCAGTATGCCGAAGACGATATCCCGAACCAGCTGGCCCAGATCGAAAACATGGTCACCAAGGGCTCCAAGGCTCTGGTCGTTGCTTCGATCGATGGCACTACGCTCAGCGCCGTGCTGCAGCAGGCTGCCGACGCCGGCATCAAGGTGATCGCTTATGACCGCCTGATCCGCGAAACCGCCAATGTCGATCTCTACACCACCTTCGACAACTTCCAGGTGGGCGTGCTGCAGGCCAATTCGCTGGTGAAGGGCCTCAACGAACGCTTCCCCGATGGCAAGCCATGGAACGTGGAACTGTTCGGCGGCTCGCCAGACGACAACAACGCCTTCTTCTTCTATGATGGCGCAATGAGCGTTCTGCAGCCCATGATCGACGCTGGCGACATCGTCATCAAGTCCGGCCAGCAGGGCATGGACACTGTCGGTACGCTGCGTTGGGACGGTGCGGTTGCTCAGGCCCGCATGGACAACATCCTCTCGGCCAACTACTCGGACGGCTCGATCGTCCACGGCGTGCTGGCTCCCTATGACGGCCTGTCCCGCGGTATCATCTCCTCGCTCCGCGGCGTTGGCTATGGCTCGGGCGACCTGCAGTGGCCAATCATCACCGGCCAGGACGCGGAAGCTCCATCGGTGAAGGCGATCATTGCCGGCGAGCAGTACTCGACCATCTACAAGGACACCCGCGAATTGGCTGCCAAGACCGCTGAACTGGTCGATACGCTGCTGACCGGCGGTACGCCAGAAGGCCTCGACACCACGACCTATGACAACGGCGTCAAGGTTGTGCCATCGGTCCTGCTGACCCCCTATGAAGTAGATGCCAACAACTACCAGGAACTGGTGATCGACTCGGGCTACCTCAAGCCAGAAGACATCCAGTAAGAACCAAACTCGGGGCCTCGCTGCAAAGCGGGGCCCTTATGCTTTGAAAGCATGGACGGCATGGGTCGTTTCGATCGCAAGATCAACGCTTTGAAGTGGCGCAGGCATAGCAAAAAGCCAGCCGCCTTTACCATGCAGTGCAGTTCCGATGCACGTACCTCAATTTGCTTGCGGGCGCCGCAAGCTTCTCCTATTCTCCACCCCGGCTTGGGAGGGCCAAGGCGTTTCATCGCCGCTTGCTATCGCTTCAGATCTGCTTTTGCTGCCGGTTTCCGCATGGTCGGACCTGCCGGAGCGATGGCGGCGCGATCGCTTGCACCCATCCCTGCCAGAGCACTCTGAAGGGAGACCAGAATGAACTTACTGAAATCAATGGCTTTGACGGTTTTGGCCGGCGGCCTGGCCCTCGGCGCATCGGCTGGCGCCTTTGCCCAGGACAAGGGCACGATCGGCATCGCCATGCCGGAGCAGACCACGCTGCGCTGGAACTCGGATGGTGCCGAGCTCAAGTCGGCACTGGAAGCCAAGGGCTATACCGTTGACCTGCAATATGCGGGCGACGATATCCCCAACCAACTCGCCCAGATCGAAAACATGATCACCAAGGGCTCCAAGGCCCTGATCATCGCCGCTCTCGACGGGACAACGCTGAGCGCAGCCCTGGAGCAGGCCGGCGCTGCGGGCATCAAGGTCATTGCCTATGACCGCCTGATCCGCGACACTGCCAATGTCGACTACTACACCACGTTCGACAACTTCCAGGTCGGCGTGTTGCAGGCCAATTCGATCCTCAAGGGTCTCGGCTATCCCGAGAACAAGGGTCCGTTCAACATCGAACTGTTTGGTGGTTCGCCGGACGACAACAACGCCTTCTTCTTCTATGATGGCGCCATGAGCGTGCTGCAGCCGGCGATCGATGCCGGTGACCTGGTGGTCAAGTCCGGCCAGATGGGCATGGACAAGGTGGGCACGCTCCGCTGGGACGGTGCAACCGCCCAGGCTCGCATGGATAACCTCCTGTCGGCCTTCTATTCGGACGGCTCCAAGGTTGATGCCGTGCTGGCGCCAAACGATGGCGTTGCACGCGGCATCCTGTCCTCACTCAAGGGCATCGGCTATGGCTCGGGCGATCTTAATTATCCGATCATCTCCGGCCAGGACGCCGAAATCCCCTCGATCAAGGCGATCATTGCCGGCGAGCAGTATTCCACCGTCTACAAGGACACGCGCGAACTGGCTCGCGTGACTGCCGATCTGGTGGATACCGTGCTGACGGGTGGCGAGCCCGAAGGCCTCGACACGACCACTTACGAGAATGGCGTCAAGACCGTTCCGTCGCTGCTGCTGACCCCCTATGAGGTCGATGCAACCAACTACAAAGAATTGGTGGTGGATTCTGGCTATATCAAAGAGTCCGATCTGCAGTAATTGACTGGACCAAAGCTGGGCTTCGCGGTAACGCGGGGCCCAATGGCTTTTTGGCCCAGATGCCAGGGAGCCGGCAAATTGGGAAGGCAGTATCCTTGCCTGACTGAGGCGCCGATCAGAGCGAGAAAAGATGAGCGAAACAATTCTGGAGATGCGTGGCATCACCAAGACCTTCCCAGGCGTCAAGGCGCTCTCGGACGTGAACCTCAATGTTCGCGAAGCCGAGATCCACGCCATCGTGGGGGAAAACGGCGCCGGCAAGTCGACGCTGATGAAGGTGCTGAGCGGGGTTTATCCATCCGGCAGCTATGAAGGGCAAATCCTCTTCAAAGGGGAAGAGCAGCACTTCAAGTCGATCCGCGACAGCGAGCACAAGGGCATCGTGATCATTCACCAGGAGCTGGCGCTGGTGCCGCTCCTATCGATTGCCGAGAACATTTTCCTCGGGAACGAACAGGCCAAGGGCGGCGTGATCGACTGGGACGAGACGCGCGACGGCGCGCGCAAGCTCCTGCGCATGGTGGGCCTGTCGGAAGATCCCAATACGCTCGTGACCAATATCGGCGTGGGCAAGCAGCAATTGGTGGAAATCGCCAAGGCGCTGAGCAAGGAGGTCAAGCTCCTGATCCTCGATGAGCCGACCGCCTCGCTGTCGGAAAAGGACAGCCAGGCGCTGCTCGATCTCCTCATGGAGTTCCGCCGCCAGGGCATTACCTCGATCTTGATCTCGCACAAGCTCAACGAAATATCCCGCGTCGCCGACCGCATTACGGTGATCCGCGACGGGCGCTCCATTGAGACGCTGAACAAGGAAGATATTTCCGAAGACCGCATCATCACCCTGATGGTGGGCCGCTCGCTGGACGATCGCTATCCGAGCCGCGAGCCGCAGATCGGGGAGGTGGTGTTCGAGGTCAAGAACTGGAACGTGTTCCATCCCCAGCATCGTGACCGCCGGATCATCAAGGATCTTAGCCTCAACATCCGCAAGGGCGAAGTGGTGGGCATTGCCGGGCTGATGGGCTCGGGCCGCACCGAGTTCGCCATGAGCGTGTTTGGCCGTTCCTATGGCCAAAAGATCAGCGGCGACGTGTTCCTGCATGGCAAGAAGGTCGATACCTCGACGGTGGAAAAGGCTGTCGCCCATGGCATTGCCTATGCCACGGAGGACCGCAAGACCTTTGGCCTGAACCTCATCGACCACATCAAGCACAACACCACGATCGCCAATCTCAAGGGCGTTTCGCGGGTGGGCGTGATCGACGATCTGGCCGAGCTCGACGTTGCCAACGAGTACCGCAAGAAGACCAATATCCGCTCCTCGAGCGTCTTTCAGGTCACCGGCAATCTCAGCGGCGGGAACCAGCAAAAGGTTGTGCTCAGCAAATGGCTGTTCTCCAACCCCGATGTGCTGATCCTTGACGAGCCGACGCGCGGCATCGACGTCGGCGCCAAGTATGAAATCTACACCATCATCAACCAGCTGGCCGCCCAGGGCAAAGCCGTGCTGGTGATTTCGTCGGAAATGCCTGAATTGCTGGGCATCACCGACCGCGTCTATGTAATGAACGAAGGCCGCATCGTGGGCGAAATGCCGACCAGCGAAGCGAGCCAAGAGAAGATCATGCGCGCCATTGTTCGCGCTGAAGGGAAGGCATCATGACCACCGAAACCGCCCAGCCAGGCATTACCGCGACCGGTCAGCCGGTCAATGTCCAGCAGCTCTCAGTCTGGGGCGCGCTCAAGGCCAATCTTCGCGATTACGGCCTGCTTGCTGCGCTGATCCTGATCATGCTGTTTTTCCAGTATTTCACAAATGGCGTGCTGTTCAAGCCGGTGAACCTGACCAACGTGATCCTGCAGAACAGCTACATCATCGTGATGGCGCTGGGCATGCTGCTCGTGATCGTGGCCGGCCATATCGACCTTTCCGTGGGCTCGGTTTCGGGCTTTGTGGGCGCGCTTGCTGCCATGCTCATGGTGGGCTGGCGCTTCCCGCCCGAGTTCGCGTTCCTTGCCAACCCGTTCGTCGCCGGCGCGATCTGTCTGATGGTGGGTGCCGCGATTGGCGCGGCGCAGGGCTATCTCATCGCCTATCACAAGATCCCGTCGTTCATCGTGACGCTCGCCGGCATGCTGATCTTCAAGGGCCTGTCGCTGGCGATCCTGGCCGGCAAGTCGGTCGGTCCGTTCCCCGCCGAATTCCAGCTGCTGTCTGCAGGTTTCATCCCTGATGTTGTTGGTCCGACCACGCTCGTGGCGGCCAGCGAAGGTGTGCAGCCCGTTGTGCTCCACACCACGACGGTGATCATTGCCCTCCTGGGCATTGTCGCCATGGTGTTCTTTGCCATTCGCGGCCGTGCCCGCCGCAAGGCGCGCGGCTACGAGACCGAGCCATTTGGCTTGTTCGTCGTGAAGAACCTGATAATCGCCGCTCTGGTGTTGTTCTTCTCCTATATGCTGGCATCCTATCGCGGCCTGCCCAACGTGCTGGTTGTGATGGCGCTGCTGATTGCGCTTTTTGTATTCATCACCAAGCGCATGACCTTTGGCCGCCGCATCTATGCGCTAGGTGGCAACCTTAAGGCGGCGGCATTGTCCGGCATCAAGACCGAGCGGCTGACCTTCTATGTGTTCGCCATCATGGGTGCGCTGGCGGCCCTCGCCGGCATGATCTATGCGGCGCGCCTCAACTCGGCAACGCCTAAGGCGGGCCAGGGTCTTGAGCTCGACGTGATCGCGGCCGTGTTTATCGGTGGCGCTTCTGCCCTGGGTGGCGTTGGTGCCGTGGCCGGTGCGGTGATCGGCGCGTTCATCCTGGGTGTGATGAACAACGGCATGTCGATCATGGGCATCAACATCGACTTGCAGCAGATGATCAAGGGCGTGGTGCTGCTGGCAGCCGTGTTCTTCGATCTCTACAACAAGAACCGCGCGTAAAGCTTGGTTCGTCCAATCAGGAGGCCGCCGGAGCGATCCGGCGGCCTTTTTTGTTTGGCTAATAGCCTGCGGCGACATCGAGAACCCACGTGACGCCGAAGCGATCCTTGAGCATGCCATAGAGTGGCGACCAGCCCGACGGCGCGAGCGGCTGGAGGGTCGTGGCACCCTCAGCCAGCTTGGTCCAATAGGCGGTGAGTTCATCTGCGTCCGTGCCGCGAATGGAAACGAAGAATGCGCTTTCGCCAGGCGAATAAGTTCGGCTCATAGGCACGTCGAACGCCATGATGCAAAAACCGGCAGCGCTTTCCAGCTGACCGAAGGCGATGTGCTCAGCTTCTTCTGGCGCAAAGCTTGGATAGGCTTGGGCGTGCGTTGCCAGCATGAGCTCGCCGCCGAAAACCGACTGGTAGAAGCTGAGCGCGTCGCGAGCCTGGCCGCGAAAGTTGACGTGGGTAGTGGTCTTGATGGTCACTGCGATGTCCTTGCGTGTTTGAATAGGTTTGTTGTAGCCCTCCCCAACTGCCAGTTTCCGACAGTTGGTGTTTGTGGCTCGATCCGATCGTTTGCTTCGCTTGCTTCAGGCCATGCGCGTCTTGCCCGCGCCGCTCACCGCTGCCCGGCTGGCTGGAGAAACCGGCGTGTCGTTGCGCTCGCTCTATCGCGACATCGAAAGTTTGCGGGCGGCCGGGGCACGGATTGAAGGCGAGCGCGGCTATGGCTATCGGCTCACCGAGGATTTCGCCCTGCCGCCGCAGACCTTTGAGCGCATCGAGATCGAGGCGCTGGTGCTGGGGCTGAATGAAGTGCGGCACATGGGGGATCCGGCGCTCGCCGATGCTGCCATTTCTGTTTTGGCCAAGGTCGCGGCGACACTGCCCGACGAGCGCGAGCAGCAGATGTTTCATGCCGTGTCGCAGGTCTATCGCCCCGATGTGCGCTATGGCTTTGCCGTGGACATGGGCATTGTCCGAGAGAGTTGCTGGGCGGAGCAAGCGGTGGCCATTCGCTACCGGGACGAGCATGGTGCTGAAACGGAGCGGACGATTTATCCGCTGTCGCTGGCTTATTCGGAGCGCGTGCTGGCCGTTCTGGCCTGGTGTTGCCTACGGCAGGATTTCCGCATCTTTCGCGCCGACCGGATTCAGGCGGCTGTGCGGACGGGGGAGAGTTTCCGCCCTCGACGCGTTAGTCTCCTTCGGAGCTATCTGGCGCAGCTCCAAGCCAGCACTGTCTAAATCACCAGCTCGCATGTCGAAACGAGCGCGAGCAATTCGTTGTAGGATCATGGACATTCTTGCAGCGGAGTTTGGTGATGACCCCCACGATCACAGCATTCAAGCAATCGCCTGACGGTGGGCAGGGGCAGGCGCGGGACATGCGCGTGCGCTGGAGGAGGTGGGGCAGGCTTACGATGTGCGGCTTGTCACCTTTGCGGAGATGAAGGAGCCGGCGCACCTAGCGGTTCAGCCCTTCGGACAGATTCCGAGCTATGAGGACGGCGATGTGGTGCTTTTCGAGTCAGGTGCGATCGTGCTGCATCTGGCCGAGCAGAATGGGGGCCTGCTGCCGAAGAACCCTGCGGCGCGGGCGCATGCCATTGCCTGGATGTTCGCGGCTCTCAATACTGTCGAGCCGCCCATCGTGGAACTCGAGCAGTCCTATTTTTCGGTGGGCAAGAAGGCTTGGTATCCTGAACTCAGGGCGGCGCTGGTGGATCGTGTCCGTCAAAGGCTGGATCAGCTCGTGCGGTATTTGGGTGATCGGGAATGGCTTGGGGAAGCGTTCAGCGCTGCCGACCTCATGATGGTGATGGTTCTGCGCCGGCTGGAGGGAGAGGGGATACTCGAAAGCTATCCACCTCTCCTTGCTTATATGGAGCGCGGCATGGCGCGGCCGGCCTACCAGCGCGCCTATGTGGCGCAGCGGGGTGTTTTCGAAGCGGCACAGCAAGCTGACGGCTAGCTATTCCGCGGGAGCGGGCACCGCTGCCTCGTTGGCGGCGTCGAGTTCGCGCTCCAGCCGCGCTTCCTCCTCAGCCTTGGGCTTGCTGAAGCGGGCGAGGAGGAGGTAGGCGACCGGGGTGAGATAAAGGGTGGAAATAGCCGCAAAGCTGAGGCCGCCCACCATGACCCAGCCCAGGGCCGTACGGGCTTCGGCGCCGGCACCGCTCGCCAGCACCAGGGGCAAGCCACCAAGGATGGTCGCGATCATGGTCATCATGACCGGGCGGAGGCGGATGTTGGAGGCTTCTTCGATGGCTTGGCTAACGGAGCGACCCTGGTCGCGCAGCTGGTTGGCGAACTCCACGATCAAGATGCCGTTCTTGGCCATGATGCCCACCACCAGGACGAGGCCGATCTGACTATAGATATTGAGGCTTCCGCCGGTGAGGAGGAGAGCATAAAGCGCTGCCGCGACACCGAAGGGAACGGTGGTCATGACGATAACGGCGCTCCAAACGCTTTCGAATTGCGCGGCGAGCACGAGGAGAATGATGACGAGGGCAAAGCCGAAGGTGACGAACAGGCCATTGCTGGCTTCGCCCAGTGTCTTGGCTTCGGCCAGAGGAATGATTGACACGCCCTGGGGCAGGAGCGGACGCGCGATCTCGAGCATCTGCGCATAGGCATCGCCTAGGGCGAGCTGGCCATCCTCCAGGCTGGCTGAGACAGGGACCGAGCGGCGCTGTTCCTCACGCCGTAGGGACGGCGGCACGGCGGACTCGGTGATCGTCGCAATGGTGGACATGGGCACGAAGCGGCCGTCGCCGGTTTTCACGAACAGGGATTCAAGATCGCGCGGATCGTTGACGGGATTGCTCGTCGAGATCATGCGCACGGTGTAGCTTGCGTCGTTGATGAAGACGCTGCCGATCTCGGTGCCGTCGATCATGGCCTGCATGGTGGTGGCGAGGCCATTGATGTCTATGCCAAGATCGTCCGCCTTGGCGCGGTCAACCGTAAGGGTGAGCTGGGGCTGGGTCGTGTCGTAGTCGACGGTGACACGGCCATAGCGACCATCTTCGTCGAGCTTGTCGGCAATCGCCTGCGCGGTTTCTGCGAGAACACCGTAATCGGGTCCGACAACGCCAAATTGGAGGCCCGAGCCGCCACCGCGAATACCGAGGGAATTGCCCTGGCGCACGCTGGCGCGTACGGCAGGGACCTGGGCCATCAAGGCCGTGATGTCGTTGGCGATCTCCTGCTGGGTGCGTTCGCGCTCACCCCAGGGGGCAAGTGTCAGGGTGAGAGAGCCGCCCGAACCCCAGCCGGAAAGGACGAAGATAGATTCGACTTCGCCGCTCTCAACGAAGGGCTGCAGCATGGCTTCGACCGTGGTCAGCTGCGTCCGGATGTAGTCGAGGCTGGCCGTGCTCGGCGCTCGGACGCTGAGCGAGATTTGCGAGCGGTCTTCGGGCGGGGTGATTTCCTGGCGCAGATTGCCGTAGACGAAATAGGACGAGCCGGCGAACAGCAGGGCAATCAGGATGACCACAAAGGGATTGCGGAGCGCAATGCGGAGAGTGTGCCGATAAAGGGTGGCAAAGAGCCGGCCAATGGCGCCGAACAGCCCACCGGTCTCATGAGCGCCGCCTTCCTTGAGAATGCGGGAGGCAATCATCGGCCCCAGGGACAGAGCCACGATGGACGACAGGAGAACCGCGATGGCGAGGGTAAAGCCGAACTCGCGGAAGAGGCGGCCGGTTTGCCCCGCAAGGAAGGAGAGCGGGATGAACACCGCCGCTAGAGTCAGTGTCGTGGCGATCACGGCGAAGAACACTTCCTGGGTGCCCAGAACCGCCGCAGCGCGAGGACCAGCGCCCAAGGCTTTACGGCGAACGATATTTTCCAGCACGACGATAGCGTCGTCGACCACAAGGCCCGTCGCCAGCACCAGCGCAAGGAGCGTGATGATGTTGAGCGAAAAGCCGGCGAGGTAAATGCCGGCCACGGCGCCCAGGAGGGCAATCGGCATCGAAAGGGCGGGAACGATGGTGGCGCGCCAATCGAGCAGGAAGAGGTAGATCACCGCCACAACAACAATGAGCGAGACAATGAGGGCGATTTCCACCTCGTGGAGGGCGCCGTCGATAAACACGGCATCGTCGCTCGACACCTTGATGTCGACGCCCTCGGGCAGGGTCTGGTTGAGTGCTTCCACCGCAGCGTGGACGCCTTCGGAAATCTCGATGGTGTTGGACTGGGCCTGGCGCACAATGCCGAGCCCAATGCCGGGTGCGCCGTCGGAGCGAAGGGCGGAGGTGCTGGCGGCAGCGTCGAACACGACGCTGGCAACGTCGCCAAGCAGGGTCTTGCCGTTGATGATGATGCGCTCGAAATCTTCGGGGGTGGTGACCTCGGAAATGGCGCGGACAGTGATGTTCTGGTTGGGGCCGTTGATGGAGCCGGCAGGGGTATCGAAGGCAATGGTGGCAAGGGCATTGCGGATATCAGCGACGGTCAGGCCAAGGCTCGCGAGCTTGACCGGGTCGACGTCGATCTCGAAGGAGCGATCACTGGTGCCATAGACCTGAACTTCGGCTACGCCCTCGACGGCCGCCAATCGCTCGGAAATGACGTCTTCTACTAGTTCGCTCAGTTGCGCTACTGAAAGGGTGCTGGAGGTGACGGCGAGTTGCATCACCGCTTGGGCGTTGCTGTCCGCCTTGAAAATGGTTGGATCGTCGGCACCTTCGGGCAGATTGCGGGTTACGCGGCTCAGGGCATCGCGCACGTCGGAGGTGGCGGTATCGATATTGGTGCCGTCGGTGAATTCGAGCGTGACACGGCTTTGCCCGGTAGATGAACTTGAGGAAATGGCGGCAACGCCCTGCACACGCGCCACACCGCTTTCCACGATGGCGGTAACTTCACGGTCAACGGTTTCGGCCGCGGCGCCGGTGAAGTTGGTGGAAATGGAAAGCACCGGCTGCTCGACGCTGGGCAGTTCGCGGATTTCTGCGCCCAGAAGGGCTGCCAGCCCGGCAACCACGATCAAGGCATTGACCACCACGGCCATGACCGGACGGCGCACGAAGAGCCCTGCGAGGGTTCCGCCGCGTTCGTTTTTCTGCGCTATCGACATGCGGTTTCCTCCGGTCAGGGGGTGACTTCGGCGGCCTGGGTTGTGCCATCGGGGCCAGAAAGGAGGGTGACGTCGGCGCCCTCGCTCAGCTGCAGAATGCCTTCGGTGATAATGGCATCACCGGGAGCAAGATCCGCACGTACCAGAACGCCATCGCTGTTGCGCTGTACGATCTCGGCCATGATCTTGGTCGCCTTGCCCGCATCATATTTCCAGACATAGGAGCCTTCGGCAGACCACAGGATGGCCAGCGGATTGACGGCGGGGTATTGCTCACCGGGGAAGGCCAGCGCGACCGAGAAGGACATGCCGGCGCGCAGCCGATTATCTGCGTTAGGGATTTCGGCCTGCACCTGGAGGGTGCGGCTGGCGGGATCGAGCCGGTTGTCGACAGCAACAACCGTGCCGGCAAATCGGCTGCCGGGGATGGCGACGGCCGAAACATTTACTTCCGCACCGGGCGCAATGCCCGCGGCGTAGCGTTCGGGCACATAGAAATCGACCAGGATAGAGGAGGTATCATCAATGGTGGTGACGGCTGTTTGCGCGGTCACGTAGTTACCCGGCGTGACCTGGATGAGGCCCACGGTGCCGTCGATGGGGCTGACTATAGTGCGGCGCGAGAGGGCAATTTCGGCCGTACGCAACTCGAGATTGGCGTTGTCGGCGGCCAGCTGCGCGGCGGTCAGCGCCGTGGTGGCGACAAGGCTGGAGCTGGCGAGTCCCTCGGTGCGGGTCAGCGTGGCGTTGGCGTCGTCGGCCGCGAGCTTGGCGCGATCGTAGTCGAGCTGCTCGGCATCGGCATCGAGCCGCGCGATCACGGCGCCGGCTTCAATCACCTGGCCGGGGCGCACCAGGACTTCCTCCAGCGTCCCGCCAGAGGCCGAGGCAACGGTAACCGAATTGGCCGCCCGGGCTTCGCCCACAGCCTGCAGATCGGCATTGATGGTGGCCATGGTGACTGGTGTGGTCACGACATTAGTCTGCCGTCCGCCGCCGCCCCGAGCACCACCGGCAGGTCCGCCCGGCCCACCAGGACCAGCCTGCGCGCCGGCTTCAGGCCCGAAAGGCAATGAGATGCCGTAGGTCGCCAGAGTGGCGGTTGCGCCAGGCACAAAGAAGACCCAAGCCGCTGCTGCAGCCGCCAAAACAATTAGCGACGCCACTATTTGCCGTATCAAACGCCCAACCTCGGATGCGAACAGGAGAAGGCCGGAAGCACCAGCCGGTGTCAGGCGACACTAGCAGCGACTGGACAGCGCGCACCTTACAATCGTGTAAGGCACAATAATTTTACGACACAATCTCCGCGTCGGGGCGGCTACCCCATTCGGTCCAAGATCCGTCATAAACGGCAACGTCACGCGCACCGGCAAGCTCGAGCGCCAGGGCCAGGGTAGAGGCGGTGATGCCCGAGCCGCATGAGGTGATGATCGGCTGAGTGAGGTCGAGGCCACGGTCGCTGAAGATCTGCTGGAGTTCCTGCGCCGGGCGCATCTGGCCGCCTTCGGTCAGCAAGGACACGGGCACATTGAGGCTTCCCGGGATATGGCCGCCGCGCAGGCCGGCACGGGGTTCGGGCACTTCGGCATGGAAGCGCGGGGCCGGACGGGCGTCGGCGATCTGCGCCCCTTGGTCTTTGCTGCGCGCCTGGACGCGGTCGAAGTCGGCGACCAGTGGGGCGTTGAAGCGTGGGGTGAACACCTGGCGCTCGCGTGTTACCAGCCCAGCTTCGATGGGCCGGCGTTCGGCGCGCCATTGCGGACCGCCGCCGGCAAGGATGCGCACATCGGGAGCGCCCATGGCCTTGAAGGTCCACCACACGCGTGGGGCCGAGAACAGGCCGAGTTCATCGTAAACGACGATGGTCATGGTGTCGCTGATGCCCAGGGCACCGACCATGCGCGCAAAGTCGGCGGGCTGCGGGAGCATGTGGGGCAGGGAACCGGACGTATCGGCTATGCCGTCGATGTCGAAGAAGACGGCGCCGGGTATGTGGCCGGCCAGATACTCGGCCTGTGCATTGCGCGCCGAATTGGGCATGTGCCAGCTGCCATCAAGGATGACGACATCGGGATCGCTGAGGTGGGTGGCTAGCCATTCGGTGGTGACGAAAGGATTATCCACGATGTGCGACTCCTTGACTGACGGCGACAGGATGAAACGGCGGCAGGGGATAGTCAAACAACGGGTTGGAGGATAGGGCGGAACCCCCACCTAGCCTCCCGTTGGGAGGGGGAGGAATTTGGTGCATTGGCGATGCGCTGGAGCTAGTTCCCCAGCACCAGCAAGTCCTTGCTGTTGAGGCTTATGGTGATGGTTTCGCCGCGCGCGGGTGGTGCGGTGCGTTGGTCGTTGAAGGTGTCTAGGCTGACGATGTTCTCGCCGAGCGTGACGCGCAGGCGGATGACGGAGCCAAGGAATGTGACATCGGCGATGGTGCCGGTGAGTGCAATGTCGTTGCCGTCGCGCGGCGCGGGGGACAGAACTTCGGGGCGGAGCGTGAGCGTGATCGCGGCGCCAGTGGTGGCGTTGGCGGGAAGGGTGGGCACGATAGCGGTCTGGCCGTCAATGCTGACAGTTTTTGCCGCAGCGTCAGCGACAACGGCTTCGATGTTGTTGAGGTGGCCAACAAAGGTCGCGACGAAGCGGGTGGCGGGCTTGTTGTAGATTTCGTGCGGCGCGCCGAGCTGCTCGATGTTGCCGGCGTTCATGACCACGATTCGGTCGGAGATCGAGAGCGCTTCTTCCTGGTCGTGGGTCACGAACACGGTGGTGATACCCAGGTCGAGCTGGATGGCGCGGATTTCCTCGCGCAGTGACACGCGGATCTTGGCGTCGAGCGCTGAAAGCGGTTCGTCGAGGAGGAGCATGCGCGGGCGGGGCGCAATGGCGCGGGCCAAGGCAACACGCTGCTGCTGACCGCCAGACATTTCATAAGGGTAGCGCTTTTCAAAACCGGGCAGGCCGATGAGCCGCAGCATTTCGTCCACGCGGGCACGGCGTTGCTCGGCAGGCATGCCGGCGATCTTGAGGCCGAAGCCGATATTGTCGCCCACGTTGAGATTGGGGAAGAGCGCATAGGCTTGGAACACCATGCCAAGCTGGCGCTGATTGGGCTTGAGGTGGGTGATGTCGTGCCCGTCAATGGTGATGCTGCCCGAAGTCGGGTTTTCGAAGCCCGCGATCATGCGCAGGATGGTGGTCTTGCCGCAGCCGGAGGGCCCAAGGAGGGAGATGAACTCGCCCTTGTTGAAGGCGAAGTTCACGCCCTTGACCACGGTGTTGGTGCCGAAGGACTTGGTGAGATTGGTGACTTCGAGAAAGGCGGCCATGGTCAGTCGGTCCTGGCGGAGGTGCGCGGGGCAAAACGGCCGAGGACGTTGATCATGCCCATGGCGCCCCAAGTGATGATGAAGGAGATGATGGCAAGCGCCGCCGGCTCATAGGCACGGTTGGTGCCGATACCAACAAGGTATGGACCAAAGGCCGGCCGATTGAGCAGCGAGGCGATGGTGAACTCGCCAATGACGATGGCAAAGGTCAGGAAGGCGCCAGACAGGATCGCAACGAGGATATTGGGCAGGATAATCTGGCCAATGATCTGCGCCTGGTTGGCGCCCATGATCTGCGCGGCTTCGGTGAGCGTCCCGATATCGATGGTGCGCATGCCGTTGTCGACGGCGCGATACATGTAGGGGAGAGCGAGGGTCACATAGGCACCAGTGAGGAGGACGTCGGTGCCCAAGGCCGAGCCGGTGAAAGGCAGGATAGAGCTCGAATTGTAGAGCCGGATATAGCCGTAAACGAGGATCAGCGCAGGGATGATCAGCGGCAAGAGGGTGACGAATTCCATGAATGGCCGCAGCCAGGGCATGCGCAGGCGCACGAAGTAGACTGCTGGCACGACGACCAGGATGCCCACGATGATGGTGACAAGGCCGATGACAACCGAATAGCCGAAGCTTCGGGCAAAAGCCGGGTCGGCAAAGACCGACGCATAGGCATCAAAGCTGTATTCGCCGCGCCTCATGCGCAAGGAAAACTCGAAGGTGGCGAGTAGCGGGATGATAAAATAGGCCGCGCCAAGGGCGAAGATGGCCCAAGCCCAGAACTTGCTGGCTTTCATTTTATCCACCTTTCGGCGCGGGCGGCCACAAAGAGGTAGATGACGTTGGCCAGAGAGGTGATGACGATCATGCCGAGCGCCAGCGCGGCGCCGAGGCCGGGGTTCTGCAGGGCATCGCCGCGGATCTGATTGTAAAGCAGCACGGTAACGATGTTGAGGTTGGAGCCGGTGAGCGCCCAGGCGGTGGCAATCGCGCCAAAGGCATTGGCGAAAAGAAGGCTGAGGGTTCCCAAGAAGCTGGGCCAAAGAATAGGTAGGCCCACATAGCGCCAGAACTGCCACTGGGAAGCCCCGAGCATTTGGGCCGCCTCATTCCACTCTTTCTTGAGGCCATCTACCGCCGGGGCGATGGTCAGCATCATGAGCGGGATTTGGAAGTAGAGGTAGGTGAGCGTCAGCCCCCAGAAGCTGAGCAGATTGAAGCCGGAGCGATAAAGGTCAAAGCCAAAGACAGTGCGCAGGATGATGGTGACAAGGCCCAGACGACCCAGCGTGGCGATGAACGCAAAGGCGAGCGGCACGCCGGCAAAGTTGGAGGCGACCCCGGAAAAGGTCATGACGGCGGAACGAAGTGGGGCAGGCAAGCGGCCGCGGATGATGGCGAGGGTAATGGCGAGGCCGATAAGCGCGCCAAGGATAGCCGAGGCGCCGGAAATGCGGATGGATATCCAGTAGGCCGACAGGATCTGACCGGTAAAGAGACCGGCGATATTGTCGAAGGTGAAGTTGCCTTGGCGATCCGTGAAGGCGCCACCCACCAGCGACAAAGTGGGGAGAAGGAGGAACATGACCGCGAACAGGATAAACGGGGCGACGGCTAGGCTATCCCAGGGAATGCGGCGAGACGTTTTAGGTGGTGCGGAGATGTAGGTCATGCCCGAGTAGACCTCATGGTGAGCCTGCCGAACCACGAGGTCGTGGCAAAGTGGCGATCGCAACGCCACGACCTCGTCCTTCGACAGGCTCAGGATGAGGTCTACTGAGGGTGACCCCCGGACTGGCCGGGGGTCCGGATCAGACTACTGCACCGAAGCGCCGACGGTGGTGTCCCAGCCGGTGGTGATGGTGGTCTTGTTGGCGTTCTGCTCTTCGATGGTCGGGAACACAGCCTTGGCGTAGTTCTCGGCGGCGGGGAGCTTGTCCATGAGGTCCTGCGGGATCACGCCGGCTTCGGCCATGGCGTTGAAGCGGATCGGATGGCAATAGCCTTCGAGCCAGCCGAGCTGACCTTCATCGGAATAAAGGTATTCCATCCAGAGCTTGGCGGCGTTGGGGTGCGGTGCGTGGGCCGAAATAGCCTGCACGTAAACACCGGCGACAACACCATCGGACGGCACAACAACGTCGATCGGCGGGTTGCCGTTGAGGTTGTCGCGGGCGGCCAGGAGGTTGTAGTCCCAGTTGATGGCGATGGGCGTCGTGCCCTGGGCGATGGCAGCGGCTTCGGCATCGACGGGGACGAAGTTGCCCTTGTCATTGAGCGCCTTGAAGTATTCAAGGCCAGCCTGGGCTGCTTCAGCCGGAGCAGCGCCGGTAGAAAGACCTGCGGCATAAACCGAGAGAATGGCGTTGTTGGCAGTGCGCGGATCGCCGGCAAGGGCGACGGAGTTGGCGAATTCGTCCTTGGTCAGATCGGCCCAGGACTGGGGATTGTCGCCGGTGATGATGTCCTTGTTAATGCCGAAAGCCAGCACGCCATAGTAGTCGCCGTACCAATAGCCTTCAGCATCCTTGGCGTCGTCCGGGATCTCGTTCCACGTCGAAACCTTGTAGGGCTGCAGCAAGCCTTCATCCTTGGCCTGGGGGCCGAAGGCGAGGCCGATATCCAGCACGTCGGGCGCCTGCGGGCCGGTGTTGCCGATGTTGGCACGAACGGCTTCGAGCTCATCGGCCGAGCCGGCATCGGGGTTCAGCTCGTTGATGGTCAGTTCAGGATACTTGGCCTTGAAGCCTTCGATCACGCCGCCATAGTTGCACCAGGAATGGGGCAGGGCGATCACGGTGAGCTGGCCTTCGGCCTTTGCGGCTTCGTAGAGCGCGTCGAGGTCGGCTTGGGCAAAGGCGGGGGCAGAAACGGCGAGAACGGCGAGCATCGAAACCGATGCGGCAAGCGTCTTCTTGATGGACATGCTAGTCTCCCTGATTGGTTGTCCGCAAGGCACTGTTTTACAAGCGCTTCAGCGAACTGGCGCGACGAATTAGAGAGGCGATATGACAGTGCGATGACAATGTGCGGACGCCCTCATGACAGCCGCACAAAGAAGTACAAGCGCCTTTTCTCCTAAGGTTGGATTGTGCCCGCTCCTGCCCAGCGCTCCTCCAAGCGCAATGGAAGAGTGCCCGTTTGTCTTGAGCTCGTCCAGATAGGCTAGAACTGAAAAGCATCGCGAAACAGAACAGCCCCCGTATAGTTTAGACTGCTTCCAAACTGCTGAATTCTCATTGCAAATTTAAGCTGACCGGCGTAGTCCGCTTTCCGTTCATTTGGAGGATTGCCCATGCTCTTTGTCAGCAAGCACGTGCTGCGCGGCTTTGCCTTAGCCCTGTCGCTGTCGGTCGCGCCCGTTGCCGCTCTGGCGCAGGCACCGTCAGAAGAGGCTGTGCTCAGCAACTATGCTGACATCGCCCTTGCCGGCTACGAAGATTCGCTTGCAACGGCAAAGGCGCTGGATGGGGCCATCGATGCGTTGATCGCCAATCCCAGCGAGGCAAGCTTGACTGCGGCAAGGGATGCCTGGAAGGCTGCCCGCATTCCTTATCAGCAAACGGAGGCCTTCCGTTTCGGCAACCCAATCGTGGACGAGTGGGAAGGAAAGGTGAATGCCTGGCCGCTGGACGAGGGGCTGATCGACTATGTGGATGCCAGCTATGGCAGCGAGAGCGACAGCAACGCGCTCTACGTCGCCAATGTCATTGCCAATCCCAAGATCAGTATCGATGGCGAGGAGCTCGATGCCATCGAGATCACGCCGGAACTATTGGCCGAGCACCTGCAAGAAGCGGCCGGGGTGGAAAGCAATGTGGCCACCGGCTATCACGCCATCGAGTTCCTCCTTTGGGGGCAGGACCTGAACGGGACTGGCCCCGGCGCAGGTGAGCGCCCGTTCACCGATTATTCGACGGATGAGCATGCCGATCGCCGCGCGGCATACCTCAAGGCGGCTTCGACGCTCCTGGTGAGCGATCTGGAAGAGATGGTTGCCAATTGGGAGGCTGATGGCGCAGCGCGGACCGCTCTTGCCGAGCAGGGTATTTCCACCATCCTCACCGGCATGGGCTCGCTGAGCTTTGGCGAGGTGGCCGGCGAACGCATGAAGCTTGGCCTATTGCTGCATGATCCGGAAGAAGAGCATGACTGCTTCTCGGACAACACCCATGTGTCCCACCTCCAGGACGCTATTGGCGTGCAGAATGTTTATCTCGGCAAGTACACGCGGGTCGATGGCACGGTCGTCGAGGGACCAGCGCTGTCGGAGATCATCGCCGAGAAGGACCCGGCGCTGGACACCGAAATCAAGGGTTTGCTGAACGACACTATTGCCAAGATGAACATCATGGCCGAGCGCGCGGAAGCTGGCGAGGCTTATGATCAGCAGATCGGTGAAGGGAATGCCGAAGGCAATGCTGTCGTGCAGGCGGCAATCGACGGTTTGATCGCGCAGACGCGTGGCATCGAACGCGCCGTTGCGCTGCTTGAACTGGAGGATGCCGTGACCATCGAGGACAGCGACTCCCTGAGCAATCCGGACGCAGTGTTCGAGTAAGCCGGGCCGCAATTTACCGACCCTTGTGTCACTCCGTCGTAAAGGTGGGGTGACATTTCCTTTATTGGATTTGCCTTGCAGGATCCTCTAGGCCCAAGCCCATGAAAACCCGCCTCACCCTAGCGCTGATTGCTGTGCTTGCCGGCGGGTTTACCGTTGCGCAGGACAAGGCTGTGCGCAGGGATCTGACGCATGAAGACCTGGCGCGGGTCGTTGCGGTGACGAAGCCCACCAACGACTTCAGCAAGCCGGAAGGATCGGAGAACCGTCCTGCGGGCAAGGGGACGACGCGGTTCAAACCGGATGCAAATGCTTTTTCCCATTTCCTCCATGATCTAAGCTTTAAGCAGGAAGAACAGTTCAAGCTAGGCAATGCTTTGTTTCGCAAGATCTGGGTGAGTTCGCCCTCCTCGACGCAGGCATCAGATGGGCTCGGACCGTTGTTCAACGCGCGGGGCTGCCAAAGCTGTCATATCAAGGACGGGCGCGGACATCCGCCTTTTCCCGGTGAGGCCGAGAGCGCCTCCATGTTCCTTCGCTTGTCGGTGCCACCGGGCGAGACGGATGAGCGGCTCGCCATGGATGGGGTGATTGCCGGGGAAGTTGGCGATCCGGTTTATGGGCTGCAGTTGCAGGACTTCGCCGTGCCGGGCCTTGCAGCCGAAGGGCGCATGGTGATCGACTATAGCGAGGTGCCGGTAAGCCTCGGCGACGGTACGGTAGTGAGCCTGCGTCGGCCGCACTATGGGGTTGCGGATCTTGCCTATGGGCCGCTGGCGGACGGTGTGATGATGTCGCCGCGGGTTGCCAATCCCATGATCGGGCTCGGGCTGGTGGAGCAGATCCCGGCGGAAGACATCCTGGCGCTGGCCGATGTGGACGATGCGGATGGCGATGGCATTTCGGGCCGGCCGAACTGGACCATTGACCCCGAAAGCCGGTCGGTCATGCTGGGCCGGTTTGGCTGGAAAGCGGGTATGCCGACTATCCGAAGTCAAACGGCTGCGGCGTTCGCCGGAGACATCGGCATATCGACCCCGCTCGATCCCTTGCCGCATGGTGACTGCACGGAGAACCAGCCGGAGTGTCTTGCCCTGCCAACGGGTGAACAGTCGCGCCTGGGCCCGTCGGAAGCGCCCGATCCGGTGCTGGACCTTGTGACATTCTATGCCCAGACGCTGGGCGTTCCGGAGCGGCGAAACGTTGCCGACGAAAAGGTGCTTGCCGGCAAGGCCGCCTTCTACCGAGCGGGCTGCGCGAGTTGCCATGTGCCCAAGTTCGTCACCAGCCGGGATGCGCCCAACCCGGCGCATCGCTTCCAGCTTGTCTGGCCCTATTCGGACTTTCTCCTTCACGACATGGGCGAGGGATTGGCTGACCATCGGCCCGAAGGGCAGGCGGACGGCACCGAATGGCGGACGCCGCCGCTGTGGGGAATTGGGCTCACCGAAACGGTATCGGGGCACAGCTTTCTCCTTCATGACGGGCGAGCGCGCAACCTCACCGAAGCTATCCTTTGGCATGGCGGGGAAGCGCAGGCGGCGCGGGACAGCTTTGCCGCCATGAGCAAGACGACGCGGGACAATCTTCTCACCTTTCTGGGATCGCTTTGATGCGCAAGATACTCGTGGCCGTGCTGTTGATGATCGCCGGACCGGCTCTGGGGCAGGAGGGAAGCACAGCCGAGGTGCTTTACGCTGCCGTAAACGAGGCCATCCGCCCAGCCATGGCGGAGTTCCGACGGGAGGCGAGCGGGCTTGAAACGGCCATGGGTGCGCTCTGCGCCAGCCCGGAGGAGGCGAGGCTTGCCATTGCCCGGCAGAGCTTTGCCAAGGCGGCCATCGCCTATGGACATATCGAGTTCATCCGCATTGGGCCGTTGATGGAGGAGAACCGGGCCGAGCGCCTCCTGTTCTTCCCCGACCGGAAGGGGATCGGCTTGCGCCAGGTGCAGGCCATTCTAGCCGAAGAGGACGCGACAGCTACCGAGGTGACGAGCCTACGGGAAAAGAGCGTTGCAGTGCAGGGTTTCGGCGCCCTGGAATTTGTACTCCATGGCACGGGCGCCGAGGCGCTTACCGACGCAGACGGCGCTTTTCGCTGCCGCTTCGGCCAGGCCATAGCCACCAATATCAGCCGCATTGCGGAGGAACTGGCCTGGGGCTGGTACCAGCAAGACGGCATTGCCGTGCACCTGATGCGGCCGGCACTAGACTATGGCGATTACCGCACCCAGACGGAGGCCATGGAGGAGCTTGTGGGCCTAGTATCGCACGGCCTCGAAGCGGTGCGGGATACAAGGCTCAACCCATTTCTGCCTGGGGAAGAAGGCGAGGCCAAGCCGAAGCAGGCGTTGTTTTGGCGCTCTGGGCTGACCATGGCCATGGTCCGCGCTAACCTCGAGGGCATGGAACAGCTGGTTGCACAATCCGGCATGGCGCGGCTGGTGGGCGAGAAGGATCGGGGGCTGGACAACTCTATTGCTTTTGAGTTCTCGAACACGGTTCGGGCGCTGAACCTTATAGCGGGGCCGGTCGAAGAAGCCGTGGAGGATCCTAAACAGCTGCAGGCTCTCATCTATCTTGTGCTGGTGACAGGTTCGCTGCAGGCCATGATCGGGGAGCAGTTGTCGGCAGCCATGGGGCTGAGTGTCGGGTTTTCATCGCTGGACGGAGACTAGTCATGTGGCAGCGAAGGGCCTTCTTGCAAGCAGCGGGTCTAGGCTGTGCTGCCAGCCTCTTGCCACGAAGCTTGCAAGCGCTGGAGCGGAGTGAGCTGGTTTTCGCGAGCGCAGTACAGACGGCAAGCGGCGGCTATGGCGCGGTGCTGCTCGGCGAGAGTGGCGATGTGATCACGACGATCGACCTGCCTGAGCGGGGACACGACATCACCATCAGCCAGGAGGCGGGCAGGGGCGTAGTGTTTGCGCGCCAGCCTGGAACCTTTGCTGTTGTGTTCGACCCGGTTGGCCGGGAAGCGCCAGTGACGCTGACCAGCGTGGAGGGGCGGCACTTCTTCGGTCATGGCGTGTTCTCGCCCGATGGCCGGCTGCTTTATGCAACGGAGAGCGATTTCGAGGCGGCGCAGGGCGTGATCGGCATCTATGATGCAACGGACGGCTACCGGCGCTTGGGAGAGTTCCCGACCTATGGCACCGGCCCGCACGAGATGCTGTTGATGCCCGATGGCGTGCACTTTGTGGTCGCCAATGGCGGCATCGAGACTCATCCAGATTTCGGGCGGGCGGAACTGAACCTTGAGACGATGGACCCTTCGGTCGTGTTCATCGATCGACGCGATGGGCGCCTCGTCGGCCAATTGCGGCTCCCGAGCGGTTTGCATCAGCTCTCCATCCGCCATATGGCGATCGACGGCAAAGGCAGGGTGTGGTTCGGATGCCAGTTCAAGGGGGCTCCGAGTGAGCGGCCGCAGCTGGTGGGCTATGCCACGCTGGACGGTGTCATCGTGCTGGTGGAACTGCCGCCAGAGACTCTGGGCGACTTGCGCAACTATGTCGGTTCGGTCGCTGCTTCGGCCGACGGAACTCTGGTGGGCGTGTCGTCCCCCGAGGGCAATCTCTTGGTCGCCATCGATGTGGAGGGCAGGAAGCCTGTTATGGTCGAGACCCTTCGCAGCGGGTGTGGTCTGGCCGCCGATGGATCCGGTTTTGTGGCAACGAGCGGGGAGGGCGAGATGGTCGGCCTAGCGAGTACCGAACGCGCGCCGCAACAATTTCCGTTGCTGTTCGACAACCACTTGCTGCGGGTAAGCTAAAGCACCGCCTCAAGCTTTTGGCGGAGGGCCGGAGCTTTCACGCAGCACCAGTTCCACTGGCCAGAGTTCGGCCACCTGCTCGACAGGCTTGCCGCCCAGGATCTGCAAGGCCAACTCCGCGATGCGGGCCCCGGCCTGGCGAATGGACGAGCGGGTGGTGGACATGGTGGGGTACATGTTGTCCGCATTGAGATACGGAAAAACATCGTCGTGGGCGATTACGGACACGTCGCGCCCCATGACAAGGCCGGCCTGCCGGATGGCGCGGAAGACACCGAGGGCTGTCATCATGGAACCGGCAAGGAACGCAGTCGGCGCCGGGGAGCTTTCCAGCATGTTCTGTGCAATACGGAATGCAGCTTCGTCCGTGAAGACCGAATTAGCCATCAGACCGGGGTCGAACGGCACGCCGCGCGAGGACAGGGCGGCGAGGTAACCGATCTCGCGGTGCTCGGCAAAAGTGCGTCCCTTGGCGCCGTTCAGGAGAGCAATACGGCGATGCCCGAGATCGAGCAGGTGCCCCGTAGCCCGCTCCATAGCGCCCGTGTTGTCGATATCGAGCCAGGCAACGGGCGCGCTGATATTGGTGCGGCCATGGAGGACGAAGGGGATCTTGAGTTCGCTTAGGAGTGCCGCCCGTTCATCGTTGAGGGTCGGCGAGTGGAGGATGACCGCATCGACCTTTTGGCTCGAGGCAGCGCGGCGGTAGGCGGCGATCTCGTCCTCGTAGCTTTCAACGATCGTCACGAGAATATCGACTTCCTGCTCGCCCAGTTTGCTGCCCAGACCGGCGAGGAACTCGCTCATATGAGGCCCAAGCTCGTGCGCGCCGCGAAGCACCAGGCCAACCGTGCTGGAGCGGCCGGTGGCGAGGCGCAGGGCACTGGCATTTGGCCGGTAGCCCAGGCGCTCGGCGGTTTCCGCAACGCGCAGGCGCGTGGCCTCGTTCACTTCTGGATAGCCATTGAGCGCGCGGCTGACAGTGGTTTGCGACAGGCCCAGATGCTCGGCCAGATCCTTTAGTCTCATGGCAGTGTCCAGTCCCCAGCATGGCACACGCACACTTCCCCAGCCTCGCAACTCAGCTGTAGGACGTTGTCGGCCATCTTTTTGGACAAGCGGTTCGCCTTTGCTGGGCGGTTACCGCATCCTCCTCTGCCGGTATTCAAAGCGATTTCAAATTTTCGCGCAAGAGGCGAAATTTGGGTGACCTGAGCTGAGGTGCGTACCTCACCTAGGAATGTGCGCAAGTTTACCTTTTCTAGCGGAGCGTTCTTCTAAGTAACTGTTTAGACGAACTTTTTTAGTGGACCTGCACCGAGATGTTAAGAATCTGCCGTGCAGCAGCTTGACAGAAATCTGACGCTCTGTTTCATTTTCCTTCAAAGCGCTTTGGAAAACCGGCGGAAACAGCCGCCAGTGCCGGCGTTTTGGGGAGGTGGATAATCCGGGCGGGCGCCAAGGTTGCGCACGCCGGGTCGTCATGCTTCCCGGTCATGGTTCATTCGGGAGGATATTTAATGAAGATCAACAAGCTGCTCGTCGGTCTCCTGACAAGCGTTACGCTGGTTGCAGGCGCAGCCCAGGCAGCCGAGCTGTCGATTGTTTCGGGCGATACGGGCAATGGCCTGGAATTCCTGCAGCAACAGCTGGAAAGATTCACCGAGGAAACCGGCCATACCGTTACCATCGTGCCGATGCCGTCCTCGACCACGGACCAGTTCGGCCAGTATCGCCTGTGGCTGGCCGCCGGCAACACCGACATCGACGTTTACACTACGGACGTCATCTGGGCGCCTCAGCTGGCCGATCAGTTTCTCGACCTGACTGACGCTGCCAAGGACGTGGCAGCGAGCCACTTCCCGTCCATCATCGAGTCGCAGACCGTGGACGGCAAGCTCGTCGCCATCCCAGCCTATACGGACGCTCCGGCCCTGTTCTACCGCAAGGACCTGCTGGAAAAGCACGGCAAGGAAGTTCCCACCACCTGGGCTGAACTCAAGGCCACTGCCCAGGAAATCATGGATGCCGAGCGCGCCGAGAATCCCGACATGTATGGCTTCGTGTTCCAGGGCAATGCCTATGAAGGCCTGACCTGTAACGCTCTCGAATGGGTGAAGTCGTTTGGCGGCGGGCAGATCGTTGAAGCCGACGGTACCATTTCGATCAACAACCCACAGGCTGCGGCTGCAATCGAAGAAGCTGCCAGCTGGGTCGGCACGATCGCTCCGGAAGGCAATCTTGCCTATATGGAAGAAGAAAGCCGCGGCGTGTGGCAGCTGGGCAATGCCGTGTTCATGCGCAACTGGCCCTATGCCTACGCACTGGGTGAAGGCGAAGATTCGGCCGTGAAGGGCAAGTTCGACGTTGCTCCTCTCCCGTCCGGTGAGGGCGCCGATGCCCGTTCGGCTGCAACGCTGGGCGGCTGGAACTACGCCGTTTCCAAGTACTCGACCGAGCCAGAGGCTGCGATCCAGCTGGCCCTCTTCCTTGGTTCGGAAGAAGTGCAGAAGGAACGCGCGATCAACCAGTCCAACCTGCCCACGATCGAAGCGCTCTATGACGATGCCGACGTTCTGGCGGCCTCGCCCTTCATGGCCAACTGGAAGGAAATCTTCCAGAACGCCGTGCCGCGTCCTTCGGCACCGACCAAGGCCAAGTACAACGAGGTTTCCTCCATGTTCTGGTCCGCTGTCCACAACACGCTGTCGGGCAATGGTTCCGCTGCCGAAAACCTGGAACTGCTCGAGGTTGACCTCGAAGACCTCAAGGGCAGCGGCTGGTAAGCCCTGGCCTAATGCATAAGCGGGGCGGGCGGCGGCTTTTCCGCTGCCCCTCCTGCACCAAGGCGGCAGTAGCAGGGAAATAAGATGGCCACGGATATTCTGTCGACGCCGACGGTAAGCAGCGCGCGAAGCTCCAGATCGGAACTGATGCAGCAGCGGGTTCGCGCCGCTCGATTGTTCCTGCTTCCTATGATGATCGCCCTCGCCATTGTGGCGGGTTGGCCCTTGCTGCGCTCGATCTACTTTTCTTTCACCGACGCCTCGCTCAACGACCTTTATGGAGCCGAATGGATCGGCTTCGGCAATTACCTGTCCGTGCGCACGCTCGAGAGCGGACGGACGATCTACCGTGGCCTCCTTGTTGATCCGGCGTGGTGGAACGCCGTTTGGAACACCGTCAAGTTCTCGTTCTGGTCGGTCTTGTGGGAAACCGTGCTCGGCATGATCGTCGCGCTGGTGCTCAACGCTGAATTCCGCGGCCGTGGCCTTGTCCGCGCCGCCATCTTGATTCCCTGGGCCATCCCGACCATTGTTTCGGCCAAGATGTGGAGCTGGATGCTGAACGACCAGTTCGGCATTCTGAACGACCTTGGATTGCGCCTCGGCCTGCTCAGCCAAAAGGTGGCTTGGACGGCCAGCGCCGAAACGGCCATGACCGCCGTACTGATCGTGGATATTTGGAAGACGACGCCGTTCATGGCGCTCCTGATCCTGGCCGGGCTGCAGATGATCCCAAAGGATATTTATGAAGCGGCCGAGATCGACGGCGTTCATCCGGTCAAGCAGTTCTTCCGCATTACGCTGCCGCTGGTGCGGCCGGCGCTGATGGTAGCCATCATCTTCCGCGTGCTTGATGCCCTGCGCATCTTCGACCTCATCTATGTGCTAACGCCCAACTCGGACGCCACCAAAACCATGTCGGTGCTGGCGCGCGAGAACCTCTTCGATTTCGACAAGTTCGCCTATGGATCGGCGCAATCGACCCTGCTTTTCCTGATCATCGCCGCCTTCACCATCCTCTATATCTGGCTGGGCAAGGTCAATTTCGACGGGGGAGCACGCTGATGGATACGAGCATCAACTTCTGGAAGCTGACCAAGACGGCGCTGTTCTACCTGCTTGTCATCGTCATCGTCGTGGTAAGCGTGTTTCCGTTCTACTACGCGGTCCTTACGAGCTTCAAATCGGGCACGGACCTGTTCCGTATCACCTATTGGCCGACTTCATTCAGCCTGAGCAACTACGAGGATGTGCTGGCGAACGGCTCCTTCCCGCGCAATCTGCTGAACTCGCTTTTTGTTTCGACCCTGACCGTCTTGCTGGCGCTGTTCTTGGCCGTGACAGCAGCCTTTGCGCTGAGCCGCGTGCGGTTCCGCGGCCGCGGGCTCCTCCTTATGACGATCCTCGCGGTTTCGATGTTTCCGCAGATAGCGGTCTTGGCCGGCTTGTTCGAGTTGATCCGGTTTTTGGGTATCTACAACACCCCTTGGGCGCTGATCTTTTCCTATACGATCTTCACCCTGCCATTCACCGTCTGGGTGCTGACTACTTTCATGCGCGACCTGCCGGTGGAGATCGAGGAGGCGGCGATTGTTGATGGTGCTACGCCTTGGGTCATCATCACCCGCGTGTTCCTGCCGCTGATGTGGCCGGCTTTGGTGACAACGGGTTTGCTCGCGTTCATCGGCGCTTGGAACGAGTTCCTGTTCGCCCTGACCTTTACCTCGTCCAACCTGACGCGCACCGTGCCAGTGGCCATTGGCCTCTTGTCGGGCGGCTCGCGCATGGAAATACCTTGGGGGCTGATCATGGCGGCTTCCGTTATCGTCACCGTGCCGCTGGTGGTCCTGGTTCTCATATTCCAGCGTAAAATCGTTTCAGGACTGACCGCCGGCGGCGTCAAAGGCTAAGGGAGAAAACAAATGGCAGCGATCGAGCTCCGCAATGTCCGCAAGGCCTTTGGCGCGGTCGAAGTGATCAAGGGCGTGGACCTGGAGGTCCGCAAGGGCGAGTTCATGGTGTTCGTGGGGCCATCGGGCTGTGGCAAATCCACTCTGCTGCGCCTGATCTCGGGGCTCGAGGACATTACCTCGGGCGAGATGCTGTTCGATGGCAAGCTGGTCAACGCCCTTGCGCCATCCAAGCGCGGCATCGCCATGGTGTTCCAGTCCTATGCGCTTTACCCGCACATGACCGTTTACGACAACATGGCGTTCGGACTGACGCTCGAGAAAGGCCAGAGCAAGGAAGAGATCAAGCGGCGCGTGGAGAAGGCTGCCGACATGCTCCAGATCCGGCAGTATCTCGATCGCCTGCCCAAGCAGCTTTCAGGCGGGCAGCGTCAACGCGTCGCCATCGGCCGGGCCATCACACGTGACCCCAAGGTGTTCCTCTTCGACGAGCCGCTCTCCAATCTCGACGCCGCGCTGCGCGTGGCGACCCGCATCGAGATCGCCAAGCTGCACGAGGAGATGAACAACGTCACCATGATCTATGTGACGCACGATCAGGTGGAAGCCATGACCTTGGCCGACCGCATTTGCGTGTTGCGCGATGGACTCGTGGAGCAGGTGGGCACGCCCATGGAGCTCTACGAGAAGCCCAATTCGGTGTTCGTCGCTGGGTTCATTGGTTCGCCCAAGATGAACTTCATCGGCGGCGAACGCGCCAAGGCCTACAACGCCGAGATCCTGGGCATTCGCGGCGAGCACATCACCATTGTGCCGGAGAATGGCGTTTGGAGTGGGACGGTGATACACACCGAAAACCTGGGCGCCGACAGCTATGTGTACCTCGAAATGGGGACCGAGGAGCCGGTCGTGGTACGGCTTGATGGCGCCAATACATACAAGAGCGGCGATGTGGTCCAGATCTCGCCAATGAACGACAAGATTCACCGCTTCAACGCGGCTGGCAAACCCATTAGCTGAAGGCTGCAAGGCAGCTTTGTTTCAATAAGCATCGACCGCTGCGGCTGGCTGTGGAATGGATCCGCAACCAGCCCGAGGGGCAAGGTTCGGTGTGTCGCCCAGCCAGCAGCAAAGGCGAAAACGCGCCGGTCCGCCGGGTGCACAATTTCGAGCAATTCGCCGTGGTGGCTGGCCTCCCTCCAGCCGCTGTGGCGCGCAACAATCCTTAGGAGACCATTATGCCGATCCGTACCCTCGTTTGGGGCGAAAACGTTCACGAGCAGAAAAACAAGATCGTTGCCGACAACTACCCTGAAGGGATGCACAATCACATCGCCAAGCTGCTCAAGAGCGACAGCAATATCGTGACGAAGACCACGACTTTGCAGGAGCCCGAGCATGGCTGCACGGAGGAAGCGCTGGCGGAAACCGATGTCTTGATCTGGTGGGGCCATGCCGCCCATGGGCAGGTCGAAGACGAGATCGTCGAACGGATCGCCAAGCGCGTCTGGGAAGGCATGGGGCTGATCGTGCTTCACTCGGGGCACTTCTCCAAAATTTTCAAGCGCCTGATGGGCTCGCCCTGTGGCCTCACCTGGCGCGAAGCTGGCGAGCGCGAGCGGCTGTGGGTGACGAGCCCCGGCCACCCTATCGCGCAAGGTTTGCCGCCCTATTTCGAGCTCGAAATGGAAGAAATGTATGGCGAGCCCTTCTCGGTGCCCGAGCCGCTGGAGACGGTGTTCGTATCCTGGTTCCAGGGCGGGGAGGTGTTCCGCTCGGGCCTGACCTATCGCCGCGGCGCAGGCAATATCTTCTACTTCCGCCCGGGGCACGAAACCTATCCGACCTATCATAACGAGACGGTCGGGCTGGTGCTGCGCAATGCAGTCAACTGGGCCTACAACGCCAACAGCTTCCCGCAAATGCTCAAGGCTCCGAATGTGCCGGTCGATGAAGCGCTCGAAAAGATTGAAGAGCGCGGGCCCAAGCTGCATCACGGGCGCGAAGAGGGCTTCCGCTAAGAACACGCCAATCTTCGGGTGAAGGCGGCCTGCAAACGACAGGTGTCTGCGCTTCCGGTGCCCACGTACGCTAGTACGCTCTGCTCCGGTTCTCGACACCTGTCGTTTTCGGCTCACCCTGACCCGATTTTGGCACGTTCTTCGCCCTCAGATCAGGTTCAAGCAAAGACATCACTTAGGTGATCATAAGGACTTAAACGAATGCGGATTCTCATTTTGGGAACCGGCGGCATGGCCAACCAACATGCCAAGCACTTTGGCGCCATTGAGGGCGTAACCCTCGTGGGCGGCGTGGACGTGGATCCGGCACGCGTCGAGGCGTTCAACGCCACGCACAACATAGAGCGTGGCTTCGGCTCGCTCGACGCGGCGCTGGCCTGGGGCGAGTTCGATGGCGTGGCGAACGTGACGCCGGACTCTATCCACCATCCAACCACGATGGCGGCGCTGCGGGCGGGCAAGCACGTGTTCTGCGAAAAGCCGCTGGCGACTGATCATGCCAAGGCCATGGAGATGACCGAAACGGCGGAAGCCATGGGTCTGATCAACATGGTGAACCTGACCTATCGCAATGTGAGCCAGCTGCAAAAGGCACGCGAGATCGTCCAGTCTGGCCAGGTCGGCAAGGTCAAGCACTTCGAGGCCAGCTATCTGCAGAGTTGGCTCGTCAGCAAGGCGTGGGGTGATTGGCGCACGGAGAGCCAATGGCTGTGGCGCCTAAGCAAGAAGCACGGCTCCAATGGTGTTCTGGGCGATATCGGCGTGCACATCCTGGATTTCGCGGCCTATGGTGCGGGCAGCGACTTCTCCAAGGTGTTCTGCCGCCTCCATACCTTCGAGAAGGCCGAAGGTAACCGGATCGGGGAATATGAGCTCGATGCTAATGACAGCTTTGCCATGACGGCTCAGCTCGAAAATGGCGCGTTGGGGGTGATCCACGCCACTCGCTGGGCCACGGGGCACTTCAACGAATTGCGCTTGCGTGTGTACGGCGAGCTTGGCTCGATCGAAGTGCAGCACCGGCATGATTGGTCGCAATTGCGCACCTGCCTTGGCGCTGATGCCGAAACCGGCACCTGGACGGAAGTGCCGGTGGAGCCTGTTCCGACCAACTACATGCGCTTCGTCGAGGCGTTCCGCACCGGCAAGAACCTTGAGCCGAGCTTCCGCCACGCGACAAGCATCCAGAAGGTGCTGGACCTGTCGCTTGTCACGGATCGCGACGGTAATGAACACGCAATTTAACTACTGTTCATATGAAGAAGGCCCGCAGCGATGCGGGCCTTTTGTTTGTCTAAAGATAGCGCGGAGCGGGGGTGCCGTTCTGCGTGCCGGCGAACAGCTTGGCGCGAGCATCGTCATAGGTGAGCCAGAGGCTTTCGTCATGAACGGACGGGAGCGTTACCGTTTCGCCGCGATCGAGGCCCACGAGGGCCGCGTCAACCAACTGCTCGGCAGTCATGAACACCTTGGGATCGAAGTTCGAGATCGAAACGCCGGCCGATTCATAGAAGTCCGTCTTGGTGCCAGCTGGCAAGACGGCCTGGACGTGAACGCCGAGATCAGCGACTTCCTGGTGGATGGCGCGGCTATAGGTCAGGACGAAAGCCTTGGTTGCGCTATAGAGCGAGGATACGGGCAGGCCGTGAAAGGCGAGGACCGAGCCGATATTGATGATGGTGCCCTTCTTGCGCGCAGTGAGGCCCGGAAGCGCTGCGCGGGTAAGCGTCATAAGCGCGGTGACGTTGAGCGCCAGGGTATTGGCGGCCTGAGCGTCGGTTAGGTCCGCGGTGCTGCGGACGGGGCCATTGCCGGCATTGTTGACCAGAATCTCCAGGCGCTGTTCGCTCTTGAGAGCGTCAGCCACTTTGCCGAGGTCATTGGGATCGGTCAGGTCAGCGGCAAGAACCTGGACGGCGATCCCGTTGCTTTGTTCAAGTTCGGCGGCCAGTTGCCCCAGGCGGTCCGCCCGGCGTGCAATCAAAAGCAGATCATAGCCGCGTGCGGCAAGGCGACGAGCGTAAACGGCACCAATGCCAGAAGAGGCTCCGGTAATGGCAGCAACAGGTTGAGTGTGTGACATGATAAACTCCAATAGTTGAGTACTCAACTAACTGGATCAGCCCGGAAGCCTTGTCAATGGTTCAGTACTCAACTATTTTGAGGAAGGAAAGAGAGCATCATGCCCAAAGTGCCTTCAAGCGATCCGTTCGTGACCGACTACGAGCTGAGCTGTACGCACACCTCGTTGCGGCGGGCGGCGCGGCAATTGACGCAGCTTTATGATGATGCCATTGCGCCGTCCGGCCTCACCTCGGCGCAAGCCATGCTGGTCTCCCAGATCGATGATATGAGCGGAGAAGGTGATGGGGCCGGGCCATCGCTGCAGCGACTGGCGCAGCGCCTTGCGATACAGATCTCGGCCTTGACCCATGCGCTCAAGCCGCTGGCGCGTGACGGGCTGGTGGTGATCGCGCCCGACAGGAACGACCGGCGCACCAAGCGTGCTCTGCTGACCGAGCAGGGGCAGGCCCAGACCAAGCACATGTATGCGCTCTGGGCGCAGACCAATGAGCGGGTCGGGCAGGTGCTGGGCGAGGGCACGACCGAACAGTTGCGGCTGCTTGCCGACCAGGTCGCCGCCCCCAGCTTTGTCGAGGCATTCCACAAGACAGCGCCGTGATATTTTAGTGCCTCCTTGTAAGAGGCGGCAGACATGACGATCTTTTGCCTGAAGCAAAGGAGCGTCAGATCATGGGTATACTCTGGGCTATTATCATTGGGTTCTTCGCGGGCCTGATCGCCAAGTGGATCACGCCGGGCAAGCACAAGCCGAGCGGCTTCATCCTCACAACGGCATTAGGCATCGTCGGCTCTGTGCTGGCGACGTGGCTGGGGCAGGCGATTGGCTGGTACGGACCGGACGATGGCGCAGGGTTCATCGCCTCCATCGTTGGTGCTGTGATCATCCTGCTCGCCTGGGGGCAGCTTGCCCGCAGCCGGGCTCAAGGGTAGTCAAACAAAAGGGCGCCTTGTGGCGCCCTTTTTCCATTGCAGTGAGATTTCTTACTCGATGACTGTAATGCGGCCATCGGTGAAGGGCGTATATTCACCACCGAGTTCAGCAATGTAGTCGGCCAGCACTTCTTCCAGCGGCGGGCCGAAGTCGTAGGCGTTCTCGCCATTGGCGAAGGTCTCGTAGCCGTCGCCGCCGCCGCGGTTATAGTTGTTGGTGACGATGGTATAGGTCGCCTCTTCGTCGATCGGCTCGAAGTTTTCGCCCGAGCCCACCATGACATCGCTGACGCGTTCGCCCGCCGGCTTGGAGAGCGTGTAGGAATACTTCAGCCCGGCAACCTGGGGGAAGCGGCCGGCAGCGTTCTCGACATCGCTGACGCCGTTCTCGAGCGCCTCGATTACGTCGGCGCCGGAAATCTGCACGGTCGCAAGAGTGTTTGAGAATGGCAGGACGGTGATCACTTCGCCCTTGGTGATGTCACCGGCATCGATGGATGCACGCAGGCCGCCGCCATTCTGGATGGCGATGGTCGCGCCCTGATCCTTTGCGCGGGCCAGCATGGCTTCGGCCACCAGATTGCCCATCTGGCATTCCTTGGCGCGGCAGTTTTCACGAGCGCCGTCGATGGCGGCCGTCGTGGTGCCAATGACCTCGCCCATGGCTTCTTCAATCGGGGCAGAGAGTGCTGCAAGCTGTCCCTTGAAGTCCTCGTTGCCGGTCACCGAAGCATCGATCAGATAGGGCTCGCCTTCGGCCTTCGTCACAACACCATTGTCGTCCCAGGTGATGGCGATGTCGCCGAGGTATTTGCCGTACTGGTTAGCCTGTACAACCGGAACTTCGACGCCGTCCGGATTGGTGACCATGGTGGGGTAGGGGCCGGCAGCGCCTTCCGCCGTGTTGGAGAGGAGGGTGTGGCTGTGACCGCCCACGATCACGTCCACCAGCGGCAGGGCGGCCGCGACTTCCTGGTCTACCGTGTAGCCGATGTGGGAGAGGAGGATGATCTTGTTGACGCCAGCGGCGTCGAGCGCTTCGGAGGCGCCGCGCACATACTGGATCACATCGGTGAATTCGACATTGGGGCCAGGAGAGGCAATTTCGGGCGTGTCTTCGGTGGTAGCGCCGATGATGCCGATCTGTTCGCCGCCGACTTCCACGACGATCGAGCCCTTGATCTTGCCTTTGAGGTTCGGGTCACGCGAGACGTCAAAATTGCCGCCGATGATCGGGAATTCTGCGGCTTCGATGAACTTGAGGAACTCTTCGGGACCATCGTCGAACTCATGGTTGCCCGTGGCGACAACGTCGAAGCCCATCTGGTTGAAGAAGTCGGACACGACCTTGGACTTGTAGGTGGTGTAGTAGAGCGAACCCTGGAAATTGTCGCCAGCCGACAGCAGCAGCGAATTGCCCGATTCATACTTGGCGCGAGTGTCGTCAATGATGGTCTTGAGGCGCGCAATGCCGCCGAAACACTCGCCAGCCGCATCGGTTTCGGCGTCACAGTTGGAATCTGTTCCAGTGATCGGATCGAACCGGGAATGGAAATCATTGATGTGAAGGATGTTGAGCGTGAAATCGGCATTGGCGGCGCCGGGCATGGCGGCGCAGAGCGTCAGCGCCGTGGCGCCCAGAAGAAGACTTTTCATCCCTTTTTCCCTTGTGCTGGTCGTCTCGAACGTTCGTGTGGACCGCTGGCCCGAGCCGCGGTTCGGCGACGAACCAGGGGAGTTAACCAGTCTTTTGTGACAGTGGAAAGCGCTGGATTGATCGGCTAAGTGGCCCGCGCATGGCTCACCCGCATCGCTAAAGCTTCACTGCGCACTAACCACAAGGCGAAATACCCGTCCGCAGGCTGCGGAGTAACGCGGCTGAAAGCGGCGCCGGGTAAAGCTGGCGTATGGCCCTTCTAGAAGGAAGCGAATTTAGATGAGTGCTGCGTTGCACAGCCTGATGCGGGCTGCGCCGGAGGAAGAGCGGGACACAGGAGCGCTCGGTGCCCTCCTACGGTTCATCGCCATTGGCGCCGCTGGCGCACTGGCCTTTGTTGTATTGTCCACGATGATATCCCTACACTCGGGGATGGCGGAGTGGGTCGTCAACACCCTCTGCTATGCCGCACTGATCGGGCCGGTGTACCTACTGCACCGCCGCTTTTCCTTTCAGTCGGACGCAGCGCATCACAAGGCTCTGCCACGCTATGTGGCGGTCCAAGGCATGGCTCTGCTGCTCGCGGCGCTGTTTTCCTTTGTGGTGCATGGCGTTTTGACCCTGCCGACACTTGCGGCTTCGCTCCTTGTGATCTCGCTGACCTCAGGCATCAATTTTCTTGTTTTGCGAGGCTGGGCCTTTGCCCGCAGCCGGGGTAGCGAGCGCGCGCTAGCCTAATTGCCCATGTGGGGTTCCCTTGGCGCTCGAAACGGGTAATCTCCGGCCGTTTTGATTTGCAGGGAATTGCAGCATGAAAAGCGCATTGATTGTTTATGGTGGCTGGTCCGGACATGACCCGGAAGAATGCGCCGCCATTTACCGGCGCTGGCTGCACGAGGATGGCTTTTCGGTGCGGATGGCGACTGAGACCAGCGCCTTTGCCGATCCGTCTATCCACGATCTTTCCCTCATCATCCCGATCTATACCATGAGCAAGATCGAGAAAGCCGAGGCTGAAAACCTGTCCAAGGCAGTGGAAAACGGGGTAGGGCTTGCTGGCCATCATGGCGGCATGAGCGATGCATTCCGCGAATCCGTGGAGTACCAGTTCATGGTGGGCGGCCAGTGGGTGGCGCATCCTGGCAATATCATCGACTATACGGTTGAGGTGGCCGACCCGCTCGATCCGGTGATGGCGGGGATCAAGTCATTCGCCTACACGTCCGAGCAGTACTACATGCATGTGGACCCATCCAACCATGTGCTCGCCACCACGACCTTTACCGGCGAGCATGCCTCTTGGATCGAGGGCGTGAAGATGCCGGTGGTGTGGAAGCGCCAGCACGGCAAGGGGCGGGTGTTCCATTCAACGCTGGGGCATCAGGCCAAGGAATTCGAGAACCGCGAGATGGCGACGATCCTGCGGCGCGGCATGAACTGGGCGGCGCGCGACGAGCAGGGTTGATTGCCTTTGCCGGGCTCGGACAATGCCCGCGCAATAATAAATCGGTGATGTGAGCCATTGTTGCGCGGGTTTCCGTTACTGTGAAGGTAGCGGGCTCGCGCCAGCATCTTTGGGGCACATCATGACGGACAATAAAAGCCTGCCGGGCAGCCGGGGGCCATTGATCTACCGGCAGTCGATCTGGACGCGGGTTACCCACTGGTCATGGGCCATCTGCCTGTTCTTTCTCCTTCTTACGGGCCTGCAGATCTTCAACGCCCATCCGGCGCTTTATCTGGGGCAGGAGTCTGGGTTCGAATACGAAAACGCCATTCTCGAGATTGGCGCCTTCAACACCGATGCGGGGCCGCGTGGGCGGACCACACTGTTCGGGCAGACCTTCGACACGACGGGGGTGCTCGGGGTAAGCGGGCCTGAGGAGCGGCCGGTGTTCACAGCATTCCCTGGGGCGCTGACCATTCCGAGCTATCGCGACTTGGCGACGGGCCGGGTGGTGCATTTCTTTTTTGCGTGGCTGCTGGTTGGCACCATGTTCGTATGGTTCGCGGCAAGCCTTATCAACGGCCATCTCCGGCGTGACATCGTCCTGCGGCCGGCAGATATCCGCGGCGTGCCCGGCGACATAGCTGACCACGCGCGCTTTCGTTTGAAGCACGGGCGGAGCTATGGGCCACTGCAGAAGCTCGCCTATTTCACCGTGTTCTTTCTCCTCTTCCCCCTGATCGTTCTTACGGGGTTGACCATGAGCCCGGGCGTCAACGCCGCGGCGCCCTGGATGCTGGACCTGTTTGGAGGGCGGCAGACAGCGCGCACGATCCACTTCATCGTCATGCTGCTGCTCGTCGCTTTCTTTATCATCCATGTCGTCATGGTAGTGGCCGCGGGGCCGCTCAACGAGCTGCGCTCCATGATCACGGGCTGGTACCGGGCGAGCCCCGGCACGCCGACCACGGAAGGAGACAAGCCATGACGGGCCTTATCACGCGGCGCAATTTCCTGCGCAGCTCAGTTCTGGCCGGCTCTGGCTTGGTGCTCGCCGGCTGCGACCAGTTCAACTTCCTTGCCGACAAGAGCAATCCCATCCGGCAGGTGGTGGAACGCGCCAATGTGCTGACCTATGAGGCACAGCGGGCGCTGATCGGCGACCAGACGCTGGCGCGGGAGTACTCGGCCAGCGAGATCCGGCAGGGGCAGCGGCCCAATGGCTCGACCGATCCGAGCACGCCCGAATACCAGTTCTTGCGCATGCAGAACTTCGTTCCGTATCGCTTTACGGTCAAAGGGATGGTGGAGCGCGAGGTTAGCTTCTCGCTTGATGAACTTCGCAATATGCCAGCCCGTTCGCAGATCACGCGGCATGATTGCGTGGAAGGCTGGAGCTGCATCGCCAAATGGACTGGCACGCCATTGGGGCCGATCCTCGACATGGCAGGGGTCAAGCCCGGCGCCCGCTATGCGGTTTACCACTGCTTTGACAATATCCAGCGCACCCTCTCGGGTGACATTCTTTACTACACCAGCTCGGACCTGGTGGACGCTTGTCATCCCCAGTCGATCCTCAGCTACGGGCTCAACGACCAGCCGCTGCCGGTGGCGAATGGCGCACCCATTCGGCTGCGGATCGAGCGCGCTTTGGGGTACAAGCAGCCTAAATATCTCCATACTGTCGAGCTGGTGGATAGCTTGGCCGGGTTTGGGAAGGGGCGTGGCGGGTATTGGGAAGATACGGGCTATGATTGGTATGGGGGTATTTGAGAGGCGTAGTTGCGCTCGGTTTCGCCAGCGGTCGTGTCTGCCCTCACCATTGCCACCTCGACCGATCGTCACCCTCGGGCTTGACCCGAGGGGTCTTCACTTCCGACCAGCGAAGTTAAGTGCAGCGCCCTCGGGTCAGGCCCGAGGGTGACGGCCCGTGGGCCGCATCCCTTCCATGCAGCCTGCCACCTCGATTTATCTTGCAAAACCGGCTCAGCTCCCCCACATAAGGGCATCGTCACCGGCGCATGGACCATGTTTGGATCCGCTGGCGCCAGGACTTTGGTGACGGACTTCTCTTCTTATCCCATGCGGTGAGCGGCGAAGTCAGCTCGGAACAGTTTGTCCGGGTTCAAGCCAGCACCCGCGCGATAACTTCCTCTTATCGCCCGATTGCACCTGTTGATCCGCCTGTCCGGTCTGTCGGCTGGCGATTTGCGCGCTGCATCGTCCTGCGCGCCTTAGGGCGTCCTTGTGGGCGCAGAAAGAACTATTTTGAACGACTTTATCTCCCTTGGTCTGCCCTCGATCATCACTGACAGCCTCACCGCTGGCGGGTTTACCGAGCCGACCAAGATCCAGACCCAGGCTATTCCCAAGCTGCTGGAAGGCCGTGACATGATGGGCATCGCCCAGACCGGCTCGGGTAAGACCGCAGCCTTCGGTCTGCCGATCCTTGCCGGCATTCTGGGGCTCACCGGTCGCCCCCGGCCGCTGACCACCCGCGCTCTGATCCTGGCGCCCACACGCGAATTGGCTGTGCAGATCGACGAAGCCATTCGCAAGTTCGCCGGCTCCAAGATGAAGCTTGATACCGTGCTGCTCCTAGGTGGCGTCTCGCGCTACCATCAGGTCAAGAAACTTGAGCGCGGCGTTGACATCACCGTGGCCACGCCCGGCCGCCTCAAGGACCTGCTGGACGACGGCAAGATCCGGCTCAACGAGACGCGCTGGTTCGTGCTCGACGAGGCCGATCGCATGCTCGACATGGGTTTCATCGCTCCCGTGCGCGCCATTGCCAAGGCAATCGGCTTCAAGCGCCAGACCATGATGTTCTCGGCGACGATGGCGCCCGAGGTGGCTGACCTGGCCAAGAGCCTTCTCAACGAGCCCGTGCGCGTCGATGCGTCGATTGCTGGTTCCACCGTGGTCAAGATCGACCAGCGCGTTATTCTTTCCGGCTCCAAGGCCAAGCGTGGCGTTCTTAATGAACTGCTTGCGAGCGAAACCGAGAACATGGAACGCGTGATCATCTTTGCGCGGACCAAGCATGGCGCCGATCGCGTTGCCAAGAACCTCGAGATCGATGGCCACAAGGCCGCAGCGATCCATGGCAACAAGTCGCAGAATGCCCGGCAGGCAGCGCTCAAGGGCTTCGCCACGGGCGACGTACGTATTCTGGTCGCGACCGACATTGCCGCTCGCGGCATCGACGTGCCCGGCATCACCCATGTGGTGAACTACGAACTGCCTGACGATCCGGAGAACTATGTGCACCGCATCGGGCGCACAGGCCGCAATGGTGCTTCGGGCTTTGCCATCACCCTGTGCGACGGCACGGAGCGCGGCAAGCTGCGGGACGTGGAGCGGCTGATCCGGCGCACCTTGCCGGTCTCGGGCGATCTGCACCTGGCCAATGACACGGGTGTCGTTGAAGCCCCGCGTTCGGCTTACAAGAAGCCCAGTGGTGGTCGTCCCGGTCCACGCTCGGCCAAGAACCCCAAGACCCAGGTCGATCGTCGTTCACCTGCCGAGCGCCGGCCGTTTGCGGAATTCGGCAAGGACAGCGCTGCCAAGAGCCAGCCGCATCATCAGCCATCCGATGCGCCGCGCACGCGTCCGGCCGCCGAAGGGCGGACCCGGCCAGAGGGCCAGGCGCCGCGTGGCGTGCGGCGGGACCTCGAGACAGGCAAGCCGATGGCGCCCAAGACAGCCGAAGGCGCCGGCAAGCCAAAGCAGCGCTGGGGCAAGGCGCAAAAGGATGCTGTGCGCACCAATGGGCGCTCCAATGCCGATCGGCAACGCGGCCGCGTGGCCTGAGCTCCCGTTTCCGTTTAAGAGGAGGCGGCCCTTGTGGCCGCCTTTTTGTTTGGGGGAGAGCATGGCGTCGATTGCCGTAATCGGTCCAGGTGCGCTTGGTGGAACGCTTGCGGTGTGGCTGGCGCAGCATCCGGAGCACGCCATCACCTTGTGCGTGCGCACGCCTTTCTCATCTCTGCACGTCGAGACCCCCGTTGGGGAACTAACGGCAACACCCGCAATCGCAGCGACGCCAGACGCCGTCCAGCCGATGGATTGGGTGGTTGTCGTGACCAAGACCTATGATGTGCCCGCAATTGCACCCTGGCTCGAAGCACTGGTTGAGCCGCGCACGCGTGTCGCGGTGGTGCAGAATGGGGTCGAGCACGTGGCGCGCTTTGCCGGTCTCGTACCGGCGCCTTGTATTGTACCGGCCGTGGCGGACATTCCCGCGTCGCGTTCTGCGCCGGGGCGGATGGTTCAGCAGCGCTTGGGCTGGATCGTGGTGCCGGAAGGGCCGAATGGCGAAGATTTCGCCAAGCTTTTTGCCCATACCCCGATCGATGTGACTGCGGTACCGGACTGGACGACGCGCGCCTGGCTAAAACTGTGCCTCAATTGTGCAGGAGCCGTGTCGACATTGCTGATGCGGGCAACCGGGCCGGTCTGATCAGCCGAAATCGAAGCCATGGTGCAGGGCTTGGTCACGGAATGCGTTCAGGTTGGGCGCGCCGAAGGCGCCGATCTGGACGACGAGATTATAGAACGGGTGGTGGAGGGCGCTCGCAATGCTCCGGAAGGATCCGGCAATTCGATGTTTGCCGACCGGCTGGCGGGCCGACCAATGGAACTCGACGCACGCAATGGCGTGATCGTGCGGCTGGGCCAGAAGCATGGGATCGCAACGCCGACCAACGCTCTTCTTGTTGCTCTATTGACTGCGTCCGGGAGCCCCTGGGTCGCTCAGGCAACCGAAGCAAGATAAAGGATATCGCGCGTCGTGCCGCCCGGTCGGGCAGACGGCGTCAGACGATCCAAAAAGTTCTTGGACCAGTCCTCGACATTGTGCTTGCGGGCCGCGTCCATGAGAGCCTGCCAGCGGCCGATGCGTTCATCGCGAGGCATGTCGAGTGCCATGCGCAAGGCTTCGGCCGTTTCATCAGTGTCGAATGGATTGACCAGAAGGGCGGTATCGAAAATTTCGGCGGCGCCGGCGAAACGCGACAAGATCAGCACGCCTGGATTCGTGGGATCTTGGGCGCCCACATATTCGTGTGCCACGAGGTTCATGCCATCGCGCAGCGGCGTGACGAGGCCGACTTTGGCGAGCCGATAAAGACCGGCGAGAGTTGCCTGCCCATAGGCGCGCTTGACATAGGTGAGGGGTGACCAATCTGGCTCGGCGAAACGCCCCATAACACGACCACAAATGGCGTCCAGCGTGTCGCTGATCTCCTGATATTCCTTGATGGTGTCGCGCGAGGGCGGCGCCACCTGCAACATGTGGACATTCCGGCGGAAACGCTGATCGCTGGCAAGGAGCTTTTCATAGGCTTCGACGCGCTGCGGCAGACCCTTGGAATAATCGAGCCGGTCGACGCCTAGGATTAGGGTCTGCTGACGCAGTACCGGCTCCATTCGCTTGATCATCTTGGTGGCCGCGGCACTGACCGCCAGCTTGGCAAAGGCATCGGGATCCGAGCCGATGGGGAAGGAGGCGACTGCTGTTCGGCCGAAATCAATAGCTTCGGGGGCATTGCCGGAAAGGTCGGGCGGCGCCTGATGCTCGGCAAACTCGTTGAAGGCCGAGACATCGCGCTGTGCCTGCATGCCGATCAGGTCATAGCGCGACAAATCGAGCATCAGCTGCTGATGGTTGGGAACGGCGTAGAGCGCATCTAGCGTGGGGAATGGGATATGGAGGTAGAAGCCGATGCGGTTGCGCACGCCGAGAGCCCGCAACTCACTGGCGAGCGGGATCAGGTGGTAGTCGTGCACCCAAATGAGGTCATCAGGCTTGAGCAGGGGCAGCAGCGAGTGGGCGAACTGCGCATTGACGCGGCGATAGCCTTCGTACCAGTGCCCTTCAATGGTCGCGAGATCGAGCCGGAGATGGAAAGCGGGCCATAGGATGGAATTGGAAAATCCGGAATAGTAGGCATGGTGATCATCGCGGGTGAGGTCGATCTGGGCAACCGAAAGCCCTTCGATGTCATCGAATCGTGCTTCGCTGGCCGGTGCGTCCACCAGCTTGCCTGACCAGCCGAACCAGAAACCTTCGCGCTCGGCCAGGGTTTTGCGCAGGGCAACGGCAAGGCCGCCCGCCGCCGGACCCTTCCCCGGCGTACGGTTCGAAACAACGATGATCCTGCTCACGTCCCGTGCCCCCCGGCTTCGATTAGTGGGTTTGTGCAAGCTCGCGGTCGCGGGCAGCGATGTCGCCCAAGCCTTTGATCAGGGCATGCACGGATGCGACATTGGCGATGCGCATGCGCGCAGCGGTGTTGCCTTCGCCCAGCTTGATGCCGACGCCGCCCAGTTCCTGCGCAGCGATAAAGGCGTCCTCGTCGGTCGTGTCGTCGCCGATGAAGATAGGCGTGCGGCCCAGGAATGGTTCTTCACGCATGAAGGCGCGCAAGGCCTCTCCTTTGCTGACGCTGCTGGGGCGGGCTTCGAAAACCATCTTGCCCGGCACGATCGTGAAATCGGAATGGTCGTGCACGGCTTCTTCCATGGCCGAACGTGCTGCCTCTTCGAGCTCGGGCGCAAGGCGGAAGTGAAGGGCGACGGCGCCTTCCTTGGCTTCCATGATAAGGCCGGGATGGGCCTGTACCAGAGGCTCGATGGCATGGGCGATTTCTTCTGCGCCATGCACCATGGTAGGATCGATGGTTTCAACAAACCCATCGGCACGGCGCCGCTGTGTGCCGTGAGCACCGGCGACGGGAAGGTGGAGCGGGGCGAGAAACCGATCAATATCGGCAATCTCGCGACCGGTGATCACGGCAAAGGCGCTGTCAAGCTCGCGGGCAGCGCGCTCCAGCTCGCTTGCCAGGTTCTGTGGCACTTCGATGTCATCGGGAGTTTCTGCAAGCTCCACCAGCGTTCCGTCAAAATCGGTAAAGATCGCCAACTGCGGGATGGCGTGGGGAGAAACGGCATCGATTTGGGACATCGGGGGACCTGTGCTTGGACGAATTCCAGACGCTCAACGCACGGGTGATGCTTTGGTTCAGCAAAGCCTAACGGCTGAGGAGAGGGCTGCCACTAAGCTTTCGCGTGGCACTTTGTAGGGCAGTTCGTGCCCGTCAGGGATCGCTGACGAGACCGATCATGGGGATGCCAGCGCTGTCCAACAGCTGGAGGGTGTTGCCGGACTGCCGGTAATCGGCAGTGGCCGCAAGCGCAGCAAAGAGCTGTTCTTCTTGCGCCATAACATCGTCGGCGCAAGCCATCTTGGTGCCGGCGACGGGTCCGAAGCTCAGCGGCTGGTCACTAAAGCTGGCCTCGGTGAAGTAGCTGTTGCACCCTCCATGGCCACCAGCGCGATTGTCGGCTGCGATGGCGAAGGTCACCTTGGTTTCGGGTAGAATTGGCGTTCCGCCAATACTGGTGACTGTCCATAAGGTATCCAGAAGGGCTGGTGTCACTTCGGCTGCCGGTGCTGGCGGTGCGAGTGAGGCTGGGGCGTAGACGACATAAAGGGGCGTGGGCACTGGAGCCGCAGCATCGACGGGAACGGAGCGGGGGCTTCTGAAAAGGACGCGGTAGCCCGATCGGATCTGCGCCTCCAGGGCAAACGATCCACCTTGCTCGATCGTCCTGCTGCGGACCAACAGGGTATAGGCAAGGGGTGGACGAGCCGGACTGCTGACCGGTGCGGCAGCGCTGGCAACTACGGATCCGCTGGGGAGCGAAACGAGGCTCACCCAAAGCTCACTGCCGGGCGGCAGGACAGTGTGCTCGTCATAGCTCACCTCGCCACGAAAGGTGATATCGGCCGCTTGCGCTCCAGCGACGAGGACGAAAACGGCAATGGCTGCTAACACCAGTTGTTTGAATATGGTTTCCTCCTGCCGCAGGGAGGACGATACCCCATGTTTGTGACGGAGGCGAGTGTGGCTTGCCACTGTGCTTACTGCATCATGACAGTGTGGGGCACATCGAAGTGGTGCTCTTCGAGGTTGTTGCCCTCGCCGCCCCGGTCGACCACCAGAAAATCACAGATTTCATGGAGCGGCGTGAGCACGCCGTGCCAGGTGTTCATGGCGATGTTCACGCCCTGGCGCGGTGCCGCAAGGAAGGCGCGCGGTGTGTCAGGAATGCCGGAGAGGTCCGTGGCGACGATGACTAGGAAGGGCAGATTGCTGAGGGGGTAGAAAGCCTGGCTGCCCAGCGGATGACGCTCCACCAACTTGAGGGTCAGCGGCAGTTCATAGGGCTGACCGCGAAAAATGGAGATAAGAGGCCGGGCGTGCACGCCCCCCAGTTCAACCTTGGCGAGGTCATGGTAGCGTTCGGTCATTCCATTGTTGATCGGGTAGTGGTGAGCACCCTCGATCTGGATCACTTGTCCAAATGGGCTGAACGCCTCCGCCGTGAGTGGTTCGACGAGGATAGTGCTCATGGCCAAAGCTTCATATGGCGGTTGACGTCCTTATAAAGCAGATAGCGGAAGCGCTGCGGCCCAGCGTAACAGGCCTGGGGGCAGAAGGCACGGAGCCACATGAAATCGCCGGGCTCAACCTCCACCCAATCGCGGTTGAGCCGGTAAACCGCTTTGCCTTCGAGCACATAAAGACCGTGCTCCATGACGTGGGTCTCCTCGAACGGGATCACCGCACCGGGCTCAAGCGTCACGATATTGACATGCATGTCATGGCGGATGTCGTCGGGTTCCACAAAGCGCGTCGTGCCCCACCGGTCCGATGTGCCCGGCATCCAGCGAATGGGCTGTTCCTGCTCATTGGTAACGAAAGCGGTCGGCACCTCGATCCCTTCCGCCGCTTCGTAGCGCTTGCGCACCCAGTGGAAGCGCACAGGAGCCGTGCTCTTGTTATGAAAGCTCCAATTAGCGGCAGGAGGCAGAAAGGCATAGCCGCCTTCGCGCAGCAGATGAGCTTGTCCGTCGATGGTGAGCGTTGCCTGACCATCGACCACGAACAGAACGCCTTCAGCGCCCGCGTCGGGCTCCGGGCGCATGCTGCCGCCGCCCGGCATGACTTCCACCACATATTGCGAGAAGGTCTCGGCAAAACCCGACAAGGGACGTGCGATGACCCAGGCGCGGGTGTGCTCCCAATGGGGCAGGTAGCTGGTGACAATGTCGGTCATCACGCCACGCGGGATCAGGGCATAGGCCTCGGTGAACACGGCGCGGCCGGTATGAAGCTGCATCTGCCCGGGCAAGCCGGCAGCCGGTTGGGCGTAGGGGGAGGTGGACATCGATCTCCTGACAGGCAGAGCAAGAATTAGGGTCTGATCTGGATAGCGCAGTTCGATCAGCGGACAAAAGCGTTTCGGTGCTTATGTGCCGGGTGCTTGTTCCACCTCTCGCTTGAGCTTGCTCAGCATCATGGAGGCATAAGCCGCATAGGGACCGATCCAGCGCTCGTGAATGGCCTGGATGGGCAGGGCGTCGAGATGGTTCCAGCGCTCGCGTCCGCGCCGCTCGGCGATCACCAAGCCGGCCTGCTCCAGCACGCCCAGATGCTGCATCACGGTGCAGCGGTCGAGCTCCGGGAGGAGCTCGCACAGCATGCCCGTGGTGCGCGGTTCCTCCTTCAAAAAGTCCAGCAACTGGCGCCTGGCACGATTGCCCAGAGCCTTGAAGATGAGGTCGTCTTGCTCGTCGGTTGACATGTTATAGTTTTATAACATAAGCCTGCGAGCGTCAAGCGCGAGGGAGAAGCAAATGGCATATGAGTTCACAGTCAGCGGGCGGATCAGCAAGCCGGTACACGAAGTGTTCGAGGCGGTGGCGGATCCCAAGAAGCTTTCGGGCTACTTCACGACAGGGGGCGCCAAAGGGCGCCTTGAAACAGGTTCCACCGTCACTTGGGACTTCGCCGATTTTCCCGGCGCGTTCCCGGTGGAGGTGGTGGAAGTGGAGCAGGACCGAAAGATAGTCTTGCGCTGGGAGGCCAATGAGGGTGAGGGCAAAATGGAGGGTGTGGGTTACCAAACCACAGTCACCATGAGCTTCAGCCCGCTGGAGGACGGCCGAACGTTGGTGTCCATTCACGAAACCGGCTGGCACGACACGCCCGGCGGCTTCAAGGGCTGTGTGGGGAACTGCTCAGGCTGGACACAGATGCTGTGCGCGATGAAGGCCTATGTCGAGCACGGGATCAATCTGCGGCAGGACATGTATGTGTGAAGGGCAATTGCCTCGTAGCTCGCCTCCGCACGTTGTCACCCCGGCCTTGAGCCGGGTCCAGCTTGAGATGGTTCCACAGCCGCAAGGTGGTATGAACAATCAACCTAGCGGCAGGGCTAACATCTCAGGATGGATCCCGGCTCGAGACCGGGATGACACCGAGTTGGTTACGGAGGCGGTGTCTATCCCAGAAGCGCCTGCAGCCGCAAAAGCGCTATCCGCTCGACCTGTGCGCAGGCGGTGGCAAACTCTGCTTCCGCCGAATTGTTGAGCCGCGTTTCGAACGCCTGAAGGATCGACGCCTTGGTGTTGTCCCGCACCGCAATGATGAACGGAAAGCCGAACTTCTCGACATAAGCGCCGTTCAGCCGGCTGAACTGGTCGCGCTCGCTGTCGGTGAGGGCATCGAGGCCCGCCGAGGCCTGCTCGGCGGTCGAGGCTTCCGTCAAGCGCTTGGCAGCGGCAAGCTTGCCGGCCAAATCCGGGTGGGCACGAAGAACGGCGAGGCGTTCCTCCGGGTTCGCCATCCGGAACTGCGTGCGCAGCGCGAAGTGCAGGCCCACTGCCGTGTCGTTCGCCGGGCCCAACTCGCCTTCCCAGGCGCGCTCGGCGATCCAGGGCGAGTGCTCGAAGATCGAGCCATAGCGCTGTGTAAACTCTTCCTTGCTGAGCAGGTGAGGGCGCACCTCTGGCGCCCTGAAGGGGTGCTCGCGTGCCCAATGCTCGGCGATCTGCAGGCGCGTGGGGATCCACACCTTGTCAAAGCTCTGGATATAGCCGACGAATTTCTTGAGCCCCTGGAAGCGCCCGGGCTGGCCGACGAGGCGGCAATGGAGCCCCAGTGACATCATCTTGGGTGCGCCGGCTTCCCCCTCCGCATAAAGGCAGTCAAAGCTGTCCTTGAGTAACTGAAAATACTCTTCCCCATTGTCGAACCCTGGACCGGTGACAAAGCGCATGTCGTTGGTCGACAGCGAATAGGGAATGATGAGGCTCGGCTGACCCTGATGAACCCGCCAATAGGGCAGGTCGTCATCATAGGTGTCAGAGATATAGGCAAAGCCGCCGGCTTCGCTCACCAGATCGATTGTGTTGAGCGAAGAGCGACCTGTATACCAGCCGCGCGGCCGCTCGCCCGTGGCCAGGGTGTGGAGGCGGATCGCCTCGGTAATCTGTGCGCGCTCCTCTTCGGGAGGCATGTCCTTGTGCTGCACCCATTTGAGCCCATGGCTGGCAATCTCCCAGCCCGCCTCCTGCATGGCGGCGAGCTGCGCGGGCGCCCGCATCAGGGCCGTGGCAACAGCGTAGACCGTCACGGGGATCTGCTGCGAGGTAAACAGCCGATGCAGCCGCCAGAAGCCGGCGCGGGCACCATACTCATACATGGATTCCACGTTGGCGTGCCGCTGCCCCGGCCACGGCGCGGCGCCCAGAACGTCAACCAGGAAGGCTTCCGACGCAGCATCGCCATGCAGGATATTGTTCTCGCCGCCCTCTTCGTAGTTGAGGACGAACTGCACCGCGACATGGGCACCGCCCGGCCAGTTCGCATGCGGCGGATTGGGCCCGTAGCCGTGCATGTCGCGGGGGTAACGCATTGTTTGTTTGCCTTGCCGTTCGTGGTCGGCGTCATATTAGAGAAGGGGTCCACCCGATCAACATGCACAAAAATGGACCAGTTGGTAAAAAATGAGCATTGCGCTCCAGCGGTGATGCGATAGTCTTTGGACGGGGGACGAATACACGGAGCAGAATGAATGGCGGCAGGCGCGCGCCTCACCACCCATGTCCTCGATACGATGCACGGCAAGCCGGCACGAGGGATGCGGATCGAACTGCTCTTCGTGCATGGCGATCATACCCACCACATCACGGACAGCTACACCAATGCCGACGGGCGGGTGGATCAGCCGCTCCTTGATGAACAGCAATTCCAGCATGGCGAGTTCGAGATCCACTTCCATGTGGGACAATATTTCGAGCGGCTCGGGGTCGAGCTCGAAACGCCGTTCCTCGACGTGGTGCCGATCCGCTTCACCATAGCCGAGGACAAGCACTATCATGTGCCGCTGCTGGTCAGCCCCTTTGCCTATTCCACATATCGAGGAAGCTAGGGCATGACCGAAACGAGCAATTCCATCCGCTTCATCCTCAACGACGAGGAAATCACTCTCTCCGACATCAAGGCCGACACGACGCTCCTGGATTGGCTGCGGCTGGAGCGGCGCCTGCGCGGGTCCAAGGAAGGCTGTGCCGAAGGCGATTGCGGCGCGTGCACGGTTCTGGTCGGGCGCCTGATCGATGACGAGATCATTTATGACTCGGTTACCGCCTGCATCCGTTTCGTTGGGAGCCTGCATGGCACGCACGTCGTGACCATTGAACATCTGCGCGGCAAGGACGGGATTCTCCACCCCGTGCAGCAGGCGATGGTGGATCACCATGGGTCGCAATGCGGCTTCTGCACGCCAGGCTTTGTGATGAGCCTCTACGGCCTTTGGATGCGCGACCCTGAGCCCAGTCAGCGAGCGATCGAGAAAGCACTGCAGGGCAATCTTTGCCGCTGCACCGGCTATGCCCCGATCATTCGAGCGGGCAAAGCCATGGGGAGCTATGGCCAGCCGCAGGGCGAGCCGCTCTGGGCCGAACGCATTGCGCTTAAGGGCAAGATCAAGGCGATCACCGATGGGCGTCGGGTGGAGATTGGTAAGGAGATCATCGTTCCGGCCAGTCTGGACGATTTCGCCCGTGTCTACGAAGCCAATCCGCAGGCAACCATTGTCGCGGGCTCGACCGATGTGGGTCTGTGGGTCACCAAGTTCATGCGCACGATCAGCCCGGTAATCTTTATCGGCCACTTGCCCGAGCTGCGCCGCATTGCCGAGAACGACAGCGAAGTGCGGTTCTATGCCGGCGTCTCTTATTCGGACGCTCTGCCGACGCTCACAACACACTTCCCCCAGATGGGGGAACTCTGGAGCCGGCTTGCGGGAGAGCAGATCCGTAATATGGGGACAATTGGCGGCAACATCGCCAATGGCTCGCCCATTGGCGATACGCCACCGCCCTTGATTGCGCTCGGTGCCAAGCTGCATTTGCGGCGGGGCGAGCATCGCCGTGAGATCAAGCTCGAAGATTATTTCCTTGCTTATGGCAAGCAGGATCGCCAGCCCGGCGAGTTCGTGGAAAGCGTCACCATTCCCCATCTGCCAGCGGGCGAGAAGTTTGCCGTCTACAAGATCTCCAAGCGTCGCGAGGAAGATATCTCGGCACTCTGTGGCGCGTTCCGGGTGTTCGTGAATGACGCTGGGATCGTTGGCATGGCAAGGATTGCCTTCGGGGGCATGGCGGCAACGCCCAAGCGCGCCAGGGCTGTCGAGGCCGCTCTGATCGGCAAGCCATGGTCGCAAGCAACCATCGACGTGGCAATTGCGGCATTTGCCGAGGACTACCAGCCCATCAGTGACATGCGCGCATCAGCAGAATATCGGCTGCTGACGGCACAGAACCTCCTCAAGCGCTTTTATCTTGAAACCATTGGTGAAGCCGAGCGGCTGAAGCGAGAGGTGGCATGATGGGCTTCTGGCTTGAAGTAACCCCCTCCCTGACCCTCCCCGCAAGGGGGAGGGTGACATCGAGTTCGTGGCGCTTTCTTACCGTAACCACCGGGTTCACCTCCCCCCTTGCGGGGGAGGCCAGGAGGGGGGACCTGCAGCCATGAACAAGCACGAGCCTCCCATCGCCCTCGCTTCCCTCCACACGCCGGTGCGTCACGACAGCGGGCCCAAGCACGTCACTGGCGTAGCCGAATATATTGACGACATGGTTGAGCCAGCTGGCACGATGCATGCCTATCTGGCGCTCGCGACAAGGCCGCATGCCGAGATCGCGTCGATCGACTTTTCGGCCGTCAAGGCGGCTCCTGGCGTGATCGGCGTTTTGACCGCCGAGGACATTCCAGGCGAAAACGACGTCAGTCCCAGTCACAAGCATGACGAGCCGATCTTCGCCATCGGCAGGGTGCATTTTTGGGGTCAGCCCTTGTTTGCCGTGGTCGCCGAGAAGCGCGATCAAGCACGGCGTGCAGCCCATCTTGCGCGGGTGGAATACAAGGACCTCCCATTCATCAACACGGTTCGGCAGGCACAGCAGGCCGGCGGCAAGCTGGTTGCTGAACCGCTCAAGCTCGAGCGCGGCGATGTTGAAGCTGGCTTGCAAGGGGCACCAAGGCGCGTCCAGGGTTCGATCGAGATTGGTGGGCAGGACCATTTCTACCTTGAGGGGCAGATCGCCATGGCGGTGCCTGGCGAGGATGAGGACGTCACCGTTTACTCGTCCACCCAGCACCCCAGCGAAGTGCAGCTGATGGTGGCGCAGGTGCTGGGCATTCGGCACCATGCGGTGACCATCAATGTCCGGCGCATGGGCGGCGGCTTTGGCGGCAAGGAAACGCAAGGGAATCTCTTTGCCTGCGTTGCGGCACTGGCAGCCAAGAAATGGAACCGGACCTGCAAGATCCGGCCCGACCGCGACGACGACATGACCGCCACCGGCAAGCGCCACGATTTCGTCGTGGATTACCATGTCGGCTATGACGAGAGCGGCAAGATCCATGCGGTGGACGCCGTTTACGGCGCGCGCGCAGGGTTTTCGTCCGACCTTTCGGGGCCGGTAACCGACCGCGCGCTGTTTCATGCCGACAATGCCTATTGGTATCCGGCTGTGCGCGTGCGTTCCGAGCCGCTTTATACCAATACGGTGTCCAATACGGCGTTTCGCGGCTTTGGCGGGCCGCAGGGCATGCTTGCGGCCGAGCGGTGGATCGAAGAGATTGCCTATGATCTGGGCAAGGATCCGCTTGAGATCCGCAAGGCGAACTTTTACGGCACGGACCGAAACAATGTGACGCCGTATCACCAGACGGTGGAAGACAATGTCATTCACCGCGTGGTCGAGGAACTCGAGACCTCCTCGGACTATCAGGCGCGGCGCCAGGCCATTCTGCAGTACAATAAAGCGAGCACGATCCTCAAAAAGGGCATTGCGCTCACGCCGGTCAAGTTCGGCATTTCGTTCACCGCCACCTGGTACAATCAGGGCGGAGCGCTCGTGCATGTCTACAAGGACGGCACGATCCAGCTCAATCATGGTGGCACCGAAATGGGGCAGGGGCTCCACACCAAGGTGGCGCAACTGGTTGCCGATGCTTTTGGCGTGGGGCTGGACGCGGTCAAGATCATGACGACCTCGACAGGCAAGGTGGCGAACACATCAGCCACTGCAGCTTCGTCCGGCACGGATCTCAATGGCGCTGCAGCGCTGGACGCGGCCCGGCAGATCAAGGAGCGGCTGGCCAAGCATGCCGCACGGCTCTTTGACGTCCATGAATCAGCGGTGGAGTGGGTGCAAGGCGGCGTTCGGGCCGGCGACAAGTTCATCGGCTTAGCCGAGCTGGCCATGTCGGCCTACATGAACCGGGTGCAACTCTCCGCGGCGGGCTTTTATCAGACGCCCAAGGTCCATTGGGACCGTGCAACTGGCCGGGGCCACCCCTTCTACTATTATGCCTATGGCGCAGCAGTCAGCGAAGTCACTATCGATACGCTCACGGGCGAATACATGGTGGACCGCGTCGATATCCTCCATGATGTCGGCAAGTCGCTGAACCCCGCCATCGATCTCGGCCAGATCGAGGGCGGTTTCATCCAGGGCATGGGCTGGCTCACCACAGAGGAATTGTGGTGGGACAGCAAGGGCGAACTGCGCACCAAAGCGCCATCGACCTATAAGATTCCCCTCGCATCTGACGTGCCGCCCATCTTCAACGTCCGGCTAGCCGAATGGTCGGCCAACAAAGAGGCAGTGGTTGGCCGCTCCAAGGCGGTGGGTGAACCGCCCTTCATGCTGGCCATGAGCGTGGTTGGAGCCCTTTCCATGGCCGTAGCCAGCGTCGCCGACTACCGAATTGCGCCCCGGCTCAACACGCCGATCACACCTGAGCGGGTGCTGATGGGTGTCGAGCGATTGAAGCGGGAGGTGCGGGGGTGAAACCGGTGGTTTGCTCGATCGCAGCACCCCCACCTAGCCTCCCCCTGGGAGGGGGAGGGACAGCGCGGCGTTTTGCCCACGATCGCGCCACACGCACCAACCTGCTCCTCCCCCTCTCAGGGGGAGGTCGGGTGGGGGTCTTGTCTGCCCACGGTGTCATTCCATGACCCGCCTCGCCCAACTCACCAGTTTCCTCTCCATCACTCCCCACGCCATCGTCTGCGAACTCACCTCGGTACGCGGTTCATCCCCGCGCGAGCAGGGCACTTTCATGCTGGTCGGACCCGATACGCTGTTCGGCACGATCGGGGGTGGCGCCCTTGAATACATGGTGATCGAGCATGCCCGACGTCTCATCGCTGCGGGACAAGCGGAGGAAGCCATGGATGTGCCGCTAGGCCCTGAGATCGGGCAGTGCTGTGGCGGCTGGGTCGAAGTTTCCCTCCGATACTCCGACGCAGCAATTCGCCAGAACCTGATTGATAGGGTCGCGGCGGAGCAGGCTGCCCTGCCGCATGTCTATATCTTTGGAGCCGGCCATGTCGGGCGCGCATTGGCGCAGTTTCTTGCCATGCTGCCGGTCCAGCTTGAAGTCATTGATACGAGGCGCGAGGAGCTTGCCCTCTTGCCAGAGCAGATCGAGCGTCGCGTAGTGGCCATGCCTGAAGCCGTGGTTCGCTCAGCGCCCCAAGGCAGCAGCTTCGTTATCCTCACCCATGACCATGCGCTTGACTTCCTCCTGGCGCAAGAGGCGCTCGGACGTATCGACAGCCCCTATATCGGCATGGTGGGATCAGCAACCAAGCGGGCCCGCTTTGCCAGCTGGTTCAAGAACGAAGGCGGCGATCCAGGCGCGCTCGACCGGCTCATTTTACCGATTGGCGCACAAGGGCTTGGGGATAAACGCCCCGAAGTCATCGCGGCACTAGCGGCGGCCGAAATTATGGTCCACATTCATCAGCGGGAAGCTGATATCGCGCGGGCACGCGCCCCCGAGTTCTTGGGGGTGGTGATTGGACGTTAGTATGCCGCATCGGCTTGAATTGATCGGAATAACCAAGCGCTTCCCGGGCGTTCTAGCCAACGACAATGTTTCTTTCTACGTTCGCCCCGGCGAGATCCATGCCCTCCTAGGGGAAAACGGCGCCGGCAAGTCCACTCTCGTCAAGATGATCTACGGGATCATGCAGCCTGATAGCGGCGAAATCCTCTGGGACGGGCAGCCTGTCCAAGTTGCCAATCCCAAGGCCGCGCGCAAGCTGGGCATCGGCATGGTGTTCCAGCATTTCTCTTTGTTTGAAGCGCTGACCGTACTCGAAAACATCGCGCTGGGCATGGACAGCAAGATTCCATCGCGCGAGCTTGAAACGCGCATTCGCGAGATCATGAGCCGCTATGGCTTGCTGCTTGATCCGCACCGCACTGTTGCCACCTTGTCCGTTGGTGAGCGGCAGCGCATCGAGATCGTGCGAGCACTCCTGCTCGATCCCAAGCTCCTGATCATGGACGAGCCAACCTCCGTGCTGACCCCGCAGGAGGTCGAGCAATTGTTCGACGTGCTGCGCAAGCTCGCGGCGCAGGGCTGTTCCATCCTCTACATTTCCCACAAGCTGCACGAGATCAAGGCGCTGTGCGACACGGCGACGATCCTGCGCGGTGGCAAACTGGTCGATACCTGCGATCCCAAGCAGGAAACCTCCCGTTCCATGGCCGAGAAGATGATCGGAACCGGGCTCAAGGACATCGTGCGGGCGCCCGGCCGGACCATCGGGCAGCCCAAGCTTGTTGTTTCGCGGCTTTCCACCGCCAAGACCGGCCATTTCGATGTACCGGTGGACGGCGTGAGCTTTACCGTTCGTACGGGTGAAATCTTCGGAATCGCAGGCGTGGCCGGCAATGGGCAGAACGCCTTGCTCGATGCACTTTCCGGCGAGATCCGCAGCGACGACAAGGACGCCATCAGCATCGACGGTTACCCGCTGGGCCTTCTCGACACCACAGGGCGCCGCAAGCGTGGCCTCTGCGCAGTGCCGGAAGAGCGCAATGGCCATGCAGCGGTGGCGGACTTCACCCTCAGCGACAACTCCATTCTCACCGCACGTGACCGGTTGGGCATGGTCATGCTCGGGCTGATCAATTCAGGCGCCGCCAAGACCTATACTGGCAAGGTCATCGCCGATTTTGCCGTCAAAGCCCTGGGGCCGGCATCTACGGCCGGGTCGCTGTCGGGCGGGAATTTACAGAAGTATATCATGGGCCGGGAAATCCTCCAGAAGCCGAGCGTTCTGGTGGTGAGCCAACCAACCTGGGGCGTCGATGCGGGTGCGGCCGCTGCCATCCACCAGGCGCTGGTCGATCTGGCCTCGGCAGGGTCCGCCATTGTCGTCATCAGCCAGGATCTCGATGAACTCCGCGCGCTTTGTGACACACTGGCCGTGATCAACATGGGCCGTCTCTCCCTAGCGCGACCGGTGGGCGAGGTAAGCGTGGACGAAATCGGCTTGTTGATGGGCGGCGTGCATGGAGCAACGGAGGCGCATGATGCCGTTCCGGCTTGAGAAGCGCCAGGAGCCATCCCGGCTCATGCTCTACGCCACCCCGATCGCTGCCGTCCTTTTGACCATGATCGTGGGCGCGGTCATCTTCACCCTGATCGGCTATAATGGCGTCGGCGCCGTGCGGGAAATCTTCCTGACGCCCCTGACCAACGCCTACAAGTGGCAGGACCTCGGCATCAAGGCTGCCCCCTTGATCATTATCGGGGTGGGCCTTTCCATCGCCTATCGCGCCAATGTCTGGAACATTGGCGCCGAGGGCCAATATGTCATGGGTGGCCTTGCCGGCACTTGGGTTGCGCTCGCAACCTATAACATGACTGGTCCTTGGATCCTGCCTGCCATGGTCCTGGCCGGTGTGCTGGGCGGGGCGCTCTATGCTGCCATTCCTGCCTTCTTCAAGGTCCGGTTCAACGTCAACGAGATTCTGACCTCCTTGATGCTCACCTATGCCTCGGTGCAGCTGATCTACTATCTGATCCGCGCGCCCTGGAAGGATCCGATGGGCATGGGATTTCCCCAGACCCGCCTCTTTGCCGAGGCTGCGCGGCTGCCCACGATCATTCCCGGCACCATTGTGCATCTGGGCGTGCCGATTGCGGTTCTCGTGGCCGTCCTCGCGTGGTTCATCATGTCCCGCTCGGTGTTCGGCTATCAGATGAAGGTGGTTGGCGCCGCGCCGCATGCCGCGCGCTATGGCGGCTTTTCCGAGAACAAGACGATCTGGCTCGCCATGCTGGTCAGCGGCGCCCTGGCTGGGCTTGCAGGTGTGCTGGAAGTGGCTGGTCCGTTCCAGCGCATGGTGCCAGGCTTTCCGACCAATTACGGATTTACGGCCATTATCGTGGCGTTCCTGGGCAGGCTCAATCCGCTGGGCGTGGTGTTCGCCGGCATCGTCATGGCCATCACCTTTGTGGGCGGCGAAGTGGCGCAAACGACGATTGGCCTGCCCAATGCCGCGACCGGCATTTTCCAGGCCATGGTGCTCTTCTTCCTCCTCGCCGGCGACATTCTGGTGCGCTATCGCATCCGGCGCGTCGCCAGGCAGCCAGCGGCGGGAACGGTCTGATGGAAATCCTTATCCCCATCATCATCACCCTGGTGGGCGCGGCTACGCCGATCCTCCTCGCCGCGCTGGGCGAACTCGTCGTGGAAAAGGCCGGCGTGCTCAACCTGGGTGTCGAAGGCATGATGCTGGTCGGCGCCATCGCTGGCTTTGCCGCACAATTCTACACCGGTAATCCCTATTTCGCCTTGCTGGTCGGTGCCTGTGCAGGCGCTGCCACATCCCTGATTTTCGGGTTCCTGACGCTGAGCCTATCCGCCAACCAGACGGCAACTGGCTTGGCGCTCACGATCTTCGGTACTGGCTTCTCCGCGCTTGCGGGTGCGCCATTCTCTGCCCGCCCGATAGAGCTAATGCGGCCGCTCTTTCCGGCCGAACTCGCAACCCATCCGTTCTGGCGGGTCCTGTTTGGTTACTCAGCCCCGGTCTACTTCTCCTTTTTTATGGTCTTCGCCATCTGGTACTTCCTCCAGAAGACACGCGGCGGGCTGATCCTGCGCGCAGTGGGTGAGAACGACCTTTCCGCCCATTCCATTGGCTATTCCGTCAAGGGCGTCCGCTATGCCGCCGTCCTTTTCGGCGGAGCCATGGCCGGGATCGCTGGAGCGTGCTTTCCCCTGCTGCTCACGCCGCAATGGGCCGAGCGGATGACGGCAGGCCGCGGCTGGATTGCGGTGGCGCTGGTGGTTTTTGCCTCCTGGCGGCCCTTCCGGCTCCTCGCCGGCGCTTACCTCTTCGGCCTTGTCATGACCATGGAGCTTTACGCCAAGGCTGGCGGCGGGCCGCTTTCGGTTATCCCTTCCGAGCTCTGGGCCGCCTTGCCCTATCTCGCAACAATCATCGTGCTCGTGCTGATCTCGATCCGGCGCGATGCATCCACCAATGCACCGGCCTGCCTTGGCAAGCCGTTCTTGCCCAGCAATTGAGGCGGCGCCAATGACCGTCTCGATTAAAAAGAAAAAGTCATTCAGGAGAGACAGATGACGCTTTCACGCCGCACAATCCTCAAGACCGGCGCCGCCGCCGCGGCCCTGCCGCTGCTTGGCTCCAAGGCCTTTGCCCAGACCGAGCCGCTCAAGATCGGCTTTATCTATGTCGGCACGATCAACGACAACGGCTATAACTACGCCCACAACCAGGGCCGCATCTACGTCGAGGAACAGCTCGGCGATGCGGTGGAAACCACCTATGTTGAGAACGTGCCGGAAGGCCCGGACTGCGAACGCGTGCTGCGTGAACTGGCCCAGCAGGGCAACAAGCTGATCTTCGCAACCAGCTTCGGCTTTGGCGACTCCGTCATCAAGGTTGCCCAGCAGTTCCCCGATGTGAAGTTCGAGCACGCCACCGGCTACCAGAAGGCCGCCAATGTCGGCCTCTACAATGCACGCTTCTATGAGGGCCGCGCCGTATGCGGCACCATTGCCGGCCACCTCTCGCAGACCGCCAAGGCTGGCTATATCGGTTCCTTTCCGATCCCGGAAGTCGTGATGGGCATCAACGCTTTCGTGCTCGCCGCCCGCAAGGTCAACCCGGCCTTCACCATCAAGCCGGTTTACATCTCCACCTGGAACGACCCGGCCAAGGAAGCCGACGCCGCACGCGCCATGATCGACCAGGGCATCGACATCATCGCCCAGCACACCGACGGTCCGGCGGCCCTGCAGGTCGCGCAGGAGCGCGGTATCATCGGTGGCTTCGGCCAGGGTGCCGACATGAGCGCCTTTGCGCCTGAAACCCAGCTGACCTCGATCATCGACAATTGGGGCCCGCACTATCTCGCCTCGGCCAAGGCCGTGATCGACGGCACCTGGACGCCAGGCGACACCTGGGAAGGCCTCAAGGAAGACGTGGTGCAGATCGGGCCTTACGGTCCCAAGGTCACTGAAGAGGTCAAGGCTGCCGCCGAGCAGGTACGCACCAGCCAGATCGATGGCTCGTTCCACATCTTCACCGGCCCAATCAAGGACAATACTGGCGCCGAGCGCGTGCCAGCCGGCGTCACCATGACCGATGCCGAACTGCTGTCGATGGACTGGTATGTGGAAGGCGTCGAACAGCCGGCGTAAGAAACAGCAATTCTGATCAGGAGAGGGGCGGGTGCTTACCTGCCCCTCTTCGCAGGGACACTTGCTCCCCTCATCCGGCGCTGCGCGCCACCTTCTCCCCAATGGGGAGAAGAACGAGGGGCATGGCGCCTTATTCCTCGCCCCAACGGGGAGAGGGTGGATCGGCCGATGGCCGAGACGGGTGAGGGGGCTCATCTCCACAACAAGGAACGGATCGTATGCCCGACTACGCAATTGCCTATGAATGGCTCAGCTTTGCCGTGCGCTGGCTGCATGTGGTCACGGCAATCGCCTGGATCGGCTCGTCCTTCTACTTCATCGCCCTGGACCTGGGCCTGCGCAAAACGCCAAGCCTGCCGCCTCTGGCGCATGGCGAAGAATGGCAGGTGCATGGCGGCGGCTTCTACCACATCCAGAAATACCTGGTGGCACCCGACTTCTTACCCGAGCACCTGACCTGGTTCAAATGGGAAAGCTATTGGACTTGGCTATCAGGCTTCATGCTTATGGTGCTGATCTACTATGTCGGCGCTGACATCTACCTCATCGACCGCAACGTGCTGGATGTGCCCAACTGGGCAGCGATCCTCCTTTCCATGGGCTCGATCGTCCTGGGGTTCGTGGTCTACAATCGGCTCTGCAAATCTCCGCTCGGCAATTCGCAGAATGGGCTGATGCTGGTGCTGTTCGTCATCCTCACCGCCATGGCGTGGGGCTATACGCAGCTCTTTACCGGCCGCGCGGCCATGCTCCACATGGGCGCGTTTACCGCGTCCATCATGGCAGCCAATGTGGCCATGATCATCATCCCCAACCAGAAGATCGTGGTAGCGGATTTGAAGGCCGGGCGCGTGCCGGACGCCAAGTATGGCAAGATCGCCAAGCAGCGATCGCTCCACAACAACTACCTGACGCTGCCCGTCATCTTCTTCATGCTCTCGTCCCACTATCCGCTGGCCTTTGCCACGCAGTGGAACTGGGTCATCGCCTCGCTGATCTTCCTCGTTGGCGTGGTCATCCGGCACTATTTCAACACCCGCCATGCCCGCAAAGGCAATCCGCACTGGACCTGGGCCGTGGCCGTCATCATCTTCATCATGATCGCGTGGCTGTCTTCCGGCCCCAAGCTGCCGGGTTCGGCAGGAGAGGAGGTGGCGTCTCGTGCGGCCGAGCCGTTTCTCAACGCCCAGCACTTCCAGCAAGCCAGCCTGACGGTACAAACGCGCTGCGCCATGTGCCATACGGCCGAGCCAGCCTGGCCCGGCATTTATGAGCCGCCCAAGAATGTCATTCTGGACAATGACATCGCCATCGCCAATCACGCCAAGGATGTTGCCATGCAGGCCGGCTATTCTCATGCCATGCCGCCGGGCAATGTCAGCGAGATGACGCCGAAAGAGCGTGCCTTGCTCGTCGAATGGTTCCGCGAGGGCTCGGGCCAATGAGCCAGACCATATTGCGGGGGCGGGTGCTGAGTTTCCTTCGTGAGCCGCAGGCGCTCGATGACGCGGCAAGCTATCGGTATTGGGAAGACGGTGCAGTCGTCATCGTCGATGGCAAGATTGCTGCCGTTGAGCCATGGGCAGCGATCGCACCCCTCGGTGCCGAATACATCGACCATCGCCCGCATCTGATCATGCCAGGCTTCATCGACATGCACCTCCACTATGTGCAGTCGCAGATGATCGCCTCCTATGCCGGTTCGCTGCTGGAATGGCTGAACACCTATACCTTCCACGAAGAACAGAAGTTCAGCCAGCAGGGCCATGCCGGAACTGTTGCCTCGGCTTTCTACGACGAGCTGATCCGCAACGGCACCACCACGGCCGTCGCCTATTGCTCCAGCCATCCGCGCTCCGTCGACGCGTTTTTCGCCGAAGCGGAAAAGCGCAACATGCTGATGATCGGCGGCAAGGTCATGATGGACCGCAACGCCCCCGAGGCGCTCTGCGACACCGCCCAGTCCGGTTATGACGATACCAAGACGCTGATTGAGCGCTGGCACGGGAAGGGCCGGGCGCTCTATGCCATCTCGCCACGCTTTGCGATCACCTCGACTCCGGCGCAAATGGAAGTCGCGCGAGCGCTCGTCCGGGAACATCCCGATTGTTATGTGCAGACGCATTTGAGCGAAAACGACGCCGAGATTTCGCTCTCCATGGAGCTTTACCCCAGCTCACCCGACTATACCGGCATCTACGAAGATTATGAGCTCCTCGGCCCAAAGACACTCCTTGGCCACAGCATCCACCTCAACCATCGCGAAACCCGCGTGCTGGCGGAAACCGGATCGGTCGCCGTCTTTTGCCCAACCTCGAACCTGTTCCTGGGCTCGGGCCTGTTTGATCGTGAGCGGTTGAGCAAGGCCGGTGTGCGCATCGGCATAGCGACGGATATTGGTGGCGGCACTAGCTATTCCATGCTGCGCACGCTGGATGAAGGCTACAAGATCCTTCAGCTGCGCAAGCAACGCCTCAACCCATTTACGTCGTTCTACATGGCCACGTTGGGCAATGCGCGCGCCCTATCACTCGAAGGCACGATTGGCGCAGTGGCTCCCGGCAACGTCGCAGACCTGGTCGTGCTCAATGCTGCGGCAACCCCGGCCATGGCGCTGCGCATGCAGACTATTAGCCAACTTGCAGAGGAGTTGTTCTTGCTCCAAACCCTGGGAGACGACCGGGCAATCGCCGAGGTCTATGTCGCTGGCGCAAAGGCGAAGTCCGTTTTGAGCGGGTTCTCACCGTCACAATACTGACTTAAGTCTGTTCAGCCTGCACATAAAGGAAGCAAGAATGAGCGAGTACCTCACGAAAGCCGGCCTGTCGGTTCATCCCCTTTTGGTCGATTTCGTTGAACGGGAAGCGCTCGCCGGATTGTCCGTTACAGCAGAGCAATTCTGGTCCGGCTTTGCCCGGCTTGTCGCTGAACACGCACCCACCAATACGCGCCTCCTGCAGCGCCGCGACGAATTGCAGAGCCAGATCGATGAATGGCACCACAAATACGGGCCGATCGCCAACAATCCGCAGGGCTACGAGTTCTTCCTGCGCGACATCGGTTATTTGGTTCAGGAGCCCGCCGATTTCACGATCGAAACGACCGGGCTTGATCCTGAGATCAGCACATTGTGCGGACCCCAGCTTGTCGTGCCGGTCAGCAATGCCCGCTATGCGCTGAACGCTGCCAATGCCCGCTGGGGCAGCCTTTATGATGCACTCTATGGCACGGACGTCATCAGCCGCGATGGTGAGCTAGCGCCCGGTGCAGGCTTCAACAGCCAGCGCGCCCAGGTTGTGGTTGAGCGCGCAGCAGCGTTTCTTGACGAGACCTTCCCGCTCCAGAGCGGCAGCCATCGCGACGTCACCGGCTACCATGTAGAAAAGGACGGCGATCTGCGCCGCCTCATGGTGGATACTACCAGCGGCCGTACGACTCTTAAGGACCCAGATGCGTTTGTCGGCTATGCCGGCACCCAGGACACGGGCGAGCTGGTGCTGCGCCACCATGGCTTGCATGTCATCCTCGTTATCAATCCATCAAGCCCCATTGGCCAATCGCACAAGGCGGGGTTGAGCGACGTCGTGGTCGAGGCAGCGCTCACCACTATCCAGGACTGCGAAGATTCCGTTGCCGCTGTCGATGCCGAGGACAAGGTCGGTGTCTACCGCAACTGGCTTGGCCTCATGAACGGCACGCTTGAGGACACGTTCGAAAAGGGCGGCAAGACCGTCACCCGCAAGCTCAACCCCGACCGGCAGTACAAGGACGTTCACGGCGCTCCTCTGGTCCTCAAGGGGCGCTCCCTGCTCCTTGTGCGCAATGTCGGTCACCTCATGACCACCGACGCGGTGCTCCTCGATGGCAAGCCGATCGGCGAAGGATTGATGGACGCAGCCGTAACGGTACTCTGCGCCATGCAGGACAAGGTCAACAGCGCGACTGGCGCCATCTACGTCGTCAAGCCAAAGATGCACGGACCCGAAGAAGTCGCCTTCGCCTGCGCGATCTTTGCCTCGGTTGAACGCATGCTGGCTCTGGACCCGGACACGGTCAAGATCGGCATCATGGACGAGGAGCGCCGCACGTCCGCAAACCTCAAGGCTGCAATCTATGAGGCGCGCCAGCGGGTGTTCTTCATCAATACCGGTTTTCTTGATCGCACGGGCGATGAAATCCACACCTCCATGGAAGCCGGCGCCGTGTTGCGCAAGGACGAGGTCCGGGCCGAACACTGGCTATCCTCATATGAGGACCGCAATGTGCTGATCGGCCTTGCCTGCGGTTTCTCAGGCCGAGCGCAGATCGGCAAGGGCATGTGGGCGCGGCCTGACGACATGGCGGCGATGATGGCAGCCAAGTCTGCCCATCCCAATGCCGGTGCCAATACTGCCTGGGTGCCGTCGCCGACTGCAGCAACACTCCATGCCTTGCACTACCACCAGATCGATGTGTTCGAGGCACAGCGCCGCCGCCACAATCAGGCTCTGCCGACGCTTGCCGATCTCTTTTCCATGCCGGTTCAGGTGCCCTATTCGCTCACTCGTGAGGAGATCACCCGCGAGCTCGAAAACAATGCACAAGGCATTTTGGGTTATGTGGTCCGCTGGGTGCAGCAGGGCGTCGGCTGCTCCAAGGTGCCGGACATCAACAATGTCGGTTTGATGGAAGACCGCGCCACCTGCCGCATCTCGGCGCAGGCGATTGCCAATTGGCTGCGCCACGGCCTTGTGTCGCGCGATGAGTTGACCGCTACGTTCGAGCGCATGGCGAGTGTCGTCGACAAGCAGAACGCGGGTGCCCCCCTCTACCGGCCAATGGCCGATAACCTCCAGTCCATCGCCTTCCAGGCCGCGCTGGACCTGGCCCTCCATGGCGCCGACCAGCCGAGCGGCTATACCGAACCGCTGCTCCACGCCGCCCGCCGCAAGGTCAAGGCACGGGATGCGAGGCTGGTCTGACCCATTCGTCACCCTCCGGCTTGACGCGAGGGAACATCGAGTGGCGTCTAAATCTTGTAGACCGGCAGCGAAATGCCGGTTCCGTCCCAGAACACTTCCACATCGCTGGCCACCAGCGTCGTTGCCTCGCCGACCGGTTCATCCGTTCCCAGATTGCGCGCATAGCGCGGGTGGGCACCCGACGACACCTGCAGGCGCAGACGGTGCCCCATCCGGAAGCAATGTGCCGTCGCATGCAGGGTGAATTCAATCACCCAGCTCCCATCGGTCTCCACCGACGTTTCCGGTGTTATCCGGAACAAGCCGTCATTGATGTTGATCGATACGCCGGCGGGATTGACGTCGCAGAGCCGCAGGAAGAAATCGACATTCGGCACGCTCGCCTTGGCGCGTACTGTCACATGGGCCTGCCCGATGATCGTGACATCCTCCTCCAGCGGCTCGGACGTATAGCTCAACACATCCGCGCGGCCTTCACGGGCCGCATTGTCGACCGGTCCCGCGCCGGTAAACGCAAAGATCGCGCCGCCCAGATTGGGCGTGGGATCAGCCGGATCATAGCGATAGCGGTCCGAGCCCGATGCGCCCTGTTTCCGCAAGAGGCGCCGTTCGGCTCCGATGCTCCAGTGTTCCAGCCGGGGCGGTCCTGGCGGGTAGGCGTCGAACTCACGCCATTCATACAGGCCCGAAATGTGGATGCGCACCGGCTTTTCCCGCAGGCCTGATGGATCGCCCATGAGCTTCGCCCGCATCCAGATCAAAGTTTCGCGCAGATTGTCCCGCTGCAATTCATCGGCGATATGGGTCCAGGTGCCGACAGTGAGATACGGCCGATGCCCCAGCGACACGAGCCGCTGATAGTCGGCTAGCAGCTGATCGATCATGAAATCAAACCAGCCCGACATGAAGTGGACGGGCGGCGTGTTCTCGGTCAGCCGCTCGCGATGATCGATGGCTTTCCAGAATTCATCGTTCCCGATCGACTCCTTGAACCAGTGCCGCCAGAACGGCACCTGGCGCCCGGATGCCGCGACATCGGCATGCAGCAGCGGCAGCACCATGGCCGCCTTGGCCGTGGTGCGCTCAATGCCGCCCGAAAACATGGTCGTGGCTGTCTTGAGAGGATGATTGCGCAGGCCTTCGATCACCTGCAACCAAGACAGCCACAGGCCCAGGTGGAACGCACCCGAGGGGAAAACCACGGAGCGGAAATCGGCTGTCGTCACCTTGGTTGCCATGGCGCCAATCTCGGGTGCGTCCGATATCGCCCATTGCGCATAGCCGAGATAGCTGGGCCCCGACAGCCCCAAACGGCCGTCGAACCAGTCTTGCGCCTTGAGCCATTGGAGAGTTGCCAGACCATCCTCACGCTCGTTCACCAGTGGATCGAACTCACCCCCGGACTTTTCCGTGCCGCGGCAGGCCTGCAGCACGACGTTGAAGCCCCGCTCGGCATAAGCCTCTGCGATGCCGGCAAACCCCGATCGGCCATAGGGCAGGCGCATTAGGATGGTGGGGTGGGGGCTCGGTGTCTTCGGCGCGAAGTGGTCCGTCATCAGCACCACACCGTCGGACATGGTAAGCGGAATGTTGCGGTGCGCCTTCACCCGGTTGAGCCTGGGCGGCAGCTTGTCGACCCAGCTCAACATCATCGACCGAAGGCTCATGGGCTAATCCACAAAATCAAACTGATCCACGTCGAAGAGGCCCCGGTCCGTCATCTTGAGATGGGGAATGACAGGCAGGGCCAGGAACGCCACCTGAAGGAACGGTTCGGGCAGAACGCAGCCCAGGGCATAGGCTGCGTCACGAAGCAAATGCAGATCGCGCGCAACGGTTTCAAATGGCTCAAGACTCATGAGGCCCGCCAGGGGCAGGGCGAGTTCGGCGGTGATCGCGCCACCGTCAGCCACGGCAAAGCCACCGCCCAAGGCAATCAACCGGTTGACGGCCACTGCCATATCTTCGTCGCTCGCGCCGATCACCGTAATGTTGTGGCTGTCATGCCCCACGGACGAGGCAATGGCGCCGCGCTTGAGCCCGAAGCCCCGTACGAAGCCGCGCCCGATATTGCCATTGCGTCCATGCCGCTCGATTACCGTGACCTTAAGGACATCTGCCTGGAGGTCTGGCTGCACGCCGTTTTCGCATACCGGCAGTGCGGCACTGTCTCGGAAAGTGAGGATCAATCCCGGCTTGACGCCGATCACTGGCGTTTCGTTGCGGTCCGCCCGAGCCGGCACGACAAAGTCGGCAGCAGTCACCGGCCCGGCCTTTACTGAATGGAGGCCAACAGGCGCCACCGGCTGGCGCTGCGCAAAAAGCTCTGGCTTGACCAGACGGCCCCCGGTCACCACATCCCCGACGCGGCACTCTTCCAAGCTATCGAGCAGGGCAATATCGGCGCGCCAGCCAGGCGCTAGCAGCCCGCGATCACGCAGGCCGAAGATGCGCGCCGCTGAATGGCTCGCCGCCCTATACACATGATGGAGCGGCCGCCCCATGGCGATCAGCCGGCGGATGGAACTATCGAGATGCCCTTCTTCCGCAATGTCGAGCGGGTTGCGGTCATCGGTGCATAGCGCCACAAAGGACGACGTATTCTCGTCCAGCACTTCGGCCAGCGCCTTGAGGTCCTTGGACACCGAGCCCTCGCGAATAAGGATGGCCATGCCCTTGGCAAGTTTTTCCCGCGCCTCGGCGGCGCTCGTCGCTTCATGATCAGTGCGAATGGCTGCCGCCAGATAGCCGTTCAGTGCCTGGCCGCGCAGCAAAGGCGCATGTCCATCGATATGCCCGTTCTGGAAGGCCGCAAGCTTGGCAATGATACCAGGATCGGCATTGAGCACACCGGGGAAGTTCATCATCTCGGCAAGGCCAATGACCTTGGGGTGACTGCGGAAGGGTTCGAGATCGGCAATATCCAGCGCCGCGCCTGAGGTCTCGAAGGCCGTTGCTGGCACGCATGAGGAAAGGTTGACCCGCACGTCCATCACGGTCTGCTCGGCACAGCGCAAAAAATAGCGGATGCCCTCGGCGCCCAGCACATTGGCAATCTCGTGCGGGTCGCAGATCACGGTCGTTACCCCGTGCGGCAGCACGCAACGGTCGAACTCCAGCGGAGTCACCAGCGAGGATTCAATATGAAGGTGCGTGTCGATGAAGCCCGGAACGGCGAAGCGGCCCGTGCCGTCGATCTCGGTCCGGCCCCGATACTCCGCATGCGTGCCAACAATCCGGTCGTCCACAACGGCAATGTCCGTCGTGGTCACAGCGCCGGTGATCACATCGAGCAGGCCGATGTTTTTGATCACCAGGTCGGCTGGCTCCTTGCCGTGTCCGGCCATGATCATGCGGGTGAGGGCTTGGGCTGAGGTCATAAGGAGATCCTGTTCGGTTCACCTCGGACCCTCGTCTTGCGCGGCTTAGACGTCAAGGGGCGGAACCCTGCGGCCATTGCACACGTTGGCATGCACAATCCTCGGTGGAGACAGCAATGGAAACCTACGACCCGCAGAAATCGGCGACCGAAGCCCGGCAGGCCAATCCGCGCAAGATGAACCTGCGCGTGCTGATCTTTTCGCTGATCGGGATCGTTGTCCTGTTTGCCATTGTCTACATGGTCTACACAATGAGCCAGCCAAACCCCACTTAAGGCATTATGAGACTCGTTAAAGTTAGTCGCGACAAGCTTACAATCATTCGGCAAAAGCGCGGCAAAGGGTTCTGCTATCGCGATGCAGATGGGGCATTGGTGTGCGATCCGGCCATCGTTGATCGGATCAAGGCCCTTGGCATTCCACCAGCCTGGCAGCAGGTGCGCATCGCGCCGCACGAGCGCGCCCACATCCAGGTGCTCGGCATCGATGAAGCCGGGCGCGACCAGTATATCTACCATCCTCATTGGGAGCTGCGGCGTGACGGCAAGAAGCAGAAGCGCCTTGCCGTCCTGACCAATGCCCTGCCCAAGCTGCGGCGGCAGATCGCTATCGATCTTACAGCCGAGGCGGGTTCGCGCACCCTGGCGCTCGCCATCGCCGCGGCGCTGATCGATAAGACGGCCATGCGGCTCGGCCGTGAGAAGTACCTTGAAGCCAGCGGTACACGCGGCGCAGGGACGCTTTATTCGCGTGACGTGCGGGTGAGCGGGGATGATCTCTGGATTGCCTTCGACGCCAAGGGCGGCAAGCGCGCCGAGTACCATCTGGCAGATGCCGCCATTGCTGACGCAGTACGCCGGATCAAGGAACTACCCGGCAAGCGCCTCCTGGTGTTCCGCGACGAAACCGGCAAGGTGCGGCCGATCAAGACCCCCGCCATCAACGAATATCTGCGCAAGCTCGCAGGCGTTGAGATTTCTGCCAAGGACTTCCGCACGCTTCATGCCAGCGCCATGGCAGGCGAAGCTCTTGCCCAGATGGAAGCGGGCAGTTCCCCCTCGGCCCGCCGCCGGCAGATGGCCAAGGTTGCCCGTGAAGTCTCCGAAACTTTGCGCAACACGCCAGCAATCTGTCGCAAGTCCTATATAGCGCCGTGCCTTTTCAAGCTTTTCGATGATGGCAAGCTGCGCGACGTGTGGGAAGCTGCCGGTCGCGGCCGGGCAGGGCTAGCTACGCGTGAGAAACGCCTTGGTGCCGTTCTCGCGGCCATGTCCTAGAGCCCCAGTCTTCTTGCACCGCTTTAGCTGTTTGCGAGAACAATAGCCGCTTCGTTGTCGTGGGTTTATGCGCTAGGTATCGCACAACGCTGCTAGCCAGCACCACGACACGGAGGGGACCCCCAGATGAGCAAAGTTCGCGCCCTGGTTCTTGAGCGCCAGCATGAAATGGCGCTGCGGGACATCGACCTGCCGCTCGAGGTTGGTCCGGGCATGGTCAAGATTGCCATCCACACCGTGGGTGTTTGCGGGTCGGACGTTCATTACTACACTCATGGCAAGATCGGACCGTTCGTGGTCAACGAGCCTATGGTGCTTGGCCACGAGGCTGCGGGAACCGTGGTGGAAGTGGGCGAGGGGGTCACGCATCTCAAGGTGGGCGACCGTGTGTGCATGGAGCCGGGCATCCCTGATCCCAATTCACGCGCCAGCCGCCTGGGCATGTACAATGTCGATCCCGCTGTCACCTTCTGGGCGACCCCGCCCGTCCACGGTGTCCTCACCTCCGAAGTCGTCCATCCGGCCAACTATACCTTCAAGCTGCCCGATAATGTGAGCTTTGCCGAAGGTGCCATGGTCGAGCCGTTCGCCGTGGGCATGCAGGCGGCTACCAAGGCGCGCATCACGCCGGGTGACACGGCCGTCGTTCTGGGTGCCGGGCCGATCGGCACCATGGTTGCGCTGGCTGCTCTGGCGGGCGGGTGCGCTCGCGTCATCGTTGCTGACCTGGCCCAGCCCAAGCTCGACATTGCCGCCAAATACCAGGGGATCATCACCGTCAACATCCGCGAAAGAGACATCGTTGCCGCGGTGGCTGATCTCACCGAAGGCTGGGGCGCCGATGTGGTGTTCGAATGTTCCGGTTCGCCGCAGGCATGGAAAACTATCATGAGCCTGCCGCGGCCGGGCGGGGTCATCGTCGCCGTCGGCCTGCCGGTTGATCCCGTCCCCGTGGACATCGCTTCGGCCTCGACCAAGGAGTTGCGGATCGAGAACGTCTTCCGCTACGCCCACCAGTATGACCGCGCCATCGCCCTGATCGCGTCGGGCAAGGTCGATCTGAAGCCGCTGATCTCGGAAACCTTCGATTTCGAGGACTCCGTCAAGGCGTTCGATCGTGCCGTCGAGGCGCGGCCGAGCGATGTGAAGCTGCAGATCAGGGTGGCGAAGTAAGATGGATCTTCAACTCAGGGACAAGGTCGCCGTTGTCACTGGCGGCAGCGTGGGCATTGGCCTTGCCATTGCCGAGGGCTTGGCTGCCGAAGGTACCAATCTGGTGCTGGTTGCCCGCAACAAGGAGAGGGCTGATGATGAAGCGGCCCGCGTGGCAGATAAGTTTGGCGTCATCACCACGGCCATTGCGGCCGATGTGGCTACGGCCGAAGGCTGCCAGGCGGTGATTGCCGGCACGCAGAAGGCTTTCGGCGGCGCCGATATCCTCATCAACAATGCCGGCACGGGCTCCAACGAAACCATTGCCGAAGCTGACGATGCAAAGTGGCAATATTACTGGGACCTCCATGTCATGGCGGCGGTGCGGCTCGCCCGTGGGCTCCTCCCAGCCATGAAGAGCCGCGGCGGCGGCGTCATCCTCCACAATGCTTCGATCTGTGCGGTCCAGCCCCTCTGGTACGAGCCCATCTACAACACCACCAAGGCGGCCTTGATGATGTTTGGAAAGACGCTCGCCAATGAGGTGGTGGGCGACAATATTCGCGTCAACACGATCAATCCGGGACTGGTGTTGACTCCGGACTGGATCAAGACGGCCAAGCAGATCGCCGGGGAAGACGGCTGGGAAGCGCACCTCCAGGGCGTCGCCAATGAAGCTGGCGGTATGAAGCGCTTTGCGACGCCCGAGGAGGTCGCCAACTTCTTTGTTTTCATGTGCTCGGATAAGGCGAGCTATTCCACCGGCTCGACCTATTTCGTGGACGGCGGCTGGCTCAACACGGTTTGACCATACCTTCAACGGGCTCTGTCCTGGGCGTCGACGTGGGCTGGTCGCTGACGCAGCGCTCCAGCGCCATCTGCCGGCTTGAGTGGACTGAGAACGCCATCGATTGGACCGTGCAGAATTTCACGGCTAAGCCGGCAGTTCGAGAAGCGGCCATCCTTGAACTCGCCGGCCCCACCTCGCTTCTTGCCGTGGCCCTCGATGGACCGCTCCGGGGTGATCTGGCGATCATCGACCGATATCGGCTGGCTGAACGCACGCTCTCCGAACGGACGATTGCCCAGCGGATCAGCCAGCCCGGATCGTCCCGCAGCCCTGTCGGCCGTCTCCTGAACCATCACACTAATGAGTTCGCCCGACTGCTGCTAGCGCACGCCTCGATTGCCGATGCAAGGCATGCACATGCGATACACTCCAAAGCCATTGCCGAGGCCTTCCCAACGAGCTTTCTCGGCCTGATGCTGGACAACCCTGAGAAAGGACTTCGACAAAGGCGTTCTGACCGCTATTTCGAGGCAGCGCTTCAGTCCGGAACGCTTCAGCGGCTGCTCAGCGAATATCTGCCGGGGCGTAGGATTGGTCTGGAGATCAGCCAGCTGACGCACCACGACGACCGGTCAGCCTTTGTGTGCGCCCTGACCGCCGTGCTGATCGCTGCGAACGACTACACGGCTGTTGGCGACAGCGACGGCTGGATCATCCTGCCGCCTCCACGGTTCATTGCGGCCTGGGCGAAACCTGTGGTGCAGGGCTGGAACAAAGGAGTCTGCGTCCAGTTATGACAGAAATGTCATAAAGGAGGAGCAAGCTCTATGGATGTCGGCAACGAGTTTGGGTATGTGCAGACCTATCTACCCCAACACATCATTGCCATTCGCCTGCTGATCGCTGCCGCGCTCGGTGCTGTCATCGGGTTCGAGCGCGAGGTGAACACCGCACAAGCGGGCTTACGCACGCATATCCTTGTAGCAACTGCGGCCACGTTGTTCACCATCCTGGCCTTTGAAATTTACCACACCTTAGGCGAAGCGCCGGACGGCTCGCGCGCCGACCCGGTCCGCGCGGTGGAAGCCGTAACCGCCGGGATCGCCTTCCTCGGCGCAGGCGCAATCTTCCGGGATCGCGGTAACGTGCAAGGTATCACCACAGGAGCTGGCATGTGGCTCGCGGGGGCGGTTGGTGTTGCAACAGCCCTGGGCTTCTACGTCGTTGCCATTGGAGTAGCGCTGCTCGCCGTGCTGGTCTTAGCGCTCCTGCGAGCCTTCGCCCACAAAGTGGTGCGGCCGAACAAGGCTGGTGATGCTGGCAATAGGTGAGAGTGGCCGGAGGAGCGCTTGGGAATGCAGGAGCACCCGAGGGTGACCAGCAGCGCTCCTCCCGACCCAGCATGTAACCTGTGGACGCAGGTGTTACATGCCGTGGCTGACCGAACCAGTTCGTGACGTTCGGAATAGGGTGCCACCAGATAACCAGTGGCTCGAACACTTGGTGAGACTTCAAGTGTTTTCCACAGGCACCCAGAAGTGCGCTGCTCGTTGCCGCCGCTATGAAGGATTGTTGTTGTCCTGACCAGTCCGCCAAGGTTACATAGATGTAACTCAGGCTTGTTTTTACATGTAAAGCGACCAGTTCGGACAGGAGGCGGCGCCTGGCTGATAGTGCTCCAAAGCGGGACGAGGTGCTGAACGCGCTTGATCGGCTGCTCGCCTGGCCGGAAATGATGCGCTCGCCCCAGCTCGGCAAGTTCCTGAGCTATATCGTCCAGCGCACTCTGGACGGAGAAGGGCAGGCGATAAAGGCCTATTCAATCGCCGTGGATGTGTTCGGACGACCGGCCGATTTCGATCCGCAATCGGATCCGATTGTCCGCGTGCAGGCACGTCGTTTGCGCGCATTGCTCAACAGCTATTACGATGCCAACGCCGATAGTGAACCCGTTCAGATCCGGCTGCCCACTGGGCGTTACATCCCCGACTTCGTGGTCATCCGTGATGCTATTGAGGCTCCGCCTCCCGCACCATCTAGCAAAACCAAATCTCAAGACTGGCGGTGGCTGCTCCTTGTTCTCGCCTGCCTGCTGGTTCTGGCGATCGCCTACTGGCTGACCCAGCGCGCCAGGGTCGATCAGTTGCAAGGCACAGAGTTCAACGCACCCAGTGTCACAGTACTGGAATTCGTTGCGCCACCTCCGGGTGGAGAGGGCGCGCCGATGGTGTCTGGTCTTGCCATCGAGATGGTCACCGATCTCGAGCAATTCGAGAACATTGCCGTGCGTTATGGCGGAACAACGCTCGCCTCCGACCCCGATGGCCACTCGACCGATTTCGTGTTGACTGGTGCTGTTGAGCCCGAAGGCGAGAATATGCGCTATACGGCGAACCTTTCAGCGGGCGAGAGCACTGATCCTGTCTGGAGCCAGACGATTTCCGTGTCGCAAGAAGAGGCGCACCAACCGGCGGTGCTGGACCAACTCTCCCGCTCCTTCAGCATGGTTCTGGGCAGTCCTCGCGGTCCGCTCCATGCTTCTGCGCGCTCCCGCGCTGTGGCGGGAGCGTCGACTCCACCGGAAGTAAGTGTCTACTTCTGCCGCGTTCTGTTTGATCTCTACCGCGAGCGGGCAACAGACGCAGATGCTCAGCGTGCCGAGGACTGCCTGTCCCGCCTGTCGCCAGAGGAACGTGCAAACCCTACGGCCCATGCCATGGGCGCGAGCCTTGCTGTTGAGACCATCGATGCCGCGCTGGATAGCGACAGCCGTGCCGAAATCAACTCCCGTGCCCTTGGTGACCTTGATCTTGCTCTCGAGGCAACGCCGGTAAGCAGCTTCGTGTGGGAGCAGCGTGCGCGACTGCAGGAAACCTGGGGCGATCGGGCCATGGCGAGCACCAACTACAGTTCCGCCCTCCAGCTCAACCCCGCCAATACCGATGCCATGGCAGCGTTCGGGCGGCTTCTGGCTCTGCAGGGCGCAACCCAAGAGGCCCGTTCGCTGGTCTATGACGCGCTCGCCGCGCCGAAGCCGCCATCCTGGTATCATGGCGGACCAGCCATCCTGGCACTTTTGGACCAGGACTATCCAGGGGCCGTCGAGTTCGCGCAGCGCTATGCCGCGGTGGATCCGGAGCTTGGTCCCGTTCTCGCGCTGATGGCCGGTCACCATGCCGGACGAGCGGAACTCGTCGAGCAGTATCGGCCAGAAGTCATGGCTCATCCGGCGTTCCGGCAGTCGGGCATTCTGCCGCGCCTGCGTGAAACCATCAGCAATCAGGCGCTGCTCGAGATGATCAGGACGACCTTGCCCGCTGCCGGCGTGCCACCTGCGGCGCTGGAGCAGCCATTCTAGCGTTCAGCCCTGCTCAGTCCCAAAAATGGCTTGTGCCAATTGGGTAAAGCGCTGCCCACGCTCTTCGAAGTTCTTGAACTGGTTGTAGGAGGGTGCACCCGGCGAGAGGATCACCGCGTCGAACTCCCGCCGGCGCTCATGGAGCGCCCACATGGCGGCCTCCAAATCTGGCTGCGCCAGTACCGGAATGTGCGGCGCCGCAGCTTGGGCAGCGCTCGCCAGGCGTGCGCCGGTAACCGGCAGGCAGGCGAGGGTGGTCACGCCATAGCCGGCCAGCAGCCCCGCAAGCTCGGTATAATCCTGCTCGCGTTCATGCCCCCCGGCGATCAGAGCGATGCGGTAGCCTTTATAGGCTGCAAGGGCCGCCTTGGTGGCCTCCGGCGTCGTCGAGATGGAATCGTTGACAAAGATCGTGCCGCCGAACTGGTGCTCTTCAAGCCGGTGGGGCAGGGGCACAAACGCCGCGATGCCGCGCACCACGCCATCGAGCGTGCCACCGGCAGCCAGCGCAATCTGCGCCGCGAGGCGCGCATTATCGAGATTATGGCTACCCTTGAGCCGCGAGGTCGCGGCGACCTTGTCAATTGCGGCAAGCTCGTCCTTGCCGAGCGGCTGCAAAAGCCGACGATGATCCCGCACAGCCTGGGCCACGATGTTATTGCCCATGGCCGCCGCCCCCAGCGCCACGGGAAAACCACCGTCGCGATCGATCAGATGGAGCTTGTCGCGATAGTAGCGTTCGACACTGCCGTGCCAATCCACATGCTCTGGATAAAGATTGGTGACGGCAGCAATATCGGGCAGGAACGACATGTCGGCCGTCTGGTAGCTCGAAAGCTCGAAGATCACCACGGCATGCTTGTCAGCAATCTCCAGTGGGGCCAAGCCCACATTGCCCGCGAGCCCGGCATCCACGCCCGATCGCGTCAGCATCAGGTGCGTCAGCGTCGCCGTAGTTGACTTGCCCTTGGTCCCGGTGATGGCGATCACGGTGCGACCGGTGCGGTAGAAGGTTCCCCACAGATTGAGATTGGACGTGACCGGGATGCCGGCAGCCTGACCGATACTGAAAATCGGCTTATAGCGCGAAACACCGGGACTCTTGATGATCAGCCCGAAGCGATGCTCGGCAATCGCGCCGGGCAGGTCATCAGGCGCGATGGCTTCGGTATCAGCAATATCGGCATTGCCGCTGTCCACCGTCACAAAGACCTTGAGTTCCGGCTGGCGTGCCTTGAGGAAGGCGCGCGTCGATTGCGCCTCGCGTCCGGCACCATAAAGCAGGACCGGTTCCTCAAACCGCATAGGCGGCGACCTTTGTAGCAAGCGCGGGCGGGATGTGGTGATCGTGGCTGTCGGTGAGGCATTCGGCCATCGCGATCTGGAGGGCCGGCTCGCCATATTGGCTGAAGAGATCTGCCTTCACCGCCCGCACCACCGCCGCTTCGTGCCAGTCGGCATGGCGTGTCAGCGTATAGAGGCAGGCCGCGGCTTCCAGGATTTCCCCGACGCACTCCCAGGGCTTCTGGCCGGCCAATCCCGCCAGTTCGCGGAACGAGCCTTCATTGACGGAATCATCCAGCAGGTTCTTGCCAAAGATCGACAGCAGCCGGTCCTTGGGCATGAACGGAGCAAAGATCAGGAACACGAAGTGACACTTGGGGCACTCGCCACACCAGAGCGGCCCATCATGTCCCGCCAGCCGAAAGTTGCGGTTGCAGCTCGAAAACACATGGTCGAACTTGGTTTCGTGCGTGAACAGCGAGGCAATCCGCGCTTCCGAATAGGGGCGCAACAAGGAGAAGTATTTGAGCGCTCCACCGGTCGCGTCGCTCAGGATGGAGGCAATCAGCAGCTCAAAGCCTAAAGACTTGGAGTATTGGTGATTGGTCTCGCGCCCGTCGAACTCGACATTGCCTTCGCTGGCAGAGCGCTCATTGCTGAGCACGATCTGGTTATAGCCATAGAGCAGGGCACAGAGCGCCGCGATCATGGAGTTGATCGCCGTCGAGGGGACGTGGCCATTGTAGTAGCCGGGTTCCTTGCCCAGCCGGATCATCTCCGGATCAAGCGTGCGCGTCACATAAACCGACGGGGTGCCGATCTTGTCGACCGAGGAAATGATCGGCCCCTTGGGATTGACCGCAAAGGGGCTGAACTGGACACCCGTATGGCTCAGCAGGTCCACGCTCACCAGCGAATCCTTGCCGCCGCCAATGGGCAGCAGCGTCCGGTCGGGCAGGTCGGGGGCGGTGATCTTCTTGATGTCGTGCGGGGTGTGCAGCACCAACTTGCCAAAGCGCTGCAGCTGGTTGCGCGCGTAGAACTCGCCCAGCCCGTTCTCATAAACGTCGATGGCAAAGGCCCGTTCTGCCTCCGTCAGCGCGATATTGGGCGCGGCGATCTCGAAGGGTGCCTTGAGCTTGAAGTAGCTTACGCCCAGCACAATGGCGGTGAGGTCCAGAAGCTTGAGGAAGGATGCGCTTTGGCTTGCAGCCACATCAGCGCCTGCCGGCAGTCCGAGGGTTTCGGTGAACCGCATCCCATCCAGTCCATAGCTGAAACGGGCAACCCCGCTTGCGGGATCAAAATGGGGGCGCTCGATAAGGAACTGGTCAGTCAATCGGAAATACTCTGGTCTCTCCGACCATATAGGTGATTTGCTGGCGTGGCGGGAGTGGGGCTGCTTCCCGTTTGTCGAATCCCGCAAAGCTCGTTCGTCGGGAGAGCAGTGGTCCAGTTCGACCATCGTGAACAGGAGAAAAGAAAATGCGTGTTGTGGTTTTCGTCAAGGCGACGGCAGACAGCGAAGCGGGCGTCATGGCCGCGCCCGAACTGCTGGTGGAAATGGGCAAATACAACGAGGCTCTGGTCGATGCGGGCATCATGAAGGGCGGCGATGGCCTCAAGCCCTCCAGCCAAGGTAAGCGCGTTGCATTCAACGGCGCGAGCCGTACCGTAATAGATGGTCCATTCACCGAAACCAAGGAACTGGTTGCCGGCTACTGGCTTTGGGAAGTGCGCGACATGGATCACGCCATCGAGTGGGTCAAGAAGTGCCCCAACCCCATGCCTGGCCCGAGCGAGATCGAGATTCGCCCGGTTTACGAGTTCAGCGATTTCGATGAGATCATGACGCCCGAGGCCGCCGATGTGCATGGCCGCGTCAGCGACAAGCTGGGCGAAAGCTGAATCAGGAGATCCGCATCTGCATGCGCATGACGATATCGGTGCCCAGTCGCTGATAGCCGTATTCGCGCATGGTGCAGCTCCAGCCATCGGCTGACCGTTCGATGCGGAACAGATTATAGCGCGCAGGGTCGTCCAGCGTACCTCCCTGCGCCGCGCTTGCTGCCGCAACGCCCACCACCGGCACTTCCCGGTTCTTGCCGGGAATCGAGTGAATGGAAGAGCGGTGGGTGTGGCCGTGGAGGATCAGTTCCGCGCCATGCTCGGCAATGACCTGCCGGAAGAGGCGGTGCCCCTTAAGCCCGAATGAGGGATGCTGCAGTTCCGGGTTCGGCGGATGATGGATCATCACGGCGCGGAAGTAGTCGGCTTCCCCCATGACCTTAAGGATGCGCCCGAGCCGCTCGGCCTGCTGCTCGTCGAACCGGCCAATGGCCAGGAACGGCCGCGTCGGTACGGCGCTGGAGCAGGAAATCACAGCCATTTCCCCGATCCGACGGACAAAGGGGAACGCCATGCCATCGAGGGTTTCCCCTTGCATGTATTTTCCCCATGCACGATGCGCATTGTCGAGCGCTCCGGCGACATAGGCGTCGTGGTTGCCGGGGCACACCGCGATCTTGTCATGGCCGCCCAGCGCCTCCAGCCATTTGCCGGCGCGCGTCATCTCCACATCCAATGCCAGGTTGACCAGATCGCCGGTCACCGCGGTAAAATCGGCATTCTGCCCCTGCAGATGGGTCACAAGGCTCGCCAGCGTTTCGCTGTTGAGCTCCTCGTTGCGCCGCATCTTCCAGTTCAGATAACCGGTCATGCGCTTGCCGACCAGGTCGCGCAGGGCGATGGCCGGCATGGGGGAAAGGTGGATATCGGAGATATGGGCGAGGGTGATCATCACGGGCGTAATGCCAGAAGGAGAGACGCAAGAAAACGGACAAACGCTTAGAACCGCGATTTTGTCGCCATCAAGTTCCTGCTACCCATGTCCCTAAAGAGGATTCCCTATGCAGATGAACCGCACCCAGCAAGCGATTTCGAGATTATTTCTCACCGTAAAGGGCTTTTGGCATCGCATGACCATCGGCACCCGAACCATGGTGGTCGATGGCGACAAGGTCCTGCTGATCCGCCACACCTATGTGCCGGGCTGGCAGTTCCCCGGCGGCGGCGTCGATCCAGGTGAAACCATGCCGGAAGCGGCCGCTCGCGAAGTGCTGGAGGAAACCGGCTACCGCATCACCGGGCCGCTTGAACTCTTCGGCATGTACCACAATTCAAGCCCCGTCACGAACCGGGACCACGTCGCCTTCTATGTCGCGAAAAGCTGCGAAAAGGCGTTCGATCGCAAGCCCGACCGGGAGATTTCGGAAGTCGCCTGGTTCGACCGCTCCGCCTTGCCGCAAAAGGTTACCCCCGCCACGTCACAGCGGATCGATGAATATTTCGACGGCGCGCCCAAGCGCGACATCTGGGGGTACTAACCTTAGGGCAGGGACCCGCCTCACCCACCATGTCATCCCGGGCTCGACCCGGGATTCATCCTGAGATCTCGAGATGGACCCCGGATCAAGTTCGGGGTGACACTGCGTTTTGGCGCTATCTCAGTTTCGGCCCTACTTCACGAACTCCAGATCCGGCCCGACCGGAATAACCCGCGTCGGATTGATGGTGATGTGGCTCCAGTAGTAGTGCGTCTTGATGTGATCGAGATCCACTGTCTCCTGGATCCCTGGCGTTTCGTAGAGCCCTTTGAGATAGTGCGAGATGTTAGGGTAGTCCGCGATGCGCCGGATGTTGCACTTGAAGTGGCCGACATAAACCGCATCGAACCGCACCAGCGTCGTGAACAGCCGCCAATCGGCTTCGGTGACCGTGTCGCCAGCAAGATACGCCGTTTCGCCCAGCAAGCCCTCGACCCAGTCGAGCGCCGCGAACAATTTGGTGACTGCCTCCTCATACGCTTCCTGCGTGGTGGCAAAGCCGGCCTTGTAGACACCATTGTTGATGTCGTCATAGACTCGCGTATTGATCTCATCGATCCGCTTGCGATCGGCCTCGGCATAGAAATCGTCCGTGTTCCCAGTCAGCTCGTTGAACGCCGAGTTGAACATGCGGATGATTTCTGAGCTTTCGTTGGAAACGATCGTCTCGGTCTGCTTGTCCCAAAGCACCGGAACGGTCACGCGCCCAGTATAGTCCGGCACGGCTTGCGTATAGACCTGCCAGAGCGTTTCCTTGCCCAGAACGTCGTCCCCGGTCGATCCTGTTGCCGTGTCGAAGCTCCAACCCGTTTCATCGGGCATGCGGGGCGACACCACGGACACGGAGATCAGGTCTTCAAGGTTCTTGAGCTTGCGGAAGATTAGGGTGCGGTGCGCCCAGGGGCAGGCGAGGGACACATAAAGGTGGTAGCGCCCCGCTTCGGCCTTGAACCCGCCTTCGCCGCTCGGGCCGGAGCTGCCATCGGCGGTGATCCAGTTGCGAAAACCAGCCTTGGAGCGTTCGAATTTCCCGCCGGTCGATTTCGTGTCGTACCATTGGGTGGACCATTTTCCGTCAATCAGTTGACCCATGATCAAAGCCTTTCCGCCATGTTCTGGACGCGTTGCAGGGCATAATCGCGTCTGCCCTCTTCCGTTGCTCTCTAGATAGCGGCGCCTTGCGGGCGCGATAAGACGGCGATGGGACAACGAAGTGTTGTCCTTTTGGAACACAGACGGGCTGCTTATTGGCAAATGTGAGGGGTCGGGGATGAGTTTTTATTTACGTGCGCCCCAAGGGGTGCTAATGCGAATCCCAGGCGTGGAGGCGCCTAGGATGGTAAAGGTTTCGCTAGTGACACGACGACCCTGAGTGGTCTTTCGATTGGTGCTCTTTGAGCGCCGCTAATGTCCTACGCGTCCTTTAGTGGATCCCCATCATGACCCCTGTCACCGCCTCCTCGGCTGCCGATCCCATGCCGCTGCGTGTTCCCACCGTTCGCCCTGCCACGTCAGCAGATGACGCGTTCATTGATGAATTGCAGGCCATCGCCTTCGGTCCGGGCCGCTTCGCCCGCACGGCGTTCCGCATCCGCGAGCGCTTCCCGATCGATCCTAGCCTCAGCCTTGTGGCTGAAGTAGACGGCGTGCCCTGCGGCTCGGTCTGGATGACCCCGATCAGCATCGGCGGCAAGAACGGCTACATGCTCGGGCCACTCGCCACCCATCCCAACTACCGCAAGCTCGGCGCCGGCAAGCTCCTTGCCCGTGAAGTCACCGAGAGGACCTTGGCGCGTGGTGAAGGCGAGTTCGTCATGCTGGTGGGCGATCGCGACTACTACTGCCCGCTGGGCTGGGAGCCGACCACCCTGGGCAACATCCAGTTCCCCGGACCGGTCGATCCCGCCCGTGTGCTGCTCTACGCCGAAGACAAGAGCCTGGCGGCAACGCTTGCCGGGCCCATCCGGGCGTTTCAGCGCAAGTAACCCCCACCTCACCTCCCCCTGAGAGGGGAAGGCACAGATTGAGTTCGGGGCACGATCTCACCAAGCCAGCCGAACGATCCCTCCCCCTCCCAGGGGGAGGTTAGGTGGGGGTACTTTGCGTTCTACCCCGGGTAGTCACTTCAGCCCCGCTGCACTAAGCTCGCCACTCCGTAACCGACTCCCGGTGCCTTCTTGTCGTCCGACGACACCTTCATCTCCCGTTTGGCATCGCGCCTCTTGCCGTTGCCACCGCCTCTGCCTCCAGCCGACACGCTTGTGCCGGATTGGGCGCCGGAGCGTCCCTTTGCTCGACCACCCATCCCAGCCGCCGTGCTGATCGCCCTCATCCGGCGGCCCGAAGGCATGACCGTTCTCTATACCGAGCGCTCGCCCGATTTGCGCTCCCATTCGGGGCAGGTGGCCTTTCCCGGCGGCAAGGTGGATGCGGCCGACCGCGATGTCGCAACAGCCGCTCTGCGCGAAGCCTATGAAGAGGTTGGGCTGGACCAAAAGAACGCCCGGGTGCTCGGCTTCATGCCGACCTATTTCACCGGCACGAACTACCTGATCACTCCCGTCGTGGCCGAGGTCTTGCCGCACGGGCCCTTCGTGCCCAATCCCGGCGAGGTCCATTCGGTGTTCGAGGTGCCGCTCGAGCGAATCCTGTCGTCGGAGACCTATGGCCAGTTCCGCATCGAGCGCAACGGGAAGGAACATCGCACCTGGCAGATCGACCATGACGGCCACCGCATCTGGGGCATCACGGCCAATCTCACGCGCCGCTTCCGGGACCTGGCGCTTGGCGAGGTCGTCCCATGAGCGTGGCGGATCTTGCGCAGGCTTCCTGGCTGCTCCAGCCGGAAACTCAAGCCATCTTCGCCGCCCTTGACGGGGCGCGAGGACGAACCCGGGCAGTGGGTGGTGTCGTGCGTGACACGATCCTGGGCTATCCGCGCAGCACGCCCGATATCGACATGGCCACCGAACTGGTGCCCGACGAAGTCATTGCGCGTGCCGAGGCAGCGGAGATCGCCTGGTACCCCACGGGGATGGATCATGGCACGGTAACCCTGCGCCTGGGCGATGTGCTGGTGGAGGTCACGACCCTCCGGCATGACACCGAGACGGATGGGCGGCACGCCAAGGTGGTGTTCGGCGTCGATTGGGAAGAAGACGCCCGCCGCCGGGATTTCACCCTCAACGCCCTTTACTGCACAGCCGATGGCTCGCTGTATGACCCGCTTGGCGGCGTCGCCGATGCCCAGGCCCGGCGCATTCGCTTTATCGGCGATGCTGATCAGCGCATTGCCGAGGATGGCTTGCGCGTCTACCGTTTCTTCCGCTTTTCGGCGAGTCATGGCGATCAGCTGCTTGACCCAGATGGGCTCGCAGCCTGCGCCCGTGCCGCCGGAGCTTTGGGGCACTTGTCGGCCGAGCGGGTCGGCGCTGAAATGCTGCGCATCCTGGCGCTTGCGAAGGTCGCAAGAACGCTTGGTGAGATGGCGGCAATCGATCTGCTGCCGATCCCTCGCGAGCAGTTGGAGACGCTCCTTGCCTATGAGGCCTTCGGCGGGCAATCCGCCGTCGCGCGCCTGGCCTTGTTGGGTGATGTGGAAAGGTCCCAGTCGCGCTGGCGCCTGTCCAACGAATTGGTGGCCACCACCAGAAAAGTGCAGTCCGCCAGTATGCTGATTGCGGAAGGGCAAGTCGGTGAAGCGGCCTATCGTTTCGGCGAACTGGCTGTTGAAGGGCTCGCCGCCGCGGCAGCGGCAGGGCAGTGGAGCCGCGAACGGCTGGCTGAAACTGCCCGTGAGCTGGGCCGGCTCCAGGTCGGCGAATTTCCCGTGTCTGGACATGATCTTGCCGGCCTCGGCATGGCGCCGGGACCGGCTCTTGGGGCAGAATTGAAGCGCCTTGAGCGTCTTTGGATCGACAGCGGCTTCACCCTGGGCAAAGCCGAACTGCTGGCTTTTGCCCGGCCTTAGTGGCGGGTTGCCTGCTCGTTGCTGTCGACGTCGACAATGCGCTGCTTGATGCGCTCGATCATGTCGGGCCGCACTTCGGTCTCGCCATGCAGGTTGCGCAGGTTCTCCACGGCGCGGCGCACGACTTCTGCCTCGCTTTCGGCTTCCGCATGCCAGGTTGCGCCGGGGATCAAGGTACCGCCACTGAATCGCTTCATGCTTATTCTCCCTTGCTGGTAACCGAAGGGAAAACGCTCGCTTGGTGCAGGGGTTCCCTAGTCGATGAACTGGCCAAGGTGGCTGAGCCCATCGATCCAGGTGCCATCATCGTTGCGCACCACCTCACGCGGCAACACGCCGCTTTCCGCCGCAACGGCATCGGCCAGCTCGCGCGAATGGGTCACCACCCAGACCTGGCTTCGTTCAGCCGCCTTAACGATCAATCGCGCCAGGATTGGCAGGAGGTTGGGATGGAGGCTGTTTTCAGGCTCATTCAGCGCAATAAACGGTGGCAACCGGTAGGACAGGAGGGCGCCCGCCAGCGCCAGGAACTGCAGCGTGCCGTCCGACAGCTCGTGTGGCTCGAAGACCCGCTTGGGCATTTCGCGATAGCGCATGCCGAAGCTCGCCCAGTCCCCGACAGGCGGTACCACCAGCTCCGCGCCATCGAATGCATCGGCTACGGCCCGGTCGAGATCGACCGTGTCGCCCCGGATGTGCCGAAGCGTCGCCAGTACCGCTCCCAGATTGCTCCCATCAGCCGCTAGGGACGGCGATGTTACGGCGCGTGAGGGGCGCCGCAGCAGGGACTCGGCATCTGTGCGAAAGCCATGGAAGAACCGCCAGCCCAGCAGGGTGTCGCGCACCGCTGCCACTTCCGTGCGCCCCGTCAAAGCTGCCAGGGCTGTCTCACTGGCCAGGAGATCATCGCGTGCCACCTCCCGCCGCCCTTGCGCATCACGTGACCAGGCCATGGCGCGATCTCGTTCCATGAGCGCCACAGCCTTGCCGCGTTGCTGCCATTCAAGGCGTTCGGTCCTGATCTGGGCCTCGTTGGGGAAAGCGGCAATGCCTTCTTTCGGTGCAAAGCCGACATCGAGCTTGTAGGTCGGCTCGAAGGCATTTTCCCCGAGATCAGCAAAGCTTGCCGCCAGCCGCAAGCTGTTCCCCTCCCACTTGCGGTAGCCATCGGTGCGATACATCGGATCGAAATTGCCATCGGGCGAAAGGTTCTTCCCACCGGCCCAAAAGATCGAACCCAGACCACCATCGCGCGCAATTTCATCGGCAAGCGTGTCGCGCGCGGCCGCCTGCAGCAGTTCCAGCGAGCGATAAAGATTGGTTTTGCCAACCCCATTCCCGCCCACGAGGACGTTTAGCTGGCGCACCGGAAAGCGGATCTTCCGGACCGAGCGATAGCCGATGATCTCTACCGCGGTCAGCGTCATGGGTCAGGGCCAGCGCACTTCGGGTGGCATGGAGGAGAGAATGGATTGCACATTTCCGCCTGTCTTCAATCCGAACGTAGTACCCCGGTCATAAAGGAGGTTGAACTCGACATAGCGGCCGCGCCGGACCAGTTGCTCGTGCCGGTCAGCGTCTGCCCACGGCGTCTCGAAATTGCGGCGCACCAGCTGGGGATAGATGCGGAGGAACGCTTCGCCCACCGCCTTGGTGAAGTCGAAGTCGGCGTTCCAGTCGCCTGAATTGTGGTGGTCAAAGAAAATACCGCCGATGCCGCGATGCTCGTTGCGGTGCGGCAGGAAAAAGTAGTCGTCGCACCAGGCTCTGTAGCGCTCGTAGTCGACACCGGGCCGATCGGTGCAGGCCTGCTGCATGGCCTTGTGGAAATCCAGGCTATCCGGATCGGTTTGCGTGCGCCGGCGATCCAGCACTGGGGTCAGGTCCGCCCCACCGCCAAACCACTGCCGGCCCGTCACGATCATTCGCGTATTCATGTGCACAGCCGGAACATGTGGATTCCAGGGGTGGACGATCAGCGAAATGCCCGAGCTCCAGAACTGCGCTCCCTCTTCGGTGCCCGGCATCTGCTTGGCAAAATCTGCCGAGAACTCTCCGTGGACGGTCGAGATATGAACGCCCGCCTTCTCGAACACCCGGCCATGCAGCATCCCCATCTCGCCGCCACCCCCGGCGGCGCGATCCCAGGGACTAATATCGAACTTGCCGGGCGGCAGGTGGCTATTGGGGCCAGCCACATCGGCCTCGATCTGCTCGAAAGCGGCAGTGATCTGGTCCCGCAAGGCCCGAAACCATGCTTGTGCCGCTTGTTTCTTGCTCTCGATGTCGGTGGGAAGTGTCATGGGAGAAGTGAAATGACTTTTCATTGAAGCTCTGTAAACCCGTCGGTCTGCCTTTTTGCTTCGCCCAAAATAAGCGTTGCCGCGAGCGCCACATTGATCGAGCGCAAATGTGGACGCATCGGAATGCGCACCCGAACGTCGCAAGCCTCTGCCACGGTCTCGGGCACGCCAGCGCTTTCGCGCCCCACCATCAGGATGTCGTTCCCTTCGTACGCGAGGTCGTAGGCCGACTGCTGCGCCTTGGTGGTCAGGAGCACGAGGCGATGGCCACTCTCAATCCGCCATGCGTTGAACGCCGTCCAACTGTCGTGTTCCTTAACGGCCGCATGGTCGAGATAGTCGAGCCCGGCGCGCGCCAGCGTCTTGGGTGAAAAAGCAAAGCCGGTGGGGTGAATCACGTGAATCGTGGTGCCCAGGCACGCACCCAGCCGGATCAGCGTACCGGTGTTGTTGGCGATATCTGGCTGGTAGAGGGCGAGCGCGACGGGCATCGAAAAATCCAGGCTGTGCGGGGCGGCTGCGCAGCCGTCATGGTGGGAGGTGGGTAATAGTATCGCAGTTGATCCATTGTCACTGCCTCCATGGCTGGACAAGTTCTTATGACAGTGCAAAAAGGACGCAGACTGACGGGCCGCTTGAGGGCGGACGGCTGCTGATTCCGCTGTGTGTGTGAATAGGTTTGCCCGATGCCGGCCGCGTCGAAAGTGATTGTACGGGGATACGGGACCTTGGCCGAGCAAGCTCATCATTCAACGACGCGGCGGGATTTTATCTTCGTTGCCACTGGGGCCGTAGGCGCGGTTGGTGCCGCTGCCGTGGTTTGGCCGCTGATCAACCAGCTCAACCCCGACGCCTCGACCCTGGCGCTGGCCAGCATCGAGTTCGACCTCTCCCCCATTCCTGAAGGGCAGTCGGTGACCATCACCTGGCGCGGCCTGCCCGTGTTCGTGCGCCATCGCACCCAGGCCGAGATCGATGAAGCGCGCGCCGTGCCGCTGAGCGACCTCAAGGATCCCCAGACGGACGAAGAGCGCACCAAGCCAGAACACGCCCAATGGCTGATCATGATCGCCAACTGCACCCACCTCGGCTGCGTGCCGCTTGGCCAGTCCGGCGATTTCGATGGCTGGTTCTGCCCGTGCCACGGTTCGCACTACGACACTGCCGGCCGCATCCGGCAGGGGCCAGCTCCCAAGAACCTGGTCGTGCCGCCTTATGAATTCATCAGCGATACGCTGGTCCAGATCGGCTAGTGGAGCCTTTTGTGATGTCAGAACACTCGACTTACGTTCCAGGAAGCGCCGCTGAAAAGTGGCTCGACGAGCGTCTCCCGGTCGCCAGGTTTGCCAAAGAGCACCTGATGGACTTCCCCACGCCCAAGAACCTCAACTACTGGTGGACCTTCGGCGCGATCCTGGTGATGTGCCTGGCGGTGCAGATCGTTACCGGCATTATCTTGGCTATGCACTACACGCCCAACGTGGCGATGGCCTTCGACTCGGTGGAGCACATCCGCCGCAACGTCAATGGCGGCCGCATCATCCAGGCGACCCATGCCGTGGGCGCCTCGATGTTCTTTGTGGCTCTCTACGTCCATATCTTCCGCAACCTGTTCTTCGGCTCCTACAAGGCGCCGCGCGAAATCCTCTACATCATCGGCGTCATTATCTTCATCTTGACCATGGCGGCCGCCTTCATGGGCTATGTGCTGCCTTGGGGTCAGATGAGCTTCTGGGGTGCCACCGTTATCACCAACATCTTCTCGGCCATTCCAGTCGTGGGTGAAAGCGTGCTGCAGCTGCTACGTGGTGGCTTTGCGGTCGGCAATCCGACGCTGAACCGCTTCTTCTCGCTGCACTATTTGATACCATTCGTGATCGCGGCCCTGGTGGCGCTTCACATCTGGGCGCTCCACGTTCCGGGCAACAATAACCCGATCGGCGTCGATGTTAAGTCGACACGCGATACGGTGCCGTTCCACCCGTACTACACCATGAAGGACCTGTTCGCGATGGTCCTGTTCATGATCCCGTTTGCGTGGTTCATCTTCTTTGCCCCCGACATCCTGGGTCACCCCGACAACTACATCCAGGCCAATTCGCAGGTCACCCCGGCCCACATCGTGCCTGAATGGTACCTGCTGCCGTTCTACACGATCCTGCGCGCCATCGACTTCAACGTCTTGTTCATCAACTCCCAGCTCGGCGGCGTCATCGCCATGGCCCTGTCGATGATTGCGCTGCTGATCGTACCGTGGCTCGATACGGCCAAGGTCCGCTCGGGCAGCTTCCGGCCCATCTTCAAGTGGTTTTACCTCTTGTTCCTGATCAACTTCATCGGCCTGACCTATCTCGGCGCGCAGCCGGCGGAAGGCATCTATGTGCTGCTCGCCAAGATCTGCACGGCATATTACTTCATCCACTTCTTCGTGGTGCTGCCCGTGCTGTCGCGGATCGAAAAGCCCTTGCCCCTTCCGACCAGCATTTCCGAGAGCGTCCTCGGCAAAGCCTACGCTTGAGGACGAAAAGAGTGACCATGATCAAGACCAAGACCGTTCTGGTGGCCCTGGCCCTGGCGTTCGGCATCACCGTTCCAGCGCTTGCCCAGGAACATTCGACCCCGCATATCGAGAAGCAATCCTGGTCCTTTGCCGGCATCTTCGGCACTTATGACCAGAACCAGCTGCAGCGCGGCTTCCAGGTGTACCGGGAAGTCTGCGCCAGCTGCCACAGCGCCCGCCTTATCTCCTTCCGCAACCTTGCGGAAGAGGGTGGCCCTGGCTTCTCCGAGGAGCAGGTCAAGGCGCTCGCTGCCGAGTACGACGTCGTGGACCCCACCGTTGAAGGCGGCACCCGCAAGGGTGTGCCAGCCGATCGCTGGCCTTCGCCATTCCCCACCGAGCAGGATGCGCGCGACGCCAATGGCGGTGCCCTGCCACCGGATTTCTCCGTCCTCGCCAAGGCCCGCGGCATTGTTGATCCCTTCCCGTCGTGGATCTTCAACTACTTCACCGGCTATTCCGAAGGCGGTCCGGACTACATCCATGCGCTGCTGAACGGTTACCATTCCGAAGTGCCCGGCAATGCGCCGGAAGGCTTCGTGCTGCCCGAGGGCAAGTACTACAACGATTACTTCCCCGGCCACGCCATCGGCATGGCTCCGCCGCTGCAGGATGGCCAGGTGACCTACACGCCGGCCGAGGGCGAGACCGAAGTGCCGCTGACCGTCGAGCAGTACTCCACCGACGTTGCCGCCTTCATGATGTGGATGGCCGAGCCGGGCCTGGTGTCCCGTAAGGAAACCGGCTTCCGCGTGATCCTGTTCCTGGTGCTGTTTGCGGGCCTGCTTTGGGCCACCAAGCGCCGCATCTGGGCCGGCATCGAGCACTAAACCTTGCAACACACGCTTCGAAGGGCCCCATCTGGGGCCCTTTGTGTTTAGGCCGGCTCATCCAAACAACGCTTGCCAATCCCCCTATAGCCCGCAATATGGTGCGGTCGCCAAATCAGCAGCTGAGGGGAGCCGCCATGTCCGCCATTCGCATTGCCGTGACCGTGGTCGGCGCGGCCATCACCATGTCCCGGCACCCGGTGGTGCGCGCCGGCATTAGTGCCGTGGCCAACAACCCCAAGGCGCGTGAAGCGGCCATCAATGTCACGCGCAATGCCGCCTATAATGCCGGCGTCATCGCCCGGCACCTGGTCGGGCGCCGCATTCCCTAATTGCTCTTTTTTCTGCCTGCCCAAGGATCCTCATGCCGCTCGATCTGCAATCCCTCGTGCGCACAATTCCCGATTACCCAAAGAAGGGAATTCTGTTCCGCGACATCACCACCCTGATCGAGCACCCGGAAGGCTTCAAGGAAAGCATCGAGGCCATTGCCGTGCAGTATCGCGGCCAGGGCATTACCCATGTGGCCGGGATCGAAGCGCGCGGCTTTATCTTTGGCGCGGGCGTCGCCATCGCACTGGGCGTCGGCTTCATTCCCGTGCGCAAAAAGGGCAAGCTGCCGGGGCAAACCATCGGGCAGAACTATGCGCTGGAATACGGCGTCGACACCATCGAGATTCATGCCGATGTGCTCGACAGCAATGACCGCGTCCTCCTGATCGACGACCTGATCGCCACCGGCGGCACAGCCATCGCCGCCGTCGGCCTCCTCCGCCGCACCGGCGCCCGCGTCGATGATGCAGCGTTCGTGATCGACCTGCCCGACCTCGGCGGCGCCGCCAAGCTCAAGGCAGAAGGCGTTGCGGTAACGGCGCTGATGGGGTTTGAAGGGCACTGAGGCTGCCCGCACCTTGCCTACCCCTGAGAAGGGGAGGAACAGATCGAGTGTTGACCCGCGATATCTCCACAGCCACCGCCCGGTTCCTCCCCCTTCAGGGGGAGGTCAGGTGGGGGTGCGGGCAATCTTCGTGGCCTCGCGCCAGCTCACCTTGATCATCACCCTTGGCTTCATCGATAGGCACTTCACCTGCAAAGCGCCAAGCAAAGTACAGAGCCCTCGGGTCAAGCCCGAGGGTGACGCGTGGTGAGTTTTGATAACCATCAGGCTCGCATCTGAACAAAACGCCGCCGTTCTTATCTTGCACCGCGCCAATGGACGACGCTGGCGGTATATTCCATCCCAATTGTCACCCTTGGGCCTGACCCAAGGGCACTTAACTTCCGAAACGCCAAGCAAAGTGCAGAACCCTCGGGTCAGGCCCGAGCGTGACGGCCGGTGCGTTCTGATGAGTTCCTAGGCTCGTAACTCAACGAGACGCTCAGGTCCTCGTCTACACCAAACCAAGAACGACGCTTGCGCCAACCCACCCCGATCGTCACCCTTGGGCTTGACCCAAGGGCACTTCACTTCCGAAACGCCTAGTAAAGTGCAGAACCCTCGGGTCAGGCCCGAGGGTGACGAGTAGAGGCTTTCAAAACTTGCTGGTCGAAACGGCCCCGATGCCACCACACCCTCGATGTCCCCGGCCTTGAGCCGGGGCCCATCCCGAGATCGCTCCACAGCCGCAAGGTTCCGCGGCCGACCTACTCACTCCCAACCATCTCAGGATGGATCCCGGCTCAAGTCCGGGATGACACCGCAGAGGGGGATGTTTCCAAACCCATCCTCCTCACCAATTATTCCGCCCATCCATCTCAGCCACCTCGATCCCCGACCAGTCCAGCTCATCGATCAGCCGCAGGTTCACCGCATAGATCCGCTGCGTCGGCATGGCATTGGGAGTGCCGTCCTTGGGCGTGCCGTCGGCATTGTACATGGAGGCCCAATCGGGTGAGTCGCCCCAGGTCTGCATGCCGCAGCGCCCGCAGAAATGGTGCTGGTTCATGCCCCCACTCGCCGAATAGGTGCGGTTGCCCTCAAGCGCAGTGAACTGCAGTTCGCCCGGAGCGAAATAGCCCCAAACGGCGCCCGTGCGCGCACAAAAGCTGCAATTGCAACGCGTGGCGGAATGCGGCGTATGCGGCATGGTGATCTTGGTATCACCGCAATGGCAGGTCGCGATCAAGGTCATGCGAGGGCTCCTTTGAACATAAGGAACACTCTGCATCCCGGCGCTGCCAAGGCGTGTCAGCAGGGAAGCGCTGACACCTTCCCTTTATGCAGCGGCTGCTGCGGCCTGTGGCTGCGCATCCACGAGGCAGAACTGGTTGCCTTCAGGGTCGCGCATCACCGTATAGGTGGGCAGAACGCGCACCGGTTCAGCGCCGGCGGCCTTGAGCCGTTCCACTTCGCCGGCCCGGTTGGTCACTTCGATGTCGAAATGGACGCGATTGTTGTCGTAGCGGCGGCCTTCCACATTCTGGAAGCAAATGGACGGGCCAGGCCCATCGACCATGACGGTGGGATCGCTTTCTGGTGTCAGGCCCAGCGCGGCGAGACGGTCGATCTCGGCCTGGTCGTAGTCCCTGACGGCATAGCCGTCGAGCAGTTCGGCCCAAAAGGCGGCGAGCCTGGCTGGCTTGTCACAATCGAATACGATCTCGTGGATCATGCCCATATGGTCGGTCTCCTGACGTTCTTTGCCCATCCGCTAGCCCGCAAATGCGGCAAGACTGGCGCAAAACTTGGCTTTAGGAGCGCCGGACAGCCAACGGGCGCCACAAGGGCGCCCGCCAGGGTCGATCGTCAGGGTTCGAGGCGGCCCGTTTCGGGCGCCATCTCGGCGCTGACATCGGGTTCGTTGCGGGTCTTGTAGAGCGAGTAGATGATGCCACCCGCGAGGATCGAAATGGTCACGACCAGCGAAAGGAGCGTATCGATCTTGATGCCCATGGGCACAAGGAAGATCTTGATACCGACCAGCACCAGGATGATCGCCAACGAGATCTGCAGATAGCGGAAGCGGTTCATCGCAGCCGCCAAGGCAAAGTAGAGCGCACGCAGACCAAGGATTGCGAAGATGTTGGACGTGTAGACGATGAAGGTGTCCTGAGTCACCGCAAACACGGCCGGCACCGAGTCCACGGCAAAGATCAGGTCCACGGTTTCCACCATGATCAGCGCCACACCCAGGGGGGTCAACCACCGTACGATCTTGCCGGTCTTGGGGTCGGGAAGTTGCGCGGTAAAATTGTGCCCGTGCAGTTCCTTGGTCACGCGGAAGCGTTTGGTGAGGAACGCAAAGACCGGATTGTGCTCGATATCGGGCTTGTCATCCTTGTGACTGAACATCCGGATGCCGGTGAACACCAGGAAGGCGCCGAAGAAGAACAGGATCCAGCTGAACTGGTAAACCAGCGCGGCACCCAGCCCGATCAGGATAGCGCGGAAGGCAATAACGCCCAGAATGCCCCAGAACAGGACACGGTGCTGGTATATGCGCGGAATGGCCAGGAAGCCGAAGATCGTGGCAATCACGAACATATTGTCCATGGCCAGCGATTGCTCGATCAAATAGCCGGTGAAGAATTCAAGCCCGGCCTCCGAGCCGCGCTGCCACCAGACCCAGGCGCCGAACGCAATGGCGATCGAGACGTAGAAGCCATAGAGAACAAGGCTTTCCTTGGCCGATATCTCCTTTTCGTCCTTGTGCAGAATGCCAAGGTCGAAAACAAGAAGGCCAATGACGACCGCGACGAACGCGATCCAGAAATAAACAGGGGTACCTAGAAAATCGCCCGAAAGGGCGGCAAGAAGCGATTCCATCGCCGGACCTTCTCCATTTTTTGTTGGAGCAGCTCCGACATCGCGAGAGCAAAGGGGGCTCTCGCCAGAGGGGCCCGGCGCCGCATCCCCAAAATGCCCGATCGGCAAAAAAGTTCAAGCATGTGCGACGCATTGCCGCGCGAGCGCTGACGTGCCGCGGGAGAGATGATCAGGGCGGCACTCATCAATGTTCTCCGAGCCTTCGGAGAAGCGCTTGGACGCCGCCGCTGACTAGCTCTCCTGATCTAGTAGAAATCGCCACCATGCAATGGTCAAGTCAACACGCGTTAACCTTCGGTTAAGTCTAGTACAGGGGCAGCTTCGTTCGTTGTTCTGTCCAGTGCAGGCGTGATTCAGCAACAATACATAGGTTCTGCACGGAGAACCTTTATCCATAGCGTCAATCAACTCAACTTCTGGCCTTTAGGCCGGCGGCAACATTATGGAGACTTGAATGACTGTACGCGTAAAGACTGCCCTCAAGGTGGTGGATAATTCTCATGGCGAAGCTGAGGCAGCCTTTCAACAAGCAGCCAAGCAAACCGCGCCAATGGTGGAGCGTTTCTCGGCGCATCGCGAAAAGATCGGCTTGGCCGTCAAGGAACTGGAGAGCGAACGGTACGAGCTGATTTCCCGGCGCGACCTTCTGCGCCGTCAGGCCGAGGCTTTCGAAGCCGGGTTTGCGGCTCACATCGCCGACGTGGAATCGACTCTCAAGCTCTATGAAAGTGGGCTGAACTCAACGTCCCTGTCGGACTAGGACGGGCGTGATCGGTTCTCTCAATGGGGCTTGCACAACATCACGATAGCGTCGGCGGTCTCGAGTTGGATCGCCACGCCATAATTGGGGTCAGGAACAATCCGGCCCGCCTGGATGGCGCGCGTCGCCTTGAGCCCGCCATCGTTGAAACCAACGCCGTCCTGATAGGGCGTGATGGTGCCGGTGCCTGAGCTTTTGTCGCCAATGGCGGTCGAGGCAAAGCCATAGACCTGGCCATAAATGGTCAGGATGCCAGCCTTGCTGGCGGTGGCGTCGCGACACCCCCAATTGCCCTCGAAGTTCTGGGCGAAAGCCGGGGTGGCGAGCAGGGTGGCAAGGCTGATGGAAAGAACGATTCGGCGCATGGGCATGAGAGTGCCGATATGGCCTGTCGCTTTCAAGCGGCGCGCTTGAGCCGTGGCCCGATCAACGGAAGTTTGATGAGCCAGAGCAACACTCGGGTGCGCAGATCGGGCCGGTAGTCGCGCAGCTTGGAAAAGCCGACGAACTCGGACAGGTACACCTGCTCGCCCCGCTGGTTCACCGCCACGATGCGGTTGAACAGCAGGCCCCAGCCCGGCAGCGAGTTCGAATGCCGCTTGTTGTAGACCGAAAGCTGGTAGCGCACGGTGTCGCCGGGCCGAACGGGCGCGGTGAACTCGATCTTGCTGCCGCCGGGGGAGGGGCCCGACAGCCCGGGTTCTTCGCCCTGGGCACGCAGCCGAGCCTCCTCAGCCTCCAGCGCATCTACCATCTTGCGATGCCCCACCGCTGCCGTGTGCCAGCCGCTGGCTACGAGGCCCCCGAAGTGGCTGTGGCGAGCCTCATCGGGATCGCAGTGAAAGTATTGTGGATCATAGGCCTTGGCAAAGCGGATGATCTCGTCCTCGGTGAAGGTGTGCTCGCCCAGTTCGAACACTTCATCAAGCACGATGTTTTCGAACCACCGGGTCACGCTGCCTGCTCCCGCACATCCACCAGATTGGCCAGCCGCAACGTCATGACCTGTTTGTTCTTGCCGTTGCGGATATCGAAGTCGATCTGGACAATGCCCCATTGCGGATGGCTTTCCGAGCGGCGCAGCTCAACGATCTCGGCCGTGCCGCGAATCGTGTCGTCCACCATGACCGGTGCTTTCCATTTGAGGTCCGTGAACCCGAGCCCGCCCGCCGACGCGATCTTGCCGAGGAACTGATCCACCAGCATGCGCAGGCTCAGCGCCCCGGTCTGCCAGCCGCTTGCTGCCAGCCCACCCAGAAGGCTTGCCTTGGCCGCCTTTTCATCGAGGTGAAAGGGTAGGGGATCGAACTCGCGGGCGAAGTCGAGGATCATCTGCTTGGTCACCGTTGTGCGGCCCAGCTCGATCACTTCGCCCACCCGCAGGTCCTCGAAGTGGCGCCGGTCTGCCGTGACACGATTGGTCATTTGCTTGCCCTATACGTCAACCGCAGAGGTTTTGCTCCTTTTGACCAGAAATGGCAAGGCACTCCGCCTCGATCTCGTCCTTCGACAAGCTCAGGATGAGGTCTGCTTGTGACGCGAGGGATAAGCAGCCCTCATGGTGAGCCCGTCGAACCACGAGGGCGTGGCCGGATGCAACTCACCCCTCACGTCCCCGCCGCCAGCCGCTGCGCTGCCCGGTACTCCAGCGGGGCCATGCCGCGCCGACGCCGGAAGGCCTTGGCAAGATAGTTCGCATCGGCAAAGCCGGTGGCGCGAGCAATCGCCACGACGCTCATATCGGTGGCCAGCAGGAGGCGCTCGATCCGCTCCAGCCGTCGCTCCAGCACCCATTCCGAAGGCGCCTGGCCCACGGCGGCAGTGAACTGGCGAACGAAGTGACCACGGCTCATCTCGGCAATGGCAGCAAGCCGCTCCACATGGAGCGAGGCCGCCAGATGCTCCTCCACATGCGCCATCACTCGCGCGAGCGCCGGTTGCACCGTGGCTTGTGGCGGCGCATCGGTTCCGAACACCCCATCATAAAGCGCGGCTATCGCCCCATAGGCTGCGGCCGAAGCCTCGCCAGGCGTCAACTCATGATGGTCCAGCAAGAACAGACACGCCGCCGCCAGCCGCTCGATCACGGCGGGAGATAGGCTCACCACGGGACCGCTGGCATCGATTAGTTCGCGCACCAGCCGCAGCGCCTCGCGTCCGTTCAGCACCAGCCAGAAATATTCCCATCGGCCACCCCGCTCCAGCCAATAGCGGTGGGCATGGGGCATGGAGAGGACCATGGTCTGTCCCGGCACGAGCCGATGCTGCACCCCGGCAAAATCCAGCCGCCCTTCGCCTACCAGCGTATGCTGGATGACGATGAAGGGCGCGGTGCCCCGTTGCATGCCGTCCCAGGAATAAACTTCGTTCATACGTTGTTCATATCCGGCGCTCACCGGCATGCAATGAAGCGGTACTGCGCTCTTTCCCAGCGTCAGCACCCGAACGTCATGGCCATGTTCAAGCAGTCTGGAGAGCACAAAATTACCCGCAATGGCACAAGCTTTCTGTAGCACTCATGGGCAGCTCAGAGCTAGCACTACGTCAACAAAGTCGCGGGCAATGCCCCTCTTGTGAGGATCTCCATGTCGTTCAAAGTCACCGTGATCGGAGCCGGCTCGATCGGCTTCACCAAGACCCTGATCTCCGACCTCCTGAAGGTGCCCGAGTTCGTCGATTGCGAATTTGCGCTCACCGACATCAACCCGGCCAATCTCGACATGGTCCGGCAAGTGATCGAAACGATCGTTTCGGTCAACAACCTGCCTGCCAAGGTCACGGCCACGACCAATCGCCGCGAGGCGATCACTGGCGCGCGCTACATCATGTCCTGCGTGCGCGTCGGCGGGCTTGAGGCTTTCGCTACCGACATTTCTATCCCGCTTAAGTACGGTGTCGATCAATGCGTTGGTGACACCATCTGTGCCGGCGGCATTCTCTATGGCCAGCGCAACATTCCGGTGATCCTTGATTTCTGCAAGGACATTCGGGAGGTCGCCGAGCCTGGCGCCCTGTTCCTCAACTATGCCAACCCCATGGCCATGAACACCTGGGCTGCCGATCTGTATGGCGGCGTCAATGTTGTCGGCCTCTGCCACGGGGTGCAGCACGGTGCCCACCAGATCGCCAATGTCCTAGGCGTGCGCGACGACGAACTCGACTATGTCTGCTCGGGTATCAATCACCAGACCTGGTACATCGACATTCGCGCCAAGGGCCGCAAGATCGAGGCGGACGAGCTGATCGCCGGCTTCGAGAAGCACCCGGTCTATTCCAAGCAGGAGAAGGTGCGCATCGACGTCCTCAAACGCTTCGGAGTCTATTCCACCGAGTCCAACGGGCACCTTAGCGAATACCTGCCCTGGTATCGCAAGCGCCCGGAAGAAATTGGCCGCTGGATCGACATGAGCGACTGGATCCACGGGGAAACCGGCGGTTACCTGCGCTATTCCACCGAGCGCCGCAACTGGTTCGAGACCGATTTCCCGATGTTCAAGGAGCAAGCCAACAAGCCGCTCTCGGAACATAAACGGACGAGCGAGCACGCCAGCTACATCATCGAGGCGATGGAAACCGGCCGCACCTATCGCGGCCACTTCAACCGGCGTAACAACGGCATCATCACCAATCTGCCTGATGATGCGATCATCGAGAGCCCCGGTTTCGTGGATCGCTTCGGCATCAACATGGTCGAAGGCATCACCCTCCCCACCGCCTGCGCGGCCACCTGCTCGGTTTCGGTTTCCGTCCAGCGCCTGTCGGTCGAAGCCGCAATGACCGGTGACATCAACACGCTCAAGCTTGCCGTGCTGCATGACCCCTTGGTGGGCGCTATTTGCACGCCCGACGAGGTCTGGGCCATGGTCGACGAAATGGTGGTCGCCCAGGCTCAGTGGCTGCCCCAATTCGCCGATGCTGTTCCCGCTGCTCGCGAGCGCATGGCCAAGTCCACGGTCAAGACGCGCGAGTGGGACGGCGCCGCCCGCAAGCAGGTCCGTTCGGTGGAAGAACTGCGCGAAGTGGTGGGCGGACACCACTAAGCGGGGCGACGGACGACCTGAACACAGCGTCACCACCCGGCTTGTCCGGGTGGTCCAGGGAACGCCGGAGCATCGCTGGATTGCCGGGACCAGCCCGGCGCTGACGACAAATATGAGGGTTGAGGCTGTCCTAGAGCCTCGAAATTCTTGCCGCCAATCTGATAAGGATTTCGGGGCAGGCTCACCAAGCCTGCCCTTTTGTTTGCCTGAGAGCGTAGTTTGCTGCCCTTTTTTCTTGCTGTTCTCGCGCTGCTCGCGACCCCTGGACCCACCAACACGCTCATGGCCGCCTCCGGCGCGCAACGGGGCATTGGGGCATCTCTGCCGCTTCTAGCCGGTGAGCTTGGTGGCTACTTCATCGCCATCACTATCTGGATCGAGCTGGTCGGCGCTGCCGGCGCAAGCCAGCCGCTGGTTCCTGTCCTTGCCAAGCTTGTTGCCGCAGCGTTCCTCCTTTGGTCAGCTTGGAAGCTGTGGCGCAATGCCGGGCATGCCGATCTGCAGCAGCGCGGCATCACCCTCCAGCGCGTGTTCCTCACCACGCTGATCAACCCCAAGGGGCTGGTCTTCGCCTTCGCCATCTTCCCGGCCGTCGGGTTTCTCCAGCGCTTGCCCTATCTTGCCGTGTTCACCGTTCTCGTAGTCGGAACAGCCATCGGCTGGATGGCTTTGGGCACGATCGCAGCCCGTTCCTCGGCAGGCCTGCTGACGTCCTCGCGCGTTGAACGCATCACGGCTATCGCCTTGGCGATCTTTGCCACCTTGCTTGCGGTTCAAACCATTGAGGCCTGGCTCTAGCCACCACCCCAATCACACCCACCATGTCATCCCGGGCTTGACCCGGGATCCATCCTGAGATCGTTCCGCACCCGCAGGCTTGTTAGGGCGAACTACCTCGCGGCTAGACGGTCATCTTGAGATGGATCCCGGGTCAAGCCCGGGATGACACCGAGTGTGAGGAACGTTTAACGCCTAACGATAACACTGGTTTAATGAAAAAAGCGCGCCCGCGGGTCATCTTCCGGGCCAACCTCATCCCGGATCGTCACCCTCGGGCTTGACCCGAGGGCTCTTTACTAATGCCACAATCAAGAAGTGAAGTGCCCTCGGGTCAAGCCCGAGGGTGACGATGGTGCAGGACCTACTTGCCAGAACTCCAGGTAGAGCAGCATTCCCCCCAAAAAACTCCAACGGCCCCGACGCTTTTCGCATCGGGGCCGCGTTTGGAAGCAGGGGAGGAGGTTGCGCCGCGAATTACGCCACGCGCTGCTTCCTGGAACCACGGGCCCATTCTGGCAACCAGGTACCGTGGGCTTCGGTGAGGTCGTCGACCAGGTTCCAGATCTGGTCCAGGTCCAGTTCGGCGGCCGTATGCGGGTCCATCATGGCGGCATGGTAGATGTGCTCGCGCTTTTCCTCCATCAGCGCGCGCACGGTCAGCTCCTGCACGTTGATGTTGGTGCGGATCAGCGCCGTCAACTGAGGTGGCAATTCGCCGATATAGGTCGGCTGCAGGCCATTCTCGTCAACGAGGCACGGGACTTCCACTGCCGCATTATTGGGCAACGAGGTGATCACGCCATTGTTGCGCAGATTGCCGTAGATTACAGACGGCTCACCCGTCCACACCGAGTTGACGATCGAGGAGGCATATTCCTTGGATTGCTTGACCTCGATGCGATCGGCCTTGCGGTATTCCTCGGAGGTCTTTTTCCACTTGGCGATCTGCTCGACACAGCGCTTTGGGTACTCGTCCAGCGGGACACCGAACTTCTCGATGAGATCCTCGCGTCCCTCCTTGATGAAGTAGGGCGTGTATTCGGCGAAGTGTTCCGAGCTCTCGGTCACGAAATAGCCGAGGCGCGTCATCATCTCGTACCGCACCTTGTTGTTCTGGCGCGGGTTCCACTTGCTGGGCTTTGGCGCCTTGGCCGAGGCATAGGCCTTGAACAGCTCGGGATAGAGATCCTTGTAGGAACCATCAGGCTGGCGATGCTCGAACTTGAGGTAGAACGCCATGTGGTTGATGCCGGCGGAACGATAGCGGATTTCCTCGTAAGGGATGTCGAGGTCGTGGGCGAGTTCCATGGCCGTGCCCTGCACCGAATGGCAGAGGCCCACCTGCTTGATGGTTGGATATTTTTCCGAGATGGCCCAGGTGTTGATGGCCATCGGGTTGACGTATTGCAGCATGATCGCTTCAGGGGCGACTTGCAGCATGTCCTCGCAGATGCTCCACAGATGCGGCACGGTACGCAGGCCGCGCATGATGCCGCCAACGCCGAGGGTATCGGCGATGGTCTGGCGCAGATTGTACTTTTTGGGCACTTCGAAATCGACGACCGTTGAAGGCTCGTAACCGCCAATCTGGAAGCAGACGACCACGAAATTGGTGCCGTCCAGTGCCTGGCGCTGGTTGGAGTAGGTTTCCACCGTTGCCTTGACGCCCAGCGTCGCGATCAGCTTCTTGGCGATGACTTCGCTTTCTTCCAGGCGCGTGGGATTGATATCCATGAGGCGGATGGTGGCGCCGGCAAGGGCCGGGCGCTGCAGGATGTCGCCAACGATGTTCTTCATGAACACGGACGAGCCGGCACCGATGAAGGTGATTTTTGGATTTGCCATAAAATGCTCCTAGGCGGCTATTTCGAACGCAGCCCGGACAAGGCGCCGCGTATAGTCGGTTTGTGGGTTGGTGAGGACATCGGCCACCGGGCCTTGCTCGACGATCTTGCCGTGTTGCATGACCATGACGCGGTGACAAAGAGCGCGCACGACCTTGAGGTCGTGGCTGATGAAGAGGTACGACAAGCCCTTTTCGTCCTGCAGCTTGCGCAGCAGGTCGATGATCTGGGCCTGAACGGACAGGTCCAGCGCAGAAGTGGGCTCATCAAGAAGAATGAACTCGGGCTCAAGGGCGATGGCCCGGGCAATGGCGATGCGCTGGCGCTGGCCGCCCGAGAATTCATGGGGAAAACGGTTGAGGATCGTGTCCGGCATGCCGGCATCCCGCAGCGCCTGTCGTACGCGATCGCCGCGCTCGGCGCGGTTGGCGCCGATATTGTTGACGATCAGGCCTTCCTCGATGATCTGACGGATCGACATGCGTGGATTGAGCGATGCGAACGGGTCCTGGAACACGATCTGCATGCGCGAGCGCAGGGGGCGCATGGCTTGGCGGTCCTTGGTGTCGATGCGCTCGCCATCAAACAAGATCTGCCCGCCCTGGTTACCGATCAACCGGATCAATGCCTGACCGAAGGTCGTCTTGCCCGAGCCGGATTCCCCGACAATGCCGAGGGTTTCGTGGCGCATCAGCCTAATGTCGAGACTGTCGACGGCCTTGAGCTCGAAGAAGTCGGGCTTGAAAAAGGTGCCGCGCTTGAGCGTAAAGCTGACCTTGACGTCCTTGCCCTCTAGCACCGTTTCATGCGCGCCTTCTGCCAGGGGCAGGGCCGTGCCCTTGGGTTCGGACGCCAGGAGGTGCTTGGTGTAGGGATGCTGGGGGTTGGTGAACAGGGCTTCGGTTGCGTTGTGCTCCTGCACCCGCCCGTTTTGCATCACATAAACATATTCGCTGAACTGTCGCACCACGGTCAGGTCATGGGTGATCAGGATCACCGCCATCCCGTACTTGTCCTTGAGATCCTTGATGAGGTTGAGGATCTGGGCTTGCACCGTTACGTCGAGCGCCGTAGTCGGCTCGTCGGCGATGAGGACGTCCGGGCGGTTGGCGAGCGCCATGGCGATCATCACGCGCTGGCGCTGCCCGCCAGATAGCTGGTGTGGATAGTTATTGAGCCGTGCCTTGGGCTCAGGGATCTGCACTTCGGCAAGGAGCGCCTCGGCCTTTGCCATTGCCTCCTTGGTGCTCATCCTATTGTGCAGCTGGATGATTTCGCAGATCTGCTGGCCCACCGTATAGACCGGGTTCAGCGAACTCATCGGCTCCTGGAAGATCATGGCGATGTCGTTGCCGCGCAGCTTGCGCATATCGCGATCGCTCATGGAAACGATGTTCTTGCCGCTCAGCGTAATCTGCGTCTTGGGTAGGATGGTTGCCCGCTTGGTCAGGAGCTTCATCAGCGTTCGGGCGGTCACGGATTTACCCGACCCGCTTTCGCCGACTAGCGCAATGGTCTCGCCCTTGTGCAATTGGAACGACACATCGCGCACCGCATTGACCACCCCGCCTTCGACGCGGAAATCCACCCCGATATTGCGGGCATCTAGGATCAGTTCGCGTTCATGGCTGCCCATATCGTGGCGATTGTCGGAGACTGGCGTATAGCTTGCTTGGCTCATCTGCCGGCTCCTCAATAGGGGTCGATCGCATCGCGCAGCCCATCGCCGAGCGCGTTGAAGGCAAAGACAGTGATCAAGACGAACACCACGGGCGAGAGGATCCACGGATAGGAGCCGATCACCGAAAACGTGCCGGTATCCTGCAGCATCAGGCCCCAGGAAATCAGTGGTGGCTTCACTGCAAAGCCAAGGAAACCAAGGAAGCTTTCCAGCAGCACAACGCTCGGGATGGCCAGCGTCACCGCCACGATGATGTGGCTGAGCACGTTTGGCAGGATGTGACGGGTAATAATGCGGCTGTCGCTGGCGCCCACCGCAATGGCAGCACGGACATAGTCGATGCGGGCAAGGGACAGCGTCTTGCTGCGCACTTCGCGGCTTAGCTGCGCCCAGCCCAGAACCGCCATGACGAAGATCACGAAGGTGAGGAACACATTGGATGGTGCCGTCACCGGAATGAGCGAGGTCAGTGCGAGGTAGAGCGGCAGTTGCGGGAAGGCGAGCACGAAATCCACGAACCGCTGCACCCAGCTGTCGAACCGTCCGCCGATATAGCCCGAGGTGATGCCCACAAGGGTGCCGACGATCGTGGTCAGCGTCACCACGGCCAGCGCAATCATCAGCGATATGCGGGAGCCGACGATACCGCGCGAGAGAATATCGCGGCCGAACTTGTCCGTGCCCAGCAGCTGGAGCGGGCGCCCGTCGGTGGAGCCGAAGAAGTGGATGTTGGACGGAATGAGCCACAGGAACTTGTAGGCGTAGCCCTCGACAAAGAAGCCCGTCGGTGTCGGATTGTCCTTGATGAGCCCGGTCAGGGGCTGGAACGTGACGGGATCGAACTCGCCCGTTTCACCGATGGGATAGACATAGGGCAGGAGGCTGAAATTGCCGGCCGGGTCTTCGAAGGCGATCACATCCGGCGGGGCAAACGGCAGGTTGGCCTGCTTGGGATCCATGGGAGCGAAGAAATCGGCGAAGATCGACACCACCAGCATGAGGGTAACGAGGATCAACCCGACCATGCCCATGGGCGAGCGCTTGAACCGGCGCCAGACCAGGGTCGCATAGCCTTCATTGCCGCTGCCAAAACGCGTCACGGCGGGGCTGGTGTCCGCTTCTTCGGCCGGGGTCGCAGCCGGGCCGCCGGCAACATCGGTGGGCAGGGGAATGGACGAGCGGGTGTCGATATGAGTCATTCGCCGCCTCCCAGACGCACGCGCGGATCAAGCGCCACCAGCAGCACGTCGGATATGATGTTGCCGATGATCAGGGTGGCGGCGAGCACCAGCATGAAGGTGGCGGTGACATAAACGTCGCCCACGCCCATCGAGCCCACAATGGCAGGGCCGACGGTGGCGAGGCCAAAAACAATGGCCACCTCGATCTCGCCTGTCAGCATATAGGGCAGCACCACGCCCTGGTAGGCGACAAGCGGATGGAGGGCATTGGGCACGGCGTGCTTCATGATCACGGCGCCTTCCGGCAGCCCCTTGGCGCGTGCAGTCTCCACATATTGGGAGTTGAGCACATCCAGCAGATTGGCGCGCATGACGCGCATGTTGTAGGCCAGCCCGCCAAAGGTCGCGATGAAGATCACCGGCCAGATATGGGTGAGGAGATTGACGAACTTGTCCCAGGACCATGGCGCGCCGCCATAGCGGGCGGAAAAGAACATGCCCACTTCCGAAACGTTGAGCCGGAAAACGAGGAAGTAAAGGATGATGATCGCGAGGAGAAAGCGCGGGATCGTCATGCCCAGGAAAGAGATGATGCCCAGGCCGGTATCGATCCAGGAATACTGGCGGGTGGCGGCCACGATGCCGAGCCCGATGCCGAGCAGCGACGCCAGCAGGTGGCACACCAGAGCCAGGGCAATGGTGGCGGGCAGGCGCTCGGCGATGACCTGGCCGACTTCCTTGTTGTAGTAGAAGGAATGGCCGAAATCGAAGCGTGTGACGATGCCCGTAATCCAGCGGAAGTACTGCACGATCATGGGATCGTTGAGGCCGTTGGCTTCGCGATAAAGATTGGCTTGAATTTCGGCCTGTTCCGGGGTGGCGCCGCCCTGGTTCACGGCCATAGCGCGGATGTAGTCGCCATAGTCGCCGGGAGGGGCCTGGATGATCGCAAAGGTGACGATGCTGAGCAAAAACAGCAGCGGGATCGCACCTAGTATGCGCAAGGACAGAAATCGAAGCATGGCCGCCTCTTGAAAGTTCGAAAGAGCGCCCCTCACCTAAGCCCTTGCCGCTCAAGGGCTGGGGTGAGGGGCGGATGCCGGCGGAGTAGCCCCCGCCGACGTTTGCTTGATTACACCGGACCGGCGCCGCCAGGTTCACCCGGCAGAGTCTCGGGGTGCAGCTCATAATCGCCCTGCTGATCAGCAGGAACAAACAGGCGCTCGCGCATCACGCTGTCTTCAGCCCAGTTGAACTGGAAGATCGGCGCACCGGCAGGAATGTTGGCGAAGCGCTTGTTGATGATCAGCGCACCCGGATACTGGGTGAGGCCCACCGAATACACGTTCTCGGTGAAGAGCTTCTGGTACTGCTTCATCAGTTCGGCACGTTCAGTGGCGTCGCTCGAGGCGATGAACTTGTTCACCACATCGACCATTTCCTGCTCGAACGGCAGCAGATCGACCGTGCCGTCAGTTCCTGCCTTGTGGAACGTGTGGGTGCGTGGGCCAACCGGGGCAAGGGCGGTAGTGCCCTGAACCACGGCGACCATTTCCGAACCCTGGCGTTCCACACCCCAGTCGAACTGGCCGGATTGGGCAAGGTCGTCACGCGCCGTGCCGGTCTGGAAATTGGCGATGACGCGGATGCCGAGCGGCTCCATCATGGCAATCACGCCTTCGGCAAGGTTGGTGTCCGTGCCGTAGTCCGTGTTGGCCAGGAGGGTGATCTCGACATCTGCACCACCAGCCTTGTCGGCCGGGAAGTTGCGGATGCCATTACCGTCCGTGTCGGTCAGCCCCAAACCGTCGAGCAGCGCATTGGCGGCTTCGAGGTTATAGGGATAATAGACGGTGGACGCCTTGTCGTAATAGGTCGTGCCGGCATAAAGGCCGCCGGGGTAGATAGCCGTGAACGGACCACGCACCAGAGACTCGCCAAGGCGCTGGCGGTCGATGGCAATCGACACGGCCTTGCGGAAATCAAGCTCGCGATTGAGTTCACGCACGGCCTGGGCGCGGGCATCGGGTTCACCCCAGCCATTGCCAGAGAGGTTCATGCGCAGTGCGTAACCGATGGTGCGAGCACCAAACTGCAGGCGGGCCGGCGCGCTTTCCTCGGCGGAGCGCCTGAGCGATTCCACGAAACCTTCAGCCTGCTCAAGGTTGGCGAAGTCGCCCGAGCCTGCAACAGCCTGAACGTCGCGGTCAGCCCAGGTCGAGAGGCGATAGTGCATTTCGTTCAGGTAGGGCAGCTGGTTGCCGTTCTCGTCGACCTTCCAGTAGTAGGGATTGCGGCGCATGACGATGATGTCGTCAGCCCGATATTCCACCGGCACCCAGGCACCCATGACGGGCATGTTCAGGAACTCGGGCGGGAAGGCGTTCTTGTACTCGTCGTAGGTATTATCGGGATTGTACTTGGGGTGCTGGGGCTTGAGGATGTGGCTCGGGCCCGGGCAGAAGGAATCGTAGGCCATTGCGTAGAGGTATTGCGTCGGCCGGACTTCCTTGAAGGTCCACTTGATCGTGTACTGATCGATTGCTTCGAGCGTCGTGCCAACGCCGAAGCGCTCCGGCGTACCTGTTCCGGATGGGACAGCGCTGATGTTGGGATCGTTGACGTGGTCTTCCCAGTAGAACATCAGGTCTTCAGTGTCGAAGGGATCGCCGTCGGACCACTTGGCGCCTTCGATCAGGTGCATGGTCAGCTCGTGGCCATCCTCGGACCATTCCCAGCTCTTGGCCAGGTTCGGCAGTGGCTCAAGCTCTTCGGCCTTGATCTGGAACAGTGGACCCGTGCGCGTGAGGCACTCGGAAAGCCCAATATCAATGCCGCCCCAGCCTTGCGACTGGCCAGCGATATAGTTCCAGCCTTCAGGCCGGCCGCCGATCACATGGCGCATGGTGTCGCCATAAACGCCTATGCCGTCGGGCATGTTACCGGTCTTGAAAACCAGCGGTTCCTTGGGCAGGCGCTCGGCAACCGGGGGCAGGGTGCCCGCGTCGACATATTTGGACGTTACCCACTCGGGCTCGTGATATTCGGGTAGCGCCTTGTATTCTTGCATGTCGCCAACGCTGACGAACACCGGTTCGCTCTGGGCGGCAAATTCCGGCGGATCCGGAAGCTCACCCGTCAATTCCTGGGCCGGAATCGCCAGCTGCGATACACCCAGCATCAAGCCTGCCCCGCCAAGGGCAATTGCGTGCTTTTTCATATAACCTCCCATAGCAGCGGGACGGCTGAACGCCGCGGACCGGATACTCCCTTCCAGCCTTGCTCCGTGCTGACAGGGGAAATGGTAGTCCTTGCCATGCGGCAAACAATCCGGAATGGTAGAGACTTATTTCGGATTTCTAAGAAGCAGGCGAATAAGTATGATTGAAGCGGCGAGCCCCCGAACAGTGTCGCGGCGTGGCATGGCACCCAAGCCCACACCAAGGCCCGACCGCAGCTTCTACTCGTCCGGCAAAGCGTTTGGGCGGTTCGGCATTCGCTCCTTCCCGCCCCAGATCATGCCAAGGCCCCATAGCCACGGCCATATTGAGTTCAACTGGCTGACGCGCGGGAGCATGGATTACCAGTTCGACGGTGGTCCCTGCACGATCGGGCAGAATCGGTTGGTGGCGTTCTGGGCCGGTATTCCGCACCAGACAGTGGGGCTGCACAACACCAGCGACGCTCGGCAGATCAACATCTACCTGCCCATGGATGCGTTCCTTGAAATGCCCCAGCTCGGCCGGCTCACCGAAACCCTTATGGGCGGCGGAGTCATCCAGCTCACCCCGGAGTGCATCGGCCTCGAAACGCTGGAGCGCTGGCATCAGGACTATCGCAGCGGCAACTCGCTGCGCACGGACATCGTGCGAACCGAAATCGGAACCATGTTCCGGCGGGCGGCAATCACCGGCTGGGACGAGGTGCTGCCGGCCTGGGTAGAGCAGGGGACGGGACCAAGGACCCGCACGGGTTCACCAGTGCGCTATGTGGTGCGCATGGTGCGCCATATCGTGGAGAACATCTCCGATCCGCTGAGCGCCGAAAGCATTGCTGACGTCGTGGGCCTTCACCCCAACTACGCTACCAACCTCTTCACCAAGGTGATGCACATTCCAGTCCAGAAGTTCGTGGTCCGCATGCGCCTCATCCGCGCGCGTTCCCTCCTGTTCGACGGCAGCCTTTCCATCGCCAATGTGGCCTTTCAATCCGGCTTCGTCAGCCAGACCCAGTTCTACGAACATTTCCGCAAGGCTTATGGCATGACGCCCAGCCAGATGCGGAAGGATACAATCGAAGGGTAATGGGGTTGCGGCACGGGTTTGCTTAACCCACGCTCTCATTTCGGCCTTGACCCGGGTTACATCCCGAGATCGTGCCATAGCCGCGAGGTGATCAGGGCGAACCCAAGTGCGTGGTGAGTACCGTCCTGGAAAATCCCCAAACCGTCACCCTCGGGCTTGACCCGAGGGCTCTGCACTTTATCAAAGTTCGACAAGTAAAGTGCCCTTGGGTCAAGGCAAAGGGTGACGATTGTAGGTATTACCGAGATATCGCCAAACACTCGATGTCATCCCGGGCTTGACCCGGGATCCATCCCGGCTTCGTGCCACAACCGCGAGGTGATCGGACAAACGACCTTGCGGCAAGACGGCCATCTCGGGATTGGCCCCGGCTCAAGGCCGGAGTGACATCGAGTTTATGAAGCGAGTGTGCTCAACCTCATGGTTCGACAAGTTCACCATGAAGCCTCAAGTGGCCGCCGACGCTAGGTGTTAAACTTGAACAGCATCACGTCGCCGTCCTTGACGACGTATTCCTTGCCTTCGTCCCGCGCCTTGCCGGCTTCCTTGGCCGGAACTTCACCACCCAGCGTCACGAAGTCATCGTAACCAATCGTCTGGGCACGGATGAAGCCGCGTTCGAAATCGGAGTGGATGACGCCGGCGGCAGCGGGCGCCTTGTCGCCCTTGTGGATAGTCCAGGCGCGCGTTTCCTTGGGGCCGACGGTGAAATAGGTCTGCAGGCCCAGAAGGTCATAAGCTTCCCGGATCAGCCGGTTCAGGCCTGGCTCATGCAGGCCCAGCGACTCCAGATATTCGGCTTGTTCCTCGTCGGGCAACTGGGCCAGCTGCGATTCGATCTCCGCCGAGATGATGACGACGCCGGCGCCATTGGCATGAGCATAGTCTTCGACGGCCTTGCTCATGGCATTGCCGCTTTCAGCCGAACCCTCATCCACGTTGCACACATAGAGCACAGGCTTGCTGGTCAGGAGCTGCAGTTCCTGGAAGGCTTTTTCTTCCTCGGCGGAGCGTTCCACAAAGCGGGCTGACTTGCCTTCGCGCAGCAGCACCAGCGCGCGATCGATCAAGTCCAGCGTCAGCTTGGCATCCTTGTCGTTGCCCTTGGCTTTTTTCTCGACACCAGCGCGGCGCTTCTCAAGGCTTTCCAGGTCAGCCAGCATCAATTCCGTTTCTACCACTTCGGCGTCGGCCAGCGGGTCCACCTTGTTGGCGACGTGGATGATGTTGCTGTCCTCAAAGCACCGCAGCACATAGGCGATCGCATCGCACTCGCGAATATTGGCCAGGAACTGGTTGCCCAGCCCTTCGCCTTTGGACGCGCCTTTCACGAGACCCGCAATATCCACAAAGCTCATGCGGGCAGGCAGAACGTTGACCGACTTGCCAATCGCGGCGAGCTTTTGCAGGCGCGCATCGGGCACGGGCACGTCGCCCACATTGGGCTCGATGGTGCAGAACGGAAAATTGGCGGCGGCTGCCGCGGCGGTGCGTGTCAACGCGTTGAAAAGGGTCGACTTGCCAACATTGGGCAGGCCGACAATGCCCATCTTAAAACCCATGGGGAACTCCCAAAAACTGTTGGCCTCCACTTGGTTCGGATAGGCTGGGTTGTCAATGCACACCAGCGCAGTCGAGCCAAGCAGGCTTGGGTGGAAAGTGAACTATTCGCTGCGAAAGAGCTTCTTGAGCATATCGGCCATGGGGCCACTTTCGGGTACTTTAGCGGCCGGTGCAGCGGTGCGCGCCTGGCGAATATGGCTCTGCGCCTTAGGTGCCGGCTTATCAGCTGCAGCATCTGCGGGCTTGAGCGCCAAGGCCAGCTTGTTCATAAAGCCAGCATCATCGCCCTTGAGCAGCAAGGGAACATGTTTGCCGATCCCCTCAAGCAGCGGCTCGAGCCAGCTCTGCTCTGCCTTGGCGAAATCGCCCAGCACGTGGGGCGTGACGAACTCCTTGCCAGGGTGGCCGATGCCCAGGCGCACGCGCTTGTAGTCTAGCCCGATCTGCGGATCGATGGAGCGCAAACCATTGTGCCCGCCATTGCCGCCGCCGACCTTTACCCGCACCTTGCCAGGCGCCAGATCGAGTTCGTCATAGAAAACGATGATGTCGGCCGGCTCGATCTTGAAGAACTTGGCGGCTTGCTGAACGCTGTCGCCCGAGCGGTTCATGAAGGTCTGCGGCTTGAGCAGCAAGACTTTCTCCCCCCCGATGCTGCCTTCCGCCAGGAGACCGGCATGCTTGGAGCGGAACTGGCTGATGCCATGCTCACGCGCGATGGCATCAATGGCCATGAACCCGATATTGTGGCGGTTACCTTCATATTGGTTGCCCGGATTGCCCAGGCCTACAAGCAGCTTCATTCACCCACTCCAAACGAAAGAGGCGACCCGGAGGTCGCCTCGATGTTCTTGCCAGGCTTGAGCCCGATTACTCGGCCTCGGCTTCGCCTGCAGCAGCTTCATCCTCGGCGCCAGAGGACTTGAGCGCCGACGGAGCGACGATGGTCGCGATCGTCACGTCTTCTTCGTGGCTGTGGTCGGTTGCACCGGCCGGCAGCTTGACGTTGGAGATGTGGATGGTGTCGCCAATATCAAGGCCGGTGAGGTCAACGGTGACTTCCTCGGGGATATTGTCGGCGCCAACAGTCAGGTCCAGCGTGTGGTGCACGATGTTGAGCGTACCACCGCGCTTGAGGCCGGGGCTTGCGTCTTCGTTGATGAAGTTCACATGCACCTGGACGTTGATCTTGGCGCCCTTGCCCACGCGCAGGAAATCGACGTGGATGGGGAAGTCCTTGACCGGATCAAGCTGGTAGTCGCGCGGAATCACGCGGTGCTTGGTGCCGTCCACATCGAGCTCGATGATGTGGCTCAGAAAACCGCCAGCATAGATGTGCTTGTGCGCATCCTTGTAGGCGAGGGCGATGGTGACGGGGGGCTGCTTGTCACCGTAAATAACTGCGGGAACGAGTCCCTGACGACGCATTTCGCGAGCGGCCCCCTTGCCCACTCCCTCACGCGCCTGTGCCTTGAGCACCTTGGTTTCAGCCATGGAAATATCCATTCTGGGTTGGTGTATGGCGTCATCACAACGGCATACGCGCCCGTCCTCCAGGGGTGACGAGCGCTTCATGCGGGCGGCTATAGCCCAAAGGGGCCGCGCCGGCAAGCCAATGGTGCGAAAGGCTTAGTCGAAAAGGCTCGAAACGCTCTGCTCGCTGGCCGTGCGGGCAATGGCCTCACCGATCAGCGGGGCAATGGGAATGCGGCGGATGTTCTGCGCATCGCGCTGGGCCTGCGTTTCCTCGATGGAATCGGTGATCACCAATTCCTTGAGCTTGCTCGATCCGATGCGCTCGGACGCGCCTTCGGACAGAACGCCGTGCGTGATATAGGCCGATACTTCCTTGGCGCCCGCCTTGAGCAGGGCTTCGGCGGCATTGATCAGCGTGCCGCCGCTATCGACGATGTCGTCGATCAAAAGACAGCTCTTACCCGACACATCGCCGATGATGTTCATGACTTCCGATACGCCAGCGCGCGGGCGACGCTTATCAACGATCGCCAGGTCCGCCCCGATGCGCTGGGCAATGGCACGGGCTCGCGCCACGCCGCCCACGTCGGGGGACACAATCATCATGCTGTTGGTGTCGTAATGTTCCTCGATATCGCGCGTCATCACGGGCGCGGAATAAAGGTTATCTGTCGGGATATCGAAGAAGCCCTGGATCTGAGCGGCATGCAGATCGAGCGTGATCACGCGGTTTACGCCGGCACCCGCAATCAGATTGGCTACCAGCTTGGCCGAAATCGGCGTGCGCCCTGCGGCCCGGCGATCCTGCCGGGCATAGCCGAAATAGGGAAGAACGGCGGTGATCCGGCGAGCCGACGAGCGGCGCAGCGCATCGGTCAGGATCAGCAATTCCATCAAATTGTCATTGGCGGGAAAGCTGGTCGACTGCAGCACGAAAACGTCTTCGCCGCGGACGTTCTCATGGATCTCGACATAGATTTCCTTGTCGGCGAACCGCTTGACCGTACAATCTGTCAGGGGAAGCTCAAGATAGCTGGCAATAGACTGGGCAAGGGCACGGTTGGAGTTGCCGGTCACCAGCTTCATGGATGCGGATCCTGTCTTAACGGGCCGGCAGGGAGAAGGCGGCCATCCAGTGCGGCTTGTTTAGCCCGCGCCGTTGCAACTCGCAACGCATCTAACGTCTAACGCTTAAAGAATCACGTGAGGCCGATGATGGCGATCTGCCGACCGGTCCGTGTGCCCTGGTGCGTCGCATAGCGGTGGGAGAAGTAGCGCTCCGGTTCGCCATAGGTGCAGCCGCCAACTTTCTCGATTGTCCCCACGCCGCTTTTGCCTAATTGCGTCTCGACAAAGCCGGGCAGGTCGAAATGGGTCTTCTTGCCTTCAGGCACAAAGAAGTGCTGCTCGCCATCGGGCTGCAGAGCCAAGAATTCGGCCTTGAACTGGTCACCGACCTCGTAGCTGACGCCTGAAATGGTCGGCCCGATGGCGGCGATGATGTTGTCCGGCCGTGCGCCCAGCGCCACCATGGCCTCGACCGTCGCTCCGCAGATGCCATCGACAGCGCCGCGCCACCCGGCATGGGCCGCCCCGATGACCCCCGCGTCCGGATCGGCAAGAAGAATGGGCGTGCAATCCGCCGTGAGGATGCCGAGCGCCAGTGCCGGCAGTCGCGTCACCATGGCATCCGCCTCCACCGGCACGTTATTGTCCGGGTACTGCTCAAGCGTGCGCACTTGGGCGGAATGCACCTGCTTGAGGAGGTAGAGATTCTTGCGCAAGAACCCGAGCGCCTGCGCGGCGCCTGTCCGGTTGGCCTCAACCAGGTGCGGCTTGTCGCCAACCACGATCGACATGTTGTTGCTGGCAAACTCCCCTTCGGAATAGCCACCTTGCCGGCCGAAGAAGCCATGGCGCAGGGCAGGGATTGCTTGAAGAGAGTGGCTTTGCTCGAAAAGCGGGATCATGCGCTAAATCCTGGAGGAACAAGGCCAGGGCTGGCGGCACAGAAGACCTTGAACAATTCGCCCATCTGCGTTGGTTGAACCAAGCGATCCCGAGCCGATCTGATGCTGTCGGCCAGCTGCGGATTGGCTCCGCTGAGTGCCTGGGTCCTTTCGTTGATCCCCATGCGCACGAGCCAATCGCCTTGCGTCGCGAGGGGCTGTACGGCTAAGCCGGCATTCCCCGCCACGCTGCCCAACGCTTCGAAATCCACATGCGCCGAGAGATCGGCCGCGCCCGGTTCGGCCAGCACATCGGCATATCTGTGGGCCCGTACGGCCTGCAGCGTTTCCCCCGTCTGGCTTTGCTCATAGCCATAATCGATCGCAAGGATCGCTCCGCCCTGCGCCGATGCGATCCGCGCCAGGCGCGACATCACCTCCCCATTGGCAAAGCCGACCTCGAACACAGAGTGTTCGGGCGCCTTGGCCACGCGCTCCGGCATGGAGGTGATCGGAACGGGCGTCGGGTTGAGCCCGAACTGCCGCTTGCCATCGCTCAGCCCCACCATGCGCTCGTGCCACCCTTCCTTGCCGCGGACGAATTGCCGGATGGGGAGGGCGTCGAAAAACTCGTTGGCAATCACTAGGAGCGGACCGGGCCCGACCTTTTCGAAGCTGTCCACCCACTTGGCGCCATAAGCCTCCAGCCGGGTGTGCTGTTCGGCGACAAGCGCCGGGTTGGTCTCGAACAGGCGAAGGTCCAGTGCGTCGCGAAAACCCTCCGCCTGGCAAGCCACGCGCAGCATGTCGGCCATCAGCGTGCCGCGGCCGGGCCCCAGCTCAAGAAGTGTAAATTCCTTGGGACTCCCCATCTGCTGCCAGATGCTCACAAAGAAAAAGCCGATCAGCTCGCCGAACATCTGGGAAATTTCCGGCGCCGTGATGAAGTCCCCTCTGGCGCCCAGCGGGTCAGCATTCTTGTAGTAGCCCTTGGTCGGATGGGTGAGGCACAATCCCATATAGGTCGCGATCGACATCGGACCCGTGGTGCGGATTTGCATGTCGATGAGTTCGGGAAGGCTTGGCGAGGTTTGGCTCATCGATCAGGCTCGCAAGGGGGATTGCTTGCGGGTGCCGGCATAGCCGACAAGCGCCAGCCCGCCCACTACTAGTGGCAGGCTGAGCACCATGCCCATGGTCAGCCAGCCGCCATACAGATAGCCGATCTGCGCATCGGGCAGCCGCACGAACTCTACGGCAATGCGCGACAAGCCATAGCCGATCCCGAAGATTCCAGCTGCCATGCCGGGCCGGCGCAGCGCGTAAAAGACGTGCGTGAAGAGCCGAACGACCAGGAACAGCACAAGTCCTTCCAGCACCGCCTCATAGAGCTGGCTGGGATGCCGCGGCACCTGCAGGGGGTCGGTAGGGAACACGACGCCCCAGGGCAGGGTGGTTGGTGCGCCATAGAGCTCTGCATTGATGTAGTTGGCGATGCGCACCAAAAAGATGCCGATGGTAGACACCGAGGCAATCAGGTCCAGGCCGCTGAGCCAATTGCCGCCATGCCTGCGGGTGAAGAGGATAACGGCCAGCATCAGCCCCAGCATGCCGCCATGATAGGACATGCCGCCATCGAGCGTGTTGATGATCTCGACCGGATTGGCGAGGTAATAAGGGAGGTTATAGAACAGGACGTAGCCGATGCGGCCGCCAATGACGATGGCCAGCATGGTCCAAAACGCAAAGTCCCAGATGTCCTTGGCCGGAAAAGGCGGCTGGCCACGATGCCACAGCCGCGAATTGGCGAGCAGCATATAGCCATAAACAGCGCCCAGCCCGACGCCAAACAGATAGCCGAGGGCATACCAGCGCACTGCAAAGGGCCCTATAGCAAAGGCGACGGGATCGATGTCGGGAAAGTTCAAGACCGGCTCCTGCGGCAATCGGGCGGACCATTGCCGCTTCCGCCTCTCTGGTCAAGTCGACACCCATGCCTTAAGTATCAAGGCCGAAGCTGCATCCCGAAGGAATAAAGTCATGAACCAGAACAATCGGATTTTCGACGGCTTGGGACGCGTGATCAACGAGGCCGCGGGTGTGGCCGACGGTGTCCGGCGCGAAGTCGAGACAGTAGTCAAGTCGCAAGCCAACCGGTTCGTGTCAGACATGGACCTCGTCAAGCGCGAAGATTTCGACGCCCTGCGCGAACTGGTCCAGGTTCAAGGCGAAGAAATCGACGCCCTCCGCAAGGAACTCGCCGCCCTCAAGGGCGCTGCCGATACGATCTGAGCTTTGGTCTGTCGAATGTATTCGGCCGTTGGTTTGCTGACCGGCAAGGGGGATGAGAGTGCAGGGGCAGGGGCAAAGGTGGGTTGAGCGATCCACTGCTCAACCGCACCAGATATCACACTCCAACTACCGCCCTTCCACTGCCCGTCACCCTCGGGCTTGACCCGAGAGCCTGCCCTCGGACTTGATCCGAGGGACTCTGCACTTCAACTGGGCGCCGCGAGTACAGTGCCCTTGGGTCAAGCCCAAAGGTGACGATCGAGGATGTGGGCAAGATGGCGCCCTACCCACGATGTCATCCCGGCCTTGAGCCGGGACCCATCTCGATATTGTGCCCCAGCCGCAAGGTACTTGGTGCGGTCCACCACATACCGCACTAAGCATCGCCTTCGATAGAGTGCCCTCCCACTGCACGTCACCCTCGGGCTTGACCCGAGGGCTCTTCACTTAGCCAAGCATTCCACTAGTGAAGTGCCCTTGGGTCAAGCCCAAGGGTGACGATCGGGGGAAGGGCAATGGCGCCCCACCACGATGTCATCCCGGGCTCGACCCGGGATCCATCTCGAGATCTCTCCCCATCCGCAAGGTGGCCCGAACGAACCACTGTTAGCCGCTGAGCCATCTCAGGATGGATCCCGGCTCAAGGCCGGGATGATTCGCGTATGTTGCACCCCTTGTGCACTTTCTCCCCCAGCCCTCCACCCGTGCCATTCTCCCCCCATCGCCCACGCAGAGCCCAGTCATGACGAGTGATGCGCGCGGGGACAGCTGGAGGAGCAGGGGTCGCCCTGCTTGTGCAAGATCACGGCAGCCGCACCTGAAACACTGGTGTCGCCTGAACCGCCTTGCGACAAGACCCAGCGTGGTGGCGAGGCCCATGCCTCAACACACCAAATCTTTTCACGAGGCAGCGGCCTCGCCACCATTGCTCACCACATCACCGCACCCGAGGCGGCGCTTCCGCACGTCTTTAGCGAGCATTAGCACTCTGTTAACTATTTGGGATTGATCATCTTCCACAGAAGATTACCGTCCTGTGACTGCGTTGCGTCCCCTGAATCAGCGAAGGGGTGTAGGGTCAAACGATAAGGACGATTCGTAAGCCCTTTGTGCGTGCGCCCCAGTTCCCCCGAGTACCCATGATTGCCGGCCCATGTGGCCGGGCTAAACAATAATCGCGTTGTCAGGACGGAAGCCGTCAATGTCACTTCTTCAAGTCGAGCCCGATCGGATTGTCCATCCGGTGGACATCATCGAGAACATCGCCTCGATCAATGACTGGACCTTCGAGCGGCAGGATGCCGACGAGATTTCCATTTCCGTGCGCGGCGGCTGGAGCGATTACCACGTTTCCTTCAACTGGATGGAAGACCTGGAAAGCCTCCACATCGCATCGGCTTTTGATCTTCGCGTGCCGGAAGGCCGGCGCAACGAGGTCAAGCATCTGATCTCCTTGATCAACGAACAGCTCTGGATCGGCCATTTCGATATCTGGAACAAGGAAGGCGTGGTGCTGTTCCGCAATTCGCACCTCCTGACCGGCGGCGCTGATGTATCGCCGCAACAATGCGAGGCACTGCTGCGCTCGGCCACCGATAGCTGCGATCTTTATTACCAGGCCTTCCAGTTCGTCGTATGGGCGGGCAAGACAGCGGCCGATGCCTTGAGCCATGTCATGTTTGAAACGGTGGGCGAGGCGTGAGTGCTTCCTTGCGCAACATCGGGCCGGTCATGCTCATTGGCGCCGGCAAGATGGGCGTGGCGTTGGCGCGCGGCTGGCTTGACGCTGGGCTGCCGCCCAACAATCTCTTGCTCGTTGATCCAGCCCCCGGTCCCGCAGCAAAGGACCTGGCTGATGATTATGGCCTGACGCTCAACAACGAAGCTTTTGGCCTACAGCCCAATGTGCTCGTGCTCGCGGTCAAGCCGCAGAGCATGGACGAGGTGCTCACGACCCTGGCGCCGGTAATCGGGCCAAACACGCTCGTGCTGTCTATTGCTGCAGGGATCGACATTGCCCGGCTGTCTCGCGGTCTGGGCATGGGCCGGGTCGTGCGCACCATGCCTAATACGCCGGCACAGGTTGGCAAGGGGATAACGGGTGCGGTCGCTGGTCCCGAGGTCAGTTCGGAGGATCGCGCCACGGCTACAGCGCTTCTCGAAGCCGCAGGGCCAGTTGTCTGGTTCGATGAAGAAGACCAGCTCGACGTGGTTACGGCTATTTCGGGTTCAGGGCCGGCCTACGTCTTCCACTTGGTGGAGGTATTGGCGGCTGCAGCCAAGAAAATGGGTCTTCCAGACGCCACGGCCGATCTGCTAGCCCGTCAAACGGTGATCGGCTCGGCCGCCTTGCTCGATGTCGACCCTGCCTCGCCCGCGGTTCTCCGGCAGAACGTGACCTCGCCCAATGGTACGACTGCTGCGGGCCTTGCCGTGCTAATGGAGGGTCTGACGCCATTAATCGAACAGACCACCGAAGCCGCTCGCCGGCGCAGCGAGGAACTCGGTCGCTCCTGAGCACGCATCGCAAATAAAGAAGGCGCATCCCTCCCTGGACGCGCCCCTCGTGATCGTTCGTAGGTGGTAAAGCTCAGCTCGCCACGAGATTGTCGGCGGCGGACTTTCCGGTCCGCTTATCCTTGACGATCTCGTAGTTCACCTTCTGCCCCTCGTCCAGGCCATTCAGGCCCGAGCGCTGGACGGCGGAAATGTGTACAAACACATCTGCCCCACCTTCGTCAGGTTGAATGAAGCCATAGCCCTTTTGGCCGTTGAACCACTTTACGGTGCCAGTTGCCATGATGCGCGTTCCCTCGTGCAGTCTGCTGTAGGCGATCCTGGTCCCAATTGACCAAGACAGTATTAATCGAAATATCGTTTTGTGACGTCAGCAGAGGCGAATGAAAGTTCGCATTGTCAGATCAGTCGGCCGCAATATTCGATCGGTGGAGTTTAGCGACAAAGAAAACGCCGTTCAATATGTGTTTACTTGTAGCTTGCAAGCTGAGGCCTAGCTCTTGTTATCTAACGTTTTTCGTTCCGCCGCAGAGCCTTGCGCACCGTCGCGGCACCAATGAAGCAGGTGCTTGCAATCTGGAGCATTTTGCGCGACACCGCCCCGCCGGACAAACCGCTCCGGTTACCTCCGAGATCATTCCGTCTTGAGCAAGACGTTTCATTCTTCAGGCGACGTAGTAGCCGACCGGCGCGTGAGCTATGCCAGGATGCTGGCTGAGTCCGCGGATTTCGCTGCCGCGGCCGACCTCGTCAGCCAAGCCCTCGAGCTGGCACCGAATTGGGCAGCAGGCTGGGACCTGCTCGGCAGCTACCATGAGAAGTCGGGCAATTTGTCGAGCGCCATATCCGCATGGAGACAGCTCGAAGCATTGGATGACGAGGGTATTTTCGGCGCCCGGCTCAAGCTTGCCGTCCATGGAGCTGGCGCAGCCGGAGAGGGGACTGCCGTCAGCTATGTCGAGGCGTTGTTCGACCAGTATGCGCCCCGGTTTGAAAACGCCCTAGTCGACAAGCTGGAGTACCGGGTTCCGAACCTCCTCGATACGCTGATCGGGGCAGTGATGGCCGAGACTGGCGTAGCCCGGTTCGATCGGGCGCTCGATCTCGGATGCGGCACGGGCCTCATGGGGCAATGCCTGCGGCCTAAGGTGGATTTCCTTGAGGGCATTGACCTCAGTGCCGCAATGATCGCGGAGACCGCGCGCAAAGACATATACGATCGGCTGGAGAAGGCTGAGCTGGTGCAGTTTCTTCAGGATTATCAGGGGCATGTTGACCTGGTGACGGCTGCAGATGTCTTCATCTACTGCGGAGCCCTGCCGCCGGTTCTGGCGGCGGTAACGCCTGTGCTGAAACCTGCGGGATTGCTGGCTTTTTCGCTCGAAGAGCATGATGGTGACGAGCCGGTGTTCTTGCGGCCTTCGCTTCGCTATGCGCATGGGGCTGTGGCGACCCGAAATGCGCTGATTGATGCGGGTTTAGAGGTGCTGCGGTTCGAGCGTGCGACCCTGCGGCAGGACCGCGGTGAACCTATTGCCGGCATGCTGATTGTCGCGCGCAAACCCTAAGATGAACGGATTATGAACAACATTCGCTTTGATTTCCGCTCCGATACCGTCACCAAGCCATCACCGGCCATGCGCCTTGCCATGGCAGAGGCTGATGTCGGCGATGATGTGTTTGGCGATGATCCGACCGCCAACCGGTTGGAGCAGCGTCTTGCTGGCATGCTGGGCAAGGAGGCGGCCATCTATGTTCCGTCGGGCACCCAGTCGAACCTTCTGGCGCTGATGAGTCATTGCGGGCGTGGCGATGAGTTCATCGCTGGGCAGAATGCGCATTGCTACAAGTTTGAAGGTGGTGGCGCGGCCGTGCTGGGCTCCATTCAGCCCCAGCCGATCGCGCATCAGCCGGATGGCACGATGGCGCTGGCGGATATCGAAGGCGCGATCAAGTCAGGTGATGTCCACTTTGCGACAACCCGCGTCATTGCGCTGGAAAACACGTTTGGTGGTCGCGTCCTGCCTGTCGATTACATGCATGCGGTCGCTGATATTGCCCAGCGGCATGGTTTAGGGCTGCACCTTGACGGTGCACGGGCCTTCAATGCCTGTGTTGCGTTGGGCACTGACATAAAGAGCTTTGCGGCACCGTTCGACAGCGTGTCGATTTGTCTTTCGAAAGGACTGGGCGCACCGGTTGGTTCGGTTCTGGTTGGTCGTGCCGATCTGATCGAAACAGCGCGGCGGCACCGCAAGATGCTGGGCGGTGGTTTGCGCCAGTCCGGCATTCTGGCGGCTGCTGGGCTCTATGCGCTCGAGCACAATATCGAGCGGCTGGCTGATGACCATCGCCGGGCCAAGCGCCTGGCCGAAGGGCTGGCGCAGTACAACGCGCTTTCAGTTGTTCAGCCGGATACCAACATCATCTTTGTCGAGATCGAGCCGAGCGTAGGGGATCGTTTCACCCAGTATCTGCTGGAGCAGGGCGTCGGCATCACCGGCCGCTATGGTCAGCAGCGGTGGGTCACGCACCTCGATGTCGACGATGATGCGATTGAAGGTGCGCTTGAGGTCGTCTCGACCTTTTTCCGGACGCACTAAAAAGGAAAAGGCGGGAAGTTTCCTTCCCGCCTCGGCCATTGTCATTCTGCCGCTTAGGCGGCGAAGTAGCTTTGCAGCGAGCGGACCACCAGATTGCCCTTCTGCAGGGCCACGATGCCTTCCACAGCCGCTAGCGCGCCGTCGATCGTGGTGTAGTAGGGGATCTTGCCCATCAGCGCCGTGCGCCGGATATCGCGGCTATCCGAGATCGACTTCATGCCGTCGGTGGTGTTGATCACCAGCTGCACGCCGCCATTCTTCATGGAGTCAACGATATGCGGCCGGCCCTCGAGCACCTTGTTGATCTTGCCGGCTGAGATACCGTTCTCGACCAGATATTTCTGGGTGCCGCCGGTGGCGAGAATGGTGAACCCACCTTCAACCAGATGACGGGCCATGTCGACAATGTAGGGCTTGTCAGCGTCACGCACAGAAATGAAGGCAACACCAGCCTGCGGCACCTTGGAGCCAGCACCCATTTGCGATTTGGCGAAAGCGACTGCGAAGTCGGTGTCGAGGCCGATGACCTCGCCCGTCGACTTCATCTCCGGACCGAGAACGGTATCGACGCCTGGGAAGCGGTTGAACGGGAACACGGCTTCCTTGACCGCAACGTGCTTGAAGGATTTCTCCTTGAGCCCGAAGCTTGCCAGATCTTCCCCCGCCATGATGCGCGAGGCGATCTTGGCAATGGGTTCGCCGATCACCTTGGCCACAAACGGCACGGTGCGCGAGGCACGCGGATTGACCTCGAGCAGGTAGATGACGCCGTCCTTGAGGGCATATTGCACGTTCATGAGGCCGCCGACCTTGAGCGCGAAAGCGAGCTCGCGCGTCTGCCGCTTGAGTTCCTCGATGATCTCGGGGGAGAGGTTCTGCGGGGGCAGGGAGCATGCCGAGTCGCCCGAGTGAATGCCCGCTTCCTCAATGTGCTCCATGATTCCGGCGACATAGACGTCCTTGCCATCGCACAGCGCATCGACGTCGATTTCCGTAGCACCAGACAGGTAGGCGTCGAACAGCAGCGGATTGTCGGACAACACAGAGTTGATCTGGCCTGTCTTGTCATTGGGGTAACGCTGCAGGATATCGGGCGGCACGAGGCCGGTCAGGGTGTCCTGAACATAGCGCTCGAATTCGTTGGCCGAGTGAACAATGGCCATGGCGCGGCCGCCCAGCACGTAGGAGGGGCGGATCACCAGCGGATAGCCAAGCCGCTCGGCAACCAGGCGCGCCTGTTCAAGCGAATAGGCGATGCCGTTCTTGGGCTGGGTCAGCTCAAGCTTGTTGAGGAGCTTGGAGAAGAGGTCACGGTCTTCAGCCAGATCGATTGCATCGGGCTGTGTGCCCAGGATCGGCACACCGGCCTTGAGCACCGCTTCAGCGAGGTTGAGCGGCGTCTGGCCGCCAAATTGCACGATCACGCCATGCAGGGTGCCGTTCTGCTTTTCCGTGGTAAGCATTTCGATCACGTCTTCTTCGGTCAGCGGCTCGAAATAGAGCCGATCCGAAGTGTCGTAGTCGGTGGAGACGGTTTCGGGATTGCAGTTGACCATGATGGTTTCGTAGCCCGCTTCGCTCAAGGCGAAGGCGGCATGGCAGCAGCAATAATCGAACTCGATACCCTGGCCGATACGGTTGGGTCCGCCGCCAAGGATCACGACCTTTTTGCGATCGGATGGGCGGGCTTCATCGTCCACCTTGCCGCTGAACGGCACTTCATAGGTGGAGTACATATAGGCCGTGGGTGAGGCGAACTCGGCAGCCGAGGTGTCGATGCGCTTGAAGGCGGGGCGCACGCCGAGCGAGTGGCGGAGCTTGCGGACGTCGGATGGCTTCACATTGGCTAGCTGGGCCAGGCGGGCGTCGGAGAAACCCATGGCCTTGAGCGAGCGCAGGTTCTGTGCATCCTGCGGCAAGCCGAACTGCCGAACCTTCTGCTCGGTTTCGACGATGCCCATCATCTGTTCAAGGAACCAGGGATCGATCTTGCAAGCTTCGTAGATGTCCTCGAGGCTCATGCCTAGCCGCATGGCTTCGGCGACATGGAGCAAGCGCTGTGGTGTTCCGGTGCCGAGGGCGGCCTTGATGGCGTTCTTGTCCTCGCCTTCGCCCAAGCCTGGGATGCCGATCTCGTTGAGACCCGTCAAACCCGTTTCCAGTGAGCGCAGCGCCTTTTGTAAGGACTCCTGGAAGGTGCGGCCGATGGCCATAGCTTCACCAACCGATTTCATAGCCGTGGTCAGGCGGTTGTCGGCGCCCGGGAATTTCTCGAAGGCAAAGCGCGGGATCTTGGTGACGACGTAGTCGATGGTCGGCTCGAAAGAAGCTGGAGTCATGCCGCCGGTGATGTCGTTGTCGAGCTCATCCAGCGTGTAGCCGACGGCTAGGCGGGCCGCCACCTTGGCGATGGGGAAGCCTGTAGCCTTGGAGGCAAGGGCAGACGAGCGGGACACGCGCGGGTTCATTTCAATGACGACCATGCGGCCATCGCGCGGGTTGATGCCGAACTGCACGTTCGACCCGCCGGTTTCCACACCGATCTCGCGCAGTACCGCCAGCGAGGCGTCGCGCATGATCTGGTATTCCTTGTCGGTGAGGGTCAGCGCTGGAGCCACGGTGATGGAATCACCGGTATGGACGCCCATGGGATCGATGTTTTCGATCGAGCAAACAATGATGCAGTTGTCCTTCTTGTCGCGGACAACTTCCATCTCGAACTCTTTCCACCCCAGCACCGATTCTTCGACCAGCACTTCATTGGTGGGCGAAGCGTCGATGCCGCTCTCGCAGATAGCGAGGTATTCTTCACGGTTGTAGGCAATGCCGCCACCGGTGCCGCCGAGCGTAAAGGACGGCCGGATGATGCAGGGCAGGCCAATCACTTCAAGGGCCTGCAGCGCCTCGATCGTGTTGTGCGCGAGCATGGAGCGGGGTGTTTCGAGCCCGATCTTCTTCATCGCATCGCGGAAGAGCTCCCGGTCTTCGGCCTTGTCGATGGCTTCAGCCGTGGCGCCGATCATTTCGACGCCGAATTTCTCCAGCACGCCCATCTTGCGCAGCGACAGCGCGCAATTGAGCGCCGTCTGGCCGCCCATTGTGGGGAGGAGAGCGTCGGGGCGCTCCTTTTCGATGATCTTGGCGACCACTTCTGGCGTGATCGGCTCCATATAGGTCGCGTCCGCCAAGTCTGGATCGGTCATGATGGTGGCCGGATTGCTGTTCACCAGGATGATCCGGTAGCCCTCTTCCTTGAGCGCCTTACACGCCTGGGTGCCCGAATAGTCGAACTCGCACGCCTGGCCGATGATGATCGGACCCGCACCGATGATGAGGATCGATTTGATGTCGGTACGTTTTGGCATTGGGAGCTCGCTCAACTGTGTATGTAAGCCGAGCGAGAAAAGAATCGCCCGGACAGCACCTGTCTCGCGGCAAACCGCGCAGCAACTGAGCGCTGCGGCGCGGGGTCAGGTCCAGACATGGTGGTTAGGTGGGCTGTCTAACCGAGATGGTTGGGAAAGGGAAGGGGTGGCAGCGCTGCACTGCGTGCATGGGATAACGGCGCACGGTGGGCATAAAGTTCAACAGCGCTGGTGTGTTCGCCTGAGCCGATACACGCGGTGTTAAGCTTACCGCGGCAATAGTGTGGCGGGCCTGGAACGGTCTTGCGGTGTTCGCCGGGCATTCACCTGGGCCGCGTCTGGACAGATTTTAGTAGCGAGTTCTGGTGGCATGCGCCTCATCATAGGTATCCTTATTGTGTGCGGCTGCGTCATGGGCGGCTATGCCGGGGTCGGTGGCCACTTCGAGGTGCTTTGGCAGCCATTCGAGTTCGTGATCATCCTAGGTGCAGCCATCGGTGCCTTCGTGATCGGCAACACCGGTCCAGTGATCAAAGGAACGCTCGGAGCATTCGGCACCCTTTTCAAGGGTCCCAAGTACAACAAGGCCGCCTATGTCGAACTGCTCGGCATGCAATTCACCTTGTTCAAGCTGGTGCAGTCGAAAGGCATTCTGGCGCTCGAGCAGCATATCGAGAACCCGCACGACTCGGAGCTGTTCAAGCGCTTTCCAACCTTTGCCAAGAACCACCATGCGGTGGAGTTCGTATGCGACTACCTGCGCATGGTGACGCTGGGCTCCAACAACGTCCATGAGATGGAAGCCCTGATGGACGAGGAACTCGAAACTCATCACCAGGAGCAGCACCGCATTGTTGCGGCGGTGCAGGCCCTGGCTGACGGTACGCCGGCGCTGGGCATCGTGGCCGCCGTTCTGGGCGTGATCCATACCATGGGCGCCATCAGCGAACCGCCCGAAGTTCTTGGCCACATGATCGGTGGCGCTCTTGTGGGTACCTTCTTCGGCGTGTTCGTGGCCTACGGTTTTTTCGCTCCGTTCGCTCAGTCGCTCAACAACATCTACCAGGCAGAGTCCAAATACTTCCTGTCGCTCAAGGTGGGATTGCTGGCTCATATATCCGGCCAGGTGCCGGTGATGGCCATTGAATTTGCCCGCAAGGCGCTCCTTTCGGAAGATCGTCCGACCTTTGCCGAGGTCGATGCTGCAACTGCCAACCTAGCGGCTGCATAGGTTTATTCTCATGGCGCTCAACAACCAGCCAATCATCATCAAGAAGGTCAAGAAAGCCGCGCATGGGCACCATGGCGGCGCCTGGAAGATTGCCTATGCTGACTTCGTGACAGCCATGATGGCCTTCTTTCTCCTGCTTTGGCTCATCAGCATGACAACGCCGGAGCAGAAGGAAGGCCTCGCGGACTATTTCGCCCCGCCCAATGTGGCGCCAACGACGAGCGGGTCGGGCGGCATGCTCGGCGGCACGGCCATGGACGCTTCGGGCGCCAAGATGGCAGGATCGTCCCTGGAGTCCAAGCAGGACGCAGCCGTCACGCCAGCCAGCATGACGGCTGGCACGGAGGACAAGGGCACGGGCGGCAATGACGGGCTGACCGGCACGACCAAGAGCGACAGCGGCGTGGCCGAGCGGGAAATCGAGGCCGTGCGGGACCAAGCCTTCCACAGCGCTGCAGCCAGCATCCGCCAGGCCTGGCAGGCTCTGCCTGACATCACCGAGATTTCGGATAATCTGCTGGTCGAGGAAACCGAAGAAGGGCTGGATATCCAGATCATTGATCAGGAAGGCACGCCCATGTTTGCCGAAGGGTCGAAGTATCCGACGGAGCAGGCGCGCCAAGCCATTGCGGTGCTTGGGCCGATCCTGCAGAAGCTTTCCAACCAGATCACCATATCGGGCCACACGGCGGCAGGCGGGACCTATAGCAATCCGCGCTATGGCTCCTGGGAGCTTTCGAGCGACCGCGCCAATGTGGTGCGGGCCCTGCTGGGAGAATTCGGGCTCTCGGACGATCGGATCAGCTCGGTCAGCGGCCGGTCCAGTGCGGATCCGTTCTTTCCCAACGATCCGTACCAGGCCGCCAATGAACGCATCAAGATCGTGGTGCTGAACGAAGCGCCGCCCGTTCCGGCGGATATGGGCCTCTAAGGGTCAGGCAGCGCCGTAGCGTTCTTTCGCGCGCGCCTTGGCCTTGGCGGCGACGATTTCGCGGTCCTTGGGCGGGGCGCTGGTCTCGAGCGAGCGGAGGAGCTTGCGGACGCTCTGCTCGATCTCTTCAACAGCCGCATGAAAGGCTGCTTCATTAGCCTTGGACGGCGCGTTATAACCCGAGATCTTGCGCACGAACTGCAGGGCTGCATCGTGCATCTCGTTGCCGCTGGCGGGCGGCTCGAAATTGAACAGCGGCTTGATGTTGCGGCACATGGCTACTCCTCCGGCTCGGTGGTGAAGAGGAGGGGGTAGCCGTTCTGCTTGGCAAAGTCGGTTGCGCGATTGGCCTTTTCCTCGGCAACCTCCTTGGTGAAGACGGCGACCACGCAGGCGCCCTTAGTGTGGGCGGTCAGCATGATGCCCAGGGCCTGTGCTTCGGGAACCCGGAATTCGGACTTAAGGAGGCGCACGACGAATTCGCGCGGCGTGTAGTCGTCGTTGAGCAGGATGACCTTATGCAGCGGCGGCTTGGCGGTCTTCAGGACTGTGGTGGCGCGTGGTTTGGTTGAGGTGTCGGCCATGATGATCTCTCCTGCCGTGGGCAGCAGCGGCAATTTACAGCCTTATACGTCTGCCAGTAACCCCGTGGATCGCCGAAGACGTCACAATCCGGCTCAGAGGAAAAGCTTGAACCCTTCATGGCTCTGGCTGAAGCCGAGCTTGCGGTAGAAGCGGTGGGCGTCGGTGCGGACCTTGTTGGAGGTCAGTTGCACCATGCCACAGCCGCTTTCGCGGCACCGCTCAATGGCCCATTGCACCATTTGCGTGCCGAGGCCGGTGCCGCGCTGGTCGGTGCGGATATGAACATTTTCGAGGATGCCGCGCTTCATGCCGAAGCGGGGCAGGCCGGGCATGAGGCTGATCTGCAAGGTGCCGATGACCTCGCCGTCTTTTTCGGTAACGATAAGACGGTGATTGGGATCGGCGCTGATCTCGTCGAACGCGGCGCGATAGCGGGGGTCATTTAGCGTTGCGGGATCGAGCGGTGGGGTTTCGCTGCCGCGCGAGTCGCCGGCATGGCTGAGGGTGAGCATGATCGCGATGTCGTCGGGGGTGGCGTCGCGGAATAGCAGGTGGGTCATCAGGGCCTCTTGGGGCTGATCAGCTTGGCGATCAGCAGGACGAGGATTGCCACAACTGCGGGGACGAGGGCCAGCCAGGATTGTGCCGCAAGAAGTGCGCCCGTGCCCGCCCACATGATCGAGGCGAAGGCTTCGCTCAGCGTGGCTGCGCGGGAAGCGACCTGGCGGCGGCGGAACATCGAGCGTTTAGCTACAACGCGGAACCAAAGCTGGATCGCGGTCGCCGAGCCTGCCGACAAAGCCGCACACAAGGCAGTCACCAGGGCGGCGTAGGGGGCTGAGAGCGCCATCAGCAGGAGGAGCGGCAGGAGCACGACGGCGATCACGGTCAGCACCGCTTCGATCTTGGCGACCAGCACGGCGCGCGGGTGAACGGGAGCGGTGACCACCAGGTCATGGGCGTCTTCGCCCGAGATGGCGAGCCAGGACAGCCCGCCTGCGAGCTGACCTGCCGCCATGACCAGCACTGGCACTACAACGACGAAGGCGCCGGCCTTATCTCCGAAGTTCATCCACAAAAGGAGCGCTGGCGGCACCAGATAGAGGATTTGCATCAAGGTTTGCGACAAGAGCCAGGGGTCGCGCTGGAGCAGGCGCCATTCCTTGAGCCGCAGCACATGTCGCTGCGACATGGTGCGGAAGGCGTGTGACGAGGGGCGCCGCTGGCTGGCCACATGGTTGAGGCCGGCTGCTGAAATCGCCAGACGCGCATAGCTGGAGGCAGAGACCATAATTGCGAGCACCAGCGCCCCGAGGCCAGTCGCGAGAAAGGCGAGAAGCGCGTTTCGATCACCCATGGCGGCTTTGGCTGGAAGCCATAAGATGCTGTCGATCTCGGGGGCGGCATCGACGATGGCTTGAGACTGGAAGAGGGCGAAGCGGGAAAAGTCGCCGTAGTAGAGGATGGCTGCTGCCTGAACGCCGATTACGAAGCCCGCGCCGATGATAGCGGCGACGATCTGGGAGATGAACCGGGTCTGGCGTGGTCCCACGAGGCGGAACAGCACCATAGTGATGCCGACCGATAAGGCGGTGGAGATTGCGCCCATGGCGATCACGACGCCATAGGCGGCAAGCCAGCCGGGTCCATCGAACAGGGCGAGCATGTTGATGAGCGGGCTGGCAAGCAGGCCCGTGAAAAGTACGCTGCTCAGCATGACCGAGCCGGTGCGGACAGCGAAGAGCCGCTGGGACGATGCGGGGGAGGAAAGAACGAGGTCGAGGTCGGAACGGCCGTAGTAGATGCGGGCCACCGCTTCTAGAGCCTGCGACAACATTACGGTCCAGAACAGGAGGCCAGTGCCCGTCAACATGACGAGGCTTTGGGCATCCGAGGCGATTCCTCCAGCCACCCAGCGCGCCACGACACCAAGCGCCAGAAGGTGGAGCACGACCACAACGATGGCGAAAAAGATGGCAAGGCCAATGCCTCGGGCACGGCTGCCACCGGTCAGCATGGCGACCAGTTCACGCCAGGCGAGGGTCAGTTCGTGGCGGGCGAACCAGGCGAGGGATGCAGGGGCAGCGCTCATGCGGCCTGCGCACCCTGTGCGACGAGGTCGAGGAAGATATCCTCAAGGCTCGACTCTCGCCCCGTGCGGTTCCGGAGTTCGGCAAGGGTGCCTTCCGCGATCAGTTTGCCACCGGCAATGACGCCGATGCGCTCGGCCATGCGTTCGGCGACTTCAAGGATGTGGGTGGTCATGATGACGGTTACGCCATCGCGCACCTTGCCGAGAAGCACGTCCTTGACCTGCCGCGCCGAGCCGGCATCAAGGCCGGTAAGGGGCTCGTCGAGGATGATGAGCTTGGGATCGTGCACCAGTGCGCCCGCCAGCGCCACCTTCTGCAGCATGCCCTTGGAGAAGCCACCGCACAGCTGATTGGCATGGGGTCGCAGACCCAGCCAGTCCACCAGTTCGTTCGCTTTGGCCTCTGCCTTACGCCCGTCGATCTGCCAAAGGCCCCCAACGAATTCGAGGTATTCCATTGGGGTCAGCCGGTCATAGACCATGGGTTCGTCCGACACCCAGGCGATGATGCGCTTGGCTGCGATAGGATCGCGCCGTGCGTCAATGCCGAGCACCGAGACGTAGCCTTCGTCCGGCTGCAACAGTCCTGCGACCATGCGCAGGATCGTGGTTTTTCCGGCGCCGTTCGGTCCAAGCAAGGCATAGAATTCGCCCGACCTGACCGTGAGGTCCAGCCTATCAACAACCTTGCGGTCAAAGCTCTTGGAAAGACCTGATATGGCGAGGGCAGGGACAGTCATGCGGAGGCTCCAGCAATCAAGACCGATGCTACGGCTTGGGCCTTTCCTCCGGGTGAATGGGGATCGTTAAGATTTACCCTGTTGTGCTCTGCTTCTATCCAGGTGGAACGTACTTAGAAGACGGGGCGTTTATGCAGCAAACAAACTGGAGTTGAGTACATGGCCCCGCTTGATCGTGAAACTGTAATCGTCGACCGTGATCGTGGTAGTGCAGGCAGCATCATCATTGGTTTGATTGTTGCCTTGGCGCTGATTGCAATCGTTTACTTGGTGTTCTTCAACAACAATGGCGGGGGTGGCGGCACTGTCGATGTCGATGTTCCAGCTGTCAGTGTAGATGTTGCCCCGGACGGGCAGTAATTTCGAACTGATCTTGCAAAACAAAAGGGCGCCCAGTGGCGCCCTTTCTTCTTGATGGAGTGACGCGGTCTTAGACCAAGGTCAGCTTCACGTCGATGTTGCCGCGTGTGGCGTTCGAGTAGGGGCAAATGGTGTGCGCCTTTTCGACGAGCGCTTCGGCCTGAGCGCGCTCCATGCCTGGAACGGTGATCTTGAGTTCCACGGCAATGCCGAAGCCCGGACCATTGGCGTTTTCGCCAAACGAAACGTCGGCATCAATCGTGGTTTCGTCCGGCACCTTGACCTTTTCACCGCGGCCGACCGCCTTCAGCGCGCCCAAAAAGCAGGCCGAATAGCCAGCAGCAAACAGCTGTTCAGGATTGGTTCCCTGGCCGCCATTACCGCCCATCTCCTTGGGAGTGTCGAGGGTCACTGACAAACGGCCGTCATCGGTTGCGCTGGTGCCGGTGCGGCCGCCTGTGGTGTGGGCATGGGCAGTGTACACGGCAGATTTGATAGCCATAAAAATTTCCTTGCAAGAAGCTTTGCGGACAACAGGTCAATTGCACACAATTCAATTTTGTGCAATAAGATTGTTGAAGATTGACGGCGTTATCCAAACGAGGGATCCGATGGCTGTAAAAACCGATGTGCTCGAACTCGATGCCATGCTGTGCTTCGCCATCTACGCGGCGGGGCATGCCTTCACCCGGTTCTACAAGCCGCGCCTTGAGGCGCTCGGACTAACTTATCCCCAATACTTGGTGTTCCTCGTGCTCTGGCAAGAGGACGGACTGACGGTTAAGGCGCTTGGGGAGAAGTTGTTCCTTGATAGCGGCACAATCACTCCGATGGTGAAGCGCCTGGAAGCAAGAGGTCTCCTGCGTCGCGAACGGGACACTGCCGATGAACGGCAGGTCCGTGTTCACCTAGCCGATGAGGGGCGTGCCATGCGGGAGCAGGCCCTGGCTATTCCCCTGGCGGTCAGCAATGCCCTGAGTTCTGGCGAAAAGGACGCTATCGAGCGCCTGCGACAGGGATTGCAGTTGTTGCGCGCCCAATTGGATGCGGCTGCGTGATTACTGCTCACCGACCGGGTCGACGATGCCGCCATTGCAGCCGCCGTCTGTTGGCCGTGCGGCCATGATCCGGTCGCTAAAGCTCTCCGGACCATCGATGTCGCCGGTAAGACCAACGGTGAGTTCATTGATCAAACGACGACCATCGTCGTCGGTGCAAGCAAGACGTACGCGCTCGCCAGCACCTGTTCCGAAAGCCTTATCGAAGGCTGACCGAACCTCCTCCTGTGTCAGCTGTTCCCCAATAGCCTCGCTGAAGAGTTCACGCACTTCAGAGCTATTGATGGCTTTCAGCATATCAATGGAGTCCTGGAAGTAGGCTTCGGCATCGCCTTCATAACAGGTGCCGTGCTTGATCCACTCGTGACGGTCAAGAGCCGATTGCGTTCCGGGCATCACGGTTTCGAGCTCCTCGCGCAGCCCCGGGGAGAGTTCTGGCTCGGGCAGTTCAGCCCAGTCACCGTCCTCATCCTGCTCAACCGTCCTTGCATCGACGCCGCAATAGTCGCGTGAACGCGGCTGCGGCCATAAGCCGTGAAGAGCAAAGTTGCCGGCATCGAACCGGTCATTGGTCTGCGTTTCGCATTCGGGACGATTTGGGCGCGTTTCACAGAATGCCGGCTGCCAGCTGATCGCCAGCACATATTGGGTTCGATCCTGAGCCAGGGCGAGGCCCGGCAGAAGAGTCAGCAGCAACAAGGCAGCGGAAATGCGCATAAGCGGTCTTTCTGAAAAGAAGGGCGGCCCATAGGCCGCCCGGAGAATTAGAGAGTGATGCGATAGATGCCGAAGCCTTCGGGGTTTGTTTCACCTGTCGGCTCGATCTTGACGGCGGTGACATCGTCAACAAATTCAGCCGCCTTGGGACCCGTGGCAAAGCGTACGCTCGCGCCCGGAAGCGGGGCCAATGACCAATTGCTGTCAGCCTTGGGGTCAATCGTGCCATTCTGCACGATGTATCGGACGATGATGTCGCGATTGGTATCGGGACCCTTGAAGACGATCACGTCTGGACCAATCCCGGGGAAGGTGCCACCACCGCCAGCTCGATAGTTGTTGGTGGCGACAACGAATTTGGCTGCCGGATCGATCGGCGCTCCGTTGAACATCAGATCCACAATGCGGTTGGCGTCGGGGTTGAGTTCTTCCTTCCCATCGGCTGAGTATTTAGACGGCTGGGTCAGATCAATCTTGTAGGTCACTCCGTCAATCACGTCGAAATTGTAGGACGGGAAATCAGGGTTGATGAGTTCGGCGTCTTGGGCAGTGGGCTCAATCTGGTTGAAGATGCCGGCAGAGCGCTCCAGCCAATTCTTGACGTCCGCACCCGTGATCACGACAGCCTGGATGGTGTTGGGATAAAGGTAGAGATCGGCCACGTTCTTGATGGCGACTGGGCCAACAGGCACATCCGTGTAGTAATCCGGACCGCCGCGACCGCCGGCCTTGAAGGGTGCCGCTGCAGAAAGGATGGGCAGGCTCTCCCATTCGGTGCCCTTCATCATCTGCTCGATATACCAGGTCTGGGCCTGCGAGACGATCTGAACCGAAGGATCATCGGCAACAAGGGCGAAGTAGGAGTAAAGGGGCGCTGCGGTTTCACCCACGGGGCGGCGAATATATGCGATCGTTTCCTCGTGGTCCGTCTCGGCTGCTGCGGTGACCTCAGTTTCGTCCTCGACCAAGGCATTCACCTTGCCGTCCACACGCTCCGAGATCGGGCGCGCCTCGGAGGTATGGGAAACCACGGTCCACTTGCCATCCGCGCCTTGCTCCAGCAGCAGGTCAATAAGGCCCATATGGGAGCCCCAGAAGCCGGCCATGACGGCAGGCTTGCCGCTCAGCGTGCCGGCTTCGATATCGGCGCCTTCCACCTCGGCATAGTCGGGGCCAGGGAACACCAGGTGCTGATGGCCGGTGACGACAACGTCGATGCCTTCAACTGCCGCGAGTTGCAGCGAAGCGTTTTCGGCGCCCGTGGTCTGGTCGGCGGCGATGCCGGAGTGGGAGAGGGCGACAATGATGTCGGCGCCTTCTTCGCGCATTTTCGGAACATAGGCCTGTGCGGTCTCGACGATGTCGCGCGTGTTGACCTCGCCGGTCAGGTGCGTCGCGTCCCAGGTCATGATCTGGGGCGGCAGGAAGCCGATGATCCCGACCTTGATGGACTTGGTGGCGCCCGAGCCGTCGGTCAGTTCCTTGTCGATGATGAGGTAGGGCTGGATATAGGTTTCGTCGCTCAGCGGATCGGCACCGAGTTCACCCCGGACCAAGTTGGCGGAGACAAACGGGAACTGCGCTCCGGCAAGCGCCTTGTCGAGATATTCGAGACCGTAGTTGAACTCGTGATTGCCCAAAGTGGCGGCTTCGTAGCCGAGGGTGTTCATCGCTGCGATGATGGGGTGGATGTTCCCATCGAGCCCTTTTTCATAGGCGATGTAGTCGCCCATCGGGTTGCCCTGGATGATGTCGCCATTGTCCACCAGCATGGAGTTGCCCGCTTCTGCGCGAATGGCTTCGATCAACGAGGCGGTGCGGGCGAGGCCCATCGTATCGTTCGGTGCGTCGGCATAGTAGTCATAGGCAAGCACGGCCACGTGCAGATCGGTGGTTTCGATGATGCGCAAATGGGCTTGGTTGGCCTGCGCCAGGGCCGCAAACGGGTGCATGGCCGCCATGGCTCCTACGCTGGCCGAACCGGCAAGGAACGTGCGTCGCGACATTTTGGGCAAGAAATTCATTGATCGTCTCCTCGACAACCGGATCAGCGCATCCGGTGGGTTGCTCATGCCGTTCAGAGGTGACGCCCAGATGACGGCAGCGGCGAGACGCTAGGTAGTTTTTTACGCCTGGTCAAATCGGTCGAAGATGGGCTGCGTCAGCAAGCTTCCTGGTAGATGCTGGGAACTGATGAGCCCCCAGCCAATTCTGTTGCTTAGGCAGGGGCAATGGAGAAGAACCCATGAAGTGGCGTGGTCGGCAGCAGAGTTCCAACATTGATGATCGTCGCGGCCGCACAGGCGGTGGTCTGGGCGGGCTGGGAGGCTTGGGTGGCAGCCCGTTTGGACGCGGGGGCGGTATCAGGCTGCCCACGGGCGGAGGGCGTGGTGCGCGCGGCGGCATAGGGGGCTTGCTGGGCATGGTGGTCGTGCTCGGGCTCATTTGGGTGCTGACCGGAACCAATCCGATCGACATGCTCAGTGGCGGTTCGACTGCGGGCCCATCTTCGTCCGCCAGCTCCCGCAGCCAGTTGCCGACCAGCGGGCAGGAAACGGAGTTGCGTGACTTTGTCGGCGTGGTGGTCAAGGAAACAGAGGATCTCTGGAGCGAGGTGTTCGCCCAGCAGAACGAGGATTATCCGGAGCCAACAGTGGTCCTGTTTACCGATGCCGTGAGCACGGGGTGTGGCGAGGCCGATTCGAGCACCGGGCCGTTCTATTGCCCGAACGACCAGCAGGTTTATATCGATCTCAGCTTTTATGACCAGTTGCGGGATCAGTTCGGTGCGCCGGGCGATTTTGCGCAGGCTTATGTGCTCGCCCATGAGGTGGGTCATCATATTCAGAACATCACCGGCGTGCTGCCGGAGTTCAACCAGCGCCGGCAGTCGATGAGCCAGGAAGATGCCAACGCCTATTCCGTGCGGATCGAGTTGCAGGCCGACTGCTATGCGGGCGTTTGGGCCAATTATGCGGGGCAGCAGAACCTTGTGGAGCAGGGCGACTTCGAGGAAGCGCTGAACGCCGCCGAGCAGATCGGTGATGATACGCTGCAGAAGCGCATGCAGGGCTTTGCCGTGCCGAAGACGTTCAACCATGGCACCTCGGCGCAGCGTCAGACCTGGTTCGATCGCGGTTACCAGTCCGGCAACCCGGGCGATTGCGACACGTTCTCGGGCAATGTGTAATGGCAAAGGTTGAGAGCCATCGCTTTGCGGATGATGGCACTTTTCCCAATAGCCGGTTTCCCGCGCTAGTCTATCGGGCCGCGACTGAGGGCAAGGGACCGGAAGGGCTCGAGCAGCTGTTCGAGCGCAATTGCTGGCCGCCGCAATGGCGGGACACGGTGTTCACCTTTCACCATTACCATTCCCAAAGCCATGAGTGCCTGGGCGTTGCGGCGGGGCATGCCACGCTGCGACTGGGTGGGCCTGACGGAGAGGACGTGCGGGTCGAGGCTGGTGACGTCGTGGTGATCCCGGCTGGTGTCGCGCATCAGCGCGTCATGGCCAGTGCCGACTTCATGGTCGTCGGCGCTCATCCGCCGGGGCAGGAGGATTTCGACACGCTCCGGGGCAATGCGGGGGACCGGCCCAAAGCGGACGAGAACATTGCCGAGGTGCCGATGCCGCAATCGGATCCGGTGGAGGGCTCCTCCGGATCCTTGCTCCAAATGTGGCGCTAGGCTGCGGTGGGCTTGTGTTCGGGCAGCTTTTCCATGCCCTTTTGCTCGCGAACATGGTTGAGAAAGCGCGTGAAGAGGTAATGGCTATCGCGCGGGCCGGGGCTGGCCTCTGGGTGGTATTGCACCGAGAAGATGGGCTTGCCCTCGACGCTGAGACCGGCATTGGTGTCATCGAACAGGGAGATGTGCGTTTCGGTGACGCCCGCAGGCAGGCTCGCCTTGTCCACGGCAAAGCCGTGATTCATCGAAGTGATTTCCACCTTACCGGTGGTCAGGTCCTTGACCGGATGGTTCGCGCCATGATGGCCCTGATGCATCTTGCTGGTCGTGCCGCCCAGGGCCAGGCCGAGCAACTGGTGGCCAAGGCAGATGCCGAACACGGGCTTGCCGGTATCCATCAGCTTTTGGATGGTGGGAACGGCATATTTGCCGGTCGCTGCCGGATCGCCCGGGCCGTTGGATAGGAAAATGCCATCGGGATTGTGGGCGAGAACGTCTTCGGCCGTGGCGGTTGCCGGCACGACAGTGACCCGGGCGCCCTGGTCGGCCAGGCAGCGCAGGATGTTGCGCTTGGCGCCGTAGTCGATGGCGACGATATGGAAAGGCGCGTTCTCAAGCTTGCCGTAGCCCTTGTCCCACTGCCAGCCGGTCTGGTCCCAGTGATAGGTCTGGGCGGTGGTGACTTCCTTGGCAAGGTCGAGACCCTCAAGGCCGGGAAAGGCGTTCAGTTCGGCCTTGATGGAGGCTTCGTCGAACATGCCGCTCGGCTCATGGGCGATCACGCCATTGGGCATGCCGTTCTCGCGGATCTGAGCCGTCAGCGCACGGGTGTCGATGCCGGCAATGCCGATGATGTTGCGCTTCTTGAGCCAGGCATCAAGCTTTTCGGCAGCACGGTAGTTGGATGGATTGGTGATGTCAGCCTTGAGCACGACGCCGCGAACGCCCGACAGGGCGGCCATGTTGACCGTCTCGATGTCTTCGTCGTTGGTGCCGACGTTGCCGATATGGGGGAAGGTGAAGGTGATGATCTGCCCCGCGTAGGAGGGATCGGTCAGCACTTCCTGGTAGCCCGTCATGGCGGTGTTGAAGCACACTTCGCCGGCCGCATGGCCGATGGCGCCGATACCGCGGCCTTCCAGGCGCGTGCCGTCTGCAAGGATCAGAACTGCGGTCGCGGGGGATTGCTGCCAGCCGGTCACGGTGGGCCTCCAGAGTTTGGGATATGTGGTTGAGGCCTCGTCATAGAAGCCCAAGCCGGGGAGCGCAAGTGGCGCAACCCCATGTTTATGCCTATATGGGCCGCAACAGCTCAAAGCCAAGAGGATGAAAACCCATGCGCGAACAATTCAGCGAAGGTCTAAAAGCAGCGCTCAAGGCACGCGATCAGCGGCGGACCGCAACGCTTCGCGCCATCACCTCGGCGATTAAGGACAAGGACATCGCGATCCGTCAGGAGAACCGCGGACCGGCGACCAATGAAGAAATTCTGGCCATCGTGCAAAAGATGGTGAAGCAGCGCGAAGAAAGCTTCGCGATCTATGCCCAGGCTGGTCGTGCCGATCTGGCGACCGTGGAGAAGGAAGAGATCGACATCCTCAATGAGTTCCTCCCCAAAGGGCTGAGCGACGAAGAAGTGGATGCCGCAATCCAGGCAGCCATCGTTGCGACGGGCGCCGAGGGTGCCAAGGACATGGGCAAGGTGATTGCTCAACTGAAGGTGGATTATCCCGGGCGCATTGACTTTGGCAAGGCAAGCGGCCGAGTGCGGGCGGCCCTTAGCGCGTAAGGCAGGTGTCAGGTGCTCGATAAGGATGTTGGCGCTGACCGACTGCTGCTTCGGTGAGGTATCTCACGCAAAGGCTTGGCCACATTCTCAGATCGAGTAAGCTCGTCCCTCGTACGCTTGACGAGACACGGGGGACGACGCATGCCAGTATCGGCAGAGACCAAACGACGCTTTGCAGCCGCTACGGCTCTACGGGGATTGTTTATGCTCCTCGCGGGCCTCTACGCCATTTTCTGGCCCACGGATGCGCTGACTGTGCTGGTGCTGGCTGGTGGCATCCTGCTGCTGATCGATGGTGCGCTCGGGCTGTGGAGTCTGACATTTGGCGGGGGCAAGAGCGGCAATTACTGGTTTGACGTAGTGGGCAATGCCCTGTCGCTGCTCCTTGGCGTGCTGATCCTTCTTAGCCCGCTGCTCGCCACCATCTTCACCGTCACTTTCCTTGCCACACTGGTCGGCATTGCAGCGCTGATTGTCGGCGTCATGCAGATCGTGGTGATCACCCGGGAGCGCGAGCATTATGCCCGCATATGGCCCGTGGTATTGTCGGGCATCTCCTATGTGCTGCTCGGGCTCGTGTTTCTGTTCATGCCCTTGATCAGCGTCACCATTGCCGTGGTTTTTGGGGGCGTCATGCTGGTGATCTTTGCCTTTGGCTTGTTCGGCTGGGCATGGCGGCTCTATCAACGTAGCAAGGCCGTCTAGACCGGCGTTGTTTCAGCGATAGATCACGCTAACACCAGCGACCTCGGCATCCTGCCGATAAATTTCGGCGCCAGATGGTAGGCTAAGTTCAATGTTGCCGAAGCCGTCCCAACGTGGTGCCAGATCGGCCTCGGCACCGACGGACACGAAGCTGGCGGCGTCTTCGGGCAGTTCGTCACCTGGAGGGATGAGGGCTGCTTGGGTGTTGGGCTGGGGTGACGATCCGCAACTGCGCGAGAACACCACTAGATCGAAGCGCTGGTCAGGCGAAGTCTGCCGGTCGAGAATGGCGATTTCGCAACTCGGCAGTGTTCCCGTGAGATACCAAATCCCTGTGCCAACAATCGCGGCAGGCAGGGCCGTGAGCGCGATGAACAGGCCGAGCGGAAACTTGTGAATGCGAGGCAGTTGTGCGATCCTGCTGTGGATAAGTGAGCGGGTCGTGACTTGAACGATGAGAGTGCTTATCTAACATCCCATGCGCTTTTCCGATCAGTTTCTTGATGAAATTCGTCAACGCCTGCCGATCACACAGGTGGTGGGCGAACATGTGCTCTGGGACAAGCGCAAATCCCAGCCGGGCCGTGGCGACATGTGGGCGTGCTGCCCCTTTCACGGCGAAAAAAGCCCGAGCTTTCATGCTGATGACCGGCGCGGCATCTACCATTGCTTTGGATGCGGTGTTTCAGGCGACCACTTCCGGTTCCTGACCGAAAAAGCGGGTATGAGCTTTCCCGAAGCAGTGGAAAAGCTTGCAGCCATGGCAGGCGTTCCTATGCCCGCGCGTGACGAGCGGCAGGAAAAGCGTGAGGCCGAGCGCAAGTCGCTCTATGACGTCATGGAGTTGGCGACGAAGTATTTCGAGGCAGCGCTGCAGCACAATATCGGTGCGCGGGCGCGCGGCTACTTGTTCGAGCGGGGCGTTTCAGCCCAAAGCCAAACCAGGTTCCGCATTGGCTTTGCACCCGATAGCCGCAATGGGCTCAAGGAACATCTGGCGCTCAATGGTGTCTCTGCGCAGGACATGATCGACACTGGCCTTGTTGCCAGCCGCGATGATGACCCGCTGACCTATGACCGCTTCCGCAACCGGGTCATGTTCCCCATCACCGACTTCCGCGGCCGGGTGATTGCCTTTGGCGGGCGGGCCTTGTCGGCTGATGTGCCGGCAAAATATCTCAACTCGCCTGAAACAGAACTCTTCAAGAAACGGCAGACGCTTTATAACGGGCAGACTGCGCGCCAGGCGACACGCGATGGCAGCGCCCTTGTAGTGGTAGAGGGCTATCTGGATGTGATCGCCGCCGTCGCGGCTGGCTTTGAAGGTGCCGTTGCGCCCCTTGGCACGGCGCTGACGGAAGAGCATTTGCAGCTGCTTTGGCGCATGAGCCCTGATCCTATTCTGTGCTTTGACGGCGACAAGGCGGGGCTCAAGGCAGCCGAGCGCGCGGCTGATCTGGTTCTGCCGCATCTCAAGCCCGGCTTTACCGTCAAGATTGCGACCTTGCCGGAGGGGCAGGACCCAGATGATCTGATCAAGGCGCAGGGCAGGGCGGCCTTCGCCGATGTCCTCGATCGGGCACGGTCGCTTTCCGATGTCTTTTGGAGCATGGAGACAGGTGGTCTTGTTCCTGAAACGCCTGAGGCGCGTGCGGCCTTGCAAGCGCGCCTGCGGGAGCGGGCAAATTCCATTCAGGACTCCTCGGTCCGGTTTCATTATGCCCAGGCATTCGAAGAAAAGCTGCGCGCGTTCCTCGCGCCTGTACGGCAGAACCGTTTCGAGCCACGCGGCGGGCAGAAGCGCTATGGGCAGAGCGGCGTCTATGGCTATCCCGGCCGGGGAACGCCCCGGCTTGTGGTGAGCGATACTCTCCGCAATTCAAGGCTGCTGAAACCCGGGAGCGTGGCCGAGCCCACACCGCGCGAGGCAATCATCATCTTGAGCCTGGTCAACCATCCAGCGCTGGTGGAAGACAAGTTCGAGACCCTCGCCGCTGTCGACTTCGATACGCCAATCGCTCAGAAAGTGATGGGCGAGATCCTGAGCCTTGTGGTGCGCCACCACGATATTCCTTCAGACGATCTAAAATCTGCCCTGGGGGTCCGCGGGCATGGACCAACGCTGGAGCGCATGCGCGACGTGCTCACCAGACAAGGCGTGTGGCAGCACGGGGCCGAGATCGCGCTGGTCGATGCGGAGATCGGATTGAGTCACGCTCTGGCCTTGCATAATAAGAAAGTTCAACTAAATAGGGAACTCAAGGCAGCCGAAGCGGCGCTGGGCGAAGACCCGAGCGAGGAAACCTTTGAAAGGCTGCGGGACATCAAGAACCAGATTACCACTGTCGATGGCACAGAGGCATTGATCGAAGGATTTGGTTCGTTATCGGGACGCGCGACACGCAGCTTCTAGGAGAAACCTGGGGCCTGTGGGTTCGCGCGATTTTGCGTATGACGATACGTGAAGACTCCCGAACGAACCAGCCAGCGGCTTAGGCGTTAACGCCTCAGTTACCGATCCTTTACCTTGCTTTGAGGTGTCACCACTTAAAGCCTTATTCGGGCCCGGGCGCACGGGCTCCGACGGAGTACCAGATGGCCACCAAGGCAGCTGCAAAGACCACACCCAAGGACAACGAGAAGCCGGAAGCCGGCGCCCCCGAGGCGACGAACGACAGCCCCTTACTCGATCTGTCCGATGCCGCCGTTAAGAAGCTGATCAAGGTCGCCAAGAAACGCGGCTACGTCACTTACGAAGAGCTCAATGCCGTAATGCCCTCGGACGAAGTCTCGTCCGAGCAGATCGAGGACTTCATGTCTATGTTCTCGGACATGGGCATCAATGTCGTCGATGAAGACGAGGTTGAGGAGACCGAGGTCGAAAAGGAAGACGAGGACCAGGGCCAGGAGATTGCCCCGGCGGCTGGTACTGCCGTTTCGACGACGTCCAACACCAAGGCCGGCTCGGACCGTACGGACGATCCGGTGCGCATGTATCTGCGCGAAATGGGCTCGGTGGAACTGCTCAGCCGCGAAGGCGAAATCGCCATCGCCAAGCGCATCGAGGCTGGCCGCGAGACCATGATTGAAGGTCTGTGCGAATCCCCGCTTACCTTCCAGGCCATCATCATCTGGCGCGACCAGCTCGCCCAGGGTGAAATCCTGCTGCGCGACATCATCGACCTTGAAGCGACCTATGCCGGCCCTGACGCCAAGCAGGCGGCGCCGGACATGTCGGCTGCCTACCAGGCGCCTAAGCCCGAGGTCGTGGCTGAAAAGCCGAAGACGCCGGCTCCTGCGCCCAAGCGTGCTGCTTCGAGCGATGATGACGACGACTATGTTCCCGACGAGCCACAGGCGCCGCAGGACCCCGTGCCTGACGACGACGATGACGAGTTCGAGAACGCCTTGTCCTTGTCGGCCATGGAAGCCGAGCTCAAGCCGCAGGTGGTGGAAACCTTCGATCGCATCGCGAATGCCTATGGGCAGATGCGCGAGATCCAGGACCGCCATGCCGAGGATCTTGGTGCTGCCGTCAGTGAAGCCGATCGCAAGAAGATCGAGGGGTTCCGCGCCGAGGTGATTGCGGACGTCAAGTCGCTGTCGCTCAACAATGGCCGTATCGAGAACCTCGTCGAGCAGCTCTATGACATCAACAAGCGCCTGGTGAAGCTTGAAGGCCGCCTGCTGCGCCTGGCTGAGAGCTATGGCGTCAAGCGCGAGAAGTTCCTCGAGAGCTATTATGGCCAGGAAGTGAATCCCGCCTGGGAAGCCAACCTTGCCAGTTTCGAGGGCAAGGGCTGGGCGGAGTTTGCTCGGCGCGAAGCTGATACGATCCGTGAAATCCGCGGGGAGGTGGCAACGCTGGCGACTGAAGCTGGGCTCAATATCGGCGAATACCGCCGCATCGTCCATAAGGTGCAAAAGGGCGAGCGGGAAGCGGCGATCGCCAAGAAGGAAATGGTGGAAGCCAACCTTCGCCTCGTGATCTCGATCGCCAAGAAGTACACCAATCGTGGCCTGCAGTTCCTGGACCTGATCCAGGAAGGCAATATCGGCCTGATGAAGGCCGTCGATAAGTTCGAATACCGGCGCGGCTACAAGTTTTCGACTTATGCCACCTGGTGGATCCGGCAGGCTATTACCCGCTCGATCGCGGACCAGGCGCGTACCATTCGTATTCCGGTGCACATGATCGAAACGATCAACAAGATCGTTCGTACGTCGCGCCAGATGCTGCATGAAATCGGCCGTGAACCGACGCCCGAGGAGCTCAGCGAAAAGCTGCAGATGCCTTTGGACAAGGTTCGCAAGGTGCTCAAGATTGCCAAGGAGCCGATCTCTCTCGAAACGCCAATCGGCGACGAGGAAGACTCGAACCTCGGCGATTTCATCCAGGACGTGAACGCGATCCAGCCTATCGATGCCGCGATCCAGTCGAACCTGCGTGAAACCACGACCCGCGTGCTGGCGTCGCTCACGCCGCGTGAAGAGCGCGTGCTGCGCATGCGGTTTGGTATCGGCATGAATACCGATCACACGCTGGAAGAAGTTGGCCAACAGTTCTCGGTGACGCGCGAGCGTATCCGTCAGATCGAAGCCAAGGCCCTGCGCAAGCTCAAGCATCCGAGCCGATCAAGGAAATTGCGGAGCTTCCTGGACAACTAGGAGCCTCGCATGGCCGATGCCCGCCTTAAGGTCACCAGCATACGGGCCATTGTTCCGTTCAAGCTGGTCGTGACGTTTTCGGACGCGTCCTATGGCACGTTCGATGCGGCGCCCATGATCGGTGAGCGCGGGGAGGGCACAGAGGCGCTGCGTGACTGGCGGTTCTTTGGGCAGGTTGCGCTTGCCAACGGTGTGCCGACATGGCCAAACCATTTCGATATCTCGCCGGACTGGTTGCGGGAGGAAATGGCAAAGCGGGGGGAGCTGCTGTTCCCCGAGCCGGTGCGCCGCAGGCGATAGAACAGGAGACGAACCATGTCGTTTTGGAAGAATCTGTTTGGTGGTGGTTCGTCAAAAGCTGAGCCGGAGGGCGATAAGGTCTTGGGTGAAGAAAGCCACAAGGGCTTCCTGATCAAGGCCATAGAGATGAAGGCTGGCAGCGAACTGCAACTCGCAGGAACGATCGAAAAGGAGATCGGCGGCGAGCTCAAGACCTATCGGTTCGTTCGCGCCGACCGCATGAGCTCGCGCGATGATCTGATCGTCCTGGCCATTAGCAAAGGCAAGCAGATCATCGATGAACAGGGCGAAGCGATCTTCCGCTAGTCCCATTCGCAAACATTCAGGCATGCGCCGGTGCTCGCGGGATCAGTGGTGTCCTGCGAGACCGGCCTGCCGCACAGGAGAAGTCCCATGGCAAAGAAGCCAACCGCCCGCAGTGAATTCGTGATGTTCGACGTTGTTTATGAGGATGGCAGCCAGCGCTCCAACCGCAAGGTTGATGCGAGCTTGCTAGGCGGGCTCGACGGTGACGAGCCGGCGCGCGAAGCCATTATGGAGCAGGACCGGGTCATCTCGGAAAAAAGTGGCCTGCCGCCGCTACAGATCAAATCGATCAAGCGGTCGGGCAAGTAAGCTCACCGAAACTGTCGCAGCGCGGCCGTTAATAGGGCGGCGCGCTCGGCAAAGCTGAGGCCGCGAGCGCTTAAATGCGGCACCGCATGATGCCGCAAGCCGTGCCGAACACAGCAGCGCGCAGCAGCCTGTCCGAGCGCAACAATGTTCCGTCCCTCAAGTTCGTGACGGGCGACAGCATCAAATGACTTGTCAATGTGTCGGGTGGGAATAGCGGCCGATCGGCTCGGGGCCAGCATGTGAAACACATGGGTGACGTAGAGGTCTACCCGCGTCATTCCCGCAACCTTCAGAGCCAAATCCAGCACCCGGTTGAATGGCATGGCTGCAAGATAGCCATGCCTGCGCAGCTCGTCCTGATGTAGGTGGGCTGACGCGCCATCCAAATAGTTGAACGTCAGCAACACGGGTCCATCGGGCGAACATGACGCCAGATGGTAAGGCGTAATCCAGGGCCCATCCAAGCCTGCATCGGCATAGCTGTTATAGCCATCGATATGCAGCGCACGGCGAGCCTGGACCAGGTCCTCGTAGCTCAAGCCAGCGCCTTGTCGACGGCTGGCTTCACGATGGTACCATAGAGCTCAATGGCCTTCATGACCTTGTCGTGAGGCAGGGTACCGACGCTGAGCTGCAGGCCGAACCGGTCATGCTTGAACCATTCGTGCTGCATCAGGATCTTGTCGATGACCTCCTGGGGCGATCCCATGAAGTATGCACCACCAGGCGACGCGCCTGCGTCGAACTGCGCCCGTGTGGTCGGCGGCCAGCCCCGCTCCTTGCCGATGCGGCTCATGGCAGCACTATGAGCGGGGAAGGCCGTATCGAGTGCGTTCTGGCTGTCGGCAGCGATGAAGCCATGAGAGGCAATGCCGACGGCATGGTTGGCCGGGTCCTTGCCGACCTTGCTGATGGTGTCGCGGTAAAAATTGACGAGCGGGGCAAACTGCTGAGGCTGACCGCCGATAATGGCGATCATCAAGGGAAGGCCATAATAGGCTGCGCGGGCGACCGAGTTGGGCGTACCACCAACGGCAATCCATAGCGGCAAAGGCGTTTGCACCGGCGGCGGGTAAACGGCGATGCTGGGGATAGGTTTGGTGTGCTCGCTTCCCGGCCAATTGACGGCGCCGCCTTCGCGGATGCGCAGCAACAGCTCGAGCTTTTCTTCAAACAAGCTGTCGTAGTCGTTCAGATCATAACCGAACAGGGGGAAGCTTTCGATAAACGAGCCTCGCCCCGCCATGATCTCCGCGCGGCCGTTACTCAGCAGGTCAAGCGTAGCGAACTGCTGATAGACCCGGATCGGATCCTCGGAACTCAGGACTGTGACTGCAGTCGATAAGCGAATGTTCTTGGTGCGCGCTGCAGCAGCAGCAAGGATGGTAACCGGTGACGATGCCACGAAGTCAGGCCGGTGATGTTCTCCCAATCCATAGAAGTGAAGACCCAACTGGTCAGCCAGTTCGATCTCTTCAAGCAAATCCTTCAACCGCTCGGCTGGACTTTGCGTCCGGTCGCCATTCAGCGGATCGGGAGTATTTTCGGCGAAGGAGTACAGTCCGAGTTCCATGATGCCCTACCTGTGGTTGGGTCATAGATGACTGCCATAACCATGCCGTTCAAGAACGTACATGGGTGATACCGACCCACATGGGTGGGCCCGTATCACCTGAGACGAGGCTGTGTTCGAAGTTTAGACGTTGTTCGGCGACGGCGCATAGGCAAAGGGTGAAGCCGGGCTGGCGGCGGACTCAGGTGCTCTCTCTCCAGCCGCCTTGTGGATCTCGGCCACCAGACCCGGCTGAAGCCGCAGCTTGGAGGCAAGCGCATCGAGATAGGCCCGTTCTGCTGCAGTGTCGGCGGTGATCGCTACCAAGGACGCAGCATAGATTTCCGCGGCATGCTCCGGTGTGTTCGCGCGGGCGACCACGGCGTTGATGTCGAGCGGCGAGGAGAGTTCATCAAAGACCCATGCTTTTTCTTCAGAGGACAAGTTCATGCCTTCGAGCTTGCCAAAGACCGCTTCTTTCTCGTCAGCATCAATCTTGCCATCAGCCTTTGCCGCGGCGATCATTGCGCGAACGAGCGACTTGCCGAGTTCCTCCTGCGCAGCCTCATCTTGTGAGGCGGGGATGAAGGCATCTCTTGCCGCAGGTCGCACGCTTCCCTGTTTGCCTTGCTGGTAGTTCTGCCAAGCACTGTAAGCAAGGCCACCAACCGCTGCCAAGGCGCCAAGTTGCGCGGCGTTGCCCGCCAGCTTGCCTAAACCCCCCTTGCTTAACAACATGCCGGCCGCCAATCCAGCAGCGCCACTCATGGCACTCCGCTGATGGCCTTTATCACTCTGGAGAGCTTTAACGATCTGGTCGATGTTGAACATGTGCGGTCCCTTCTGTTGTCAAGGACCAGATGGGGACCATGGTGCGGCTGCGCAATAGCCTGCGCATGATTGCCGCGGCTCAGTTTCGCAAAGAAAAGACCCCGGCGGGGCGGCCGGGGTCTCTCTTCAATGCGCTCGCAGGGAGTGACGAGGCATTATACGTCGACGACTTATGGAGTCGTGGTAGCGGCTGGCGCAGCAGGTGCTGCTTCGACGGCTGCCGGTGCCTCAGTGGCGGGAGCCGTAGCGGCTGGTGCTTCAGCGGCTGGTGCTTCAGTCATGGGGGCAGGGGCGAGGGCCGGGTCAGCCGGTGCTTCAATAGCGGGCGTGGTGCCGCCAGTGGTGGAAGTCGCCGGGCCAGAGTTTGCCGAGAAAACGAGATAGCCAATAGCCAGAAGGGCCAAGGCTACGATGATGCCGACAAACCAACCTGTACCGCTGCTTTCGCGGGTGTACACAGTGCGGTTGCCATCGTTGGTATAGACGGTATCGCGTTCCGGGGTAGCCATCATATTGCTCCTTTGTTTCACCGTATGGCGAGAAAACGCAGGTTTTTTTGTTTCGTTCCCATTTGTGTGATCACAAGCACAAGTTGTGATCAGAAAATGCAAATGGGAGAAAGATCAAAGCCTTAAGTCTGTTTCCTTCTGCAAAGGGACGACTCTTTGCAGCGCAATAAAAACAAAAAAGCCGGGCGATAAGCCCGGCTTCGATTTGCGTCTACACCAATTTTACTGCTGGGCAACCGTGACCAGCGGGGTGATGCGACGGATTGTGACACGGCGATTTTCCCTTTCCGCCGCTTCCGTACGGATCTTGAGATAACGCTCGCCATAGCCCTGAGTCGCTAGGTTTTCCGGCGGAACATCATAGAAGTCCGTCAGGATACGGGCGACAGTGGCGGCACGCAGATCCGACAGCTGAAGATTGGATACGTCCGAACCGACCGCATCGGTATGACCTTCAATCAGGAAGGTTTCAGTTGGGTTCTGTTCCAGCAGCGCCAGCATGGCGTTCGCCACGTTGGACAGGGCCCCCACCTGATCGCGGCCAATCGTGGCAGCGCCAGTGTCGAAGGTCAGGCCGCCAACTTCGAGCTTGCGCACACTATCACGAACGCGAGCCGAGCGCTTGACTTCGTCGATGGAGTACAGACGGGCAACTTGTTCCACCGGGGGCTGACGGAAAAAGGTTTCCACCTCTTCTTCGTCGGCTTCGGCAGCATCCAGCACATACTCATTCACCGAGATGTTCAGGCGCAGCGGCGGCAGGTCTTCAGCCGGATCACGCCACTCGACCAGTTCATCGTCGTAGCTTTCGTCGAAGTAGGCCAGCACATACTCACGACCAGCCGGGTCGATGCGGGAGCGACGCAGCACGTCGCCGTTCCGGTTGCGCACAGTGATAATCTGTGTGCCATCCGGACGAGTGATCACTTCACGCGTACGACCATTGCTCAGGTTCTCGTAGTAGATCTCGTCTTCCTGAGGATTGTAGAACCGATCTGTGTCCTGACCAACCGAGCGAACGATCAGCTCGGTGCCGACCTGCAGAATAGTCTGGGTCACATCGATATTGTTGACCTGATTGTTCTGGTTCACCTCGATATTGGTTTGTTCGCCAATGTTGTTGGTGGTATTGTTGACCGTAGTGTTGTTCACTGTCGTGTTGTTGTTGGTGACGTTGTTCACCACATTGGTCTGGTTGATGATGGTGACGTTCTGCGGCACCTCAGCGGGAGCAAGAACGGCACCGGCTTCAACACGCTGGCCCTCTTCCTCCGTAACCGGCTGCACGTCTTCGGCTGCAATAAAGCGTGCCTGAGCCGCAGCGTCAGATTCTGGCGGCGGAGCTGCTGCAGCTTCAGCTGCGGCGGCTGCCTCTGCTTCGGTTGGTTGTGCTTGTTGCGCCGGCGCTGCTGCACCTTCAACTGGCGCGTCCTTGGCGCTGTCCAAAACCGGGGCAATCTGCTCCTGCGTAATGCCCTCGGGCAGATCCTCTACAGGCTCTACTGGAACGTCGGCGGACACTTCTGCATCAGCAGAGGGCGCCAAGATGCCGCCAGCGTCCTGTGCAGGTGCCTGCTGCTCGGTTTCTGCTGCCGGCAGGTTTGGCACGGCAGGCAGGCTGAGCCCATACTGGGCAAGGCAAGCATTGACATCGCTTTTGCCGGCGCCAGCGCAGAGATTGGCAATGCTCTGCTGAGCCTGGCTGATCTGGGACTGTGCTGTTGCGGCATCGCCGCCGGACATAATGTCCGCAACGGCGCTGTTGTAGATGTCAACCTGCTGCTGCAGATCGGCAGAGATATCGACATCTGGAGTTTGCTGGGCTTCGACGGGCTGCTCGGTTTCGGCAGGTTCAGTGACCTCGGTTTCCGGCTCGGCAGTTGCAGGTGCGGTTTCTTCCGTCACCACTTCTGAAGAAGGTGCTGCTTCCTCGCTGGTGGCGGCAGCGGGTTCCTCTGTGGTTTCGACTTCGGGCTCAACCGCTGCTTCGGGCTCCTCGGCCGGCTCTTGTTCAAGCAGGCCTGCATCGGGCTCTGCCTCGACAGCTGGAGCTTCTTCTTCAACGGCCGATGCTTCAGGGGCAGATTCTTCGACGGCCTCTGTTGGAGCCGACTCAACTTCCGGCTCAGCTACGGGCTCTTCGGCAGGAGCCACTTCCTCAGCTGGGGCCACGTCTTCAGCAGGAGCAGCTTCCTCAGCAGGAGCGACTTCTTCCTCAACAGGAGCGACTTCTTCCTCAGCCGGTGCGGTTTCTTCTACGGGTTCAGCTTCGTCGGTAGCTTCGGCATCTTCAGCCGGTGCAGCCTCTTCGGTTGGTTCTGCTTCCTCGGTTGTTTCAGTCTGGCCTTCTGCAGGCTGGGCTGCAATGCAGTCTTCAAGCGTTGTGAAACCGGCATCGATGCAGGCCTGCGGCAGTTCTTGCGCAGTCGCAGCGAAGGGCGACAGGGTCAGCAGAGTCAGGCTCGATCCGGTTAGGAGCCAGGTTCTAAGACGCATTATTCTTGTTCCTTTGTGTCGAAGGGCACGTAAGCCAAGCATCGCGGCGCTAATCTGAACGCAAACTGAATGGTTTCTGACTGCGCATCAGGCGACGCTTTTTCCCGCAAGGCCCAGAACGCCTAGTCTTCGGTCTTTGTTCCACGCGTTGGGCGAGCGCAGACGAGCGGCTGATCATGGCGCCATTGCGGCGGCACTGGCCGGAGCGGCAAGTTCATGTTAGGCCCAAGCCATGCAGCAATTGACTGAAACCTTGAGCCTGCCAACCCGTGGGCAGGGACTATACGAGTTTACCCGCGCCTTGCGTGATTTCGTTACCCGCAGTGAGGTCTCGACCGGCCTGCTGACCGTTTTCGTGCGTCACACATCCTGTTCCCTGCTGATCCAGGAAAATGCCGACCCGGATGTCCGGACAGATCTGCAGGGGTTCTTTCGGAGAATCGCGCCAGAGGGGTTGGACTGGATCGTTCATACAACCGAAGGGCCCGATGACATGCCCGCTCATATCAAGGCGGCGCTGACGCAGATCTCGATCGGCATTCCGGTCGGGCAGGGGGAGCCGGTGTTCGGCACCTGGCAGGGCATTTATCTGTTTGAGCACCGCCACCAGCCGCATCGCCGCGAGGTCGTGCTCCACATCATCGGAGATCGCTAGTGAGTTGGGCTGATGTCGTCGCCTATTGGCCCTTTGTGCTTGGGCTTATGGTCACGGGTGTTTTCTCGGGGCTAGCCGCGGGGCTTTTGGGTATTGGTGGTGGCGCGATCATCGTGCCGGCGCTGTCCACATCACTGTCGCTCCTGGGCTATGATTCCGATGTGGTGCAGCACGTGGCTGTGGGGACCTCGCTCGCCATCATCATCCCCACCGGCATCATGAGCGCGCGGGCGCATCACAAGCGTGGCGCACTGGACACCAAGACGTTGCGGCTATGGGTGCCGTTTATCGTGGCTGGGACGTTTATCGGCGGGCTAATGGCCGGGTACTTCTCGGGTGATGTGCTGCGCATCGTTTTTGCCGTCATGGCCTTTTTGATCGCGGCCAATATCGTTTCTGCGTGGCAGACCAAGGTGATGGGGCATCTGCATGGCTCGGGGGTTACCCACCGCGTCTCGGCCTTTGTGGTGGGTTATATCTCGTCGTTAATGGGTATCGGCGGCGGCTCGCTCAGCGTTCCGACGCTTGTCGCCTTTGGCGCGAGCATGCATGCGGCCGTGGGCACATCGGCGGCGCTGGGCGTGGCGATCGCCCTGTCCGGAACCCTTGGGTTTATCATCTCAGGCTGGGGCGAAAGCGGATTGCCGCCCTTGAGCCTGGGCTACATCAATCTTGTCGCGATGGTGCTGGTCGCGGTGCTGGCCGCGATCTTTGCGCCGTTCGGGGCGGCGCTGGCGCATCGGCTGGACCAGAAAACGCTGAAGTATGTGTTCGCCGCGTTCTTGGTGGCGGTGGGGCTCAACATGCTTTGGAAGGTGCTGGCTGGCTGAGGTTGTTTGAACGACCTTGCGGCTGGGGTGCGATCTCGAGATGGATCCCGGGTCAAGCCCGGGATGACATCGTGTTTGTTGCGGCAAAGAGGGTTGGTGGGGACGGTTTGACTACGGTGGTCCGTCCCCACCGCCCAAGCCCCGTCGAAGAGGGGTATGGGGATGTTTAGTTCGTGAGTTCGGCAAGTTCCCACTGAACAGTGACGTTGATCGAAAAGCTCAGCTCGCCTGCTTCAACCGGCACGGCTGCTGCATCGGCCTCGGCGCGCATGGCGTACATAGGCATGGGCGGGGGCTGGTTGAAGCTCTGCGACTCAGAAATCGAGACCAGTTCGCCAAGCGAGCTGTCGGCTGCTGCTGCATAGAGTTCGCCCTTTTCGCGGGCATTGGCGAAGGCCGCACGGCGCGCATCGTCATAAAGGTCGCTTGGATCGGCCACGGAGAAAGTCACGCCATTGATGGTGTTGGCGCCAACAGTGACGGCTTTGTCGAGAATGGAACCAAGCGTTTCAATGTCGCGCACGGCCACGGTGACCGTGTTCATCACCTGGTAGCCATTGATCTTGGGCGGACGGGTATAGCCGTTTGCATCGCGCTCGTCGGAGTAGACGTAGTCTGGATTAACGGAGAAGCCTGAGGTCTGGATGTCGCGCGCCTCGATGCCCGATTCCTTGAGTGTGGCAACGAGCTCGGCCATGGCGGCGGTGTTGGCATCAAGCGCCTCGCGGGCAGTTGCGCCCTGGGTGGTCACGCCGGAATTGATGATGGCCATGTCGGGGACAGCGCGAACCTCTCCGGTGCCATCGATGGTGACAGTGCCGGCATAAGCGGGAAGGGCAAACCCTGTAGCGAGGACCAGGGGAGCTAGAGCAAACAGGTGACGCATTGGCAAACTCCAAAAGTTCGGGGGGACTACTCCCCACGCATTGCGTCAGTATTGCGGCCAAGATGAACGGGCGTTGAACGGCTTGTGGAGAAGTACATCGCCAAAAGTATGACTTATCGCACTTGCGCGGTCCGGCCCGGGTGGGGTACTCACAGCCAGCACAAAATTTGGGGACGCAGATGAGCACGAGGCATTATCCGGACGGCGTTCTGCTTGGTCGCGCCCGGGTTCCCGGCCAAACTTACCCCCGCATTGTCACGGTGCGCGATGGCGAGCTGTTCGACATCACCAGCAAGGGCTTCGCCACCGTTCGTGACATTGCGGAAAGTGGTGAGGCCGCAAGGCACGTGCGCAACGCTCCCGGTATGAGCCTGGGGCAGGCCGATGATGTTCTAGCCAACAGCATTGCCGCCAATCACGACCCCTCAAAGCCGAGCCTTCTTTCCCCAATCGATCTTCAATCGATCAAGGCTTCAGGCGTCACTTTCGTGGTTTCGCTTCTCGAGCGCGTCATCGAGGAACAGGCGCGCGGCGACAAAGGACGTGCGGATGCCCTGCGGGGTGAAATTCTGGAGCTCATCGGAACGGACCTTTCCGAACTGGTTCCGGGCTCCGAAACGGCTGCAAGGGTCAAGGCGGCGTTGATCAAGCGCGGCGTCTGGAGCCAATATCTGGAAGTGGGGATCGGCCCGGACGCCGAAATCTTCACCAAGGGGCAGCCGATGAGCTCGGTTGGCTATGGCGCCGAAGTGGGCCTGCATCCCATTTCCTCCTGGAACAATCCCGAGCCGGAGGTTGCCCTGCTTGTTACCAGCAAGGGCGAGATTATCGGCGCGACGCTGGGCAATGACGTCAATCTGCGCGATGTGGAAGGCCGTTCGGCTCTTCTTCTTGGCAAGGCCAAGGACAACAACGCTTCGGCGTCCCTGGGACCCTTTGTGCGTCTGTTCGATGATGATTTTACCCTCGAGATGGTCAAGCAATCCGAGATCGCCCTTCGAGTCGAAGGGCAGGACGGCTTCGTGCTGGAAGGCCATTCTTCCATGAGTCAGATTTCGCGGACACCGGAATCACTTGTCGCCGCAACCATCGGTGGCCATCACCAGTATCCCGATGGGCTGGTTCTGTATCTCGGCACCATGTTCGCCCCGGTCAAAGATCGCGACGGCGCCGGCAAAGGTTTTACCCACAAGCTGGGCGATCGTGTCTCGATATCGACATCCGCGCTTGGCACACTGACGAACACAGTAAACCTCTCCACCCAATGTCCGCCCTGGACCTATGGCGCCAGCCATTTGCTGCGCGACCTGGCCAAGGCCGACCTTCTTTAGTTTTCTCCCGAAAGGCATGCAGAATGGCTGAATTGCACAAGAACCTCATCGATGGGGAATGGGTTGGCTCGGACGGCGTAGAGAACATCAACCCGTCCAACACGGCTGAAGTCGTGGGGCTTTATGCCCGTGCCACCGCCGAGGAAACCAAGCAGGCAATCGCTGCAGCCAAGGCGGCTTTCCCGGCTTGGTCACGCTCGGGGATTCTCGAGCGCCATGCCATCCTCTCCAGGGCCAGCCAAGAAATCACCGCACGCAAGCAAGAGCTTGGCGAACTGCTGAGCCGCGAAGAAGGCAAGACATTGCCCGAAGGTATTGGCGAAGTGACCCGCGCCGCGCAGATCTTTGACTTTTTCGCTGGGGAAACCTTGCGGCTTTCCGGTGAAGTTCTGCCATCGGTCCGGCCCGGCGTTGGTGTGGAAATCACCCGCGAGCCGATCGGGGTGATCGGCATCATCACGCCGTGGAACTTCCCCATTGCCATCCCAACCTGGAAGATCGCTCCGGCGCTGGCATACGGCAACACGGTCGTAATCAAGCCAGCCGATCTGGTGCCGGGCTCGACCTGGGCGATCGTTGATATCCTCGTTCGTGCCGGCCTGCCCAAGGGCGTGCTCAACCTCGTCATGGGCAAGGGCTCGGTTGTTGGCCAGACCATGCTCGAGAGCAAGGACGTCAATGCCATTAGCTTCACCGGTTCGGTGGGTACCGGCAAGCGAGTCGCTGCGGCATCGCTCGAAGTCGGCCGCAAGTTCCAGCTGGAGATGGGTGGCAAGAACCCGACCATCGTGCTTGATGACGCGGACCTTAAAATCGCCGTGGAGACAGTGGCGCAATCAGCCTTCTTCTCCACTGGCCAGCGTTGCACGGCATCCTCGCGCATTATCGTCACCGAAGGCATCCATGACCGGTTTGTGGAAGCCCTAGCCGATCGCGCCCGTAACCTCCGGGTGGGCAATGCGCTTCACAAGGATACCGAGATCGGCCCCGTGGTCGATCCCAGCCAGCTCAAGCAGGACACCGACTACATCGAAATTGGCAAGCAGGAAGGCGCCAAGCTGGTGGCCGGTGGCGAGCGCGTGCAGAAGGAAACCGAAGGCTATTTCCTCCAGCCGACCCTTTTCACCGAAGCCACCAACCAGATGCGCATTTCCCGCGAGGAAATCTTTGGGCCCGTGGCCTCGGTGATCCGCGTCAAGGACTACGAGGAAGCCCTCGCCACGTCCAACGACACGGAGTTCGGCCTTTCGGCTGGTATTGTCACCACGTCGCTGAAATATGCGACGCACTTCAAGCGCAATGCGGAAGCGGGCATGGTGATGGTCAATGTGCCGACCGCTGGCGTCGACTTCCACGTGCCATTCGGGGGCCGCAAGGGCTCGAGCTATGGCCCGCGCGAGCAGGGCAAATATGCAGCCGAATTCTTCACCGTCGTGAAGACAGCCTATACGGCTGCTGGCTAAGCCAGGTCACGCCGTTCAATAAAACAGTTGGGGAGTGGACCTTCAGGTCCGCTCCTCAAGTTTTGCTCATCAATGATCATGCCCTTGCCGCACACGCTTGCGCATCGCGGGTGACGGGCAAGGGTTGATCATCCTGTGACGATGACAAGCGGGCAGGAACGCTTTTGCGCATGCGTACCGCACGGGTATGCGGGCGCATCAGAGCATGAATATTGCTTGTGACAGCCGTAATGTCTGGCTGGCTTAGACCGGCACCGCGAAGCGTTCGTCGAAGGCGTAGCCGGCGCCACGTACTGTGCGGATCGGATCGGCATCGCGGCCACGGTTGAGGGCGCGACGGAGGCGGCCGATGTGAACGTCTACTGTGCGCTCGTCGACATAAACTTCGTTGCCCCAGACGCCATCGAGCAACTGCTCGCGGGAATAAACGCGCCCGGGATGGCGCATCAGATATTCCAGCAGGCGGTATTCGGTGGGTCCGAGATGAATGTCTCGATTGGCGCGGCGCACGCGATGCGTGGTGCGGTCCAGTTCCAGATCGCCCACTTTCAGCGCTGCGGTGATCAGATTGGGGCTGGCTCGGCGGAGCAGGGCGTGAATGCGGGCAATCAGTTCGGGAATGGAGAAGGGCTTGACGACATAGTCGTCTGCGCCGGTGGCGAGGCCACGGACGCGCTCTTCTTCTTCGCCGCGCGCCGTCAGCATGATCACGGGAATGCGGGAGGTTTCGGCCCGGGCCCGCCAGCGGCGGCACAACTCGATGCCGGAGATTTCCGGGAGCATCCAATCAAGCAGGATCAGGTCGGGCAGCTTGTCCTGAATGGCCAACTGGGCTTCGTCGCCAGTCTCCGCCGTGATCACACGGAAGCCTTCGGCTTCCAGATTGTAGCGCAGGAGAATGGCAATATCGCCTTCGTCTTCGACAACAAGGATTGTTGCTGACATGGAGCGGCCCTCGGTTTGCCGGTTCTGCCGGCTGTGAACGTTTCGCGTTAAGTTCTGCGGCAGCAGGGCCGCCGCAGACGGTCCTCGACCCGCCGGTCAGGCCTTGATCTGGGAGCGGTGGAACTCTTCCACCTCGGCCGACAACTGCTTGCCGGTCTGCAGGTAGTAGGCGCGCTCGGCGATGTTGGTGGCGTGGTCCCCGATGCGCTCCAGGCTCTTGGCGCAGAACAGCAGATGGGTGCAGGTGGTGATGTTGCGCGGATCTTCCATCATGTAGGTCAGCAGTTCGCGGAAGAGGGAGGTGTGCATGGCATCCACCTCGTCATCGCGATTGCAAACCTGGATCGCGGCAGCGGCGTCGCGATTGGAATAGGCGTCCAGCGCTTCCTTGATCTGGCGCAGCACCAGGGCCGTCATGTTCTTGACGCCGTTGTAGAAGGTGGGCTGCAGGCTCATGCCTTCAAGCTTGAGCGAGCGGCGGGCCAGTTGCTTGGCCATGTCGCCAACGCGCTCCAGGTCGGACGCGACGTGGATCGAGGTGACAATGGCGCGCAGGTCGGACGCCATGGGCTGGCGGCGGGCGATCATGGACACCGCCACTTCATCAATGCGGCGCTGCATGTCATCGATGCGGCGGTCGGCGATGATGGTGACATCAGCGAGCTCGCGGTCGAGCTTGAGCAGCGCTTTGGTGCCATTATCGATCGCGACCTCGACTTGCCCGCCCATTTCGGCGATCAGCTGGGCAAGGCCGGTCAACTCGTCGGAGTAGGAGTGAACAATGTGGTCGGTGCCGGTATTGGGCATGGTGTGGTCCTCTTCCCGCGGCGTTTAGCCGATACGACCCATGATGTAGTCCTGGGTCTGCTTGTTCACCGGATTGGTGAAGATGTCTTCGGTGACGCCTTCTTCGATCAGGTTGCCGAGGTGGAAGAAGGCTGTTTTCTGCGACACGCGCGCGGCCTGCTGCATGGAGTGGGTGACGATCACAATGGTGTAGTTCTCGCGCAGTTCATCGATGAGCTCTTCGATGATGGCGGTGGCGATGGGGTCCAGAGCCGAGCAGGGCTCGTCCATGAGGATGACTTCCGGGCCAACGGCAATGGCGCGGGCAATGCAGAGGCGCTGCTGCTGGCCGCCGGAGAGGCCAGTGCCCGGTTCATTGAGGCGATCCTTGACCTCTTCGAAGAGGCCCGCCTTGCGCAGCGAGGACACGACGATTTCGTCGAGGTCGGCCTTGGAGCGTGCAAGGCCGTGAATCTTGGGGCCGTAAGCGACGTTGTCGTAGATCGACTTGGGGAACGGGTTTGGCTTCTGGAACACCATGCCAATGCGGGCGCGCAGTTCGACGACGTCGAGTGAGGGATCATAGATGTCCTCGCCGTCGAGCTTAATGGTGCCGCCGACCTTGGCGCCTTCGATGGTGTCGTTCATGCGGTTGATGCAGCGCAGGAAGGTCGACTTGCCGCAGCCCGAGGGGCCGATGAAAGAGGTCACGGCGCGATCGGGGATGTCGATCGAAATGCCATGCAGGGCCTGCTTGGCGCCGTAGTGCACCGTTACGTCGCGTGCGGTCAGGCGGATGGCACGGTCAAGTGCGTCGACAGGGTTCATGGAGGTGTTCACTGTTTGCTGGGTCGTTTTGATCTTGCCGGCGACCATATCCATTTTGTGTGTCCTTTAGCTAGGCGCGCTTTTCGAGGCGCGAGCGCAGGTAGATGGCAGCGCCGTTGAGGCAGATCATGACTGCAAGCAGAACCATGATGGCGGCGGCTGTGCGCGGTTCAAAGAAGTTACGGTTCTCGTTGCCCTGCCAGAGATAGATCTGTACCGGCAAGGCTGTTGCCTGATCGAAGGGCGTAGCCGGGACCTGGGCAACGAAGGCCTTCATGCCGATCAGCAGCAGCGGCGCCGTTTCACCCAGGGCGTGGGCAACACCCAGGATGGTAGCGGTGAGGATCGACGGGAATGTGACCGGCAGCACGTGGTGGAACACCATCTGCGTCTTGGACGCGCCCATGCCCAGGGCGGCCTGACGGAGGGCGGGAGATACGCCAAGGAGGGCACCGCGGGTAGCGATGATGATGGTGGGCAGGGTCATCAGAGTCAGGACCAGGCCACCAACGATAGGCGCCGAAATGGGCAGCTTGAGATAGTTGATGAACACGGCCGCGCCCAGGAGACCGAACACGATGGAGGGGACGGCCGCGAGATTGTTGATGTTGACTTCGATGAAATCGGTAAGGCGCGACTTGGGGGCGAATTCCTCGAGGTAGATGGCGCTGGCCACCCCGATCGGCACGGCCAGGACGATCACGATCAGCATCATGTAGAGCGTACCGACGAACGCACCCAGGAGACCCGCCGAGGCAGGTGCGGCACGGCTATCGACATTGGTGAAGATAGACCAGGCAAAGCCGGTGCTGATCGTGCCGTTGTCGACAAAGGTGTTGATCAACTCGCGGGCAGGCGCCGAGAGCTGCTGCTGGGCATCGCCAAGCTCGCGATCGATATTGCCCTTAATCCAGTTGTCGGCATTGGCGGAGGCGAGGAGATCGACCTCCACGGTCTGCCCGAGCAGGCCCGGGTTCTGGACGAAGATGGCGCGGACAACGTGGCGGGCGTCGGTTTCGGCGATCGAAAGGAGATCGCGTGCTTCGATGTCGAGCCCGGCAGGCGCGGCGGCACGCAGGGCGGCTTCTATGACCTTGTTCCAGTTGAGGAGGGCCACGTCACGCTGCCAAGCCAGGCTCGCGGCGTTGAAATCGGCCTCGGACTGTCCTTCGGCACGGACCGGCGCGGGATCGACCTTGATGACCGCCGGATCAAAGGTGACCGCCAGGTGCAGATTGGACTGGGTGAAGGCCGGCACGCCCTTGCGCACCACGTCCACGAACAGGAGAGCCACGAAGCCCAGCGCCAGGATGATGGCCGCAAGTCCCAGGCCCTTGAAGATGGCCTCGCTCATGTGGCGGCGGCGTAGACCGGCGCGGATGGCCTTGGTGCGTTCGAGCGAAGCGCTGCGCGAAGTCGAGAGCGTGTCGGTCATGGTTATTCGTACTGCTCCCGGAAGCGGCGGACAATGAAGAGTGCGAAAACGTTGAGGCAGAGGGTAATGACGAAGAGCGTCAAGCCCAAGGCAAAGCCAACGAGGGACTGGGGTCCGGTGAAGTCGGTGTCGCCCGTCAGCTGATTAACGATGGACACCGTGATGGTCGCTACGGGCTCGAACGGATTGCCGCGCAGCACGGGGGCGTTACCCGCGGCGAGCACCACAATCATGGTTTCACCCACTGCACGGCTGACTGCCAGGAGGAAGGCGCCGACAATACCCGGAAGGGCGGCCGGCAGAAGCACATTGCGAATGGTTTCGGACTTGGTCGCGCCCAGGCCGTAGGCACCGTCGCGCAGGGAACGCGGAACCTGGTTGAGAATATCGTCGCTCAAGGACGACACGAAGGGGATGATCATGATGCCCATAACGATGCCAGCGGTGAGAGCACTGGTGGCGTTGATGGACAGCCCGACAAGGCGGCCAGCATCGCGCAGGAAAGGGCCGACGGTCACCAGGGCGAAAAAACCGAACACGATAGTGGGAATGCCGGCCAAGATTTCGATGATCGGCTTGGCGACGGCGCGTACGCTCCGGTGGGCGTATTGGCTGAGATAGATCGCCGCCATGAGCCCCACAGGAACAGCGACCAGCATGGCTATGGCCGTGATCATCAAGGTGCCGACCAGGAGTGGCAGGAGGCCATAGCTGCCGTAATTGGTGCCGGTCGCCGCGTTGTTGGGCGCCCAGACCGTGCCAAAGAAGAAGTCGAGCGGATTGATGAAGGTGAAGAAGCGAAAGGCTTCGGTGACGAGGGAGGCAACAATGCCCACGGTGGTCAGGATGGCAACGGCTGAACAGGCCAGCAGGACAAGGTTGACGACGCGTTCAACCATGTTGCGGGCACGCAGGCGCGGCGAGATGCGGCCGCGGGCGTAGAAGAGGGCCGCGCCACCGGCTAAAGCCGCGGCAGCGATCACTGCGAAGAAGGTGAGCAACTGGAAGGTACGGAGGGAGTCGCCAGCGCTTTGCTCGAAGGGGAGGATTTCGCCGGCAACGCCGTAGCCCGAGGCGATGGAGCGGATGCGACCGATGGTGGTGTTGAGACCAGCCTGGTCCAGAGCCGTCAGGGTATCGGTGGGAATCTGGGAAACGATGTAGTTGTGGGTGATGCCTTGGCCCAGCCAGGCCCAGAGGCCCAGGATCACCAGGGCTGGCACCAGCGTCCAAATAGCCAGGAGCGAGCCATGATATTGTGGGCGCGAGTGGATCTTGACGCCGCCTGTCGTGGCCAGAGCGCGGCTACGCGACCAGCCGGTCTGGTAAGACAGACCCAGCAAAACAATCAGCAGGCCAGCAATAACTAGAGAATCCATGGACGCCCCCCGCGACGTGGAAGAAGGGTCGCGCCAGTAGCGCGACCCCCGAGCAAGATTACTGAGCAGCGCCGGCTTCGAAGGCTGCCAGAACTTCGGCAGTCTTGTCAGCTGGCTGCGGGATCAGGCCAGCAGCTTCAAGCGTGCCGCCTTCGCCGGCGATACCTTCGGACAGGAAGAACTGAACATATTCCTGCAGGCCGGGGATAACGCCGATGTGCTGACCCTTAACGTAGAAAAACAGCGGACGAGAAACAGGGTATTCACCGGCAGCGACGGATTCCTTGGAGGGAACAACGCCGTTGATGGTGGCGACCTTGAGGGTGTCGGTGTTCTGCTCGTAGAAGGAGAGGCCGAACACGCCAACGGTGTTCTGGTCCGAGTTCAGGCGAGCGAGAGTTTCGGTGTAGTCGCCGGAGATCTCGGTGACAACGTCCTGGCGGTAGGTGGTGCAAGCGGCTTCGGCATCGTCTTCGCTGATGCCTTCGGGCAGACCGGCTTCTTCACAGCCAGCGCCAACAACGCGCTCCTGGAACACTTCGCGGGTGCCGTGGTTGGAAGCGGGAACAGCGAGGGCGATTGGCTGGTCGGGCAGGGAGGAGTCAACATCGGCCCAGCTGGTGTAGGGATTGTCGACGAGAGCACCGTCAACCATGACCTGGGCAGCGATAGCCTTGTAGACCTGAACAGGGGTCAAGGCGAAGTCAGGGCCCGAAGCGGCAGAAGCGAACACGATGCCGTCGAAGCCGAACTGAACTTCACGGATGTCGGTAACGCCAGCAGCGGTGCAAGCTTCACGCTCGCCATCGCGGATCGGGCGCGATGCGTTGGCGATGTCGATGGTGTTGTCGCCGATGCCTTCGCAGAACTGGCTGAAGCCACCGCCGGTACCGCCCGAGCCAACCACTGGCGTGTTGAATTCTGGGAAGGCCGCGCCGAATTCTTCAGCAACGATGGAGGCAAATGGAAGCACGGTCGAGGAGCCAGCAACCTGGATGGTGTCGCGGGACTGGGCAAAGGCGGCAGTGGTGCCGAACGCTGCAAGCGTGATCACGGCGGCACTGGCGAATAGTGCGTTTTTCATCATTTTACCTTCTGGAAGTTCTATCGAGAGTGGTCAGCAATGCCGGAGTGCAATCCCGCGCCGCCCTGTTTACGCGGCACACCTTAGGGCGGGCCTGTGATGCTTATATTACGGTTCGATGACTGCTTTGTGACAGATTACGCCCTTGTATTCACTCACTAATTTTGAGAATAGTTACCTGTTGCAGCATCGTTTGTTTAGATGAAGTTCTCGTGCATCGAACGTTGTGACGGCGCTCATTAAGCAGCTTGAGAGTCTTCGCTGTTGATCAAGGTTGATCAGTGCGTCTTACCGATCAGGCGGGATCGGATGGCATTGCTCAGATTGTCGAACAGGAACACGACAACAAGGATTAGCAGGACCATATAGGCGACCTTGTCCCAATCGGAGTTGGTGCCCATGGCTTCGAGCAGCTTGAGGCCAATGCCACCGGCACCAACGGCACCGATTACCGTGGCCGAGCGCGTGTTGCTTTCCCAGAAATAGAGTGATTGGGAGATAAAAACAGGGAGCACCTGAGGCACGACGCCGAAACGGTTGATGGACATCGGGCTTGCACCAACAGATTGCATGCCCTCGCGCTGCTTGTCGTCGACGTTCTCGAGGGCTTCGGCATAGACCTTACCCAATGCCCCCGTATCGGTGAAAAAGATTGATGCGATGCCGGGAATGGGTCCGGGACCAAAGCCGCGCGTAAAGAACAGGGCCCAGATCAGCATATCGATGGAGCGGAGGAAATCGAAGGTTCTTTTCATCAACCAGCTGGCTGGTCGGCTGGCGGTGATGTTTCGAGCGGCGATAAAGGCCAGAGGGAAGGCGACCAGGGTCGCAAAAAGCGTGCCGACAAAGGCCATGACCAAGGTCTGCATGAGCTTGAGAAGGATATCGCCATGTTGCCAAGCGCGATTTCCCATCCATTCGTCCGCAACAAGTTGGGCGTTGGAGCGGTCAGGGTCCACGCGCTCGCCACTAAAGACCAATCCGATAGTGGAAAAGAGGTCGTGACCCCAGAGGGGAGATGCCGGATCATAAAGGAAATTGGCCCAGCCCAGGAAACGCCGCTGCACGGCGACCTGATTGTCCCGGATCTCGGCTTGGCCAGCAAAGCCGTAGTGAACCAGGACCTTGTCGCCATCCTGTTCAATGGCCGCAGGGGCGCCGGAAGGGGCGATCGCACGCTCGCCGGAGATGGTCACAGGGTAGGCGGTGCCGTTGATGAAGACATCGACCTGGGTCGTTGATATCTCCAGCCGGTCATTGGGGCTGCCAAAGGTGGCGGTCATGGAACCGTCAGCGTTGGGGGTCAGCCAATCGATCGTGGCGCCCTCTGCATACTGGCCGCGGCTCGACCATTGGGGCACCACGGCACCATCCACGAAGCGCAGGCGCGGCTGAGCGCGCCAGGAGTACCAGTCCTGAACATAGATCGCCGCGCGATCCCATTTGCCGTTCTGTAGGGCGGGGCCGACCGAGAAGAAGAACCAGCAGAAGACGAGGTAGAGGGCCGTCAAGCCGACGCCGAGCGGGAGGCCCCAGCGCTTCCAAAAGCTTTGGTGGAGCACTTCGGGGTATTTCTTTTCGAGCCGGCTGCGTTCGGCAAGGCTGATGGTGCTCATCATGCAGCTCCCCGGCCCAACTTAAAGGATTGCCTGCCCACGAGCTTGTGCCGCAAGGAATCGGAGAGTTTGTCGATGCAGATGATGGTGACAAGGAGAAGTATGACGATGGCGTAGGTCTTGGCAGCGTGGTCGCGCGCGATGGAGAGGCGGAACACTTCGCCAATGCCGCCGCCACCCACGGCGCCGATGATGGTGGAGGCACGCACATTGATCTCGGTGCGGAGCAGGGCATAGCTAACGAAATTGGGCGAAACCTGCGGAACGATGCCGTAGCGGACGCGCTCGAGCCAGGTTGCGCCAACCGAGCGCAGGCCTTCTTCGGGCCTCATATCGGCGTTTTCGACCACTTCGAAGAAGAGTTTGCCCAAGGCGCCGACGGTGTGAAAGGAAATGGCGACGATCGCCGCGATGGGGCCGATGGAGAGCACGGCGGTCAGCAAGCCGGCAATGACGATCTCGGGGAAGGCGCGCATGATTTCCATCGCGCGGCGCACAAACCAGCGAACCGGTCCTGCGCCGACAAGATTGGTGGCGGCGAAAAAGCAGATGCAGAAGGCCAGACTGGCGCCAATGATGGTCGACACAACAGCGATATTGACCGTGATGATCAGCTGATAAATGAAGTGCGGAATATAGAAGCTGTCGGTGAGATAGACCCGCTCGGACGTGTAGTCGTATTTCTGCGAGCCATCGAAATAGGGTGACTCGAGGTCGAACATGGCCCGGACGATCTCGATGGGATCGTTGGGCACGAAGTTCTTGAGGAAATCGAACATGAACGGGATACGTTCGAAGAACTTGCCCGAATTGGCTGCATTGGCGAAGTTCATGGCCGCGCCGAGAGCCAGCAGTACGCCCAAAACGATCAGCGCAGAATAAACCCGGCGCGTCAGCACCTGTCCACGATAATGCCGGAGCAACGCCTGGCCGTCCGGGGAGAGTGCGCTGGTGTAACCGGTATCGGTCATGAGCTGGATGTCTCTTTACGCCTGGTGCGACGTCAGCTGCAGCTGGGGCCGTCTTGAGATCTCAGGATGGATCCCGGCTCGAGCCCGGGATGACACCGTGGTTGGGTAGGCCGCAGTGCCATAGCGCTGCGGCCATTGCGTAATCAGCCGCCGATGACCGACTTACGGGCGTCGATGATGGTCTGGTACATTTCCTGGTTGGCCGGCACGAAATTGGTGTAGCCGCCAGCGGTGAACGCGTCGAAGCATTCGAAGTCGGTTTCCGGCAGGGCCGTGAAGAAGGCGGTGACCTTTTCCTTCATGTCAGCTGGAAGCTTGTTGGAGACCATGAGGGGACCGTTGGGGATGATCGGCGACTGCCAGACTTCCACCAGATCGTCCATGTCGAGCAGGCCCTTGTCGACCATGATGCGCAGATTGCCCGAGGTATAGCCTTGGGAGAACTCACCCTGGCCCGAGCCAAAGGTGGTGCCGACGTCCCAAGTGCCGTCGAGCACGCCCAGAACGAGGTTTTCGTGGCCGCCGCCGAAGCCCGTTTTGGTGTAGAACTCATCGATCGGCGCGCCAAGGTCGTTCGGCAGGGCAACGCTTGGGATCAGGTAACCCGAGGTGGAATCGGGATCGGCAAAGCCGAGCTTCTTGCCCTTGGTGGAAGCCAGATCGGTGATGCCGCTATCGGCACGCGCAACCATGATGGTGTGATAGCCGGTGGAGCCATCTTCCTGCTGGGTGGTGAGGACCGGATCAACGGCTTCAGGATCCTGCAGGTAGATTGCGGCATAGGACGACGCGCCCATGATGGCGATGTCGATGGTGCCGCCCAGCAGGCCCTGGATCACGCCGTTATAGTCAGGCGAGGGGAAGAACTGCACTTCGGAAACGCCGGTTGCGGCCTTGAGCGGCTCGGCAACGCATTCGGAGCGGCGCAGCTGATCACTTTCGTTTTCGCCGCCATCAAGGCCGATGCGCAGAACAGAAACGTCCTGGGCGAAGGCAGCGGTCGACATGGTGAGGGCCACGGAGGCGAGGAGGACTTTACGGAGCGCGGACATGGATGGTTTCCTTTGGTGACGCGGATGTTTCGGCATGCCTGGAGGGGGCTGCGGAACGGGGTTATGGCGCCGGAGCGGCGCTAGTAGGCTTGAAGGTGATTGGTGCAATGGACGTGGAGGTCATGGCTTCGGAGAAGGCTTCCTTGAGGCCATCGGCGCCGTAGATCGTGCGGGCCACGTCGGTGGTCAGCTCGTCCGGAGTGCCATCGAAAACCACCTTGCCCTGCGCCATGCCGATGATGCGGTCGCAATAGGCGCGTGCCGTATCGAGGGTGTGGAGATTGGTGATGACGGTGATCTTGCCCTCGGCATTGATGTCCCGAAGGCTATCCATGACGATCTGAGCATTGCGCGGGTCGAGCGATGCGATCGGCTCGTCGGCGAGGATCATCTTGGGCTTTTGCATCAAGGCGCGGGCGATCGCGACGCGCTGCTGCTGGCCGCCGGAAAGGGTCTGCGCCCACTGCATTGCGGTTGGAGCGATGTCGAGCCGCTCGAGAGCCTTGAGCGCTTCGAGTTGCTCATCGTGCGTGAAGATCTGAAGCAGATTGAGAATGGGATTGCGGCCGTTGAGGCGTCCCAGCATGACGTTGGTGATGACATCGAGCCGGGGCACAAGATTGAACTGCTGGAAGATCATAGCGCAGTCGCGCTGCCAGTTGCGCAGTGCCTGGCCGCGCAGTTCGGAGGTGCGTACACAGTCATATTCGATGTAGCCGGCCGAGACGTTGGTCAGGCGATTGATCATGCGCAACAGGGTGGATTTGCCAGCACCGGATCGCCCGATAATGCCGACCATCTGACCCTGGGGAATTTCCAGGGACACGTCGCTTACAGCGGTCTTGTCGCCAAAGCGCCTGTAAACACCGGATATCTTCAGCATTGCCTTCCCCGACCTCAAGTCGGGGTGCATCCCTAGGTCGGGTGCGTGACGCTTTAATTACGCTGGAGTGACAGCGCAGTGACAATGAACGGCAATCCGCGCCTGAATTGTCACAATCGAGATGGCTGCCTCGCCTTTAACGGAGAAGGGGGCGGACTTCGGCCTGGATCTTGCGCATGAGCGGAAGGAAATTGGCGATCATGTGCGAGGTCGAGGCACGAGCCGATTGTGCACCAACATTGAGGGCAGCGACCACTCTTCCCTGGGCGTTGTAGAGCGGGATTGCGATGGAGCAGAGACCCAGTTCCAACTCTTCATCGATCACCGCAAAGCCCTGAGCGGCGACGACGGCCAACTCTGTGGTGATTGCCGCCAGATCCGACTTGGTCTTGGCGGTGTAGGAAACGAGTTCGGAGCGGTTAAGAATGGCACGTGCCTCGGCCTGCGGCAGGGCGGCCAAAAGGATGCGTCCCATGGAGGTGCAGTAGGCCGGGAGGCGTGCTCCGGCGCCAAGATTGATCGACATGACGCGCCGATAGGAGGCCCGTGCAATGTAGAGAATCTCGGAATTGTCGAGGATCGCCGCCGACGAGCTTTCGTTGATTTTGGCGGAGAGTTCTTCGAGAAACGGTTGAAGCAAGCCAGGCAAGGGCGTTGCGGCCAAATAGGAATGCCCTAGGTTGAGAATGCGCGGGGTGAGCCGGAAGAACTTGCCGTCATAGGTGGCATAGCCGAGGTGGGCCAGGGTGAGGAGGCATCGCCGTGCGGTGGCGCGCTCAAGACCCGTGCGATTGGCTACATCGGTGATGGATTGCGAAGCATGCTCCTCGTCAAAGCATGCGATTACCGCCAGGCCCTTGACCAAACCATTGATGATGTCGCCTTCGCGCAATGCCGCTGCCCTGTTTGCCGTTCAAGCGCTGGAAGGCCCGTGTTTGAACACAGCATCGAGTTCCCTCTTGCCAGCGCTTCCCACCCTGCTAATAGGGCATTGTGGGCCTATAGCTCAATGGTTAGAGCCGACCGCTCATAACGGTCTGGTTGGGGGTTCGAGTCCCTCTGGGCCCACCACTTCCGCCTCCATCGACGTTTATCCGGTTTCGTCGAAGCGGCGAAGATGAGGCTGCCGGCTAGGCTCAAGATGCCCAGGAACATTATGACACCGGCCGTGCCAGCAAAGCCTGCGACAGCGGTGGAGACGAACTGAATTACTGCAGCGCCGACGAAGAAGGACAGGTTCACGGCTGCGAGGGCCTTGCCGGTATGGGTGGAGTTAATTGCCTGTCGGCCCAAGGAAAACAGAAGCGGCTGCACTGAAACGGCGATGCCGAAGATGACCAGCAGGGTGAGGTCGTAGCCGATGGGGAGGTTGGCAAGCGGGCCTAGCGGCAGCAGCAGGAGGAGGATGCCGGCGATCACGTGGCCGCCGATCAACAGGGCATTGGTGCGCTTGGTGCGGCGGTCGACAAGCCCTACCGCCATGGGCATGACAATGAGCATCAGGGTGACGGCGAGCAGGATGTTTCCGGCCTCGATGCGGGTGAGGCCACGTATGTCCATGAGCCATGGACCGGCCCAAATGCCGCGTATTCCGATGACCACGGCAAAGGAAACAAAGGCCAAACTGATGACGCTGCGCAGGGTTGGTGAGAGGCCAATCTGCATAACCTGAACGAATTCTGAACAGATTGAGGCGGGCTTTGTGGCGGTCCGGCGTTCATTTGGCAGCCGGAGCCAGACAAGTACGGCGACCAATGCCGCCATGACGGCTGGAACAAGAAAGGCGACGCGCCAGCCAAAGGTGTCGATGACCCAAGCCGTGGGGCTGGCGGAGAGCAGCATGCCGCTATTGCCTACGGCCAGGATGAAAGCCGACCAGAGGGCGAAGTTGGCGCTGTTCTGTTGACGGGCAGCAAAGGTCAGCGGGCACAGCAGCATGCCCGAGCAACCAAGGCCGAGGACGGTCTGGCCCGCAAGGAACATGAGGGGGTTCTGCGCGCCTGCCGTGATCAGTGCGCCGACGGCGATGGTGCTGATCAGGACAAGAAAGACCGTGCGGACGCTGAAACGGTCCAAGGCGACGCCAACGGGGATCTGACCTGCAGCGAAGGCGAGATGGTAGATGCCGGTTAGTGCCGCAACGTCTTGCGGGTAAACGGCGAGGCTGGCCGCGATCACGTCGGTCGAAACGGCCGGCATGGTGCGCACGAGGTTGGAGATGGTGTGGCCCAGGGCGAGAATGAACAGCGCGCCTGCACCGACCGCGATGGTGGATGCGGCCAGTGGTGGTCTGGCGATGTTCTCGGTCTGGGTCATAGGGCTGGACCTTCTTCGGCGAACCGCCGGCGTGAGCATAGGATGTGTTGGAGCATGGCAGCTCCGGCGGCCTTGGCATCGCCTGCGAGGATGGCCTCCACGAGTTGGCCGTGCTCAAGCACGGCATCGGTTATCGCGGTGGGAGGTTGGGACAGGCGGAACAGGTGCACATGGACATGCAGGGCGGCGAGGGCATTGGCGATGACCTGGTTACCGCTGGCGACGGCGATGTGCTGATGGAAGGCTTCGTCTAGGCGAGAAAAACGTGCGTAGTCTCCGCCTGAGCCGAGGGCGGCATCGGCTTGCATCTGATCGGCAAGACGGCGGAGTTCGTCCCGCTCGGTGTCGCTGATCCTTTGCGCTGCCAAAGCGGCAAGGCGGGGTTCGGTGAGCAGCCGCAGTTCGTAGATCTGATCGACACGGTCTCGCGCCATGGGCTCGGCGACGCGGTAGCCGACGAGGTGCGTCTTGATCACGAGGCCCTGTGCTTCGAGCCGGGCGAGGGCCTCCCTAATAGGTGTCTGTGAAACGCTGAGGGTGCGAGACAGGCCATCCACCGAAAGCCGGGAGCCGGGCTCGATGCTGTGGGTCATCAACTGCTCATAGAGGCGGGAGTAAACCTCCTCCGCCAAGGCGGGTGGTCTCTTGATACCTGCGAGCGAACTCATAACGGTGCCTCGACTTGACAGTTCCGGACGCCTAACACCATTATGCCGGACAATCAAATATCCTATAGGATTTTTGTGCCGGTTCTCAGCGTCGAAAATGTTCGAACAACAGCCTTGGCCATCCTTGCGCATGCGGGGGTGCCGGAGGCGCATGCCGCGTTACAGGCCGATCTGCTGCTTGAGGCCGAGTTGCGAGGCGTGCCCTCGCATGGACTGCTTCGCCTCAAGCGCATTGTCGAGCGCATCAGCAATGGCGTTGCTGATCCCGCTGCCACGGGGCAGCATCACTGGCAGCGCGAGGCATTCCTCGAAGTGGACGGGCGGATGGGTTTGGGGCCGGTAATCGCCGATGCCGCGCTGGAGCGGATTTGCAAGCGGGCGGAGCGGACCGGCATTGCTCTTGCCGCCATTCGCAATTCCAACCACATCGGCATGCTGGGCTATTACGCCGAGCGGGTTGCACGACGTGGTCAGACGGCGCTGGTGTTTTCAACCAGCGAGGCGCTGGTGCATCCCTGGGGTGGACGCAAGGCTCTGTTGGGCACCAATCCTGTCGCAATCGGCGTGCCGACCGAAGATGAACCCTTCGTGATGGATAGTGCAACCAGCATTGTTTCGATGGGCGAGGTGCATGAGCATGCCAATCGTGGCGCGCCATTGCTACAAGGGTGGGCGCTTGATGCCTCGGGTGAACCGACAACGGACGCCCATGCTGCCAAAGAAGGAGCACTGGCACCGTTTGGCGGTGCCAAGGGCTATGCCGTGGGTCTCGCTTTCGGGCTCCTGACGTCAAGCCTTGCCGGCGCTGCCTTGGGGCGCGATGTGCACGGCACGCTGGACTCCACCGCCATCTGCAACAAAGGCGACCTGTTCATCGTCATAGACGGACCCAGTCCGATGTTGACCGCTTATCTGGACGAGCTGCGCCGGAGCGAGCCTGCGCAAGGCTTCGAGCGCGTCTTGATCCCCGGGGAACGCGGCCGCGCCTCGCGCGCCGAACGCCTCCGCAGCGGGCTGCCCGTTGATGATGCCGTCTGGGCGGAGATGCAGCATATGGTGGCAGAAGCCGCATGGGAGGGAGGGTAGCGCAATGACTGGACTGTTTGGAGCCGTCAGGGGACCGCGAAACCTGGTGTTCGGTGTGGGGCAAAGGTGGGCGCTGCCGGGCTATGCCAAGGCGCTGGGCAGCAAGGCCTTGCTGGTGACCGACGAGCGCATGGCGGGCGAGCCAAGCTTTGCTGAGCTCCGCAGTGCCATCGAGGCTGCTGGCGTGACTGTATCGGTTTTCAGCGGCACCTTGCCCGAACTGCCTGCGGCATGCATCGGGGACGGCGTGGCGCTGGGGCGGGAAAGTGGGGCTGACCTGGTGATCGGCTTGGGCGGTGGCAGCTGCATGGATGCGGCCAAGATCATCGCCTTGCTGCTCGCCCATGGCGGCGAGATGGCGGATTACTATGGCGAGTTCAAAGTGCCCGGACCGGTGCTGCCGCTTATTGCCGTGCCCACGACTGCCGGCACTGGCTCGGAGGTGACGCCCGTGGCGGTCGTTTCCGACAAGAGTCGGGCTGTCAAGGTTGGCATCGCCAGTCCTCACCTTATCCCCCATACGGCGATCTGCGATCCGGAACTGACTTATGGCTGCCCGCCAGGCCTGACGGCGGTGTCGGGAGCGGATGCGCTGACCCATGCCATCGAAGCGTTCACCACAGCACAGCGGGTGCCGACCGGCACCATCGTTCATGAGCATGTGTTCCTTGGCAAGAATACACTAAGCGATCTTTATGCGCTTGAGGCGATCCGGCTCATCGGGCGCAGCCTGGCCGGGGCGGTGCATGAGCCCGGCGATGTTGCCGCACGGCACGACATGATGCTGGGCGCGACCCTTGCAGGGCTGGCCTTTGGCACTGCTGGGACAGCGGCAGCCCATGCCGTGCAGTATCCCGTTGGCGCGCTGACCAACACGCCGCATGGTTTGGGCGTCGCGGCGATGATGCCCTATGTGATGGAGTTCAACCTGCCCATGGCCATGCCGGCCATGGCTGAAATCGCCCTGGCGCTGCACTTGCCGGTGGATGGAATGACCGAAGCGCAGCGGGCGTCTGCCGCTGTGGATGGCGTTGCAGCCCTTTTTGCCGATATCGGCATTCCGCCCGACATTCGTGCGCTCGGCATGAGCGACGACAAGCTTGACTGGACGGCGGAGCAGGCGCTCGCTGCCACGCGCCTCGTCAAGAACAATCCGCGTCCGCTCGACCTTCAATCCATGATCTTGCTGGTGCGTGCCGCGTTCAGCGGTGATCGCGAGGCGCTGCGTCACTCCCTTTCCGAACAAGAGGCCATTTAAATGACCGTCCATGTCCAATTGCCGGCCCAGCTGAGCTTTGACCCTGCGACCGTGCCGACGGAGCTGTTTATCGGCGGCCAGTGGCGGGCGGGCACGGGAGGGGAACCAATACCGGTACTTGATCCTTCAACGGGCCAGGTGATTGCAAGCGTTGCGGACGCCAGTGTCGAGGATGCTATGGAGGCGGTGCGTGCCGCGCACGAGGCGCTGCCGGGCTGGGCTGCCACGGCGCCACGGCGGCGCAGCGAGATACTGCGGCGCTGCTTCGAGCTGATGCTCGAGCGCAAGCAAATGCTAGCGGAGCTGATCTCGCTGGAGAACGGCAAGGCGCTGTCCGATGCGCAGGGCGAAGTCGCCTATGCCGCCGAGTTCTTCCGCTGGTTCTCGGAAGAAGCCGTGCGGCTCAACGGCGATGTGTCGATTGCGCCCAGCGGCGCTAACCGCATCCTGGTGCAGCACCAGCCGATCGGGGTGGCCGTGCTGGTCACGCCGTGGAACTTTCCGGCTGCCATGGCGACACGCAAGATCGCGCCGGCTCTTGCTGCCGGCTGCACCTGCGTGCTGAAGCCTGCAACTGAAACGCCGCTGACCGCCTATGCGCTGGCCGAGATCTATCGGGAGGCCGGCGTGCCCGACGGGGTGGTGAATGTCATTACCACCTCCAAGGCCGGCGTGACTGTGAGTGCCATGCTGCATGATCCCAGGGTGCGCAAGCTCTCCTTTACCGGCTCCACTGAAGTTGGGCGGCGCCTGCTGCATGAGGCGGCCGACACGGTGATCTCCTGCTCGATGGAGTTGGGCGGCAATGCTCCGTTCATCGTCTTCGACGATGCGGACCTTCAAGCGGCTCTGGACGGCGCGATGGTGGCCAAGATGCGTAATGGGGGCGAGGCCTGCACGGCAGCCAACCGCTTCTATGTGCAGGAGGGGATCGCCGAGACCTTTTCGGCTGGGCTGGCCCAGCGCATGGGAGCGCTCAAGGTGGGGCCGGGCTATGATCCGGCGACGCAATGCGGGCCGCTGATCAACAAGGAAGCGGTGAGCCGCATCGAAGAGTGGATCGATGAAGCTGTGCAAGGGGGTGCGCGGGTAATGACCGGCGGCGCCGCGCCAGCGGAGCAGGGCTTTTTCCTTCCGCCAACTGTTATCGCCGATGTTCCGGCCGGTGCCCGGCTCGTGCGGGAGGAAATCTTTGGGCCCGTGGCGCCGATCGCCACCTTCAAGACCGAGGAAGAAGCGATCGCCCTGGCCAACGACACCGAATATGGCCTGATCGCCTATGTGTTCACACGTGACCTGGGGCGAGGCCTGCGCGTCTCGGAGAAAATCGAAGCGGGCATGGTGGGGCTCAATCGAGGCTTGGCCTCAGATCCGGCGGCTCCCTTCGGTGGGGTCAAGCAGAGCGGACTTGGTCGCGAGGGTGCTCACCATGGCATCCTCGAGTTCTGCGAAACCAAGTATATCGCCGTCAGCTGGTAAGCGCCTCCGTCAATCGCGGCTGCCGCGCGCTGCTGCCTGGCGCTGGAAGTCCGACCCGATAGCGAAGTGCTGCATCAGCAGCCGGTCGGCGCCTTCGGCATCCCGAGCAACCACTGCGGCCAGCAGCTCACGATGGTGCTCGATGAGGTAGGCCTCTATGCCTGGCAGGTTGGTGATGCGCTCGCGGCGCTCCAGGTGGGAGCGCTTGAGCAGCATGGCGATGGCGGCGTGAAGGCTGGCCAGTGTTGGGGCGTGCGCCGCGGCAATCAGGGCGGCATGGAAGGCAAAATCGGCGTCGCCACCGACTTCAGGGTCCTTCACCGTCTCCTCAATGCGCTGGAGAGCCTTTTGCAGTGCGGTGATATCGGTTGGGGTGGCGCGGGAGCAGGCGAGGCGAATGGCTTGCCGCTCTATAGCAATGCGCGCTTCCATGACGTCTTCGACGACCTCGACCTGTTGCGCGAGCATCATGGTGAAAAGGTCGCCCAGTTCGGCAAAGCCGGGCTGGCGCACGACACTGCCAAAGCCATGACGAATTTCGAGCACGCCAATGGCAGCGAGCGCCCGCAGCACTTCACGGATGACGGGGCGGCTCACGCCCAGGCGGGTCGCCAGTTCACGCTCGGGCAGGAGCCGGTCGCCTGACTTGAGCTGGCCGGAGAGCAGTTGCTCGCGCACAAAGGCAAAGACCTTGTCATAGCCCTTGGCTTCGGGTTCGGTTTCCCGCGTCAGTGCTGCGCTCATCCTCTTGCCCTCGAATTTGCTTCGACATGGCCGCTGCTTGCCGTGCTGTCAAGCAAAGCATCCGGCGTCTTGTCAAAGTGGTCATACCACGGTATGAACACTGGGCAAAGGAGGAGATCATCATGAGCGAAACGCTGTCGGCCCGCGGCCTCACCATTCCTCGCCGCAAGGCCATCGGGCTTGCTTCCGATCACGCTGGATTCCCGATGAAGGGGTTCATCCGGGACGTGCTGGCGGAGCACTGCGAAGAGGTCATTGCGCTGGGCGCGACCTCCGAAGAGCCCGTGGACTTTCCGGATGTGACACGCGCCGCCATCGACCTCATCCTGTCCGGCAAGGTCGAACGGGTGGTGCTGGTGTGCGGCACGGGGGCAGGGGCCTGCATTGCCGCCAACAAGATTGCCGGCATTCGCGCCGCGGTGGCGCACGACACCTATGTCGCCCGCCAGTGCGTCGAACATGACGATGTGAACGTCTTATGCATCGGCGCCTGGATCGTCGGGCCGCAAATCGCGGCAGACGTGACAAGGGCGTTCCTCGCCGCCCAGTTCAGCACTGAACCGCAATTTCGCCGCCGCGTGGAGAAGCTGGCCCAAATGGACCGGGCCCGTGGCGCCTGAACATCAACAATTCTAAAGGGAGGCTTTTACATGGACGCCAGCAAACGCAAGGAAATCCTCGATACCGTCGCCAAGCTCAGGGTGACCGACATTAGGGACGGCATGGACTGGGTGGGGCTTCATCATGTCGGTACGGTCGATCCGGAGATTCGGCCGCTTTATCGCACCAAGGCGGCGGGTTTCGCGCAGACATACAAGCATATTCCGACCCAGATCCGCGTGCCGGAACTGTCGCCCGCGGACTACACCAAATGGGCCTATGAATATTGGTATGGGCAGCTCTGGAACATGGGAGACTTCCGCAATCAGGTGGGCGAGGGCGATTTCCTGGTGATCGACACGCTGGGGCAGAAGACGCCGGCTATCGGGTCCATGGATTCCATGGTTTGGGCGGCCAAGGGCGTGAAGGGGGTTCTGACCAACGGCGGCGCGCGCGATACGGATGAGCAGCTCTATCAAAAGGCGATGCCTTGCTGGCACCGTTGGGTCGTGCAGCCCATGTACCAGGGGCGTGTAGAATTCGGCGAGCCAGACTCCACGGTGGAGATCGGCGGGGCGACGGTGCGTCCTGGCGATCTGGTCGTGGCCGATGGCGACGGTGCCATCGTGGTGCCGCAGGATGTTATTGATGACGTGATCTACTATGCCAAGCAGGAATCGGAGAACGACCGGTATGACCGGGCGATGCTGTTTGAAGCGCTGGGCATTGCTCCGGATGAATCGACCAGGTCGATGTTCCCCGACATGCCGCCCCATCCCTACAAGAAGAACCGGGACGACTTCATGAAGCGGCTCGGCAAGAAGTAGGTTTCGAGGGGGGCGCCTGCGGGCGCCTCTTTTTTGGCCCGTCAGACGCGCTCGAGCAACATGCCCCAGTCTTGCTCGTCGGGGCGGGGCGGGAGGGGGAGGACAGAGCTGCGCGGAACGGTGAGAGTGTCGCTGCTTTGCCCCCAGGTGCCGTTGCGCGGATCAAAGAAGCGCGCGCGGTAGCTTGTGCCGGGGATGACACCGCGGAGCTTGGCTTCAAGAGGCGCGTCGGCTTCGAAATAGAGCATGAACCAGGAGCGATCGGGCGTGCGGGCGCAGTAGCTCCAGCCCTTGTAGGAGAAGCCGGGACCGGTCTTGTTGGGCACGATCAGTTCGGCGTCAGGCTCGAGTTCGAGATAACGCTGGCCGAAGATGGTGGCGAAGCTCTTGATGTGCTGGATCTCAGCGGCAGACTGCCAGCCGAAGCTGTCCCACATCTTGTAGAGCGATTGAGGTTCAGTATCGGATTGCCAGATGCCTTCAGCGCCATAGATGAACCCGGCGAGACCGCCGGACAGGAAACTGCCGTAGAGCCCGGATCGGACATAAAGGCGGTCGTCTTCGCTGTCCGGCGGCACGCGGAGTGGGTAGGGCTGGCCTAGTTGGTGGAGACCGGCATAGTAGGGTTCGCCATTGATGGCGGGCTTGCGCTCGGCGTGGAAGATCTCGGTCAGGTACCAATAGGTATAGTGCTCGCGCACATTTCCGGATTGATGCAAATCTACCCAGCTGTTGAGCCCGAAGTTGACCAGGGTGGAGGGGTTGGGATTGGCGGTCAGCAGGGCGCCGAATGGCGGCTTGCCGTAACGCTCGATGGCGAGATTGATGGGGACGTTGTAGTCCTCGGCCGGGATCGTTTGCTCGAAATAGTCGTAGTGGATCGGGCTGAGCAGGGCGATGTGCGCCCCGTAGCGCGCGATCATGTACTGGACGTAGCGGGCGTAGGAATTGGGCCAGTCGTGAAACTTCTGCCAGCACTGGCCGGCATCGCGGCGCGAGAACTCGATGAAGGGGACCATGCCCTGGGCATTGAGGTAGTCGATCTTTTGGTCGAGCACCTTGAAGTAATCCGGATTGATCCGATCCATGTCCGGGAACACGTTTTCGAAGCCGGGCACCTTGCCGGGGAAGGCGAAGGGTCTGCCGCCTTCGTTGTGCATGTCCTTGGCCGATTCTGTGCCCGGCTGCTTCCAGGCTGCGCGCACCCAGGTGCCATCAGCCATCTGAAGGCTGTTGGGCTGGCCGTCATTGGCCCAGGCAGGCTGCGCTGCGATCAGGCCGATGCAGTTGAACCCCTGCTGCTTGCGATAGGCGACATAGTCACCCAGCGTGGAGGAGGGGCCGAGCGAGCCTGCTCCGCTTGCTTCGCCAACTGGAAAGCGGAAGCTGGGGAGCGACCACCATGTGTCTCCCAAGAGGAAGAATGGGGTGCCATCGGCATATTGAAGACCGCGGCCATCGGACGTGGCTTGGATCATGCCTCGCCGATTGGGGTTCTCTTCCAGGGCAGCTGCGTCCCAGCTTTCGGCGATGAATTGACCGCTCTTGCCGGAAAGCCCGGGATCCTCCGGCAGGCTGCCGCTGGTCCAGCGCCATTCTCCAGGCACGGTGGCCAGAGCGCGGACAATGAACTGCTGGTCACCGTTCCAAAAGCCGTAAACGCGCTTGCTGAAACCCGGACCTTCCAAGTCCACCCAGACAAGAACATCAGCATAGGGATTGTTGTAAGTGGCCCCGGCAGTGAAAACGAGGTCGAGCTTGCTCCAGACCTTGATTGGGCCCTGAGGATTGGTCACCATTGTTCTCCCTGTGGGCTCAGCGGCCCAGCCATTCCGGCTTGGTTTTGTTGACGAAAGCTTCGACGCCGCGGCGGAAGTCCTCGCTGCCATAGGTCAGTGCGATGAGATCGTCGGCAGGATCGATGTCCCGCGCCAGCACGCGGGCTATGGCGGCCTTGCTGACCCGCAGCGTGATCGGCGCGTTTTCGAGAAGTCGCGAGACGACTTCTTCTGCTGCCTGGTCAAGCGCCTCTGGCTCGGTTAGCCGTGCAAGGAAACCAGCGCTCATGGCTTCTTCGGCCTCGATGAATTCGGCGAGCAGCAGCATGCGCTTGGCGCGTGCTTCCCCGAAGCCACCCACAACACGAGCGTAGGTCTGCATGGACACGCAATTGCCGATGGTACGCGCGATGGGGCTGCCGAACTTGGCACGACGGCTGGCAACGCGGATGTCGCAGCAGGCGGCGATGTTCAGCCCGCCGCCGACGGCCCAGCCATCTATGATAGCGACGGTTGGAACAGGAACATCAAGGAGCCGCTGGAAATAGCGGTTCATCTTGGCTTCGTAGGCGATGCCGTCCTGTCCGCCCTTGAACTCGCGGAACTGGGTAATGTCGGATCCGGCAACGAAAGCCTTGCCGCCCGCGCCGCGCAGGGTGACGGCTCGCAACTGATCGTCAGCGCTGAGCTGCGCGAGAATGCTATCGAGTTGCTCATACATCTCCCAGGTAAAGGCGTTGTGCGCCTCCACCCGCTCAAAGGTGATGTGCGCAACGGCACCGTCGCGCTGGAGCGCGACGCGTCCCTGGCTCGATGGAGCGCTCATGCTGTTGCGCGCCCGGCTGGCTCTAGCAGGCCTAGCTCGGCAAGGATCTCGTTGTTGTGCTCGCCCAAGAGCGGCGGTGGTCGCCGCACGCTGGCGGGAGTGTTCGAAAGCTTTGCTGGGAAGCCCAGAGCGCGGAAACTGCCTTCCACCGGATGGTCGATATTGATCACCGCCTGACGATGATGAACATGTTCGTTGTCGAGTGCGACGCTGTAGTCGTTGATGGGCCCGGCGGGGACGCCGGCGGCCAGGAAGCGCTCGACCCATTCGGTAGCCGGACGCGTACGGAAGGTAGGGCGCAATTCGTCGGCCAGCTCACTGCGGCGCTGCACGCGATCAATATTGTTGGCGTAACGCGGATCGTCCCGCAGTTCGGGACGGCCGATGACGTCGCAGAAAATAAGCCAAAGCTTTTGGTTGGCTGCGCCCACGACGAACTGCCCGTCCGACCCGTCGAAAGCCTGGTAGGGGGCGCTCATGCGGTTTGCGGTGCCCAGCGGCCCGGGGGATTTGCCGGTGGCCCAGTATTCGGTGCTTTCCCAAACGGAAAGGGCCAGAGCGGCATCCAGCAGGGAGGTGTCGATATATTGGCCCAGGCCCGTGTGCTGGCGGCCGATCACAGCCGAGAGGATGCCGTAGCAGGCGAACATGCCGGCGCCGAGATCACCAACAGGAATGCCCGATTTGACCGGCTCGGCACCGGGAATGCCGGTGGCGCTGATGATGCCGGCCATGGCCTGAGCGATGAGGTCGAAGCCCGGGCGCTGCGACCATGGACCGGTCTGGCCGAAGCCGGAAATGCTGGCATAGATGAGGCCCGGATTGATGCGGGACAGGGTCTCGTAATCGGCTGCGAGCTTCTTGCTGACGCCGGGACGGCTGTTTTCGACCAAAATATCGGCCGTCTCTACAAGACGGTGGAGGACACGCTGGCCTTCGGGCGACTTGAGGTCGAGTGTTATGCTGCGCTTGTTGCGGTTGAGGGCGAGAAAACCGGGGCTATCATCCCCCTTCATGCGAAAGCCCATGGACTTGCGGGTCTGATCGCCGACGCCTGGCGGCTCGACCTTGATCACATCGGCGCCCATGTCTCCGAGCAGCATGCAGCAGAAGGGACCGGCCATGACCTGGCTAAGATCCAGCACGCGCAAGCCGGAAAGCGGCGGCCGGGGCCCTCCGGATTCAGCCCGGTTGGCGTCTTCGGCGCGATCGGACATAGGTTCCTCCTCAAAGACCGTGTCTCCACAATCTTGCATACAAGACTTGCGTTTGTGAAAAATCAAGCGGTGAAATAGCCCAATCTTGCTTTTTTGCTCAAAGATGCATACGAGCAGACATGGACGAGCACGTAGAAATCGCGGAACTGCCTGAGGATAGCGTTGGCACGAGCGGCCGACGTAAGGGGCAACTGCATACAGAGGCAGCCAGCCGTTTGCGTGGGATGATCTTGTCGGGTGAATTGCCGCCCGGCTCGCGCCTGCGCGAAGTGCAGCTTTGCGAGCAGCTCGGCGTATCGAGGACGCCAGTTCGAGAAGCCTTGCGCACCCTGGCCGCTGAAGGCCTCGTGGATCTTCTGCCTAATCGAAGCGTGGTGGTTTCCGAGCTTCACGCTCCGGACCTGGAGCATCTCTTCGTGGTGTTTGGCGCCATTGAAGGGGTCGCGGCCGAGCTAGCTTGTCAGCGCATTACTGAAGCGGAAATTGCGGAAATCGGGCGTTTGCTGGCTGAGATGATTGACTACCACAGTCATCAGCAGCGGGCGCCCTATATGCAGATCAACCAGACGATCCACCGCAGAACCGTTGAGATTGCTGCCAATCCAGTTCTCCATTCGGTGTGGCAGTCATTGGTTCCGCGCGTGGAGCGGGCGCGGGCGCTCGCTAACCTTGATACCGGCCGTTGGACCGGAGCGTTGTTTGAGCACACCAAGATGTTCACAGCCCTGGCTGCACGAGATGGAGCGCTGCTTGCCCGGCTGACGCGCGAGCATTTCCTAAACAGCCTGCCGTACTTGCATCCGCGTGATGCTGGCAAGGACGCTAGGTCCGAGTAGGCGGCAATCGCCGCTTACCCACATTTCTCCAAGCGCTGCCTTATCGATTTTCTTGCAACTAAGCGTTGACTTGCCAAAAGCTTGCATACAAGATTGATGCGTGGACGGGGAGGAGCCCTGCCAAATCATCATTTTTCAGGGCGGTGCCATTGGCGCGCCAGCAAGGATTTGTCATGCCAAATTACGAGCCTAAGGATCTCGACGGCAATACTGTCGACCCCTATCACATCCGCAAATATTTCGAGCCGCTGCGCGTCGTCGACGTAGCTGACGCGCTGGATGGGCTTGGCTATTTCAACATCGGGTTGGTGTCGCAGGAAATCCGGCCGCTCTGGCTGGGCATGAAGTTCTGGGGTCCGGCGGTGACGCAGCGCTGCGTGCCAGCCAACAAGCCGATGTGGTCGCTGGAAACGACTGAGGAAATCGTCGGTGCGCATGGCATCTGGTTCAACCGCTATGGCCATAACGGTCGAGGCCTCAACGATCTCGTCAAGCCGGGCAGCGTGGTGGTGACCGATGTTGGTAGCACGGGCGAGGTTGGCTTCTTCGGTTCGGAGAATGTGCTGGCGCTCCAGGCGAGCGGAGCCGTTGGCATCGTAACCAATGGGCATTGCCGTGACACGGGCGAAGTTACCATGCAGAGGACTCCCATGGCTTGCCGGGAGCGTGGGCGCACCATCATTCCGGGCCGCATCGAAGTGGTTGAGCTCAATACCACGATTGGGATTGGCGGAGCGCAGGTGCGTCCGGGCGATATCGTGGGTTGTGACGATGATGGTCTTATTGTCGTGCCGATCGAGGTCGCCAAGAAAGCTGCGCTTCATGCCAAGGCCGTGCTGATTGCCGACATGAACGCGCGGCGCAAACGGTATGACGCCCTCGGCCGCGCCCATGACGAGAGCGTCGATACGGCTGCGATCGATCGTTACTATTCAGGCCTCGAGGCAGCCTGAGACAGGGCGCTTTCGAAGGGGTTGACCGTGCGGATCATCGACGCGCACCATCATTTCTGGGACCTCGATGCCAATTATCTGCCCTGGCTGGCAGATAAGCCGGTCAATTTCCGCTATGGCGACTATAGCGCGCTCAAGCGCAACTATATGCCCCGTAACTACCGGGCCGACACTGTCGGCTTTGAACTCGCCGGCAGTGTCTTCATCGAGACCGAGTGGAACCCCGAAGATCCATTGGGCGAGGTCGCCTGGGTCGAGACGGTGCGTGCCAGCGATGGTCTGCCCAGCGTCATGGTCGCGCAGGCCTGGCTGGATCGGGAGGATGCGGCTGAGGTGCTTGCGGCGCATGGGCGGACTGATTTCGTCCGGGGCATCCGCCACAAGCCGAAATCTGTAGCTCGGCCAGGTGAGGTTGTTCCTGGGGCGCCGGGGTCGATGGGCGATCCGGCTTTCCGGCGCGGCTTTTCCCTGCTTGCGCCGAATGGCTTGAGCTTTGATCTCCAGACGCCGTGGTGGCATTTACCCGAGGCTGCGGCGCTTGCCGAAGCTTTTCCGGAAACGCAGATCATCATCAATCACACGGGGCTGCCATCAGACCGCAGCGCTGAGGGACTTGCCGGATGGAGGGCTGCGATGCGCCGGGCAGCGCAATGTCCCAACATTGTTGTCAAGATTTCCGGGCTTGGTGAGAAAGGGCGGGCTTGGACGGTTGAGGCCAATGGCCCCATCGTTCGCGACACGATCGACATCTTCGGGGTTGAGCGCTGCATGTTCGCCTCCAACTTTCCCGTGGACAGCCTTGTTGCCGACTTCTTCACGATCTTCGACGGCTTTCGCCGGATTGTATCGGATCTGTCTGAGGCAGAGCAGCATGCGCTGTTTTGCGACAATGCCGCCCGCATCTACCGCATCGCGCTCAGCTAGAGGAGGAAGGCATGGCCAAAGACGTTTTTGGATCAGAGACGCGGCTGGGTCTGGTGGGTCTCGGTATTATGGGAGCGCCTATAGCCGAGCGTCTGCGGGAGCAGGGATTTGAGCTGACGGTGTGGAACCTGGAGCCAGAGCGCTTCGACAAGATCAAGAACTCAGGTGCGAAGTGGGTCGGCTCAGCGGCTGACGTTTGGAAGAACGCTGATGTCGTGCTGGTCTGCGTGCTTGGCGATGACGCCATTGAAAGCGTCTGCTTTGGGGACCAGGGGTTTGCCAAAGCGGGACAGGGTGCCAAGGTGTTGATTGACTTGTCGACAACTTCGCCGGACGCAACGGCGAAGCTCGGACCGCGCCTTAAGGCGGAGCTCAACGCCGACTGGGTGGATGCGCCGATTTCAGGTGGTCCGCAGCCAGCGCGTGAGGGCGGGCTGACGGTGATGGCGGGCGGCGACCAGGAGGTCTTCGGGTCGTTGGAGCCGATCCTGCGGGCCATTGGGCAGAATGTCACTCATATGGGGCCCCTCGGGGCTGGGCAGAAAACCAAGATCCTGAACCAGGCCATCGTGGGCGCCAACTACATCCTGATGGCGGAACTGCTGGCGACCTGCAAGGCGGCGGGCATCGATCCCGATCTCCTGCCGAAATGCCTCAAGGGCGGTCTTGCGGATAGTGCGATCCTGCAGCGCATCTATACCCAGATGAGCGCCGAAGACTTCGATCCGCCGCGGAGCTATGTGCGCCAGGTCAATAAGGACCTGAACTCCGTGGCACATTTTGTGGAGGAGCTCGGGCTTGATCTGCCCCTGCTGGAGGTCGCGGTGCGGCAGTACCGCCGATACGCGGAGGCTGGCAACGAGATGGAAGACGGGGCCTCGGTATCGCGGCTTTACCAGAAGTAGGGGGAGGGCGCTGTGCTGTTTATCGTCAGTGGTCGTGACAAGAAGAATGGCATGGATGGACGCCTCGCCCTGAGACCGCAGCATCGTGCGTACTATTCGGGGCTCGGGGACGATCTTGTGCTGGCCGGTCCTTATCTGGATGAAAGCAGCGAGCCGATTGGCAGCATGATTGTCATGCGGGCAGAGAGCCAGGAGGCGGCGGAGGCATTTGCACGGGCCGATCCGTACTGGACAGAAGGCGTGTTCGAGACGCTCGATGTTTCGCGGTGGGACTGGTTTATGAAGCGGCCGGAAGACCTGGTGTCATAACGCTGCTGTTGCATACAAGGTTATGCGGCCGCGGTTACGTTGGTGATGTTGTCGTAGATTGGCATCCAGAGTGCCTTTGCTGGTCCGAGCATGGTCATCAACCGGACGAACAATATCCAAGTCGTTGATTTTGCATCAGAAGAGGCTCAGTAGGTTATCGAGTATGGATTGAAATATTATGTTGAAGGTCGTTGACACAGGCGTTTCTTGCATACAAGAATAGTGTTGTTACGAGGGCGAGTGAGGAGCCGGAGGAGAGGGCGCACACGCTTCGAGCGAACGGATAAAGAGCGGTAATGGCCAGCCAAGTGCTACGCGCCGAACCGCCGACGAAACTGAATTGCAATGGGAGGAAAGCATGCAAGTGTTTCGCGTTTTACAAAGGGTGGGGCGGCCGCTGGCTGCTACTTCGATAATTGCCCTGACGCTGGCGTCTATGCCCGTCGGTGCCCTGGCGCAGGATCTGCAAGGCGAGATCCGTTTCAGCTGGTGGGGTGGTCAGGTTCGCAACGACAAGACCGACCGCATCATCCAGCTGTTTGAAGAACAAAACCCCGGCGTCTCGATTGTGCGCGAGAATGCTGATTTCGCGCCCTATTGGGAGCGTCTCACCATCCAGTCGACCGGCAACAACCAGCCCTGCGCCATTACCATGCAGTCGCGCTGGCTGGCGACCTATGCCCGGCCAGACGTGCTGATGCCGCTCGATGATCTGGTGGCCAATGGCACGCTCGATGTGTCGGGCATTCCTGAAGCAGTGCTAGAGGCTGGGCGTGGTGCCGACGGCAATCTCTATATGGTCCCGCATGGGGTGTTCTATTTCGCCCTGATGTACAATGAGCAGATGCTGGAGAATGCTGTCTCTGCTGGTGTCGAGGCGATCGAATGGCCTTACACCTGGGACGAGTATGCAGAGCATCTGCGTGCCATTCAGCCGACGCTGCCAGAAGGCGCTGTTGCGACCCACAATATGGGCCGTGAACCCGACGCGTTCGTGCCATGGGTGCAGTCGCATGGCGAAATGGTGTTCGATGGCTCCAAGGTCGCCTTCACGCCGGATATCGCGACCAAGTGGTTCACCTATTGGGAAACGCTGCGCAATGAAGGGGTGACGGAGTCGCCAGAAGCGATGATTACCGAAAACAGCGCGCTGGTGGAAGAATCCAACCTCGCCAATGGCCGTGGCTATGCTACGAACCGTCCGCCCAACCAGCTCGGCTCGGTGCAGACCGTGGTCGACACAGTCAGCCCTGGCACAACCATCAACACTCGTCCTTACCCCGTTGGTCCGGACGGGACGGTTGGCATGGATTTGGGCTCGAATGGCATCGCCATCGGTGCAAACTGCACAGCCGAGCAGGTTCCAGCTACCGCTGCCTGGATCAACTTCTGGACACAGAATGAGGAGGCCGCTGCCATCTACCAGTCCGACAATGGCGTTGTCGCCATTCCCGAACTGGCAAGCGCCCAGGCTGCCAATCCGGAAACCCAGCCCACACAGGTGCGCCATATCGAGCTTTACCAGCAGGTCGTGGACACGGCCAAGCCGGTGAAGTGGCCAGCTGGCGGCTACCAGGCGATGACCGACGTGCTCAACCGCACCTATGACGCGGTGGCCTTTGGGCAACTGACTCCGGAGCAGGGCGCCGAGCAGTTGATTGCTGAATTGCAGCAACAGCTCGACCAGGCGGCTCGCCAGTAGATCGAACTGGTGGTGCGGGCCGGCTCGCCGGTCCGTACCACCGCAGCTTGCAGCCGACGGCAATAGAAGCGGCACCAGGCTCTTGGTTCTTCCGATAAAGTGGGAGGGGATTATGAGCGTTACCGATGCTGCCAATAGCCCGGTTCTGCCCGCCTCGCAGGCTGGGCGTCCGCGGGTGATGCCGAAAGACCGGACTGGTTCGGCTCTCAAGAAGGCCGACAATCGCGCGGCTTACCTGTTTCTCACCCCATGGCTGGCCGGCATTATCCTGATTACCGCCTTGCCCATGCTGGCCTCGCTCTATCTCAGCTTCACCAACTATGCCGTGATCGGGCTTCCGTCCTGGGTCGGACTTGAGAATTACATCCGCCTTTTCACCTCTGACCGGCGCTTTGTCGCTTCGATCTGGGTAACGCTGAAATATGTGGGCTTTTCGGTTCCGCTCGTGCTGCTTTTTTCGCTGAGCGTCGCGGTGGCGCTCAATCGCGGCTTGCGTGGCCTCGCGATCTACCGCTCGCTTTTTTATGTTCCTTCGCTGATCGGCGCGAGCGTCGGCATTGGCCTGCTCTGGAAGCAGGTGTTCGGCGAGCGTGGCGTTATCAACGACCTGCTGGCGATCTTCGGTGTTGCCGGCCGCGATTGGATCAGCAACCCAACTTGGGCGCTGCCATCGGTTGTTGCGCTCAACGTCTGGACCTTTGGAGCCTCAATGGTGATCTTCCTGGCAGCGCTCCGCCAGATCCCTGAGTCCTATTATGAGGCCGCCTCTATCGATGGCGCCAATGCCTGGCAGCGCTTCCGGCGCATCACCCTGCCGCTGCTCACCCCCGTGATCTTCTTCAACACGGTGCTGTTGCTCATCAACTCGTTCCAGTCATTCACGCAAGCCTTCGTGGTTTCTAACGGTCGCGGTGGTCCCATCGACTCAACCCTGCTGTACTCGCTCTACCTTTACCAGCAGGCCTTCCAGCAAATGCAGATGGGCTATGCCTCCGCCATGGCCTGGATCCTGCTGATCGCCATTGGCATCGCCACCGCACTGATGTTCTGGTCCTCTCGCTATTGGGTGTTCTATGGCGACCGCTAAGACATACGACCCCGAGCTTCTGCGCGCCCAGCGCCGCCGGCGGAGCAATCTGCGCCGCCTCAAAGGGCTTGGGCTGCACCTGCTGTTGATCGCGCTGCTCGGTGTGATGCTCTATCCCGTAATCTGGATGGTGTTCAGCGCTCTCCGTCCCGAGGCTGAGATCTTCGGCGACATGGGCTTCATCCCGACGAATTGGACGCTGGAGAACTTCACGCGCGGTTGGCAACTCTACGGCAACCTCACCTTTACGCAGTTCTACATCAATTCCTTTGTGCTCTGCGCCTTGGCGATCATCGGCAATCTGCTCGCCTGTTCCATGGCGGCCTATGCCTTCGCGCGGCTGGAATTTCGCGGCAAGTGGCTCCTGTTTGCGATCATGCTGGGCACGATGATGCTGCCCATCCATGTGCAGCTGATCCCGCAATACATTTTCTTCCTCAACATTGGCTGGGTGAACACTATCCTGCCGCTCGTCGTGCCCAAGTTCCTGGCGCACGATGCATTCTTTATCTTCTTGATGGTGCAGTTCATGCGCTCGCTGCCCAATGAGCTGGAACAAGCGGCAGTTGTGGATGGCGCGTCCTACTGGCAGCGCTACTGGCGCATCATCCTGCCGCTGTCCATGCCGGCCCTCGCCACCACGGCCGTCTTCACCTTCATCAACACCTACAACGACTTCTTCAGCCAGCTCATCTACCTCACCGATACCGATCGGATGACGGTGCCGGTGGCTTTGCGGCTGTTCCTAGATCCGAGTGGCGGTGCTTCCTCCTTTGGCGGCCTCTTCGCCATGGTGCTCGTTTCCATCGGCCCGGTGCTCGGCTTCTTCCTCGCTTCGCAGCGTTTGCTCACCAAGGGCATCGCTACGCAAGGCTTCAAGTAATTCGGTCGGAGTTCAGCAATGGCCAGTGTAACCCTTCAGAATCTGACCAAGACTTATGCCGGTGGCATCCTTCGAGCGGTCAACGACGTGTCGCTCGATATCCAGGACGGCGAGTTTCTGGTGCTGGTTGGCCCATCGGGCTGCGGCAAATCCACTGCGCTGCGCATGATTGCCGGTCTTGAGGAAATCACCGATGGCGCTGTGTGGATCGGCGACGATTTCGTCAACGATGTGCATCCCAAGGATCGGGACATTGCCATGGTGTTCCAGTCCTATGCGCTTTATCCGCATATGAGCGTTTACGACAACATCGCGTTTCCGCTGCAGATCGCCAAGATGCCCAAGGACGAGATCGACCGGCGGGTGCAGGAAGCGGCGCGCATTCTTGAGCTGGAAGCCTATCTCAAGCGCCGGCCTGGGCAGCTCTCGGGCGGGCAACGACAGCGTGTTGCCATGGGCCGCGCCATTGTGCGCAAGCCGGCGGTGTTCCTGATGGACGAGCCGCTTTCGAACCTTGATGCCAAGCTGCGCGTACAAATGCGCGCTGAGATTGCCTCACTTCAGCATCGGCTTGGGGTTACGACCATTTATGTGACTCATGACCAGGTGGAAGCCATGACCATGGGTCATCGCGTCGCCCTGCTCAAGGACGGTCTACTGCAGCAGGTCGATACGCCGTCAAACATCTACAACAAGCCGCGTAACACCTTTGTCGCAGCGTTCATCGGCTCGCCGACCATGAACATGTACTGGGCGAGCTTGGAAGGGCGGGGAGATGACCTCGCGGTTCGTCTCGGCAGCCATGCATTGAACCTGCCCCGGCAGTTTCTGGCGCGTCACCCAGAGCTCGCGCGCTATGCAGGGAAGCGCCTGATCGTCGGCATTCGCCCGGAAGACATTGCCGAGGCCTCAACCGTTGCTGGCGCCGATCCAGCACATTGCATGACAGCCGAAGTGGACCTTGTTGAAGCGCTTGGCTCGGATGTCATTGTCCATGTCGGCATAGACGCACAGGCCGCTGAAGTCCGTAGCTCGGACAGCCTCGACCAGATCAAGACCGACGAGGGCAAGGCGCGGTGCGTCGCACGCTTCAACGCCAAGAGCCATGTGCGGCTTGGCGATACCGTTTCGGTCTGGCTCGACACCGAGCGTATGCACTTCTTTGACGGCGAGACCGGCGACACCATTCTCATCTGACCCTTTTCCGGAGCTGCCTTGTCGCAGCGCCGGAACCCATTCACCACCAACAGGATACTCAAATGGCCATCAGCTCCAGCACTCTCGAAATCCTGCGTAAGGTACGTACCTCAGACGTCACCGATGCGTTAGATTCCATGGGCTACATGAACACCTATGAGATGGATCCTCGCCTGCGCCCGTTGTTCCCGGGTGTGTTCTTTGCCGGCATTGCGACGACGGCCGAGTTCAACATCATCAACCGGACCATTCCGGCCATGAGCTATGATGAGTTCGATGACCGGCAGTACAAGCGAAATCCGGACCGCACCAGCCATCCGGATGCCCTTTGGCCAGCAGGGCACAGCTTCGGCGCGCCAGACGAGGTGCATGTGATTGATACAAAGCAATCCCGCTGCGGCCTGCTCGGCTCCAATAATCTCCTCGATGCGCGGGTGAAGGGTTCTGTTGGCTTCGTGATCGATGGCGCCTGCCGTGACTCGGGCGAGTGCATCATGCAGAAGGATCCCGTTTTCTGTTCCGTCCGCTCCATGCGTCACATGGCCGGGCGGTTGGAACTGTCCTCCATGGGCAAACCCATCACCTGCGGTGGCGTTTATGTGCGTCCCGGCGACGGCGTGATCGCCGATGACGATGGCATTGTGGTTATTCCGCAGGAGGACGGCGAAGAGGTTGCCAAGCGCGCCTGGCGCGTGCAGGACAAGGACCGCCGCATGCGCCGGGCTTTCTACGAAAAGCTCGGCATGCCGTATGACAAGACGGTGGAGCTGGAAGAGCGTCCCTGGTAGGTGCCGATGGGCAGGCGCCTTCTGGCGCCTGTCCCTACAAGTAGAGCAAGATGCAGTCTCTGATCGAAAGGCTTCAGGCAGTCGTCGGACGCCGTTATGTACTGGTCGGCGACCGGCACACGCGGCGTTTTCGCAAGGGCTATCGCTTTGGCGATGGCAAGGTGCTTGCGGCCGTGCGGCCGGGAACCTTGCTCGAGCAGTGGCGCGTGCTCGAGGCGTGCGTTGCGGCCGATGTGATCATCATCATGCAGGCGGCCAATACGGGGCTGACCGGCGGATCGACACCGGACGGGGAGGGGTACGACCGGCCCATCGTCATTGTCAACACGCTGCGGATCAACCGCATCGACCTGCTTGGGAATGGGGAGCAGGTGCTATGCCTGCCAGGCGCTACGCTCGATAAGCTCGAAAAGCGGCTGAGGGCGATTGGACGGGAGCCGCATTCGGTTATCGGCTCATCCTGTATCGGGGCGTCGGTCACCGGAGGCGTGTGCAACAACTCCGGGGGATCGCTGATCCGGCGTGGTCCAGCCTATACGCAGCTGGCGCTCTTTGCTCAGCTCGATGCCGAAGGCCGGCTCCGTCTGGTGAACCATCTCGGGATTGAGCTGGGCGATAGTCCGGAAACTATCCTCGCGCGGCTGGATCGCGGTGATTACCGGCCGAATGACGTGGCTGTGGCTGGCAATGCCTGGGCCTCGGACCGGGGCTATCATGATCATGTCCGGGATATCGATGCGCCGACGCCGGCACGCTTCAACGCTGATCCGCGGCGTCATTATGAGGCATCAGGGTCAGCGGGCAAAATTGCGGTGTTCGCCCTTCGGCTCGATGCTTTCGAAGCCGACAAGGATGTGGCCGTCTTTTACGTCGGCAGCAATGATCCGGCCGACCTTGCCAGAGTGCGGCGCGATATCCTTGCGGGCTTCAGCAATATGCCGATCGCTGGCGAGTACATGCACCGGAACGCTTATGACCTGTCGCGAGAGTACGGCAAAGACCTGTTCCTGTTCGTCAAGCGCCTGGGTACAGATCACGTGCCCAAGGCCTATGCCTTCAAGAGCTGGTTCGATGGTGTGACGGAGAAGCTGGGACTGGGTGGGCATGTGAGCGACCACCTTTTGCAAGCTCTCGTCCGGGTCCTGCCGGAGCACCTGCCGCAACGGCTCAACGATTATCGGGACCGCTACGAGCACCACCTCATGCTGCGCATGGGCGGCGATGGTGTCGCGGAGGCGCGGGCCTATCTGCAAAGCCAGTTTCCCAGCAATACGGGCGACTTCTTTGAGTGCAGCGAGGAGGAAGGCAAATCAGCCTATCTCAACCGGTTTGCCGTCGGTGGCTCGGTCGTGCGTTTTCGCGATACGCATCGCGACGAGGTGGAAGACATCGTGGCGCTCGACATTGCGTTGCCGCGCAATGCACAAGACTGGTTCGAGACCTTGCCGGAGGACATCGAGCAGCACCTGTTCCGCAAAATGTATTGCGGGCATTTCTTCTGTCATGTCCTCCACCAGGAATACCTGGTGCGGCGTGGTGTTGATCTGCACGCGCTTGAGGCAACCATGCTGAAGCTGCTCGATGCGCGTGGCGCAGAATATCCGGCTGAGCACAATGTTGGGCATCTTTATCATGCCAAGCCCGCATTGCAGCGGTTTTACCGCGAGCTTGACCCTACCAACAGCTTCAACCCCGGTATTGGCAAGACCGCACGGAAGAAGCACTGGGCTGCATGAAATGTGGCTACTGCCGGGCATCCATCTGTGGGCGTCTGGTTCAGTGAGGCTGCTGCCGTGACGCGGCCGGCGTCGGGCGGAGCGCTCCTGCTGGTGGCGTTGGGGACGGGGTGCCTGCCAACGCTCATGTTGTCGTCCAACAGCGAGCTGGCAGCACATGGCGGTGCCTTGCTTTCGTCCTGGGTTGCGCATGGCACTGGTACGATCGCGGCCGTTGTGATGCTTCTGGTTCTTGCGGGCATAGGCTAGATGCAGCGGTCAGCTGCTCTCGGGCGTTGCGCTGGACATCATTCGCGAGATTCCCGTGTCAGCTGCGGCCCGCGTGACGGGCATTGCCATGATCCTGGCCGGTATTGTGCTGATGCACCGGAGGAGATGATCCAATCACGATCGTCTCGCCGGGAGCGAGCTCGTGTGAAGTGGCGTCGTTCACCACGCGTAGCGTGGCCGCGTTGGTTTCGCCGGACCGCAGCTGCACTGACGATTCGTCCCAAGCAAGCTCGTATTGGCCGCCCCTGTAGCAGAAGGCAAGTTCGACCGGAGGAAGCTCGTTGGGCAGGTTCGGTTCAAGCTCGACACCATCAGCGCGGATTGTCAGACCCAAGTAGTGGCGCTGCAGCACATCAAGGCCCGCGGCCATGGCGCCCAGGTGGAGCCCCTGCGCTGCGGACTCGGCGCTCTCAGGATCAAGATCGGGAGCGAGAGCGTCGCGCCAAGTCTTGTAGGACAGGTGCCGATCGAAGTGGGAGAGGGCTCCGGCATAGCTAATCTGCGAAAGCGAGGAGCCGTGGCTGGTGCGGGCACGGTAGTACTCGACGCTTTGGTTCAGTTGATCCTTTGACACGGCATAGCCAAGCCGCCCAAGAAGCGTCTGCAGTTCCTCGGCCCTGAACAGGTAGAGGAGCATGGCGAAGTCTGCCTGCTTGAATAACTGGTAATCTATGACGTCCTTGCCACGCGCTTCCAGCTCCCAGTCGGCACTTTCCTCGCCAAGACTCTCAGGATCAAGTTCTTCCAGCTGCTCCACACCCATGAACTGGCTGATGAGACCGTCGGGCATGAAGGGGATGCGCAGGCGCCGGCTCAGTTGATCCCATAGTTCAGTTTCGGCCTGGGTTACCTCCAGCTTCTGGCGGATTGCCTGTGGAGCCGAGGCGAGGGCTTCAAGCACTTCGCCCAGCGTCCATGCCGCCATGGCATTGGTATAGGCGTTATTGTCGATGCCAGCGGCGGGGCGGTGGGGGTAGCGCGTGTGAAACTCGTCGGGGCCGACAATGCCGCCGATGTCGAAGCGATCGGCTTCAGGATCGTAGACGGCCAGGCTGGCCCACATGCGGCAGATGGCAACGAGCATCTCGGCGCCTTGCGCATGCAGGAACGCTTCGTCGCCCGTTGCCCACACATAGTGGAAGATGTCCCAGGCGATGGATGCGTTGATATGTACCTGGTGGGCGGTGTGATCCTCCCGCCAATGCCCGTTGATGGGACTCTTTTGGAAGCGCGGGGTTTCCTCCGCACCGGTGCGGGCGCTTCGCCATGGATAAAGCGCGCCCTTGAGGCCATAGCTGTGGGCGTTTTCCCGCGCTGCCTCAAGTCGGCTATGGCGGTACAGCAGCAGTTCGCGCGCAAGCTCGGGGAAGCGGACACTGAGTATCGGGACCGAGAACATTTCATCCCAAAAAATCTGGCCGCGATAGACTTCCTGCCATCCGCGGGCCGGTAGGCTGGCGTCGCGATGGAGGGTCAGTGGCGAAAAATTCTGGAGGAGGTGAAAGAGGGTGAGGTGTTGGGCTCCCTCGATTTTCTTGTCCGCTGACGCAATGGGCATCTTGCCCCACAATTCCTGCCAAGCTGAGCAGTGCTGCTCCAGACAGCGATCGTAGGTTTCAGCACCTTCCAGAACCTTCGCAGCTTCTGCCACGACATGGTCATCCTTGCCGACACAGACGGCCATCAGCCTGTCGATGGTCAGCCTTTGACCGTGCCCCGCTTCAACGGAGAAGGTGCGGAGAACTTTTTCCTCGGCTTTAGCGATTTGGACGTCCGCGAACGGAGCCGAAATGAGGTCTTTGGTGCGAACGGCGATGAAGAGGTTCGAGTTGATGGTTTCGGCCAGGAGCAACAGAGTATTGTTCTCGCCACCGTTCTTCAGGACACGCAGATGCTTGTGCGCGTAATCGGCGTGTTTCTCGATATTGTTGTTGATGACAGAGCCGTCGATCTCGCACCGGACAGTAGCCGGACCTGACCAGTTGTGCGGCGTAAGAGCGATTCTTTGGCCGACAAGATTGGCGGCAGCCATGCTGACGAAGCGCTCTTCCTCGATGGTTGTGATACGGCCGGCACTGTCCCGACATCGCGCCGTGCGGCGCATGACCCCGGTAAAGAGGTCGAGCGTCTGCTCGTAGTGCAGCAACTCGACTGTATCGAGCGAGAACCAGTCGCCGTCACCAATTCGCCAGGTGATCCGCAGTCCATTTGGCAGGTTGACGATCGACTCGTTCCACTCAGTTTCTCCTTCAATTTCGCTAGCTAAAGGATTGTAGCAGCCCGCGAAGTAGAGGCCAGGATAGTGCTCGCCATCGGCCTCGGCCCAGGGCATGGCGGATCGGAGGAGAAGAACTCCGTTCCCCAGGGAAAAGAGGGACTCCCGTCGCAGTTCATCCTTGGGATCGTAACCGGTCAAGTGGATCGGGGCTGGGCCGTTCGTCACTAAGCTTGCGCTCCATTTCTCTTGATGCGCTCGGCCATATCGTCGAGCTCTTCTCGGGTTGGGTAGGCCTCCTGCGAGCCCTTCCGGGTCACGGCCAAGGTCGATGCGGCCACGCCGTAGATAGCGGCGTCGCGGGCTCTTTTCCCCTGAAGCATGCCGATGGCCAGGGCTGCGGTGAAGGCATCGCCGGCGCCAGTTTTGTCGAGGACATCGACGGGCGGAGCTTTGATCCTTTCCACCGCTCCATGTGTTGCCAGCATGCAGCCACCATCGGAAAGCTTGATACAGACGATTTCTACCCCAGCCTCGGCCATCTTGCGGGCAGCCGCTTCGCTGTCGTCATCGGAAGCAATATCGAGACCAGTAATCGCCTCGGCCTCCTGAACGTTCGGCGCAATGGCATAGAGCCTAGGCAGATATTCAGGCCGAACATCACGCCCGAACGAACCGTCGGCGACAACGCGCAACTGGCGCTTGGCCGCTGCGTCCAGCGCAGCTTGCACAGCCTCGGCAGAAATTTCGAAATCAAGCGTGAGCACGGCATCCTGCTCGGCTTCGGCAATGACGTCTCGAAGACCGGAGAGCGATGCTTGATCCCATTCCCGGTTAGCGTTTGCGGCCAGTAGAATGGTCTTTTCGCCATCCTCCGGCACAGCAATCATGGAGACGCCCGTAGGGCTTCGAGCACTCACCGAGACGCTGGAAAGATCGACATCGTTGTCCCGCAAAGGGTTGAGTGCCTGCCGGGCGAAATGGTCATTGCCGACACGACCGATCAATAGGGCGGGGTAGCCGGCGCGCTGGGCAAAGAGGGCGCGGTTGGCACCTTTCCCCCCGGCGCGTTGGACGAAGCTCTCCGCCGGAAGCGTGCCACCGCCCGACAGATCGGACGCGACTTCGAATTGGAAGTCGGCATTGATGCTGCCAAGGGACAAAAACGATCGGGGCAATTGGTCACCTGTTGATTGCCAGGAGAGAACGACGCCCCATGCCTCCTGTTCCTTGCGCAAGTGTGTGACACGTTGACCGTCGAGCCTGAAGACGAGACTAGCAGGGGGAGGAACGGAGTTTGACGCCGACCGTGGCTTGCAACTGATGGAGGGTGCGCAATGCCATGTTGAGAATTTCAAACCACACTTGCTGCATCGCTTCGCCTAATCGCGAGTTTCCACTTCGATCATCCCCGGAGCGGCAGCAATGAGTGCGTCAGAAAATCCCTGGTGGCATACGGCCACGATCTACCAGATCTATCCGCGCAGCTTTTCCGACAGCAACGGAGACGGCATTGGCGACATACCAGGGATCATCAACCGGCTCGATTATCTTGAGGAGCTCGGTGTAACGGCTATCTGGCTGTCGCCAATCTACAAGTCGCCCATGGACGACAACGGCTATGACATCTCCGACTATCAGGAGGTTGCCGAAGAGTATGGAACACTGGCTGATTTCGACCGGCTGGTAGCCGAGGCCAAGGCGCGGGGAATTGGCATCATCCTTGATCTCGTGGTCAATCACTCGTCGGACGAGCATCCCTGGTTCGTTGACGCCTGTACGGACCGGAATAGCCGATATCGCCACTTTTACATCTGGCGCGATCCGGCGCCGGGCGGTGGAGTGCCGAACGACATTCCCTCGGTATTTGGGGGTGCCGCCTGGAGCTTTCACGAGCCGACAGGACAATATTACTTTCATCAGTTCACGCGCCGGCAGCCGGACCTCAACTGGGAAAATCCGGAACTGCGTGAAAGCATCTACCAGATGATGAACTGGTGGTTGGACCGCGGCATTGCCGGGTTCCGGATGGACGTCATCGACCTGATCGGCAAGGAACCGGATCGCGGGATTACCGCGGAAGGTCCGCACCTTCACGCCTATCTCCAGGAGATGCACGCCAGAACCTATGGGGGGCGCGACATCCTGACGGTCGGTGAAGCCTGGAGTGCGACGCCCAACTCGGCGCTGCTCTATTCCGGCCGCGATCGCAACGAACTCTCGATGGTCTTCCAGTTCGAGCATGTCACGCAGGCATGGCATCCGGTGCACGGCAAGTGGCAGCCCATGGACTTCGACCTGGTGGCGCTCAAGGAGGTGCTTGGCAAGTGGCAGCTGGCGCTGGCCAATGACGGCTGGAACTCGCTGTTCTGGGGTAATCACGACTTGCCGCGCGCTGTGTCGCGCTACGGCGATGTCTCCGGGTATCACCAGGAATCGGCCAAGATGCTATCCACGGTCCTCCATCTGCTCAAGGGCACGCCCTATGTCTACCAGGGCGAGGAGATCGGCATGACCAATGTCCGTTTCACATCCATCGAGCAGTTCAAGGATGTCGAAACACTCAACATGCATCGCCTTCATCTGGAAGCGGGTTTGTCTGCCGCCGAATTTATCGCGGGGGCCAATGTGAACGGGCGAGACAATGCCCGTACGCCCATGCAATGGACCGAGGCAGAGCATGGCGGGTTTACGACGGGCAGCCCGTGGATCGAGGTCAACCCGAACTACCGGCAGATCAATGTGCAGGCGAGTTTATCGGATAGCAAATCGATCCTCAGCCACTACCGCCAGCTGATCAGCCTGCGGAAAATGCATCCGGTTATCGTCTATGGACGCTACCAGAGCTTCCTTGATCAGGATCCGCAGTTCTTTGTGTATACCAGAACGCTGGATGACCAGATGCTGGTGGTTGTGGCCAATTTCAGTTCCAAGCTAGGCTTGCTTGAAGTTCCTGATGAACTGCAGATCGAAGGCGAGTGCATCAGTTGCAACTATGCGGCCGTCCATGAGCTAGGCGCTACGGTCAATTTGCGCCCATATGAGGCCTTCGCCATTCTGAGCCGGCGGAACGAATAGCGAGCGGGAAGATTGGACACAATCTTCATGGCCGAGCCGAATATGCACAGTATGCGTCGATACCCTATTGGTGCTGAACTCCTCGACGGTGGCGTTTCATTCCGCGTCTGGGCGCCCGACTATGAGGGCGTCGACCTGGTGCTGCAGAACGGTGACCGCCATGCGCTCCAGCAGGAGGAGCACGGTTACTGGAGCGTTTTTGTGCAGGGACTTTCCGCAGGCGAACGCTACCGTTTTGCTTTGAGCGGGCAGGGGGATCTGCTTCCAGACCCTTGTTCGCGCTTTCAACCAGAGGGCGCGCCCGGCCCTTCCATGGTCATCGACCCAAAGGCATTCCAGTGGTCCGACAGCGACTGGAAAGGTCCGGAACAACAAGGCGTCTATTACGAACTCCATGTCGGCACCTTCACGCCCGAGGGCACTTTCGCTGCAGCCAGCGAGAAGCTTGCATGGTTGAAAGACTTGGGTGTGACCGTCGTTGAGTTGATGCCGGTCAATACATGCGTTGGCAGCTTTGGTTGGGGGTATGATGGAGTGCTCCTTTTTGCCCCAACGCTCAATTACGGCGAGCCTGATGACCTCAGGCGCTTTGTGGACCGTGCCCATGAGCTTGGCCTGGGTGTGATCCATGACGTGGTTTACAATCACTTTGGGCCGGGTGAGATCTGCCCACGCTTTGCTCAGGATTACTACAGTCAGCGTCCCGCCAATGAGTGGGGCAAGAGCATGAACTTCGATGGGCCGAACAGTGAGCCCGTGCGCGAGTTTTTCTGCGCCAATGCGGCGTATTGGATCGATGAGTTCCATTTCGATGGCCTGCGGATCGATGCCACCCAGGCGCTGCTGGATGATAGTCCCGAGCACATCGTTATAGCGCTCGGCAGGGCGGCCCGCTCAGCTGCTAAGGATCGGACCATTCTCCTTGTCAGCGAGAATGAGCCACAGGAGAGCTACCAGGTCCGCGACCCAGACAAGGGCGAAGGCTTCGGACTCGATGCCTTGTGGAACGATGATTTCCATCATTCTGCACGTGTCGCCCTGACGGGAAGGAACGAGGCCTACTTCCACGATCACCAGGGAAGAGCGCAGGAATTCGCATCGGCTGCCAAGTATGGATTTCTGTTCCAAGGCCAGCGCTATGACTGGCAGAACGCTAACCGAGGCCATTTCGGCCTCGACCTGCAGCCCCACCACTTCATTCACTTCATCCAGAATCACGACCAGATCGCCAATACGCCTGGCAGCAACCGGATCGGGCAATTGACGAGCCCCTCGCTTTTGCGCGCCATGACTGCCCTGCTGCTGCTCGGGCCGCAATCGCCCATGCTCTTCCAGGGGCAGGAATTCGGCGCCACAACGAAGTTTGCCTATTTTCTTGATCAGGAAGGCGAGATCGCTGAGGCCGTAGCCGCTGGGCGGAAGGCGTTCGTTTGCCAGTTCCCAAGCCTTGATGAGCAAGCCGCTCAGGATAGTCTGCCACTACCTCATGAGCGATCGACCTTCCTCAACTCGAAGCTGGACTGGGGCGAGGCCGAACGGAACCGGCCCGTTGTCGAGTTACATCGTGACTTGTTGCGGTTGCGGCAGGAAACGCCCGCTATTCGCCGCAGTCAGCAAGAGCGGAGTGTCGACACGTCAACCCTCAGTGAGAATGCCTTCTTGTTGCGGTTTTTCGGCGAGCATCAGAGTGACGATCGCTTGTTGCTTGTGAACTTCGGAGGTGACTTGCGGGTGCGAAGCATACCGGACCCGCTCTATGCTCCCCCCGCGGGACACAAATGGGTGCGAGTATGGTCAAGCGAGAGCGTTCGTTATGGCGGGACTGGGCAACGCGACATCGATACCGATGAGCCATGGGTGCTGACTGGGCACACAACCCTGCTGTTCGAACCCCATCCAGCGGAGCCCAGGGCAACTCCCCACAAGAACGCGCTGGACCTTTATCAAGGGTTGTTGCGCGGGATCTGAGGCACGTGGTGCATGCGGAGGGCACTCGTCCCTCCGCTTATTCATCAGCGATTGTCCAACTGGCTGCGCACAAGTGTCAGTCCCTGGCGCGATATGCGATATGGAGCGCCGTTGAGCGAGGCGATGGCGCCTTTGCTGCGGAGCTTCTTGAAGATTGCCAGAGTGCACTGTGGCAACAGCCAGCCATCGCGATTGAAGCATTCAATGCTTTCGATCCGACCTTTGTCGTTCTTGAGGTGCTGAATGTAGCCGCCCTGAGCGAGTGCGTGGAGCACGCGCTGTTCCGATTTTGAGATGTTCAATTTCGAAGAGACCCGAGATCTGTGCCCAAAGGCACATGCAAACACATTGGCCGCGGACAGCATCACGCTTGTCAGCAGCTTGGTTTGATCTTCACCTCGCCCGAGTAGAGCGAGGTCTTAGAGGGTCTCTGCGTGCTTACACATGCCTCATCAATAGCATCCGGGAAAGATGCCAGCAAGGGCAGGCGGCATCTGTGTCGAGCCGACAAGCTGACATTTGGCTGACAATCACATGCATATAGATGTAAGGTATTGAAACACAAGGTTTATGGGAACCAGTCAGGCGCTTTCTCATTCTTAGGGCATCCTTGCCGTGAGCAAGTCGAACCAAGGAGAATGAAACATGAAGAACCTGCTTCTTGCTTCCGTAGCCGTTATCAGCCTGGCTGCGGGTCCGGCTTTCGCACAGACCTCTAACTCGGATACGCAGACCGATGCTGCTGTGGGCAGCGCCGCTGGTGGTGCCACTGGTGCAGTTGTCGGCGGTCTGGTGTTCGGGCCAATCGGTGCGGTTATCGGCGGATTTACTGGTGCTACCATCGGTGCATCGGCCGGTGTTGAAGCAGACTCGGTGGAATATGTCCGCATGAACCCGACTGAGCCCGTCGTGATCGATGGTGACATCGACGTCGGCTATGTGGTTCCCGAGGATGTCGAACTTCACGTAATCGAAGGCGATGAAAGCCACGGCTACTTCTACACAGAGGACCGTGTCTACTTCGTAGATCTGAGCAATCGGACCGTTATTTACTCGCCGGGTACTGTGGTCGCCGCAGAAGCGAGCAATTAATCCTTTGATAGCGGGCCGCCTCCGGGCGGCCCTTTTGCTGCAAAGGGGGGCCTTTCAGCTTTTGAGGAAATGATGAGAAAACCTAAGATCTTTGCCGGACTTGCCCTTGCAGGCCTGCTGCTGTCCACTTCCGCGCTTTCACCGGTCGGCCCCTTGGCTGTGTCTCCAGCTCAGGCCCAGTCGGCGAGCGTGAGCTTCAGCCTGTTCTTTGACGAATTGGAGCCGCACGGCGTGTGGGTGCGCCATCCACAATACCGCTATGTGTTCTGCCCAACAGGCGTGGAAACACGGTGGCGGCCTTATACTCGTGGCCGTTGGCTCTACCTGGCTGACACCGGTTGGTATTTCGACTCTGACGAGCCATTTGCCTGGGCCACATACCACTACGGGCGCTGGTTCGATGATGACAATCTCGGCTGGTGCTGGGTGCCGGGCACCAAATGGGCTCCGGCATGGGTGAGCTGGCGCCGGGGCGGTGACGCCATCGGCTGGGCTCCGCTTCCACCGGAAGGTGACGGCTTCTCGATCTCGGTTGAAGTCGTTCGTGAGGACTTCCCAGAAGACTACTGGGTGTTTGTCCCAACGCGCAGCTTCATCGAGCCTGATCTCTCGGTCAGCATTGTCTTCGGCAATGATGCACGCAGCTACTACCAGGAAACCGAGTTCCTCGGGCCAGTGGTGGTGCAGGGCGATGTCGTGACCAACAACGTCATCGAGGTCAACTACATCGAGCAGCAGATCAATCAGGAGATCACTGTCTATAACGTCGAGCAGGCTGCAGATCCGGCTGCTGCGACAGTTACCGGTGAGCAGACCGTGCAGATCTTCAACCAGGACGTGGCTGAGCCAACCGAGGAAGTTGCGCCTGCTGAAGCGGTCGAAGAAAGCGAAGCAACCGAGGTGATCGCTGCCGAAGGCGGCACGGCTGGAGCAGATGCTGAGGCCGATGCAGCAGTTGAAACCGAAGCCGGTCAGGATGCCGAGACAACTGATGTAACGGAACCTGCCACGACAGAGGCCGAAACTGCTGACCCGGAAGCTGTCGACGCAGACGCTGAGGCAACGACCGAGGTTGAAGAACCAGCTGCAGCGACCGAAGAAACAACCGATGCTGAACAGCCAACTGCGACTGATGAAGAAGTTGAGGCAGAAGAGCCTGCTGCGACCGAAGAAGAAGTAGAGCAGCCAGCGGCAACGGAAGAAGAGACGACGGAGCAGGACACCACTGCTGAGGAGCAGACCGAGGAAGAAGCAGCTCCGGCTGAAGAAGCCGAAACCGCCACTGAACCTGCCGATGCTCAGGCCGAAGAAGAAGCCACGGACGAGACAGCCGCTCCAGCTGAAGAGTCCGAGGAAGCAGCTCCAGCCGAAGAAGAAGCTGCAACGCCTGATTGTCCGCCAGAACTGCTGGTCGACGGCGTGTGCCAGACCCCTGGCGAAGAGGCCGATGCTCCTGAGTCTGATGTTGAGGAAAGCGAGGCTTCTCCCTCTGGAACTGCTGACGAAGGCGCCGAGGAAGAGTCGGTTGCTCAGTAACCGTCGATAGCAAGCTGCTCGTCAGCTTCATCTGACGAGAACCATTGGCCGCTGCTGGTTAGCCCGCAGCGGCCTTTGTTTCAGGACCAAACTGTAGCAGAGCCAACAACTCCTTTGCCGACTGCGGCTTACCCAATAAGTAGCCTTGCAGTTGATGGCAGCCGATCGCTTCCAACATTTTCTGCTGCTTGGGCGTTTCGACCCCCTCTGCCGTGACGACCATATGCATGGCGCGGCCAAGGTCGACGATCGAGCGGACGATGTTCTCGATCTCGCTGTCCACGCCGAGCTGAGCGGTGAAAGACTGATCGATCTTGAGCTTGTCTATGCCGTGGTTGCGAAGATAGCTGATAGACGAGTAGCCAGTTCCGAAGTCGTCCAGAGCCACTCGAATGCCCCTTGCGCGCAGGAGTTTGAGCGTGGACTGGATCGCCGGCGAATTCTGCAGCAGAAGGCCTTCGGTAATTTCGATTTCGAGCCGCCGGGGCGCCAGGCCGGTTTCCTCAAGAACATCGAACACGCGTTGCGCGAAATGTTCATCGCGGAATTGCAGCGGCGAGACGTTGACGGCCACCCACGGAAGGTTAGACGCGGAAGCAAAGAGACATGCTCGGCGCAGGATCCACAAGCCAAGTTGCTCGATAAGGCCACGCTCCTCGGCAAGGCTGATGAAGGTTATGGGTGAGAGCCGCCCCTGAGTTGGATGATCCCAGCGCACGAGGGCCTCGGCGCCCGCTACTGCTCCGGAGCCGATCTGGAAGATGGGTTGATAAACAAGACTTAAGCCCGTCCCTTCTGCCAAAGCCGTGCGCAGGTCGGCCTCGAGAGCGCGCCGTTCGCGCACGGCCTCGTCCAGCTCCCCCACAAACATCTGGTAACGGCCGCGGCCACTGTCCTTGGCGCCATAAAGGGCAATATCTGCCTGCCGCATGAGCTCTTCGGCTCGCACCGCAGCATCGGCCGTCACGATCAGCCCTACACTGGCACCGACATTGGCCTGGCTTTCAGCCAGCTCGAAAGGCTCGGCGAAAACCTCCACGATCCTTTGGCTAAGAGCGATTGCGTTGTTCTCGTCCTTGGCATCGAACTGAACAACCGCAAATTCATCACCACCGAGGCGGGCCACTGTATCGACCTCGTCAACCAACGCGGTCAAACGCTTGGCAGCCTGACGGATCAGTTCGTCCCCAGCTGGATGCCCCAGCGTGTCGTTGACGTGCTTGAAACGGTCCAGATCGATGAAGTGGAGGGCGATCTTGCAGCCTGTCCGTCGCATATTGGCGAGCGCCTGATCAAGCCGATCTTCAAACAGCGCCCGATTGGGTATGCCGGTAAGAGGATCATGGAAGGCGAGATAGGATGCTTCAGCTTCTGTTTCTTCCAGCTTTTGCGATGTCTTGGCTAAGCGACGAAGCAGCAGCGCAACGGCAAGCGCCACCATGATAACGCCTAATGCGACGGGAAGGGCGGTTTCCTGAATCAGCTGAAACGCTGGCTCGTTCGGCAGCCAGGTGAAAAATCCAACAATGCGTCCCTCGCTGTTGATCAGCGGCGATGCCATCCGCTCCTGATCGGTTTGCGCGAGCTTTTCGAAGCGCAAGCGTGCAATGTCGTGCACCTGTCCGATCTGGTCCGCTACTGATTGGTCAATGATCAGGACGGAGACGATCAGGAATTCGGTGCCTGGAGCCTGAGCCACGGCGTCAGACGTAGGGACAACAGGGCGCACACTGACGAAGCCAGCGGAACCGTCGCTGAACGAGACGAAGTCTTCCTGCCCCATGCCTGTGACAGCTTCAGTCGACTCTTCAAGCCCTCGAGAGGCTGTGGCCATTCGCTGTCGCAAGGAGAGGACCACTGGTTCCAGGACCGACCGATCCGTTTCGTAGACCTCGCTCCCCGCCAGTGAGCCGTCCACTGCTGATCGCACCGCCTGGTTTTCTGAGTCCAGCAGGTACACACGGTCATGACCGAAGTACTCGCTCATCCATTCGGCTAGGTTTTCAGCCAGCCAAGGTCCGTTATCGAGCCTGAGGTTCAGGACAGCATCGTCCCAAACGGCAGATGTGTCCTGATCGATAGGGATCTTGGCAGTGATCTCCTTCAAGCCACGTTGGATTGCGCTGGTTTCGCGCGCAATAGAGCGGTCATCTATGCGCGAGGCTGCCCACCAGCCGAACCAAACCAACCCAATGGTGAGCACCGTGCCAAATGCCAGTGACAGATAGGTTATCTGTTTAGAAAGCGATGCGTTGGCGCGTGACATAGGGACATCGTGTTGAAACCAGCTTCACTCTAGCGACTGAAGCCTAACGATCCCTAAGCACAGGACAGGTGTTTACGAGTTGGCAGTGGTGGAACACAGACTTGGCGAGGTTCAGGCGACGGTTGGATCGACGATTTGCGTAATTGCCTCGGTGAGTTGAGCGAGATTGAAGGGCTTGAGGAGCATGAGGCTTTCGGGAACGCCCCAGGTTGACCAATCAAGAATGCTGTCGCCGCTCATGTATATGACGGGCAGGGTGACATTCCGCTCACGTGCCCAGCGGGCGAGCTCCCAACCCGTCGGTCCGGCGCCCAAGCGAATGTCGGTCATCAAGCAGGCTAATCCTGCTGCCTCGGCTTCCAGCAAGGCCATCCCAGCTACGGCATTGGGTGCCAGCCGCACGTGGTAGCCAAGATCACTCAGGTGAGCATCAAGCGTCATTGCGAGCAGGAACTCGTCTTCCACAACAAGCACTATAGGCGTATCGGCCACGTTACTCCCCGATCCAAGGCATGCCTGTTACGGCGGTGCTCGGCTATCGGTTCACCTCTGTCTGCGTATTTTCGACGCTCAGTGCTGCCAGACGACGAGGCCAGCGGCCGTCGCCATCATGACGCCTGCCGTCTTGTTGAGCCGACCCGGCGCCTTGGTGCTCTTGAACATGTCGCGGGCAGCCGAAGCAAGCCAGGCATAGCCGCTGCCGATAATCAACAAGACAACTACGACTATGAAGGTCAGCTCGGCGAAGGCGAGCGGCGTCATCTGGTCGAGCGGGATGACGGTAGGAAGGATGGCCAAATAGAAGACGATCGTTTTAGGATTCCCCATGGTCAGCGAAAATCCGGCGAGAAAAGTCCGCCATGCATCTTCGCTTTTGGGGCGCAATTGCTCGGAGCCGGGTCGGGCGGTCCAGAATTTGTATGCGATATAGAGCAGGTAGGCCGCACCGGCCCAGCGAACCAGCACGAACACTGGTCCGAAATAGGTGGCGATCGCGGCTAGCCCGAACACTGCAAAGACAAAGTAAACCAGGTCACCCGCCAGAATGCCAAGCACCATGGGAAAGGCACTCTTGAAACCGCCACCCAAGGCGCGGGCAACCACCGCCGCCACCCCAGGCCCGGGAACGAGCACAGCGATGGCATAGGCCACGGTAAAGGTGAAAAGGGTGATGAGATCCATTATTGTTGCCCTGTTCAGGATGCCGGAAGATATCCTTGGCTGTGGCCTCCGACAACAAGGATCACGGCAGCCGCGCTAGACGTTCGGTGAGCAGGCCGAAAAAGCCTTCCGGATCTCCATCGCGCATGAAGTTGGCATTCCGGACGTAGCCGGTCACATGCCAGTAATCGGCGACTGTCATGCCCATGGTGAGTTCACTTGCTGTTTCGATGGTGACGTTGCAGTGCCGACCTTCGAAGAGTTCGGGCTGCAGCAGGTAAGCGATTACGGTAGGATCGTGGAGGGGCGCGCCAGCCCAACCGTACTTGTTAAGATCAAAGCTTTCCGAGAAGGTCAGCATCGCATGTACGGCCTTGCCGGCCTTGTTACCCAAGGCGAGGAATGCGGCCAGGCGATCGGGTGTTGACTGCATTTGATGAGTCACATCGAGTGGCAGCATGGTAATCGGCGCACCGCAGCGTAGTACAACATCGGCGGCTTCGGGATCGACGTAGATGTTGAACTCAGCTGCGGGAGTAATGTTGCCTACCTCGAAATAGGCACCACCCATCATCACGATCTCGGCGATACGTTCGGCAATGCGGGGCTCCTTGACCAGGGCCATGGCGATATTGGTCAGCGGCCCGAGTGTGCAGAGCGTAATGGTGCCTGGTTCAGCATTCATCAGCGTATCGATCAGGTAGTCCACGCCATGCTGGGGCTGTAGGGGAATGGTGGGTTCTGGCAGGTCGGGGCCATTGAGCCCGGTGTCGCCATGCACATGTTCGGCAGTTACGAGAGTGCGCCGCATGGGGCGGGCACATCCAGCGAACACGGGGATGTCACCGCGGCCGGCAAGCTCAACGATCTTGCGCGCGTTGTTTGCGTTGTGGTGCAGTCCGACATTGCCTGCGACAGCCACGATGCCGAGAACCTCCAGCTCTTGCGGAGAAGCCAACGCCAGAAGGATAGCAACAGCGTCGTCTTGGCCAGGATCAGTATCAATGATGATTTTGCGTGGCATTACTGGACCTTGGTGTGAGTCGTTGCCGGGACACTAGCGATTGTTTTCCCAGCGGTCGACTGGTCAGGGGCTTTGAGGCAGGAGGCTCTAGAAGGCCCTGACTAGGTGCCTTGCTCCCGTGGTGCTTGACTGCACGCGCTGGTGCCTCGACATTCAACACGGTTTTGCACTGGAGTCTGACGTGGCTGGGGAAGTAGTGGGACATGCGGCAGAAGCCGCGGCACACGGGGTGGACTTAGTCCCAATTGTTGCACTTCTTAGTGCAGCAGTGATCGCCGTGCCATTGTTCAAGCGGCTCGGGCTCGGTTCCGTACTCGGGTATCTGGCGGCGGGACTGCTGCTCGGGCCATCCGGCATTGCTCTGATCCATGACCCGGAATCCGTGCTGACCATCGCCGAATTGGGCGTGGTCATGTTCCTGTTCATTATCGGGCTCGAGATGGAGCCATCACGGCTCTGGGCCCTGCGCAAACAGATATTTGGGCTAGGGGTCATTCAGGTCGCCAGTTGCGGTGCACTGCTGACGCTGGTCGGGATCTTGTTAGGCTTCGCGCCCGTTGTGGCCTTCGTTTTCGGCATGGGCTTTGTTCTGACCTCCACCGCCATTGTCATGCAGATCCTGGGAGAGCGCGGTGAACTGTCCAGCCCGGGCGGGCAGAAGATGGTGTCCATCCTTCTCCTTGAAGACTTGGCCATCGTGCCGCTGCTGGCCGTCGTCGCAATCCTCGCGCCGTCAGGCGAGGAAGCTAATATGGCTCAGCGCCTGATCAGCATTGGGGCGGCGCTTGGCGCGGTGCTGTTGTTGATCTTTGTAGGCCGGCGCATCATGAACCCGTTCTTTGCGCTGCTGGCCTCGACCAAGCTGCGTGAAGTCATGACGGCGGCAGCCCTGCTTGTGATCCTGGGTGCGGCGCTGCTGTTCCAGGCAAGCGGGCTGTCCATGGCAATGGGCGCTTTCCTTGCAGGCGTGCTGTTATCCACCTCCACGTTCCGGCACCAGCTGGAAGCCGATGTTGAGCCGTTTCGCGGTATCCTCCTCGGGCTTTTCTTCCTCGCCGTAGGCATGTCGCTCGATCTGGCGATCGTCGCAGGCAACTGGCAGATCATTGCGCTCAGCGTCGCCAGCTACATGCTGGTCAAGGCATTGGCCATCTACGCCATCGCCCGGTTGCTGAAGTCGAGCCATGGCGAAGCCCTAGAACGTGCTGTCCTGATGGGGCAGGGTGGGGAGTTCGCCTTTGTCCTTTACACGACGGCAAATGCGGCCGGCCTGATCGATGGCCCTACCAATGCAATCTTCACGGCCACGGTGATCGTCTCGATGGTGCTGACGCCGTTCTTCATCATCGGCATGCGCTATGCGATGCCCAAGCAGCAGCAATCATTCGATGGCGTGGATAAGGTTGAGGACTTGCAAGCGAAGGTTTTGATCATTGGTTTCGGCCGTTTTGGGCAGATCGTCAGCCAGCCTTTGCTCGCCATGAGGCACTCTGTGTCAATCATCGACAATGACACCGACATGATCAGGGCGGCGGCCCAGATCGGGTTCAAGGTGTACTATGGGGATGGCACTCGCCTCGATATCTTGCATGCTGCTGGCGCTGCTTCTGCGGAAGTGATCCTAGTGTGCACGGACGAGAAGGAGCAGACGAGCCGTATCGCAGAGCTGCTGCGCGACGAGTTTCCGCTGGCCAAAGTCATGGCGCGCGCATTCGATCGCGCACATGCAATCGAGCTGGTTCGTTCCGGTGTTCACTACCAGGCACGTGAAACCTTTGAGTCTGCTTTGGTGTTTGGTGGTGCGGTGATCAAGGCGCTTGGTGCTAGCGAGCAGGAGACCGAGGAGGTGCTGGAAGGCGTTCGCGATCGTGACCGGCAGCGTTTCGACATGCAGTTGGCTGGGGAGGATTGGCTGCTGGGTAGTCGCCTTCTGCTCAGCAATGCTCAGGACCAGGCTCGCGAGAGCGGGGTGTCCGTGGACGAAGAAGACGTGGAGGAAGCGATCAGCAAGATCATCAAACCGGCTGAGCCCGAGCGCGTTTGACCTTAGGGGCTTCCGCCTGCTCAAATTAAGTGCAAGACTATCCCCAACAGAGGGGAAACTGTTCGTTATGAAAACTGGATTGCGACATGCCGCAACAGCCCATTGTTTACGATGCCCCGACGCCGGAGCCACGCGCCACAACCGTTGAGGCGCTCCAGGCCGAAATTCTTGAAAGACTGATCTATTCCGTTGGCAAGGACCCCATCGTCGCCCGCCCGCACGATTGGCTCGCGGCAACGATTCTCGCTGTCCGTGACCGTGTCATGGACCGCTGGATGGAGTCTTCGCGCGAAACCTGGCGGACCTCGCACAAGCGCGTGTATTATCTAAGTCTTGAGTTTCTCATCGGCCGCCTTATGCGCGACGCCATGAGCAATGTCGGGCTGATCGAGCCCGTGCGCGAAGCTCTCAAGAACCTCAATGTCGATCTGGGCGACCTGATCAACCTTGAGCCCGACGCAGCGCTGGGCAATGGCGGCCTCGGACGCTTGGCTGCGTGTTTCCTTGAGTCGATGTCTTCCCTCAAGATACCAGCCTATGGCTACGGTATCCGCTATGTGCATGGTCTCTTCCGCCAGGAGATGAGTGAAGGCTGGCAGGTTGAACTGCCCGAAGATTGGCTTGCCCACGGTAACCCTTGGGAGTTCGAACGGCGCGAAAGCGCCTATGAGGTCGGTTTTGGCGGCTATGTCCAACCTGTAACCGATCCAGACGGGACGGTGCGGCAGGAGTGGCGTCCCAATGATCACCTGCTTGCCGTTGCCTATGACACGCCGATCGTCGGGTGGCGCGGCTCGCGTGTGAACACTTTGCGGCTGTGGAGTGCGCAGCCGATCGACCCCATCCTGCTCGACAAGTTCAATTCGGGCGACCACATCGGGGCGCTCGAAGAAAGCTCACGGGCAGAAGCGATTACCCGGGTTCTTTACCCTGCTGATTCAACCGCGGCTGGGCAGGAGCTGCGCCTGCGGCAGGAGTTCTTCTTCTCCTCGGCATCGCTGCAGGACATCGTTCGTCGTCATCTGCAGCAGTATGGCGATTTGGGTTCACTGCCGGACAAGGTCGCAATTCAACTCAACGACACGCACCCCGCCATCTCTATCTGCGAGATGATGCGCATTCTAGTGGATGAGAATGGGTTGGAGTGGTCCAAGGCCTGGACACTATGCAAGGGCGTGTTTGGCTATACCAACCACACCCTGCTACCAGAGGCGCTCGAAAGCTGGCCAGTGGCTCTGTTGGAACGGCTGCTGCCGCGGCACATGCAGATTATCTATCAAATCAATGCCGACGTATTGGCTGACGCTCGCCAGCGCGCCAAGTTCAGCGATGCACAGATTGCTAATGTATCGCTGATCGATGAGAGTGGTGGCCGTCGTGTGCGCATGGGTCAGCTGGCATTTGTTGGCTCGCACTCCATCAATGGCGTGTCTGCGCTGCATACCGATCTTATGAAGCAGACCGTGTTCTCGGATCTGCATAAGCTGTATCCAGAGCGCATCAACAACAAGACCAATGGCATTACGCCGAGACGTTGGTTGATGCAGTGTAACCCCGAGCTGGCCAAGCTGATCACGAGCCGGATTGGACCGGAATATCTGGACGATATCGAACTGCTGAAGGCCCTTGACGCCCATGCGGAGGATCCAACTTTTCAGGGTCATTTCGCTGAGGTGAAGCAGGCCAACAAAGAGCGCTTGGCGCGGCTGATCAAGGATCGCCTCAACATCGTTGTCTCACCCGATGCCTTGTTCGACGTTCAGATCAAGCGCATTCACGAGTATAAGCGTCAGTTACTCAATATTATCCAAGCTGTTGCACTTTATGATGAGATCCGCGCGCATCCGGAACGCGAATGGGTGCCGCGCGTTAAGATCTTCGCGGGCAAGGCGGCTCCAGGGTACTGGAACGCCAAACTGATCATCAAGCTCATCAACGACGTCGCCAAGGTCATCAACAATGACCCGGCGGTGCGCGGCATGCTCAAGGTGGTTTTCCTGCCGAACTATAATGTGAGCCTGGCCGAAGTGATTGTTCCTGCTGCTGACCTGTCTGAACAGATTTCTACTGCGGGAATGGAAGCGTCCGGCACGGGCAACATGAAGTTCATGGCTAATGGCGCGATCACGATCGGCACCATGGATGGTGCGAACGTGGAAATGCACAAGGAAGTCGGTGCGGACAACATCGTGATCTTCGGCTTGTCGACCGCCGAAGTGAATGAGAAGCGCGCCAAAGGTGAAACTCCGCGTGCAACCATCGAGGCATCTCCGCGCCTCAAGGAGGTGCTGGACTCCATAGCCTCAGGGGTATTTTCCCCCGACGACACCAATCGATATCGCGACCTCATCGGCGGGCTCTACGAGCATGACTGGTTCATGGTCGCCCGGGACTTCGACGCCTATGTCGCTGCACAAGCGAAGGTGGATGAGTTGTGGAACGACAAGCAGCGCTGGAACGCCATGGCCATCCGCAACACGGCGAATGTCGGGTTCTTCTCGTCTGATCGCACCATAAGGCAATACGCTGGAGATATATGGGGTGTGAAAGCTTAGGGTTGGAACTGAGGGCCAACGTTGCAGAACGACTTAGGGTAAGTTGATTGAACGCCACTGGCTCAGCCGGGCGTTGCTTAGGGAGCGAGCGTGTGAGCAAGGAAGACTGGCAAGCCGATTCGCGTGAGGTTGAGGCGATCGTAGGCGGTCGCCACAGCAATGCATTCGCGTTCCTGGGGCTACAGGAGGTGAAAGGACAGTGGGTGCTGCGCGCCTTTGTACCTCATGCCGAGAGCCTTACTGCTTTTACCTTGGACGGCGTGGAACTGGGTCACCTGATCCCGCGTCACCCCGCCGGGTTCTTTGAGGGTAAGGTTTCCGTCAGCAAGCGTCAGCCGATCCGCTATAAGGCGCGCAATGCCGGTGGCGAATGGGATGTCTATGATCCCTATTCCTTCGGGCCGGTCTTGGGGCCAATGGATGACTACTACATGGGCGAAGGCAGCCATCTCAGGCTGTTCGACAAGCTCGGCGCTCATGAAATGGAGTTCGAAGGCGTTCACGGTACGCATTTTGCAGTGTGGGCGCCCAATGCCCAGCGCGTCAGCGTGGTGGGTACGTTCAACGATTGGGATGGCCGCCGCCATCCTATGCGCAACCGCTTCGAAACGGGTATCTGGGAAGTGTTCATCCCGGCTTTAGGCACGGGAACGCTCTACAAGTATGAGATTGTGGGGCGGGACGGCACGGTTCAGCCGCTCAAGGCTGATCCTTATGCGCGTCAGTCGGAACTGCGCCCGCGTACTGCGTCCGTCGTGCCTGATCCAACACCTTTTACCTGGACGGATGAGCAATACCTGCAGGAACGCGCCTCGCGTGACTGGCGGCGCACGCCCATGTCCATCTATGAGGTGCATCTGGGGAGTTGGCGCCGTCGGCCGGACGGAGGCTTTCTCAGCTATGATCAACTAGCCGAGCAACTGGTGCCTTACGCAGCCGACATGGGCTACACCCACATTGAGCTGCTGCCGATCACCGAGCATCCGTTCGATCCAAGCTGGGGTTATCAGCCGACCGGCCTTTATGCCCCGACAGCGCGGTTCGGCGACCCGGCGGGATTTGCACGGTTCGTCAATGCGGCGCATGAAGCCGGGCTTGGCGTCATTCTGGACTGGGTGCCGGCGCATTTCCCTACCGATGCTCACGGGTTGGCGCAGTTCGATGGCACGGCGCTTTATGAGCATGCCGATCCACGGCAGGGCTATCATCCGGACTGGAACACGGCGATCTACAATTTTGGGCGCAAGGAGGTGGTGAGCTTCCTTGTCAACAACGCGCTTTATTGGCTCGAGACCTTCCACCTGGATGGGCTGCGCGTGGATGCCGTGGCGTCCATGCTTTATCTCGATTATTCCCGCCAGCAGGGGCAGTGGGTTCCGAATAAATTTGGCGGCAACGAGAACCTTGAAGCAGTCGACTTCATCCGGCGGGTGAATTCGGAAGCCTACCGATTGCACCCCGGGACGTTCATGATTGCCGAAGAGTCGACCTCTTGGCCGGGTGTCAGTCATCCAGCCTATACAGGCGGGCTGGGCTTCGGCTTCAAGTGGAACATGGGCTTTATGAACGACACCTTAAGGTTCATGAGCCGCGAACCGATACATCGCAAGTACCACCACAACGACATGACCTTCGGCATGGTCTATGCGTTCTCCGAAAACTTCGTGCTGCCGCTCAGCCACGACGAAGTGGTGCATGGCAAGGGCTCGCTGCTGGAGAAAATGCCGGGTGACGACTGGCAGCAGTTTGCCAACCTTCGCGCTTACTTGGCCTTCATGTGGGGTCATCCAGGCAAAAAGCTCTTGTTCATGGGCCAGGAATTTGCGCAACGCGAAGAATGGTCCGAAAGCAAATCGCTGGATTGGTACTTGCTCGATGCCGGCATGCATGAGGGCATTCGCCGGCTCGTGTCGGATTTGAACCTGGCCTATCGGCAGTTGCCGGCTCTGCACGAGCGCGATTGCGAACCCGACGGCTTCGAATGGGTGATCGGCAACGACTACACCAATTCCGTGTTCGCCTGGCTGCGCAAGGCGCCGGGGAGCGACCCGATATTGGTAATCTCCAATTTCACACCAATTCCACGCAGCGAATATAAGATCCCGATGCCGCTTGCCGGCAAATGGGTTGAGCGCATCAATACCGATGCGGGATGGTACTCCGGCAGCAACACGGGGAACCAAGGCGCTGTGACTGCCTATGCTGTCGAAGGACAGCACTGGCCAGCAGAGGCAGAGCTGTTCTTGCCAGCTCTATCGACGCTGTTCCTGAAGTTTGAGCCGGAATAAACGGCTGGTTTATCAATACGTCCCGGGTAACGGGCACGAGCGGAGGGCTATAGAATGGCAGATTACAGGGTACCGTCACCGCTGGCCCGCGAGGCCATGGCATATGTGTTGGCTGGCGGACGCGGTACGCGGTTGATGGAACTCACCGACCGGCGTGCCAAACCAGCGGTTTACTTTGGTGGTAAATCCCGGATCATCGATTTCGCCCTGTCGAACGCCATTAATTCCGGCATTCGCCGCATCTCCGTGGCAACGCAATACCAGGCGCATAGCCTCATCCGGCACCTGTCGCGTGGCTGGAACTTTTTGCGGCAGGAGCGAAACGAGAGCTTTGACGTGCTCCCAGCATCGCAGCGAGTGCGCGAGGACATGTGGTATGCGGGGACCGCCGATGCTGTGTACCAGAACATGGACATCATCGAGGACTCTGGCGCGCGCTACATCGTAATCCTAGCCGGCGACCACATCTACAAGATGGATTATGAAATCATGCTGCGCCAGCATGTGGACACCGGTGCCGATGTGACCATCGGTTGCCTTGAAGTGCCGCGCATGGAGGCTACCGGCTTCGGCGTCATGCATGTGGACGGGCGCGACAGGGTCGTGAACTTCGTTGAAAAGCCGAAGGATCCACCAGGGATCCCGGACAAGCCAGAGATGGCGCTGGCCTCCATGGGGATTTATGTGTTCGAGACACGCTTTCTCATGGAGCAGCTGCGCCGGGATGCGGCGACCGAGGGATCAAACCGCGACTTCGGCAAGGACATCATCCCCTATATCGTCAAGAACGGTACGGCTTGGGCACACCGCTTCCCACGCTCATGCGTGCGTTCCAGCAATGAGGAAGTCAGCTACTGGCGCGATGTGGGTACGATCGATGCCTATTGGAAAGCCTCGATCGATCTCACAGACATCCGGCCGCAGCTCGATCTTTATGATCGCGACTGGCCGATCTGGACCTATGCGGAGATCACGCCGCCGGCCAAGTTCGTCCATGACTTCGATGGACGCCGCGGTTCAGCCGTAAATTCACTCGTGTCAGGCGACTGCATTATCTCGGGCGGGCACTTGCAACGGACGCTCTTGTCCACTGGCTCGCGCGTCCATTCCTATTCGGAGCTCAACGAGGCCGTGGTGCTGCCTTATTGCGACATCGGGCGCAATGCTCGTCTGCGCAAGGTCGTCATCGACCGTGGCGTGAACATCCCCGAAGGTCTGGTGGTTGGTGAAGATCCCGAGTTCGACGCCAAGTGGTTCCGACGCAGCGATGACGGGGTGACGCTCATTACCCAACAAATGATCAATAAGTATCTGGCTGGCCGATGATCGAGGTCCTCTCGGTCGCATCCGAGGTTTATCCTTTGATCAAGACTGGCGGGCTTGCCGATGTTGCCGGCGCTTTGCCGGCTGCATTGGGTCCGCATGGCGTCATCATGCGCACGCTGGTGCCCGGATATCCCGCCGTGATGGCGAAGATGAAGGGCGGCCGTGTCGTCAAAGAGCTCGATGATCTGTTTGGTGCGCGTGCCAAGCTGATTGCAGGCAGGATCGACGGACTGGATGTGGTGATTGTCGATGCGCCGCAGCTCTATGACCGTCCAGGCAATCCTTACGTCGGCCCGGACGGGTGGGACTGGCCGGATAATTGGAAGCGCTTCGCGGCGCTGAGCTGGATCGCGGCGGAGCTCGGTTTAGGGCTGGTTGACGGGTACCGTCCGCAGGTGATTCATGCCCATGATTGGCAGGGTGGGCTTGCACCGGCTTACATCAAGTTCAGCGGCAATCAGCAGGTCAAGACCATGATGACCGTGCACAACATGGCCTTCAAAGGCTTTTTTGGCGCGGAAATCTTCGGCCACTTGCGTCTTCCGCCTCAAGCGTTTGGGGTTCACGGCGTCGAGTTCTATGGCGGTATCTCGTACCTCAAGGCCGGGATGGAGTGCGCCGATTTTGTTACTACCGTCAGCCCAAACTATGCTGACGAGATACGTACCCCAGCCTTTGGCCTGGGGCTTGAAGGTCTGCTCAATGGCCGGATCGAGACAGTCTTTGGCATTCTCAACGGCATTGATACAGCGGCGTGGAATCCTGCTACGGACCCGTCCCTGGTGCAGAATTATTCCACCAACACGATCCACATGCGGCGCATCAACAAACAAGCTGTCGCCGATCAGTTTGGGCTGGATGGCGTTGATGGTCCGCTGTTTTGCGTCGTCAGCCGCCTGACTGGTCAGAAGGGCATGGACTTGCTGCTACAGGCAGTGGACGGTCTGGTGGAGCAAGGTGGACGGCTGGTTGTGCTCGGCTCGGGGGAGCCGCATCTCGAGGATGGCTTCAGGCACTTAGCGGCCCGATATCCGGGCAAGGTGGGGATGATCACCGGCTACAACGAGCCGCTGAGCCACCTTATGCAGGGCGGCTGCGATGCTATTCTCATACCCTCCCGCTTTGAGCCGTGCGGACTGACACAGCTTTATGGTCTGCGCTATGGTTGTGTGCCGGTGGTCAGCCGGATCGGTGGACTGGCGGATACGGTCATCGATGCTAACCCGGCAGCAATAGCGGCCGAAGTCGCAACGGGCATCGTGTTTGATCCTGAAAGCGCGCATGCGCTCGCTGAGGCTATCCGCAAGACAGTGCGCCTTTATCGCGACGAGAAACTCTGGAAGAAGATGCAACGGCGCGGGATGAAGTCGGATGTCTCCTGGGAGACAAGCGCTGCGCATTATGCTGATCTCTACGCTACACTTACCGGGCTCAAGACCAATGACGATCCAGACAGTTAAGACGACGCCCTACAACGACCAGAAGCCTGGCACCTCAGGCCTCCGCAAGCGGGTCACCGTCTACCAGCAGCCCAACTATGTTGAGAATTATGTCCAAGCGATCTTTGATAGCCTGGAAGGATTTGACGGCAAGACGCTGGTGATCGGCGGGGACGGGCGCTTCTACAATGATGTTGCCATTCAGAAGGCCATTCGGATCGCCTCGGCCAATGGGTTTGGCAAGGTCCTTGTCGGCCAGAACGGGCTGCTGTCCACTCCGGCCGCCAGCCACATCATCCGGCACTATAAAGCCTTTGGTGGCCTCGTGCTCTCTGCCAGCCATAACCCCGGCGGGCCAGAGGGCGATTTCGGCATCAAGTACAACATCGGCAATGGCGGCCCAGCGCCAGAGAAGATCACAGATGCGGTCTTTGCCCGTACCAAGGTGATCGACAGCTACAAGACGAACGATGCACCTGATATTCCACTTGGGGAAATCGGCTTGCATCGCTCCGGCAATATGGTGGTCGAAGTCATCGATCCGGTAGCCGACTACGCCGAACTGATGCAAACCCTCTTTGACTTCCCGGCTATCAGGAGCTTGTTTACATCCGGCTTCCGCATGACGTTCGATGCCATGCACGCCGTGACGGGCCCGTACGCGTATGCCATTCTCGAAGGCATGTTGGGTGCTCCCCAAGGGACAGTGCTTAATGGCACTCCATCCCCAGACTTCGGGAACGGTCATCCGGATCCCAACCTTGTTTACTGCAAGGACATGTATGACCTGTTGATGACCGCGGAGGGGCCTGATTTCGGCGCGGCTTCTGATGGTGATGGCGATCGAAACCTCATCATCGGCAAGAACCGGTTCGTCACGCCGTCGGACTCTCTGGCGCTACTGGCTGCCAATGCGCATCTCGCACCTGGCTATGAAGCCGGTATTGCGGGCATCGCTCGGTCGATGCCGACCAGCGCTGCGGCTGACCGTGTGGCAGAAAAGCTCGGCATTGAAATGCACGAGACACCCACCGGCTGGAAGTTCTTCGGCAATTTGCTTGATGCAGGTCGGGTCACGATTTGTGGCGAGGAGAGCGCTGGAACCGGCTCGAACCATGTGCGCGAAAAGGACGGGCTTTGGGCTGTGCTGCTTTGGTTGAACATCCTGGCAGTGCGCAAGCAGAGCGTGGACGAAATCGTCCGCGAGCATTGGCGGATCTACGGGCGCAACTATTACACGCGGCACGACTATGAAGAGGTGAATGCAGCCACCGCCAACGCATTAGTTGACGATCTGCGCGCCCGCCTGCCGTCGCTGCCTGGCAAGACGTTCGAGGACGATCTTCAGATCGCCTATGCAGACGACTTCACCTACCTTGACCCGGTAGATGGATCGACTAGCGCGAAGCAGGGCATTCGCATTGGGTTCACTGATGGGTCCCGCATCGTCTTGCGCTTGAGCGGGACGGGAACAGTTGGCGCAACGCTGCGTCTTTACCTCGAGCGGTATGAGGCTGCCGATGGCCGACACGATCTGGAGACACAGACGGCGCTTGAGCCTTTGATTGCATTGGCTGAGCAGCTTGCCGGCATCCAACAGCGCACCGGGCGGCAGGAACCTAGTGTTATCACCTGATATGCCGACGCCCATCAAACCCATGCTGGTCCCCGGTGGGGGCAGTATTGAACGGCTTGGTGCAACCGTTACAGCTGAAGGCGTGAACTTCGCCGTTTACTCGGAAAGCGCATCGGCTATCTGGGTGTCGATTTTTGATGAGCAGGATCAGGAGTCCGATCGGTTTGCGCTCGATGTGCACAAGGACAACATCTGGGCAGGGCTGATTGCCGGCTTAGGTGCTGGTACGCGCTATGGCTTGCGGGCTGATGGGGAGTACAATCCCGATCAGGCCTTGTTCTTCGATCCAATGAAGCTCCTGGTCGATCCCTATGCAAAGCGCCTCGATCGGGTATTCGTCCGCTCACCGCGCCTGCGGCTGGATCGCGCTGAGGCGGTGGATACAGCCCCGCTAGTTCCCAAGGCGATCGTGGTCAGCGAGAGCTGGGAAAATGCGGTGCCGCGCAAGAAGGCGCCAAGCCTGTTCTATGAGATGAATGTGCGCGGCTATACCATGCGCCATCCCAGTGTGCAGGGCCCGCTTCGTGGCACGATAGCAGGTCTGACGACGCAGCGCGTTATTGATCATCTGAAGTACATCGGAGTGGACACGCTGCAGTTGATGCCGACTGCGGCGTGGATCGACGAGGGACATCTGCCAGCGCTGGGCCTCACCAATGCCTGGGGCTACAACCCGGTTACTTACTCGGCGATTGATCCGCGTCTTGCGCCGCGTGGGCCGCATGAACTGCGCAATATGACTGACCTTTACCGCAAGAACGGGATCTCGGTGATCCTCGATGTGGTCTACAACCATACGGGCGAGGGGGATGCGGATGGCCCGATGCTGAGCTTGATGGGTCTTGATGCCAAGACCTACTACCGGTTCACCGAGGTCGATGGGAAGCAGGTGCTGGTCAACGATACAGGCACAGGCAACACGCTACGCTGCGATCATCCGGCGGTCCAAAGGCTGGTCATCGAGAGCCTTCGCTATTGGGTTGAGGAGATGGGTGTCTCGGGCTTCCGGTTTGATCTTGCGACGATCCTTGGGCGCGATCCCGGGTTCAACCCGAACGCCGTCATGTTGCAGAAGATCAAGAGCGATCCCGTCCTGAGCCAATGCATTCTTGTTGCCGAACCTTGGGATGTCGGGCCAGGCGGATATGCCCTGGGGCAATTCGGCCGCGAGTTCAAGGAACACAACGACACCTATCGGGACGAAGTACGCCGATTCTGGCGGGGGGAAGACGGCAAGATCGGCGCTCTGGCTGGAAAAGTCGCCGGTTCAGCCGAAATCTTTGACTTCGCGGGACGCAAGCCCAGCAATGGCGTGAACATGTTGGCCGTGCATGATGGTTTCACCCTGCGGGACCTCGTCAGCTACGTTCACAAGCACAATGAAGCCAATGGCGAAAACAATCGCGATGGCCACAGCCATAACGCGTCCTGGAACTGTGGCGCGGAAGGCGAAACAGACGATCCTGCCATTGTCCTGGCGCGCAAGAGGGACGTTCGAGCGCTTCTAGCAACCCTATTCATGTCACGCGGCATTCCCCTGCTGCAGCAAGGCGACGAGATGTTTCGAACGCAACAAGGCAACAACAATGCCTATGCGCAAGACAACGAGATCACTTGGCTCGACTGGGAAAGCGCCGATGGCGACATGGTGGACTTCGTCGCGGCTCTGACGCAGTTCCGCAAAGCGCATTCTGCCTTGACCCATGACCATTTCCTGAACGGACAGGAGCGAAACGGTGTTCGGGACGTGGTTTGGCTGCACCCTGATGGCCGTGAGATGAACGAGGGTGACTGGCGTCAATCGGGTGCGTCAGTTCTTGGCATGCACCTCCGCAACAAGGATGATGAAGTGCTCGTATGGTTCAATCGTCGCATTGAACCGGTGGTGGCGAGACTGCCGGACAACAACTGGCAGGTTGGCATCGTATCCGATCATGCTGCGCAAGTTGTGCTGATGGAAGCGACCGCAACACTGACACCTCGTTCGGTCACTGCCCTCATCAGGCCAGTTCAATCATGATCGTCGCGCAACTCAGTGATATTCATGCCGATGGCACGAGCGATCCCTTCGCGCGGCTGGACAAGGTTCTTGGCTGGCTTGAGCCATTGCAACCCGATGCCGTTATCGTCAGTGGGGACCTGGCCGAGTATGCGCAGAGCCAATGCTATCAGGAGATACGAGATCGGCTCGAGAGCCTAGGCGCACCGTCCTTTGTTGTGCCGGGCAATGTCGATGATCCCGAACTCATGCGCCAAGCCTTCGGTGATCGCTTTGATTGGCAGGGGCAGGGCAAGCTCAACTGCGTGGGTGTGCTGGGGGCTGGCCTGCGGGTCATTGGTCTCGATGTCACGGTTCAGGGAGCGCATCATGGCGATGCACAGCCAGTGCTCCGGTGGCTTGAAGCAGAGTTGGCGTCGAGCAGCGTTCCCAGCCTCATCTTCCAGCATCAGCATCCGTTTATGTGTGGCATAGACGGCAAGGATCGCAACTACTGCTACAATCAGGAAGCCCTTGCTGCCGTAATCGGACGAGCGGACAGCAACGTTCTGGCGCTGACTTGCGGACATGTGCACCGGCCTATGTTTACGCGCTTTGCTGGACTGCCTGCCACAATGGCGCCATCAGTCGCCCGCGCAAACCGGCTGCGGCTTGATGGCAAGGAGTCCACGATCAGCGATCCGCCAGGGTTGTTACTGCACCACCTGCAGGAGAGTCGGCTGGTCAGCCATGTGGTGATGGTAACCTGATCGGGAATAGCGCCTATAAAGGTACTTCGATCATACCCAGTCGCCTGTAGAGGCGAAGGGCGGGTGCATTTTCAGCAACCACCTTGAGATCGACATGGTTTGCGCCACGTTCATGGAAGGCGTGAAAAGTTGCCAGCAGCAGCGCTTCGCCCAGGCTATGCCCGCGCCAGGCGGAAAGTACGGCGAGATCCTTGATGAAGCCGGATGTCCAGGACTGAGCCAGCCCGATGGGCGTTCCGTCCAAATCAGCTGCCACGATGACGAGAGCGGGGTCAAACTCGGCATCCTGATTAAGCGAGTTCCACCAGGTGTCGAGATCGGCAACAGTTCCGAAGCCATTTTCGTAAGCTTGGGACAGAATACTATGCAGCGCTGCTGGGGGCGCTACTGCTAGAGGTATGCGCCGCGTGCCAGCAGGCCAGACAGGAGACGGCATATCCCGGTCCAATATCTTGCGCATGCGGATTGGAGCGCTCATGGTTTACTCCGCAGCTTGCTCCGACTGAAAACCACCTGCCTTCTCGATAAAGGCAATGATGTCTCCGAGGCTTTCGCGGCGAAGCAGGTCGGTGAACACGTAGGGTCGGCCCTCGCGCACCTTGCGTGTGTCGCTCTCCATCACTTCAAGGCTAGCTCCAACATAGGGCGCGAGGTCGGTGTGAGTGATGATCAGCAGATCCGAACGTGAGATCGCCGGACCGCCCTTGCGCGGTATCTTCTCGCCCTGCGCAACGGAGATCACATAGAGCGTGATATCGGCGAGGTCCGGAGAAAACGTCGCTGCAAGATTGTCGCCGCCGCTCTCGATAAGGACGATGTCGAGGTCCGGAAACTTGCGATTGAGATCGTCGATTGCTGCGAGGTTGAGAGAGGCATCTTCGCGGATCGCCGTATGCGGGCAACCACCAGTTTCGACGCCGACAATCCGATCTTCCGAAATGGCTTGAACGCGAGCCAGGATCAACGCGTCTTCACGCGTATAGATATCGTTGGTGACCACAGCCATTGAGTAACGGTCGCGCATGGCCTTGAGCAGCATTTCGCACAGCGTCGTCTTGCCTGACCCAACAGGTCCGCCAATGCCAATGCGGAAAGGGCCGTTGGGGGATTTCATACCAACCTCATGAGAAACAGGACGAGAAAGCCACAGCCGATGGCTAGGCACAGTGGTGAGTAGACCCGGCGGTCATTGGCCCGGAAGTTCGGCTCCGGCGTCAGAGCAGCCCAACGAGCAGTATAGCCCAGTGCGCCACGCGCGAGGAAAATGGCGGCCAGGGGCAGGGCTAGCAGGGTAAGGGTCCGACCCCCACTGGTATGGTCCGCCAGCGCAAGAGCCATGATCCCGGCTGTCTGGGTCAGCACTGAGACGGCGAAGGATGCCCAGCGCGGCGGCATGCGTTCGATGCCGGCTCGGCCGACTACCGTCTGGGCCAGCAGTTTCTCCTCGCGTATGGGCCAGGTCAGGCCAAAGGACCAGGCCAGGTGCGCGACCGATACGCTCAGCAAGGCTACAAAAACCAGCGCTCCAACAACCATGCTCATGAGCGGAAAATTCTCGTCGTCAGTGTCTCGTGCGCCATTTGCGCGATGTCTGCGGCATAGGCGACTGAACCGATCTCGTCCAGTGTGGCATGGTGCCATGCGTCAGCTAATCTCGCTATCAGTGGCTCAAGCACAGCCATGATTGCCAGTCCATCAGATTGGCCGATCGGAACCAGGCGCACGGCGACGGATATCTGCGCATGCACTGTCGCAGTGAGCCAAGCCAGCATTGTTGCTGCGAGATCTATTTTGTGACCCGCCGCCAACGCGCCTAGCGCAATAGGGTAGGGGCAGGGATGCGGAAGTTCGATCAGGGTATCAGACCGCCATGCAGCGGCCGCCTTTGCGAACGCTTCACCCGTTGTGGTTGTCTCCTGATGGCGCTCATAGGCTGGGGTCAATGCAAGCGAGAGGTCCGCTAACTCGCTCAAGGCTTTCCTGCTTTGCGCGTTGCGATAAGCATGGGCCAGCAGAATGGCGTCGCTTCGTATGGCGCCATGTTCCAGGTTTCCAGCGATCCATTGCTGGGTTGTCGTGCGATCGTGAATCAGGCGTTGGACGATCGCAGTTTCAAGTCCGGCTGACCAGGCAAATGCTCCCACTGGGAAGGCAGGTGACAGCCAGGTCAGCAGCTTTTGCAGGTCTGCGGCTGATGTCATCGCGCGAGCAGGGCATGGCCCTGATCGCCATGGCTATGGTAGGCGCCGTGTTCAGCGAAGAACGGCTCGGAAACGTTGCTGACCGTGGCGCCAAGTCCTTCGAGCATGGTCTTGAGCACATGATCGCGCTTAATGAGGATCCTGTCGATTTCCAGTTGTGCCGAGGCATGGCGATTGCCCAAGTGCCAAGCGAGACGGATCAGGTGGGAAGCGTCCCGAGCCCTCACTTCGTAGAGCAGTTCTTCAGCTGCGATGATCTCGACGATACGCCCGTCATCAAGCTTGAGCCCGCTCATGGGCTCAAGCGTCACTGTCTGAGGGAAATCAACCAGAACTTCATCGCCATGCTGAAGCGTGAGCAATTTGCGGCGCAGGCGACGCTCATCGTGCTGCAGGACTATGATGTCGAATGGTGTTCCTTGATCGTGCCCAGGCGGCAAGACAACGGTCGCGCGCAGCATAGATTTTCTTTCTCGGGCGAGGCCCGTCAGGGGGTATTCACGAGTTCGGAGCAGGTCAGGACAGCCGAAGCGTCTTCGCCTTCTGCAATGTCAAAGAGACTGGCATCAGGTCCCCGGCTTTCCCAAACCCAAGGACCTGCCGCGTACCGCGCACCGGAGTCAGACTGAACTGCTGCAAAAACGAGAGGCTGTGTCTCTCCCTCGATCGGGACGATGGCAAGAAAGTTCGGCGCGGCGTTGAGGTAGGTGACGGTGAGCAAGGCTTCGGCGCCGCAATCATAGGTGACAGTTCGTCTCTCGAAATCCTGTTCCGCACTCAGCTGCAACTGCAGTGAGGTTTGAACAGCATGGGCCGGCAAAGTGGCAAGCAGGGTAGTCGTCGCTGCAGCGAGCATGAACTTCGTGATCATCAAGTAAACTCCGGTAACCCCCTCGGCAAATGCAGCACAGGCAAGCGGCAAAATTTGGATGGGCCGCATGGTTGCTGCGGACCTGCTTTAGGCAAGGTAGACGATCAGCAGGGCGCCGAGTACGGCGACAAGATCTTCAATGAGAGCGGCGGGTAGATCACGGCCAAATGCCTGGGCCAGGCGTGCTCGGAGTGCAGCGCCGGCATAGGTGCCGATCACGGCGCCAATGGCACCGAGGATGAGTCCGACGATCCAATTGCCCGGCAGCAAGGCTCCAGCCAACGCACCCATAACGATGCGGGCTCCGAACTGCACAGGCACCTTGCGGCTGGGCGTTTGGGGCAGCTGGTCGCTGACAAGTTCGCCAATGGCCACGAGAGTCAGTACTAGAGCAGTTGCGATATGACCGATGAAGCTGATCGGTGTGCCGCTGTAGTCAATCCATCCCAGATAGGCAGCCCAGCTGATAGCGGCCAGAGGTGTCATTGCGCGCAATCCCGCGACAACACCGATCAGCAATGACAAGAGATAGACCATCAAACTTCCCCCTTAGATGATGACTGTGCAGCGTAGCGCGTGATCAAGACAACCGTAAGTATCGGCTAGAACAGGAAGTAGCGTTGAGCCATGGGCAATTCTGTTGCCGGCTCGCAGGTGAGCAGTTCCCCATCTGCGCGCACTTCATAGGTTTCTGGATCTACTTCGATGTGTGGCGTTGCGGAATTGTGGACCATGGAGGCCTTGCCAATTCCGCTGCGTGTGTTGGTAACGGGAAGCAGTTCCTTGTCGACGTCCAGCTTGTTGCGCAAACCATCGTCATAGGCGGCTTGCGACACAAAGGTAACCGACGAACGGGTCAGCAGCTTGCCGAAGGATGCGAACATGGGGCGGTAGTGCATGGGCTGCGGCGTCGGGATCGAGGCATTTGGATCGCCCATTGGCGCTGCCGCAATGGAGCCGCCTAGGAGGATCATTTCAGGTTTTACGCCAAAAAAGGCGGGATGCCAGAGAACGAGGTCAGCGCGCTTGCCAACCTCTATCGAGCCGATGTGCTGGCTTAACCCGTGCGCGATTGCTGGATTGATCGTGTACTTGGCGATGTAGCGTTTGACGCGGAAGTTGTCGTTCTCGCCATTTTCCTCGGGCAAGCGGCCGCGCTGCCGCTTCATCTTGTCCGCCGTTTGCCAGCAACGGATGAGGACTTCACCGACACGGCCCATGGCCTGGCTATCGGAGGAAATCACCGACAGCGCACCTATGTCATGCAGGATATCTTCGGCTGCGATGGTTTCCTTGCGGATGCGAGATTCGGCGAAGGCAACGTCTTCAGGAATGGATGGCGACAGGTGGTGGCAGACCATGAGCATGTCGAGATGCTCGGCAATGGTGTTCACCGTGTATGGACGGGTGGGGTTGGTGGACGAGGGGATAACGTTGGGGAGGCCAGCGACCCGGAGGATATCGGGGGCATGGCCGCCACCGGCTCCTTCAGTGTGGAAAGCGTGAATGGTCCGGCCCTTGAAGGCGGCGATCGTATCCTCAACGAAACCGCTCTCGTTGAGGGTGTCGGTATGGATCATAACCTGGACGTCGTAGTCGTCGGCCACGGAAAGGCAGTTATCGATGGCGGCCGGGGTCGTACCCCAATCTTCGTGCAGCTTGAGGCATGACGCTCCGGCCATAATCATCTCGACAAGAGGAGCGGGGCGTGAAGCATTGCCCTTGCCGGCGAGAGCCAGGTTCATGGGAAAGCCGTCGAAGCTTTCGATCATGCGGCCAATGTGCCAAGCGCCAGTGCAGGTGGTGGCAAGCGTGCCATGCGCAGGACCTGATCCGCCACCGAGCATGGTGGTCACACCGCTCATCAGCGCTTCCTCAATCTGCTGGGGCGCGATGTAGTGAATATGCGCATCCATGCCGCCTGCAGTGAGGATGCGGCCCTCGCCGGCAATGGCTTCGGTCGAAGGACCGATGATGACGTCGACGCCTGATTGTGTATCGGGGTTGCCCGCTTTGCCAATGGCGTGGATACGACCATCCTTAAGGCCGATGTCAGCCTTGTAGATGCCGGTGTGATCGACAACTAAGGCGTTGGTAATCACCGTATCTACCGCGCCTTCCGCACGAGTACGCTGCGACTGCCCCATGCCGTCGCGGATGACCTTGCCACCACCGAACTTGACCTCCTCGCCATAGGTGGTGAAGTCCTTCTCCACCTCGATGAACAACTCAGTGTCGGCCAAGCGCACGCGATCGCCCGTCGTGGGGCCATACATGTCGGCATAGGTCGCGCGAGAGATGCGTGCGGGCATCAAGAAGCTCCGTCTTGCTGAGGCGGTGAAAACGACTGAACGAAGGGTGACGCCACAGGTCCGGAGCGGGCCAGAGCTACTGCGTATTGGCCTGCTTGACTTGGCTGTACATGGCGGCAGCGCGATCGATGACTGCATCGATCAAGGCCTCGCCCTCGGCCATTTGAGGGTCGCCGGTTTGCGTGCGGGCGATCAGCGAGTAAGATAAGACCTGAATGGCGTAGGCTTCGTTCTGGCGACCAGAGCGATAGTGGTCCTCGCCGCGCTGCTGAAACTTCTTGAGCAACTGGTCGTAAATGGCCACGTTCATCTTGGCCTTGGCGCCTGACCAAGTCTTGCTTTGCAAGTCGTTGGCCAGTTCTGCAGCCAGGGTGCCGAGCACCCACATGATCTCCCGATCCCTGGTGCCATCTTGCTGGAGGTCTCGGAGCAGGGTGGCGAAGCGCTGCTTGAAATCTTGTTCCTTGATGGTCATCGGCAGTGCTCCGCAGGATAGATGAATGCATCCTTAAAGCACTTTGCTGCTTGGTTTGCCATGGCGGCGGACGGAAATCGGTAGCGCCGAATGAACTGCTCACAGCGGTCCCATGATCTTCTGACGGAACCCAAAAACGGTCCGCGAGCCGCCGAAGGGAATCAAGCGAACCTGCCGCACCTGGCCTGGCTCGAAACGCACGGCCGTGCCTGCTGCAATGTCCAGGCGCATGCCGCGTGTCTGCTCCCGATCAAAGGACAGGCCGGCATTGGCTTCATAGAAGTGGTAGTGAGAGCCAACCTGAATCGGGCGGTCGCCCGTATTAGCGACCTCTATGGTGATCTGCTCTGCACCTGCGTTGAGCTCCAACTCACCGGGTTGGGTGATGATTTCGCCTGGGATCATGTTAGGCCTCAGCGGATTGGTTCATGGACGGTGACGAGCTTGGTGCCATCGGGAAAGGTGGCCTCCACCTGCACATCGTGGATCATCTCGGCTATGCCTTCCATGACCTGAGCCCGGGTGACGACGTGTGCGCCGGCTTCCATCAGTTCAGCAACAGGTCGGCCGTCGCGTGCGCCTTCCACAACGAAGTCCGTGATCAGGGCGATGGCTTCAGGATGGTTGAGCTTGACGCCGCGCTCGAGCCGCTTGCGAGCTACAATGGCTGCCATGGCAATCAGGAGTTTGTCTTTTTCGCGCGGGGTCAGGTTCATCAACTCGGTCCTAAAGGTGCCAGAGGCGCGGCAAGGCGCCTGCGCCGGAAAGCTCAGCCAGAATTGGAACAATGAGCTGTCGCAAAGCAAGCCCGGTTTGTGCCAAAGCACGAATCACTAGGCGTTCGCCCGTTGCGCTGGCGGCGATCTGCGTCGTGTTCGGCAGCAGGCTGCGCACGACGGCGAGCCGTGCTGCGCAGGATTCCGCGTCTGACGCGACATGGACGATCGTGGCGAAAGCACGCTTACCGGCGAGCAGCGACATGGCATTGCGCTCGGCGGCAGTGCCGTCGAGGCGGGTAGCCTCTGCGTGGATCAGCTTTCCGCTGCGCTTGATCCGCCAGTTGTCGCGCAACTGAGCATCAAGAGCCAATTCACCCATCGCATCACGGCCCAGCAGCACCGCCTCGACAGCTGTGAGGCTGGCGCCGGTGGCCAAGTCGATGTCAATGCGCCGGTCCAACATGCTAGCAGCAAACAGGATGGTTTCTTGCGGCAACCAATCGAGATGCGCATTGGCGCCGACCGACAATCGAGTTTGCACATGGGCAGCACCGCCCAAGGAGCGATAAATGCGCTCGCAGGCTTGGGTCGTGAGGGTAAGTTTGCCGTGAGGTGCCAAGTCGGCCGACCAGTGCATGTGGTCGCCGCCCGTGAGGCCACCGGCGGTGTTGATGAGGACGGCTTCCATTGCTGGCAAATGCGTGTTGGGGAGGCGGATCTTGGCGCAGCCCTCCTGGTAAAGTGTGCTGATTGCTGTGGTTGTGCCGCGTTGTTGCGTGGACAGACCGCCAACGCCGCGGGCGCGCTGCATGAGCGGTGCTTGCCCGAGGCGCTCTTCGGGGCGCTCAAGAACAAGGCGCTCATTCATGCCGCGTATTTCTCCCGACCAAAGATCAGACCATCAGGTGCTGGCGCACTTCGGGCAGGTCCAGATCGCTCGCCGGCCCCGCATGGCGTATCTCACCGCGATCCATCACATAGATGTCGTCGGCGATCTCGCGGCAAAAGTCGAGGAATTGTTCCACAAGCAAAATGGTCATGCCCTTTTCATCCCGCAGGAACTGCAGGGCGCGGCCGATATCCTTGATGATCGAGGGCTGGATGCCCTCGGTGGGTTCATCGAGCACCAGCACCTTGGGGCGGGTCACCAGGGCACGCCCAATAGCAAGTTGTTGCTGTTGACCGCCCGAGAGGTCGCCACCGCGACGGCCGAGCATGGATTTAAGGACGGGGAACAGGTCGAAGACATAGGGAGGTATGTTCCTGTCGGCTCTCTTGAGGCCGGCAAAACCAGTTTCAAGGTTTTCCCGAACGCTGAGCAAGGGGAAGACCTCGCGGCCTTGTGGAACGTAACCAATGCCCATGCGGGCTCGTTTGTAGGGCGGGGTGCGTTTGAGCACCTCTTCGCCAAAGGTGATATCGCCGGCAGTGATGTTGTTGATGCCGGTGATGGCGCGCAAGGTGGACGACTTGCCCACCCCATTGCGGCCAAGAACTGCAGTGATGCGGCCGGGCTGGCACGCGATGGACACGGACTTCAGGGCTTGCGCTGCGCCATAGTGCAGGTCGATGCCGTTGATGGTGAGTGCTGTCATGCCTAGCGTCCCAGATAGCGTTCGATAACGACGGGATTGGCGCTCACCTGATCCAGCGAGCCTTCGGCCAAGACCGACCCCTCTGCAAGACAAGTGACGCGAGCGCCAAGCGCACGGACGAAGCTCATGTCATGCTCCACCACCACAACAGAACGGGTAAGTGCAATGTCCTTGAGGAGCTTCGCAGTTTCCACTGTCTCGGCGTCGGTCATTCCAGCGACGGGTTCGTCGACCAGAAGAAGCTTTGGGTCCTGCGCCAGGAGCATGCCGATTTCGAGCCACTGTTTTTGACCGTGGCTCAGGTTGGCAGCATAGTCATCCTTGCGTCCCATCAGTCGCACGGTTTCGAGGATTTCGGTAATGCGGTCCACGTCATCAGCGTCGGCGGTGTAGAACAGCGTAGCGAACACACCACGTGGCTTTCTCAAAGCCATTTCGATGTTGTCCCACACCGTGTGGCTTTCGAAGACTGTCGGCTTCTGGAACTTGCGGCCGATACCCAGGTTGGCGATGGCTGCCTCATCAAGCTTGGTCAGATCAGTACGTCCATCGAACAGCACCTGACCATCGTCGGGGCGGGTCTTGCCGGTGATGATGTCCATCATGGTCGTCTTGCCGGCGCCGTTCGGGCCAATGATGGCCAGCATTTCGGCGGGGTGAACGATGATGGAGAGATTGTTGATTGCCTTGAAACCGTCGAAGGCGACGGAGACGCCGTCCAGGTAGAGCATTGTGCCAAGCTTGTCCGACGCCGTCATGGCCTACTCCGCAGGATTTGGTTGGGGGTCAACGCCGGCTTCGATCTGGCTCGGTGCCGTTGTTTGCGTCCGATCGTGTTGCTCGCGCCTGGTCGTTGCCGCACGGTACTGCCCGATCAGACCGACAATGCCTTTTGGCAGGAACAAGGTGGTCACCACGAACAGCGCTCCAAGGGCAAATAGCCAGTACTCCGGGAATGCACCGGTGAAGTAGGACTTGCCCATGTTGACGAGGATGCCGCCGATTATCGGCCCAACTATGGTGCCGCGGCCGCCTACAGCCGTCCAGATAACGACTTCGATGGAGTTGGCGGGATCAAACTCGCTCGGATTGATGATGCCGACCTGGGGGACATAGAGCGCTCCCGCAATGCCGGCGATAATGGCGGACACAACGAAGGCGAACAGCTTCACATATTCGACCCGGTAACCAAGAAAGCGCGTACGGCTTTCCGCATCCCGCACAGCAACCATGACCTTGCCAAGCTTGGAATTGACGATCATGGAGCAGGCGAGGACTGCGAGCGCCAATGCAATCGCCGAGGCGGTGAAGAGGACAGCGCGCGTCGCGGGAGCGGCTATAGGCTGGCCGACGATGTCCTTGAAGTCGGTTAGCCCGTTGTTGCCGCCAAAGCCCATGTCATTGCGGAAGAAGGCGAGCAGCAGAGCGTAAGTCATCGCCTGCGTTATGATCGAGAGGTAGACGCCTGTGACGCGGCTGCGGAAGGCAAGGAAGCCAAACACGAAAGCCAACAGGCCCGGAACGAACACCACCATCAGCATGGCGAACCAGAAGTTGTCCATGCCGTACCAGTACCAGGGCAGTTCCTTCCAGTTCAGGAAGACCATGAAATCGGGCAGGGTGGGGTGGGCATAAACGCCGCGGGTGCCGATCTGGCGCATCAGGTACATGCCCATGGCGTAGCCGCCTATGGCAAAGAACGCGCCATGCCCTAGTGAGAGAATGCCGCAATAGCCCCAGACCAGGTCTAGGGCGAGCGCAAGCATGGCATAGTTGAGATACTTGCCGAACAGCGGCACGGCATAGTTCGGCAGGCGCAGCGGATGTCCTGCAGGCAGGAGGAGGTTAGACGCGGGCACAAGAATAGCGATGGCGACGAGGATGCCGACGATCCACAGGGCCTTCTTGTCGAGAGCGCGGAAGAGGGCTTGCGTGATCATGCTTCGACAGACCTTCCCTTGAGCGCAAAGAGTCCACGCGGACGGCGCTGAATGAAGAGGATGATAAGGACAAGAATGATGATCTTGCCGAGCACGGCGCCGGCATAGGGTTCAATGAACTTGTTGGCGATGCCGAGGGTGAGAGCGCCGACGAACGTGCCCCAGAGATTACCTACGCCGCCAAAGACCACGACCATGAAGCTATCGATGATGTATCCCTGGCCAAGGTTCGGGGAAACGTTGCCGATCTGGCTGAGCGCCACGCCGGCCAGGCCTGCAATGCCCGAGCCAAGGCCGAAGGTCATGGCGTCAACTAGTGGCGTCCGGATGCCCATTGCCGAAGCCATGCGGCGGTTCTGCATGACGGCACGCATGTGAAGGCCGATGGAGGTGTACTTGAGCAGCGTCAGGAGGAACGCGAAGACGAGCAAGGAGAAAATGACAATGTAGAAGCGGTTCCAGGTGATGGCGAGGCCGCCAAGTTCGAAGGAGCCCGACATCCAGCTGGGATTGCCGACCTCGCGGATGTTGGCCGTGAAGATGCGCTGCACGGCCTGCTGGATGATCAGGGAGATGCCCCAGGTCGCGAGCAGGGTTTCCAGCGGGCGCCCGTAGAGGAAGCGAATGACGCCGCGTTCGATGGCAACGCCGACGAGCCCGGTGAAGAGGAAGGCTAGGGGCAGGGCGATCGCTAAAGACCAATCAAAGAGGCTCGGATAACTCTGCCGGATGACCTCCTGCACCACAAAGGTGGTGTAGGCACCGAGCATGACCATTTCGCCATGCGCCATGTTGATGACGCCCATGACACCGAAGGTGATAGCGAGGCCGATAGCGGCGAGCAGCAGGACGGAGCCAAGCGACATACCGAACCAAACGTTTTGAGCCACGTCCCAGACGGCCCGGTCGCGGGCAAGACCATCGATGGCTGATTGGATCGTTGCCTTCAACTCGTCTGGCGCTGTTCCAAGTGCTGCGGTCAAAGTGTTCAAGGCATCGCGTCCGCCAATGTCCTTAACCAAGGGTACAGCTGAGGTCTTGGCTTCCAATGACGCATCAGGGGTTTTCAGGATGATGACGGCGCGAGCCTGCTCCATTACCTTCTTAATGCCGGCGTCGGTCTCGGCGGCTATGCCGCTTTCGAGCAGCTCGAGTTGCGCAGGGTCAGCGTCGCGCAGGATGGACTGGGCTGCCGACAAGCGGACGTTGCTATCTTCGCTCAACAGCGTCATCTGCCCAATGGCCGTCCGCACCACGCGGCGCAGCCCATTGTTGACCTTGACCTTGTCGAGACCGTCTTCGTTGAGGGTTGGCAATGCGGCGCCCGTAACCGGGTCGAAGATGTCGCCCTCACCCCCACTTTCCGAGGTGAAGACAACCTTGCCGCTGGCTTCGTCGACGTAAAGTTCGCCAGCTGCGAGGGTTTCGAGCACAGGCACTACGCGCGGATCACCGGTGGCGACAAGAACGCCAATGGCCGCTTCGCGATCCTTGAAGTTGCCAGGGGCTAAGGCGTCAACCAGGGCTGAAAGGTCTGGGTCAGCGATCTGGGCGTGAACCGGCGCCGACATGCCCAGGGCAAGAACAAAGAAGAGCGCAATTTGCCGTAGGATCTTCAATGCGTTCATCTTTGGCCTCGTGGGAAAGGGATGGAGGCAGCGAACCGCCTCCAAGAGTTTGCGGTTTGGATTATTGCGCCATAGCGACTTCGGCGCCGCCGCATGTCTTGGTTTCAGTGTTGTAGTTGCCGCAGGAGATGGGCGCGGTCCAATCAGCCTCGATCAGCTTGGATTCGGGCAGGTAGTCGGACCAAGCATCGCCGGGAACCAGATCGCTTTCGGACACCACTTCGAACTGGCCATCGGCCTGAATTTCACCGATCAACACCGGCTTGGTGATGTGGTGGTTCGGGAGCATCTTGGCGACGCCGCCAGTCAGGTTCGGGGTTTCAAGGCCGATGATGGCTTCTAGCACTGGGTCAGTGTCGGTGGTGCCGGCTTTTTCGACAGCCTGTACCCAGAGGTTGAAGCCGATCACCGTGGCTTCCATCGGGTCGTTGGTGACCTTGTCGGGGTTGTTCATGAAGGTCTGCCAGGCAGAGATGAACTCTTCATTCTCGGGCACATCGACGGACTGAAAGTAGTTCCAGGCAGCAAGGTGACCGACCAACGGTGTGGTATCGAAGCCAGCGAGCTCTTCTTCGCCGACCGAGAAGGCAACGACCGGAATGTCCTCTGCCTTGATGCCCTGGTTGGCCAATTCCTTATAGAAGGGGACGTTGGCATCGCCATTGATGGTCGACACGACAGCGGTCTTCTTGCCAGCGGAGCCGAAGGTCTTGATGTCGGACACGATGGTCTGCCAATCGGAATGGCCGAACGGCGTGTAGTTGATCATGATGTCTTCTTTGGCCACGCCCTTGTCCATGAGGTATTGTTCAAGGATCTTGTTGGTGGTTTGCGGATAGACATAGTCGGTGCCGGCCAGGACCCAGCGCTCGACGCCTTCGTTTTCCATCAGGTAGTCGACGGCAGGGATGGCTTGCTGGTTGGGAGCAGCGCCCGTGTAGAACACATTGCGCTGGGATTCCTCGCCCTCGTACTGAACGGGGTAGAACAGGATGGAGTTGAGTTCCTCGAACACGGGCAGGACCGACTTGCGCGAGGATGAGGTCCAGCAGCCGAACACAGCGGCGACGCCGTTAACTTCGATCAATTCACGCGCTTTTTCAGCAAATAGCGGCCAGTCGGAGGCAGGGTCAACGACAACGGCTTCGAGTTGCTTGCCGAGGAGACCACCCTTCTTGTTCTGCTCATCAATAAGGAACAGCATGGTGTCCTTGAGCGTGGTTTCCGAAATGGCCATGGTTCCCGAAAGGGAATGCAGCACGCCCACTTTGATTGTGTCTTCCTGGGCGAATGCCGGAACGGCAATCGAGCCCATCGTCATCGCCACGCCTAGCCCCAGGCCCGCAAGTATGCGGTTTGATACTGTCATGTTGTCCTCCGACAGTTGGTAGTTTGCACCGTCGGAGAAATTGCAAGGGCTGTGCCACGGCCGGGAAAGCTTAGTGGAGCATTGTTTTGTTTAGCAAATCAGGCGAACGGCCGAGGTTGCTATTCAAAGTGGAGAGGCACGGCGCTGCTTATTTGAGCAGCGCTGATCGGCCGTGCTTAAAATCTATGCAGATGTCTAGATAGGCTGCGATAAAGATGCTTGATCACAGTTTAACAAGAGCGGAACCGTTGCTGTTTGCTCTCGTTTAGCCACCGAGCCAGTGCTGACTGGCACAGGTTTGGCAGCCCAGTGGGCGTGTCAATCAGTCGGTAGGCTGCCGCAGAGGCTGACGCTCCTTTGTGGTGTCTCCCGTGGGGACGCGAACTCGTTTCGCGTCCCTTTTTGCTGCGCTAAAGTCCCGTGGTGAGATTGAGCCGATCAAGCGTGGTACGATCCTCGGGATCGACCATGCCGACCAGAAAACGCACGACGACCTGGCGTGAGCTTGGCGGAAGACTGGCTATGGCCGTTTCGATGCGGCTTGCCTGGGTCGCGGAAAGCGTGCGGAAGAACTGACGGCCTTTGTCTGTGGCATGCAGCAATCGCTGCCGTCGATCGGCATGTCCGGTCTTCTGTTCGATATAGCCGCTGTCGATGAGCTGGCGCAGCACGCGTGCGAGGCTTTGCTTGGTGATCTTGAGGATATCGAGCAGGTCGGCGACCGGCATTCCGGGGCGCAAATTGACAAAGTACAGCACACGGTGGTGGGCGCGGCCAAAATCCTGACGCTCCAGCAATGCATCGGCGTCGCCCGTAAAGTCCCGATAGGCAAAAAAGAACAGCCCCATGATATCGAGCGGCAAGGATTCGCTCTGGACGGCTGAGGAAATTATGTCAGCCTTGTTGACATTTTTTTGGTGCGCTGCCATAGTCATTCCATCGGGACGCCGTTCAATGCTTATCCCCCAGGCTTTGTGGTTTGCCAAGGCCATGTGCCCTGGGGCATGATCGACGCCAAATCAGGCCGCCGCGAGGGTGCGCCCAATGCAATTTCGGGAGAGGAACATGGCCGGTGTGCCCATGGACCAGCGTGATGGCTGGATCTGGTTTGATGGTGAATTCAAACCCTGGAAAGACGCAAAGATCCATGTGCTGACACATGGGTTGCATTATGCAAGCTCGGTGTTCGAGGGCGAGCGCGCCTATGGCGGCGAGATCTTCAAGTCGCGTGAACATACCGAGCGCTTGATCCGCTCGGGCAAGACGCTGGACATGACCATTCCATGGTCGGTCGAGCAGATCGAAGAAGCCAAGCGGCAGGTGCTGGAGAAGAATGGCCTGGTGGACGCCTATGTGCGCCCTGTGGCGTGGCGCGGCTCGGAAGAACTGAGTGTTCCGGCGCGCAACAACACGGTGCACCTGGCGATCGCCGCCTGGGTGTGGCCGAGCTACTTCTCCGTCGAAGAAAAGCTGAAAGGCATTCGCCTGGAATGGAGCCGCTGGAAGCGCCCGAGCCCGGAAACCATTCCATCTTCGGCCAAGGCGGCGGGTCTTTACATGATCTGCACGCTGAGCAAGGACGCGGCAATGGCGAACGGCTATTCCGACGCGCTGATGCTGGACTATCGTGGCTATGTTGCGGAAGCTACGGGCGCCAACGTGTTCTTCATCAAGGGCAAGGAGATCACCACGCCAACGCCGGATTGCTTCCTTAACGGCATTACGCGGCAGACCTTGGTTGACCTGGCCAAGCGGAACGGCTTCACGGTGATCGAGCGGCATATCAAGCCGGAAGAGTTGAGCCAATTCGACGAATGCTTCCTGACAGGTACAGCAGCCGAGGTTACCCCGGTCAGCGAGATCGGGGAGTATAAATTCCAGCCCGGCGAAGCCTGCCGCACGCTGATTGATGCCTACGCGGCTGAAGTGCAGCCCAAGCGGGCGGCGGCGGAGTAAGGCGCTGTGTTTTGAGAAGGCCGGGCCTAGTGCCCGGCTTTTTTGTTTCTGGGCTTCCGGTAAGGGTAAGTGTAGCGCCCTCGGGTCAAGCCCGAGGGTGACGGGCGGTGGATGAAGCTTACTCCCAGCGCGCCTTGGCCTGGTTGTCTGCACTTTTGGCTTCGACCCAATGGGTGCCGCCGGGGCCGGTTTCCTGCTTCCAGAAAGGGGCGTCGGTTTTTAAATAGTCCATCAGGAACTCCGCGCCCTGGAAGGCTGCCTCGCGGTGGGGTGAGAGGGTCATGACCTGCACGATGGGCTCGCCGGGATGGAGCGTGCCATAGCGGTGGATGATGGTGGCGGCGAGCAGGCTGAAGCGGCTCGTGGCTTGGGCCAAGAGATCGTTCAGCTGGTTGAGGGCGAGTTCAGGATAACATTCCAGGGTGAGGCTGGTGATCGGGTCCTGCGGGTTGGAGCGGACGACGCCAGTGAAGGTTGCGGCCGCGCCAGCACCTTGGCTTGCGGCGAGAAAGGCGTTGAGCTCGGCGCCGGGATCGAACAGCTGGGTCGTTACGCGAATGGTCATGTCAGCCCCCGGTCATCGGGGGGAAAAGAGCGACTGTGCTGGCGCCGCGAATGGACGCATCGTGGTTTACGAGCTTGGCATCGACTGCCGCCTTGATGAGGGCGCGCTTTTGAACGGCAAGGGCAAAGGCTTCATCGCGGCTGGCGAGCCAGTCGATCAGGTCGGCAACTGTGCCGATCTCCTCAGGAGGCGAGACTTCTTCTTCGCCGCGGTTGAGGCGTTCGCGTAGCCAGGCGAAATAGAGGATCTTCATTTTGCCTCGGCGCTGAGGTGCGGCCAGCTGGCCTGCAAATACTGCCAACCCGTCCAGACCGTTAGGATTCCCGCGATCCAGAGCAGGACGTCGCTGACGAGCCAGAGGCCTGGCACTATGCGTTCGAGCAAGACGATGGCGAGCGCGACCAGTTGGATCGTGGTCTTCCATTTGGCTAGCCAGGTGACGTTGAGCACGACCTTGGTGTTGCCGAGGAACTCGCGCAGGCCTGAGATGAAGAACTCGCGGAAGAGAATGGCGCAGACGGGGATCATGTCCCAGGCCGAAAGGCTTCCATCCCATGCAAGGACAGCAATCAGGATGCCGACAAGGAGCTTGTCGGCAATTGGATCAAGCATGCGGCCAAGAGGGGAATACTGGTTCCAGGCGCGGGCGAGATAGCCATCCAGCCAGTCGCTGGCGGCAGCGGCGATGTAGAGGATGAGAGCAATAAATCGCAATGTCGTATCCCCGCTCATCACCAGCGCCACGATGGGGATGATCGCACCGATGCGGGCGATGGTGATAAGATTGGGAACGAGCAGGAGGGTTGATCTGGCCATAAGGGGACAGAACAGGAATGGGGGGAGGGGGTCAAGGTGCTCGTGGAGAGGACCCCCACCTAGCCTCCTCCTGGTAGGGGGAGGGACTTGTCTGGTGTGTGGGCCAGATCAGGGGCGAACTCGCTCTGCTCCTCCCCGTCTCAGCGGGAGGTTAAATGGGGGTTGTGTCAGGCGACCTGCTGGTTGGTAGCCGAACGACGCTGTGTAACGGCTTCAGCCAGCGCTCCGAGGGCAGTTACCGTCGTATTCCAATCGATGCAGCCGTCGGTGATGGACTGGCCGTAGACGAGGTCCTGGCCTGGAACGAGGTCCTGGCGGCCGGCGACGAGATTGCTTTCGATCATCACGCCGATGATGCGGCGATCGCCGGCGGCAAGTTGCTGGCCGATGTCGGCGAGGACCAGCGGCTGGTTTTCGGGTTTCTTGGAAGAATTGGCATGGCTGGCATCGACCATGATGGCAGGGGGCAGGCCAGCCTTGGTGGCGGCTGCCGCGGTTGCGTCGATGCTGGCGGCATCGTAGTTGGTGGTTTTACCGCCGCGCAGGATGATGTGGCAGTCCTCGTTGCCGGTGGTGGCGGCAATGGCGGAGCGGCCGTCCTTGGTCACAGCCATGAAGTGATGCGGCTGGCTGGCGGACTGGACGGCGTCGAGCGCGATCTTGACGTTGCCGTCGGTGCCGTTCTTGAAGCCGACGGGGCAGGACAAGCCTGAAGCGAGTTCCCGGTGGATCTGCGACTCGGTGGTGCGGGCGCCGATGGCCGCCCAGCTGACGAGGTCAGCGATGTACTGCGGCGTGGTCATATCGAGGAATTCGCAGGCGGCGGGCAGGCCGAGATTGGCGATATCGAGCAGAAGGGCACGGGCGGTGTGGAGACCCTGATCGATCTGGAAGCTGCCATCGAGATTGGGATCGTTGATGAGGCCCTTCCAGCCCACGGTGGTACGTGGCTTTTCGAAGTAGACGCGCATGATGATCTCGAGCCGGTCGCCCAGGGTCTCGCGAAGCACTACGAGGCGCTTGGCATAGTCCAGCGCCGCGGCGGGATCATGAATGGAGCAGGGGCCAACGATGACGGCGAGACGGTCCTCGGAGCCGTTGAGGATATTGTGGAAGGCATGGCGGGCGCTCAGCACGGTGCGGGTCGCAGTATCGGTGCGCGGGTGCTGGCGCATGACCTCGATGGGAGTGGTGAGTTCCTTGATGGCGCTGATGCGCAGGTCGTCTGTGGATTTGAGCATTGGTGGTCTCCTCGGGATTTCTGGGGGGAGGCGGCCACAAAAAAACCGCCTCGAGTGATCGGGCGGTGGGCTTGGGTTTGAACTTATCGGGTCAGGATCAGATCAAGCGCGCGCTAGCCTCCGCCGGGAGCGGATAGCTAAAATACCAAAACGAGATGGTGGCGACTGAGATCATGGGCAGATGTGTAGCGGCACATATTCGTTTTGTCGATGGTGATTCTGCGCGTGCGGAAGCGCCGCCCCTTGTGCGGTGTTAGGGTGAGCGATGGTGGCGAGGCTGCTGCCTCTTGGTAGTTGGTAGTGTTGAGGCAGAGGCCTCGCCACCAAGCCGGGTCTTTTCGCAAGGCGGTTCAGGCGACACAGTATTTCAGATGCGGCTGCCGTGATCTTGCACAGGCAGGGCGACCCCTGCTTCTCCAGCTGTCCCCGCGCGCATCACTCGTCATGACTGGGCTCTGCGTGGGCGATGAGGGGAGAATGGCATGGGTGGAGGGGTGGGGGAGAAAGTGCATAAGGGGTGCAACATACGCGATGTCATCCCGGGCTCGACCCGGGATCCATCCTGAGGTGGCTCAGCGGCTAACAGTGGTTCGTTCGGACCACCTTGCGGCGAGGCAACGATCTCGAGATGGATCCCGGCTCTAGGCCGGGATGACATCGTGGGTGGGGCGCCATCTTGCCCTTCCCCGATCGTCACCCTTGGGCTTGACCCAAGGGGACTGTACTTGCGGAACGGTCCTTGAAGTGCAGAGCCCTTGGGTCAAGCCCGAGGGTGACGGTCCGGAGGTATTTTCCATTTCGATGCCCGATCGATATTTCAGGCTCGCACGATCTACGTTGCGGAGCGGCAAGGATCTCGATATGGGCCCCGGGTCACGGCGGGTACAGGTGGCGACGATCTTGCCTTAACCGCCACGGTTGAAGTGGTCGTAGACCAGTTGGGCCATGGCGCTGGAGATGCCGGGGACGGCGTTGAGGTCGGCGAGGGAGGCGCGGCCGACGGCTTTGGCGGAGCCGAAGTGGTTGAGGAGGGCGCGCTTGCGGGTGGGGCCGATGCCTTCGATCTCGTCCAGCGGGTTCTTGACCTGATCCTTCTTGCGCTTGGCGCGGTGCGTACCGATGGCGAAGCGGTGGGCTTCGTCGCGCAGGCGCTGTACATAGTAGAGCACCGGATCTCGGTGGGGCAGCATGAAGGCTTCCTTGCCTTCCATGAAGAACTTTTCCCGGCCCGCATCGCGTTCTTCGCCCTTGGCGATGCCGATAAAGGTCACGTCCTTGGGCAGGTTCATGGCCGAGATGACTTCGCGCACGGCATTGAGCTGGCCAGCGCCACCGTCGATAAACACAACATCGGGCCAGTCGGGCATGCCGCTGCCTTCGACCTCGTCTTCCTCGGCGTCGGCTTCGTTGGCGAGCCGGGTGAAGCGGCGGGTGAGCACTTCGCGCATCATGCCGAAGTCATCGCCGGCCGTGATATCGGACTTGATGTTGAAGGTGCGGTAGTGCTTTTTCGAAAAGCCCTCCTCGCCTGCCACGATCATGGCGCCGACCGCATTGGTGCCAGAGATGTGAGAATTGTCATAAACCTCGATGCGACGCGGGGGCTCGTCGAGGCCAAAGCAATTGGCAACGCCTTCGAGCAAGGCCCGGTTGGTGGCGCCTTCGGCAAGCTGGCGGCCAAGAGCCTCGCGGGCATTGTTGAGCGCGTGGTTGACGAGATCACGCTTTTCGCCGCGCTTGGGCTGCTCGATATAGACGCGGCGACCGGCACGGGTGGACAGGGCCTCCTCCAGGACGGCGGGTTCGGCGAGATCGTGGCTGACGAGGACCAGCCGGGCGGGCGGGCGGTTCTCGTAGAACTGGGCGATGAACGCTTCGAGCACTTCCGCATCGGTGAGGGTCGCGTCTGCGCGCGGGCGGTAGGGATAATTGCCCCAGTTCTGGTAGGCACGAAAGAAGAAGACCTGGACGCAGAACTGGCCACCTTCGTGATGGATGGCAAAGACATCGGCTTCTTCCACTGATTTGGCCGTGGCGTCACCTTGGGACTGGACCAGGGCCAGGGCAGAGAGGCGATCGCGCAGGAGAGCGGCGCGTTCGAAATCAAGCTGTTCGGCGGCCTGGTTCATGTCGCGCTGGAGATGATCCCTGACGTTCTGCGACTTGCCGGAGAGGAACTGACGGGCGTCCTCGACCAGTTCGGCATATCCTTCGAGCGAGATTTCGCGCGTGCAGGGGGCTGCACAACGCTTGATCTGGTGCTGCAGGCAGGGCCGGGTGCGGGCGGCGTAAAAGCTGTCCGAGCAGTTGCGGAGCAGGAACGCTTTTTGGAGGCTCGCAATAGTGCGGCCAACGGCGGTGGCCGAGGCGAAGGGGCCGAAATAATGACCCTGCCGGCGCCGCGTGCCGCGATGCTTGGTGAGTTCCGGAGCCTCGTGGTCGGTGGCGATCAGGATATAGGGGAAGCTCTTGTCGTCGCGCAGCAGAACGTTGAAGCGGGGCTTCAAGCGCTTAATCATGTTGGCTTCGAGCAGGAGCGCGTCGGACTCGGTTTCCGTGCGCACGAATTCCATGCTGACCGTGGCGGCGATCATGCGCTGCAGGCGCGTTTCGAGCGCATCGGGGCGCGTATAGTTGGTGACGCGGGCTTTGAGATTGCGCGCCTTGCCCACATACATGACTTCGCCATTGGCATCGAGCATGCGGTAAACGCCGGGCGCGGCGGGCAGCGTGCGGACAAATTCACGAATCACAGTGTGGCCGGACTTGGCGGCTGGGGTGGTCTGGTCGGTCATGAGCGTGGAGTAGGGGCCCTTCGGGCCGGGTATTGGAGATGCAGGCCGCCATCAAGCGCCAGCATTTGTCCCGTCATGGACGGCGTGTTGAGCAACATTATGACGGCATCGGCAATTGCCGCAGGGTCAGCATGGCGCTGGAGTGGCAGGGCCTGCACGCCGGCCTCGAACTGCTGCTGCGTTTGGCCGGCATGAGGAAGAACTGGGCCAGGGCCTATGGCATTGACGCGAATGGACGGAGCGAGCGACTGGGCCATGGTCCGTGTTGCCGTCCACAACACTGATTTGGACAGGGTGTAGCTGAAATAGGCGGGCGAGGGATGAAGCACACGCTCGTCGATGATGTTGATGATGTTGCCGTCCGCACCCTTGGGCAGCTGCGCGGCAAAATCCCGGGCGAGGAAAACTGGGGCTTCAGCGTGAATGGCGAGGTGCTTGTCCCACAGAGCCTCGTCGATGTCGCGGACGCTGTCGGGCTCGAAGGCGGAGGCGTTGTTGATGAGAGCCGTCAGCGGACCGAAAAAGCCGGCCGACTTGGCGATGAGACCGGCCCGTTGGGAACGGTTGGCTAAGTCGGCTTGCACGATGGCTGCCTGGCCGCCGTCATCCACTATGCTTTGGCGAACCTCCCCAGCCCCGTCCGGATCGGAGCGGTAGTGGATGACAACGGCATAGCCATGACATGCAAGGGTCTGCGCGATGGTGGCACCCACCCGGTCGCTGGCGCCGGTCACCAGCGCAACCGGCTGTTCCGCTGTCGATGATGGTTGATTCGTCATGGCTTGATCCGCATTCTGGACCGGCATTGTTATGTGCTTCTCGGTTGCGCAACAATCGCGGCCTAGCGGCGCATGGTGTCAGCGAAAGGCAGCAGCCAACGGCTATGCAATGGGTGATCTTTGCGATAGCGGTCTGCCGCACGACATAGATAAGCATTGCTCATGACCATTTCACCTGGTGGCGGCCGAACCGACAATGTCGGTCAGGCGATTGTTCTGACCCTCATCACCATCGGGGTGTTCGGTATCCAGGATGTCCTCTCCAAGACCCTGGTGCAGACCTATTCGCCGTTCCAGGTCACCATGATGCGCTATTGGGGCTTTGCCCTGTTTGCCTTGTTCCTGGTGCTCCGCCAGGCGCCACTGAAGCAGGCGCTCCATTCTAAAGTGCCGCTCTGGCAGGTGGTCCGCGGCTCGCTCCTGATCATCGAAATCTGGTTCTTCGCCATGGCGCTGCAGTCGGTGCCCTTGGGCGAATTGCAGGCCATTTCATTGGTCTACCCGCTGCTGGTGACGCTATTTGCCATTCCTATTCTGGGCGAGAAGGTCGGCGTGTTCCGGTTTGTCGCTGTGGGCGTGGGGTTTGCCGGAGCCATGGTCATCGTGCGGCCAGGCGGGCTGCCGCTCGACTGGGGCGTGCTTTTCGCCGCGATCTCGTCCACGCTCTACTCGATCTATATCGTGATCACGCGCAAGGTCAGCGAGTATGACAGTGCAGCGACCAGCATGGCCTACACAGGCTTGATGGGGCTGTTGCTATCGACTGCCGTGGGTGTGTTTCACTGGCAGCCCATGGCATGGAGCGACTTCGGGCTGGTGGTAACCATCATGATCACATCATGCCTCGGCCATGGCCTGATGGTGTTTGCCTTGTCCATGGCGCCGGCCAGTACAGTGCAGCCGTTCAACTACTTTTCCCTGCCCTGGGCAATCTTCCTCAGCGCCGTGGTGTTTGGTCACTGGATCGATGGCATTTCGTTGATCGGCGCAGTCATCATCGTGGCCGCCGGGCTGGTGGTGATGGCGCGCGAGCGGATCAGGAAAGTGCGTTCGACCGAAACCGCTACACTGCCTGGAACCGAGTGATCAGCCGAAGAACCGGCTGATCCACACCCCTGCCGCGGCACTGACTGCGGTCAGCACCGTACCCCAGACCATGTCCAAGGCAGCCACACGTGAGGAGAAGCCGGCTGTGGTGGCAAGATTGGTCAGATTATAGGTGCCATAGGCCACAAAGCCGAGCACTGCGCCCAGCAGCAGGGCGTTGAGGACATTGTCCGCCGCGGGGGCGGATACCAGGATGATGATCCCCACGAGGTAGGCCAGGTAGAAGATGGCGGCTATGGCAAGGTTGGGTTTGGGGAGCAGCAGCTTGCCAAGCTCTGCCCGGTAGAACCCCTTGCCAACAGTGGAAAGCCAAAGGAAATCGAGGGGGAAGAAGATCAGCGCAGTGGTGACGTAGAGGATGATGTATCGGGTCACGGCGCCGGTCCTGCCTTGAATATGCGGCTTCTACGCCGCCGTGCCGCCATGAGATCAAAAGAAACGCCGCCCCGAAGGGCGGCGTTGGGATCAGGCAGGTGGTGGTCAGTCGCCGACGCAGAAATAGCCGTTAGGGCCATCGATGCAGACGCTGCTGCCGCCATGATAGGGATAGTCGGGGTAGTACGGACGGGACGGCCAGTCATCCCAACGTGGGCGGCGTGGCGGATAAGGGCGATAGACGGGCGGGCGATCCCAGCGGTCGTCGTTCCAGCCGGGACGGCCACCGCGTTCGAGATAGCGCGCCGAGACCCAGCCGTCGGGGCCGCGCTTTTGCACATAGCACCAGCTGCCGCGGCACTGCTCGACATCGACGCGTTCGCCGCGACGCAGGGTGTCAACGACGCCGTAGCCGGTTCCCGGACCCGAACGCACATTGATGTTGCCGGTGACGTAGGCGGGTGCGGCCAGGGCTGCGCCAGCTGTCGCCATCAGCGTCAGGGCGGCAAGGCCACCAGCCATGAGTTTCTTGCTCAAAGCCATATCGATCTCCTTCCTTTTGGGGCACGCAAATGCCCGTGACATCAAGAAATCACTCTGCGGATGAACGGGACCTGAATGGATTGTCAGAGTCCGATCAGAGGCTTAGCAGCGCAATGAAACGCTTTAGATGATCGGCCAGTTTCTTGCGGTGCTTGGGCTTGAGTTCGCCCAGGAGCGCCTCCTCCAGTTGCGCCCAATGATCGGCCAGGCCATTGCGGATGCGCACGCCACGATCGGTCAGAGCAATCCCCGGCGCCAGTTCGGGACCAACCGCCTGCCGCGCCACGAGCCCCCGCTCGATCAAGCGCTCAAGACGCGGTGCAAGGGCAGGCTCGGCGATGCCGAACTCGGCGGCAAGGGCTGCCTCCGTGGTTCCCGAGCGTCCCAATTCGAACAGGATCGCATCGTCTCCCGGCTCTAGGCCGCGCTCGAGCAGCGGCGTCAGCAGTGCCTTGTGGGCAAGCTGCCCGGCTTCGATCAGCCGATAAAGCGTGGATTGGGGCGAAGGCCTGGACATAAGCGGGAAAATAGTCCGAACTCCTTGTGTGCGTCGATTGCCGTTTCCATCCTATCGTTAATCCTGCAATGGCCAAGGCGCCTTATTGTTCACAAGATGCCGATGAGTTATGCGTCCATTAGGCTGATCTCGTGAACGGAACTCCATGACGCAGGACCTTGCCCGCATCCGTGCTTTCGTTCAGGTTTTTGATGCCGGCGGGTTCTCATCCGCAGCCCGGCAGCATGGGCGGTCCAAGGCGCTGCTCAGCAAATATGTGACCGATCTTGAGGACTATCTCGGCGTCCGCCTGATGAACCGGACGACACGCAAGCTCAGCCTCACCGAAGCCGGGGAGGCCTATTATCGGGAAGCTAGCGGGCTGCTGCAGCAGTTGGACGACCTTGACGCCACCATAACCGACCAGACCGCGGAGCCTCGGGGTCTGCTGCGGGTTTCCGCGCCGCGCAACTTCGGTGAAGACACGCTGGCGCCGGCGATCTACGAATATCTGCGGCGCTATCCCAAGGTCACGCTCGACCTCCGGCTGGAGGATCGCTACGTCGATCTGGTGGATGAAGGCATCGACGTCGCCTTGCGCATCTCAACGCTGGCCGATTCATCGTTGATTGCGCGCAAGATCGCGGATATGCATGTGATCGTCGGGGCTTCCAAGGAATTGCTGAGCCAGAGTGGCACCCCGAAGCACCCTGAGGATTTGCGCAATCTGCCGTGCATCATCGATGTGAACCTCCAGGGCCAGTCCAATTGGCGGTTCGTTGAAGATGGCAAGACCATCTCGGTACCGGTGAATGGGCCGGTGCGGGTCAATTCGCCCTTGGCCGCGCGCAAGGCGGCAACAATGGGCCTCGGTTATGTCGTATTACCTTCCTATTTGGCGGAGCCCGCCATTGCCAGCGGTGAACTCGTGCCGGTCTTGCGTGAGTACCTGCCGACCGGGCAGACCTTGCAGGCGGTGTATCCACATCGCCGGCACTTGGCAGGCAAGGTGCGGGCGCTGATCGACCATCTGGTCGATTGGTTCGCGAAAAACCCCATTCATTAGAGGCTCAGCGTGAATTTGAAGAGTTTCGGGCGCCGGCTGATGGGGGCGGCACTGTCGGTGCTGGCCATTGCCGCTCCTGCTTGCGCGCACCCCCACATCTTCATCGATGCCAAGGTGACCGTCGTATTCGACGATGCGGGCAATGTCTCGGGTTTGCGGAACGACTGGACCTTCGACAAGGCGTTTTCGGTTTGGATGATCCAGGGACTGGACACCAACAACGATCGGCAAACCAGCGCGGAAGAGATGCAGCCGCTGGCTGACGAGAATATGGTCGGGCTTGCCGACTTCAACTTCTATACCTTCGCCGGCTCGCAGGACGATCTTCTCCAATTTACCCCTATTGGCGACCAGCGCATGGTTTTTGCCAATGAGCAGACCACATTGTCGTTCTCGCTCGCAGCCACTGAACCACGGCCGGTAGACGGCGTGTTCGAGCTGGGCGTCTATGATCCCGAGTACTACGTCGCCATTACCGTTGATGATCCGAGCGACGTGGTCCTTGAGAATGCGCCGGCTGCTTGCGGCGTCACCCTCAAGCCACCGGTGGAGATGAGCGATGAGTTGCAGACCCGGCTCTATGCGCTTGGGCCCGAGGTCACCGAGTTGCCGCCGGATCTAGCCGCAGCGATGCGCGGCACACAGGGTCTGATCGCTATCAGCTGCGACGGGAGCGTTCCGCCCGCACCGCGCGTGGAGCCCGCCTCGGCGGTGGAAGCAGCGGCCGAAATCGCGCAGGCGACGCCAGCATTGCCGTTTGGCGGGCCACCGCCTGAGCCAGGATTGAACTTGCCGAGGACCGGCTTCTTCGGCTGGCTGCAGGAGCAGCAGCGCGAATTCTACCGTGCCATGAACACCGCTCTTGGCTCGTTGAAGCAGGACTGGACGGCCTTCTGGGTTCTGGGTGGGCTCAGTTTCCTTTATGGCGTTTTTCATGCGGCCGGTCCTGGCCATGGCAAGGTTGTGATCTCATCCTATATGCTGGCCAACGAGACGCAGTTGGTGCGCGGGGTGACGCTGAGTGTCCTATCGGCGCTGCTGCAGTCGGTGGTCGCGATCGGGTTTGTCCTCGTTGCGGCAGGTGTGCTGGGGCTTACCAGCATCGCCATGGGCGAGGTGGCCAACTGGATTGGGATAGCATCCTATGCCCTCGTAGCCCTGCTTGGTCTTTGGCTGATCGCGCGAAAGGTTTTCGGGTGGGGGCATAGTCATGCTCATGGATCCGACTTGGCGGACAAGGCTCATGCCCACCTTCATGCAGGGGAGCACGACCATCATCACCATCATGGTCATGGGCACCACCATCATCACGCGGTTGAAGGCGCGCATGAGCACGCCCATGTGGTAACGCCGCAAGCGACGATGGGCAGCTGGCGTGAGCAGCTCGGCGTTGTTCTAGCCGTTGGGCTTCGGCCCTGTTCGGGTGCGCTTGTGGTGCTGGTGTTTGCCTTGTCGCAGGGTCTCCTCGCAGCAGGCGTCGCGTCGGTTCTGCTGATGGGTGTGGGCACGGCCATTACGGTCGCTGTGCTCGCTATTTTAGCGGTCTCGGCGAAAGGACTGGCCCGCCGCGTTGGCGGGATCGACAATCCAGCGACAGCGCTCATCATGTGGTGGGTAGAATTGCTCGGTGCGGTTGCCGTGTTCGCCTTTGGCGTGCTGCTGCTGATTGCCAGCATCTGACGCGACCCATAGCCGCCTTGCAAGGCGGCGCGATCTGGCTATGGTGCCGCGATCCTAGAATTCTTCCAAACTGGCACTTCATGTCTGACCATTTGCCGCCCGCCCATCCGCAGGTCCTGCCGCCCAAAATCGGTGTTCTCCTCTTGAACCTGGGCACGCCTGACGCGACCGACTATTGGAGTGTTCGGCGCTATCTCAAGGAATTTCTCAGTGACCCGCGGGTGATCGAGACGCCGAAGTGGCTGTGGTGGCCAATCCTCAATCTCGTCATCTTGTCGGTGCGGCCGCAAAAGAGCGGGCACGGCTATGCGCAGATCTGGGACAAGGAGCACAATGCCAGCCCCTTGCTGGTCATCACGCGCCAGCAGACGGCTGCCTTGGCCGAGCGGCTGTCGGGGCACGACAACATCATCGTCGATTTTGCCATGCGCTATGGCAATCCATCCACCAAGAGCGTCATGGAGCGCTTGCACAAGGCGGGCTGCACCAAGATCCTGCTTGTGCCGCTTTATCCGCAAAACTCGGCGACAACGACGGCAACGGCCAATGACAAGGCTTTCGACGCGCTCCGGAGCATGCGTTGGCAGCCTGCCGTACGCACGACGCCGGCCTATTTCGAGCACCCGAAATATATCGAGACCCTTGGCAATTCTATTCGCGACGGGGTGGCGGCGCTGGATTTCGAGCCCGATCTCGTGCTGACCAGCTATCATGGCATGCCGGTGAGCTATCTCGAGCGCGGCGATGTTTATCATTGCCAGTGCTACAAGACGACGCGGCTGGTGCGCGAGTATCTCGGCTGGCCCAAGGAAAAGCTGATGGTGACGTTCCAATCACGCTTCGGGCCGACCAAGTGGCTCGAGCCCTATACGGACAAGACGTTGGAGGCATTGCCCGGCAAGGGGATCAAGAAGGTGGCGATCCTGGCGCCGGCGTTCTCTGCCGACTGCATCGAAACGTTGGAAGAAATTGCCATTGCGGGGCGAGAGACGTTCCTCCAAGCGGGGGGCGAGAAGTTCGCTTATATCCCGTGCCTCAATGCGTCTCCGGCGGGGATGGATATGATTGAGGCGGTGGTTCGGCAGGAGCTGAGCGGCTGGATCTAGTTCGGCGCTAGGACCCCCACCTAACCTCCCCCTGGGAGGGGGAGGGATCCGGTCGGTGGGTGTGAGGGGCCTGCGGTCATGCAGGGTGGGGGAGGCCCCCTCACCCGACCCAAGAGGGTCGACCTCTCCCCGGAGGGAGAGGTGAAGAAGCTCAGCTTGCCTTGCCGCCGTCGATGATGGCTTGGACTTCGCGTTCCACCGTGTCGAGCAGGCGGTTGATAGCGGCGACGGCGTCTTCCGCATCGCCGGTGAGGATCGCATCGGCTAGGTCGCGGTGGATGGGGAAGGAGTCGAGGCCGAAATTGTCGGCGGCGAAGGGGGAGGAGCCGCCGCGTTCCAGGGCATGGTCGAGGTTGCGCAGCAATTGGCCGTACATGGGGTTGCCCGAGGCGTCGTAGATGGCGCCGTGGAAGGCGTGGTCGGCCTTGCGCCAGGGGCGGCCGGCGTTGACTTCAACGAGGAGGATGTCGCAGAGGCGGCTGATTTCGCGGCGCTGCTCGTTGGTGGCGTTGCGCGTGGCCTTGCGGACGACGTCGTTTTCAAGCGTACGGCGGATTTCCATGAGGCGGAGCAATGCTTCGCCTTCAAGGCGCACCATGGTGGGCACGAGGCCGCGCGAGGTCTGGACGCGGGCGGACAGATAGGTGCCATCGCCGCGGCGACGGCGGATGATGCCCAGGCCTTCCCAGCGGTTAAGCGCTTCGCGGATCGTGGAGCGGCCGACGCCCAGCGTTGCGGCAAGGGACACTTCCGGGGGCAAGCGGTCGCCAATGGTCAAGCCGGAGCGCTCGACCATTTCGGCCAAGGCATCGAGCACGGCCACGCCACGCGTGCGCGTTTCGAGCGGCTCAAGATAGGACAGGGCGGACTGCGGTCTCACTTCGGCTTATTCTCCGGCCGTGGTGGCGCACACACATCACAGTTCGCGCCGTTTGTCAGCCATCCTAGGATGCCTTGCGTGTGGCGGCGCCTTTCAGGTTCAGCAATTCGGTCAAGGCATCGAGCAAGAGATCCATCTGCCCCTTGCTGTTGTACCCCTGGACCGAAAGACGCGCGATGTGGTGGTCCTGCCATTTGAAAACGGGAATTTCGATATTGTAGCGCTCGATCAGGTCAATCTTGAGCTGATCGGTGTCGCAAGGGGGGATCGGCATGGCGACCATTTGCGGGGCACAGAATTGCGGCGCGCTGAGCGGTTCGCGCCCCGTGCGTTCGGCTAGACGGCGGGCGGTGTCCTGCGCCAGGGCTTGGCAGTGGGCCTGAACACTTGGCCAGTCATTGTCGCGGCGATAATCGAGCGCGGCGGGAACGGTGAGCCAAGGCGCGGGGTCGCGCGTGCCCTGGACTTCCAGCTCATCGATGAAGGGAGAGTTGCCAAAGGCACCTTTGGCGCCGGGTTCCTTGCTCTGCGCCGTCCAGCCGTGGCTGATCACGAGGGGATTGAGAAGGCCCTGAACTTCGGGGCGGGCGTGAAGGAAGGCAGAGCCCTTGGGTGCCATCATCCATTTGTGGCAATTGCCGGCGTAGAAGTCGGCGCCCAGCGCATCGAGTTGGAGCGGAATGTGGCCGGGGGTGTGGGCGCCATCGATGACGCTCCAGATGCCGCGTTTGCGGGCTTCGGCTATGGCGCGCTCGATGGGAAAGAGGAGGGCGGTGGGTGAGGTGATGTGGCTGAGGAACAGGACGCGGGTGCGGTCCGTCATGCCGGCGATGACCGTGTCGGTAAACTGCCGTTCATCGAGCAAGGGCAGGGGAATGTTGACGACGACGATCTCGGCGCCCGTGCGGCGGGCAACATAAGCCCAGGTTTTTTCGAGCGCTGAATATTCGTGGTCGGTGGTCAGGATCTGATCGCCGGGTTTGAGCTCGAGCGACTGGGCGACGATGTTGAGGCCCAGGGTCGCATTGGTGAGACCCACGACGTTTTCGGGAGCGCTGGCGAGTTCGGCTGCCAGAGCCGTGCGGGCGACTCGCATGTGCCCAGTGACGGCGCGGCCCAAGAACTCGACGGGCTGGCGCTCCAATTCAAGCTGCCAGTGCTGATAGGCCTCGAACACAGGGCGCGGGCAGGCGCCGAAAGAGCCGTGATTGAGAAAAACGACGTCCTCGCGAAGAAGGAACTGCCGGGCAAGATTGTCGGACACTTCAGCGGCCTTTCAGGGTCGGATCAAGGGCATCGCGCAAACCGTCTCCGAACAGGGACGTCGCCAAAACGGTGATGGCTAGGGCAAGCGTGGGGAAGACGGCGAGGTGCCAATAGAAGAACATGAAGTCGATGCCTTCGCTGATCATCTGGCCCCAGGTCGGCGTGGGCGGGGGCACGCCGATTCCGAGGAAGCTGAGGCTGGCTTCGAGCATCATGGCCAGGGGAATGGCGAGCACGAAGCCCACGATGATCGGGGAGACGGAATTGGGGATGAGGTGGCGGCGGATGATGTACCAGGGTGAGGCGCCCAGCGCCTGGGCCGCGCGGACAAACTCCTTTTCGCGGAACGCCTTGATCTGCGCGCGCACGAGGAGGCAGACCTGCACCCAGCCGAAGAGGGCGGCAATCAGGACAATGGTGAAGTAGCCGCCGCGGGTGAGGGCGCCGAGGAGCATGGCCGCGAGCAGCGGCGGCACGACGGAAAAGAGCTCGATCACCCGCATGATCACCCAGTCCGTCTTGCCGCCAAAAAAGCCGGCCAGGGCGCCTAAGGGAATGCCGATCAGGACGCTGAAGATGGCGGCGGCAAAGCCGATGGTGAGCGACACGCGGGCGCCATAGACGATGCGGGTATAAAAATCACGGCCAAGATTATCGATGCCGAACCAGTGTTCGGCGGAAGGAAAGGCCAGCGCTTCGGTCAGAAACAATTGCGCCTCGGGCGGCGCCGGGGTGATGACGGGCGCCAGGAGGGCCATCAGGATCAGGATGGCAAGGACGATGCCGCCAGCCATGGCGGCCTTGTTGCTGGTGAAGCGGCGCCAGGCGAACCACAGGGGATTGCGATGGCGATAAGCCGATGCGGGCGCGGTCTCGACGCTCATGGCTCGCCTCCGACGCGAATGCGCGGATTGATCAGGGCGTAAACGATGTCGGAAAGGAGATAGGCGATGCAGTACATGAAGGTGATCATGAGCATCAAAGCCATTTCAAGGGGATAGTCGCGTAACTCGATCGAGGACACGAAGTAGGCGCCAAGGCCTGGGACGCGGAACATGGCTTCCACAAAGATCGAGCCGGTGGCCGTGCCGATGAACATGGGCAAGAAGACGGTGACCAGCGGAATGGCCGAATTGCGCAGCACATGCTGGAACACGATCCGGCTCTCGCTAAGCCCCTTGGCGCGCAAGACGGTGACGAAGGGACGATTCAGCGTGTCTAGCATGGCCGAGCGGGTGTAGCGGGCATAGGTCGCGAGCGGGATGAGGGCGTAGGCAATGATGGGCAGGATCCAGCGCTCGGGCTTGCCCCAGCCGCTGGCCGGGAGCCAGTTGAGCCAGATGGCAAAGACCAGGATCAGTAGCATGGACGTGACGAAGACCGGGACGGTCAGGCCGAGCGTGGCGAGGGTCGAGGCGAGATAGTCGATCCAGCTGTTGCGGTTGAGGGCGGCGGCCATGCCGAGGAGAATGCCCAAGGGCGCACCGATCAAAACGCCGAGGCCACCGAGGACAAGGCTGGGCACCCAGGCGCGCGAGAGCAGCTGCGTCACGGTTTCGCCGGGGCTTTGATAGGGCACGCCGAAGTCGAAGTGAAGCACGCCCCACATATAGCGGGTGTATTGCACCCAGAGGGGCTGATCGAGGCCAAGCTGCGCCATCATCTTGGCACGCACAGCTTCGGACACGGGCATGTCGTTGGCGTCGAACGGACCGCCGGGGATGGCGTGCATCATGAAGAAGATGATGAGCGAGACGACGATGAAGGTGACGGCGACGGAGATGAGGCGGCGGAGGATGTAGATTAGCATGGGCTGTCCTCTGCCATTCGGTGTGCAGGGGGGGACCCCCACCTAGCCTCCCCCTGGGAGGGGGAGGGATAGATCGAGGCTAGGGCACATTTTGTGGCTATGCGCGGGAGTGTTCCTCCCCCTTCCAGGGGGAGGCTAGGTGGGGGTGAACCAGCAAAGCGCATCTGTCCCTCCCTCATGTCGTTACAATCGCCTCGACCCGGTGGCCGGGTGCGACGGTCACCAGCTGGGGGTTGGCATTGGGTGCCATGCCGGTCTGGATGACGGTGAGGCGCGGGGTCTGGGCGGCGATGGCGTCGGCGGTGAGGAAGGTGCGCTCGCGCTTGAGGCGCGGATTGGTGGCCGGGATCGCGTCGAGGAGGGCGCGGGTATAGGGGTGTTGGGGATTGTCGAAGATCTGGTCGGTGGGCGCCTGTTCCACGACGCGGCCGCGATACATGACAACCACGCTGTCGGTCAGGGATTTGACCGTGGAGAGGTCGTGGCTGATGAACAGCATGGACAAGCCCATTTCAGCCTGAAGCTGTTTGAGAAGCCCGATGATCTGGGCTTTCACGGTGACGTCGAGGGCGGAGGTCGGCTCGTCGGCCACCAGCACGGAGGGCTCGAGAATGAGGGCGCGGGCGATGGCGACGCGCTGGCGCTGACCGCCGGAGAGTTCATGCGCATAGCGGCTGCCGAAGCTGCGCTGCAGGCCAACGCGCTCGAGCCAGCCGAGCGCCTTTTCGGTTTGTTCGCGGCCAGAGCCGATGCCATGGATATGGAGCGGCTCGGCGATGATCTGGCTCAGCGTCAACATCGGGTCGAGCGCTGAATAGCTGTCCTGAAAGACGATTTGCATGCGCCGCCGATAGCTCTTGAGATCGTCCGATCCCAGCCGGGAGATGTCGGCGCCATCGACGAGGATTTGCCCGCCGCTCGGCTCGGTCAGGCGCATGGCCATAAGGCCGGTCGTGGTTTTTCCCGAGCCGGATTCGCCGACAAGGCCCACGATCTGATTGCGTGGCAAAACAATATTGACGGGCTGCACGGCCCGGAAGTCCGCATAGGTGGTGAGCAGGCCCTTGCGCCGCTTGATGCGGAAGGTCTTGGCGAGATTGCGCAGCTCCAGCGCTGGTGCGATCGTCGTATCCGCTTCGCGGGAGCGCTCGAAACTGGTGTGCAGGCTGGCAAGGAGGCGCTTGGTGTAGTCGTGCTGCGGAGCATCGAAAATCTGCTGCACGGCGCCTTGCTCCATCACCTCGCCGTTGAACATGACGAGGACGCGATCCACGGTTTCGGCGATCACGCCAAGATCATGCGTGATCATGATCAGGGCCATCCCGAACTCGGCCTGCACCTTCTTGATCAGCTGCAGGATCTGCGCCTGGATGGTGACGTCGAGGGCCGTGGTGGGTTCGTCGGCAATGAGCAGTTTGGGCCGGCAGGAGAGGGCCATGGCGATCATGGCGCGCTGCAGCATGCCGCCTGATAATTGGTGCGGATAGTAGCCGAGAATGTCGCGCGCGTTCTTGATCTCGACGCGCTCCAGCAATTGCTCGGCTTCGGCAAGCGCTTCCCTCTTGCCGATCTTGCGGTGAGCCAGAATGGTTTCGGCAATCTGGTGGCCGATGGTAAAGACCGGATCGAACGCGGTCATCGGGTCCTGGAAGATCATGGCTGCCGAGCGGCCACGAAGACGGGCAAGGTCTTCCTTGTTGGCCTTGAGCACGTCGGTCCCATCGAGTTTCAGCGCACTGGCCGAGACATTGGCCGTTGCGGGCAAGAGGCGGAGAAGGGCGGAGCAGCTCACGGATTTGCCGGACCCGGACTCCCCTACAATGCCGAGGCTTTCGCCTTGCTCCAGCGTAAAACTGACCCCACGCACTGCATCGATCTGGCCGCCATACTGGCTGAAGCTGACCTTGAGATCGGCGATTTCGACGAGGGGCATGGGCGAGCCTTCACGAACTGCTTCCCGGCAATAGGCCGGGAAGCGGAGGTTTGAAGCGGCGAACTACTGCTTGGTGATGTGCGTGAAGAAGTAGTGGCCGAGCCGGTCCAGCGGGGTGAAGCCAAGCGAATTGGGCTGAGCGGCTTCTCCGCCCAATTCGTCGGACACGACGGCCATAGTGACCGGGTGCACCAGGGGAACAATCAGTCCCTGGTCGATCATCACCTGTTCGGCTTGTGCGTAGAGCTCTTTGCGCTTTGCCGGATCGGCCTCGGAGTCTGCCTGGGCAACCAGTTCATCGTATTCCGGCACGAAATAGCCATGCCGTCCGCCATTGTAGAAGATGCCATAGAAGTTGGACGCATCGAGATAGTCGTACTCATAGGGCGCGATGAAGATATTGTTCTTCTTGGTGCGCAGCCCATCCATCCATTCGGGGCCGGGGAGCACGCGGATGTTCATGGTGATGCCCAGAACTTCCTTGAACTCCGACTGCAGGTATTGCGCCATGGCGGGGATGATGGCGCCGTTGTAGCCGCCTTCCTCGCGATACCAGATCTCGATCTCCGGGAAGCCCTCGCCATTGGGGAAGCCAGCGTCAGCCATGAACTGCTTGGCCTTCTCAGGATCGAAGACCGCCTGGGCAGCAACCTCCTCGTTGTAGCCGGGATAGCCGGGCGGCAGGATGGAGCCGGCCGGGATGGCAATGTCCTTGAGCACGGTGGAGGTCAGCTCGTTACGATCCACCGCATAGTAGAAGGCGCGGCGGACATTGACGTCGTTGAACGGCGCTGCTTCCAAATCGTAGGAGATATAGGAGGTAGCAAAAACAGCGTTCTTGCGGATGCCATCGGGATAGCGCTGGGTGGCGACAGGCACCTGCCCGGTGTTGAGGAAGGAATAGTCTGCATCACCCGCGAGGAACGCAGGCAAGCCGACCTCCGGCGCGTTCAACGTCGGGTCCAGTTCCAGGCGGTCGACCAGGGGCTGCCATGGGCCGGTATAGGTGTCGGATTTGGTGAGAACGACCGAGTTGTTGGACTTCTCCCAGCTCTCGATTTCGAACGGGCCGGAGGAAACAATGGACTCGACATTGAGCGCCCAGTCGTCGCCGAGTTCATCCACCTTGTGCTTGGGCACGGGGTACCAGAGGCTGGTGACCGACGGGAAATAGGGCTTGGGTGCGACGGTGGTGACCTCGATAGTCTGGTCATCCACTGCCTTGAGACCAAGGGTGGAGACATCGGCGGTGCCTTCGGTCACTTCCTTCCAGCCCTTGATGCCGCCGGCAAAGTCCCAATACCAGGCAAAGTCATAGCCAGAGGTGGCAGCGCGCTGCAGCGCGAAGATGTAGTCCTCAGCCGTCAGCGGCTCGCCATCGGACCAGACCAGGCCCGAGCGCAGCTTGAAGGTCCAGGTGAGGCCATCTTCGGATTGGGTCCAGCTTTCGGCTGCCATTGGGGTCAGCTCGAATTCCTTGTCGAAGGTCGCGATCGGCACCTGCAGGAGTTCGGATCCAGTGCCACGATCATAGACCGTCTTCATGTAGTCCATGTAGGTACCGGCGGTGTTGCCGCTTGGTGCTATCACGGTGACCTGCGCCAGCGCCGGCGCGGTCAAGGCTGTCGCAACAGCCAATGCCCCGGCGATCTTCAGCAAAGCGTTCATTGAGCTCCCTCCTTATTGCAGAGCTATTCCCTGACGTTCCCGATTGCCGGCCTGTCGCAAGGCCGGTCTTTTCTTTCATCGCATTAAGCGATGCTGGCTATTGCTCCCCTCGAAGCCACGCCAATGCCATATGTCTGACAAATGCATTTGGTCTTGGCAAGCGGCCTTGAGGTTTGTTGGCTGGTTTTCGTGCTTGGCTTCAAAATGATGAATTGAGAGGCAGTCAACGCCGCATGAGAACCAAGGCCGCATTTACGATGGCGTCTGCGTCGATGCCGAAGTGTTCGTAGAGCTGATGCACATTGCCGGTCTGGCCGAAGTGCTCGACACCCAAGGTCATCGCAGGATGACCTCGCACACTGCCGAGCCAACCCAAAGTCGCTGGATGTGCATCAATAGCGGTGACGAGGCCTGCTGTGCTGGGGATGGCTCCAAGAAGAGTTTCGATATGGCTTGTCGCATCCCGGTCGCCATGGAGGCGAGCGCGCTGTGCTCCGTGCCACCCTGCGTTGAGGCGGTCAGCCGAAGTGATAGCGAGCACTGCAACATTGCGGCGGTCGCCGCCGATCCTGGCTGCAGCGTTGATGGCTTCGGTCGCCAGGACTCCCTGGTAGGCGATGACGATCTCGCATTGCGGGGTCGGTGGCTTGAGCCAATAGGCGCCCCGGATGATGTCATCGGCGAGTGCCTTGTCGATGGTGCGTGGGGGCTGTTCAATGGTGCGCGTCGAGAGGCGGAGGTAGACCGAGCCGCCGGTTTGATCGCGCGGCCAATCGGCGAGATCGGGTCGCGCATCGCCCTGGCGTTGCATGTAGTCAAAGGCCCAATCCATGATGATGGCAAGCTCATCGGCAAAGGCCGGTTCGAAGCTGGCCAGCCCGTCCTGCGCCATCCCGATCAGGGGAGATGCGATGGATTGATGCGCGCCGCCTTCGCCTGCGAGCGACACGCCCGAGGGCGTCGCGACCAGAAGAAAGCGCGCGTCCTGGTAGCAGGCATAGTTGAGGGCATCGAGACCGCGCGAAATGAAGGGGTCATAGAGCGTTCCGATCGGCAGGAGGCGTTCGCCGAATAGGGAATGGCTAAGGCCGGCCGCGCCGAGCGCCAGAAAAAGGTTCATCTCGGCAATGCCGAGTTCAAGATGCTGGCCCTCGGGGGTGAAACGCCACTTCTGCGCGCTGGGGATGGCTTCCTTTTGGAACACGTCCACCATCTCGCGATTGGCATAAAGATTGCGGCGGTTCACCCAGGTGCCAAGATTTGTCGAGACGGTGACATCGGGCGATGTGGTGATGATGCGCTGGGCCAGGTCGCTATCGGTCTTGGCAATGGCATCAAGGATCTTGCCAAAGGCAGTCTGTGTTGAGGTGGGGCCGCCACCCACGAATTGCGGGCCGATGGTGGGGACAGCCGGCGAGGTTAGGCGGCGGCTGTTTGGCGTGTTGAATGGGACAGATTGGAGGAAGCTCCGGAGTCCTTCCGGATTGCTGATGCCTTCGAACCTGTCCCATTCGTGCCCGGGCCGAACGTGCATCGACTGACGCAGCGTTTCGATCTGCGCTCCGGTCATCTGCCCGGCGTGATTGTCCTTGTGACCGGCCAGCGGCGTCGCCCAGCCCTTGACGGTATAGGCGATGAACACTGTTGGCGTGTCGCTGCCCGCCTTTTCGAACTGCTCGAGCAGACTTTGCGTGCAATGGCCGCCCAGATTGGCCATGAGTTCGGCAAGCTCGGCATCGCTCCGCTTGGCCAGCAGGGCTGTGACCGGACCCTGATCACCGATCTCGTCCAGTAGCCGTCCGCGCCAAGCTGCGCCGCCGCGGAACATGAGGGCCGAGTAAAGCGCATTGGGCGCGTGGTCGATCCAGCTTTTGAGCTTGTCGCCGCCCGGTTCGGCGAAAGCGGCTTGCTGCAGGGCACCGTATTTAAGCGTCACCACATTCCAGCCAAAGGCACGGAAGATGGCTTCGATCCGGTCGTAAAGCCCTTCGCGCACCACGCCGTCGAGGCTTTGCCGGTTGTAGTCGATGACCCACCAGCAATTGCGCAGGCCATGTTTCCAGCCTTCCAGCAGACATTCGTAGATATTGCCTTCGTCGAGCTCAGCATCGCCGACGAGAGCAATCATCCGGCCTTCGGGACGCGACTTGTCGGCCCAGGGCTTGGCGCGGACATAATCCTGTATGAGGGAGGCAAAGGCGGTGAAGGCGACGCCCAGACCAACTGAACCCGTAGAGATGTCGACGTCTTCAGTGTCCTTGGTGCGGCTGGGATAAGATTGCGCGCCGCCGAAGCCGCGGAAGTTCTCGAGCTTATCGAGCGTCTGCCGGCCAAGCAGATATTGGATGGCATGAAACACTGGCGCCGCATGAGGCTTGACTGCCGCGCGGTCCTCGGGCTTGAGCACGCCGAAATAGAGCGTGGCCATGATAGCGGCCATGGAGGCGGAACTCGCCTGGTGGCCGCCGACCTTGACGCCATCCACATTGGGGCGGATGTGGTTGGCGTGGTGGACCATCCAGCTGGAGAGCCACAGCGCCTTTCTGGTGAGTTCCTCGATTGCGGCGATCTTGTCCATGTCGCACTCCTTTTTGGGGGAGAGTGCGACAGCGGGAATTTATTCACCAGCCGAAATCGTTGTCGTCATCATCGCCATACGGGCGGAAGGTGTCGCCGCCGATGAAGCTGAAGGGCGTAGCCGGGATCTTGGCGGACCAGCCCACGAGATAGGCGGCATTGACCCAACCAGTGCCGGACACCAGGCACCAGCGATCGTCGCGGGTGCAGTATTCCAGCGTCACGCGGTCGCCATCGCGGAGGCGACCGATGGTGGCGTAGCCGGTGCCGGGGCCTTGGCGCACGGCGATGTTGCCCGATACACGGGCGGTGGGTTCGGCAGCGCTGGCCATGGTCGGCAGGGCCAGCGCCACAAGGCTTAGAACAAGGGGAAGGCGCATGGGAAAGCTCCTTTTATCTGCAGCTTCAATGCGCCAACCTCATGGCTGGTTCAAGGCCTGCTCTAGAGCGAAACCTTTTCATTATCGCCCATGTCGGGGGCTTTGCCGGTAACGGCGGAGAAGGCCATCTTGGCGGTGGCGACGAGCTTGTTGGGGCTGTCCCAAAGCTCTGCATCTTCGGGGGTGACGGTGAGCAGGCGAATGGAGGGATCGTTCTCGTCGTCCCACCAGGCCTTGTCGAAATCGTTCCAGAGTTCCTTGATCTTGGCGCGATCATTGGTGACCACGGCCGAGCCCGAAATCACCACATATTTGTGGCCGTCATTGTCGGCCCAGGCGCAGGACACGAACGGGAATTTCTCGACCTGCCAGTTCTTGGCGCCGTCCTGGTCGACCAGGAAATAGATGGCGTGTTCTTCGCGGATAACGCGGGCCGAAAGCGGGCGGCTCCTTTGGCGTTCGCCGTCCCAAGTGGTGAACATGCAGATGTCGATCTTCTTGGCGAGTTCCCAGACGCGATCGCGTGCTTCCTCGGGGGTCTTGTCGTTGTCGTGGTGATCCTTGGTGGCCATGAAGGGCTCCTGCTGTTGTTCCGAAGTGCAAGGGAAACGAGCGGGCTCCGGCGGGGTTGCCCGAAAATATTTCATGCGCCGGAGTGATCCAGTTTCACTGCCGGATCGTGAGCACGCCTTTGTCGGGAATCATCACCAGCTCATAAGGCTGGGAGAGGCGGAAGCGATTCTGCTCCGGGTTGAACTCGGCGAACCGAAAGCCTGCTTCAGCCATCTGGCTGGCTTCGGCCAGCGTCAGCGGCACTTGGCGGCCGGTGCGGCCGGCCAGATCGGTGGTGAAGGAAAGCATGGTGTCCTCGGCAGTATTTTGTTCCCGTTATGTTCTAGTGCCGATCCCAGTCAGGAGTCCAGAGGGAGGCGATCACATCGTAAGCCGCTGCACGAAAATCCGCACGGCGCCGGGCGCCTGCGGGGACAGAGGGAGACACATGTAACGGGCGGCCGCTGGCTCATTCCGTTGTAGTCTTGGGGAGCCAAGGGCCGCCCGTCACGATCCGGATTTTAGGCGGGGCGGATCAGGCACAACCAGTGTTTCAGGCGCGGCTCCCGTGCTCCCTCACCCAGTCGGGCGCCTACAACTGCCGGTCATTCCGCCCAGCTCCGCGTATAGCCGGTGAGTGGCGGAACGCAGGAAGAATGACACAGGCCGCTGGGGCGGGGATAAGTTTTCAGTCGTCGTCGAAATCATCATCAAATTCTGCGATTTGCCTGGCCTGCGCCGCGCGGGTGATGCCGATCGCGGTCAGATGGGCATGGCGTTCCTCAAAGGCCATGCTGACCGCCGACAGGCGCGCGACATAGAGCGCGAAATCAAACAGGCTCATCGGTACGACGGGATCGAACAGCATGAAGTGCGGCCGGGACGGCTCGCGCTTGAACAGGCGATTGGCTGATCGCAGCGAAACCAGCATAGCCCGCCGCGTGCTCTCTCCAATAATGCCCGATGGCTTGGCGAACCGGACGATGTAGTTGTAGGTGGCGATATCCTGCGCGAGCCGATTATAGGCGCGAATGGCGCGGGGACCAAGATGGGGGTGGTTCTGCATGGCGTGCTCCTTGCTCTGCAACCGGCAAGCATATGGCGCAGCCACGGACCGGGCAGATCGGGGACAAAGCCAGACCATCCACAGCCATCAGACGCTGTTGACAGCATGCTTGTGCGGCCTGAAGCTTGCCTCATGAGCGAATGGGAAAAACTCGAAACGCCTCTGACCGGCGGCTGCCAATGCGGCGCGGTGCGCTATCGCGTCGGGGTACAGCCAAGCAATGTGCACCTTTGCCATTGTCGCATGTGCCAGAAGGCGGTGGGCGGGCCCTTTGCCGTGATCTGCCCGGTGCTCAAGACGGACTTCGTGGTGACGCGCGGGGAGATTGGTTGGTTCAGGAGTTCGGCCGTCGCACGGCGGGGTTTTTGCCGCGATTGCGGTACGCCGCTCACTTTCGACTATCCCGATTATCCCGACATCGGCGTCCTAGCGGGCAGTTTCGACCAGCCTGACCGCGTGCCGCCCGTGGTACAATATGGCATCTAAAGCCGCGTTCCTTGGTGGCACGGGATCGAGGATTTGCCGGGCGACCAGCCGACCTATGCCGACGACCCAAAGGGCATGCTCCCGCGCATCCAGGCGAGCAACCGGCAGCATCCGGACCATGACACGTAAGACTTTGTGTCAGTAGCGAACGGCGCGCCTGGCGATGATCTCGGCGATGCGGTCGGTGTCGGCGGCGCTGAGGTAGCGGCCGCGCTCCAGGATTTCAAGCGTGTATTCATTGTAGGTTAGCCCCAGCGCCTCGGCGCGGCGGGCGCGCATGACGGCGATCGGGTAGGGGGCGTCGAAGGCCTTCTTCTTGGCGGCGGACCATTCGAAGTACCGGCCGATGCCGTTGAGTCCCCAGGGGCGGGGATCGTCATCAAGCGGCGGACCGCCATTGCTGAGTGGAGCGTTGGACATGGGGGAAGGATGCGCCCGTAGGGGCGGGGAGTCCAACGAAGGTTTTGCATCACGATGATCAAAGTCGTTTATGGGGTGAAGGACCCCCACCTAACCTCCCCCTGAAAGGGGAGGGACTGATCGGGGATGTGGCACTTCCTGCTCCTCCCCCTTCCAGGGGGAGGCAGGGTGGGGGTTCTTCATCCACAGATAGTTACAGTGGGGTTCACATCCTCATCCGTAATGCTACGCTTCCCTTGGAGGCACCCCATGGACGATCCGATCACCTTCGCCCGCAAGCTGCGGCGGGAGCAGACGCCGGCGGAACGGCGGTTCTGGCGCTTGCTCCAGCCCTGGCGCGAGCGCGGCTGGCACTGGCGGCGGCAGGCGCCGATCGGGCCTTATGTCGCCGATTTCGTCTACAAGCAGGCAAGCTGATCGTCGAGATCGATGGCGACAGCCACTATGATGACCACGGCATCGCGCATGACGTTCGGCGCACGGAGTATTTGGCCGAACTCGGCTATCGCGTAGTGCGCTTCACCAATGCCGATGTGCTCCGGAGTGGCGAGGATGTCTTCGATCAGTTGCGCGGCCTGCTCGGTGAACCCGAGAACTGACCCTCTTCACCTCCCCCTTTCAGGGGGAGGCCGGGGTGGGGGTTCTTCCCATTCACCGGGGCTCGGGCCACCCACCGCAACCCCACCTAACCTCCCCCTGAAAGGGGGAGGGATGGATCGCGTATGCTATGACGTGCGAGAGCCACCACTTTGTCTCTCCCTCTATCAGGAAGGGTTCAGTTGAGTTCTGGCTCATGCACTAGATTTGTGCCGGCTAGACACGAGGCAAAGGCGCTTTCCTCAAAAGCCCTTCTTAACTGTTCTGCAGGCAAGGTGCTTCCGACAGATACTCCTGAGCTCATCAGGCAAACTTACACGATGGTCGGACATTTCTTCTATTCAAGTGAAATCACAGAGCGCTGTGTCTTCGTGAATATGCGTTGGAGTGGCAGTAAGCCCGAAGGTGTGTTGCACATTCCATCTTCAATCACCGAACAAGTTGAGCGAACCGAGTACGACCAGTTTGCAACAGGTGATGTATTCCATTTACCCATTGCTCTCGGCATTGCGGTCACCTTAAGCATACTCACGTTTACACCGATGTTCTTGACGGGAGATCGATCGGTGTGGACGGAGGAGTGGGGTCGCCTCGAGCGGCGACTTGTTCACTAAGAGTCCTGACCGCTATGCTAACGGCAATGTGTGCAAGGTAGTCAGCCGACCATTAACTTAAATGGTAGGTGTATCTCCCGCTACCCCGTTACTTGGGCGTGTGGCCTTGCTGTGCCACTGGAACGATACTGCTGCTAGTATCCTGAAGTGCAGAGCCCGAGCTTCACATGCAGTGGATGGTTAAGAGACCTCGCCACTCAACGTATCCAACTCCATCTCCCTGAGCCGCTTCACCTCGTCCCTCAACCTTGCCGCTTTCTCAAACTCCAGATTCGTCGCGGCCTCGCGCATCTGGGCTTCCATGTCCTTGATAACAGCCGCCAGGTTGGCGCCGACCTGGATCTGTTCCTTGCCGTCGCGGCCTTTGCCAATAGACACCGTGACGTGGTCGCGTTCGGCAACGGAGTCCACGATGTCGTGGATGTTGGAGCGGACGGACTGGGGCGTGATGCCGTTGGCGGCGTTGTAGGCGAGTTGCTTTTCGCGGCGGCGGTTGGTTTCGGCGAGGGCGCGTTCCATGGAGCCGGTGGTCTTGTCGGCGTAAAGGATTACCTTGCCGTCGACGTTGCGGGCGGCGCGGCCGATGGTCTGGATCAGGGAGGTTTCGGAGCGCAGGAAGCCTTCCTTGTCGGCGTCGAGAATGGCGACAAGGCCGCATTCGGGAATGTCGAGGCCTTCGCGCAGGAGGTTAATGCCGACGAGGACGTCGAAGGCGCCGAGGCGCAGATCGCGGATGATCTCGATGCGCTCGATGGTGTCGACATCGGAGTGCATGTAGCGCACGCGAATGCCCTGCTCGTGGAGGTATTCGGTGAGGTCCTCGGCCATGCGCTTGGTGAGGACGGTGAGCAGCGTGCGGTAGCCGGCCTTGATGGTCTGGCGGATCTCGTCCACGACATCATCGACCTGCGCCTTGGCGGGGCGGATTTCGACGGGCGGATCAATCAGCCCGGTGGGGCGGATGACCTGTTCGGCAAAGACGCCGCCGGTCTGCTCCATTTCCCATGAGCCGGGAGTGGCCGAGACATAGACCGATTGCGGGCGCATGGCGTTCCACTCCTCGAAGCGGAGGGGGCGATTGTCCATGCAGGAGGGGAGGCGGAAGCCGTATTCGGCCAGGGTCGCCTTGCGGCGGAGGTCGCCACGATACATGGCGCCGAGCTGGCCGATGGTGACGTGGGATTCGTCCACGAACACCAGGGCGTTGTCGGGCAGGTATTCGAACAGGGTCGGTGGTGGCTCGCCAGGCTTGCGGCCGGAGAAGTAGCGCGAATAGTTCTCGATGCCGGCGCAGGAGCCGGTGGCTTCCATCATTTCGAGATCGAACAGAGTGCGCTGTTCTAGGCGCTGGGCTTCGAGGAACCGGCCGGCGCCGTTGAGCTCCTGCAGGCGGCCAGCCAGCTCCTGGCGGATCAGCTTGATCGCCTGGTTCATGGTGGTGCGGGGCGTGACGTGGTGCGAGTTGGCGAAGATGCGGATAAAGGTCAGGTCGGCGGACTTCTTGCCGGTGAGCGGGTCGAACTCGGTGATGGCCTCGATCTCGTTGCCAAACAGGGTCACGCGCCAGGCGGCGGCCTCATAGTGGGCGGGGAAGATTTCGACGGTATCGCCGCGCACCCGGAAGGTGCCGCGCACAAAGCCGGTGTCGCCGCGCTTGTACTGGAGGGCAACGAGCTTGGCCAGGAGCTCGCGCTGGTCAATCTTGTCGCCCTTCTGCACGTCGATGGTCATGGCGGTGTAGTCCTCCACCGAGCCGATGCCGTAGATGCAGGAGACGGAGGAGACGATGATCACGTCGTCGCGCTCCAGGATCGCGCGCGTGGCCGAGTGGCGCATGCGGTCGATCTGCTCGTTGATGGTGGATTCCTTTTCGATATAGGTGTCCGTGCGCGGCACATAGGCCTCGGGCTGGTAGTAGTCGTAGTAGGACACGAAATATTCGACGGCGTTGTCGGGGAAGAAGGTCTTGAACTCGCCATAGAGCTGGGCGGCGAGGGTCTTGTTGGGCGCAAGGATCAGCGCAGGACGGTTGGTCTGGGCGATCACCTGGGCGGCGGTGAAGGTCTTGCCCGAGCCGGTGACGCCGAGCAGGACCTGGTCAGTCTCGCCATTGTTGATGCCTTCCACCAATTCGGCGATGGCGGTGGGCTGGTCGCCGGCGGGCTTGTAGTCGGTGACGAGGCGGAAGGGCTTGCCGCCCATGCGCTTTTCCAGCCGGTTCTGCGCCTTGTGCGGCACCCAGGGGGAGGAGCCTTCCACTTCCTTGCGGCCATGGAGGATGATCTGTTCGAGCGCCTTCACCGTTGCGGTGATGCCGACGGTCTGCGCGTTCTCCAGCGACTCGCCCTTCCGCGCCTTGTTCTTCTTGATGGAGGCGTCGAGCGCATCCAGCATGTCGGCCTTCTTGGTGGGATCGCCGATCATGCCGGCGATGGTCTTGGCCGAGGGCATGTGGTTGAAGCCGGCTTGCGGGGCTTCGCCTAGGCCCTCGAAGTCCGGGCGTACGACGGAGTTGATCTTGGTCTTGTTGGGGCGCGCGGCCATGCCAGTGACGGTGTCGTGCGAGGCCTTGCGCGTGCGGCGCTTTTCGAGCGGGGTCTTTGGCTCGGCAGCAGCGGCTTTCTCGGCGGCTTCGGCACGGTCCAGCGCGCGCTTGTTGCGCATGCGCTCGGCATAAAGCGGCTTGCTCGCGGCGAGGTCCTCGGCTTTCTCGATCTCGCCGAGGAAGTCGTCGATGGAGAATTCGGCTTTGCCGGGGCGAGCGGATTTATCGGCCATAGAAGAACACCGTGCGCTTGGGGAGACCCAACAGATGGGGAACGGAGCACCGAAATGCAATGTTCCCCGCAGTGTAGCGCGCAATGAACGGAGAGGGAACGGCCTGTGCTGACAGGGGGTGTCAGGAGGCTGTGACTGGGGGTTTGAAGACCCCCACCTAACCTCCCCCTGGGAGGGGGAGGGACGGATCGGAGAAGATCAGTAAACGCGGACCGAGGTCAGGTTGCGGCGGAGGTATTGGTCGAGCACGGGTTGGGAGACGATGATGCGCTCGCAATAGCTCTGGAAGAAGCGGTCGCGGCAGGCGGCGACGGAGACGTTGCCCACTAGCTCAACGGACTGAAACTGGTTGTCGAGGTTGAGGAGAGCAAAGTCCTGCACGACGCGGCCGGGTTCGGCGCAGAAGCGGAAGCCGGTGTAGTTGGTGCCGCTATAGAAGCAGACCTCGCCGGGACCACCAGCGGGATAGTTGGGGTTGATGCCGCCGGGCCAGTCGGTCGGGGTCTTGCCGAAGGAGATGCGATCCTTGCTGGTCCAGCCGCGGCCGCCAGGGCCATCAACCAGGCACCAAAGGCGCTGGCAGCGCAGCACCTTGATGGCGGCGTTCTCGGGGATCTCGCCGGTGGTTTGATAGGCGTGGCCCGGTCCGGAGCTCAGCACCAGTGGGCGCGTGCTCCAGGCATGGGTGCCCGATTCGGTGTAGGCCAGGGCAGGCGCGGCCAGCCCGAGGAAAAGGAGGAAGGCGGCGAGAAGCGAAGGTCGACGCATCTGAGATTCCCGGCTGAAACGACAAGCTGCTCTAGCAAAACCACTGCCGGAGCCGAAGAGCAATGAAAAAAGGCGCCAATGGTGATTGGCGCCTTCTTCTATCCGTAGATCGACTGATCGCCGCCGGGTTTAGCGGACGCGAACCGAGACAATGTAGTCGTCGAAGTCGCCCAGCGAAGAAGCCGATGTGGTGTAGGTGCGGCAATTGCGGAAGTTGCGCTCCGAGCACACCTGGACTTCGAGGCCATCCGGGTTCTCGATCGAGGAGGCACGGTCGGCGAACTCGCCAAGATTGCGCACGCTGTCGCCCTCTTCGAGGCAGTAGCTTTCGCCACGGAAGCGGGTGCGATCATAGAGGCAAACCTCGCCTGCGAAATCAGGCTCGTCGATCACCGGGGGAGGATTGCGGCCGCCGCCAACGCCGATGCTGATCGAAGGACCGCCATTGCCGCCGAAGTTGAAGGAAATGCCGGGCTGAGTGGGATTCACAGGACGACCACCGGCGCTGAGATAGGTCGCGGACACCCAGCCATCCGGACCTGGCTTGGCGATGAAGCACCAGGAGCCCTGGCACTGCTGCACATCGACCTGCGTACCGCCGCGGATGGTGTCAACAACGCCGTAATTGGTGCCCGGACCGGAACGAACATTGATGTTGCTGGTGACCACGCCAGGGGCTGCATAAGCAGCGGGGACGAAAACGGCAGCGGCGGTGGCAGCAACAGCAATGCCGGTGGCGACATTGAGCAGCATCTTGCGGGTATTTCGCTTCATATATTGGCTCCTGAATTGGCGGACCGGCTTTCGGGTGAAAGCAACGCCGGCGGCCCGCCACTTGCTTATTGATTTGGCGAAGAAACGAGGGCGCAAACCAAAGAGTTCCGCCCCCGTTCAAAATGTGGAGTTCAGATCAGGCTGCGCGTCAATAGACTTCCACGGATGAAGCGCGGCGGTCCATATCAGCTGGCAGTCGAGCCGTGTCGCGGCGCAGGGTCACGCAGGAACCATAGAGATTGCGGTCGCTGCAGAGATCAACCCGGGCCCCACCAAAGATCTCGACGGAGCGAATGCGGTTGTCCCAGGTGCGGAAGCGAGCAAGCTCTTCGCCCTGATCCAGGCAGAAGCTGGCACCGCCGAAATTGCGCTCGGCATAGAAGCAGGCACCGGCTTCGTCTTCTTCCGGCACGGGCGGCGTTGGACGCGGCGGCTCTGGCCGTGGCCAGTTCGGGCCAGGACTGGGCCAGTTGGGTTGCGGCCACTGCGGGCCGGGCTGCGGCTGCGGTTGTGGTTGGGGCAGAGGCTGGGGGCCGGGAAGGGGTGCGTCGACCAGGTATTGGCTGGAGACCCAGCCGGAGAGGCCATAGCTCGAAATCTGGCACCAGTCGCCACGGCATTGTCCCATGTCGACCACGGTGTTGCGCGGGATGGAGCCGACTGCGCGGTATTCAACGCCTGGGCCGCTGCGCACGTTGACGTGGGCGGTCACCGTGGCGGGTTCAGCAAAGGCGCTGACCGTGCTGGCAAACAGGGAAAGGGCAGCAACAAGGCCGAGACGAATGGATTTCATGGGACTTCCGCACTCCGAGCGATGGGCCATTTCTGGCCTGAACTGCGCCCGTTCTAGGGCACGGCAACTGAACGCTGGCTGAACAAGGTGTTTAGGAAAGGAGGGTCTTACCACGGTGTCATTCCGGCCTTGGGCTGGGATCCATCCCGAGCTGTTTTCTACGAACGCGCATAGAATGGCAGAGACGCGGCATCTCAGATTGGGCCCCGGCTCAAGGCCGGGGTGACATCCAGTGTAGGGGTGAACTGGTGAAGGATCCGAGGAGCGATCATCACCCCTCGATGCGACGCTTCTGGCCGTCTTCGCCCAGGGCGACATAGACAAAGCGGCCTTCGGTGACCTTGTGGCGACCTTCAAGGCGGCGCCGGGACCAGGCCTCGATGGAGACGGTGATGGAGGTGTTTCCCACCCGTTCAATGGCGGTGTAGACGCAGAGGACGTCGCCGACCTTGACCGGGGCGATAAAGGTCATGGCTTCAACCGCCACGGTGACGACGCGGCCTCGGACGCGCTCCACGGCAGCGATGGAGCCGGCGATGTCCATCTGACTCATGACCCAGCCGCCGAAGATGTCGCCGGCCGGGTTGGTGTCGGCGGGCATGGCAAGGGTGCGGATGGTGAGGGCGCCGGTAGGTTCCGCTTCAGCTTCGATCATGGTTCAGATCCTTCTTCATGGGCCTTTTACCGGCCAGCGGCCAACCGCTTCTTCCCAGTGCTTGCGGCAGAGGGAAACATAGACCGATTTTTCGATGGAAACCTGTTCCCCTTCAACCAGGACGCGGCCTTCGGGGCTTTGGCGCACGACCATGGTGGCCTTGGCACCGCATTCGCAGATAGTGCGGATTTCGCGAAGGACGTCCGCGATGGCCAGAAGTTCGGAGGAGCCGGGAAAGAGCTGGCCGCGGAAATCGGTGCGCAGGCCGAAGCACATGACCGGAATGCGGAGGCGGTCGCTGACCCGGGCAAGTTGCCAGACCTGTTCCGGGGTGAGGAATTGCGCTTCGTCGACGAAGACACAGTCCACCTTGCCGGCTTCGTTGTGGTCGCGAATGGCGAGGTAGAGATCGTCCTCGTCGCTGTAGAGCTCGGCGGTTTCCGAGATGCCGATGCGCGAGGAGATAAGGCCAATGCCGTCGGTGGCGAAAAGCGCCGAGGTGAAAAGGAGCGGCCGCATGCCGCGCTCGCGGTAGTTATATGCAGCTTGGAGCAGCAAGGTCGATTTGCCGGCATTCATTGCCGCATAGGAAAAGTAGAGCTTAGCCATGGGATCGCAATAGCGCGGGGCGGGGGTGGGATGAAGGGGTGGGCGGTGGTGATTAACAGGTGATTGGGGGTGCTGTGGAACGAACAGCGACCTTGCGGATGCGACGCGATCTCGAGATGGGCCCCGGGTCAGGCCGGGGGGGACATCGTGGGCAGGGATGGGCCGGTCCACTACTCAGATATCGGGGTGCATTGCGCCGAACTCACCACAAACTCGGCGTCATCCCGGGCTTGACCCGGGATCCATCCTGAGATGGTCGGAATGCCAGGTGGATAGTTCAGCGACCTTACGGCTGTGGCACGATCTCGGGATGGGCCCCGGGTCAGGCCCGGGGTGACATCGAGGGTGTGGTCAGATGGTGGACTATTGCGCGTGCTGCAAGGAACCAAAAAAGAGGCCACCCAGAAGGGCGGCCGCAAGTGCCGACTTGATCGGCGGTGGAAAGGGGGTTGGCGGCCGCTTTCCACTGGGGCCGGGCGCGACGTTGGCACGTGGGGCGCGGCAATCCAGGCTGCATGGGGAAAAGCCGGGATGGGGGGAGGCTATTGGAGCTGTGTGACGAGGGGATGACGCCCTTTGTTCAGCCGGCGTTCAGCTTGCGTAACGGAGGATCACCCCTAGTTGTTTGGGAGCTGAGTGATGCGTTTTCCCCTTTGGATTGTTGGCGTGGTGGCGATGGTTGTGGGGTCGGTTGTCCCGGCTCTGGCGGCTCCGCCCAGTGGCGTGTGGGAGCTGGAAACCCGGGACACGCGTATCCAACTTGATAGCTGTGGCGACGGCACGCAGCTTTGTGGGGCGCTGGTGTGGCTGTCTGACGCCGACTACAACGAGCGCTACAAGCCACTGCTGAACAAGCCCATGATGGAGCGGGTGACGCAGGTCAGCCCGAATCAGTGGCGCGGCAAGATGCGCCTGTTCGGGCATTCGGCCCAGGGCACCATTACCCAGGTCAACAATGACCAGCTGACGCTGGAAGGCTGCATTTTGCTGGTGGTGTGCAAGACCTACCAGTTGTACCGGCACGCCGAGTAGGGACCCCCACCCGGCCTCCCCCTGTGAGGGGGAAGGGAAGAGCCCAAACTCGAACGGTTAGGGAGTACTGCCGAGTGGGTTTGGGCGGAGCTTGCGGCGAGCCAGGATGGGCGGCAGGGCCTCGACCATGACGATGGCGGCGAAAAGGAGGGTGGCTCCGGCATAGCCTATCGGGGTCAGGCGCTCGGCCATGAAGATGGCGCCGCCGAGCGCTGCAAAGAGCGATTCTGAGGAGAGGATGATCGCGGCATTAGCGGCGGGCACGTGCTGCTGGCCAACGGCCTGGAGCGAGAAGGCAATGGCGGTAGAGAAGATGCCAGCATAGGCGATCTGCTGCCAGCCGGCGAGAACCCCGGCCATGGTCGGTGTTTCGAGAATGAAGGCGAGGATCATCGCGGCGGCGCCGACCAGAAGGAAGCTGACGCAGGAGATCAGCACAGGCTGGCCAGCGGTGCGCATGATGAAGCCAAGCATGATGACCTGCACGGCCCAGAAGATGGCACCGATCACCACGAGGCCATCGCCGCTGTTGAGCCGGTCCAGTCCGCCACCGTTGAGATAGTAGATGCCGATGAGTGCGAGCGGCACGCCCACCCAGACGATCGGGTGGGGCCAGTTGCGGAAGATCAAGAGGCCGATCAGCGGCACAAAGAGGACGTAGAGGCTGGTGAGGAAGCCGCCATTGGTCGCGGTGGTGGTCAGCAAGCCAGCCTGTTGCAGCCAGGCGCCGAGGAAGAATGCCAGGCTCATTGCGGCAACGAACCACCATTGTTGCCCCGTAAGGCGCTGCGGTGTGCGGCGGGCGAGAATGAGCGCTAGGGGCAGGATGACGATGCCGCCCAGCAGGTAGCGCACGCCGATAAAGGTCAGCGGGCCCATGCTGTCCATGGCCGATTTCTGCACGACGAAGGCAAAGCCCCAGAGGGCCGTGCAGATCAGCAGGAGGAAGATGGCGAAGGGGCGGGTCATCGGCGACTATCTCAGTTCGGTGTCGAGGGCAGCGATCAGCTGGTCGATTTCGGCCGGGGTGGTGTAGTGGACAAAGCTCAAACGCAGCACGCCATGGTCGGGATCGATGCCAACGGCCTGCAGAAGGCGCTGGGCATAGAAGTGCCCGCCACTGGCCATGATGCCGTGGCTGGCAAGGCGCTTGGCGACAGCGGCGCCGGGTTCGGCGAGGGCGAGGGCAATCGTGGGCGCGCGTTCGGCGGGATTGTCTGGCCCGATGATGCGGACGCTGTTTTTTCCGCGGAGGTAAGCCAGCAGCGGCGTGGCGAGGGCGATTTCCTGCGCGCGCATGGCGGCGTGGGCGTGGCGGAATGGATCGGCGCCGATCGTCGGCCCGGCGATCTCAGCAACGGTCTCCAGATAATCCACAATGCCGGCAGCTGCGGCGATCTGGGCGTGGTCGGGGCCGGCGGGGGTCAGGCGATAGCGCGGCTTGCCCTCATTGAAGAAATGGCCCTGATTGGGCAGTTCGGCGGCCAGCGACGGGCGGATGGCCATGAGGCCCTGGTGGGGGCCGTACACCTTGTAGGTCGAAAAGAGATAGATGTCGGCGCCGAGTTCGGCGAGATCGGGCAGGCCGTGGGGCGCGTAGCTGACGCCGTCGATCGCGGTGATGGCGCCGATCGATCGGGCGCGCGCGGTGATCTCGGCGACAGGGTTGATTTCGCCGGCAATGTTGGAGCAGTGCGGTGCCGCGATCAGGCGGACCTTGCTGTCGAGGAGTTGGTCGAGTGCGGCAAGGGACAAGCGGCCGGTTTGCTCATCCACCTGCCATTCGCGGATCTCGACACCGGATTTGGCCAGCTTGCGCCAAGCACCGGTATTGGCCTCATGGTCCTGATTGGTGACGATGACCGCATCGCCTGGCTGGAGCCAGCCGGCGAAAGCAGTGCCCAGAACATAGGTGTTGGCCGAGGAGGAGGGGCCGAAATGGATCCAGTCGGCTTGGACGTTGAGTGCCCGCGCGATGCGCTCATGGCTTTGGTTCATAGCCTCGCCGGCCTCCATGGAGGCGGCGTAGACGCCATAGGGCTGCACCTTGGTGGCGCGATAGAAATGATCCAGCCGGTCGAGCACCGGTTGCGCCGTGTAGGAGCCGCCGGCGTTTTCGAAGAAGGCCTGGCCCTGAAGCGATGGTTGAGCGAAAGCAGGAAAATGGGCGCGCAGGCGGGCGGGGTCGAGCGGCAGGGTGGTCATGGGTGATCCAGCAGGAAGTGTGCGCCACTGGATAGAGGAAGCCTCCGCAAAAGCAAACCCCGGCGGTTGAGCGCCGGGGCTTGCGCGGTGCGGGAGGGAACGCACCGCTGTGGGGCTCAGCCGTTGGTGGCCGGGGCCGCAGGGGCGGACGGTGCGGCGGGAGCAGAAGGGGCCGCCGGCACGGCGGGTGGAACTGATGGAGCGCCCCGACGCAGGCCGCGGCCCCATTGCCCGTCGCCGCGCTGCGGCGTCAACTGGGCTTGCTGTTCATCGGTCAGGCTATCGAAGAACGCCGTCGCGGAGGGCTGGACTGCCTCCAAGGCGGCCAGTTGTGCTGTAGTCACGGCAATGCGGTTGGAGAGCATCTTGGAGACATCAGGGCGCACTGGCGCCTGGCCGTCAACAGGAGCGGCAGGGCGAACGCTGTCGAGAACGCCCGAAAACTCCTCGGCGGCTGCCATGGCGGCGGTTTTGAAGGCATCAAACAGGGGCTGCTGTTCCGGCGTCAGGTCGATCCGCTGGCTGAGACGGACGAGGCTGATCTCGACGGCGTCAGGATTGGTGAGATCAAGGAAGCCGCGGCCGCCGCCCATTCCGCGGTGTTCGCGATGGTTTTCACCAAAGCCACGCTCCTGATGATGCATCTGGCCCTGGCGCGGGGAGGCGTCCTGCGCGAACACAGGCGCTACCGCAGAAAGGCCGATCGTTGCTGTCATTACGGCCACAATGGCCGAGGTCTTAATCGTCTTCATGGTTTATCCTTTGCATGGGAACCGGTTTGGAGCCGGTATGAGGGCACCATAAAGTGCTTCACCTGCCTGAGACCTTGCGGCGGCATGAAGAGTTGGAAAGCTTGGTAAGAATGAACCCTCCCGACATCTCCATCGTGAGCGATCCGTTTCCGAGTGACGAGGCGATGCGGCAGCTATGGCGCTCCGCCTGGGGCAGCGAGGGGCTGCAGAGTTTCGCACCCATTCTTCGCCGCAGCCTTGTTCATGTCGGCGCGCTCGATGGGGTCCAGCTCGTCGGCTTCGTCAATGTCGCGTGGGACGGCGGCATTCACGCCTTTGTTCTCGATACTTGCGTGCATCAGAGTTACCAGCGACAGGGGATTGCCTCGCGCATGGTTGCCAAGGCTGCGTCCGAGGCGCGGAACCGCGGTACGCAATGGCTGCACGTCGATTTCGCGCCGCATCTGACAGGATTTTACCGGCGGTGCGGATTCCGCCCGACGGAAGCTGGTTTGATGGCGCTGTAGCCAAAAGAAAAAGGCTGGCGCGAGGCCAGCCTGAAGTCACTTTCCTTTGGAGACAATCAGCTGTCGGTGGGGCGCTCGGACAATGGGCGCCGATTGCGACCGGCAGGCAATTCGGCTGGAACATTGCCGCGCATAACTGTCCGAGTAACCTCGAACAGGACAGCCAGAACCAGAATGGTAAGGGGAACCATAAATACGGCGATCTGGGTATCGGGCTGTTGCGCGAGACTGGCGGCGGCTGCCGGTGTGACGCCGGCGATCAGCCCTGCTGCAGCACCGGCGATGGTCAGGATCGCGCTTGCTATAGCGTAAGGCATGAAACTTTTCCGCTTGAGAGACGTAGATTTATGCATGGGGTCGACGTCGTAGTTTGTCTTCGCAATGACCGCAGTAGGCCACTCGAATGCGGTTCGAGTTTGTGTCGAATAAGGTTGGTCCCAGACCATTTGAAGGCAACAATGTGGCGGAGCCATGTGCCTGCCACCCTGATGGCGAGGACAACATGCGAACACTTCTTATCTTTGCGACGCTTCTTATGATGCTGGTTCCGGCACCGGCACAGGAAAACACGACACCCTGGCAAGCAGCAGTGACTGGGCAAATCGAGGCGCTGCGCGACGGCGATGCGGAAATGGCGCTGAGTTTTGCAGCAGAAAGCTTCCGGACGCAGTTCGAAGGGGAGGCGGACAAGTTCTTCGAAGCGATCATGATATTGGGCTACATGCCCATCGCCGCGTCACGGTCCCATAGCTTTGGGGAATTTAACAAGCTGGGAGACAGCACAGTGGTGCAGATCGTCAGTTTCATTGGGGCCGATCAGGCGCTGTATGAAGCGGTGTACCAGCTTGGAGATGAAGGCGAGACTGGCTGGCATGTGCAGGGCGTTGTGCTGCGGAAGTCTGCCGGCGTCGCGGCCTGAAGCAACGCCGGCTGGCCGTTACTATTCATAGGCATGCACGCCCAAGTAGCTGCGGCCTGGCTTAGCACGACGATGGAGCAGGGCCAGCATGAGATGCCAGGCAGGCGTAGTCTCGCCGGTCGGGCGCTGTGCAGTTGCTTGCGTCGCCGTCTGCTCCTGTTCCCAGTGCTGATGGTAGACATCCTTGAACATGTAGCTTGCAGGGATCATTTCCATTTCTCCTTTGAATCGATTCAAAGCAAACACGTAAATGTCGCTTGAATCGGTTCAAGCATACGCTCTGTTTCGCCGGAGTCAAGCGGAATTTGAATCGGTACAAAAAATTTGTTAGGGTGTGATGATGTCGATGAGCGAGGATGTTTTTGCCCAAAGCTGAAGAAAAAACTGTCAAGTTGCGCGATGTGGCCAAGGCTGCCGGCGTATCACAAGGCACGGCTTCGAACGCCTTTAGCCGGCCCGAGATTGTGCGGCAGGAAGTACGTGAGCACGTACTCAAGGTCGCCAATGAACTGGGCTATAGCGGGCCCAGCATAACCGGGCGCCTGTTGCGCGGGGGCAAGGTCAATGCCGTCGGGGTCGCGGCCATCGAGCCGTTGAGCTATTTTTTCGAAGACCTTTGGGCCCGCCAGCTCATGTCAGAGATTTCGGAGATTTGCGACAAGCGCGGGGCAGGGGTGGCGCTGGTTTCGGCGCTGAGCGATGAGCGCCTGGACTGGAACATCCAGTCGGCTCTGGTAGATGGTTTCATCCTCTTGTGTGTTGAGGGCGGCGAGCGCCTCGTTGAGATCACGCGGCAGCGTCAGCTGCCCTATGTGGCGCTGGCGATCGGGGCCGCCGACAATTCCATTCCGGCCATTGGCGTCGACAATCTGGGTGGGGCGCGGATGGCGGCGGAACACCTGCTGAGCTTGGGGCATCGCCGGCTTGCTATCCTGTCCACCGCGCTGAGCGAGGATCATCAGGGGATGGTTACGGCAGAGCAGGTGGAATTAGCGGTGTATTCCACATCGAGCACGCGCGTGCGGGGCTATTGGGACGCCATGGACGCGGCCGGCGTTCCGCGCGAAAGCGTGCCCATCTATGAAACCCGCGAGAATCGCGCCAGCACGGTGGCGGCGATGGAAGCGCTCTTTGCGTCCGACGCGGTGCCGACCGGCATCCTGGCCATGTCGGACATGGTCGCGATGTTTGCTATCGAGTGGCTGTTCCAGAATGGGCGCTCCGTGCCCGGCGATGTATCGGTTATTGGTTTTGACGGCGTGCCGGAAGCGGCGGTCTCAACGCCCAAGCTCACGACCATCGAGCAGCCCATGAAGGAAATTGCGCGGCTGGCGGTGGAAGCTGCGCTGGGCGGCGAGCAGGTAAGCGGGCGGCGGGTGCTGGAGCCTCGGCTTGTAGTCCGGGAATCAACAGCGCCGCCGCGCGATTGAGCTGTTGCCCGGAGCGTGCGGAGCCCTTATCAATCCGCGCGTTCACGGGAGGCTCCATTGGCGTTTTTGTCTGATGCTCTGGCGCGCGTTGCGCCCTCTGCCACGGTTGCGATCACCCAGAAGGCGCGCGTCCTCGCCGCCGAGGGGCGCGACATTATTGCGCTAGCTGCTGGGGAGCCCGATTTCGACACGCCCAAGCATGTGCGCGACGCCGCTATTCGCGCGATGGATGAAGGCAAGACGCGCTACACCAATGTGGACGGCATTGCCGAACTCAAAGAAGCGGTAGCCGCCAAGTTCCGCCGCGACAATGGGCTCCAGGTCACCGCCGCCGATTGCTTCGTATCCTCGGGCGGCAAGCAGATCATCTTCAATGCCATGCTGGCCACGCTCAATCCGGGCGATAAAGTCGTGGTGCCCGTGCCTTATTGGGTGAGCTATCCCGAGGTGGTGCGCCTCTGCGGTGCCGAGCCGGTTTTTGCCGTGGCCGATGCCTCGACCGGGTTCAAGCTCAGCCCAGATGCTCTAGAAGCCGCCATTTCCCCGCGCACCAAATGGCTGATCCTCAACACGCCGTCTAACCCTACAGGCGCAGCATATACGGCGGAGGAGCTCAAGGCTCTGGCCGCCGTGCTGCTGCGCCATCCGCATGTGCATATCCTCACCGACGATATCTACGAAGTGCTGGTCTATGATGGCGGTACCTTTGCCACTATTGCCCAGGTTGAGCCCGCGCTGCAGCCGCGCACGCTGACCATGAATGGGGTATCCAAGTCCCACGCCATGACCGGCTGGCGCATTGGCTATTGCACCGGACCGCGCGCGCTTCTGCAAGCCATGACCAAGTTACAGGGGCAATCGACCACCAATCCCACCTCCATTTCTCAATGGGCGGCGGTGGAGGCTCTCAACGGTCCGCAGGACTTTTTGCGGGAGTGGCGGCAGGTATTCCAGGGGCGTCGCGACCTTGTCGTACAGGGGCTTAACGCCAATACAGGGCTCGACTGCTTGACGCCGCAGGGCGCATTCTATGTGTTCCCTTCGTGCCAGCGGCTGCTGGGCAAGACCAGCGCAGCCGGAACGCTCCTCAACACGGATGAGGATTTCGTCATGGCGTTGCTGGATGAAACGGGCGTCGCGCTGGTGCATGGCGCAGCATTCGGGCTGCCGGGGCATTTCCGGCTGAGCTATGCGGCGTCCAATGCAGAGTTGGAAGAGGCCGTGCGGCGAATACAGGGGTTCTGTGCCGGGATTCGGTGAGGTTGGGCTACGGGGCCCATGCTGTCCGCGTGAGTGAACCGCATAGTGCCACACACTGGGTGTCATCCCGGCCTTGAGCCGGGATCCATCTTGAGATGTGTGGCTGGCCGGCTATGGAATGACCGAACCACCTGGCGGCTGCGGCTCAATCTTGAGATGGATCCCGGGTCAAGCCCGGGATGACACCGAGGTTGGGGATGGTCTGGGGGTCAGCTCCAAGGCATTGGCCGGGTCCACCATAGGCTGCAGCCGCCAAGTGGCTTTGCTGTAAGCCGTCACAAAGACCAACGCAAAAGAAAAGGCCCCGCCCGAGGGGATGGGCAGGGCCAGGGGTCATATGCCGAAGCATCCGACCTTGGAGGAACGGCACCACGAATGCCGTGTAATCGCGGCTCTGGTTTGGACCTGCTGCCCTGCCGAAGCAATCGCCCAAACAGCAGTGCTGCCATGCATCTTCTCGAAGGCAAAAAAGAGGCTCCAACCGAAGTTGGAGCCTTATGATAGGGCCGAAGCCAAATCTAAGTAATGGCCCGGTGCAAGGGAGGAGGATATGCACCAGACCGGGTGGACCCAAGCCGAGGGAGGAGGATACGGCTTCGATCCGGTGTCGCTTAAACGCGGGTCCGAGGGAGGAGGATACGGAGCGGCGTCACCAGCGACAAAGGCAATATAGATTTTGACCGTTTGGTCAGCAATCCATAGGTCAACATGCCTGCCATGCATTGTGAACAGCGACAAACTGTCAACCGGTGGTGCCGAAGCATCACTGTTCGACCTAATGCAGATAGGCGCGCGCGGTTCCCTCTGTTCGCTTAGGTTGCTGTTCAGCTGCTTCCACGGAACATGGCGTAAAAAAAGGCCCCGTCCGAAGACAGGGCCTGCATGACTGGGCCAAAGCCAAATCGAAAGTATGGGCAGAGAGCAAGGGAGGAGGATATGCGCTCTGCCGGTGAGCCTTGATCGAGGGAGGAGGATACGATCGCGGCTCGGTGTTGCGATGCGGGGTCCGAGGGAGGAGGATACGGAGCGCGCCTCAGCAACGATCTCAATATGAACTCTATTGCTCTGGTCGACAATGCGGCAATCAACATGTCAGCCATGCGAGCTATGCAACAGACAAGGAAAAAATATGGCCCCGCTCGAGGGGAGAGCGGAGCCACAAGGCTAGCAGGTTTAAACCAAACTAGGAGGGAACGCAGGAGGCGCAAGGGAGGAGGAGGAAGCGCCTGCTGTGTGAGGCCCATATAAGAGGCGGGCGTTTGCCCAACAATTGGGCAATTGGCATATAAGATATGCACGCGTTGCATGGTGTGGACTAGACAAGCGTGGTGAACAGCCCGGGTCTCTAAGGCGCGAAACTGTTCACCAGCGTCTCGCTGAGCGTTCCGCCTGTGGCATAGACCACATCATCGATCCTGAGGAAGGGCTCGTAGCCGACTTCAACCGGGACAGGAACCAGCACCAAGATATCGGAAAAGTTTGCATCCGGCGTTCCGGGAAAGCTGTAGTTTATCTTGATTCCGGTCATGGTGGCTGATGTGACCGCCTCACCGACGGAGCACTCGGGCGCGTAATCAGGATAACTCTGCCAGGGAATGCCGTCGCCCAAGGGCGGCTTTTCGTCTGGTGCGGCTCGCTGGATAACGTCGTTACGGGCCTGAGCGTGAGCGATTCCCGTGGCGAGCACCGGGCTTGCGATCGCGAGGATAGGCGCCATATCACCGGAGAGCCGGCCCAGGCAGAAGATCTCGCCAATCTGCTGGGGAGAAGGGCCAGCCTGCTGCGCTGCAACGGGAGGCGCCAGCAGGAGGGCCAAAGCAAGGCCGACAACAATCTTCACAGGAGCCTCCATGAGGAAGGAGCCTAGCGAGCCGCTAAAAGCTCCACTCGCGCGCCTTACCCACGAGGAAGTCGCGGAACACGCCAACACGCTTCGAATTCTTCAGCGCTGGCGGGTACACGAAATAGGCCTCATAGGCGGGAAGTTCTATATCAGGAAGCACCTGGACCAGGCCGTCTTCCTTTTCCGTGACATAGTCGGGCAGCATGGCGATGCCGATGCCGGCGCGACAGGCCTGCATCATGCCGTAGATGGCGTTGACCTTGAGCGTAGCGCGGCGGGGGCTGGAATCGGTGCGCCCCATACGCTCGAGGAAATTGATGTCGCCGAGGTAGGAGGGCACCGGTTCGCCGAAGCTGATGACCCGATGCTCGTCCAACTGATCGGCGCTGGTGGGCATGCCGCGCTCTTCGATATAGCTGTTGGATGCATAAAAGTGGTTGTGCACGGTGAACAGCTTGCGCTGGATCATCTCGGACTGGTTGGGCCGATGGAGGCGGATGGCCACGTCTGCCTCGCGCATGGCGAGGTCCAGCTCTGCGTCGTTAAGGCGGATTTCGAGCTGGATGAGCGGATAGAGCTTGAGGAACTCGTCGAGGCGCGAAGACAGCCAGGTGGAGCCGATACCTACCGTGGTGGTGACGATCAGGGGACCCGTCGGAACATCCTGGGACTCCGACATCTGGGTTTCTACCTGCTGGAGTTCCCAGTGCATGCGATGGGCCGTGCGGAACAATTGCTCGCCCACTTCGGTCAGCACCAACCCGCGCGCATGCCGGATGAAGAGCTTGAGGCCCAGATCGTCTTCCAGCGCCGATATCTGGCGCGACACCGCCGACTGGCTCATACCAAGCTTTTCGGCTGCATGGGTGAAGCTGCCGGATTCGGCGGCGGTGTGGAAGATTCTCAGTTTGTCCCAGTCGAGCATTTTGACGCTTTCTCGTTAGGTGGGCGGGCGGCAGCTACTCCGCCGCTTCGGCAAGTTCGTGTTCGGCAAGGTAGCGTTCGGCTTCAAGGGCCGCCATGCAGCCCATGCCGGCAGCCGTGATGGCCTGGCGGTAAACATCGTCGGTCACGTCGCCGGCGGCAAAAACGCCGGGGATGTTGGTTTCGGTCGTGCCGGGCTTCACCTTGAGGTAGCCGCCCGGCTTCATCTCCAGCTTGCCCGCGAAGATCGCGGTGGATGGTGCATGGCCGATGGCAATGAAGATGCCATCGATGGGCTGCTCGTAGGTGCGGTTTGCGGCGAGATCGCGGAGCGTCACCGAATTCACCGAAGGCGGCATGGCCGAGCCGCCGATATCGGCAATCTCGGTATTCCAGCGCACCTCGATCTTGGGGTTCTTGAACAAGCGCTCCTGCAGGATGCGCTCGGCGCGGAACTCGTTGCGGCGATGCACCAGGATGACCTTGGAGGCAAAATTGGTGAGGAACAGCGCCTCCTCAACGGCGGTGTTGCCGCCGCCAACCACCAGCACTTCCTTGTTGCGGTAGAAAAAGCCATCGCAGGTGGCGCAGGCCGAAACGCCGAAGCCCTGAAACTTCTGTTCGGACGGCAGGCCCAGCCACTTGGCCTGCGCGCCTGTTGAGATGATGACGCTGTCGGCCGTGTAGATCTCGCCGCTGTCGCCAGTCAGTACGAAAGGACGGCGATCAAAATCGACATGGGTGATGAGATCGTTGACGATTTTTGTGCCGACATGTTCGGCCTGCGCCTTCATCTGGTCCATGAGCCAGGGGCCCTGGATGACGTCGGCAAAGCCGGGATAGTTCTCGACATCGGTAGTGATCGTGAGCTGGCCGCCGGGCTGCAGGCCCTGGATCATCACGGGTTCGAGCATGGCACGTGCCGCATAGATGGCGGCAGTATAGCCCGCAGGTCCCGAACCGATGATGACGACTTTAGCGTGCATCGCAGCGCTCTCCGACTTTGTGCCCTTTCCCGCGCCACTAGTTAATGGGGGAAAGAGCAAGGTTTCAAGGCAAACTGTTCCACAAGGCCCGAAGGCCTGTGGTTAACAAACTCAATTATGCGTTCGGCCGGACAATTGCCCGGCCACATCGCACTAGATGTACTGAATCTTGATGATTTCGTAGCTCTTGGCACCGCCGGGTGCAGAGACCTCGAACGAATCGCCTTCTTCCTTGCCGATCATGGCGCGGGCGATAGGGGAGGAGATCGAGATACGGCCGGCCGAGGCGTCGGCTTCCGGATCGCCAACCACCTGATAGGTTTTCTCTTCCTCGGTGTCCTCGTCGATATAGGTCACCGTGGCACCAAACTTCACCGTCTTGCCGTTGAGCTTGCTGACATCGATGATGTCGGCCAGCGCAAGGATGGTCTCGAGTTCCTTGATGCGGCCTTCGTTGAGGCTCTGCTGTTCCTTGGCGGCGGAATATTCGGCGTTTTCGGACAGGTCCCCATGCGCACGAGCCTCGGCGATCGCGTCGATGATGCGACGGCGCTCGTTGGCGGTGCGGTGCTCAAACTCGGCGGTCAAAGCCTTGTGGCCGCCAATCGTCATCGGGATCTTGTCCATTCATTTGCCTCCAATCGGCACGGGCAGAGATAATAGGCTCATCCCCAGCCAAATCCGTTCGGCGTGCGCTTCAGGAATAGTTCTGAGGGGAATAGGGGCAAATTGCCCGCCCGCCGCGTTGCGGTCAAGCAGGCGCCCGCAACTAGATGGGCATAATTAGACCCTGTTTCAAGCTTTTCTGCGCCAAACCGGGTGGGGAGCACTCTTAGGAGCGCACGGCATGCCAGGCTGCTTCGGCAAACAGACCGGCTATGTCATCGGCGTCGGCTTGGGGCAGGGGCCTGCCGACCCGAAGAAAGGTATAAACCGGACCGAGCATCAGGGCATAGGCGACCGGCCACGGTAGCTCCCTGACTTCGCCTTTCTCGACCCAGAGTGCATAGCGCGCTGCGCCAGCTTCCTGACCGTTCTCGAGCTTGCTTCGCACAGCCGCAAATTCGGGCGAGCTCGACGCATGATTTCGCAGCTCTTCGAGAAAGCGGCTCCGTTCCGGATGGGCCAAACCCCACAGGCAGAGGCCCCGGACAGAAGCTTTGATAGCATGCTCAGCAGGAGCATCGGGATCCTGCGCTGTTGCCGAAGCTGCACCCCAGCCAGCAACCGCCTCGTCGAGAAGGGCTTCAGCCAAGGCACTCTTGCCAGCAAAGAAATGGTAGATGCTGCCCGTGCTGGCGCCGCTCCGGGCACGGATATCGGCCATGGAGGTCGCAGCATAGCCCTTGTCCAGAAAGCACCGCAGTGCGGCATCGAGGATCGTTCGGCGACGGTCAGCTTTTATTGTCATCAAAAGAGCATAGACGAGGTTAGAACGATGTTCTAGTCTGCACTAGAACGATGTTCTAGAGGTGGATGATGACACATGAGAGTTTGGTGCGAGCCTACCTGCGTGCAGTGGAGCAGTTCGACGTCGAGGCGATGAGCCAGTGCCTGGATCCCGAGATCGTGGTGATTGAGCTGCCTAACCGGGTGAACCCGCGTGGAAGTCGGCGGGACCTGCCGGCGCTTCGAGCAGGGCTGCCCAAGGGCCGCCAGATTTTGCGCGAGCAGCACTACCTGATCGAAGATGTTCTGGAGGCCGGCGACCGCCTGGTGCTGCAGGGGCGCTGGGAGGGGGTGCTGGCGATCCCCCTCGGACGCTTGGTGGCCGGCGACACCCTGACAGCTGACATTTGCATGCACTTCAGGTGCCGCCAGGGCCGGATTGTCGAACAACGCACTTATGACTGCTACGAGGATTTCTCCGCAGCGGCCTGAGCGCCGTGTCAGGACTGGGTTGCGGCCTCGATCACCGCGCAGGCGATGCGGTCGCCCGAGTTGCCGGATGGATCGGTGACGTTGTCGTCGGCATTGGCATGGAGGACGAGGGCCGTGCCGTCCTCATCGAAGACATAGGCGGGGTCGCCCTCGGTGAGCGAGATCGTGTCGGTGCTGAGGTCAAGCGTGACAGCGCCCGCTTCGGTGGCCGTGACATTAGGCAAGTCACCGGCATGGGGGCCTTCAGGGTTTTCGAGGCCATGCTGGTGGTCGGTCGGGTTGAAGTGCGAGCCGGCCGACTCGAACTGGGTTGCCGCGTCGCAATCACCGGTCTGGTGGAAGTGGAAGCCATGCTCGCCGGCCGGGATGCCTTCCAACTCGCCACTGATGCTGACCCCGCTTTCGGTTCCGGTCAGCGTCACCACGCCCAGTTCGGCGCCGTCGGCATTGATGAAGGTTCCGGTGGCACCTGCCTGGTCCTGTGCCGAAACTGGCAGGATCAGTGCAAGCGTGAGGGCAGCGCCCAAGGCAATCTTCTGCATGATGGTCTGTCCGTAAGGTGAGTTGAGGTCGTGCCTCAACGAGGCCGCGGGCTGCTCGTTCCCGTCCACAACCCTGCTGGAGGCAAAGTGAACGGGATAAGCGGCCTCCAACGTAGGAGCGGCCGGCACTAGGGCGCGGCCGGAGCCTCGGGCCCGAGCAGCATGGTGGTCGGCTTGGCCCCGAGGAGTTCGGCCGCTGCAGCCCGCACCTCATCGAGAGTCACCGCTTCGAGCTTTGCCGCGCGCTCGGTGACGTAGTCGGCGCCGAGATCGCGCAGCTGCAGGCCGACCATGGTGTTGGCAATGGCGCTCGATGAACTCAGCTCATTAAGGGCATAGGAGCCGATCACATACTTCTTGGCCGAGGCAAGTTCTTCTGGCGTGGGACCTTCCGCGGCCATCTGTGCGACGACGTCCTTGATGACGGTAAGAGTTTCGCCGGCGCGGTCGGCGCTGGTGGAGGTGCCGATGACCAGTGCGTTGGCATGCTCCAGATTGAGCAGGTTGGCACCGGCCCCGTAGCTTAATCCGCGCTTCTCGCGAACCTCGTCGTTGAGGCGGGAGAGGAGACTGTCACCCCCTAGAATGTGGGTCATGAGATAGGCTGCATAGAACTGCGGGTCGGTGCGCTTGAGGCCAGGATAGGCCATGTAGATACTGGTCTGAGGCAGGGGGTAGGCGACCGCCAGATCCTGGCCAAGGTTCAGCCGTGCATCGGGCACCGGCTTGAGGTTCGGCTTTTCCGGCAAAGCGCCGAAAAGATCATCCAGCACGCGGCTCGCATCTTCGGCACTGATCGCGCCGACAATGCCGACATGGAGGTTTTCACGAGCGAAGAGATCGCGGTGAAAGGCACGCAGGTCTTCGGCCGTGACTGCAGCCAAGGTTTCGGGCGTGCCCTGGGGCGGGCGGGCATAGGGGTGCTCGCCATAGATCGCTTCCGCCCACATGCGCTGGGCAGCAGTTTGCGGATCGCGTGCTGCGGCCTGCAGCCCTGCCAGAAGCTGGGCGCGCATGCGATCGATCGGGTTCTGGTCGAAACGAGGTTGCTCGATGGCCAGCTTAAGGAGGCCCAGGGCCTCGTCACGCTGGTCGGCCAGGAGGCGCATGGAGCCGTAGACCGCATCGAGATCAGAGGCGAAGGCCATTTCGGCGCCTGCATCATCGAGCCGGATCTGGAAGGCTTCGCTGTCGAGGTCGCCCGCGCCTTCATCGAAGAGGGTGGTGATGAGGTCAGAGAGGCCCTCCTTGCCGGGCGGGTCCTGCGTGGCGCCGCCTTCGAAAGCGAAGCGGATGGTGATGATGGGAACCGAATAGTCCTCCACCAGCCAGGCATCCACTCCTCCCGGTGAGGTGATCTCCTGGAACTCGACAACGGCAAAAGCCGGAGCTGAGCTCAGGAGAAGGGTGAAACCAACAAGGAGGGAGCGGAACAGGCGAGAAATGGTCATGGCTTATTGGGCTTCCTGCTCGCTCGGCAACAAATAGCTGGTCACGGCTATGGATGGGTCGAGGTATTTGGCAGCAACCGCCTGCACCTGCTCGGGCGTGACGGCGCGGATGCGGTCTGGCCATTCGTCAATATCGGCCAGGGTCCGGCCTGTCGCGAGCATGCTGCCATAGATATTGGCCATGCTCGCCTGTTCGTCGCGCGCAAAGATCACGCTGCGCACAAAGCGCATCTTGGCGCTTTCGAGCTCACGGGGCGTGACGCCGTCGCGGATCAGGCGCTCTAGTTCCGCATCGACAGCCTTTTCGACCTCTTCGATCGTGTGCTCGCCCTGCGGCGCGCCGTAAACGGTAAATGAAGATGGATCATAGGCGCCTCCGGCATAGCCCGCGCCGGCCCCGGCAGCGATACCAGTCTTGCGGACGATCTCCTGATAAAAGCGGCTGCGCGTGCCGCCGCCCAGGATTTCGCTCAAGAGGTCCAGCGCTTCAGCTTCGCCGGGCTCGGCAGTGCGATAGTTCGGTACAATCCAGTTACGGGAAAAGCTCGGCACTCCAACGCGTGGATCATGGAGCGTCACCGTGCGGGCCGTGTCCTGCTTAGGTTCGGCAGGACGTGTCCGCGGCGGCAGGTCGGGTCCACGCGGCACCAGCCCATAACTGGCTTCGGCCAGGGTGCGGACCGTTTCGGGATCCACGTCGCCAGCCACCACCAGCACAGCATTGTTGGGCGCGTAGTAGTTGCGATAAAAGGCCATCGCATCTTCCCAGTTGAGCTTTTCCACCTCGTGCATCCAGCCGATAGTGGGAATGCCATAAGGATGGTTCTGGTAAAGCGTTGCGGTCAGTTCCTCGGCTAAGACGCCTTGCGGATTGTTGTCCGTGCGCTGGCGGCGCTCTTCGATCACCACATCGCGCTCAGCCCCAATGATCTCGGGCGTCAGCACTAGGCCATGCATGCGGTCGGCCTCGAAGTCCATCATGGTGGCGAGGGCTTCCGGCGGGATGGTCTGCATGTAGGCGGTGACATCGGTGGTGGTGAAGGCGTTGTGATTGCCACCCAGTTCGTTGACCACCCGATCCAGTTCGCCGGCAGGATGCTTGGCTGTTCCCTTGAACATCAAATGCTCAAGAAAATGGGCGTTGCCGGATTTGCCGGGCAGGTCATCGGCGCTGCCGACCTTGTACCAGACCATATGGGTGACGATGGGAGCGCGATGATCGGGGATGACGACGACTTCGAGCCCATTCTCCATGGTCCAGTTCGCGATCTCGGCTTGGGGAGGTGACTCCTGCGCCAGGGCAGGAACAACAAGCAGGGCGCTGAAAGCCAGCGCCAGCAGGTCGCGAACAATCATGGAAGGCTCCGGAAGGACTAAAAAGGTGAGGCAGCAATCGGTGCCTAACGGGGCTGAATTGAGGCCGGTTGCCCTTAGGGACCGCTTCACCTAAATACGGGCACAAATTCCCCAATGCCAAGGACTATGCCGCATGGCTCGCCAATTCATCTATCACATGCACGGAATGTCGAAAGCCTATGCCGGCGGCAAGAAAGTGCTCGATAACATTCACCTCAGCTTCTACCCTGATGCCAAGATCGGTGTGCTGGGTCCCAACGGCTCGGGCAAATCGACCCTGCTCAAGATCATGGCCGGAATCGACACCGAGTTCCAGGGCGAAGCCTGGGTTTCGCAGGGCGCTAAGGTCGGCTATCTCGCGCAGGAGCCCGAGCTTGATCCGAACCTCAACGTTCTTGGCAACGTCATGACTGGCGTCAAGGAAAAGAAGGCCATCGTTGATCGCTACAACGAGCTGATGATGCAATATTCGGACGAAACCGCCGAAGAAGCCTCCAAGCTGCAGGACAAGATCGACGCCGAGAACCTGTGGGATCTGGAATCGCAGGTTGAAGTTGCCATGGAGGCGCTGGGCTGCCCTCCGGGCGATGCCGACGTCACCAAGCTCTCGGGTGGCGAGCGCCGCCGCGTCGCGCTGTGTGCGCTGCTCCTCTCCAAGCCCGACCTGCTGCTTCTTGACGAACCGACCAACCACCTTGATGCCGAAACCACGGCCTGGCTCGAGCGCCACCTGCGCGAATTCGAAGGCGCCGTGCTGATCATCACCCACGACCGCTACTTCCTTGACAATGTCACGGGCTGGATCCTGGAGCTCGATCGGGGCCGCGGCGTGCCTTACGAGGGCAATTACTCGGCTTACCTTGCTGCCAAGGCCAAGCGCTTCGCACAGGAAAAGGCGGAAGATGCAGCGCGCGCCAAGGTGCTGGAACGCGAGCGTGAATGGATGGGCCAGTCGCCACAGGCGCGCATGGCCAAGTCCAAGGCGCGTATCCGTGCCTATGACGAACTGGTCAAGGTCAACGAGGCCCGCACCCAGTCCTCGACCGCGCAGATCATTATTCCGCCGGGTGAACGGCTGGGCCACAACGTCATCGACGTGGATGGCCTGAGCAAATCCTTCGGCGATCGTCTCCTTATCGATAATCTCTCGTTCAAGCTGCCCCCGGGCGGCATTGTTGGGATCATCGGGCCTAATGGCGCCGGCAAGACCACTCTGTTCCGCATGCTGACAGGCCAGGAAAAGCCGGACACCGGCTCCATCACGGTCGCTGAGAACGTGCATCTGGGCTATGTCGACCAGAGCCGTGACTCGCTCAATCCCAACAAGACCGTGTGGGAAGAAATTTCGGAAGGCGACGAGGTTTTGATGCTGGGCAAGCGCGAGGTGAACTCCCGCGCCTATACATCCTCGTTCAACTTCAAGGGCGGGGACCAGCAGCAAAAGGTCGGCAATCTGTCCGGCGGACAGCGCAATCGCGTGCACCTTGCCAAGATGCTGAAATCGGGCGCGAACGTGCTGCTCCTTGACGAGCCCACCAACGACCTCGACACCGAAACGCTCGCAGCGCTTGAAGAGGCACTGGAGGAATTTGCCGGTTGCGCCGTGATCATCAGCCACGATCGCATGTTCCTCGATCGCCTCGCCACGCATATGCTGGCCTTTGAAGGCGACAGCCATGTGGAATGGTTTGAAGGCAATTTCGCGGACTATGAAGCCGACAAGGTGCGGCGGCTGGGCGCCGATGCCGTCAATCCGAAGCGCGCGACGTATAAGCCGCTGACTAGATAAGGCACTTCCGCTTCCACACACTCGATGTCATCCCGGGTCGAGCCCGGGATGACATCGAGCTTGGGGACGCATGGCGTCTCACAAGACTGCATTGCCCATTCACCCAACCCACGACAAACACAAGACAAAGCCTTCCATCTCGCGCTAAACAGCTTGGTGCGGCAGAATTGGCTATGTCTTAGGGGACGGAGTTGAACAACAAGATGATGCTGGCGGCGGCGATGATTGCTGGCGCGGCAATAAGTATGCCGGCGGCGGCTCAGCCGGGGCAATGTAGTGTGACCGGTATCGGGACGTTTGACTGCGAAGTGGTGGTCGATGGCGGTGGGTTCAGCTTCGGTTTGCCGGATGGGGATGTGCTGGCCTTTACCCTGACCGAGCCGAGCGTGGGATTGGCGTATCTCATCAAGGCGAATGCCAAGCCGGGCCAAAGTCCGCGCGAACTGGATGAGTTCGCTGCAGTACCCGGCAAGCCGGGGTGCTGGGCCGCCGAGGACGGTTACCAGTTCTGCGCCATGGTGTTTGAGGGAGAGGGTACATGAAACGCGTACTCGTGGTTCTGGCCTTGCTGGCCATATCAGGTCCGGCGCTGGCCAAGGATGCAAGCTGCTATGCGACCGATGATGGCGACTATCCCTGCTGGTTCGAGGCGCTGGACGATGCAGGCAGCTTCCGCATCTCGGCAGAGGGCAAGCCGACATTCGAGGTCTGGACAGATGCGCCTGGGCAAGCCTTTGTCGGCGCTGTCTATGAGCCTGGTGGTCGGTCGGTAGCGCTGCCCGGCAAATACTTCCGCTCGGAAGAGGATGGCGCCTGCTGGGTGAGCGATGCCACCGATACGGAGATCTGTGCGTGGTAGGTGAGGCCTTCAGCGTCAAGGTGAATGGCGGCACGCTCGCTGCCGTGCAGATGGGCGAGGGCCTGCCTGTGGTGTTCCTCCATGCCGGCGTGTGCGACAAGCGCATGTGGGAAGCGCAGATGGCTGTTGTGGCCGAGGATGGCTGGCAGGCCATCGCCTATGACCGGCGCGGCTATGGCGAGACCGAAAGCGCCGATGTGCCGTTCAGCCATCTCGATGACCTCGACGCCGTGCTGCGCCAGCTCGATATCCATGCGGCGGTACTGGTCGGTTGTTCGCTCGGCGGTGGCCTCGCCATCGACTTTGCCCTGCGCTATCCCGGCCGCGTCCTGGGGCTGGTGCTGATTGGCACGTCGGTCACCGGCTCACCCTGGACAGCCACTGAAGCCGAACAGCAGATCGAGGCAGCCGAAGAGGATGCTTTCGAGCGCGGTGATTGGGACATGCTCAATCGTGTGCAGGCCCATGAGTGGCTCGACGGGCCACGGGCGCAAAGCGGGCGCGTTGGCGGAGCGGTGCGCGAGCTCTTCCTCGATATGAACAGGGTGGCCTTGAACAAGCCGGGATTGTCTCAGGAGGAGCGGCCGCCCGAGGCATGGAGCCGCGTTGGCAATGTCGGTGCGCCAACCATGCTCCTTGTAGGCGATGAGGATTTTACGGCGCTCATCGAGCGGCATGAATACCTGTCCGAGGAAATGCCCAATGCGTTTGCCGCAGTGCTGGAGGGCACAGCGCATATCCCCAGCATAGAGCGGCCGGACCTCGTCAACTCGCTGCTGCTGGAGTTTCTCGATGCCATCGATGGGGTGGATGAGGAAGAGGACGAGGACGAGTAGTCACTAATAGTCCCAAGAGCACGATGTTATTCCGGCCCCCCGGGTCGCGTTGCGCCCGAGGGCGGGCTCTTGAGCCGGGATCCATCCTGAGGTGGTTGGTTTGTACAATCCACCGCGCGGCTGTGGCGGGATCTCGGGATGGGCCCCGGGTCAAGCCCGGGGTGACATCGTGGGTCGGGATAGGCTTAGGCCGCGATAATGCCGTCCAGGTGCTGGTCGAGCTGGGCGGTGGGAAGGTTGGTCAGGTCTTTATTGAGTTCCGCCACGATGGTTTTCTTCACGGCCGGCGAGATCGCCTTGCGAATGTCACCCAGGGCGATCGGGGCTGCGGCGATGACCAGGCGGTCAAAGGAGCCCTTCTGCTGATGCTTGTCGAGGATGATAGCGAGGTTTTTCACGAAGTCGGTTTCGCGCTGTTCCACCGGATCAACCCGGGAAGCCATCGAACCGCCGCCGCCACCAGCGCCTGAGCGGTCGGAGACGATATCTTGCGCGCGCAGCGGTTCATTGGACCATTGCATGCCATCAACTTGCTTGAGCCCCTTGCCTGGACCGGTGTTTTCCAGGACGCGCGCCTGCGCGCCATCTGCGATCAAAACCCAGGTGACGGTCTTTTTCATGTATTGCTCCTGCTGATATCGTCTAGAAGCGCCTGCCAAGGCGCCAGTCTCAACGCCGCGAGCGGCAAAAGGTTTGCCCTGCCCATCAGCTTTTGGTGGGGTTGTGATCACAAACTCTCATTGGCCCGACTCCCCCGGCGCTGGTAACAGGCTGCTGGTGCATCCCCAGGCTTTGGATGCGGAGTTTGCTTGATGTCCTTGCCCGAAACCGCTCCGGAAGCGGCCCTTGCCACCACGTCAACGCCGGCAACCGACACGCGCGACACCCGCAATGGCGTCATCGCGGCGCTAGCAGCTTACATTGCCTGGGGTTTTCTCCCCATCCTGTTCCGCCAGCTCGATGCAGCCGGTTCGGTGCTGATCGTCGCCGAGCGTACGCTGTGTTCGCTGCTGCTCCTTGCCATCATCCTGCGCGCCATGGGTGGCTTCGGCGAGGTGTGGGCCTTGTTTGCCGACCGGCGCCGCCTGCTCGTGACCTTCCTGTCTGCGGTTCTCCTGGCTGGCAATTGGCTGCTCTATGTTTGGGCGGTGGAAACTGGCCAGGTGCTCGAGGCGAGTTTTGGCTATTTCATCAATCCGCTGGTCAATGTCGCCATGGGCATGGTGCTGCTGGGCGAGCGGCAGAACCGGCTGCAGACGGTTTCCATCCTGATCGCCGTCGTGGCCATTGCCATCCAGGCCGCTGGCCTGGGAGCCATTCCGTTTATCGCCCTAGGGCTCGCTTTGTCCTTCGGCTTTTACGGCTACATCCGCAAGACGGCCCAGCTGGGCCCCGCCAACGGTCTGTTCGCCGAAACGCTGATGATTGCGCCGGCCGCGCTGGGCTATGTCGTGTTCGACATTGCAGCGCATGGTGCGGGTCCTCATGCCGACCCCTATCTCATGCTCCTGCTGGTTCTCACTGGCCCTGCGACAGCCGTGCCGCTGCTGCTCTTTGCCTATGCGGTGCGCCGCCTGCGCCTCACCACGATCGGCATGTTCCAGTATATCGCACCATCCATCCAGTTCCTGGTGGCCATCTTCTTGTTCGGTGAGCACCTCAATGGCTTGCGGCTCCTGAGCTTTGCCCTGATCTGGCTGTCCCTTGCAGTGTTCAGCTATGACAGCTTCCGGCGCCGCGGCAAAACAGCGGCGGCTTGACCGGGCTTGCGCGTGCTGCGGATGGTTTCGACCATCTGTTCAAAGACAGCCGAATAGGGCGTCGCCTCCCGCCAGACGAGCGACAGGAGGCGGCCGGCGCCGGGCGAAGCCAAGTCGTGAATGGCGATGCGCGGATCGTTGGCTTCCTTGCGCAGGGCAATCTCCGGCAGCAGCGTCACGCCCTGACCGTTGGCGACGAACTCGACGATCGTCGAAAGGGACGTTGCAGCAAAGGTGCGGGTCGATGGCTCGCTGTCCAATCGGCAGGCAGCGATGGTCTGGTCGCGGAAGCAGTGGCCCTCATCAAGAAGGAGAATGCGCTCAGGCGTCAAAGCCGTGAGCGCCACGGGACCTTGGGTCTCGTCCTGCGTGCTGGTTGCCAGCACAAAGGCGTCCTCGAACAGGGCCCTGCTGACAAGCTTTGGTCCATGGTCGGGAGCGTCGGTGCCGATCAGGGCCACGTCGAGGCTTCCATCCACCAGTCCCTCGATCAGCGCTTCGGTGCGGTTCTCGCTGATGGTGAAGGCGGTCTTGGGCAGGTCGCGGCCCAGCGCCGGGAAGATGTCAGGCAGCAGGTAGGGGGCGACGGTCGGGATGAGGCCAAAGCGAATAGGCCGGTCCGGCTGCCCCGCATGGCGCTGCACGAAGGCGCCCAATGCATCGGCACTTTCCAGCACGCGACGGGCATGATGAAGGAATTCGCGACCAAACGGCGTAAGCTGTGCTCCGCTCTTGAGCCGATCAAAGAGGGGGGTGCCGCAAAGCTCCTCGGTTGCCTGAATCTGCTGGCTGAGCGCCGGCTGGCTGATGTTGCAGAGGGTTGCCGCGCGGCCGAAATGGCCGGTGTCGGCTACAGCCGCGATATAGCGCATCTGCTTGAGTGAGATAATCATGATAGGCTCAGCCTATCACAACAAAAGGATCAATCAATTTGCCTGATCGCTTGTGCTGAGCGACAAGAGGAGCAACCCAAACCATTTGCGAGGGAATAGGGATGACCGATAGGCCAAGATTGACCACCACCGCCGGCGCGCCGGTGGCCGACAACAACAATGCCAAGACCGTAGGCCCGCGCGGCCCGGTGCTGCTGGAAGACTATCAGCTGATCGAAAAGCTGGCGCACCAGAATCGCGAGCGCATTCCCGAGCGCGTGGTGCATGCCAAGGGTTGGGGCGCTTATGGCACCTTCACCGTGACCGATGATGTGACGCAGTATACGCGGGCATCCATCTTCTCCCATGTGGGCAAGAAGACCGAGATGCTGGCCCGTTTCTCCACCGTGGCCGGCGAGCAGGGCGCAGCCGACGCCGAGCGCGATGTGCGCGGCTTTTCGCTCAAGTTCTATACCGATGAAGGCAATTGGGACATCGTGGGCAACAACACGCCCGTGTTCTTCGTGGCCGACCCCTACAAGTTCCCCGATTTCATCCACACCCAGAAGCGCCATCCGCGCTCCAATCTCCGCTCGGCGACCGCCATGTGGGATTTCTGGTCCCTGTGCCCGGAATCGCTCCATCAGGTGACGATCCTCATGTCGGACCGCGGTATTCCGCAGGCGCCGATGTATATGAACGGCTATGGCTCGCACACCTTCTCCTTGTGGAACAACAAGAATGAGCGCTTCTGGGTCAAATTCCACTTCAAGACCCAGCAGGGCCACAAGACGCTGACCAATAGCGAGGCCGAGCAGGTCATCGCCAAGTCCCGCGAAAGCTACCAGGAAGAGCTGTTCGGCACGATCGAGCGCGGCGAGTTCCCCAAGTGGACCATGTACTTCCAGATCATGCCCGAAATGGAAGCGCAGTCCTTTGAGGAAAAGACCGGCTGGAGCGCGTTCGACCTGACCAAGGTCTGGCCGCATGCCATGTATCCGCTGATCCGCGTCGGTGAGATGGAGCTCAACAAGAACCCGGACAACTACTTCGTCCATATCGAGCAGGCCGCGTTCAACCCCTCCAACGTGGTGCCGGGCGTGGGCTTCTCGCCGGACAAGATGCTGCAGGGCCGCTTGTTCTCCTATCCCGATGCTCATCGCTATCGCGTCGGCACGCACTACGAGTCGCTCGAGGCCAACAAGCCGCGCTGCCCCGTTCACCACTATCACCGCGATGGCGAAGCGACCTTGGGGCTGCGCACCAATGTGGATGCTTATTACGAGCCCAACAGCTTCAATGGTCCGGTGGAAGACCCTAGCGTAGCCGAGCCGCCGCACCGCTATGAAGGCGTTGTCGGCCGTTATGACTACCGTGCCGAGGCCGATCATTTCAGCCAGCCACGGGCGCTGTTCAACCTGTTCGATGACGCGCAGAAGGGGCGGCTGTTCGAGACAATCGCGCAGGCCATGTATGGCATTCCACAGTTCATCGAGGATCGCCAGCTGGCGCTGTTCGACAAGGTGGACCCGGCCTATGGCGCCGGCGTGCGTGCCGCCATTGCCAAGCTCAAGACAGTGCCGGACGACGAAAAGCACACCAGCATCAAGACAAGCCACAGCGCCGACGCTGCGGAGTAATCAGGAGGCGCGGATCGAAGGATCCGCGCCTTTTCTCTTTCGATACAATTTTAATCGAAATGTCCGGGCGTCTTTCAGTTGGTACGAGCGGACCGGGTGCATTCTGGTTCCCATATAGGCGGCAGAAGCCGGGGACCAAACGAAATGAGCGAACTTGATCAGGGCGAACGGGCGTTTTCCAGCTTCCGTGTTCTGAACGGCGACAACAACCATTCCGAGCGCGAGCACTTGTTCCGCAACATGGCGCAATTGTTCAGCTATGTCTCGGACCGGTGTGACGACGAACAGGTCGCCCAGTACGACGAAGTGCTGTGCCAACTCGCCGAACTGGTGGAAGTGCAGGCGCGGGCGCATGTCGCCAAGCTCTTGGCGCCGCTGGAGCGGGCCCCTGGCACCGTCGTCGTCAAGCTTGCCAATGACGACATCGAGGTCGCGCAGCCGCTCCTGCAGTTCTCCAACGTTCTGAGCGACGATGATCTCATCGACATCATCAGCCGCCAAAGCGAGGAGCACCGTGTCGCCATTGCTGGACGGCCAAACGTGCCGGAGCGGGTCGGCGAGGCCATTGTCGAGCACGGCGATAGTTCATCGGTGAAGCGCCTGGTGCGCAACTCCAACGCCGAGTTCGACAAGGCTACTCTTGCAAAGCTCATGCAGCGCGCCGTCGAGGACGCCGAGATTGCCGCCGATCTGCGGGGAAGGGGCGACCTCGATTGGAAAACGCTCCGCAGCGAGATCGACACGGCCTCGACCAAGGTTCTCGAAAATCTGGGCACCATCAGCCACACGCTGGATCCCGTGGCCGCAGGCAAGGTCAATGCGGTGGTCTACAACCGCATGCGCAACCGGGCCGGCTTCTCGGCGTCGGAGTGGAAGGTCGCCTATAACCAGGTCAAGGCGCTGAGCGATCGCAAGCAGCTCGACGACCGTGCGTTGGCCCGTTTCGCCCGCTTCGGCTATGGCCACCATGCGGCGGCAGCGCTCACGGTGATCCTGCGGGTAACACCCGAAGTGTTCGTCAAATGGCTGGCGAGCCAGGACTATGTGGCCATCACCGTCGCCTTGCGCGCAGCAAGCCTCACACCCGATATGTTCGAATCGCTCTTTGCCATGCTGCCCTGGCGTGACCTGCCGACCGAAGCCGACAAGGCCATGGTCCAGTCCCGCTTCACGGCGCTCGACCAGGACGAAGCTATCAGCATCTTCCAACTCTGGCGCGCCCACTCCTTCCGCAAACGCGCCGTAAGCGAGCAGCGCGAAGCGATGAGTGCCTGAGGGATAATCCGGGCCTTCTCAAACCCGGGCTCCTGCCCAAAACCCTCCCACCCACAGTGTCATCCCGGCCTCGAGCCGGGATCCATCCTGAGATGGTCGGTCTGCCAAGATGGCTCGTCCGATCCGCTTGCGGCTGCGGCGCGATCTCGGGATGGACCCCGGGTTAAACCCGGGGTGACATCGTGGGCGGGGAGAGAACTTGGCGAATTGCTTAGAGGCGCGATGGTGCCCCATTGCCCGGTTGAGCAATCCCGGCTCAACAACCCCGGTGTCATCCCGGCCTTGAGCCGGGATCCATCCTGAGGTGCTGGGTTTGCTCCGGTGGCTCGTCTGCTTCACCTTGCGGATGTAGCGCGATCTCGAGATGGGCCCCGGGTCGGGCCCGGGGTGACATCGAGAACTTGGCACGCCCGGCGTATTCCTTACGCACGTAACAACCCATTGAACCCATCTAGACCCAATCCCAAATCGCATATAAAGATATCTTTATATCAAGTGTGAGGCGTTATTGGCGGAGTTGGGGGAATTGGTTGGGGTGCTCAAGGCAGCAGGCGAGGGGACTCGTTTGCGCCTACTGGCATTGCTGGCCGACGGCGATCATTCGGTCAAGGATCTGACCGAAATCCTCAAGCAAAGCCAGCCGCGTGTTTCGCGGCACCTGAAGTTGCTCGCTGACGCCAGGCTGATCCAGCGCAATGCGGAAGGTGCCTGGGCCTATTACGGTTTAGCTGAGGACGGCAACGGTGCAGCTTTGGCACAATGGCTAATCGGACGCATCGATGCAGCCGACCCGGACCGCCGCCGCGATCTGGAGCGGCAGCAGGCGGTTCGCGCCAGCCAGCAAGCACAGGCGACGGAGTATTTCGCTAAGGTGGCCGGCAGCTGGGATCTGCTCAAGACCCTCCATGTGCCGGAAGAGGCTGTGGAGGCGGCGGTGGTTGAGGCGCTCGGCGGGCGCAAGGTGGATACGCTCATCGATCTGGGAACCGGCACAGGGCGCATGCTGGAACTGCTGGCGCCGAGCTACAAGCGCGGCATTGGACTCGACTCGTCGCGCGAAATGCTCGCCGTAGCGCGTTCGCGGCTGGCGACCAGCGGCATTGGCCACGCCCAGGTGCGCCTAGGCGATATCGGCGATCCCGATGTGGTGGTTGGCCCGGCCGATGTGATCGTCATTCACCAGGTGCTGCATTATTTCGATGATCCTGGCCGAATGCTGGGACAGGCCAGGCGCCTGCTGAAGCGGGGCGGGGAGATGATCATTGTCGACTTCGCACCGCATAATCTCGAATTTCTGCGGACCGAGCATGCCCACCGGCGGCTTGGCCTCTCGCAGGGGCAAATGAGCGGCTGGGCCGCTGCTGCGGGTCTCCAAGTCTCCGACACGCGCGAATTCCCCAGCCAAGATACGGAAAACGGCCTGACGGTCTGCCTCTGGCGCCTCAGCGACCAAAGTTGAACGGAACACTTCATGCTTGACGACAATCTCCGCGCCAGCCGCCAGACGGCAGCCCAGCGGCCGGACCTGCAGATTTCCTTTGAGTTCTTTCCGCCCAAGACCGATGCGATGGAGGAAAAGTTCTGGGACAGCGTGCATAAGCTCGCCCCGCTCAAGCCGCGCTTTGTGTCGGTGACCTATGGGGCGGGCGGTTCGACGCGTGAGCGCACGCTGCGCATGGTCCGCTCGATCAAGGCCGAAACCGGTGTTAATGCCGCCGCGCACCTGACCTGCGTCGGGGCAACGCGCGACGAGGTCGATGACGTTGTTCGCGGCTACCAAGCGGCGGGTGTCAACGGCATCGTGGCTCTCCGCGGCGATCCGCCCGAGGGTGTCGGCCAACCCTTTGTACCGCATCCCGAAGGCTATCAGAGCGCGGCTGACCTAGTGAGTGGCATTCGGCGCATTGGCGACTTCGACATTTCCGTCGCGGCCTATCCCGAGAAGCACCCGCAAAGCCCCGATTGGGCGACGGAGATCGACAATCTCAAGCGCAAGATCGATGCGGGCGCCAATCGCGCCATCACGCAGATGTTTTTCTCCAATGGCGATTACCTGCGCTACCTCGAGCGCGCCCGTGCCGCCGGCATTACGGCGCCCATCGTGCCCGGCATCCAGCCGATCCACAGCTTCCGGCAGATCGCGAGCTTTGCGGCCCGCTGCGGCACTTCGATCCCGCCATGGCTAGCCGAGCGTTTTGATGGGCTGGACGATGAACCCGAAACCCACGCGCTGGTCGCTTCGGCTGTCGCCGCCGAGCAGGTGACCGAATTGCTGGATGAGGGTGTCACCGAGTTCCACATCTATACGCACAACCGCTCGCCGCTGGCGCTGGCGCTGGCCCGTATCCTCGGTCGCCGTCCAACTGCCGCATAGCGGTGTTAACCATGCGTTCACCATGTTCTGGTGAGCATGGGTTTGGCGGCCCAAACTGAGGCGCTACGACGTTCAGGTTCTGTTCAGCTTGCCTTTTCTATTGAGGTAGACTGGGAGCCGGTTCATAAAAAGGCCATGAAATCCGGCTTTGTCGCCGCCCGGGGGCGGGAATATTTCGGGACGTTAGACCATGCAGATAGATCGCCGCATAACCAATGGCCTGGCTTGGGCCGGTGCTTTCCTTGTTGTTGGCGTGCCCACCGCGGACTTGCTGTCGGCTCAGTTCATGGGTGATCGTTCAGCCCCGCCGGCCGTGCAGGTCGCGGTCGCGCCTCCTGCAGCTGTTGCGCCGGTGCCCGCGCCACAGAGCCAACGTCCTGCTCCGAAACCTGCTGAAGTCGCGGCAGTTGCCCCAGCGGCCAAGCCTGCTGCAGCACCGGCGCCCAAGCCGGCGAGCACCGGCGATGTGGTCGAAGATTTCGTCCAGTCCGGAAAGCCGCTGCCGAGCTATATCACCGACGCACCAGCCGCCGCGCCGGCACCGGCGGCCGCCGTCCAGTCGCCTCCAGCATCAAAACCTGCGCAGACCGCAGCTGTCCAGCCTGCTCCTGCCGTAACGCCCAAGCCTGCGCAACCTGCGCCTGCGCCCGTCGTCCAGCCGCAGACTGCTGCGGCTCCGGCAGTTCCGGCGCCAGCCGCACCGGGCGCGCAGCCGGCGCCCGCAGCGCCGGCCGTCGATCCCGTGCAAACAGCAGCGCTGCCGCCAAAGGTCGCGCCTGTGCCTATGCCCCTGTCCATGCGCCCGGCGCCTGTGGCAGTCGCAGCCACCAATCCTCCGGCTCAGCAGCCAGGGTTTGCAGTGAACGAGCCGGTGTTCGTGCCGCCAACGGTGCAGCGTGTGCAGCCGGCCGAGGTCACGGCAGAGGATCTCGAAGATTGGGAAACTGGTCCGCTGGCTGATTTCCTGGCCCGCCGGCAGGGTTCCGAGCAGGCCGAAGCTCCGTTCTATGACGAGGAAGAATACTTCCGCGAACGCGGCGAACCGTTCCAGCAGCGGGACCGTCTGGTCGGCCCGCAATTGTTCTTCTACGAGCAGTAAAACAGGCAAAGCCGCTATGCGCCGAGGTCGCTGGACCTCTGCGCATGGACCCGCTAACGTCCCCAGCCTGACGAATAGTTTGTCTCGATGAAAGGCGACGCCATTTCATTGCAACCTCGCCCCGAGAAGAATTCCGACATGTGGCAGAAATTGTCAGATCTTGTCGGCTCCTTCAGCCAGCGGACAGGGGTCGCAGGCTCGCTTGCCAATGCTCTTGATCCAGACAATTGGCTGCCGGGGGGGCGCGAGGCCGCTTTCACCCTGGCCTTGATCGCCTTGGCCGCCAAGATGGCGGTGGCCGATGGCCTGGTCACCGCGTCCGAGGAACGCGCCTTCCGGGCCACTGTCGAGATTGCTGCCGGGCATGAAGAGCAAGTGGCGCGGGTGTTCAACCTCGCCAAGCAGGACATTGCCGGCTACGACGCCTATGCCCGTAAGGTGCGCCGCTTTTTCTCCGAGAGTCCTGAAACGCTCGAGCATGTGCTTGATAGCCTGTTCTACATCGCCACGGCCGACGGCATGGTGCATGAGGGTGAGCTCGATTATCTAAAGGCTGTCAGTGACATCTTCGGGTTTGATGAGGTTCGCTTCGAACAACTCGCGAGCCAGCATGTCCAACTCAAAGCCGGTGTCGATCCTTATATGGTCTTGGGCCTCGCGCCCAATGCGACGCCAGAGGAAATCCGCCGGGTTTATCGGCTGCTGGCCGCCGAGCATCACCCGGACAGGCTGATTGCCCGTGGTGTGCCCGAGGATTTGATCGATGTGGCAACGGCGCGCATGAAGTCGATCAACCTAGCGTACCAGGCGCTGACCAAGCCCAAGCAGACGCCGCTATTGCCTGCCAGCGCTTGACGGGCTGGGGGCATACTCTGCTATGGGTCGCCAGCCAGTTGACCGGGTGGCCGCTGGCAGTGGGGTAACCTGCTGCTGGAGGAAAGTCCGGGCTCCTTCGAAACACGGTGCCGGCTAACGGCCGGCGAGGGCGACCTCAGGGAAAGTGCCACAGAAAGCAAACCGCTCCGGCATGCCGGGGTAAGGGTGAAAGGGTGCGGTAAGAGCGCACCGCGGACCTGGCAACAGGGACGGCACGGTAAACCCCACCGGGAGCAAGACCAAATAGGGATGACGCGGGGCTTCGGCCCCAGCCAGTTTCGAGGCCAGATCATCCGGGTTGGTTGCACAAGGCGCCTGGCAACAGGCGTCGCAGATGAATGGCCGCCACGTCCGCTCCGCAAGGTGCGGGCCCTACAGAACCCGGCTTATAGGTCAACTGGCGTTTTCCTTTTGTGGTGGCGAGATACGGGTGATCTCGGAATTTTCGCCATGTGGGATTGGCACCGTTGAGCCGCCACCTGGGCTCTGAACTTTGCCCCATTTGCAGGAAGTGCAGTGTCCTCGGGTCAAGCCCGAGGATGACCATGGTGGCTGGGGAAAGGTGCGGATTTAATAACAATCGCCGCGAACCATACATGGGAAACAGAATCTTAAGCGTCCTCGGGCAATGTGCCAGGAAGTTTACGAACCGGCGTCTTCGACCGGGGTTGGAGTAGTCGCATCTATGGGCAAGCGTTCCCTGCCCGAAAGTAGCCCACCTGGCGGTCCGCACGTGCCGGTCCTTCTGGACGCGGTGCTTTCGGCAGTGTCGCCGCTCGCAGGCAAGCGCATCGTGGATGGGACGTTTGGCGCAGGCGGTTATTCGCGCGCATTACTCCAGGCAGGCGCCGATGTCGTTGCCATCGATCGCGATCCGAGTGTCCGGCCATTTGCCGATGCCCTGGCTTCGGAGTATTCCAGTAAGTTCAGCTTCGTTCAGGGCACGTTTTCCGAGCTCGATAGCCTTGCGGCCCAGCACGGTCCTATCGACGGCGTGGTTCTTGATATCGGCGTTTCCTCCATGCAGCTCGACGAGGCAGAGCGTGGATTTTCGTTTATGCGCGAGGGTCCGCTCGACATGCGCATGAGCGGAGAAGGCGAGAGCGCGGCCGATCTGGTCAATGGGCTCGAAGCCGAACCCTTGGCCAATCTCCTTTATGCCTTTGGCGAAGAGCGCAAGTCGCGTCGCATTGCCCAGTTCATCGTCCAAGCGCGCGAAACAGCGCCGATCGAAACGACAATCGAGCTGGCCCGCATTATCGAGAAGGCAATTGGCCGCAAGCCCGGCGATGCCCATCCGGCAACCCGCTCTTTCCAGGCGTTGCGCATTGCCGTTAATGGTGAGTTCGACCAATTGGTGGAAGCACTATTTGCCGCCGAGCGCCTTCTGCCTGAAGGCGGGCGGTTGGCTGTGGTGACGTTCCACTCGCTGGAAGATCGCATCGTCAAGCGCTTCTTCGACCCCGAGAAGGGCGGGCCGGCGCAGTCACGCCACCTGCCGCAGGTGGAAACGGAAGCGCGTCGTTGGGCTGAAGTTGCCAAGGCCGTTAAGCCAGGCGAGGAAGAACTGAGCCGCAATCCGCGCGCGCGCTCGGCCATCCTCAGGGCCGCTACACGGACTGATGCCGCCGCCCGGCCGGTGCGGTTTGAAGGCTTGGGCGTACCGCAAGTACGAGGTGCACAATGATCCGCAACCTCAACATCTTTTTGATCTTTTCGAGTGTGCTGATGCTTTCGGGCGTTTATGCGCTCAAGTTCTCCATCGAGAACACGGCAAGCGAGCGCACGGCCCTGATCGCATTGATCGACAGCCAGGAGGGGGACCTTTCCATCCTCAAGGCCGACGAAGCGGTGTTGAACCAGCCCGGCCATATCGATCCAATCATCAAGCGGCACCAGTTTGCCCTGGCGATTGAGCCGGTGAAGCAGGAGCAGTTCGGCTCGTTCACCGCCATTCCCATGCGGCCGGCCAAGCCAAATACCGCGGCCATGGACTCACTGTTCCTGTCGCTGGAAGCGGGCGTCGACCCTATTGACGCCATCCTCGAACTCGAGGGCATCGAATAATGGCCATGACTGCTGACGACCTTCCATCCACCATTTCGCTCGATGGCGCGCGCAAGGTGCGCGGCAATCTCACCCAGGCGCGCATCCGCTGGATGGTGCTGGCGCTGGTGCTGGGCTTCGGGCTGGTTGGTGGGCGTCTGGTGCAACTGGGCATGGTTGTGCCGGACAGCACGATCGAAGGGCAGGCGCGCGATGTGATCACCGCGACGCGGCCGCCGATCCTTGACCGCAACGGCTTGGAAATGGCCGTCGATATTCGCGTGCCTTCGCTTTATGCCGAGCCGCGCCGCATCATCGATGTGGAAGAGGCTGTGCGCAAGATCAGGACCGTGCTGCCCGATTTGAGCGAAAGCTGGCTGCGCAATCGCCTGACCGGCGACAAGGGATTTGTGTGGCTCCAGCGGGAACTGTCTCCAGCCATCCAAGACCGCATCATGCGGCTCGGCATTCCGGGCGTCGAGTTCCTGACGGAGTCAAAGCGCTTCTACCCCGGCATGAGCGAGGCCTCGCATATCCTGGGCTCTACCAATATCGATAACCAGGGGATTGCGGGCATCGAGCGGCACATGGACGGCGAGGACATTGCGCTGCTGCAGGACTTGGGCCTTGCACGTGGCAATGCCCTGGCGCCGGTTGAGCTTTCGGTCGACATGCGCGTGCAGCACGTCATGCACGAGCAGTTGGTGGATGCCATGACGCGCTACCAGGCGATTGCTGCGGCAGGCGTGATGATGGACGTGCGGACGGGAGAGATCCTTGCCCTGGCTTCGGTGCCGGATTTCAATCCGAACGAGCCGGCCAGTGCGTTGGTCAAGGATAGCTTTAATCGCGTGACCGCCGGTATTTTCGAACCGGGCTCCATTTTCAAGACCGTGACCATGGCGGGCGCGCTCGATAGCGGTGCCGTTTCGATCAACGACACCTTCGATGCGCGTTATGGCGTTCGGTTCGGTCGCTTCACCATCGATGACTTCCACGGCAAGCACCGCATTCTGGGTCTGCCGGAAGTGTTTAAATACTCGTCCAATATCGGCACAATCCGCGTCATGCAGGCCATGGGCAAGGATGCGTATCGAGCGTTCCTGACCCGCATGGGCTTCGACCAGCGCGTGCCGTTCGAACTGCCAGAAATGCGCCTGCCAAGCGTTCCCAAGGAGTTCTCTGAAGTGGGCGCCGCTACGGCCTCATTTGGGCACGGCCTTTCGGTATCGCCGCTCCATATGGTGACCGCCTATGCCGCTTTCGTAAACGGCGGCAACTACATCGCTCCAACGCTTTATCGCCGAGACCTTGAGACCGCCCAGGCGCAGTATCGCAGGGTGATCTCCCAGGAAGCGAGCGACAACATCCGCTATCTTATGCGCCTGAACGCAATCGGGCAGGGCGGGTCCGGTTCCTATATGAACAAGGAAGCACTGGGCTACCGCGTCGGTGGCAAGACCGGCACGGCTGAAAAGGTTGTCGATGGGCGCTACTCGTCTAGCAAGGTGACCAATTTCTTCGGCTCAGCCTTCCCGATGGAAAATCCCCAATATGCCATGGTCATCATGGTGGACGAGCCCAAGCGCGAAAACGAGCGCATGGGGACGACGGCCGGCTTCAATGCCGGCATGGTCACCGGCCGCATTGTGCAACGGGTTGCGCCCATGCTCGGAATTGCGCCGGATTTCTCGCCCACAATCGATGACAATCTGGTTCCCCTCACATATCGCTGACATCCAGAAGGATTGCCTGCCGTGTCCCTAAGCGTCACACAATTGCTCGAAGGCTCCGGCGCCCGGCCCAAGAAGGGTTTGGGTGCCGTTTTTGGGCTCAACTCCGACAGCCGGAGGATTGAGCCGGGCGATATCTTTTTCGCCCTGCCGGGGCACAATGTGCATGGCAATCAGTTCGTGCCAGACGCAGTGCGCCGGGGGGCGCTAGCGATTATCACCGACATCGCGCCGCCTGGGGATCCTGGCGTGCCGGTGATCGTGGTCAAGGATGTACGTGCGGCCTATGCGCGCGCCGCCTCCCGCATCTTTGAGCCGCAGCCGGAAATCACCGTTGCCGTGACCGGCACGAATGGAAAGACGTCGGTCGCGTCCTTTGTGCGCCAGATCTGGGAATATGCAGGCATTCCGGGCGCCAGTGTCGGCACGCTTGGCGTTCAAACTGCGCGCCGGTTGATCGAGGGGAGCTTGACAACGCCGGATTCCCGCACGCTTCACCAGTCCATGCGTTCGCTTAAGGCGCAGGGCATCGATCATGTTGCCATCGAGGCGTCGAGCCATGGTCTCGATCAGCGCCGGCTGGATGGCATGCACTTCGAGGCGGTTGCCTTTACCAATCTCAGTCGCGACCATCTCGACTACCACAAGGACATGGACGAGTACCGCAATGCCAAGTTGCGCCTGTTCACCGATCTTCTGGTTGATAGCGGCCCGGCCGTGGTCAATGTGGATGATCCGGAATACGAGCCCTTCATGTTCGCAGCGCTCAGCGCCAGTGCGACGCTGCTTACCGTTGGTCGCGAAGGGGCGTATATAGAGATCCTCTCGATCAAGCCGGAAGGCTATGGACAGCGTGTCGAGGTGCGCCACGTCGGCGAGAAGCTGAGCTTCCACCTGCCGCTCACCGGCGAGTTCCAGGTGAGCAATGCCCTGATAGCGGCAGCGCTTGCCATGTCCACCGGCGTAGATAAGTCGCAGGCTTTTCCGGCTCTGAGCGAACTCAAGGGCGCCAAGGGGCGGCTGGAGCTTGTGGCCGAGCACAATGGCTCGGCGGTGTTCGTTGATTATTCGCACACACCCGATGCCCTCAAGACCGCACTCGAGTCGCTGCGACCCTATGCCAAGAACAAGCTCATCGTGGTTTTTGGCTGCGGCGGCGACCGCGACAAGGGCAAGCGTCCGCAGATGGGCGCGATTGCCAGCAAGCTTGCCGATGTGGTCATCGTCACGGACGACAATCCCCGGACGGAAGACGCCAAGACCATCCGAGGAGAGATACTCGCCGCCGCTCCCGGCGCTCGCGAGATCGGGGACCGCAAGGCTGCCATTGCCGAGGCCGTGAACTCCCTGCAGCCCGGAGACGTTTTGCTGGTTGCAGGCAAGGGCCACGAAGATTACCAGATCGTGGGAACCACCAAACACCATTTCTCCGATCATGAAGCTGTGGCGGAAGCGATGAAGGGGTAGGCCGCTTCTTCCTTCATACGCGATCGTCATCCTCGGGCTTGCCCCGAGGGCTCTATACTTGCTGGTTGCCGCATCAAGTGCAGCGCCCTCGGGTCAAGCCCGAGGGTGACGATTGATGGTGAGCATCGTTCTCATATCCTCTTGCAGCATCACGCAGGACGGGGCTAGGGGTGGGCAAGGAAAGCTAAGGTATTTGTCCGCCCATGACCAAGCCGCTCTACACGATCAAGGACATATGTACGGCCACCGGTGGACAAGCCGTCGATCTTGATCCAGCCACCCCCATCAATTCGATTTCCATCGACTCGCGTGAACTCGGCCCCAATGCCTTGTTCGTGGCCATTAGGGGTGACCGGTTCGACGGTTACGATTTCGTCGACACCGCGCTGAACAATGGCGCCGCCGCTGCGCTGGTGAGCCGGGGACAGGGACCTAAGCGCATCGTCGTTGAAGATGCGCTCGAAGGTCTGCGCGACATTGCCCGGGCTGCCCGTAAACGTAGCCGTGGCGTGATCGTGGGTGTGACTGGCAGCGTCGGTAAGACCACAACCAAGGAAGCCATTCGCGTGGTGCTTGAAGCGGCGGGCGCAACTCACGCTTCCATCAAGAGCTTCAACAATCATTGGGGCGTGCCGCTCATGCTGGCGCGCCTGCCGGAACAGGCACAGTTCGGCGTCTTCGAGATGGGCATGAACCATGCCGAGGAGATCCGCCCGCTGACCCGCTTGGTGCGGCCCCACATCGCTGTCATCACCACGGTGGCTGCGGCGCATCTTGAGAACTTCGGATCTCTGGACGGTATCGCACGCGCCAAGGCGGAGATCTTTTCTGGCCTCGAGCCTGGTGGCACGGCTGTGTTGAATGCCGATCATCCGCAGTTGCAGGTCCTGCTGGAAGAGGCGAGTGCCGCTGGTGTGCGCAACATTGTCACCTATGGTGAAGCGCGCGGCGTTGACTGGCAAATTCTTTATATTGAAACGGCTGCGGACAAAAGTTTCGCAACAATCGAGCACCAGGGCGTACGCCACCAATTGGTGCTCTCAGTGCCAGGCCGGCATATGGTGACGAATGCCACTGCAGCGCTTGCCGTCGCGCATTTGGCAGGTGTCGAGCCGGCAGTCGCCTTGCGTGCTCTGGCCAGCTTCGGCGCACAGGCGGGCAGGGGGCAGCGGAGCGTGCTCGGACCCAAGGACAAGCCGCTCCTTCTGATCGATGAAAGCTACAATGCCAATACGGCGTCTATGACGGCAGCGCTTGATGTTTTTGCCGCGCAGTCCGCACCGGGCGGGCGCAAGATCGTCATTCTAGGCGACATGCTGGAACTCGGCGCGCAGAGCGCCGCCTTGCACGCCAGCCTCAAGCCAGCCGTCGTCGAATCAGGGGCAGATCGTGTCTATTTGGTCGGCCGGGAGATGGAGGCGTTAGCAGAGGCACTGGGTGCAGGTCCTGTTGCCGGGCATACACAGACTGCAGCGGAGATGGCCGAGATCGTGCTGAACGATCTTGCCTATGGCGATGCAGTTATGATCAAAGGGTCCAACGGCGTGGGGCTGACGAAAATCGTGGAACAAATCCGCCAAAAGTTCACGAGCCACTGATCCCAGCCAGCGAGGACGCTTCCCCCCATGCTCTATTTTCTCGGCCAGCTCGGTGAAGCGTTCGCGGCCTTCAACGTCTTCCGCTACATTACCTTCCGCACGGCGGGGGCTGTCGTAACGGCGCTGTTCTTTGTCTTCATGTTTGGCCCGGGCATGATTGCGCTGCTGCGCCTCAAGCAGGGCAAGGGCCAGCCAATCCGGGAAGATGGCCCTGCCGGGCATCTGCTGACCAAAAAAGGCACGCCAACGATGGGCGGGCTGATGATCCTGTCAGGTGCGGTGATCTCGACCTTGATCTGGGCCAACCTTAGCAATGGCTATGTGTGGGTTGTCCTCTTCGTCACTGTCGGTTTCGGTGCCATCGGCTTTTACGACGACTATCTCAAGGTCAAGCGCATGAGTCACAAGGGCTTTGGCTCGCGCCAGCGCCTGCTCCTCGAAGCGCTGATCGGCGCCATTGCAGCCTTCTTCATTTCGCAGTTAGCGTCAGGCGCTTACGGTACGTCCTTGCTGTTCCCCTTCGTCAAGGATCTGGCCCTGAACCTCGGCTACTTCTACATCCTCTTTGGCGGGTTCGTCGTGGTGGCGGCAGGCAATTCGGTGAACCTCACTGATGGCTTGGATGGCTTGGCCATCGTTCCGGTCATGGTTGCCGCGGCCTGCTTCGCCCTGATCGCCTATCTCGTCGGTAGCGAGAATTTTTCGCAGTATCTTTTGCTCAACCATGTACCCGGCACGGCTGAACTCGCCGTGGTTTGCGGTGCGCTGATCGGGGCAGGCCTAGGCTTTCTATGGTTCAACGCGCCGCCGGCGCAGATCTTTATGGGTGACACGGGCTCGCTGGCCCTGGGTGGCGCTTTGGGCTCAATCGCCGTCGCGACCAAGCATGAGATCGTTTTGGCCATCATTGGCGGATTGTTCGTGCTCGAAACCGTTTCGGTGATAGTTCAGGTCACTTCGTTCCGGCTCACTGGCAAGCGCGTGTTCCGCATGGCGCCCATACACCATCATTTCGAGCATCTGGGTTGGACGGAATCGCAGGTTGTGATCCGGTTTTGGATCATCAGCTTCGTGCTGGCGCTGGTGGGGCTGTCGAGCCTCAAGTTGCGGTGAGGCAAAATCCTTCTACAACGGCTCGTCACCCTCGGGCTTCCCGAGGGGCATGTACTTGCTAGACGTCAGAAGTGAAACGCCCTCGGGTCAAGCCCGAGGTGGACGAGGGGTGGCACGCGGCTAGACTCGCAAATTGCACCACCGGTTCGGACTTCGGTAACCATCGGGCTGCTACAATTGCAGCCAGTTTGTACCGATTACCCTGGTCCCTTCCATGATGTTCTCCCGCGCAGAAAAGACGCCGCTCGCCGAGTGGTGGTGGTCCATTGATCGGGAGCTGCTCGGCGCACTTATTCTGCTGATGACTTGCGGCATGGTGCTGAGCTTTGCCGCCAGTCCGCCCGTAGCAGAGCGCATCGGTTTGTCGCCCTGGTTCTTCGTGATCCGTCATGCGCTGTTCTGCGCTGCCGCTTTGCCGGTAATGATCGGTGCCTCGCTCCTCAACCATCGGCAGGCACGGGTCGCAGCTCTATTCACTCTCGTGATCAGCATTGCCCTGCTTTGGGCCACACTGCGTTTTGGCACGGAAGTGAAGGGTGCACGCCGCTGGATCTCGCTGGCAGGGCAGTCGATTCAGCCATCCGAATTTGTGAAGCCGGCCTTCGCCGTTCTGGGCGCCTGGCTCTTCTCGGAATCCATGATCCACCGGAACGTGCCGGGCAAGATCCTGGCAACGCTGATCATGATCGCTATCGTTGCCGGCCTGCTGCTGCAGCCCGATATCGGGCAGACAGCGCTGGTGACAGCAACTTGGGCGGTGCTGCTGTTCATCAGCGGCATTTCCTGGTTCATCATCTTCGGCTTGGCCGGCGCAGCTGGCGGCTTGATCTTTGGCGCCTACCTTCTGTTCCCGCACGTGTCGCGCCGCATCGACACTTTCCTCAACCCCGATGGCGGCGGCAACACCTACCAGATCGATCGCGCCCTGCAGTCGTTGCTCGAAGGCGGCTGGTTTGGTCGTGGACCCGGCGAATCCATTGCCAAGAAGCTTATTCCCGATGCTCATGCTGACTATGTGTTTTCGGCAGCGGCCGGCGAGTACGGCATTCTGTTCTGCATGGTGCTGGTGGCACTGATCGCCTTCATCGTTTTGCGCGCCATGATGGGAGCCCAGCGCCAGACGAGCCTTTTCTCGCGCCTTGCGGCGTCGACTTTGGCAATTCAGTTCGCTATGCAGTCGGGCATCAATCTGGCGGTGAACCTCAATCTCATTCCGCCCAAGGGCATGACCCTGCCTTTTGTGTCCTATGGTGGAACGTCCATGATCGCCATCGCTTTTGGCATGGGGCTGATGCTCGCCTTCACCCGCACCAAGCCCGAGGAGCGTATGGCAACCGGAATACCAAGTTACAAAAGCGCCGTGGCGCCATTGGTCCCCGCCGAATGAGCAAGTTCATTCTGATGGCCGGCGGCACGGGAGGGCATCTCTTCCCGGCCATGGCCTTGGCGCAGGAATTGCTGCGCCGCGGTCACGTGGTCGAGCTCATGACCGATCATCGCGTCGAAAGCTATGGCGGCGATTTCCCCGCCAGCGCAATCCATATCGTGCCTTCCGCCACGCCCTCGGGCAAGAACCCGCTCGTCATGGCCGGGGCGGGAGTGAAAATCTTGCGCGGTATCAGCGTGGCTTTTGGAAAGCTGCGCGCGAGCAAGCCGGATTGCGTCATCGGCTTTGGTGGGTATCCAACCTTTCCGCCTTTCCTGGCTGCGAATCTGCTGGGCATTCCCGGCATCTTGCATGAGCAGAACGCCGTCATGGGGCGGGCTAACCGAGCCCTCGGGCGTTTCGCCGATGTGCTGGCACTGAGCTTTGCCGCCACCAAATATGCCGACAACTTCGCTGGCGAGAAGGTCATTACCGGCAACCCCGTCCGTGATCGGGTGCGTAGTGTCGCTCAGACGCCGTACCCGGCTCTGGAAGAGAATGGTAAGATCAGCCTCGTGGTGTTTGGCGGCAGCCAGGGCGCCAAGGCCTTGTCCGACATTGTGCCCGGCGCGATTGCTCTTTTGCCCGAGAGTTTGCGGCAGCGCCTGCGCCTCGTGCAGCAATGCCGCGCAGAGGATATCGAGCGGGTAAAGGCGGTGTACCGTGACGCTCAGGTCAATGCCGAGCTTGCGGCATTTTTCACGGATCTGCCCGAGCGCATTGCTGGGAGCCACCTGGTGATCGGACGTTCCGGCGCCTCGACGATTGCCGAACTGACGGTGTTAGGGCGGCCAGCAATTCTTGTGCCGTTGCCAGGCTCCCTCGACGCTGACCAGAAGAACAATGCCTTGATCGTGGAGGCTGCCGGGGCAGGGTGGGTGGCCGAGCAAGCCACGCTGTCGCCGCAATCGCTAGGCACTCGCCTCACGACCTTGTTAACTGATCCGGCCACCTTGACCAAAGCCGCTGCAGCCGCCCGCACGCTGGGCCAGCCACTGGCGGTGGAAAAGCTGGCGAACCTCGCTGAGACTTTGTCCGGCACGGACATATCCGAAATGGAACAACACTCATGAAAATGCCGCGCAATATCGGGCCAGTCCACTTCATCGGGATTGGCGGTATCGGCATGAGCGGCATTGCCGAAATTCTCCACAACCAGGGCTATACGGTCCAGGGGTCGGATGCTTCGCTCAACCCCAATGTGCAGCGCCTGCGCGACATGGGCATCAAGGTCGAGATCGGCCAGAGCGGGGAGAACCTCGGCGCTGCCGAAGTCGTGGTCGTGTCCTCGGCCATCAAAAAGGATAATCCGGAGCTCGTTGCTGCGCGCGCCAAGGCACTGCCGATTGTACGGCGCGCCGAAATGCTGGCCGAGATCATGCGCTTCAAGACCGCTATCGCCATTGGCGGCACGCATGGCAAGACGACAACGACAACGCTGGTCGCGACCTTGCTCGACGCCGGTAACCTCGATCCGACTGTCATCAATGGCGGCATTATCAATGCCTATGGCACCAATGCGCGCCTGGGTGGCGGCGAATGGATGGTGGTGGAGGCTGATGAAAGCGACGGCACGTTCGTCAAGCTACCGGCCGACGTGGCCATCGTCACCAATATCGATCCCGAGCATCTCGACCACTACGGCAACTTCGAAGGCGTGAAGAAGGCGTTCCTTCAGTTCGTTGAGAACGTGCCCTTCTATGGCTTTGCCGTCATGTGCCTCGACCACCCCGAAGTGCAAGCTCTGGTAGGCGAAATCAAGGATCGCCGCGTCATTACCTATGGCCGCAACCCGCAGGCCGATGTGCGCCTGATCGATCTCGAGAACCACGATGGCGTGCAGCATTTCTCAGTCGAAATCCGCGACCGCATCCGCCTTACGCAGTTGCGCATCGATGGGCTGGAACTGCCCATGCCTGGCGTCCATAATGCCCTCAACGCCACGGCGGCCATTGCCGTTGCCGACCAGTTACATGTTCCAGCCGAAGCCATTCGCAAGGGCCTCAAGGGCTTTACGGGCGTGAAGCGGCGCTTCACCAAGACTGGTACTGTCGCTGGGATTACGGTGATTGACGACTACGGCCACCATCCCGTGGAAATCGCCGCCGTGCTGCGGGCGGCACGTCAGTCCACCAAGCGCGATGTGATCGCCGTTGTGCAGCCGCACCGCTATTCGCGCCTGCATGATTTGTTCGACGACTTCTCCGCCTGCTTCAACGACGCCGATACGGTCATTATCGCCCCGGTCTATGCCGCGGGCGAGCAGCCCATTCCTGGCGTGACGCATGAGGAACTCGTCAGCCGCATCCGCGCTCGCGGCCATCGCGATGCGCGGGCCATCGACCGGGCCGAGGCGCTGGCGCCCTTGCTCGCGAGCCGTGCTGCCGACGGTGATTATGTTGTGTGCCTTGGCGCCGGCAACATCACGCAATGGGCCGCCGCGCTGCCGGCCGAACTCGGCGCCTTGCTGGGAGCCGACCCACAATGAGCTATCCCGATCTTATTCCGCAGTTCCAGCCCTGGATCAGCGAAGTCCGGGGGCGGCTAATCCCCAACCAGCCCTTGAGCGAAGTTACCTGGTTCCGCGTAGGCGGGCCGGCGCAGCTTTTCTTCACGCCTGCCGACGAGGAGGATCTTGCGTTCTTCCTCAAGCACCTGCCTGCCGACATTCGCATGACGGTGATTGGGCTCGGCTCGAACCTGCTGATCCGGGATGGCGGCATTGATGGGGTGGTCATCCGGCTGTCCGGCAAGGCGTTTGGGCAGATCGAAGTGCTTCCGGACCATAAGATCCGTGTGGGAACCTCGCTCCCCGACGTCAAGGTCGCGACCGCCGCGGCAGAAGCCGGCATCGATGGGCTGACTTTCTACCGCGGCATTCCAGGTGGTATTGGTGGCGCGCTATACATGAACGCAGGGTGCTACGGCACCGAAACGCGCGACCGCATGGTGGAACTGCGGGCTGTCACGCGGGAAGGTGAGATCATCACGCTGACCAATGCGGACATGGGTTATCTTTATCGTAAGAGCAACGGTCCGCGCGGCGCGGTGTTCACGTCGGCCGTTTATCAGGGCTTCGCCGGCGACCGCGAGGAAATCCTCAACCGCATGCGCGAGATCACCGAGAAGCGCGAAAGCTCCCAGCCGACCAAGGCCAAGACGGGCGGTTCCACCTTCAAGAATCCCGAGGGCCATTCGAGCTGGAAGCTGATCGACGCGGCTGGTTGCCGTGGCCTCGTTGTGGGTGGCGCGCAGATGAGTGAACTGCACGCCAATTTCCTCCTCAACATCGACAATGCATCAGCGCACGACATCGAGACTCTGGGCGAAACGGTGCGCAACCGTGTTCGCGCCAACTCAGGCATTGAGCTCAAATGGGAAATCCGCCGTATGGGCCACTTCCTGCCTGGGCAGGAGGTGCGGGAGTTTCTTGATGGTGATGTGTTCACGGGGGCGGTTTAGTTTGCTTCGGCTTACTCTTCATGATCTCCACGCGTGCTGTGTCGTCCCGGCCTTGAGCCGGGATCCATGCCGAGATCTCACCAGACGCCGCCAAATGGATCGTTTGGCCCCCCGCGGGTATGGCTTGATCTCAAGACGGGCCCCGGCTCAAGGCCGGGGTGACATTGTGGATGGGGTGCGACGGCGCTCTAAACTGACAACAACCAACAGGACCACTTCATGACCAAACACGTCGCCGTTCTCATGGGTGGTTGGTCCAATGAGCGCCCCGTCTCGCTCAAATCTGGCGCCGGGTGCGCCGCCGCTCTTCGACGCGCCGGTTACGAGGTTACCGAAGTCGATGTCGACCGCAATGTCGCCAATCGCCTGGTGGAGCTCAAGCCGGACGTGGCGTTCAATGCCTTGCATGGTCCGTTCGGCGAAAGCGGGATGATCCAGGGCGTGCTGGAACTTCTCGAGATCCCGTATACCCATTCAGGCGTGATGGCGTCCGCGCTGGCCATGAACAAGCATCAGGCCAAGATCGTCATGAAGGCGGCTGGCATCCCTGTCACCGACCACGTGATTGTGCCGCGATCGGAAGCGGCGCGGGCCCATGTGATGGCGCCGCCCTATGTGATCAAACCCATCGCCGACGGATCGAGCTTTGGCGTCTTCATCGTCAAGGGAGAAACCAGCCATCCGCCGCAGGAGATCCTGCGCGAGGACTGGAACTCGGGCGAAGAACTGATGGTGGAGCGCTATATTCCAGGGCGCGAACTAACCTGCGCCGTGATGGGCGACGTGGCACTGGGGGTAACTGAAATTGTCACCGATGCCGCCTTTTACAACTTTGAAGCAAAATACGCTAAGGGCGGGTCAGTTCACGTAATTCCGGCGCAGCTGAAACCGAAAATTTACGACAAAGTGCAAAAGTTGAGCCTGGCCGCGCATGCGGCTCTCGGCTGCCGAGGCGTGACGCGGTGTGACTTCCGCTACAACGACGCAGCAGGCGAGGATGGCGAACTGGTGTGCCTCGAGATCAATACCCAACCGGGCATGACCGAGACATCGCTGGTGCCGGAGCAGGCCCTCCATGCGGGCCACTCTTATGAAGAACTGGTCGCCTGGATGGTGGAGGACGCGAGTTGCAACAGGTAAAAAGCGAGACCTTTCTCGCTGGTGCGAGGGTCGTTGATCCCCGCGCATTGCCTGTTCCCATGCGCTCGCCACGGCGCAAGATTGCCAATAATTGGGGCCGTGCCTGGGTGCTCCACCGCACGGCCATGGTGCGCTCTATCAGTGCCGTGGCGTTGCTGGCCGTCGGGCTCGGCCTCTACCAGGTGCGCGAGCCCATTGCCTTTGGTGCCATGGCGCTGGGCGAGATGGCGCAGGGTCGCTTCGCCGCCGTCGGCTTTGCCATTGGCGAAATTTCTATCACCGGTCAAACTCTGACGAGCGAGCAAGCCATCTTCGATGCCTTGGGTGTCGAGCCGCATACCTCGACAATGAGCTTCGACGTGGAAGCAGCGCGGCAGCGCATCGCTGAACTGCCAGCTGTCGAAACCGTCAGCGTGCGCAAGACCTATCCCGGCGACATTGTTGTGGCCATTACGGAGAAGGTGCCCGTTGCGCGCTGGCGTGTCGATGGCATTACCTTCGTGGTGGATGCCACCGGCGAGCAGATCGGTGAGGACAAGGGTGCCTATGGCGAGCTGCCGCTGGTTGTTGGCGATGGCGCAAGCGATGATGCCCTGGTGATGATCCGGGCGCTCGACCAATACCCAAGCCTCAAGGAAGGACTGGTGGCTTTCTCGCGCATTGCAGATCGTCGCTGGGACTTGATTTACGACACCGGCCTGCGCGTGCAACTGCCCGAACTCGGTGTCGCCCGGGCGCTGCGTAACCTGGTGATGTACCAGACCGATTATCAGCTGCTCGATCGGGACGTGAACCTCATCGATCTGCGCGTCGCCAATCTTGTGGCTGTTCGCCCGAACAAGACAGAGGAAGAACTGGCCGAGGACGAGAAGAAGCGGCAGGAGGCTCTCGCCGAGCGCATCCGTTCTCCCAATCCTTATCCGCTGCCGCCGCGCAATCTCCCCTCCCAAACACTTCCTCAACCGGCCGCCCCGCAATGATGACCGACGCCATGACCTCCCGGCTTCGCCCCGTGCAGCCCGGCAAGACCACACTGGTTGCCGTGCTCGACATCGGTTCCACCAAGATCTGCTGCGTCATTGCCCGCCTAACCCCGCGTCCCGAGGGCAAGGCCCTGCGCGGCCGTTCCCATCAGGCCGAGGTCATCGGTTTCGGCTATGGTCCTTCGGCAGGTGTGAAATCGGGCGTGGTCACCGACATCGAGAAGGCCGAGCATACTATTCGTTCCGTTGTCGGCATGGCGGAGCGTGCAGCGGGCCTGACGCTGGAATCCGTGCTGGTCAACGTGACGGCTGGCCGATTAGGGTCGGAAACGTTCTCGGCAGCAGTGTCGCTTGACGGGCAGGAAGTCGAAAAGGCGGACATTCAGCGGGTTCTGCGCGCCGTGAACGAGCGCTCGGTGCGCCCGGAGCGTTCCATCATTCATGCGATGCCTATTGGTTACGCGATCGATGGGCAGAAGGGCATTCGCGACCCAAAGGGCATGGTCGGTGACAAGCTCGGCGTCGATGTCGCGGTGGTGAGTTCGGAAACTCTTGCCATGCGCAACCTCGAACTTGTGCTGCATCGCTGCCACCTGCAGATCGAGGCGCTGGTTGCAACGCCCTATGCGTCGGGCCTGGCGACGCTGGTCGACGACGAGGCGCAATTGGGCGTTGCCTGCGTCGACTTTGGCGGCGCAACGACCACCGTGTCGGTCTTCAACGAGGGTCACCTGGTTTATGCCGATGCCATCGCGATTGGCGGCCATCACCTGACTCTCGACATCGCCCGCCAGCTTTCAGTCAGCATTGCCGACGCCGAGCGGCTGAAAACCTTTTATGGCTCCGTTCTGCCCGGGCAGGCAGATGAGCGCGATCTGATTCCAATCCAGCCGGTGGGTTCCATGCACGATGAAGCGCCGGGGCAGGTGGCCCGCTCGGTGCTGACCCGAATCATGCGCCCGCGCATTGAAGAGATCTTGACAGCCATTCGCGATCGCATGCAGGCTACCGGCATGATGGATGTTTGCGGTCGCCGCTTCGTGCTGACCGGCGGCGCCAGCGAAATGACCGGCCTCCCCGAAGTGGCGCGCCGTACGCTGGCGCGCAATGTGCGCAACGGTCGCCCGATGGGGATTGCTGGTTTGCCTGAGATGGCCAAGGGCGCAGCCTTCGCGACTGTTTCCGGCATGCTGATTTATCCGCAGGTGTGCTCGCGCGAGTACGCTGAGCCGCGTGGAAGCCACAAGCTGACCGGTACGGATGGTTATTTCGCGCGTGTTGGCTCCTGGCTGCGGTCGAGCTTCTAACGAGTTCCGTCCGAGCGTTGCTGTTTCGCGTCGCTCTTCCGTCAGAACTTACGGACCGTCACCCTCGGGCCTGACCCGAGGGCTTTGTACTTGGGAGCAAGCAGTGAAGGGCAACGCCCTCGGGTCAAGCCCGAGGGTGACGGTCGGTGCAAAAACGGTCGGCCGCACCCTAAAGCATAATGTCGGGTCAAAGTCGTATTGTCTGTCTCCGTCCTAAGGGACAGGTGGTGGCCGGATCGATTTGTCGCCGAGACCGTTCGCCGGTAACCACCCCGGAGAACGCTTATGCTTCGATCTTTTCTTATTGGCCTCGTTGCAGGCCAGCGCGGCATCACCCCACTGGCCACGGTTGGCCTTGCGACGTATCGCGGGGAGGTCGACGACGATTTGCCACTTCAGAAGCTGTTCCACAAACCGCTGGTGACTGCGGGCGCTATTACCCTTGCCTTGGCCGAGATGGGCGGCGACAAGATGAAGTCGGCGCCCGACCGTACCGTGCCGATCGGGCTTGCGGTCAGAGCCATAACGTCGGCCTATGCTGGAGCGGCTCTTGCTCCTCGAGACCAGCGGGTCGCAGGCGCAGCGGTGGCCATTAGTTCAGCCTTGATCTCTTCCTATATCGGGCTGCGACTCCGTCAGGCAGCGATGGATCGAGTGGGTCAGACCGCGAGCGGCCTAGCCGAAGACGCCGTTGTGTTTGCAGCGGGTCTGGCCATCACCAATCCGGAACTGACTGGCACTAGGGCGCTGATCGGGCAAGCTTAGTCGCTCCCTAATTCAAGCGCGATTGTCGGGCGCAGGCTTCAGGGCCCGCGAAGGACGATCGGCGGTTTTGCCTCTAGGCGTGGCCGGTGCTGATTGATGGTTAATAAGAAACCAAACGGTTGTGCTTTTCTGTCGCAAAATGCGTGGACGTTAACACCGGTGGGACAATTGTTAGGACCCGGTTAACGTTTGGCGGAGTAAATATTTACCAACAACGCCACCACGAGGCCATTCATGACCATCAACCTCACCATCCCGGACATTCAGGAACTCAAGCCTCGCATCACCGTATTCGGCTGCGGTGGCGCTGGCGGCAACGCCGTGAACAACATGATCGAATCCGGGCTTGATGGCGTGGATTTCGTCGTCGCCAATACCGACGCGCAGGCTCTGGCCCTGTCCAAGGCGCAGCGCATCATTCAACTCGGCGTTGGCGTGACCGAGGGTCTCGGCGCTGGTTCGCACCCGGAAGTAGGTCGTGCTGCGGCTGAAGAAAGCTGGGACGAGATCAATGATCACCTCAGTGGCTCGCACATGGTGTTCATTACTGCCGGCATGGGTGGTGGTACGGGCACCGGCGCTGCGCCCGTGGTGGCCCGCGCTGCCCGTGAGCAGGGTATCCTCACCGTCGGCGTTGTCACCAAGCCGTTCAACTTCGAAGGCAATCGCCGTGCGCGCCTTGCCGAGGACGGCATTGATGAACTGCACCGTCATGTCGATACGCTGATCGTCATCCCGAATCAGAACCTGTTCCGGGTTGCCAACGAGAAGACCACCTTCGCCGACGCATTCGCGATGGCTGACCAGGTCTTGTTCTCGGGCGTTGCCTGCATCACCGATCTGATGGTCAAGGAAGGGCTTATCAACCTCGACTTCGCCGACGTGCGCGCTGTGATGCGCGGCATGGGCAAGGCGATGATGGGTACGGGTGAAGCCTCGGGCGAAGATCGTGCGCGCCATGCCGCCGAAGCCGCAATTGCCAATCCGCTGCTTGATGACGTCTCGATGCAGGGTGCGCGTGGTCTCCTCATCTCCATCACCGGTGGTCCTGACCTCACGCTTTATGAAGTCGATGAAGCCGCCAGCCGCATCCGTGAGGAAGTCGATCCCGATTGCAACATCATCCTGGGCGCGACTTATGATCCGAGCCTGACCGGCACGATCCGCGTTTCGGTTGTAGCGACCGGCACCGACGCTGCCATGGTTCAGGCGCTTGAGCCCGCCAAGCCCCATGCGTCGCGCACCCCGCTTGAAGTGCGGCGCCATGTTCCGGTTGAGCCCACCCGCGTCCAAATGGAACGCGCCGCCGTCGAGCGCCAGCAGGCTGCTGCCGTTACTGCGCCGGCTCCTGTTGTTCCGCAGCAGATTGAGCATCAGGTCGAGCAGGCCGTCGCCGAAGCTTTCAGCTTCGATGCGCCCGCGCCCAGCTATCAGCACCAGGAAGACGACGGTGTCTTTGTGGAGCCTTACATCCCTGCCGCGCCTGTGACGCACGAAATCGAAGAGCCCACTATGGTGCAAGACGAATCGCCCGTGCCGAGCGTCTATGTTCCGTCCACCGCTGCTCGTCCTGAACCGCAGCGCCGTATGCCTCGCACCGAGGAGCTTCCCGTTGTTGCGCGCCGGACACAGGACGCGCAGGAACGTCAGGAGGCTGAGCCGCGCAATGCGCGCGCCTTGTTCAAGCGCCTGGCGTCCAATGTTGGCCTGAACCTGGGTCAGCCGGCAGCAGCGGGTCGGGACGATACGGGTTATTCCCAAGCTGACGACAATGCTGCCCGCAGCGCCATTGAGGCAGGTGGCGCAAGGACTTCGCGTGTTCCGCATGCTTCGGAAGGCGCCCGCGGCAACCTCGATGCGCAGGGCCGTCAGCCGGCTGCAGCGCCGCAAAAGGAGAGCCTGGAGATCCCAGCCTTCCTGCGCAAACACGGTTAAGAGGACCTTGTCCTGCAGACCAAACATGGCTCGGTGCGACTTTCGCACCGAGTTTTTTTTGGCTAACACAGCCTCAGGCGTTCGGGCTTGTTCGGAGTAAATCCAGTATGCAAAAACTTTCCACGCGCCAGCGTACCGTTGCAGCCGCTCTGAGCTTTTCCGGCTATGGGGTTCATAGTGCCCAGCCCGTTACGCTGACGATCAAGCCCGCGGCGCCTGATACCGGAATTACCATTTCGCGCGACCTGGGTGACGGTCGGGTGACCATGCCCGTTCCCGTGCATTTTTCCCGCGTAACTCGCACCACGCTGTGCACCACGCTGGACTTGGGCGACAGCATCAGCGCCGCCACAATTGAACACGTCATGTCTGCCCTTTCGGGAATGGGCGTCGATAATGCGCTGATTACGCTTGATGGCAGCGAGTGTCCTATTCTGGACGGCAGCGCTCGTCCGTTCGCCGAAGCCATTCTCAATGTTGGCCTCGAGATTCAGCCGCCGCAGCGCAAATTCCTCAAGATCATGCGCGCGGTAACTGTACGCAACAATGATGCCTTCGCCGCGCTGGAGCCCTATAACGGCCGTGCACTCGATCTTGAGATCGACTTCGACTCCAAGGTCATTGGCCGCCAGCGCATGATTTTCGACTGGACGCCGCGCCGCTATTACGAGGATGTTTCCCGTGCGCGCACCTTCGGGTTTGTTCGCGACGCAAAGATCCTGCGCCAAGCCGGTTATGCTCTTGGCTCAAGCCTCGACAATTCCATTACCGTTGACAATGACCGGATCCTCAACCCGCAAGGGCTGCGCTACGAAGACGAGTTCGTGCGCCACAAGCTGCTGGATGCTGTAGGAGACCTCGCGCTCGGCGGCCTGCCAATTTGGGGCCGGTTCCGCTCATACAAGGGCGGACATGCGCTTAACGCACATGTTTTGTCCGGTCTCTTTTCGAGCGAAGCCAACTATGAAATAGTCAGTGCCGAAAACCTGCCACTGGAATTCGATGCCTTTGAAGACCAGCCGGCCGGATTGGCAGTCAATCATTACCTGCGGTCGGTTCGCTAGCCTTTTCGGCTGCCGAACCGCGCCACAGTTTTGATCCAATTGCTGACTAACTCGCCGCAAAGATAAAGCTTATAAGAACGGGGCACTTCGTGACAGTTGACGTTATTGGTGGTTTCACCAGCCGGGCAGGTCGTATTCTGTCGGTTGCCCTGCTCACGGCAATGCTGGCCGGCTGCTCCGGCATGAATCTGTTTGGTCCGCCCAAGATCAAGGAAGCTCCAGTCATCCCCGCTCAGGCACTTTACCAGAAGGCCTTGGACGACATGGATCGCCAGTATTTCGCAACAGCCATCAAGGGCCTCGAGCAGCTTGATCGCCAGCACCCGCGCGATCCGCTCGTAGAAAAATCCAAGCTGATGCAGGTTTATGCCAACTACCGTGGCGGCGAGCTCGAGGAGGCTATCCTTGCGGCTGACCGGTTCCTGGCGATCTACCCCAATGGCAAGGACGTTCCCTATGTCCTTTACCTCAAGGGCAATGCCTATTTCGCGCAGATCAAGGACATTACCCGCGACCAGCAGCTCTCGCGCGATGCGATCGATACTTATAATCTGCTAATCAGCAATTATCCTGACTCCGAGTACGCCAAGGACGCCAAGGAAAAGCTTCTGGTTGCCTATGATCAGCTGGCCGGCAAGGAAATGTCGGTTGGCCGTTATTATCTTGGCAATGGGCAATATACCGCCGCCATCAACCGCTTCCGCACGGTAGTAGAAACCTGGCAAACTTCGACCCACATCGAAGAGGCACTTTATCGCCTCACCGAAGCGTATCTCTCCCTCGGCCTTACTAACGAGGCGACCACGGCCGCGGCCGTGTTGGGCCACAACTATCCGTCCAGTACCTGGTACCAGCAGGCCTTTGCATTACTGGGCAAGCAGGGACTTGCACCGGCTGTGAATAGTGGCAGCTGGATGGCGGGGCTTCGCAACTAAACGTTTGCGAAGGGGAGTTGCTAGTTTGTTCCGGGGCGCTACAATGCGTCCCGGTTTGTTTTGCCTAGCCTGTATCCAACCCGAAGCTCTTGCTGTGCGCAGAAGGGTTCGTCGCTCTCGCGGCAAGTCCGGCAGGATGGTACAACAAGACCAACAGAAGAACGGCTGGTTCACCAGCACTATGGCAGTTCGGGAAGAGTTTCGCGCATGCTGAACGCGCTTTCGGTTCGCAATATCGTTCTGATCGACCAACTCGATCTGGCGCTCGACGGCGGCATGACCGTACTGACCGGCGAGACGGGCGCTGGCAAGTCTATCCTCCTTGATGCTTTGACCTTGGCTTTGGGTGGGCGCGGAGATGCGTCTCTTGTCCGCAGCGGGCACGAGAGCGGGCAGGTCGTGGCAGTGCTGCAGTTGGCACCAGATCATCCAGCCCGTGCCGCGCTGCGCGACAATGCCATTCCGGACGACGAGGACGTTATTCTGCGCCGTGTGCAGTTTGCCGACGGGCGCACCCGAGCCTTCATCAATGATCAGCCCGTGTCCGCTGCCTTGCTGCAAAAGGTCGGCGCGCAAATTGTGGAAATCCACGGCCAGCATGATGATCGGGCCCTGGTCGATGTCGCAACCCACCGTGCCGCGCTTGATGCGTTTGGTGAGCTCGACCTTGTCGCCGCCAAGGTGCGCGACGCTTGGCAAGATCTGTCCGACACGCAAGAGGCCGTTGCGGCTCAGAAAGCTTTAGTGGCTGAGGCGCTAGCCGCAGAGGATTATGCCCGCCACACGGTGGACGAACTCAGCAAGCTCAAGCCGCAGGAAGGCGAGGAAGAAGAACTTGCCGAGCGGCGCCAGCACTTGCAGCAAGCCGAGCGCGCGGCCTCCGATGTCGTCGAAATCGACGACATGCTCAATGGTCCTTCTGCCCCAGGTCCGGCGCTCGCCGGATTGATGCGGCGCCTGATGCGCAAGATCGATGGCGGGGCAACGCTGTTCCAGCCGCTGGTTGATACGCTCGACGGCTCGCTTGCCGCATTGGACCGCACCACCGACGCGCTTGAAGAGCTCAAGCGCGAAATGGCCTATGATCCCAACGAACTTGAAGCCGTCGAAGAGCGCCTCTTCGCCCTGCGTGCCGCGGCTCGAAAGCACCAGACGACCTGTGACGGCTTGAGTGAAGTGCTCGCCAAATACTCGGCTGATCTCGACACACTCCAGAGCGGGGAAACCAAGCTTGTGGCGCTTGAGGCAGCCGAGGCCAAAGCCATGGAGGCTTACCGCAAGCTCGCCGAAACGCTGAGCAAGGGCCGTGCGAAATCGGCCGCCGCCTTGGGCAAAGCGGTGGGTTCGGAACTCCCCGATCTTAAGCTCGGCGCTGCCAAGTTTATCGTCGATCACCAGGTCGACACCAATCGCGTTGCACCATCGGGGTTCGATCAGATCGCCTTTCATGTCCAGACCAATCCGGGTACATCGGCCGGTCCCTTGCTCAAGGTGGCATCGGGTGGTGAGCTCAGCCGCTTCCTCCTTGCACTCAAGGTGGTTTTGGCCGACCGCGGTTCGGCGCCGGTTTTGATCTTTGACGAAATCGACACGGGCGTCGGCGGGGCGGTGGCCGACGCCATTGGCCGTCGCCTTGCCCGGCTCGCAGGCAAGGTTCAGGTGCTGGCCGTAACCCACGCGCCGCAGGTTGCTGCCCGGGCGCAGCGCCATCTGCTGATCGAAAAGCAGGCGGTCAAGGAAGGCGCCTTCATGCGCACGCATGTAAAGCCGCTCGACAGCGATGCGCGGCAGGAAGAAGTTGCGCGCATGCTGGCCGGCGCTCAGGTGACGGATGAGGCGAGGGCTGCAGCCAGCAAATTGTTGAGCGAGGTGGGTTGAGTAACCCCCACCTAACCTCCCCCTGGTAGGGGGAGGGACGATCTTGCGGACTTTGCGAGATTAAGCCCGACGCTTTCTGTTCCTCCCCCTATCAGGGGGAGGTTAGGTGGGGTAGGGGCAGTATATGGCGTAAGGGAGTGCGTTAGTGACCGACTTATCCACCAAAGCCGTCGACGACCTCACACCCGATGAAGCTGAAGCCGAACTGGCACGGCTGGCAGAGGCCATTGCTGCTGCCGATATTGCTTATCACCAGAAGGATGCGCCCGACATTTCGGATGCGGAATATGACGCCATGCGTCGCCGCAATGACGCGATCGAGGAAGCCTTCCCCCATCTGATCCGGCCCGACAGCCCTGGAAACGCCGTGGGTGCTCCGCCTGCGGAAGGCTTTGCCAAGGTGCGCCATCAGGTGCCCATGCTGAGCCTTGCCAAGGCCTATACCGATCAGGACGTGGTGGATTTCATTGAACGTGGTCGCCGCTTTTTCGAGCGCGACAAGGATTTGGAGCTCGCCTTTACCGCTGAGCCCAAGATCGACGGGCTTTCGGCGTCGCTGCGCTATGAGAACGGTGTTTTCGTTCAGGGTGCAACCCGCGGCGATGGCGCTGTTGGGGAGGATATCACCGCCAATCTGCGTACAATCAAAGACATTCCCCAAAAGCTCAAAGGCTCAGGCTGGCCGCAAAGCATCGAGATCCGGGGCGAAGTCTATATGACCTATGCTGAATTTCAGGCGCTTAAGGCCCGTTCTGCCGCAGCAGGTGGACAGGACTACGTGAATCCGCGGAATACGGCGGCCGGTTCTCTTCGGCAGAAGGATCCATCCATCACAGCCAGCCGAAACTTGCGCTTTTTTGCCTATGCCTGGGGCGCGACCACAGAGGATCCGGCGCCCACCCAGTTCGAAGCAGTACACAAGTTTGCCGAGTGGGGTTTCCCCGTCAATCCGCTCATGGTGCGGGCGAAGACCGTGGACGAGCTGGTCGGGCACTATCGCAAGATCGAGGAACAGCGCTCCTCCCTCGGCTATGACATCGACGGCGTCGTTTACAAGGTCGACCAACTCGAACTGCAGCGTCGCTGGGGCTTTGTGACGGGTGAACCGCGCTGGGCCATCGCCCACAAATTCCCGGCCGAGCAGGCAACAACCGTGGTGCGCCGCATCGATATCCAGGTTGGCCGCACCGGCACGCTCGCACCGATTTCCCGGCTCGAGCCGGTGACTGTGGGCGGGGTCGTTGTGGAAAACGCCACGCTGCACAACGAAGACTACATTGCCGGGATCGACAGCAATGGCCAGCCCATTCGTGGCGACGTGCCGATCGATATTCGCGTTGGAGACACAGTGGTGATCCAGCGGGCAGGGGACGTTATTCCCCAGATCGTCCGCGTCGTGCTCGAAAAGCGTCCGGCCGATGCGGTGCCCTACGAGTTTCCTCATACCTGCCCGGTGTGCGGCTCTCCGGCCACGCGCGATCTCAACGAGAAAACCGGCAAGGAAGATTCCCGCCGCCGCTGTACGGGTGAATTGATTTGCCCGGCGCAAGCTATTGAGCGCTTGCGGCATTTCGTATCTCGCGGGGCCATGGATATCGAAGGGCTCGGTGCCGAGAACATTGATTTGTTCTTCAATGCCGGCTTGGTGAAGACCGCGGCTGACATCTTCACCCTGCGTGATCGCCGCCCCGAGGTGCAGAAGGCCTTGGCCGAGCGCCGTGAGCAGCAGGCGCGCCAGCGCGAGGCCGCTTCCGGCAAGACACGCAAGAACGTGCGCAGTGTCGAAGACCGCAATTATGAAGGGCTCGACAAGCTCTTTGCGGCCATTGATGCCCGGCGGGAGCCTGAACTGGACCGCTTTATCTTTGCCTTGGGCATTCGGCACATCGGCGAGACCACCGCTGCGCTCCTCGCTCGGACGTTTTCGACTGTCGAGGAACTGATCCGCGTCGGCAAGGAAACGGCGGCTGCGGCTGATCCGCGTGCCGTGTTTCCATCGATAGACGGTATTGGCGGTACGGTGATCGAGGCGCTGGTCGATTTCTTCGGCAATGAACGCAATGACGATGCGTTGGATGCCCTGCTCGCCCAGGTTCATCCCAAGCCCTATGTTGTTGCGATCGCAGCAGACAGCGTTGTGGCAGGCAAGACTATTGTGTTCACCGGCTCGCTTGAACGCATGTCGCGCTCGGAAGCCAAGGCTATGGCCGAGCGGCTTGGCGCCAAAGTCGCGGGTTCGGTTTCGGCGAAGACCGATATCCTTGTGGCCGGACCTGGGGCGGGGTCCAAGCTCAAGAATGCGGAAGCGCTTGGCGTCGAGGTCATCAGCGAAGACGAGTGGTTCGCGCGCGTCGGGCAGTAGAGCTCGGCCGTGTAATCCTCGGGGAGGGGAACGCACATGAAACTCTTGGCGACTGCGGCGGCAATGGCCGGCGTCCTGTTTCCGGCGATTGCCCATGGCGGCGAAGCGGGAGACCTGCTGGCAGAGCACCTCTATGCCGGAACGGCCGCACAGGGTCTTGCGGCTGCCACGGAGGCTTGCTCGGCAAGGGATGCAGAAGCTTGCTTTGCCCGCGGCATCACACAACTGGTGATGGCTTACGAAGGACTGGCACAGGACCTTTACCGCTACGGCGCCACAACGCCGGGTACAACGCCGGCGGCTCTGCTATTCGGCATAGCGGAAGGCTTTGAAACGGCGCCGGCCAATCCTGATCCGGAGCTCCTGAACTATCAGGCTTTACGGACTGTGTTGTCGGATTTCGTGGGCGATGTCGACCAGGCCCGGCTCAGCTTCGAGCGTGCCGATGGTGACTATGTGGTTGCGATCGATCCCATGCGGGTCCGGTTGGACCTTGATGGTGACGGCACTGTCGGAGAAGGCGAAAGCTTGGGCGCTTTGCTCGGTGGACTGGGAGAATTTGCCGACATACCTGCGCCCGATGCGCCGCCGCCTGGCCACAAGAGTAAGACAAAGGGGGGTGAGCCAGCGGCAGAGGATTGGACGATTGGCTTTGACCGGGCCGATGCCATCTGGTTTGCCGGTTATATGCAGGTCACCGCAGCGCCTGTCGATCTCCTGCTGGCGCATGATTTCTCAGGCTTTTTCGACGCTTTTCTTCATCGCGTCTTCCCCAAGGCAGGCTTGCCGATGGAGGGGTACTCGCGCGGCGGCATGCTCTTCATGGATCCGCAGAGCGATACTGCGATTGCTGACTTTGTTGCGGCCGTTCATACGCTCGATTTTCCGGTTATCGATGCGCCGCGGCTTGCAGGTGTTCTGGAGCGGCTCAAGCAGGTGACGGCGTTGTCGCGGCGCAATTGGGAACTGATCCTAGCGGAGACGGATGACAATCGAGAACTCGTGCCATCGCCGCGGCAGACCTCGCTTTCGCCTGACATGCCCGTGACCCAGGAGATCGTTGATGCCTGGCTGGCTACGCTCGATACGGTTGACCTGGTGCTCGATGGCGAGTTGCTTGTGCCGCATTGGCGGTTCAAACAAGGGTTTGATCTGAAACGGTATTTTGAGACGGCTAACGAGACCGATGTGGTCATGATCGTGACCGGTTCAGGTGCTTTGCCATACCTTCGGGACGGGCCTATTGCCGATGCGCAGGCCTTTGCCGAGGCTAATCGGGTGCTGGGCGCGGACTGGCTCGGCTATGCTTTCTGGTTCAACTGAGGAGGTGATTATGCGCCTTGTTGCCCTTGCTGCCGGCTTGTTTTTGTCCCTCACGGTAATGGCGTCGGCGCAGCCTTTCGAGACGCCCGAAGCGCTGCTCGAGGCCTTTTATGAACCATATATGAACGACGAATTCCCCGAGGATGACTCGTATTTCCGCTCGGAGGCGCTGCAGGCGCTTTACGATCGGGACGCGGAGATCACGCCCGAGGGTGAAATGGGGGCCCTGGGGTTCGATCCTTACGTTGATGGGCAGGATTTCGAGCTGACCGAGTTTGCGATTGGTGAGCCGGTGATCGATGGCGATACTGCGGTGGTCGACGTCACCTTCGAGAACTTTGGCGAGCCGCGAAGTCTCACTTATGAGCTGGTCAACGAGGACGGGTGGAAGATCGACGATGTTGTTTCTTCCAACCCCGAGAATGCGTATCGGCTGAGTGAGATTTGCGGAGGCGGCCGGGGAGTAGGGTGACGATCAGCAACCCCCACCTAACCTCCTCCTGGTAGGGGGAGGAACAGCTCAGTGGTGTGCTGAGATCGTGCCAACGTAAACACGGTTCGTTCCTGCGAGGGGATATCAGATACTCCCTTAAACCGCTTGCGTCGCTTCTTTCAGCCAGTCGCGCACCTCACCCGTCACAAGCGGGCCGATCTCGGTCCAGACGCGGTGGTGATAGGCGTTTAGCCATTCTCGTTCGGCTGATGTCAGTAGGTCGGCGGCAAAAAGGCGCTTGTCGATGGGTGCGAGGGTGAGGGTTTCGAACTCAAGGAAGCCTTCGAAGCGCTTGCTGTCGATGACGGTGATGAGGTTTTCGATGCGGATGCCGTATTCACCGGCCTTGTAGTAGCCGGGCTCGTTGGAGAGGACGTTGCCGACTTCGAAGGGCGTCGTGTAGCGCGAGGAAATGCCGATGGGGCCTTCGTGCACGCCGAGATAGGCGCCCACACCGTGGCCCGTGCCATGATTGTAGGTGATGCCATCCTGCCAGAGGAACTGGCGGGCGAGGATGTCGATCTGCGCGCCGCTGGTGCCTTTGGGAAAGCGCGCCATAGACACAGCAATCATGCCCTTGAGGACGCGGGTAAAGCGGTCGCGCTGCTCTGGTGTGGCTGGACCACTGGCCATGGTGCGCGTGATGTCGGTGGTTCCGGAGAGGTATTGCGCGCCGCTGTCGACCAGCATGATCTCGCCTGGCTGGAGTGTCCGGTTGGTGGTGTTGGTGACGCGGTAATGAACGATGGCGCCATTCGGCCCCGAGCCGGAGATGGTGTCGAAACTGGCATCGACACAGCTTTCCTCTTCGCGTCGGAAGCCTTCGAGTGCCGAAACAATGGCGATCTCGGTGAGGCCGCCCTTCGGCGCGTTCATGTCAAACCAGTGGAGGAACTTGGCCAGCGCAATGCCATCGAGCTTGTGGGCTTCCCGCATCCCGGCCAGCTCGGCCTCGTTCTTGCGCGACTTGGGCAGCAGAACTGGATCGCGCTTTTCGATCAGCTTGGCGCCGGCGGATTTGAGGCTCGTCGCAATGGCCTGCGGGGCCGTTGCCGGATCGATCAGCACAACACTGTCCGTCGCGCCGAGTTGGCGCAGGTCGCTGGTCAAGTCGGCTGTGCTGGCGAGGTTTGCTAAGCCATCTAAGCTTTTGCGGATATCATCGCTGATCTTGGCAGGAACAAGATAAAGCGTCGGCGTGCCTTCGCTTGGGACGATGGCGAAGCCCAGAACGAATGGTGTGTTGGGGACGTCGCGACCGCGCATGTTGAACAACCAGCAAATGGATTCGGGCAGGGTCAGCACCGCTGCGTCGGCACCGTCGGCTTGGAGTGCCTGCTGGATGTCGCCGATCTTGTCTTGCGCCGTCCGGCCGGAGCGGTTGTGACCGAGGAACTCGACCGGACTGACGGGCGCGCCGGGGCGGTCCGTCCAGATCTCATCAACCAGGTTGCGGCCAGGCACCAGCGTGGCATGGCCAGAAAGGAGCTCGGCAATCTCGCGTACCTCGCCTGGGGTATGGAGCCAGGGATCGTAGGCTATGGTGCCGCCTGGGGGGATCAGTTCCCTTGCTGCAGCACTGAGACCGCCGCGATCGGTTTGCACGACATCTACTAGGGTGGTGTCGGTCTGAGTCGGGGCCTGGAGGGTGTAGCGGCTGTCGACAAAGAGGGCAGCGCGCTGCAGGCCGATAAGCGCCAGGCCGGCGGAGCCAGTGAAGCCTGTCAGGTACGCAAGGCGGGCTTCGCTCGCCGGCACCGACTCGCCGCGATGCGCATCGGCACGAGGGATGAGAAAGCCGTCTACCCCTGCCGACTTCATGGCTTCGCGGAGCGCCGCAAGACGGGGTGCGACGCTCGCCTTGTCCGACTTTTCCTCGAAGCTTTGGAACATGGCAGGAGAAACGTTGGTATCGGTCATTGCTGGATGTTTTCTCTTGGTGGAGCGTGCAGCCGCATCATGGCTGGTGTGTCGGCCACGACATGGAATTCGTTGCGAGAAGGCTTACCTTAGTCGGGCAAACAAGGAGAGCGAAGATGGCCAAGGACAAGAATTTTGTGAGCCGCGCCTTTGACGCTGTTATCGCCGGACGCGAGCGCCAAGCGCAGCGGTATGTCGAGCGCTTCGAGCGGAACTATGCTCGCGTGAACGGCAAATTAACAAAGCAGTAATGGGACTTGCGAGTCTTGCAGAGCTGGCTTGCCTATTGAGGCTCTAATCAAAGGCGGGCTGACGGTTTATCTAGAGTGCGACGGGGGCAATTACCGTCTTTGACGTGCATGGAGACTATGATGACAGAGAGCAGACAAGATTTTCGCAAGGCGCTGGGGTCGGTTATCGACGTCCGCGGCCGCGAGTCGACTCGCCAGGTCAGCTATCGCATGCAGCATCAGCTGATCGGCGCATTCACCAAGCGCCCATGAGGCCGCTGCACTAAAAGCTGACGATCGAGATCTGAATCCCCGAAGCATGCTTCGGGGATTTTGCTTTTCTGGAGTGCCTTGCGAGACAGCAGGCGCGGATAACTCGCTGGAGGCTACTTCATCTCCAGCATCAGCGTGGTCCAGTCCTTGCGCTGCAGCTTTTGCGTCAGCGTCATGCCCTGGCGCTGGTAGGCGTTGATGACGCCACGGGCCTGATGCTGCAGAATACCGGAAAGGATGATGGTTGCGCCTTTCTGCGCCGCCCGTCCGACAGCAGGGGCCAGCGCCATCAAGGGACCCGCCAGGATATTGGCGACGATCAGGTCATAAGGCCCATTTTGCGCGATCACCGGGTGGGTTAGCCCGGTTGCCTCAAGCGGGATGATGAGCTTGCCGACGCCATTCTGCTCGGCATTTTCGCGCGTCGTGGTCACCGAGATTGGGTCGATATCGCTGGCGATGACCTGGGTGCGGGTGCGCTTGGCGAGAGCGATGGCGAGCACGCCGGTGCCCGTGCCCACATCCAGCATGCGGCGCGGCCTGGTGCGCTTGAGGAGGATGTTGATGGCTTCGAGGCAACCCGTGGTGGTTTCGTGATGGCCTGTGCCGAAAGCCTGCGCGGCATCGATTTTCATGGCCGTGAGGCCGGCAGGGACCGGTCCGGTTTCGTGGCTGCCATAAACATAGAAGCCGCCGGCTACGACCGGTGCCAGGCCTTCGAGGGACTTGGCGACCCAGTTGATCTCGGGGTCAAGTGGTGCCACCGAGAACGCGACGGCGCGACCCAAGATGTGGCTGGCGAGTTCACTGAAGGGTTCGACCGGGGCAGGGCTTTCGCACCCCGCCTCAAAGACCCAGAGGCCTGTGGCTTCATCTTCGTGGGCCGAAGCGGTCAGGGCCAGATCATCGCGCTCCATCACCGCATCGACCAAGGCATAGGCATCGTCCTTGCTGAGCGGTTCGGATGAGACTTGATCGACGGCCATGATGGGTTCCTTTGTGGTCGCGCCTCCTTGCGCCAAGGTTGCGGTGGCGTCAATGCGTGTTCCCGTGTTCTCGGGACTGTTCAGAATAGAACTTCCAAACCGCGGACGATTGTGTTTGTTCTTCCCTCCCCCTTGAGGGGAGGGATCGAGGGAGGGGGTCGTTTGGGCGACCACGAAGGGACCCCCTCCCCAACCCTCCCCTCAAGGGGGAGGGGGCGAGAGAGCCGGCGCCTCCACTCGAAGCTATTTGGGTGAATCTGTGTTGAACACTCCCGTGCTAGCGGGAGGAATGGGGTCGGGAAACCTCATGGTGAGCTTGTCGAACCAGGAGTGAGCGAGTGGAGGCGGGAGTGGCACGGCCGCATGGTTCGACAGGCTCACCATGAGGTCTACTGTGGCTGAGGCGTGGAGGTTAGAGCCGGACGGCGGTTCCGGTGATGGAGACCATCAGCATGGAGCCGTTCTGACCGACCACTTCATAGTCTAGGTCCACAGCGACGACGGCATCTGCTCCCATGCGCTCGGCTTCATAGGCCAGTTCTTCATAAGCTTGCCGGCGGGCGTCGCGCAGAGCGCCTTCGTAGGCGCCGGCCCGGCCGCCGACGATGTCGCGAATGCCGGCGAAAAGGTCCTTGAAGATGTTGGCACCCACGATCACCTCGCCGGTGACGAGACCGAGATATTCGCGGATAGGGCGGCCTTCGAGGGTAGGGGTGGTTGAGATGATCATGAGGTGCGTTCTCCTGCTAAAAGCCAGATGGTGAGCGAGCGGGATCAGTCACCTTTATTCTCCGCCCGTCACCCTCGGGCTCGACCCGAGGGTTCTTTAATTGCGGCACAGGTTTTCAGTACAGACCCCTCGGGTCAAGCCCGAGGGTGACGATCGCAGGAGTGGCGGCCTTCACAGGACGGCCTCGGGTCAAGCCTTGGGGTGACGGTCGGAGGGGTCGCGGACTTTGGTGAAACGGACCCTGGGGTTTGGGGTGACGATCGCGCGAGAGTGGTGCGGCAGGTGAAACGATCCTCCGGAAGCACTCAGCCTTTGGTGATGAAGCTCTCCAACACCTTCTTGCGGCCGGCTTTTTCGAAATCGATGGTGAGCTTGTTGCCCTCGATCTCGGCGATGTCGCCATAGCCGAACTTGAGATGAAACACGCGGTCGCCCTTGCCGTAGTGCGAGCGGTCGCTGCCCAGATCCACCGAGCGGGCAACCAGTTCACCTTCGATGGTGAGCGGACCACCGCCCTTACGTGTGGATTGCTGAGCCCGTGCGCGCTGCCAGCCCGGCGTCTGATAAACGCTTTCGAATGGATCGGCCTTGTTGAAGCGCGAGGCGGCGCCGCCGCCATAGCCGTAGCCGCCATAGGAGGAGCCAGTATCCTTCACCTCGACGGCATCGGCGGGCAGTTCATCGAGAAAGCGCGAGGGAATGGCGGATTGCCAGAGGCCATGAATGCGCCGGTTCTGGGCGGCCGAAATCCGCACCCGTTTGCGGCCGCGCGTAATGCCGACATAGGCCAGGCGCCGTTCTTCCTCGAGCCCAGCGCGGCCGCTTTCGTCCATGGAGCGTTGACTGGGGAAGGTGCCTTCCTCCCAGCCGGGCAGAAAGACCGTGTCGAACTCCAGCCCCTTGGCGGCATGCAGGGTCATGATGGTCACCGCATCGCTGGCTTCGCCGCTGTCGCGGTCCATGACCAGGGCAATATGTTCGAGAAAGCCGCCCAGCGTATCGAACTCTTCCATGGAACGGCTCAGTTCCTTGAGGTTTTCCTTGCGGCCTTCCGACTCTGCCGATTTGTCGGCGCTGAGCATATCGGTATAGCCGCTCTCTTCCAGGATGTGCTCGACCAGTTCGAACGGCTTCAAAGTTTCCGCGCGCATGGCCCAGTCGTCGAATTGCGCGACCAGCCCGCGCAAGGTCGTGCGCTGCTTGGGCTTGAGTTCCTCCGTCTCCACGAGCATGCGAATGGCCGACAGCATGGGCACATTGGCCGCGCGTGCTGCGCTGTGGAGCAGTTGGACGGTGGAGTCACCGATGCCGCGCTTGGGCGTGTTGATGATACGGCCCAGGGCGAGATCATCGGCGGGCTGGGCGACAAGGCGCAGATAGGCAATGGCGTCGCGGATTTCCTTGCGCTCGTAGAAGCGGGGGCCGCCAATGACTCGGTAGTTGAGACCCAGAGTAATGAAGCGCTCTTCGAACTCGCGCATCTGGAACGAGGCTCGGACCAGAATGGCCATGGAATTGAGGTTTTCGCCCCCGCGCTGGAACTGCTCGATCTCCTCACCGACCGTGCGGGCTTCTTCTTCGGAGTCCCAGACCTGGGTGACCGACACCGGCTCGCCCCGATCGCCCACATCGGTCTGCAGCGTCTTGCCGAGGCGGCTTTCGTTGAAGGCAATCAGGTTCGAGGCGGCCTTGAGGATGTTGGAGGTCGAGCGATAGTTTCGCTCAAGCTTGATCACCTTGGCGCCCGGGAAGTCCTTTTCGAAGCGCAGGATGTTGTCGACCTCGGCGCCACGCCAGCCATAGATGGACTGGTCGTCGTCGCCGACAACGCAGATATTGGCTTCGCTCGCCGGTTTTCCCTGGGCGAGCAGGCGCAGCCAGAGGTATTGGGCGACGTTGCTGTCCTGGTATTCGTCCACCAACATGTAGCGGAACTTGCGGTGATATTCGGCCAGAACGTCCGGATGTTCCTTGAACAGGCGGATGCATTCGAGCAGCAGATCGCCAAAGTCAGCAGCATTGAGGGATTTGAGGCGGGCTTGGTAATCGGCATAAAGCTTAGCGCCGCGTCCATTCGCATAGCTGCCACTATCGGCCGGGGAAACGTCCTTGGGCAGCAGGCCCTTGTTCTTCCAGCCATCCAGCATGGAGGCGAAGAGCTTGGCCGGCCAGCGTTTCTCGTCGATGTTGTCGGCTTCCAGCAACTGCTTGATGAGCCGGATCTGATCGTCCGTATCGAGGATGGTGAAGGAAGGCGTGAGGCCCACCAGACCGGCGTGGGTGCGCAGGATGCGGGCGCCGATGGAGTGGAACGTGCCCATCCAGGGCATGGCTTCTAGGCGCGGCACGAGCCTTTCGATGCGCTCCTTCATTTCGCGGGCGGCCTTGTTGGTGAAGGTCACGGCAAGGATCTGCGAGGGCCAGGCGCGGTTGGTATTGATGATGTGAGCGATGCGGGTGGTTAGCACGCGGGTCTTGCCCGTGCCGGCACCGGCCAGGACGAGCAGGGGGCCCTCAATCGACTCGACGGCGTCGCGCTGCTCGGGGTTGAGGCCGCTCAGATAATCGGGCGCCTCCCTCCGGCGGAGCTGGCTGGTGATCGGCCCGGCCGAGGGGCGCTCGAAATCTTGGTATTCACCGGGCATTGATGACCTTTCCATCGCTGCAAGCCTTTTGCGGCAGGACAGCGCGGGCATGGAGAATCTTGGTTTGTTCTGGTCGGTAATATAAGGTCCAGAGCCGCCGCTGTATAGAACGGCTCCGTGTGGCAGGTGCGTCACATGGCTGTCATCTGCGGACCCTAAGCGGAGCCATCCATCTCGGGGGCTCCATCATGACATACAAGACTTTGGGCGCGCTGACGGCTGCGCTTCTGGCGACCACGGCGAGTGTTTCGGCTGCGGAAGTGTTCAACCGCATTGCGAGCTTTCCGGTCGAGCTGAACAATGCGGAAGCTGAAACCTCCTCGTCCGAAATCATCACCGCAACCGAAGACGGCATGATGCTGATCTATTCGGACAGCCCGGCCGGCGGCATTGGGTTCGTCGATATTGCTGACGCCAAGGCGCCTAAGGAAGCGGGCTTCTTTGCCATGGATGGCGAGCCGACTTCGGTGACAGTCATCGGCGAAAAGGCCTATGTTGCGGTCAATACCTCCGAGAGCTTCACCGAGCCTTCGGGCAAGCTGGTGGTGGTCGATATTGCCGGCAAGTCTATCGAGGGTGAGTTCGATCTGGGCGGCCAGCCCGACTCGATTGCGCACAACAAGGACAAGACCATCCTCGCCATCGCGATCGAGAACGAGCGCGACGAGGACGTGAACGACGGTGCGATCCCGCAGGCGCCCTCGGGCTTCCTGTCGATCGTGACGCTAGAAAATGGCGCGGTGACAGAAGCTGGCATCAAGCGGGTTGAGCTGACCGGGCTTGCGGTTGTCGCAGCCGACGATGCTGAGGCCGAGTTCGTCGCGTTCAATGATGCTGATGAAGTCGCGGTGACGCTGCAGGAAAACAACTACGTCGCCATCGTGGACGCCAAGACTGCGACGGTGACGGGTGGGTTCTCGGCTGGTGCGACCGATGTGGAAGGTGTTGATACCTCGGACAACGGCCATATTGATTTTTCCGGCACCAATGATGAAGTGCCGCGTGAACCCGATGCCGTTAAGTGGCTGGACAATGATCGTCTCGTGGTTGCCAATGAAGGGGACCTCGATGGCGGTTCGCGCGGGTTCACGATCTTTGGTCGCGACGGTTCCGTGCTGTTCGATTCGGGCAATGCGCTCGATGTGAACGCAGCCGAAATGGGCCACTATCCCGATGGCCGTGATGAAAAGGGCGTCGAGCCCGAAGGGCTGGAAGTCGCAACCTTTGGCGAGCAGCAGTATATCTTCATCGCCGAAGAGCGCTCGTCCTTGATCGCTGTCTACAAGGACACGGGCGCCGAGCCAGAGTTCGTGCAGGCCCTGCCATCCGGCATTTCGCCGGAAGGCCTTGTTGCCATTCCCCAGCGTAATCTGCTGGCGACCGCCAACGAAGTTGATCTGCGCGAAGATGGCGGCGTTGGTTCGCATGTCATGGTGTATGAGCTGGCCGAAGGCGAAGCGGCTTATCCGCAGATCGTTTCCGATCGTGACGCTGAGGGGCATCCGATTGGCTGGGCCGCCATCTCCGGCGCTGTTGCCGACGCCGAGAAGCCCGGCACGCTTTATGCCGTGAGCGACAGCGTGCTGTATTCCGCACCAGCGATCTACACGATCGACGCGACGGCCACGCCGGCTCGGATCACGGCCAAGACCCTGATCACCCGCAATGGCGACCGGGCGCAGAAGCTGGACCTTGAAGGCATCACGCGCGATGGCGAAGGCGGGTTCTGGCTCGCTTCGGAGGGCGATACGGCTGCGCTGACGCCGCATGCCCTGATCCATGTCAACGCCGAAGGCGAGATCGAAGACGAGATCGCCTTCCCGGCAGAACTGCTTGCCGGTGAAATCCGCTCCGGTTCGGAAGGCATTGCCGCGGTGGGCGAGGGGGACGACATGGTTCTCTGGGTTGCCATCCAGCGCGAGTGGAAGGACGACGAGAACGGCTTCATCAAGCTCGTCTCCTACAAGCCATCGACCGAAGAGTGGGGCGCCGTTCGTTATCCGCTCGAAGCCGCACCGGAAGGCGGCTGGGTCGGGTTGAGCGAGATCACCGTGCATGGCGACTTCGCCTATATCGTCGAGCGCGACAACCAGATCGGCGCCAAGGCGGCTCTCAAGGCCATCTACCGCGTGCCAGTCAGCGAGCTTGTGCCGGCCGAGCTCGGCGGCGACCTGCCGCTGGTGAGCAAGGAGCTGGTGCGGGACCTCGTGCCCGACCTGAAGTCGCTCAACGGCTATGTGGTCGACAAGGTGGAAAGCTTTGCCATCGACTCGGAAGGCATCGGCTTTGTCATCACCGACAATGACGGCGTGGATGACTCTTCGGGCGAAACCTACTTCTGGAGTGTCGGCAAGCTCTAAGCTGGTAGACGAGCAGCCATTCGATGGCCGGGTCCCGCAAGGACTCGGCCATTTTGCTTTACGCAACGAGTCAACTATGATCGTCAAACCCTTTGGGGGCCAAGCTCTTGGTGTGTATTGGTGTTCCAGTGGACTTGCGCGGGGCCGCGGCTAGCTTAAACTCCGCGCGACTAATTGTGGTGGCCGCGCACAAGTGCTCAACCGGATCTATATTGCTATCGGGCTGCTGGCGATCATCGTGCTCGCCGGCGCCTTTGTTGCGCCGCGTTTTATCCAATGGGGCGACTACCGCGCCCGCATGGAGGAGCTGGCCAGCAATGTGCTGGGAACACCGGTGACCATCCGGGGCGAGATCGACTTTGCCCTTCTGCCCAGGCCGCGCCTTACTCTTGCCGATGTCCTTGTAGGATCGCCCGAGGAGCCAGCTGCGACGGTGGACCGGGTGGAAGCCGAATTTTCGCTGCTGGAGTTCTTGCGCGACAACTACAATGTCACCAGCCTGGTGCTAGTCGCTCCGGTAGTCGACTTTTCCATCGATGAGAGCGGCTTTTTCGGCAGTGGGGTGACACTGGCGCCGCAGGGCAACCCTATTGCCCTGACTGGTGCAACGATTGAGAGCGCAACATTTCGCCTCATGGACCGGCGTTCCGGCGAGAACTTCGTGGTCGATGATGTGGATGGCGAGCTCAAAATTGCGAGCTTTGCGGGACCGTTCCAATTCCAGGGGTCGGCAGTTTACCGGGACGGGCGCTACGGACTGCGGTTCAACTCTTCTGCCGTTGATAGCGCAGGCAATACCCAGGCAACTGGCGCCATTTCGGGCGACAACTTCGTGCTCAGCGCCGAAGGCGTGCTGACGCCGGGTATGGCACCGCGATTCGACGGCACCCTGGCATATCGGCAAACGCCTCCGCCAGCTGAAGCGGCAGATGACATTCGTGGCGATCTGGTGCTGGAAAGCCCGGTGACCGGTTCGACCGATCGCATCGTCTTGTCCGGCTACACGCTGCAGCCGGATGAGAATCGCGCGGGCACCCGCTTGACCGGGGCTGCCAGCATACAGCTCGGCCGCCGGCGTGCCTTCGATGCGGTGATCTCGGGTGGGGTGTTCAGCCTGCCGCCGCGTGATGCCAATGAGGACGCTGCACGCCAGCCGTACGAATTGGTGCGTCTGCTGGGTGAACTGCCGGCGCCGCTCGTGCCCCCCATGCAGGGACGGGTGGGTATCGATCTTGCAGAGATCGCCTTGCGCGGCTTTGCCTTGAGAGATGTGCGGGTCGATGCCAGCACTGACGGTACCAACTGGCAGGTGGAACAGTTCATCGCGCAGTTGCCGGGCGAGACCGAGGTGCGGGCCTCGGGCCAATTGGCCAATGACAACGGTGCGGCTGCGTTCAATGGCGAGGTGTCGTTGGACAGCGCCCGCCTTGATGCGCTGGCCCAGCTCTGGCGCAAGCCGGATGAGGTCAATGTCTTGTTCAATCAGCCGGGGCGGCTCGAGGGCGAGGTGCTGCTCGGCAGCGACGCGGTGGGGATCAACAATGGCGTGCTGACGCTCGCTGGCGCGACCCACGCGATTGAGCTCCGCCTGGGCTATGGGGATGAACCGCGGCTTGATCTGGTGGGGCGATTCGATGTGCTGGGCGCAAGCGAGAGCGCGATGCTGGCGGCTTTGTTGCCCGACATCGCGGCAGAACCCGGCTTTGGCAACAGTTTCCCCGATGGCAGTTTTTCGCTTGAAGGCAAGGGTGCTCAACTGTTCGGACTGGACGGCACCGAACTCAGTGCCGAGGGACATTGGAGCCCAGGTGTGGTCACGCTTGATCGGTTCCAGGCAGCGGATTTGGGCGGCGCCACAGTGGATGCGGCGCTGACGCTCGGCGGCACGGTTCAGGCACCTGTTCTGTCAGGATCGGGTCGCCTCGCCATTGCCGAAAGCTCAGCACCTGCGCTTGCCGCAATCTTTGACCTCGCCAGCGTACCCGATGGGTGGCGCGAGGCTCTAAGCCGCTCAATCCCTGCGGATGTGCTGATTGACCTGACCGCGCCGGACGAGAGCGGCGCCCAGGTCGTGACCTTGGGCGGAGCGGCCGGGGCAGGCGAGTTGAACCTGCGGGCAGAAATGGCGAGTGGCGTATCTGCCTTTGCGACGGGTCAATTGCGGCTCACCGCATCGCTGGACTCCAACGATCCTGCCGCCTTGTCTGGCCAACTGGGCTTGGGCGGAGACCCTTTGTTTGGCGGAGAGGGCACTTTGATCAGCGTCGGCCTGCAAGGTGTTCCGGCAGAAGGGCTGCGCGGATCGATCAATGCCAGTTCGGGCGATGAGAGCGTCGGCTTTTTCGGCGATCTGGTGCAAGCAGCAGATGGCGAAATCCAGGGCACAGGCAGGCTGGACATCAATGTCCTCAATGCCGGGCCGCTTGGGCAACTTGTCGGCGTGCAAGACTTCAACTTGCCGGAGGCGCAGGCCAGCGGTGCCTTTCACTTCGAGGGCAACCGGCTGGCGCGGCTAACGGCAATTGCGGGGCAGTCTGGGACGAGCGAGTTTTCCGGCGAAGTTGCCATGTCCCGTACCGGGTCCAGCGCCGCTATCACGGGGGCAATCGCGGCAGAAAGCATCTCCGTTGAGGGGCTCGCAGCCACATTGTTTGGTCCTGCGGCTCTCCTTCCGGGAAACAATCTTTGGTCCGATGGACCCATCACCATTGGCGAGGCAGCCCGAACGACCCGTGGCACGATCAGCGTGACGGCCAGCGAGGTCACCGGCGGTGGCGAGCCATTGCTGGGCACATCGGGCTTCGAGCTGAGCTGGGATGAAACAAGGCTGCGCCTCGGACGGTTTGTTGGGGAGATGGGCGGGGGATCGGCCACGCTCGACGTCACCGTTTGTTGTGCCGGTCCCTTAGCACAAAAGACCGTAGACGGCCGGATCGCGCTTGCCGATGTGGCGCTGGACGCCGTGACGCCTTCGGGCACGGGCGGATCAGTTCAGGGCACGCTCAGCTCGGGCGTCCAGTTCGAGGCCACTGGCGCGAGCCTTGCTGAAGCCGTCGGCGTGCTTGCAGGCGAGGGGAGCTTCACCGTCTCGGGCATTGCCATTGATGGCCTTGCCCCATCGGTGTTCCCGACCATTGCGGGGCTCGAGGATGTGCTGAATACCGAAGCCGACGCGCTGGATGCGCTGATCAGCCTGGCGCTGGGGCAAGGGAGGTTCACGGCGCCGTCGGCTGCCGGCGCATTCACCATTGCCGGCGGCGTTGCCCGGCTGACAAACCTGATCATCGAAGGTGAAGGAGCGCGGCTGGCGGGCGATCTCAACCTGGCATTGCCCGATCTCGGGCTGGATGGCGCTTTCGTGCTGACCCCCTTGGGCTTTGATGATCCCAATGGCCTTATCAGCAACGACACGGCCCGGATCGTTGCGCGGCTCGCCGGCGATCTGCTTGCCCCGGCCGTGACGCTGGACCTGGAAGAGATCGTGGCGGCCATCCAGGTGCGCGCCAATGAGCTCGAAGTGGATCGGCTCGAGGCGTTGCGGATCGAAGATGCCGAACGGCAGCGGGCCGCGGCGGAAGAGCGCAACCGACTGATCGAAGAGCAGCGCCAGCGTGCCGCAGCAGAAGCAGAGCGGCTGGCTGCAGAAGAAGCAGCACGGCAGGAGGCCGAGGCTGAGCGGCTGGAAGAGGAGCAGCGGGCACGCGAACTGCAGCAGCAACAACAGCAACCCGCACCAGCGCCAGCGCCGATAGCTCCTACTGGTCCGCTTGACCTGACGCTGCCGCCGCCCGTCAATCAACCGACAGAAAGCGGAGTCAATCAGCCGTTCTGATTGGCGCCCCGGTCTTGATACCAGGCCAAAACGGCAAGGCGGGCGGCCGATGACAGATTTGGCGTGGTGCGTTCTTCATCGATCCGGCGGATCAGGGCAGCCAAGGGCAATTGCGAGGCTGCCGCCATGGCTTCCAGGGCCGACCAGAATTCGGGTTCAAGCGCTATGGATGTCCTGTGGCCCGCAATCGACAGGGACCGCTTCTCCATGGGCGGTCAGTCAGGGCTTTTTGCGGAACGCGTCGAGGCTGACAACCTTTTCGCCGGGTTTCTCGTCTTCCGTGCCAGCGCTGGAGGCGGCGGCGAGGACGGCATTATCGGCGTCTGCTTCCACTGTTGAAGGTGAAGCGGCCGTGGCTGGATCGAACTGCAGGCCGAACTGCACCGATGGATCAAAGAAGCCTTTGACCGCCGAGAACGGGATCACCAGCGTTTCGGGAATGCCGTCAAAGGACAGGCCGACCTCGAAGGCGGTCTCGCTGACCTTGAGGTCCCAATACTGGTTCTGGATGACGATCGTCATTTCCTTGTCGTACTGGGCAAGCAATTTCTCGCTCAACCGCACGCCCGGGGCACGGGTTACAAAGGAAATAAAGAAGTGGTGCTCGCCGGGCAGGCCGGTCTTGGCAACCTCGGACAGCACCTTGCGCACGACGCCGCGCAGGGCTTCCTGAGCGAGAATGTCGTAGCGCATATGGTCTTCGGCCATGGTCACCGTCCGGTCAGAAATAAACGAATCCCGAATGGCCCATATCAGCCCTACGTTCCGCGAGAATTCAAGAACAAAGGGGCTGGAGCAAGCAAGATTGAAGAGAAGGTGCAGGCTTCTGTTGCCAGGTGCCTGCGGACCCCGCCTGTCAGCCGGCTAGGGCTGGAGGACTTAATTTCCCAATGCTAGCGCTGCTTAGGCAGCGAGAGCGACTGGAGCCTTATGGTTGTCATTTGCAACTATAAGTTTCGGACCGATAACGGCGGTACCTCACCGAGCAAAAGCACACCCTTTACGCCCTCGTCGATCCTGTTTCGCCCCCATGGGCTACCCGGCCAAGCCGGGGAGATGGTGGAGGCGCCGGGTACTGCCCCCGGGTCCGAAAGGTTTATTGCGATGACAGTTTATTGCCATAGCTCTTGCGAGCCCTCCCTATATAGGCGCGCTTGAGCTGAATTCAAATGGCCTTGTGCTCAAAAAGTGCTGGCCTGTGGAAGGCGGGCGGTGGCTCAGCCGTTCCACTTCATGCCCATGTAGACGCCGCCTTCCTTCAGTTCGGCCAGCATCTGCTCCAAGTGCTTCTGCTTGGTAGCGTCGGTTTTGACCTTGTTGATCCAGAGCAGGTAGTCATTGCGCTGATAGGGCGGGCGCGCGTCGTACTTTTCGCGCCGGCCGCTGTCCTCCAGCGCCTGGCGCACGAAATCTGGCATGTCTTCGCGCTTGCGCAAGGGGCGCAGGGTCGGGCTCATGGTTATCTCCGTGCCGTTCTGGGTGCTCTCCTGTAGGATATGGCTCCTGACACGAAAAGGCAGCAGTTGCGCCGGTATTCACCTACCGTCGTTGCGTGAGCCGAATCGCAGTATCGAAGAGCCCATGCAGCCCTATCTCAAGCTCCTATCCGACATTCTCCAACACGGCGTCGACAAGTCCGACCGCACCGGCACCGGCACGCGGAGCCTTTTTGGCTATCAGATGCGGTTCGACCTGGAGCGGGGATTTCCGCTGCTCACCACCAAGAAGCTGCATCTCAAATCCATCGTCTACGAGCTGCTCTGGTTTATTCGGGGCGAGACTAATGTGCGCTGGCTGCAGGAGCGTGGCGTCAAGATCTGGGACGAGTGGGCGGACGAGAATGGCGATCTCGGGCCGGTCTATGGCTCGCAGTGGCGCAGCTGGCCCGCGCCGGACGGGCACACTATTGACCAGCTGGCCAATGTTATCGAGTCCATCAAGACCAAGCCGGATTCGCGCCGCCATATTGTGAGTGCTTGGAATCCGGCCGAAGTCGACGAGATGGCGCTGCCGCCGTGCCATTGCCTGTTCCAGTTCTATGTGGCCAATGGCAAGCTCAGCTGCCAGCTATACCAGCGCTCGGCCGACAGCTTTCTGGGCGTGCCGTTCAATATCGCGTCTTACGCCTTGCTGACGCACATGATCGCCCAGGTCACGGGCCTCAAGGTTGGCGACTTCGTTCATAGCTTTGGCGATGTGCATCTTTATGCCAATCATTTCGAGCAGGCCAAGCTGCAACTGACGCGTGAGCCGCGTCCATTGCCTACGCTCAAGATCAACCCTGCGGTCGAGGCGATCGAGGACTTCGTCTTCGAGGATTTCGAGTTCGTCGGCTACGATCCGCATCCGCATATCAAGGCTGCTGTTTCCGTCTAGCTGGGTGGAAGGACGCCAGCTAAACAAGTGGGCGGGGCAGGCTGGCATGGCGGCCGTTCAAGCTTGGGGGGAGTAGATGAAGCCTTGGTTGGTTATTGGGTGCTTGCTTGCCGCCGGGTCTTCGGCATCTGCCAATGATACCACTGCGGTGCTGACCACGGGTGGGCTCGAGTTCGTCATCAACGACAGCGTTGTGATGGAAAGCGAGGAGCTCTTTATCTCCAAGGAAGAGATTCGGGTCGTTTATCAGTTTCGCAACGAAGCGGCGGAGGACCAGAATGTCCTGGTGGCATTTCCCATGCCCGACCTCGTGCCGAACTTTTATTCGCCGATCGCCTTTCCCCAGGGGCCCGACGACAATCTCTTCGAGTTCGAGACGCTGGTGAATGGGGAGCCGGTTGAGGCGACGCTCCATGAATATGCGTTCGCCTTTGGTGTGGATCGTACCAAGCTGGTGAAGCAACTCGATCTTCCTGTGGTGTCGGTGACCAACAAGGCGAGCGACGCGGTGAATGCCTTGGGCCCTGAGCGGCAGGAAACGCTGCTCCATCTTGGCATGCTGTCGATCGATGAATTCGATGACGGGGACGGCTGGGAGAGGCGCTACTATCCAGCTTGGACCTACAAGGCGACCTATACCTGGGAAGCTTCCTTTCCAGCGGGCGAGACGGTGACGGTGGAGCATCGCTACAAGCCTAGCGTAGGAGGCACGGTTGGCGTCAGTTTCCTGTCCGAGCCGTACGAAGGCTATGATCCGGCGAGCGAATACAAGACCAAGTATTGCACCGACGAGCCCTTCATTGCCGCAGTTCGCAAGACTTTGCCGAACCAAGATGAACCATGGGGTGCGCCGTTCTTCGAGAGCTGGATCTCCTATGTGCTGACCACGGGCGGCAATTGGGGCGGTGGCGCCATCGAGCGCTTCCGGCTCGTGGTCGACAAGGGCAGCCCGGACAATCTCGTTTCGTTTTGCGGCGAGGACATCAAGAAGATCGGGCCAACGACGTTCGAGATGGTGAAGACCGATTTCTGGCCTGAACGGGAGCTGGAGATCCTGATCCTGGAACGCCAGCCGGCTGCCCAATGAGCCTCCATATACGCGCTGCGCAGCCTAGCGATGCGGCAGAGATCCTCCGCTTCATCAAGGAATTGGCGGCCTACGAGAAGCTCAGCCACGAAGTGCAAGCGAGTGAGGCTGATATCGAGCGTGACCTGTTCGGTCCCGAGCCGAAGGTTTTCTGCGAGATAGCGGAATGGGCAGGCAAGCCGGTTGGCTTCGCGCTTTGGTTCTATACTTATTCCACCTTCCAGGGCCGGCACGGCATTTGGCTCGAGGATCTCTTTGTGGAGCCCTCCATGCGCGGGCACGGCATCGGCAAGGCATTGCTGGTGCACCTGGCGCGCCGTTGCGTGGAGCAGAAGCTCGGGCGCTTCGAGTGGTGGGTGCTTGATTGGAATGAGCCTTCAATCAAGTTCTACAAGAGCCAGGGCGGCGTCCTGCAGGATGAGTGGACCAAGGTGCGCATCGATGGCGATGCCCTTTTGAAGCTGGGGGCCTCATGACCATCAAGATCTCCATGATCGCCGCCGTTGCGGAAAATGGCGTTATCGGCAGCGGCCAGGCCATGCCCTGGCGCATTCCTTCTGATTTCGCTTTCTTCAAGCGCATGACCATGGGCAAGCCCATTGTCATGGGTCGCAAACAGTTCGAAACCGTGGGCAAGCCCCTGCCGGGACGCACCAACATCGTGGTGACGCGCCAGGCGGGCTACCAGCCCGAGGGCGTACAGGTGTTCGGGACGGTGGAAGCGGGGGTGGAGCAAGCTCTTCGCATCGCGCAAGCCAGCGGCGTCGACGAGGTCATGATCATCGGTGGAGGCGAGATCTACGCGCAGATGATCGGGAAAGCTGATCGCCTTTATATTTCCCATGTCGATCTCTCGCCGGCGGGCGATGTTTACTTCCCCCACATCGATCCAACTCAGTGGGTTGTCGTGGACGTGCCAGAAGTCGAGCCCAATACACAAGACGAAGCGAGCTACCGCGTCAAAGTGTACGAGCGGCGTTAGTCTTGTTCGCATTGATCGCGGCAAGCGCTTGCCTATATATGGCACAGCGAAACGAATAAACCGAAAGGGACGCAATGCCGTGGGAGAGTAACGGAGGCGGGGGTGGCCGCAATAATAATGGCGGCCCCTGGGGGCAAGCGCCCGGTGGTGGCGGGGGTGGTCCGCGTCGCCCAGGCGGCGGGAATACGCCCAACCTTGAAGATATTCTCAACCGCGGCCGCGACCAGTTTCGCGGTGGTGTTCCCGGCGGACGCTGGGCGATCATCGGCGGCGTGCTGGCGCTGATCGCGTTCTGGGGCTTCAACTCGGTCTACACCATCAATTCGAGTGAAGTGGGCGTCGAGCTGCGGTTCGGTACGCCTAAGCCGGAGCTGTCCGGTGAAGGCCTCCATTTCCACCTTTGGCCGATCGAGACGGTCGAGCGCGTGCCGCTGACCCTCAACCAGACGCAGATCGGCAATGCCAGCGCAAGCAACACTGGCTCCGGGCGCAATTCGGCCGCGACGAGCGACGGCATGATGCTGTCGGGCGACCAGAACATTGTGAGCGTTCAGTTCTCCGTATTCTGGGCGATTAACGATCCAATCGCTTATCTGTTCAACGTGCGCGACCAGGAAGCCATGATCCTTTACGCGGCGGAAAGCGCCATGCGTGAAGTGGTCGGCCGTCGCCCGGCGCAGGAGGTCTATAGCGATGACCGCGCCGGCATCCAGGCCGAGGTTCTGGACATCATCCGCAATGTGCTGACCAGCTACGGCCTCGGCGTCGATGTCACCCAGGTTCTGATCGAGAACGCTGGCCCACCGGCTGAAGTGATCGACGCCTTCAACGAAGTGCAGCGCGCTCGCCAGGACGAAACGCGCCTTCAGGAAGAGGCGCGCTCCTACGCCAATACCCTTCTGGGTGATGCCCGCGGCCGGGCTGCAGCCCTGCGCGAAGACGCAGCAGCGTATACCAACCGAGTGGTGCAGGAAGCCACTGGTGAGGCGGAGCGCTTCAACTCGATCTATGCCGAATATGTCAACGCCCCCGAAGTGACGCGCAAGCGCCTGTTCCTTGAGACCATGGAGCAGGTTCTGGGCGGCGCCGAAAAGGTAATGATCGAAAACGGCCAGGGCGCAGCAGGCGTGCTGCCCTATCTGCCACTGCCCGAACTGCGCTCGAGCCCGAATACGGCCACGCCTGCGCCGGCTGCGACGGGGAACTAAGACATGCAAAATCGTTTGATCATTATCGGCGTCGTGATCGTTGCCGCGCTGTATGTCTTCTTCTCGTCCATCTACGTGGTCAACGAGCGTGAACAGGCGATCGTCACGCGCTTCGGCCAGATCACCGACGTGCGGACCGACCCGGGCATCTATTTCAAGATCCCGACCGACTTCGTGGATCGCGTGCAGATCATCGAAGATCGGCTCCTGCGTTATGACATCGCCAATATGCGCGTTCAGGTATCGGGCAATGCCTTTTACCAGGTCGATGCCTTCCTGACCTACCGCATCGCCGATGCGCGACTGTTCCGGCAGCGCGCTACGGGCCAGCTGTCAGTGGTCGAAGACCGTATTGGTGCCAACCTCGACTCTGCTCTGCGCCAGGTTTACGCCGCACGCGAATTCAACGCTGCCCTGTCGGACCAGCGGGCGCAGATGATGCAGGAAACGCGTGACCTTATCCGTCCTGACCTGGCTGAGCTCGGCGTGGATGTGGTGGATGTGCGTATCCTGCGTACCGACCTCGACCAGGATGTGTCGGCAACCACGTTCGAGCGCATGCGGGCCGAGCGTCTTGCCGAGGCTGCCCTCTTGCGTGCTCGCGGCCAGGAACAGGCCCAGAGCCTGCGGGCTATCGCTGATCGTCAAGCAGTGGAAATCGTCGCGGCAGCAACGCGCGATGCGGAAATCATTCGTGGTACAGGTGATGCCGAGCGCAACCGGTTGTTTGCGGCGGCTTATGGGCAGGACCAGGAGTTCTTCGAGTTCTATCGCTCGATGGAGTCCTATCGCACTGCCATGCAGGGCCAGAACACGACCCTCGTGCTGTCTCCCGACAGCGAGTTCTTCCGCTACTTCGGCTCGGAAGGTTCGCTGCCACCAGCCAACCCCAATCTCGCACCGCCAGCGGCTGCTCCGGCTGAGCCTGCGGCGCCGGCGCCTGCCGCCCCCAGTGAGCCGGCCCTGGACGGGCTTGGTATAGAGGAAACGGTTGCGCCGACGCTGACGCTGGAAGATGGGTCGCAGCTGGCGCCAACAGTTGGCACCGAGGTTCCAGCACCGACCGAAGCGCCACCCGCACCAGCACCTGAGCCGGCAACGCCACCGCCACCAGCGCCTGCACCGGCACCTGAAACTGCGGCGCCACCGGCGCCCGCTCTAGCGACGCCATAATCAGCTCGAAGGGCGAACAACAAGGCCGGCGCCTCGAAGCGCCGGCCTTTGCTTACCGGACGATCTCTTCGTCGCTATAGCCTTGGAGATAAAGGAGAGCAGTGAGGTCGGCATGGTCGATGCGAATGCCGGCCTCGGCTGCAACAGCGGGCTTGGCATGCATGGCGACGCCAAAGCCGGCGATGCGGATCATGTCGAGGTCATTGGCCCCATCACCCACGGCCATGGTCTGACTCAGGGGGATATTGCGCTCGCTGGCCAGCGCCATGAGCCGCTCGCGCTTGCTGTTCTTGTCCACGATCGGCTTCTGCACGGTTCCGGTCAACTGCTCGCCGTCGAACAGGAGGACGTTGGCCAGCGCCTCATCGAAACCAATGCGCTTGGCGAAGAAATCCGCAAAGAAGGTGAAGCCGCCCGAGACCAGCGAGGTATAGGCGCCATAGGCTTTCATGGTCTGCACCAGTGCACGGCCGCCGGGCGCCAGGGTAATCTGTTCGCGGCGCACCTCCTCGATCACCTTGCGTTCGAGCCCTCTCAGGAGGGCGACGCGCGTGTCCAGCGCCTGGCCGAAATCGAGCTCGCCGCGCATGGCACGGTCGGTGATCTCGGCCACCTGTTCCTTGATGCCAAGGGCCGCTGCAAGCTCGTCGATGCATTCCTCCTTGATCATGGTGGAGTCCATATCGGCCACCAGAACCTGCTTGCGCCGCCCTTCCGTGGGCACCAGTGCTGCGTCCACCCGGCGCGAGCCGATAATCTCGCGGGCCAGGGCCAGCGCATCGGTTGACTTCGGCTCGATGATCTCGCAGGCAATGGCGTGATTGAGCCAGTTCAAATCGCCGCCGGTCTCCTTGAGCACGGCGGCGGCAAGAGCGGGATCGAGTTCGGAGTCGTTGGGATTGGCGATCAGGCAAAGAACCGGCATGGGCAATACTCAAGGGGAAAACGCGTGACGGACCGCAGGCGTGCGGTGCTGATAGCGGGTCCCACTGCGAGCGGCAAGTCGGCCCTGGCGCTCCAACTGGCGCAGGAGCGGGACGGGGTCATCGTCAACACCGATGCGATGCAGGTCTATGATACCTTGCGCGTGGTTACCGCCCGTCCGCCCAAGGAGGATCTGGCGCGGGCGGAGCACCGCCTTTATGGCGTCGTGCCGTCATCCGAGCGGTTTTCAACCGGACAGTGGCTGGCTGCGGCGCGTGGGGTAATCGGCGAGACTGCGCCCGAGCGGACATTGATCTTTGTTGGCGGAACCGGGCTCTACTTCGACGCTCTGCTCCACGGATTCGCGGATATTCCCCAGGTGCCCGAGGCTGTTGCACTTGAAGTTCAACAAGAGATTCAAGATCTGGACGGGGAGGGACGGCTGGCGCTGCTCCAGCGCGAGGACCCCGTCGCTGCAGCGCGGCTTGGCGTGGTTGATCCACAGCGGCTGACCCGAGCACTTGCGGTGAAGCGGGCGACCGGGCGGCTGCTGTCCAGCTTTCAAAACGACCCGCAGAGTGGGGCTCTCGAGGGGTTTGCCGTCGAGCGGCTGGTGCTGGATCCTGACCGGCAAGTATTGCGCGACCGGATCGCGCGGCGGTTCGAGGCTATGTTTGCCGAGGGCGCGGTGGAGGAGGTTGCCCGGCTGGGGGAGCAACAGCTCGATCCGAGCCTGCCCATCATGAAAGCCATCGGCGTGCGCGAGATCGGGGGGTGGCTCGATGGCGCGCTCGACCAGGAGGAGGCGATCAGCCTTGCGACCATTGCCACCCAGCAATATGCCAAACGGCAGCGCACCTGGTTTCGCAACCGGTTCGGCGACTGGCCGCGCAAGCTGATGAACTAGCGCGGGCGCAGCAGCCCCAATCGTTCACGCATGGCGAAGCGGATCACCAGCACGACCGCGACAAAGGCTAGGCCCGCGGCAAGCCCGATCCAGATACCGACGCCCCGCCAGCCCAGACCAAAGCCAAGCCCGTAGGCAATCGGCAGACCCACGGCCCAGTAGCCAAGGATAGCCAGAAGCATGGGGATCTTGGTGTCGCTGAGACCGCGCAAGGCATGGGCGGCAACGACCTGGGCGCCATCCACCAGCTGGAACACGCCGGCAACCACAAGAAAGGTCGCGGCAAGGGCAACGGCGTTGGCGTTGGCCGCGATATGAGGGTCGAGGAACAGGGCAACGACAGTCGGCCCGGCTGAAAGGAAGATGGTGCAGGACAGGAGCATGAAGCCTGTGCCCAGGGCGAAGGCGGTCCAACCGGCCTTGCGGATGCCATCGGGATCGCTCCGCCCATAGGCCGTTCCCACCCGAACGGTTGCGGCCGTGCCAACGCCCAAGGGAACCATGAAGGCGAGCGAGGCGCATTGCAGCGCAATGGCATGGGCTGCCACCTCGTCGGTGCCGAGGCGGCCCATCAGAATAGCGGCTGCGGTGAAGAGGCCAACCTCGGCCAGGACCGTCAGCCCGATGGGCAGCCCGACGCGGAAGATTTCGCGGAAGCGTGGCCAGTCCGGTTTCCAGAATCGCGCCAGCACATGGAAGCGCTTGAGCCGGCGATGGCGGACGACATAGAGCACCATCATGATGAACATGGCGATGTTGGTCACGAGCGTTGCCGTGGCCGCGCCGCGCAGTTCAAGGCGGGGGAAGCCGAACATGCCAAAGATCAGCACATAGGCGATCAAGCCGTTGATCAGCACGCCGATGATGGTGATGACCAGGATGGCGCGGGTGGTGTCAAACGCCGAAAGAAGGGACCTGAAGGCGATGATGCCGAGGGCCGGGAACAAGGACCAGGCAGCGATATGCATAAACTGCTCGGCGCGCTCTGTTGCAATAGGGTCTTGGCCTAGCGCGAGGTAAATCGGCTTGATCTGCCACACGATCGGCAGCAGCAGGGCGGCAATGGCCATGGCGGCCCAGCAGCCCTGGCGGACAATGCGGCGAATGGCCTTGATGTCCCGTGCGCCGCGGGCCTGGGCTACCAGAGGGGCAACAGCGCCCACAATGCCGATACCTGCCACGAGGAACGGCATGAGGAAGGTTGTCGCGAGCGTTCCTGCAGCGAGGTGCGCGGGTCCAAGCCAGCCGAGGAGGATGACGTCCGTGGTATGCAAGGCGTTCTGTGCCAGCTGGGCGATGACCAGCGGCCACGCCAGAGCGAAGGTGGCGCGCAGTTCCGCTGTCCAACTGATCGTTGGTGCAATGGGTGACGCGGCTGCGTCCGGCGCAACCGTGATTTGCTCGTTCATTGCTTCATGTCCTACTCGCAGCGCTTGCTCTAACCGAAACAAGAAGGGTGTGGAAGATGCAGCCAGCCAACAACCAGATGACGCCAGGGGAGATGGGGGTGCGCACTCGATTGATTGTGGCCCTTGGTGCCATTCTGGGCGCGATCGGTGTGGCGGCCGCAGCGTCTGCATCGCATGGTGAAAGCCGGAACCTCTCGGCCATCGCTACGATCTGCCTGTCCCATGGGCCGGCATTGCTGGCGCTCGGTTTGGCGGGCAGGGGAAGGATTATTGAGTGGAGCGCCGTCCTATTGGCCGCTGGCACCATCGTCTTCACCTGTGACTTGGCCGTGCGGGAATGGCTGGGCCATGGCCTTTTCACAGGTGCTGCGCCGCTGGGCGGACTGGCCATGATCCTTGGCTGGTTGGCGTCGGCTGTTGCGGCGGTGCTCGGAACGCGGACAGCAAAATAGTTCAGATTATCTTAAATTTGGTTTGGAACCTTCTTCGTTGAACGGCTGTTCTGTCCCCCGAGAGTATCCTTGGAGGGTTTCTAATGCATAAGTTTCTGATCATCGCCGCCACAACGCTGTCACTGGCAGCCTGCACCGCAACCGAGCAGGGTGCAGCTATTGGTGCAGGTACCGGCGCGATCGTTGGTGCAGCTACGACCGGTAGCGTTCTTGGTACGGCGGTCGGCGCAGGCGTTGGCGGTGTGGTCGGTGCTGCTGCTGGCAACGTGCTTGGCCGCGCCAGCAACGACAGCAACATCTGCATCTACGAACGCCCGAACGGTTCGCGCTACCGCGACACCTGCCCCCAGGGCTAAGCTAATTGCAGCATCGCCCCATGCTGCAACGCGCCACCTAGGCGCCATGCACCCGATCCGGAGTCCCTCCTGGATCGGGTGTTTCTTTTTACCCTGTTAATCGGCTTGAATTTTTGGCCATTTCGCTGCATATATTCGGCATACGACACTGTCTTGCGCTATCTGATCGACCGGGCTACCGGGAACTTGGCTACCTCCTGCACTGTGAATCGTTAGGCCGGGCTTTTCTACTCTAGCTCGTTTTCAACCCTTAGCCGCCCTCAAGCGGCGACCACTATCGAGGACCACGTTTCATGGCAACCATCACCGGTACCGTCAAATTCTTCAACACCACCAAGGGCTTCGGCTTCATTTCGCCAGAAAACGGTGAAAAGGACGCTTTCGTGCACATCTCCGCTGTGCAGCGTTCGGGCCTGCAGGGCCTGTATGAAGGCGACAAGGTGACCTACGAACTCGAAACCGGCCGTGACGGCAAGGTTTCCGCAACGAACCTGACCCTGCTGAGCTAAGTCTCGCGGTCATTGCTTCGAAAGGGCCCTTCGGGGCCCTTTTTTGTTAATCCATGTGATTGCCCGGGCCCTGCTGTTTGCTGCAGTGTTCATCACGTTATCCAGCCCAGTTAGCCCACCATGTTTCGCCAGATCTTCCAAAGCTGGGACCAGGTCTCTGGTCGCCAGTCCGGCGCAATGCCGTACTCCATTGTCGATGGCAAGCTGGTGTTCCTGCTGGTGACGGCGCGGCGCACCGGCCGCTGGATATTCCCGAAAGGCTCGATTACCGCCGGCATGACAGCGTGGGACAGCGCTGCAAAGGAGGCGCTGGAGGAAGCTGGAGTGTCGGGCACGGTAGGCACGGTGCCGGTCGGAAGCTATACCATTAGCGACAAGGGCCTGGCTGTCGCGGTTGATCTTTATCCGCTCGAGGTAGAGCAGCAGTTCGACGAGTGGAAGGAAAAGGGGCAGCGGCTGCGCCATTGGGTGCTGCTGCCGGAAGCCCAGCGCCTGATCGCCAATCGTTCACTGTCCCGCATACCGGCCGCATTTCAGCGCCAGCTCATCCAGGGCAGGCGGCTCAGAGCCAGGACATTGCGGCAAAGATAGCGGCCGCGAGGAGAGCCGAGGCAGGAATGGTGACGAGCCAGGCCGCGGCAATGCGCGCGACCTTAAGACGACGCACCAGATGCCGCCTGTCTCCCCGTCGCTCCCGGGCGATGGCTTGCTGTGGCGTGTCGTTCAACAAGGCTGCGTCCAAGGACTGAGTTGCGACGGGCACGGCCGTATCATGCATGTTGCGGAGCGCCAGGTATTCTCGCAAGAAGCCGACGCCAAACACTGCGCCGACGGCCACGTGGGTCGAGGAAATCGGCAAGCCCAGGATGGATGCCAGCAGCACGGTGATCGCCGCAGCCAAGGCGACGCAAAAGGCCCGTATCTCGTTGAGCTTGGTGATCTGCTCGCCAATGGTATGAATAACGCGAGGACCAAAGCACAGTATGCCGATGCCAATGCCGGCCGCCCCGATGATCAGGATCCAGAAGGGAACATCAAGCAAGCTCGGAACCGATCCACCCTCGACGAGCGGCATGATGGCGATGAGCGGGGCCACGGCGTTAGCGACGTCGTTGGTCCCATGGGCAAAGGAAAGCAGCGCGGCTGCGCCGATCAAGGGCGGCCGGAACAGGCGTCCGATCTGGCGCTTGTTGTTTTCCAAGGTGCGGGAGCGGCGCTGAACCCAGGGGCGGGCCAGACCATAGCTCAGCAGGGCAACGCCCAGTGCCGATATGACCGGCAGAGCCAAAGAAGCGGGGTGGATAAAGAGGGTTTGGAGGTAAAGCGCGAACGTGCCTGCCATGACCCCGATGAGCACAGGCACCCAGCGACGTGCCGCGCCTACCTTGTCGGTTTTCCGCGTGATGAGCTTGCGGATGATCGTATGGAGACCCGCCGCCAGCAAGCCACCCAGCAGGGGCGACACTGTCCAGCTCGATGCGATGATGCCGACGCTCTGCCATTCCACGGCGTCCAGTCCGGCAGCAGCTATGCCGGCGCCGACGACGCCACCAACAATGGCATGTGTGGTAGACACCGGTGCACCGGTAAATGTGGACAGGTTCACCCAAAGAGCAGCCGCTAGCGTGGCCGAGATCATCACCCGAACCAGCACCTGCCCGGACAGGCCGGAATCAAGGCTCAGCAAATCCTGCGATACCGTCTTGATGACGCCGTGCCCCGCCAGAAGAGCGCCGGCCATGTCGAACACGGCCGCGATCAGCAGCGCCGCACCCATGGTCAGAGCCTTGGCGCCGACAGCAGGTCCCATATTGTTGGCGACATCGTTGGCGCCAACGTTGATCGCCATATAGGCGGCCGCAGCCGCGCCCAGAATGGCGAAGTAAAGCAGGGGACTGGCTGGAGCAAAAAAGCTAGCAAGAATCGCTGCTGCCAGGATTGCGACAACAGCCACTGACAAGGGCAGTAAGGTTCTTTGCATCAGGGGCCGGGCAGTTGGGAAGGGCTAGGTCACCCTTCAACTCTGGTTCGGCTGATTTGTCGATGCAAGTGGGCTCGGCCGCAACCTTGTCGGGCCAGCAGTATTCAGCGCGTCTTGTGACGCTGCAGATCGTAGCTCAGTGCGAAAATCAAAATAACAGCGACCACGCAAGATACGGCAAGCATTTCCAGAACCATGAAAATTGATGCCGTCATCCAGCCAGAAGCGGCTTACCAGAACGTTAGCATTTTGCGTTAATGCCGCCGATGTGAGCGGCCAGCCGATCACATCGTTGCTGTTCAGCCACCTCTTGACACCGCAACCCGCTTACTTCTATCAATGCGCCCGATATTTTTGTTGTGGAGCGGTCCCCGTGCGGGCACTCATTCTCGTAGTACGCAGGCGCATCGGCACCGTGGGATAAGATCCCGCGCGATAGCTGGTGCGCCGAAAACAAGGTCCCGAAGGGGGCCTTTTTTATTGCCCGGTTGTCGCTGCAACGAGAACGGGCTCCCGAACATGAAGACCTTAGGGAAGGAACGAACGATGGCCGAAAAGATGACCGGCGCGGAAATGGTGATCCAGGCACTGACCGATCAGGGCGTGGAGCATATCTTTGGCTATCCCGGCGGCGCGGCCCTGCCGATCTATGACGCCATGTTTCAGCAGGATTTCGTCCAACACATTCTGGTGCGCCACGAGCAGGGCGCAACCCACATGGCCGAAGGCTATGCGCGCTCCACCGGCAAGCCCGGCGTGGTCCTCGTGACCTCGGGTCCAGGCGCCACCAATGCCGTGACTGGCCTCACCGATGCCTTGATGGACTCTATTCCGCTGGTCTGCATTACAGCGCAGGTGCCCACGACGCTGATCGGCTCGGACGCGTTCCAGGAATGCGACACGGTCGGCATCACGCGCTCCTGCACCAAGTACAATTACCTTGTGAAGCGTGTCGAAGACCTGCCGCGCATCATGCATGAGGCTTTCCTCATTGCCACCACTGGCCGGCCCGGTCCCGTCGTGATCGACATTCCCAAGGATGTGCAGTTCGCGGTGGGCGAGTACTACAAGCCGGATCTCGAAAGCCTGCGTCATCAGAGCTATCGCCCCCAGGTCGAGGGCGACATCCACGCCATTGAAGCGGCCGTGGACCTGATGCTCAAAGCCGAGCGGCCGATCTTCTATACCGGCGGCGGCGTGATCAATGCGGGTCCCGAAGCCTCCGAGCACCTGCGCGAACTGGCTGAGCTGACCGGCTTCCCGGTGACTTCGACGCTGATGGGGCTTGGCGCCTTCCCCGCTTCGCACCCGCAATGGATGGGCATGCTGGGCATGCACGGCACTTACGAAGCCAACCTTGCCATGCATGATTGTGACGTGATGATCAACATCGGCGCGCGGTTCGATGACCGCATCACGGGGCGCGTCGACGCCTTCTCGCCGAACAGTCGCAAGATCCATGTCGACATCGATCCATCATCGATCAACAAGGTCGTGCGCGTCGATATTCCGATCATTGGCGATTGCGAGCGTGTTTTAGCCGAGATGGTGCGTGTTTGGCGCAGCCGGACCAATCAGCCCCGCACCGAGGCGATCGCGCCGTGGTGGGGACAAATTGAGAAGTGGCGTGCAGTCAATTCGCTCGGCTACAAGAACTCGGACACCGTTATCAAGCCGCAATATGCGATCGAGCGGCTCTATGAGGCGACCCGCAAGCAGGGCAAGGACGTGTTCATCACCACCGAAGTTGGCCAGCACCAGATGTGGGCGGCGCAACACTTCCACTTCGACAAGCCGAACCGCTGGATGACCTCGGGTGGCCTCGGCACGATGGGCTATGGCCTGCCGGCTGCCGTGGGCGTGCAGGTTGCGCATCCTGATGCCCTGGTCATCGACATTGCTGGCGAGGCTAGCGTGCAAATGACCATGCAGGAGCTGTCAACGGCCGTGCAGTATCGCCTGCCGATCAAGATCTTCATTCTGAACAATGAGCGCATGGGCATGGTCCGCCAGTGGCAGGACCTCCTCCATGGTTCGCGCTATGCGCATTCTTATTCGGAATCGCTGCCTGACTTCGTCAAGCTGGCAGAAGCTTACGGTGGCAAGGGCATACGGTGCGAGAACCCGGCCGAGCTCGACGCCGCTATTGCCGAGATGCTCGATTACGACGGTCCGGTCCTGTTCGACGTCATCGTCGAAAAGGACGAGAACTGCCTGCCCATGATCCCATCGGGCAAGCCGCACAATGAAATCATCCTGCCTGATACGGCCAATATCGGCTCGATCATCGACGAGAAGGGAAGGGCGCTGGTTTAAGGCGCTGCGGAGGACACCAACATGAACGCACATCTGCAGCCCACCGGCTCGGCGTATTTCATCACCAAGGAAACCCAGGAGATCGAGCGGCACACGCTGTCCGTGCTGGTCGACAACGAGCCGGGCATTCTTGCGCGTGTCGTGGGCCTGTTTTCGGCCCGCGGCTACAATATCGAAAGCCTGACTGTCAGCGAAACCGAGCATGGGCGGCGACTTAGTCGCATCACCATCGTGGTGACCGCCACGCCCAAGGTGCTGGTGCAGATCAAGCTGCAGCTTGAACGGCTGGTGCCGGTGCACCGCGTGCATGATCTGACGGCGGAAGGGGCATCGCTCGAGCGCGAACTGGCGCTGATCAAGGTGGCGGGATCAGGTGATCACCGGGCGGAAACGCTGCGCCTGGCCGATGCTTTCCGTGCGCAGATCGTCGACGCTACGGTGGAAAGCTTTGTGTTCGAAGTGACCGGCAAGCCGGCCAAGATCGATAGCTTCATTGCCCTCATGCAGCCGCTTGGCCTGGTCGAGGTGGTGCGCACAGGGCTGGCCGCTATTTCGCGCGGCCCGCAGAGCATGTAAACCGACCCAAGGCTCTTTACCGATCGAGGCAGCATGACCGCGCTATCCGTAAACCTCAATGCCGTTGCCCAGTTGCGCAATCGTCGCAATCTGCCGTGGCCGAGCGTGATCGGTGTTGCGCGGGTTGTGCTGGATGCGGGGGCGAGTGGCATCACCATTCATCCCCGCCCGGACGAGCGTCACATTCGGCGCACGGATGTGTTCGACCTCGCTCATCTGCTGCAGAACGATTATCCCTCGGCTGAATTCAACATCGAAGGGTATCCGAGCGAAGAGTTCTTTGACCTTGTCGATGCGGTCAATCCGCATCAGGTGACGCTGGTGCCCGATGACCCCAGCCAGGCCACATCAGATCACGGTTGGGACTTTGCCGAACAAGGCAATTTTCTGGTCACGGTGGTGCAGCGCCTGAAGCGGCCGGGCCGTCGTATTTCGCTTTTCTGCGACCCCGATGCGGGTGCTCGCGGCATCGTTGTTGCCAAGCATAGCGGCGCTGACCGGATCGAGCTGTACACCGGGCCTTATGGCAGTTGCTACGCTGATCCGCAACGAGCGGAGGTCGAACTGGCAGCGCTAGCCGAAACGGCGAAAGCTGCTCATGAGGCTGGGATGGGTGTGAATGCCGGGCATGACCTGACCTTGGCAAATCTGCCAGCATTTCAGGCGGCGGTGCCTGGCGTCGATGAAGTGTCCATTGGCCATGGACTTACGGCCGATGCCTTGTTGCTCGGATTTGCCGAGGCTGTCCGGCAGTACAGGCTCGTCCTGGAAGGCTGACGCCGAAGCGCCAGCCTCCCTGTTGTTAGTCTGTGAAGTTGAACTGGCTGAGTTCGCAAACATTGTTGTTGCCGGAAACGACTTCTTCTCCATCGGAGAATACGGCCATGAAGTCGTATTTGCAGTAGCCGCTGCCATCATCGATATTGATGAGGACGCTGTTGCCGGCCGGCAATATGCTGCTGCCCAAGATGTCTTCTTCCCATGACTGCGTGCCGGTATTTGAGGCGTAGAACTCAATAATGTCGTAGGACGACTGATTGTTGATCTGAACGCGCCGATCCAGAGCAGATGCTTGCCCGATGCCTGCAACAAGCAAGCCCACTGCCAAGGTGGCTGGTAAGATTCTCATTGATGTCCCTCTTTTACTTGTGTGCCCTCACACACGGTTAAGTACATCCGGGTTTGGCAGACAAGCAATCTGATTCTGTGGGAACAGCTGTCTGTTGTCTTCAGTTTGTGAACAGTCTGTCGCAACGCTTTGCCCGGCCAGACATTGGACTGAGCCGACGCCCCTCGAGCAGGCGAAAATCCTTGACCTGCCTATACTTACATCCGTGTTCCCTAGACAGAACCATGGTCCCGCACCACATGGAGGTGCCTCCTTGCGGCGATCGGCACGAGGCACTTATATTGCCTCAGTTACGATTTGTTACTGAGAGGCTGTTATGTCTAAACTCAAGATCGCCGTTGTTATTTCTTCTACCCGCGACAGCCGCTTTGGCGACAAGCCGGCACAGTGGATTCTCGAAAAGGCCAATGCGCGCCCTGAGATCGAAGCGGAACTTGTCGACCTGCGTGATTTCGATCTGCCGCTGTTCAACGAAGTTGCTTCCAACCTCTGGGTTCCGTCCAGCGACCCGCGCGCCGTAGCATGGCAGAAAAAAGTTGGTTCCTTCGACGGTTTTATCTTCGTCGTCGCCGAATATAACCGCTCCATCACTGGCGCACTGAAGAATGCGCTCGACCAGGCCTATAAGGAATGGAATCGCAAGCCGTTCGGTATCGTCGGCTATGGTTCGGTCGGCGCTGCCCGTGCTGCTGAACACCTGCGTGGCATCGGCGTCGAACTGCAGATGGTTTCCACTCGTTCGGCTGTCCACATCGGTGGCAGCGACTTCTTTGCCGTTCATCCGCTTGGCCAGCAGAACAAGCCCTTCAGCGAAATTGAAGGTTCGATTGGCGGTGGCGCCAAGGACATGCTCGATCAGCTGATCTGGTGGGGCAATGCCACCAAGGCAGCCCGTGAGCAGGCCGAAGTACCCGCCCAGGCTGCTGAGTAATCCCGCCGAAGACCTCCAAAGCTTCGATGCTGGCAGGGGCCGTTCCGCAAGGAGCGGCCCCAAACCATTGAACCATTGTGGCGACAAGGTGTTGTATGCGACAGTGGCGGGGTGTATAGCGGCGCCCGCCCGAGACCCACGAAAGCATCAGGTTCATGACGCAGACGAATACGGCCGGCATGCACAGCGCCGGTGTCGATGCGAACGAGCTTCACCACTCCTCTTCCCGCAAGAATTTATCCCTGCTGACGCTTGGCGCCCTTGGCGTCGTTTATGGCGATATCGGCACGAGCCCGATTTATGCCTTCCGCGAAGCCATGCACATCCGGCCAGGTGTGACCTCGAGCGATGTCGAGATTCTGGGCCTGCTCTCCCTGATTGTCTGGGCGCTGACCCTCACCGTCGCGGTCAAGTATGTGTTCTTCGTTACTCGCGCCGATAACAACGGCGAGGGCGGAACGCTTTCCCTGGTGGCGCTTGCGCGCAAGGCCTTTACTAGTGCTCCGGGCTGGGTCACGGGCCTGGGCGTGATTGGCGCCGCATTGTTTTTTGGCGATGCCATCATCACGCCTGCTGTTTCGGTCCTGTCCGCCGTTGAAGGGCTGGAGGTAGTGGCGCCGAACCTCACCCGCTTCGTTATTCCGATCACGCTGGTGCTGATCGTTATTATCTTTTCCGTTCAGCGTTTCGGCACCGCCAAGGTGTCAGCGGTTTTTGGACCCATCACCGCGATTTGGTTCCTGGTGCTGGGCATTTCGGGTCTGGCGCACATCGTGCAGTATCCATCCGTCCTCTTGGCGCTCAACCCTTGGTTGGGGGTCGAGTTCTTGGCGACCCATGCCGGACTTGCCTTTGTGGTTGCGGGCGCGGTTTTCCTGGCGGTGACCGGCGCCGAGGCGCTTTACGTGGATCTGGGCCATTTCGGGCGCAAGCCGATCGTTTTGGCCTGGTTTGGCCTCGTATTTCCCTGTTTGCTGCTCAACTACTTCGGGCAGGGGGCCTTTGTGCTCAGCGTCGGGCCGGAGAATGTGGAGAGCCCGTTCTTCGAGATGCAGCCGGAATGGGCGCTCCTGCCCTTTGTCGGTTTGGCAACCATGGCCACTATCATCGCCAGCCAGGCCGTGATCTCGGGCATGTTCAGCCTGGCGCAGCAGGCCATCGCCCTTAATCTTTTCCCCCGCATGGTGGTGCAGCACACTTCGGAAACCCAGAGCGGGCAGATCTATATGCCCCAGATCAATGCCCTGCTGATGATCGGGGTTCTGGTGCTGGTCTTGTCCTTCCAGACCTCTGCAGCCCTGTCCCACGCCTATGGCATCGCTGTGTCCGGCGTCATGGTCGTGACGCTCATGTTGCTGGTGATCGTCATGTGGCGGAACTGGAAGTGGCATCCTGCCGTCGTCATTGGCTTCGGCCTCGTATTCGGCATCATCGATGGATTCTTCTTCACCGCCAATGCATCCAAGCTCTTTCAAGGGGGCTGGGTTCCGGCCGTTGTCGCGGCAATTGTTGCCATCCTCATGGCCAGCTGGATGGGCGGCCGCAAGCGTCTCGCCGAAAAGACCCGTCGCGACGAGGTGCCCCTGCAGTTCCTCGTGGACAATTTATCCAAGAAGAAGCCGACACTCGTGCCGGGCACAGCCGTGTTCTTGACCAGCGATATCGAAGGCGCGCCCACCGCACTCCTTCACAGCCTCAAGCACTACAAGGTGTTGCACGAGCAGAATGTTATTCTCACCGTCCGCACCTCAGCTTCGCCCAGGGTGCCCGATGATGAGAAGGTCACCATTGACGCCTATAACGAGCTGTTCAGCCGCGTCGTTGTTAACTTTGGCTATATGGAAACGCCGAACATTCCCAAGGCCCTGGCGCTGGGCCGCAAGCTCGGCTGGAAGTTCGACATCATGTCGACCTCGTTCTTCCTGTCTCGGCGATCGCTGAAGACCGGTGCCAAGCCAGGCAATCTCCTGCGGTATTGGCAGGATCGCTTATTCGCGCGGTTGGCCCGCAATGCGAGCGATGCCACTGAATACTTCCACATCCCGACCGGGCGGGTGGTGGAGATCGGAACGCAAGTTATTCTTTAGCGAAAAGCCCCTCAGCTTTCCATGTCGGGGCAGACATAGGGAATGGTCGCGGAAATATAGCGCTGCTCCTGCATTTCGCTGCCGAGCTTGAGGTTCAGCACGAGCTCCGTATCGCTGACGCTGGCGATATCGGCGCTAATGGTCATGCCATCTTCGTCCCAGCTGATCGCGCTATCGGAAACCTGCTGCCACTTGGACAGGCGATAGGTTTCCCAGCAGCTGTCGCTTACCAGCGTACCATCGGCCAGGAATATCTGCATGGGGCCGGGCAGGTCGGCATCGGCGTCAGAGCGTACCCACACCTTGTTGAGCAGGGGATTGCTCCGGTCGCTTTCGTCCTCGGCAGCTTCGGTGTCCTGCGCCAACGTCGGCGCGACCGTGGCACAGGTTCCCACGCCCCAGACGCTCAGCAGTGCCAGAATCGCAGCCTTGGTATCCATCGTTATTCCTCCGCGCCGGCACTGATCTGGTGTCGCATTCGCAATGCCGCAAGAGTGACATTGCGAATGCGGTGTTTTTAGGAGTGGTTTGTTAAGCGGCGAAACCGCGCCGCTTGAGCGAACGATCGAGGCTTTCCACGCGTGCGGTCTGCACCGGCCACAGCGTGTACTTGGACTCGCCCAGAGCGTGGTTGGCATGGAGTGGCCAATTCGGGTCGTCCAGCGCGCCACGCGCCAATGCCACGAAATCAGCCTCGCCGCTGGTGAGGATAGCCTCGGCCTGGCGCGCTTCGTCGATGAGGCCAACTGCGATAGTGGGGATATCGGCGCCCTTCCGCACCGCCTGAGCAAATGGCACCTGATAATGTGCCACAGGGGTGATCGCAGCGCCGTCGAAGCCGCCGCTCGAGCAATCAATGGCATCTACGCCGAACGCCTTGAGCGCCTTTGCGAGAACCACGCTATCCTCGACCTGCCAACCCTGGGGATGATTGTCGCTGACGGAAAGGCGGACGAGGAGCGGCTTGTCTTGGGGCCAGACAGCACGGACAGCTTCGGTCACCTCGAGAACCAGGCGCATGCGGTTCTCACGGCTGCCGCCGTATTGGTCTGTGCGGTGGTTCGCCAGGGGCGAGAGGAACTGGTTCAGCAGATAGCCATGAGCGGCGTGGATTTCGACGGTATCGAACCCTGCAGCCAGGGCCCGCTTGGCGCCTGCGACAAAGGCGTCGATCACGCCCTGGATGCCGTCGAGGCTCAGTGCCGTAGGTTCGGTAAAGCTTGGGTCGCTGCTGTGGGCGACAGCGGACGGCGCCACGGGGGTCCAGGCCTGGTACCCCACTGATTGCCGTCCTTCCGGAGACTTGATCTTGTCGGTGTTCCAGCTCACGGGCGTCGACGCCTTGCGCCCGGCATGGGCCAGCTGAATCCCCGCAGCTGCGCCCTGGCTATGAAGAAAGTCGACGATGCGCTTCAGGGGCGCCACATGCTCGTCCTTCCAGATCCCCAGGTCGCCATAGGTGATGCGCCCTTCAGGAGTAACGCCGGTAGCTTCAACGATGATCAGGCCAAAGCCACCCATGGCGAACCGCCCGAGGTGAACGAAGTGCCAATCATTGGCGAAGCCGTCTATGGCGGAGTATTGGCACATGGGAGCGACGATTGTGCGATTGCGCAGGTTGAGGCTGCGCAAGCTGGCAGGCGAAAATAGTTGGGACATGTATGCTCTGTTGTTCTTGCCGAAAGCTGGCTAACAACAAGATGCATATTCCCCTTTCCATCGGCAAGTGCCGATGGAAGAACAATGTCGTGTGCGGCGCGCATGGCGGATGATGATTTTGCGCGGGAGCGACCATGAAAGTCACGCTGGATCTGGATCTGCTGGTGAGCCAGGGCAAGCTGTCCAAGGCAGAAGCCGAGCGCCTCAAGTCCTTTGCTTCGGCGGAAACTACTTCGCTCGGCAGCAATATCTTTCTCGCTTTCGGCATCGTGGCTGTGGTGATCGGGGCAGGGGTGCTCCTGCCCACCCTGCAGACGGTTCTGGTGCTCGGCGCGTTGCTGTTTGCCCTGGGCTTTGGCCTCCGGATCAGCCGGGTGGAGCGGTGGGCCCTCTTCGCCCAGATCGTCATGGTGGCCGGTGCGCTGGCGCTCGGCGGCGCTATTATCGGCCTCTTCGGCGAAAGCCTGTGGGTCAAGCTGCTGCTGTCGGTCGGCTTTGCCGTCGCTGCCGTAGCGGCTTTGTCGGGATTGCTGGCCGGCCTATCGGTGATCATGCTAGGCGCTGCCATCATGACCGGCACTGAAATGCTGGACCCCACCAACTACTTGGCAGTGACGATTGTCATCCTGTCAGCTCTGGTGCTGGCGCTCTATATCATTTCATTGCGCCTGTCGCCGGTTCACGAGCGGCTGGCTATCATCGCCATGCGCACGGCGATCCTGATGATCAATGTCGCATTTCTCGTGGGATCGCTGTTTGGCGACAACATGCTCAAGATCCCAGGGGTGGCATTCACCGTGGTCTGGGCGCTGGCGCTGCTCGGGCTTGGCATATGGGCGGTGTTCGCGGACCGACGCTGGGTGGTCAACAGCGTCGGCGTTTTCGGCGCCATCCACTTCTTCACGCAGTGGTTCCTGGCCTTGGGTGCGCAGCCATTCTCGATTTTGGTCGGCGGCTTGCTCCTAATCGGTTTCGGCCTCGCGTTAGCGCGGTTCAACCAGGTGCTGCACAACCGACGCCACCCACCAGCGCCGCTCGCCGCCTAGGGCATGAGCTGGCCGCCATTGACCTCGATGGTTTGGCCGATGATGTAGCCTGAAAGGCTCGGGGATGCGAGAAAGAGGTAGGCCCCGACACAATCCTCAGCCACCCCGAAGCGCCCTTGCGGAATGGTTGCCAGCATGGCGTCCATTTGCGCCTTGGTGGAATAGCGCTCGTGGAATGGGGTGGTGATGACGCCGGGCGCCACCGCATTGACGCGAATGCCGAAAGGAATGAGTTCCTTGGCCATTCCGCGAGTGACATTCGCGACGAAGGCCTTGGACGAACCATAAAGGCCAGCGCCACCGCCAGCACCATTGCGCGCGGCAATGGACGTCGTGTTGATGATGAACCCGCCATTGACCTTGAGATGCGGGATGGCGGCGTGGGACGCGGCCAGCACCGAGCGGGCGTTGAGATCCATGATCTGGTCGTAAAGCGCGCTGGTCCATTCCCCATAGGGCTGGCGGGCCACCATGCCGCCGGCATTGTTGATCAGCCCGTCCAGCCGTCCGAATGCTTTCTGGGTCGCAGCAACCGCCTCAACGATTTCCTCTTCCTTGGAGGCATCGGCGCGGATCAGTTCGACGGTGCCGCCATCGCTCCGGATGGTCTGGGCAAGCGCCTCGGCAGCATCTAGGCTGGAATTGTAGTGGAGACCGACCAGAGCACCCTGAGCGGCAAAGGCCGTGGCGAGAGCCGCGCCAATGCCGGTTGATGCGCCGGTTATCAGGACGGCCTTGCCAGCCAGGTCGGGAATGGTGATCGCTTGGGCGGCCATGGTCAGTTCTCCGTTAGATGCCTGGCGCGATATCAATCGGACGCCAGCGAATTGTCACGCGGTAATTGCCAGGTGAGCAAAAGGTTATTTGCCTTGCAGCTCCTGGCCGTCCTGCGCGGCGACGGCGAACATGGCCGCCATGATGTCCGACTGCGTCACCATGCCGACAACACGACCATCTGCGTCCACCACCGGCAGGTGATGCAAACCCTGGTCACTCATGAAGGGAACCAGCTGGGCTATGGGAGTGTCCGGCCGCGCGGCCTTGACAGGCGTGCTCATAATGTCCTCGACCCGGCCCTTGAGGGCCCGATCGGAATTGCCGATAGAGCGCAGGCGCCAGCCCAGGCCAGAGCCCATCGCCGGCATGCCCCAATCGGCTTTGTCCAGCAAATCCGTTTGGGTCAGAATGCCGATCAGTTTGTTATCGACGTCGATCACCGGCAGGGCCTTGATATGGTGCTCCCGCAAATGGCGGAGTGCTTCGCGCAGGCTGGTCTTGGGGCCGATCACCTGCACGTCCCGGCTCATGATCTTTTCGCAGGTGATGCCGCCGGAGCGCCGTTCGTAGGCGCGAACCTCGGCTCGATGGAGGATGTCCTCGAGGTCGTCCGTTGCTACTGGCAGCACCAGGTCATACTGCGCCAGCACAGCATGGATGTCGTCCTGCGTCACGCCAAGCCGCCCGCTCGGGAGCGGGTCTGCCGTGCGACGGGGATTGCTCGGCGCGGGCGCGAGGTGCGGGTAGCGGCGGCCGGTGAGATTGTTGAACAGCAGGGCCGCACCGAGCAGCAGCAGGGAATTGATCATTACCGGCCAGACAACGAACCCGAAACCGGCCTGCTGTATGGCTGGACCGCCGAGCACGGCTGTCAGCGCCACGGCGCCGCTGGGGGGATGCAGACAGCGGGCGCCCATCATCACGGCGATTGCCAGGCCGGCGGCAATGCCTGCGGCAACCACGGGATCGCCGATGTATCTGGCGCAGATCACGCCGATCAATGCCGCGATCGTGTTGCCGCCGATGATCGACCAAGGTTGCGCCAAGGGACTCGTGGGTACAGCGAACAGCAGCACAGCCGAGGCGCCCATGGGTGCGATCAGCAGCGGCACGTCGGACGATTGTCCCAGAGCCAAGCTGGCGACCGCTCCCGTGACCACAATGCCAATCAGCGCGCCAATGGACGCACGCAGCCGTTCGCCCAGGCTAACAGGCGCAAGACCTGGCAGAAACCGTTTGATGTAGGGGATGACGCTCGACATTGGCGGCCGGTTTATCAGGGTCTCTTTTGGGCGCCAACTGTCCCGTGCTGATGACGCGTCGTTTCGAGGTGTGCCTCACAAGACGGGTTTCAGCTATTCTCCTTGAATAAGGCGCCAAGTTCGGGTGGCTGCCGGAGGCTCGCAAGCACTTCCTACGAGAGCTTGCAGCTAGTTCGATGCGTGTCCGGATCTGGACTTGATCAGTTCGGCGACTGTTGATGCCAACTGCTCCAAGGCAAATGGTTTGCGCAACATGATGCTTCCAGGCACACCCATCGCCGACCAGTCGGCCGCCTTGTCACCGCTGCAGTAGACCACTGGCATCTCCGGCTCGAGATCCCGGGCGCGGTAGCCCACGTCCCAGCCCGATAACTGCCCGGGCATCCTTATGTCAGTCACAACGGCCTGGATGCAGTTGTGCTGGTCTTCCAGCTTGCGGATTGCGGAAGAGGCATCGCCAGCGGAGATAACGCTGAACCCTGCGTCCGTCAGGGTATCTTCCAGGGCCATAGCCACGAGAGGTTCGTCTTCGACAACGAGAACGCGCATGTCATGCATTTGTCACCTATTCCCCAAAATGCATACGGATGCACGTAGAAATGTCCAGCGGCTTATCACCATCCATCTTCTTTCAGCTGCGTTCGAGTACAAAGCTGCTTGCTGGGAACTCATAAGTCGCTAAAGGGTTGTTGGGCAACGTTTAAGCTGCACTTCATCGAGCCCCGCCCTCTGACCATGCCCAAGCACTACCGTCAAGGAGTATGCCAACGTGCATAATCCCGAAAAGGCTCCCAACTTTTCGCACACCGCATTGGGTGATCCCCAGCATTGGCCCGAACTGCTTCAGAGTTATTTCGGCACCATGATGGCGGCCAAGCAGGCGATGTTCATCGCCTGGGGACCGGAGCTGAACTTCTTCTACAACGATACCTATGCACCCATTTTGGGAGAGCGGCATCCCAATGCCTTTGGCAAGCCATTCCATCAGGTCTGGCATGATATCTGGCCGCAAATTGAGCCTCTGGTCGCGAAAACGATGGCCGGTGAAGCCAGTTGGTTCGAAGACCTCCTTATTCCCATGCAGCGCGAAGGGCACCGGCAAGAAGCCTGGTTCAGCTTCTCCTATACGCCTATCCGGCAAGGGTCCGAGATTGTCGGCATGCTCTGTGCCGCGACGGAGACGACGCGCACCGTTGTTTCGCTAGGCGCCCAGTCGTTTCATCTCGAGCTTGAAGCGCAGTTGCGCGGCCTTAGTGAACCGGCAGATATCATCAAGGCTAGCCAAGAGGCGCTCGGGCAACATCTCCGGACAAGCCGGATCGGCTACGGTGAGGTTGATGCGAGCGAGCGTTACTTCTTCACCGAGGAAAACTGGACTGACGGAAGCGTCGGCCACTACAACGGCACACACGATCTGGCCGCGTTCGGTCCCGAAATCCACGGGGCGCTTCGGCGTGGAGAACCCTTGGTGGTTCACGACGTGGCCACCGACCCTCGCACTTCGTCGCCCGAGAGCTTGCAGGCTTTTGCTTACCTCGAAACGCGCGCGGCATTGACCGTGAGCCTGATCAAGTCCGGACGGATGATTGCGGCGCTCTACGTGCATAATCGGACACCGCGCAACTGGACGCAGGTCGAGATCCGGCTGATCCATGATGTCGCTGAACGGACCTGGTCGGCCGTGGAGCGGGCGCGCGCCGAAACGGCGCGGCGCATGAGCGAAGAACGTTTCCGCAAACTATCTGAGCTGTCGCCGGCCATTGTTTGGTTCGGCAATGCCGATGGAACCTTGAGCTACCTCAACGAGCGCTGGACCGACTATTCCGGGCAGACGATTGAGCAAGCCCTGCCGCTTGGGTGGACCGAGGTCATTCATCCCGATGATGCTGGTCGCCTGGAAGCGGTCTGGTCCGCAGCACGCGAGGATGGCATTTTTTACCAGATCGAAGCTCGGCTGCGGCGCCATGACGGTATTTTCAGGTGGTTCCTGATCAGGGCCGAGCCAGTTGTTGCCGATGACGGCACAAAGAGCTGGATCGGCTTCAACAACGATATCGACGACATCGTTTTGGCGCGTCAGGAACTTGCCCAATCCCGGGCAGCGCTGGAAGATGCCAACCGGGAACTCGAAGCTAATGTCGAGGCGCGCACGCGCGATCACGACCGGCTTTGGCGTATTTCGCAAGAGCTCATGCTCGTCGCCGACTTCGAGGGCAAGATCGCCTCCATCAACCCTACGGCCCGCCGCCTGCTCGGATGGGAAGAGGGGGAGATGGTCGGCGTTCCGTTGATGGACTTCGTTCATCCTGATGACATCCCTGCCACCCTGGCAGAGGTCGGCAAGCTCGCCGAAGGCCATACCACGCTGGCATTCGAGAACCGGTATCGGCACAAGGACGGTTCCTACCGGACCCTGAGCTGGACAGCCGTGCCCTTCGAAAACCGCATTCATGCGGTGGGCCGTGACATCTCGGCAGAGCGCGAAGCGCGCGAGGCTTTAGAGAAAACCGAAGAAGCGTTGCGCCAGGCGCAGAAAATGGAGGCTGTTGGGCAGCTTACCGGCGGCATAGCGCACGACTTCAATAATCTGCTGCAAGGCATTATCGGCTCGCTTGATATCATCCAGCGTCGAGTCGCGCAGGGCCGGACCGCGGATCTCGATCGGTTCCTCAATGCCGCCACCACTACAGCCAACCGTGCCGCGGCTCTGACGCACCGGTTGCTGGCTTTCTCCCGCCGCCAGCCACTCGACCCGAAGCCGGTCAAAGCCAACCAACTGGTCAGCCAGATGGAAGATCTGCTCCGCCGCACGATCGGAGAAAGCATCCAGCTTGAAATGGTTCTGGCCGGAGGCCTCTGGACCACCAAATGCGATCCGCATCAGCTGGAAAGCGCCATCCTCAACCTGTCCATCAACGGCCGCGACGCCATGCCGTCCGGCGGCAAGCTGACCATCGAGACCTGCAATGCCCATCTCGACAAGGCCTATGCGGCCCGCGAGTGCGACGTCAAACCAGGGCAATATGTGTGCATTTCGGTGAGCGACACCGGCACGGGCATGTCCCCCGACATCGTTGCCAAGGCCTTTGAGCCGTTCTTCACCACCAAGCCGATCGGGCAGGGCACTGGGCTGGGCCTCTCCATGATCTATGGCTTTGCCCGCCAGTCAGAAGGCTATGCCAAGATCTACAGCGAGGTCGGGCAGGGAACCGTCGTCAAGCTCTACCTGCCGCGCCACTATGGCGAGGGTGAAGACACGGACGAACTACCCCAGATCACCGAGCAGCACGCGACCGAACATGGGGAAACCGTGCTGGTGGTGGAAGATGAGCCGGTCGTACGGGATCTGGTGGTCGAAGTGCTCACCGAACTCGGCTACAACGCGATCGAAGCTCATGACGGGCCAACGGGTCTTAGCGTGCTCCAGTCCCGGCAGAACATCGATCTCCTTGTCACTGATATTGGCCTTCCTGGCCTCAACGGGCGTCAGATCGCCGATGCCGGGCGGCAATTGCGGCCTGACCTGAAGGTTTTGTTCATGACCGGGTACGCCGAGAATGCGACGCTCGCCTCAGGGTTTCTGGAGCCGGGCATGCAGATGATCACCAAGCCCTTCTCGATGGAAAACCTGGCCACCCGGATCAGGGAAATGGTGGAACAACCTTCGGAAAATTAGCCGGTTCTGGTTGGTCAAGACTCTTAGTCGACTGCTTGGGACGCAACGAGCACATCGTGCGAGGAGGTGGTCGGGGCTCGGTAGGGCAGCCTTAGGGTGAAGGTCGAACCAAAGCCTTCAACGCTCCGCACCTCCAACCGTCCTCCATGCAGAGCCATGATCTGCGACACGAAGTTCAGCCCGATGCCGGTTCCAGGAACACCTTCGGCGGTGCGAGCACGGAAAAACCGCTCGCTGACAAACTCCACCTCATCGGCAGGAATGCCGATCCCAAAATCCTCCACGCTGATGAGGACATCGGTACCGCGCCGCTCGCCTCGAACAATCACCCGCGCACTGGCTGGTGAATATTTGAGGGCGTTGGAGATGAGGTTTTGCAGCGCCTGCTCAAGCAAGGTGGTGTCGGCCAGGACAAGTTCAGGCAGGGCTTCGAGCTTCTGCTCTATACGGCCCTGATCTTCTTCCGGCTGGTTCTCGCATACTGATCCGATCAGCAGGTGCAGGTTGCAGGCCCGGGGCTGATAGCCGATCTCGCCCTGCTCAAGGCGTGCGGCATTGAGCGTGCTTTCCATCAGCCGTGTGAGGCGCTGGCAAGCGTTCCGGATCTTGGTAGCGCGACTGGCGATTTCGTCAGCCGTCATGGCCGCGCCGCGCCGGATCATGCGCTGCGAGCTGGCATCGATAATGGACAGCGGCGTGCGGAACTGATGCGAGACGACCGAAGTAAAAGCGCGGTGCAGGCGAGACACCTCGCGCTCATGGTCCAGCGCTGCTTCGGCATGCGCGATGCTACGATGACCGCGCACAACAATAACGGCCACAACAACGCCCGCCACCAGAGTGGCGACGAGAAAGCCTAGCACCTCAAAGAGGATCTGGCGCCGTTGCATAATCACGGTGTCTTGCCGGGCACGACCATCCAGCATGCCGGCATTGGCCAGGTCGCGCATGACTTGCGCAATGGACTCGGCATTAGAGTGAAGGCTTGAAACCGCCTCCCGGTCGCCCGGCGTCAGTCCGTTCAGAACCGCGCGTTGACTATCGAGCATTGGGCGCAATGTGGCAATCTCATCGTCATAGCCCATGACGCTTGCGCGGCGGAACACCTGGCCTTCTTCGAACAAGCGCACGCGGCTGTCCAAAATATCAAGGCGCAGTGTCAGCTCATCATGCGATACACGATTGGTTTCAAACAGCAGCGCCGTATCCGCCAGGCGCATGGCCTCGTACTGGCCCTGGCTGGCAAACCAGATGACCCCTTCAGACAGCCCGCCACTCAGCCGGCTTTCATTGAGTGCCAGCCGCGTTACAGCGGCCAGCAGCAGTGCGATCAGCACGGTGAGTGCGAGAGCAGCGGCGAGAAATGGCCGCGACAACCACGGCCGGGGTTTCATTGAACCTCAAGCGCCTTGAGCTGCCAGACCCACCGCTCGCTGATCCGCCGTTCTTGCAGCTCCGGATGGTCATCCCGCGGATAAACGATCCAGATCGGGCCCTTATCGCTGACACGCATCTCCTCGCCATTCATCTCGGTGGCCAGAAGCACTTCATAGTTCTGGAAATCGTCCATCGGAATGGCAACGGTGTAGTCGTTTAGGGCTGTCGCTGTCACCGTTTCGCCTTCCGCACCGACACGTTCGAACAGGGTCTTGGCGAGCACGCCTTTGAACGCCTGCACGCCATCAAGCCAGGGCGTTGTCGTATTCAGTTCAGTGACGCCCAAGTCCTGCAGCATCTGCCGATCGAACGCTGCGCCACCGTCTGTATTGGTAACTTCCACATTCCCGGTCACCGTCAGGATCACGGGACCTGTTGGTGCGGCGAGCGGCTCGGCTGTTTGCGCCCAAGCCGGAACGTGCACCAGAAGTGCTGCCCCCAAACCCGCGAGGATAGCCCAGTGGCGAATGCCAGCGCGCCTAGCATGCAGATCCGACGTCCAATTTATCAACGACACAGCGATTGCCCCAAATACTGTTTTGTCGAATACAACTTTGTAGTGGCCCTACCATCGGGCACATCAACAAGCATAGTGTTGCCCGAAGTCTTAGTGAAGAGTTCAGATAGGCCTATTCATCCCAATATGTGAGGTTCTCGCCTCTGGCGCTTCGGAGCGCTTTGCCGAACCGCATAGTGCATGCAGAACAGGCTGTCCCCACCCGTTTGAGCGGGCAGGGAGATTGTCCACTTAGCTGAGTGGGGCACCGACAATGTCGATATTGTTCTCGGCGCAGGTGCGGACGAGAAACTCGATCATATCGGGCGTGGGTGCCGCTGGGGGAGGCAACTCGTTGCCCTGAGCAGGACGGCCTGCCGCACGCACCATGTTCTCGAAGTCGCCGCCTTGCGTGATCGTGAGCATGTGAGCGCCCTCGGCGCTTTGCACCCGGAAGCTGTGTGGCAAACCTTTTGGTGCCAGAACTGTCTGCCCGGCTCGAGCTTCGAGTTCGTGTCCATCCACATTGAAGCGCATCACGCCGGTAAGGATATGAAAGATTTCGTCCTCGTTTCGGTGGACGTGGAGGGGCGGGCTGTCACCATATGGCAGGCGGTGTTCGAGGACGCTGATGCGGTTGGAGCCATCGGTTGCAGAGATATTGACGGTAACAAGCGTATTGCCGAACCATAGTGCTGGCGCTGCTGATTGAATCTTTGACATGGCAGTCATTGGAGTTTCCTTTGGCTTGATGGTCGCGAGGACCGGATGCCGCTTGCCTAGTCACTGCCGTGTCGCACATGAAATCGATTGATTGTATCGGGTCATTTACACGATGAATTTGAACAGCCTCGATCTGAACCTCGTGCGTGTTTTCGATGCCTTGATGCAGGAAAAGAGCGTAACGCGGGCAGGGGAGCGCATAGGCCTCAGCCAACCGGCCGTGAGCGCCGCACTGGCGCGGCTCAGATATTCGCTCGGTGATCAGTTGTTCGTGCGGCGCGGCAATGAGATGATCCCGACGCCCAGGGCCGAGGAGCTTGGAGGCCTGGCGCGGTCCGCCCTGGTTCAGGTCGAGCGCATGCTGCAGGCGGGCCGGCAACTTGACCTGCCGCGGCTGGAGCGCACCTTTACGCTGATGGGCGCCGATTTTTTCTCGACCTTGTTCATGCCCAAGCTTGCCGAGACTGTAGCTGGGCTCGCACCGCGCGTGCGGCTGCGGCTTCTCGACAGTGCGCGCGGCGATGTCGACCGGCTGCTTCAGGAGGACGCCATAGACATGGCGCTGGAGCGTCCGCTCGAAGTGCCGGACACGATCTCCCAGGCGCGTCTGTTCTTTTCACCGTTTGTCGTTGTTGCCGCCGCGAACAATCCTGCCACGCGGGATGTCTCCGAGGGCGTTCCCATCCCGCTGGATCTGTTCTGCGAACTGCCGCATGTGCTGCGATCGATCGATGGCAGCATGTCCGGCATGGTGGACGAGGCGCTGGAGAAATCAGGCCGCAGCCGGAGAGTGACTTTGGCCTTGCCGCACTTCCACGCGGTCGCGCTGGCTGTCAGCCAAGGAAACCAGTTGGCCGCGGTCCCGGTGCAGTTCGCCCAAGCCGTCAAGAATGTCGTGGGCTTGCGTGTGTTCCAGCCGCCATTTCCCATCCCGGCGCCCGAAATCAAGTTGTACTGGCATGCGCGGCACGACGGAGAAGCAGCGCACCAGTGGATGCGGCAACAGGTGATAAACACCGTAGAGGCTTTGGGCTTCAACGTTTATGGGGGGGCTAGTCCATAAGCCATGCTGGCGAGGGTTGGACCTGCTTTAGGACCTCGCAACAGTCCACAGCAAAATAGGCTTGCCTCGAACCGTACCGTACGGTACGGCTGCTGCCCAGTTATACAGCAGAGCCTGCCCTCACGAGGACATGAACGTGGCAATGACCATCAAGGTCAATGAAGAGGTTTTTACGCCCCGCCAGCAAGCGGTGCTGACGGCTGCGCTGGACCTCCTCGTCGAAAATGGCGACGGGCTCACCATGACGGCTGTGGCCCGCCGTGCATCCTGCTCCAAGGAAACGCTCTACAAGTGGTTTGGTGATCGCGATGGTCTGCTGACCGCCACGGTGCAATGGCAGGCGGCCAAGGTGCGCATGCCGCAGGTCAGCCGTACCGGGATGACCGCGAAGACGCTGCGCCTCAGCATGGAGCAGTTCGCGCGCGACCTTCTGACGGTGATCGTCGGGGAAGTCTCCATTACCCTCAACCGTACCGCCGTCACCCATGCCGCGCAGGAAAAAGACAGCCTGGGAACCATTGTTCTGGAAAATGGCCCGCTAGCCATCCGCCGGCGTCTCAAGCCCATTCTTGAGGCCGGCCGCGATGCGCGCCTCCTGCGCTTCGACTCTAGCGAAGACGCCTACCGCACCTTTTTCGGCCTTGTTGTTCGCGATGTGCAGATCCGCCTGCTCCTCGGCGACAAGAGCCTGACCCAGTCCAATGTGACTGCCAATATCGAGGCCGACGTCAAAGCCGCGACCGACCAGTTTTTCACCCTCTATGGGGTGAAAGCCAGCACCTCTTAACAGCCATTCTCAGGGAGAGACCCATGCGCGTCTATTATGATCGGGATGCCGATCTCAATATCATCAAGTCCAAGAAGGTCGCGATCGTCGGCTATGGCAGCCAGGGCCACGCCCATGTGCTGAACCTGCGCGATTCCGGCGTCAACGACGTCGTCGTCGCGCTGCGTCCCGGCTCCCCATCGGCCAAGAAGGCCGAGGGCGAAGGCCTGAAGGTCATGAGCGTTGCCGATGCTGCCGCTTGGGCCGACGTCATCATGATGCTGACGCCCGACGAGCTGCAGGCCGACATCTACAAGCAGCACATCGAGCCAAACATCCGGGACGGCGCGGCGCTGGCTTTTGCCCATGGCCTCAACGTTCACTTCAACCTCATCGAACCCAAGTCCACCGTGGACGTGATCATGATCGCGCCAAAGGGCCCGGGTCACACCGTGCGCGGCGAATACCAGAAGGGCGGCGGCGTGCCGTGCCTGATCGCCGTCCATCAGGACGCTTCGGGCAATGCCCATGACATTGCGCTGGCCTATGCGTCGGGCGTTGGCGGCGGCCGTTCGGGCGTCATCGAAACCAACTTCCGGGAAGAATGCGAAACCGACCTGTTCGGCGAACAGGCCGTGCTTTGCGGTGGCCTCGTGGAACTGATCCGCGCCGGTTTCGAAACGCTGGTAGAAGCCGGCTACGCACCAGAAATGGCCTATTTCGAGTGCCTCCATGAAGTGAAGCTGATTGTCGACCTGATCTACCAGGGCGGCATCGCCAACATGAACTACTCGATCTCCAACACCGCCGAGTGGGGCGAGTATGTCACCGGCCCACGCATCATCACCTCGGAAACCAAGGCCGAGATGAAGAAGGTGCTTTACGACATCCAGTCTGGCAAGTTCACCGCCGAATGGATGCAGGAAATCAAGGCAGGCGGTTCGCGCTTCAAAGCAACCCGTCGCCTGCATGACGAGCACCAGATCGAAGAAGTTGGCAGCAAGCTTCGCGAGATGATGCCCTGGATCAAGGCTGGCGCTCTGGTCGACAAGGCCAAGAACTAATACGCAGAGTATAGAGCAGGGGTCCTTCGGGGCCCCTGTTTGTTGACGCGAGATAGGGCTAGAAGCGGAGCCCGACGATCTGGTTCGAGTCGCGAGGGGCGTGATGAGCTTGCCGAAGTTTCCTGTTGAAGGCGGCTGCCAATGCGGCGCCGTGCGCTATCGGCTCACAGCTAGTCCGCGCAGCGTCTATAATTGCCACTGCAAGGATTGCCAGCGCTTTTCTGGTGCAGCCTGGTCCATGTCCATGGTTGTTGCCGATTCCGCCTTTGAGCTGCTGCAGGGGCAGACCGTTTCGTATGATCGGCATGCCGACAGTGGCAACGTCATCCGCATGAACTTCTGCGCGCATTGCTTCAACTGGATCTGGAATGATCCGCCGGCGCCCGGCATCAAGATCGTGCGTGCGGGCACGCTCGACGATATCAACTGGGCGGCACCGGTCGGCAATATCTGGACTGACAGCAAGGCCGCATGGGTTGATATCGACCCCAACCTCGTCAACTTCGCGAAGGGCGCCGTCGACCGGACACCCTTGTTCGAGGCCTGGACCCGCTCTCATCAGGAATAATCATCATGGCTGTCTCTGACGACATCGCTTTGGTCAAGCACCAGGAGCAGGCGCTGGTCCTGCCGTTGTTCGACGAAAACATCGCCTTCGAATTGGGCAGCGCCATACGGGCCCGGGCGCTTGCCGAGGGGCTGAGCCTTGTGGTCGACGTCCGCACCTGGGACCGGCAGCTGTTCTTTGCCGCAACGGCCGGCACCACTGCCGACAACAGCGAATGGGTACGACGCAAGGTCAACACCGTCCGCCGCTTCCAGCGCGCCAGCTATCGCATGGTGCTCGAGCGCGGCGAGGTGCCGTTCACTCCACAGTCCGGCGCTGATCCTGCGGACTTCGTCATCGCCGGCGGTGGGTTTCCCATCCGGGTCAAAGGCGCAGGCATTATTGGGTGCCTGACGATTTCGGGCCTTCCAGGCCGATCCGATCATGGCGTGGCCGTTGCGGCGCTCGCAGTGCATCTCGGCTTCGTGCCAGAAGATTTTGCCCTGCCTGCGGAGTAAAGAGATGAAGCTTGACTACCTGCTGCTCGATGTTTTTACCCGCGAGCCACTAAAGGGCAACCAGTTGGCCGTGGTTCCGAAGGCCGACGGCCTGCTCGACGGGGAAATGCAGGCAATAGCACGCGAGTTCAACCTCAGCGAGACGGTGTTCATCCTCAAGGCCACGGCCGAGCGCAACACTGCCGCGGTTCGCATCTTCACGCCCTACCAGGAGTTGCCATTTGCCGGGCATCCGACGGTCGGTGCAGCGGTGGCCCTGGGCCTGCAAAACAAGGCCAGCGTGGTGCGGCTTGAGGAAAAGGTCGGGCTGATCACCGCCTTGTTCGAGAAAAGCGACAAGCGTTCAGGCGAGGCACGCTTTGGGCTGCCGCGCTTGCCGGCGCGCATTGCCGATCTTCCGGACACCCTCGGCATGGCTCAGGCCCTGGGGCTGGAGCCGGAGGACATCGGCTGCGATGTATTTCACCCCGCCGTCTTTTCTGCTGGCGTCACCTTCCATTTGGTGCCGGTCCGTAACGCCGAGGTTCTGCGGCGCGTCAGCGTCAATCAGGCGCTGTTCAACAAGGTCTTCCACCACGAACACAACTCGGCCTACGTCTTCACACTCACGCCTGATGAGCCGGAGAACGACCTGGCCGCCCGCATGTTCGGCATGGACCTGGGCGAAGATCCGGGTACGGGCTCCGCCGCTGCCGCGCTGATCGGCCTCTTGGCTGAGGAGGCGCTCTCCACCGACCAAGCCGACTATGTGCTGCGCCAGGGCGTTGAGATGGGACGTCCCTGTCGCATCACCCTGCAGTTGCGCAAAGAGAACGACGTGCTGGTTCATGGTGGCATTGGCGGGCATGCCGTGGTTGTCGGCGAGGGAACGCTCGACCTCGGCGAGTGAGGGTCACCTGATCTGCTTGCGTCCTCTCCCATCGTTTATCGGATCGAAAACTTTACCTTCTTGTCGCCGTTACACTTGCAACAACCCGGAGATTGAAGCATTCTCCACCAGCAAATCGAGATCGCATCCATGCCGCGCACCCGCGCACAAGCCACAGCAATCAGCCAGCGCGAGGCCCTTCAGGCCCGGCTGACCCTTGCGGCTGCCATGCTGCTGCTTCCGGCTGCGCTCCTGCTTCTTCTTATCAGCCCCTGATCACCGGCAGCTCGGTCGTGCGAGCGGGTCGTCAGGGGATTACGCCATAAGCCGAACAGTTTGATGTCCGGCCTCAGGTGAGCTTTGCTCCGGGCCGCGCGATAGGAACCAAGACCATGTCTTCTGCCACCGACACCAATAAAGACCGCGTTTTCATTTTCGACACCACGCTGCGCGACGGCGAGCAATCGCCCGGCGCCACCATGACGCTCGAAGAAAAACTGCAGGTTGCCGAAACGCTTGACGAAATGGGCGTGGACATCATCGAGGCCGGCTTCCCCATCGCCTCCAACGGCGATTTCGAAGCGGTGGTGGCCGTTGCCAAGCAGGTCAAGAACGCCACCGTGGCTGGCCTCGCCCGTGCCATCACGGCTGATATCGACCGCGCCGGCGAAGCCGTGCGCCATGCGCGTCGCGGGCGCATCCACACCTTTGTGTCCACTTCGCCCATCCATCTGGCGCACCAGATGAAAAAGACCGAGGACGAGGTGATCGAGATCATTTCGCGCACTGTCGCACAAGCGCGCAATCTGATCGACGATGTGGAATGGTCGGCGATGGACGCGACCCGCACGCCGCTTGAATTCCTCAAGCGCTGCGTTGAAGCCGCCATCAAGGCCGGTGCCACGACGATCAACCTGCCCGATACAGTCGGCTATGCCGTGCCAGACGAGCACGAGAACATGTTCCGCACCATTATCACATCGGTGCCTGGTGCTGATAAGGCGATCTTTTCCGCCCACTGCCACAACGATCTGGGCTTGGCCGTTGCGAACTCGCTCGCCGCAGTCCGCGGCGGCGCCCGGCAGGTGGAATGCACCATCAACGGCCTGGGCGAACGAGCCGGCAATGCGGCACTGGAAGAAATTGTCATGTCGCTGCGCACGCGTGGCGATGTGATGCCCTACCAGACCGGCATCGAAACCACCCATCTCGCCCGCGCCAGCCGCATTGTTTCGGCGGCTGCCAACTTCCCGGTGCAATACAATAAGGCGATTGTCGGCAAGAACGCCTTCGCCCACGAAAGTGGCATCCACCAGGATGGCATGCTCAAGAATGCCGAGACCTATGAGATCATGACCCCGGCCAGCGTCGGCATCAAGGCGACGACCCTGGTCATGGGCAAGCACTCCGGCCGCGCGGCCTTTAAGGACAAGCTCAAGGAACTCGGCTACGAGCTGGGCGACAATGCTTTCCAGGAGGCTTTTGTTCGCTTCAAGGATCTCGCCGATCGCAAGAAGCATGTCTACGACGCCGATATCATTGCCCTGGTCGATGACGAGGTGGGCTCGGTTGGCGACCGCATCCGGCTGGTGGACATGGAAGTGGTTTCAAAAACCGGCGGCGTCCATCGCTGCGACCTGACACTCTCGGTGGATGGCGAGGAGACCTCGGTCAGCTTCGATGGTACCGGTTCGGTCGATGCCATTTTTAACGCCATCAAGAAAGCCGTCGGCCAGCAGCCCCATCTGGTGCTCTATGCCATCGATGGCGTCACCGGCGGCACGGACGCGCAGGCCAGCGCCCATGTGCGCCTGGAAATGAACGGCCGTATCGTTTCTGGTAATGCCGCTGAACCGGACACGCTCGTGGCGTCCGCACGTGCATATCTCAACGCCTACAATCGCCTGCTGATCGATCGTGGCGCCGCCGCACAGGGCGCCATGGCGGGCTGATGGCCTACGAACTCGTTGATGTGCAGGATCCTGCCGATTGGGTGGCCTACCATGCCATCCGGCGGCAGGAACTGTTCGAGGCGCGTGGACGTCACGGCCTTTATGACGAGAACTATCCGGGCGAGTACGAGCCCAACATGCATCATCTCATGCTCAAGCTGGACGGCCGGCCCATCGGGACGACACGGCTGGATGTGCGAGAGGATGGAACAGCAATCTTTCGCCTCGTCGCCATCTCGGCAGATGTCCAGCGACAAGGGCATGGCCGCGTCCTGGCAGACTTGGTGGAAGAGCGCGCTCGCCGGCACGGCACCCATACCCTTTTCGTTAATGCCAACCGCGGCGCCTACGGCTTCTACTGCGCCATGGGCTGGCATGACTATACGTGGGATGCGGTAGAACTGACGGGTATATCCGCTGACGCCATCCAGATGCGTAAGCATCTTGCGTGATATGCATCCTTAGTTGTTGCCAAGCCGGGCCGGAAATCGCATCGGTGATGGGAAAGCGTCGCAGCACTCCCAGGGGCCTTGGTGAAACTTGCAGCTGAATTTCGCGGGCTCCTGTCCGGGCTGGCCCTGGTCGGGATAGCCACGCTCCTGGTCATCGAAGCTCCCAGCATCATCCCAGGGCAGGACCTGCTCCATAGCTTGCGTTTCCACATAGCGGGGGCGCTGCTCGGTCTTGTGGTTGTGCTCCTCCTCAGCAGAGCCTGGTGGCGTGGCGTGCTGCTGCTCGTGCTGGTCGGATTGAGCCTGGGGCAGGGTGGCTTGATCATCTATCGGCAGCAGGAAAGCCGTGCTGCGTTCGATGGTCGAACCCCTGTGGCCAGCATGCGGTTGTTGAGCTTCAATGTCCTTTCGTCCAATCCGCGAGGCGCGGAGATCGTGGACTATATGGCCAAGACCGGGGCGGACGTCGTGTTCACCATGGAGTCCAATGCCATCGTTCCCCAGCTGGACCGCATCGCAACCTTGCTTCCCTACAGGGCAGGATGCAGTCCTGATGGCCGGGAATGCGACACCATGCTGTTTTCGCGCACGCCGCTAACGGACGTTAGGGTCATTCCCCTTAACCCGTTCAGGCGGTTTCGTCTTATCATCGCGCGGACCGAAATCCGGGGCCAGGCTGTCACGCTGGTCGCTACCCATCTCAGCAAACCCTATTTCGACGAAGCCTCTTTCGTGGAGCTCTGGCAGATTGCGCGTGCGCTGCGCAGCATCTCCGGTCCGGTGATCCTGGCAGGTGATTTTAATGCTGCCGCCTGGTCACAAGCGGTAGCAGAATTTGTAGCGGCCAGTGATCTCCTGCCTCCGCCTGTTTATCCTCCCACATGGCCGGTCAAGTTCGGCGGCCTTGGGGTTCCCATCGATAATGTTTTCACGCGTGGTGAGGCGCGGATCGAAGCGATCCAGTCGACCCCCGATGCTTTGGGTTCGAACCATCGCGGACTGCTGGCTGTCATTAGCCTTTATGGCACTGACTAGAGCTTAGCGAGAACCTTGCCCAGGGCGTCGTCCAACAATTGTCGGTCAGCATCAGTGCCGGCACTGATGCGGATACAGTGGTCGAGGCCCGGTGCTGCAGGCTTGCGCACAAAGATTCCATGACTTGCCAGACCATGAAGGATAGCCTGCGCATAGGCAGCATCGCGCTGGCAGTCGATCGCAACAAAGTTGGTTGCGGTCGGCAGAGGCACCAGCCCATGGCGCCGCGCGATGGCAGCCGTATCAGCCAGCGACTCACGCACAGCGAGCAGAGACTTTTCCAGGTGCGCGTGATCAGCAAGGGCGGCGATGGCGCCAGCCTGGGCAATGTTGCTGATGCCGAAATGATTGCGGATGCGATTGAACGCTCCGACGCTTTCTGCCTCCCCGAACACATAACCGACGCGTGCACCGGCTAGACCATAGGCCTTGGAAAAGGTGCGCATGCGCAGAAGGTTCGGCCGCTCCAGGTCTATGGTTGGCAATGTGCCTTGCGGCGCAAACTCGCCATAGGCTTCATCCAGGATGATCATGGTTGTTTCTGGCACGGCGGCTATGAACCGCTCCACCGAACTCGCGTCCCACCAGGAGCCCATCGGATTGTCGGGATTGGCCAGATACACCATGGCCGCCTGTGTTTGCTGCGCTGCGCGGGCGAGCCCGTCTATGTCCTCGCGGGTCTGCACATAGGGTACTGTGTGCATGTGGGCGCCATAGCCAGCCAGGTGATAGTTGAACGTCGGATAACCACCCAGCGATGTCACTACCGTCGAACCCGGCGCTGCATAAAGGCGCACCGCCATGCCAAGTATCGCATCCACGCCCTCGCCGGGCATGACGTTGCGTGCTGGTATGCCCAGGTGAGCCGCGATGGCCTGGCGCAGGTCATGGTTCTCGGGATCGCCATAGTGCCAGCTGTCCTGCGCGGCTGCCTGCATGGCGGCCAGCACGGACGGTGCCGGGCCGAACGGGTTTTCATTGGCACCGATGCGCGCCCGGGTCGGTATGCCGTCACGCCGCATGATTGCTTCAGGTCCGACAAAGGGCGTGGTCTCGGGCAGGTCGGCGACAATGGGAGCAAGGGCAGGGCGGGGCAAGGGAGTTACTCACGTTGACGTGGCCCAGTCAGGGCGCAGCCTTGATGTATGTCAAGCCGGGGATGGATGGCCTGCGCCGTCCTCAGGCGTTTTGCACAGGTGCTGAATTATCCCAACCGTGCAAACCACGGAGAAAGCGACCAATTCTGCTGCAACATACATGGATTGGATTTGACCTAAATCGCGTTCAGCCCGGCAAGGTTCAGGTAGGCATGTCGGCCCCACTCTGACGTGGCGTCAAATGCATCGGCGCTCCCCAATTTCCTTCTCACGGAGCTACGCACCATGGTGTCAACCTATCTACTCGCGCGCGACCATCTGCAGCGCGCCGCAGCGATTCTTCAGGGGTCGGACAGCCGATCTCGTCAATTGCGCTACATTATCGAACGGACCGTGACACTGATGGAGGACTTCGCGCCCGAGCCGGAGGTCGTCAGCAGCAATGTGCTGGATTTTGCCCACTTCAGGGATCGCGCGGTGCGCGGTTGAGCTCAGGCCTGCGCCGGCGGGGCAAAACCGCCGGCACGGTCCATCACCATCTTCAGTTTCTCCTGCAGGTCGGACCTGGCGGTATTCCAATCCCGGCTGTTGACCCGCACCCGCAGAACCATGGTTACAGTATCATCCGCCAAGGTGTCGATCAGCACATCCGCCTTGCTGCTCTCCGTTACGTAGTCGTCGACCACGCCTTGCTGGATTTCACTGCGTACTGCAGCAAGGTCGGCGCTGCGCGGCACGTTGAACTTGAGTTCCACGACGCGTGACGCCTCGCGGCTATAGTTGGTGATCTTGGCGTTGGAGAGCTTGGAATTGGGTGCAAATACATACACCCCGTCATAGGTGCGCAGCTGCGTGCCGAACAAGCCCACTTCCACCACCGTGCCGACAATGCCGTCAGCGTCAATATAGTCGCCGACGTTGAATGGCCGGAGAAAGATCAGCAGGATCCCGGCAGCAATGTTGGATAGTGTTCCCTGCAGCGCCAGCGCGATGGCGAGGCCCGCAGCACCCAGCACCGCGAGGATGGAGGCGGTTTCCACACCGAACTGCCCCAAGACGATGATGCAGGTCACAAACAGAATGCCATAGCGCACGATCTGGCTGACGAGGGGTCCCACCGTGGCGTCGCGCTTCAGCCTCGTGCCCAGGAGATTTCGAACATAACCCGATACCAGCCCTGCCAGGAACCAGCCTGCTGCGAGCACGGCCAGTGCCACCAGCAATGACCAAACATTGGCCAGGATCCAGGCTGTAGGAATGCCGAAAATGGCGGTGTTGTTCATGCGATTGCCTCGGTTAGTTCGTTCCGAGGTAAAGACGCGTTGTTCGCCCTGGTTGCGGAATAGCTCTTATGAGCCCGAATGGGTGTCCGGGGATGGATTGGCCGGATCGGGCGACACGGCGATGGTCTTTGTGTCGGTGTCGCTGCTGGTCAACTCCCGGTGGAGAGCCAGTTTTGCTTCTTCGGTGAGGGCGTAGAGCGCTGGCAGATAGCGGGGTGTCGCAACCCAGGCGCGCAGTTGCAAATTGACTGCCGCGTCCGAAAAACTATCCACATGCACATTGGGCGCTGGCTCGGGCAAAACATCGGCATTGCCCTTGGCCACCTGAAGCAGGACCTGGCGCAGGCGCGACATGTCAAGCTTGTCCGGCACGCTGACATTGACTTCGATTCGCCGTTGCGGCTCGCGGCTGTGGTTGGTGATGGCTGCAGACCACAGGCGCTGATTGGGCGTGAAGATATAGAGCCCGCTCGATGACCGCAGCCGCGTGCCGAACAGTCCGATCTCGATCACCTCACCGGCCACACCGTCGCCCTGGATGAATTCACCAATGGCGATCGGACGCAGCCAGATCAGCATGATGCCCGCCGCGATATTGGCCAGGGTGTTCTGCAAGGCGAGGGCAATCGCCAGCCCGGCGGCGCCGAGCACCGTCAGAATCGAGCTGTTGTCGACGCCAACAAGATTGAGCGCCGCAACAACGGCAAACACCAGGATGCCATAGCGAGCGGCCTGGGACAGAAGAGGGGCGAAGTTCTTGTCGATGCCCGATGCCAACGGCAGCAACTGCCGGATCGCGCGTGAAGCCCAGCGTGCCGCATACCAGCCCACCACGAGCACTAGGATTGCGGCCAGGATTAGCAATATGTTGGCATAGAGCCAGGATGCCGGCTGAAGAGACGGTGGATTGATCATGCTGCCCCAAGACTTGGCGCCTTTTGCGCCTGCGCCACTTTAGCAAACCGGCTATGTGAGGAAAGTGTCATGAAGCGCTGGACATGCGAAAACGCCTTTGCTAGAGAGGCGCCACTTTGGAAGCTCCAGTAGGGGCGAGTAGCTCAGCTGGTAGAGCAGACGACTCTTAATCGTCGGGTCCACGGTTCGAATCCGTGCTCGCCCACCAAAGCCTCTCTCACGGACCCTATTTTCAGGCCCAGCCCTTTCGGGCAGACTGTCCTTGCCAAGGGGAGGGATGGATGCGGCTGCTTGGTGCTCTAGGCTTTCTCGTCGTCATAGCTGTGCCGTCCGTTGGGCAGGAGCAGGTGCATCAGCTCTTCCGCCGCTGTGCGGCCTGCCACGCCCTGGGCGAGGGCGCATCCCACCGGGTCGGACCACACCTTAATGGAACCGTAGGGCGCCTGGTGGGTGGCCTTGACGATTACGACTACTCCCAGGTTCTTGAGCAGGCTGGTGAAGAGGGGCAGGTTTGGACGCGTGAGCTTCTGGTGCGCTACCTCAAGAGTCCGTCTCATCTGTTCCCAGGCACCAAGATGAACTTCGCCGGCATGACGAAGCGGGACGAGATCGAAGAACTGATCACTTATCTCGAAGGCTTCTCGCCCGAAGGCACGGCGGCAGACCGGTAAGGCAGTCTGTCGCCAAGCTGTCGGCGCCCCCCATAAGAGCAGAAGCAGCTGTAACTTTTGCTTCGCCAGTGTGCGCTTGCCCTTCCCAGGCACACCTGCGGAGGTTATAGCCGGAACACTGTCTTCCCCTCCTTCGACAAGGAATCCCCATGTTCGGCATTGACCCGAGCTTTCTAAGCTCGCTGATTCAGGTCATCCTGATCGACCTCGTTCTTGCAGGCGACAACGCTGTGGTGATCGGCCTGGCCGCTGCCGGCCTCGCGAGCGATGTCCGCCGCAAGGCCATTCTGATCGGCATTATTGCGGCAACCCTGCTGCGCATTTTCTTTGCGCTGATCACCACCCAGCTGCTGGCGCTCGGCGGTGGGCTGCTGATCGCTGGTGGCGTGCTGCTGCTTTACGTCTGCTGGAAGATGTATCGCGAGCTGACCACCTCTCACGAAGAAGAGCACGAGGCGCAGGAAGCGCTTGAAGGCCATGACCTCAATGCCGACGGCACCGTTGCCGGCAAGGCTCCGCGCAAGACGCTGCGTCAGGCGGTCACCCAGATCATCATCGCCGACGTGTCGATGTCGCTCGACAATGTGCTGGCGGTGGCTGGTGCTGCGGCCCACCACTTCGAGGCCCTGATCATCGGCCTTGGCCTCTCAGTCGTGATGATGGGCGTCGCGGCCAGCTTTATTGCGGGCCTCCTGCACAAGTATCGCTGGATTGCCTGGGTGGGTCTGCTGATCATCCTGTTCGTAGCGGTGCGCATGACGCTCGAGGGCCTGGGCGCCTTTGTCGACATCCCGGCCATACCGCTGCTCTATACGCCACACGCTGAAGCTGCGGCCGCTGCTGCCCATTAGTGTTTGCTAACCAAGTGACGAACTTTGCGGCATTTGCCCTATCGAGATAGGGATTTGCTCACCTGACGCCTTTAGCTTTCCGCTGGGATTTCACGAGCGGAAAGCAGTTCAATGTCCGTCATCGCCGATCATCTGGTTGAACTGGCGCCCGAACAGCGGCATGCGGCACGCTCGGGCGTGACAGCCTTGCCCGTGCTTGAAAGCCGGATTGTCAGTGGTGCGGAATGGGACAGCACCATCGCGGACTTCGATGAAGTCTGCCAGGAGCAGCTCTTCACCTTTGCCATCAGCCGCTGGCCTGGCGTCCAGCACGAGCCCATGCTGTTTTTCTTTAACGGCGAAGTCGTGGGCGGCTCGCTCATGATGGTCCAGCGCCTGCCGCTGGGTATCGGCCGGATAGCGGTGTCTAAATGGGGACCAATGCTGAAATCGGCGACCCGCCCGGACGCCGATCTCATCCATGCCGCCATGGTCGAGGCGCTGATCGCCGAATATGCCGACCGTCGCGCGCAGATGCTGTCGGTCTTGCCGCGTGCGTCGATCACCCCAACCAACCACGCTTTCGAGCGCCTGCAAGCGCGTGGCTTCAAGCGCGGATCGGAACTGCTGTTCCCCAACCGCTATATCGTCAATCTCCGGCTCGATGACGCGGCACAGCGCAAGAGTTTCCACCAGAAGTGGCGCTACCATCTCAACAAGTCCGAGAAGATCGGGTTGAGCTTCGAGCATGCGGGGCCCGAACGTCTCGCCGAGTTCGAAACGCTTTATACGGCGATGACCGATCGCAAGCAGTTCCCCGATCATTCCGCCTATGAAACCGTCACTGCGCTGATGCAACTCGAGCAACGGCTGCGCCCCGAACTGTTCTTCGTGCGGCACGAGGGCGAGGTGGTTGCCGGAGCCCTCATCTTCAAAACCGGCGATCGCGCCGTTTACCTGTATGGCGCTACCAACGACAAGGCGCTGCCGCTGCGTGCAGGCTATTTCATGCACTGGCACATCATCCGCTGGCTGCGCGACCACACCACGGCCAGCTGGTACGATCTGGGCGGAACGGACGGTTTTCAGGGACTGCACCAGTTCAAGAAGGGCATGGTGGGCGATGCCGGTGTGATCCGCCCGGTGCCGCCAGTTGCCAACTATGCCAGCAAGCCTTTTGCCTACCTGGCGGGAGCAGGGGCCTTTGCAGCGCGCGACGCCGTTTATCACATCCGGCGCGTGGTCGATGGCTGGCGCAATCCCAAGGCTCGGCCCACGCAAAACCGCGCCAGCGACGAGGCCAGTGAATGAGCCTCCATCGTCGACTAGCCTCGCAGTCCACTGTGATCTTTGCAGCGCGCCTGGGCGGCGCGGGGTTGATTTTCCTCGTGCAGGCCTTCATCGCCCGCCTGTGGGGTCCTGTGCTGCTCGGGGAATACCTGGTGGTCATTGCTACGGTCAACATCGTCGCCGTGCTAATGCCTTTGGGTTTTCACACCATCGGGACCTACTTTGCTGCCGAGTACCGGGCGCGTGGGGAACGCCGGCAGTTCACCATTTTCCTCTTGCGCAGCTATGGCCATGTGCTCGCGGCCTTTGTGCTGCTCCTGGTCTTGGGCCTGCCTCTCCTCAACGCGGCGGGGCAGGGCGATAGCGTCTTGGCCCACCATTTCGTGCCCTTGCTGCTGCTCGCCTTCGCCACGGCGGTGAACTACATCAGCGGCGCGGTGCTCGTCGGGCTCAAGCGTCCGTTCGCCGGCTTTTTCTCCGACACCATCTTCCGCCCTATGGTTATCCTTGGCTCGTTCGTGGCGGGGCTAGCCTTTGCCGTGCCGGCTGATGGCTTTTCGTTCATGCTGTGGGCCGTAGGGCTCTGCTACATTCTTGTTTCGGCAGCCCAGTTCGGCTTTGTTCTTTCATCGCTCAAGCGGATCGGCGATCTGATGCCAGCGCGGCCGCTCGAGGCACGCCGGTGGTGGCGCTTCGCCCTTCCATGGGTGCTGATCTCGCTCGCGACCGATTTCTTTTTCGATATCGACCTTCTCCTCCTGTCACACACGCTGAGCCGGGAAGAGCTTGCCATCTTTGGCGTTTGCACCCGCATCTTCTCGCTTGTGTCCTTTGGGGTTGCTGCCGTCTACGCAGTGACCATGCCGGACATGTTCGAAAGCGAAGCCAAGGCAGACCGCGCCTCGTTTAAGCGCAAGATCGGCGAGGCCAATGTCGTGGCCAGCGTCATTTCGGTGGTTTTGTTCGGCATTATGGCCATCGGGTCGCCCTTTGCGCTGATGCTCTTTGGCCCCGCATTCTCGGCTGGCGCCGCACCGCTTGCGGTTCTCTGCCTGGGTCTGGTTGTTCGTTCGGTCATGGGACCGGCTTCTCTCGTGCTCTCCATTCACGACCGGCCCTATGCCAGCCTGCCTTCGGTGGCCCTGGGCATGGGCACACTTGTTCTGTGCAACTGGTTGCTGGTGCCGCCATTCGGCCTGATGGGCTCGGCCATAGCCGCCCTGATATCGATCACGGTCTGGTCGGTTGGGCAGTGGTGGATAGCGCTCCATAACACCAAGATGGATGTGTCCATCCTCTCCTGGTTCCGCAGCCGCAGCGCCGTGCCAGTTCCTGCCGAGTAAACGTCCTACCGGGGCAAGCTCAGCTTGAGCTTGCGCAACAGCCTGTGCTTGATCCCGCCCTTGGTTCCCCGGTCATAGCCAGCAGCGGTCTTGGTCAGCTTGTGCTCATAGAGCAGATAGTCTTCCCCGAAGATGTGCTGCTCGAGGGTGGCCACATGAACAAAGCCAAGGCGCAGCATAATGGCTGCCGCCGCCTCGTTGCCGTGCTTGGTATAGGTCGCAACCTTGTGGAAGCGGCCATTGTCCCAGTGCTTGAGGAAAGTGCGCATGCCCTGCACGCCCAGGGTCGAGCGGCGAAACTCGGGGAAAACATAGGACCAGTAGAGCCACAGCGTGCCCAGTTCGGGGCCCGAGATCTGGAACCCGCCGACTTGCCCATCGCGCAGGTGCAGCATGACGTGGTACGGATCGGCGTCAATGAGGCTCGCCAGGTAGTCTGGCGTCAGCCGCGCCCCTTCATAGGCCTTGAACTCGTCGCTATAGAACGCTGAGGTAGCAATCGCCTCCTGCAGGCGATGATGAACCATCCCGATATCGCCATAGCTTGCGGCGCGCATGGTGGCGGCCTTGGGTTGGGCTACCGCTTCGGCTTGTGCTGGAGCAATCATCGCATCGGTCATGCTGGTCTCCCATTACTGGTCTTCCACCATACCACTGCCTCCACGGGCACCGAAGCGAACTCCCTTGCCGCAGTTAACAGCGCATCCTCAAAGACTTGCATGGGCAGCCCTGCTTGAGGCTTGCCCAGTGCCCGCGTGGCCACTAGAACGGAAAGCGGGAGAGATAAGGGAGGAACAGTATGAGCGAGCAGCTCGTATTTCAGCCAAGTGCGGCTGCCATCGCACGCACCCATGTCAACGCAGCGCAGTATGAGCAGATGTATGCCCGCTCGCTGAGTGATCCCGATGGTTTCTGGGCAGAGCAGGCCAGGCGCCTCGACTGGTTCAAGTTCCCCACCAAGATCAAGAACACGAGCTTCAGCTACCCCGATATCTCCATCAAGTGGTTCGAGGATGGCGAGCTCAACGTCTCGTTTAATTGCCTCGACCGGCATCTTGAGACGCGCGGCGATCAGACCGCGATCATCTGGGAAGGAGACACGCCCGGCACTGATGGCAAGGTCACCTATCGTGAGCTTTACGAGCGCGTCTGCCGTTTCGCCAACGTCCTCAAGGCCAATGGCGTGCGCAAGGGCGACCGGGTAACCATCTACATGCCCATGGTGATCGACACTGCAGTCGCCATGCTCGCTTGCACGCGTATTGGCGCCGTCCATTCAGTGATCTTCGGCGGCTTTTCGCCCGACTCCATCGCGGGGCGCGTCACCGACTGCGGCTCTAAAATCATCCTCACCGCCGATGAAGGGCGCCGCGGTGGCAAGACCATTGCCCTCAAGAAAAACGTCGACGAAGCCCTGCGCAAGATCGATGGCGTCGAAAAGGTCATCGTGGTTCGCGTTACCGGCAATCCGGTGGACATGACCGAGGGCCGTGATATCTGGTTCCACGATGCCGTTGCGGAGGTCAGCAGCGACTGCCCGCCCGAGCCGATGAACGCGGAAGATCCGCTCTTTATCCTTTATACCTCCGGTTCCACCGGCAAGCCCAAGGGGGTGCTGCACACCACCGGCGGATACCTCGTTTATGGCTCGCTGACCCATCAGCTGAGCTTCGACTACCAGGATGGCGATGTCTTCTGGTGCACCGCTGACGTCGGCTGGATCACGGGCCACACCTATATCGTTTATGGTCCGCTCGCCAATGGCGCCACGACCCTGATGTTCGAGGGCATTCCAAGCTATCCCGATGCCAGCCGGCTGTGGCAGGTCGTCCAAAAGCACAAGGTCAACATCTTCCACACGGCACCGACAGCCATCCGCGCGCTGATGGGCGCAGGGCACGAGTTTGCCGACCGTCACGACATGCCCAGCCTGCGCCTCCTCGGCACCGTGGGCGAGCCGATCAATCCAGAAGCCTGGATGTGGTACCATAAGCATGTCGGCAAAGGGCGCTGCGAAATCGTCGATGCCTGGTGGCAGACCGAAACTGGCGGCCACATGATCGCGCCATTCCCCGGCGCTATCTCCACCAAGCCTGGTTCCGCCACCAAGCCGTTCTTCGGCGTGCGTCCGGTGGTGCTTTCCCCTGAAGGCAAGCTGCAGGAGCAGACCAAGGCAGAAGGTGTCCTTGCCATCGCTGACAGTTGGCCCGGCCAGATGCGCACGGTGTACGGCGACCACCAGCGCTTTGTTGACACCTATTTCACCCAGTACAAGGGCTATTACTTCACCGGTGACGGCTGCCGCCGTGATGAAGATGGCTATTACTGGATCACCGGCCGCGTGGACGATGTGCTCAATGTTTCCGGCCACCGCCTCGGCACGGCGGAAGTGGAAAGCGCCTTGGTTGCCCACCCCAAGGTCTCCGAGGCCGCCGTCGTAGGCTATCCGCACGACATCAAGGGGCAGGGCATTTATTGCTACGTGACACTGATGGCAGGCGAGACCAGCGATGATGCGCTCAAAGCCGAACTGCGCAACTGGGTGCGCAAGGAGATCGGCCCGATCGCCACGCCGGACCTGATCCAGTGGGCACCGGGCCTGCCCAAGACCCGCTCAGGCAAGATCATGCGCCGCATCTTGCGCAAGGTGGCCGAAAACGACTTCGGCTCACTCGGCGATACCTCGACCCTGGCCGACCCCGCCGTGGTCAACGACCTGATCGACAACCGGCAGAATCGATAAGGCTGTTTGGTCTGGCCGATGACAAGCCGTCACCCTGGGCTGAGCCTTGGGTGTCGGCTTCGCCAGGCACATCTGCGTGACCTTGGGGAAGCCCGCCATTGTTTCGGCTGGTTTTCAGGGTCAACGTCCGCCCGCCCCACAACAGACCGGACCTTGCCGTGATCTCCTTGCTTCGCCTCGCCCTTGCCTTGCCGCTCCTGGCGTTTGCCTCGGTTGCCCATGCCGCCACGCTGGAGCAGATGGCCGGGCAGATGATCGTGATTGGCTTTCAGGGCGACGATGCCGACGATGCTCCGGTCAAGAAGCTGCGCGAGGAGATTGCTGCCGGCCGGCTCGGCGGCGTCATGCTGCTCAAGACCAATGTGAAGAACCTCGCGGCCGTGGCCGAGATGAATTCGGCGTTCCGCGACGCATCACCAGACCTGCCGCCCTTTATCACCGTCGACCAGGAGGGCGGCTCGGTCGAACGGCTGACCAAGGCCGTAGGCTTTGCCGAGATCCCCAACGCTGCGTCCATCGCGGCGAACAACACACCGGAACAGGCCGTGGCCATATACGGCAAGATGGCCGAAGGTATCGCTGACCTCGGCTTCAGCGTCAATTTCGGCCCTGTCGCCGACATCAACCTCAACAAGAACAACCAGATCATCGCCAAGTTCGGCCGCTCGTTCAGCGCCGATCCCGCAAAGGTCGCAGCCTATGACGAAGCCTTTATCCGGGCCCATCACGCCGCCGGATTGCTGACGGCGCTCAAGCATTTCCCCGGCCACGGCTCCTCGACGGCCGACAGCCACGAAGGTTTTGTTGACATCACCGAAACCTGGCAGCCATCCGAGCTTGATCCTTATCGCGCCCTGATCGCGGGTGGCGAGGTCGACATGATCATGATTGGTCATCTCTACCATGCCGACTATTCCGATGCCGGCTCGCAGACCCCGTCGTCCCTGTCTCCCCAATGGGTCACCGGCGTTCTGCGCGAAGATCTCGGCTATAATGGCGTCGTGATCAGCGACGATTTGGAAATGGGGGCCATCCGCGAGCACTTCACCCTCAAGGAAACCGTTACCAAGGCCGTGCGCGCCGGCATGGACGTTCTGCTGTTCTCCAATACAGCCAAATATCGGGCGAGCCTTGGCCAGGAAATCCTCGATATTCTCCTCGCCGAAGCCGAAGCAGACCCGGCCTTTGCCGCCCGCATCGAGCAGAGCTACGACCGGATCATCGCGCTTAAGGCCCGGATCGGCGCTAACGCCCCAGCCTGATCGGCTCGGAGCGAGGCCGCGCGGCAACAATCCCGATCTTCTCGGCGAGCATGGTTCCCTCGCCTTTGAACCATCGTTAATATAGGCGACCCGAAGCAGGAGTCGTTGCCTTAATGCCGGATGACCGCGAAGTCCGACAAGTCCGTGCCATGTTCATTTCAGACGTGCACCTGGGCATGAAACCGATCCGGGTCGGCCAGCTCATCGAGTTCCTGCGCGCCCACGATGCCGAAACCATCTACCTCGTTGGCGACATCCTGGATGGCTGGCGCATTGCCAAGGCGTGGCACTGGCCGGCCGAATACAACGTGCTGGCGCAAATCCTGCTCGACAAGGCCAATGCCGGCACCAAAATCGTTTACCTGCCCGGCAACCACGACGAGTTCCTGCGTGAATATCTTGGGACCTATTTCGGCGAAATTGAGTTCGTCGACCGCACGGTCCATACCTCGGCCACCGGCAAGACCTATCTCGTCATCCATGGCGATCAGTTCGACGTCGTGGTGATGAACGCTAAGTGGCTTGCCCATGTGGGCGACTGGGCCTACAACGCGGCGCTCCGGGTCAACATCGCCATCAACTGGGTGCGCCGGCGCCTGGGCCTGCAATATTGGTCGCTCAGCGCCTGGGCAAAGCAGAAGGTGAAGAACGCGGTTTCGGTGATCGGCCGCTTCGAAGAGGCCCTGGTGCATGAGGCCAAGCAGTCCGGTGTCGATGGTGTCATCTGCGGGCACATCCACTTTGCTGATATGCACGATCGCTTGGGCATCCACTACCTCAACACGGGCGATTGGGTAGAATCCTGCACGGCCATCGTTGAAACTCCCGAGGGCGCGTTCGAGCTGATCAAATGGACCGAGATGGTGGTGGGCGAACCACGCCGCTTCCGGCTACGGCGGGCGGCGGCGGGATAAAGGATGTTCTTGCCGCGACCACACTCGCGGCGCATTGTTGCGTCACTTCAAGCCGTCTGATTTCCTCCCCGGAGCTCCATCGTAATGGGTCTGCCCTTGGCAGCGCGCTATGATTCGCCCGCTGTTCGCACCGGTCTCTACTACGCCACCCTTTTTACCTCGGGCGCGGTCAGCAATCCGTTCCTGCCGATCTGGTTGAGCGAGCGCGGTTTCGACACCTCCGCGATCGGCGTCATCAATGCGGTGCCGATCTTTGCCATGATCGTCATCAACATGGTGGTGGGCCGCCTCGCCGACCGCGCCAGCGACTGGCGCACGGTGATCGTCATCGGCTCCATCCTGGCCGCCATCCCGCCGATCTTCATGCTGTTCATGGATGGCTATGCCGCGATCATCATCCTCTGGACCCTGGTCATCGTGCCATTCCAAGCCATTTCGCCCGTTGTCGACGCGGCTGCCTACCGCATGGCGCGCCGCACGGGCCTTGATTTCGGCGCCATTCGGGTCTGGGGAACGATCGGCTTTGTCGTGGTTACGCTTCTCGCCGGCGTGGTTCTGGACCGGCTCGGCCCCAACGCCTTTATTCCGCTGCTAATCGCGGTCAGCGTGTTGCGAGCGCTGGTCTCTCTGCGACTGCCGCTGTTTCGCGGCCAGCAGGACACTGTGCGTCCGGTTCATCCCATCGATGCGCCGATCAATCCACTAATCGCCATTCGCCTGGGAGAAATGTGGCGGCCCTGGTTCCTCATGACCCTGATCGGTGCCTCGCTCCTTCACGGCAGCCACATGATGCAGATGGGCTTTGGCGCCTTGCTCTGGGCAGAGCAGGGGGTTCCGGGCTGGGCCATCGGCCTGCTTTGGGCTGTGGCGCCAACGGCCGAAATCCTGGCCATGCTCTATTTCGAGAGGATCACCAAGCGCTTTGCTGCACGACACCTCATCCTCCTGGGGTGTCTGGGCGGCGCCATCCGCTGGTGGGGCTTTGCGCTTGAGCCGAACATCCTTGTTCTCGTTGCGCTCCAGACGCTCCACCTGGCGACGGTTGGCCTGAGCTTTCTTGGCATCACCAACTTCATTGCCAATTGGACCAGCGAGGACATTGCCGCCGAGGCACAGAGTTTCTTCGTCATGCTGCGGCAGATCGTGACTGTCGTGACGCTCCTTGGCTTCGGCGTTCTGGTGGGAGCCATCGGCTCGGGTGCCTATTACGTGGCAGCGATTCTGAGCGGCGCTGGTGCAATCATGGTCCTTGTGTCGCTGATCATCATGAATCCAAAGCGGGAATCCGCCATGTCCTAGCTTCATCTGCCCGACATCCAGGCGGCGCATCTTCCTCGCACTTTGAACAAGGCGGTGCTGGGATGGATGGGAACGTACTGGCTAGAGGCGGATCGCGACGCATCCTCATTGTTACAGATGCCTGGCGGCCGCAGATCAACGGCGTGGTGCGAACGCTTGAAAGCGTCGCCAAGGTGCTCTCGGTAGCAGGGCACGACATTTCCTTCGTCACGCCCGAGCGCTTCTGGACCGTTCCCGTTCCCTCCTATCCCGAGATAAGGATTTCGCTGGCCAGCCGCAGTGCAGTTTCGCGCCAGATCGAGAGCGTAGCGCCTGACCACATACATATCGCAACCGAGGGTCCCCTTGGACTACTGGCCCGGCACTGCTGCCTCGCCGAGGGCCTGAGCTTCACGACTAGTTTTCACACCCGGTTCCCCGAATATCTTGCCATGCGCGTTCCTGTCCCGCAGGAGTGGAGCTACGGGTATCTGCGCTGGTTCCATGGTTCCGCGGCACGCACGCTGGTGCCGACGCCGAGTTTGCGCACCGATCTCCAGCGCCGTGGGTTCAGCAATCTTGCCTTGTGGAGCCGCGGCGTTGACGGCGAGCGCTTCCGTCCTGGCCCGAAGACGCTATTCAGCGACTTGCCTAGGCCGCACGTGCTCTATGTCGGACGCGTGGCGGCCGAAAAGAACATTGAAGCCTTTCTCTCGCTCGATCTGCCGGGGACCAAGATCGTGGCCGGTGACGGTCCGGATCGCTCCCGCTTGCAGCGACTCTATCCGGGAGCTCGGTTTCTGGGCTACCAGCATGGCGAGCACCTGGAGCAGACCTATCGTAGTGCCGACGTCCTGGTTTTCCCGAGCAGGACCGACACGTTCGGTAACGTGATCACCGAGGCTCTGGCGTCAGGCACGCCGGTAGCTGCCTATCCCGTCACGGGACCATTGGACGTCTTGAGCGATCCAAAAGCCGGCAGCCTTCATGCCGATCTTCGTCAGGCGGTCCTCCAGGCATCGTCCTTGCGCCGGGACGACGCGCGCGCCCATGGCGAACGCTTCACCTGGCAGGCCAGCGCCGGGCAATTCCTCCAAGCTCTCGAACCGGTGCACACGAGGAGCATCGACTGGGCCGTGGCGGGTTGAACCGCAAATGGCACAATCCGTCTTGCCTTGGCTCAACAACAGAGTCAGGTAGAGCTTCGGGCGCTGATTTGCCCGGAGTTGATTTCCCATGCCATCGGCACTTCCGCGCCCGGCCTCGCCCGAGTTGCGCGCGTCATTGTTTCAGTCCACGGTCTACCTGCCCGGTGCGATTAGCTCGGTTTTCCTGGGTATCTGGCTTAGCGATCAGGGCATAACGGCCGACCAGATCGGCATCATCAACTCCTTGCCCATGTTGTGCCTGCTGGCTCTCAACATCCTGGTCGGGCGGTTGGCCGACCGGGCTAACGACTGGCGCACGGTCATCATCATCTTGGCCCTCCTCGGCGCTGCCGTTCCCATCGGACTTTACTTCGTCAACGAGTTCTGGGGCATCATGCTGATTTGGGCCCTCGTGACCATGACGGGTGGCACCATTCCTCCCATTATCGATGCGGCCACGGTGCGCATGACGCGGCGCAATGGCACGGACTTTGGCGCCGTGCGTGCGTGGGGAACGGTGGGCTATGTGGTGGGCGCCGGCTTGTTCGGGCTCCTCATTACCACTTGGGGTTCGGCTGCCTTTGTCCCGTTGTACCTGCTGATGTGCTTCCTGCGGGCGGGTTTGAGCTTGCTCCTGCCGCGGTTCCGGGCACCGGGCCATGTCACCACCCTGGCGGAAGCCGTGCCCACAGCCAAGCTGCGCGACAGCCTAAAACCATGGTTCGTCCTGCCACTGGTGGCCTTTGCCCTGGTGAATTCGAGCCACGCCCTGCTCGGCGGGTTTGCAGCCCTGATCTGGTACGAGAATGGTGTGCCCGACTACTATATCGGCCCGCTGCTAGCCATCTCGGCGGCGGCTGAGGCACTCATGATGTTCTTATGGCGGCGCTTTGGGGGCAGGGTGTCGGCGCGCAACATGATCCTCGCGTCATGCCTGGCGTGCGTGCTGCGCTTCAGCGTCATGGCCTTCAATCCACCGATCGCCCTGCTATTCCTCTTGCAGATCCTTCATGCCATCACCTTTGGCGTCGGCTACTTCGGCATCGTCCACTTCATCGCCAATTGGACAGACGAATCCAACGCAGCCGAGGCGCAAGGCTTCGCCAATACGCTGCAACAAGCTGCGTCCGTTCTTTCGCTCGCTGCCTTCGGCTGGCTTGTTGTGTTCATGGGTAGCTATGCCTTTTTCGCACCAGCACTTATGGGCTTGGCGGGCGTTGCCTGTGTTCTGGTTTCACTGCGCCTGCGGCCACCTAAGGACGCATGAGAGACAAACTTCTCGCCCTGGCACTTTATCCTTACGGCCGTGAGCAGGCTCTTGAGCCGGGATCCAAGCTGCAATCCTCGTCCAGGCTCCGGAACGCCTTCGCCCAAAAACAAAACGGCCCCGGTTCCCCGGGGCCGCTTGTGTCTTGCTGCGCTCTTAGCTCAGGCGCCCGCTGGCATGGGCCAAGGTCGTATAAACCTTGCCGCGATCGCTCAGCAGGTATTCGCGGGTTTCCTGAGCCGGGCGAGGACCGGCGGCCGCACGCTTGAGGAGTTGCTCGAACTCGCTCATGTAAGCCTGTGCCGTCCGGGCAAATTCCGGATCGCGCTGCAGGCGCTTGCGCACATCGTCATAGGTGCCCTGGCCGGAGAGCGTATAGATGCGGCGTGAGAACACATTGGACTCGCCCGACTGGTAACGCGCCCAGGCGTCGGAAAGCGCGCCGTCGTCGATGGAGCGGGCGATCTCCTCCGTCAGCCCGGAAAGGCCGGCCTGGGGTGGCTGTGAGCTCTGCTGCTTGGCCGTGGCGTTGCGCAGTACGTCGCGCAGCCAGCCGCCGGCTTCGGTCAGCTGCGGTGCTGGCTGCTCCGGTGCCGCTTGTTGCTCGGGCTGGCGCTGTGGCTCCGGAGCGGGCTGCGGCTGTGGCTGCTGCCGCAGTTCTAGCTGGCGCACAGGCTCAGTTGCACGAACCGGTTCTGCGGGGCGTGCTGGTTCCTGATGACGACGCATCTCGGCCTGCCGGACAGGCTGCATCGGTCCCTGGAACACGGGCTGCCGGGCTGGCTGCACGGGCTGCGCAGGACGCTCGACAGGACGTTCCGTGCTGCGGATCGGGTCAACGAGCGGCTGGCGGGGCGCCTCGGCGCGATAAGTCTCACGCACGGGCTCGGCTTGGCGCGGCTGATAGGCCGAGGACTCCTGCCGTGGGGCAGGGCGGGCAGCTGGACGGCGGTCGTTGACATCGAGTGTTGCCGGCTGGCTGCGCACGATGGCGTTGAGCTCGCTCAGGGCCTCGATCTGTTCGGCGACGACGCGGCGCATGGCCGCTGCGCTGGCCCGGGTTTCTTCGGGCAGTTCGTTGACGCCGCGTGCCAGCTCGGCGCGCGTGGCTTCCAGCTCGGTTCCGACTTCGCGCGCGGTTTCGCGCATGGCGCGTGCGGTCTCGTTGAAGCGCTCGGTCGCCTCCTCGATCGCGCGCTGCATTTCAGCGACCATTTGCTGCTGTGCCTGCTGCAGGGCCGCATTGGCACGGCGGCCTTCGACCCCTGCCGTATCGCGGAACTCGCCCAGGCGGGAGGTCACGTCGCCAGTTGCCTCGTCCATCACCTGGCGCAGGCGGTCGCCCGTGCCATCGATGGCCTGGTGGAAGTGGTTGGAGGTTTCGTCCAGCCGGCGGCGGAACGATCCGGTGGTTTCGTCCAGTGCCTCGCGCACCGCGCCCGTCGTTTCGTCCATGACCTGGCGAAGGTTGTTGGTTGCTTCGTCCATGGCCTGGCGCACGCTGCCCGTGCCCTGGTCAATGGCGTTGCGCAGCTGGCCAGTATTGCTGGCGATGGCCGTGCGCACCGAAGCCGAGGAGTCGGTCAGGGTTTCGGCCAAGGTGCTGGTCGTCGATGTCAGCACATCGGTGACGCTCGATGCTGTCGAGGTCAGGACGTCGCTGACGCGATGTGCATTCTCTTCCAGCGCTTCGTTGACCTGGATCGCCTGGTCGGACAGGGCCATGCGCACGGAGGAGGCCGTCTGGCTCAGTGCCTGCGCCGCGGCTTCAGCGGCACGCTGCACCACATTGTCCACCTGCGCCACATTGCTGTTGATGGTGGAGGTGAAGCGCTCATTTGTCGCGGAAAGGGCGTTGCTGACGTTGTCGGCCGTAACGCGCAGCGTATCGTTGATTTCGCCCGTGGCAGCCGTCAGTTCCTCGCGAATGGTAGCGGTGGTCTGTGCGAGCGTTTCGGCGACGGTGCCGGTGGTCGCCGTCAGGGCTTCGTCCATGGCCCGGCGCGCGCCGATCAGGCGGCGTTCGGTTTCGTTCACCGTATCGGCGATGGACTGCGCGAACATGCGCATCCGCCCGTCGATATCGTCAGCGCGGTTGGCAAAGCTCTGGGCCAGGGCGTCCATGGCGCCGCGGCGCTCCTCGAGCACTTCCATGGCGTTGTCGCCGCTGATGGTCAGGGCGCGCGAGGCCTGGTTCATGGTTTCGGCTTCGGCGTCGAGACGGCCCAGAACGCTCGAGAACTCGTCCACCATGCCGCGAATGGTCGCCTGCAGCGCGGTGACGTGCTGGCTGACCATATTGCCGGCCTGCTCGGTCTGTCCAATGGCATCGCGAATGGTGTTGGAATAGGTCGAGGTCTGCTGCGCCACCGAGGTTTCGAGGTTGGCGAGGTTTGCCGTCGAGGCATCGAGCACGCGCTGCAGCAGGAGGTTGCTGTCGTTGAGCTTGCCCAGCGCCGCCGTCACATCGGTCAGGATGCGCGAGGTGGAGACAGCCATGATGGCTTCGGCTTCGCGCGCATTCTCGCCCAGGGCATCCCGCAGGAGGTTGCCATGGCTGGAAAGGGCACCCTGCAACTGGTCGGATCGCTCGCTCACCAGCGTTGCAAAGGCATTGGTGTGCTCTTCCACCGAGCGGTTGATGTCGGTGAGGCGCGTTTCGATTGTGTTGACCGCATCCACGGCGCGGACCGTCAACAGATTGTCAATGCTGCCAGCGGCCGAGCGGATCTGCTCCAGGGCCGTGCGTACCGCATTGTCCATGCGATCGGCCGTGGTGGTGATGTCCGTGGCGATGGTGCTGGTGGCGGCCGTGATCCGGGTCGCGATGGTTTCCTCGATCCGGTCGGCGCCGGCTTCAAGATCGGCCATGGACTGGGTGATCGAGGTGTTGATCGAAGCGTTGAGCGCCGCCAGGCGCTCGGCGGTGATATCGGCACGGGCGGTGATGGCCTCGGGCAGGGTGCCCAGGCGGCTGTCCACCATGTCGGTGATCGCCTTGCGCGCCGAGTCGACGCCGCTTTCGATGAGGTCGGCTGCCTGGCGGGCGCTCTCGCTTACTGACGCACTGGCCGTTTCGATCCGGCTGGTCATGCCATGTTCGGCATCGTTGATGCGCGCGATGGCAGTATCGAGGCCAGTACCCAGATTGGCGTTAAGCTCCATGACCCGTCCAGCAATCAGGTCGGACATGGAATTGACGCGCTGGCCCATGTCGTCGGTGGCGGCGCGCATGGAGTCTTCGATCTTGCGGCGTGCTTCCTCGCCCTGAGAGGAGAGCGTATCGGCCAACTCGCTGGTGCGCAGGCCAATGGTTTCGCCGATAGAGGTGGTGTGCGTGGCCAGCGTGTCGCCCAGCGCCTGGGTGCGCATGTTGAGCGCCTCGGACAATTGCTGGGTGCGCGTGCCGACGGCCTGCGCCAGCTCCTGGGTACCGCCGTCGAGCGCAGCGCGCAGTTCGGCTGCACGGGCGTCGAGTTCACCGGTCAGGGACTCGGTGCGATCAGCGATCTCGCTCGAGATCTGGCTCGTCCGCTCCGCGATACGGGTCGACAGGTTTGCAGTGCGGGCTTCGATTTCACCGGAGAGGCTCGTGGTCCGCGCATCGATCTGCTCAACGAGGGTGCTCGCCCGGGCATCGAGGCTGTCCACAAGGGCGCCAGTGCGCAGGTCCAGATTGTCCGTCAGGCTCGCTGTGCGCTGATCGATGCTGTCGATGAAGCTGCCAGTGCGGCTGTCGAGGCCCTGCGTCAGCTGGCTGGCGCGCTCGTCAATGCTGCCGAGCAGGGCGCCCGTGCGATCATCCAGGGCTGCTGCCAAGGTTCCGGTCCGGCTGTCGAGGCCTTCAAAGAGGTTGGCGCCCTGCGACTGGATTTCGCCACTGAAGCGCTGCGTGCTTTCAGTCAGGCGGTCGGCCAGCTCGCCCGTGCGCGCGGCAATCTGGGTCGCCAGCGCCTGCGTGCGTTCTTCGAGTTCGCTTGCCAGAGTGCCGGTGCGGCTCTCGAGCTCCAGCGTCAGGGCCGTGGTGCGCTCACCAAGTGCATCGGCCAGGCGCTGCGTGCGGCCGGCAATGGCCAGGTCAAAGGCGCTGGTGCTGGTGGAAAGGGTTTCGCCCAGTTCCTCTGAACGCAGGCGAATGGCTTCGCTGAGATCACGGCTGCGGCCGGAAAGGGTTTCGTCCAGCGCCTGGGTGTGCGTCTCGATGGCTGCGGTCAGCTCGCCCGTGCGATTGGCGAGGATATCATCGATCGCCTTGCTGCGGCCGTCCAGGGCATCGGCAATGATGCCGGCATGGCCTTCCAGCGAGTCCGCGATTTCGCGCGTGCGGTTCACCAGTGTTTCGGTGATGGCGTGGGTGCGTGCGCCTAGCACTTCGCCCATTTCCCGCGTGCGTTCGGCAACCACATCGTTGAAGCGGCCCGACTCGGCATTGAGCGCCATTTCGAGAACATTGGCGCGGGCTGCAAAGCTCGTGCCCTGCTGCTCCAACCGCTCGATCAGCGATTCGCCCTTGTCGCCGATCACCCCGTCCAGCGTGTTGAGGCGGGTGTCGAGAATGGCCGCGATCTCGGTCAGCCGGGCGTCGAACTGGCTCAAAGAGTCCCGGCCGGCGGAAGCCAGCGTGATGCGGGCCCGTTCGGACGTATCATCAAGGGCACCATTGATCTCGATCACGGCCGACTGCAGCCGGCTGTCCATGGCGTTGAGCTGGATGGAAACGGATTCGTCCAACTGCCGGCCCAGGGCCGACAGCAGGCCTTCGGCCTCCCGGGAGCGAGCGGAAATGTCTTCGGCGATGCGCTGGCCAATGAGATCCAGCCCGCTGGTCACTTCCTGGCCGCGGTTGCGCAGATCGTCCAGCAGCGAAGCGCTGCCGGTGCTCAAGAGGCCCGAGATTTCGGCTGTACGTTCATCCAGCGTCGAGGCCAGTCGGGTTGTGTTTTGCTCCAGGGCCGCCGAAATCTGACCTGCCGAATGGCCGAGCAAGCCAGCCAGGGCGGCCGTGCGGTCATCAAGCGTTGTGGACAGGCGCTCCGTTGTTTCATTGAGAGCCTCGGTGATCCGGCCAGAGCTGCCGTCAAGCAGGCCCGAGATGTTGGCGGTGCGCTCATCGAGCGTGGAGGTCAGGCGGCTGGTGGATTCATCCAGCGCGCCGGTGATCTGGTCACTCGTGCCATCAAGCAGGATCTGGAGACGCGAGGTGCGTTCATCCAGGGCCAGGGCGAAGCGCTCGGTGGTGTCGTCCAGAGCATCGGCGATCTTGCCCGTGCTGCTGCCCAGCAATCCCGCAATATTTGCCGTGCGCTCATCCAGGGTCGACGCCAAGCGGCCGGTGGTTTCTTCCAGCGTGTCGGCAATGCGGCCGCTGGTGCCATCGAGCAGGGTCTCGAGGCGCGCCGTGCGCTCGTCGAGCGCGGAGGCGAAGCGGCCGGTGGTGAAATCAAGCGCATCGACCACCTTGGTGCTGGTGCCTTCGAGAAGGCCGGCCAAGTTAGCCGTGCGCTCTTCAAAGCTATCGGTAATGGTGCCGGTTCGCTCATCGATCAGGCGGGCGCGCTCGTCCATGGCGTTGGCAATGGAGGCGGCGTGGTTGTCGAGAGCATCCGTGAGTGCCGCGATCCGGCTTTCAACGCCCTGGTTCAGCACGCCGGCGCGGCTGTCGAGTGCATCGGTCAGCGATGCCGTCTTGTCATCGAAGCTTAGGGACAGGCGCGCGGCGCTGTCATCCAGCGCCGAGATAAAGTCCGCCGTACGGTTTTCCACCAGGGACACGAACCCTTCGGTGCGCTCGCCAAAGGAGTTGGTGAGCGTGTTGCCGGCGGTCTCCAGTGCGCGAGTCAGGTTGCCACCGCTTTCAACGATGGTGCCCGAGATGCGCTGGCTGATCATGTCGAGATCGAAGACGAGCCCGGTATGGCTTTCGGTGATCGCCTCGCGCACGCGCTCGGTGTTGGTCAGGACGCTTTCGCGCTGATTGGCGAGTTCGGCGATCAGCGCACGCATGCGCGACTCATTGTCGGAATAGGTGCGCTCGAGCGCGGTGACCTCGTTGTGGATCAGCACTTCGAGCTCGCCCGCACGCGACAGGGCGCGCTCCAGCCCGTCGCCGAGGGCGTTCACCTCGCGGCGAACGGCCTGGCCCACCGAGGCTACCTTGTCAGCCGCGGTGACTTCAGGCTCGGCCAGGCGAATGGCAGCCTGGGTAATGGAGGAGGCCGCATTGCGCAGGTCCTGCGCGCGACGGAACAGCGTTGCCACGGCAAAGAAGCCAGCCACGGGCAGGATCATGATGGCCAGAAGGCCAATAAAGTCGATCGTGCCGGCGAATTGGCCGAAATTGGTCAGCTGCGATCCATAGCGCAGATAAGCGCCGATGCCCGCCACGGCGAGCCACAGCACGGAAAGGCCGACCGCGATCCAGATGGGGGTCGCCGAGGAGGTGTTGTGCAGCCCGTAAAGCAGCTTTGACGAAGGGAACCGGTCGTCATTGGCGACCGTGCCTGCCTGCTGGGCGATCTTGTCGGCCGCCTTCAGGCGCTCCGAGCGCACCGGCTCGAGCTTTTTTTCCGGCGCCTTGGTTGGCGCGGCGCTATCAAGATTGAACACCGAGTCCTTGAGGGCATCTTCTACCGCGGAAAACGCGAGGGCTGCCGGATCATTATTGGGGGTCGGGTTCTTCGCCATACTCTTTACAACTCTCGCGTCGGCTTTGCAGCGTCAGGGCGGATAGTAGGAGCATCTTGCCAGCCACCCGTTGCCGGTTGGACCGTCAAATATAAACAATTGGAGGCAAATGCCACCCATTGTTTGAATCGACCTACGCCGCCGCGCGCTGGTTCAGAGCCCATTAATACATTCAATTTGAACCAACCCGAACGCTTTCTTACCCATAGGTTAATTTTCTGGGGAAGAAGCTGGCACGATCTAAACCCCACGAGCTAGGCAAAGGTGTGGTTTAATCACCTATTCATGCCGCCCTTCTAGGGTGGCCTGGCAGCCCGCCGGTAGAGGTGGGCTGGCGCGTTGTGTACAGGAGTAACCGCTATGGCCCGGAGTTCCAAGATTCAGGCGCTCGCGCCCGTTACCCTGCTGCGACCGAGCCGGCCAATCGACCTGGTTCACCTGGCCAAGCAGTGCCTGGGCGACGAGCATCTCGAGTACGAGATCCTGCGGCTCTTCGACACCACGATCACCACCTATTTCGCCCGCCTGCGCGCTGCCGAGACCGACGCGGACATCCGCCTCAACCTTCATTCGATCAAGGGCGCCGCCAGCGGTGTCGGTGCCTGGACCATAGCGGACCTCGCCAAGGCAGCGGAAGACGACCTCGCCGCTGGCCATCCCCTCAGCCCTGAACTCATCGCCGACCTCGACCACGCGGTCCAGGAAACCAGCGTCTTCATCGCCGTCATGCTGAGCAACGAGCGGGCCTAGCCACGCGAAGGCGGGAACCTTCGTTTTTTCTGCACATATTTGACCCGGGTCTTGCCACACCGTATACAGCGCCCAATATCTGAAGCGCCGCGCCTTTGCGCCCAAAAACCTATCAGCAGACCCGATGTCCTTGTCCACTGCCGCCGTGGCTGCGCCCCGGCCCAATGCCGAACCGTTCCGCACGCGCCGCACGTTCGCGATCATCTCGCACCCCGACGCGGGCAAGACGACGCTGACCGAGCGCCTTCTCGCAGCTGCCGGTGCCATCCAGCAGGCCGGGGCCGTGCGCGGCAAGGCCGGTGTGCGGTCCACCCGTTCGGACTGGATGGAGATGGAGCAGCAACGCGGCATTTCCATCACCTCGTCGGTGATGACCTTTGACTATGACGGGTTGACGCTGAACCTCCTCGATACGCCCGGCCACTCGGACTTCTCGGAGGACACCTATCGCACGCTGACTGCGGTGGATGCGGCGATCATGGTGATCGACGCCGCCAAGGGCATTGAGGCCCAGACCCTCAAGCTCTTCGAAGTCTGCCGCCTGCGCGACATCCCCATTATCACCTTCATCAACAAGGTTGACCGTGAGGGCCTTTCGCCGCTCGATCTCATTGACGAGATCCAGGGCAAGCTGGCGCTTGATCTCACCCCCGTGCTCTGGCCCATAGGGCAGGGCGTGGATTTCCATGGCTACCTCGACCTTCTCGAAAAGCGCGTCCTCAGCCCGCAGGGTAAGCCGATTGCCGAGTACGAGCAGATCGAGGATTTGCTGGATAACGAGAAGCTGGTCGATGATCCGGTGTTCATGACGGCGCTCGAGACGCTGGAGATGGCAACCGCAATGTTGCCCGGCTTTGATCTCGACACTTTTCATGCCGGCCACCTCAGCCCCGTCCTGTTTGGCTCGGCGCTGAAGGGCATCGGCGTTGCAGAACTGCTGCGCACGCTGGGCGAGTGGGGCCCCGAGCCGCGCCCGCAACCGGCCATCCCTGCGCCCATCGAGCCGGCCGACAAGAAGGTTACCGGGTTCGTGTTTAAGGTGCAGGCGAACATGGATGCCAACCACCGCGACCGCATTGCCTTTGTCCGACTCTGCTCGGGCACGTTCACGCGCGGCATGCGGCTCAAGAATGTTCGTTCCGGCAAGGACATGGCGGTTTCGAACCCCATGTTCTTTTTCGGCAATGATCGCGAACTGGCCGAGCAGGCCGTTGCTGGCGACATCGTCGGCATCCCCAATCACGGCACGCTGTCGGTCGGTGATACGCTCACCGAAGGCGCGGCGGTTAACGTTACGGGCATTCCCAACTTCGCGCCCGAAATCATCCGTCGTGTCCGCCTGACCGACCACATGAAGACCAAGCAGATGGCCAAGGCGCTGTCGGACCTTTCCGAGGAAGGTGTCACTCAGGTGTTCCGCCGCGTCATCGGTGCCGACTGGATCGTGGGCGTCGTGGGCCAGCTGCAACTGGAAGTGTTGAGTTCGCGCGTCGCCAAGGAATATGGCGTGCCGATCACCTTCGAGAGCCTCAACTACGAAGTCGCGCGTTGGATCGAGAGCGACGATCCGGACGAGCTCAAGCGGTTCATTGCGGCGCAAAAAGCCAACATTGCGGAAGACCGTACCGGCGCGCCCGTGTTCCTCGCGCAGAATGCGTGGTGGGCCGATCGTGCCAAGCAGGACTTCCCCAAGATCCGCTTCTTGTCCACCAAGGAACGGCATTGACCAACCCCGATCGCATTGAAGAGCTGCTCAGCGCCGTTAAAACGTCGTTCATCGACGGTTCATTTATGCGGCTGAAATTGGGCGGCTATCATGGGGGAGAGTCGGATCTGAAATCAGTCGAGATCAAGAAGATCACAGTCAAAGCCGGTGATCGCTTCTCCTTTACGTACCGCTATAAGACCCGCGACATCATCAAGAATTTCATTCAGCCAGAGGCACTTGCCCTGCTGCGCAGCGGGCTTCGCGATGAGTTTCGCAGCGCGCAACTGGCAACCACCGCCTTCGACATGAGCTTCGAGCGGAATGGCGAAAAAATCCGCCTCAAGCGTACAGAGGTGGCTGGTCGTGAAGCACCCTCAACCGAGCACAACCGCGCCAAGAACCGCCCGCTAACCGCCACCGACAAGCCTTATCTTCATGCTCTGGGGATCACCGGCAAGGACGGCCAGGTGCGCAACGATGCGCAAGATAAGTTCCGCCAAATCAACAAGATGGTGGAAATCTTTGCGCCCTTGATTCAAGCCATCAAATCCGACAAGCCGCGCATCGTCGACATGGGCGCCGGCAAGGGGTATTTGGATTTCGCCCTCTACGATTACCTCGCCAATACAGCGCAAAAGCCCGCCGAGGTGATCGGCGTCGAGATGCGCGAAGCGCTGGTTACCGACGGCAATGCGACCGCCGCTGCCTCCGGCTTCAACGATTTGCGTTTCCAGCCCGGCACCATCCTCGACTATGACGCCACCGGCGCTGACGCGGTCATTGCGCTCCATGCCTGCGACACGGCCACCGACGACGCGATCTTCAAGGGCATCGCTGCCGGCGCCTCGCTGATCGCCGTTGCCCCATGCTGCCACAAGCAGATCCGCCGCGAAATGGAAGCCGGCCAGCCCGAGGGCAGGCTCGACGTGCTCCTCCGCCACGGCATCTTCCTCGAGCGGCAAGCCGAAATGGTCACCGACGCCTTGCGCGCGCTCCTCCTTGAACTCAACGGCTATCGCACCAAGGTCTTTGAGTTCGTTTCGGACGCCCATACCCCGAAGAACAATCTGATCGTCGCCGAAAAAGATGGCCGGGCAGGGCGCGATCGTGAAGCCGTGCTGAACCAGATCGCCGAGACCAAGGCCATGTTCGGCATCAAGCGCCATTATCTTGAGGGTCTTCTGGGCCTCTAGCGCCGACGTTGCCCACCCACGATGTCACCCCGGGCTCGACCCGGGGCCCATCCCGAGATCGCACCGCAGCCGCAAGGTGGTCCGAACAACCACCTCAGGATGGATCCCGGCGCAAGGCCGGGATGACACCGAGTTTGTTGCGGGCTCCGGTGCCATCCCCTATATCCCACTCAGCCCCCATGCTCCCCGAGACCTCATGACCAAGATCACATTCGTCCAAAAGGACGGCGAACGCATCGAGACTGAAGCGCAGAACGGCGCGACCGTGATGGAGACAGCCATCATGAATGGCGTGCCCGGCATTGTCGCCGAATGCGGCGGCGCCTGCACCTGCGCCACCTGCCATGTCTATGTCGATGATGCCTGGACCGAAACCGTGGGCGGCCCATCCATGATGGAAGAAGACATGCTCGATTTCGCCTTCGATGTGAAAGCAACAAGCCGCCTCAGCTGCCAGATCAAGGTCAAGGACAATCTGGATGGCCTGGTCGTCCATGTGCCGAGCCGGCAGGGGTGAGTCTAGCTTTACAGCGCTCGTTCTAGCTCCCTCCGGACGTCACCCTCGGGCTTGACCCGAGGGCTCTACACTTGGCTGAACGGAGATAAGTGTAGTGTCCTCGGGTCAGGCCCGAGGATGACATTCGAAGATGGCGACACTTATCAAAGCCGATCAGTAGGGAGCAAAATTGCTCAACACCCCTGCCGCTAAGATTCATTTAGCGGCGAGCGGGCTACAACGCTTGCGACGTTTCAAGCGAGCTGTCGCAAGGGAAATATAAAAGCGATTGCTTTCCAATGCCTTGTTGCAAAACGCTGGTTGGCATATTTTCCGCGCATTGTTTTCAGGATCAAGATGGGCTCTCTCAACACATTTCCGTTGAGCTACAAAGTACAGGGTCAGCGCATCGTCATCATCGGCGGTGGAGATGAAGCCCTCAACAAGGTCCGGTTGGTTACTAAGACTACTGCGCAGGTCGTGATTATCTCGCGCAACATAGAGGCCGATTTCAGCGGCTTCGATGTTCAGGTGATTTCGCGTTGCTTTCAGCCAGTGGACCTTGATCGCGCAGCCCTCGTTTTCGTGGCCGAAGAGAGCGCCGATGCCGAACTCGCGAAAGGCGAGGCTCGTCGTCGTAACATACCGCTCAACGTTGTCGACGTTCCCGCCGAATGCGATTTCTATACACCGTCGATTGTAGAACGCGCGCCGCTAACGGTTGCAATTTCTAGCGAGGGTAATGCTCCGGTACTGGCCCGATTGGTGCGGGCCCGTATCGAAGCCTTGCTCTCGCCTGGATTCGGAAAAGTGGCAAGGCTGGCCGGAGGTTTACGCCAACGCGTTGAACATCTGATTCACGATGGTGCATCTCGTCGGCGCTTCTACGAAGCACTGGTGACCTCCCCGAAAGTAGAGGCCGCGGCAGAAACCAGTCCGGTCGCTGGCCGCTACGAAGCGGAAGTCCTTCTGGAGCAGCATATTGAGCGGGGTGCGGGAGAGGGCGTGGTTTGGTTGATCGGTGCAGGGCCAGGATCCGAGGATCTCTTGACCCTGCGGGCTCAACGCCTGCTGCAGGAAGCCGACGTCATCGTTCACGACCAGTTGGTGCCGAGTGTTGTGGTCGACATGGGCCGCCGTGATGCCGAGCGGATTGATGTTGGCAAGGCCAAGGGCCATCACAGCTTCAGCCAGGCCCAGATCAACACCCTCATCGTGCGGCTCGCCAAGGAAGGCAAGCGCGTGGCGCGCCTTAAATCGGGCGATCCTATGGTGTTTGGTCGTGCCGGCGAAGAGTTGGCGGCGCTGCGGAAAGCCAATATCGAGTACCGTATTGTCCCCGGTGTAAGCGCGGCATTGGCCGCCGCTGCGGACACGGCAACGCCAGTGACGCTACGCAATGTTTCGAGCGGCTTCGTCATGGCAACGGCGCATGGCGCCGATGATCAGGATCTCGATCATTGGGCCGCTCTGGCGCGGTCAGGGCTTACGTTGGCGCTCTACATGGGCAAGTCGGTTGCCGCGGATATCGCGGCACGTCTGATCGAGCATGGCGTAAATTCAGCAACCCCCATTGGGGTGGTGGTCAATGCCGGGCGCACAACAATGGCGACTTACGCGGGCACTCTGCGGTCCTTGATCGAGGAACCTGTGGCGTTCGCAGATGGTCCGGCAATCATTTTCGTAGGCGAAGCGGTAGCGGCTGGTGATTGGGCGGATGGCGTTCAACTCGTTGCGGAACGCTTCAAGGTAGCATGAACTCATGGAAATTCTGACAGGCAATGAGCTGACGTCCGGCGGGACGGTTTATCTTGATCGAACAGGAACCTGGGTCGAAGATCTGCAGTCTGCACGCATCTTCGGCAACGACGAAGCGGCAGAGCGCGATGCGGCGCTTGCTGCGACCAAGGCGACGGGTCGCGTGATCAGCCTTGAGATCGAAGAAGTTACATTTGACGAGGGGCGCATTACCCCCAAGCGCTTGCGCGAACGCATCCGGGCTCAAGGCCCCACTGCGCCATTGACATTGAACGGCGAGATCTATGACCGCCAGCATCTGGGTGAGGACGGTCATGTATCGATATGACGAATTCGACGCGGCTTTCGTTGCAGGCCGCACCGCGCAGTTTGCCGACCAGGTGAAGCGCCGCCTGTCGGGCGAGTTGAGCGAAGAGCAGTTCCGGCCGCTCCGCCTGATGAACGGCCTTTATCTGCAGCTCCACGCCTATATGCTTCGAATTGCAGTGCCCTACGGAACCCTGTCATCCAAGCAGATGCGCATGTTTGCCCACATCGCCCGCACCTATGATCGCGGCTATGGGCACTTCACGACGCGCCAGAACATTCAGTTCAACTGGCCCAAGCTCAAGGACATTCCGGTGATCCTGCAGGAGTTGGCGTCGGTGGAAATGCACGCCATCCAGACCTCGGGCAATTGCATCCGCAATGTCACTGCCGATCACTTCGCCGGCGCTGCTGCCGACGAGATCATCGACCCGCGCCCGATTGCAGAAATCTTGCGGCAATGGTCGAGTTTGCATCCAGAATTCTCGTATTTGCCGCGCAAGTTCAAGATCGCCATTACCGGATCTCCTAACGACCGCGCCGCCATCCGCTTCCACGATATCGGCCTGCAGGCTGCAACCAATGCGGCCGGCGATATTGGCTGGGAAGTCTGGGTCGGTGGGGGCTTGGGCCGCACGCCGATGATCGGCAAGCTGATCAATAGCTTCGTGCCCAATGAGCATCTGCTGGCCTATCTCGAGTCGATCATGCGCGTGTACAACCGCTATGGCCGCCGCGATAACAAGTACAAGGCGCGCATCAAGATCCTCGTGCACGAGGAAGGCCTTGAAACCATCAAGGGCCAGGTCGAGGCCGAATTCGCCGAAGTGCGCGGTGGCGTGTTGACGCTCCCGCAAGAGGAAGTCGACCGCATTACGGCCTATTTCGCGCCGCCGCAGTTCGCGCCGCAGCCCGCGACCAAGATCGACGTGGCCTACCAGTCCATCATCGATCCAGCTTATGGCCGCTGGCTCGACAACAACATCAACTCGCACCGTGAGCCGGGCTATGCCTCGGTCACCATTTCGCTCAAGCCTGTCGGTGGCGCACCGGGCGACGCCACGGCGCAGCAGATGGATGATGTCGCTGATATCGCCGAGCGCTATGCCTTCGACGAGCTGCGCGTGACCCACGAGCAGAACCTTGTCCTGCCCCATGTCGCCGTCGCCGATTTGCGTGCCGTCTATGACGCGCTGGTCGCCACTGGCCTCGCAGAAGGCAATACTGGCCTCATCACCGACATGATCTGCTGCCCGGGCCTTGATTTCTGTGCCCTTGCCAATGCCCGTTCGATCCCTATCGCGCAGGAAATTAGCAAGACCTTTGCCGAACCCAAGCGGCAGGCCGAAATCGGCGATCTCAAGATCAAGATCTCGGGCTGCATTAACGCCTGCGGCCACCACCACGTCGGCCATATCGGCATTCTGGGCGTCGAGAAGAAGGGCGGCGAGCTCTACCAGATCACGCTGGGTGGCGATGCTACCGAGCAGGCCGCTGTGGGCAAGATCATCGGACCGGGCTTTGAAGCCGAGAACGTGCCAAAGGCCATCGAGACGCTGGTCGACACTTATATCACAAAGCGCGAAAGCGCCGACGAAACCTTCATTCAAGCCTACCGGCGCCTTGGGGAAGCGCCCTTCAAGGAGGCCCTCTATGGCAATGCCTAAACTCGCACCGGTCCAACCCGCGCATGACAAGCTGCGCGCGCTAGGGATCTTGGCGCTCAACGGCATGTTCGACGAGATGGACGCGCTGGGCGTGCTTCGCTACGCCACCAGCGACGTGCTCCCGGGCGATCTAGCGATCGTTTCGTCCTTCGGCGCTGACTCAGCCGTGCTGCTGCATCTTGTCGCGCAGGTGGATCCAAGCCTTCCGGTCTACTTTCTTGAAACGGGCAAGCACTTCGCCGAGACGCTTGACTATGTCGAGACGCTCAAACGGCATCTTGGCCTGATCAACGTTCATGCGATCTATCCGGACGAAGCTGACCTCCGGCGGTTCGATCCAACCGGCACCCTTTGGGAAACCGACCCGGACAGCTGCTGCCATATCCGCAAGACAGAGCCCCTCGAACCCATCACCGAGCAGTACGGTGGATGGGTCACCGGCCGCAAACGCTTCCAGACGGTGGAGCGCGGTGTGCTGCCCCATTTCGAATTGACCAGCGACGATCGCATCAAGGTCAATCCGCTCGCCTATTTCTCGGACGCCGATGTCAATCGGTATAAGATCGAGCATGGCTTGCCCGAGCACCCACTGTTCGCTAAGGGCTACAAATCGATCGGCTGCGCGCCTTGCACTTCGGTGGTTGCCGAGGGAGAGGATCCGCGTGCCGGTCGGTGGCGCGGCCTCAACAAAAAAGAGTGCGGCATTCATTTCGACTTCAACGGAGCGATCGCCTCGCCCATGACTGCCGCTACGCGACACAATCTCTGGAAGAACGGCGCCTTAATCGCCGACCCGTTCCACGCCTGGGTTGAAGGCGACGATCCGGCCACGGCCAGCTACAAGCATGTGCCAGTGCCTGTGTTCCTCGCCAATCGTGAAGCGATCCTGGCCAATCCCCATCCGCTTGGCCTGCTGGTCACGCCGGGCGACCGCATCGAAGACGTGGAAGCGGACCTTGGTCGCTTTGCGTCAGTGGCTATCCAATTTCCAGCGTTCACCGATGGCCGTGGCTATTCAACGGCACGCTTGCTTTCCCAACGTTACCGGTATGCAAGCGAAGTCAGGGCTGTGGGCGACGTTCTGCAGGATCAGATTCCACTCATGCGCCGCTGCGGGATCAATGCTTTCGTGGTGACGCATGAGCCCACCCGCGCCGCGCTGATCGAAAACCGCCTGCCTGAAGTCAACATCTTCTACCAGCCTGTCGGCACGACCGAGATTCCCGTCGGCACGCGCCCCTTCCTTCGCCGCGTATCGTGAGATAAGTGGCTTCCACGGGTCAACTATTCTGACCCCACCCCACCGGGTCATTCCCGCGCAAGCGGGAACCCCCGTTCCTGTAACAGAGGTTCCTGCTTGCGCGGGAATGACGCCAAGGCCAGGCGCCTTGGTCTAGTTGGACGTTTGAGACAATGAGCACTGAAATCACCACCGACGTTGTTGTGATCGGCGCAGGCCCTTGCGGGCTGTTTGCTGCCTTCGAACTCGGTCTGCTCGACATCAAATGTCAATTCATCGACATCCTCGATCGCCCCGGTGGCCAATGCGCCGAGCTCTACCCAGAAAAGCCGATCTACGACATCCCGGGCTTTCCGGTGGTCACCGGCCAGCAGCTCACCGACAATCTCATGGCGCAGATCGCGCCATTCTCGCCCGAGTTCCATTTCAACCGTATGGTCAACTCGATCGAGAAGCAGCCGGATGGTTCGTTCAAGCTCACCACCGATGCCGATGAGGTCTTCAACACCAAGGTTGTCGTGATTGCTGCAGGCGGTGGTTCGTTCCAGCCCAAGCGCCCGCCGGTCGATGGCATCGAGGAGTTCGAAAACAAGTCGGTATTCTACTCGGTCCGCAAGATGGACGATTTCCGCGGCCAGGACGTGGTGATCGTCGGCGGCGGCGACTCGGCGCTAGATTGGACCCTGAACCTGCAGCCGATCGTTCGCTCACTGACGCTGGTGCACCGCCGCGCCGTCTTCAAGGCCGCGCCTGCGTCGGTCAACAAGATGCAGGAGCTGGTCGGCGAGGGAAAGATCAATTTCCTGACCGGCCAGATTGCCAAGCTCGATGGCGAGAATGGCCAGATCAACCACGTTCACCTGACCACGGAGGCCGGCGATCTTTCCGTCCCAGCCACCCGCTTGCTGCCATTCTTCGGGCTCACCATGAAGCTTGGCCCGGTGGCGGATTGGGGACTTGAGCTCAACGACAACACCATCGTAGTCGATACCGAGAAGTTCGAGACCTCCGTGCCTGGCATCTTTGCCATCGGCGACATCAATTCCTATCCGGGCAAGCTCAAGCTGATCCTGTCGGGCTTCCATGAGGCAGCGCTGATGGCGCAGGCCGCCAAGGCCATTGTGTCGCCAGGGGAACGCGTCGTGTTTCAGTACACCACCAGTTCAACCAAGCTGCAAAAAAAGCTGGGCGTGGCATAAGCCCAAAAGCGTAGTGCCCCAGCCTTGCCGACGGGGTGCGTAGAGGGGTAAGGACGCCCCGGAACAACGGAGCGCCCCATGATCATCAATGTGACCGACCAAGCTGGCGAGAACCATGAGCTAGAAGGGCTCGATGGGTGGCGCGTCATGGAGGTGATCCGCGACTGGGGCCTCAACATCAAGGCCGAGTGTGGCGGGGCACTGAGTTGCGCCACCTGCCATGTCTATGTGGATGCTGCCTGGCTCGATATCGTTGGGGCACCGAGCGATGAGGAGGAGGACATGCTCGACAGCGTCGGCGATGTCCGCCCCAACTCCCGTCTATCCTGCCAGATCCTGATGAGCGAAGCGCTGGACGGGCTAAAGGTTACCCTCGCAGCCAGCGCCGCAAAGGACTGATCGTTCACTCCGCGGCGATTGCCGGGACATGAACTTCGCCGTGCCGTTCGACCCAGGCAGTGAACTTTTCGACCCAGCTCTTCAGGAAGGCCTGGGTGGTCTCGTCGGTGATTTCCAGCTCGTCCGTGATGATGCCCGGCTTCATGTAAAAGTAGAGCTCCGGTTGACCCATCAGGATCAGTCCGTAAAGGGGCAGGATCGATCGCAACTGCCCTTGCGCCGCAGCTGTGCCGATTGTGCCTGGCGATGCACCGGTCAGGGCGGCGGGCTTGTGCATCCACGAGCTTTGCCCGTATGGGCGTGAGGCCCAATCGAGAGCGTTCTTGATCACACCCGGAAAGGACCGGTTGTACTCCGGTGTTGCAATTAGAACACCGTCTGCTGCCTCAATGGTCTCCTTGAGTTCAACCACCGCCCGCGGCGGATTGGCCCATAAGTCATTGTCATAGTGCGGCAGGGCCGCGATATCGAGATAGTGGAAACGGAGCTTGCCTTCGGCCAAAGCTTCCAGCGTCCGTACCAGCTTTTTGTTCACTGAATGCGGACTCAAACTTCCGACGGCGACAGCAATGTTTTTCATGTCAGATCCATGGTATTCGTTGGTAACTGACGCTATATGAATAACCTACTTCGCGGTCGCAAGACGGCACTTTCTCGATACGGAAGGCACAAAAATGAAACCATCAGTGGAGACGCTTGAGCACGATTGCAGGCCTGTTGGTGAAATACTTCACCAAATCGGCGGCAAGTGGACAGTGCTGGTCATCAACAAGCTGAGCGATGGCCCAATGCGTTTCTCTGAAATCAAGCGGATGGTTGGCGGCATCAGCCAAAAAGTGCTCACAGCGACGTTGCGTGAACTCGAGATGGACGGCTTTGTGACCCGGACCGTTACGCCCTCCATTCCGCCGCGCGTTGACTATGAACTCACCGAGCTTGGACGTGATCTGCAGCGTCCGCTGCACGCACTCGGGCAGTGGGCGATCGAGAACCGTGGAAAAGTGCTGGAGGCCCGTCGCCAGTACTTCTTCGAGAACCCGCAGGCCGCTCGCTACTACCAACATGAAGATAAAGTGCCGAGAATGGCTGCAGAATAGCGCTGGTTGATCCAGGATAAGCAGATTAGCGCCAAACCTTTCACTCTGCTTAACTCTTTTGCGGGAGGCTGATGCCAACAACGTTTCACTCGCATCATGAGCAGAGCTGATATGGCAACCTCCGGTTGTGAAGGCTGTCGGAATACCGACGCAAACGCATTCTCGATTCCGTTCACCATGGCCTTCCAGCCTATCGTCGATATGTCGGCGGGCAAAATATGGGGCTACGAGGCCTTGGTGCGCGGTGTAGAGGGGCAGGGTGCCTATGAGGTCCTCAGCCAGGTGACGGATCAGAACCGTTATGCGTTCGACCAAGCTTGCCGGGTAAAAGCCATTGAGCTTGCAGCGACGGCCATCGGCGGCAGTGACACCAAGCTCAGCATCAATTTTATGCCGAACGCCGTTTATGAGCCAAGAGCGTGCATACGCGCCACGTTGGCAGCGGCGGCTCACACCCAGTTCGATCCGCGCCGCTTGATGTTCGAGTTCACCGAGAACGAGCGCATGACCGATGTCGCCCATGTCAGTCACATCGTTAGCGAGTACCGCAAGATGGGCTTTACCACGGCGCTGGACGATTTCGGCGCCGGGTATGCTGGGCTGTCGCTTCTTTCACGCTTCCAAACTGACCTGATCAAGCTGGACATGGAACTGCTACGCGGCATCGAGTCCTCAGGGGTCAAGCAAGCCATCGTTCGCGGCCTGGCAGGTATTGCCGCTGAGCTCAATATCGTCTTGTTGGCAGAAGGCATTGAGACGGCTGAGGAGCTAGCCGTATTGCGCGGTCTAGGGATCAAGCTGTTCCAAGGCTACTTCTTCGCCAAGCCGAAGGTGGAAAGCTTTATCTCCATGGGAGAGATGGCGCGAGCCGCCTGATCGGCATCGATCAGGTCTGCCGGGCGGTATCGCCTACGAGCTTGGTTAGCTCTGGGATAAAATCACGCACCAACGGCTGCGGCTGGGTGTCGAATGGCAGCGGCCGGACAACACGCATTGCAGCAATGCCAACGCGCACCGTCATCAAGCCATTGACGACACCCTCGCCCAGCCGGGCAGAGAGCTTGGCGGCAATGCCTTGGCCCACCAGCTGCTCGACAATGCCGTCGGTGAGAACCAAACCGCCCGTGACGGCCAGATGGGCTAGAACAGAGCCGGTCAAGCGCCAGAACCCGAAGAAGCCTGGACGCGCGCCATAGAGCGCTGCAATCGCCCCTGCAAGGCGAACGCTTTCGTAGATAACGAAAGCAATGTCCACCAGCGCCCGCGGAGACACGGCAGTTACCAGGGCAACGCGTCGTGCCGACGCCGCCGTTAATGACTTGGCACGCGCATCCAAGGGCGACATCAGATTGCGCTCTGCCAAGGCAACGGTTTCATGCCCGTCAAACAAGTGCGGCAGGTTCTCGTTGATAGCTTGCCGGGCGCGTGCAAGGTCCGGGCGTGCGCCGTAGATGTGCAGAAGTCGCTCAACGACCGATTTGGCTTTGTGCTGATCGTTTTCGACCGTCGCCTGCACGGCGTCGGCCTTGAGATCATCCAGAACGCGCAGGCGACGCAGGGCAAAAACTTCCCGTACCGCCAACAGAAGAACGGCAAGCACAAAAAGGGCGAGAACCACCACTCCAAGCCAGCCTAGCACCGGGTTGGCATCAAACAAATCGCGGATCAGTCGATCTGCTGCAAGGCCCAGTCCTGCGGATACGAGAATGCCGCCTGCCGTCCATGCCATGCGGCCAAGCCCAGAGTGCTTACGCGGAAGCGGCGGAACCAGCGCTTCGGTGTCCTCGGCATCGAAGGCCGGTTCGGAAACAACGACGCTTTCCGGAGCATAGGCCCTTGGTGCTCGGCTCAGCGCAGCGTTTTCTCCTCGGTCGACAGGATGAGCGACAGGTTGTTTCACTTGAGCCAATCTCCGATGAGATAGTCCAGCGCACGATCGAACCGGATGTGAGGCAGGATGATGTCGCCTTCGGCATTGTGCTCAAGCTCTCGCGGCGGCGCAAAGCGCAGGAAGTTGAGCGCAACTGGATTGCCATCTTCGAACAATGAGTCAGGTCGCTCCGGTAAGTCGCCGGGGAACAAAGCGATCTCGCTCCTGCCGTCATACCGTGTACCGGCCAGTGTCTCGCCTTCTATTGGCGTGCCGATGATGGTGGGCAGGACCTCGCCGCTCTCGTTGATGGTTCCTTCCCGCGTCGCCCGGATACCAGCGATCGCCATGGATTTCGTTTCCGCACCAGCGAACCGAGCCCGCTTGGAAGCATTCGCAACAAGCCGGTTCAGGATTGCTTCAAGGCGATTGTGGCTGGTGTGATGAACATGATCGGCCTTGGTCGCGGCAAAGAGGATGCGATCGATCTTGCGCGTGAAAGGCCGTAGCAGCAGATTGCTTTCGCCTTGCCTGAAGCAAGCCAGAACGGCGCTCAGAGCTGACTCGAGATCCGCAACTGCTGCCGGTCCGGCATTGAGCGCTCTGAGAGTGTCCACCAGCACGACCTGCCGATCCAGCCGGGCGAAATGGTCGCGGAAGAACGGGCGGACAACACGGTCCTTGTAGGCCTCGTAGCGATGCTCGAGCATGCTGTAGAGGGTCGAACCCCGTTTTGCCCCCACGATAGGTGGAAGCGGCGCAAAGGTCAGGGCAGGAGAACCCTCAAGATCGCCCGGCAGCAGAAATCGCCCTGGTGGCAAGCTCGAAAGGGCACCATGTTCACGGCTTCGTCGCAGGTACTCGGTGAACGCTGCCGCCAGTTGCTCCGCATCCGGATCGTTGGCTTCCTTGGCCGGGTCAATGCTGTCGAGCACTTGCAAGAACGGACCGGCTTCCTTGCCTGATCCCGGTTGACGTGCCCGCTCCAAAGCTTGCGCACTCCACTCCGCGAAGCTGAGCCCCAGGAGCGGTAGATCCAGCAGCCACTCGCCCGGATAGTCAACGATGTCCAGATTGAGCGTAGATGGACCAGCGAGGCCCGAGTACCAGTTGGCCGACTGATATTTGAGTACGAGGCGCAGTTGCGAGATGCGGCGGGTTCCCTCTGGCCAGGTTGGGTTCTTGCTGGTCAGCGTGGCAAGATGCTGTTCATAGGCAAAGCGCGGGATTGTGGCGTCCGGATACTCTGCCAGCCTTCCGCCGATAAGGCGCCCCTCCGCCAATGGCGTAAAGCCCGGCAGACGGCCACCCGTCAGAAGATTGTGCACCAGTGCTGTGATGAAGATGGTCTTGCCGGCGCGGCTCAACCCTGTCACCCCAAGGCGCAGGGTCGGGGTGAATGCGCCCGTTGCCGTATCCGCCAGATTGGCGAGGGCAATGCCCAGTTCATCCACAATGGTTGTTGGAGGCTGGGGCACGCGCGGTTCTCTCAACTTAGACCGCAGAGATAAGGCATCGTGCGGTGCATTCAAGCGTAGGGCCAAATGGAAGCGAGTTCCACTTGGCCCTTGCCATGCGATACGCCTGCTAAGCCTCTTTCGTTCCGATCTTGCTCAGATCGTATGGCGTGGTCTGATAGATCTCGTTGATCCAATTTTGGAACAGCAGGTGCGCATGACTGCGCCAGCGGTTCTCCGGTTCAGCCGATGGATCGCCATTGGGGAACAGATTGGCAGGCAGTGGCGTGTCCAATCCCGCGTTCATATCCCGTTCATATTCGTCGGCGAGGGACCGATTGTCGTATTCCAAGTGGTTGAGAAAATGCACGGCCCTATGCTTTTCGTCCCCCAGCATGCAGACGCCAATCTCTGGATTGTCGATCAGAATCTCGAGGTCCAAGCCCAAAGTGGTGCGGTCAATATCGTTATAGCGCGAGACCGGGATCATCGGACTGTCCGAAAAACCGCGCAGATACGGCGACTTAGGAGCAGTGACCCGGTGACGGAAGACACCAAACGCCTTTGTCGTCAAACGATAGCGCTGCGCACCATGGAAGTGGTGGAGCGCAGCCTGCGCCCCCCAACAGATAAACATGGTGTGGTGCACATTGGTCTGAGTCCAATCCAGGATTTCGAGCATCTCGGGCCAATATCGAACCTGGTCGAACGGGATATTGGCAATAGGCGCGCCAGTTACGATGAAGCCGTCGAACTTCTTGTTCCGCACCTCTTCCCAAGTCTGGTAGAAGGTCTTGAGATAGTCTTCGGACGTGTTCTTGCTCTGATGATCAGTGACGCGCACGAGCGTGAGGTTTACTTGGAGAGGTGTCGAGCCGATCAGCCGGGTAAACTGAGTTTCGGTCCGTTCCTTGTTGGGCATTAGGTTGAGGAGACCGATCTCGAGGGGTCGGATGTCCTGCCGCGCGGCCCGGGCAGAGTCCATCACATACACGCCCTCGTCCTCGAGCGTTTTGCGGGCCGGTAAATTGTCAGGAATTCGAATAGGCATGGGAGCCTCTTAGGGGCAAGATTGGATGAGCGATGTGAAGCAAGGCGCGTCTCCCCAAGGAGCCGCGCTATCGCATTCGCTTCTCGATCGCTGCAGCCATCAAATCCACGAACTCATCCCCGTCTCGCACCATGGCCAGATCGGACGCTTCGACCACGTAGCCGAAATTGTCTGCCAACGCCTGGTAACGTGGCAGCCGATCATGCAGTAGAGCTTCAAAACCCCAGGCTCCGAACCCGGCTGGGTCAACGTCGCAATCTTCCGCGATGCCGTTGATCAGCTTGTACTCGGCCCATTTCTGCACAAGAAATTGGGGGCGATAGTACATGGGCTTGGGGCTCTGCTTGAAGCGGCGCACCAGTTCGGACGCGTCCTTGCCAGTTCCCCTGATATAGAGAAGCGCAGTGGAGGCTGCCAGGGTCTTGACAACCACGTCTTCGGGATCGGTTGGATTGATGACCTCGATCAGCGAGCCACCCGTATCAGCAATGAAGTCGTCGTAGCCATAGAGCGCCTTGGCGCGCTCGATAAAGTAAGGCACGTCCTGCAGCGCAGCAATCTCGGCAACGCGATGCTGTTCCTGCCTCCGCTGGTATTCCGCCAGGGGCAGGCCGCCTTTGTCGGGATTGCCTGGCGTACCCAGGTAGGTCGATAGCGGATCGAGGTTGTCGAAAGTGATGTTGGACGAGATGTAGATGGAGTCCGACCGAAGCAGCTCCGCGAGGAACGGCACCTTCATGGCTTCATGCTTGAAATTGTCGACGATAAATTCACCCATGTAGCGCGTGCCGATCCGGTAGTCGGCGGAGTAGTGGAACCAGTTGCTGGCGCGCAGCATGTTGGACAGCCGCGTCTTGCCGACACCGGCCATGCCGAACACCGTCACCGCGCGACGCGGGGACTGCACAAACTCATCGACGCTATTGAACAGCATAGAAGGACCCGGTTTTCCAGCGTTCCCAATACTGCAACCCATTTCGGTTCACAAGCAGGCGGCAAAATCTGCCGCTCACTCGGACTCAATTGCCGATGACACTCCATCGAACTCCCGCTGCAAGACGAATTTCGCAGCAAATACAAGGGCTGCGCAGATTGGCATCCAACTTGCTCTCTTGTGAACGAACAAGCGCATCTGGGCGCAAGAGGTATTCAGGAGTTTTAGATGGGCATCTACGGGGCTCTTTCCGCGGCAGTTACCGGTCTTCGGGCTCAGTCGCATGCGCTGGAGAACATTTCGGGTAATATCGCGAACTCGCAAACCACGGGTTACAAGCGGATCGAGACCGATTTCCTCGACCTGATCCCCGATGCGCCGCTCAAGCGCCAGGTGCCCGGTGCGGTGCTTGCCCAGTCGCGCGGCACCAACGAAGTGCAGGGAGACATCAAGACGGTTTCCAACGAAACCTTCGTCGCGCTGAACACCGGCGGCTTCTTCGTGGTCGAGCCCAAGGTGGGCCAGTCGGACGGCAACTCCGAATTTGCCGGTACCAACTTCTACACCCGTCGTGGTGACTTCCAGATCGACAAGGATGGTCTGCTGGTGAACGGCGCCGGCTACTATCTCAAGGGCCTGCCGATCGATCCGACCACGCGCAACATTTCGGGATCGGTCCCTGAAGTCATCAAGCTGTCGAACGCGTTCCTGCCGGCGCAGCGGACCAATTCCATCGACTACAAGGCAAACCTGCCGCAATTGCCCAAGACGGCAAACTACAAGGCCACCGATCCAGGCAGTGAACTGCTCGATGTTACCGCGTTTGGCGGTACGGTCGGCACTCAGCTTGCAACCGTGGCGGCCGAGGATGACGCTGAGTTCCAAAACAGCACCGTCGCCGGCGGCGCAATCACTGTTTATGCATCAAACGGCGCTCCTGTGCCAATCATCATGCGCTGGGCCAAGGTGGACAGCGCTGCAGGGGGCGGCGAAGACACATGGAATCTCTTCTACACCTCCGACGCTACCGCGACTGGCACTGATCCCAAATGGACCAATGTCGGCGTCGACTACACCTTCCAGTCTGACGGTTCCATGGATCCTGCAACTCCAACGTCCGTGACGCTCACCGGCTTGACCGTGAATGGCGTGAACGTCGGCGACGTGCAGATCAAGCACGATACTAACGGCCTTACGCAGTTCAACGATGTGAACGGAACGGTGAACGTTTCCACCCTGACCCAGAATGGTTACGGCGCAGGCGAATTCCTCTCCGTGGCCATCAGCGACAGCGGCCGCGTCGTGGCAACCTATTCCAATGGCGAGCGCATCGACATGGCGCAGGTCGTTACCGCCCAGTTCAACGCTGTGAATTCCCTCAAGCGCCTCGATGGTGGTGTGTTCGCGACCACCTCGGAATCTGGGGAGGCGATCCTCGACATGTCCGGGTCCGGCATTATCGGTGGAGCTCTCGAGTCATCAAATACCGACATTTCCGACGAGTTCACCAAGCTCATCATCACTCAGCAGGCCTATTCCGCCGGCACCCGCATCGTCAGCACGGCCGATGAGATGCTTCAGGAAGCGCTCAACATGATCCGTTAGGGCGGGACTGGCAGCCGAGCGGTAGTGACAGCGCTGTAGTGAGGAGTATGGTTCATGGGTTTGGCATCGTCGCTTAGCAACGCCACGTCGGGTCTGCGCGTCAATCAGGACGCGCTGACCATCCTGAGCCGCAACATCGCGAACTCGGGGACGCCTGGCTATCACCGCCAGTCGCTCAACGTTGTCGACCACAATGCCGAGTTGGGAACTTACGCACGTTCTGCAGGAGCAACCCGTGCGTTCAACTCCAGCCTGCAGGCCTACTACACGCGCCAGGTCTCCGACACGTCTTCATCAGACGTGCAGGCGAGCTATCTCGATCGCCTGCAAGGTTTTCTGGGCAAACCTGGATCGGCCGGCTCGCTCGACACCCTTTTTGGTCAGCTCGAGAATGCCCTGAAAGGCATTTCGACCAGCCCAGACGACTACACGACCCGCTCGGCGGCAGTGTCGTCGGCCCAGAACATGGTCGAGGCGCTGAACCGGCTGTCCAACACCGTCCAGGGCATGCGGCAGGAAGCCGAGAGCCAGATGGCGCTCAATGTGCAGAACCTCAACGGGATGCTGTCGTCCTTGTCGGAGGTGAATACACGGCTCCTGGACCTGGGCATGACCGACAATGCCCGGGCAACCTTGCTTGACCAGCGTGACCGGCTGGTGGCGGCGACCGCCGAGATCATCGATGTGCAGGCGGACTACCGTCCAAACGGTACTGTGGCGCTGATGACGCGCTCTGGTGTGGGCCTGCTTGACAATGGTGTTTCGACCTTCAAGTTCGAGAGCGCCGGCAATCTTTCTGCAAATGCTGTCTTCGATCCATCGGCCACTGAAAGCCGGGTCGGGATACTGAGCCTGACAACGCCCTCTGGCCTCGTCATCGATCTGGTTGCCCAAGGCATCATCCAGGGTGGTGAACTGGGCGGGCTCCTGAACCTTCGCGACAAAGCCCTGGTAGAGACGCAGGAGCAACTCGACGAAATGGCCGCGGGACTGGCACAGGCGTTCTCGGCTGTCAAAACACCAGGTGCGCCGGTAACGGTTGGTGCCGCAAGCGGCTTTGATCTCGACATTAGTGACCTCCAAGCTGGCAACGATATCCAGTTTACCTACTCTGAAGGGGGCGTGGATAAACGCGTCCGCGTCGTCAATACGGCGGAGGCGCTCGACTATATCGACGCGACGGGCCAGCGTGTAGTCGGCGTCGATCTGTCGGGTGGCGCAACGGCAGCAGCTACCGCCCTGAGTGCCCAGTTCCCGTCGCTGGCGATCACCAGCACAGGACCGGGCAACCTTCGCATCCTTGATGATGGCGCCACCGGCACAACCGATGTGAAATCTGCGGTAAGCCGGCCCACCTCCACCGGCCTTCAAGGGGAGGGCCTGGGGTTCAACATGTTCGTTGATCAGGGCAATGCTGCCTTCACGAACAATCTTGACTCCAACCCGCCGCAGAAGCGTGGGTTTGCCGCACGTATTGCGGTCAATCCTGCCATCCTCGCCGACAACCGGCTGGTTGTTCAGTCCGAAGCCGGTGCAACGCTGGGCGATGCGGACCGTGCCAATTATGTGCTGTCGCAGCTGGCCGACATGAAGTTCGTGTCGGGTGGGGACCCTCGAGCCAATGGGGGCAAGTTCCAGCTCACCGGCAACCTCAACGAAGTCATTTCTCAGGTCGTCAGCTTTCAGGGCACGAGTATAAACGCAGCCCTTAGCAAGCGCGATGACCGGCAGCTCACGCTGGACACCATCAACGATCAGATGGCGAGCGAATATGGCGTCAACATCGACGAGGAAATGTCGCGCTTGGTTGAGCTGCAAAACGCCTATGCTGCCAATGCCCGCGTAGTGTCGGTGGTCAAAGAACTGCTCGATGCCTTGTTCGCGTCGGTTTGAGGATTTCGATAGATGATCGTCAACAAATCCATGTTTCCCCTGCAGACCGGGTTCAGTGTCATCTCCAAGATGCAGGACCGCTTTTCCGAATTGCAGGTGCAATTGGGGACGGGGCAGAAATCATCGACCTTGGCTGGCATGGGGCGCGATCTGCCCATGTCGCTGTCGGTTCGCTCGCGCCTGAGTGCCATCGAAGGATACTCCGCCAATATCGAAACAGTCAGCCTGCGCATGACCTTTCTCGACAACACCATGTCGCGCCTCGACAAGATGGAAGGCGACGCACGCAACTCGGCGGTGCAGGGGCAGTACGGCACCAACAACATCAATATGGCAACGTTACCGGGATTGTCCCAGGCGCGGCTGGATGAACTGGTGACGTTGCTGAACTCCGATGTGGCTGGGCGCTACCTGTTTGGCGGGTCCAACACCGATGCAGCACCGCTGCCGGATACGCAGAGCCTTCTGGAGGGCATTGGCGGCAAGGATGGGTTCAAGACTGTTGTCACCGAGCGCAAGGCCGCCGACGCTGGCGTTCTAGGCAATGGTCGCCTGTTGACGACGCAGCCGGCTACCAATGCTGTTACCCTCACCGAGGACGGCACGCATCCCTTCGGCTTCAAGCTGCTGCGCGTGACGAGTACGGCGCCTGGCACGGCTGTTAATACCGGCAGCGTAGCGCCATCGGCTGCTGTGGTGCCGCCCGCCATCCAGACCGGTGACGAAACCACGATCACTTTTGCGGCGGCTCCGGCCGAGCAGATCAAGCCGGGGCAAACAATTACCCTTGGCCTGCAACTGCCCGATGGGCTGGACACCCAGATCACCTTGACGGCTATTTCTCCTGCAGATGGACCAGCGGCACCGGGCCAGTTCGTGGTGACCGATGATCCCGATGCCAATGCTGCAAGCTTCAAGGCGGCGCTGGACCTCCAGCTCAAGACTGCTGCAGGCGAAGATCTTGCTGCTGCCTCGACCTTTGCTGCGACTAAAATGTTCTTCAATGGTCCGGGTGAACCGGCGCTGCGGGTGGACGGCAATGATCCGGCCAATGCCCAAGGCCTACGACTGGCGACTGAGATGGACACGGTGCGGTGGTACCAGGGTCAAAGCCCGGCCGTTTCAGCCGAAGGTTTGGGGCGCCTGGGGGTGAGCACGAGCGGCACCACGATCACCCTGGCTGAAGCCTCGCCGAGTTCTACGTCCTATGGTTTCCAGATCAGCGCGGCGACGGTTTCCCCTGTTGTGGCGCCGGCTCGTATACAGGCCACTCATGTTGCAGGCGACCCCAGCAGCACTGCCGTGCAGATGGCCAGCAATCCGCAGGTTGGGGACACTGTCAGCCTTACCTTGACCGAACCCAGCGGGGCCACGCGGCAGGTGACGCTCACGGCGGTCAACGGCAAGGCCGGGGCAGGGCAGTTTACCATCGGGGCCACGGCAACTGAGACCGCCGGCAATTTCGCGAGCGCGTTGAGCTCCGCGGTGACTTCAGCTGCCGCGGCTGCAGAGGGCAACCCACGGCAAAGCGTGAGTGCGCAGGTGGATGACTCCACCAAGGTCAACTATGGCATGCAGGCCAATGAAAGTGGCTTCCTGCGCATGGTGCGGACATTTGCTGCCATGTCGGTGGAGACCTATCCCGACAGCGTTCCTACGTCGCGCGGGCTGTTCGATGCCATGGCGGTGCGGCAGCAGGCGGAGATGTCGGAGGCGCATAACTCCGAAAAGGGCTCCATCGAGATCCTGACCATGGAGCTTGGGGTGGCGCATGGCACGCTGCAGAACTCCAAGGAGCGCCACACCGACTACAAGGCCCAGCTCGACAATCTGCTGAGCGATGTGGAGACGGTCAGCAAAGAAGAGGTCGCCATGGAAATTTTGGCGCTGCAAACCCGTCTGCAGGCGAGCTACCAGGTAACCTCCATGGTTAGCCAGTTGAGTTTGGTGAACTTCCTCTAGACCTTGGGACACCCGAGCAAAGCAAAAGCCCCGCGATTATGCGGGGCTTTGTTGTTTGGTGGATAACTTTTTTCAGGTGCCGCGCAAGCCGGCGGCCAGCTGCCGGTTCAAGCGCACGAGGACATCGAGCTTATTGGGCTGCGGGTTCGGGTCGAGCAGGATTTCGCGGGTCTGGTTGAGGATGAACATGCCCAGGTTGGCGATGTTCTGACGGATCTCGGTTGGCAGCTGGCTGTCTTCCTTGGTGACCGCAGCCATGAAGATGGTCCAGAGCTTGCGGTTGAATGCCAGGGCGGGCTTGAGATTATCGTAGCTGTCGGGCCATTCGTCCTTGACGCGCTGCAGCCCGGCGGCGGCCTTCATGAGGAGCGCGGACTCGCGTTCACGTGCGGATTCGACGACTTTGGCGGTCTGCTGGTATGCTCTAGCGCCCTGCTGATACATTCGAGATTAGGTCCTGTTCGTACTCGATAAGCCTTTGCGAAGCCTTGAGAGCTTTGTACAGTTGGCCGGTTAATATCTCGTTGTTTATTTGCTTAACTATCTCGGCGGAGGAGGGAACCGCGCCGAGGAAATCGTTCACCAGCGCGAAGTAAGCGTCGCGCGCCTTGGTGATGTCGTCCTCGATATACATGAGTTGCACGGCCAGGTAGATGCGCTTGGCAGGGGTGTTGGCGGTATCTGCAGTGAGGATGTCTTTCTCGCGCAGGATGGGTGCGTTCCCCTCGATGAACAGGCGCGTGCGCTGGTCCGAATTGGTGATGATGCAATTGCCAACGAGCAGTTTCTCGCCCGGCTTCAGTTCGACCTTGAGTGCCATTTGCGTCTCCGTTTGCCGCCAACGCAGCCAGGGTGATGTACTCCGAGATATCGTCTAGAACAACAAAGGCGGGCCAATGGCCCGCCTGATTTCCTCTGCTGAGCGCTGTCTTACTGCAGCAACTGCAGGACGCTCTGGTCGGCCTGCGAAGCTAGGGAGAGCGAGGAGGACGAGAGCGACTGGCGGGTCTGGAGCGCCAGGAGGTTCGCGGCTTCCTCGTTCATGTCGGCCAGGGTCAGGTTTGCACCGCCCGTCTCGAGCGTGTTGATCATCTGCTTGGTGAAGTCCTGACGGTTCTGAACGATGGACAGGTTCGAACCGAATGTGGACGACTGCGAGCGGACGTCGTTGAGCGCGAGCTTGACGTTGGCAATCAAGGCGTCCACGTCGGTGTCGCTGTCCAGATCCTCGGCGTTGATATCAAAGACGTTGAGGCTTGCAGAGTTGAGCGCTTCGCCGTCCTTGGTGCGGATATCGATCGAGGATGTGCCGGTCTCGTTGAAGGTGATCTTGAGGTTGTCGCCGCGCAGCAGATTGATGCCGTTGAAGGAAGCGTCATCCGAAGTCTTGTCCAACTGGTCGCGCAGTTCGTTGAACTGCCGTGCAAGGTCTGCACGCACGGTGTTACCCATGATCTGAGCAGCGCCCGTCGAGTTGCCGTCGATCTGGCCGGTGGAGTTCACGCCGTCGATCTTGAGCGCCTTGGTGCTGAGGTTTTCCACCCGCAGCTTGCCATTGTCGTTGGAGGCGCGGATCTTGGTGTTGAGCAGATCATTGGCGTTGATCTCGCGCACCAGGGTGTCGGTGGTCTTGACCTCGTTGATGGAGGCGAGAGCTGTAACGGTTCCCGAAGCGCGAACGCCGTTTGAGGTGGTTCCCGCTGTAAGGCCGGCGCTTGCAAGACCAGCACCGGCGAGCGTGAAATCGGCGCCGTTGGCAGCCGTCAGCGTCAGTTCGCCTGTACCAGCAGCTGTGACCTGAATACCATATTTTTGGGCAACTGCGGACTGGTTGATCGCGTCGCGGATCGCGTTGGCGTTGCCGGCGACCGTGCCGGTATTGACGGCCGAGACGTTGATGGTCTCGTTGTTGATCTGGAAGGAGAAAGCAGAGATCGCTGTAGCGGCTACTGCTGTTCCCGTTACCGTGGCTGCTGTAGCTGCAGTGGTGCCACCCTCAAGACCGATGTAGCGAGCCGAGTTGCCGGTGCTGCCCAAGGTGATAGTTTCGCCCTTGGAACTCTGGATGCTGAGTTGGCCGTCGATCACCTTGGCAGAGATGCCGGAATTGCCGCCAGTGCTGGCGAGATGGCCATTGATCTTTTCGGCGAGTGAATTGGCGGTGTCGGTGGCCGAGAAGGTGAAACTGACTGCCGTGCCGCTATTGAGGCTAGCGGCCTGGATCGTGACATTGCCTGCTTCACCGGCAGCGCCATTGTTAGCGAAGCCGTTGTTGCCGGTAATGACGGTGCTATGGAGCTTGACCTGCTGCGGGGTGCCAAAGGCGCCTTCCGAGAAGGTCAGGTTTTCGACCGCGCCGTTTCCAATGAAGATCGGGTCGAGATCGAAGGACTGGGTCTGGAAGCTCTTGTCCTGGCGTGCTTGGCGCAGCGTCGACTGCATCGATTCGAGCGTCTTGGTAATCGAGGTCAGACCGTTATCGGCGGCTTCCAGAGTCTGGATGCCGTTGGCCATCGAGTCCATCAGTGAATTGAGATCGCCAGCACGGCTGTTGAGCGAGGACGCGGTGAAGAAATTGGTGGGATTGTCGAGGGCCGAGTTGACCTTGTTGCCGGTCGACAGGCGATCCTGCGTCTTACCCATCATCTCGGCGGTGTTCTGCAGCGAGAGAAGGTTGGAGCGGACGGCTTTCGAAAGGGAGATATCGGACATTGTGCTTCCTTCACTACGATGCCGACTGGCGGCTATGCCTCTCCTTGAGGTTGATTAACCTTTTACCCATTGATTCCTAACGCAGCGTTAACCATGAATTTTCACCTGTCATAAACCATGTTTTTGGCGCTCAGGCGTGCGGAAGCCCCGCCCCGGGTGCGGTGGTGTGGTGAGCGATGGTGGCGAGGCCGCTGCCTCTTGGTAGTTGTTAGTATTGAGGCATAAGCCTCGCCACCACGCTGGGTCTTGTCGCAAGGCGGTTCAGGCGACGCCAGTTTCTCAGACGCGGCTGCCGTAATCTTGCGCAAGCAGGGCGACCCCTGCTTCTCCAGCTGTCCCCGCGCGCATCACTCGTCATGACTGGGCTCTGCGTGGGCGATGAGGGGAGAATGACATGGGTGGAGGGTGGGGGGAAAAGTGCACAAGGGGTGCAACATGCTCAGTGTCATCCCGGGCTTGACCCGGGATCCATCCTGAGGTGGCTCAGCGGCTCATGGTGGTTCGTTCGGCCACCTTGCGGCTGGGGAGAGATCTCGAGATGGGTCCCGGCTCAAGGCCGGGATGACATTGTGGGTGAAACGACATTCTGCCGGTATCCATGATCGTCATCCTCGGGCTTGACCCGAGGAGCCTGTACTTGGGGACCGGCTTGTTAAGTGCAGAGCCCTCGGGTCAAGCCCGAGGGTGACGATCTGTGGGTGTTTCACAATAGGGAGCGAAACTTGGTGCGATCGAGTGGTGAATCGTTCGAGCCAACTTGCGGCAAAACTGCGATCTCGAGATGGATCCCGGCTCAAGGCTGGGATGACGTCGTGGTTGTGGCGTGATGCTGCTCTGCCCTTCGACCGTCACCCCTGGGCTTGACCCAAGGGGCCTATACCTGCGGAGCGCTCGGCCAAGTGTAGAGCTCCTTGGATCAAGTCCTAGGGCAGGCTTTTGGGTCGAGCCCGAGGTTACACCTAGCGTTAGCTCACCCTGGTCGTTGCGGCTCTCGCTGGCGCAAACAAAAAAGGCGGGCCTGGGCCCGCCTTTCATACAGTATCGTTTGAGCCGATTAACGGATCAGCTGGAGAACCGACTGGTCGGCCTGCGAAGCCAGCGAGAGCGAGTTGGACGACAACGACTGGCGGGTCTGGAGGGCCAAGAGGTTGGCGGCTTCTTCGTTCATGTCGGCGAGCGTCAGGTTAGCGGCACCGGTCTGCAGGGTGTTGATCATGGACTTGGTGAAGTCCTGACGGTTCTGCACGATCGACAGGTTCGAACCGAAAGCAGACGACTGCGAACGAACGTCGTTCAGAGCGGTCTTGAGCTTGGCCAGTTCGGCGTCGATGTTGGCGTCGCTGTCGAGGTCGGCAGCACCCAGAGTCGTGGAAACACCCAGGTTAGCCGAGTTGACCTGCTCTGAGTCCTTGGTCTGGATGTCGATCGAGGACGTACCGGTTTCGTTGAACGTGATGGTCAGCTTGTCGCCACGCAGCAGGTTGATACCGTTGAAGGAGGCATCGTCTGCCAGCTTGTCGAGCTGGTCACGCAGTTCATTGAACTGATCGGCCAGGTCGGCACGAACAGTGTTGCCAAGGATCTCGGCAGCACCAGAGGTGGTGCCGTCGATGGCGCCAGAAGCAGTCACGCCATCCACACTCAGTTCCTGAGTCGACAGGTTTTCGATGCGCAACTTGCCGTTGTCGTTGGAAGCACGGATCTTGCCTTCGAGGTCGTCGTTGGTGTTGATCTCGGAGACCAGTTCGTCAACGGTCTTGGCAGCGCCACCATCTGCTGCACCAGCGGCACCGTTGATGGCAGCGGTAAGGCCGGTATTAGCCAAGGTCAAACCGGCGGAGCTGGTGTCCGCGTCGGTCAGTGTGCCAATCGACACATTGACGTCGGAGCTCGTACCGGTCGTGCTCGAGGTGATCGACAGCGTATTGCCAGTGAAGCTGACCGTCGCCCCCGTGATCTGATTCTGGATCAGATCAGCATATTCTTCGGCGTTCTCGATCGTGGCATCACCGTCGCCAGCCGCAGCAATGGTCGTGGCGTTGATGTTGACGGTCTGTGCAGATCCACCATCCACAGTCACAGTCAGAGCAATGCTGTCGCCCGCGTCGGCTTCGAACGCAGTGCCGCCGAACGTGATGTCGGCTTTGCCAGCAGTGGCCTTCGTGAGATTGACTTCCACATCAGTGGTGCCGACAGAGCCACCCGAGAACGAGAGCTTGTCACCAGAGGCAAGGCCGCTCGTGGGAAGGGTGTACGATGCGGTCTGGAAGGACTTGTCCTGACGGGCCTGGCGCAGGGTCGACTGCATCGATTCCAGCGTCTTGGTGATCGAGGACAAACCATTGTCAGCGGCTTCCAGGGTCTGGATACCGTTGGCCATGGAGTCCATCAGCTGGTTCATGTCGCTTGCGCGGCTGTTCAGCGATGAGGCGGTAAAGAAGTTGGTCGGATTGTCGAGAGCCGAGTTCACCTTGTTGCCGGTGGACAGACGGTCCTGAGTCTTCGCCATCATGTCAGCCGTGCCCTTGAGGGAGAGCAGGTTGGAACGAACGGCTTTCGAGAGAGAGATATCGCTCATTTATACAAGTCCTATTCTAGGATTACGCATACAAACACGCCTCTTCCTGAGGCAGAGCGACCTTCATCCGGGAGCCTATAAGGAAGGGTTAAGCGGCTGTCGGTTTTTTAGGCAAATGCACGGTAGCTTGGTTGAGCACAAACAAGAAAGCCCCGCTGAACGGGGCTTGTCTGGCCGAGCGGCATTTCATTAACTAGGCCAGAAGATCCTTAAGCCGCGCTTCGGACTCTTCGGGGATGGTGCTCGTGCCGATGCGGACCATGAGTTCTTCCATGGTCTGCGGTGTGGGGCGGAGGGCGCCGGAGATGACGGCGGCGGCGAACATGGCAGAGGAGTCCTTGTCCACGGGTTTTGGCTCGGTGTCGCCGTTTCGCTCAGGGAAGCGGCCGTCCTCGCTGGGTGCGGCGCCGCGGTCGGCCTTGGGTGTGCTGTCGGGCAGGATGGTGCGCTCCGTCACGGTGGGACGATAGCGGTAATCGGTCAGATTGGCAGCTGTGGAGACAGCTGGCCCTGCGGTGGGTGCGGTAATCATGACGCTTCCTTGCATTTCGACAATGCTGAGGAAGGAGGCTGCGCACCTAAAGATTGCACCGGCGCTACATCATCCGGTGCAAGTTAGTTCAAATGCTGGAGGTTTATAATGCGCGATTGACGGCGATGCCGCGGGCTGAGGCAGATGGATCGGCCTGCATCGTGCCGCCATAGCCGTAGGTTTTCGCTCGATTTTGCTGGCCGACGATCTTGGCGACATCGGTCAGAAGATCTTCGGTGACGGTCCGGGAGGTCGCAAGGACGCGCAGATTTTCGGCCATTTGTGTTGCAAGGCGTTCATGGCCCTTCTGGAGGCTGGCAACGGCTTCAGGAGCTTGTTGCTTGAGCCGGGCGGATTGGCGCTGCACGGAGCGGGCAAAGCCGACGTAATCCTGCGCGAGGCGGGTTTTCTCGGGGGTCAAGGTGCCGGCCTGGCGCAAATGGCCAGCGCGGAGGAGGGTGGTTTCCTGGTTCATGACGTCGACCAGGGCGGCAAGGGCGGACTCCGCCATCTGGCACAGTTCAGTGGCTGGAAGGCTGTCGAGCGCGGCAAGGCGTGCGGCTGCGGTCATTTGTAGGCTCCCTTGGGCAAGATATTGTTCTGGTTGTTGGCGGCTTCCTGGAGCGCCAGAAGATCGGGCAGCAGTTGTTCGGCTATGCCGAGGCCGCCGTTTTGGGACATGGTTGCGGCGAGTTGCTCGGCCTGCATGGACCGCCAGGTTTCCTCGCCGAAGCCGCCGCCCATGGCGCTGTCATCGGTCTTGAGGCTCGAGAACATCTGCTTGGTCAGCGTATTGAGGAAGATGCCTTCGAACTCTTCGGCCTGGTTGCGGACTTGGGCGATCTGGCCAGGTGTCAGTGTGCCGGGTTTTGGCGCGAGCGCGGTGATCATCAGAGCACCTCGATTTCGGCCTGGAGGGCGCCGGTGGCCTTGATGGCCTGGAGGATGGCAATCAGGTCGCGGGGCGAGATGCCTAGAGCGTTGAGGCCATCGACCAGCTGCTGGAGGGTGACCGATTCTTCCACCACGGCGAGGGCGGTTTCGGAGAGATTGGCGTTGAGGGTCGTGTTGGCTTCGGCCGCGGTGACGCCATTGCTGAGCGGGGCCGGCTGCACAACGGTGGGGTCTTCGGCGATGGTCACAGTGAGATTGGACTGGGCCACGGCAACGCTCGACACGCGGACATCCTTGCCCATGACGATGATGCCGGAATTTTCGTCGATGACGATCTTGGCGTTCTGGTCGGTGTCGACCATCAGCTGCTCGATGTCGGTAAGGAGGTCGACAATATTACCGTTGAAGCCAGGGGGCAGGGTCACGCGGACGGTGGAGGGGTCTTCGGGTGTTGCGGTGGGGGCGCCGATGAAGTCGTTGACGGCAAGGGCGATGCGGCGAGCTGTGGTCAGGTCAGGATTGCGCAGGGCTAGACGGAGCGAGGTCTGGGAGCCGAGGTGGAAATCGATCTCGCGTTCGACCAGGGCGCCGGAGGATATGCGGCCGGTGGTTGGGACGCCTGAAACAATGCTGGCAGCATCACCTTCAGCCTTGAAACCGTTGATGCTGACGGGACCTTGGGCGATGGCATAGACCTCGCCGTCGGCGCCGAGCAGGGGCGTGACGAGGAGGGTGCCGCCCTGCAGGCTGTCGCTGTCGCCGAGCGCTGCGACCGAGACGTCCATGCGCGAGCCTTGGGTCGCAAAGGGCGGCAGGTTGGCGGTGACCATGACGGCCGCGACATTGGCCGTGCGGACGTTTTCGCCGGCAGTGTTGACGCCGAGACGCTCCAGCATGGACTGGAGGGACTGCTTGGTGAAGGGCGAGTTGTTGAGGCTGTCGCCGGTGCCATTGAGGCCCACGACGAGGCCGTAGCCGACAAGCTGATTTTCGCGGACACCTTCGAAATCGACGATATCCTTGATGCGGGCCGCGGCCGCCTGGGCTTCACCGATGGGTGCAAGGATCATAGCGCAGCTGATTGCCGCGAGCATAACTTGCTTGATCCAGTGCTGTTTCATCGTAATCCCCGCCGTGGTGCGCTGATGTCGTGACGCTTCGGGGTGGGTGTTGCGAGAACCGTGCCAGATTGGTGCGCTGGCGTAAGTGCCTGCTTTCTGACGAGTTTTTGCAGGCGGAAGGTGGTTGCCGACGGAGGCGTGATAAGAGCGAAGCAATTCTTGCCGGGTGCGTTAAGGAGCTGTTAACGGCTCCGGGCAGATTTTGCCGGGTAGCCGAAAACTGATTTGAGTCCTTTCCTGTGCGCATCGACAATACCGGCCGGGCATCCGGCATAGGCAAGACTGGCTCTGCGGGACGCTCCGGTTCGGGCGTCGATTTCGTGCCGGCTGGAACAAGCGGGCCAGCGCGGACGGCGCCAGCAGCCCCCATCGCCAGCGCGGCTGGGCTCGATGCCATTCTGGCGCTGCAGGCGGTGGATGGCCCGTTGCAGGGCAAGAAGAAAGCCGTGCGGCGCGGTCAGTCGCTGCTCGATACGCTCGATGAGATCAAGGCGGACCTGCTTTTGGGACGCGTCAGCTTCGAGCGGCTCGACCGGCTGGCGAGCATGCTCGACGATGTGCGGGAGCGCTCCTTGCCGGGTTTGGATGCGGTACTCGACGATATCGAACTGCGGGTGCGGGTAGAGCTCGCCAAGTTCGGACGGTTCCCGTCCTAGTATCGCCTTCATCAAATTGTTGCCGATAGTGAGTTATGGCGCTGACAAGAGAGGGAATTTCTATGTTAATCACCCTCTCGTTGGGCGCTTGCCGGACTTTGCGCACGCGCATATATAGGCCGCTCTAGGGGCGCATTGGAGTTGAGTCTGCTAATGTCTTCGGTTGCTGAAGTAATTGAATACCGGCCCAGTGACGACGAGCCGTTTATGAACCCGCGGCAGCGGGACTATTTCCGGAACAAGCTGAACGCCTGGAAGGAAGACATCCTTCGCGAGAGCCGGGAGACTCTCGAGAACCTGCAGGAAGAGTCGCAGAACCATCCCGACATGGCCGACCGGGCCAGCTCGGAGAGCGATCGCTCGCTGGAGCTGCGCACGCGTGACCGGCAGCGCAAGCTGATCAGCAAGATCGACGCGGCGCTTAAGCGCATCGACGATGGTACATACGGCTACTGCGAGGAGACCGGCGAGCCGATCGGTATCGCCCGGCTGGATGCTCGTCCGATCGCGACGCTGAGCCTGGAGGCCCAGGAGATGCACGAGCGGCGCGAGAAGGTTTATCGCGACGAGTAGTCGGAAAGAGAAAAGTTCAGGGCCCGCAGCGATGTGGGCCTTTTCGTTAGCAATCAAGCCGTTGCAAATGCCCGCTTGCACGCTAGTGTAGGGGCAGGGGGCAAGATCGACGGCATCGGTTGAGCATTTCATTGCGCGCTGGCAGGGCCAGGCTGGCGGTGCCGAGCGCGCGACCTATGCCTTGTTCCTGACGGAGTTGTGCGGCGTGCTTGATGTGGAGCCGCCGCAACCTGCTTCCGCCGAACACTCGGGCAATGACTATGTTTTCGAGCGCGCCGTGTCCTTCAAGGAGGCGGGCGACAAGATCGGCCATGGCCGGATCGATCTCTACAAGCGCGGCCAGTTCGTCCTTGAAGCCAAGCAGAGTCGGCAAAAGGGTGGCCGCAAGGCCATTGCACGGCAGGAGGAATTGTTCGAGCCCAGCACGGCGCCCGCAGGCCGACGCTCGGCCAATCGCAATTGGAATATCCTGATGCTCAATGCGCGACGGCAGGCGGAGGACTATGCCCGCGCTCTGCCTGAGAATCACGAATGGCCGCCCTTCATCATTGTTTGCGATGTGGGGCATGCCTTCGAGATCTTCGCCGATTTCACCGGCAAGGGCCGCAACTATACTCAGTTTCCGGATCGGTAGAGCTTTCGCATCTACCTCGAAGACCTTCGCGATCCGAGTATTCGCGAGCGCCTTCGGCTGATCTGGACAGACCCGGCTGCGCTTGATCCCACGCGCAAGGCGGCCAAGGCGACGCGGGAGGTGGGGGAACGGCTGGCAAACGTCACTAAACTCCTGGAAAGCCGAGGCATTGATCCGGAAGTGGTCGCCCATTTCCTGATGCGATGCCTTTTTACTATGTTTGCCGAGGACGTGGATTTGTTGCCCAAGGGCAGTTTCCATGGCGTGCTGCAGAAATGCGCAAGCGATCCGGCCAAGTTCAAGCCGCTGGTCAGCCAGCTCTGGGCGGCGATGAATACGGGCGAATTCGCCTTTGCCATCGAGGCAAAGGTCAGGCGGTTCAATGGCGAGTTCTTCCGCAATCCCGTGGTGCTCGACTTGCAGCGCGAGGAAATTGGCGAGTTGCTGATGGCGGCGGGGAAGGAACGGCGCGATGTGGAGCCCGCCATTTTTGGATCGCTGCTGGAAGGCGCCCTCAATCCTAAGGGGCACTCCAAGCTCGGTGCCCATTATACTCCACGTGCCTATGTGGAGCGGCTCGTCATCCCACCATCATGGAGCCGCTGCGTGCCGACTGGCGTGACGCTGCGGTGGCGGCCGAGAAGCTGATGGCCGAAGGCAAGCGTGACGAATCCGTACCATCACGGATTTCCACAACCAGCTATGCCTGATCCGGGTGCTCGACCCAGCCTGCGGCACGGGCAACTTCCTTTATGTCGCCATGGAGCTGATCAAGCAGCTGGAAGACGAAGTGGTCGATGCGCTGGTGTCGATGGGCGGGCAGGAAAGCCTGGCGCTGGCGGGCCACACGGTTGATCCGCACCAGTTCCTGGGCATTGAAATCAATCCACGTGCGGCGGCTATTGCGGAGCTCGTGTTATGGATTGGCCATCTGCAAATTCACTATCGCTCCACCAGCGAGCATCCGGCCGAACCGATCTCGCGGGCCTTCCACAATATCGAGTGCCGGGATGCGGTGCTCACCTGGGACGGCTATCCGCTGCCCACGGTGGTGGATGGGCGGGAGAGCTATCACAATCCACAGTAGCCTGAGTGGCCGATGGCGGATTGCATTGTGGGCAATTCGCCGTTTGCGGGCGGCAAGGATATCCGCTCGGGCATGGGAGATGGGTATGTGGAGGCGCTTTGGACTGCGCATCCCAAGATGAACGACAGCGCCGACTTCGTCATGTACTGGTGGGATCGGGCGGCGACACTGCTGACTGCCAAGGGAACATTGCTGCGCCGCTTCGGCTTTGTGACCACGAACTCAATCACCCAGGTCCTCCAGCGGCGGGTGATCGAACGGTATCTGGCGAGCACCAAGCCAGTTTCGATCCTCATGGCCATTGCTGATCATCCTTGGAGGGGTTTGCTCGCCGGGTGTGAAGTTGCACGGCTCTTTGCCCGACAACATGCCGATCGCCATCGCATCGAATGTCGCGTATCACCTTGGCGTTGTATCCTCTCGCTTGCATATCACCTGGGCTTTGCGTGCCGGCGGTTGGCTGGGCGTTGGCAACGATCTTCAATATTCCAAATCTCGCTGCTTCGATCCCTTTCCATTCCCTGACTCAGACGAGACCCTAGAAACCAAGATCGCTTACCTCGCCGAAACGCTCGACTCCCACCGAAAGCGGGTGCAGGCGGAACATCCGGACATCACCCTGACCGAGATGTACAATGTACTCGAAGCGCTGCGGGTGGGGAGATCGTTGACGTCGCGCGAGGAGGACATTAAGGCGCGGGGCCTGATCTTTATCCTGCGGGAACTGCATGACGAGCTCGACGCGGCCGTGCTTGCGGCCTATGGCTGGCCCGAAGGGCTGGGGGACGAGGAGATCCTGACCCGCCTTGTTGCGCTCAACAAAGAACGGGCGGCCGAGGAGGCGCAGGGGCATGTCCGCTGGCTGCGCCCCGATTACCAGATCCCGCGCTTTGGCAATGCTACGGAGAATTAGGGAAGGGGCAGCTCGACCTGGTGGCGCCCGAGGACAAGAGCAAGCCAAGCTTCCCCAGCGACGAGCGTCGGCGGACGGCGGCGATCTTTGCGGTTCTTGCCGGTGCGCAGCGCCCGCTTACGGCGGCCGATATTGCGGCGCGGTTCCGCCAGGGTAAGCGGGTGGAGAAGGATATTGGGCTCACCTTGCGCGCCTTTGTTCGCTTTGGTGAGCTTGCCAGTGTGGATGGGGGCCGCAGTTTTGCCCTGCGGCAGGTGGCTTAGCCCTCAAACGAAAACGGGGCCGAGGGCCCCGCTGCTTGAACGAATTGGCTCCGTTCAGAAGCCGAACACGGTGGTGATGCTGGACTGGCCATTGCCGTTCTGGACGCATTCGGCATCGGTGTTTTCGCCGAATTGGAACAGGCCGCAGGAGTTGTTGTTGCCATTCTGATGAATGGTGCCGTTGTGGCCATTGCCTTCCTGGACGATGACGCCGTTGTTGCCCGAGCCGTTCTGCGAACCGCCGGCGGAGTTGCCGTTGCCATTCTGGCTGACATTGGCGCCGGTGGCGCTCATGCCCTTGACCAGCGAGAACATCTGCAGCCCCAGGCCAAGCGCCTGTGCCTGTTCGGGATCGGTCGGGCTGTAGCTGACGGACACCTGGCCGCCGGCCATGGCGGGAGCGGCAAGGCCCGACACGCCGATGATGGCAGCGGCGAGGGCGGCGGTGAAGGTCTTGGTGAGGGTGGTGGTCATGGCGTCTCTCCTGTTGGGTTCTGATCTGGTTGCTGGTGTGTTCCAGCCGATGACCAGGAGAGTAGATGCCGGCGACTGAACCGATCCGGAGCGGGGTGTTCAGAATGCGTTCACCAGGATGTTATTGATTTTCGCTGGGATGGTGGACTGGACAGTCTTCACCCATATCGCCGGTCGTTACCTTGGGCATTGACCCGGGGACTTGGCTTCGAAGTGCAGAGCCCTCGGGTCGAGCCCGAGGGTGACGGTTTGGGGGTTGTCCGGGACGGTGCTTTCACACCGTTGGGGTCGCTCGACGACCTTGCGGCTGTGGAGTGATCTCGGGATAGGCCCCGGGTCGAGCCCGGGGTGACACCGTGCGGGTGGGCAGTTTTTCTGCCACATCGCCGATCGTCACCCTTGGGCTTGACCCAAGGGGACTGTACTTACGACGCGTTGTTTGAAGTGCAGAGCCTTCGGGTCGAGCCCGAGGGTGACGGTTTGGGGATTGTTCGGGACGGTGCTTTCACGCCGTTGGGGTCGTTCGACGATCTTGCGGCTGTGGAGTGATCTCGGGATGGGCCCCGGGTCGAGCCCATGCGCCATTCGAGCATAGCTCTCATGGCCTTCTCACTTCAGATCGCTCCACCGGAGCGATCTGCCCTGCGGGACAGCTCGAAGGGTGACATCGAGGGTGGGGAGAGATCTGACCCAAGGACGCAGATTCGCAAAGACGAAAGGCTCCGGTTGCCCGGAGCCAGTCTGAGTAATGTGCATCATGACTAGAGCAAGGCGTCGAGTTCCTGGTCGCAGTCGAGCTTCTTGCCGTTGGCGGTGACGTCGAGGACGACCTTGTAGTTCGAGCCGGCGTTGATCATGACTTGACCGATCGTTGTCTGCTGATTGGCTGCAGCGGTGAACGAGCCGCCCTGGTTGATGTTCGAATTCCCGCCGCCGCCCGAGCTTTGCACGCTGAACTGATAGGTGCCGCTGAGGGCAGTTGGGCTCAAGACCGAGCCCTGGATCAGCAGCATGCCGTTCTGGGTCGAGGTCAGTACGCCGCAAAGGCCCGAGCTGCTGCTGGCGTTGGCCATGCCGCTGCCGGCGCCGATTGCAGCAGTGACGAGGCCCAGGGCGGCGATGGCGCTGATATGCCTGATTGGATGGTTCATGTGTTCCTCCTGAAATTGTTGTACCAAGACCGCACGCCGGAAGGGGATGGCCCTTCCGGCGTATGGGCTAGGCTAGTGAAGGAACTCAGGGGCAGGCCTGGACGAAGGCTGTGACGTTGCCGGAGCCAGCCTGGTTGACGTTGGCGTTGCAGCCATTGCCGACCTGCACGCCGGCGGCGACATTGCCATTGCCGTCCTGGGTCAGGACCGTGTTGTGGTTGGAGCCAAACTGGCCGACACCGGCGGCGTTGCCGTTGCCCTGCTGCCAGATATCAGCGCCGTTGTTGAAGCCGTTCTGGCCGACGGCGCCGACATTGTCGTCGCCGAACTGCTGGACGATGGCGTCGTTCCAGATGCCGTCCTGATCAACACCGATGGTGTTGTTCGAACCGATCTGCTGGCCACCGGTCTGGTTACCCCAGCCCTGCTGGTGGACGAAGATGCCGCCAGCGAAGGCTGGAGCGGAGGTGATGGCGAGGACGGCGGCGATAGCAGTGGTGATGACGATGCATTTCATTTGATCTCTCCTGTTTGGCTGCGCTCCCTCCGAGCGCTTCTTGCCGATGACTGATGGTTTACCCAGGTGAGCCGGAACCGCGCCTGAACCCGCAGTTCAGAAATCGTTCATCATCATCTTTTCTCCTCGCCCCCCAATTCGATGCGGCGTTCAATGCCGATTTGCTCAAGAAAATCAGCATCATGGCTGATCACGAGCAAAGCGCCGTCGTAGGCACGCAGGCCCGCTTCCACCTGTTCGACGGCCGATATATCGAGGTGGTTGGTGGGTTCGTCGAGAATCAGGAGCTGTGGCGGATTGTTGCCGCCAATGGTGCAGGCGAGGCCGGCGCGCAGGGTCTCGCCGCCGCTGAGGGTGCCGACTCGCTGTAGCGCCGCGTCAGCGCGGAACATGAAGCGGGCGAGGGCGGCGCGACAGGTGTTTTCATCGGCCTGCGGATTGAGTCGGCGGAAGTTGTCGCGGATATCGAGCGCGGGATCGAGCAGGCTGACGGTCTGGTCGAGCAGGGCGAATGGGACGTTGATGCGCGCCGTGCCGCTGGTGGGCGGCAAGGCGCCGGTCAGCAGACGCAGAAGCGTGGTTTTGCCCGAGCCGTTTGGCCCGGTAATGGCGACGCGCTCGGGGCCGGTGAGGGTAAGGAACAGATTGCGGATGATGGGTTGTGTCGTGTCTGGGCCGCCAGTGAGATTGTCGGCCTGAAGGACAGTGCGGCTAGCTGGCAGGCCGGTGGGTGTCAGGGTCACCGAGAGCGGGGTCAGGATCTCGATCCTGCTGCGGGCTTCACCGGCGGCTTCAGCGGCGTTTTCGCGCAACCGGCTCGCGAGGCGCACGCCGCTGGCGCTGGTGTTCTCGGCATTTTCCTTCATGCCGCCGAGCATGATCTTGGGAATGTCGCCGCGGGCAGCCTTGCGCTTGCCGGCGCCGTCCTTGCGTGCTTTGCGCTCGGCCACTGCCTGGATCTTGCGATCGACTTCGGCGATCTTGCGTTCGGCCGTGGACAGATCGTGCTCTGCCGCAGCCAGTTCGAGCGCCTTGCGTTCGGTATAGTGATCCCAATTGCCGCCGTAGGAGGTGGCGCCGAGCGTTGTCAGTTCGACGATGGCGTCCATCTGGCGGAGCAATGCACGATCGTGGCTGACGACGATGGCGGCGCCGCGCCAGCGACGGAGCAGGTCGATCACCGCCTCGCGGCCTTCGCTGTCGAGATTGTTGGTGGGTTCATCAAGGAGGATGATATCGGGCCGCTCAAGGATCAGCCGAGCGAGAGCAAGACGCGTGCGCTGGCCGCCGCTAAGCGTGTGCAGCAGGCGGTCGGGATCGAATGGAGGCAGGCCCAACTCGGTCATGGCTGCTTCCAGGCGTGCAGGAAGGCTCCAATCGGCATTGGCTGCGTCGTCGGCTGTGCCAAAACCCTGTTCGAGGCGATGGAGAATGGCCAAAGCCGGTGCAATCCCCAGATGGTCGGCGATTGTTTCCGCAGGACCGATCTGAACGGTCTGGTTGAGCATGGCCAAGCTTCCGCTGATCGTAACCGATCCGGTGGACGGGGGGATAAGCTCGGCGATAATACGCAAGAGCGTGGACTTGCCCGTGCCGTTGCGGCCGATCAGCCCCGTGCGGCCGGGACCGAAGGAGAGGTTGAGGCTGGAGAAAAGCGGATGACTATCGGGCGTTAGGTAGCTGAGGTCGTGCAGGGTGACGGAGGCAGGCATAGGCGGATTCCAGGTGAGCGATGCGGGCGAGGCAGTCGTTCAGCGTGAAATCCATGGGGTACCGTCCGGTCAGTGCTGCGGATGTGGGAAGGATAGGGATGGTGGCGGGGATGTCAAGGTTGGCTTGGCCTCTCCCACGCACCGGAGGGTACCTCCCCCTTGACGGGGGAGGCTAGGAGGGGGTGTGGGCTGGCCCGGTCATTCGGGCCAATCGCCCCCCTTCCCTTGATCCCTCCCCGCAAGGGGGAGGGTGTCGACTGAGGCACCGTAGCTCAGCCCAAATACCGCTTCTTCAAATGTGCCTTGAAGTAGTCGGCGCTGAGGGGTTCGCCGGTGGCGCGGGTGATGAGGTCGGGGGTGGAGTAGCGGGAGCCTTGGGACCAGATGTTGTCGGCGCGCCACTGGTTGACGGCGGTGAAGTCGCCCTGGCGGATGGCTTCGCGGACATTGGGCTGAGCTTTTTCCAGGGCGGCCCATTGCTGGGCGGCGATCATGGCGCCCAGGGTGTAGCTGGGGAAATAGCCGAAGGCGCCGCTGGGCCAGTGGACGTCCTGCATGGGGCCGTCCTTGGGATCGTTGATGGTGGAGAGACCGAGATATTCGGTCATCTTTGCGTCCCAGGCCTCGGGGATCTGGCTCGCTTCAAGCTTGCCGTTGACGAGGTTCTGTTCCAGTTCGTAGCGCAGGATGACGTGGAGGGGATAGGTGACCTCGTCGGCATCGACGCGGATATAGCCGCGCTCGACGAAGTTCACTTCGTTGAGAACATCGGCAACGTCCCAGCCGGGTATGGCGTCCTCGCCCAGATGGAGGTGCACGAGCGGCAGCATGAACTCCCAGAACTCGGGGCTGCGGGAAAGCTGCATTTCGACGAACAGGGACTGCGATTCATGGATGCCCATGCCGCGGGCCTTGCCGAGCGGCCAGTGCGACCATTCCTTGGGCAGGCCCTGCTCGTAAAGAGCGTGTCCGGTTTCGTGGAGGACGCCCATGAGCGAAGACAGGAACTCGTCGGTGCGATAGCGCGTGGTCATGCGCACATCGGTCGGCACGCCCCCGCAGAAGGGGTGGTGCGAGACGGCAAGGGAGCCGTGGGTGAAATCGAAGCCGACCACGCGCATGGCGGCAAGGCCGAGTTCGCGCTGCTTTTCGATGGGGTAGGGGCCGCTCAACGCCTTGCGGGGGCGAGTCGCGAGGCGTTGCTCCTGATGGTCGAGCGCCTGGGGGACGAAGTCCTTGAGGAAAAACTTGAGGTCACCGAAGACGCGGTCGAGCTCGGCGTTGCGATTGCCCGGATCGTATTGCTCCATGAGGGCATCATAGGGCGCAAGGTTGAGCGCTTCGGCACGCAGCTGGGCTTCTTCGCGGACCAGGGCCACGACGCCTTCGAGCGCGGGGAGGAAGCTGTCCCAGTCGTTCTTGGCGCGCAGCTCGCGCCAGAGTTGTTCGGAGCGCATGCTGGCGGCGGTGCGGCGCTCGACGAACTCGGTGGGCAGGCACGTGGCATTGATGTATTGGCGTTTGAACTCGGCGAGGGCGAGCTTCTGGTCTTCGGTTTCGGGGCGGGCGGCTTCGATCCAGTCGGCGATTTCGGGCGCAGTGGCCTGGGCGTGGTAGATGCCGGCAAGATTGGACATGGCTTCAGCGCGCTTTTCGCCGCCGCCAACGGCCATGTGCGTGGCTTCATCGGCGCCAAGGATGGAGATGGCATGCTCCAGCGCTTCAAGCTTGCGACCGAGTTGATCGAGTTTTTCGAATGACATGGCGGGCTCCGGTTTGTCCGGTGAGGTTTTTCACAAGGTGGAGCGAAGGGCAAGGCGTGCCGAAGCGCCGCCTTGGCTGTGGGGCCCTGCGGTCGGTGTGCGACATGGGGCGAGGTTCGTCCCGGTGCCGGTCGTCCGGCGAAAGGTATGAGGTGGAACCCACCTCGCCCCATGCAACCAGGGACTCTCTGGCATGGACCGTCCTCGGCTTTAGCCCGTGCCGACGAGGAGGAGCACATTGCTCCAGGACCCGGGGGCTCAAATCGGGTCACAGATCATCCAAGAACCACAGGAGGGGGAGCGACCTCCACCTCACCTGGCATCCCCGCACCGACCGTTCGTCGCGACCGCGCAGCATGTGCGGAGATGGGGAGATGATGGCATGGGGTTGGTGATGGGGGGAGAAGGGGGATAAGTAGGGGGGCACGGGGCACTGACCCCCACCTAGCTTCCCCTTGAGGGGGAGGTTGGGTGAGGGTTGTGTACTGTTAGTGCCACATCCACGGTGTCATCCCGGGCTTGACCCGGGATCCAGCCTGAGATGGTTAGGAGTGTAGTGTGCGTGGGTCGAACCACCTTGCGGCGAGACGATGATCTCGAGATGGATCCCGGGTCGAGCCCGGGATGACATCGGGGGTGGGGAGAGGACTTCACCACAACGCCGATCGTCATCCTTGGGCTTGACCCAAGGGGGCTGTACTTGCGGGGCGTGCGTGAAGTGAAGAGCCCTCGGGTCAAGCCCAAGGATGACGATTGGGGGTGGTCGTGATCGGCAGTGGGCAGCTGGGGATTTGTGCTTTGCCACAGCACGGGGAGCCTTAGAACGGCAGGATGGCGTCCATGACTTGCTGGCCGTAGCGGGGCTGCTGGACTTCGGTGATTTGGCCGCGGCCGCCATAGGAGATGCGAGCTTCGGCGATTTTGGAGGAGGGGATGGTGTTGTTGGCCTGGATGTCGGAGGGGCGGACGATGCCGGCGACGATGAGGTCGCGCACTTCGAAATTGACGCGCACTTCCTGGCGGCCTTCGATCACGAGATTGCCGTTAGGGAGGACCTGGGTGACGACAGCGGCGACGGAGGTTTCAAGGCTTTCCGAACGGTTGACCGAGCCATTGCCGGCGTTCTGCATGCCGGAGGTGAAGTCGATGGCGGCGGAGGGGTCGATCGTGCCGCCGGAAATGTTGGTCACGGCCGTGCCGAATATGCCGCCCATGCCGGCGCTGTTGGATGCCGTGCGGCCCGAAGAGGTGGTGTTGGCCATCTTGGCGCTGTCGTCGATGGTGACGAGAACGGTGAGGATGTCGCCGATGCGGTGGGCGCGCTCATCCTTGAAGAAGCCCTTGGCCGAGGTGCGGTAGAGCGAATTGGGCTGGTAGGTGTCAGCGATGGCTGCTGGCATGGGCATGTTGACGGGCTGGTAGCCGGCCGTGGTGGTCGGGTCGGTGATGGGCGTCAGCACCGGGGCCTTGCCGATGTTGGCGAGGCGATCGGTGGTGTTGCAGCCAGCCAAAGCGACGGCGAGGGTCAGGAGGGTTGCGAGCTTGATGAGTTTCATTGGAGTTCTCCTGAGCATTAGAGGCCGGCCAGGGCCACGGGGTCATTGCTGACCTCCACGGCGCCGGCGGCAATAGCAGTGGCGCTGATGACGCGCTTGGACATGAGGTTGATGACTTGGACCGGCGCGCCGATGGTGGCGCCGGTGACGGCCTGGCCCTTGACGGTGAGCGTCATGGGCCCCTGGCGGAAGTAGATGGTGACTAGATCGTTCTTCGAGATCGTCAGCGGGGCCGAGACATCGCTGGCCTTGAGCATCATGCCGTCGCGGCTGGGACGCTTGAGCGCATTGCCGACGAGGTCTTCGAGCCGGGCAATGCCGGTGCTTTCGGCAAAGCGCAGGGGAATAGGGCGCATGGTGATATCATCGGCCGAAAGGATGGCGCCGGCGGGGTAAGTGCCGTTGAGGTGGGGAGCCTCAATCATCATTTCGATGCTGCCTGTGACATCAAGCGGCTGCTCGATGCCGGCAATGGCGAAACGGGCGGTGAAAGCGCCCGTGCCGGGGAGGTAACGCAGGGAAATCACCGAAGCGGGTTGGGGAACTGCCTCGGCGTTGAGGGGGGTGATGGGGGTGGTGAAGATCGTATCGGCTGACATGCCCGAGGTGAGGATGCCGCGGGCGATGAGGTCCTTGTTGATGAGGTCAGTGAGGGTGGCTTGATCGATGATCGTGGCGGCGCGGCTGACGCGCACGGTTTGGAGGCCAGCCGCATCGAAGGTTTCGATGCCGATGCGGGAGGTGGCGGAGCGGATGTCGTTGAGCGACACAAGACCGGATGTGCCGGGCTTGGGGGCGCGGAACAGCGGGTTTTCGGCCGCAAGGCCAGCCTGGTCGAACATGTCGCCGACTGTGACGACCGGGCCGGAAACGGTGATGTCGCTCTTGAGGATAGGGGCGGCAAGGGCGGTGCCGGTCATGAGCAGGAGCACAAGGGCGGAACGGATGATCATGGCTCAGTCTTCCCTTAGCGCAGCTGGCTCGTGGCCTGCATCATCTCGTCGGCGCCGGAGATGACGCGGGCGTTCATCTCGTAGGCGCGTTGGGCGGCGATGAGGTCGGCGATTTCGGTGACCGAATTGACGTTGGCCATTTCGAGGTAGTTCTGCAGCAGATTGCCGGTGCCTTCGGAATTGGGCAGGTTGACCTGGGCCGGGCCGCTCGAAGCGGTTTCCATGAATAGATTGTCGCCGAGCGACTCGAGGCCGGACTTGTTGACGAAGCGGGCAAGCTGCAACTGGCCCAGCTGGGTGGGGGCGGATTCGTTGTCGAGGTAGGCCGACACGGTGCCGTCGGGCGAGATGGCGACCGAGGTGGCATTGCCGGGGATGGTGATGCCAGGATCGATAGGGTAGCCGGTTGAGGTGATGATGGTGCCCTCAGGGCTCCGTTCGAACGAGCCGTCGCGGGTATAAGCGGTGCGGCCATCGGGCAGGTTGACCATGAAGAAGCCTTCACCGCGGATGGCGACGTCCATCTCGCGCTCAGTGCCGTTGATGGAGCCCTGGCTCATGATGCGCGGGGTGGAGACGGTGCGCACGCCCGAACCGATCTCGAGGCCGGACGGCAGCTGCGTGCCCTGCTCGGAGGTTGGCGAGCCAGCGCGGGTGATCTGCTGGTAAAGGAGGTCCTCGAACTCGGCGCGCTGGCGCTTGAAGCCAGTAGTGCGCATGTTGGCGATGTTGTTGGAGATGACTTCGACGTTGCGCTCCTGCGCGCTCATGCCGGTCGATGCGATGTAGAGGGCTTTCATGGCACTGGGTCCGGTTTACGCGTTGGTGTCGCCGAGGCGCTGGATGGCAGAGCGGCGCAGTTCGTCCTGCTTGGCGGAAAGATTGGCCGCCGATTCATAGGCGCGCTGGACGCGGATCATCTCGGCCATTTCGGAAACGCCTGAGACATTGGACTTTTCGACAAAGCCCTGCATGGCGCGGGTCTGCGTTGCGGGGTTGGGCGTGCTACCAGCAAAGAGGTTGCTGCCTTCGCGCGTCAGGTCCTGCGGGTTCTCGAACTCGACGAGGCGCAGGCTGCCCTTGGCGCCGGCGCTGGAGCTGACCGAGCCGTCGCTGCCGATGAGGATGCCGGTTTCTTCGGGGCCGAACTGGATGGGGCCGCCATTGCCCAGGACGGGGTTGCCGTTGAGATCGACCAGGGTGCCGTCGGCGCTGAGCTGGAACGAGCCGGCCTTGGTGTAGCGTTCGCCTGCGGCGGTCTGCACGGCGAAAAAGCCTGGGCCGTTCAGCGCGACGTCGAACTCGCTGCCGGTCTGGACCATGGCGCCGCCGGAAAGGTCGTCCATGGTAGCCCAGTCCTGGACATAGGAGAGGGGCTGATCGAAACGGGGGAAATCGCGGTCGCGGGCAACCGGCATGACATATTCTTCGAACAGGATGTTCTCGGCCTTGAAGCCCGTGGTGTTAAGGTTGGCCATGTTGTTGGCCACCACGTCCATCTGGCGCTGCAATCCTATCTGCCTGGACAGGCCGATCAGTTGTGCATTTTCGATCATCGCTGATCCCCGGTTAGTCATTCCCCAAGGCCGCAGCTTCCCCAAGCCGGGGCCTCGCTGTTTACACTGCAGAAACCATGCCAAGGCCAAAAATTGAATTAAAACAGAGCTTTGCTGCTGAAGCTCCGTTTGCCTTAGCTGGGTAGCCTGGCGCAGGCCGGCAAAAGCTACCCGGCAAAATCTGCCGCCTCCCACCCGATTGTAACCAATCATTAACCATGCGCGGCTTAGCTGAAGGCAGTGCCGGAATCGTCCGGAAGATCAGATTTTGGCAGGTTTGCATGGCCGCTGAGGCAGACATCCAAGAAGGCGCTCAGGCCAAGAAGGGCATTCCCAAGCTCTTCATCATCATCGGGGCTGCAGCGCTTGTCGTGGTGCTCGGTGGAGCCGGGTTGTTCTTTTTCCTCAGCAAAGGCACGGCGGAGGCGGAACATGCCGCTGATCCGCACGCGGCCGAGGGCGAGCACGGGGCGACCATCGAAGCGCCGCACACCTTTATCTTCAACCTGCCGCCCATGATCATCAACCTCAACAAGGAGGAAGATGGCGAGGCGGTGATGAAGCTGACGGTGGCGCTCGAAGTCGCCGACGAATCCATGATGACCGAAATTCAGCCGCGCTTGGCCAAGGTGGTCGACGCCTTCCAGGTCTACCTGCGCGAGCTGCGCAAATCGGACCTCGAGGGTTCGGCAGGCATTTACCGGCTCAAGGAAGAGCTGCTGCGCCGGGTGAACGTGTCGATCTATCCCTCTCGGGTTGAATCGGTTTTGTTTAAAGAGATCCTGGTGCAGTGATGGCCGGGCCGACCGATCAGGACAAGCTGAGCGATGACTGGGGGCTGGACGAACCCATCGTGCCGCTCGACGCCGCCGAGCAAAGCGAAGAGGAAAAGGCAGCAGAAGCCGCGGCTGAATGGGCCGCGATGCTGGAGGGCGGTGGCACGGACGAAAACGGCGTCGACCGCGTCCTCAACCAGGATGAGATCGACAGCCTGCTCGGCTTTGATGCGAGTGTCGGCAACAATGTCGAGCTGACAGGCGTCCAGGCGCTGATCAATTCGGCCTTGGTGAGCTATGAACGCTTGCCCATGCTGGAAATCGTGTTCGACCGCCTGGTGCGGCTGGCCACGACATCGCTGCGCAATTTCACGTCCGACAATGTCGAAGTCACAATGGACTCGATCTCCTCGGTCCGTTTTGGTGATTATCTCAATTCCATCCCGCTGCCGGCTATTCTTTCGGTGATCCGCGCGGAGGAATGGGAGAATTTCGGGCTGCTGACGGTCGACTCGAGCCTGATCTACTCCATGATCGACGTGCTGCTCGGCGGGCGGCGGATCAGCGGCAATATCCGCGTGGAGGGTCGGCCTTATACTACGATCGAGATGGCGCTGGCGCGGCGCATGATCGAGGTGATTTTGGAAGACACCCACCGGGCGTTCGAGCCGGTGACGCAGGTCAATTTCAAGCTCGAGCGGATGGAAACCAATCCGCGCTTTGCCGCGATTTCGCGACCCGCCAATGCGGCAATCCTCATCGAGTTGCGCATCGAGATGGATGATCGCGGCGGCAAGATCGAAATCCTCCTCCCCTATGCGACTATCGAGCCGATCCGCGAACAGCTGCTGCAGATGTTCATGGGTGAGAAGTTCGGCCGTGACCCGATTTGGGAAGGGCACCTGGCGACCGAAATCTATTCGGCTGATGTCGAGATCGAGGCGATCCTCCATGAACAGGATCTGCCGCTCTCACGCATGCTCTCGATGAAGCCGGGAGACACGGTGATGTTCGAGCGGCTGCCCACCGATCCGGTGCGGTTGCGCTGCGGCAATGTGGAGCTGACCGAGGCCATCATGGGCCATATCGGCAACCACGTCTCGGTGCGGGTTGCGCGCCCGCTGAATCCGCCGAAGGTGACGATGGCGGCCTTTGAAGCTCTCGATGGAAAAATGGAACAAAGATAATGTTTGGCTTGCCCTTTGGTGTGATCGTGGAAGCGGCCGTTGCGATCCTTCTCGCCATGACAATCGGCTATTGCGTGATCCTCAATGCGCGGCTGAAGCGGCTGCATGCCGACAAGGACGTCTTGCGCCAGATGGTGGCTGACCTGGTGGGCGCGACGAACCTTGCCAACCAGGCGATCAAGGAACTCAAGCAAACTGCCGTCGAGGCGGACCTGGCCCTAAGCACGCGGCTCGAAGAAGCCGAGCGCTTCGGGATCGAATTGGCCAACCATGTCAATGCCGGAACGGTGCTGATGGACCGGATCGTCAAGATCACCACTGCGGCGCGCCAGAGCCAGGTTGTCGCCGAACCCGTGGTGGAAACGCCCAACAAGGTGCAGTCGGCGCTTGAGCAGTTGTCGAGCCGCGTCCGGACGCGTGGAGCCGCTGCGTGAACAAGATCCGCCTGCTTCCTGTTGTTGTTGTCGCCATAGCGGCCTTGCTGGTGCTCAAGACCCTGGGTCTGGTGACCAATGGAGGCTATGTGCTGGGCGGCATCGGCGCAGCGCAGGCGGCTTCCGGCCAACCGGCGGCCGGCGGCGGTGAGCATGGTGGCGGGGGCGGTGAAGCCGGTGTTGCCGGCGAGCCGACCATCGAGGATACGAGCCCCACACTGGTTGATACCAGCCCGACGCTTGCCACGAGCGCGGCTGAGGCCGGCGGTGGACATGGTGCGCCGGCGGCCGCAGAAGGTGGTCATGGCGAACCGGCCGACCCTGAAGGCGAACATGGCGCACCGGCCGAAGCGGAGCATGGTGCTGGAGAAGAGGGTGAGGCCGAGGCGGCGGATGATCACGCCGTAGCGGAAGCCCACACCGGGGAAGGCGAGGAGGAGCATGGCGACGCCAATGCCCATGCCAATACATTCTGCCGGGAATCGGATGCGGAGATCGACGAAAACGGCGTCGTGACCCTGACCAATCCGCCGGCCGAAGAGGGTGGCGCCGGCGGTGGCCATGGGGCTGAGCCGGCTGAGCCGGCCGCGCCAGGGCCAGCCGAGGAGAGCTTTGCCCAATCCATGACCGATTGCCTGCCTTCAGGCGACGCGGTGGCCGTCGAGATTGATGGCAAGGGTGGCGCAATTCCGCTGACCAACACCGACGGCACGACACTGAGCGAGCAGCAATTGCTGGAGCGGCTGGCGTCGCGCCGGACGGAGCTGGAAAAGTACGAGCAGGACCTGGCGCTGCGCGCATCCATCGTGGACGCCGCCGAAAAGCGGATCGAGGAACGGGCGGCGACGCTGGAAGCGCTTGAAGCGCAGATTTCGAGCCTTGTCGACCAGCGGACCGAGATGGAAAGCGGGCAGTTCGCCAGCATTGTGGCCATGTATGAGGCGATGAAGCCCAGGGACGCGGCGCTGATCTTCAACAATCTCGACATGGAAGTGCTCCTGCGCGTGGCCAAGACTATGAGCCCGCGCAAGATGGCGCCGATCCTGGCCGAAATGGACCCGGCGCGAGCGCAGGAGCTGACAGTCAAGATGGCGGCTATTGCCGACCAGCCGGCTGCGGAGATGACCGAGGACGATCTTGCCGCCTTGCCGCAGATCGTTGGTCAATAAGGCTTTCACCTTTGGGGTAAGGCGACGTTAAACCTGACGCGCTAGGGTGCACACATTGAGTGTTGTACCCTTGCGTGCCATGCCGGCCCAGAAATCGGCCTTGCCAGCACGCGGGAAATTGCGTCGGGCGGGCAGAAGCCGGTGAAGACTGCTGAGAAGGCTGGGTGGACCAGAGCTCTACGAGCCCTTGTGCTTGGCGCCATGCTCGCCTCGTGCGGCTTCGTTCAATCGGCTTTTGCGCAGATCGACGGGCAGCTCTTTGCCACCGAAGAAGATGGCTATGCCCGGCTGATCCTGAGTTTTCCCGGCCGTGACAGCTTGCCCCAATACGACATGCGGCTCGAAAACGGCGTCTTGTCGCTGGAGTTCGAGGATCAGGTTTCGGTGCTGCTGCCCGATGTCGGGCTGACCATGCCGGACTACCTTTCCGTTGCGCGTGTTGATCCCGACGGCAGGGGGCTGCGGTTCGGGCTGCGTTCGGCGTTCACCTTCAACCGGATCGAGGCGGGCGAGAAGTTGTTTATCGACCTGCTGCCCACGAGTTGGCAGGGCATGCCGCCGGCATTGCCGCAGGACGTGGTGGACGAACTGGCCGAGCGCGCCCGGCTGGCGGCGATCCGTGCCGAGCAGGAGCGCAAGGCCAAGGGCGTAGCAGAACTCCAGCCCAAGGCGAATGTCCGGATCGGGCGCAATCCGACCTTCCTGCGCCTCCAGTTTGATTGGACCGTGCCAACAGCAGGCAACTTTGCCCAGCTCGAGGACGAGGGCATGCTTGCCTTCGAGTGGCCGGTCGAAATTGATCTGAACGAGTTGCTGGCCGATTTGCCGCCCGAGATCAAATCGGTGGAGCCCGAAGTGACGCCGGACGGCACGACCGTGGCGATCAAGCTTGCACCCAAGGTTGTGCCGCGGTTTTACCAAAACACGCCGACCCAGCAGATCCTGGACATCGACATTGCCGGGGAAGGGCGCCCGAGCTTCGAGGCAGCGAGCCTTGTACCCCAAGAGGGCGAGGCAGAGCATCACGCGCAAGGCGATGCGCACGCGGCGCCGATCGTGGACAAGCTGCAGCCGCAGCAGGCGATGGAGACGATCGAGCCGTTTGTGAATGTGCTCGGGTCCACCGTCCGCGTGGTGTTCCCGTTCGAGCAGGACACGCCGGCTGCCGTGTTCCGTCGTGGCGACACGGTGTGGATGATCTTCGACACGGTAGCGGGGGTGCTGCCGCCGGCTGGATCAGCCGAGTTCGATGCCATTGCCAGCAAGTTCGATGTGGTCGCGGCAGGTGACACGCAGGTTGTCCGGATCGATCTATCGCAGGACCGGTTGGCGACGCTAGGGTCGGAAGGCATGGCTTGGGTGCTCTCGCTCGGCGACATCATGCTGACGCCGACCGAGCCGATCACCATCTCCCGCCGGAGGGATGTCGAGGGTGATTTCGAGCTGGTGGCCGACGTGGCGCGTCCGGCGCGGGCGCATGACTTCCGCGATCCTGTGGTGGGTGACCTCCTCAAGGTTGTGACGGCCTATCCACCGGCGCGTGGCGTGACCCGCACGCTGGACTATGTGGATTTCTCTGCGCTGCGCAGCGTTCATGGCCTGGTGATCAAGCCCAAGACCGAGGATGTGAGCATGGCGGTGGAAAACACCCTCGCCGTGATCTCGGCCGATGAGGGCCTTACCGTTTCGGACCTGGATGGGCAGCGCGCGGCTGGCACGAGCATGAACGAAGCCATGCGTGCCAGTTTCGTGGATCTCGCACGGTTGGAGCAGAAGGACTTCGGCGAGTTCGGCAAGCAGCAGAACCAGTTGCTGGTACAAACAGCCAGCGCCGAAGGGCGGCAGCGGGACCAGTCGCGGTTGGATCTGGCGCAGTTCTATATCGCCAATCAGTTCGGCCTCGAGGCCATCGGTGTGCTCGATGTGCTATCGGCGGAACTCAAGGACGAGAGCCTGACCCGCAAGGTGCGGCTGGCGACAGCCATGGCAAATGCTACCGCCGGACGCAGCCGCGATGCTCTGGCGGTGCTCAATGCGGCGGCCGTCGGCAATGAAATCGACGCGCTGATCTGGCGGGCAATTGCCCGGGTCGATGTGTCGGATTTCAAGGGCGCCAAGGCCGATGCGCTTGCTGCTCTGCCGGTGATTGCGAACTATCCGCGCTGGCTGCAGAACCGGTTCACCTTTGCCGCCATCCGCGCTGCCGTGGAGACCGGTGATGCCGGTATGGCCGAGCAGTTGATCGACGGCATGGATTTCCCCAGCCTCGATGCCGAACAAGCCAGCCTCTACCTCCTCATGAACGGGCGCGTTGCCGAGATGCGCGGCCGGACCGACGAGGCGATCGATATCTATGGCCAGGTCATCGCCGCCGATATTCGGCCAACGCGGGCGGAGGCGATCTACCGGACGCTGCACCTGCTTGACGAGGCGGGCAAGCTGAACCTCGAAAAGGCGGCCCAGACGCTGGCCGCCGAGGCGCTGCTGTGGCGCGGCAATCCGCTTGAAGCCGATATGCTCAAGATGCTTGCCGAGTTCTTCTTCCGCGATGGCGACTATCGCGCAGGGTTTGAAACCGTGCAGCAGGCGGTGAGCACCTATGCCGAGAGCCCGCAGGTGAACGCACTACGCGACCAGGCGCAGGAGGTTTTTGCAGACCTCTTCCTCAATGGGGCGGCGGATGGGCTGGGGCCCGTGGATGCGCTCAGCCTCTACTATGACTTCAGGGCGCTGACGCCGCCTGGGGCGCGGGGCGACGAGATGATCCGCAACCTAGCGCGGCGGCTGGTGCGCGTGGACCTGCTGGACCAAGCCGCAACCTTGCTGGAGTACCAGCTCGACAACCGCCTGCGGGGCGTGGCCAAAACGCAGGTGGCGACGGACCTTGCCGTGATTTACCTTGCCGATCGCCGGCCGCAGGATGCGCTGCGTGTGCTCAATGCAACGCGGCTGCCAGACCTGCCAGAGTCGCTCTCGCGGCAGCGGCGGGTGCTTGAAGCGCGGGCGATGATCGATGGCGGGCGTGACCAACTGGCGCTCGACATGCTGCGGGACATGGAGGGAAGCGACGTCGCGCAGTTGCGGATCGACGCGCAGTGGAAGGCCAAGCGCTATTCACAGGCTGGCGAAATGATTGAGGCGCTCTATGCCAATCCCCGTGAAGGCGCGCTGACCCAGCCGGCGCGCATGAGCCTGATCAAGGCGGCGGTGGGCTATGTGCTGGCCGATGACCGGTTCGGGCTCGCGCGCCTGCGCTCCAAGTTCGGCGAAGCCATGGTCACCACGCCGGAATGGCCGATGTTCGACCTGGTGACCGGCAATATCTCGATCACCAGCGCCGAGTTCAAAACGGTAGCGAGCCAGGTGTCCGGCCTCGAAGGCATCAACGCTTTCCTTGCGTCCTATCGCGAGACCTATGGCGCAGAGGGTGCCCTGGCGCCGCTGGCCGCAAGCGAGCCGAGTGCTGTGGTAGCCAGCGCTGGCTGATCAGGCCGCCCCAGTAGTGCCGCTAACGAAGCTTCGCACGAGCGAACCGGCGACAAGATACCAGCCGTCCACCAGCACGAAGAAGATCAGCTTGAACGGCAGGGAAATGACGACCGGCGGCAGCATCATCATGCCCATGCCCATCAGCACGGACGCCACGACCATGTCGATGACGACGAAGGGCAGGAAAAGGAGGAAGCCGATTTCAAAGGCCCGCCGGAGCTCGGAGATCATGAAGGCCGGGATCAGCAGCTGCAGGGGGATGGCTTCGGGCTCGTCGGGGGGCGTAGCGTCAGTGAGGTCATAGAACAGCGACAGGTCCTGTTCGCGCACATTGGCGCGCATGAACTCGTGCAGCGGCGCGCTGCCCAGCTCGAACGCCTCGGCAATCTCGATCTCGCCAGCAAGGAGCGGGGCGATGCCCACATCATAGGTCTGCTGCAGCGTGGGCTGCATGACAAAGATGGTGAGGAAAAGGGCCAGCGAAACCATCACCGAATTGGGCGGCGCGGTCTGCAGGCCAATGGCGGTGCGCAGGAGCGAGAGCACCACCACGATGCGGGTGAAGCTGGTCACCATCACGAGGATGGATGGCGCCAACGACAGCAGGGTAATGAGCCCGATGATCTGGACGGCACGTTCCGTGATAGTCGTGTCGTCGCCAAAGTCGATGGAGACGTCCTGCCCGAAGGCGATCCCCGGCGCTAGCGCGAGGAAGAGGGCCAGCAGCGCCGCGAGCGGCAAGAAACGTCGCAGGCGCGAAGGCTCAGATCCGGTTTGCCCCGTGGTTGCCGCCAATATTGGTGCCTTCGATGTCGCGTTGCGCTTTGTCCTCTTTAGCTGAGTCGCGCTCGGAGGCACCCGGTATCACAGCGTTTTCAGCAGCTACGATGGGCTCGATCTCGCTGACGGGGCGGAGCAGGCCAGTGTGGCGCAGGGAAAGGTGGGTCTTCTTGTCGGTGGGCTGGCCCATTTCGCGGAGCTGATCAGCGACGGTCGCAGGGCCCGGCGTCAGGGGTTTGACGGCTGCGCGGGTGGGCGTCTCCACCGGAGGAGCTGAAGATTTGCTGGGCGCAGGGCGGCGCGAGGCAACCATGGGGACGGGGCGGCGGGTCGGCTGGGCCGCTTGCTCTTCGAGAATGGGAATGCCGGTTTCCACCACCACGTCCTGCGGGCCGCCGACGAGGATCAGGTGTTCCACATCGTCGCGGCGGACGATCAGCAGGTGGCGCTTGGGGTCGAGCGCGAGGCTATCGACGACGCTGAGGCGCTTGTTGCGGCCGCGGGCCACGTTGCCCGATGCGTTAAAGAGTAACTTGAGCAGCCAGACGGCCAGGTAAATCAGCACCACCACGACGCCGAGGGCCAAGAGCATGGTCACCCAGCTATTGCCCGACCCACCAAAGAGGCTCGTGATGAACTGCATAGTCACTCCAAAAACGTTCTGCCTGATTCACCAGGCGGCATATCCTGCCTACTTGCCCACGCAAATGTGCAAATTGCGAGGCTGAATTTGGCCTAAGCGCACAGGGTTAACACTTGATTAACCATGAGGCGGCAAGATTTGCCCATCAAGCGGGACTCGCGGGGAACTTGGGCCATGGCCTTTCTCAACATGCCGGTGTTTTCTGCGCTGGCCGACAAGATGCGCTGGCACCAGACGCGTCAAGGGCTGTTGGCGGAAAACGTCGCCAATGCGGAGACTCCGGGATTTCGCGGGCGGGATCTGGCGCAATACGACTTCGCCGACCGCAACAATGGGTTCTCGACAGCCAGCGTCACGACGACGGCGACCCAGCCGATGCACTTCAGCGTGGGGGGCAGCGCCGAGTCCCCCTTTGGTGCGCAGCGCATGGCCAATTTCGAAATCACGCCAGAGGGTAACGGGGTGACGCTCGAAGACGAGATGATGAAGGTCACCACCAATATGATGGACTACCAGGCCGCGACTGGCCTTTACACCAAGTCCATCTCCATCCTCAAAACGGCGCTGGGCCGGCAGGCCTAAGGAATAAGATAAGATGGACTTCAATTCCTCGCTCCGCATCGCTGCCACCGGGATGCATGCCCAGACCGCGCGCATGCGGGTGATTGCCGAAAACCTCGCGAATACGGACTCGGCAGGCAAGGCGCCGGGCGATGAACCCTATCGCCGCCGCATCCCGACCTTCGAGACGAGCTTTGACGCCGATGTGGGCGGCAAGATCGTCGAGGTGGGCAAGCTGGCCTATGACATGAGCGATTTCACGTCGCGCTATGAGCCGGGGCATCCCGCTGCCGACCAGCGCGGCTATGTTCAGTATCCCAACGTCAATCCCTTGATTGAAACGATGGACATGCGCGAGGCCCAGCGCACCTATGAGGCCAATCTCAACGTCGTCACCGTAACGCGGCAGATGCTCGGGCGCACGCTCGACATTCTGCGCGGCTGATAAGGCACACCCTCATGGCCATCACCACCCCATTCAACGCCGCTACCGCCGCTTATGGCAATGCCAGCCGCTTGATCAACCAGGCGGCCAAACCGAATACCGATGTGACGGCGCTGGCGGCGCCAAAGGGCGGCAACAACTTTGCAGAACTGCTGGCCCAGCAGGTGCAGGGCGTTGTCGACAGTGGCAAGACATCGGATGCGATGGCTATCGACATGGTCAACGGCAAGGCCAATGTGGTGGATATGGTCACGGCGCTGAGCGAGACCGAAATTGCGATCCAAAGCATGGTGACGGTGCGTGACCGGGTGATCTCGGCTTATGAAGAGATCATGCGGATGCCGATTTAGGGGCAGAAATCCTTTTTCTTCGTCATTGCCCGGCTTGTCCGGGCAATCCATCTTCCCCACCAAAGCGCAGAGTGGATCACCCGGACAAGCCGGGTGATGACGGTGGTGGGTTGTGCAGTGACTGAATCGGTTTGCGTGCGGTCGCGGCGGCTGCGGTTCGGCTGAAACCCGAATGACATAGTGGTGAGGCGGGATGGTGCCGAGCACATCGCTTCGAAGGCTTGTGCTAGAGCTTAGTAGTGCACGTTAACGATTCGTGAGTGGCAATGACCGGCGCCGAAGTTCTCGACATTGCCAGTGATGGTATCTGGACGCTGATCATCGTATCGGCGCCGATGATGGTTGTCGGGCTGGTGGTGGGCGTGGTGATTGCCCTGTTCCAGGCGCTGACGCAGATCCAGGAACAAACGCTGGTGTTCGTGCCCAAGATCATCGCCATCTTCGTCACCATGCTGCTGACCTTGCCGTTCCTGGGCGCGACCATGGGCGGCTATATGAACCGGGTGGTCGATATGATCATCGTCGGTGGCTAGCACGGTGACCGTCGGGCTCGATTGGCTGCCCAACACAGCCTTCCTTTATCTGCTGCTGTTTACGCGCATCGGGGCGATCCTGATGCTGATGCCGGCACTGGGCGAAGACATGATCCCGGCGCGTATGCGCCTGAGCTTCGCGCTGGCCTTCACGCTCGTGGTTTACCCGCTGCTGTCGCCGAACCTGCCGACCATGCCCGAAGACGTCATGGCCGTTGTAGGGTTGATCTTCCATGAACTTGCCGTGGGGTTGATCCTGGGTGCCATTGCCCGGCTGACCGTGTCGGCGACGCAGGTGGCTGGCGCTATCATCGCCTTTCAGGTGGGGCTTTCGACCGCCATGGCGGCCGATCCCACCCAGACCGGTATTCAGGGCGCGATCTTTGGCAGCTTCCTCAGCTTTTTGGGCATGGTGCTGATCTTTGCGACGGATCTGCACCATCTAGCGCTGGCTGCGACCTATGACAGCTACATGGTGTTCCCGCTGGATGCGCCGCTGATGTTCGATGACGCGGCGCAAATGGCCATCCAGACGGTCGCCAAGGCGTTTTCGATCGGCATTCAGATGTCGGCGCCGTTTATCGTTTTTGGCCTGGTGTTCAATCTGGGCGCGGGGATCCTTGCCCGGCTGATGCCGGCATTGCAGGTGTTCTTCCTCCTGATGCCGGCCAACATCTTCGCGGGGCTGGCGCTGTTTGCCCTGCTGCTGACCATGATGATGGGGCTTTACCTGTCGGCGTTTGAAAACCACCTCACCATGTGGAGGGGCTAGGTGTCAGACGAAGCCCCCGAGAACGACGCCAAAACAGAAGACCCTTCCCAGAAAAAGCTCGAGGATGCTTTCAAGAAGGGCGACGTCGTCAAGAGCCAGGAAGTGGTGACCTGGTTCATGCTGCTGGGCTCTGCCATTGTCTTTTCATCCATGGGGCCGGCGGCGGCGCAAGGGCTGATGGAGGCGCTCAAGGACATCATGGCCAATGCCGACCAGGTGGAACTGGGCGGCGCTGGCTTTCAGGCCTTTTTCAACGGGCTGGCGCTGGCGACACTCGGCACGGTCATGTTGCCCCTTGTGGTGCTGTCGGGCTGTGCCGTGGTCGCCAACCTGATCCAGCACCGGCCGCTTGTTTCGGCCGAGCCGATCACGCCCAAGTTCTCCAAGGTGTCGCCGCTGGCCGGGTTCAAGCGGCTGTTTTCATCCGAGTCGCTCGTCAATTTCGGCAAGGGGCTGCTGAAGATTATCGTGGTAGGCGGGGTGTTGTTTGCGGTGGTCTGGCCGGAGCGCGATCGGCTCGACACCATGATGACGGCCGACCCGCTGCTGATCCTTCTCAACTTCCAGGATATCGGGCTCAAGATTTTCATGGCGACCCTGGCTGTCGTCACTGTGATCGCTGGCGCTGATTATCTTTATACCCGCCAGAAATGGTGGAAGCGCCTGATGATGACGGTGCAGGAGCAGCGCGACGAATATAAGCAGATGGAAGGCGACCCCCATATCAAGGGCCGCATCCGGCAGTTGCGGCAGGAACGATCGCGCAAGCGCATGATGGCTGCCGTGCCTGACGCAACAGTGGTTATCACCAATCCGACCCACTTTGCCGTGGCGCTCAAATATGATCGCGACATGGGCGCCCCGCAATGCGTGGCCAAGGGCGCCGACGCGGTGGCATTTCGCATCCGCGAACTGGCCAAGGAGCATGATGTGCCGATCGTGGAGAATCCGCCGCTCGCCCGTGCGCTGTTCGCCAGCGTCGATGTGGACGAAACGATCCCGACCGAGCACTTCAAGGCCGTGGCCGAAGTGATCGGGTTCGTCATGCGCCTCAAGAAGGGAGCTGGCTGGAAGGCACGATAGCTCCGCGAAGGCAGGCTGTGTCGGAACTGTTGCACCAACGGTGTTTTATATGGCCAGTGGATGTTGAAAACACCGATCGGCCTCCCCTCGCGTTAGGGCTTTTGATAGACCCGTATGCAGGGCCTGATTCGGCCGCGTCCCTTTGGTTTTTGGAGCAGATCGACTCATGGCCTCGGCGCCCATCGGCGAAGACAATTATCCTGATCCTCTGCTTTCGGCTGGGCGGGGAAGCGCAGGATTGTGGCGCGTGCTGGTGCTGGGTTTGTTCCTTGTGGCGCTGGCCGTGGTCTTTTCCGTATATGGCAGCCAGATCTCGCCCGATCTCGTCATGACCTTTGTGGGCGTGCTCGCCGTAGTTGGCGTGTTCTGCCTGTTTGCGCTGGCGGCTGGGCTGTTCCGCTTCGCCAATGGCGAGGAGCGGCGCACGATTTCGAACGCTGTGGTCGACAGCCTGCCGTTCGGCGCCGTGGTGGCCGATCGCGACGGCAAGATCACCTATGTGAATGCCCATTATGGCAGCTTCTGGGGTGCGGTGACCAATGGCGTGCCGGTGGGCGTGCCGCGCCTGTTTGCTGGCCAAGCCGATGCCAGCGAGGCGATCTACCGCCTGTCGCGAGCCGCCAAGGATGGCCGCGCCGCCGTGGAGGATGTTCGCATCCTGGGCGGTTTGGGCGGGCAGGCGACCGACAGCAACAAGGCCTTTTGGTACCGCGTGGGCGTGCGGCCGCTGCCGGAATCAGACGAGGCGCGTAAGCCGCTGGTGATCTGGTCGGTCGAGGATATCACCCGCGATCGGGACAATAACGAAAGCGCCTTCCGGGACTTGCAGCGGGCCATTGATTATCTGGATCACTCGCCGGCCGGCTTCTTTTCTGCCGACGCGCATGGGCGCATCCAGTATCTCAACTCGACCCTGACCGATTGGCTCGGCTATGACCTGGCCGAGTTCAATTCGGGGCATCTGGGCCTCTCGGATATTGTGCGGGGCGATGGTGCGACGCTCCTGATGCGCGGACGCCGGGATGGTGAAATTCACACCGAGATCATCGATATCGACCTCGTGCGCCGCAATGGCACGAGCCTTCCCGTGCGGCTCTTGCACCGAGCTGCGCGTCTGGCGGATGGCGAACTGGGCGAGACACGGACGCTGGTGCTGGACAAGTCCAATGCACCGGACACCGAAGAGGAATTGCGGGCGGCCGAAGTGCGGTTCTCGCGCTTCTTCAATGATACGCCGTTCGCCATTGCAACGCTGGATGGGGAAGGGCGCATCATCCGCACCAACGCCCCGTTCGGTCGCATTTTCAAATGGTCGGGCGAGGAAAAAAGCCTCGAAATGCAGCCGCTGACCGAGTTGATCGGGGAAGGCAGCCGGGAAAAGTTTGCGCGTGCGCTGGTGGATGCGGTTGCTCATCGATCGGAGATCGAGCCCGTGGACGCGCTGCTCAGCGCCGAGGGCGAGCATGCCGTGCGGCTGTACCTGTCTGCTTCGGAAATGAGCGCAGGCTCGCCGGAACAGGTCAATGTTTATGCGCTCGATATGACCGATCAGCGCAAGCTCGAGGCGCAGTTCGCCCAGTCGCAGAAGATGCAGGCGGTGGGGCAGCTGGCCGGCGGGGTGGCGCACGATTTCAACAATCTGCTGACCGCGATCATCGGCTTCTCGGACCTCCTGCTGCTCAAGCACAAGCCAGGCGATCCATCCTTTGGCGAGCTGATGCAGATCAAGCAAAACGCCAATCGTGCTGCCGGGCTGACGCGCCAGCTGCTGGCCTTCTCGCGCCGCCAGACGCTGCGCCCGCAAGTGCTGGAACTGCCGCTGATCGTCGATGACCTGACCGTGCTGCTCAAGCGCATGATCGGAGAAAAGAACACGCTGACGGTGGAGCACGGCCGCAATATCTGGCCGGTGCGCGCCGACGTGGTGCAGCTGGAGCAGGTGATCATCAACCTTGTGGTGAATGCGCGCGACGCCATGCCCAATGGCGGGTCGATCACCATCCGCACGGCCAATGTGGCCCAAGCGGAAGCTGAAGGGATGAGCTTTGAAGGCATGGTGCCGTCGGATTATGTTTTGATCGAAGTGCAGGATACCGGCACCGGCATGTCGCCCGAGATCCTCGAAAAGATCTTCGAGCCGTTCTTCACCACCAAGGAACTGGGCAAGGGCACGGGCCTTGGCCTCTCGACGGTGTACGGCATTATCAAACAGACCGAAGGCTATATCTATCCCGTGTCGACCGTTGGGGTGGGGACCACATTCAAGATCTTCCTGCCGCGCCATGTGGTGAGTGCGGCGGAGGCTGCCGGCAAGGCTGCCGCCGCGGCTGCGCCGGTCAAGGATCTGACCGGTCACGAGCGAATCCTGCTGGTCGATGACGAGGAGAGCGTGCGCGCGTTCTCCGCCCGGGCCCTACGCGCCACCGGCTATGAAGTGTTCGAGGCGGACGGCGGCGAAGAGGCGCTCGAAGTGCTCGAGGATGAAGATTTCAAGATCGACCTCATGATCTCGGACGTCGCCATGCCGGAGATGGACGGGCCGACGCTGCTCAAGCATGTGCGCGAGCAAATGCCCTATCTCAAGGTCATCTTCGTGTCCGGCTATGCCGAAGAAAGCGTGCGGCGCGATATTGAGGACGACCAGAGCGTCGAGTTCCTGCCCAAGCCCTATTCGCTTGACCAGATCAATTCCAAGGTCAAGGAAGTGCTGCAAAAGCTGGGCAAGGGTGAACAAGCTTGAATGAGCAGGGACGCTTCGAGGGGCCAAACGAGTTCAACGTCCTTGGCGAGCCCCTGCAGCCCTGTTCCAGCGACCCACTGACGGGCTTCTTTCGCACCGGCTATTGTGCGGCAGGGCCGGACAATGCCGCCGTGCATTTGGTATGCATCGAGGCAACCGATGTCTTTCTCCAGTATTCCAAATCCGTCGGCAATGACCTTTCGACTCCCATGCCGCAGTTTGGCTTCAAGGGACTGGTCGCCGGAAATCGCTGGTGCCTTGTTGCGCAACGCTGGTGGCAAGCGCACGAGGCGGGTCAGGCGCCGCGCATCTTTCTTCGCGCCACCAACCAGAAGGTCCTGGGGTTCATCCCGCTAGACCTGCTCAAGCGCTACGCGCTCGACCTGAACTAGGCCAAGACGTCCCGCTCGGCCATGACTTGGGTGAGCCGGTCGAAGCCGACGCCGGTGCCGCTTTCGCGGATGTCGCCGTCATGCGCATCGGCGAACATGGCCTGTTCGGTGAAGGTCATGATCGTGTTCCCCTCGGCCGGCGTGAACTCCAGGGTGACGAGGGAAGACGATATGCTCCTTTGGCCTGAGCGCATCGTGTAGGCGTAAACGATGCGTTCGCTGGGCTTGATGTCCAGATAGTGCGCGAGCATGGATTGTACGGTCCCATCGGGCATGCGCCAGCGCAGGCATTCGATGCCATCGACCTGGAAATCAAGACGGTCCTCAAGCACGTGCCAGTCGGGATGGCACGCGGTCCAGCGGCGCTTGAGCGCATGATCGGACCAGAAGCGGAAAGCATGCGCCGGGCTGCCCGGGAGCGTTCGTTCGATGACGAAGCTGCGGTGATTGACGGCGACACCCATCAGCGATCCTCCTCCTCGGGCATTTCGGCCATGAGGGTTGCGAGCCTGTCGAATGCCCGGTTCATCTCTGCCTGGCGCTGCTCGATCCACCGGTTCACGGCGTCAAATGCATCGGGGCGCATGCGATAGATCCGCACCCGTCCCACTTTTTCCGAAACAACGATGCCGCCTTCCTCGAGCACGCGCAAATGCTTGAGCACCGCCGGCAAGCCGACATCTTCTGGCGCGGCAAGCTCGGTGACGGAAGCCGGACCTTTGGCGAGTTGCTCGACGAAACGGCGCCGATAGGGGTCGGCCAGGGCCTGGAAGACCTGGTCGAACCCGGAGGGTGGGAGATTTTGGCTTACCATGAGGCAAGGTAACGCGCCGGCATCGCGTCGCGATAGGGAAACATGGAAAAGTAAGGCTGCGCCTCGGCTAGGACGCGCCTGACGGAAGGACGCTCGAGCAAGCGCTCGAGATAGGCCGTTGCGTGTTGCTGGTCGGGCGCAAAGGGGTGAACGATCGACGCGAAGAACAGGGCGGGTAGGGCGGCGCAATCTGCCATGGTCAAGCTGTCGCCAGCCGCCCAGGCTTTGCCGTTCATGTGCGTTTCGATCATCTTGTAGGCTTGGTCCAGCGCGGCATGGGCTTCGGCAACGCCATGGGGATCGCCTGAGCCTTCTGGCCGAATGCGGTCCGTTACGATCTTCTGCATGGGAACGCTGACATAAAGATCAAAAAAGCGGTCCCAGAGGCGCACTTGCAGCCTTTCGTCGGGATCCTCGGGCAGCAAGCACATGCTGCCCGGCCGATGCAGTTGCAGATATTCGATGATGATGCTGGTTTCAGGCACGGTCCGGCCGGTGCTTTCATCATGCAGCACGGGGATCTTGCCGACGGGCCACTTGTAGAGCAGGGCCGCTGCCGAACCTGGATCGGCAAAGTCGACGATCTGCGTCTCGAAAGGCGTTTCGGTCTCATAGAGAGCAATCAGCACCTTGTGGCAGAACGAGGCGAGCGGATGGATATAGAGGGTGAGAGTCATGGATGCACGAAACTTTCCTGATGTGGAAAGTTTGGTAGCATCCTAGATCTAGGGTGGCAAGACACTTTCCACCGAAGGAAAGTTTATGCGAAGCCGCCTGGGATGGGCGTGCCGGGTGCTAGCAGCCCTTGCTGGGCAAGCCGGGTCCAGAGTTCGTTGGGGATCGGCGAGAACCACCATCGGAGGATTTCGTCGAGTTCCTCGGGCGAGCGCGGACCGGGCAGAACATTGCAAACGGCCGGATGGGACAATGGAAAGCGCAAGGCGGCGGCGGGCAAGGGCACGGCAAGTTCGCGGCACACGGCTTCGATGGCACGCACCTTGGCGACGATTTCGTCGGGCGCCTTGCTATAGTTGAACGTCGATCCGCCCACGAGAATGCCCGAGTTGAATGGCCCGCCGATCACCACCGATGTGCCACGAGCAACGCAGGTGCTGAGGAGCGGTTCAAGGGAGGTCTGCTCCAGCAAGGTATAACGGCCGGCGAGGAGGAACACGTCCCAGTCGCCGAGGGCGAGCGCGTCCATCAACACCTGCCACTCGTTGACGCCGAGGCCAATGGCTTTAACCGCACCGCTGTCGCGCAATTCACGCAGCCCCTTGTAGCCGCCGGACACGAGCTGTTGCCAAAGCGGCTTGTTACCCTCCTCGCCATGGGTGGTGGTGCCAATGTCGTGGACATAGAGGATGTCGATGGCACTTAGGCCGAGCCGCTGCTGGCTGTCCTCGAACGAGCGCATCACGCCATCATAGGAATAGTCGTACCGCGCCTGGAACGGCAGAGGCTCGACGAATTCAGTCTTGTTGTCGGCCGTGCCGCGCACGCCCTTGAAGAGGCGCCCAACCTTGGTGGACAGCACCGCCTGGCCGGGGCGTTCGCGCAGCACATCACCGATCAGATGTTCGGAGCGGCCGGCACCGTAGTGGGGAGCGGTGTCGACATAAGTGATGCCGCATTCAAGCGCGTGGGCGACGGTGGCGCGGGCCTGATCGGCGCTGACCGGGCGGAAGCTGCCGGCTAATGTTGCGCCGCCGAGTCCAAGCGTTGTGACCTCCAGATCGGTTTGCCCAACGCGACGCTTGTCGAAAACACGAGCCGTCATGTTATCCCTCCTCCACAGAGGGATAACTGACATGTTAGCTAAGATGCTTCAAGATCAATAGAGATTGCCGACGATGACGGCGTGCTCGTCCTGAACGCGGATCGGATTGCGCAGGGCGGTACCGAACTGCTTTTCCTCGATCTCGAACACGTCATTCGGCTGCGTTGAGATGCCGTCGGCGAAGCTCAGCGTCGCAGTGCCGAAGCAGTGGACGTGGATATCGCCCGGAGTGCGGAACAGCTCATACTTGAAGTGATGATATTCGAGATTCGCGATGGTGTGGCTCATGTTGTTTTCGCCGCTGAGGAACGGCTTTTCCCAGAGCACTTCGCCGTTGCGGTAGATGCGCGACATGCCTTCGACATGCGCGGGCAGATCGCCCAGGCGCAGTTCGGGGCCGAACGAGCAGGCCCGCAGCTTGGAATGGGCGAGGTAGAGATAGTTGACGCGCTCGGTGACGTGGTCGGAGAATTCATTGGCGAGGGCGAAGCCGAGGCGGCGCGGCTGGCCGTTGCGATCGATGACATAGATCCCGGCGATTTCCGGCTCTTCGCCAGCATCGAGCGCGAAGCTGGGCGAGGGGATAGGATGGCCGGGATTGACCACGGTGTAGCCATTGCCCTTGTAGAACCACTCGGGCTGCACGCCCTTGGTGCCATCGGCGGGCTTGCCGCCCTCGAGGCCCATGCGGAACATCTTCATCGAATCGGTGAGGTTGTCCTCAGTCTTGGTGCCGTTTGACTTGTGCATGGCGTCACGCGTCGCGGCGGACCCAAGATGGGTGAGGCCTGTGCCGGTGACATAAAGATGGGCTGGATCAGGATGATCGATTGGCGAAAGCATGCGGCCTTCGGCGAGGATTGCGTCGCGGTCGACCGTCTCGCCCAAACCGAGGGAGGCGATCAACTCGCCGAGCCCGCCGGAGGTGTCCATGGCCTTGAGTGCAAGATCATAGACGCTCGTTGCGCCGTTGACCTGGCGTGCAACGCCATTCTCGACCGCTGCAACGGCACGGCCGCCATGCTGATCAAAAAACTGGATAAGATTCACGGCCGAGCTCCTCCAAGGGGCCGGACATGGCCCAATCGCCGGCATAAAACGCAACAAGGCTTCCAGACGCAAGCCCAAAAATCATACTTTTGCCAGATCGCTGCTGGGCGATACTTTTTGCCAGCCTAGCTATCTCCCTGTTCTCATTTTGTGCTTGACTTCTATGGAACAAAATGAGAACAAAAGTGCATAGATTCAAAGCACCACCACCAGCGGCGTCAGCGCGTTGCGCAGTCTCCCAGAGCGTGGAATAAGGAGATATCTCATGGCTAACGCGCCGCTTCGTGTTGTTGAAGGTGGATCAATGGATAAAGACAAGGCACTTGCCGCGGCGCTCAGCCAGATCGAGCGCAATTTCGGCAAGGGCTCGATTATGCGGCTGGGTGAAAACTCGGCCATCGAGGTCGAAGCGATTTCCACCGGATCGCTTGGGCTCGATATTGCGCTGGGTATTGGCGGGCTGCCCAAGGGCCGCATCGTCGAGATCTTCGGACCAGAATCATCGGGCAAGACCACGCTGGCGCTGCATGTGATCGCCGAGGCGCAGAAGTCTGGCGGCATCTGCGCCTTTGTGGACGCCGAGCATGCGCTAGATCCGGTTTATGCCCGCAAGCTGGGCGTCAATGTGGACGATCTGCTGATCTCCCAGCCAGACGCCGGCGAGCAGGCGCTGGAAATCACCGACACGCTGGTGCGCTCGGGCGCGATCGACGTACTGGTGGTCGATTCGGTCGCGGCACTGACTCCCCGCGCCGAACTCGAAGGCGAGATGGGTGATGCCCTCCCGGGCCTCCAGGCCCGCCTGATGAGCCAGGCCATGCGCAAGCTGACCTCTTCGATCAGCAAGTCGAAGTGCCTCGTGATCTTCATCAACCAGATCCGCATGAAGATTGGCGTGATGTATGGTTCGCCCGAAACCACCACGGGTGGTAACGCGCTCAAGTTCTATGCGTCGGTGCGTCTCGATATCCGCCGTATTGGCGCGCTCAAGGATCGCGAAGAGATCGTGGGCAACCAGACCCGCGTGAAGGTCGTCAAGAACAAGCTGGCCCCTCCGTTCCGTCAGGTCGAGTTCGACATCATGTATGGCGAAGGCATTTCCAAGACCGGCGAATTGCTTGATCTCGGCGTCAAGTCGGGGATCGTCGACAAGTCCGGTGCCTGGTTCTCCTGGGATTCGCAGCGCCTGGGGCAGGGTCGTGAAAATGCCCGCCAGTTCCTCAAGGACAATCCGGAAGCCGCCAATGCAATCGAGCAGGGCGTTCGCGAAAGCTCGGGTCTCCTGGGGGAAGTGCTGCTGGTTGCCGGTGGCGATGACGTCAGTGATGACGAGTAAGTTCCTCCTCCCATGCAGAGGATAGTTCGAGGGGCATTGCGCAAGCAGTGCCCCTTTTTTCGAGTGGGTCGAGGGCTGGGCCGCAGCGTAGTGGAACGATCCTTGCCCCCAAGCTGCCGCAATGCTGGACATTGCAGCGGGCAGCGCGATAGAAAGCCCGCAAAACATGTCTTTGGCGTCCCGGCGCCTGCTTCCTCGATGAAAGCCTTCTGATGACCAGCGTAAACGATCTTCGCTCGAGCTTTGTTGATTACTTTGCCCGCAATGGTCACGAGGCTGTTGCGTCGAGCCCACTCGTGCCGCGCAATGACCCGACCTTGATGTTCACCAATTCGGGCATGGTGCAGTTCAAGAACACTTTTACTGGCGTGGAAAAGCGCCCCTATGCGCGCGCCACGACGGCCCAGAAGTGCGTGCGCGCCGGCGGCAAGCACAACGACCTCGACAATGTGGGCTTCACCGCACGCCACCACACGTTCTTTGAGATGCTGGGCAATTTTTCGTTCGGCGATTACTTCAAGGATCGGGCGATCGAACTGGCCTGGGGGCTGCTGACCAAGGATTGGGAACTGCCCAAGGACAAGCTGATGGTCACCGTCTACGAGGACGATGACGAGGCGCTGAACCTGTGGAAAAAGATCGCTGGCCTGTCCGAGGATCGCATCGTGCGGCTCGGGGCCAAGAGCAATTTCTGGCAGATGGGCGATACGGGACCGTGCGGTCCCTGCTCGGAAATCTTCTATGACCATGGCGACCATGTCTGGGGTGGCCCGCCCGGCTCGCCCGAAGAGGACGGCGATCGTTGGATCGAGATCTGGAACCTCGTGTTCATGCAGTATGAACAGCATGGCGATGGTTCGCGCACGGGCCTGCCGCGGCCGTCCATCGATACGGGCATGGGGCTGGAACGCGTCGCTGCCGTGATGCAGGGCGTTCATGACAATTACGACATCGACCTCTTCAAGACGCTGATCTCGGCCGCAGCATCCGCGACGGGGGCCGATATCAACGGCGAAGGCAATCGGAGCCTGCGCGTCATTGCCGATCACCTTCGGTCCATGAGCTTCCTGATTGCGGAAGGCGTGCTGCCCTCCAATGAGGGTCGTGGCTATGTCTTGCGCCGCATCATGCGCCGCGCGATGCGCCATGCGACCCTGCTCGGCACCAACGAGCCGGTGATCTACAAGCTCGTGCCGGCGCTGGTGCGCGAAATGGGCCAGGCTTATCCGGAACTCAGCCGTGGCGAAGCGCTGATCACCGAAACGGTTCGCCTCGAAGAAGGACGCTTCCTCAAGACACTGGGGCGCGGCCTGCAGATCCTGGCCGAAGAAACCAGGGATATGGGCGAAGGCGCGGTGCTCGGTGGCAGCGCAGCCTTCAAGCTCTATGACACCTATGGCTTTCCGCTGGACCTGACCCAGGACGCCCTGCGCCTGCGCGGCATTACGGTCGACCAGTCCGGTTTCGATGCGGCCATGGCGGCGCAGAAGGCTGAAGCGCGCAAGAGCTGGTCTGGTTCGGGCGAGGCTGCCACGGACAATGTCTGGTATGGCCTGGCCGACAAGCTCGGGCCGACCGAGTTCCTCGGCTATGAAACCGAAACCGCCGAGGGCGAAGTGCGGGCACTGCTCAAGGGTGGTGCCGAGGTTGCTGCGCTAGTCTCGGGCGATGAGGGCTTCGTGGTCCTCAACCAAACCCCGTTTTATGGCGAAAGCGGCGGGCAGGTCGGTGACACGGGTGTGCTCAAGGCCGAGAGAGTCCGGGCTGTTGTCGAGGACACCCAGAAGATGCATGGCGTCTTTGCGCACAAGGTGCGGGTCACCGAAGGCGAGTTGAAGGTCGGTCAGGCGCTGACCCTCCTGGTCGATCATGATCGCCGCTCGTCCATTCGGGCCAACCATTCCGCGACGCATCTGCTGCATGAAGCGTTGCGGATCGTGCTGGGTGATCATGTGGCGCAAAAGGGGTCGCTGGTTTCACCGGACCGGCTGCGCTTCGACTTCGTTCATACCAAGCCGGTCTCGCCGCAGGAAATGGCCGAAGTCGAGGACATTGCCAACAGCATTGTGCTGCAGAATACGCCTGTCGAAACCCGGCTGATGGGTGTCGAAGAAGCTAAGGAATCGGGCGCGCGCGCCTTGTTCGGCGAGAAGTATGGCGATGAGGTTCGCGTGGTTGCCATGGGCGAGCCGACCGGAAACGGTTTGGGCTGGTCGGTGGAACTGTGCGGCGGCACGCATGTTCGGCGCACGGGCGATATCGGGCTCGTGTCGATCGTGGCTGAGAGTGCTGTCGGCGCTGGCGTGCGGCGTATCGAGGCGCTCACCGGCAAGGCAGCCCGCCACCGTGGCAACAATCATGTGGCGATTGTTGAAGCAGCGGCAGGATTGTTGCGGTCGGGAAGCCAGGACGTGCTCGACCGCATCACGGCGTTGCAGGACAACCTCAAGAAGGTTGAGCGTGAGCTGACCGACGCGCGCAAGAAGCTTGCTTTAGGCGGCAGCGCGGGAGCAGGGCCGGCAGCCGGTGGCGATGAGACCGTGAATGGCGTCACCTACGTGGCGCGCACCGTTGAAGGCATTGCTGCCAAGGACGTCAAGGGCCTGGTGGACAGCGAAAAGAAGCGGATCGGCTCGGGCGTTGTCACTGTTGTGCTCAAGGGGGACGACGGCAAGGGGACGGTTGCGATCGGCGTCACGCAAGATCTGACGTCCCGCTATGCGGCGGGCGACCTGGTCAAGCTCGCAACCGTTGCCCTTGGCGGGCAGGGTGGCGGCGGACGCCCAGACATGGCGCAAGGCGGCGGCCCTGATGGCAGCAAGGCCGGGGACGCGATCGCGGCCGTTCGCGCCGCGCTCTAAAGGTTAGGGACACCTGGCAATTCGCGGCAGTGCTGCGGATTGCCTAGAGACCGGTGCGGAAAAAGAATAGCCGCGGCTTCCAGACGATCTTGAGCTTCTCGGTAAGAACGTTGGCAAGACCGGCGGTAAGCACGATGATAAGGCCGACGACGGCGACATAGTCTGGGTATTCGCCAAAGAAGGCGGCGCCGAATACGATGGCCCAGATTAGCTGGCTGTATTGAACTGGCGCAACGAGATTGGCGGGAGACCGCCGGGCGGCTGCGATCAGAAGCAGGCCGCCTGTGCCGCCAAGCAGTCCGATGCCAAGGAAAACGGCAAGCTGTTCGAGCGATGGCACGATGAAGCTGGGCAGCATCAGCAAGCCGTTGAACAGGGCTGAATAGAGCACCTGTAGGCCGACGAGGCTGACGCGGCGCTCGCGTGGCGCAATATGGCGCAGGACGGTGGTGGTGATGCCGCCCATGAAGACACTGCAGAAAATGGCGATGTGACCGAGCTGCAGCTCGCGCACGCCGGGACGGATCACCAGCACAACACCCAGGAAGCTGATGATGAGCAGGAGCCAGCGATGGAGCGCCACATGCTCCTTGAGCACGAGCACGCCTAACATGGTCACCACGATCGGCGTCAGGAAGCCGATGGCATAGACATCGGCAAAGGGGATGTGGGTGAAGGCATACATGACGCAGGCCGTGCCCGTGATCGCTGTGGCGCAGCGCAGGTGCACGAGCCAGGGGTGCTGGAGCTTGTAGATGTCGCGCCAGCGCTCGCCGCGCTTGGTCAGCATGGCGGGGACAATAGAAAAGCTCGTGGTGAAGAAGGCGATCTCGAACACCGACATGGTCGGTCCCGTTACCTTGATCAGCGCATCGGCGACGGAAAAACTGGCATAAGCCAGAAAGGCGAGGAGGACGCCGACGGGCATCATGGATCCGGGAAGTGGGAGCAGCAGGGAGTCGAACTACCATACAAGCCTGGGTGCGCCGCGTCGATGGCTTGTGCGGCTAAATTTCTGGTCCCTGCGCTTCGGTAATATCGGTGGGCGAATTGGTGCGTCGCGCGCGGTATTCGGCGAAGCGCCCAGCAATGCGGGTGCGCGAGCCATCGAAGGCCACATTGGCAAGGCCCGATAGGACGACCACGGCGATGCCGGCATAGGCGAGCCAATCGGGGAACTCGCCAAAGAACAGGGCACCAAGTGCGATGGCCCAGACAATCTGCAGATATTGGATTGGCGCCACTTGGCTCGCGGGTGCGTTGCGGGTAGCGGCGATGAGGAGGATGTGACCCATGCCGATCAGCGCGCCGCTTGCCGCCAGCAGGGCGAATTGGGTGAGGGTCGGAACAACGAAACCCGGCACCATCAGGATGGCATTGACCACGATCACATAAAGAGCCGGGACCATAAGGAGGCTCACGCGCTTTTCGCTGGGCGCGACAATCCGGAGGATGGTCGTGGTGGCGGCACCAAAGAAAGCGCAGCAGAGCGCCGCAAGGTGGCCGAGTTCGAGTTCGCGAAAGCCCGGCCGCACCACCAGCATGACACCCAGAAAGCCAATCGCCAGCATGGCCCAGCGCATCGTATCGACGCGCTCCTTGAGCAGCACGACCGACATGATCGTGATGAACAAGGGCATCATGAAGACGAGCGAATAGGCCTCGGCGAAAGGAATGGTCACGAAGGCGAAGGTGACCAGTGCCGAAGATGTGACGCCGCTAAAGGCGCGCAGGTGCACGAGGAGCGGGTGCTTGAGGCTGAAGCTGTCGCGCCAGCGCTCGCCTGCGGGCTTGGCGAACAAAGCCGGAAACAGGGAGAAAACGGCAACGAAGAAGCCGATTTCGAAAATCGATAGACTTTGGCCGAAGCCTTTGATGACCGCGTCGCCGCAGGAATAAACGGAATAGGCGACAATCGCGTAGAGCACGCCGACGGGCATAGGCAGTCCGGTCTGGTGAGAGTGGCAGGCTGCTACTCTCTAGAGCGGCTTGGATGCCGCGTCGATGCTTTTCACTGGAGCATCAGGCATGAAGGCCGGAGCATAACTCCGGCCTTTCACTGCGACGAGCCCTAGAACGACGCCTTGGCGCTTACGCTGAAGGCCAGCACGCTGCCAGTGTCCCAAGTCTCACCCAGGGCGTTGCTGTCGGCGCTGATCATGGAATAGGACACACCGCCGGAGAGTTCGAAGTTCTTGGAGGGGCGATATGCTGCGCCGAGCGAGGCGCCCAAACGGTCCGACTGAACGCCATTGGCCAGGACTCCCGCGTCATTTCGGCGCGATGTGCCCTTGTCCCAGGTGAGTGTTCCAAGGACGGTCAATTGTTCGCTCAGCACATGAGCCACGCCGGCTGAAACCGTCCAACCGTCTTCATAGTTCAGCGTAGTGCCGACAGGGCGGACAGGGTTGTTGACGGAGAGGACGTTGAGAACGGACCAGTCGACCCATTTGATGCTGCCCAGCGCGAGCCAGCCTGGCGCAACACCAGTCTGCGCCTTGATTTCCAGGCTTTGCGGCATGGTCACGTCGGCTGTGGCACCGACGCGCGGCAACAGGTTGCCGAAGGCGGTGCCATCGAGTTCATAGTCGACTGCGGCATTGTAGATGGCGCTGACGCGCAGTGCCATTTCGGGGACCTCGTAAGCGGCGCCAAGACGCCAGCCGACGGAGGTGCCGTCAAGATCGACAGTCTCGGTCCGCACGATCGGGCCAGGAACCGGCAGCGCCAAGGTCGCTTCGTAGTTGAGCTGTTGGGCCGAAACGCCACCGATGATGCTGGCAATGCCGGGACCGACGCCGAAGCCGTACGAGCACGTGGCGCCGATGTCGTTGGACGTCAGGCGCTCGCGCACCGCCTGGTTTGTTGCGCGTGCATAGGCCGCGTCGCGGTCCGTGCCAGAGCCCCAAGGATTCTGCACGGATACAAGGCATGAGCCGTTCGGAGCAAAGTCGGTCTTGAAAGCCATGTTGTAGTAGACGCGATCAGACGACGTCGCGACCGTGCCGGGGCCGTAGCCAGGGTTCTGAATATCGTGATCGATCATCACGTAGGACAGGGTGCCTTTGCCGGTATAGGTCGCTGGATCAAACAAGAGATCCCAATTGTACCCGTTGGCTTCCAGCCCGCCGGCATAAGCTGTGCTGGCAGCAGTGCCAGCGAGAGCAGCAAGCGTCAAGGCGCTGGTAAATCTATGTACCATTGGTATCCCCCATTAGATGCTCGGCGATCCTCCTCGCCGCGCCGCAACACTGCCGTTTGCCGACATGTGTTGACGTTTGCGTCAAGACGAACCCAATTGCCTTCGCGGGTCAATCTGATCTTGGCGGGAAAAGGATTAAAATGTGGTGCTGGTGCAGCAAGGCAACAACCGATCCATGAATGCAAACAGCACCGGCTGGGGAAGCCGGTGCTGTTCGAAGTGGCTGATGCCAGACGATTAAGACTGGGGTTTACGCCATAGCTTTCTGCAGGTTTTTGTCGATGGCATCGAGGAAGCCGAGGGTCGAAAGCCAGGGCTGATCGGGACCGACCAGGAGCGACAGATCCTTGGTCATCTTGCCTTCTTCAATGGTCGCGACCGTGACCTTCTCGAGTATTTCGGCAAACCTGGCGAGTTCGGCATTGTCGTCGAGCTTGGCGCGGTGGGCGAGGCCACGGGTCCAGGCAAAGATCGAGGCGGTGGAGTTGGTCGAGGTTTCCTTGCCCTGCTGGTGCTGGCGGTAGTGACGGGTCACCGTGCCGTGGGCCGCTTCGGCTTCCACGATCTTGCCATCCGGCGTCGCCAGAACCGAGGTCATCAGGCCCAGCGAGCCGAAGCCCTGCGCCACGATGTCGGACTGCACGTCGCCGTCATAGTTCTTGCAGGCCCAGACATAGCCGCCCGACCACTTGAGGGCCGATGCCACCATGTCATCGATCAGGCGGTGTTCGTACCAGATCTTCTTGGCTTCGAACTGCTCCTTGAACTCGGCGTCATAGATCTCCTGAAAGATATCCTTGAAGCGCCCATCATAGGCCTTGAGGATGGTGTTCTTGGTGGAGAGGTAAACCGGCACGCCACGGGCGAGACCGTAGTTGAAGCTCGAATAGGCGAAGTCGCGGATCGACTCATCGAGGTTGTACATGGCCATGGCCACGCCAGCGGCGGGAGCCTGGAACACTTCGTGCTCGATCACCTGGCCATCTTCGCCGGTGAACTTGATGGTCAGCGTGCCCTTGCCAGGGAAGGTGAAGTCGGTGGCGCGATACTGGTCGCCGAAGGCATGACGGCCCACGATGATGGGCTGGGTCCAGCCGGGAACGAGGCGCGGCACGTTCTGGCAGATGATGGGCTCGCGGAAGATCACGCCGCCCAGGATGTTGCGAATCGTGCCATTGGGCGACTTCCACATCTTCTTGAGCTTGAACTCTTCGACGCGCTGCTCATCGGGCGTGATGGTCGCGCACTTGATGCCGACCCCATGCTTCTGGATGGCCTTGGCCGCATCGACGGTGACCTGATCGTTGGTGGCGTCGCGGTTCTGGACGCTTAGGTCGTAGTACTCGATGGGCAGGTCGAGGTAGGGATGGATGAGCTTGTCCTTGATCGCCTGCCAGATGATGCGCGTCATCTCATCGCCGTCGAGATCGACGACGGGATTAGCGACCTTGATTTTGCTCATAGACTATTCTCCCTTGAAATCCGCAGCGAGGCCTGTGGCCATGTTCGGCTGCCCCTATAGCATCGGCAACCCGAAGCGCAAAGGCTGGCTCGGCATGGGGGCTTGCCCTTGAACCGCTACTTGGGTGGCAGCGTGGCGACAAAGGCACGCGCATCGGCAATCCATTGCCCGAGCACATCGTCGTCTTCCAGCACGTCACCCGAAACTTCGAGAAAGCCGGCCATGGTGCGCGTGCCCATGGTCATGGGTGCAGCACCGGGACGCGCGAGATGCTCTTTCATGCCGTCTTTGCCGACACGCACCATGAGGATGCCTTCCTTGGTCACGGCGACCAGCATGTTGCCGCCCAGCATGAAGGCGCGGCCGCCGAACATCTTCTTCTCCGTTATGGGCAGGTGAGGATCGAGTTGAGCGCGGATGCGGTCCGAGAGTTCGTCGCAAGCAAAGCTCATGGTGTTCCACCTTCGCGGTAGGTTTGCTGCTTGGGGATGTGATCGGCAACAAGGTCCCAGGCGGCCTGGCTGCGGGCAAAGATCAACTGACCGGGTACAAACCAGCTGTTCTGGCCGGCGAAAAAGCCGACCGGCAGCATGCTTAATTTAGGCGCGCGTGACGACTGGCCGTAGAGCGGGCTGCCGCAATGTGGGCAGAAGTAGCGCGTGAACTCGGCGCCGGAGGCACTAGGGCGTACAAAGGAATTGGTTTCGCCATGAACGATCAGCGCATCGGCCGGGACCACTGCAACGCACAAGTGACCTGCGCCGCTTGAACGCTGGCAATCGAGGCAGGAGCACAGGAGCATTGAAAGCACCGGGCCGTTGACGGCCATTCGAACCCTGCCGCAGGCGCAGGGAGCGCTGATGTCCACGGTGAAACGATCGGGCTTGTTCATGGATTGAAGGCTTGCACGGTCGCTGCCAGCGGGCAAGTGCCGGACTTGCCTTTGCCCGTCGTGGTCGCCAGAGTGTAGGTGGGGCCAGGAGGAAACGATGCCGCTCTATCCGACCTATCCCCTCCGCACTCCACGGCTCACTTTGCGTCCCTTCACGCGCGGCGATGTGGACGGTGTGTTCGCCTATCGCAAGTTAGAAGAGGTCGCGCGCTTTTTGTTCGATCATCCGCTGAGCCGCGAGGAATGTGCGCTGGCTGTTCAGCAGCGCATCACGCAGACGGCGCTGGCCGAAGTGGACGACAAGATTATTCTTGCCGTGGAACTGACTGAGACAAGCACGCTGATTGGGGAAATCTCCTTGATCTGGCGCAGCGTGGAAGCCCGGCAAGGCGAGATCGGCTGGATTTTTGATCCCAGATACCAGAAGCAGGGCTTTGCCACCGAGGCGGCCAATTTCATGCTGGATCTGGCTTTTGGGCCTGGCGACATGCACCGGGTTTCAGCTCGCTGCGATATCCGCAATGAAGCGTCCTGGAAGCTGATGGAGCGCCTGGGCATGCGCCGGGAAGCTCATTTCCGGGAACATGCCATCTTCAAAAGCCAATGGGATGAAGAGTTTATCTACGCAATCCTGTGGCAGGAGTGGCACCGGCTGCGACAGGAGCAGGGTCTGCATCCCGGTTCTCCCAACCCGACCGGATGAGTAGAATTTTCCCGGTTAATGGCAGGAACTTACCTTGAGGGGTGACGTTGAAGAAGCTGGGTCATCAATTTTTGGCCAAGGGAGCGGGAACTACCATGTCATTACTGTCACTGCCTGTTGAAACCGACCGTTTGGTGCTGCGCACCTTTGAGCGCAATGACATTGAAGATCTCTGCGCTTACCATTCGCTTCCTTCCATGCAGCGCTATGTTTTTACCCGGACTCGCGACCATTCCGATGTGGCCGGCGCACTCAATATCATGCGCAACCATGTGAGCCTGCAGCGCCCGGGCGATACGCTCACCCTTGCCATGGTGCGCAAGGGCGACAAGAAACTGATTGGCCATATCTCCCTGCACTGGTCCGATGCCACGGCTGGGCAGGGCGAGGTGCGCTTCTGCCTTAACCCAAGCTATGCGGGCCAGGGCTTTGCCAAGGAAGCCATCAGCGCTGTCTTTGATCTCGCATTCAACCATTACCGCATTCACCGCATCTTTGCCCGTTGCGACGGCCGCAACCACCATTCCATCAAGCTGATGCAGCAGATGGGCATGCGGCTTGAAGCGCACTATCGCGAGCATGCCTTGTTCCAAGGTGAGTGGGACGAGGAGCTGCATTTTGCAATCCTCGACCGCGAATGGCAGCGTTCGACCAAGGTCCGTGACCTGCCGCCGCGTCACCGCGTCGCCTGATTTGATTTCAGCCCGGTTTATCGGCTATGTGGCCTGATCGTTTGGATTGGGCAGCATGGCCGGTACGGATTCCTCTCTCAAAATCGAATTGCGGCCCACGCCGGCGGTTATCCTATGTGAACCGCAGCTGGGCGAAAACATCGGCACGGCAGCCCGAGCTATGGCCAATTTCGGCTTGTGGGATTTGCGCCTGGTTCGGCCGCGCGATGGCTGGCCGAACGAGCGCGCTGTGGCTGCTGCGTCGCGCGCTGATCACGTTATCAACCAGGTGCGGGTGTTCGACACGCTCGAGGCGGCTATTGCCGATTTGAGCCTGGTTTATGCGACTACGGCGCGTTCGCGGGACATGCAGAAAGTAGTTCTGGGGCCGGATGAGGCCGCGGGGAACTTGCATACCCATATCAGCAATGGACGCGGGGCAGGGCTGCTGTTTGGGCGGGAACGCTGGGGGCTGCTCAACGAGGAGGTCGCGCTGGCGGACGCCATTGTGACGCTTCCGGTCGAGCCGGCCTTTGCGTCGCTCAACATCGCTCAGGCGGTGCTCCTTATGGCTTATGAGTGGCGGCGGCATAGCGACTTGGGCACGCAATTGCCATTTACGGACGTGATGGCGGAAGTGGCGCCGCGCGAAGAGCTGATCGGGCTATTCGGGCACCTCGAATCCACGCTGGACGAGTCCGGCTTCTTCACCACGCCGGACAAGCGGCCGACCATGGTCAACAACCTCAGGACCATGCTCGAACGCGGCAAGTTCACGAGCCAAGAAATTCGTACTCTGCGCGGGGTGATCTCCTCCCTCGACCGCCGGCATATGCGGCACAACGACAAGCGGCAGAAACCGCAGGGTAGCGACGAGAATTCCTGAGGCTGCTGGACACTTTCGTCCAATCTGGCTTTGACTGCGGCAATATGCCATGCCATTGGCATCTGCCATGAACACGCTCACACCAGCCGATCCGTCCCGCGTCGCCTTTACCTATGTGGGCTTTCGCTTCTTCTGGCTCACCACGCTTCTGGTGAGCTTTGCGGTGCAGATCATGTCGGTGTCGATTGCCTGGCAGATCTATGATGTCACGGGCAACGTGTTTCTGCTTGGGCTGGTGGGCTTAAGTCTTTTCCTGCCGGCGCTTCTGCTCATTCTTGTTACCGGGCTGACTGCCGACCGCTTCAACCGCCGCGGCATCATGGCAGTGTGCCTGAGTGTGGAACTGCTCTGCGCTTTGGGGTTCCTGGCGTTCGTGAATGCGCAGGCGCATGAGGTCTGGCCCATCTTTGGCATATTGATCGTGCTAGGCACTGCGCGCGCGTTCTGGGGGCCGGCGGCGCAATCGCTCGCCCCCAATCTCGTGCCGCCAGAAGCGCTTAGCAATGCGATTACGGTCAATGCCTCGGCCTGGCAGTTTGCGTCGATCATGGGACCGGCTGCGGGCGGTTTGCTCTACGGTATTGCGCCGGTGGTGGCCTTCGGTACGGGCGCCGCCTTGCTGGTCGTCGCTGTTTTCTGCGTGTTGCTGATCCCCAAGCCGGCGCAGCGCGAGTCGCAGCAGGCGACGAGCCTCGAAACGATCTTTGGTGGCTTTCGCTATATTTTCTCCAACAAGGTTGTGCTGGGCGCCATTTCGCTCGACATGTTCGCCGTGCTGATGGGCGGTGCCGTGGCGCTACTGCCGGTTTATACCAAGGACATCCTTCATGCTGGGCCGCAGGAGCTGGGCCTCCTTCGCGCAGCGCCCGGCATTGGCGCCATCATCATGGCGCTTTACCTCACGCGCTTTCCCATACGCGATCATGCCGGAAAGCTGCTGTTCATTTTCGTGGGCCTGTTCGGCGTCTTCACGGTTGTTTTCGGCCTCTCGACCACGGTGTGGATTTCCATTCCGGCACTGGCGCTGGTGGGTGCGTCCGACATGGTGAGCGTCACCATTCGCGAAACCATCATGCAGTTGTGGACACCGGAAGAGGTGCGCGGGCGCGTCAATGCCGTTAATTCGGTGTTCATCGGCGCATCGAACGAACTCGGCGAGTTCCGCGCCGGCACGGTGGCGCACTTCATCGGACCGGTCGCTGCAGTCGCCGTGGGCGGCGTGGGCGCCGTAGCGGTGGCCATCATCTGGAGCATCGTGTTCCCCGGCCTGCGCGAGCAGCGCTCGCTCGATCGCAAGATGGTGGCCGACGGCACAAGCAACCCCGAAGCGGCTTGACTTGCGGGCTTTCCGCTTATAAGACGCGCCCACCTATAGCGGCTCATTGAGCCATAGGCGCACCCGGGATCTCCTGAATATTTGGGGTCTGTCGGTCATCCCTCCGGGATGGCAGAGGAGGGCGCGATCCATTTTTCGACTTTAAAAAGGATACGCGATGTCGAAGCGCATTTCTGCTAAGCACAAAATCGATCGCCGTCTTGGCGAAAACATCTGGGGCCGTCCGGCCTCTCCGCTCAACGCACGCGCCTATGGCCCCGGCCAGCATGGCCAGCGCCGCAAGGGCAAGCTCTCTGACTATGGCCTGCAGCTGCGCGCCAAGCAGAAGCTCAAGGGCTACTACGCCTCGATCACCGAGAAGTCGTTCAAGAAGCTCTACAACGAAGCTGCCCGCGTGAAGGGCGACACCGGCGAGAACCTGATCGGCCTGCTCGAGTCGCGTCTCGATGCGATCATCTACCGCGCCAAGTTCGTGGCAACCCCGTTTGCTGCCCGCCAGTTCGTCAACCATGGCCATATCCTGGTCAATGGCAAGCGCGTCAACATTCCATCCTACCAGGTCAAGGTTGGCGACAAGATCGAAGTGCGCGAACGCTCCAAGCAACTCGCCGTGCTGATCGAAGCCACCCAGCTGGCCGAGCGCGACGTTCCGGATTATGTGGAAGTCGACCACAACAAGATGACCGCCACTTATGTACGCGTGCCGGCCCTGTCGGACGTGCCATACCCGGTTCAGATGGAACCTAACCTGGTCGTCGAATTCTACTCGCGCTAAGCGAAGCTTCATTTATGCGAAAGGGCCGCTCTTCGGAGCGGCCCTTTTGTTTTGCATTCTTGCTTCTAGGAGCGGTGGACCACCCGGACAAGCCGGGTGGGTGACAACGGTCAGATCGTTGCAGCTTCGCCGACGGACGGATTGATGGGTTCCTGATCCTGGGGGATAAATCCTTCGAAGCGGCGCAGGCGCATGTAGATGGACTGCAGTTCCACAATGGTGGTCCAGGCTCGAGCAAAGAACTGGAAGGAGGTCGCCACTTCACCAAAGGCATTTTGGACCTGCTGGTAGATGCCCAGCGTCAACGTGCCCGCAAGAATGGACGGCGATAGCGTCAGCAAAGGCACATAGCCGGCTACCTGAAGGTAGGAGTACCGCGCTAGGTTGAAGTAGGTGTAGTGAAAGTAGAGCCGATAGTAGTTCTTCTGCACATTGGCGAAGAGCTCCCGGAATGTCGGCGGATCGGCACGGTCCGCATGATCTTCGCCATAGACCAGTTCCTTTCTTAGCGCTGCCTCAACTTTCTGGTTTTCGAAATTGAGGCCGGGCAGGCGAATGCCGACGATCCACAGAAGGGCAGTGCCGAAAGCTGAAACCACCAAGGCGATCCAGACCAGGCTGCCGGGGATCTCGCCGAAGAATGGAACTTCAGTGACGTTGGCAGACAATGTCCAGAGAATAGGCAGGAAAACTACCAGGGTCATCAAGGCGGATAAGAAACTGGTTCCCAGATCCTCCACGATGGAGGCAAAGCGCATCGTGTCTTCCTGCACGCGCTGGGCCGCACCTTCCGTGGAGCGCAGCGCTGGCCAGTAAGTCATGTAGTAGGCCGTCATCGCCTTGCGCCAGCGGAACACATAGTGAGAGGTGAAAAAGGCGGTGAAGACCAGGAAGATGATGTTGGGCAGCAGCACTGCCATCAGCGTGATGACATAGGGCCAGTATTCTTCGGGCGACACAGAGCCAGGCTGGCTCAGGGCGCGCTGCACGACATCGAAGAAGCCGCCTTGCCAGAAGTTGACGAAAGCGCTGACCTGCACCTGGCCATAGGTGATCAGCACCAGTGCCGTGCTGCCGACCACGGACCACCAGTACCACTGATTGCGCTTGTAGAAGTACCAGAAGACGCAAAACAGTACCGAGCAGATCAGGATGTACCAGTATTCCCAGATCCTGCCGCCTTCGAGGAAGATCTCGCCAGGCTGGACACAGTTGGAAACGGCGGCTGCAGGCGGCGCACTTTCCGTCGTCGCCGGCGCGTTCGGCGCCGTCAGCTCAGCGCCCGCGGCAGGCTGGGGCACCCCATCATCTGCTACCGTAGCCTGGTCAGGTGGAGGCGCCGCAGCGCATATCGGCGGCGTGACATAGCGATCGAAGCTGATGATGCTGCGGAGCGGCTCGCCGGCAAGCTGGAACACGAGGGTTGCGAACAGCATCCACACCAGCGCAGACGTGAAGAATACTTTGGGAACAGGGAAGAAAGAACGAAACACCGCGAGACTCCAGGGTGCCATGAATGCGTCATCTAAATGCGGCATTCGGGTGAAAGCAAGAACGGCACATTAAGCTTTGGTAAGGTCACAAAGCGCCGGTTTTCCTTTCCTCAAGGCGCCTGGAACGCTATCAGCTACGCAGCGACACGAGAGCGAGTTTCGGCATGAGCGAGGTGATGGAGAAAACGACCGGGCAGCCCGAAGAGGCTGAAGCCGGCGGGCACCCCGTTTATGCCCAGGCGCCGCGCACGGTCGAGTTCAACAAGCTGCGCAAGCGCCTGATCCGCAACACGCGCGAGGCGCTGGAAAAGTTCGCCATGGTGCGGCCGGGCGAGAAGTGGCTGGTGGCGCTTTCGGGCGGCAAGGACAGCTATGGTATGCTGGCGCTGCTGCTAGACTTGCAGTGGCGCGGGCTCCTGCCAGTCGAGCTGCTGGCGTGCAATCTCGATCAGGGACAGCCCAATTTTCCCAAGCATATCCTGCCGAAATATCTTGCTGGCTTGGGCATTCCGCACCGCATCGAATACAAGGACACCTATTCGATCGTTACGGAAAAGCTGCCGGCGGGCGCCACCTATTGCTCATTGTGCTCGCGGCTTCGGCGCGGCAATCTTTATCGCATTGCGCGCGAGGAAGGCTGCACTGCACTCGTTCTCGGCCATCATCGTGATGATAGCCTTGAGACGTTTTTCATGAACCTTTTTCATGGCGGCAAGCTGGCTGCCATGCCGCCGCGGCTTCTCAACGACGAGGGCGATATCGAGGTGCTGCGGCCGCTGATCTATTGCGCCGAGGACGATCTGCAGCGCTTTGCCGATGCCATGGCTTTTCCGATCATTCCGTGTGATCTCTGCGGGTCGCAGGAGGGGCTCGAGCGCAATGCGATGAAGGCCATGCTAGGGGAAATCGAGAAGCGCATGCCTGGCCGGAAGGACGTGATGATCCGCGCGCTCGGGAATGTGAACCCCAGCCACATGCTTGATACCAAGCTCTTTGACTTCAACGCCCTGTTCGACAAGAGGACTGCCCAGTGACTTTCGATGCGATGGCGCTTGCCACTATTTTGCGTGATGCTTCGCGCGCCGAGGCGCTGCCGCGGTTCCGACGGCTTGATGCCAGCATGGTGCACGCCAAGACGGAGGCGATCGACCTGGTCACCGAGGCCGATGTCGCGACTGAGCAGGTGATCAAGGCTCGTATTGCCGAGTGGATGCCGCAGGCCTTGTTTGTGGGCGAGGAGTCTGTTGCGGCTGACCCGGCGTTGTTGGGTCGGCTTGCCGATGCAGAGCTTGCGGTAGTGGTCGATCCAATCGATGGGACGGCGAACTACGCGGCAGGCATGCCGCTTTTTGCCTGCATGGCATCTGTGGTGTCCGGCGGCGAAACGATTGCCGGCATCATCTATGACCCGATGGGCGATGACTGGATCATGGCGGAAAAGGGAGGTGGCGCCTGGTTGCGCCGGCCCAATGGGGAATCGGTGGCGCTGCATGTTGCCGAGCCGCTGCCTTTGGAGGAGATGGTCGGGACCGCATCGGTCGCCTATATGCCTGCTGAACGGCGGCCGCAAATTCTCGAGAACACGTCCAAGGTGCGGCTCCTGTCGAATTTCCGCTGTGCGGGCCATGAATACCGCATCTTTGCTTCGGGCCATACGCAGTTCTCGTCCTACAACAAGCTGATGCCGTGGGATCACCTCGCCGGCGTGTTGATCAGCCAGGAAGCGGGGGGCTATGCCGCGCGTATGGATGGCTCGGCCTATCAGCCGCATCATGTCGATGGTGGGCTGCTGGTGGCGGCGGATCGGGCAAGCTGGGAAGTGCTGAGGCGTGAGGTGTTTACGTTCTAGGGTGGGGTCTGACCCCCACCTAGTCTCCCCCTGGAAGGGGGAGGAACGGGCTGGTGATTGTTCGAGATGGTGCCAAAAGCGCGATCGGTTCCTCCCCCTTTCAGGGGGAGGGTAGGTGGGGGTTTACTTCAGCAGTGCCCCCGCAGCCGCTTCCAAAGCTCCCGGTCCATGGGGAATGCCGAGCGCCTGCATGCCGGCTTCCATTGTGGCTAGAACGCCCAGGGTCATATGAGCGTTGACATGGCCCATGTGCCCGATCCGCAAGAAATCCGCATAGGCCGGCTCCGACGGCAAGGCCATGCCGAGGCCGATGCCGAGCGTTACGCCGGCTTCCTGTTCCAGCCATTGCCGCAAGGCGCCGGCGCCGCCTTGGGGAATGGTCGCGGCGGTAACTGACCAGCCGCGGTCGGCGGGGTCGGGGATGTTTAGCGCGATGCCGGTGCCTTGGCCCCAACCGTCGAACGCCGCCCATACAGCGTTTGCCAGCCGCCGGTGGCGGTCCCAGGTGTTCTCGATGCCTTCTTCGTCAAGGATCATCGTCAGCGCTTCGCGAAGGCCATAAAGGTGGTGCGTCGGTGGGGTGCCGCCGAAGTAGCGCCACAGCTCGGGGCCGGCAATGCGCGGCCTCCAGTCCCAATAGGGCGTCGCCAGATCGGCTCTCTCTGACATCTCCAGCGCCTTGTCCGAAAACCACAAGAGTCCCATGCCGGGCGGAACCATCAAACCCTTCTGGCTAGCGCCGACAATGACGTCGATGCCCCAATCGTCCATGCGCAGCTCGTCGCACCCGAGCGAGGCAATGGCGTCGACGGCGAGGAGGGCAGGATGCCCGGTCGCGTCCATGGCGGCGCGGATGGCCGGAATGTCGTTGCGCGCCGTGGAGGCGGTGTCGACATGGGTGACGAGCACGGCGCGAATCTGACGGGTGGTATCAACCTCGAGCGCCTGTGCGATCTGTGCCGGGTCGGCCGGGCTGCTCCTGCCGAAATCGATGATGTCAACTTCGATGCCCTGCTTCTGCGCCGCCTCCGCCCAGCCGAAGCCGAACCGGCCGGTAGCGGCCAGCAAGGCGCGGTCTCCGCGGGAGAAGATGTTGCAATTGGCTGCTTCCCAGGCGCCATGACCATTGGCGATGTAGATGGCAACGTTCTGGCGAGTCATCGCCACGCGCTTGAGATCGGCGATGATGGTTTCGGCCATGCTGACCAATTCGCCCTCGTATATATTCGGGGCTGTCCGATGCATGGCGTTGAGGACGCGGTCCGGGGAGACCGACGGGCCAGGGATGGCGAGGTAGGAGCGTCCCGTGGACAAGTGCATGTGGTGGGTCCGGTGTGGTCGTGGCAGTTGGGCTATGAGTCATGACTCGGCGGAGGAGGGCAAGTGATTGGTGTTGCTGGCGCATCCCAGGATGGATCCCGGGTCGGGCCTGGGATGACATTGAGCGTGGGGACAGCTCGATATCAGCGTGTGATGGCCGCTTGCCTAACGCATAAGTCTGTGCTTATGTGTTGGCATGAGTGATGTCGATATCTTCAAAGTGCTGGCTGATCCGACCCGGCGTGCCGTGCTGGAGCGACTCGCTTCGGCCGAGATGACGGCGACGGAACTGCGGGAAGGCTTTGCCATATCGCAGCCGGCCATGTCGCAGCATTTAGCCGTCTTGCGCGGTGCGGGGCTGATCAGCGAGCGCCGTGAGGGCCGGTTTGCGCATTATCGGGTGGAGCCGAGCGGGATGGCGCCGCTGCACGAATGGCTTGCCCGGTATCGCGCGTTCTGGCCCGATCGTATCGGCGCGCTTAAAGATCTGCTCAAGGAGATGGACCAGTGACCGAACAAGACAGCGAATTGGTGTTCGAATGCGCACTGGATGCGCCGCCGGAGAAGGTTTGGCGGGCGCTAACTATTCCGGAATATCTCAAGCGTTGGCTCAAGCCCAAGCAGTCGATCGATCTGGCGGTGGTTACCGCCGAAGAAAATCGGAGCCTGACCTATCGCTGGCGAGAGTCCGGGCAGGGCGCCATTGTGGGAGCGGAGGATAGCCTCGTCACCTTCGAGCTGACGCCCATGCTCGATGGCGGGACCTGGTTCAAGCTGACCCACGCGCCGATCGCCATACCGGTGGCGGCCAACAGCAACTACCGCGGCCCGCTTATGCTGGCCGCCTAACACTTCCCCGTTTCAGTTCTGACAGGAGATCGCCGATGCGCGACATGATGCAACTCGTCCCTATGGTCGTTGAACAATCAAGCCGCGGCGAGCGGTCCTTCGATATCTATTCGCGCCTGCTGCGCGAGCGGATCATTTTCGTCAATGGCGAGATCGAGGACAACATGGCTTCGCTGGTTTGCGCGCAGCTCTTGTTTCTTGAGGCAGAGAATCCGAAAAAGGAGATAAGCCTTTATATCAACTCCCCCGGCGGGGTCGTGACCTCGGCCATGGCGATGTACGACACCATGCAGTTCATCAAGGTGCCGGTGGGAACACTGTGCATGGGCATGGCCATGTCGGCAGGCTCGTTCCTCCTTATGGCGGGCGCGCCGGGCAGCCGCATCTGCCTGCCTAATGCCTCGATCATGCTCCACCAGCCGAGCGGAGGGTATCAGGGCAAGGTGACCGACATCATGCTCCATGCCGAGGAAAGCCAGCGCCTCAAGCGCCGCATGCATATGCTCTACGCCAAGCATTGCGGCCGGACTTATGAAGAGGTGGAGAAGGCGCTGGAGCGCGACCACTTCATGACGCCCGAACAGGCCCGCGACTGGGGCCTGGTCGATCATGTGTATGCCGATCGCAATGCTATTGAAGCGGCAAATGGCGGTGCTGCCGCTGACTAGTGGGCACCCTGGTGCGAAAGGTCGCCGTGGCTGTGTTCCTCGCCCACGCCAAACAGCCTGCCGCGTTCGGCGATGAGGATGCAGATCAGCGCCAGCACGCCCATGCTAAAGTAACCTGTGGCGGCTGGCACGGTCGTGCCATTGAACATTTGCCCGATATAGCTGCCGATCAGCGCGCCGCCGACGGTCTGGATAAAGCCGAACACGGCGGCCGCTGTTCCGGCCACGGCGCCGAGGGGCTCCATGGACAAGGAGTTCATGTTGCTCGCGGCCCAGCCGAAGCTGAACATGATAATGGCAAGGAGAGAGAAGAACAGCCAGAGCGGCAAGAAGCCAGCCAGGGCGAATGCCAGCCAGACTCCGGCAAAACCAGTGAATGACAGCATGGCTCCGTGCGACAGCCGCCGCATGCCGAGACGGCGAACGATGCGCGAATTGGTGAAGGACGAGACGGCCATCAGGCCAGCCATGGCCGCGAATGCCACCGGGAAGTAAACGCCCAGGCCATAGATATCGACATAGATCTGCTGACTGGAACTGATGAAGCCAAACAGCGCGCCGAACAGGAACGTGCCGGCAAGGCCATAGGAAATCGCCACGCGGTTGGTGAACACGATCACGAAGCCATCCAGCACGGCCTTGAAGCTGAGCGGGCGACGATGATCCACCGGCAAGGTTTCGGGCAGGCGGATAAAGGTCCAGAGCCAGAAGGCGGCTGCGAGCAGGCCCATGAAGATGAAGATGTTGTGCCAGTCGCCCACAAGAAGGATTACCTGGCCAATTCCGGGCGCGACGATCGGGATCGCCATGAACACCATGAAGGTCAGCGACATCACCTCGGCCATTTCGCGGCCAGAATAGCGGTCGCGCACCACGGCCGTGGCAATCACGCGGACGCTGGCGGCGCCCATGCCCTGGATGAAACGCAGCACAAGCAGAATGACGAAGCTGGGGGTAAAAACGGCGGCAATGGCGGCGACGATATACAGTCCCATGCCGACCAGCAGCGGGGCACGCCGGCCGAATCGATCGGTGAGCGGGCCAAAGCCAAGGACGGCAATGCCCATGCCCAGCATATAGGATGATATAACGAACTGGCGCTCGTTCTCGCTAGCCACGCCGAGCGCTTCGCCCATGTAAGGCAGGGCCGGCAGCATGACGTCGATCGCCAAGGCGTTCAATGCCATCAGCGCCGCCATAAGGGCAATGAATTCGGGGCGCGACAGGACGCGCGTGAAATGATCGGACATGAATGAACTCTGAATGATGTCGCCGCGAAAAAGGGGGCGCCAATGATGTGCGCGGACCATGAACCCCGCGCCGTTCTTTGGCAAGCTTTTATCGGCGAAAAACGATGGATCGTGCCGAAGGTTTTACTCGGCCGGTTTCAGCGTGAAGGACGCAGCGCCTCGTTCGTTGATCGGCAAGTGAAGGGCGGCGGAACCCAGGCCAAGCAAGATGCCGAGGTACCAGACAAGGCTATATGACCCGGTTTGATCGTAGATATAGCCGCCCAGCCAAACGCCAGTGAATGAACCGATCTGATGGCTGAGGAAGGCCACGCCATAGAGCATGCCCATGTAGCGTGCGCCAAAGAACAGGGACACCAGCCCGGCCGTGAGCGGCACGGTGGAAAGCCAGAGGAGGCCCATGGCGGCGGCAAAGGCATAGGCCGTGACTTCGCTTACGGGAATAAGGAGGAACAAGCCGATGGCGACCGCACGCAGGAAGTAGATGGCGGCTAGCAGCATCTGCTTGGGCAGGCGGCCGCCGAGATAGCCGGCTAGCAGCGATCCGACGATGTTGAAGAGGCCAATGACGGCAATGGTCCAGCTGCCCACTTCGGGGGAAAGCCCGCATTGGACGAGGTAGGCGGGCATATGGACGTTGATGAAGGCAAGATGGAAACCGCACACAAAAAAGCCGATGACCAGGAGGCGATAGGAGCCGTGTCCCCAAGCCTTGGCGAGGGCTTCCATGAAGGGCAGGTCGGCTTGGCCGGTGATGTTTTCGGTGCGCCCGCGCAGGGCATAACTGAGCGGGATGATCAGCAGCAGGGCGAGCACGAGATAGAGCAGGGCTGATTGCCACCCGAAGGCATTGATGAAGCCTTGGCTGATCGGCGCGAAGGCGAACTGTCCAAAGGAAGATGCGGCCGTGGCCACGCCAAAGATCAGCGAGCGCTTCTCAGCCGGCACGGAACGTCCGAAAGCAGCCATGACAACGCTGAACGAGCAGACGGCAATGCCAACGCCCGTTACAATCCCGGCCGTGACGGTGAGCAGGCCAACATTGGGCGAGAAGGCCATGCCGAGGACGCCGAGAGCATAAATGGCGGCACCGGCGGCAATCGTGCGCCCTGTGCCTACGCGATCGGCAAAAGCGCCGGCGAATGGCTGGGCAATGCCCCAGGCGAGGTTCTGGATGGCCATGGCCATGCCCCAGCCCTCGCGCGTCAGGCCCAGATCACCAGTCATGGGAAGGGTGAACAGCCCAAAGCTGGTACGTACGCCATTGCCGATAGCGGCGATCACACAACCGGCGATGATCAAAGCAAGTAGTGGTACGGCAGGGCGAAGAACGGACGAAGACATGACGCGAATTCCTGATAGGAGGACCTATCTTCTACGCCTGCGCCACGATGCCGCAAAGCAACAAAGGGGAATGGGCTCCATCAATGCCGGTGATGACTTGACCCATGGCCTATTCGCCACGACAAGGTGCCGCTTAACAAGGACGAGTTAAGTGATCCGCCATATTGTATTTTTCACCGCCAAGGCAGGCGAGAGCGTCGATGCGATCTGCGAAGGCCTGGAGCTGCTGAGCACTATTCCGCATAGCCAGCACTTCGAGGTAAGCCGCAACAGCAAGGTCGACCAGATTTCCAACGAGGTGGATGTGGTGGTTTATGCAGAGTTCGCCAGTGCAGCTGAACTGGCGGCCTACAAGGCGCATCCGACCTATGCCGAAGCCACGCGCCGGGTGCGGCCGTTGCGCGAACTGCGACTGTCGGCAGATTTCGAGGCCAAATAGAAAGCGCCGGACCTTCCGATCCGGCGCTTGGAAGTACTAAGGCTAGGTTAGGCGGACTGCTTGACTGCGATACCGGCAGACTCAAGCTGAGCCTGCAACTCGCCGGCCTGGAACATCTCGCGGACGATGTCAGCGCCGCCGACGAACTCGCCCTTAACGTAGAGCTGGGGGATGGTCGGCCAATTAGTGTAGGCCTTGATGCCTTCGCGCAGTTCGGCGCTTTCAAGCACATTGGCGCTGCCATATTCAACGCCAAGATAGTTCAGGATCTGCACGACCTGGCCGGAAAAACCGCACTGAGGAAAGTCAGGCGAGCCCTTCATGAAGAGGAACACGTCGTTGTTCTTCACCTTGTCGTCGATGAAGGCATTGATATCGGTCATGGGGAGAAACCTTTCGTCGGCCGGACCTGCCAAATTGCTTGGAGCCATAAATAGGTGATCACCACGGCGATGTCGAGGTCACCATCGTTACTTCACGATGATGCGACATGCCCGGCGATCCATTTATGGCTGGTGCAATCGTCGATCGTGTTGAACAGCACGGCTTCCCAGCCCGCGGACTGGGCAGCGGCGACAACGGTGGGCGTGTCGTCAAAGAAGAGGGGCGGTTGCTCCTGCCGGCCGATCTTGCTGTTCACGTAGTTGAAAAACCGTGGATCCAGTTTTCGCACGCCGATGCGGGCAGAATAGAACATGTCGTCGAACAGGTCACACAACCGCAGATGGCTCCAGAGCCAGTGGGCGCGGATATGCTCCTGGTTGGTCGCCATATAGAGGCTGACGTCCGCGTTCGCCTTGAGGTGCCGGATGGTCTGCAGTAGCGGCTCGTTGAGCGTGCTGTCGTGTTCGAGCCAATATTGCAGGAACGCCATGGGCGAGCCGGTATAGCCAAGGCTCGGCAGCCGCCGCTCCAGCGCCTCGATGATGGAGATCTGTCCCACCACCACGCGCTTGACGAAGATGTCGTAGATGAACTCGGAAACGAAGCGGGCGGGATCAACACCGAGGTCGGCCTGCAGATTGCTGTCCCAGCGCCTGGTAAAGGCTTCGTTGGTGTGCATGCCGTGGATCAGCACGCCGTCCACATCGAAGATGAGGGCGCGCGTCACCGCTTTGGCTTGCCTATTGCGCCAAGCCCGGCAAGCACTTCGCTCGAAATGCTCAGTTCTCGAATCACGTCGGCATGCTTACGAAAGCCGACCATTTCGCGCTGCACGAAGTATTCCCAGACCACCTGCCGAGCCGTTGCCAGAGCTTGAGTTCGATCTTCGCCAGCAGTGGCGAGAGCGGCTACGGCCGCAACGACCCGGCGCTCGGCGGCGCCAAGGGACGAAGCGCGTTCGGCGACAATCTCGTGCTCGATGGCTGCCGTGCCGGCGTCCGGACGGACAGTGCGGATCAGGTCCAGCGAGTCGCGAAGCGACATACCGCTATTCCGGAACGCTCGTTTGCAGGGCCAGAGCGTGCAGAGCGCCACCCATGTCGCCTTGCAGGGCGGCATAAACGAGCTGGTGCTGCTGCACGCGGGACTTGCCGCGGAACTGCTCGGAAATCACCGTGGCAGCCCAATGGTCGCCATCACCGGCCAAATCCCGAATCTCGATCTTGGCGTCGGGCAAGGCAGCCTGGATACGACGCTCTATTTCCGTGGCTTCCATAGGCATGGCTTACTCCCGAGTTCAGCCGGCAAGGCGGCCGACTCCCTCAAGATATGGCACCGCCACAGCCGCTTCAATATCAAGCGTCTACAAGATCCGGTTATGCCAGAACACCATTCATGAAGGCGGGGAACCAGCCTTCGTGGGCGGTCTTGAGATCGGCTACCCGCACGGGACGCGCAGCGCCCAGCACCAGATCGGTTCCTCCGGTCGTGCCGATCCATGGCGCGAACACATTGGCCTCTTCGGCTTCGCGCCAGAGTTCAGCAATCTCGTCGCCCTGCGGATCGAGGGCGACGGTGACGAGGTAGCGTCCCTGATCTTCACCGAAGTATTGCAGCACCGGATCCTGGTTGTTGAGATCAACGATCGTGGCGCCGATGCCGGATGCCACGGCCATTTCGGCCAAGCCAACTGCCAGACCGCCATCGGAGAGGTCATGAACGGCAGTCGCTACGCCGTCGCGGATGAGCTTGCGCACGAAATCGCCCGTGCGGCGTTCATGGGCCAGGTCGACATGCGGTGCCGATCCATCCCGACGGCCGAACAAATCGCGCAGGTAGATGGACTGTCCCAGATGGGTGCCGCGGTTGGGCGGCGCGCCGACGAGGAGGATCATCTGGTTCTCGGCGGCAAAGCCGATGCGCGCCATCTTGGTCCAGTCGGGCAGAAGGCCAACGCCGCCAATGGTTGGGGTCGGCAAAATGCCACGGCCATTGGTTTCGTTGTAGAGCGAGACATTGCCCGACACGATCGGAAACTCCAGCACGCGGCAGGCTTCCCCGATGCCCTTGATGGCATGCACGAGCTGGCTCATGATTTCCGGGCGTTCGGGATTGCCGAAGTTGAGATTGTCCGTGGCGGCAAGGGGTAGTGCGCCAGTGGCGGTCAGGTTGCGCCAGGCCTCGGCCACGGCCTGCTTGCCGCCTTCGAAGGGGTCAGCCTCGCAGTAGCGTGGCGTCACATCGGAGGTGAAGGCCAGGCCCTTGGTTGGGTGACCATCGACACGGATGACACCGGCGTCGCCGCCTGGGCGCTGCATGGAATTGCCCTGGATCAGGGTGTCGTACTGTTCGTACACCCAACGGCGGGACGCGATCTGGTGGCTGCCCATCAGCTTGAGCAACGCATCGGCGATGTCCGTCTGCGGGATGTCGTCCGCTGCGAGCGCCGGAGCAGGGACGGACGGCGTCCATGGCCGGTCATATTCGGGTGCCTCGTCGCCCAGTTCCTTGATCGGGAGGTTGGCAACTTCCTCGCCCTGCCACATGACGCGGAAGCGCAGATCGTCCGTGGTCCTGCCGACAGTGGCGAAATCGAGCTCCCACTTTTCGAACACGGCCCGCGCTTCGGCTTCCTTCTCGGGATGCAGGACCATGAGCATGCGCTCCTGGGATTCGCTAAGCATCATCTCGTAGGGGGTCATGTGCGTTTCGCGCACCGGTACCTTATCGAGATCGAGTTCGATGCCAAGGTCGCCCTTGGCGCCCATTTCCACGGCGGAGCAGGTGAGGCCTGCGGCCCCCATGTCCTGAATAGCAATCACCGCGCCAGTGGCCATCAGTTCGAGGCAGGCCTCCAGCAGGCGCTTCTCGGTAAAGGGATCGCCGACCTGAACGGTTGGGCGCTTCTCCTCGATGTCGTCGCCGAATTCGGCTGAAGCCATAGTGGCGCCACCTACGCCGTCGCGGCCGGTCTTGGCCCCGAGATAGACCACAGGCAGGCCGACGCCTTCGGCCTTGGAGTAGAAAATCTTGTCAGTATCGGCGAGACCGGCGGCAAAGGCATTGACCAGAATGTTGCCGTTGTAGCGCTCGTCAAATTCGACTTCGCCGCCTACGGTCGGAACGCCGAAGGCGTTGCCATAGCCGCCAACGCCAGCGACAACGCCAGAGACCAAGTGGCGCGTCTTTTCATGGTCCGGAGAGCCGAAGCGCAGCGCGTTCATGGCAGCGACTGGGCGGGCGCCCATGGTGAAGACGTCGCGCAGGATGCCTCCAACGCCAGTGGCCGCGCCCTGGTAGGGCTCGATGAAACTGGGGTGGTTGTGGGACTCCATCTTGAAGACGATCGCCTGACCGTCGCCGATGTCGACAACGCCAGCGTTTTCGCCCGGCCCCTGGATGACGTGCGGCCCCGTGGTGGGGAGGGTCTTGAGCCACTTCTTGGACGACTTGTAGGAGCAGTGCTCGTTCCACATCGCCGAGAAAATGCCTAGCTCGGTATAGGTCGGCTGGCGGCCGATCAGCGCGACGATCTTGTCGAACTCGTCAGGCTTGAGCCCGTGATCGGCAACAAGTTTCGGGGTAATGGCAATGTTGTTCTGGTAGGTCATCGAGACGCTTTTCCGTAGGGAGGCTTTGGAAAATATTCCATGTGAGACTGGGTGGCCTTGTCGATGCTGGGGGCAAACACCCGTGCTTTGTTGCTCGGTGTCAGTCATGCACGAGGTTCCAGTTGCGCGTCAGCGCATGGTCAAGGGCCACGAGGAGAGCAGCAAGGATCGCCAGCGCGCCGGCCATCCAAAGGGCACCGACCAGCACGCCGCCATAGCCGAGCTCGGCGGCATTCATGAAGGGATAAGGGTACTCTCCCACCACAGCGCCACGAGCCATGACGAGGACGAAGTATACCAGGGGAGGAAGGAGCATGAGCGGGATGTTGCGCCAGCGCAGCTGGCCATGAGGCTGGGCGATCAGCCACCACAGCAAATAGAGCATGGGGGCAACATAGTGCAGCAGGGTGTCAGCCAGCTGGAAAAGGCCGGTCAGCGTGTAAAGAAAACGAAGGACAAAGAACACATAGAGGCTGACCAGGGCGATGCTGACGGCGATGGTGCCGCGCAGCAAAGGACGCCGGAAGAACTCGAGCCGTGCGGTTTGCAGGAGTTCGGACAGGTAAACCAGCACCAGGGCGATGTTGGTGAGGATGGTGAAATAGGTGAAGAAGGCGCCGAGCGAGCTCAGGACGTCGCGCCCGTTGGCCAGATAGGCCTGCATGCTCAAGTAGAACTGCAGAAAAAGACCGGCGAGGCCTACTGCAAGACCCAGTCCGGTCAATAGCTGTCGCGGATTGACCGGCGCTCTCCTCATCAGGCCGCAAGGCCAAGCAGGCCAGAGAACAGAGGGCGGCAGTCATCGCCGCCATGCGCCGCCTCGATGAGGTTCTCGGGATGCGGCATCAGGCCGAGCACGTTCTTGCCCTGGTTGAGAACGCCGGCAATGTTGTTGATGGAGCCGTTGGGGTTGGTTCCTTCGGCATAGCGGAAGGCGACCTGGCCTTCCCCTTCGAGGCGAGCGAGCGTTTCCGGATCGGTGAAGTAATTACCGTCGTGGTGCGCCACAGGGCAGCGGATGATCTGGCCCTGGGTATAGCCGCGAGTGAAAACAGTCTGTGCGTTAGTGACTTCGAGCTTGACCTCGCGGCACACGAACTTGAGCGACGTGTTCCGCATGAGGGCGCCTGGCAGGAGGCCTGCTTCGACGAGGATCTGGAAGCCATTGCACACGCCGAGGACGTTCACGCCGGCTGCAGCACGGTCCCGAACCTTGTCCATGATCGGCGAACGGGCCGCGATGGCGCCGCAACGCAGGTAATCGCCATAGGAAAAGCCGCCCGGGATGACGATGAGGTCGACATCGGGCAGATCGGCATCCTGGTGCCAGACAATGGTTGGAGCCGTTCCGGAAATCTTGGTCAGTGCCGCGATCATGTCGCGGTCACGGTTGAGTCCGGGAAAGACGATGACGGCTGATTTCATCGGCTGCTACTCGCTATGTCAGGGTTTGCCGCGTCCTTTTGGTGAGTCTATGGCCAAAAGGCAAGCGTTTTGCCGACACATTTCCGCAAGCACTGCCGAGATCTGAGCTGCCGGTCCTTTGGAGCCTTATTCGGCGGGGACAGCCGTGTTCGCTGGGCGAGCGCCCCGTGTGCCAGGCAGATGAGCCCGGGACGGACGCTCGAACAGGAAGTGGCCCACGCCCGTGCGCAGCACCAGCCAATAGAGCACCAGGGACGAGAGGATGGCGATAGCCATTGTTACGGCGGTGAGCAGGGTAGGCTCCAGCACGCCCAGCTTGATCAGCACGGTGCGGGCGATGCCCATGGGCAGGACGAAGGCGACGTAGATAATCAGGGACTTGGAGCCCAGCCACCGCAGCCAGCTCATCCACGGAAGGCGGGTCAGCATCGCTGCCACTACGCACAGGGCCGCGGTGCCCAGGAGCGCAAGGAGGAGATGAACACCGGGCAGGCCTGCGAGGCCCATGATCGGATGCACAGGGTGCATGGCAAAGCCTGGAGAGAAGACCAGCAGGGCGTTCAGGAGAGCCCAGCCGCACAGCAGCGCCAGCGCCTGAGGCATGCGATCTTGGGCCCAGGCGGCCAGGCGGAAGAGCTGGGGCGCAAGAATGAAGCCGGCATAGAAGAAGACAAAGTAGGCGCAGAACTGATCCACCAGATAGGAGCCAGTTTGAATACGCGCCATCTGCAGAACAGCGCCGGCACCGAACACCAGCCAGCCCGGCACGTGGCGGTCGTGGAGCAGTTTGGTAACTGCGCCGACAACAGCCAGCATGTAGATGAACCAGAGCACGCCATAAGGCCGAACGACTGCCCAGGCGATTTGCTCGGCAGCTCCAAGGGGATTGGCCGAAAGCAGGCCGACCTTGAAGATGATGTGGATCAGCGCCCAAAGGACGTAGAAGTAGAGGTAGTGCACCACGCGACGGTCGGCGAAGGGGCGCCAGGGCCGATCGATGACCTGCGACAGGAACAAGCCGGAGATGAGGAAAAACTCCGGCATGCGGAATGGGGTGGCGAAGGCAATGACCCAGTGGAACGCACCGACGCCGCCAGTGTCCTCGCCAACGCTCGAGGCCGCATACATCATGACGACCAAGAAGATGGATAGGCCCTTGGCCATATCTACCCAGTCGAGACGCATTGTCTTGCCAGCCATCATCCGCACTCCATTTCCGTTGTGCGGATGGTAGCCGAAGGAGGTCTTTCAGATACTAACATGTACCTGAAAAGGTTAGAACAAATGCTGGACTGGTAAGCGCATCGCTAAAACTATTCGACGCGGTACGCTTCCTTCGGTCCATCGTCTAGGTTGAACTTGCTGGCGAGCAGTGTGGCTGAGAGACCGGCTTGTTTCAGATGATCGAGCAATGGCTGGCAACCGCTGCAGATTACCCAGTAGGGCCGTGGTGTGGTGAGGAAGCTTTCGTCAAAAGCGGAGTAGTCCCAAGTCAACCAATCTACCGGGCCCATGACAGAGCCATCGTTACCGCTCCGGAAGCTGATGCCTTCGACGGCTGCTGTTGTCAGGCCCGCGATGTCTGGCCAGGCTACGAGCTGTGTTGCGGGTTCAAACGACGGTCCTGCGTCAGCCGAGATAGCCGCGAACAGGTCCGGCTCGGCCCAAGCAGGATGCTTGAGCCTTTCCGCCACCGCTGACACGCCAAAGACAACCTGCGGCGCTAGCAGGACAAGCAGAACCCAGGTCTTGCTCCGGGGAGCTGCAACCATGAATGCCATGAAGCACATCATGGTCATAAAGGCCAAATGCCACGGGAACTTGCCATAGACGGCAGATGTGCCGGCAGAGAAAGCAACCAGGAGTGCGATCAAGCCTGACAGAAGGATCGGTTCGCGGCGTAGTCCGAAGCACAGGAGCGCAAGAGTTAGAAGGGCGATAAGCGGGTGCCGGGCGTCAGGATGAACAACGATCCATGACAGGTTGGCAAGCGTGCCATCAAGCAGGCTGACCGTGCTTGCTCCGGCGGTGACATTGCCCATACCCGATACCAGCGCCAGAGCGCCAAAACTTGCGGCCACAAGGGAAGGCAAGACAAGCTGTGGCCAGGGAGTGCCCCTGCGCCACTGCCAGATCAGCCACAAGGCAAACGGAAAGCCGGCGAAGAAGTGGAAGCCGCAAGCGATTGCCAGGCACCATGTGGCCGCAAGGGATCGCCCGGCACGATCAAGCAGCAATGCCGACAACATCGCCAGGAATACGATAGAGTATGGCCGGAAATGATAACCCCAGAACTGCAGCACAGCGAAGCTGAACAGCATCATTGTGAGCAGGAGGAATTGCCCCTTCAGCAAACGCGCTAGAAGGAATGCGTTGAGGAGGGCAATCGGCAGTGTGATTAAGCGCGCCTGGGAAAAGTCCAAGCCAAACGACAGCACCTTCAAGAACCAGTACCAGAGCGGCGGGTGCCCCTCGCCGGGCAGGATAAAGAAGTCCTGCCAGCGATTGATTGTCGTGGCCCAGAGCCAGGCTTGTGCCTCATCGTTCCAGGGATCGTGTTGCAGCGACAAGGCGATCTGCAGAACGCAATAGGCTCCGACAACTATCGCAGTAGGAATCCGATCATTGTCGACTCGAGCAGGCGCGGCCGTGGCCGCGGCTTGGTCAGGCGACGCGGCGGGGAACAAGGCGTTCCTCGATCTTGTCGTCGCCGGCGGCACCACCTTCATGGTAGGCGGCGTCTTCGTTGACCGTCCATACATCGTGCACCATTGCACCGGCCACGATGTTACGGGCCGTCAGGATGCCGGTCATCATGGCATGATCCTGATTGTTGTACTTGTGCATGCCATTGCGGCCGGCCAGGTGCAGGTTGGTGAACTGCGCCTCAAGACCTTCAGTGATGGTGTCGACGTTGATCTTGTACGTGTCGTCGTAGACAGGGTAGGCCTTGGGCTGGCGCACAACCGAGCCGTCGATGATGTCTTCGGGCGAAACAAGGCCAAGCTTGCCGATCTCCTGCTTGGCGCGGGCGATCAGGTCGGCGTCGCTCATGGTCCACGTATCGTCGCCAGCATTGCAGAAATATTCCATGCCGTAGCAGGCCGTGTCGCTGTTCGGCACCATGTCGGGCGACCACGATTTGAAGTTCTGGATGCGGCCGACTTTGACGCTGGGATCGTGGATGTAGATCCAGTTATCGTCGAAGCGCTCCTTGCCGCGGGCGATGAGCCCAACGATCAGGAAATCGCGATACCGCAGGGCACTTGATGCGGCGGCAACGGCCGGGTTGGCGTCGGCGCCCAGCATTCGCACCAGTTCGTTGATGGCAGCGGTGGAAACGAGGTGATCGGCGGTGACCTTGGTTTCCTTGCCGTTGCTGTCGGTGATGATCGCCACCCACTTGCCGGTGCCCTGATGCTGGGTGATGGCGGTGATGGTTGAACCCATCAGCACGGCGCCGCCTTTCTCGACGATCTTGTCACGGGCGCGTTCCCACATCTGGCCGGGGCCCAGGCGGGGATAGCGGAAGCTGTTGATCAGTGTCTTGATAACGGCTTCGCCTGTATCGGCCTTCTTGCCCCAGCCGAAGCTCTGCACGATGGCCTGATAGAGGTTCAGCCCCTTGATGCGCTGGGCGGCCCAATCGGCTGAAATGTCGTTGCAATTCATGCCCCAGACCTTTTCCGTGTAGGTCTTGAAAAAGATCTGGAAAAGACGGCGACCAAAGTTGTTGACGACCCACTGCTCGAAGCTGACCACCTGCTTGTAGGGGCGCATCTGGGCGTAGGCATAGGAGGCAACGCAACGCAGAGCCTCCCAAGGGCCAAGCTTGCTTAAGGCATCGCCGGCACGCAGCGGATAATCGAAGAGTTTGTTGTTGTAATAGATACGGCTGGAGCGTGGACGCTGCAGCATCTCATCGCCCATGATCTCGGTCCACCAAGCCTCTATTTCAGCGCTCTTGGAGAAGAAGCGATGACCGCCGATGTCGAAGCGGTAGCCTTTGTATTCCACCGTGCGGGATATACCGCCAACATAAACAGGGTCGCGCTCGATTACTGCAACACTGCGGCCGGCCTTGCTCAGCTCGTAGGCAGTGGTGAGTCCGGCCGGGCCAGCGCCGATGATCAGGGTTTCGACATTCATCTGGATGCCACCGGGCGCATGGGGAAAACACGAAGGAACCCGCCGGCAAACGAGATGTGTTTGTGGGCGAGGAAGGAGTAGATCGTGACGAGCCCTACGGCGCCCAAATAGGCGAGCCGCTGAGGCGCAGCATCGATGGGGAGGGTGGAGAGTGCCGAGAAGAGTGGCTGGGTGAGGAGCGCCAAAAAGCCGTAGGCGGCAAGGAGGCGCAGCACCAACGTGCTGCACGAAATCAGCGAAAAGCTTGCGAGCTGCCGGGCAGCGGAACGCCCGTCGCGGCTGAAAACATAGCGCCGCGAGAGCAAAAAGTTCGTCAACATGCCAGCGGTTGCGCCAGCGATGATGGCTAGTGCAAAGAAACCGTTATGATGCAGATAATCCAGCGACAGGATAATCTGCACCAGCGCAACATCCACGCAGGTGGCGGCGCCAGCGGCTAAAATGTATCGAGCGAAAGCGACCAAGAAAACCGCCGGACGATGAGGCTGAAACCTGTTGGCTCCAAGTCTACCGTCAACGGTTTAATAAATGGTCATTATCCAGTTGCCTCCGTTTCTCGGATCAACTGAATTCTTGCCCCGATAATCAGACCGGCACCGATGCGTATGCTGCAAACAGCAGGCCAAGGGTAGCAAAAAACATAACTGAGAGAGAAACGGTTTTGAGCATGGCAATATGGTCCTGCGCCTCTTCATGGCGCGCGAAAGTAGTTATCGTCGTTAGACGTTAATTTGAGATTTCGATCGCGAAATTCTCGATCACAGTGTTCGCCAGCAGCTTTTCGCACATGCTAGCGATCTGAGAACGAGCGGATTCCTCGTCGGTTCCATCAACAACAAGATCGAAAACCTTGCCTTGCCGGACGCTGGTTACACCTGGAAAACCCAAGCCTTTCAGCGATCCTTCAATGGCTTGGCCCTGGGGATCCAGAACGCCGGCCTTGAGGGTGACGGTTACACGCGCCTTCATATCGCCACTCCGATGAACGCTTACTGAACGAGACGCGGACCGGTGGTCAGCGCGTTATCGGTTTCAACGAGGATGCCAAGCCGCTGGGCGACTTCGCGGTAGTTCTCGATCAGGCCGCCGAGGTTTTCCCGGAAGCGATCCTTATCCATCTTGGTCCGTGTCTTCACGTCCCACAGGCGGCACGAATCGGGCGAGATCTCATCAGCCAGAACAATACGCATGAGATCGCCTTCATAGAGACGGCCGCACTCGATCTTGAAGTCAACGAGCTGGATGCCGACGCCCATGAAGAGGCCGGTGAGGAAGTCGTTGACGCGGATGGCCAGGCTCATGATGTCGTCGAGCTCGGCCGGGGTTGCCCAACCAAAGGCGGTGATGTGCTCTTCGCTGACCATGGGGTCATGTAGAGCATCATCCTTGTAGCAGAACTCGATGATCGAGCGGGGCAGCTGCGTGCCGGGCTCAAGACCGAGGCGTTTGACGAGGGAGCCGGCGGCGAAATTGCGCACGATGATCTCAAGTGGAATGATCTCCACTTCCTTGATCAGCTGCTCGCGCATGTTGATGCGGCGGATGAAGTGGGTGGGAATGCCCAGGCCGTTGAGCTTGCTGAAGACGAACTCGGAAATCCGGTTGTTCAGCACGCCCTTGCCGTCGATGATCTCGTGGCGAGCGCCATCGCCGGCAGTGGTGTCGTCCTTGAAATACTGAACCAGAGTGCCCGGCTCAGGACCCTCGAACAGGATCTTGGCCTTGCCCTCATAGATTTTGCGTCGACGGTTCATTCGAAATCCGGACTTGTGGAGGGAGAATTTGGCCGCTTCATGCGCCAGAACGGGCTCAAAAGGCAAGCTCTTTTGATTCAAGGCAGCTTATCCGTGTCCAACCGTAGCCACGAAGTCGCAGCAAGGGGCGAGCCGTTGATTTGATTGGCTGAACCGCCTATGTCGATTAACAAGCGCCGCCAAGCGGCAGGGTAGACAAGCGGGAGACTTGCATGAGCCAGTTCGAGGATCGTCAGAAGGGCCAAGAGGCGAAGTTCGCCTTTGATGCGGAGAAGAAGTTCAAGGCGGAAGCGCGCCGCAACAAGCTGGTTGGCATCTGGGCGGCCGAACTGATGAGCCTGAAGGGCGACGAGGCCAAGGCCTATGCTGCCGACGTGGTGGCAGCGGACTTCGAGGAAGCAGGCGACGAGGACGTGTTCCGTAAGGTATCCGCTGATCTCAAGGCCAAGGGGCTGAACATCGGCGACGATGTGATTCGGCAGAAGATGCAGCAGTTGGTGCTGGTGGCGAACGAGCAGATTGCTGCTGAAGGCTGACTTGGGGCCTAGCTATGGAGTTTGGGAGGGGGCTGGTTTTCCGGCTACCTTTTTGTTTGTAGGGCGATTCTCGAGCGAGTGCTGAGATGGAATGGATTGCCCGGACGAGCCGGGCAATGACGGTGTGGTTGGGTAGGGGATCGCTAGTTGAAATGGGGCCGACGAGAGGGCTCCTTCATCAACCCTAAATCCGCTGCATGAGCCGGGTGAACATGAGGAGGCCTTCGGGCCAGGGGCCGTGGCCGGATTCGACGTTGATGTGGCCGACTTCGCCGGCTTGGTGGAAATCGGCGCCCCAGCAAGTGGCGAATTCGACGGCGCGGTCGATGCTGCAGAGCGGGTCGTTGGTTGAGGCGACCAGGAGGGATGGGAAGGGCAGTGGATCGCGCGAGATGGGGCGGAAGGCGTGCGTTTCCTCAGGGGCTGCAGCGCTGAGTTCGATATCGGGCGGTGCGACAAGGAAAGCGCCGCGCACATTGGACGGCAGCTTGGAGCCGGCCTGGGCAACGGCAATCACCGAGAGCGAATGGGCCACCAGAACCACGGGACGTGTGGTGAGGCGCGCCGCCTGATCGATGGTATCGACCCAATCGCTGAGTTCAGGCTCGTTCCAGTCGGCTTGCTCGACAATGGCGGCATTGCTCATGCGTTCGGCCCAGCGCAACTGCCAGTGACCAGGCGCGGCGCCGCCCAGGCCGGGGAGGATCAGGACGTCGCATTCGGAAAGTTTCATGTGCGATGGGTCCTGTCTTTATAGAAAGCGGCATTGGTCTGGGTGAGGCCAATCTTGCGGTAAAAACCCTCTGCACCGGGAAGGGACAAGAGGGCGATGGTGACACCCGGCCCGAGGATCTCCGCAGCCTTGTCCATCAAAGCCTGGCCGATGCCTTGCCCTTGGGCCGTTTCAACCACTGCTAGATCAGCGCAGTAGCAAACCCAGTGCCAGTCGGTGGTTCCACGGAACAGGCCGAGCAGCACGCCATTCTCGCCCCTCGCGCTAATGGTCAGGTTGGAATTGTCGAGATAGGCCTGGACGCGATCGGTATTGCTCAGCGGCCGGGTAGGGCCGAGTGCCGACTGGCCGACGCAGGCAATGTATTCCTCTGCGGATAGGCCGGTCTCCTGCGCGTAGACGACGCTCATCCGAATACCCGCTGGAAGATCGTGTCGACGTGCTTGAGGTGATAGGCGTCGTCGAACATAGCGTCGATTTGCTCGTCCGACAGAGTGACTTCCGGGTCCGCCTTGAGGTTGGCTGCGAACTGGCCCGCTCGATCGCCGCGCATCTCCCAAACCTTCATGGCGTTGCGCTGGACGGCGGCGTAGCTATTTTCGCGACTATAGCCGGCTTGGGTGAGCGCAAGCAGGACACGCTGTGAATTGTGGAGGCCACCCAGCAGGTCGAGGTTGCGGCGCATGTTCTCAGGGTAAACCACGAGCTTGTCGATGACGCCGGTGAGGCGGGCGAGGGCGAAATCAAGCGTGACGGTGGCGTCGGGGCCGATCATGCGCTCCACCGAGGAGTGGGAGATATCGCGCTCGTGCCAGAGGGCGACATTTTCGAGCGCGGGGGTCACCATGCCACGCACAAGGCGGGCAAGGCCGGTCAGGTTCTCGGTCAGCACCGGATTGCGCTTGTGCGGCATGGCCGAAGAACCCTTTTGGCCAGGGGAGAAGAACTCCTCGGCTTCCAGCACTTCGGTGCGCTGCAGATGACGGATTTCGACGGCGACGCGCTCGATGGAAGAAGCGACGACGCCGAGCGTTGCAAAGAACATGGCGTGGCGGTCACGCGGAATCACCTGGGTGGAGACCGGCTCTATGCTCAGGCCCAGCTTTTCGGCAACGTATTCCTCGACCTGCGGGTCGATATTGGCGAATGAGCCGATAGCGCCGGAAATTGCGGCAGTGGCAATCTCGGCACGGGCGGCAACGAGGCGGGCGCGATTGCGGGTGAACTCGGCATAGGCTTCGGCAAGCTTGACGCCGAAGGTGGTCGGCTCGGCATGGATGCCGTGTGAGCGGCCGATGGTGACGGTATCCTTGTGCTCATAGGCGCGGCGCTTGAGGGCCGCGAGCAGTGCATCGACATCGGCAATGAGCAGGTCGGCGGCGCGGGCCAACTGGACTGAGAGCGTGGTGTCCAGAATATCGGACGAGGTCATGCCCTGATGAACGAAGCGGGCGTCGGGGCCGACAATTTCGCTGAGGTGGGTCAGGAAGGCGATGACGTCGTGCTTGGTGGTGCGCTCGATTTCGTCGATGCGTGCCACATCGAAAGCGTAGTCGCCGTGCTCGGCTTTCCTCGCGTTCATCACGTCCCAGATGTTCTGGGCAGATTCTTTGGGCACAACGTTAAGCTCGGCGAGCTTGGTGGTTGCATGGGCTTCGATTTCGAACCAGATGGCAAAGCGGGTCTCGGCCGACCAGATGGAAACCATTTCGGGGCGAGAATAGCGCGGGATCATGGGCTTAGGCTTTCGAGTTCACAAATCGAGTCAGGCGAGGCGGGTGGAGGCGGCGGTGCGGATGGCGGCAATGCGCGGTCCGTAGGTTGCGGGGTCGTTGCCGCCGAAAACCGAGGAGCCCGCCACAAAGACATTGGCTCCAGCATCGGCCACGGCACGGGCATTGTCAGCGGTGATGCCGCCATCAACTTCTAGGTCGATCGGGCGGTTGCCAATCAGGGCTGAAGCCTGGCGCAGCTTGGCGAGTGTCTGAGGGATGAAGCTCTGTCCGCCGAAGCCTGGGTTGACCGACATGACAAGGAGCAGGTCGATATCGTCGATGACGTTTTCGAGGGCTGAAACGGGCGTAGCCGGGTTGATCGCAACGCCGGCTTTCTTACCCTTGGCACGAATAGCCTGGAGCGTGCGGTGGAGGTGTGGGCCAGCCTCGGCATGAACGGTGATGATATCGGCGCCAGCCTCGGCAAAGGCGCCGATATATGGATCGACCGGCGCGATCATCAGATGCACATCAAAGGGTTTGGTCGTGACCTTGCGGACTGAGGACATGACCAGCGGGCCGAAACTGATATTGGGTACGAAATGGCCGTCCATCACGTCGACATGGATATAGTCGGCACCGGCAGCGTCGATCGCGGCGATCTCTTCCCCAAGCCGGGAGAAATCTGCTGACAGGATCGAGGGGGCGATACGGATGGGGCGGGTGGTCATCAGAACCTCGGCGGTGGCTGTTCCATGCCTTAACCTTGTGGGGAGATGGAGACAAGGGCGGGGCGTGTTGCTGGGGGTGGCGATTGGCTTGGGGAATGCATTTGGAGGGCAGGCGGGGGAGTGTAGAGCCCTCGGGTCGAGCCCGAGGGTGACGATCGGGGGTGGGGCGAGGCTGGGGTGTCCGGCGTCGGACAGTCACAAACGGCTGATGCGACACCGGGTGCATTGCTTTGTTTGGCGCGGGCGCTAAAACGGCGGGGCAAAAGGAGCGTCAGCCTCTTGGAATTTTCGTTGCCATTGGTGTTTGGGGCCGGGGTGCTGAGTTTTCTCTCGCCCTGCGTGCTCCCGCTAGTGCCGCCCTATCTTACCTATATGAGCGGCGCGAGCTTCGATCAGCTACGCGACGAGGGGACAACAGCCGGTGCGTTGCAGCGGCGGGCGGCGTTTACCTCCCTGTTCTTTATTCTTGGCTTTGCGCTGGTGTTTGTGACGCTTGGTGCGACGGCGACTGCCTTCGGGCAGGCGTTTCGGCAGGCGCTGCCAATCCTCACACCGGTTGCGGGCGTGTTGATCATTGCGATGGGGCTGCATTTCATCGGCGTTTATCGCATCGGCCTGCTGGACCGGCAGATTCGCCACCAAGGGCCGGGCATGGCGAGCGGTCCGCTGGGCGGGTTTCTGCTGGGACTGGCGTTTGCGATTGGTTGGACGCCCTGCATCGGGCCGGTTCTGGCGGCGGTCTTATCGGTGGCCGCAAGCAAGAATACGGCGCTGGAGGGCGCTTCGCTCCTGGGGCTTTATTCGCTGGGGCTTGGCGTGCCGTTCTTCCTCGCCGGCATTGCGGTAGGGCCGTTCTTGACGTTTTTCCAGGGCTTCAAGCGGCATCTGCACACAGTGGAGCGCGTGATGGGTGCGCTTCTGGTGGTGACGGGCGTGCTGTTCCTAACCGGAAACTTCACGCGGATCTCATATTGGTTCCTCGAGACGTTCCCGGTTCTGGCGACGTTCGGCTAGAACAATTTGAGGCTGCGCAGGGAAGCGTGGCCGGATTTTCCTACGATGATGTGGTCGTGGAGCGTAATGCCCATGGACTTGCCGATATCGGCTATCTGGCGCGTCATCCGCACATCGGCTGACGAGGGAGATGGATCGCCCGAAGGGTGATTGTGCACGAGGATCACGGCGGTGGCGCTGAGCTCGAGCGCGCGCTTGATCACTTCACGCGGATCGACGGGGGTGTGGTCGACCGTGCCGGTCTGCTGGACTTCATCGGCAATCAGGCGGTTCTTCTTGTCGAGAAACAGGACGCGGAACTGCTCGATGGACTCATATGCCATATGGGCGGTGCAGTAGTCGATCAGCTGCGTCCAGGAGGAGAGGATGGGCATCTTGGCATTGACGCCGTCTCGCCCAAATCTGGCTGCGGTGGCCTGAATGATTTTGAGCGAAGTGACCGTCCTATGGCCCAGTCGATGAAAACCTCTGAGACGCGCTGTGCTTGCTGCAAACACGCCGGAAATTGAACCGAACTCTTGATCAGAGCTTTGGCGAGCGGCTTTGTATCTTTCCGCGGGACAACGATGTGAAGGAGCATCTCGAGGAGTTCATAGTCCTCAAAAGCGTCACCTCCCACCTTTATGAAGCGCTCGCGTACACGCTCTCGGTGACCACTATGATCTGCCTCAAGCGGAATAGGTCTTTGTCGCGCTTTCGACGTGTCAGTGGAGCCTTTGTGCTCTAAATCCTCCGTCGGCATCGCAAATGGCGCTTCGGCGAACTCCTTGTCCCCAGCCATCAAGCGGCTCGCGCCGCGAGGGGGTTGAAGAGGCCGCCCGGAGACAGGGTGAAAATTTCGCAGCCGGTTTCCGTGATGCCGATCGAGTGCTCGCATTGGGACGAGAGGGTGCGGTCGCGGGTGACGGCAGTCCAGCCGTCGGAGAGGATCTTCACGTGCGGGCGGCCGAGATTGATCATGGGCTCGATGGTGAAGATCATGCCAGGGCGGAGTGGCACGCCAGTGCCGGGCGTGCCGAAATGGAGGATGTTGGGCTCGTCGTGAAAGAGCTTGCCCAGGCCGTGGCCGACGAAATCGCGCACCACGCTCATGCGCTCGGCTTCGGCGATGGCCTGAATGGCCGCGCCGATGTCGCCCGTGGTGTTGCCTGGTTTGGCTGCGGCGAGGCCGGCTTCAAGGCTCTGGTATGTGACTTCGATCAGGCGCTCGGCTTTGCGGGAGATTTCACCCACCGGAAACATACGGCTCGAATCGCCGTGCCAGCCATCCACCACCAGCGTCAAATCGATGTTGACGATGTCGCCATCCCGCAGGGGGCGCTCGTCGGGGATGCCGTGGCAGACCACATGGTTGATGGAGGTGCAGAGGGAATGGCGGTAGCCCTTGTAGAAGATCGTGGCAGGGACGGCGCCATTATCGCGGGCGAATTCATAGGCGATCTTGTCGAGCGTTGCCGTGGGCACGCCGGGCTCGGCGTACTCGGTGAGGATGTCGAGGGCGCGGGCTGTAAGGGCCCCGGCCTTGCGCATGCCTTCGAAGCCCTCGTCGCCATGCAGGGGGATGACCCCGGCCGTGCGGCGGGCTTTTGCGGGGGCATCAACGAAGGTAACCATCACAGACTCCGAATACTGCCCAGCAAAATAGTCATTCGCAGCTCTGATGGGAAGGCTAATGGCCTCGCTTGACGCGACTGTCACCGGCGGGCATTGCTGAGGCAGGCCAGCCCCGATGGATTCCGCCCATGTCTGATGCGCAAAGCGTTACTGCCGCCCTTGTTGTGATCGGCGACGAAATTCTCTCCGGCCGCACCAAGGACGTCAATATCGGCGCAACGGCGGATTTCTGCACGGATCTCGGAATTGAGCTGCGGGAGGTGCGGGTTGTGAGTGACGACACGGACGATATCGTGGCGGCGGTGAATGCCGTCCGGGCGCGGTATACCTATGTGTTCACGACCGGTGGCATCGGCCCGACGCATGACGACATCACCGCCGATGCCGTGGCCAAGGCGTTCGGGGTGGCGCTGCCTATCAACCCGCAGGCGCGGGCGATGCTTGAGGCGCGGTGGAAAGAGACGGGCACGGAGGTGAACGAGGCACGGCTGCGGATGGCGCGGATTCCCGAGGGGGCGGATCTGATCGTCAACAGCGTGAGCGCCGCGCCTGGGTTCAGGATCGGCAATGTGCATGTGATGGCGGGTGTGCCGATCATCATGCGGGCCATGCTGGAGGCGATTGCGCCTACTCTGCGCGGCGGCAAGAAGGTGCAATCGGTGACGGTGAAGGCGGCTGTGGGCGAGGGTACGGTGGGTGGACCACTGGCCGAGCTGCAGGCGCAATATCCGGACGTCAAGATGGGCAGCTATCCGCAGATGGGGAAAGGGCCGCTGATGACCGAGCTGGTATTGCGCTCGGCAGATCCGCTGCGGCTGGAGGAAGCGGCAGGCAAGGTGCGGGCCATGGTTGCCGAAGCGCATGCCAAGGCTGGTGTGCAAGCGCCACAAGAATGATTGGCGGCGGCGCCATGCTTTGATAAGCAGGCGCCTTGCGGGTTCAAGCCAGTGCACAGCGCTGGTTCAGGAGAAAAGATTTGACTAGCCAGAACGAAAAGTCCTTTCCCGTAACGTGGGATCAGTTTCACCGAGACAGCCGAGCCCTGGCGTGGCGGCTTGCGAGCGTCGGGCCGTTTGATGCCGTGGTGGCCATCGCGCGCGGCGGGCTGGTGCCGGCGGCGATCGTGGCGCGGGAGCTCAATATCCGGACCGTGGAAACCGTTTCGGTGAAGAGCTACGACCACCAGAACAAGGGCGGCATCAAGGTTCTCAAGGAAATCAGTGCGCCCGTGCTGGCGTTGGCTCAAGGCGGAGCCAAGGTGCTGATCGTGGACGATCTGGTGGACACAGGCTCAACGGCGCGCGTGGTGCGCGAGATGTTGCCTGGCGCGCATTTCGCGACTGTTTACGCCAAGCCCAAGGGGCGCGACATGGTTGATACCTTCATTACCGAAGTCAGCCAGGACACGTGGATTTTCTTCCCCTGGGACCTCGATGTGGCGTATGTGGCGCCGATCTCTGGCGGAACCGACTAAGAGATACGCGGGCGTGGTGGAACGGTAGACACACCGGACTTAAAATCCGGAGGGGGTAGCCCCGTGCGGGTTCGATTCCCGCCGCCCGCACCAAGTTTGGAATGAGCAGATGAGCGAAAAGATCGATGTCGGCATGGCACCGTCTTCTGCGCCGGTCAGCGACTGCATACGCGCTGGCAAGCAGGTTTGGCTGGTGGCGGTCGCGGAAGATCCGGCTACGGGCGAGATCGTGCACGGTGACATCGGGGTGCAGACGCGCCGGACCCTCGACAATCTCAAGCGGGCGATTACGGCCGCTGGTGGCTCGATGAAAGACATTGTCCAAGTGCAGGTCTTTCTCACCGACAAGGCCGACTCTGCAGGTATGAATGCTGTTTATCGGGAGTATTTCACCGAGCCTTATCCCGTGCGGGCTACGGTGATTGCGGGGCTGCTTGCGGAGGGACTGAAGGTTGAAATGCTCGCGACGGCGGTTTTGAGCTGATGCTGCTGAAGCGCGACTTGCTTGAGCAGATCAACGCTGGCGAGGTCGACCTGGTTTTTCGCCGGTGGAGCAAGCCGACGGTCAAGGCAGGTGGTACGCTCAAGACCAAGGTGGGCGTGCTGGCGATCAAGGCGATTGATGACATGAGGCCGGAGGACGTCACGGAAGCTGAGGCGAAGCGTGCTGGGTTCGCTGATGTCGCGGCGTTCCGCCGTTGGCTGGATACGATGAAGCCGGGGCATCTCTTTCAGCGCATTGAAGTGGCGTATCTGGGGGAGGCTTAGGTGCCACGACCTCGTGGTTCGACAGGCTCACCATGAGGTCTACTGAGCGCATTGTGGCTCGATAGGCCTGCTCAACATTAGCTAGAAACTGGAAATTAGAACGGCGTTGGCGCGACGAAGACGCGGAACTCGCCTGTTGTGGGATGGGTGAAGCCGAGTTCGGCGGCGTGGAGCTGGAGGCGGTCGGCTGCGGCGAAGGTTGCCGGATCAGCATAAAACGCATCCCCTAGAATCACATGGCCGATGGCCTTCATGTGCACCCTGAGCTGGTGGGTGCGGCCGGTAAGGGGCGTCAGGCGCACGCGCGTGACGTTGTTTTCGCGCTCGAGGACCACCCACTCGGTCTGGGAAGGGCGGCCGTGTTCCCAATCGACACGCTGGCGCGGCTTGTTTTCCCAGTCGGTGGCAAGGGGCAGATCCACGAGGCCGCTGTCCTCTTCGATAATGCCTGCGACGCGAGCGATATAGGACTTGGTGGTCTTGCGATGTTCGAACTGGGAGCCGATGCGGCCGTGGGCGCGCTTGTTCAGCGCCATCACCAGAACGCCCGAAGTATCCTTGTCGAGGCGATGGCACATGCCGGCCGTCGGGTATTGTCGGCGGGCGCGGTATTCCAGGCAATCCCACAAGGACTGATCCTTGCCCGGGACGCTGAGGAGACCACTGGGCTTGTCGAGAACAAGGATGTCCTCGTCCACATGAAGGATCTGGAGATAGGGATCTAGCGGAGGATGATAATCAACGAGGGTGGGCATGGGGCCGGGCATGCGCGCCTCTCTAGCAGAATGGCGTCGGTTTGAACAACCGGATAGGCGGGAGTGACAGGTCCGTGTTGGAACGGACGCTATCAGGCTTCGTTTCTTTACCGACAACCAAGCGAAAGGAGTTCCAAATGCATAAGGACCACGCTGAAGGTGCTGGCAAGCAAGTCAAAGGCGCACTTAAGGACGCTGCCGGAGCGCTGACGGGCGATGATCGCCTGCAGGCCGAAGGCAAGATGGACAAGTCTGAAGGCAAGCTCCAGCAAAAGGTTGGCGACGCCAAGGAAACAGTGCGCGACGCACTGAAGCACTAAAGCGGACCAGGATGTAAAAGGGCCGCCCTTCGGGGCGGCCTTTGCACGTCTGCGATGTAGTCATCAGGAGCAAGCCTAGCCTAGGCGCTGGTTTGTGACAGTGCATGGGTCTAGCATCACACCAAATCCCACATGGCGAACGGGCCAAAATGGTGGCTCGTGCGTTTGCCACGTTTATGCACCTGGATATCAGCAATGAGTTTCGCCTTCACGCACCGCCAGAACGTCGCCGCGCAAGTGTGTTCCATTGCGGCCGAGCAGATCGAGAAGGCACTGGAAGACATCGAGCAACCGGGCGAACTGGGTGAAACGATCCACGGCCTACGGCGTCGGTGCAAGAAGCTGCGTGGCCTCATCAGCCTTGTTGGCCCTGACCTGGAAGGGGCGGACAAGGAAAATGCTGCCTTCCGCGATGCAGCCGCGTCTCTGTCGCAGGCGCGCGATGCTGCAGTGATGGTGGAGACCTTTGATGGGCTTCTCCAATTTGATCGCAAAAGCGACGAGGCGCGGATCAACAAAAGCGACACCAGCGATATCTTCGAAGCGCTGAAGGATCGTGCCAGCCAACCGGAGGGCCAGGGGAACGATCCATTCGAGAAGTTTAGGGAAATTTTCCAGGCGGCAAGCAAACGTGTCGAGCATTGGTCGTTTGACGGCCATGGCTTCGACCTGGTTGGGGATGGGCTGGCTCGCAACTATCGTCAGTTCAGGAAACGCATGGAGCGGGCCGAGGCAGAAGCTGATCCAGAGCACCTGCATGACTGGCGTAAGGTGGCTAAATACCATGGGCACCATATGGTCCTGCTTCGCCGTTCCGCTCCGGACCTGCTGAAAGGCCGCGAGAGCGTGGTGGACGAGCTTGGGGTGCTGCTAGGGGACCATCACAACCTCCATGTGCTGCGCGGTACTCTGGCTGAGCTGGGCTTCAAGGGTGCGGTGGATGATGTGATCGACGCGCAGCAGCACGAACTGGCGGCTTCGGCTTTTGTGCTGGGCCGGCAATTGGCGGTCGAGAAACCGGAAGCCTTGCGGCGGCGTTTCCAGAGTTATTGGGAGCTGCTGCCGGAGAGAAGCTGAATGGCCACCGAAATCGAACGCAAGTTCCTGGTTATAGGGCAGGGCTGGGAGCCTCTGGTGACCAGGCGCATCGCCATACGGCAAGGCTACTTGTCATCCAATGCCAAGGCGACGGTGCGCGTCCGTACGAGGGACGACAAGGAAGCGTTCATCACGCTCAAGGGAGCTGTTTCGGGCATGTCCCGGGCCGAATACGAGTATGAAGTGCCCATTTCGGACGGACGCGAACTACTGCTGATGTCCGATCCGCATGTTCTGGAAAAGCACCGCCATATCGTCCCGTTTGGCGGGCTGACCTGGGAAGTGGATGTGTTTTCCGGACGGCATCAGGGCCTGGTCATTGCGGAAGTGGAACTGCAGAGCGAGACGCAGCACGTTCAAATGCCGGACTGGATCGGTCGCGAGGTGACCGAGGACGACCGGTACTACAATGCCAGCCTGTCGCGCGCCGAGACCCCGCCCTCTGATTAACTTCTTACTGCCAGCGCTTGAAGCTTTTGAGGTGATCCAGCGCCTTGACGGTGGTCTGGGTGATGCGGTCGACACTGTCGGTCACCGGAACAACCAGGACGTTTTCCGTTGCCGGGTCGGGCACTTCGAGCGTGGCGAACTGTGAATCAAGGAGGCTCGCAGGCATGTATTCATGCTGGCGTCGAGCCATGCGCGCGGCGATCAGTTCCTTGGTGCCTTCGAGGTAAACAAAGAGGATCGGCTCGCCGGCTTTTTCAACGAGATAGTCGCGGTAAATGCGGCGCAGGGCTGAGCAGGCGCCGACTGCGGCATCCTTTCGGTCGGCCGCTTCATGGAGGGCCAAGGCAAGGCTTTGGAGCCAGGGCCAGCGATCCTCATCCACCAGCGGTATGCCGGCGCGCATCTTTTCGACATTGGCGGGAGGATGGTAGCCGTCGCCGTCGAGGAACGGAACATGGAGACGGCGAGCGATGGATTGCCCCACCGTGGATTTGCCCGATGAGCTGACGCCCATGACAATGATGATGCGTGCGGGGACGAGGGGCATGGGTCAGACTACCGCCGTAAAGCCGCCGTCCACATAAAGAACGTGGCCGTTAATGAAGCTTGCAGCGGGAGATGCGAGGAAGATGGCGGCTCCGCCGAGTTCGTCCACTTCGCCCCAACGGCGCTGCGGCGTGCGCTGCTCGACCCAATCGTTGAACTTGCTATCTGCCATGAGAGTCTTGTTGAGGTCGGTCTTGAAATAGCCCGGCGCAATGGCGTTGACGTTGATGCCCTTGGGTGCCCAATCGGCTGCCATGCCGCGTGTCAGGTTGGCAACTGCTGCCTTGGCGGCACCATAGGGTGCGGCGGTGGGGCGGGCAACTGCGGTGAGCACCGAGCAGATGTTGATGATCTTGCCGTGGCCGCGCGTGAACATGCCTTTGGCTACGGCCTTGCTGACTGCAAAGGTGGCGACGACATGGGTCGAGAGCATGAGCTCGAACTTGTCGATCGCGTAGTCTTCCAAGGGGCCGCGGATTTGCATGCCAGCATTGTTGATCAGGATGTCGATGGGCCCGATCTCCCCTTCGCAATGACTGATGGCATCGCTGACGCTGTCTTCGCTGGTCACATCGAACGCCAGTGCATGGACTTCGGCGCCAGTGGCAGCCAGATCGGCAGCGGCAGCACCGAGGGCAACTGAATCACGCGCGTTGAGCACCACGGAGGCGCCAGCGCCTGCCAGGGCGGACGCCATGGCGAAACCCAGCCCGCGACTGGAGCCGGTTACCAGGGCACGCCTGCCGGTCAGATCGAAACTGGGTATCATGTTCATCCTCCTCGAATTGGCCGGACCGTAGGGACAGGCTCGCCGGGAGGCAACACTTTCTTCCATACAAGGAGAGATATTTGGACGTTCTGTGCCAGAATCCGCCTTCCGTCCCCGGCTCAATTGTGATCAGGTCCCCACCGCGCCGCATGCCTTGTGGCGCATGGATGGACGAAAGACCTTCGGAAGGACGCGTGTATGTCGACTGCGGATATTGGCCTGATCGGGCTGGCGGTGATGGGCTCGAACCTGGCGCTCAACATTGCAGAAAAAGGCTATACGATTGCGGTCCATAACCGGTCGCCTGGGCGTATCGACGAGTTCGTCGCTGAAGCCAAGGAACAGGGGCTGGATAACAAGACCATCCCCAAGTACGAACTCGCCGATTTCGTGCAGGCCGTGAAGCGGCCGCGTTCCATCATCATCATGGTCAAGGCCGGCGCGCCAGTTGATGCCATGATTGAGCAATTGCTGCCGCATCTGGAGCAGGGCGACGCCATCATCGAGTGCGGCAATTCGCTGTTCACCGACACACAGCGCCGGTTTGCCTATCTAGGCCCCAAGGGCATCGGCTATCTGGGCGTGGGTGTTTCGGGCGGTGAGGAAGGGGCGCGCCATGGCCCCTCGATCATGGTCGGCGGCTCCAAGGAGCAGTGGCACAATGCCGAGGCGGTGCTGACAGCGATTGCCGCTAAGTTCAATGGTGAAAGCTGCTGCGCTTACCTCGGGGAAGGCGGGGCCGGGCACTTCGTCAAGACCATCCACAACGGCATTGAATATGGCGACATGCAGATGATCGCCGAAGTTTATGGCGTGATGCGCGACGGGCTGGGCATGAGCCCGGGTGAATGCGCTGATGTGTTCAAGGAGTGGAACAAGGGTCCGCTCAACTCCTATCTTATCGAAATCACTGGGCATGTGCTCGCAGCGGTTGACGACCAGACGGGCAAGCCGCTGGTGGAGTTGATCCTCGACAAGGCCGGGCAAAAGGGCACAGGCGTTTGGTCGGCCATTGCGGCCCAGCAGATGGGTGTGCCGGCGACCGCGATCGAGGGCGCTGTTGCGGCACGCTCGATTTCTTCCCGCAAGGACGAGCGTGTTGCAGCCGAGGTCATTTATGGCAAGCCTAATCGCGGCAGGACCGATGTGTCGCTAGCGGATCTCGAAAAGGCGCTGCTCGCCGGCAAGATCGTGTCCTATGCGCAGGGCTTTGCCGTGATCGCCAAGGCCTCGGAAGAAAATGGCTGGGGCCTGCCGCTGGCGACGATTGCCAAGATCTGGCGCGCGGGCTGCATCATCCGCTCGCGGTTCCTGGACCAGATGTCGGCGGCCTACGAGAAGGGCGGCAACGTCAATCTCCTCGTGGTGCCGGACTTTGTCGAGCTGATGAAGGATGCGCATCCGAGCCTGCGCAAGGTCGTGGCTGCTGCTGCAACGGGCGAGTTCCCGATGATCTGCCTTTCGGCGGCGCTGAGCTATTTCGACAGCTATCGCCAGGCGCAGGGTACGGCCAATCTGATCCAGGGCCAGCGCGACTTCTTCGGTGCGCATGGCTTCGAGATCGCTGGACGCGGTGGTGATCTGCACGGCACCTGGCCGTCGACCCTGGGCAAGTAATCTGTCGGGAGCCCCGCTTTGGCGGGGCTTTCTTATGGCTTGCTTTGTTCGTCCTGGGCGGAGTGCGGTTCCTCGCCATCTGGGGACGCAACATAGGGCACGCGGGCCACGACAACGCGGCCCTCGTCTTCGATTTCGAACACGCCTTCGGTGGGCTCGTCGGCAAGAGCCGCAGCGGCTTGAGCCGCAAAGCTGGCTTCTTCAATGGCGTTGTTCAGCGATGGCAGCTTGAGCCCGTCGATATCAATCTCATGCTCGCCAGACTTGGTGGTGTGATTAAAGAAAAAGCGTGGCATTTTCCTAGCTCCTGATGATCCTTGAACTGAGGCAGGAGTCGGTTCGTTCCGGGCGCTTTCGATCACAAATGCAGTGACTAGAGATCGAGCGAAAGCTGATCGACCGGGGGCAGAATGTCTTGTGAGTTGGCAAGGCCGTGGAGGAACGCGCGGGCATCACGCATGATCTGCTGCTGATGTGTTGGCTCCATGCGGTCAAGGGTGCGATAGGGCATGCGCAGGCGCTGGTTGCTGCCGAGGACTGTGCGGTTCTCGATGAGGAAGTTCCAGTAGAGATAGTTGAAGGGGCAGGCGTCAGGTCCGGTCTTAACCGTGGGCTTAAAGCGGCACGGCTTGCAATAATCGGACATACGGTTGATGTAGGCGCCTGAAGCGGCATAGGGCTTTGAGGCCATGAGGCCGCCATCGGCGAACATCACCATGCCATGGGTGTTGGGCAGTTCGACCCAGTCATAGGCGTCGATGTAAACGGCCAGGTACCACTCCTCGACCTGGGCCGGCGTGATGCCTGCCAGCAGGGCGAAGTTGCCGGTGACCATGAGGCGCTGGATGTGGTGGGCATAGGCGTGCTGCCGCGTTGCAGCGATTGCCTGGGCCATGCAGTTCATGGGGGTTTCGCCAGACCAGTAGAACCAGGGCAGGTCGCGTTTGGCGCCGAGGGCATTGGTTGCGGCGTATTCGGGCATGCGGAGCCAGTAGATGCCACGGATATATTCGCGCCAGCCCAAGATCTGGCGAATAAAACCCTCCACAGCGTTGAGCGGCGCGCTGCCGTCGTAGAAGGCGCGCTCGGCAGCGGCGCAAACCTCGTCGGGCAGGAGCAGGCCGAGGTTGAGGTAGGGCGAAAGGATGGCGTGGAACAGGAATGGTTCGCCCGAATGCATGGCGTCCTGGTAGCGGCCGAAATTCGGCAGGCACTCGGCGATAAAATGATCAAGTGCCTCGAGAGCATCGTCGCGGGTAACAGCCCAGCCGAAGGGCTCAAGGTCGCCGAAATTGTTGCCGTAGCGCTCGCGAACGAGGTCTATTACGGTTTGGGTGGTTTCATCGGGTTCGAAGCGCAATCGTGCAGGAACCAGGCGCTCCTCGGGCAAGGGCTCGCGATTGTCCGCGTCATAGTTCCACTGGCCGCCCTCGGGCCGGCCATTGGTCATCAGCAGGCCGGTTGAGCGGCGCATCTCGCGATAGAAGAACTCCATGCGCAATTCGTTGCGCGTTTCGGCCCATTCTCGAAAGCGCTGGTGGTTGGCCAGAAACCGGGTGTCCTCGCGGATTTCGACCGGACAGCCCATTTCGTCAGACCAGGTGTTCATATCGTTGCGCACGCGCCAGGCGCCGGGCTCGGTGACAACGACCTGATCGGGGTGGTGGCGCTGGCAAGCGCGCTTCAACTCGCCAAGCAGGCTCTGCGTGTTGCCGGGTTCATCAAGCTTGACGTAGTCGACCCTAATCCCTTGATCGCGCAGCTCTTGGGCGAAGTGCCGCATGGCGGAGTAGATCAGGACCAGCTTCTGCTTGTGGAAGCCAACGATGGTGGACTCGCCGCCCACCTCGGCCATGAGGATGACGTCTTCGGCCTTGTTCAAGTCCCGCAGCGTCGCAAGGGAGATGCTAAGCTGATCGCCAAGGATGAAGCGGAGCGTGGTCATGCTCGGATACGCATGGCGCCGGGCGGAGGTTCACCTCACAGGTCGCGAAACATCACATAGCTATCGACATAGCCGTGAACAGGATGGTTGAAGGCCTTTGGCAGGGTTCCGACAATGGCGAAGCCGAGCTTTTGCCAGAGGGCGACGGCGCGCTCATTGGTGGAGACCACGTGGTTGAACTGCATGGCACGGAAGCCGCGTTCTCGGGCGCGCTCGAGGGAGTGCTCGCACATGGCGCGCGCAACGCCTCTGCCCTGAGCGGCGGGTGCTGTCATGTAGCCGCAATTGCTCACATGGGCGCCGCCACCTCCCTGATTGGCCATGAGGTAGTAGGTGGCGAGTATCGTGCCGTCCTCTTCGGCGACAAACACTTCGTGGCTGGGTGCGAACCAGTAGTTCAGCACGCCCTCGTCATCGAGGTCCCGAGCGATGGCGTAGGTTTCCCCGGCGGCGAGAACCGGAGCGACAATGGCCAGAATGGCGGATCGGTCCGCCTCAACGGCGGGACGAATCAACATCTTCTTCGTCTTCGATCGGGGGAACGCGAACCTGGCCGGGCGGCGGCATGTCGGGGACATGAGGATGGTTGGCTATGCTGGGGCGGTGGCCGAGTTCATAGCGCCAGGCTGCCGCGGCAAAGATCACCAGCGCCGCCGCGACGGCCATGGCTGCGGCAAGGAATGGCGCACCGGGGAAGTAGCCGGGGGAGTCAGGCGCGGTGGTGAAATAGGAGAAAATCTGGGTCGCGGCCAATGGACCGATGATGGTGGCAAGCGAGTTGGCGGCGTTGACCGCCCCCTGCAGTTCGCCCTGTGTATTGTCCGGTACTTGGCGTGACAGGATGCCATTGATGGCCGGAGCCGCGAGGCCACTGATAGCGCCGACCATGATGAACACGTAGAGGTAGAAGACCTCGTTAGTGAACGCGACGCCCACGAAGGCCGTCGCTGCCGCCAGCAAGCCCAGGATAGCTACAGGCGGCTCGCCCACGCGCTTGACCATGGGGCCGACCAGGAAGGCCTGGCAAATGGCAAAGCCTATGCCGAAGGCACCAAGAGCGCGGCCGATGTTGGACGAAGTGAAGCGGAACACCTCGACCGTGAAGTAACTGAAGACGGTGGGCAGCGCCTGCGCTGCCAGCGAGAAGGCAAAGAGCACGCCCAAGAGCCACAGAACAACGGGATATTGGCGAAGCGCCATCACGGCGCCAAAGGGATTGGCGCGGCGAATGTCGAACTTGCGGCGCATCGGCTTGGGCAGGCTCTCCGGCAAGACCAACAGGCCGAAGAGGAAGTTGGCGAAGGCAAGGCCCGCAGCCGCATAAAACGGAACGCGGGGGCCGAATTCACCCAGTTCGCCGCCGATCACCGGGCCGATGATGAAGCCCAGCCCGAACGCCGCTCCAATAAGGCCGAAGCGCTGCGTGCGCTTATGAGGCGGGGTGATATCGGCCATATAGGCCGTTGCCGTTGCCACCGCGGCACCTGCCACGCCCGCGATGATGCGGCCAACAAACAGGTACCAGACCACCGGAGCAATCGACATCATCAGGTAGTCGAATGTCAGCCCCAGCAAGGAGCAGAGCAGGACCGGCCGCCGACCGTAACGGTCGGAGAGGTTGCCGAGGACCGGCGAAAACACGAACTGCATAAAGGCGTAGGTGAAAACCAGATAGCCGCCGATGACGGCAGCATTGGCCACGCTGCCGCCGGTGAGATTTTCCAGCAGTTCGGGCAGAACAGGCACGATGATGCCAACGCCGATCATATCAAGCAGGATCGTCACCAATATGCAGGTGAGTGTCAGGCGTGAGCGGGTCGCAGCTTGCATGCTTGGGCGCTAACCTCGGTAAATCCGATGGCGTCTCGGTCGGTGCCGCGCAGTTGACACAGCCAGCACCATCAACGCAAGGCCGAACGGGGGCGCAAGGTTCCACCGCAAGCCGAACTGGCGGTGGATAAGTTGGCTCGCACCAATGCTCAGCGGCCCGGCCCAGGGTTAGGAAATGCTGCCGCATCGTGCCCGTAAAGCCAGGCTAGCCGCCGGAGATGGCCCTGGCTACCTTGGGCGATGATCGCGATATCGCGGGCGATGCTCAGCGGGCCCTGCATGTGGAAGATGCGGCCATTTGTTTCAGATACACGCCGCACCCGATCGACCCGGCGGCGGCGAATGTCGTGGAAGCGCCGGAAGGCGTCTTCGGCACTGGCGTTCTCCATCAGGAGTGGCGCGAGCACGCTGGCGTCTTCGATCCCCATGGCGGCGCCCTGGGCCTGGAACGGCACCATGGCATGGGCCGCGTCACCCGCAACGCCGATATTACCCTTGTGCCAGAGGCTGGTGGTGACAGTGTACAAGGGCCAGGCCGTCCAAGTGCCCTCGGCGGCATCAAGGATGGATGCAATCGCGGCGCTGTTACGAACACCTCGCGCAGGCTCTGGTTGCCTGGGACCATTGGCGGCTGGACCCTTGAGGAACAGAACCAGGTTCATCTCGCCCCGGTGCGGCAATGGATAGCACACCAGGTGAAAGGAGAGGCCGAACAGGACCGATACCCGATCTCGGCGGAGAAGTGGGGTTATGCTCTCCAGCGGAAGCAGAGTGCGCCAGGCGATGCGACCGCCGAAGTGGGCATCAGGACCGCCTAGCAGGCTGCGCCGAGTGAAGGAATGAACGCCATCGGCGCCGATCAGGGCATCGGCGCGTCCGGTGCGGGATTGGCCGTCGGCTTCGTCGACCGAAACGGTGACGCCGCGTGCATGAGAGACAGCGTCCCAGCCGCGGACACCGAACACGACATCTATGTTGGCAAAGCGGCGCACTGCCTTGAAGAGGGCATCGGCCAGATCGGCGCGGTGCATGACGGCATAAGGCGAGCCGAAGCGCTCGCGCATCACCGGGCCGAGCTCGAGAGTGACCAGGGGCGTCGTGCGGCGGAAGGGATAGATGTCTATGCCGGATGGCTCGATGGAGCGGCTTTCCACCGCTTCGTCCAAGCCGAGCTGGTTGAGGAGGAGGCGTGCATTGGGGCTGACCTGGAGGCCAGCGCCAAATTCAGACAGGGCAGGGTTGCGCTCCAGCACGACAACGCTGGCGCCAAACTTAGCCAGCGCTAGAGCGAGGGTCAGGCCGGTAATACCCGCGCCAGCGAGATAGAAGATCTTGCCGTCGCCCGGCATGGGGCGAAGTTAGGCAGCGTCGGAGTGGAACACCGCAGAAAGCGGGTTGGAGGTGCCGGGGGTCAGGCGCGAGCTAAACACATAATGCGTCGAGCAATAAGGGCAGACGATTTCGTTGTCCTTGCCCATGTCGAGATAGACGTGGGGATGGTCGAACGGCGGGAGGGCGCCGACGCACTGAAATTCCTTGGAGCCCACTTCGATCTGGCGGAGGCCTTCGGTGTTGTGGAAGTGGGGCGTGGAATTGTTTGCCATCGCGATAAACCTGATGCGGTGTTTTGAGTTGGCCGGACCATAGTGGATGGGTTGGGCTAAGGGAAGTGGGCGTGGCATAAGGCGCGCAAAGAGGATTCGAGCATGCCCAGCTTTGCATCAGACGGTTTGAACCTAGCCTATCAGACTTTCGGGGAAGGGCGGCCTGTGTTGTGCATCCATGGTTTTGCCTCGAGCGGCAAGGTCAACTGGATCGACACAGGCTGGGTCGAAACGCTGGCCGGGGCGGGCTATTGCGCTTTGGTGCTCGACAATCGCGGGCACGGCGCGTCCGACAAGCCGCATGATCCGGAGGCTTATTATCCCAGCGACATGGCGCGCGACGCCGTGGCGCTGCTCGATCACCTGGGCATCGAACAAGCTGCGGTTCTCGGCTATTCGATGGGCGCGCGGATTGCTGCCTTTATGGCGTTCGAGCATGAGGAGCGGGTGGCTTGCGCCGTGTTCGGCGGCATGGGCATGAACCTCATCCATGGGCTCAGCGATGGCAATGACATCATCTCCGGGCTTCGGGCGCCGTCGCTCGATGGTTTGACGCATCCGACGGCGCGGCAATTCCGCATCTTTGCGGACAGCACCAAGTCGGATCGGGAAGCGCTGGCAGCCTGCATGGAAACATCGCGCCAGCCGATGGCGAGGGCAGATGTGCGGCGCATCGGCGTGCCGGTTTTGGTGGCGGTTGGGGAAGCGGACGACATGGCCGGCTCGCCGGAACCGCTTGCGGCGCTGATTCCGGGCGCCGAAGCTTTCGTGATCCCCAAGCGGGACCACATGCGCGCGACGGGCGACAAAGCCTTCAAAGCTGCCACTTTGGAGTTCTTGGGCAGAAGATTTGCTTTAGGCAGCACTCGGTGAACCATTTGTGCGCCGGGGCTTTGTATCTGAGCATCGGATGGCTTATATCGGTAGCCCACGATGAAGCGGAGTTCCCATGAGCACCAATGCCAAGCTATCGGCCGAGATCAAATCCGTCGATCCGGTGTGGGATGCTGTCCGGACCGGAGCCCGCCAGATCGTTGCCGACGAGCCATCGCTCGCCAACATGGCGATCTCGTCGATTCTCAATCATGACTCGTTCGAACAGGCTTTGGCGCATCGCCTGGCAGCGCGGCTCGATCATGACGATGTTTCGGCTGATATCATTCGCCAGGCTTTTGCCGAAACGCTGATCGATACGCCCGAGATTGGGCAGTTTGCACGGGCGGACCTTGCGGCCACGCTGGAGCGCGATCCGGCTTGCCACCGGGCGCTGGAGCCGTTGCTCTACTTCAAGGGTTATCAGGCGATCCAGACGCACCGGTTTGCCCACGCCATGCTGAAGGCCGGCCGGCGCGACTTCGCACTTTATCTCCAGAGCCGGGCGAGCCAGGTGTTCCAGGTCGACATCAATCCAGCCGTGCCGATGGGCAAGGGCATAATGCTGGATCATGGGACCGGCTTGGTGATCGGGGAAACTGCGACGATCGGCGACAACGTATCCATGTTGCAGAATGTGACCCTGGGCGGCACCGGCAAGTCGGACCAGGATCGTCATCCCAAGATCGGGAATGGCGTTCTGATCGGCGCAGGCGCCAAGGTCCTGGGCAATATCAAGATCGGTGACTGCTCGCGCATCGGGGCTGGCTCGGTGGTGCTCAAGGAAGTGCCGCCGCGGGTGACCGTTGCTGGCGTGCCGGCGAAGGTCATTGGCGAGGCGGGATGTGCGCAGCCGGCCTTGGTGATGGATCATGTTGTTCTGGTGCATGACCTGAACAACTGATCCGGCAGGATGCTGCAAGCTGTTGTGAGCGGGTAAATGGCACCCATCGGGGCTTGATTGCGTTTAGTGGCTGACTAGATTGCCGCCTCCACGCAATAGAGCAGGACCCCTCCAGTGAACCATCCCGAGATCATCAAACTGCAAAAGTTCCTGCAGATGAAATTCAACAACAAGAACATCGACGTGCGTCCGCGCAACAAGCTCAACGATTCGGTTGAGGTGTTTATCGGTGACGAGTCGATTGGCTTGATCCACGCCGACGATGAAGACGGCGACAAGTCCTACATCTTCAATATGTCGATCCTTGATATCGACCTGGACGAAGTGTCCTAAGGAACTAGGACCAAGCGCCTATGCGGGTGAGCCAGAGCTCCATTTCCGCATCGAACTGGCGCCACGACTGCAAAGCCGCGGCGTCAAAAGTATAAGTGGCAGCAATGCCGCTGGGCAGGTAGACCGTTCGCACGCATTTGGTGCCTGATGTTTCGGCAACCGGCGCGACACACTTGGCTACGAACGGATTGGGCGACAGCGCATCGTACCAGACGGTTTCACCCTGGTAGCCGTTGCTGTCGTCCAAGGGCTTGCCGATCAGCCCGGGAACATCCTCGATCGTTTCGCCGTCGAACTGATGCAAATAGACCGTATCGAGCAGGGCGGCGCTGGTGCGGGCGCGGCTGCGCGGCACGAGGGTCACGTCGACGGGCAGGCCAGCGCCGGAGGGTTGGGCCAAGACAACGCGCAGGTCGATCTGACTGGTGAAGCCGGGCTTGAGCTGTTCGCCATAGCGGAACCAGCTTTCGGGGATCTCCAGTTCGCGCCCGGAGATGGTCTGATTCACTGCATTGCCGGCATCCAAGACAGGGGGTGCGATTCGCGCCTGCCGGCCTAGTTCATCCACCAAATAGGCTAGCCCCACAGCTCCCAGCAGGACAAGCGCCGCTATGCCCGCGAGGTTAAATCCGAGCGAGTGCGGCTGATCAGCAGGGGTGTCGGGAGCAGGTTGCAAATGCATCGCCAGCATTAACCAGTTTTGCTGAGGGAAGGTGACAGAGCATTGGGTGGGTAATATGCTTAATGAAGGGTTAATTCAGGCGCCCGGCACATAAGACAGCGCAGCGGAGTACATCGGCATGACGAAGGAATTGCTTCTGGCGGCGTTTCTGATCGGGGTTGGTCTGTGCCTTTCCGGTGTGGGCACGCATCTCTACCAGATGCTTTCCAAGCAGCCCGCCATCCTGCGCTATGACGGCAAGAACTTCATGGGTTCGCTGGGCCATCTGCTGATGAGTTTTGTTTGCGGCCCCTACATCATGCTCCAACTCGGCTGGCGGCAGGAGGAGGATGGGACGCTGTCCATGACTTCGGCGCTCGTGTCCGCCGTTGTGGCGTTCGGCTGGGCGTTCATTACCGGACTGCTCTTCATGGGAGCCTATGTAGCCATCCGCTATCCCTGATTGGCGTATTCGCCGGCGGACGTCACCCGCGGGCACTCAAGCGCCAAATAATGAGGCCAGCTTCGGAAAACCGAGGCTGGCCTCATTCATCAGACCCCTATCAGGGATAGGCGTTTGGCGGGGTCCGGAAATCCGGAGCTCGTTATCCATGCAATGCCGGCCTGCAAATACCGGTCTTCTGCGCTTCCGGTGCTCACGTACAGATGTACGCTCCGCGCCGGTTCTCAAAAACCGTCATTTTCGACTCGGCTTAGCTTGGACTCCTTCGCTCCTCACGTTGGGTCAGTTGACAGCGGCTGTTGCTACGACGATTTCACGGCCGTCGATCATATCGACCCATTTGCCGGCATCGGCCTGCGACTGGCGCTTGATGAACTTATAAGGTGTGGCGCTCCACAGATCGATCGTGCCGATCTGGTTGTCGAGAACCAGGTCGCCGCGGTCGGTGCGAACCAGCAGCACGGCATGGCCTTCGCCATTGGCCTGCTTGACGACCGACATCAGCAGAACACTTGCAGGCCAGCCGGCATTGATCAACTCGCGGCGCTTGGCGAGGGCGTAGTCTTCGCAATCACCATAGCCATTGGGGTAGGTCCAGAACTCGGCGGTCTGGTACAAGTCTTCGTCGGTCACGGCGACGATTGTTTGATTGTAGTAAGCGTTCACGGCCTGGAGCTGCTGCCACAGCGCTTCGGTGAGTGGCACGGCAGTTGTCGGATTGCTGTTGGAGCCGCATTCAGCAGGACGCACCTTGCAGAATTCGGCATGACCGACTGGGATGCTTGTCGTTGTCGCGGAGGTCTGCACGAAGGCAACGTTTGTGGTGTCGAAGGCCTGAGCGGAAGCAGTGAAGGCCAGCAGCGCGAACATTGCGCCGAGCAGTGCTTCCAGTCCTTTCTTGTGTGCAAACATCGTGTGATCTCCCTAATGGAGACCACGTTAGAGAGGCCGCATTAGGCCGATCGAAAAAGTGCAACGCAGTTTTTACGCGTATTTTATGGATCGATTTCAGGTCGGATTAACCATGTGCGGAGCGCCCGCAGGTCAGCGACCGATAGCGGCTTGGACGCGCCTATAGAGTGCATCGTCCTGCCTGGCGCCTTCGCGACATTGCTTGGATCCGATGTGGATGGTGGCTGCACCGGACAAGCTATTGGAGGCGTAAGCAAAGGCTTTCTCGAGCACCTCACCGTGGGAGATCTGCCAGTTCTGATGATGTGCGACAAGGTTGTTGCCGGCGGCGTCAACAACCAGGGCTGTTACGCACACATAGTCCTGGTCAGACGGGTCCTTGTTGGTCAGACGCTGCGCCAGGGTGGCCTGTCCGCTGGCAAGATCGAGGGCCAGTGTGATGTCGACCCACTGATTGCGCTTCCAGTCCCACTTCTGATGGTAGAGCGGGCAGGCGATCACAGCGTCCATGACAGCACATTTGCTGATCTCGATCTTCTGCCAGGCGTAGCCCTGCCAATCTGCCCGACCGTCGGCCAACGTGGCTTGCAGCGTCGCGCCAAAGAAGAGGAAGCCAGTAGCAGCGTAGAGGCAGAAACGGTTTGTCATACCAGCGTCATAGCGCATCGAAGCGCCGTGTCGCCAGCATTGGCAGCAATCAGTTCATGCGCAGGTTTTGCTGCACGATGGTGATCACTTCCTGCGAAGAGGCAAATTCCACCGCGACGCCGTTCTGGAAGTGACGCACGACCCGGGCGCGCATCCGGCCCAGCGTTATGGGCGTGCCCATGGCCGGGCGCACATCGAGCTCCACGGCTGCGCCTGAGAGCGAGATGTCGATGATCTTGCAATTGTAGCGACGACCGTCGTCAAGGACCACGGTGGAGTGGCGAATGTCGGGCACCACGCGCTCGTGGCGGCGGTCTTCGGGCAGGTTCAAGATATCCTTGTTGGCCAGCCAGGTAAGCTGTGCCGCCATCTTGTCCCGCTTGCGGGTGGAGGCCGAAATATCCATCATGAAGCCGCCATCGATCTGGCTCGTGATGGTGCCTTCGATGCGGCCTACATGGTCGATGTAGCCAATGACCTTTTCGCCCACTTCGCCGGCCACCGGCGCTACGACCATGGCATCACCGGGAGACATTTCCAGCACCTGGCAGGGGAATTCACGCCGGTCGGCCAGCATGTAGCGGCCGAGCACCGAAACTTTGACGCGCTGGAACTTGACGGAATCGGCGCGGGTGCGCACCGGAGCAATGAAACGCGGAGAGGGAAGATCGTCGCTAAGCATTCGCCTGACCGCCAAACATGATGTTTGGCTGACAAGCTAGCGAACGTTGGTTAATGCAAGGTGAGCGGGCGAGGTAAATTGCGCCGCTAATGCGGCGCAAATTGTCCAGATATGCCCAAGGCTTCGCTTACGAACGGCCGCCGTCGATAACCGCGAGGTGAGCATAGCGGCGGGCGCTGCGGCCATAGACAGTGGACGGCATGCCGAAGGGCGCTGCGCTGCCGCTGAATTCGACTTCGTTGACCACTTTGGTCGCCACTTCGCGCGCGCTATCCTGGTACTCGATATCGTCAGGCCAGATCAGCCGCAGGCCGGTGATCCGCTGCTCCATGATGGGCTGAACGCCGAGCCAGTAGGGCTCTTCCATCGCGGTCATGGCGCCTAGGAGGCGCGTGTGGGTAGACCCATTGTGCCGCAGGGGCATGAGGATGGTCTCGAAGCTCACCTTGGTATGAAGGGCGGTGGTGCCCTGGAAAGTGACCAGCGCTACGGCATGGTCTTCCGTCACAGCACGGATCAGGGTGTCTATGGCATCAATATCGCGCTCGTGCCACAGGCGTGAGAAGGAGCGGCCCTTGAGTTCGCGGCAATAGCTGGTGCAGAGGTGCGAGCCTGCCAGGCGGAAGGAAAAGCCCTCGTTCTCGTCGAGTTCAAGAATAAACGTGTTGGCCAGAGATTCGCGAATCTTGGTTGGATCGATGTCCTTGCGTTCCGGTGCACTGCGCGAGCCACGAATCGTGTTCCAGTAATCGAAGAGGGCTCGGGTGCTCGTTTTTTGCATGTTTCTGATCCGATAGAGGGCGAACGGGCGTTCCCCCCATGGAGCGCCTCAGCCGTAGAGCCGACATTGGCAAAAGGCGGGTGCAAAAGCGCTCTTAAAGAATAGTTAAGGTTAACGGGACTGTCCATTGTGGAAAAGAACCGTGTAAGCCGCAGGCGGCTTAAGAGTGTGGAGCAAAGCCATGAGTGAACAAGAGCAAGCCGCCCAAACACCCAATCCACCCGCTAGAGAACCGGTTTTCCTGCTGCCTGGTGCAGTTACGGCCGTTATCGGGGTGCTTATCGCCATTCACCTTGCATCAACCCTCGTGCTTAACGAAGAGGGAAAGTTGATGCTGGTGTTTTATGGAGCGTTCCAGCCGCTACGGATCGTCGCAGCGTTCGATGATCCTTCGCTCGGCATACCCCTGATCTGGACGCCTTTCACCCATGCGCTACTCCATGGCGGATGGGACCATCTGTTCGTGAACGTAGCGTGGTTCTCCATCTTCGCCACGCCCCTGGCGCGGCGCTATGGTACCGGGCCGATGCTGGCGGTGTTCTTTGTGTCTGCTGCCGCGGGCGCCGCACTGTTTGCCGCGACTTCGCTCACCACCGGATCCTACCTGATCGGCGCCTCGGGCGGGGTGGCGGGCCTGACCGGAGCGGCGACGCGTTTCATCTTCCAGCCCGTGATTGTCTCCAAGCATCCCGAAACCGGGGAACGGGTCGTCCTCGGGCGCAAGCTGGCGAGCTTTGTCGATCTGGCGCGCGACTCACGGGCGCGATTCTTTATCCTGATCTGGGTGGTGCTGAACGCCGCCGTGCCGCTCTTTCCCCTGATCACGGGCAACCAGATGTCCATTGCCTGGCAGGCGCACCTTGGCGGCTTCTTTGCCGGTATCTTGATGGTGGGGCTGTTCGAGCGCCGCAGCGCCTAGCTGCGGTAAACCTGTGAGGGATCAAACAAGCGGGGTAGGCCGGTGTCCTTGAGCCGAACTTGGCCACCCTGAACCACCGCCTTGCGGTAAAAGCAGGATTTGCGTCCGGTGTGGCAGGCAGCGCCGCGCCCGGTTTGCCGAACGGCGAGCAGGATCGCATCCTGGTCGCAATCAGTGCGCAGTTCCACCACTTCTTGAAGCTCGCCCGAGGTCTCGCCCTTTTTCCAGAGCTTGCCGCGCGAGCGGGACCAATAATGGGCGATGCCGGTCTGGAGGGTCAGCGCAAGCGCCTCGGCGTTCATATGCGCCAGCATCAGCACCTCGTTGGTTTCGAACTCCGTCGTGATGACTGTGACGAGGCCAGCAGCGTTGAAACGCGGCGCGAAGGCCGCACCTTCTTCCAGTTGCTGGTGGGACAGGGTGCTTGGATCGGCGAAGGAGATGCTCATGAGCGGGTTTTAGCCCGCCCGCGGTCTTTTCACCAGTGCCGCAGCGAACGCTCTCAGCGCTTGCCAATCATGGCATAAAACCGGTCCTGCTCGGCCCGCTCCTCGGCAAAGACGCCAGTGAACCGATGAGTGATCGTTGCAGCGCCGTGCGCGCGAACGCCGCGCATGGACATGCACATGTGCTCGGCTTCGAGCATGACAGCCGCGCCGCGCGGCCCCAAGTGTTCGTTGATAGCGTCGATGATCTGCGAGGTCAGGTTTTCCTGCGTCTGGAGGCGGCGGGAGAACACTTCCACCAGTCGTGCGAGCTTGGACAGGCCGACGACGCCGTCATGGGGCAGATAGGCGATGTGGGCCTTGCCCACGAAGGGCACCATGTGGTGTTCGCAATGAGAGCTGAATGGAATGTCGCGCACGAGGACGATATCGTCGTAGCCGCCCACTTCCTTGAAGGTCTTGGAGAGAATGGCGCCCGCATCCATCTCGTAGCCGGCGAAGAACTCGCCGAAGGCCTTTGCGACCCGTGCTGGCGTTTCTAAAAGACCCTCACGCCGAGGATCATCACCTGCCCAAGCCAGTAAGGTTCGCACTGCCGCCTCGGCTTCTTCCCGAGTGGGGCGCGGATAAGGGGCAGTGGAGGTAGCAGCAGTGCCGAGCGACTTGAGATGGGCATCCATGACGTGGGCTCCTTGACGCGAGACCGAGATACGCTGGCGCGGCTTTTTTGGACCAGTGTGCAAGCAACCTGACATTGTCGGGTTGAGGAACTATATAAGCGGGCAGTAAAACAGCGACAAGAAACAGAATTGTTTGGTTGATGGACATCAGCGATCTCTATTCTCAGAAGATCCTTGAGCTTGCGGCCAATGCCTTGCAGCCGCCGAGGCTGGCCAGACCCAGTGCCAGCGCGCGCAAGGTCAGCCGTGTCTGCGGATCGTTGATCGAAGTGGATGTGGTGGTGGAGGGTGGGGTGATCACCGCCTATGGGCACCATCTGTCCGCTTGCGCGCTGGGGCAGACGTCGGCTGCGGTCGTGGCGCGAGAGATCGTGGGGACCTCAGTTGTCGAGTTCATCAGGCTGCGTGACCAGATGCACGCCATGCTCAAGGACAATGGTCCGGTGCCGGAGGGGAAATGGGCTGATCTGGCTTATCTTGAGCCCGTGCAGGACTACAAGGCGCGGCACATGTCGACCTTGCTCGTGTTTGATGCAGTGGCGGAAGCGCTGGAAAAGATCGAGTCCGAGCAGGCGCTTGCGGCGGCACGCTGATGGATCGGGTCAGCTCCTGGCTGTTGCGCGCAGTCGATCTGCCGTTCAAGATCGTCGCGGTGCTGCTGATCACCATCTATCGCTATACGCTATCGGCCTTCGCGGGGAGGGCCTGTCGGCATTTGCCGACCTGCTCGGAATATACCAGCACCGCGATCTGGACATTTGGCTTTTGGCCCGGGGGCTGGATGGGGCTGGCGCGGTTTGTCCGGTGCCGCCCAGGAGGGACGCATGGGTATGATCCTGTGCCTACCCAGGTGCCGGAAGGGGCTAGGTGGTATGCCCCATGGTCCTATGGGCGCTGGAAATAAACTTCAATCATGCTAGACAGGCGCCCTTGCTGCGATAAACGCGGCAAGCATTTCATTCTGGAGATCCTAAAATGACGATCAAGGTGACGTTTCCCGACGGTGCAGTTCGCGACTTCGCGCGTGGCACCACCGGGACCACCATCGTCGAAGGCATCTCCAAGTCGCTGGCCAAAAAGACTGTCGCGATGCGCTGGAACGGCGTGCTCAGCGACCTCAGCGATCCGCTTGAGGCTGATGGCCGGATCGAGTTCGTCCTGCGTGACAGCGGCTCCAAGGACGTGCTGGAGCTGATCCGTCACGACGCGGCGCACGTGCTGGCGGAAGCAGTGCAGGAGCTTTGGCCTGGCACGCAGGTGACGATCGGTCCGGTGATCGAGAACGGCTTCTACTACGACTTCAAGCGTGACGAGCCGTTCTCGGAAGAGGATTTCCCGGCCATCGAGAAGAAGATGGCCGAGATCATCGACCGGGGTGCGGCGTTCACCAAGGAAATCTGGACGCGCGACCAGGCCAAGGATTTCTTCCGGACTAAGGGCGAGGACTTCAAGGTCGAACTGGTGGATGCCATTCCGGCTGACCAGTCGCTCAAGATGTACAAGCAGGGCCAGTGGATCGACCTTTGCCGCGGGCCGCACATGCGCACCGTCAAGGACGTCGGTTCGGCCTTCAAGCTGACCAAGGTGGCGGGTGCTTATTGGCGCGGTGACAGCAACAATCCGGTGCTCAGCCGCATCTACGGCACGGCCTTCGCGACCAAGGAAGAGCTCGACGCTTATCTCCACATGGTCGAAGAGGCGGAAAAGCGCGACCACCGCAAGATCGGGCAGGAAATGGATCTCTACCACTTCCAGCCCGAAGCGCAGGGCTCGGTGTTCTGGCACCCCAAAGGCTATGTGCTCTACAATCAGATGGAGGCGTATATCCGTCGCCGCCTGAATGAATCGGGCTATGTGGAGGTGAAAACCCCGCAGCTGATGAGCTCCAAGTTCTGGGAGCAGTCGGGCCACTGGGGCAAGTATCGCGAGAACATGTTCGTGGTGCCCGACGAAGTGCCGGGGACGGAAGAGGAAGGTCCGGTGCTTTCGGGCAAGGGCGACCTCATGGCCCTCAAGCCGATGAACTGCCCGGCGCACGTGCAGATCTTCAATCAGGGCATCAAGAGCTACCGCGACCTGCCGCTGCGCATGGCTGAGTTCGGTTGCTGCCATCGTAACGAAGCGCATGGCGCCTTACACGGATTGATGCGCGTGCGCCAGATGACGCAGGACGATGCGCACATCTTCTGCCGGGAAGACCAGATCCAGAGCGAGACCGAGCACTTCGTGCATCTGCTCTATTCGGTCTATGAGCACATGGGCTTCGATAATGTGGTCATCAAGCTGGCGACGCGCCCTGAAAAGTTCGGTGGCACGATCGAGCGGTGGGACGCGGCCGAGAAGGCGCTGGGCGATGCCTTGCGTGCGACTGGCTATGACTTCGAGATCGCGGAAGGCGAGGGGGCGTTCTATGCACCCAAGCTCGAGTTCCACCTCAAGGACGCCATTGGCCGCTCCTGGCAGGTTGGGACGCTGCAACTCGACTATGTTCTGCCCGAGCGGCTCGACGCCACCTATGTGGCGGAAGATGGTTCGCGCAAATATGCCGTGATGCTGCATCGTGCGATCCTGGGGTCGCTCGAGCGCTTCATCGGCATGATGATCGAGAACTATGCGGGCAAGATGCCGATGTGGCTGGCACCGACTCAGGTTGTCGTTGCGACCATCGTCTCGGAAGCGGATGAATATGCCGAAAAGCTGGTGCGCCAGCTACGGGCTGCGGGCATTCGTGCGGAGATCGATACTCGCAACGAGAAGATCAACTACAAGGTGCGAGAGCACTCGGTCGGCAAGGTGCCGCTGATGTTTGTGGTGGGGCGCCGCGAGGCTGAGGAGGGGACCGTGTCGGTTCGCCGACTCGGCACCGAGGGGCAGAAGGTGGAGCCATTTATGGATGCGCTGGTGTCTCTGATGGCGGAAACGACTGCCCCCGACCTCAAGGCCAAGGCGGCCTGAGCTATGCCTCAACGTCCGTCCAACCGCGAGATCAAGGCCCTCACTCATCTGGGTGAGGACAATGCGCTTGGGCCCGGCGACTTCAAGGATATCGGCGAAAAGGTTTTCGCCGGTATGCTGAAGAAAGGATGGGTGGTGGAGGCGGAAGGGATGCCTGGAAAGTACCGGGCGACCATCAAAGGGCTGACGATCCATGAGGGTGAGATCATCTTTGCGGGTCGGCTGCGGCGGTAAGAGGTTTGACCCCCACCTAACCTCCCCCTGAGAGGGGGAGGAACTGTGTGGTGGTATCCGCGCCATGTTGCCCGAAATTGGATGAGTTCCTCCCCCTCTCAGGGGGAGGTTAGGTGGGGGTTAATGTTCTGCTAAATGCCTGACCGGATCCCCATCACCCGCACCGTCTCCATCGATCCTTCCGAGATCGATGAAAGCTTCGTGCGGGGCACAGGACCGGGTGGGCAGAACGTCAACAAGGTGTCGAGCGCAGTGCAGTTGCGCTTTGACCTACTTAACTCCCCGTCTATTCCCGAGCCGATGAAGCGGCGCGTAGCGGCTATCGCCGGCAAGCGTCTGACCAAGGACGGCGTGATTGTTCTTACGGCCAACAGCCATCGCGACCAGCCGATAAATCGCCAAGAGGCGCAGGCGCGGCTGGTTGCCTTGTTGGCGGAGGGTGCACATGTGCCCAAGCCACGGCTGGCCACGCGGCCGACATTGGCATCCAAAAAGCGGCGGCTGGAGGGGAAGGCTATCCGCTCAACGATCAAGCAGATGCGCAATGTGCGTCCGGAGGGGGACTGAGCGGTGCGCTTCTTCGTGACCGGCACGGCAGGCTTCATTGGCTTTCATCTGGCTAGAACGCTGCTGGCGCACGGGCACGAGGTAGTCGGCTTCGATGCTGTCACGGACTACTATGACGTCTCCCTCAAGCGGGCACGATTGGCGCTGCTCGGTCAGGACCCGGGCTTTGTTGCCGTGGAGGCGCGCCTTGAAGATGCAGACAGGCTCCAAGCGGCCGTGCAGGAGGGGCAGGCCGATGTCGTCGTGCACCTCGCAGCGCAGGCTGGTGTCCGCTACAGCCTTGAGCATCCGCATAGCTATATACAGTCCAACATAGTTGGCACGGCCAACCTGCTGGAGGCGCTTCGACTGACCAGGCCGCGGTGCCTGATATTTGCCTCTTCCAGCTCGGTCTATGGCGGCAACCGCAAGATCCCGTTCTCCGAGAGCGACCGGGCCGATGCGCCAGTGTCGCTTTATGCCGCCACCAAGAAGGCCGGAGAGGAATTGGTACATTCCTTCGCGCATCTGTCTGGCGTTCCCTCCACCTGCGTCCGGCTCTTTACAGTTTATGGGCCGTGGGGCCGGCCAGACATGGCGCTGTTTAGGTTTGTGGAGCGGATGCTCGCCGGCAAGCCCATCGACGTCTATGGCGAAGGTCGCATGCAGCGTGACTTCACCTTCATTGATGACGTGGTTCATGCCCTGGTGCGCCTCGTGGACTGCCCGCCGCAGACCGGCGAAAGGACGCCGCATGACAGCCTTTCGGAAGTTGCGCCCTTCCGCACGGTTAATATAGCCGGCGGGCAGATGGTCCGACTCATCGACTTCATCCGCGCCATCGAAGACGCGACAGGTGTGCGTGCCGAGTTGAATATGCTGCCCATGCAACCTGGCGATGTGGTCGCCACTCAATCAGATACGCGCTTGCTCGGTGAACTGATCGGTGCGATGCAGCACACGGCAGTGACCGATGGCGTCGCCGCGTTCGTTCGCTGGTATCGCGAGTACTATCGCAAGTAGGACAAGGGGTTGAGATTGGGGCAGACGAGTCTGAAGTTTGGAACGAGCGGCCTGCGCGGGCTGGCGACGGATCTCGAGGGTGATGCGGCGCGGCAGTACACGACTGCATTCCTCCAACACCTCCAAAGTCTTCGCGTCCTGGGTGGCGGCAAGGTGTTCCTCGGTCGCGACTTTCGCCCATCAAGCCCTGGCATAGCGCGGGACTGCGCCGTAGCCATCACGCAGTTTGGACTTGAGCCGGTGGATTGCGGTACCATTCCGACTCCAGCGCTGGCCTATCATGCCATGGCGCAGGGATGCGCGGCGATCATGGTGACGGGCAGTCATATCCCGGTCGATCGCAATGGTTTGAAGTTCTACCTGCCCGCCGGCGAGATCAGCAAAGCCGATGAGGCGGGCATCCTTGCAGCCCTTTCTGCTGACCCGACTGCCGGCTGCGACGTTCGCATTGGTGATGAAGCGCATGACGCCACCGAGCGCTACTTCGAGCGCTTTGCCGACCTGCTGCCGCAGCGGGCGCTGAGCGGGCTGCGTATCGGGGTGTATGAGCATTCCACCGTCGCGCGTGACCTGCTGAGCCGGATCATGGCCCGGGCTGGCGCCGAGGTGGTGAGCCTGGGGCGTATCGACGGCTTTGTGGCAGTGGATACCGAGGCCTTCGGCGATGCCGTGTTCGCGCCGCTCGCCGGGTGGATCAAGGCCGAGCGGCTTGATGCGATTGTTTCGGCCGATGGCGATGGTGACCGGCCATTGCTGATGGATGGCGATGGCCAATTCGTTCGCGGAGACGTGCTGGGGCTCCTTGCGGCGGAGTTTCTCGGCGCCAAAACTGTAGTCACCCCGGTGACGTCAAATTCGGCTATCGAGCGAACCGGCTTCTTCGAACAGGTGGTGCGCACCAAGGTGGGCTCGCCCTATGTGGTGGCGGCTATGGAACAGCACGACAATGGCGTTGTCGGTTTCGAAGCCAATGGCGGGACCTTTATAGGGCAGGGCATCCGTGTTGATGGGCAACCGATGACGCCTTTGCCAACCCGCGACGCTGTTTTGCCGCTGCTGTGTGCGTTGGGGCTCGCAGCGCGTCAGGGCAAGACCGTCGCCGAGGTCGTTGCGGCTCTGCCCCTGCAAGTTGCCATGGCTGATCGCTTGCAGGATGTTCCGGGCGAGCGCAGTGGTGCGTTCCTCAAGCGCCTGGAGATCGATCAGACCTTTGCCACCGAGTTCTTTGGCGAGCATGGTATTTCGAGCCTGTCGGCGATCGATGGCCTGCAGTTCCGCACGCTGTCGGGGGACATGGTGCACTTTCGTGCATCGGGTAATGCACCGGAGTTGCGGTGCTATGTTGAGGGCAGTACGGCCGAGGTTGCGAAGAGCTTGTTGGGCTGGGCCATGGAGGCGGCTGGTCGGCAGGTGGCGGCGTAGGTCCGCCCGGATCGGCTTAGGCGCGTGCCGCGGGTAGCACGAACCACCTTGCGGCGAGACTTGCCATCTCGGGATGGATCCCGGCTCAAGGCCGGGATGACATCGACTGTGGGATGGCTTGGAGGACAGGCTGGAACGCGGAAGTGTGGATAACAGCCCGGCAATAGCTGGATGTGAAAAGGGCCGCTCCGTGCGGCCCTTCCTGTTTCTACTTGGCGACGGCTGATATGTTCACCTTGCCGATCAGAACAGTTGGGTCGGTTTCTGCGGCCATGAAGTCCGCCATGCCCAAACCGGGTTCTTCCTTGGCGGTCAGGTCGATGCTGAGGTGCTTGGCCTTACCGCTGACGAAGCTGTTGACGGCGCCGCCGACTTTCTGCGCTTCTGCCGCGCCCGCCAGCATGCCGACAATGGTGCCCTCGGCAAGGCCGGCAAAGACCGGCCGCATGGTTGCTGCGTCCGAGCCTTGTTCGGCTGCGACGCTGGCGAGGATGATATCGGACAATCCCTCGTCCATGACGTCGAGCTTGAGGTTGGCAATGGCCACGCCCATGGCGGCGGTCAGTGCTGTTTCATTATCGATGCCGAACAGGGCTTCGGTGGCGTTGGCAATGGTGCCGGCCAGCTTGATCGTGGCGAGATCGGCTCCGGTGACCGAAAGTTCGGTCAGGTCGATCTTGTTTTCCGCTTCGTTCCAGCTGGCTTCGAGCGCAAAGCCGAGATCGAGCGAAGTGACTCCAAGCGTTCGCAATTGGGCGAGCTGCTCGTCCTGGCTATTGGCCGGAATGTCCGCCAAGATGTTAGATGCCGTGGTGCTGATCTGCGTGGGGATGCCGTTGAGATAACTCCCCAGGGTAAGGTCGAAGGCGCCGATGCCGCCCACGATGCGCTCGGTTGGCGCCTCGGGATCAGGAACATCGACACTGACGTCGCTGAAGGAGAAACCTTCGATGGCCGGAATGAGCGCACGCGCGTTCGCGGCAAACCAAGCTTCATCGATCGCTTCGGGCGCGCCCTGAATGGCGGCGATGGGGCCGGAGATGTCCATGCCCTTGAAGGTGAAGTTGCCAACACTGATGGCGCCGTCTTCTTCCACAGTGATATCGAGGCCTTCCACTGCATACTGCGGATAGTAGCCCGGCGACATGGCACCGATGGACATATTGGCGACGCTGAAGCTCACCGGGCGGTCTTCGTCGTCAACGCCGCTGCAGTCGAAACCTTCGAAGGTCATCGGCGCGGTCTCAAAAGCCGTCAAGATATCGACATACATGCGCAAAGCATCGCCCGTCACCTTCGGATCAGGCATTTCGTCTTCGGCTTGGTCCAGGGCTTCTGCCAGCGCTATGATTTCGGCGAAGCTGTAGTTCAAAGGCCGTGCCTTGAACTCGGCCAGGCTTGCGGCGCCAATGGTGCATTCGACCTCAGGAGACGTGACGCTACCGCCTTCAAAGCTGAAGTCGGTATAGATTGTCTCAAGCTCGGTCTGTTCGCCGGCGTTTACCAGCCCATAAAGGCCCAGAACACCGCCGATGTTGAAACTGGAGGCGGACAGGGCCCCTAGTTCGATGCTCGCATCATTGCTTTGAGTGGAGCTGCCCCCCACGGTGACGGTGGCTGCGGTGCCGTCCACGACATCGCTCAGGACGATGTCACTGAAGGTCACGCTATATTCTGTGGTTTCGTCCTCGATGGTGGAGGAGCCGGAAACGGTGATCTCCGGAATAGTGATGCTGGTGGCGGTTAGCCCTGCCAGAGCGTCGGCGTTGTCGACGACATTGCCGCTGAAGATGTCGCGCAACGTATCCTCGTCGACATTGGAGTCGGCAGCTTCGATGGTTGGGATATCGACCGTGAACTCGCTTGCGCTCGCAGCCTCATCGTCACTTGCCGGAGCGGTGGTCTCGGCAGGGGCAGGAGACTTGTTCTTGATCTTTTGCGCCCAGACGGGAGCTGCGGACAATGTTGTAGTTACAAGACAAATAGCGGCGAGCGCCGCCAGGCGTTTGGTCTTGTCGGTTCGAACGAGCATTGATCATTTCTCCCGCGAGTGATGCGGGCGCAATCTGTGCCATCCGTTTCGTTGCATCAAGTGCAATCAGCAGCGCGGCTTGACCGTCCGCTAGAAGGCCGTCGTCAGCACTTCGATCTCGCGCGCAGCCCCAGGCTGGACCTGGAATTCACGATTGAACACCTGCTCGCCCTGCTTGGCTAGGACGAGGTAGTCGCCCTCGGCAAGGACTGTGCTCGGAAAGGCACCGAGGTCGGTGAAGATGGTTTCCCCGTCGGCGGTTTTCACCGTCCATTCCACGTCGGCAATGGCTTCGCCGCCTGCTTCGGACACGAGCTTGAACGACACCTCAGCGGCATGGTGAAAGAGTGTCGCGTCGGTGAGTTGGCCCGCTTCCACCCGCAAATCGGCGCGTACAACGGCGTTGATCGTGCCGAAGTGCGACACGACATGGTAGGTGCCGGCATTGAGCGTGACGATCTCGTTGGCTTTCAAACCCTCGGCGATGGGTGTGCGGTTGGCATCGTCGCCGCCGGTGAGAATGTCGAAGGTCAGAAGCGTTGGGGGAATGGGGACATCGCCTGAAACCGCTGAATTGAGGCGCAGGGCGCCGGCTTCGATAACGAAAGTCTTGAGGCTATCGCCGGGTGCTACGGAGATTGTCTGGCTAGTCTGGGCGCGCCCATAAGCAACATGAACGGCATATTCGCCCGGCGGCAACTGGACGTCGGCGGCGCCACCCTCCGCCTTTGCGACAAGCGCCAGTTCGCCGGACGCATCAGGCGTGGTGTCAAATATGCGCCAGACCAGTCCATCTGGGATCGGTGCTCCGTCAGGGACAATACTGGCCGAAAGCTTCACCGCCTGCGGCACGGATGTCACCGAGTCGATGGCCTGTGCGGCAGGATTGGCGCCATCTTCTGTTTCGTCCGGTGTCGCGGCAGGTTCAGAGCCACGGTCCGGACGCGGCCGGGGCAGGGGCGGCATGGCATCGCTGTCTTCTTGTGCGAAAGCCGTTGCCAGCATGGCTGATGGGGCAAGGGGAGCGAGAGTGGCAAAAGCCAGCAACACAGCCAGGATTTGTCGCACGCGCATCTGATCTCCTGCCGAAGGTGGCTTGTTCAGCATCATGTTGCTAGGTGGTGAATAGGGAAAAGCTGTGTCACAGAGCGGGCACGATGAAAACAGTGCAAAGTGCCTCATCAGCAATTTTGTGAGACGCTTGCGACGCCATGGAGCCAATGAGAAATGCCTGCCAATATTGAGTTGCGTGATTACCTGGTCAACCGCCGCTCTGTGGGCATCGCCTTTCTGGGCGAGCCGGGGCCTGACCGGGAGGAACTCGAGCAGATCCTGCGGATCGGAACGCGCGTGCCCGACCACGGCAAGATCACGCCATGGCGGCTGATTGTCATTGAAGGTGACAACCGGGCCAAGGCAGGGGAGAAGCTGGCGCAGTTGGTTGCCAATCGGACACCCAACATCGATGAGGCGAGTCTCGAAATTGAACGCAAGCGCTTCCTGCCGGCCCCACTGACCATTGGCGTTGTTTCATCGCCGCAGGATCATCCCAAGGTGCCCCCGTTCGAGCAGTTGTTGTCGGCCGGCAATGTTGCCTTCAACCTGCTACATGGCGCGCACGCCCTGGGTTTCGCGGCATCCTGGGTAACGCGCTGGTATGCCTTCGATGATGAAGCCGCAGCACTTCTGGGTGCGCGACCGGGCGAGCGGTTTGTCGGCTTTGTCCATATCGGCACGCCTACCGCTGCCATTGAGGATCGGCCACGGCCCGAGCTCAAGGACGTTGTGAGTTACTGGGGCTAGCAAGGTTAAACGATGTTTAAGCTCGAGGGTTAACGAGGAGTTAACCTGCTTAAGCGATCATGTGCGGAATCTTTCTACCAATGTGATCCCGCGCATGGGCGTGCAGCCAATATCCGTTCCACAAAGCCTGGCCTATGTGCTCAACGCAGCCGGCGAACGGAATGGCGTTGACTTCGACTACCTGCTGCAAACGGCAGTGCGCGAAAGCAGTCTCAACCCAGAAGCCAAGGCGCAGACCTCGTCGGCCGTAGGGCTGTTCCAGTTTCTCGAAAGCACCTGGTTGCAGGTGCTGAAGGAAGATGGGCCGCGGCTGGGCTATGGCGACATCGCTGCTTTTGTCGAGCGCACTCGTGACGGCGACTACGTCGTCACGGACCCGGCCAAAAAAACCGAGATCCTGAAGCTCCGCGAGGATCCGCAAATGGCGGCGGACCTTGCTGCTGCCTTCACCAAGAGCAATGGTGATTATCTCAAGCAAAGGTTCGGCCGCATGCCGAGCGCGGGCGAACTCTATATTGCCCACTTCCTCGGCGCACAGGGCGCAGAGAAGATGTTCAATGCCGGTCTGCAGAATCCGGACCAGATCGCGGCCGACCTTTTCCCACGGCAGGCAGACTCCAACCGCGCAATCTTCTATGCCAATGGACAACCGCGCACGATACGCGAGGTTTACCGCGTCCTCGTTGCCAAGCACGAAGCAGGCGATACCAACGCGAACTTCACTGCGCAGCAACTGGCAGGGGCAACGGCACCCGAAGCGCCACCAGTCGTGCCGTCTCGTTTCTCCCCAGCCAACATGTCGTTTACCGGCCTTTTCAAGAATGAAGCCGAGGTGGAAGTCGCGCCCGCCACAGACGCCAGCGGCGCGTTCTTTACGCAACTTTACGCACAATAAACCCTTGGGAGAGGGCAAAACCACGATCAGTAAAAAGCAATCTATGGATATAAACCGCCGTTAAGACGTTCTCCTTTTTATGGCAACAGCGCGGGAGGATGCTCATGAAGATCGCTAATGTCGCCCATACCGATTTCAGGTCCGGCATACCCGTGCCGCGTGGCTGGGTGGTGATTGGCGCCGCCCTTGCCGCCTGGTTTATCTTCGCAGCTGTTGGCACCATGATGGTGCAGATCTTTTCGATGATCCTCGCTCATATCTGAGCTTCGCCTCCTTTATGGTGAACAGTTCCTTAAACCTTCGCATGTAAACGTCTTTTCCGCAGCTGTGCGGAGAGTTACATGGTCGGCTATCAGGAGTTCCTCGCGCTATCGCAGTCACCGGATAGCGAAGATCGTGGCAGTGCTGCGCACCTTTCTGCCCTTGCCTATCTGCATCACCAAGGGCCTGCCGATGAACAAGCTGCCCTGTATGCAGCGCTGATCGGCTTTCTGGACGATCCATCCGTCAAGGTTCGGGCAGCACTGGCCTATGGCCTTCTTCACTCAACCGCTGCTCCGCGTCCGATCATCCTGGCGTTGACCCAGGATAGCCCGGTTATAGCGCGCGCCGTCCTGCAATATTCGCCGGTGCTGATCGACGCCGATCTCGTTGCCTTAGCAAAAGCAACCGCGGAGTTGGGCAATCTTCTCGCCATCAGCCAGCGTGCTGTGCTGAGTGCGAGGCTCGCTGCCGTACTAATAGGGCGGGGAGAGCCACAGCTGACGTTGAAGCTGTTGCGGCGGCAGGACATTACTCTCGATCCGCCTGTGCTGGGTGAACTCTGCGACACGATGGGCGATGATGCCGCCATGCGCGGCGCTCTGCTGGCGCGCCGTGAGCTACCGGCGTCTGCCCGTCTTCAACTGGTTGGTAATATTACGGCGGCGCTGCGCGAATGCCGGATCGTCAAGGGCGCTTTATCGGCCGAACGGCTGGGGCGGGTGCTCCGTGACAGTACGGATACCGCCCTTGCTGCAATTGGCGAGCGCGAAGCGATCCGCACGGAACCGGGCTATGTTTCCGACCTCGTTGTGAGCGAACGGCTCAACACCCGCATTCTCCTCCACGCTGTCGTCACCGGCCACGTCATGTTCTTCGCGGACTGCGTGGCGGAGTTGGCACAGGCGCCGCGTGCGAAGGTCTTTTCGCTCCTGGAGAACGGCAGCCCAGCGGCGCTCACCGCTTTGCTTGGCCGGTGCGGTGTTAGCAACAGCGTGCGTGACCTGCTTACTCGCATGGTGCTCCTTGCCCGCTCGACCGATCTTGCTGATGATGCCGGGGCGCGCCACTATGTGGTGACGGTGCTGACTGAAGAGCTCATCGCCGAGCATAACGGAGTCGTGCCGGTCGAACTGGAAGAAGCCTTCGCTTATCTTAGTGAGCAGAACATTGTCCTAGCGCGCAAGGCGGCGCGCGGCGTGATGGCCGCGTTTGCCGGCGAAGCGCCGCGCGTCATGGCGCTGCCAGCAACGGACGTCGAGCCGCAGCTGGCGCTGACCGCTGCCTAGAAGCGGAACTGCTCGCTTAGGACGCGCTCTTCAAGGCTCGTGCCGGGATCGAACAGGAGGGTCACGCCGCGGCTGCGATCCTCGCGCACCGTGACTTCGAGCACATTGGTGAACTCGACGTTGTCGGCCACCGCGCTCACCGGCCGCTTGACCGCCTCGCGCGTGATGAACTTGACCACGGCGCGGTTGGACAGAATGGCGCCGCGCCAACGCCGCGGGCGGAATGGGGAAATCGGCGTCAGCGCCAGGAGTTGCGCCTCGATCGGCAGAATAGGCCCATGCGCCGAAAGATTGTAGGCCGTTGAGCCGGCGGGGGTGGACAGCAGCGCCCCGTCGCAAATCAGCTCCTCCAGGCGGGTTTCGCCGTCCACCACGATCTGCAGCTTGGCCGCCTGGTAGGTCGCGCGGAACAGCGACACTTCGTTGAGCGCCAGCGCAGTTCTGGTAGCGCCGGTATTGTCCAGCACGGTCATGGACAGCGGATAAATGCGGGTGCGCTGGACCGAGCCGAGGCGTTCCTGCAGTTCGTCCTCGGAAAAAGCATTCATCATGAAGCCGACCGAGCCGAAGTTCATGCCATAAACGGGAATGCCGAGTCGCATAACCTTGTGCAGCGTCTGCAGCATGAGCCCGTCACCGCCCAGCGCCACAACGACATCGGCACTCTCAGCATCATGATGCCCGTAACGGTCGCGGAACCGTTGTGCTGCGATATTGGCTTCAGGAGTGTCATTGGTGACGAAGCAAATGCGTTCAGTGCTTTGGCTGGACACGTTCGTCTCCCACAAGATCGGGCTTGCCTACCATGGCGCTTTGCCATGAGCCAGAAGCAAAAGGCAGTTGTGCGGTTTCTCCTCCTTTGCAGGCTGAGCGCTAGCTTGAACGGTGTGCCACACAAGGAGAACTGACATGACTGACCGCTTTGCCGGCTATGCCGGATCGCTGGATGATCCAGCTAGCCTCTGCCGCAACATCGAACCCAGTGACAGCGTGCCGCTGCCAGAGGTAACCCGCGCCATCTATATCGGAGCGGCCGGCTCGCTGCGCCTCGTCGATGCCTCGGGAAATACATCGCTGTTCGAGGGATTGGTCGGCGGCACCATCCTGCCGGTGCGGATCCAACAGGTGCTGAGCACACGGACCACGGCCACGGGCCTCGTCGCCATGCTTTAGCGCAAGCGCAGTGTGATGCGCGGGCCAAGCGAGAACAGCACGAAAAGCCACAAGGAGGGCAGGGCCCCCGACGTGCTTTCGAAGATGCTGTGAATGGCCAGCGCACACACCACTGCAAGCACGATCATGCCGTAGCCGTTACGCTGCAGCATAGCGCTCTGGCTCCCCCGCCACACCGTGTGCAGAAGCCCAGCGGCAAAGATGAGGAGACCTGGGTAGCCCAGCTCAACCAGCAGCGACAGGTAGCCGCTATGGGGTGTCTGGATATGCGGCAGGTTCAGCATCTGCCTGATGAAGGGCAGCATGTGATCGGTGGTGGAAATGGTCGCTTCACCCCATCCAGTCCAAGGCCGCTGATGGGCGAAATGGAGGAACTGCGCCCAGATTTCCGTCCGTCCGGTAAAAGTGAGATCACGGCCGAGCGATGCCGCGAGGTGGTTAACGAGGAGATAGCCGCCAACTGCGCCTCCTCCGAGAATGCCGAGAAGCAGCCAGAGCCCTTGGCTGCGCATGACGCGCAATCGGACGATACTCCAAGCAAGCAGGAGAACGAGGCACCCCACCAGACCCGCTACCAGAGCCGTGGCTGAGCCGGACATCAGAAGGCAGGTTCAGCTTCTAAGAACCACGAAAGTAAAAACCAGTATATTCTACAGGAACACGAATGTTACCTTGCGCCGCTCGGGCGGGGGATGCGTTCGTCTTCATAGCCGGCCCAGGTGCGCGTGCGAGCATTGACCAAAAGATCAACCGAATAGGCCTTGTTGGGAAACTGGATCGCTATTTCGGCGAGCACATATTGCTGTTCGTCAAGCTTGCGCTGGAGCGCGTTGGCATCGCCATTCTTGATGCCGGTGATGCTCATGGTCCAGTCCTTCAGCAAGGAGCGGTACTCAGCAATGCATTTGTCAGCTTCAGATTCGTTCATGGCGACCACCTAGTTCGATGACTTATTTTTAGGTGATTTGCGCTGACAAAACGCTGACAGCGCAGCTATCTCAGGGGTCAGCCATGGACACGATGGCGTCGGTGCACCAGGTCTTGTCGCCTGCCGTTCCGGCAATGTGATCGATCTGCCAGCCGTGCAGGTGCTCGCGCACAAGCTCGTATGTCACGGTGACGGCGGTGGCGCCATCCTGGAAGCTTGCCTTGATCTCGGCCGTGTCGTCGGTTTGCTTCACTATGTCGAGCTTGAAGCTGCGCGGCTCCCAATCGAGACGGCCTGTCAGGGGGTCGATGCCGGCGGCGCGAAACTGATCATGGCCGACTGTTGTGCCGCCCAGCCGGTCGGTGAGTTCGTCAGAAAAATAGGGGGCAATATCGGTGATGGGTACGTTGAGGAAGTACGTGCCATAGAGCGTACTGACCACATCCATGGGCGTCGTAAATTCCTGCGCCAGGGACAGGCTCGGCACGGAAACGGCGAAGAGAGCCAGCAAACAGCTACGCATGTCAAAACAACCCTGCGCCCCGCGCATGATGCATATGACCACACACAAGCACGGTATCAAGGGTGCTTTAGTTCTAGGTGTGATGCAGTTTCAGCGAAGGGGTGCCGCAGAAGAGCCGGCGCGGCTCAGCAAGGGCGGTTTTGCGCATCCTGACAGCATTCGTCAGGGGCTTGATGGATATTGCACATGTCCGTGAACGAAGGAGCGTGCCATGCGCGTGCAGAGCTTTTATCCCTTGCTACAGGTTCCCGCCGTTGAGCCTGCGGCGCGCTTTTATGAGCAGCATCTAGGCTTCTCGCGAGTCTTCTCCAGCGACTGGTACATCCACCTGCGAGCCAGCAGCGAAGTGCCGTTCGAGTTGGCCTTTATCGTTCCAGACCATGACACCATACCGGTCCAGGGGCAGGGACTGACCGGAAACATGATCCTGTCGTTCTATGTGGAAGATGCAAGAGCCGAACATGAACGCCTCGTTGCCGCGGGGGTGTCCATAGTGCAAACGCTGCGCGACGAGGTGTTCGGGCAACGCCATTTCATCGCTGCCGATCCCAATGGCATTCTACTCGACATCATCACGGCGATTGAGCCTGATCCGGAGTGGCTCAAAGCCAATGGGGGATGAGGGACGGTGTAGGGGACAAGGCCAAAAGGGTGTTTGGAGGCCGACTGAACGGCTGGTGCCGGCAGCAGGGTTCGAACCCGCGACCCCCTGATTACAAATCAGGTGCTCTACCAACTGAGCTATACCGGCACGCGAGCGGCTTTAGCATTCCGGATTGGCTTCGGCAAGCCAATGACGGTCGGGAACTTTTTTTCTTCCGGCGGAAGACCTCGCGCATTTTACGCCGCTGCTGGGTTGCGGCGGAAGCCAGCTTTGGCGAGGGAAGCGTTGCGGAAAGACAAAATTGCCAAAGGGGCGGGCAAGCGCCTGTGCGGCGTCACTTTTTGGCTTGTCGCTGAGGCTGCTCCGGCCTAACTCACACGCTTGAACTGGCGCTGCCTTTGGCGCCTTTGCGTGGGAGTTGAGCCGCGTTGACTGCACCATCCTTGACCCATTTGCAGCTTCTCGAAGCCGAGAGCATCGAGATCCTGCGCGAAGTGGCGGCAAGCTTTGAGCGGCCAGTGATGATGTACTCGATCGGCAAGGACTCAAGCGTCCTGCTGCATCTGGCGCGCAAGGCGTTCTTCCCCAGCAAGATTCCCTTTCCGCTGCTGCATGTCGATACGACGTTCAAGTTCAAGGAAATGATCTCGTTTCGCGACCGGATGGCGGACCAATATGGTTTCGACCTGATCCGGCATACCAACGCCGACGGGGTGCGCGACGGCATCAATCCGTTTGATCATGGCTCCTCGCGCTACACCGACATCATGAAGACCCAGGCACTGCGGCAGGCGCTCAATGCCGGGCGCTATGATGCAGCCATTGGCGGAGCGCGGCGCGATGAGGAAAAGTCGCGCGCCAAGGAGCGCATTTTCTCGCACCGCAATGCCAACCATGCCTGGGACCCCAAGAACCAGCGGCCCGAACTCTGGCGCGTGTTCAACACCCGCCTCAATCCGGGCGAGAGCATGCGCGTCTTTCCGATCAGCAATTGGACCGAGCTGGATGTGTGGACCTATATTTATTCGGAAGGCATCGAATTGCCATCGCTGTACTTTGCCAAGCCGCGCCCCGTGGTGGAGCGCTCCGGCACGTTGATCATGGTGGATGATGAGCGGTTGCCGCTCGAGCCGGGTGAAACGCCGCGCGAGGAGATGGTGCGGTTCCGTACGCTGGGCTGTTACCCGCTGACAGGCGCCATCCGCTCAACCGCATCGGACCTGCCGTCCATCATCATGGAAATGCAGGCGAGCCGCACCTCCGAGCGGGAAGGGCGGCTGATTGACAGCGACAGCGTGGGTTCAATGGAAAAAAAGAAGCAGGAAGGGTATTTCTGATGAGCCTTCCGATGACCGCTCCAGACACCGAACTCGATCTCTGGCTCAGCCAGCAGACGGAGAAATCGCTGCTGCGATTTCTCACCTGCGGCTCGGTGGACGATGGCAAGTCGACGCTGATCGGGCGGTTGCTTTATGACAGCCAGCTGGTGCTGGATGATCAGCTGGCGAGCCTCAAGAAGGAGTCGCGCAACCGCATGGTGGGCGAGGAGGGGATCGACTTTTCCCTTCTGGTTGACGGGCTTGCCGCCGAGCGCGAGCAGGGCATTACGATCGATGTGGCCTATCGGTTCTTTTCGACCGACAAGCGCAAGTTCATTGTCGCCGATACGCCGGGCCATGAGCAGTATACGCGCAACATGGCGACCGGTGCGTCAAACGCCGATTTGGCTCTGGTGCTGATCGATGCGCGCAAGGGCGTGCTGACGCAGACGCGGCGGCACTCATTCATCCTGTCGCTGATCGGGGTGAAGCATGTGGTGCTGGTGGTCAACAAGATCGACCTGGTTGATTATGATCAGGCCGTGTTCGACAAGATCGTCGCGGACTACCGCCAGTTTGCGGAGCCGTTGGGCTTCAAGACGCTTGAAGCCATTCCGGTGTCGGCCCTGCGCGGCGACAACATGCTGGCGCAGAGTTCCAATACGCCGTGGTACAAGGGATCGGCGCTCGTTCCTTATCTTGAGACCATCGAGGTTGCCGAAGACCGGACAAACCGGAAGTTCCGCTTTCCGGTACAGTGGGTGAACCGGCCGAACCTCGATTTCCGTGGGTTTTCGGGCACGGTCGCGTCGGGTGCTGTGGCCGTCGGTGATGAAGTGCTGATTGCTTCCTCGCGCAAGCCGGCGCGGATCAGCCGCATTGTCACCATGGATGGCGATCTGCAAAGCGCCATTGCGGGCCAGGCGGTGACGCTGGTGCTGGATCGCGAGGTGGATCTGTCCCGCGGGGATGTGCTGACATTGCCAGGAGAGACGCCCGAATTTTCCAATCAGTTCCAGGCGCGGCTCGTGTGGATGAACGATGAGCCAGCTTATCCCGGCCGCTCCTACCTCCTCAAGATCGGCGCGCAGGTGGTGCCGGCGACGATCACCGATCTCAAGTTCCGCACCAATGTGAATACCCTTGAGCATACGGCGGCGACCAAGATCGACCTCAACGAGGTCGCGACCGTCACCATCGCAACGGACAAGCCGATCGCTTTTGACCCTTATGGTGTAAACGCGCTGACCGGCGGGTTCATCCTGATCGACCGATTGTCCAACGCGACGCTGGCGGCCGGTGCGATCGAGTTCGGCCTGCGCCGGGCGCAGAATCTCACCTATCAGTCCTTTGACGTGAACCGCGACGTGCGGGCGCAGATGAAGGGGCAGAAGCCGCAGATCATTTGGTTCACAGGACTGTCGGGTTCGGGCAAGTCGTCCATCGCCAACCTTCTTGAAAAGCGGCTCACTGCGGAAGGACGCCACGCCTACATTCTGGATGGCGACAATGTCCGGCACGGGCTCAACAAGGATCTGGGTTTCACCGAGGCTGCGCGCGTCGAGAACATCCGGCGCGTTGCTGAGGTGGCCAAGCTGATGGCTGATGCGGGCTTGATCGTGCTCGTGTCCTTTATCTCGCCATTCGAGAAGGAACGGCGGCTAGCGCGGGAGATCGCGGGCGACATAGACTTCACTGAGGTTTATGTCGATACGCCTTTGGAGGTGTGCGAGGCGCGTGATCCCAAGGGTCTCTACAAGCGGGCGCGGGCAGGGGAGATCAAGAACTTCACCGGCATCGACTCGCCGTTTGAGCCGCCCACCAATGCCGAGCTCGTGCTGCATGGCGCAACCAGCGAGCCAACGGCATTGGCGGATGAGTTGCACGACTGGTTGAAGCTCTAAGCGCTAGAATTCAAACGTCCGTTCGCCGTAGAGCTGTCAGGTCCGCTAGACCCATCGTCATTGCCCGACTTGTCCGGGCAATCCAGAGAGTGAGGGGCCGACAAATGGATCACCCGGACAAGCCGGGTGATGACGTCGTGGGAATTCTGCGTCCAGATGAACCGTGATCAGGCGCAGGTGACCAACCCTTACGCGCGGCCAAATTCGTCTTCGATGCGGATGATGTCGTCTTCACCGAGGTACGAGCCGGTCTGGACTTCGATCAATTCAAGCTCGATCTTGCCGGGATTGGCCAAGCGGTGGGTGCAGCCCAGGGGCAGGTAGATCGACTGGTTTTCGCTCAGGATGGTGACCGTGCCATCCACGGTCACCTCAGCCGTGCCACGCACCACGATCCAATGTTCGGCGCGATGATGGTGCTTTTGCAGGCTGAGCTTCTTTCCCGGCTTGACGAACAAGCGCTTGACCTGGAAGCGCGAGCCGTTGAGCACGGAAGAATAGCCGCCCCAAGGACGATAAGCTGTCTTGTGGATGTCGGTGAGGTTGGCTGTGGCCTTGTTGGCGCGCAGGGTCTTGACCATGGCGCCGACTTTCTGGGCTTCGCTCAGCTTGCCGACATAAACAGCGTCGTTGGTTGCCACAACAACCACGTCGTCCAGACCGTCAACGGCAACATGGCCGTCATCGGTGATGATGAGGGAATTGCTGACATTGTTCAGGGTCACCTGACCGCGTGTCGCGTTCTGGTTGGCGTCCTTGTCGCTGGTCTTCCACACCGCATCCCAGCTTCCCAGATCCGACCAGCCGAAGTTCACGGCCACCACTGCAGCGCGTGATGTTTTCTCGAAGATAGCATAGTCGACCGAGATGTTCGGCGCCGTGCTGAACGAGGCTTCGTCCAAACGGACAAAGTCGAGGTCAGACTTGGCCTTGCTGATGGACTGCTCGGCAGCCGAGAGTGTGTCTGGCGCCAGTTTTTGCGTTTCGTCTAGGAAGGCACCAGCCCCGATCATGAACATGCCCGAGTTCCAGTAGTAGCCGCCATCGGCGAGCATGGACACAGCGCGTTCCCGATCTGGCTTCTCTACAAAGCGTTCGACGGGGCGGACTTCGCCGCTGGCCGCCTGGGCCTTGATATAGCCGAAGCCGGTTTCAGGGTGCGTCGGGACAATGCCAAAGGTGACGAGATCGCCGCGGCCAGCAGCCTCGGCAGCAGCCAGCACCGCTGCGGTGTAGCCCGCATCGACGATGACGTCGTGGTCTGATGGCAGAACATGCAGGACCGCTTCGGGTCCAAACTTGGAGCGGGCGAAAACGGCAGCGGCGGCAATGGCGACAGCAGTATTGCGCGCAACGGGTTCGAGCAAAACGCCTGCTAGCGGAGCGCCAAGTTCATCGGCCTGCTCTGCCACGATGAAACGGTATTCGGAATTGGTGATGACGATGGCTGGGGCATAAACAGCCGAGTCGGCAACACGCTGCAAGGTCTGCTGGAACAAGCTTGTCGTGCCAACCAGCTGGAGGAACTGCTTGGGCCGGGCCGCCCGCGACATTGGCCATAGACGGGTGCCCTGTCCGCCAGCCAGGATTATGGGTACGATCAATTGCGGCATGTCTGGTGCTCTATGCTGTGTTGATGTGACGCTTGCGGAAACGGCAATGTTGGGGGCTATGTAGCCGACTAGGGCTGTGCAAAACAACCAAGAATCCGGGCATAGGGGCACTGTGTGACAGCAGCGTTGAAACGCCGTCAGGCCTTGCTTGCTTTGTTTCTGTTAGTTGGGATGGTGGTTGTTCCGTGCGCATCGCCATGCCAAAGCTGGCCCAGACCTGTTTAAGGAGAATCCGCAATGAAGACTCGTGCCGCCGTGGCCTTCGGCGCTGGCAAGCCGCTGGAAATCGTTGAAGTCGATCTCGATGGGCCCAAGGCTGGCGAGGTCCTGATCGAGATCAAGGCCACAGGCATCTGCCACACCGATGATTTCACCTTGTCCGGCGCCGATCCGGAGGGGCTGTTTCCCTCGATTCTTGGCCATGAAGGGGCGGGCGTCGTGGTCGATGTCGGTGCGGGTGTCACCAGCCTCAAAAAAGGCGACCATGTCATCCCGCTTTATACGCCGGAATGCCGGGAGTGCTATTCCTGCCGCTCGGGCAAGACCAATCTCTGCACCGCCATTCGCGCGACGCAAGGACAGGGACTAATGCCCGATGGCACGTCCCGCTTTTCGTTCGAGGGCAAGCCGATCTTTCACTATATGGGCTGCTCCACCTTTTCGAACTTCACCGTGCTGCCCGAGATCGCTGTCGCCAAGATCGATGCCACGGCGGCATTCGACAAGGTCTGCTATGTGGGCTGCGGTGTCACGACGGGGATCGGGGCCGTTATCAACACAGCCAAGGTCGAGATCGGGGCGACGGCCGTGGTGTTCGGCCTCGGCGGCATTGGTCTCAATGTCATCCAGGGCCTGCGCCTGGCCGGCGCGGACATGATCATCGGCGTCGACATCAATAATGACAAGAAGGCCTGGGGCGAACGCTTCGGCATGACCCACTTCGTCAATCCGACCGAAATCGAAGGCGATATCGTTCCTTACCTGGTCAACCTTACCAAGCGCCGTGGCGATCTCATCGGCGGCGCGGACTACACCTTTGACTGCACGGGCAACACCCAGGTCATGCGGCAGGCGCTTGAGTGCAGCCATCGTGGTTGGGGCAAGTCCGTCGTGATCGGCGTGGCGGGTGCGGGCAAGGAGATCTCGACACGTCCGTTCCAGCTGGTCACCGGACGTACCTGGATGGGTACGGCCTTCGGCGGTGCCAAGGGCCGGACCGATGTGCCCAAGATCGTCGACTGGTACCTTGATGGCAAAATCGAGATCGATCCCATGATCACCCATACACTGAGGTTGGAAGACATCAACAAGGGCTTTGACATGATGCATTCCGGCGAAAGCATCCGCAGCGTGGTTGTTTATTGAAAGCTTCTTGAAACTTTTGGCGTCATGTGTCACTTATTTGGTGACACATGACGGAGGCCGAGATGGCTGGATTTGCTGAAGCACCGCAGATGCCCTTCGACACCGAGCTGGACCGGGTCGGTCACCTGCTTGGTGGCACGCGCGTGCTCAAGCGCAGCCTGGGCACGGCGTTCGATGCCCATGAGATGCTACTTGAAGGGCTGCCCGGGGATGCCTTGAACCAGCTCGAGCGGAGGTTGCAGGTGCTCGATGCTGCTGCGCTTGAAAAGGCCATCGGCATGAGCCTGCGAACGCTGCAGCGGCGGCGGGCCGATCCAAGCCAGCCTCTCAGTGTTGATCAAAGCGGCCGCGTCTGGCGCTTTGCTGAAATTCTGGCCAAGGCCACGGAGGTGATGGGCAGCCAACGGGATGCCGAGGAATGGCTTAGCGAGCCTGCCATCGGCCTCAACGGGCAAAGGCCCATTGATCTTCTTGCCACGGCAGCCGGTACGGAGCTGGTAGAGACATTTCTCGGCCAAATCGAGTATGGGGTCTATGTTTGATCCCGCCACTTCCCGGTGCCCTGGGCGGCACCGATTTAATTGGCTGGCGGCTTGATCCCAGCCAATTTGCCCCAACTTGGGACAGTGGAGAAGGAGCCTTCCGCTTCGGTGGACGCTGGAACAGCGCAGGCACGCGAGCCGTGTATTGCTCTCTCGATCCCGCAACGACCATTCTTGAAGTCGCGGTTCATCGCGGCTTCAAGCGCATGGACACCACAGCGCATGTGCTGACCTCGTTTCGTGTGCTTGACCCTAAGGACGTGTTTATCCTTCACGCCGAGCAGATGCCGAATCCCAACTGGTTGCGGTCGGGTCAGCCCAGTGCAGGGCAACAGCGTTTTGGAGACGAGCTGCTGACGACCCACAAGTTCGTGCTGGTCCCCAGTGTCGTGTCGCCCAATAGCTGGAACATCGTGTTCGTCGGATTACGTGCGAGGGACGGCTATCAGGTGCGCTCGCAGGAGCCATTTGCGCTAGACACGCGCCTTCATCCACCGGCTTAGCCGTCAGTTCCAACCACATGAGATCGCCCGCATGACTGAGCCTGCATCGCCGACCATTTTTGTGGATGCGGATGCTTGTCCGGTCAAGGAAGAGGCGATGCGCGTGGCTGAACGGCTTGGGCTCACTATTGTCCTGGTCAGTAATGGCGGCATTCGGCCGTCGCGTGATCCGATGGTCCGGGTCGTGGTGGTGCCGGCTGGCGCCGATGCTGCTGACGACTGGATCGTTGAACACGCGCGTGCCAATGACATTGTCCTTACAGCCGATATTCTGCTCGCCAGCCGGGCGATCGACAAGGGGTCTCATGTGTTGGGGTTCACGGGAAAACCATTTACTCCGGCCTCTATCGGCATGGCACTGGCCATGCGCGACCTCAAGCAGCACCTGCGTGAGACCGGGGAGATCAAGGGTTTCAACCCGGGCTTCAAGCCTAGCGACCGGTCGGCTTTCCTCAGTGCGCTGGATACGTTGGGCCGCAAGGCGCAGGCGTTCGCTGGTAAGTAATCCTTAGCCTTTCAGACGCGGAAAATTAACCATAATCGCGAAAAGGTGGGCTCAGTTGTCCTGTGCTGAGTTCATGCCGTGGTGCTTGTCCGTTTTATTGGTTCGCTTGTGCTTGCGGGCATGTTGCTGGGTGGTTGCGCCAAGCCACCCAGTCAGCACGAACCCTTTGCCCAGCAGGTTGACCCGTCCACCGTGACAGGCAGCATAGCCCCTTTGGCAGACATCGCCCTTCCGCAGGACATGCCCAAGCGCATCTTCGGCAATGGATCCTTGAGCGGCCGCACGTTGGCAGTGGGCTCGTCAGCCGACATTGTTCTGCGTCCGGGTGAAGTTGTTTTGACCTTTGACGATGGTCCGCGCGCCGGCAAGACCGACAAGGTCCTCGCCACCCTGGCCGACTTCAATGTCCGGGCGACCTTTCTGATGCTGGGATCGGCGGCGCAGGCCAATCCGCGGCTTGCGCAAGAGGTGGCCGAGCAGGGGCATACAGTTGGCAGCCACACCTTCAGCCATGTCGATCTTGGGACAATCAGCCGGCAGGAGGCGCTGGACGAAATTGCCAAGGGTGAGCGCGCGGTTGCTGCGGCGCTCGAGGCTGGTGGGCAGACATCGTCGCCTTTCTTCCGCTTTCCCTATCTGTCCCAAAGCGGGTTCTTGCGCACCAATTTGATGCAAAGCGGCCTTGTTGTTCTCGACGTCACCATCGACAGCAAGGACTACTACAAGGACTCCCCTGACCTTGTGGCCGCCCGGACGCTGCAGCGGCTCGATGCACAGGGGAGCGGCATCATCCTGTTCCACGACATTCACCAGCGCACCGTCGACATGCTGCCGACGTTTCTGGCCGAACTGGAACAGCGCGGCTATTCGGTGGTTCGCCTAGTGCCCAAGGATGATGGCGTGTTCGGCAGATCGATCGTGACGGCCGATGCTCCGCCGGTGAACGAGGCACTCTGAGGCTAGTCTTCGTCGTCTTCCTCGACGTCCGTTAGATAAACGGAGATCTCGATGTCGATGCCGTGTCCGGCGATCGCCGCAGCCACATGGGCCGGCAGCCGAGCGGACATGGCTTCGCCGTGCTCGGGATAGTCGAAGGCTATATCGAGGACGGCCTTGCCCAGGCGGCGATCTTCCAACATGGCGGCAATGGTCGGACCGGAGCGTTCAGCGAACTCGAGCAGGGCCCGCACAGGGTTGTTTACCGGTATGTCGACCTGGGCATAGTAGCTGCCGGCTGCGTCCTCGGCCTCGTAGCGGCTGGTGAGTTGGCGCATCGCGGTGTCGAGCGCAAGCTGATCGATGGTGACGCCGGACAAGCGCAGGGCGATGGCGAAGGGAGAAAACTGGCTCATGAGCTTCGTCCTGCCGTGGCTGCGAAAAGGGCGATGGCTGCAGCATTGGATACGTTGAGCGACTTGATGGGGCCGGGCATGTCGAGCTTGACCATCTCGTCGCAGAGTTCGCGCGTACGCTGACGCAGCCCTTTGCCCTCGGCGCCGAGCACAATGGCCAGGGGCTGGTCACTGTCACGCGGCTTGAGCTGCTCCTGAGCTTCCGAGTCAAAGCCCAGCACCAACATGCCGCGGCTCTTTAGCTTTTCCAGCGCGTCGCCAAGGTTGCGCACCTCGATCATCGGCACCATGTCGAGCGCGCCGGAAGCTGATTTCGCCATGACACCGGTTTCGCGCGGCGAATGGCGGGCCGTGGTGATGACCGCATCGGCCCCGAAGGCGCAGGACGTGCGCAGTATTGCGCCAACATTGTGTGGATCGGTGATCTGGTCGAGCACCACCACGAGCCGGAGCGGTTTGATGTCGTCGAGGCCGAACCGGCTCACCGGATCAACCTCGAGTGCAGCGCCCTGGTGCACGGCGTCGTCGCCCAGAAGACGGTCGAGCTCCTTGGGCGTTGTTTCCTTGACTGGAACCTTGCCGATCTCGCCGGTCTCGCGCAGCCGCATCAAGGCGTTGGGCGTTGCCAGCAACACCTTCTTGGTGCGGTTCTTGTTGTCGAGCGCCGCGCGCACCGTGTGCAGGCCATAGAGGTAGACCGGGCCATCGTCGGGATTGTAGCGGGGCTTGGGCGGAAATTTATTGAAGCTCATGGGGCAGCCCTAGCGCCTTTGTTCTTGGCCAGCAAGCATGGACACGCCTCAGGAGCAGTTGCCAGGCCGCTTGAAGAGGCAGATCGGCCGGCTGAGCCCGGCGGTCCAGCATGCCTGGGTGGTGTAGAGCGAGCCAAGGGATGCCGCCTGATCAGGCATGGCCATGACATAGTTGAAGCGGCTCGCTTCGCCACGGGCGATCAGGTCGTCGGGCGAGGCGGCCTCCAAGGGCACATCCCTGTGGAAGTAAGTGTGCCCGCCTGTCCACCAGATGTCGCGCACGGCATAGGCCAGCCCGCAAATGTCCGGCTCGCCAGCAGCCGCTTGACTGGCGGCAAAGACGCTTTCCTGCCGCTGTTGCAGGAGAAGGTTGTAGTGGGGCCAAACTGCCAGGGCGAGGATGGCGCATGACCAGGTAAGACCCAGCAGCAGGTGGCTGCGCTTGAGTGCCCGGCTTTGGCCCAGTCGCTGCCAGATCTCGGCCAGGCCCCAACCGGCCGCAAAGGTCAGCAGCAGCGTCGCCGGGTAGTAGAACCGGTATTCTTTGTGCGCCACGAATGAGAAGGCGACAATCAGCAGCATGGCTGGAACGCTCAGCCGCCAATGCGTGCGAATGGTAGCGAGCAGAACGGCAAGGACAATGATGCCGGCCAGGCCAGTGCGCTGCCAAAGCTGATGGAGGTAGAAGTGTGGAGGCTCGACGCCGAAGCTTTCCGCCACCCCGTCGACAATGTTGCGATAGAAGTTCAGCCAGACGTGCTGGAACGGATACATGCCGAAGGCCATGTCCAAAACGGCCAGCAGGATCGCGTAAACGATAAGCGCGCCGATCAAGGTGAGCCGGCCACGCGGCGACAGTTGCCACAGCGCAACCAAGCCAAGCACGCACAGCGCCGGGGTGAGATGGAAGCGGGCGGCAAAGGTCAGGGCTACTGCCACGGCAAAGCCGATGATCAAGCGGGCAGGGCTGTTGCGGTTGAGCCAGTGGAGGGTCAGGGCGGCGCAGGCGATCAGTACGGCGGAAATGGCGTCGGACAGCGTGCTGCTGGCAAAATCCAGGTTCTCGTACCAGAACAGGGGCACCAGGCAGGCAAGCACGGCAATGATCGGATCGAACCGTTGCCGCATCAGACGGTAGAACATGATGACGGGCAGCATGGATAGGCACGACAGCACCAGGCCAGCGAGCGGCATGTAGAATTCGGGGCCAGCGCCGATCAGCTTTGCAAGGAGGAGGGAGGGCATCAGGAAGAGCGACGTGCCGATCCATCGGATACCCTCGACATACTCCCATGGAACGATGCCGAAGCCGAACACCATCCTGTGACTCTGCTCAATCGTCTGGAAGATTTCGTCGGGATGCCGAAGCATATGTCCCTTCCAGGCGACCAGGAACCGCAGCAGCAGGCTGAGCGCGGCAAGCAGCCAGAAGAGCCTGTCGGCACGTCTAGACGCGCTGGCAGAGTCTGACTCAAGGGGCAATGCGTGTTGGTTCAGGGCAGCCTCGGAATCAGCTTCGGCTGCGACAATGAAGCAAGCTACGGCCAACGTCGAGGCATGCCTGCCATCAGCTTGCGTTTGCTAACCTTGCGAACTGCCCTGACTGTTGGCTCGTCAGGGTACCAGATGCCCTGATCGATATCCCCGATGACATTGGCCTGGTTCTCGACGCTTTCCGAGAACGATGCGAGGACACGCTCGCGCCCGAAGCCGCGTTCAAGCTCGGCCATCCAGTACGCGTAACCTTGCGCGTCCGGATCGCGGTTCAGCACGTTGTCGTAGATCAGGTCGAGGAAGGCAGCATTGCTGACGCTGGACGGTGTGCCATAGGTGTCGCGGAACTCGTCCGAGATGATGAAATTGTTCGCCATCCAGGCCAGGTCGCCAAGCCCGGCGTCCAGTTCGCGTATCCAGTAGCCGAGCCCTTCAAGATCTGGCGCCCTGTCAAAGGCGGCCTGGTAGAGCCGATAGGCCTGGCCCGCAATTCCGTTGATGTCGAACGCCATGACGCCGTTGTCGAACTCGACGCGTTCCACATTGGTCAGGGTCGTGCTAATGCCGCTGCTGGAGCTGTTGAAGTCGACTTCATTGCCGTAGATCCCGAAGCTATAGGCGCCACCCTGGCCTGCGAGGTGGACGAAGTCGAGGTCAGCGCCGCCATCGACATAGCTGTCGCCGGCACCCAAGACGACCAGGTCGCGTCCGCCGCCGCTCAGGATCAGATCGTTCCCGCCATTGGCATAGATCAGGTCCGACCCACCGTAGGCAGCAATGCGGTCCGAGCCCGTTGACCCATAAACGTCGTCACAGCCGTTTAGCGCGATCTCGATGACGCTGCGCATATCGCCTTGCGAGAGATAGCTGTCCACAAGCGAAGCGGGGAGGGAGAAGTCATAGACTTCAAGACCCAGTTGGCCGTTGAAGTATTGGGCGTAGCCGTTGAGGACGCCGCTCACAACATGGCCACCTGAATAGGTGAGGCCACTTCCCTCATAAACCACTGTCCTGCTGCCGTCGCTGACCACGATCCTCGTGCTGCTCGCCTCGATGAGGTTCCCATAGAACAAGCTGGGATCAAGAGTGTTGAACGGTAGATAAGCGTTGACGACGGCCATGAGGGTCCCCTCGCTGCCTGCCCATAGGGCGATGGGCAAGGCAGCAGGTCAATCCGAGGACTTCTACCAATAGGTGGGCGCCAGGACTTTGCCCGACCCTGACTACACCTAGGCTCTGCATCGAATCCGCCAATAACGCATCGAGCGAGCGACGCCGGACCAGTCCAGCAGGCGCAGCAGTTGCACGAGGTTGAGCAGGATGAACCCGACGTTCCAGGCGACGACGTTGAGCATCGGCACAGGTTGATTGAAGAAGTAGAAGGCGAGGCACGTTGCCGCCACAAGAGTCAGTACGCGCAAGCGCACGATATTGGTGGTGAAGTAGGCCACCACGTAGATCACGTTGGCCAGGTTGATCAGAATGTCCATGATAAAAACTGCAGGTTCGGTGAGGCCGGCACAGGCCAGCGCTCACCCTTGATGTTTAACCGGTCGCCCGGCCGAAAGGCCTTCGGCTTTTCCGATGATGATTGTGCGCGTCGAAGTCGAACTGGCGGCGCATGGGCTCGAGGAGGATCGATGGCGCAGATTGGTTCTGCAGCGCGTCGCGCAGATCGAGCGGATCTATGCCAAGATCGTAGATCAGCCGTTCGTCGAGCCGGGTAAGCTCGAGATAATCTCTCGTCTTACGGCCATGCCGCCGCCATATGAGACGGGCCTTGCGCACAAGGCGGAGCCGCTTCAATGCAGCGAGCGCGCCTGCATGCCAGGGCGTCCGTGGGCCAAAGCCGCTTGCCGCACCGCCGATTACTCCCTGGTCGCTGATAAGTTGAACGGACATGGTGTTTCTCCTGAGTTGTCGGTGGTCAGCCTTCTAAGGAGGTGCGCCGGGGCCCGCGTCATCCCATCGGATGATAGGGAGAAAATCGCGACATACCCTGTTTACAGGCGCGCTTTGCGGCACTGCCGACGCGGCCATGACCTATCGCTGGTTACAAGCTGCACACGAACAATAATTGCAGGGAGCGAACCGGGAGGCTGGCGCGTTCTCGGGTTTCAACAACCCGGGAGCGACCTCGTTGAGCCACCACAAAAAGCGCGGAGTTCAGCCTGAAGCTGCTCCCACCATCGCAGCCCCAGTGCTGCAGGCTCGAACCCGGGTGCGCGAAGGAAGGCCTTATCCGCTCGGCGCTACATGGGATGGGTTGGGTGTTAACTTCGCCCTGTTCTCCCGACACGCGGCCAAGGTGGAGCTCTGCCTGTTTGACGATGCAGGGGAGACCGAACTCGAACGCATAGAGCTGCCGGAATATACCGACTCGGTATGGCACGGCTATTTGCCGGAAGCGCGTCCCGGCACCATCTATGGCTATCGCGTGCATGGCCCTTACGAGCCGACGGCCGGGCACCGCTTCAATCCCAACAAGCTGCTGCTCGACCCTTATGCCAAGTCGACAGTGGGTCTCTTGAACTGGGACGCAACCCTGTTCGGCTACACCATGGAAAGCGGCGACGACCTCACCTTCGACGAACGCGACAGCGCCCCATCCATGCTCAAGGGCCGGGTGATTGATCCCGCATTCACCTGGGGGCAGACGCGCAAGCCCGAAACGCCTTGGGACAACACGATCATCTATGAAACTCATGTGAAGGGTTTCACCATGCTGCGGCCGGACGTGCGCGAACCCCTGCGAGGGACCTATGCCGGTTTGGCAACCAAGGAAGTCATTGACTATGTGCGCTCGATCGGCGTCACCGCGGTGGAACTCCTGCCGGTGCACACCTTCCTCGACGACGGCTATCTGCTCGGCAAGGGGCTGAGCAACTACTGGGGCTACAACACAATCGGTTTCTTCTCGCCCGCGCGCCGCTATGCCGCCAACCGTGATTTCGCTTTTGCCGAGTTCAAGGAAATGGTCGCGCGGCTGCATCACCACGGTCTCGAGGTGATCTTGGACGTGGTCTACAATCACACCGCCGAAGGCAATGAGCGGGGCCCGACGATCTCCTTCAAGGGGATCGACAACGCATCCTACTACCGCCTCGCGCCCGACCGCCGCTACTACATCAACGATACTGGAACGGGGAACACCTTTAATCTCAGCGACTCCCGCGTTCTCCAACTGGTGATGGACAGCCTGCGTTATTGGGCGCAGGAAATGCAGATCGATGGGTTCCGCTTCGACCTGGCGACGATCCTCGCCCGTGAGCCGCATGGCTTCGAGGAGGACGGACGGTTCCTTGATGCCTGCCGGCAGGACCCAGTGTTAAGCGAGGTCAAGCTCATTGCCGAGCCGTGGGACTGCGGTCCGGGCGGCTACCAGGTGGGGCGTTTCTCGCCTGGCTGGGCCGAGTGGAACGACCGCTTCCGCGATACGGTGCGCGGCTACTGGCGGGGCGACGAAGGCAAGCTGCCGGAGCTAGCCTCGCGCCTTACCGCCTCGGCTGACCTCTTCAACAAGGGCGGCCGCCGCCCCTGGTCATCGGTCAACTTCATCACCGCCCATGATGGCTTCACGCTCAATGACCTTGTCTCGTTCAACGACAAGCACAACGAGGCGAACGGCGAAGACAACCGCGACGGCCACAGCGATAACCTCTCCAACAATCATGGGGCCGAGGGACCAACGGACGATCCCGAGATCAAAGCGTTGCGCTTCCGGCAGATGCGCAACATGCTCGCGACGCTGTTCCTGTCGCGCGGCACGCCAATGCTGCTGGCCGGCGATGAGTTCGGCAGGTCGCAAAAGGGCAACAACAACGCTTACTGCCAGGACAACGAGATCTCCTGGGTCGACTGGAGCAGCATCGGCGAAGATGGACGCAGCCTCGCTCACTTCACCCAGAAGCTCGCGCGGCTGCGGCGTGCGTTGGCCATGCTGCGCCGGGGACGGTTCCTCACCGGCAGCTATGACGAGGAAATCGGCGTAAAGGACATTGCCTGGCTCAATCCTGCTGGCCGTGAAATGACCGAAGCCGATTGGGCCGACACCAAGGCGCGGTGCTTTGGCGTCTTGATGGACGGCCGGGCACAGGAAACCGGCGTGCGACGGATCGGAACGGACGCCACCATTCTCCTTGTGCTCAATTCCCACCACGATGTGGTGTCGTTCAAGCTCCCGCAAGCGGCCGGCGGCGAGCGCTGGGTTCGTCTCATCGACACCAACCTGCCCGACGAGGAAAACCTCTCCTACTTCCCGTTCGGCGCCGATTACACCGTCACGGGACGCTCCTTGCTCCTCTTCATGGTGCGGCCGGCCGAAGGCAGCCGCGCCGATACTGGTCCGGAAGACTCGTTCGCGCATGTGGTTCAGGCGTTCCGCGCCGCTGCAGCCGAGCCGGTATTATTCCCGCAGGTTTGATCCTCCAGCGCCTGCGTTGTTCCGTTGATATTCGCAAATTGTATGCTGTTCCTCTGCCCCTGACGGGGCAGGGGCGCTGCGCGCCTGTGAGGTTCACAACTGAAACAAGAACAAGCCAGCAATCCTGTCCCCGGGCGATCCGTCGGCGAGCATGGCGTTGTTGGCAATCTGGAGACTGTCGCGCTGATCGCCTCCGACGCAACGATCGATTTTCTCTGCTGGCCTGCGCTCGATGGTTCGACGATCTTTGCGGGGCTGCTGGATCCGGAGAATGGCGGCACGTTCGAGCTTGTCCCCGAACTTTCCGACCCGGTCATCAAGCAGTTCTACTATCCCGAAACGAACATCCTGGTGACCCGCTGGCTATGCGACGAGGGCAGCGCCGAAGTCACGGACTTCATGCCGCATCCCGAGAAGACGAGCACGCCGCGCACTCTGGTTCGACGGCTGCGCTGTACGCGTGGACGCGTACGATTTGTTCTGCGCTGCTCGCCACGCCCGGACTATGCTCGCGCAGTGCCGACGGTCGAAATCAACGGGACGCAAGTGCTGTTTCGGGCCGGTGACCTCGTTCTGCGATTGGAGGGTCAGGCACGCTGGATAAGTCGTGCCGGAAGCGTCGAGGGGTTGGCAGAGATCGCAGAAGGAGAGACACTGAGTTTCGTTTTGTCCGACGCAGACGCGCCGTCCATCGCTCCGGACCAGATCGAAACTCTGCTCTCGTCCAATATCGAGCAATGGCAGGCCTGGACGCGTTCCTCCCACTACAAGGGACGTTGGCGGGATATGGTGGGCCGCTCGGCCCTAACGCTCAAGCTCCTGACCTCGCAACAGCACGGCTCGGTCGCAGCTGCGGCGACATTCGGCCTGCCGGAAACTCTGGGTGGCGTGCGGAATTGGGATTATCGCGCCACCTGGATCCGCGATGCCGCGTTCACGGTCTATGCCTTCCTGCGGCTTGGCTACACACGGAAGCTGAGCAGTTCCGGGACTGGCTCGGCCGGCGCGTCCAGGGCCCCGAGCAGTTGCGCATCATGTATAGTCTCGACGGCACTGAGGCGAACGACGAAACTGCGCTCGAACACTTAGCAGGCTATGCAGCGTCGCGCCCGGTCCTGATCGGCAATGGCGCGCATCAGCAAAGACAACTCGATGTCTTTGGCGAGTTGATGGACACGATTTATCTCTGCAACAAGTACGGCAAGGCGACGAGCCGGGAGGCCTGGGAGAAGATCGTCCGCACCGTGGACCTGGTGGGGCAACACTGGGAAACGGCGGATGCCGGTATCTGGGAATTTCGTGACAGGGAGCGGCATCTGCTTCATTCGCGGCTGATGTGCTGGGTATGCGTCGATCGTGCCACGCGTCTCGCCAACAAGCGCTCATTGCCAGCTCCGGTGGTTGCCTGGACCGAGCTGCGCGACAGGATTTCCAACGACATCTGGACCAACTTTCGCCATCCCGAGCACGGCTACTTCGTGCAGGAAAGAGGTGGCACGGAGCTGGACGCGGCTTTGCTGATGATGCCGCTGGTACGCTTTGTTTCAGCCACGGACCCGGTTTGGCTCAAGACCCTTGACGCCATTGGCGAGGTACTGACCTCGGACGGTCTCGTGTGGCGATACCGGTCCGACGATGGGCTGAAGGGCGAGGACGGCGCCTTCACCACCTGCATGTTCTGGTATGTCGAATGCCTGGCGCGGGCAGGGCGCTTGCGAGAGGCGCAGCTCGAAATGGAAAAGTGCCTGGGATATGCCAATCACCTCGGGCTCTTTTCCGAGGAACTGGATCGCCGCGGCACTCAGCTCGGCAACTTCCCCCAGGCTCTCACCCACCTGGCCCTGATCAGCGCTGCGCATTTTCTCGACCGCCGGCTCGACCATAGCTCAGGCGACGAGTGGCAACCTTAGGGGCTGCAGTGTTCTGGTTTAGCTAGGGGTGGGGCGATGGTGACGAAGCCGGTCCAGCGCCTCTGCATCCACCAGCGCGTAACCTTTGGTTTGCAGATGCAATTCGACATCAGCGCCTCTGAAGACAGCATCTGAACTGTCAAATGTATCGAAGTAGATCCATCCTTTTTCATAGGCTTTCGGGATGGGTGCCGTTGGTGTGACGGGCAGAACCAACATTATGTTCTGCATTCGGCCCCTCTGACGAGTGATGAACACGTTGACCTGCATCGGGTGCCTTTTATGCCCTAAAACACAAAGTGCACCCTGTTAGCCCCGCGCGCAACTAGTGCGCCGACTTTGGTCCACCACCCGGATGGTTTTCACAGGCTGCCCGCAGCCAACTGGAAGTGATTGAAGTGTTTGTGTGTCGGACCCACCCAGGACAGGATGAGGGGGGCAAAGCTGTGACCCCCAGCTGCGTAACACACTGAGTATCGTGCCTTCTAAGAAGAGCCCATCTGCGGATGTTTGGGGGTGGGGAGCAGCGATGGTGGAGGGGACTGGATTCGAACCAGTGTACGCTAAGCGGTCAGATTTACAGTCTGATGGATTTAACCACTCTCCCACCCCTCCACAACAACGTCGCTAGGCAGGAAACGAATGCCGGAGCGTTTCGTCGGGGCGGTTTATGGTGGTCTGATGACAGCCTGTCAACACCCGTTTGCCTGCCTTATGTATATTTCCCACGACAGAACAACTCGCTGGTGCTCGACATGTGCAGAAAAGCGAAGCTTGAGCGGCAAGTGATGGAGGAGGGCTTGCCTCGAGTGGTAATCTCGCTGTAATGCCATGACGTCGGTCACCGACCGGGCGGGTATAGCTCAGTGGTAGAGCAGCAGCCTTCCAAGCTGAATATGCGGGTTCGATTCCCGCTACCCGCTCCAGTTCACCTTCAATTCTTGGTCCTTGGTCGACAGTGTCGAGTTCGGTCAGGCGTGCGTCCATCATCGACACCGAATACCAAGACCCTCGCAAGCGGCGAGGGTCTATCGCGTTTCGCACTGCCTTATGCCTTAGGTGGCAGGAATTCGCTGTGAAACCTTGCGGCATTGGCCAGCATGATGCCCCGGCGCTCAGCCATGACTTCAGGTGTGGGCGGCGTTGGCGGCGTTGTCCGGCTTGGCAGCACTTCGCCGACTAGTTTGAAGAACTCTTCCTGGCCCGCGGGAAGGCAGAAGCACAGGAAGCGCGCCGGCGTGGCCGACGCCACCTTGAAGACATGGGGTGCGTTGGCGGGGATGTTGATCGACTTCCCCGGGCCAATATGGTGCACCTCGTTGCGGAACGTCACCTCTAGCTCGCCCTCGAGCATATAGAACATTTCTTCGAAGTCGTGCCGGTGGGGCGGTGGACCGCCAGCGGGAACAAGCATGTCGATCAGCGTATAGCGACCGCCGGTTTCTTCGCCGGACAACAGGATGGTGTAGGTGCCCGCACCGACGCCCAAATGCGTGAGGCCAGGGTCACCCGCGTGGACGATTGTTGCTGTGCGGCTGAGATCGTCGGCGGGCAGGGTTGCCGTGGTCATTCTTTTCTCCTTTGAGTTTAGGCCAGGGTCAGGTCGGCGACGGCTTTGCCGGGCTTGTGCCCAGTGCGGTTGCGCTCGAGCGCGGCGGGCACTTCGGCCAGCGATACCGTTTCACCCACGGTCAGCTTGATTGTGCCCGAGGCGACCGCGTCGGCGATCTGACGGATACGCTCGGCGTCGGGCTGCATGGTGAACCAGATGCCCTTGCGGCCATCTTCGCGCGGCGCTGCAATGTCGGGACGAACGGAGCTGACCAGCGTGCCGCCTTCGCGCAGGACAGCCCATGAGCGGTCAGGAGCGTCGGCACCGGCTAGGTCGATGACAAGGTCGACATTGTTGACCTGCTCCTCGAAGCGCTCGCTTCCCCGATCGATCACCTGGTCAACGCCCAGGTCGGCCAGATGCGCACGGCTGGTGGCTGATGCGGTGGCGACGACGCGTAAGCCAAGTTGCTTCGCCAACTGAACGAGGATCGTCCCCACGCCGCCAGCGGCACCATGAACCAGAACGGTTTGCCGAGTCTGTGGTGTTCCAGCGGCATGGAGCATCTGCCATGCCGTCAGCCCAGCGACGGGGATTGCTGCTGCTTGCACGTCAGTTAGCTCGCTCGGCGTGTCCGCCAGCAGGAACTCAGCCACTGCCACCTGCTCCGCATAAGCACCATTGCCGGGCGCAGCCAGTCCAAACACGCGGTCGCCGATGGCAAAGCGGCTGCCCGGTGCGGTGGCGGCAACTTCGCCGGCGAGTTCAAGGCCCAGCACGGCAGGGAACACGGTTGGAATGATGTCCCGCATGTAACCTTCACGGATCTTCCAATCGAGACCATTGATACCGGCCGCGCGAACGCCGACGACGACCGTTCCGGTCTGGGCTTGAGGAACGGGAACTTCGGCAAGCTTGAGAGTGTCGGCGCCGCCAAATTCTGTAAGGGTGATTGCTTGGTTGCTCATGTCGTTTCTCCTTTCGACAAGAGCAATCTAGTGTGTTTCAATGTTGCTGCTCAGACGCCAAGAAATAGACAGAGGGTATCAATATTGGAACAGATGGATCTCGATGCGCTTGCCGATTTTGTGCTGGTGGCGAGCCATGGTGGGCTGGGCAAAGCTGCTCGCAGTACAGGCCGGTCGAAAGCGACTTTGTCCCGGAAGGTGGCAGAGCTGGAGGACGCCTTGCAGGTGCGCCTCGTCGAGCGCGGGGCCCAGCAGCTGAAACTCACTGCCGAGGGCGAAGCGCTGTATGCGCGGACGCGTCATCTCCTCAGCGAACTCAGGCAGGCTGGTGACGATATCCGCAACCGGGGCGCGCAGCTTTCCGGGATCCTGCGGATAACGGCCCCAATGCTGTTCTCCCAGGTGGCTCTGAGCCGGATAGCCGCCGCTTTCTGCAAGCTCCACCCCAAGCTCGAGATCGAGGTCAATGCCGAGGATCGCTTTGTCGACCCGATCGAAGAAGGCTATGACCTTGTTATCCGCACCAACCCCAAGCCGACCGAGAACATGGTCGGGCGGCGGCTCTTCACCGATGAGCTGATCCTCGTCGCCGCACCAGATATCCAACGCCCCCAAGACGGCGACGACGTACCGGCAGTACTGATGAGCCGCCTAGGCGAAACCCGCGAATGGCTCGTGCAGTCAGGCGGCAAGACCGTGACGTATCAGCCCCGGCCAGTGCTCCGCCTCTCGTCCATCCTCATGATCAGGCAAGCGGTGATGGCAGGAGCGGGAGCGGCGATCCTTCCGCTTTCATTGGTTGGCAGGGACATCGCTTCGGGCGCGCTGGTGGAGTGGGGGCGGGTGCTCAATCGTCCAATCGAGGTCTGGGTGCTCCATGCCTCCCAGCGGCTTGCCAGCCCCAAGGTCACGAGCTTTGCTGCATTTCTTGTCGAGCAGTTTCCTGATGGCCTGCTGGAGCTCTGAACAAGGCCAAAAAGGCAGCAGTTTGCTGAAGAGATCGGCAGCAAACAAGAATGCTTAGATGTGAGGCGAATTGCGTTGACAGCGCGCGTGGGCGGTGATGAACTCACCGGCAAATCTCCTCGGACCTGGGCATTTGGGCCCCATTCGGACGGTCGCATGACCAACCGGGTGGGGTGTTTTGGCGTGGAGCCTCGTATGGCGAAGAGCAGCATTGCGGTCGGTTTATTGTTTTCCACCGAGGGGCCTTATGCGGCTATCGCGCGGGAAGGCCTCGCCGGTGCGTCCATGGCCATCCGGGAGCTTAACGCCCACGCCGATCTCCCCTTCGAACTACGTGCTGAGCATCGCGACCCTGCCGGCGCGACGGAAAGATACGCCCGCCTGGCGCAGGAACTCATCGCAGGCGCAGGTGCGCGCCACATTGTTGGCTGCACCACATCATGGAGCCGCAAGGAGGTCATTCCCGTGCTGGAAAAGCACGGTGCCATGCTGTGGTACCCGTGCCCCTATGAAGGCTTCGAGTGCAACCAGCAGGTGGTTTATCTCGGTGCCTGTCCCAACCAGCACATCCTGCCGCTGCTCGATTACATCCTGCCGCGCTTCGGACGCGACATCTACCTTGTCGGCTCCAATTACATCTGGGGCTGGGAAACCAACCGGATTGCGCGCGAATGCGTGGAGCAGTCCGGCGGCATGGTGGCGGGCGAGCGCTATGTGACCCTCGGCGATCGGGACATCGCCCACATCATCGAGGACATTCGGCTCAAGCGGCCCGACTTCGTTCTCAATACCTTGCTTGGGCCCTCGTGCTACGCTTTCCTCGAGGCCTATCACGCGCTTGGCGTGTCCGACCCCGACTTCCGCATGGACACACGGCCGGTCGTCAGCTGCAACCTGGCGGAAAGCGAAGCTGCTGCCTTGGGAAACGTTGCCGCGGGCCTTTTCACCATCGCGCCCTATTTCCAGACGCTCGAAACCGAGGCGAACGATCAGTTCCTCCGGCGCGCCAGTCAACTCCACGCGCTCGATACGCCAGTGTCTGCTTTCTTCGCCCAGGCCTATGCGGCCGTGCATCTCCTTGCGGCGGGACTGGTCTGTGCCGGAGACCAGGACAGCGCCATGGTTCTTAAGGCAGTGACTGAACATCCCACGCCATCGCCGCTGGGGCCATTGCAGATTTCACCCAGCAATAACCATGCTGCCCTGGCGCCGCACATCGCCCGGCTCGGGGCTGATGGTCGTTTACAGGTCATTGTCCGGCGGACCGATCCTATCGCGCCCGACCCCTATCTTGCCCATTCGCGTCTTGCCCTTGGCGCCGCCGAGCAGCCCAGCAATGATGCGCGTTCCTTCTTGCGGGTAATCAAATGAAACCAGCAGATCTGACCCCCAACTTCGTTGGCCAGCGCGCCTTGATCCTCCATCGGCCACACCCGGTGGTCGATGCCATTGTCCGGCAATTGCGTCAGCTCGGCGTTAGGCAAGAGTGCTTCTGGCCCGAACTGCCGCAGGGGCTGGACGTCGCCCAGTTCGATCACCTGTTCTATGATGCAGACATGGGTTTCGACGCGCAGTTTCCCTGGGCACCGGGCGCGGCGCCCATGCCGACCATCGCCTTGATCGGCTCGGAAGCGCCCGGCCGCCTGGCCTGGGCCATTCGGCAGGGCGCCGATGCCCATCTGCTCAAGCCTGTGGGCAGCGGCGGTATTTTCTCGGCACTGGTGATTGCTGCCAATGCTTTCCGCCGGCGCCAAGCGCTTGCGTCGGAACTGGATGGCCTGCGCCAGCAACTCTCATGCCGGCAGGTGCTGGCCGAGGCTACGGCGCATTTGATGGAGAGCGAAACCTGCGATGCTCCAGCGGCCTATGCGCGTTTGCGCCAGCTTGCGATGAGCGAGCGAACGACGCTTGAGGCCATGGCGGCCCGGATCATCGAACAGGGCAGGGAGCACGATGACCGACGTTCTCGCGCCTGATCTCCTGCCTGTCGGCACGCCCGGCCAGCCCGTCCGCGCCCGCTCCGTGCTGCGGCAGTTGCTGTCACGTCCAATGGCGGTGTTGGGGCTCATCATCATCGCGCTCGTGGTGCTTGCGGCCGTGTTCGCCCCCTGGGTTGCGCCCTATGATCCGGGCGAGCAGTTCTTTGAAGGCCTCACCATCGAGGGCGCGCCGCTGCCGCCCAACGGGCAGTTCTGGTTCGGTACGGACCTCCTGGGCCGCGACCTTCTGAGCCGGCTTATTTTCGGTGCGCAGACCTCGCTCACCATAGGCGTGGTCGCCAATGGCATTGCCGTGCTGATCGGGTCCCTGGTCGGCATCACCGCTGGCTACTTCCGTGGCTGGCTGGGCACGATCCTGATGCGCTTTACCGATCTCATGATGAGTTTTCCCGCGCTGCTCCTCGCCATTGTTCTGGCAGCCATTTTCCGGCCCAGCCTCTGGATCGTTGCCGTGGTGATCGCCATGGTCAATTGGGTGCAGGTCGCGCGCGTCCTTTATGCCGAAACAAGCTCGCTGTCGGAGCGCGAGTTTATCGTGGCCGAGCGTTCGCTGGGCGCAGGTTCGGCCTTGATCCTCTTCCGCCACATCCTGCCACATCTGATCTCCACCATTATCGTCTGGGCAACACTGGGCATCTCCACCACCGTATTGCTTGAAGCCACCCTGAGCTTCCTGGGCGTTGGCGTGCGCCCGCCGACACCGTCCTGGGGCAACATCATCTTTGAAAACCAGACCTATTTTGCCTCCGCTCCCTGGCTGGTGTTCATACCCGGCGCGGCGATCATCCTCCTCGCTCTTGGGTTCAATCTCGTCGGCGACGCCTTGCGTGACGTCCTCGACCCCACCGCGCGGGGACGGCAGCCATGACGCTTTATGTGCTGCGCCGGCTACTTCAAGCTGTGCTGATCCTTCTTGGCATCAGCGTCGTCACCTATGCCCTGCTTTATCTGCTTCCAGCCGATCCGGTGCGCCAGATTGCCGGCCGCAGCGCTACGGCCGAGACGGTTGAAAGCATCCGGCAGCAGCTCGGACTCGATCGCCCGGTCTACGAGCAATACTGGCGCTACCTGACCGGCCTGCTGCAGGGCGATCTTGGCCGCTCCTACCTCCAGCGCACGGAAGTTGCTGACCTCATCATGTCGCGCCTTCCCGCCAGCCTTATGCTCATGGCTGGCGGTATCGTTTGCGAGCTGGTGATTGGCCTCACCCTTGGCGTGCTGGCAGCCGTCCGGCGCGGCTCGAGCTTCGACAATGTTCTCATGGTGGCGTCCTTTGTAGGTGTCTCCGCGCCGCAGTTCGTGGTCGGCATCCTGCTGCTTTATGTCTTTGCCGTGCAGCTGGGGTGGTTCCCCATCGGTGGCTACGGCTCGTTCCGCCACCTCGTGCTGCCCGCGCTCACGCTTGGGCTGCTGGGAGCAGGTTGGTATGCCCGCATGATGCGCTCCTCGATGATCGAGGTGCTGCGCCAGGACTTCATCCGCACCGCCGAAGCCAAGGGCATCAAGCGCCACCAGGTCCTGCTGCGCCACGCCGTGCCCAACGCCATCCTGCCGATCCTTGCCATGATCGGCATCGACATCGGCATCTTCATGTCCGGCATCGTGGTGGTGGAGAGCGTTTTTAGCTGGCCTGGTATCGGCCAGCTCGCCTGGCAGGCCATCCAGCGCGTGGACATCCCGATCATCATGGGCGTGACGCTGATCTCGGCCTGCGCCATCGTCCTGGGCAACCTTCTGGCCGACCTGGCCGCACCCTTTGTCGACCCCCGCATCAAGCTGCGCTGACAGCGGGAACTTGCCATGACCACGCCAACCAATCGTTTTTTCAGGGAGAACTACTCAAATGCGCAAAACACTCATGGCGGGGGTCGCCCTCGCCGTCCTGCTCGCCGCCGGTCCTGCCGCTGCTCAAAACGAGAAGCAGGGTGGCACCATGGTTGTCACCTACCAGAACGATGTCGCCACGCTCGACCCCGCCATCGGCTACGACTGGCAGAACTGGTCCATGATCAAGTCGCTGTTCGATGGCCTGATGGATTATGAGCCCGGCACCTCGACGCTGACCGAGGGCCTAGCCGAAAGCTATACGCTATCGGACGATCAGTTGACCTATACCTTCACCCTGCGTTCCGGCGTGAAATTCCACAACGGCCGCGAAATGACCGCCGAGGACGTCAAGTATTCGCTTGACCGCGTCACCAATCCAGCAACGCAAAGCCCTGGTGCCGGCTTCTTCGGCTCGATCGAAGGCTTTGAGGCCGTTGCCTCTGGCGAAGCCGATAGCCTCTCCGGCATCACCGTGGTCGATCCAAAGACTGTCGCAATCAAGCTCAGCCGCCCCGATGCTACCTTCCTTCATGTGATGGCGCTCAACTTTGCCTCCATCGTTCCCAAGGAAGCCGTGGACGAGTGGGGCGCTGACTTTGCTACCCATCCTGTGGGCACCGGTGCCTTCAAGCTCGCCGAATGGACGCTGGGCCAGCGCCTCGTCTTCGAGCGCAATGCCGATTATTGGGAGCCTGGCCTGCCCAAGCTCGACCAGATCACCTTTGAAGTCGGGGTCGAACCAAGCGTTGCGCTCCTGCGCTTCCAGAATGGCGAAATCGACATGCCAGGCGATGGCATCCCGCCCGCTCAGTTCGTCCAGGTCAGTCAGGATCCCGCTTATGAAGGGCTGATCGTGGAAGGCGGCCAGCTGCAGACCGGCTATATCACTCTCAATGTCACCCAGCCGCCGTTCGACAACGTCAAGGTTCGCCAGGCCGTCAACATGGCCATCAACAAGGACCGCATCGTCCGCGTGATCAATGGCCGCGCCGTACCGGCCAACCAGCCGCTGCCGCCCACCATGCCCGGCTATGCGCCGGATTATGAGGGCTATGCCTACGATCCCGAGGCCGCCAAGGCTCTGCTGGCAGAAGCAGGTTTCCCCGATGGTTTCACCACCGAGCTCTTTGCCTACAACACCGATCCCAATCCGCGTATCGCCCAGGCCATCCAACAGGACCTGGCCGCCATCGGCATCACGGCCGAAATCAGCTCGCTGGCCCAGGCCAACGTGATCGAGGCTGGCGGCAATGGCTCTGCGCCGATGATCTGGTCGGGCGGCATGGCCTGGATCGCCGACTTCCCCGACCCGTCCAACTTCTATGGCCCGATCCTAGGTTGCTCCGGCGCCGTCGAGGGCGGGTGGAACTGGTCCAAGTACTGCAACGAGGAACTCGACGCTCAGGCCGTCGCGGCCGACTCGGTGACCGACCCGGCAAAGCAGGCCGAGCGCGAGCAGATGTGGCGCGATATCTACCTTGCCGTCATGGAAGATGCTCCATGGGTGCCGGTGTTTAACGAACAGCGCTTCACCCTCCGGTCCGAAAGGCTTGGCGGCCCCGACGCCATTTTCGTCGACCCGGTGCATATCCCTGTTCACTACGATTACGTGTTTGCCAAAGATGTGCAGTAACTGCGACTACACCATCCACCGTGCGCATCATCATTTCGGGTGGGATCGTTCGATCCCGCCCGCTCAAAGGGTGGTGCCCGGTTCCACGATCCTGTTCGAGTGCCACGACAGCGGCTCGGGGCATTTCACGCCCGAGAGCACCGTCGCCGATGTTTCGACGCTTGACTTCTCCAAGGTCAATCCGGTCACCGGTCCTATCTGGGTTGAAGGGGCGCAGCCCGGCGATGCCTTGAAGATAACCATTGATGGCTTCCAGCCATCGGGCTTCGGCTGGACGGCCAACATTCCAGGTTTTGGGTTGCTGGCCGACCAGTTCACCGATCCGGCCCTGCTTCTGTGGAAGTATGACGCAGCGTCCATGACGCCCGCTTTGTACTCCGACAAGGGCAAGGTGCCGCTCAAGGCTTTCCCTGGCACCATCGGGGTGGCACCAGCAGAGCCAGGTGTTCATTCCGTCGTGCCGCCACGGCGTGTCGGCGGCAACCTCGACATCCGTGACCTCGGCGCCGGCACGGTACTCTATCTGCCGGTGGAAAACGAGGGCGCGCTGTTCTCGGTGGGCGACACACACGCTGCGCAGGGCGATGGCGAAGTGTGCGGTACGGCCATCGAAAGCCAGATGAATATCGCGCTCAAGCTTGAACTGGTGAAGGGCGCGAACCTTCCTAGCCCAAGGTTCACCACCCCAGGACCGGTCACCAATCACCTCGACACCAAGGGCTATGAGGTGACGACCGGTATCGGATCCGATCTGATGGCCGGGGCACGCGCTGCCGTCAGCAACATGATTGATCTGCTTGGCAAGCAGCATGGCCTGTCGGCTGAAGACGCCTACATGCTCTGCTCAATTTGTGGCGATCTGCGCATCTCGGAAATCGTCGATATGCCCAACTGGGTTGTTTCGTTCTACTTCCCCAGAGTTGTTTTCGAGTGATGCTCCTGTCGCCTGTAGTGCCTCTGCCGGGGAGAAGCTGAGCGTGTCACTTCTCCATTTAGACGGGTTGCGTGTCGAGACGGCGGGGGCTAACCCCAGCCGCCTCGTGGATGGGCTGTCCTTCACCCTAGACCGCGGCAAGACCCTGTGCATTGCCGGGGAGAGCGGGTCGGGCAAGTCGCTCACCGCGCTTTCCCTCATGCGCCTCCTTGGACCCGGCCTGCGCATCACCGCTGGCCAGGCCCTGCTCGACGGGCAGGATCTGTTCAAGCTTACATCCGAGCAGATGCGCCAGGTGCGTGGTGGGCGCCTTGGCATGATCTTTCAGGAGCCGATGACCTCGCTCAATCCGATCCAGAGGGTTGGGCGGCAATTGGGCGAGGCGATCAATGCCCACCAGCGGCTGGGCAGTACGGCCACGCGGGCTCGTGCCCGTGAGCTGCTGGAGCAGGTACAGATCCCCGAGGTCGACCGGCGACTGGAGCAATATCCATTCGAGCTCTCCGGCGGCATGCGCCAGCGCGTCATGATCGCCATGGCCCTGGCTCAAAGCCCTGACATCCTGATCGCGGACGAGCCGACAACCGCACTGGACGTGACCGTGCAGGCGCAGATCCTGAGCCTCATCCGTCAGCTGCAGAAGGACACGGGAACTGCCGTGATCCTCATTACCCATGACATGGGCGTCGTAGCCGAGATGGCCGACGATGTTCTCGTCATGCGTCGCGGACAGCAGGTCGAAACGAGACCTGTCGGCCAGATATTCTCCGCCCCCGCGGCTCCCTACACCCAAAACCTCCTGGCAGCGGTGCCGCGGCTCGGGGCCATGGCCGGTACGTCCCAGCCCAAGCAATCGGCGCCTTCATCGCTGAGGCCCGCGCCCGTGGTGGAGGTCCAAAACCTCACTGTGCGCTTCGATGTGCGTTCAGGCCTGCTTGGTCGTCCGACCCGCCGCGTCCATGCCGTGGAAGGCGTCAGCTTCCGCCTTCATGCCGGCGAAACCCTGTCGCTGGTGGGCGAAAGCGGCTGCGGCAAGTCCACGACGGGCAAGGCGCTGGCCAACCTCGTGCCTTTTCAAGGCGATATTCTCATCTCCGGAACCAATATCGCGGGCCTGTCACCCCGGGCCATGAAGCCCGTACGCCGCAATGTGCAGATGGTGTTCCAGGACCCTTATGCCTCGCTCGATCCCCGCATGCGGGTCGGCGATCTCGTAACCGAACCGTTGCGGATCCACGGCATCGCGCAAGGTTCTGAACTCCGGGATCGCGCCGCAGCGCTGTTTGACCGGGTAGGGCTCTCCCGCGATGCGCTCGACCGCTACCCGCACGAGTTCTCCGGCGGCCAGCGCCAGCGCATCTGCATCGCCCGAGCCTTGTCGCTCTCGCCCAAGGTCATCATCGCCGATGAAAGCGTGTCGGCGCTCGATGTATCCGTTCAGGCGCAAGTGCTCGAGCTCTTGCAGGAACTGCAGAACCAAGCCGGCATTGCCTACCTCTTCATCTCCCACGACATGGCCGTGGTGGAGCAGATCAGCCACCGTGTTGCGGTCATGTTTATGGGCCGCTTCGTCGAGATCGGCACCCGCGCCCAGATCTTTGAAAACCCGCAGCATTTCTATACCCGCCGCCTGATGGCCGCCGTGCCCGTCCCTGACCCAGCACGCGAGCGACGGCCTTACCTGGCGTTCCAGGGCGATCTGCCGAGCCCGGTCCACCCTCTCGGCTTTGAGCCACCGCCTCAGCGCTGGCGCGACTTAGGCGGCAACCACCTGGTAGCCGAGGACGCCTTGGCGCCCATCTAAGCGCCTTGAGCCAGCACGCGGAGGTAGTCCCCAGCGCTGCCTCCGGTCACGTCCTTCCACTCGCCGGCGCCGAACTCGCCCGTGAGCTGGACAGCGTTCTGGTGACCGGCCGACAGGTCAGCGGCAACGAGCAGGCGCACGCGTTCGTGCTCGCGGAGGAAGGCAATCGTCCGGCTGCCCAGATCAACGGGCTGGTAGCTGCCCTGCGTAAACAAGGCTGGATGTTCCTGCCGGAACCCGAGCAGCCTATGCGTCAGCACCAGCTTCTCGTCGCCTGTGCCGGGCGCGGGTAATCGCCGCTGCAAAGCCTCGAAATCCACCGGCCGGCGGTTGTCGGGATCGACAAAGCTCTGCTCCCAATCCTCCGCCCCGCGATAAATGTCCGGCACGCCCGGGCTGGTCAGCTTCAGCGCCACCTGGATCAGGGCCTTGCGCCGGCCGGTCTCTGCCAGCGGAGCACGCTCTTGTTCAAAGCTCGCCATGAAGGCCCGGTTCTGCAGCGCCGCATCGATGAACGCGCTCACCGCTCCTTCATAGTCGCTGTTCTGGACGCCCCAGTCGCTTCGCTCGCGCGCTTCGCGCAGGGACTTCTCCATGGCAGCCTTGAGCCGGTCCGCCATCGCGCCGGCATCGGCCTTTACCGGCCAGCCGCCATGCAGCAGCTGGAAAAACAGGTAGAGGTCATTGGGGTGAATGCCTTCTGGCTGAAGGAGGTCGCGCCATTGTTTGACCATGCGATCCCACAGCTCCGGCTGGTCGGCGATGGCGCTGATCATGGCGCGCGTGTCTTCGCCGCGCTTGGTGTCGTGCGTCGAGGTGCCGAGCAGGCACAGCGGATAGTCTGCGAGCCGGCGCTGGTTGGCAGCGTGGAACGCAAGGATGTCGACCGAGAAGCGATCGGGATGGGCGCCCACCTCGTTGAGCGACACGAGCCGGTTGAACCGGTAAAGCGCCGTGTCCTCCAGCCCCTTGGCCATCACCGGCCCGGTATATTGCTGGAAGCGTCCGAGCGCCTTGGCCACCAGCTTGGGGTCGTATTCCGGCCCAAGTGTCCCCATCAGCAAATGCTCGATGAAGTCGAACTGGCCCGTCGGATAATGCCCGCGATATTGCCGCGCCCGCCCGATCGCCAGCTTCAGTTCACGCGCGTCGCGCTCGTTAAGCCCTTGGTCGTCGATATAGGTGCGGTAAACCTCCAGATGCGCGATGATTTCGCGCGCGGCCTTGCGCAAGCCATTCTTAGAAAGGTCGCGCGTGGCCGGGACCGACCAAGCTAGCTCCGCCAGATGATGGGATAAGCCGACGAGCTCGGCCGCGAGCTCATGCTCCATGACGCGCAGCTTGCAGTGGTAGGCTTCGTCATGCGGTTCGCGTACGGGCCCGACGAAATCGCGATACGTTTCGGTTACCTGTTTTTCGCCGTCCGGGTTGGTCAGAACCCGGGTTAGCATGGCGCCGAACTCGTATCCGGTGGTGCCCTCGATCGGCCAGTCGGCCCGCAAGGGTTCGTGTGGCGCAAGAATCTTTTCGATCCAGATATGGATCGGGCGCGGCGACTTGGCCTTGAGCTGCTTGAGGTACCCGCCGGGGTCAAGCAATCCATCCACATGGTCGATGCGCAGCCCATCGACCAGGCCTTCCTCGATCAGTGCGAAGATGAGCTGGTGCGCATGGTCGAACACTTCTGGCCGGTCGATGGCAATCCCGCCCAGTTCGCTATTGATAAAGAAGCGCCTGTAGTTGATCTCGTCATGCGCAGCTGGGTAGTGGAACAGCCGCCAGTGCTGTGTTTCGATCAGGCTGTCGAGGGCAGCCCAGCTGGTCGGTTCACCCTTGTTACCGTTCAGCGCTGCGACGGCTGCTTCGTGCGACCTGTAACGTTCGGCGATCGCTTTTTCATCTTCCGGACGGATCGGAAGTTTTTCTTTGTCATAGACCCAGACGGCCAGGCCATCCGCGTCGGCCTTGAGCTGGATAAAGCCATCGGCCAGCACCTCGGCATAGCTGGAGCCAAGGAATGGCACCATCAGCTTGCCGGCAAGATCAGGACGGGCAGGGGCCCAGTTGATGTCGAACCAGTCGGCATATTGGCTCGCCTGCCCATGCTTGAGAACATCAAGCCACAGCCAGTTCTGCGAACCGCCCACCCCCATATGATTGGGCACATAGTCGAGGATCACCCCCATCCCGGCGTCTCGCAGGGCGGATGTGAGCGCGCGGAAGTCGTCGAGCGTCCCCAGTTCGGGATTGATCACCGTGTGATCTACCGTGTCATAGCCGTGCGTGCTGCCAGGCTGCGCCTTCAGGATCGGCGATAGATAAGCGTGGCTGATGCCGAGTTGAGCAAGATAGGGGACCAGTGCCCGCGCGTGATCGAAGGTGAAATCCTTGTTCAGCTGCAGGCGATAGGTGGCACGCAAATCGGTCATAACAGATTGGGTCTCCTGGCGGGGTCAGGTGCAACGAAAACCTTGCATTTGGGTTGCGCGAGCCTTCAGATGATGGAGCCACTCGGGCCTATCCTTTCAGCTGAACCGTTTCGCTGTGACCTGTTTCCATGATCTAGTTGCCATATCGGCGCGTTAGTTCGGTGATTCACGACTAACGGTTTCTGCCGCGTCAATTGTTGGGTGATTCATGCTGCTGCTGATCTTTCTGGTGCTGGTTTTGCTGCTGGTGCAGGCATTCCTGCCGGGCAAGTACCTGGCGGACCAGATTGGATCGCAAGGGCAGATGGGGCCGCGTGATGATCTGCCGGAGCCTACAACGGAGCTCTCCCGTTCTCGCCGTGCCCTGGCCAATCTGCAGGAAACCCTGCCTATCTTTCTCACCCTGGCAATCCTCAGCATTGTCTATGATGCCGACACATGGCTGGCGCTTGCCGGGGCAGGGCTCTATTTCATCGCCCGCGTCGCTCACCTCGTCTGCTATATGCGCGCCTTGTCCCCCTGGCGGTCCTATAGTTTTCTATTGAGCCTCATCGGCAATGTCATGATCGCGATCCCGCTCCTGCCACACATCCTGTCGTGAATTGAGGGAAGGCTCTTGCGAAAACGGTCCGCAGCCTTTAGACAAGCCCTCGCCTGAAGGGGTTTAGCTCAGTTGGTAGAGCATCGGTCTCCAAAACCGAGGGTCGTGGGTTCGAGTCCCCCAGCCCCTGCCAGGCACAAATCACTGACATTGCTGGGTTTTCTGCTTCCACCAGACCGGAACAAAAAGGTCGGGTAGACACGAACAACCGATAGGTTAGTCACTTTCGTTCTCGACTCGTGCCAACTGGATGACGTTCGGACGAGCAGTGCGATAGGCCTCTTGCACTGCTTCCGTCATATCATGGAGCATTCCACGGCGCTTCGCACGGCGCTGATAGTGCTCGGTCATCGTCTCGGCGCCATGGCCCAGAAGGTGCTTCACCTTCTCCTCGAAACCCGCATCTGCCAGGATCGTCGCAACGCCATGACGTGCGCCATGGAAGGTAATGCCCGGCCCGATCTTCTCAGCCTCAAGCAGCGCATCACGCGCTTTGCCAAATGAGGTCTTGAACCCGTCCTCTGTCCACGGCTTGCCGCGCGTGTTGACGAACAAGGGGACCGCGTTGTCGACGCGATTGGCCTTGGCGAACAGATCCGCCCGCCATACTCGATACTCACCCAAAATAGCACTCAGATCATCGCAGACTGGCAACTCCAGTGCTCGCCGCGTCTTGGACGTGGTGAAGCTGAGCAAGCCATCCTTGTGCGCTGTAGACGCAACCTTGATGCAGTCTCCAAGTCGCGCGCCAAGGTAGGCCGCAACAGCTACAGGGCCGCGCAGGTGGATCGGCATGCCCTCAAGTATGGCAACGGCTTCCTCTGGCCTCCATGGCCGGTTCGCCTCCGGCAAAGTCTCGGGGCGCTTTGCTGCGTCTATGCCCTCAGTCGGGTTGGCTTTGACGTGCCCATACTGCCGGCCGAAGCTGTAGACCATCTTCAGCGTCGTGATGACTTGATTAGCGAACTTGAAGCCGTGCTGGTCACGCGCCTTGTCGCGCAGAGCCACTAGAGCAGGGGTCGTGATAGCCACCAAGGCAAAGTCTTGTGACTTGCCCAGCCATTCAAAGACCCGCTCGTAGTCCTTCTGAGTTCGAGTCCGCAAACCCTTCCAGTGCTCTGACTTGGCTTGGTATTCCGAGATCAGGACGCGCAGTGTGCCAGCCACGGGCGCCAGCGGCTTATAGAGCGCGTCTAGTCGAGCGATCTCCGCAGCGAGCGCCTGGCCTTTCAGATCCATGGAGATCGGCACGGATGGGGCTCCCTTGCGCCGGTAGTACCTGCGCCAAGTGCCGTGTCTGTCCCGATACTGCTTAATGCCGGTTACGCGCACCCGCATCGCCTGCTGCCTCCACGAAAGCCATCTCGTTCAAGGGCTGAGATTGACCCAAGGTGTCTAACCATTCGTCAAGGCGTTGCCGATCGTACCGGACGCAGTTTCCGTAGTTCACGGGCTTTACGCGCACATGCGCCAAGAACCGGCGAGCCGAAGGGAAGCCGCAATAGTCCGCTGCCTCCTCAGTTGAAAGCATCCGCTTTTGTGGAGCTGCCACCATTCACCTCTCCCCCATATTGCTGGGGTGGGTGGGGTTGCGGATGCCGGAGGCGAAACCTTTCAGGGCCTTTTCTGCGGCGCGATTGGCTGGCACATCCTCAATCGCATCTGCGATGGATTTGGCGTCGTAGTGATCGGCTGTCGCTTCAGCCAATTGCGCTATGGCTTCCCGTTCCTCAGCTTTAGCTGCCATGATGGCGCGGGCAGCTACCTTCACGATGGGCCACGTGTCGGCCTCACCGTTCAAAACTGCGGCGTAGCTCTTCATATCCGAACTGTACTGAGTGAGCGCAGCCTTCCGAGCCGCCACCAGCACGTCCTGCGGGAATTGCTCTGGCTTACTCATGGAGTGGACTCCTCAGTGCTGCTAAGGGCGGCGAGGGCTGCGTGGAAGTTACCGACCGACAACCCATCCACGGCCAGGACTAGAGTGCCGTCTGAGCGCCCTAGAGGCTCACGTGCTGTTACCTTGACGTTGGTGTGGTCATGCATCCCACCGGGGATGGATGGAACGATATTGGCGAACGGACGCAGGGCTGCTTCCAAAGCCGCGATGCGGGCTGATTGCTTGGTCATTTCTCGGTTCCTTCATCGCCATCGAAGGCGGTGTCATCCCATTCCGGGTGCTGTGGAGCGTCGCGATAGAAGCTCAGGGCTTCCGCTCCGCTGCTAAGTCCAGCTTGCAGAGCATCACGCATTTCCCTGCGCCATCTTGCCTGCATCTCTTCACTGCATTCCGAACGGTCCTCGCCGAGGAACCACGCATCTAGCGCTCGCTCCACCATGGCATCGGTGATCTCTATGGCTGTAGGGGCACTATGGTGTTCGAGAACGGCTCGCATGTTCTTGCGATAATGCTCTTGAACGAACGGCTCTTGATCGTGCCATCCGCTGTCGAAAATCTCGCAAGCCTGCTCCACCTGCGCATCCGTTACCTCTACCCCTGTAGGGGCGGGATAAGCCTTGTCCCATAGCTCGCGGATCAGTTGCGTTGCCGGGACCATCTTGCGTTCGGGGCAGCAGGACAGAGCGCCCGGATGCTTGGCGCGGATTTGCTCAATGGTTTCGGTTGAGCCGCAGCCGGTGCATGCCTCCACCCCTATCGGAGGGGCTTCTGTGACCCTTGGGGATGGGGAGGCAGTGGGGGCTTCGAGGTCTCCTCCGCGTTTGATGAAATCGAAGATAGCGCTGACGTAAGTCTCTATCGCTTCCAATGAAGGGTATTCATCCTCCTCCCAGCAATTGCGCAATCCTTTGCGCCAGTCCCATAGCCAGTCATCCAAACGGTCTAACTTCGATGGGCTCAGCGGTGCATAAAGAGGCGCCCAATCATCTTTCACATCAAGATTCGATTGAGCGGAGACAATGACGGGCACTAGGTTCCCGCGCTTGTCGTTCTCGAAATACGGGGTTAGCCAAGCGGTAGGCAAAGCTGGCGCACAGCGAATGAATGTCGCTTCTTCTGCCTCCAAGTTGGACGACCTACTGAAATCTGGAGCAGGGCCTGATGTCCATGCGCCCCAAGTGGCACCAAGTAAGCGCTGACGATGCATAACGATCTCGGTCATGACTTTGCCTTCCATTCTGCCAATGCAGCTTCGATCATGGCTGCGTATCGACCTAAGAACTCCTCCTCTTCGTTGGATGAAACGCTATCTCGGAAGCACGGATAGTGCTGGTAGCTTCGCCACGCCCGACGCATTGCCTCGGTTGAACGCATCGGCACCAGAACCCACTCTCCCGCCTCTTCTCTCGCCCCCACTGGATTGCAGCGGAGGGCTTGGGATACATCGGTGACGCGCTGGACGCGCAAGTAGCCGTCCTCAAAGTCCCACGCGCAGGACCAGAAATCACCCGACCAAAAATCCGGATCATCCAGCTCCTCTCGCATTTGCAAAACGTCTGCAGGCTCACTGTCACCGGAGCCATCCCATACGCAGCGAGCGACCGCGTTTTTCATCGCGTCAAAGCCGACGACGACTTGCGAAACTTCGCCGTCAGGCCCGGCCGTTACAAGCCACATACGCTCATCGCTTAGCCGCTCGCCCGCTGTGTTGTTCATCGTGGGTGTCATGGCTGATCGATCTCCAGAACTTCGCCGGTGAAGCGGTCGTAATAGACGCCGCGGGCGCGTGAATACTTGATGCGAGCGCCAGGCATGGTGCCGCCTTGTTTCAGCCCATGCACGGCTGCGAACTGGCTGCGGGCCTTCGTCCGCGCCTTTGCTTCCGCGACTGTCTTGATTGCGTGGCAGGGGTTCTCATGAATGGCCCGAAGATTAGCTTCGCAATGCTGCCCGCCGTCTGCCAATGGCACTTCGTGATCGAATGCCTTCTTCTGCCCTGGCCGGATGGAATTGCCACAGTCGGGGCAGATGATCAGTCCGTCAGCATTCATCTGACGCTCTAGGATATGGCGCTGCACCGACTCCGGGATAGCCTGATCATCGTGCTTCGCCATCCACCCCTGCGACTTGCGGGATCTAGCCATGGCTAGCCTCTTCCCATCCTTGCGTGGTGAGCGTCACCAGAGGCCCATCGTCGGTTGGCTCGACAGTTAAGAACCCACGGTGAGACAGGGAACGGAGGGCCTTGTGCCCGGCTGCAGGGATGTTGTCCTCAGCGCTGAAGCAGTGCGAGCCGCCAGCTTGAGAAACACGCTCGAGCAGCTGGCGCTCTTGATCGGTGAGCTTTCTCATGCTGCTGCCCCCTGAGCTTTGTGGCTGACATCAAACATGGCAATGCGTTCGCCAATCACGCGCATGACATTGACTGCCATGCTGTTGCCGAGCGCTTTGTATCGGGGACCATCCGCGGCAGTCTTGCCGCGATACGGGATAGCGGTAAAATCGTCAGGGAAGCCCTGCAGGCGTTCGCACTCGCGGGGGGTCAGGCGGCGGACTGCCCATGCGGTCTGAACCGCTACACTGGTGCAATCCGTGTCGAGCGTGTAAGTCGAGCCGTCGTTCAGGTAACTTTTGCCAATTGTCTTGTTGCCGCCGGCCTTAGGGTTGAAGGCAACCGCCTGCACTTCGGCCCGAGCCTCAACTGTGTACGCCAAGTCTGATTGCACGCCAACACCATCTGGGCCGCTAGCAGGGTTCTCGCGTAGAGCACCTGCTTGGATGGCATGAGCGACCAAGAAATCACTTTCAGATTTCATTCCATTGGAATGGTCTGTCGTCCGCTGACCTAGGGTGCCCGCCACGGGCGTAGCAACTAAATTGGTATCGTCCTCTTGTCGGCGCCCGGCGTATCCGCCCTTACCACCGCTCTCCGCTCCTCGAGTGAGTGAGGCAGCGACCACCGGCACAATAGGCGTGCCCCGTCCGCTGCCATCTTCGCTGGCGTCAAAACCTTCTCCGCGCAATGAATGGGCAACCAGCAGACCTTCCCGGCTCTCGTGGTCGCCATATGGATTGCTGGTGATGGCGGGCGCAGCAGTAGCGACTAGCGTCTCCGTCTCCGCGTCGAGGCTTTGTTGTGCGCTGGCTGTCAAGCAGTACCCGACGTCGCCAGAGTTCGCGATCAAGCCGCCGTCGAGATCGAAGTCAGTTCCGAGGCCGCCACCGCCCGAAGGGCGAGCGCTAATTGTTGGGGCAACTCTTTGCCCCGCTTGTCGGCGCGGCGCAGGATCCCCGCGCAAGCTCGCGGCGTCAAATAGTACCGCAGCGGCACGTCGCCAGTCTCCAAGATATCCGACAACGAACACACGGCGCCGCCTCTGAGGGAGGGCGAAATCGTAGCCAGATGCTCGACAGAATTGAGCGTCGAGAGTTCGGTAGGCGATCCCATACCCGAGTTCTGAAAGGCCGGCCAAAAAGGTGCCGAAGGCGTGGGTTTCGACTGCGTCGTACTCGTCGACTGTTCCCACTTCTTGTCCGTCGAGTTCCATATCCACTGGATCTGGCGGCGGGCACGGATCGGGCGCGTCGTGGGATAGACTGGAGAAAACTCCGGGGACGTTCTCCCAAAGAACCCATCTGGGCTGATATTTTGCAGCAATGGCAAGATACGTGAGCGCGAGATTGCCCCTTGGATCAGCCAGTCCGGCTCGGAGGCCTGCGACCGAGAAGGATTGGCAGGGGGTGCCTCCAACAAGAAGGTCAATTGGCTCATCCGGCCACTCCTGAAACTTAGTCATGTCGCCACGGTTCGGCACGTGCGGGTAGTGGTGCGCCAAGACTGCGCTCGGAAAGTTCTCGATCTCGGAAAAGAATGCAGGCTCCCAGCCCAGCGGGTGCCAAGCCATGGTCGCTGCTTCTATGCCGCTGCACACTGAGCCGTACCGCATCACGCAGCCTTCTTAGGTTCCGCAACCCGATCAGGAGCAGGCGGGACTTCAACCCAGCCATTGCCCTTACGAGTGAGGATCACAGGCACCAGGCGCCAATTACCGCAGGTGTCGCAGGTGTACTTGGTGGTGAGGATGCTGGTCATGCTGACGTCCTCTTCTGCTGAGGCATCGCGGCTGAATGTGCGGCCACCGGATCACCGACAATGTGGCGAGGACGCGCTCGATGTTCTCCCGTCGAATGGTTATGCCTTCGTCCAGGTAGCGGAGCAAAAGCTTGAGCTCTGCAGTGGCAATTGCTGTTGCAGCTGCTCTGTTCATCACAGGAGCTCCCATGGCCAAGCGTCGAGGCGCATCCATGTGGCAGAGGCAAGCACTAAGGCGGACCAGGTGATGCACAGGGTGGTGTTGCGGATGACACTCATTCTGCAGCCTCGATGTTGTCGTGGTTGAGATCGGTGTCGCCCTCGACAGCCACCCGGGCTTCGCGATCGATGATCTTGTTGAGGGCAGGGCGGTTGCATCCCGAGCGCTCTAGGAACTCAGCGATGCGACGATCCTCAGCAGCGAGCTGCTCGGGTGTCTTGGGCTGCGGCAATGGCGCCTTTGGCTTTGGGCGGTAGTCCGTATCCTGCCAGGCATGCCGCAATGTCTTCAGTCCTGCTATACGTGACATAGATCAGCCTTCCTTCTGCTCGCTGGCGAGCTTCTTGATGTCGTTGAGGGTGCGTTGAACGAGGCCAGCCTTGTGGATCGTTTCGCGGGACAGCAGACCACCGTTGCCGCCTTGCATGTGGCCGCCGATGATCGCGCCGCTGTCGTCAAACTGGACGGCTTTCACCAGATCGGCGGACCGCTGGATCAGCTGCTGGATGATGTCGTTCAAGGAAGAAATCGGCGGGCTGGTTGTTGGCCAAACCCGCCGCCCAGGGGAGGGATTGGTTACCGCTTGGGCGCGACCTTATCGAAGCCGGGCGTGTTGCCGTTCTCGAGCTTAATTACTTCGCGGCTGGGGTTTTCCTCGAGACGCTGTTCGTCAAACCATTGCGCCTCAACAAGTGCGCCGTCTTTAGCGCGGGGTACGAGTAGCGCCTGATTGCATCCCGTCAGGTAGGTCACATAACCAGTGCACACACCTTCGAAACCCGTGATCCGGTCGGTGTAGGTTGCGCCTAAACCAATTCTCTGCGTCATTCCCATTCACTCCATAGAGGCGCTTGCCTCAGCGATCTGATGAGGAGGAGAATGCATTAATGCACATTGCTGGTCAAGCGTGAAAATGCATAAATGCATAAGTTCAAGTGCGATGAATTTTACGACTCGACTCTCTGGCGCTTCTGAGTCGTTAATGTCCGCCGGAACGAAAGGAGAACAAATTGCGTGAAGTTTCACACTTCGTCATTGTCTTCCCAGACCGGCTTATCAGGGCAGGGGAGCAGGAGCGCGAGATGCTAATAGACGCGCTTAGGCGTGAATACCCGCACTACAAGTTTGACGTGTACCCAGGGCGTAGCTTCGCATCTGAAGATGAGTTCGCCATCATTCCGGTAATGGGTGGGTTAGGAGACGGCACCCCAAACGACGACCCCGACCGCGTTTACATGTGCAAGCCGCTTGATCCGAAGGTCATCCCAGATTTGGTGCGGACGCTTCAGGTCTATGAGGCTCTTGGCTCGTCTGTGAATTAGGCGGCGCGGGCAATTCGACTGAGTGAGTTCATGGCCGCTGTTTCATCACCTCTAAAGATGGGCGTTTTCAACCCGCGGTTGACCCCGCGTTGAAAGCGCCGCATCCCGATTGCTGTGAGTTTATCCGTGTCTTCAATGAGAGCAGCGGCGGCGTAGTGCTGTTGCAGTCCAGAAGTCTCGATATACGAATGCAGTAGCTCCGCCTCTACGAATGAGGTGGTATTGTTGACTAGGAACACACCAACACGTCGGCCATCCCCCCTCGGCGAAATCACCACATCTGCAGGATTTTCAGACAATTCACCGCCTACAGCTGCATTGCGTTCTACTGTGAACGCCTCACCAAGCACGTTCTCGATAGCTTCGACGGCATCCTCTTTGAAGGTTGAGCGAACGACATCTTTCGTGAGCATTTCTAGGTCGCGGATGCGAAGCAATGCTGACATAAACATAATAGATGCTGACGCCACATCCGACGTTGCAGTGGCCTTGATGCCATAGGTCTCCGGATCCCAGAACGCGCCCGACGCGCCCAAGACGCCTTCGAGCATTTGGCGCCGCTGACCCTTCTCAATGTCTACACCGGAAGCTACCAGGTGGGACAGGTAGGAGCCATCATCTTCGAGTTGGAAGCCGTCGCCTGTCTCTCTAATCAGAAACGAAAGTTCATCACCGGAATTATCGATGAAGGGCGATCGGACTAGTAGGCCGGCCGGTGCTAAATGCACATCAACTGACTCTGAAAACGTCCGAGCCAGAAGTCCCTTCAAGCTGTCTGCAGTGATCAAAACAGTTGTCCTGCGGGGAAGTTGATCCGAAACCTTCGTCTTGCTTGCTCCCAAAATCGATCCGGGGACAATGCAACTATAGCGGCGCCCTTTTGTGCCTTAGGAACTCGCACCAGATCGTTAATGCTGGTCGGCCCCACTTCGAGTCCTCCACGTTCGCAATGGGCATGCGCATGAAAGCCTGGGTGAGAACCATGATACTCAAATCGACAGACAATTGAGCCGAGCGGCTCGCCCGGCGCTACCAACCAAGCTTTCCAGTTGTCAAAGTCAGGATTGACTTGGGTGAGGAAAATGTACTCTCTTTGTTCACTTCCGGCAACAACCGATCTCCACTGCCATGGCCGCCTAAGCGGCTTGGACTTGGGATAGACGCCAGAGTGTCGAGGAGGGATATCGTCGTACTTCCAACCTGTGTCAGAACGGATGGTCTTCACCTCTCCGACAAGGTGTCGAACTCTCATCGGCGCCCAACATATGCTGCGACTTTGCCGAGGATCTTCACGCCGTCGACATCCACCTCTTGAACTTCGTAGCTGGGATTGTCGCTGATGATCCGGCACTTAGGAGGAACGGTGAACATCACCCTCTGAAGTCTCTTAATCTGCGGTTCACTGTAGCCATCGCTAATCAGATAAACGCCATCAGCTCTGAGCTCGTGCTCTGTAAGATCTATGATCACTCTGTCGCCAGGGGCATAATTCGGCATCATGCTGTCGCCCTGCACACCCAAGACGATCGCACGTTCTGGATTGGCAACGGCTTCTCTCAAGTAAGATGGCGGGATGCGCCACTCGTCTAAGATCTTGTGAGCTGAGATCGTGCCATTGCCCATGGGCAAGACCATCACCTCGCCAACAGCGCCTTCGCCGCCACCTGCTTTTGCATCTAGCTCAGGGATCGCGCCTGGAATGTTCGGGCTGTAGCTCTCGCGATCGAAGCCCTCGCCGTCTGTGTCTGGCGTTGGCTGCCAAGCCTCATCGACCGGGATGCGTTCAAGCTCGCGTACGGTTCCCCGACTGGAAAGAAATGACCCTAGCGAAATGCCAGTTGCGGCAGCGATCTTCTCAATGGTCGTGCTCGAAAGCGAGAACTTGTGTTCTGGGTCGTTCAGCGGACGTGTCAGCGTGGTGGATGGCATGCCAGCTTTCTTGGCGAGCCCCGTTGCGGACAGCTTCGTCACTTCCATGACGTGCCGCACGTAAGCCTTGGTGTCTTCGCTCATTCCGCTCATGCGGGAACCGTAGCGAATAAATGCACAAATGCACCGTGCATTAATGCTTGCATACTGTGCATTAATGCTGCATAGTGCATAACTATGAGCACCGCAGATGAAATATCCGCATTTGAGAAGAGTGTCCAGGATCGTGGGCTGCGCATCGCCGATGTGCTGCGCGAAGCTTCCATTGATCGGTCAATGTGGACGCGTTGGAAGAATGGTTCGACCACGCCCCGCCTAGACAATTGGCGGGCTGTAGAACGGGCTGCGGATACACTTGCTGCAACAGCAGGTGCTGCCGCATGACCCGGCCAGCGGACATTCCCCACGAGACTTACGAGCGTGCAGTTACGCTCTGCCGACGGTTCCGCAATGCAGCAGATCAGCATGAGCTTGTTGCTCGTGTGCTCTTGGCGTTGGAAGGGCAGCCGTCCCGCGTAGGACTTACCACTCAGCAGCTGGCTACCCTGAACTTCATTGAGCAGTACCAGGCAGAACATCACGTCTCGCCTTCCTACGACGAGATCAAGGACGCATTGGGCCTCGCCAGTAAGAGCGGCGTGCATAGGCTCGTCCACGGCCTGAAAGAACGCGGCGCCATTGTCATGCTCGAGGGCCGCACGCGCTCGATGGCTCTTCGGAGGGCTGCATAAATGGCCGACACCAACGCCGCTCAAGACCAGATCAAAACCTACGTCGACCGCATCCTTCGCATGAAGGAAGAGGCGAAGGCTATCAATGCCGACATTCGCGAGATCTACGCGGAGGCGAAGGGCAATGGCTTTGACAAGACAACCCTGGGCAAGCTCGTCACCTACGTTGAAAAGCGCCAGACTGATGCCGACGCGGTGCTGGAGAGTGAAAGCCTCTTCGATCTGTACTTGACGGCATACGATAGGGCGGCCGGCGTGGTTGGCACGAAACGTGCTACGCACACGCATGCACCCGAGGATCGGCAACAGCGTTCGAGGGCCCGCCTGTCTGAGGCGATGGATGACAACAAAGCTTTCTCGGCTGAGCGTCTGTCCAATGGTCTTATCAGCGAGCAGGCCCACGCCGAGAATGTAGCGCTGTCTGATGCTGCGGCTGAGAAGCTTGGCGCCGGTGCTGTATCGAAGGGCGATCCAGTTGCCGCCCTTCGCGCCGATCCTGCCATGCACATTGTTAGTGCGTCCAGTCTCAAGACTAATCCCGAAGCGAAAGCATCCGAAGACGGCGGCACGACTGCGCAGGACATTGAGACGCCTGCCGACAGTGTGACGGGAGATGCGAGTAGGGCGAGCGTCAGCGCCGGTTCTGACGCCCAACTTCCTGTGTCGGATAAGTCGGTGGAGGCTCCGGCCTCTGCCGCCCCGCGCCAGATCTATGCAGCGCCAGGTGTGATCACCTGGGAGCACACTCCACCAGAAGGCGTTAAGCGCCACGACTACAGCTATGCCTTCGGTGATCTTGGCCAAGACAGTGCCGTCATCGAGGACGACCTGGCGAACGCGGCTGCCGAGCCGATCGTCAAGATAGGTCCGGTCATCCTTGACGGCTGGGCACGCTACATCAAGACCCGCAGCATGGTGAGCTTGGACGGCAAGCCAGTTGAATATTCCGTTGCGCAGTATGACGGCACTGATCCGCTCATGGACTGCATTCGCTGGAACGTGGCCGGCCGGATTTTGAACGATGCTCAGAAGCGCACCATAGCGCAGCGCCTCGCTCGTCTGGAGCCGAACCGCAAGGAAGAAATCTACACTGCTTTCGAGCTTGGAATGGAGCTCGTCGCGTGATGTCGCGGAAACTTGCAGCAGCTGCATTGGCTGGTCTCTGGATGGTTGCGGGCGCTGCCTTGACCCTCTGGATTCTTTCGGGGCCGATCTGATGTCAGCCCGCTTTGCCACCATCAAGCACAGCCAGGAACGGCATCGCTCTGACGATGCGCACCCCAGGCTTCATATTCGGGCGGACCTCCTCCCCGCCCGAGGGCGAGTGATCGTCTTCGATTCCCTCATCGAGAAGGTCATTCGCCCATTTCATCATGTGCGGTTCGACGGCCCCAACCGTCTTTCCGCGCAGCTTCTGCCGGCGCAGCAATGCTTTCAACGTCTCGCTGACCGGCTCCATCGTCATTCGTGCGTCCTTTCCAAAGTCTCGCTCCGTCCTGATCACCATGGACGGAGTGAAAAGGGATGGCGTTACCAAAATTCGGTAATGAGGTGCCCAAAGTGAGCGCCGCTACAGCGACAAAGTACGTGCAGGAAATGGTTGGGCTGGAGACGATCACCAGCCGGACGAAAGACGCAGCGCTGAGGAAGTTAGCGCGTGACTATGGTCTGACCGTTTCCCAGCTGACCCACCTCTACAAAGCAAAAGCAAAGACTTGCGACGTGAGCCTCTTCGCTCGCGTGAAGGCCGCTTACCTCGATCGCTGCGCAAAGATGGCGACGAGGTTGCTGCACAACATCGAACTCGAGGAGGCATCAGGCGGCGATGCTCATGATCAAGATCTGGTGGATCGCCTTGCAGCGGTCCTGGAGGAAGTGGCGACGCAAAGAGCGACGATCCACCCGCGAAAGAAAGTGAGCCGGACAGGCTTCACCGATGCTGATGAAAGCGCGGACCAGACCCACTGGGGCCGCTGACAAGGGAACTTCTAACGATGGGCAACCCTCGTAATTGGACCACCATATTCAACGCCCGCAATCGTGAGCTGGCAGCATTCGTCAACCAACGGGCAGGGAAGTCGCAGGTGAAGCGCAAGGCAGCTCGGGACCGTGCTGCGGTTCGTCCGAGCCATCACCCTGCACAAGAGGACAGGGTATGAACGCTCGCGACTGGGCCTTTCAAGAGCTCGACATTCGCCGCCAGGAAGAGGCCGGGCCTGACACTGCTGACATGCACGTAGCTCGCCGCAAGCGTCGGCAAGCTCGTGGCTACAGCAAGAAGACAGCAGATGAACTTGTTGCCTGGGCAGAAGAACAAGACCGGAGGGCAGTAGCGTGAACGCGGCCCTTTTCTCTCAAGCGAAAGAGCGCCAGTCACACTGGAGGGGGCAGGTCCTTCGGGATTGGTACTGTGCCTGGGTCATGAGGATCTTGTTCTGCCGGATCCGGCGGCGTTGGAAATGGATCTCGATGAGGCATTGGATCGTCGATTGGTTCGATATCCGGTGGTGGCGGAATTTCACCAGGTTCAAGTGGCGGGAAGCTCATACGAGATCTCCATTTGGGGAATGGGTGTCCAACGAGCACCGAGACCGCACAGTTCCGGTTTCGCTCGCACAAGGCCGGAGGTCAGCATGACCACGTCCTATATTCCGCTATTAGCCGCTCAGCAGCGCCCGCATAGCCGCGTTTACTCGCAGCCTGCAGCTGACCATGGCAGCGCATCAGAATTGCTTGCTGCAAGCCAGGCAGTTCGGCAGCGTCTTCGTGGTGTGGTGGTCAAGCCAAAACCAGCACCTAAGCCAGAGATGCATATCGTCCCCTGGCCAGACACGCCCATTGAGCCGCCGGCAGACGTCGAGCTGATTGAGACGGTGCCGCTGGACATGCTGGCACCCTGTTCCTGGAAGTTCTTGGTCAAGGTAGCTGCGTTGTTCAACGGCTGCAGCGCTGATGAAGTGCTAGGACAGGGCAGGGCGAAAGAGATCGTCTGCGCTCGCCACCTGGCGATGTACCTTTTGGCGTCACACACGACCAGCAATGCTACTCGCATCGGCAATAAGTTCGGCCGTGACCATACCTCTGTGCTTCACGCCCTCAGCAAGTTTCCCGCTATCGAGCGTGAGCGTGTTTCACCACTGGTGCATGTCGACCCCATAAAGACGATCAGAACGCCGCCAGAGAAGGCCGCAATGATCGTGCGGGGGTATGCTCGCGGCGTCCCTCGCAAGCAAATTGCCGAGCAGATCGGGATGTCGTTGGCTTCAGTGAAGGCCTTTGCCTACCGGCACAACCTTAAACACGCAAAACGCCCGTACTTCAGCCGCAAGGGCGAAAATGGCTGATCCTCGCTTTTCCATAATCCCGGCAGATGCAGTGCTCGATAAGCGGATCGAACCGCGTGACCTGCAGGTCCTCTGCGTATTTGGGAAGCATACGGATAAGCGGGGCTGGTGCCGCCGTTCTCAAGTCGTCATGGCTCGGGAGATCGGCTGCGCTCGTTCAACCGTCCAGGCCTCTATCGAGCGCTTGGTTGAAGCTGGCTGGCTGGAACGGCGGCCCGTGACTGAGATCCACACTAAGGGCGTAAGGGGAAGCGCGCACGAATACCGCGTTGTGCTTGATGTACCCGACCCAACACAAGATGTGGTGTTTGCCCCTGCCGACAGGTCGGCACCCCCTGCCGCTTCTGGATCGGCACCCCCTGCCGACCCAAGGATCGGCACCTATGTTAACGATCCCCTTTCAACGAACCCCTCTCTAACGAGGGGCGAGCGCGTGTCGTTTGACGAAGTATGGGATGCATTCCCGAGGCGCTCGATGACGAACCGCAAGGAAGCTCACAAGGCCTATTCCAAGCTGACCGATGACGAAACGCAACGGCTGCTCATCGCTGCTAAGCGGTTCGCACAGTGGCACATTGAGGATGCGGAAGGTCGCGGCGTCTCGCCAGATGATCAGCTGGAGTTCAGGCCGGGGCTGGGGAAATGGATCCGCACAAGCGCTTGGATCGGTGCACTGCACATCAGCCTGAAGGCCGATCCAGTGCCGCCTCTGGCAAACGGCCTGGTGGTGCTTAAACCGGATCATCCAGACTTCCAAGCCGTTGAGAAGATGCGGGGGCGTCCGGTTATTGTCGGCAAGTCCGGAACATCGACTTTCCGCATCGAAGAGATAGAGCAGGCGAGGGCGTCAGCATGAACCAAGATACTCTGCTGCACGCGCTTGAGACGCGAGCGAAGGAGCTGCAGTTCGCCGCGCGTAAAGCATCAGGGAAGCAGCGCATGAAGCATCTGGCCAATCTCTCAAAGGTTCAGCGGCACATCGCGGCAATTAACTCAGAACAACAAGGGGCAAAGAATGGCTAAGGGCAGACCACGTAAGGCAGGGGTAAAGCGCACTAAGAGTGGGCAGATCAGCCGTGCCGCTGGTGCATACAATGAGAACGCAGATGCGATCGCGTTGCGCATGAAGGTGTTCGGGCTGACTGAGAAAGAAGCTCGGGACCAGAAGGCTGCGACCTACGTTGGGCGGCTGTGCCTAGCCGGCATTCGCAACACAACCGACGGGATCACCGATGCGCAGTACGACGCTGCCATCGCGTGGAAAGAAGCCTACGAGCAGTTCCAGCGTGCGGTTAAGTCTCCTGATGCTCTGCGTTCTGGCGTCGGTGGCGGGGATCAGGGTGAGAGTGCGGACTATGCTCGCCGGTGCCGTGCCGCCATCAAGAAGTGGGAAGGCATCGAGGCAGCCGTCCGGCTTGAGCAGGGCTTCCATGAGAACCGCGGCGCAAATATGTGGGCTGCACTGGATTACCTCGTCGGCCGTGATCAGCAGCATCCGCACATGGTTGGGGATCTGCGCTTGGCCCTCAACGCAATCGGTCACCACCTCGGGATGATCCAGCGGCCGAAGCGATTAGCCGAACAGACGCCACAAGCAGCATGAACGTTAGAAGATCGTTAACCGTAACCATGTAGTTCTGAAGACCTCCTCCCTTACTACGATCAAGGCGCTCCAGTACGGGGCGCCTTTTCTTTTGAGGGGCAGGCGAGATCACGCAAACCAAGGCTCTTAGAGTGGATAAGTCCGAGCCCAGTTGACGATCATCAACAAATCACAGTTTGTGCAGTTAATGCGATTTTCAGACTAGTGTCTGAACCAGCCCGCCAGCGAAAGCCCGGCGGGTTTTGTCATTTCTGGAGGATGCAATGCTCGATCTTCGTGAAGAGCAAATGGCGCATCACTTCACCAAGTGGCACATTGGTGGCTTGCCTTGTGCCGCTGTCATTCACCAGTTCAATGCTGTCGACCACGGCGATCCGCATGATCATCCGTGGGGTTTCACCAGCTTCGTCATACATGGCGGCTATGTCGAGCAGGTGTTCCAACTGGATGGCTCGGCTGAGTTGATTGCTCGCGAGCCGGGACAAAGCTTCTACATCTCAGCCAAGCACATCCACCGCATTGTCGAGCTACCTGCTGGCGAATGCACCACGATCATCCTGCCTGGTCCACATGAGCAGACCAGCGGGTTCTACCAGTTCAGAGACGGGCGCACTTGGCACCGCTTCTGGAATGAGGCTGAGTTCCATGGCGTGGCGCGCTGAGTGGCTAAGCTCAAGGTACTCAAGCCCAGGATCACCAAGCTGCCGCCCCGCATTGCTACACCTCGTGAGGTGAGGGACACGAAGTACAGCCCAGATGCCACAGTCCGTGCCTGGTACAAGTCAGCACGCTGGAAGGCACTACGTCAGGCGGTACTGGTCCGCGATCTCTACACCTGCCAGCACACGGGCATTCTCCTAAGCGGTAAGGCGCCTGCACCCAACAGCCCAGTGGTTCACCATAAGGTGCCCCACAAAGGTGACGAGCAACTGTTCTGGGACATCGACAAACTCGAAGCCGTGTCAAAGGAATGGCACGACTCGGAAGCACAGGCACAGGAGAAGCGGGCATGAACGACATTGAAGCGCACTTCGACGAGGTGAAGGTGGAAGATGGCGACGTGCTTGTCATCACATCGCCTCGTGCTCTGACCAGAGAGAGCGCGGATCGTGTTCGTGAAGCCGCAATGTCAGTGATCGATCGGCTAGGCGTTGAGGCAGATGTGCTCGTCCTCGACAATGGCTTGCAAGCCGCATTGCTCAAGACCTCGCAACTCCAGCAGATCGACCCTGAGCCTCCAATGACAGCCTAAGGGGGGCGGTCAAAAGTCCCCAAGGCCCTCTCCTTCCGGACCCGCGGCTCCCTCATGCAGAGATTTTTTCCTCTTGTTGAGTTTGCAACTGCAAACCAAGGTGCAAACCATTGGCTAAAGGCAAGCAGAACAAGGCCATAGACTGGGCTGGCATCGAGCGCGATTACCGTGCTGGTGTGATGGGCGTCCGTGAGATTGCCCGCTGGTACGGCATCAGCGACACAGCCATTCACAAGAAGGCCAAGGCGGAAGGGTGGGAGCGCAAGCCAAAACCCGAAGGTCCCTTCCAACAGTCCAAAGCGCAGCGCGCCGTTACGGCGGAGATCATCCCGCCGCCTTCCGTTAAGCCGGAGGACCTGGGCGATCGGGCCCGCGGCATTGCCGGCCGCATGCTGGATGAGCTGGACACAGTGACATCTCATGCCGGCGAGCTCGAGGACATGATCTGCACCGAAGAGAGCGACCCGCGGCGGCGCCAGGCGCTGTTAAAGGCGCTGTCTCTCAGTGAGCGTGCTTCGACACTGAAGAATCTGGCTACGGCCATGAAGACGTTGAACGAAGCCGCGGCGCCCGATGGCAAGAAGGCCGAACGGCAGCGCGCAGCTGAAGGCGTGGCGAACAAGTTTGGCATGCGGCAGGCGCCGCGGCTGGTTGCTGACAATACCAAATGAAGGAATGGACAACTGCGCTGCCGGATTGGGAGCGCCGCATAGTCACCGGCCGGAGCTTGGTGCCGTTCAAGCCGCTGTTTCCCGAAGAGGCAGAAGAGGCCGTCCGTATCTTCAAAGAGCTTCGGATCGTAGATGCGGCGAACAGCCCAACCTTTGGCGAAGCGTGCGAGCAGTGGGTGTTCGACTTCGTGGCTGCCATCTTCGGCGCTTACGACACCGACACCGGCCGGCAGATGATCCGCGAGTTTTTCCTGCTCATCAGCAAGAAGAACTCCAAGTCAACAATCGCCGCCGGCATTATGGTCACGGCGCTGCTGCTCAACTGGCGTAATTCGGAAGAGCTGCTGATCTTGGCACCGACCATCGAGGTGGCGCAGAACAGTTTCAAGCCCGCGGCTGCCATGGTCCGCGCTGATCCAGATTTGGAGGCTTTGCTCCACGTTCAGGATCACCTGCGGACGATCACTCACCGGGTAAACAAGGCTGCCTTGAAGGTTGTTGCGGCTGATACCGACACGGTTTCAGGCAAGAAGGCGGGCAGGGTGCTCGTTGACGAGCTTTGGGTGTTCGGCAAGCGCCCGCATGCTGATGCGATGCTCCGCGAGGCCACCGGTGGCCTTGTGTCACGGCCAGAAGGATTCGTGATCTACCTGTCTACACAGAGCGACGAACCGCCAGCCGGCGTGTTCAAGGCAAAGCTGGACTACTACCGCGACGTTCGCGACGGCAAAATTGAGGATAGGAAGAGCTTCGGGCTGCTCTACGAATTTCCACCCAAGATGCTGGCGAGCGAAGCCTATCTGGAGCCGGAAAACTTCTACGTCACCAACCCCAATATGGGGCGGTCGGTTGATCAGGAGTGGCTTGAGGACGAACTGAAGAAGGCAGCCGATCCGGACGCTCGCCGCGTGTTCCTCGCTAAGCATCTGAACGTCGAGATCGGCATGAACCTGCGGGCAAACCGCTGGCCCGGTGCCGACTACTGGAAAAAGGGTGAGACTGCCGAGATTGGCTGCACCATGGAAGATCTCGGGACCTTCCTCGACATGTGCGAGGTGGTGGTGCCAGGGATCGACGGCGGCGGCCTCGATGACTTGTACGGGCTGACACTGGTCGGCCGCCACAAGGTCACAAAGGAATGGATTTCATGGACCCATGCTTGGGCGCATGAAGGTGTTTTGGAGCGGCGCAAGAGTATTGCGGCTAGGCTGCAGGACTTCAAGAAAGCGGGCGAGCTGACCATCGTCAGCGATGAACTCGAAGACATTTCTTCGATCGTAGAAATCATCCGCGACGTCAAAGAGCGCGGGCTGCTTGCCTGCGTAGCAGCTGACGCCGCCGGCCTCGGTGAAATGGTCGAGCAATTGGCGGAGATCGGCGTTACCGCAGAAGACAATACCATTATTGGCGCCCCTCAGGGCATCATGATGATGAACGCCATCAAGACGACTGAACGCCGGCTCGCAAACGGGACGTTCAAGCATGGCCCTTCAGCGATGATGGCCTGGTGTGTTGGCAATCTGAAGATTGAAGCGACGGCAACGGCGATCCGGGCGACCAAGCAGAACGCTGGTGACGCCAAGATCGACCCGATGATGGCCTTGTTCAACGCTGTGACGGTGATGGTCCGCAACCCTGAAGCTCGAGGCGGTCCTTCCGTCTACGAAGAACGCGGAATGAGGATGATCTAGCGCATGGGCATCTTCGACTTCTTCCGCCGTGACACAACAGCCGCGGCACGCCAAGAGCCTCGCGCCGACGTCGGTCAGGGTGGTGTGTTCATCTCTATGGATGATCCGCGGCTAATCGAGCTGATGCGCGACGGCAATGCTTCCGCGTCTGGCGCGACTGTGAATGTAGAGAGCGCCATGAGGAACACATCGTTGTTCCGAGCTGTGTCGCTGATCTCCTATGCGATCGGCATGCTGCCGTTGCAGGTGATCAATGAGGAAACCAAAGAGAAGGCGACAGGTCATCCGGTCTACCGCCTGCTCCATCGCGAGCCGAACAACTATCAAACTGCCTTCGACTTCCGGACGTTGATGCAACTGCGGGCTCTGGTGAAGGGCAATGCTTACGCGCTGATCATTCGGTCAGTCGACGTCCGCTCTGGCCTGACCAAGATCTCGCGGCTGGTGCCGCTGGATCCCGACAAGATCACCCTCATCCAGAACGCAGACTGGTCTATCAGCTACAAGTATGAGCCCGGCAAGGGTGGGCACCGCATCTACCGCTCGGACGACATCTTCCACCTTCGCGGTCTGTCGCTCGATGGGATCAGCGGGTTATCGCTGGTGAAGCAAGCGCGGGATGCGATTGGGCTCTCAATCAGCGCTGAACTCGCAGCTGGGCGCCTGTTTAAGAACGGCGCATTTGTTGGCGGGATGCTCAAGCATCCGGGCAAGTTGTCGGATCCGGCTTTTGAACGGCTTAAGCAGAGCATGGCCGAGAAGGAAGGTGCGGAAAACGCTGGCAAGACGCTCATCGGCGAAGAAGGTCTTGAGTGGGTGAACATCGGGCAGAACGCCCGTGACGCTCAACTCACCGAATTTCGCAAGATGCAGGTCGAGGAAATTGCCCGTGTCACTGGTGTTCCTCGCCCACTCCTGATGGTCGACGAAACCAGCTGGGGTTCGGGCATCGAGGCTCTTGGCCGGTTCTTCGTGCAGTATGCTCTCGGCCCCTGGTTCGAAGCATGGCAGCAAGCCGCTGAGCGCTCGCTCCTGGTCGGTGCCGAGAAGGACGCTTATTCGGTCAAGTTCAATCCAGGAGCCTTGTTGCGAGGTTCTACCAAGGACCAGGCCGACTTCTTTGCCAAGGCTCTTGGCGCCGGTGGCGCGCCAGGTTGGATGTCTCAGAACGAGGTTCGCGACATCCAAGACATGCCAGAAACTGCTGATGGAGACACCGTCAGCAAGGGTGCCATGGGTGCCAAGCCTGTCAACGATAACGGAGGCCAAGATGGCCAAGCGTAACCTGCGCGTCTATGCCAAGGCTCGCCCTGGCGCTATGCCATTGCCAGCCAGCCGAGACGTGTCGGCACTGACGAAACCTCAAGTGTTTGAGAAGTGGTCGGCGGACGCAGCCGGCGTGCGGCCCGCAGCGCTAGAGCAGGGCGATGCCGTGATCACCATGTTCGATGTGGTGGGGGAAGACTTCTGGTCTGGTGGCGGTATCACAGCTAAGAAGGTCGCTGCTCAGCTTCGCGCCATTGGCGATCGGCCGGTGGAGGTCCAGATCAATTCGCCAGGTGGCGATATGTTCGAAGGCATCGCGGTCTACAATGTGCTGCGCGAGCATCCCCAGCCGATCACTGTGAAGGTCATGGGCATGGCCGCTTCTGCGGCTTCGATAATTGCCATGGCTGGCGACACCATCGAGGTCGGCGCCGCATCCTTCATCATGATCCACAACTGCTGGGTGCTCGCTATGGGCAACCGGCACGACATGCGCGAAACAGCCGAGTTCCTTGAGCCCTTCGACCAAGCCATGGTCGATGTCTACGCGCAGCGATCTGGGCAGGACGCCAAGAAGATCGCGAAGTGGATGGACGATGAAACTTTCATGTCCGGCTCTACAGCCATCGAGCGCGGCTTTGCCGATGCTCTGCTGAGCGCGGACGCCATGAAGGTCGATGACAAAGCCCAGGCGCGCGATCGTGAGGTCAACGACCTCCGCGCGCTGGAGCTTCAACTGGTTTCTGCGGGACACACGCGCTCTGAAGCGCGAGCCCGCATCAACAGGATCAAGGGCACGCCAGGCGCTGCCCAAGATAATGCCACGCCTGGCGCTGGCGCCGATTGGTCGGGTCTATCCGGCCTCCTAGCAACGCTTCAATCCTAAGAGGACCATTATGAAGCATTTCCCCGCGCTTGCCCTTCTGGCGAGCTCGACGGCGCTCGCCCCTTTGCCGCGCGCTGTCACTGCTGTTGGCGTTCGCGCTGACAACAACGACCCTACTGTGATGATCAATGCGCTGAACCGCGCATTCGAAGAGTTCAAGGCGGCTCACGACGAAAAGCTGAAGGGCAAGGCTGACGCCGTGCTCGACGAGAAGGTTTCTCGCATTGATGCTGCCGTGGGCAACTTCCAGGCCGTCGTCGATGACCTCAACGCGAAGATCGCCGCTGCTGGTGTCGGTCATGGCGTCATTGGTGACCTGCCTGCCGATCCCGCTTATGTGGAAGCCTTCAAGGCTCACATGCGCAAGGGCGACAACGCCGGCCATGAGGTCCAGGCCGCCATGACCAAGGGCACTGACGCGGATGGCGGCTTCCTTGCTCCTGTGGAGTGGGATCGCACCATCACTGGCAAGCTCAAGCAGGTTTCGCCCATTCGTGCGAATGCTCGAGTGATCAGCACCACGGTAGCAGGCTTCAAGCGCCTCTACACCGATCGTGCGGTCGGGTCTGGCTGGGTTGGTGAAACTGCATCGCGCCCAGCCACCTCCACGCCTCAGATCGGATCGCTAGACTTCCCACTGGGTGAGATCTACGCCAATCCGGCTATCTCCCAGCAGCTGCTCGACGATGCGGCCATCGACCTCGAAGGCTGGTTGGCTGATGAGGTAGACACCGAGTTCGCCCGTCAGGAAGGCATTGCTTTCCTCTCAGGCAACGGCACGAACAAGCCACATGGCATCCTGACCTATGTGGAAGGCGCTGCAAACGCGGCTCGCCATCCATGGGGCGCCATCCCAGTGGTGAACAGCGGCGCTGCTGCTGCCCTCACGGCAGACGGCTTCATTGACCTGTTCTACAGCCTGCCCAGCGAGTTCCGCGCCAATGCGAAGCTCTACACTGCCCGCGGTTCGCAGGCGGCGATGCGCAAGCTTAAGGACGGCCAGAACAACTACCTCTGGCAGCCGAGCTTCCAGGCGGGTCAGCCGGCCACCCTGGCAGGCGAGCAGATCGTCGACATCCCTGATATGCCTGCCGTAGGCGCCGGTAACATCGCCGCTCTCTATGGTGACATGTACCAGACCTACCTGGTCGTTGATCGTGTTGGCATTCGCGTCCTGCGCGACCCCTTCACCAACAAGCCTTTCGTGCACTTCTACACCACGAAGCGTGTTGGCGGTGGCGTCGACAACCCAGAAACGATGCGAGCTCTGAAGGTCGCAGCGAACGCATAACAAACGAAGGCGGGCGACCGCCTTCTGCTTTCCCGCAACAAAGCTTTAGGAGGCCAGCATGGCCACAAAGAAGCAGACCCCAGCCACTTCAGCACCCGACAAGGGTTCAGAGCAGGCAAACATCGCCGGCGCTACCGAGTTCGATCCCTCTGGCGCTCCGATCCAGACCGTCTCTGACATCGATCCGAGCCACCCGGCTGTCGACGACAATCCCCGCAAGGGCACTACCGTCGATCAGAACCGCATAGACTTCAACGATCCAACCAAGACCGGCGCCGAGGCGGTGGTGGAGAACCTGCGCGAGCAGGGGCAGGACGTGAAGGCCGAAGCATCTGAAGACCAGAAGCAGGACGAATAGACCATGGGCAACGTCGTCATCGCCACTCTTGGCCCGCTCTACTCCATCGATGAGGTGAAGCTGCACCTGCGCGTCGAGAGCGACGATGACGACGAGCTCATCGAGGCCATGATGGATGCTGCCGAGCAGCAGGTGCTTCAGTACTGCAACATCTCCCTGGTCCCGTATGGCAAGGAAGCGACGTTCAAGGTCGCTGCCCTCATGGCTATTTCAGCCATGTATGACAATCGGTCCGGCTCTGCCGAAGCCATTTTACCAGCATCTGCAAAGACGCTGATCAACCCATATCGCTGGCTGCGCGTCTGATGGACTCGGGCCCCCTTGACCGCAAGATCACTCTCGAGCGGTTCAGCACCACCTACAACGAGTTCAACGAGCCGTTTGAGGGTTGGGCAACACTGGCTGTCCGTTCCGCCTCGAAGGATGACGTCAGTGACGGCGAGAAGCTCCGGGCTGCTCAGGTCGGCGCTACCATCACCAGCCGTTTTCGTGTGCGCTATGACAGCGTAACTTCGACGCTCACCGCTGCCGATCGCCTGACCTATGAAGGCAAGCAGTTCTCTATCGTCGGCACCAAAGAGATCGGCCGGCGCGAAGGTATCGAGATCACTGCATCCGTGCCGAACGACAACCTGCAGCCCGAGCCGACACCGTGAAGATGCGCGTGGACTTTGTGGGTGGCAAAGAGCTTGACGCTGCCCTTAATCAGTTCACGCCGTCCAAGCGCCGCGCCATTGGCCGTGTGGCGCTGGACAACGCTGGCGAGATCATGGCCCGCGCTGCGCGTGGCTTGGTGCCGGTTGATACCGGCGGACTCCGCGAGAGCATCGACGTGTCTGGCACACTCAGCAAGCGTCAGAAGTCGCAGCACACCAAGGCAGCCGAGCAAGAACGGTTCATTGGCCCGGATAGCCGGCCACAAGGTCACTTGAGGGAGTTCGGTGGGGACGGCAACGCGCCATCCCCATTTATGCGCCCAGCCTTCGATCAGACCAAAGATCAGGTGAAGGACCGCATAGGCGATGAGCTTTGGATCGGCATCGACAAAGCGGTTAAGGCCGCTGCCAGGAAGGCGCTGAGGGCCAAGAAGTGATGCAGCAAGTCCTCGCCAATCTTCTTCTTGCCCATGCTCCGCTTCAGGCGCTCATCGGTAACCGAATCCATTGGGACACCATGCCTCAAGGATCGGCACTGCCGAGCGTCGTCATGTTCGCCGTCTCCGGCGTTACAGACTACACCTATTCCGGAGCAAGCGGGTACGTTCTGACGCGCGTTCAGTTCGACAGCCGTGGTCAGACAGCGGCGCAGGCTCGATCTGTGGCCAACGCCCTGCGGGACCGCCTCTCGGGCTTCAGCGGCCTTTATTCTGGCTACAAGTTCCAAGGCTGCTTCGAAGAAAGCCAACGGACGAGGTTCGACAAGGACAGCACCTTGAGCTGGTTCACAGACAGCCGAGACTACACCATCCATTGGGCTCCGGCCTGATCTAGCCCAACTGCGCCGATGGGCTGGCGCTTTCCTGACATTGTTGGAGAAGTTCAATGACTGAAGCGGCCATCGGCTACGGCAGCAAGTATGCTATCTGGGATGCGAATGCCGGCCCTGCAGCCTTTGTCGAGATTGCCGAAGTGATCAACATCACGCCTGGCGAAGCGACTGCTGATCGCGTGGATGCTACGCACATGCAGAGCCCAGGGCGCCGCCGTGAGTATATCAGCGGCTTGATCGACAATGGCGAAGCGTCGTTTGAGATCAACTGGGTGCCAGGCTCGGAAACCGATGAGTTGATCCGTGGACTGTTCGCCTCTGGCGATGTCGTCCAGCATCGGATCACCTTCCCAGGCGGCGTTACACTGACTTACGATGCCTCCATCATCGGCTACAGCAAGGTGATCCCCATCGATGACCGCATGACGGCAACGATCACTGTTGCTGTGTCCGGTGCGGAGACATGGGGCACGACTCCATAAATGGCTAACCCGCTGAAGGGGGAAGTTGACTTCCCCGTTGGAGCGCAGACCTATCGCCTGCGCCTGTCTATCAACCAGCTGATCGAAGTCGAGGAGCTTACCGGCCTCGGCATTGTTCAGCTGGCGAGTGCTTTCAACGATGTCGAGACGTTGAAAGCTGGAAATGTCCGAGCCGTGCTCTGGGGAGCGCTGCGCGAGCACCATCCTGACGTCGATCTGATGAAGGCTGGCGAGATCATGGCCGAGGCTCGGCTTCAGACCACGATCAAATTCGTTGGCGAAGCTCTACAGGCCGCTTTCCCTCCGCCGGAGGGTAAGGAGAGCCCTTCTCCGAAACGGCAGCGGGCTGGGACTGGGAAAGCCTCCTAGTTACCTACATGTCCGTTGCCGGGTATGATGCTGGCAGCTTCTGGCGGCTGACCCCGCGGGAGCTGTCACGGACGTTCAAAGCGTTTTCAGAACGCCGGATCTACGAGCGGAACGAGCGGACTACCCAGGCCTATTTCGCCGCGGTGATCCCGCTAATGAAGAAGATCCCCAAGCTCGAAAAGCTGCTGGTGACCAAGCCACATGCGCGCCAACAATCCGGCGAGCAGCAGTTGGCGATTGCTAAGGCATGGATGGCGAGCAGGAAGCGTTAGAAGCTCACTTTTGAGCCGTCATCGAACAAAACAGCGCGGACGCATATACGAGGTGTGAAATCCTCTTGCTTGGCTCCGACTAGACGATCAAAGCCGGTAACGGTCATGCCTGCAATATTTCCTGCTGAAGCTGGTATCTTTAGGTCAGGATCAATCTCCAGGCCCTCGCCTGATACGATGCGATCCAGCGGGTCTATAAACCAGACACCTGCGTCCACCATCCGTATGGGCTTATCAAACGTGTTCTGCACACCTACGCGAACGTAAGTGCCGATAGGCGAAGCTTCTGCGGACCACCGGATCGGCTTCAACGGACCTTCTTCGCCGAACGGGCACTCAAACGCTGCAGCATTCAACGTCAGCGCGAGCGTTGCGATCGTACAAACAGCTAACTTCATCTGGCCTCCATCGGGGCTGAGAAGATAGGCAATTTTGAGGGGCATGCAACATGGCAGCTGTGATCGGTGCTCTTCGGGTAGACCTTGGCCTCAACTCTGCCGAGTTTCAGGCTGGGCTGAAGAAAGCATCTGCTGGCCTTGGGAACTTCGCCAAGCTCGCCGGCGTCGGGCTAGCCGCTGTTGCTACGGCTGCCGCAGCTGCTGGAACGGCGCTCGGCTACGCAGTTAAGGGCGCGATCGACAACGCGGATCAGATGGGCGAACTTGCCCAGCAGGTCGGCGTGTCGGTCGAAGCGCTGACCAGCCTTGGCTACGCAGCAAAGATGTCTGGATCAGACACCCAAACGCTTGCAGATGGTCTCCGTAAGCTCTCGCAGAACATGCTCAATGTAGCACAGGGCAGCACCGGGCCGGTCGCGACCGCGTTCAATGCACTGGGCATCAGCGTAAAGAACGCAAATGGCACGCTGCGTTCCTCCGATGAGGTGCTTGTTGAGGTAGCATCGAAGTTCGCTCAGTTTGAGGATGGCGCGACCAAAACTGCACTAGCCGTGCAGCTGTTCGGCCGCTCAGGCGCCCAGCTAATCCCATTTCTCAATCAGGGGCGGGACGGTATAGCGGCGCTGACTGCGGAGGCCGATAGGCTAGGCATCACGATTTCAAGCAGCACTGCCAATGCTGCTGGTGACTTCAATGACACGCTTGATCGGCTTACCTCAACTTTTCGGGGTGTAGTCAACCAGGTGGCCGGAGCAGTGCTTCCTGCGCTGAACCAGCTTGGCGCCAAGCTTTCAGACCCCCAATTTGCTGCATCGGCGCGCGCCATTGGACTTGCGATTGTTGAAGGGCTGAAACTAGCAGTCGACGCAATCAATACGGTGATGGGCGCACTTGCGCTCCTGAAACAGGGCATGGATGCCCTTGGCATCAAGAACAACGGCGCTGGCTTTCAGAAATTCAATTCCCCGGAAGAAGCAACGCAGATACTTCGTGACCAGCTAAACGCTGGCGACACCCAAGCATCGCAAGGGGATTTCTATAGCGGCATCTTCCCTCCAGCCGGCGGAGGCGCACAACAGCTGATCCAAGACGTGCAGGCATCAGAAGACGTGCTTACTGAACTATCCACCACACTGAACGATGTGGGTGGTGGAGCGTCAGCGGCTAGTGCCGCTACCTCCGAGTTCAATGCAACAATGCAGGAGGGCTTGGCAGTCTACCAGGCTACTCGCACGCCTGCCGAAGCCTATGCCATCGAAGTCGAGCGCTTGAACAAGTTGCTTCAGCAAGGCGCAATAGACCAGGACACTTACAATCGCGCCGTGGCGCAGGCGAAAACTGCTTTTGAGGAAGCGGAAAGCTCTGGCAGCAATCTCGCGTCGACACTGTCGTCCAGCCTCGCCAACGTATTCAGCAGTGTGGTGGACGGCTCCAAGAGTGCCGTGGACGCCATTGGTGATCTGATCAAGTCACTGGCTGACATGGCTATCCAGCAGGGCTTTCAGATGCTGTTCGGTAACTTGCTCGGTGGCGGCTCTGGGTTCAAGATCCCAGGCTTCGCAAACGGCACGAACTTCGCGCCAGGCGGGCTTGCGCTTGTCGGCGAACGTGGGCCGGAGCTTGTGAACCTACCACGAGGCTCACAGGTGATACCCAACAGCCAACTGCGCGAAGGTGGCGGTGGGCAAGTAGTCGTTGTCATCGAGTCTGGCGAGATGTTCGAGGCCCGTGTTCAGGAGATATCAGGGGGCGTGAGCGCGCAGGCAGTTAAGGCATACGACAGCCAAATGAAGCCACGTTTCCAGGGCCTCCTGGCGCAGACGCGCCAGTCCGGCCCAATGGGATTGAGGCGGTAAATGGCACTCAGCTTTCCCCTCGCTCTGCCGTTCGAGCGGTTTGTCTCGACGCGCTTCCGCATTGTGCCCTTGGTCGCCAAGACCAGAACTGGTGCGGCAAGCTTTGCTCGTGAAATAGGACCCGCCTACTGGTCTGCGGAGGTCAGCACGCCTCCACATACCCCAGAGGAACTATACCGCTGGCTGGCCTTCTTTGACGCACTGCGGGGCGGTGCAAAGAGCTTCCTGCTGTTTGATGCAGGACGTCTGGCGCCGTTCGCACATCCAACGCACACCGGAACGGCGAACCTGTCTGCAATCACCAATCCACGGCAGGTGTCGATCAACGGTCTGCCTGCAGCGTTCAAGATGACGGCGGGCGACTACATCGGTTTTGAGCGCACCGGCCGCTATAGCCTGCACCGCGTGGTACAGGACGCTACGGCAAGCGCCGGCGGCGTCGCTGCTGTCTCGTTCGAGCCGCCATTGGCAGCGCACTTCCAAACAGGCAGCCTTGTCAGGCTGAACAAGCCCAAGGGGGAGTTCGTGTTGGACAGCCACGAAGCCACTCGTGGTCTCTTGCCGAGCCCAGTCTCGTTCTCTGCCACGTCGCGAGCCTTCTGATGGCCCTGTCCCTTTCACCGGCAGTGCAGGCAGCTCTTTCCGCCGGCCAGGGCGCTCTGGCTGCGCTCTACACGTTCGAGTTCGGCTCGGGCACGTACGGCTTCTGGACCGGCCTCGGAGCCAAGATCCACAACGGCGTGACCTATCATGCCAGTGGATCGGTCATTGAGGTATCTGCAATCGAGCAGCGCAACGATGGTTCTGTCTCCGAACTGACGATCTCGCTGGCAGCCGCTCCGGACAAGGGCATCACGCCTGATGTGCTCGAAGCCCTCTACGACGAAGACTGGCACCTGAAGCCGGTAACGGTGCAGATCGCGATCCTTGATCCAGACAGCTACGCCATTATCGGCACACAGACGCTGTTTCGCGGGATCGTTGACTCGGCACCGTATCAGCGCCAGCCGGAGGCGCGGATCGAAGCGCGATGCCAGTCGCGTGCCATCGATCTAACGCGGCCAGGCAATCTTTATCGCAATGCATCAACGCAGAAGCGCTTTGACGCCACTGATCGTGGTCTTGAGGGTATCGGCGCGCTTAACGCCACACTGCAGCGCGGCATCAAATGGGGGCAGGCATGACTGAGAGCGAACGCATTGCTGATCTTGAGCGCCGCTTTAGTCAGTTGCAGAACCAGGTTCTGGCAATGAGCGAACTGCTCGGCAGCCAGTCCAGCCTGATCACTCAGCTGTCGACACAGCAGGTCGAGAACTCGCAGGGTCTGAGCCGCGCTAACGATCTGCTGCGGAACATCGCTAAAGCCCTTGAGACGCCTGATGCGGCTGCGTGACTGGGAGCAGCGCTTCGTCGCTGTTATGCCGGACGAGATGGCCAAGCCTTTTGCATGGGGCACAGCCGACTGCGCTTGCCTCATGGCAGCTGCCGTTCGTGCCTGCCATGGCGATGATCATCCGGCGCTGAAGATGCTTGGCGGTTACAAGACCGAGCGCGGCGCCGTCACGAAGATGGCCCGACTGGGTGGCTTGTCCGCTGCTCTGGCGCTGCACTTCGAAGAGGTGCCGGTGCTGATGGCGCAAGCCGGTGACATCGGCGTTCTGGCCGGCAACGGCATCGAGGCCGGCGCTGTGGTGATCGATGGCCAGGCTGTCGGCAAGGGTGAAGGCGCCACGGCATATCGGCTGCCCGTGCGCAGCCTGACAAAGGTTTTCAGGGTCTAGCCAATGTTCAAACGCTTAGTTCTGGCGTTGGCGCTCACCACCGCGCTGACGGCGCCGACCCATGCCGCGCCGCTCGTCGGGGCTCTGATCCCGGCCCTTGCCGGAACGTTTACCGCTACGCTGCTCGGGGCTGGCCTGCAGATCGCTGCTGGCTTTGCGCTCAACTGGATTGCAGAAGCCCTGCGACCCAAGCCAGTGGAGCAGACAGCGGAGATCAACCCGCTGGAGATCCGCTACGGTGAGCGTGTAGCGCGCTCAGGTGCGTTCGGCATTACGCTCCTCGGCGGTCACCGTGTGCATGTCAACGAGTTCGAGAATGCCTTTAAGCTGCAGCTGGTGGACGTGCTGGCCGATGGCTGGTGCGAGAACATCATCGGCGTTTACGTCAACGGCAAGCAGCACAACCTGACCGAGAAGGCGCCAACCAGTGGTGAGGCGCGCCGGTTCGAAGTGGATGGCTTTGGCATCTACATGGAGCTAGCGTTCTTTGACGGCAATCCGAACCAGCCCGCCTCGTCAGAACTCTGGACCACCAGCGATGTTTGGACGGCTGATCACCGGCTGGCTGGGCAGTGTTATGTTGTTGCCACGCTGATCAGCAACAAGGAACTCTACAACGGCGTTCCCGAGATCCAGTACATCCTCAAGGGGCAGAAGCTTTACGACCCGCGCAAGGACCCAAGCATGGGCGGCGTCGGATCGCACAACTTCAACAACCCGGCCACCTGGGAATGGACCGACAATCCGGCGATTGCCGCTTATCATTTTACGCGCGGCTTTTACCAGAATGGGCAGCGCATGCTCGGTGCTGGCCTTGGTCCGGCTGATCTCGACTTTGACAGCTTCCTCACGGCCATCAACACTTGCGACCAGCTGATCACGCGCCCTGATGGATCGCAGCGCAAGCGCTATGAAGCGAACTTTGCTTTTGATGATGTGACCGCGCCGGCCGAAGTGCTGCAGACACTGTGCCAGGCCATGGGCGGGTTCTTCGCCGAAAAGCAGGGGCAGATCGCCATCTTTGCCGGACGGGCACAGACGCCAGTCCTGACCATCACGAGCGACGATATCGTGGCCGATGAGGCGGTGGTCTATTCGCCCAAGCGGTCGGGCTCGCAGCTCTATACCGGTGTGCAGGGCACTTATACCCACGGCGTCGACTACCGGCCGGTGCCCTATACCGCCTTGGAGCCAATTGAGTTCACGGCAGCCGATGGCAAGTCGGCCATGATGGCTCTGGACTTGCCGCAGGTCCGCGATGGGCATCAGGCGTACCTCTTGGCCAAGCAGGCGCTGTTTGCCAACCGGACCCAGGCCAGCGGGCAGTTCACGCTCGACATCAAGGATCTGCTGGTAGAGGTTGGCGATTGGGTCAACTGGAGCGATGATGGTCCGCTGATCACCAGCAAGACCTATCGTGTGGTCGGCTCGACACACAATCTGCAGACCATGCGGATGACGCTGCAGCTCGAGGAAACGAGCGCAGATGTTTATTCCGACACATCGACGCCTGGCGACATCGAGGAACCGGTTCGCAATCCGGTGGAGCCCGGTTATCAGTCCGAGGTCTACGGCCTTGTTGTTGCGCCATATCCCTTCTACGGGGCGAATGGCGAGGAACTGCCGGGTCTGATCTTCCAATATGCGCCGATCTATGACCCCGCAGTGCGCGCGGTCCGGATTGAGTTCCGCGAGGTCGGCACCGAAGCCCCGCTCGGCAAGGAATATGACGCCAGCGTTGGCGACGGCTCGTTCCTCTCCAGCAGCACGGTCAAGGCCGGTGTGCTCTATGAGGCAAGGGCACAACTCGACAGTCTTCCGGGCCGCGAGTACCCATGGAGTGACTGGGTGCAAGCCTCAGGCGTCACCGGCACGGTGCGCCCAGGTCTGGGCACGATCGATGTTGGCGCCATCAATGATGTGCTGGCAGGCTTTCTTGGCTTTTTGCCGGGCAACATCGATGACAGCCTGCCTGGTCGTATTCAGCAGCTCCATGATGAGATCGCGCGGCTCGCCACGATCACCACCGATGGCGCTGTCACAGCCAAGAAAGAACGCCGGGAGATCAAGACTGTTGTGGCCGATGTGTCGGCCAACTTCACCGAACAGATCGAAGTTCTTGTGTCGGCCGATGCTGCCGTCGCCTCGCAAATCACAACGATCAACGCAGCCGTTGGCCAGAACACCTCGGGGATCATCAACGCCAACATCGCGCGGGTGAACGGTGACCAGGCCAATGCCACGGCCATCCAGAACCTCAACACGGCCTTTAACAACAACGCGGCGAGCGTCGGCACACAGCTGACGGCACTTACGAACAAGACAAACGCACAAGCTGATCTCATCACCCAGGCTGTTGCTCAGTCTGAGTTCGGCACGGCCGAAGGCCTTTTTGGCATTCAGGCTGTCTCGGGCGTGTCTGGCGTCACTGCCCGCATGCGCGCCGTGGTACGCACATCCGTCAACGCAACGTTGCGCGAAGCAGGCTTCTTCGTTGACGTGATGAATACGGGCGCGACCCGCTTCGCGGTCAAGGCTGATCAGTTCTACTTCCTGAGCGCTGCGGGTTCGTACCTCCTGGCGCCGTTCGTCATCAAGAACGGCGTGGTCTACATTCAGACGGCGGTGATTGAGAACCTGAGTATCGGGTCTGAAAAGATCGTCAACAATGCGGTGAGCGATGCTGCCGTTTCGGGCCAAGGTAGTGGCCAAAACCAGCTGGCGGCTGTGAGCATCAACGTCACGAACGGCTTTGCCTTCGTGTTCACGTCGATGATCCTCAATCGCCCTACGGCCAATTCGGGCAACTTCGGCAACATCCTGCTGGAGCTCAAGCGTGGCGGCACGACGATAAGCCAGCGGACGATCTTTTATGACGACAACTTCGGCCAGACCCCATCATTCTTCCATGCTGACGGGCCTCCCCCAGGCGTCCACCAGTATTCGATCCACGCCACGAACCTGAGCGGCAACGGGCAATGGAACATGTCTGGCGCCGTTGTCGGCGTGATCAACATGAGGAAGTAGCATGCTCGACACTTCAGGCATGACTCCGTTCTCGGTCTACCGGGAAACGGACGGCATTGTCGTTCGCAACGGCTTTGCTGGGTCGCCAGAACAGCTGGCCGCGCAAGCCGGCGAAGGTGAAGAGGTGCTAGCGGGCGTCGATCTCCCGGTGGGCAGTGTTGTCGGCGCCGATCAGGTGATCCTGCCGGAAAGCGCCCCTGCGCCAGACGTGACGGCCGATGATGTCAAACGGCATGCGGCGCGGCTGTTGTCCTACACCGACTGGATGGTGATGCGGGCTGCTGAACCTGACGGCAAGCCGATGCCTGAAGAGGTGATCGCCTGGCGCGCTCTGATCCGCAAGCGATCTGCCGAAATTGAAGCCATGCAGCCTATTCCGCGCGACTTTGAACAAGACCACTACTGGCAGGAGCAAGCCTGATGCCCGCAAACACCTATTCTGTCGGCACGGTCGGTGCGACGAACGGCTCTCGCACAGTAACGTTCGCCGGTGGCGCGCTTGCCTCTGCCTTCAACATGAAGCCCGGTGACGTCTTTCACATCCAAGGCGCGTCCACGAACTATCTGGCCTCGATCACTGACGCTGGCACGGTTGAACTCACCATGCCATTCGACGGCACCACCGGCACAGGCAAGGCCTACACGGTGGTTCGCATGCCGATCGGCTGGGGTGATCGCACTGAGCTTGCCGAAGAGGTCGCGGAAGAGATCCGCATCCTTGGCCAGTTCGATGATGGCACCGTGGTGGTCAGCCAGCCCATTCTCTCGGGCAATGGCCTACCCGCAACCTCGCTCGGACAGGTCAATAACCTCTACATCAACGTCCTCACCTGGGATGTCTACCGCAAGACCGGCGCAACCACCTGGTCGGCAATCGGCAACATCAAGGGCGCAACCGGTGCCAACGGGTCGACGGTCCGCGTCGGGGCTGGCGTTCCCAATGACGCCTTGGGCCTTAATGGCGACAGCTACGTCAATGTCTCGACGGGCGGGCTCTATTCCAAGGCTTCAGGGGCTTACACGCTGCAGGGCTCTCTGCGTGGCGAAAAGGGCGACAAGGGCGACAGCTTTCAGGTGAACGCCATTGGCCTATTTGCTGACCGCGCCACATACAACGGCCAGCCTGTGAACTTCGCCTTTGTGGCGACAGACCAGAATGAGCAGGGTGAGCCAGGTGTGTTCCTGTTCTTTCGCTCGGGCGCTGCCGGAAACTGGTCGGTCGGTGTGCCGTTCGGTAAAGGCGACAAAGGCGATCAGGGCGGACAGGGCATTCAGGGACCGCAAGGAGAGATTGGCCCTCAGGGGCTTAAGGGTGACACTGGCGCCCAGGGTGAGGTCGGACCGCAGGGGGAGCAAGGTCCACAGGGCATTCAGGGCATCAAGGGCGACCAAGGCGTGCAGGGGCCGATAGGTCTGCAGGGCGAGCAAGGCCCGCAGGGCATTCAGGGTGTCGCTGGCCCAACTGGTCCTGGCTTTGCATGGCGCTCTGTTCACACCCTCAGCACCGTCTACGCCGTGCGCGATGTGGTCTACGCCGCAAACCAAGCTTGGGTTGCTAAGGTTGCGCACACCTCCAACTCGGACACGGCTCCCGGCACTGGTGCTCAGCACCCAACCTATTGGGATCTGTTTGCGGCGCGTGGCCCGCAGGGCGAAGTCGGGCCGCAAGGTGTTCAAGGGGAGCAAGGCCCGCCTGGTCCTGCCGGTCCCGCAGGGCCTGCTGGCGCGGGCTCTGGCGACATGCTGGTCTCGATCTATGACACGAACGGCAATGGCATCGTGGACGCCGCAGAAACGGTGCCCTGGACCGGCGTTGTCGGTCGCCCCATGAACTCTATTGCTGCCGCTCTCGTGTTCGGCGCCTAACCTTCAAGGAACATCGCTATGACCTTTGTCAGCGCGCCGATTGCGATCGGCACGGCGGATACGATCATCTATCAGTGCCCGGCCACCCTTGAGGGCTCGGTGCATGGCCTGCAGTTCGAGAACTACTCGAACGGTGCCGTGGTGCTCACCATCAAGTTGTTCAAGCAGGCCACAGGCCAGACCAGCACGGTGCGGACCAAGAGCCTGGCTGCTGGCGAAGAATACCTCTTCACCAAGGTCAATGTGTCGGCCGGTGACCGAGTGCTTGCAAGCGCTGCCAGCAACGGCACTGTCCGCGCCTTGGCAAACGCCTACGTGGATGCAGCCACGCCTGTTGCGGTCGGCTTCACGCCGCGCGGCACTTGGCTGGTTGGTTCCTCCTATGCGGTCAATGACGTGGTGGAGTTCGACGGCTCGTCCTACATCGCCCGCGTGGCCAACACAGGCAGCCAGCCACCCTCTGCAAACTGGATGCTGATGTCGCAGAAGGGCGCCCAAGGCGCCGCAGGGAGTGGTGCCGGCGACATGGTCACCGCCATCTATGACCCCACCGGCAAAGGCACCGATGCCTTCGACATGGAGAACATGGTTGAAGGGGCGACCAAGAAGATACTGTCCGCTGCCGAGCGCCTTAAGCTTGCTGGCATAGCAACAGCAGCAACGGCGAACGCTACCGACGCTCAGTTGCGTGATCGTTCCACCCATACCGGTACGCAGAGTGTCGCGACGATCACCGGCTTGGGTACGGCTGCTACGCTGAACACTGGCACCGGCGCAGGCAACATCCCTGTGCTTGATGGCAGTGGATTGCTGAACACGGCGATCCTTCCTGCAATTGCCGTCACGGATGTCTTCGAAGTGGGCAGCCAAGCAGCCATGCTGGCGCTCACCGCCCAAAAGGGCGACATGGCGATCCGCACGGATCTCAACAAGACCTTTGCCTTGGCGACCAACAGCCCAGGCACACTGGCCGACTGGAAAGAGCTGCGCACACCAACCGACACGGTTCTCGCCGTTGCGGGCCTGACTGGCACTGTCACAGCGACCGCCCTGAAGTCCGCTCTTGCCATTGCCGTTGCTGATATCACTGACGCATCGGCGAACGGCCGATCGCTTCTATCCGCAGCCAACTACGCAGCCATGAAAACGCTGCTTGGCATCACCCTTGCGGACCTAACGGATGCTTCGGCAAACGGTCGTTCTCTTATATCAGCAGCGAACTATGCGGCCATGCGGACATTGCTGGGTCTGCAGATCGGAACGGATATTCAGGCATACAATGCCAAACTAGCCAACATTGCGGGTCTGACGCTTACCGGCAACGCTGGCAAAGCCGTTGTGGTCAATGCCGGTGGAACGGCTCTGGAGCTAGGTACGTCTTCTGGCGGCGGAGGGGGGAACTGGGACCTGATCCTTGCCGATCAGAAGGCAAGTAATACCGGTGGAGGCACGTCTGTTGCTGGTGTGCAGGACCGCGACCTAAACACTGAACTATACAATAGCGGCACTGTTTCCTACAGCATCTCGACCAATGTGGTGACAATCAGCACACCGGGCACCTACCTCGTTGAGGCGGAGGCGCCTGCCGTCGTCAATGCTATCTACACGAACCGCACACTTATTACCGACGGTGCGAACGTGGTCCTGGGCGTTGCTCAGGGCGGTAGAGGTCCTTCCAACTCACAAACCTACTCATCTGCTGTTGCTACCGTGGTGGTCGCTACAACGAAGCAGATCAAGGTGCGCAGTTACGTCAGCGCAGCAGTCGCTGGTGGCCTTGGAACAGCAATCGGTGATGGGCAGCCCGAGGTTTACACAGTAGTTCGCATCAAGAAGGTGGCATGATGGACGCAATTCACGTGAGCGGCGGCATTGTCGATTTCGTCCGGCGCAATGTATCGAGTGCTCCTAACGGGGCAGGATGGCACACAGCGCCAGACAACTCCGTTTTCGCTGGTTACGTCTTCAGCAACGGACAGTTCTCAGCGCCTGCGGTTAAGGCGCCGACGCTTGCGCAGCGCAAGGAAGACCTGAAAGCCCGCGTGCGCGCCCATGGCATGGCCATCCGTCGTGGCGGCTTCGAGGTGAACTTCGGCACCGACGAAGCACCGAACATTCAGGTGCTTCAGCTGCGCGATGCCACGCCAGAGAACGACGACGAGAAGAACTGGATGGCGTCGCTCTCGGCTTACACTGCCGCCGTCATCGCGGGCGCAGGGGAAGTCCAGGGCGCCAAGTTCCGGCCTGAGAGCAACGACACCATCATGGTCACCTATGCCCAGGCTATGGGCATCCTAACCGGGCTGTTCGACTGGGTCGCGTCATTGGTGCAAACGGTCTGGTGGAAGTGCGATCAGATCGATGGCGCTCACACCCATGCAGCACTTGATGCGCTCGAAGCCACCATCGACCAGGACTGGCCCGACTGATGTTCGAGAACGACGGCTGCACCCTGTTCCTAAACGGCTGGGGCGGGCTGAACTGGCAGAAGTGCTGCGATGTGCATGACGAAGCCTTCGCCACCGGCACCAGCGTGCAAGAGTTCCTTGTAGCTAATTACGAGCTATGGCGCTGTATCGCCGTGCAGGACATCTTCACAGCGACCCTCGCAGTTATTGGCGTGATGACCGGAGGGGCGCTGTTCTTCTTCTTCGGACGTAAGCGGAAGCCTCAACAGAAAGGCCCCGGTCCCTGACGGTCCGGAGCCTTTCCTGCCGCGCACATCGGGGCGACGTGCTGCAGCGAAACATCAATGATCTGTTCGATGGGTTGTTGCCTGCCTGAATTGCCACATAGCTGTGACTACTAACCGGCAGCTAGCCAGATCAAGACTAGGCACATAGCAGCCGCAAGAGCCCAAACCGCAATAATCCACCAATCGCGCATCCCATCCTCCGCTCGCATTGAGCACCGGGGATCTCGGCAGGGCAATCCTTTTACATCGGAGACAATCATGAACCGCAATTTCGAGCGCGCGGTTTCGCTCGTCCTTCAACACGAGGGCGGGTACGTCGACCATGCCCGAGATCCTGGTGGCGCCACGAACCTCGGCATCACCATCGGCACAGCTCGCCGGCTGGGTATCGATGTTGATGGCGATGGCGACACTGACAAGGTGGACATTCGCCTGCTGAAACCAGCGGACGCTGCAAAGGTCTATCGCGTCGAATACTGGAACAAGGTCCGAGGCGACGATCTGCCTGACGGTCTCGACTATGCTGTCTTCGATTATGCAGTGAACTCTGGACCGGGCAGGGCAGCGCGAGAGCTACAGCGCATTGTTGGCGTGCCGGCGGATGGTGAGATCGGGCCTGTGACGCTCGCTGCCGTTCAAGAGCGGAATGCCGCAGATCTGGTCGAGCGTCTCTGTGATGAGCGGTTGGACTTCCTGCGGCGGCTTAACACTTGGGACACCTTTGGCAAAGGCTGGACCAGCCGTGTGCATGGTGTCTTGGAGCATGCCTTGCTGATGGCCGTATCTCCAGCACCGCCTGCTCCCGACTATCCGCACCATCCGGAGCCGCCAGTCGCACCGCTTCCTATCGATGTGCCGGACGATCCCGACGCTCAAGGTCAAAGCCGTCGCTCACTCCCGGGCTGGCTTATCCCCACCATCATCCTCATCGGGCTCGCTGCGGCGGGCTTTTTCTTTGTTCGCTTTTAGGAGGCTGCCACCGTGCTCACGACCATCACCACTGCTATTGCGCAGAACGTCATCCTCGGCTGGCTCTGGCGCCGAGCGCAGGAACTGGCGAGCCTCGGGGGCGTGCTCGTGCCGATTTACCTAGCCATGCCTGCCAGCATGCAGAAGGACGTGCAAGCCATCTTCACCGGGCAAGGTGGCGGCTTGTCCATCTCTGCAGCTATCGGCCTTGGCTGGTATCTGTGGACACAGTTCCAGTCCTACCGCGCTACGGTGAAGCCGCAGGTCGTCACCAGCTCGGGCGAGAAGATCGCGCTGCGGCCGAATGGGGCGACCGCTCGCGAGGTTGAAGCGGTGGCAAAGATCGCGCCTCGGCAGAAAACCTTGGCAGAGCGCATCGCCGAACGGTTTGCTCGATGAAGGCAATCATTCAAGAAAGCGCTCGCCACCTCAGGCAGCGCTTTCGCCTTCGTGCCCTGGAATGGCAGAATGCCTGCATCACAGGTGGATGGGGCTTGATGATGCTGAGCAACCCCAAGCAGTTCCTGGCTCCGTCCTATGCGGGCTTCGCCGGTTCTGTGCAGATCTGGGCAACATCGTTCCTGCTGGTAAGTGCCCTGAGCTTCGCAGCTCTCGTCATCAACGGAACGGTGCCGCGGCCTACTGCTATGGCAAGAACCATCGCCGCAGCTGCCCAGGTCTTTCTCTATCTGTTGCTTGCCATCGGCTTCGTTGTCTCTGGCACCGGTACGCCAGGGATTACCACATATGGCTTTCTAGCACTCTTTGGCTTCTTCGGGGGCATCTGGGCGCTGTTTGACGCGGTGAACCCAGAATATGACACCTGATGAACTCAACAGCCTCTATCAGATGGGTGGTGCTGCCGGCATCCTCGTGGGAGCCGGTTTTTTCGGCCTGCGCTGGGTGCTCAAGACCGTCGCCGCCATGGAGAAGGTGCCGGTCAAGACCGAGAAGACCACGATTATCACGGGCGACACTGTCGCGATGGATCGGCTCGCCGGCACGATCGAAGCCAGCAACGTGATCCTGACCGAGAACAATGTTCTGCGTCGTGAAGAGCACGCCGATCGAGAGGAAATGCGCGAAGCCCTGCACGCCAACACAAAGGCCGTGGAGCAGGTGAAGGATCAGATCATTGAAGCCAGGCGCGACATCAAGGATCTTACGATCCAGATGGCCAGGGCTGGCAAGTGATTACTGTAAGGCTTGAATTGCGAAGGTGAAGGACATCTGCATCACTGCGGGGCTGACAGTACGTTTGCCTTGCCGACCCATGAGACGTTGGGATAATTTAGTGGATTTGCAAAAACTCACACGAAAGAACAAGGGGGCCGAAGCCCCCTTGTCATTAACTCCCAAGTCTACCGAAAGGTAGATTATGCGAAGTTGGCGTCCGTCAGGTCAGCAACGGCAACGCCGGTGATCTGAACCAGAAGGTCCGCAGCAGGATCGAAGTCGCCGCCAGCTGTTGCCGAGTACAGAGCATAGGTCTGGCCCTGGAACGAGAAGGCAGTCCATTCATCAGCAAGGTTCAGGCCAGCCGAAGCCAGGTCAGCGGCTTCCTCGAGGGTCGCAGCTGCGCCAGCCAGCAGGCTGATCGAGTCCTGAACAGCACCGGCGATTGCCGTATAGTCAGCATCAGCAGCACCGCTGAACGTTGCATCTAGAACGTCGCCATCGGCACCGGCAGCAAAGCCGTTGATCACGTCCACGAACAGAGCATCAGCAGGTGCACCAGCCGTGTTGTTCACGACACCGCTGTCGAGAGCGGATGAGAACTCCACGATGTTGTCGCCAGCGCTCAGGGTGATGACGTCTGCACCGGAAAGGGCCGCATCGGTGACCGTAGCGAGGGTAGCTTCAGAACCTTCAACCAGAAGATCGCCGGTCAGAGCCGAAGCGTCGATCGTGCCACGAGCAGCCAGGCCGTCGATCTGGGTTGCGGCATTGCCGTCCAGATTGATGGTCGAACCAGCACGTGCAGTGATCACGCCGAGGTCGTTGTTAGTAACAAAGCCGACCAGATCACCGCTTGAAGTGATGTTGATGGTTGCAACGGCGCTAGCAGGCTGAACGCCCGACAGGTTGACGGTGAGGTTGTCAACGTTGGCATCATCACCATCGTTCAGAGCAGCGGTACCTTCGGTGCCCAGCAGGTCGATGTTCACAACAGTGGAGGTGCCGTTCATGTTGAACGTCAGATCGCCAGAGTTGTTTGGGCCAACTTCAT